>Ga0163215_100001_pt1:677500-1607382 | contig 1607382 bp, 1473 predicted proteins | sample SynspAceP_FD_185934 | JGI IMG/M metagenome (GOLD analysis project Ga0163215, IMG submission 185934) | Saline lake microbial communities from Ace Lake in Antarctica - Synechococcus sp. Ace-P (Hybrid Assembly) | ecosystem: Environmental > Aquatic > Non-marine Saline and Alkaline... | reverse complement strand
AGGTCCATCGCCTCATCAACAGCCTGGGCGTTGATCGCCTCCATCCGCATGCTCACACGCAGAACTGCAAGATATTGATACGCTTGAAAAACTTTCGAATCGGGCTCTTAAATATGGTGACGGACGAGTTGGAAGAAGCAGTGATGGCGGCCTTCACTCAGATTAATGAACGGCATGAAGTTCGTCTTACAGGCAAAAAATCGGTCTATGCAGCACGAAGTCCGCTGCTTGAAGGGATTAGCCGCGCAAGGGTGGAAGAGACGGTACAGAGCTTAATCTCTCAAGGCCGGCTCGCTGCCAGTGAAGGGATTATTTCTCTCCCGTCCTAGATATTAAATGCTGCGTAGCAATATATCGCCAACTTGGAATTCGGCCGACTTAGCCAGTTTTAACCTGCTCTATCCACCGAACAATCTGCTGAGCCTTCTCCTATGGGAAAGAGCTAGACCTGCGTCTTAGGCAAAAATCATAGCTAGGTTCGAGCGATTGGCGAGTCGCCAGCTATAATATTTAAATTTTCCAGTTAAATTAGGAAATTCTTGGCTATTCTCTCAAGCCGCTCTAGCGTCGCGCCAACGTAATTTGGAGCCTTCAATGAACATTGCCGACTATCTCGATCAGGTCCGTGCAAAATATGACAGCGGGCAGGCAACCGAGCATAGCTACCGGCCTGCGCTCCAATCCTTGTTCGAGGCGATCGACCCCAGTCTTTCGGTTATTAATGAACCCAAAAGATCCGAAGGTGGCATGCCGGACTTTCTATTCCAGCGTAATGGCGTGGCCTTCGGCTGGTGCGAAGCGAAGGACATCGACAAAGACGTTATCAAGCTGAAAGGCTACTCGGTCGAACAGCGCAAACGCTACGAAGCCGCATATCCCAACCTGCTTTACACCAATGGGGTCGATTTCCAGTTCATCCGTGACAAAGAGGTCGTGCACCTCACATCCATCGCCGATTTCATGGGTGAACTGGGCGGGCTACAACCGCTGCCCGAAAAATTTGACGAGTTGGAACGCCAGCTCAAACTGTTTGCGCAGCAGAAACCGATCAGCATCCGCAGCGCGCAGAAGCTGGCCGAAATGATGGCGGGCAAGGCGGCGATCATCAAGGATGAGGTCGGCATCGCGCTGGAAGAAGACCCGGAATTTCGTGGCGGGCTGGGGCGGCAGTTCAACACCTTCAAGGAAAATCTGCTGCCCAATCTGACGCCGGGAGAGTTCGCGGATATCTATGCGGAAACGATTACCTACGGCATGTTCGCAGCGCGTCTGCACGACGATACGCTGCAAACGTTCAGCCGGCAGGAGGCGCTGGAGAAACTGCCCAAGTCCAACCCGTTCCTGCGCGGGTTGTTCCAGTTTATCGCTGGCTACGACATTCCCGACCGGTTGCGCTATGTGGTTGACGATCTCGCCGAAGTGTTGCGCGCCAGCGACCCGCATTCGCTGTTTGCCGATTTCGGCAAGTTTACCGCGCGCAACGATCCCTTCATCCATTTTTACGAAACCTTCCTCGCCGCCTATAATCCGAAGAAACGCAAATCGCGCGGCGTCTGGTACACGCCGGAACCGGTGGTCGACTTCATCGTCCGCGCGGTGGACGATGTGCTGAAAACCGAATTCGACCTGCCAGATGGCCTGGCCGACACCAGCAAGGTGACGGTGGATTGGGACACAGGCGAAACGAAGAACGGAAAGGCAGTCACGATCCGCAAGGACGTGCACCGCGTCCAGATTCTCGATCCGGCCACCGGCACCGGCACCTTTCTTGCCAAGGCAGTGCAGACCATCGCCGACCGGGTACGCCGCCATTCGGGATGTGCGCGAACATCAAAAAGCGGTTGTCGCGGTTCGCGAAGCGCAGACGAAAGCCGAAATGGCCCTAGCTGCGAAATCCAGATTTCTAGCCACGGCAAGCCATGATTTGCGGCAACCGCTTCAATCACTGACCATGTTAACAGAAGCATTGCTGTTGAAAATTAAAGATCCGGAGTTGGTCAAACTGGTCGAAAGACAGAGCGTCTCTCTTGGAAACATGCGCTCGCTGCTGAATTCACTGCTCGATATCTCCAAACTGGATGCCGACGCGGTAATGGTCGAGATTGAGGATGTAGATCTTCTCAAGGTGATTGAAGAAGTATGTTTAGGGTTTCAGGCAGAAGCGGAAGAGAAAGGGTTGCGGCTTCTGGTTGAGGCGCAAAGCCGGGTTGTCCGCTCTGATCGGAATCTGCTGCAACAAATCTTGCAGAACCTGATCGGCAATGCGATCCGCTACACCAAAAAGGGGAATATCAAGGTGATCTCCTCTATTGTCGGAGATAATATCCGGGTTGAAGTGCAGGATACCGGTGTCGGCATTGCGGAAGATCAGTTGCCCCATATTTTTGACGAGTTTTACCAGATTGGACGAGACCCGCAGGAAGGTAATGCCGGCTTGGGTCTGGGCCTTGCGATTGCATATCGTATCGCCGAGAAACTCGATAGCCGGATAGAAGTCCAGTCGAAAGTCGGCAGGGGATCGACTTTCTCGTTCGAATTGCCGTTAAGCCAGAATCTGTTGCCGAAAAAACAAAGGCCGAAAACCGAGAGATACATACCGCTTCAAGAAGAGAAAGCTGTCTTTCTGGTGGACGATGATCCCGCTGTACTAAAATCGACCCGTTTCCGGCTTTCACTTCAAAAAGGCCTGGAAATATTCACCGCGTCATCTCCAAAAGAAGCCGATGAGTTGTTGGATCATTTAGCTCCGCGTAAACCTGACATTATTGTAACCGACTATCACCTCGGCACCAAAAAAAACGGTGTCGATATAATCCAGGATATAAGAAAGCGGACAGGCAGTTCTATTCCCGCTATTCTCATGTCTGGCGATACTGCGATTGATGTTGTCAAACTGAAGCGTGATGACATCAATGTCGTTTTCAAGCCAACCAATGGAAGCGAACTAGTCGATACGATCTTGAGACTATTATCTTCCTGACGGTGCTAAAAATATGTTCCCTTGGATATTGGTCTAGTATTTACCCCAAGATCACGCTTTTCGTGTCGCTGGCTATTCCCACTTGCTTTCACACTTTGCCTCAAACAAACACTTTGCAAAGCCTTATCTACTTATCTTCGATCGATCGCAAATTGTTGATATAGAACTCATGGCTTATTTGGAGTTCCCTGAGCCTCCATAAATTGATTTGTGTGGTTTGCTGCTTTCCCGTTACGTTACTGTGCGCTGTGGTGTTTCTAAATTTCTCACAGCAAATTTCGCTCGATAATCAGATTTCCAAGACATTGACGATTAATGGCAATCTTGGTGTTGCATCCGGTGTTCCCATGACAGCGCCAGGTCCAACATTGATTGCAGCTTGGGTGGCAAACCCGCGTCAGACTATCCGCACCAGAACTTGCTTCTGACTGCCATCAAGCGGAAACGCGACCTCCAGCCCGGTTTGCACCATGCCGTCAACGACAAGTTCCATTGGAACAGCCTGCCCTTCTTTTCGGCGCTCTAAAATTATCTTTATGGAACCTGTTGGCTGGCGATAAACCGCAGAATAACCGTTCCATTGGCTGGGTATAGAAGGATCGATGAGAAGCTTTCCATTGCGCAGTTTTATGCCGAGTATTTCCTCGACTCCCAGGCGCCATGTCCATGCCGCAGCACCTGTATACCAGGTCCAGCCGCCACGTCCGCCACGAGTTTCTCCGCCGGCGATATCTGCGGCGACCGCATATGGTTCAACCCGGTATTTTGCGGCTTGCTCGGGATTTGTGGCCCGCTTGAGCGGATTGAGCATATTGAAAATCCGCATGGCCCGGTCAGCTTGACCTGATCGCGCAAATGCCATGCCGAGCCATGTTGCTGCATGAGAATATTGCCCGCCATTTTCCCGGATTCCAGGCGGATAAGCCCTGATATATCCGGGATCGCGGGATGTTTTTTCAAAGGGTGGCCAGAGCAAGCGGGCGATCTGGTCCTTGTCGTTCACCAGTTCGCGCCATGCCGCCGACAGCGCGCTCTCTATTCGCCCGGTATCTGCTCCGGCAAACAAGGCCCAGGACTGAGAGATGGAATCGATTCGGCACTCGCTATTGTCCGAAGATCCCCAGGGATGGCCTTCATCATCAAAAGCACGGCGATACCAGCCACCATCCCAGCCTGATTCTTCAACATAGCCAAGCAGATCATGCGCACGCTGGGTCCAGATATCGGCAATCCGGGCATGGCCCGTGCGATAGGCCAGTCTTGAAAAAGCGCTGGCCGTAACGATTGCAAACCATGCCAACCAAATACTCTCGCCCTGCCCTTTCTGTCCGACCCGGTCCATGCCGTCGTTCCAGTCTCCTGAGCCGATCAGCGGCAGATTGTGCCGTCCGCTCGTCATAGCTTTATCCAGAGCCCGCTGGCAATGTTCCAGCAAGGTCTGCCCAATCACGGTTGTTTCGAAACCGGCATAGCGGTCCCCCTCGTCGGGGGAGAGTGGCGGGGCGTGAAGAAACGGAACTTCTTCCTGCAGGATATTTTCATCGCCCGTTACCTCGACATAGTGGCAAACGGCATAAGGCAGCCACAGCAAATCATCAGAACAACGGGTGCGCACGCCCTTGTCAGATGGTGGATGCCACCAGTGGAGGACATCCCCTTCCTCAAACTGGTGCGCGGCGCAGTCAAGAATATGTGCGCGGACACGCACCGGATCATTGTGCAGAAATGCCATCATATCCTGTAATTGGTCGCGATATCCGATCGCTCCGCTCGCCTGATAAAATCCGGCTCGTGCCATGATCCGCGAAGCCATGGATTGATACAGCAGCCAGCGATTTACCATGACGTCAAATGCCGGGTCTGGCGTATGCACCTCGACCGTTCTGAGCAATTCATCCCAATGTTGCGCCAATTTCTCAAACGCCGGACCGATCGTCCCCGAAGTTTTCCATTTAGTGATCAACGACTTTGCATGGATATCATCTGTGCCCTGCCCCAGTAGAAAACATACTTCCGCAGTTCCACCCGGTTCCAGATCAAGGTGGACCTGATAGACACCGCATGGATCACTGCCTGCCTTTGCCAGTCCCTCTAGTCCCCACCGGCGGAGGCCTGCCGGGCTTGCGGGATTTCCTTCGCGTCCCAAAAATTCTTGGCGACTGGTGGTGAAGCCATGCAGCGGCTGATCAGCCGTCAAAAATGCGGTACGCCCGGCAAAATCGGGGTTCCATCTATTGTGCGCGATAATGGCTTCCTCTCGGGGCTCAAAAGAACAGTTCACAGTCGACCGCGACACGCTGCGCAGCGACCCGAGCAACCAATCTACATAATATGTTTCTGTAATCCGGCGATGGCGCGCAGTGTGATTGGTCAGGCGGATCCGGATGATCTTGACCGGATCGTCCACCGGTACAAAGACACGCAGGTCCTGCTCGATCCCGTGCGATATCTTTCGCCAATCAGTGTAACCGGCGCCATGTCTGATCTGGCAGTCGGCCTCGCGCCCGGCGGGCCCCGGCGTAGGGGTCCAAATCTCGGCGGTCTCTTCGTCGCGAAGATAGAGAACCTCTGAAGGCTCGTCCGACACGGCATCATTGGTCCAGGGCGTTATCCGGTTTTCACCGCTATTTAGCGCCCAGGTAAAGCCACCCCCCGCTTCCGTGACGACACAACCAAAGCCATCATTGGCAAGTATGTTTACCCAAGGTGCCGGTGTTGTCTGGTCAGGTCCGAGATGGATTACATATTCACGACCATCCGGTTCAAAACCGCCAAGACCATTGTCGAATAGCAAATAGTCTGGTCGAGCCAGCGCGGGGACATCAGCTTCTTCGATCGGTGTCTTCGCAGGTTCAAAATGTGGCAGTTCTGCTGGAAGCCTAAACGCCCTCGCCAGCTGTTCACTGAGGCTGCCATCACTATCATCAATGACCACTCTCGAGACCGATTCAACCAGCCGGACCTGTTCCGGTCCGATCTGGTCGGAAAAGAGCAGATGGATGCCGCCATTCCGGCCCAGCATCCATTGTGCATTCACTTCCTGCAAAAGATCCATCAAATCGTCGCGGACCGGCTCGACATATCCTGATGCAACCGACTGAAGAATGACCAGATCGACTTCCAGTCCCTGTCTGCGCCACAATTGATGTGCCCGAACCAAATCCGGCAATATCGAGTCGGGCAATTCCCGCGTCCGCAGTGTAAGGATCGGATAGTCGCCAGACAGGGACATGCCCCACAGATTGGGTTGACCCAAACGGTTATTCTGAATTTTGACCGGTTCTGCGCGCAAATTACCATGCGGATATAAAAGCAGCGAGCCCAGCGCCTGAAACTCCTGCTCCTGGTTCGGTTTGAGACTCAGCCTTTCCGATTCGCGCGACGCTGCCGATGCTGCATCATTGATTGCCCATTCGATTGAAGGCATAGTTGCATATCGTTCGGCAATTTCGAGAGCTGCCTCACGGGACATGGCTGCGACCGTGACGAAGCAGATTTCCTTATGCTCAAATGGTTCGAGCTGGCATTTGGCTTGCAGCGCCATGATCGGATCCAGCGTCCAGCCTGTTGTATTCGTCAGACCGTCGCGCACACCCGTTGGTCGCTGCAATGTTCCATTGCGACCCACGAATTTTCGCCGATCAGCCTCATGCCCCGCCAGCGCCCATTGCTCGTCCCCGCTGACTATGAAATGCAGCAATACCGGAGGTATATCATTCGGGTTTCGTGGCCGTCGGGTGAACAGCTGGCCGCCGATCGCCGGGATAAATTCACACCCGACAAACAGCTTGCTGAAGGCGGGGTGTCGCTCATCATCAAGTGGCGGTGCGAGCACGACTTCGCCGTAGCTGGTGAACGACAGGCTCCGCGACCGGTTACCTAGATTGCCGATTACCACTCTGCGAATCTCAATATCATCACCAGCCGCTACGACAGCTTCCATCCGGATGCTGATATCGTGATCGCGTCGATGAAATTCCGCCATATGGCTATGGAACGTAACTTCATATTGATCCGGAATTTGTCCGGTTGGTTGGCGGGTAGCGGACCAGAGGTGACCATCTTCTTGGTCGTGTACATAAATCCACAATCCATTGGCATCCCGAACAGGGTCCGGAACAAAGCGCGTCAACGCTTTGCGCCGCCATTGCAGGCCGCCACCGCCGGCGGTTGAGATCGAAGATGATAGGCTGCCGTTGCCAAGCAATTGCGCTTGCGGACTGCTGGTATGGAGCGGTGGATCCCATTTTTGCGCTTTAGGTACACTGCCTGCCCGGCGGCTGGACAGATCGATGCTTTCTATCCGCTCGACTTCGGAAGGCAATTCCTGCGGGACTCTTTCATTCAGGAGTAACGAGACCGCATTAACCCGTGGGTCTTCTGCAAAGCGCCTCACCAATATGTCATCACACAGGCTATTGCCAATCGCGCACATGATCATGCCCTGATGGTGGGCCATATAGGCGTTGACCGGCATGACCTTGTTGCCAGCTTCCAGCCGTTCCGGGGTATAGTCGATTGCTTCAAACATCCCATAGAGTCCGGAAAAACCGAGCTTGTCCAATAATCTCAAATTATCCGCTGCCTCAGACGGTAGCACCTGAAGGGCGAGGGCCGATGCATAGGGAGCGATCACCATGTCTTTTGCCAAGCCACGACGCAGTCCAAGCCCGGGAACGCCAAAGGCCTGATATTGATAGCGGTGTTCGGGGTCTCTGGCTGAATAGGCAGACTCAGATACGCCCCAGGGCAGTCCTTCATCCCGACCATGTTTCTGATGCATCCGTACCGCAACCTTCTCGCTCTCGTTGAGCAATGTTTGCGGGCCGCTCAGCATCAACAGACGCGGCATCAGATATTCGAACATGGAGCCGTTCCAGGAGACCAGTGCAAGGCCGTTGTCGCTACGCATGACCGGCCGGCCTAGATGGAACCAGTGCTCCAGTGGTACTTCCTGATGGGCAATGGCGAGATAGCTGGCGAGTCTGGCTTCGCTGGCGAGCAGATCATAATAATGGGGATCCATCCGGTCCGCGCTGACATTATAGCCAATATGAAACAGGCGGCGCTCGCGATCATAATAGGGCGCAAACTCAATCCTTCCAGCATATTTTTTGGTTTTTGCGGCCACCTTTGCAATAGTCTTGGCCAATTTCGCGCGATTCTTCCGACCGGTCTCCACGGCATCAGCAAGAGACTGGAGCCACAATTCTGGGTTTTGGCAATCCGCTCTGGATTGGTCGATCGCAAGCGATGCCTCGTTGAAATAACGATCACCCGCTGTGCGGCTGAGCAGTTCGGCGACGTGACCGTGCAATTTGCGAAATTCTGGCGGCGCTTCGTCCAACACCAACCATGGTGCCAGCTTCTCAATATCGTTAATCATGGTTACGAGCTGATGGCGAAGACGGTCTAGCCAAGTATGAAGTTCACGAAGATCTTTAGTAGAAACAGCGTCCGGCTGTGCCGCCAAATTGGCGATTATTTCCTGAAAAACCTGTATCCGGTTTTCCAGAATGAGATTCAATTTACCATGCCATTGTAACGGGTCAGCAGCGATGCCATCAAAGCTGTTTTGCAGCAAAGCAACTTCGGATATCAGGTCGCTCTGCTTCTCCGGAATGCCTTCCACTGCGTTACCGAGCAGGCGCGCTACGTCTTCCAGTCCACGCCATCGTTGCGATTCCACCGCGGGCGCTTTTGCGACTTCTTTAAGCAGGGAAGTATAGGCAATCAGGCACCCGGCAAGGTTGCCACTATCGACCACCGACACGTAACGCGGCTCAAGCGGCTGAAGACTTAGCGTGTCGTGCCAGTTGAGGAAATGACCTCGGTGCGTTTCCAACTTGTCCAGGCTGGCATATAAATTGCTCGTCCGGGCGGCAAGTTCTTCGCTCCCCAGATAGCCAAAATCCCATGCGCTGGCCGTCGACAGCAGCAGCATCCCGATATTTGTCGGAGATGTCCGGTGAGCGGTTTCCGGATAGGGGTCGCCCTGATAATTATCAGGCGGCAACCAATTATCTTGCGGACCGGCGAAGGTTTCAAAATAGAGCCACGTCCGGCGCGCGAGACTTCGCAGGAACAGCCTGTCCCCTGCGCTCAATGGCTTGACCGGTTTATGACGCGGACGGTCGAGCAATAAGGTAATTTCAGGAGCGATAAACCAGAGCAGCAAGAGCGGCATCGCCGCAGGAAGCGATGCTGGATTGAACAACAGGGTAGCGAGGCCAAGCGACAGTGCCATTGCAGGCCCTGCCGACATTTGCCGCAAGATTCCAATGCGGGAATGACCATTTCTGTGCCTCGCCGATTCATGTGCGGCGGTGGTCCATTGCAGCATGTTTCGTCCGGATATCAGGCTACGCCAGAGTGCCACGGCAATCGCATGCACGGCATTGACAGCTTCGAACGGCAGATAGGCAATCGCCAGAAACCAGCGCCCGGCCTGATCGGTCAGTTGCGCAAACAGACCACGCACCGCACCACGCCGGCGCCCCTGCGCCATTCCGGTTACCAGATCAGTGAATATCTGCCCGCCATGCGCGAATATGGCCAGCAGCGTCCAGAACCAGGGATTTCCGGGGAGCAACAACCACCCGATGACCAGCATCAGCAGCAAGGACGGTGCCACAAGGCTCCGACGCAGATTGTCTATAACCATCCACTTGCTGAGGGCCGAGAGCCCGTTTCGCCGATAGTGTCCATCCGCATCGCGAATACGTCGCCGAAGCCAGGGCAATAATTGCCAATCACCGCGAACCCAACGATGCCAGCGTCTAACATATTCGAGATATGTGACGGGGAAACTCTCATAGAGGACAATGTCGGACGCGAGGGCAACGCGGCCGAGTGCCCCTTCGAGCAGGTCATGGCTCAATATCGAATTTTCAGCCACCCGTCCATCGATGCAGCGATGGAAGGCCGCGACGTCATAAATGCCCTTGCCAACAAAAATTCCGGTGCCGAACAGATCCTGATACACATTGGAAACCGCGCGACTGTAGATATCTATCGCCGTATCGCCGGCAAAAAACCGAGTAAAAAAGGTCCGGCTGACACCCTGGGGTGCCATTTCAACCCGCGGCTGCAGGATCGAATAACCGGAAACTATCTCGCCAGAATCAGGACTAAATCGTGCAACATTCTGGGGATGAGCAAGCGTGCCCGCAAGCTTTAATACTGATCCCGTTGGCAATATGGTGTCGGCGTCCACCGTGACCACAAAGCGAATGTCCGACAACGCCGAACGGTTTCCCTCGTGGAATGAAAAACCGCTGTCATCATTGTCCACGAGCAGCCGGTTAAACTCCTCCAGTTTCCCCCTCTTTCTTTCCCATGCCATCCAGCAACGCTCGGCCTCGTTATAGTGGCGGGAACGGAGCAGCAGGTGAAACGGACCGATGCCCTTCTTTCCATGCCGCTTGTTGAGCTCCTGGATTTGATCGATAAGCTGTCCGGTAATTTCAATATCAACCGGCGTTTGTTCAGTTGGCGCATCTGCCAGATCAGCAAGCAGGGCAAGTTGAAGATATCTGTCACTGTTGGAAAGCCAATGGGCTTCCATCCGCTGGACGATATCCGCTATCTCACCCCGTTTTCCGATCAACACCGGCATAACTGCAATCGTTTTACAATCTGCTGGCAGTCCGTCGGAAAAATCGAGTTTTGGCAGAATTTTGGGCGCAATGACCAGCGTTACGAGACGCTGAACCAGAGAAATTGAAAGAATCGAGGCGGGAAGAAGCATGACCAGGAACGAACCGGCCCATGCTGTTGTGGTAGCTTCAATAAACCACAAATAAATGGCGGGAATGATGAATGCGCCAATCCAGACGGAAAGCAGCGCAAAGGAATAGAGAAATCCTGCATGATCAAGGGCGGCTCGTTTCAGGCGGATTCCAAGGGGCGGCCTCAGTCCTTGTTGCTGTTCAAATAGCCGCCGGCCCGGCCCGGCCAGCCAATAGCCAACATGGTCCTGCACCTGATCGGAGGGGGCGGCGGAAGCCTGTTTCACGACCCGCGCGGCCAGATCGGATTCGCTCATGTCCGAATAAGACGAGAGGCTTTCAACGGCGTGTCGATATCGATCCCGCGTTTCGAAATCCATCCACGCATAATATTTTGCCGGGTCTTTGCTCAATATGCTCTCGACACGGCTGGTCTGATCGAAAAAATCCTCCCAGGATATCGAAGCGATAAGTGAAAGATTGGCTATTGATCGGGCGACCCGTTCAGTATCATCAAGCGAGCGGCGCGCCTCAGCATGTTCAGTGGGCGTAAAAGGTTGTTTTATCTGGCCCTGTAAAACAGCAGTGAGGGACGAAACCAGAATTTCCAAACAGGCAATTCTCAGCATGGCCGGGAACGCCCAGAGCTCAGCCATGGTTAGCGGCCTGCTTCGCTGATATGCGCGGACGAACTGGACAGTCGCCGGTAAAGTTATCTGTAAATGCGTGGCCTTTAGGAGTGCATGTGCTAGCGTAAAAACGCACGGGTACCTTGATTTGGGTTCACCATCTAATGCAGGCAGTTTTGAATAGAAGCTATGCGGAAGATCTTCTTTGATCTGACGAATGGCCCGATAAACTTGATAGTCATTATCCAGCAACCACTCGGCTGCTTTGCTCGCTTCTGTCGGAGCATTTGCACATGATTTGCGCGCCCGCGTTAACCAGTCAGCAGTATTATCGATACGCTGCCACGCCGGAATAGGGTCTGGTGAAATTTCCGATAATTTCTCATGATTGCAAAGATCAGCAGCGGCCCTTTGCAGTATATTCGGTTCATTCGGGCCGCTATTTTCCGAATCCGTGCCTTCGGCATCGATAGCTTTCTGGGCTTTCGTTCCGGTCTTAGCGCTGTGCGCGGAAGCCTCTGTCACGGCTTAATGTGCCGACTCCCAAAACAGTCTCGGCCGGTATTGGTGATCGGCCAGTTTCAGATGATCGATTGGCTGAGACATTTTCTGGCGAATCAAGAGCAGAGGTAGCCGCGTATGGGCCGCGATATGTCTGGCAACGTTACCGCAGGACATATCGTGAATTGCGCCCTTCCCTCTTGCCGACATTACGATCAAATCCGCCCTTTGATATTCCGCAATAAGGAGCAAACGCTCACGGACATCGCCTTCATTCTCTATGATGGCACGCACCGCGATCCCACCGCTGGCCAAACGGCGTTGCAGACGGTCAAGATAGGCTCGCGCATTTTGCTCGTTGAATTGCTCAAGCTTCATCGTAAATTCTTTGGCTTCCGAATCATCCAGGTCCGCCACCATGATTTCGGGTTTTGGGATTACATGTACCAAGAGCAATTCCGCTCCATGATTACGAGCAATGCGGACAGCAAATGGCAATACGCTCTCGGCGCGGCATGATCCGTCCAGAGGAACGATAAGTCGCCGATAGGTAATCTCATCAGAGTCGCTTCCTTCGGGCGGAACCAAAAGGAGAGATGCCGCAGTGTTGTTCAATACCATTTGCGTCGTTCTGCCCAACGCAAGGTCATGAGTTGAACTTTCTGATGTGGGATTCTCCCGTCCACATCTAGTTGCCATGGCAATCAGATTGTCGGCATTTCCGACCGTCCAGCGGGAGATTTCCTCGCTGGCTACGCCATTGAGCAGGAGTAAATCCTTCTGGATAAAAGGGCTACTATCCGCTGTCAGAATCCGCGATAGATAGTCCTGCGCTTCCCGCATCTTGATCTGCCACTCAATCGGATCGCTGGGACTGACTTCCGATGCAGCGCCCTGTAAAACATGCGCAAGTCTAACCGGGATATTCAAGCCGCTCGCAACAGCCTTGGTATGTCGGAATACAAGAGATGCATTCGCCGAGTTGTCCATGCAGGCAACGGCGCTCTTAAAAGTCTCCAAACCGGATAGATTCTTATCGTCGACAACATCCAGACATGCCTTTTTTGGGCGAATTTTTGGCTGGTTTCTGGCGAACGGCGGCTCAATCGTCGAGGACTTCGACTGCATTTTCTGGATCCTTCTAAATCAATAGCGATCCCCCGGAATTTTTTATAGCGATTCGGACCAAGCAGCATATTGACTATGATCAACTTCAAATGATTATTTTGCGAGAAATCCGTCGTTTAAAAGAAACTCTAACGGCTCAAATAAATGGCCCATTTGCAACTTCATTCAGTCGTTCCCGATCAAGGATTTTCAGCAACTTGCCTTCACCGCTGCGGCTAACAGATTCAATGATTTCATCTTCCCGTAATTTTTTTATCGTCCGGCTGCAGGTCTCTGGAGCTATTGCAAGATAAGTGGCAATATCCCTCTGGGTCATCGGTAGATCAATGATGAGATCATCATGTCCGGCACCTTTTGTCTGCTGCGAAACCTGTCTCAGCAAAAAAGCGGCCAGCTTTGACAAGGGGCTTTGCAGCGAGTGAATTGCTATATGATCCTGCATCATTTTTTCCTGCGCATCGCTCCAAGCGAGTAGCTTTTCGCGGGCCGAACCGTTCTGCGACAATTGCTCGTAAAATGCCTTCCAGCGGACCGGACGCAACCGTGTCATAGTCAAGGTTTCTGCAGCATAGCGATATTCCTTGCCTCCGGTCAGGCCGACAGATTCACCCGATGACGGAAAACCGACAATGATTTGCCGTCCATCTTCGGTAACCTGGGATAGCTTCAGGGTCCCGCTGATTATCTCGAACAAACACTCCGCCTTGCCGCCTTGCCGGAGAACCACCTGACCGGCTGCGACATTGTGCACCGTCCGGTCGTGAACATCATGCGGCCAATGACAAAGGCTGGCGGATCCTTCGATCAACTCATCGAAAAGCATTGTCTGCTGGAGAAAAGCCGCGCCGGCTCTTGGTTTTTTTGCCATATCGCTCATTCATGCTCTCGTTATCGAGACGCGTTGATTGCTTGTTGGCGGTTTGACGTCCGTCCCCGGCTTCTGCTTCTCGGCAAGCCGCTGCATCACACCCAAGACGCTGTCAGGGCTGAGGCTGATGCTGTCGATATTCCGGGCAACCAGCCAATCAGCAAAACCCGGACGATCGGACGGTGCCTGTCCGCAAATACCGCATTTCAGGCCATTTCGATGCGCGCCCGCAATTGCCTGCTCGATCATGGTCAAAACTGCTGGGTCTTCCTCGTCAAAGTCGGCTGCAAGCGTCTCTGAATCCCGGTCCACACCAAGCACGAGTTGGGTCAGGTCGTTGGAGCCAATCGAAAATCCATCAAACAGCGCTGAAAACTCGTCGATCAAAATGACATTGCTCGGAATTTCACACATGATATAAATTTCAAGACCATTCCTGCCCCGCTCCAGACCGTTTTCCGCCATCACTGTCAGAACCCGCTTCGCCTCGTCGATCCTCCGGCAAAATGGGATCATGACAATGACATTGGAAAGGCCCATATCATCGCGGACGCGCTTCAAGGCCTCACATTCCAATGCAAAGGCGGCCTGATAGGCTGGATGGATATAGCGAGAGGCGCCGCGAAACCCGATCATCGGATTATTCTCCGGTTCTTCAAAGTCATGTCCGCCGAGCAAGGAAGCATATTCATTCGATTTGAAATCCGATGTCCGGACGATGACCGGACGGGGATAAAAGGCTGCCGCGATGGTCGCTATCCCTTCAGCAAGACGCGATACAAAATAGTCTGCACCGCTTGCATAGCCAGACGTGAGTATGTCGATCTGTTTTCGAATCCGCTGGTTACCGATCAGGTCGGGAGACAGCAAAGCGATCGGATGTGCCTTGATTTCGTTGGCAATGATGAACTCGGTGCGCGCAAGGCCGACTCCCGCCACTGGCAAGGCGGCAACACGAAATGCCGCGCCCGGATTGGCAATATTGACCATCAGATCGGTTTCGGGCCGCTCCAGCTTGCCAATATCTATGGTCTGAACGGAAAAGGGAATGATCCCGTCCAACACTCTTCCGGTCATCCCTTGGGAACAGTCGACCGTAACTTCCTGACCGGTCTTTAACAGCTGCCGTGCGTTCGCGGCTCCGACTATTACGGGAATGCCAAGTTCGCGGGCCACAATAGCGGCATGACAGGTCCGCCCGCCGTGTTCGGTGATGATCGCCGATGCCCTTTTCATCGCCGGTTCCCAATCCGGTGTGGTGGCGGTTGCCACCAGTATATCTCCTGACTGGACAATTTCCAGTTCATCGCTGTCCTTCACCAGCCGCACTGGCCCGCGTCCGATACGATCGCCGACGGCCTGACCCTCGACAATCACTGTGCCATGACCGACCATGTGATATTGCGTCAAAAGACCGGCATCAGCTGAAGCGTGAATGGTTTCAGGTCGGGCCTGCAGGATGTAAAGTGCGCCGTTGGGTCCGTCCTTGGCCCATTCGATATCCATTGGAGTCGGGCGCCCGTGCCTCTCGCTGTAATGGCTTTCAATAACCACGGACTGTTTTGCGAGCTCGATGATTTCGGGGTCTGTCAGGCAAGGCTTCACTTGATCCGAACGACGCACATTACGCCAAACTGTTGGCTCGTCAGCCTTGGCCGCAGCATAGATGAGCTTGGCTTTCTTACTACCGATCCGGCGCCTTAAAACATATTCGTGGCCGAGTTTCAGGGTCGGCTTATGGACAAGAAACTCGTCTGGATCGGCGATACCCTGCACGATCGCTTCACCCAACCCCCAAAGACCGGTTATCATCACAACGTCACGGTTCCCGCTTTCAGTATCGAGCGTGAAGATCACTCCGGATGATGCCTTGTCAGCACGGATCATCCGCTGGATGCCGACTGACAAAGCCACGTCCTTGTGATCGAATCCCCTGTTTGTCCGATAGGAAATAGCGCGCTGGGTAAACAGCGAGGCAAAGCACTGGCGGACGGAATCAACCAAATTCTGGGCACCGCGAATATTCAGAAATGTTTCGTGCTGGCCGGCAAAAGAGGCCCCAGGCAAATCCTCGGCGGTGGCGCTGCTGCGCACCGCAACCGGAACATTGCGGCCATGATCCTGACTGAGCTTTTTGTATGCCTGTCGAATTTCTGCATCAAGGCGCGGCGGAAGTTTTGCAGTCGCGACCATCTTTCGCAGCTGCGCAGACATTCGCGCTCCGGCTTTCAGGTCTGACCAGTCCGTCTGTTCCAGTATTTGGTCCATCTTGGACCATAGCTGATTGCTCTCCAGAAGATCCCGATAGGCCACAGCAGTGACAGCGAAACCTTCGGGTACCTTGATGACGGCGGGCAGAACGCCAGCCAGTTCACCCAGCGAGGCATTCTTGCCACCGACAAGAGGCAGGTCGTCAAGAGTTACGGTATCTAGCCAGCGAACATAGCTATTCTCGGCCATATGAATCTCCAGAACAAGCTCCCCGGCACCCCCGAACGCCACGGAATTGATTTTGCACGTTGACCTTAGTCAACCGTTTTGCACTCTGGCGCCAATCATGAAGCGGTGTCTTTACGTAATGTTTCGGAGCGACCGGAAGAACGGGTCCACAATACGGACCATTACGGGTTTTCAGCCAGGATGAACCCAAGCAGCATGATTGCATCAAGACAGACGAAGCAATCGGATCAGGAACATGATGGCGAAACCCGGAAAATATCATGCAATGCAGCTGGATGGCCCCAATCGGTCGCTTCTTTTCGTAGAGCGCAATATGCCCGTGCCGACTACCAATGAAATGCTGATCAAGGTTCTCGCCTGCGGTGTTTGCCGCACCGATCTGCACATTGTTGACGGCGAAATTCCGGATGCCAATTATCCCATCGTTCCAGGCCATGAAATTGTCGGCCGGATCGTTCAAATTGGTGACAGTGTGAAAGGCTTTGCGGTCGGTAACCGGGTCGGCGTCCCCTGGCTGGGTTCAAGCTGTGGTCATTGCAGCTATTGCCTGACCGATCACGAAAATCTCTGCGACAAGCCCGAGTTTACCGGTTGCACCCGTGATGGTGGATATGCCAGCCATGTTGTTGCAAGTGCTCAATATTGCTTTGCGATTCCGGATCGTTTTTCCCATGTTGAAGCCGCGCCGCTGCTTTGCGCGGGACTGATCGGCTGGCGCTCCCTGAGAATGACAGGCCGGGCGAAGAATATAGGTTTTTACGGCTTCGGTGCCGCCGCGCATATTCTCGCGCAAATAGCTGTCTGGCAAGGACGGAACATCTACGCCTTTACAAAGCCCGGTGATTTTCCCGGTCAAAATTTTGCTCGGGAACTCGGCTGCATATGGGCCGGCGGCTCGGATGAATTTCCGCCAGCGGAGCTTGATGCCGCCATCATTTTCGCGCCGGTCGGTCCACTCGTTCCGGCCGCACTCCGGGTGGTTCACAAAGGTGGCCGGGTGATCTGCGCTGGCATTCATATGAGCGATATCCCCGGCTTTCCCTATGCTGACCTCTGGGGTGAAAGAGCAATCATGTCGGTCGCCAATTTGACCCGGGCGGACGGCACAGAGTTTCTTGCCGCTGCTGACAGTTCAGGCATCACGCCTACTGTTGAGCGATTTCCCCTGACCGACGCGAATGAGGTGCTGGAAAAACTCCGCGACGGTCATTTGAACGGGGCTGCTGTGCTGGTGCCGGATTACAAGATCGTCAGGCCTAGGTCGAGCTGATGTACTGGATATAGACGTTCACCAGATAGACCGTGAACAACGCGATACTTATCCATCCCACCGTACGAAATAGCCGCGTTTGCGGGCGGTATAGCAATCCGATGATGACAACACCGCTCATCACCATCGCCGCCATGGCGGTCGCACCGTGTATCGGCGAGACCGAAACCAGCAGTGGACCGTTAAAATATATCCCGTCTTCAATGGCGAGTATCAATATGTTGAACAGGTTGCTGCCGAGTAGGTTGGCAATCGCCATATTCACCGATCCTTGCCGAAGAGCGGCCATGGACACCGCCAGTTCCGGCAAGGAGGTCGCGGCCGCAACCAATATTGTCCCGATAAAACCCCGGCCAATGCCCATTTTGTCTGCGATATTGGCTCCAAAAACAGGTAGTAGCAATCCTCCGATCAAAATGGCGACAGCTGCCCCCAACACCCACATCTGCGCCTCTGAAAGTGAGACTGCGGACGGAGCTTTTACTGCCTCTTGCGCGGCACTTTCGCGTATCTTGGCTTCGTAATTATAGATAGCACGGGTCGCAATCACATAGAGTAGCACGATAACGAGAGAGGCTGCGCTGAAGTGAAGGATAGTTGGACTGATGCCGAGACCTCCGACCATGATTGTCAGGCCGGCAAAACCGATCAGCATGATACCGAATCCGGCAGACAAAATATGCGCCTGCCGCGCCCGCCGATAAACCGATTCTCCGCGCACCGCAAAATCAAGAACCACCAGCATGACAAGATTGAATACACAGCTACCAAATACCGCCCCGACGGCTATTTCGGGCGCATTGGCAATGCTAACCGATGATATGCCGGCAGCAAGTTCCGGCAGCGACGTGATCGAAGCCAGCAGAATGAGGCCGATCCAGTCGTCAGACAGCCCCCTTTTTGCAGCGATAATTTCCGCATTTCGGGTAAGCTTGGGGCCGGCGGCCAAAATCAGCAGCGCGCAGGCACCAAATAGCACCCACTGAATGATCAAGGCCATCACGCGCGACTCCCTGAGTAAATGTTCAACTCCTGTCCGATGAACCGGCCTCCTGCAAAACGCGATTGACCCGCGGCTTCAAAATTTGCAGCACGGCGAGCAATATGAAACCGTAACCGATGACGGCGACAATTTCGAAGATGGAGAGCTTTGCAAAACCCATGATGGAACGGGCTGGTTCAAACAGATAAATGACCATCATTACGATTATCACCGCACCAAATATCGTCAGCAACGCTTTGTTGCGATAGTCGAATAGCGACCGAAGCGACGCACTGCTGCTGCGGTTGGCGAGAATCAGGGCCAGAAGACTGGCAATAAGCGCCAGGAAAGCCAGCGCACGTAGTTCCGTTACCGGCATGCCTTGCTGAACTGCAATGACAACCCCCAGCGCCAACGCACCAAGTGCGAGGCCCCCCTGAAATATGCTCCATATCACCATCGGCAGGGAAAATAATCGCGCTTCAGTATGGCGCGGCGGACGATGCATGATTTCATCATCTTCCTCTTCGGCTTCAAAAACCAGAGCGCAGGCCGGATCAATCACCATCTCAAGCAACGCGATATGGATTGGCCCAATCAACATCGGCAATCCGAACATCAGAGGCAGGAGCGCCAGTCCGGCAATTGGAACATGGGCAGCAAAAATAAACTCCATCGCTTTGCGGATATTGTCGTAAATACGGCGCCCAAGCCTGATTGCGCTGACAATGGCGCTGAATTCGTCATCCAGGAGTACAAGCGAAGACGCTTCCCTCGCCACGTCCGTTCCGCGCCCGCCCATGGCGATACCGACATGGGCCGCCTTTAGCGACGGGGCATCGTTCACGCCGTCTCCAGTCATCGCGACAACCTCACCGTCACTCTTCAATGCACGCACCAGACGCAGTTTTTGTTCGGGCATGATGCGGGCAAAAATATTTGTTGATTTGAGCTTATCGCCCAGTTCATCTTCGTCCAGTCCAGCAAGTTCATCACCAGTTATTAGATTGTCGCTTTCTATCCCCGCATCGGCAGATATCGACTTGGCCGTTGCTGCGTGGTCACCCGTGATCATTACCACACGGATACCGGCACTATGACATTGGTTGATTGCGTCAGGAACACTGGCACGCAGCGGGTCTGCCAGACCGATCAGTCCGACAAGTGCAAACCGACAGTCAAGCAAATCAGCGTGTTCATCCACTGTTTTAGCCCGGGCGGTTGCGACACCCAGAACCCGGATACCCTTTGCCGCCATATATTCTACAGCTTGCAACATTTTCTGCTGTTCTGAAGCCGAAAGACGGCATAACTGCGCGATGGCTTCCGGTGCGCCCTTTGCTGCAAGCAGCCGATCACCACGCGATGGCCCATCATGCCACATATTTGTCGTGGCCAGCAAATCCGGTCGGATCCCGAAATGGCGATCCAGTTCCCAATGTTGTTCGTTGGAATCGCCCTGTCCGGCCAACAAAGCGGACGCAGCCGAGTGGATCGCGATATCCATTGGGTCCGAAGGTTCGATCTCGCTCGCCCACAGACTTGCCTTGAGCAAAGGTTGAAACGCGTCAGGGAAATTTTGGTTTCTATCGACCGTCAGATGGGGTCCATCCGGCAACCACAAAGTGGCAACCGCCATTTGGTTTTCGGTCAGGGTTCCAGTCTTGTCTGTACACAATACCGTAACGGACCCCAGGGTTTCTATCGCCGCCGGCCGCCGGGTCAGCACGTTGGCCTTGGAGATACGCCATGCTCCCATCGCCATGAAGGTAACGAGCACGACCGGAAATTCTTCGGGCAACATCGTCATCCCGATGGCAATGCCTGCCAGCACGGCATCGAGCCATCCACCACGAAAAAAACCGTAAAGCAATGTTACCGAAGCTGCGATCAGGATGCCACCGATACCAGCCAGCTTTACGATGAGGCCGGTCTCTCGGCGCAATCGCGGTGCATCGGGCTTGATGTTGGCCAGATGTCCGCCGATCTGACCGATCTGAGTTTGCCCGCCAATCGCAACAACGCTCCCGACCCCTGTTCCGCGAACGACCAAAGTTCCCGAGAAAGCCTCCGCCTCAACGTCCTTATGCACCGCTAGTGATTCTCCCGTCAGCAACGATTCATCGATTTCCAATTCTGTGCTTGATACCAACATGGCATCAGCAGCGACCCGGTCTCCCTGTTCCAATATAATGATATCACCCACCACCACGTCGCGTCCGGGAATGCGTTGTCTTGTGCCATCGCGAATGACGAGCGCGCGAGGGCTCGACAAGTCGCGCAAAGCCGCCAAAACCCGCTCACTGCGAGTTTCCTGAATGACCGAAATCGCAACTGAAAATGTCGCAAAGCAGAGCAGAAGGATAGCTTCTAACCGGTCTCCAAGCAGCAAATAAGCAAAACCGGCCGCCAGCAACAATGCCAGCATCGGTTCGCGCAGAACCTCGCCAACTATCCGCAACGTAGAACGCTCGTCATGATGTGGCAGTTCATTGGGGCCATCGCGCAAGCGCCGCTCCCGAACTTGCTCGCCGGTGAGCCCCATATGCGCGTCAGCGGCTTGTGTCGGGCCTAGGTCCATCTATGATTCCCCGGTTTGGCAGGATGTACTTTCAACGGTCCCGCAGCCAAAGACCAGACAGCAGCCAGCGAGATTGGGCAGGTAGATCGGAGGCCTACAAAACCCCTGACCTCTTCGATCGATCTGCTTCCGGCTCCACTCTCGCGACCATGACAACATAGTTTTCGCCATAGGATTTCGCACATTTCGGACAGGTTGTGCAGAACGCGTATATCTGCTCTGTATCAAGTCCCTGACTTTCCAGTTCATCCTCATATTGGTGGACCCATTCCCCTATATCGCGATACGGCCCCTCGAAAACCTTGGTGCGATAATCGCCTGATAGCCGGACCATCTTCTGGGCTGATATATCTTTGGTAACAGCGAAGAGATGCTCGGCTGACCAAGGCGACAGGTCCCTGCTCAAAATGAAAATATGCTCATCATCAAATCCGTCAGCAGCGTCTATCGCTGCCGCAGTCTTGCTGAACACAGAACCCATGTTAACCGGGATGTGCATCAGGCTTCTTGTTTTGGCACAAACAAAAGATTTGTTCTCAAAATGAAGCGATTGACCATCCCATCCCTCTTTCTTGAATCGCGGGCAGCAGCCGGTAGGATTGTCGCTTTGATCATAACGCGGGGTTGCGTTCGTTCTCACCGGGACTTCCTTCCTTGCGACTTGAACCTGAAATCCAACATTCTGGATTTCAGCAAATGGTCATGGACCCATTTGCCAAGCAATTTACGCCTTTCCCGGATAACCGGGCATACGTAGACTCCCTGATATTCGCGCATATGCAGCACCATCAGTTTCTAAAAAAATGCCATAGTTCGATGTCTGCGAATGAAGAATTTTCTCCCCCGCAAATCCGACAAGTCCACTAACTGAATAACGCTACGTAGAATCCACGACTGCGGACACGTCCGATGTCCGGTATTGAAATAATCAAGGAGCGAATTTAGCCGTCTTTCGCAGCATCGCTCGTAAACAATCTGCCTGATTTTGGCGTGCGTCTCCACGTCTGGAACACAAAGGATGATAAAATGAGCGGTTTGGGATTACCGATATTCGACAAGGCCATCCAGGATGCCAATAGCTGGGTGAATGATGTCATGTATGAACTGGACTGGGAGGACAAAAACCGCGCCTTCACGCTCTTGCGCTCGACGTTTCACACCCTCCGGGACCGCCTGCAGGTCAACGAAAACGCGCATTTTGCGGCGCAGTTGCCGACGCTGATCCGCGGCGTATTTTATGAAGGATACCAGCCTTCAAAATATTCCGCCGATATCCGGCACAAGGACCAGTTTGTGGACGCCGTGATGGCGGCGTTCAACGATAATCCGAAAGACGATCCAGTCGCCACCGTCAGCGCGGCTCTCAATGTTATCGCCGATCATATTTCCGACGGTGAAATGAAGGATATCAAGGCCACTCTCCCTGAAGATATCCGCCAATTGTGGTATTGAAAGCCGACACGCAAGCCGATCTACTGGAAAAAATAGCCATGCGCCCCCTCGAAAGAACTGGTTGTGGCGTTGCGCTATATTTTGCGCCTTCTGAACATCAGCACTCGGGATAAAATAGATGACAGGGCGATCACTGATGCAGATGATCGTCGAACAGTTGAGCGTAAGGGACATTGCGTATCTCTGCCTTGCGCCCCCCAAGCCCATGAAGAGAAGTTCCAGTGTCGGAACAATGCCAATCTGGTTTCCAACCCAATCACCAGGAGTGATGATCATCTGCTTTTCTGCAAATGCCAGCCTTCTGGCCGGTATCGCCCTGCTTGCGACCGGAATCATTACCGTTCGCCGTGCGGATAGATTGGTGCAGCTACCCTATGCGGCAATACCGGTAGCCTTTGGGATGCAGCAACTGGTTGAAGGATATTTGTGGAAGGCCTTGCCGACGCAATCCCAGACGACCGAAATTGTTGCGACAATATATTTGTCATTTTCTCACGTGCTTTGGCCAATTTTTGTACCGTTGGCAGTGGTGATGATTGAGCCACTGAAAACTCGCCGAAAGCGGCTCTTGGTTCCAATGGCAGCAGGCGCCGTGGCTGGCCTTTATTTCCTCTACGCACTGCTTACGCAGCCGGTTTCAGCTCTGATCGAAGGACACCATATTGTCTATCATCTGCCGCATCGTCACGACGCGTTCATCTTAACTCTGTACATTATGGGCACCTGCCTCACACCCTTGCTATCCAGTTATAAAACCATTCGGCTATTCGGTATTGTAATCGTCATTGGCTTGATCGTGACCCGGATGGTCTATATGCATTGGTTCGCTTCGGTCTGGTGCTTTTTCGCTGCACTAATGAGCGCACTGGTGCTCCTACATTTCTCACAGCAACGTGCGCGCGATAATCAGACATATTCCCGCAGGTTGTGAATTTTAATACCATTGTTCGTGTTGAGTTGCCAAATCGAATGGTTGGGTATTTCTATCCAGTCTTCATGGGTTATTGGCTCTGACGCGACAACAATCGCGCGATACTCGGCATTGGGATCATGATGGATATGAGGAAAGCCGCAAATCTCGCAGTCATATACGCCCTTGCGGTCGACAAAATAGAGGCTGCGGTTGAAACGGGTGCCGACGAGCCGTTCTCCATCTGACAGCATGATGTTGAGGCCGACCTTCTTTCCCGGTGCATGGATCGAGGCGAGCGCAACGACATCGGCCACCAGTCTCTCCATCGCGCCCAAGAGATCATGTTCGGCATCGATGGCTCCGTCGTCGATGAGGCTGAGGAAATAGCGGAAAACATGCTCGCTATCCGTTTCGCCATTCACCGCTTTGCGATGCATGGCGCCCATTTTCTCAAGCAGCACCGGTCGGATGTCAGCGAAACCGGGGATTGTGCCATTATGTGCAAATACCCACTTTCCATCGCTGAACGGATGCGTGTTTTCAATAGCCGCGCCGCCTACGGTTGCCCGGCGAACATGAGCGATGACAAGGCGTGAATATGCCTTCGCTGCGGCGCGGGCAAAATGTTCGCCATGATAGGCAGCCCAAGCCTGCCGCTCTATGTCAGGTCCGTCCTGATCAAATGTGGCAACCCCCCATCCATGCGCATGGTCATAGCCCGAAAGATCAGAAAGGCTCTGGGCGATCAGAGCATTTTGCGCATGCACAAGAGTGCATTCAACCTTGGTCGGCTCGGTAGCGTAAAATCCATATAGTCTGCACATTACATGATCAGCGTCAATTTCCAGAGAAGATTTGCAGCTATGATAGCAGCTTAAACAGGTGGCTATCATGACCAAGATCAATCACGGACTATTTAACGCCTTTCGAGAAGATCACGCAGTTCTCGGGCGCGGGCTTCACGAACTGCGTTCATTGGTCCTGGCGGACGACGTTCAAAGCTTGCAAACCGCGGCACAAGATCTTGACAAGGCGGCTGGCGGCCATATCGCGTTTGAAGAAGAGGATTTTTATCCCGCCCTCAAAGCCTTCCTCTCTGCTGAAGAAGTGGAGGGCATGTATGCAGAACATGCTCATGGTGCCGAGGCACTCTCCAATATTGCCGAACTTGATCCGAATGTAACATTGTCAGCCACACAGAAGCAGGAACTGCTGAACCGTATAGACGAGATGGAGCAGCATGTATCGGAATGTGGAGAGCTTTTTGGCGCGTTGGGCGGACTGGACGAAGCTCGCAAGGACGATTTGCTGAAGCGCCTGCAATATTGGCGTGAGCTTGCGCCGGAGTGGACCGATTTTGCGGCAAAGCAACCAAAATAATGGATATGCTGGCGCCAGTTGCAGACCAGGAAAGCCAGCTTGCACCTTGGCCAATAAGGGCTGCGGTTGACCTCGATCTTTCGCAAGAAACCAGACAACGGATCCAAATTCTTGCGAACAAGCAGCTCAGAAATTTTCCGCGGCTGAACGATGCCTCTATATTCGGGGATGATGTCAGCGCCGGATATGAAGAAGGCCCCCTGCTGCTGCTGGAGGACCATAGGGGCATCGAACTGATGCCGGATGACCGCGTGGCAAGCCATGAATATCGGATGTTCGGGCTGGCGCGGGATAACGATTTTCTGCTGATATCACGGTCCAGGATCAAATCCTTCGAAGCATATTCCAGAGAGATTTTCGGCCATAATGGGCCACGCGTAATCGAGGTTGAACGGGGTGACAGCCGCTTGCGCATTCCGCTTGCAGCTGCTTGCTTGAATGATGAAGAGGCTTTGTCAGAACTTGCAACTGCAGCCACCCACGCCGGAACACTCAATATCTGTCCCTATTTGTCGACGGGCCATGATTGGCTATTGGGCGCTGAAATTGCCCGGCGATCCGGTTGTCCGGTTCAGATATGCGCGCCGCTCCCGCAGCTTTCCAAGCTTGTCAACGACAAGCTATGGTTTGCAAGTCATATAAAAATGATCCTCGGAAAAGATTCCGTGCCGCCGACCTATTCGGTTTATGGTCCGGTCGCAGCCGCAGCTATATTGAGCAAGCTTGCCCGCACCCATGATCGGCTTGTCATCAAATTGCCAGCCAGCGCCGGTTCGATGGGCAATCTGGTACTGGAGAGTGAATATGTGCGCTCGCTTACATCAAGGGAATTGCGGGACAAATTACTTGAGCGATTGCACGCGATCGGGTGGCATGATCATTTCCCAATTTTGATCGGTGTTTGGGAAGTCGCCGCATTGGCCAGTCCTTCGGCACAAGTCTGGATCCCCAAAGCCGGACAGGGACCTCCAATGATCGAAGGGATTTTCGGGCAGATTCTTTCTGGCGAAAACCAGTCGTTTATCGGCGCAACGGCCATTGCTTTGCCGGAACCGTTAGAAGCACGATTTTACCACGAAGCGCTTGTGATCAGCTATTATTTCCAGTGCCTCGGGTATTTCGGGCGGATGAGCCTTGATGCTTTGCTGACCGGCCCGAATTTGAGCAATGCCGCGCTGCACTGGATTGAATGCAATGGCCGTTGGGGTGGAGCTTCCATCCCCATGACAGCGGCACGTAATTTACCAGGAATTGGTGAATCCGCAGAGTTGCTTGTTGTGCAGCGCGTCTTTCGAGATAGCAATATTGCGGGTTTTGGCGCGTTGCTGAAGGATATTTCCCTTTGGACCTATGCCAGAGATACAGGTGAAGGAGCCGTGTTTCTGGAGCCGACGGACCAATTTCAGCAAAATGTTACATTTTTCGTGGTCGCACCTTCGCAGGCTGTCGCTGAGGATATTGGATCGTCTATATTGAAGGCGGTAACCCGGGATGCGCTCGGTTCCATCGCTTGATTGAAACCGATGTCATTCTGGCCAATGGCTGATGTTCCCCAAGATCAAATATGTTGCAATTCGACTCGCCGGAACAGAACAAAACGGGGGGTCAGGGAGCACGGCTCCGGCGAGACATAAGACAAATCGTCGAAAGTTCCATCGACGTAAATCCGGAATTATACTTACCAGTGAACATCCCTAGGGTCGTCGCTGAAACTCTGTCCGATAAACTGGCGCTGTTTGAGTTTCGTCTTTCAGAGATAGTTCCAAGGCCGACAAGCTATCGCAAGAGCACCCGTATATCTGCGTATTTCTGACTTGCGGAAAATATCTCATTGATCACTTTTGAACGCATGATCGACGATCTGGAGAGTTTTCATGTCCGATGCAAGCTATTGAAAACCCCGAACTGAAGGGGGCCGCAAAAGTCGGCCATGTCGAAGAAGGCATAAGAAAAGGCCGTCCGTTCAGGACAGTGCACGATCCCGCTCGCCATACCAACCCGGTGACCGGCCACAACCGGGACCGGATGGTCGGCGCTCCAGAATATCAACTTACGGCGGTGCGGATTGACCCGGATCAAGCGCAACCGGGATGCCTGAAACATGATGATGTGCGACAAGAAAGGATTGGCCGGTGAAGATTCAACCGCTGCATAAATCACAAGCCTTGCGTGATTTAACCAATATGCCTGATTATGATCAGGCCGTCACCGAATTTTCATGGAAAAACGCCCGGCAATCCATGGGCGGTCCGGCACCGGGCATGCTCAATATCGCCTATGAGGCAATCGATCGCCATGTTGCCGAAGGGCGAGGTGACATAATGGCGCTTCGCTGGGTCGCACGGGATGGCACCCGTCGGGAATATAGCTATTCGGAAATGAAGACGGAGACGGACCGTTTTGCACGACTGTTGCAGGATCTGGACGTAAAACCCGGTGACAAAGTCTTTTCGCTGCTTGGCCGCGTACCGGAACTCTATTTCGCCGCGCTCGGCAGCCTGAAGGCCGGTGCGATATTCTGTCCGCTTTTTTCGGTATTCGGCCCAGAGCCAGTGCGGGCGCGGATGGAAATTGGCGAGGCCAATGTCCTGATTACGCGCCAGAAGGACTATCTCCGCAAAGTCGCTCCAGTCCGAGAGGTCTTGCCCTCTTTGCGCCATGTGCTGCTGGTCGATGCGGACAATGGCGCGCCCTCGGATACGCGGGACCTTTCCGCCTTGCTTGCCGAGACACCCGCAGAATTTGAAATTACAAAAACCCGCCCGGATGATATTGCCTTGCTGCATTTCACCAGCGGCACCACCGGCAAGCCAAAGGGCGCGTTGCACGCTCATGAGGCCGTTATAGCCCATCATACAACCGGTCGCCTCGCGCTCGACCTGAAGCCCGGCGACATATACTGGTGTACCGCCGATCCCGGTTGGGTCACCGGCATGTCCTATGGTATAATCGCACCGCTCACCAATGGCGTGACGATGCTCATTGATGCCGGCGAGTTTAATGCCGAAGCTTGGTATGATCTGCTGGAATCCGAAAGCGTGAATGTCTGGTATACAGCCCCGACCGCAATCCGATTGTTGATGATGGCGGGCGATGACCTGCCGCGGGCTCGCGACCTTTCGGCACTCAGATTCCTCGCCAGCGTCGGCGAGCCGCTCAATCCAGAAGCTGTCATCTGGAGCAACCGTGTTTTTGGCAAACCGTTTCATGATAACTGGTGGCAGACCGAGACCGGCGGCATCATGATCTCAAACTATGCGTCCATGGATGTAAAGCCAGGATCCATGGGCAAACCATTGCCCGGTATTGAAGCCGCGATCGTGGACATACAGGATCGCGGAGATGAGAATGGTCTGACATTCTTGGGCGCACCAATGGCGCCCGGACATCTTGCCTTGAAATCCGGCTGGCCTTCGATGTTCCGCGGCTATCTGAACGAAGATGCGCGTTATCAGGCCTGTTTCAAGGATGGCTGGTATCTGTCCGGTGATCTCGCAATGCGCGACAGGGACGGTTATTACTGGTTTGTCGGTCGTGCCGATGATGTGATCAAATCATCGGGGCATCTGATCGGACCATTTGAAGTCGAAAGCGCTCTGATCGAACATCCTGCTGTGGCCGAGGCGGCGGTGATTGGCATTCCCGACGAGCGCGCAGGCGAGATTGTGAAGGCCTATGTCTTGCTCAACCCGGATCAAAAGGCGGATGTTGCCTTGCGGAAATCGCTGCTCGGCCACGCGCGCAAACGGCTCGGATCAGCGATAGCGCCGCGCGAGATTGTCATCGTCGACGACCTGCCGCGAACAAAATCCGGAAAAATCATGCGCCGGTTATTAAAAGCGCGCGAACTGGGGTTACCAGAAGGTGACCTTTCAACTCTTGAAAAGGCATCGTCATGACCGGAACCAAATTGCGCCTTGATCACGATCATTGCCGGATTTTACTCAAACAAATGCTGCGTGTCCGGCGGTTTGAGGAAAAATGCGCCGAGCTATACACCAAGGAGAAAATTCGCGGCTTCCTGCATCTTTACATCGGTGAAGAAGCGGTCGCGACCGGCATCATGCAGGCTCTTGTTGAAGAAGATGCTGTGGTCGCAACCTATCGTGAACATGGCCATGCATTGCTGCGCGGCGTACCAGCGGGTGAAATCATGGCGGAAATGTATGGCAAGCAGGAAGGGTGCAGCCGCGGACGCGGGGGTTCGATGCATTTGTTCCACGCGCCGACCCGCTTTTATGGCGGCAATGCGATTGTCGGCGGTGGACTGCCGATGGCCGTTGGCCTGGCGCTCGCTGACAAGATGCAGGGCGAGAGTAATGTCACTGTCTGCTTTTTTGGCGAAGGCGCAGCGGCTGAAGGCGAGTTTCACGAAAGCCTCAATCTGGCCGCTCTTTGGAATCTGCCGGTGCTCTTTGTCTGTGAGAATAATCTCTATGCGATGGGCACCGCGCTGGACCTGTCTGAATCGGAGACGGATATTCACGCCAAGGCGGCGTCCTACAAGATACAATCGGAAGCCGTCGATGGCATGAACGTGGTCGATGTCGAAGTCGCTGCCCGGCGCGCCGTCGACCGAATACGGGAAGGCAATGGTCCGGTCTTTCTCGAATGCCGGACCTATCGGTTTCGCGCGCATTCGATGTTCGATCCCGAACTTTATAGGGAAAAGCAGGAAGTGAAAAAATGGACGGAAATTGGGCCGATCCGGCGGTTCCAGAGCTGGGCGCTGGAAGCGGGGGAACTGAACCAGGCCGATATTGATGCCATTGAGGAAGAGGTTGCTGCGGAAGTTTCGGAAGCTGTCGCTTTTGCCGAGGCGGGAACGTGGGAACCCGTTACTGAGCTGTTACGCGATGTCGGCGCGGAGGCACGCGCATGAGCACGAAGATGACATATCGAGAGGCGATGCGTGAAGCGATCCGCGAAGCGATGAACGCCGACGAAAAGGTTTTCCTGATGGGCGAGGATGTCGGTCATTATGGCGGCTGCTATGCGGTGAGCAAAGGCTTGCTGGACGAATTCGGTCCAGAACGCATCCGCGACACACCCTTGTCTGAGTCAGGCTTTACCGGCGCGGGCATTGGCGCGGCGCTCGGAGGGATGCGACCGATTGTGGAAATAATGACCTGCAATTTTGCCTTGCTCGCGCTCGACCAGATCATGAATACGGCGGCTACTATGCGGCACATGTCGGGCGGTCAATTTCATGTGCCTATTGTCATCCGCATGGCCACCGGGGCCGGGCGGCAACTTGCGGCGCAGCATTCCCACAGTCTGGAAGGCTGGTTTGCTCATATTCCCGGTCTTCGCGTTCTGGCTCCTGCGACAGTGGCAGATGCACGCGCTATGCTTGCCAAGGCGCTGGAGGATACGGATCCGGTGCTGATCTTTGAAAATGCCTTGCTGTATAACCGGGAAGGCGATGTACCCGATGACCTTGATGGCATCGACATCGATCATGCCAGCATCCCGCGCGAAGGCAGTGATATCAGCCTGATAACCTATGGTGGATCGCTCTGGAAATGCATCGATGCTGCCGAAGAACTATCGGGCATGGGCATCTCTGCCGAAGTTCTTGACCTGCGCACATTACGGCCGCTCGACGATGCAGCCATCATGGAGTCCGTTGCAAAAACCCGGCGTGCTCTGATTGTCGATGAGGGCTGGCGTTCGGGCAGTCTCTCGGCAGAGATCATGTCCCGCATCATGGAACAGGGTTTCTGGACTCTGGATGCACCGCCGATGCGCCTGTGCAGCGCCGAAGTGCCAATCCCTTATGCAAAACATATGGAAGAGGCGGCGCTTCCGCAGGTCGCGGGCATCGTTGAGGCTGCCCGAGAACTGGTGGGTGCTTGAACGATGGGAGTATTCACCATGCCATCGCTCGGCGCCGATATGGAAGATGGAACACTTGTTGAATGGTTGAAACAGCAAGGCGACACAGTCGCACGCGGCGATATCATTGCGGTTGTCGAAACTGAAAAAGGCGCAATAGAAATCGAGATATTTGAAGACGGAAAGATTGAAGAAATTCTGGTGCCGGAGGGCCGCAAGGTGCCGGTCGGCTCCCCTCTGGCGACAATATCGGGAGCGGACGAGACAGCGGCTTCCGAAAGTATCGAGCAAGCCATAGCGGTTGCAGTAGAAGCAGCGCCCCCCCCAGAAGCGGCACCTGAAATTATCACAATGCGGCCGATTATGGATACAATTTCGGAAGTCCGCGCCTCGCCCGCCGCGCGGCTATTTGCCAAGGAGCATGAGATTGATTTGAACGGGATCAGTGGCACCGGACCGGGCGGCGCCATTCAACTGCGCGATGTCAAAGACGCGACACCCGCACCACCAAAGCGGGGCATAGATATTGCTGCGATGCGCCATGCAATCGCCGCAGCCATGTCACGTTCGAAACGGGAAATTCCGCATTATTATCTGACGCACAGGATCGATATCACTCTCGCGCAAAACTGGCTCAATGCCTATAATGCCGAACGCTCTCCGTCGGAGCGAATTTTATTTGGCGCATTGCTTGTCAAGGCCTCTGCACTCGCACTTCAAGATTTTCCAGAGTTTAATGGTCTTTACGAACAAGACGCGTTCCAGACCAGCCAAGCGGTTCACGCTGGCATTGCGATAGCAATCCGTGGCGGTGGCCTGGTGGCGCCAGCAATTCAGAACGCTGATCAGCTTTCGTTGGCAGAATTGATGATTCAGATGCGTGATTTGATCGGGCGGGTTCGGCGCGGCAGTTTTCGTGCGTCCGAACTGACAAGCTCGACAATTACCATCAACAGTCTCGGCGACCGCGGCGTGGAAGGCGTGCTGCCGATTATCTATCCGCCGCAAGTAGCCATTATCGGGTTTGGCAAAATCATGGAACAAGCCTGGGTGATCGAGGACAAGATTGTCTCGCGCCCGATTGTTCAGATGACATTGGCTGCAGACCACCGAGTGAGCGACGGTCATCGGGGAGGATTGTTCCTGAACGCAATAGCCGAGAAACTTTACGCACCGGAGAGCCTATGACCCGCGAGGAACTTAGAAAGATATTTGCCGAAGAATTGGAATCCATCGCTCCCGAAGTTGATCTGTCGCTTGTTGCCGAATCCGCCAATATCCAGGAATATTTCGATCTGGATTCCATGGATATCTACAATCTGCTGGCAGCACTCCACCAAAGGCTGAATATCGACATTCCTGACAAGGATGCGTCAAACCTGCTGACGATCAAAGGCGCCGTGGATTATCTGCTGACGGCGCTTCAGAATTGATGTCGGACGCAGCAATATTCAATTTTGCATGAAAAGATCATGGTTCCGTTCAATGTCAGATTCCCACCCTGACCGCCAATAATCGGCTTTCGATGATCAAGACCTTTTTGTCTTGAACCGGAAGTTCCGGAAGCAGAAGAGGAACCGATGCCCGTCGACATTTCCTCCTCAGGGCCTTGCCATCGAAATAGTGGGCGCCATTCAGATAGTCATGTTCGCGGTATAATTGATCTGCTAGCTTGGGGTCTGATCATGTCAAAGCGCCCTTTCTATCCCCTGATATTTACGGATCTTGACGGAACCTTGCTGGATCACACAAGCTATTCGGCGAAACCAGCCGATCTGTTGATCAAGCAGATAGCGGACCGCTCCCTCGCTTATCTCATTCCGATAACCAGCAAGACGCAGGCGGAATTGCGATCGCTGCAACAGTCGATCCCGATCAGTGAAACCATTAGCGTGACGGAAAATGGCTCCGTAATCCATGTGCCGCTTGGATTGCCCTTTGAGTGCGCGAGTGGTCCACAAAAAATCCTGTTGGGAGTCGAATATGCAGAGATTTTGGACCGGATAAGGAAACTCCCGCATATCCTGCGTCAGCATATTACCGGCTTTGCCGATATGTCGGTGGACGAGGTGGCAAAAGCTACGGGCTTGGCAATAGCGGACGCACGGCTCGCCAAAGAGCGGCAGGCGACGGAACCGTTTCTCTGGTCCGGGTCGGATATGCAAATGGAAGAATTGGAAGCGTTGATGGCCGTCGCCAATATCCGGATTCAACGTGGCGGGCGCTTTTATCATTTTACCGGTCACGCAACCAAGGAACAGGCGATGGCCCGGATAAAAGGCGCGTTTGTGAAACGAAAGCCGGAATTTGAGATTATCTCGATTGCGCTGGGCGATGGCCCGAACGATCTCGCGATGATCGAGGCAGCCGATATCGGCGTGATCATGCCCAATCCAGATGGCGTAACCATAGCAAGCACCAAGTCCCATGTTCGCGCGGCGCCAACTGCAGGTCCGCAAGGCTGGGTCATGGCTATCCAGAAAATTTTTGCGGAATTGGGTTTAATCCTGCCCAAAAGCTGATTAGGCAGGTGGCTCGGAAACTGCAGGGACATCTATGGCTGATTTTCATCAAAATGGAATTATCTCAACACTTCACAATTTGACCGAGCGCAGCACAGAATCGCTGGAAGCAGACTTGATGGGCTTTCGTTCCGCCAATCCGATGGCGCTGGTGCTGCCCAGCCTGTTTTCAGAACTGGAAGGACCGGCGCTCGAACATATCGTTGATCAGCTATGTGAAGTGCCCTATCTGGATGATATCATCATCGGACTGGATCGCGCCGATAAAGAGCAGTTTAAATTTGCGAAAGAATATTTTTCCCGGCTACCGCAACGGCACCATATTTTGTGGAATAGTGGTCCGCGCCTGACTGCGCTCGACGAGGAATTGAAAAAACATGGGTTGTCCCCGGCGCAACCGGGAAAGGGTCGCAACGTATGGTTCTGTTTCGGCTATTTCCTCTCGGCCACGGACGCCCAGGTGGTCGGCCTGCACGATTGCGATATATTGACCTATGACCGGGAGCTGCTCGCACGGCTGATGTATCCGGTGGCCAATCCAACCTTTCCCTATGTTTTTTCAAAGGGCTATTATGCGCGGACGACGGAAGAGAAGTTCAACGGGCGCGTCGTTCGTTTACTGATCGGACCGCTGCTGGCGGCGCTCAAGAAAGTGTGCGAGCCGAATGACTATATCACCTATTTGAACAGCTTTCGCTACGCGCTCGCCGGTGAGTTCGCCATGGGGCGACAGGTGGTCAAAAATATCCGCATCCCCTCGGATTGGGGTCTGGAAATAGGCGTGCTTTCCGAAGTTTGGCGCAATCAATCGACCCAGGCTATTTGTCAGGTCGAAATAGCTGATAATTATGATCACAAGCATCAATCGGTTTCGCATGACAATCCGGAAGCCGGCCTGTCCAAAATGAGCATCGACATCACCAAATCGATCTTCCGCAAGCTTGCGACAGATGGACAGGTTTTTTCACAAGGCACGTTCCGGACGCTCAAGGCGACCTATTTCCGGATCGCACTGGACCGGATCGAAACCTTCTACAATGATGCGGTGATGAACGGCCTGACGCTGGACCGGCACGAGGAAGAAACTACGGTTGAGCTGTTTGCCCAGAATATCATGACGGCCGGCGATATCTTTCTGGAAGCACCCAATGAAACGCCGTTCATGGCCAATTGGAACCGGATCAACAGCGCCATTCCCGACTTTACAGATCGGTTCAAGGAAGCTGTCCGGCTGGACAATGAGGACTAGGCCAGATCTGGACCTACATTGCTGATCCAGATGGTCTGATAGGGAGACAGAAAAAGGTCGCCTTCAATATCGGTGACAATGTCGCCGGAAATCAGATCCCACCATTTGTCGCCGGCGATCAGGTTTATATCCGCCAATGACAGCAGCTTTTCCTCCTTGGTTACATTGGTGATGGCAAAGACGCTCTGTTTGCGCTCGCGGCTTTGTCGCCAGATCCCGAACAGCCCTTCGGGCAGCGCCAGCGTGAATTGCACGGCATTGGGATGGAATGCCTGCTGTTTCTTGCGTATCTCAACAAGCGACAGAAAACGTGCGAATACTTGCGCCTCGACCGTTGCCGGATCCGCAAGTTTCGTATCAATCTCATCATAGTCCAGCTGTCGGCGGTTGATTGACCGGTTGTGGCCGGTGAGGTTGACCTCCTCATAGCCGTTCGGCGTTGCCAGCAGGCTGTGGATATAGATTGCGGGAATACCCTCCAGCGCCAGCATGATCGCCATGGCCGCCATGAAACGATCGATCTGATGCGCGTCCGGTCCGTCCAGCGTCCCCTGCATTGCTTCGAAAAACGAGATGTTTATCTCATAGGGTTTTTCGGTTCCGCCCGGTCCGCGGCGCATCGAAACCCGTCCGCCGAAAGTCTGAATGGTGGCCAGCATCTGGTCGACTTCGCCCTGCGGCAAGGCGCCTTCTGTCGGGCGCAGCCCGATCCCGTCATGGCTGGCGGTGAAATTGAGGTAGGTGCAGCCAGTCAGCGCCGGCGGATTGCTGCGGGTCAATCGTTTCAGATAGAGCGCGTTGCCGGTCAGCAGTGCGTGGGTGAGCAGCGGCGGCAAGGAAAAATTATAGATGACATGCGCTTCATTCTGATTGCCGAAATAGGTCAGATTCTCATGATTGGGGATATTGGTTTCGGTAATGATGATCAGCGTTTCGACATGATGATCCATCAAGATGCGCAACAGCCTAATTATCTCGTGGGTTTCATCCAGATTGATGGAAGGCGTGCCGATTTTTTTCCACAGAAAAGCGACCGCATCAAGCCGGAAAATCCGCACGCCATGATCGATATAGGCGGCGATGATCTTGATAAATTCGAGCAGCACTTCGGGATTGGTAAAGTCAAAATCGACCTGATCCGTGCTGAACGTGCTCCAGACATGGCGATCCCCGGCCGCTGTGCGAAAGGGCGTGAGCAAGGGATGTGAACGGGGTCGGACCACCTGCCCCAGATCGGATGCGGGATCGGCGGTAAAATAATAGTCCTTGCCCGGTGCCTGATCAGACAAAAATTGCTGAAACCATGCTGATTTGCTCGACCCGTGATTGATGACGAGATCGCCCATCAGGCGATAGTCGCCGGCAATGGCCTCAATATCGGACCAGTCTCCAAGGTTTTTATCGACCTGGAGATAGTCGATCACCCCGAAGCCGTCATCCGAACTATAGGGGAAAAAGGGCAAAATATGCACGGCACCAATGGTTTGCCCGATATATTCTTTCAAAAAGCGGTGCAAAGTCCGCAAGGGTTGCTCACCATCCGAACGGATCGTCCCGCCATAGGTGATCATCACGATATCGCTTTCATCCCACAAATGCTTGTTAGCGATCTTCTGCCGCTTGATCATCTTGCCTTTATCGGGCCAGAACAGATTGACGATACGCTCCGCCAGGCCATCGCAATCATGATCAGGATAAATCGCCGCCAAATGCGCTGACAGGCGTTGTAGAAGATGGCTGATAGTGGCGCGATCGTTCATGATTGGTCCGTCACTCCGAAAATCCGCTTGACCCCGACGAAACAATCGGGCCCTTATTGTGCAGTGCATCAAACAACAAATCCCGACTCAATAAAAGCTTTTTTAAAGGAGCTTTACGAAAGCGCGCTGGCACCGGCGCTGCCTGAAAATGCCATGAGCGATCTCGATTGGCCGCAGGTCCCGGGCCGAACTTATATTCTCTCAGTGGGAAAAGCGGCGACACAGATGTTCGCGGCCATCCAGAATCGCCTGCCGGACCATGCAGAAGGCCTGATCGTAACGCGACGGGGCTATGTTCAACCCGGTTTTGCGCCCAATAATATGCGGATTGTCGAGGCGTCCCATCCGGTACCCGATGCCGCCGGGGCAGACGCTGCACAAATGGCATTGGTGGCGGCAGATGCGCTGGGCGAAGAGGACCTTCTGCTGGTCCTGATGTCTGGCGGCGCCAGTGCCCTGCTCCCGGCTCCGGCTGAAGGTATATCCTTGACAGAGAAGCAGAATATCACGCGGGCGCTGCTGCATTGCGGCGCGCCGATAGGTGAAATGAATGTTGTTCGCAAACATCTCTCTGCCATCAAGGGTGGGCGCCTGGCTGCGCGAGCCTGGCCAGCTGCAACGCATATGATTGCGATATCGGATATTCCCGGTGACGACATTGCGATGATCGGCTCGGGGCCGACGGTGGCCGATAGCTCAACCTGCGCTGACACGCTTGCGATTATCGAAAAATACCAAATCGCCCTGCCCGCCGCCGTCAGGCAAAAGCTGGAAGCCGATATGCTGGAAACGCCAAAATCCGGCGACCCAAAAATGCAACGCTCAAACTCCGTGATTTGTGCCCGACCTGCCGATATGTGCGCGGCCGCGGTTAAGGCTGCAAAGGCGCATGGCTATGAAACCATCATGCTCGGCGATGCCTTGGAAGGGGACGCTCTGCAGCTCGGAAGAGAACATGCAATGCGGGCTCTTGCCCTCAAGGCGGAAGGGCTAAAAGTAGCCTTGATTTCCGGCGGAGAGGCGACCGTCACGGTTCACAATCGGGATGGCCGGGGTGGTCGTTGTACAGCCTATCTGCTCGCTTGCGCCCTGACTCTGGAAGGAGAGCCGGATATTTGCGGGTTCGCAGCCGATAGCGATGGCATCGACGGGTCTGAAGACAATGCCGGCGCATATCTGTGGCCAGGCATATTGGACGCCATGGGCAGCGGCGCGCAAGCCCGGCAATGGCTGGATAGCGACAATAGCTACATCGCGTTTCAGAAGGCCGATGGCCTGTTGATGACTGGCCCTTCCGGAACCAATGTCAATGATCTGAGAGTGCTGTTGGTCCGATAATATCAATGCTTCTGACCGGTAATGGCCTGCGCCGTGATCTCTATCGCTCCGTTCGATCCGAAGAAGCAAACAGCCCTGCCCGCTTATCGGCAAACACGGATCATGCCGACAATCGCAGCTCTTCAAGTCCGCTGTCCAGCCAGCCTGCTTCGAACATTTCCGGTGTAACCGGCTTGGAAATATGCCAGCCTTGGCCAATATCGCATCCGTATCGGATCAGCAGTTCCAAACAGGGCTGATCCTCAATTCCTTCGGCGACAATCTTGAACCCCAGAGCATGAGCCATTTTAATGGTGGATTTTACCATCACCCGGTTGGCATTGTCGGTGGTCATTGTTTTTACGAAGCTTTGGTCCAGTTTGATTTCGCTGATCGGAAGGCGCTGCAAATAGCTCATGGTCGACTGACCCGTGCCATAGTCATCAATCGACACTCTTATGCCGGTATTTTGAATAAGCTTTAGCGCGAATGCTGATTGTTCCGGGTTCACTAACGTGGCTGTTTCCGTGACTTCAAATACTATCTGTGCGTTATCGACACGGGCTTCTTCAACCATGGCAATGGCCTTGTTGACAAAGTCTTTGTCGCCAAGGAGTTTTGCCGAGATATTGACCGAGCAGGTCAGCCCAGGCCGCCGCTGGTTCCAACGGGTCAAATCACCCAATGCGCGCTGCAAAACGAGAAAAGTCAGACCGTCGATGCGGCCCCCTTTTTCCAGCAGGGGAATGAATATTTCCGGGCTGATCATGCCACGCTGGGGATGATTCCAGCGAACCAGCGCCTCTGCCCCATCCAGCCGATTTGTCGCAAGGTTCCATTTCGGTTGATAGACCACGCCAAGATTTCCGACCTCGATCGCCTGATCCAGTTCCATCAGCAGATTATGTTTTTGTCCAATTTCATGATCCCATTCGTAATTGTGCCAAGCCCATTTCCTTCCGGAGGCAAGGGCCTGTTCAGACGCAATTTTGGTTTCGTCCAAAGATTCACTACTAATACCGAAAGCGACATCAATCTTGATCTTGGTTTCTTTGGCCATGATCGGAGCTTGCAACAGTGCGGTTGCTGTGTCGAAATAACCCGGAATATCAGCTGTATATTCGCTCTTCACAATCCATGCGACCATGTCGGAATCCACATGATAAATGCACTCATCCTCGGCGAGAAACTTAAGACGGCTCGCAAGGTTTTGGAAAAGATCGCTGCGTGAATCCCTGGTCGTCAAAACGAGCAATTCAAGGAAGTCTGCAAGCCGAGCCGCCGCAATATAGCCAAAATCCTTTGTATCTATGATTTTTTGCAGGACCGCTTCATTTGGCAGTCCGCTAATTTCATTGACATATTGACTGGTTTTCAGCGCCGTCGTGGTGGTCAGAAATTTTTGCGAAAGCATGTAAATCGTTAGGAAGAAAAAGGCCGGAACATTCGAAAATGTAAATAGATGTAAATATTCGGCCAGAAGCAATAGGGCTACCAGAGAGCAAATCGAGACAAAAGCAATCCCGATCAAGCCGCGAGACGAGATTTTTCTTGTTGTTATGCAGGCCAACATCAGAATGGCAGAAAGCAAGAGCGCAGGAAATTTTCCCAGATCCCCCAAATTCGTTCCACTGATCAACGTTTCACTCGCCATCGCCTGTATGACAACGCCAGGGAGCATGCCAAAGCGGCGCATCGGATAGCGATCACCCAATTCTATCGCGGTGGCACCGATCAGTACCTTTTTACCCAGCAACTCGGGCGGCAATTCATTCGAGTTGATCAGGTCAACAAAACTGAGCCGCGGAATGGTTGTCGGATCGATGGATTGATCGATTGCAAAGCTTTGATCGATATTGCCCGCTACTTCCGCGATCATGCTGGCCAGCGATGGACGCGCTGTCGCAGCTGTCGTCGTGCCATAGCTGTAGCGGTTCAGTTGGCCACGACTGTCAGGAGACACATTCACAGATGCCAGAAACGCATTTTTCCGTAAGATGTCTATCGGCAGACTTTCAACAAATTCCTGCTGTCCGATTGAGGCGCGCTGGCGGAACGTAGGCAGAATGACCGTCGCATCGGATTTTTCTATCGCATCCGCTAAGAGCTGATCTTCGCTTTCCGTAGAGCGCGATGAAAAATCTATATCGAATGCGACTAGCGTTGCACCGGCATCATTCAGCTTTTCTATGGCCTTGGCATAATATGCGCGGGGCCATGGCCAGCGGTCTACCGCTTGCAGAGTTTTTGCATCAATTTCGACAATAACGACCTGACCGGATGCCGGTTTGTTGAGAATATTGGCCCGCAGGTTGCCCAATTTATCTTCAACATCATTACCGAAGTCGGCTGAGACCAGCGCAAGGCCAGCCGTCAATGCCAATATCCATGGCAAATATGTAAGGCGAAACACCGTCGCCCTGATAGAGGATAAAACATTCTTCAATAGTAGCTCCGCTGGTCACCTAGCGGACGTTTTAGTGGAAACCTGTCTATTTTGCGTTAATGCCGCTAATTTCTGAGCTTCGGGCAAGCCATATCGTTATTTGTACCCACGGCTAGTTTTTCTATTTGGCGCCGTTGCCACCGGGATTGCCGTTACCATTGCCACCGGGATTGCCGTTACCATTGCCGCCGGGATTGCCGTTACCATTGCCGCCGGGATTGCCGTTACCGTTGCCATCGGGATTGCCGTTACCGTTGCCACCGGGATTGCCGTTACCGTTGCCACCGGGATTGTCGTTACCGTTGCCGCCGGGATTGCCGTTACCGTTGCCACCGGCATTGCCGTTACCGTTGCCACCGGCATTGCCGTTACCGTTGCCACCGGCATTGCCGTTACCATTGTCACCGGCATTGCCGTTACCATTGTCACCGCCATTGCCGTTACCATTGTCACCGCCATTGCCGTTACCATTGTCACCGCCATTGCCGTTACCGTTGCCACCGGGATTGCCGTTACCGTTGCCGCCGCCATTACCGTTGCCACCGGGGTTGCCATTGCCAACACCACCGCCTTCACCGCCAAATGGATTGCCATTACCATTGCCCACGGCACCCGGATTGCTGTTGTTCAGACCACTATTGCTCCCGGCTTGGCCCGGGCTCGTTGGCTTCGATGTTGCCATTTTGGTTGAACCGTTCGCAGATCCGCCGTTGCTAACCATGCCGCCTGTCAGTTGGCTCAGTGAAACTGGAGCTTCCAATACAGGTGCGGTAATCGTTCCTTCGAAAGCGCTGTTGGCGATTTCGAGTAATGACGCTTCGTCCATGGGTTCCGGTATGTCCGTACTTCCGGCAGGCGCGTTAGGCGAATCAATCGTCCGGGATTCTGCACCCGCAATGGTCAGGCGAAATTGCTGGTCGCGATTGACCATCCCGATCATCCCTGGCGATAGCAATTGCGTTGCACCGCCATCCAGGGTCGAAACCTGCACTGCGCCTTCGGTCACCTGCACCGCCGTTCCGGTTTCCGAAACGGTAACACTGAATGTTGTCCCCTTGACGACGGCTGCGAGATACGGAGTTTTTACGCCGAAATGCGGCGTAGCCTTTTTGTCGATCCGAAACAGGACATTCCCCAGTTCTTCAAAAAATTGGACGACGCCACCGCTTTGCGCGGGCGCACTTATTTTAAGGCGGCTATTTGGTGAAACAACCACATATTCCTGCCCACGAACCAAAACCGCCCTGCTTTTGTCACCCGTGGTGACAATGTCGCCGACAGTCAGACTACCCCCGCTCATTGCTATCTGTGAAACGCCGGAGCGGAGAATATTAACAGTCCCGGTCCGTTCGGAAAGTTTCCACTCCGGAGTTCCTGCATGAGCGGCACCTGCCGTCATAATTGCTACGATGGCGATGAATTTGTTCATTTTCTGTATCTTCATTTGATCAACCCCGGTCAGTGTCAAATAACAATTTCTGCTTAGTTGAAGCTTATTGTATCCACTGGATGTGCTGATACCGTTTAAAAATAGGCTGAATTTTCCGTAAACGACCAGCTGATTAAAAATCCCTAAAGGCCGCTAACGAATTCCTAGTGATTAGAAGCTAATTAGAATGGCTTTGTGTTCGGGAGTAGTTCGTGCATTCAAAAATAAAAATAGCGTTGTGGGCTCTATTATTAAATAGTTCTTCAGCCGCTTTTGCTCAGCAAGCCGGGAATCCCTTCGAAAGCGTCAGCAATCAGGGCGATTGGACTGTTGGCGTGCCATCCGGAAATGATGTGGTAGCGCCGGTTGCTGTGCGGGACGATACTGCTCAGACCACCAGCGAAACACATTCCATCACGATCGGAGCCATCAGCGTCAAATCTGGGCCTCAAATCCCCGCAGGGGTCCTTGCCAGCAGTTACGAAAAATTCATCGGACTTGAAGCCAATGAAGCCATGCTCAGGGAACTTGCGACCGCCGTGTCGAATACAGCGCGGAACAATGGCTATATTTTTGCGAGCGCGCACATTCCGTCGCAATCGGTGAAGATAGGTATTGTCGAGGTTCTCTTGGATCTCGGCGCTATTGATGAAGTTCGGATCAACGGCTCAAAGAATAAGCGGCTGCGAAAAATACTGGACAAGTTGCGGGCCCCTGCGGCCCTCTCGCATATTGTGGAACGGCAACTGTTGCTAGCCGGTGATTTGCCCGGAATCACGTTACTCAATTCTAACTATCAGCGCGAAGATGGCAAAGGGGTCCTTATTGTTTCGGTGCGCGAAGAAAAGGCCAAAGGACATATAGCGCTGGACAATTACGGTCCGGAAACACTTGGCCCGGTCCGGACGAGGCTCGATCTGGATCTGACAGGCTTGTTGAGTGACAGCGATGTGTTGACCACCAATGTCATCAGTTCGGTTTTCCAACCGAAAGAACTGACATATATATTTTCGCGATATGCGATGACGCTTGGCGACGGTGGGACCGTGATCGGACTGGCTGGCGCTGCGGGACGGACCCACTCGGGTGGAAATCTCAGAAATCTGAATTTCCGGGGTCGCAATCGCTACGCATCGGTCTTCGTCAACCATGCCCTGAAACGCAGCAACGATGTCAATCTTTGGCTCAATGCCGAACTTGCCTATCTAGATGTTGAACAGTCACAAAATGGATCACTTTTCCAGGATGACCAGATTGTAACCGCCGCGCTGAATTTTTCTGGGAACTATAATATCGGCATTGGCAGAATCTATGGCGGGGTCGGTGTAACACAAGGGCTGGGAATATTGGGGGCTAGCAAAAGCGGTGATCCGCTAAATTCGCGTGACGATGGCAGTGGAGAATTTACCAAAGCAAATTTCTGGATCAACTCCATTCTCAGCATGGGCGATGGTTTTGGCATGCGGTTGGCGGGAAATGCGCAAATTGCCTCACGGCCGCTGCTTTCAGCAAATGAGATTGCGATTGGTGGCCCGTATTTCGGCAAAGGCTATGATTTCAGCGAACGATTTGGCGACGAAGGTGTCCTCGGACTGGCCGAATTGCGCAAGGAATTTGACGACGTCAATCAATGGCTTGACTGGTTCCAGCTCTATGCCTTTGTCGATGGCGGTTATGTTTCCAATATCGGAACCGGATTTGGTGACGGTTCCCTTGCATCGGCTGGCGGGGGAATGCGCTCCCAGATCGGCAGATTCGACTTTGCTATCGAAGCCGCCGCTCCGGTCGGCAGCGATCGCTTTGAGAGCGGAGACCAATCTCCGAAGATCAATATCCAGGTTGGATTGCGCTTCTAGAAAGCCCCCGACGCATCGGGCCAGCTAAAGCCAGAAACCTATAATTTCTGAGTCAGAGCAGCCAGCCCGCAAGCCGGTTATTCCTCTTTGACGGGTCTTGTATTGGAACTTGCAAAGCTCGCATAGCCATCGGTGAAGGCAAATAGCACGCCATCGGCTTCTTCCGTGGCAAATCTTGTCGCTTCGCTTTCCGAGCTGCCAAATTCCATTTCGTCTTTTTTCATGGCGGCAATCATGGCATTGCGCTCGTCTGTACAAGCTGTCGTGGCGGCCTTTTTGAACGCACTTGTACCGGTTTTTTCATCCAGCTGAGCTGTTGTAAAATCGACGAGGCAGTTGGAATAATCAACCCGCGCGGTCTCGGCATCGGCGATTGTGGCGGCTGATACAGTGCTGAACAAGGCGAAACTCAAAAATGCAATCATGACCATCATTCCTTAAATAAGTGTATCTTATAGCATAATTGGATTCCGGGTGCGAAGCGGAATCAACAAATACGCGCATAGAATATATAGCATTAAATCAGATGGATAAGCGCAATTTGTATGAATGCATTCATCATTGCCCGGGGCGGTGAAAGGCAACCGCCTTCGACTCGCGCTTAAAATCACATTGAGGCTTGCAACCGGAACGATTTTGGGGGAATGAGGCGACAGATATCGGGTTTCTCTTAATTGAGAATTCAAAGGGAAATCGGTGAGAAAAGGGTTTGCGCCCGATTCAAATCCGGTACTGCCCCCGCAACTGTAAGCGGCTAGCCGATATGCCTCATGCCACTGGATCTCCGGATCTGGGAAGGCGGCATATCAGCTGCGATCCGCAAGTCAGGAGACCTGCCCTATATCGTCGTTCTTCAGCCGGACGGGGTGTGTCGGGTGAACGGGGTTTTCCCCTGCGTAGCGGCAATTTATGTCGTTAACACAAGGGAATCCTGATGTATAAATACCGAATATTGGCCACATTTTTGGCGTCCTCTGCCTATTGCTATACGCCTCCTGCATCGGCTGCAGACGATCGCGAGATCATAGTTATCGCCACCGGCATCGAACAGGATATCGACGACACCGGTGCGGCGATCTCGATCCTTTCCGAAGCCGATATTCGCGATCAGCAATCCATTACACTTTCCGCAATCTTGCAGGAACTCCCGGGTGTCAACGTCACCCAGAGCGGCGGATTGGGTTCGCAATCCTCGGTCCGGATTCGCGGTGCGGAAAACGACCAGACGCTGGTGCTGATCAATGGCATCAGGGTCAATGATCCGTCGACACCGGATGGCTCTTTTGATTTTGGCAATCTGCTGGCCGGCAATATCGAGCGCGTGGAAGTGCTGCGCGGTGCCAGTGGCGTCACCTGGGGCAGTCAGGCGGTCGGCGGCGTGGTCAACATCACCACCAAAAGGCCAACCGAAGATCTCACCCTGTTCGCACAAGGCGAATATGGCGCGCGCGATACCGTGCGGCTGGTCAGCAATGCTTCGGGCAAGCTGGGACCAGTTGGACTGAGCATCGGTGGCGGCTATGCCCGCACCGACGGCATCAGTGCTTTTTCCGGCGGAACCGAGCCGGATGGCTATCGCCAATATTCGGCCTCCGGGCAGTTGCAGGTCGACATAACTCAAGCGATCCGCCTTGAAGCCAGCGGCTATTATGCGGACAGCCGGGTCGACAATGACAGTGTTTTTCCGCCGTTTAGCTCGGACGACAGCCAGTTTTCGCTGGCGAAGGAAGTTTACGGCAACGCCAGCATCCACGCCGAGGCATTGGACGGACGGTTCCAGAATCGCTTTGGCTTCAGCATTGCAGATATCAACCGCGACATCATCAGCCCCTATTTCACCTCGCTTCCCCGAGGGCGGACGGAACGGTTTGAATATCGCGGCGATTTTGCCTTGATCGAGCAATTGCGTTTCGTCTTCGGTGCCGAAAAGGAAGATAGCCGCTATGAAAATAGCGGCGTGAAAGACTCGACCGGTATTGATTCTTTCTTTTTCCAGACCGTGTTCAAGCCCGCCGACGGGCTGACGCTGACCAGCGGGATTCGGCATGACGAGCATGAGGATTTTGGCGGCAACACCAGCCTGGCCGGCAATCTGGCCTATCGACTGAGCGAAGACGGCCCGACGATCCGTGCGAGCTATGCCGAGGGATTTAGAGCACCTTCGCTGATCGATCTCGATGACCGCCCCTTTGGCTATGGCACACCCGTTTTGTTGCCGGAGACCGCAAAATCTTACGAGATAGGCGTCGATCAATCGCTGATCGGACAGGCAGTGCGGATATCCGTGACCCTGTTCCAGCGGGACACGCTTAACCAGATCGCCTTCGCCGCCTGTCCGGTAGCACCGGATCCGGCACCTGAAGTGTGTACCAGCGGCAGTCGTCCGTTCGGCACGACGCTGAATATTGAACGCAACCGCACCAAAGGGCTGGAGGCGGTCCTGTCGATTGCGCCGGTTGAGAGGCTGCGGATCGATGCCAATTACACCTGGCTCGACACCAAGAACCGGTCTTCCGGCGCCAATTTCGGCAATGAACTGGCGCGGCGTCCGGCGAGCAGCCTATATCTCAACGGCACTTATCAGACCAGCTTCGGGCTCAATCTGGGTGCCGACTTGCAGATGGTCGGTGACAGTTTCGATGATCTTGCCAACAGCCGCCGCCTCGACGGCTATGCGCTTGCCGGGGTTCGCGCGAGCATACCGGTGAGTGATGGCATCGAAATTTTCGGACGTATCGACAATCTGTTTGATGTAAACTATGAAACAGCCACTGATTTTGGCTCTCCGGGGCGTTCGGCTTATATGGGAGCGCGTGCGCGTTTCTGACAACCAATAGCAAAAGGGAATATGATCATATGCAACTCGTTCAATCTTCATCGTCTGTCCAGAATATCTGGGCCGGCGTGCTGGCGACTTCGTCGGTACTGGGCAGTCTTGCATTGGCCTGCATGTTCCCTTTTGCGGCCATCGCAACCTTGCTGGCGGCGACATTGCCGTTCCGCAAGGCGGTGGCCTGGATGGGCGCGGCCTGGTTTACCAACCAGCTGGTCGGCTATCTGATCCTCGGCTATCCGCAGACCGCGAACAGCTTTGGTCACGGACTGGCGATCGGCGTCACCGCTCTGGCCACGCTCGGGGTAGCGAAGAAGGTCTTCACTTTGCGCGGCGACCAGTCGCTGGTCACTTCGATAATGGCCTTTGGCGCAGCCTTTGTCGCTTTTGAAACATTGCTGTTGGTCGCAGCGCTATTCCTTGGCGGCGTGCAGAATTTCGTGCCGTCGATCGTCTGGATGATCGCGCAGAATGACATCTTGTGGTTCGCTGGTCTGGGCCTCCTCTATCTCGTGCTCGACGGGACTTTGTTCGCACGGATCGGCAAACAGACAAGCCCGCAAGGCTGAGCGCTATAATCTGATCCGCAAGGCAGAGAGCTTTTCATAGGCATCGCGGCACTGGTCCGCGATTGCCTGCTCTCGGTCTCCCAGCCTGGGCATGGCGCTTTCCGCCTGGCCAAATCCGGTTGTCTCGATGACCCGGCCATACCAGTGCGATGACCATATTCCATCGCTTTCACGCGTTCCAGCTTGCCACGCGAGCATGCCTGCATCCCAGGGGATGTCGAGCGAAGCGCACAAGGCGCGCAAATGGGTTTCGGGCTCGCGGACTATGTCGGCGCTGTCCAAAACGATCGGCGCTTTGCCGGTCATCTGTCCCGCTTGATCAACATAGTCCAGCAGCCGCGCATAGCCGAGGTCATCGGCCGTCACCTCGACTCGTTTGACGGCATAGCTCGCCACCACCCGGTCCGGATCGCGGATCAGGAAGGCGTGGCGATGGTCGGGGAAATCGGTAATCGAAACATCGGCCACCATATGGTGCGGCATATGTTTCTGGTACCAGACCGTTTTATCGTCTGGCACCGGGCCGCGCATGGCTTCGGCAACCGATTGCCAGTTGCAATCCATCGAGGCGATGACTTCGTCGGCCATTGGTTGACGCTGGCCCGTGGTTTTTAGAAACGCCCCGTAAAAGGGTTCGTCGCTGACAGCGCAATCGCTGCGCCCGCCAAAGCTGCGCATCATCGCGGTCGAGATATTGCGTGGGCCGGACCACATGGCGATGCGAATGGTCATGTTTGTATCACCTGTGTCTCCTTATTCGCCGCGAAGCGGATGAAATTCGTCATGTTTTATGCTCGCACAAAGCCACGAAGACACTAAGATGGTTCGGGTCTAATTTCATCCTTCGTGGCTTTGTGTCTTCGTGCGAGCAAAGAAAAATATAGGACCTGCGGTCGGCTTGGCATTGTGAGTAGACCATGGCATCATCCAGCCACATCACGCTCGATCAGGGCCTTGTAAAGCCCCTGCAACCGTTCAACCATCGGGCCCCTGCCCTTGGTCAAGATACGGCCATCGACTTCGCTTGCTGGCACAACCCCGGCAAACGTTCCGGTGACAAAGGCTTCCTCTGCGCCATAGACATCGGTGAGCGAGAAATTCTTCTCGAACACCGTTATATCATTCTCCCGGCAAATTTGAATGACATTGGCCCGGGTGATCCCGCCGAGACAATAATCGCCGCTCGAGGTCCAGACCTCGCCCTTGCGGACGATGAAGAAATGGGTGCTGTTACAGGTCGCCACAAAGCCGTGCGGGTCGAGCATCAGCGCCTCGTCCGCCCCGGCCTGGGTTGCCTGGATGCAGGCGGTGATGCAGTTGAGCTTGCTGTGCGAATTGAGCTTCTGGTCCTGCACCGCCGGATCGCCACGCCGAACATGGACGGTGAACAGGCGGATGCCATTTTCGACCGTGCTCGGCAGCGCTTCCTTATATTCCGGGATGATCACGATGGTCGCCGGCGAAATCACCACCCGCGGATCCTGATAGGGGGTCGAGCGGATGCCGCGGGTCACCATCAGGCGAATGTGCACGCCTTCTTGATCCGTCATGCCATTGGCGCTGATTGTCTCGTAAAGCCGTTCGACCAATGCGTCTCGAGTGATCCCGATATCCATGGCGATGGCCTTGGACCCTTCGAACAGCCGGTCGAGATGGGCCTCGAGAAAGGCGATCCTGCCCTTGTGCACCCGCAGCCCTTCCCAGACGCCGTCGCCGAGCATGAAGCCGCTGTCGAAAACAGATACCACCGCCTCGGCGCGCGGCGTCATCACGCCATTGACGTTGATCAAAATCGTCTCGTTGCGAGGATCCACGGTAAAGTCATGCGTACCCTTAGCCATGGGATTTAACCTTTTGATTTATAAGAATTATGGTGGGTGAACTTTACAAACTTTACAGTGTTAAAAGAAAAGAAACGGTCCGGCCCCCGGAGAGGCTTTTTTGCGGGTCTAACTGGTCTGGAAACAGAGTGGTTCATGGCGCTTAGGCTAGCGCAATTGTGGGCGTGTAGGAAAGGGTTTGTTCTGCTGTGGCCGGTGCCCCTGGGTAGGCAGGGGTCCATCTCGTGCGTGCGCCGCTTGAAGCCCAGGACAGGAGATGGGCTCCTGCCTCCGCAGAAGCACATTACATATGCAAAACGCGGCCATAAGCGTCGAGCACGCTTTCGTGCATCATCTCGCTGAGCGTGGGATGCGGGAAGACGGTGTTCATCAATTCCGCCTCGGTGGTTTCCAGCGTCTTGCCGATTGTATAGCCCTGGATCAGTTCGGTCACTTCCGCGCCGATCATATGGGCGCCGAGCAATTCGCCCGTCTTGGCGTCAAACACGGTCTTGATGAAACCCTCGGTCTCGCCCAGCGCAATCGCCTTGCCATTGCCGATGAACGGGAATTTGCCGACCTTGACGTCATGGCCCGCTGCTTTCGCCTTGGCCTCGGTCAGGCCGACGCTGGCGATCTGCGGGTGGCAATAGGTGCAGCCGGGGATATTGTTGACATCCATAATGTGCGGATGGGCGTCTTTGCCAAGGCTGGCGGCAATGGTTTCTGCCGCGATGACGCCTTCATGGCTCGCCTTGTGCGCCAGCCAGGGGCCAGCGGTGCAATCACCGATCGCGTAAATGCCGTCGATATTGGTCCGGCAATGGTCATCGGTCTTGATATGGAAGCGCTCGTCCGGTTGCACGCCCAGTTCGTCGAGACCAATGGTCTCGATATTGGGCATGATACCGACAGCGACGATGACATGGCTGAAGTCATGGCTTTGCTTCTTGCCCTTGCTGTCCTCGATATCCGCCTTGACGCCTTTGTCACCGACATCGATGCTCTTGACGCCAGCACCGGTCATGATCGTCATGCCCTGCTTTTTCAGAGACTTCTCAAGGAAAGCTGAGATTTCTTCATCCTCGACCGGCACGACCCGGTCGAGCATTTCTACGACTGTCACATCGACGCCAATGTCGTTGTAGAAGCTGGCAAATTCGATCCCGATCGCGCCGGAGCCGATGACCAGCAATTTGGTCGGCGTTTCACTTGGCGTCATGGCGTGGCGATAGGTCCAGATGCGCTTGCCATCGGCCTTGGCAAAAGGCAGATCGCGGGCGCGGGCACCGGTGGCGATGATGATATTTTTGGCAGTCAGTTCTTCCTCGCCCTTGTCGGTCTTGACGGTCAGCTTGCCAGGCGCGGTAATCTTGCCATCACCCATGACGACATCGATCTTGTTCTTCTTCATCAGGCCGGTGACGCCCTGATTGAGCTGCTTGGCCACGCCGCGCGAGCGTTTGACGATGGCATCCAGATCGGCGCTGATCTTCTCCGCGACCAGACCATAGTCCGCCGCATGTTTCATATTGTGAAACACCTCGGCCGAGCGCAGCATCGCCTTGGTCGGGATACAGCCCCAGTTGAGGCAAATGCCGCCAAGATTTTCGCGTTCAACGATTGCGGTTTTGAGGCCCAGTTGCGAAGCGCGGATCGCGGCGACATAGCCGCCGGGGCCGGAACCGAGAACGATGAGGTCGTAAGTGTTAGCCATGTTATTCCTTTGTTGTTTTCTTCCTCTCCCCTTGAGGGAGAGGACAACGAAGACTTAGCGGCTTGTCCGCTTAGTCGCAGTCGGTGAGGGGTCCCGAGACAATATGTTTAATATTGCCTCCAAAACCCCTTCGAGATTCTCATTCACTTCATTATTCCAGAAGCGCAGCACAGTATAGCCCTGTTCCTCCATCCATCGATCTCGCCGGGCATCATTACAACTATCATTATGTTGAGAACCATCGGCCTCGATAACCAGCTTCACTTGCTGGCAAACAAAATCCGCAATAAACGGGCCAAGTGGTTGTTGTTTCCGAAATTTAAAATTGCCAAGTTGCCGATTGCGAAGGCGGCTCCAGAGCAACCGCTCCTGTGGCGTCATCTTGCGACGGAGTTGTTTTGCGCGTTTCAAGGCTTCGGGAGTATATCGAGCCATAGCTTTGTGGTTCCGCCACCCCTCACCAAGATTTTCTAACGATCCTTCGCCAAGCTCAGGATTCGTAAGCAAATCTATCCTCTCCCTCAAGGGGAGAGGAGGTATGGACCGAAACTGCCAAACTATATCATAGTTCCCATTATCGGGAGGAAGTCAAACCAGTCCTTCTAAGCAAAACTCTCCGACAATCGCTCGCCAAGCTGTTTATGCAAATCCATTATATCTCGCCAATTGCCGGCACCGGTACCGGCTTGCCATCTGCGTCCACCGCCACAAATATGTAGACGCCCGATGCCGCTTTCATCATCGCATCCTCATGCCGATCCCGCCGATAGGCCTCGACCTGAACGGTCATCGAACTGCGGCCGATTTTGATAAATTCGGCATAGACCGACAGTTCATCACCGATTCCCACCGGATGTTCAAAGCGCAGATCATTGGCACCCACGACAACCGACTGGTGCTTGCTGTGCTGTGCCGCCAGCGCACCACCAGCCTGCGCCATCTGTCCCATCAACCAGCCGCCAAAGGCGACGCCATAGGGATTGCCTTCCGTCGGCATGACGATGGTGCGGATCGCCGGAATTTTATCTTTGAGGTCGGTCAAGCCAGCATCCCCAACGGGTTCTCGCACAGCTCCTTGAACACCTTCATCAACTGCGCGCCGTCTGCGCCGTCAATCGCGCGGTGGTCAAAGCTGCCGGTGGCGCTCATGATCGTTGCGATCTGCAGGCTTTCGTCGATCACATAGGGCCGCTTCTCCCCTGCCCCGATCGCCATGATCATCGCTTGCGGCGGGTTGATCACGGCGTCGAAATTCTTGATCCCGAACATGCCCATGTTGGAGATGCTGGCGGTGCCGCCCTGATATTCGTGCATCTTGAGCTTGCCCGCCTTGGCGCGATCGGCAAGATCCTTCATTTCGGTAGAGATGGCGCTGAGTGACTTGCTGTCGGCGCTTTTGATGATCGGCGTGATCAGGCCGCCTTCGATGCTGACCGCGACCGAGATATCGGCGCGTTCAAATGTCTTGAGCTGATCGCCTTCAATCGAGACATTGCATTTCGGTACTTGCATCAGGCTAACCGCCAGCGCCTTGATCAGCAGATCATTGACCGACAGCTTGATACCGCGCGGTTCCAGCGAGGCATTGAGCTCGCCGCGCAGCTTGAGCAATTTGTCGAGCTGGATATCCACTGTGAGATAGATATGCGGAATGGTCTGCTTGGCCTCGGTCAGGCGGCGGGCGATGGTCTTGCGCATGCCGGAGAGCTTTTCCGTGCTGTGCGGGATATCGAATTCACTGGCAGGCGCAGGCGTAGAAGCGGGTGCCGCGCTTGGTGCGGGAGCAGCGGCTTCGCTCTTGACCGGTGCCGTGCCGCCTTCGGCTGCATCAATATCCGCCTTGATGATCCGGCCGTTGGGACCGGAACCCGACAAAGCCGCAAGATCGACGCTCTTCTGTTCTGCCAGACGCCGGGCCAGCGGACTGACCTTCAGGCGGCCTTCACTGGAATCCGGCGCAGCCTTGGGTGCAGGTGCAGAAGGTGCGGGCTCTGCTGCCTTGGGTACCGGCGTCGGTGCTGGCGCAGGCTTTTCTGCCTTGGCGGCAGGCTCCGCAGCCGCTTTGGCTTTTGGTGCAGGAGCGGCTTTTACATCGCCGGCATCTTCGCCTTCTTCGGCAATTATCGCGATCACGGCGCCGACTTTCACATTTTCGGTTCCTTCCGGAACGACGATCTTGGCAATCACGCCTTCGTCAATCGCCTCGAATTCCATCGTCGCCTTGTCGGTCTCGATCTCGGCCAGCAAATCACCGGATGACACGCTGTCGCCTTCCTTCACCAGCCATTTGGCAAGCGTCCCTTCTTCCATCGTCGGGGAGAGCGCAGGCATTTGGAGATTGATGGGCATGGCCGGTTATCTTTCCTGAATAAGTCCTGTTTTCGCTTAAAGCTGTCTAACATTGCGCCCATGGCGTCAAGGGCGCTCGCTTGCCTTGCGGGCATTTTTATCGCAACAGGTGTTTCTGACAGGGCGAGGAGGGTTGCATGCGTACATATCTTGTGGTGATCGACGAGACCGATGAGGCCAGTTTGGCGCTTCGCTTTGCCTCGCGCCGGGCGATGAAGACGAATAGTGCACTGCATATTCTGGCACTGGTTGAAAGCGAGGATTTTGTTGCCTGGGGCGGCGTGCAGGCGACGCTCGAGGAAGAAGCAAAAAATCGGGCCGAGGCTTTGGTGTCCGGTGCCGCCGGCAGCCTGTTCGAGGAAACCGGCATCCGGCCCTCGATCACGGTCAAGCAGGGCAAGGGACCAAGGGTCGTGCGGGCGATGATGGATGAAGTGGACGGCCTGGCCGCGCTGGTGCTGGGCGCAGCCGCCACCGGCGTACCGGGGCCGCTGGTCAGTCATTTTGCCGCCACCGAAGCGGGCTCGCTTCCCTGCCCGGTGATGGTGGTGCCGGGTTCGCTGAGCAAGGAAGAGATCGACCGGTTAAGCTGAAGCGCGCTAAGCAAGCGCCCCGCGAGCCGGATATCCGGACTCTATTGCATAATCGATGCCCTGGAGCAGCTGGTCAAGCGGAGGCCGGGTGAACGGCATGCTCTGGACGCTAGCGAAATAGAGCGTCTGGTCGGGTTTGACGAGCAGCAGCGCTGGTTCGGAAAACACCGACGGTTCGGCGCTGCCGGGACGGCCCGACGAGATGTAGAGACCCAGGTCGCGTGCGAGACTTTCGCCAAGGCCATAGCCGATCATCAGTTCATCAATGCCCCATTCCTCAGCCGATTTCTGGGCCCGCTGCTGGTCATCCATGCTGATCGCGACGACGGTGATGCTGCGCTTGGCAAAATCCGCCAGACGGCGCTGCAGGTCGTGCAACTGCATCTTGCAGATCGGGCAATGCGCACCGCGGTAAAATAGCAGCAGGGTAAAATTGTCGCCGAGCCGCTGGCTCAGCTGAAACTGGCCACCATCGGTCATCGGCAGGGTGAAATCAGGGACGGCTTTGGCTGGCAGAAGTCTGGACATCGGGGATGATTCCTTTTTGGTTGGATCACCCCCTATTCAACCCCAGCGACCGTCTCGTTACAATGACGAATTACTTTTTCCGGGCTTTACCCATATTGCCCCGGACATTGGCGGGACGACCGGTCTTGCCCTTGCGATGCGGTTTGCCCTTGCCAGCGCGAAAAGGAGCGGGGCGGGACGGCATATGATTGGCGCCTTCGGCCAGTTCGAACAACAGGCTGCCGGTGGCGGCATTGGCCTCGACCAGACGCAGTTCGATTTTCTGTCCGATATTATAGGTGGTGCCGCTGTCCATGCCGGTCAGTTGCTGTTTCGACTCGTCATAATCGAACCGTTCGGCTCCCAGGGTGCGCACCGGGACCAGGCCATCGCCGCCCAGTTCCTCGACGGTGGCAAAGAAACCGAAATTCTGGACGCCGGTGATCCGGCATTTGACGACCTCGCCGACTCGGTTTGCCAGATGGGCCGAAATATAGCGGTCGATAGTTTCCCATTCCGCTTTCATTGCGCGGCGCTCGAGCTTGGAGATTTTTTCCGAGATCAGTTCAAGACGCCCCGCTTCTTCTTTACTCAGCCCCGAATATTCAGGAATATCGCTGTTTTCTGGCGCCGGCTGTTCGAGCTTGCAGGCGCTGACCAGGGCGCGGTGGACGACAAGATCGGCATAGCGCCGGATCGGACTGGTGAAATGGGCGTAGCTGCCCAGGGAAAGCCCGAAATGGCCCATATTGGTGTGGCCATAATAAGCCTGGGTCTGGCTGCGCAATATCTGTTCCATGACCAGCGGCAGCAGCAATTCGTCGTCGACCTGCTCGATCAGACGGTTGAACACGGCGGGCTTGATCACCTGACCCATGGCAAAGGCCATGTCGAAGGTCTTGAGATAGTCTTTCAGTGCGATCAGTTTTTCGCGGGACGGTGTTTCGTGGATGCGATAAATGACCGGAGATTTTTTCGATTCCAGCATCCGGGCTGCCGCGACATTGGCGACGATCATATAATCCTCGACCACCCGATGCGCGTCGAGCCGTTCGCGGATTGCAATCTCGACAATCTTGCCCTGATCGTCGAGCACCACCCGCTTTTCGGGCAGATCAAGATTGAGCGGCTCGCGTTCGTCGCGCGCCTTGGCAAGCAGCTTCCAGCAGGCCCATAAAGGCTCCAAGGCGCTGCTTTTCAGGGGATGGTCCAGTTTCCCGTCCATCGCCGCCTGGGCGTCTTCATAGGCAATATTGCCGGCCAGTTTGACAATCGCCCTCGTGAAGCGGGAGGCAATGACCTGCCCTTTGGCATCAATCGTGACGTGACAGACCAGAGCTGCCCGATCGACGCCCTGCTTCAGCGAGCAGACATCGGTGGACAAAGCTTCGGGCAACATCGGCACAACCCGGTCGGGGAAATAGACGCTATTGCCGCGCTTATAGGCTTCCCGATCGAGCTTGCTGCCCGAACGGACATAAAAGGAGACATCGGCGATCGCGATGAGCGCCTTGAAACCGCCCTTGTTATCCGGACTGTCATCCGGCGCGGCCCAGATTGCATCATCATGGTCGCGGGCGTCAGCCGGGTCGATGGCGACTATCGGAAGATGCCGCAAATCTTCGCGTTCTTCTGTGGAAATCTTGAGTTTGGTCGCCTGTTCAGCTTCTTCCGTCACCGCATCGGGGAAATGCAGCGGAATTTCAAATTTGTGGATGGCGATAAGGCTGAATGATTTGGCGGCGAACGGATCACCCAATATTTCCTTCACCCGTGCCTTGACCTCGGCGCCGCGTTTGAGCGGTTCGGCCAGCACCAGATTGCCCGGCTTTGCATCGCCCAATTCTATGATCGGCGTGCTGCGACGGATCTTGCGATCGACCGGTTTCAGCCAGTAACGGTCGCGTTCGTCTTTCTCGACGATACCCAGCAGCATTTCGTTGCTCTGGGCCAGTTTCTTCATCAGATAGGCGATATGGCCCTGCCCGCGTTCTTCGGTGCGCGCGAGTATCCGGTCTCCGATCGCCAGTGCGGCCCGGCGGCCTTTTTCCTTGATCCTGATCTTTGGCGCGGGCGCGTTTTCGTCTTCCCATCGTTCGGGAATGCCAATGGCCTCATTGCCGTCAATCTCGACAATCTTGAGCACGGTTACCTTCGGCAGGCCGCCCACCTTAAGCAAGGCCCGCCCCAGTTCTCCCGCGAGCAGCCCTTCTTTGGTCATGTCCTTGAGCAAAGCCTTGAGCGCGATCTTGTCCGGCCCCCGCAATCCAAAGGCTTTTGATATCTCCCGCCTTCCTGCAGGCCGCTCCGATTGCTCGACAAAATCCAGTATCTGCTGGCGAGAGGGAACCTGTTTCGGTTTGGGAGATTTTTTGGGACCTGCCATTAATAAGCTTTACCTATGATTATGCGTTCGACCGCTGGCTTGCCGGAGAAAATGCACTGGCCGTCCGCCGGCGCAGCATCCACCGGAACATTGCGGATGGTCAGCTTCAGTTTTTTGAGCCGCTCTTCAATGGCTTCCAGATCTTCTCCAGTCGCCTTGCACCATTGCACTTCCAGCCATCCCGGATATTTCTTATTCTCTTTGTACAAACGCTCGACGTCCGACCAATGCTCGATACCGCGCGTGATATTGGACCGGAGGCGCTCGCTAGCTTCGGCGTGCAACTTGGTCTGGATATCCGCCAGCAAAGCCGGGATTTCGGGTATGAATTCGGCCTTGGCCAGAAATTTCGTGTCCAGTTTTCCGCTGTCCTGATAGAGCGCGTCCCGACGGAGCATCGCAACCTTGTCCTCTGCCATGTCCCGCGGACCGATTTCGAGAATGATCGGCGCGCCTTTCTTGACCCACGACCAGCGTTTGGTCTGGGTTTTGGCACCGCTGACATCGAGCTTCACCCGAACCGGTTCGTCAAAAGCCCTCAGTCCGGCGATTTCCTTCGCCAGAGCCTTGCAATAGTCCAGCACCTCTTCATCTTCCGGCTTGTCGCGCAGCATCGGCACGATCACCACCTGATAGGGAGCAATCAGCGGCGGCACGCGCATGCCATCGTCATCGCCGTGGGTCATGATGACGCCGCCGATCAGACGGGTCGAAGTGCCCCAGCTGGTGGTATAGGCGAACTGGAATTCGCCATCCTTGTCCTGGAAGCGGATATTCTGTGCCTTGCTGAAGGTCTGGCCGAGAAAGTGGCTGGTTCCTGCCTGCAGAGCCTTGCCGTCCTGCATCATCGCTTCGATCGAATAGGTCGCATCGGCACCAGGAAAACGTTCATTCTCCGGCTTCTCGCCGGCGACAACCGGCATTGCCAGCACGTTTTCCGAAAACTCGCGGTACATTTCCAGAATTTTCAGCGTTTCTTCCATCGCCTCGGCTTTGGATGCATGGGCAGTGTGCCCTTCCTGCCAGAGAAATTCACTGGTCCGCAGGAACATTCTGGTGCGCATTTCCCAGCGCACGACATTCGCCCACTGGTTGATCATCACCGGCAGGTCGCGCCAGCTTTGCACCCAGCGAGCAAAGGCGGTGCCGATCACGGTTTCTGATGTTGGCCGAACCACAAGCGGTTCTTCCAATTTTGCATCGGGATCAACAACCAGTCCGCCATCTTCGCCCTTCATCAGCCGATGATGGGTGACAACCGCCATTTCCTTGGCAAAGCCCTCGACATGCTCGGCTTCCTTGGCGAAATAGCTGAGCGGAATGAATAGCGGAAAATAGCAATTTTCATGCCCGCTCGCCTTGATCCGCTGGTCCATCAGATATTGCACCCGTTCCCAGATGCCATAGCCCCAGGGACGCATGATCATGCAACCGCGCACGCCGGATTCTTCGGCGAGGTCGGCTTCCGCGACTACTTGTTGATACCAAGCCGCAAAATCTTGTTCGCGGCTGATCGAAAGAGCATTTTTCTTCACTTGGTTTTCCTGCGGATGATAGTGTTCCGGTAATTCATGTTCCGGTGATCAGCTATCGAGTTTGTCAATCTTGGACTGGATATCGGCCAGCTGCTTTTTCAACGCCATGATCTCGGCGTCTTTTTCCGACTGAGTGTCTTGCGATGCCTCGTCGGGTTCGGCGTTGTCATTGTTGCCGAGGCTCAATGCTTTTTCGAACACGCCAGCCAGCGGGCTTGCCTTCAGCGCATTTTCGACCGCTTCCTGAAACTGCTTCTGGTTCTTGACCGCCATCTGGCCCAACGGATTCTTGTTGAGCGCGCCTTCAACCGCTTCCTGAAACTGTTTCTGGTTCTTGCGGAAATTGTCCATCGACGCTTCCAGATAGGAAGGCATCAACGACTGCATGCTGTTGCCATACATCGAGATCAGCTGGCGCAGGAATTTGACCGGCAGCATCTGCTTGCCGCTGCTTTCCTCGTCGACGATGATCTGGGTCAGCACATTGTGGGTTATATCTTCACCGGTCTTGGCATCGACGACGACAAAATCTTGATCATTGCGGGTCATCTCGGCGAGAAAGTCGAGCGTTATATAGCTCGAAGTCTGGGTATTGTAGAGACGGCGATTGGCATATTTTTTTATGGTGATCGGATCGCCTGGTTTATTATGCTTGGACTTGGCCATATCAGCTCCCGATGGGTTAGAATCTTGTCATTATTCCAGACATTCTAACCGTCAAATATTTACATGTTGCACCAGCACTAAACCTATTTGTGCATCGCCGCAACTTCTCTTGTTATGCAGCATTTTTGCGCAGCATTTTTATCTTGTGCAACTGCGTTGCCGGGGCCGATTCATTGCGACGCTATGTCCACTCTCGCGCCAACCGATTGCCGAGGCCGGTGATCAGCTCATATTGCGACAGACCCGATTGCGCTGAGGCGACTTCCAGATCATATTCGCATTCCACCCAGGCCCCTTCTTCAAGATAGGGAGCTGCCGCAAGATCGATGGCGATCAGGTCCATCGAGACGCGGCCCAGCACGGGAAGCACAATGCCCCCATGCATGAATATGCCGCTGTTCGAAAATCCCCGCAAATATCCGTCGGCATAGCCCATCGCCAATATACCAACCTTGTGGGGCTCATCTGCAATATATTGTGCGTTATAGCCGAGCTTGTCACCCGCACGAAGCGAGCGAACCTGGATAATTTCCGCCTGCGGGATCGCCACCTGGCTGATGACCTCTTCCAAAGCAGGGCGTTGAATACCGCCATAGAGCGACAGGCCCGGGCGCGTCAGATCGAAATGATATTCACTGCCCAGCGCTATGCCCGCGCTATTGGCCAGGCTTGTCCGCTTGCCCGGCACAATTTCGAGCCCGGCTTTAAACTGTTCGAGTTGCGCTGCGTTCTGCGGCACATCTTCATCGGCGGAGGCAAGATGGCTCATGACGATATCAATCGACATTTCGGCGGAAGCAATGGCGTCGAGATCTTCCACATTGATGCCAAGCCGATTCATCCCGCTATTGATCATGATGTCGCAAGTCTTGCCGGAAGATTGCCAGCGCTGCACTTGCTCCAGACTGTTGAGCACAGGTTTTGCCGGAGACCGGAGAGCAAAGGGCATATCAAGCGCGCGAACGCCGTTGAGCACCGACACCGATGCTGTGCCAGCGGTCAGGTCTTCAATTTCCTGCGCTTCCTGCCAATTGGCGACGAAAAAATCCGTACAACCCGCTGCCATCAACCTTTGCACGACATCGCGCACGCCAAGGCCATAAGCATTGGCTTTGACCGCAGCTCCCGCCTTGGCTTTTCCCGACAGCCGGTCGAGAGCACGCCAGTTTGCCACCAGCGCGTCGGAATCGAGCTTGATTGTCGCAGTCGGCGGTATGATTGGCTTTGCTTCACTCATCGACCGAGCGATAGTGCCTTTATAGGTGTTCGTCGAGAGCCGCTTCGGGATCATCGGGAATGCCCCACCAACCGACGACCAGCGCGATGAAAACAAATATCCACGTATACCAGAGACCCGAATAGGCATCGCCGGTTCTGGCGATAATATATCCGGCGATCAGCGGCAGGAAGCCGCCGAAATATCCTGCCCCGATATGATAGGGTATCGACATCGAACTATAGCGAATTTTGGCGGGAAACATCTCTGCCAGCAACGCCGCGACAGAGCCGTAATTCATCGCTGACAGCAGTCCGAGGAAAAGCAATATCGCGATCACCCCGATCATCGTCAAGACCGTCGGATATTGCTCGGAAAAATCATAGCCCGCCGTTGTCAGCAGCGCCTGCAGCTGTTCGCGCCGTTCCAGTCCGGGGCTTTCCCAACGATAGTTGACAATCGACAAATCTTGTGCGCCAGCGGTCAGAGTCAGAACGGGCGCATCTGTCAGATCATAGGCAATGCCACTTGCCGTCAGATCCTCGATCAGCCGCCCGCATTGGGTTGCTTGCTGATCCGCGAACGGGTCATATTTGCAATCGGGCCCCGAGACCACGACCGGTGCCGCTTCCTGTGCCTGAGACAGCGCTGGATTGGCCAGATTACCCAGCATCCAGAATGCTGGAAACAGGGTGATCAGGATGACGATATTGCCCCAGATAATCGGCTTTTTCCGGCCGACCCGGTCTGACCATTTTCCGACTATGAGATAGAAGCCCATCGACAGGAAACCGGCGACACCAATCAATATCTCGGCGGTCGTATCATCAACCCTCATCGGCCCTTTCAGAAAGGAAAGGCTGGAGAAGAAGGCGGTGTACCAAATCGTCGTCAGGCCAGCGGTAATGCCGAACATCGCGACAAAAATGCGCTTTGGGTTGCCGGGATAGGTCAGGCTCTCGACAAACGGGTTTTTGGCGGTGCTCCCTGCCGCTTTCATGGCCTGGAATACCGGGCTCTCGGAGAGCTTCAGGCGCATCCACAGAGAGATTGCCAGCAGAATTAGCGACAAGAGAAACGGCACTCTCCATCCCCAGGCTGCAAACTCCTCAGCAGGAATCAGATAGCGGCAGGACAGGACCACCGCGATGCTGAGGACAAAGCCGCCGACCACGCTGGCCTGGATGAAACTGGTATAATAGCCGCGTTTTTCCGGGGGTGAATGTTCGGAAACATAGATCGCTGCGCCGCCATATTCCCCGCCCAGTGCCAGTCCCTGCAGTATCCGGAAGGAAATCACGATGATCGGCGCTGCTATGCCAATGGATTCGGCCGATGGTATCAAGCCGATACCGGCGGTGGCGATGCCCATCAGGGTTACCGTCACCAGAAATGTATATTTGCGGCCAAGCTTGTCACCCAGATAGCCGAACAGGATCGCGCCCAATGGCCGGAAGCCAAAGCCGACGGCCAGCCCGGCCCAGACCAATAAAGTTTGCAGGGTCGTGTTCTCGGACGGGAAAAAGGCGATGCCGACAAAGCCGGCAAGCGTCGCATAGATGAAAAAATCATACCATTCAAAGATGGTGCCAGCGGATGAGGCCGCGATGACCAGACGGATTTCTTTCACCGTCGGCTCACGTTGTCCGGCGATAGCGGCTTCACTGGCCATATTTTGCCCTCCCCAAGGCGATTTTTCTTATTCCAGCTCGAGTATCACGGCATCGACGGCAAGACTATCGCCCTGCGCGGCTTCGACCGATTTCACCACGCCATTTTTCTCGGCACGGAGAATATTTTCCATTTTCATCGCTTCGACAACGGCCAAAGGCTGGCCTTCGATGACAGTGTCGCCTTCACCAACATGCAGCGCGACTAGCAGGCCAGGCATCGGGCAAAGCAGATATTTCGACAAATCGGGTGGAATCTTCTCGATCATATGCACGGCATGCTGCGCGACATGGGCCGGCAGGATGCGCGCCTTGTGGGTCGCGCCATGGCTGTTGAGCGCGAAGCCGCTGGCGGTCTTGGCGATTTTCACCGACAGCGGTTTTCCGGCCACTTCGGCGAGGATCAGGCTGTCACCCGGCGTATATTCCATCGACAGATCGACATCCTGGCCATCAACGATAATTTCTTCTTCGGAAATCGAGACGTCCATCTCCTTGTCGCCAATCTTCACCTGCCAGTCGGAAGGCGGATCAAGCCGCTTGCCGAGCTGGTTGTCGACGCGGCGGGCGCGGTCGGCATGGGCGGTCGCGGCAAAGGCACCGATAGCGGCGAGATTGCGGAGCAGTTCGTCGGACGCGGGTGCGCCTTGGAAGCCGTCGGGATATTCTTCGGCAATGAAGTTTGTGGTGATATTGCCACCACGGAACCGCTCATGCTGCATCAGCGCCGAGAGGAAATCGATATTATGGCCGGGACCCACCAGTTCAAAGCGATTGAGCGCGTCGATTTGCCGGTCGATCGCCTCGATGCGGTTTTCGCCATAGGTGATCAGCTTGGCGATCATCGGATCGTAGAAGATCGAGACCTCGCCACCTTCGGCCACGCCATCGTCGACGCGGATGCCGTCTTCGGCTTCCGGCGGGCGATATTTGACCAGACGACCGGTCGACGGCAGGAAGCCACGATAGGGATCTTCGGCGTAAACGCGGCTTTCGATCGCCCAGCCGGTCAGCGTGACCTCGTCCTGGGTCAGCGGCAGTTTCTCGCCATAAGCGACGCGGATCATCTGTTCGACCAGATCAAGACCCGTAATATATTCGGTGACCGGATGCTCGACCTGCAGACGGGTGTTCATTTCGAGGAAATAGAAGCTCTTGTCCGCCCCGACGATCAGCTCGACTGTACCGGCGCTATAATAGCCGACGGCCTGCGATAGCGCGACCGCCTGCTCGCCCATTTTCTTGCGCATTACGGGGTCGACAAAAGGCGATGGCGCTTCTTCGACAACCTTCTGGTGGCGCCGCTGGATCGAACATTCGCGTTCGCCCAGATAAATCACATTGCCATGCTTGTCGCCGAGTACCTGGATTTCGATATGGCGCGGCTGTTCGATGAATTTCTCGATAAACACGCGGTCATCGCCAAAGCTGGCGAGACCCTCGCGCTTGGTTGCTTCAAAGCCTTCGCGGACGTCTTTCTCGTTCCACGCAAGGCGCATGCCCTTGCCGCCGCCGCCGGCGCTGGCCTTCATCATCACCGGATAGCCGATTTCGCCGGCGATTTTGACCGCATGTTCGGTATCGTCAATCTCGCCAATATGGCCGGGAACCACGCTGACGCCTGCCTTCTCGGCCAGTTTCTTCGACTCGATCTTGTCGCCCATCGCCGCGATGGCGTTGATCGGCGGGCCGATGAAGGCGATATCATTGTCAGCGAGTTGCTGGGCGAAACTGGTGCGTTCCGACAGAAAGCCATAGCCGGGATGCACGGCCTCTGCGCCGGTTTCCTTGCAGGCCGCGATGATCTTGTCCGCGATCAGATAGGATTCACCCGCAGGCGATGGCCCGATATGCACAGCCTCATCCGCCATTTTGACATGGGGCGAGCGTGCGTCTGCGTCAGAATAGACGGCGACCGTCTTGATCCCCATTTTCTGGGCGGTGCGGATGACGCGGCAGGCGATTTCGCCACGGTTGGCGATCAGGATTTTTTTGAACAATTTCTATACTTCCATTTTCTGTAATATCATTTTGAACTCTTTTTGCATTTTCTTCCATCTCTTGCCAAAATGAGCCTCGCGATGATGATTGGGACATAGCGCAATTACATTCGTGAGCTTATCTGGTCCCTGATCGGAAAGACTTATTATGTGATGTGCTTCAACGAAATACTGACCATCAATCTTGCGGAAACCTTGTTGATCGCAATATTCACAGCTCCCTTTTGATCTCTTCACTACTTTTCGACGGATGGCAGCATCTCTCTTGTAGATACCCCTCATTCTTTTTAAATATTCGGGATCATTATTTTCTGCGGTTTGATCCTCGATATCATCAACGCCTGACTTTTCGTTTTCGACAACCGACTCTACCAAAGAAGGACTCCAAAACGTGTGCCGATAAGCAGCAATTTCGCTCCCTAAAGCAGTACAAAAACTGCTGAGTTCCGCTTCAAGAAACTCATCTTCCTCGGGCATTTGCCGAAAAATTCGACTGATTTTAGCTGTAGTTACGGAACCGGACCGCGTTCGTGTCGTGCGCTGGTAAGAAGAAATACTGTTGTTTTTGAAACCAATAAATTTGGACGGAGCAAAGCCAAGAGCACCATTGTGTTGGAAAGGGTAGTAAACATGACCTTTCCTCACTAACATCGTTGCGTAAGCGCTTGTTATATCCTTAGCATTCAATGCATTAGAAAATGTTCTGATGTTTTTTTCGATGTCATTGAAATTTTGGGAAAGCATTACTCAGCCGCCTCTAACTCGACATCCCGCTGCTCTGCTTCCATCGGAACCAGCCCCAGTTTTGCAAATAATGTTTCATCCGCATCGTCACCGGCATTGCCGGTGGTCAGCAATTTGTCGCCGGTAAAGATGCTGTTGGCACCAGCAAGGAAACACAAGGCCTGCGTGCTTTCCGACATGCTTTCACGGCCAGCGGACAGGCGCACCATCGAGGCTGGCATGGTGATCCGGGCCACGGCGATCGTGCGGACAAATTCTATATCATCGATCTTCGCCAATGGCGTATCGGCCAGCATATCGCCGAGCACCGTGCCCTTGACCGGGACCAGCGCGTTCACCGGGACGCTCTCCGGATGCCGCGGCAAGGTCGCCAAGGCATGGACAAAGCCAACCCGGTCTGCGCGGGTCTCGCCCATGCCGACGATCCCGCCGGAACAGACGTTGATCCCGCTGTTGCGGACATTTTCAAGCGTTTCGAGCCGGTCGCCGAAGGTGCGTGTGGTAATCACCTTCTCATAATGTTCGGGCGAGGTGTCGATATTGTGGTTGTAATAATCGAGGCCGGCCTCGGACAGCATTTCGGACTGCTTCTTGGTCAGCATGCCGAGCGTCATGCAGGTTTCCATGCCCATCTGGCGGACACCCTGCACCATCTCGATAATCGCCGGCATGTCGCGGTCCTTGGGATTGCGCCATGCTGCGCCCATACAGAAACGCGATGAACCGCGATCTTTGGCTTGGGCCGCCGATTGCAGCACAGTGCGAACGTCGAGCAATTTCTCTGCCTTCAGCCCGGATTTTGCGCCAGCGGACTGGTTGCAATAGCCGCAATCTTCCGGGCAACCGCCGGTTTTGATCGAGAGCAGGGTCGAGAGTTGCACCTGACCCGGTGTGTGGTTGGCCCGGTGGACGGTGGCGGCCTGAAATACGAGGTCGTCGAACGGGAGGTCGAACAGCGCGGCTATTTCCTCGCGGGTCCAGTCGTTGCGGACTGCGTGTCCCTGCGAAGGCAGGGACCCATCTCGGGCCTGCTCGTCCGGACGCGATATTGGGCGATGGGCACCTGCCTGCGCAGGTGCACGGCTTGTTTCGTCTAAACTCATTCCGCAGCTTCCTCTTCCGGAGGCATATTATGCCCCAGCAGTCTCAAAATATCGGCAGCACATTCCACAATATTGCTGCCCGGTCCATAGATTCCGACGACCCCGCTGTTGCGCAGAAATTCGTAATCCTTGGCCGGGATAACGCCGCCGGCGAAAATCTTGATATCGCCGCGACCGGACTCTTTCAGCAGGTTGATCAGTTCGGGGATCAGCGTCTTGTGCCCGGCTGCCAGACTGGAAGCACCGACAGCGTCGACATTTTCTGCCAGAGCCAAATCGCGAGTTTCTCCGGGCGTCTGGAACAAGGGGCCCGAAATCACGTCGAAGCCCATGTCAGTAAAGGCGCTGGATACGACATTAGCACCACGATCATGGCCATCCTGCCCCATTTTTGCGACGAGGATTTTCGGTTTGCGACCGAGGCGCTGCGACACCGCATCGACGCCGTCGATGACCATCGCATAGCGCGCGTCGCCTTCATAGGCCGCGCCATAGATTCCCTTAACCGGGGTCGGGCGGGTTTCGTAGCGGCCGAATACTGCTTCCATCGCATCGGATATTTCACCGAGTGAAGCCCGCTTGCGCGCGGCATCGACGGCGAGCGCCAGCACATTGCCATTGGACCTTGCACCTGCGGTCAGCGCCTTGAGCGCTGCCTGACAGGCCGCTTCGTCGCGATCCGCCCGCATTTTCTCGAGCCGGGCAATCTGGCCCTGACGAACCTTGGCATTGTCGATATCGAGCGTTTCCATCGGGTCTTCATGTTCGCGGCGATATTTGTTGACGCCAACGATCACCGCGTCGCCTTTATCCACTGCGGCCTGTCGGCCCGCAGCCGCTTCCTCGATCATCGCCTTGGGCCAGCCGTCGGCTACCGCCTTGGCCATGCCGCCTTCGGCATCGACTTTTTCGATAATTTCCCACGCTTTCTCGACCAGTTCATCGGTCAGCGCCTCGACATAATAGCTGCCGCCGAGCGGATCGACGACCTTGGTAATACCCGCCTCTTCCTGCAACACGATCTGGGTGTTGCGGGCAATGCGGGCAGAAAAATCGGTCGGCAGCGCAATCGCTTCATCCAGCGCATTGGTGTGCAGCGACTGGGTTCCGCCCAGGGTTGCGGCCATCGCCTCGATCGTGGTCCGGATCACATTATTATAGGGGTCCTGCTCGGTCAGCGAGACGCCCGAAGTCTGGCAATGGGTGCGGAGCATTTTGGAGCGTTCGGATTGTGCGCCCAGATCGGTCATCACATGGTGCCAAAGGTGCCGCGCAGCGCGGAGTTTGGCGATCTCCATGAAAAAGTTCATACCGATTCCGAAGAAGAAGCTCAAACGTCCTGCAAATGCATCAATATCCAGGCCAGTTGCCATCGCCTGTTTGGCATATTCACGACCATCGGCGATGGTGAAGGCCAATTCCTGCACCGCCGTCGCGCCGGCCTCGTGCATATGATAGCCGCTGATCGAAATGCTGTTGAACTTCGGCATATGTTCGGACGTGTAACCGATAATGTCGGAAATGATCCGCATGCTGGGCGCGGGCGGATAGATATAGGTGTTGCGGACCATGAACTCTTTGAGAATGTCATTCTGGATCGTGCCGGAGAGCTTCTCCTGAGAAACCCCCTGCTCTTCCGCTGCAACAATATAAAAAGCGAGACACGGAATGACCGCGCCGTTCATCGTCATCGACACCGACATCTCGTCGAGCGGAATCTGGTCGAACAGGATTTTCATATCCTCGACACTGTCGATCGCGACGCCTGCCTTGCCGACATCGCCAACCACGCGCGGATGGTCGCTGTCATAACCGCGATGGGTGGCGAGATCGAAAGCGACTGAAAGCCCCTTTTGCCCCGCCGCCAGATTGCGACGATAAAAGGCGTTGGACTCCTCGGCGGTCGAGAAACCGGCATATTGGCGGATCGTCCAGGGCCGTCCGGCATACATGCTCGCCTTGACGCCACGGGTGAACGGACCAAAGCCGGGCAATCCCGGATCAATCCCTTTTCCGCTTGCGTCCTCCGCCGTATACAGCGGCTTGACGGCAATGCCTTCCGGGGTTTGCCAGGTCAGGTCGCGGCCTTTGACTTCCTTGTCAGCCAGTTCCTGCCAGTCCTTGATCGTCGGTTTATCGGTCATATCTGCCCTGTTTATAAATATTCGAACATATTAGCCGTTAGTGGTGAGCCTGTCGAACCACGCCGCTCGGACGAGAGGCGCCGTTCGACAAGCTCAAGGCTAACGGTCTTCATTCACCTTTGAATTCAGACTTGCGCTTTTGCAGGAACGACAGCGCGCCTTCGCGCGCATCCTTGCTGTTGCCAGCGATCCGCTGGCCTTCGGCTTCGCGAACCAGCGCCGAAGCATAATCGCTTTCGAGCGCTGCTGCCAGATTCTGGCGCATCACGCCCAGAGCCACGGTAGGGCCATTCGCCAGGCGTTTTGCCAGCATGGCTGCTTCATCCATAAGCGCAGCATCTTCGACGCATTTGTAGATCAGGCCCCAGTCGGCGGCTTTTTCACCGTTAATTTTTTCTCCGAGCAACATCATTTCCGTTGCGCGGGCCTTGCCGACGAGACGGGTCAGCATCCAAGAAGCACCGCCGTCCGGCACCAGGCCGATATTGACGAAGGCCTGAAGGAAATAGGCTGATTTCCCGGCAATGGCAAAGTCGCTTGCCAGTGCGATGGAACAGCCGACGCCGGCAGCCGGACCATTAACTGCGGTGATCGTCGGGATGTTGAGCTTGGCCAGTTTCAGCATCAACGGGTTATAATGCTGGTTGAGCGCGGCATAGCTGCCCTGCCCGCCGGACAAGGCGCTGTCATTTTTCGCCTGCAAATCGGCACCGGCACAAAAGGCACGGCCTTCACCGGTAATCACCAGCGCGCGCGCGTCATCCAGCTTGTCCAGCGCGATGAAGATATCATCCGCCATGCCAAGCGAACAGGCGTTGAGCCGCTCCGGCTTGTTGAGCGTGATCGTTGCCACCTGATCGGTGATGTCCAGCTTGATGTTCTCGAATTCCATGTGCGGTCCTTTTAAATGGCTCGTCATCCTGAACTTGTTTCAGGATCTCTAGGGGTCCTGAAACAAGTTCAGGATGACGAGTGTAAGTTTAATGCCCTTTGGGCGTTTCCATGATCTCGGTTAGCATCCCGCCCATATCCTTGGGATGCACAAAAAAGATAAGCGTGCCATGTGCACCGATACGGGGTTCACCAAGCACTCGCTTGCCGATCGCTTCAAATTCCGCCTTGGCGGCATGAATATCGGGTACTTCAAAGCAGACATGATGCTGGCCGCCGAGCGGGTTCTTGGTGAGAAAGCCAAATATTGGGCTGTCTTCGCCGAGTGGCTCGATCAATTCGATCTGGGTGCCATTGGTGGGACCTTCGGCCGGTGTATCAACGAAACAGACCTTCACGCCCTGCGCCGGCAGATCAAAAGGCTCGCCAATCGACGTCGCCCCCATGACATCGCGCCAATGGGCAATGCTGTCGGTGATGGATGGCGTCACGACGCCAATATGATTGAGGCGACCAAGTTTCATTGTGTTTCTCCGTGCGGCATGAATTTATGTACCAGCGGCGCTATGCCGGCTCCGACAACCACGCCCAATATGCCCGACAAGAGCGCAAAGGCAATCCCGCCGACCATCAGCTTCGCCGAGGCCGGAAACAGGCCAAGCAGGGGATGCGACAGCCATTCGATCAGATGTTCCGGCCCGTGCCAGCCCAATGCAGCAATATTGTGGACCAGCAATCCGCCACCCACCCAGGCCATGGCCAGGGTCCCGATGATCGATAATGCGGCCAGTAGTTTCGGCATCAGCCTGACCAGACTGCAGCCGAAGGATCGCAACGCGCCCTCATTATTCTGAGCGATATGCAGGCCGATATCATCCATCTTCACAATCAGCGCGACCGCGCCATATACGGCAACGGTAATCACGATGCCGATGATCGCCAATATGATCGCCTGTTCCCACCAGACCTGATTGGTCAGCTCCGACAAGGCAATGGCCATGATCTCGCCCGACAGGATCAGATCGGTACGGATTGCGCCCGAGACCATGTCTTGCTCGCGGCCCGGCCCCTCGATGATCGCCGGCTGGTCATGTTTGGTGGACTCGTCGACGTGGAAGAATTCCAGAACTTTTTCAGCGGCCTCGTAACAGAGAAACAGGCCACCAAAGACCAGGATCGCGGGGATCAGAAACGGAGCAAATTGTCCGAGCAATACCGCTGCGGGCAGCAGGAAGACCAGTTTGTTCTTGAACGAGCCCTTGGTGATTTTCCAGATCATCGGCAATTCGCGCGATGGATCAAAGCCGGTCACATAGGTCGGCGTAACCGCCGCATCGTCGATCACCACGCCAGCGGATTTCGTGCCGGCACGCGTCGCGGCAACACCGATATCGTCAATCGACGCGGCGGCAACTTTCGCAATGGCTGCGACGTCGTCGAGGAGGGCTACTAGTCCGGTTGGCATTATAGCCTACCCTCGTTCCAAGGTTGATTCATCGAGGATAGACTTTCATAATTTCGATATTTGGTGGGACCGAAATCAAAGCGCCTAAATGTCCATTTCCGATATCAGCAAAGTCAGTTCGTGAGACGTTAATTCTGGCGATAGCTTGATCGCAATTAATGATACCGATAGCATCTTTCATCTGCTGATAACCGTCTGAGCCAAGGTTTATTTCTAAGCTCCACGACGATCGTGTTGGCCCGCGCTCGGTTAGAAGAAATTGTCCATAAAAAGCGTCAGGTTTATCGTTTATCAAATCTGACCACTCCTCAGCACGCCCAGTAGATTGCCCCCAATTCCTGAAACCTAAATAAAATTGTTGAACATCACCGATAGCCCATTCATCTCTGAATCTTTTGGACGCATCAACAACATCAACTTCAATGCCGACAACCGGAGACACTGTGAATCGGAATCCGGTTGCAATTATATCAAACGATTCTTGTGTCATAGCGGAATATTGTCATGCTTCTTCCAAGGGTTCTCCAACTGCTTGTTCCGCAGCTTCCGTAACCCCAAAGCCACCCGGCGACGCGTCGAATGCGGCAGGATGACCTCGTCGATAAAACCCTTTTGCGCCGCGATGAACGGATTGGCAAAACGCGCTTCATATTCGGCGGTACGCTCGGCGATTTCTTCCGGCGTCTTGCCACGGAAGATGATTTCGACCGCGCCTTTTGCGCCCATCACGGCGATTTCGGCGGTGGGCCAGGCATAGTTGAGATCACCGCGCAAATGCTTGGATGCCATCACGTCATAGGCGCCACCATAGGCTTTGCGGGTGATGATGGTGATTTTCGGTACCGTCGCCTCGGCATAAGCAAAGAGCAGTTTCGCGCCGTGCTTGATGATGCCGTTATGCTCCTGTGAAGTGCCGGGCAGGAAGCCGGGCACGTCGACCAGAGTGACGATCGGAATGTTGAACGCATCGCAATAGCGCACGAACCGCGCTGCCTTCTTGGACGCATTGATGTCGAGGCAACCGGCGAGCACCATCGGCTGATTGGCGACCACGCCGACGGTCGAGCCTTCCATCCGGCCAAAGCCGCAGATGATATTGCCGGCGTGGGCGGGCTGGACTTCAAAGAAATCGCCTTCGTCGACCATCTTGCGGATGACTTCATGCATGTCATAAGGCTGGTTGGCATTGGCCGGGATCAGCGTATCGAGGCTTTCCTCAAGCCGGTCCCATGGATCGGCGGTCGGCCGTTCGGGCACTTCCTCGCGGTTGGAAAGCGGCATGAAATCGATGAAATCGCGCGCCGACAGCAATGCTTCGATATCATTTTCATAAGCGACATCGGCGACGCTGGTCTTGGTTGTGTGCGTTATCGCTCCGCCCAGTTCTTCCTGCGTCACAATCTCGTTGGTCACGGTCTTGACCACATCGGGTCCGGTGACGAACATATAGGAGCTATCCTTCACCATGAAGATGAAGTCGGTCATCGCCGGGGAATAGACCGCGCCGCCAGCGCAGGGGCCCATGATCAGGCTGAGCTGCGGGATCACTCCGCTGGCCAGAACATTGCGCTGGAACACGTCGGCATAGCCGCCGAGCGAGGCCACGCCTTCCTGAATACGCGCGCCGCCGCTGTCATTGATGCCAATGACCGGAGCGCCGACCTTCATCGCATTGTCGAGGACCTTGCAGATTTTCTCGGCATGGCGTTCGGAGAGCGATCCGCCAAAGACCGTGAAATCCTGGGAGAAAACATAGACCAGACGGCCGTTGATCGTGCCGGAACCGGTGACCACGCCGTCGCCCGGGATATGCTGCTCATCCATGCCGAAATCGACGCAATTATGTTCGACATACATGTCGATTTCTTCGAACGAACCTTCGTCCAGCAGGATATGGATGCGCTCGCGCGCGGTCAACTTGCCCTTGGCGTGCTGGGCGTCAATGCGCTTCTGCCCGCCGCCGAGCATGGCTTCGGCCCGTTTGGCTTCCAATTGTGCGATTATGTCTGACATGCATCCCCCCGCTGTGAATCACTTGGTGCGATAGGCCCTAGCCAATGCACAGCGGGTTAGGCAATCGTCAATAGTAATTAATCACGCGATTAAACCTGAGCTATGTCCGGGCATGCCGTAGCGTCAGCCTATTTGAACAGCACGAGCTCCTCAGCCATGCTCGGGTGCAGCGCCACGGTATCGTCAAATGCCTGCTTGGTGAGACCGGCTTTCACCGCAATCGCCGCTGCCTGCAAGATTTCTGGGGCATCGGGGCCGATCATGTGCAGTCCGAGAATCTTCTCGGTCGGATGCTCGACGATCATCTTGTAGAGGCTCCGCTCCGGCCGGTCGGCGAATACGTTGCGCATCGCCCGGAAATCCGAAGAATAGACCTTGATATTGCCATATTGTTCCCGTGCTTCGCTTTCGGTCAGGCCGACCGATGCAATGGGTGGCTGGGAGAAAACCGCCGAGGGGATATTGTCATAATCGACGGTGCGCGGGTTGTCGCCGAAGACGGTATCGGCAAAGGCCTGGCCTTCGCGGATCGCAATCGGGGTCAGCTGGACGCGGTCGGTCACATCACCGACAGCATAGATATTGTCGACATTGGTCTGGCTATATTGGTCGACGATGATTGCATCCTGGTCATTGGTTGCAACACCGGCATGTTCCAGGCCAAGCCCTTCGATCTTGGGCCGTCGTCCGGTCGCGGCCAATACCACATCAGCGCGCACCGGTGCGCTCTTCCCGTCCATATAGACGTCTAAGGCTCCGTCTTCGCGCTTTTCGATCTTGTCGAAGGCACAATTGAACTTGAAGCTTATGCCCTTGGCCAGCGATATCTGGATCAACCGGTCGCGGACGCTTTCATCATAGCCGCGCAGGATGATGTCGGACCGGTTCACCACCGTGACTTCGCTGCCCAGCCCGTTGAAAATTCCGGCAAATTCATTGGCAATATAACCGCCGCCGGAGATGATGATCGCTTCGGGGAGCTTTTCGAGATGGAACATCTCGTTCGAGGTCGACATGTGTTCGCTGCCCGGGAAATCAGCCACGGCGGGCCATGCCCCGACCGCGATCAATATATATTTGGCGGTTACGGTCTTGCCGCTGGCCAGCTTGATTTCATGCGGTCCGGTCAGCTCGGCGCGTTCGAGAATGATCTCGACGCCGTGATTTTTCAGCGTGTCGGTATAGGCATTGTTCAGCCGGTCAACGTCCTTGAGCACATGATCGCGTAATCTGACCCAGTCGAATTTGGCATTTTCCCAGGTCCAGCCAAAATTTTTGCCATCTTCCAGATCTTCCGAAAAATGGGAGCCATAGACCAGCAACTTCTTGGGCACGCAGCCGCGAATGACGCAGGTCCCGCCAACCCGATATTCCTCGGCCACCGCGACTTTTGCGCCATAGGACGCCGAAACCCGTGCGGCCCGTGTTCCGCCGGAACCTGCTCCGATAACGAACAGGTCATAATCATATTCAGCCATCTATATTTCCTTGTTCAGGCTCCGAAGGCCCGCTTTTTGAGTTCTTCGGTCGATGCGTCCAACCGGTTACCATCTTCGGCCGCCAGCTTGCCCGCCATTTGCTTGCCCAGTTCGACGCCAAATTGATCGAATGGATTGATATTCAATAATGATGCATTCACAAAAGTACGCTGCTCGTAAAAAGCCAGCAACGCACCCAATGTTCGTGCATCGAGGTCTTCCAATAATATGGCGACCGATGGTCTGTCACCCGGATAGTTTCGATGACTGTCATCGGATTTTTTACCCGCCATCAGCGCAGCACCCTGGGCGAAGCAATTGAGCAGCAGGCCATTATGATGGGCCGGGCTCAGGGAATCGCCCGGTTCGATGACCGCGAGAAACTCAACCGGTACCAGATGGGTGCCCTGATGGAGCAGCTGAAACACCGCATGCTGGGCGTCGGTGCCAACGCCGCCCCAGACGATCGGACTTGAATGGAGCGAAAGCGGCTGACCATCCAGCGTCACGGATTTGCCGTTGCTCTCCATTTCGAGCTGCTGGAGATAATCGGGAAGCAGGTTCAGGCGCTCGTCATAGGCAAAGACCGCGCGCGTCTCGCAGCCCCGAACCTGCGCATAATATTGATCGGCAAAGGCGGCGAGTACCGGAATATTCGCTGTCCAGGGAGCATCGCGAAAATGCTCGTCCATGGCCGCAGCACCGGCCAGCAAATCTTGGAACACGTCGTAGCCAAGCGTCAGGGCGACGCTGAAACTGATCGACGACCATAAGGAATAGCGGCCACCGACGGTTTCGGAAAAGGGCAGAACGCGCGTTTCATCAACGCCCCATGCTACCGCCTGGTCCGGATCGGCGGTCAGCGCCACCACCTGCCCCAGCGGATCGGCGACGCCCTGCTCGCGCATCCAGTCGAGCACCGTTTGTGCGTTCAGCAGCGTTTCTGCGGTGGTGAATGTCTTGGAAGCGATGACGAGCAAGGTCTTGCCAGCATCAAAACGCTCCAGCACCGGTTCAAGGGCGACGCCGTCGATATTGGACACAACCGCGAGATCATATTTTTCATCACCGAGTTTCAGCGCCTGATGCAGCATTTTGGGGCCCAGAGCGGAGCCGCCAATGCCGAGATGGATGATCTGGGTAAATTCGCCGAGAGCGCCGGAATCAATGACCTCGATCAGGCCTTTCATCCGTTGGTGCAGCGCCTTTGCATGGTCGACGCTCGCCGCGTTGCCGATGCCGCGTTCGGCACAATGTTCGGCTGCCCGGCCTTCGCTGATGTTGATCGGTTCGCCCGACAATAATGCCTTAACTTTCACCGACAGCCCGACATGATCTGCCAGTTTTTGAAAGGCCGCCACGGCAGCCTTGTCGAGATGGGTTTTTGAAAAATCAAAATAGAGGCCCGCCTGCTCCATTCCGAAATTGGCAACCCGATTGTCATCTTCATTGAACAGCTGGTTTAGCGAGGCTTGCGGTAGCGCCTTGATCGTCTGCCAATGGTCTGAAGTCATTCAATCATCCAATCTTTCCGTAAGCCGCCCTGCCCTATCCCCCGGATAGGCTGGCCTCAAGTTGAAAATCGCAGCCGATGGCAGATCGCAAGAAATCTTGACGCCACAGCCAATGTCGGCGAAGGGGCGCCATGGCGCGAAATAAAGCAGAACGATCGGAAACCCGCGACTTTGTCGCGTTCCTTGTAAAACTGGCTCTATTCGTCTTGATATTGCGCAGTTTCATTGTCTCGCCATTCAATATTCCCTCAGAGTCGATGCAGCCGCGTCTGGTTGTCGGCGACTATCTGCTGGTCGCAAAATGGCCCTATGGCTTCTCCAAATATAGCCTTCCCTTCAGTATTCCCCTGTTTCCCGGCCGCGTATTGCCCCATTCACCGACGCCGGGTGATGTCGTGGTGTTCAAGGCTCCGCCAAACGCCCATGAAGATTATATCAAAAGAGTGATCGCTCTTTCCGGCGACATAGTTCAGGTCAAAAAGGGTATTGTCTCGATCAACGGTACGCCCGTCGAACGTGAACAAATAGCGGATTTTGAACATCCTGTTACGCCCAATAGTCCTTGTTACCGTGACGAGTTTGAAGAGGCAGGAGGAAATGGTACAAGGATCTGTCGTTATCCCCAGTTTCAGGAAACGCTGCCCAATGGAGTTACCTATCGTATTCTGGATATCTACGAGGATTCCGAAGGCGACAATACGCAGGCCTTCGTCGTACCGGAGGGCCATATGTTTTTGATGGGTGACAATCGGGACCGCAGCGCCGACAGCCGCTTTCCGGCGCAAGAAGGTCAGGCTATCGGCATGGTGCCGGAAGAAAATCTGGTCGGCGAGGCTCTGGTTTCAGTCTTCTCAACCGATGGTTCGGCCGAATGGATCAAGCCCTGGACATGGTTTACCGCCGCGCGCTGGCACCGCATCGGAGAAAGATTTTGAGCGGTTCGGACTTTCTCGACTGGATTGCGGAGATCACCAATAAACGGCCTTTGACTCCAGATCTCTATATCCGAGCCGCAACCCATGGCAGCCATGGGGAAAAAGACTATCAGCGCCTGGAGTTTCTGGGTGACCGGGTTTTGGGGCTGGTGATCGCCGATCATCTCTATCACCAATTCCCGCTGGAACCCGAGGGACAATTGTCGCAGCGGCTCAACGGACTGGTGTCCGGTTCGGTATGCGGTGAAGTCGCCAAGCACATCGGCGTTGGCGATCATATCCTGCTGGGGAAGCAAGCGCGTGACGATGGTGCGCGGCACAGTGTCAAGGTTTTGGGCGACGTCATGGAATCGCTGATCGGTGCGGTCTATCTCGACCATGGCATGGAGGCTGCCCGAAGCTTCATACTCCATCATTGGGAGAGCCGCTTTGCCGCAACCGTTGCCGATATCCGGCATCCGAAATCGGCACTGCAGGAGTGGGCCGCAGCCAATAATCGCAAAATTCCGGCATATGAACTGGTTGATAAAAGCGGCCCCCATCACGATTTGAAGTTCACCGTTCGGGTACGAGTCAGCAATATTGGTGAGGTCGAGGCTACGGCTTCCGCCATTCAGGCAGCCGAGACCGAAGCCGCAAAGAAATTTTTGGAAAAATTCACATGACTAAAAAATGCGGCGTCGTAGCATTGATCGGCGCGCCCAATGCCGGCAAATCAACCCTGATCAATGCGCTGGTCGGACAAAAAGTCGCGATCACCAGTTCCAAACCGCAAACCACAAGGACGCGGCTATTGGGCATTGCGATTGAAGAAGATACGCAGCTTTTGCTGGTGGATACGCCGGGCATATTCGAACCGCACCGCCGTCTCGACCGGGCAATGGTTTCCGCCGCCTGGGAAGGCGCCGAAGATGCCGATATCATCGTGATGCTGGTCGATTCACGAGCGGGGCTTGGGTCCAAGGTTACCTCGATCGTGGAACGGATCAAGCATCGGTCGGAGAAGACGATTCTGGTGATGAACAAGGTCGATATTGCGGCCAAAGACAAAATGCTCGGCCATGTCGTCAAACTGCATGAACTGGCCGATTTCGACGAGACATTTTTTGTCAGCGCCAAAACCGGTGACGGACTGGAAGAGCTGAGATCCTATCTGGTCAACGCGATGCCCGAAGGCCCCTGGCATTTTCCCGCCGATCAGGTCTCGGATGCCAGCGAGCGCATTCTCGCCGCGGAAATTACCCGCGAGCAGGTTTTCCGGCAATTGCATGCGGAACTGCCTTACGCGACCGCAATAGCGATGGAACAATATAAGGAGCGGCCCGATGGCTCGCTGGAGATTCACCAGCAGATCCTGGTCGAAAAGGCCAGCCAGAAAGCCATTATTCTTGGCAAGGGTGGTCACCAGATCAAGGAAATCGGTGCCAAAGCCCGCGCCGAGCTATCCGGAATCTTGGGCAAACCGGTCCATCTTTATCTCCACGTCAAAGTGAGCGCGAACTGGGATGAAGACAGAAGCCTCTATCAGGACATGGGACTGGACTGGGTTAAATAGACAGCAAGAGCTGGTCTATCGCCGTCTTGTCCTTTTAGCCGATTCCGGCTGATGTAGGATGGTGGCAAAAAAGTCGTCGTCATAGATGTGCATGCCTGAGATGAACCGCTGCCAACGCTGAGCGCCTTTGCCCAGACGAACCTCAAAATAGCGAGCATCGGTAACCGGTACAGTGCGGATTGCCGTTTCCCGCCGCAGTCGATGTCCATGTCATTCTGATCGCGGACTGCGTAAATCCCTCTAGATCTCGATCTGTGATCCCAGCTCCACCACCCGATTGGGGGGAATGCCATAGAATAAAGTGGCTCTGCCGGCGTTGCGATTGAGAAAGGAAAAGATCGAATTGCTGATGGCGCGGATCAGGTTGCCGGATCGCTTGAAGGTGATGGTTTCCCGGCCGAGGAAATAGCTGGCTTTGTCAAAATCGAGATCAAGACCCTTTATTTTGCAGCGTTTCAGGCGTTGGGGGACATTGACTCGCTCGTTAAACCCATAGTTGAAGGTCACCCGGTAGAAATCCGGGCCGAGCGTTTCAAGAATGATCTGGTCTTTTCTCGCTATTTTGGCGGTCGGTCGGATTTCCACGTGCAACAAGACCACATGTTGATGCAGCGATCGGTTGTGCTTGATATGATGCAGTAGCGATGTTGGCACACCTTTGGACAAGGAGGTCATGAATATCGCCGTGCCGGGCGCACGAATGATCGAACTGGACGGCAAGCGCTTGACGAACTGAGAGGCTTCCATCTCGCCATGCTTGACTTGCTCCCGCAATTTTTTCCTGCCCTGTGTCCATATCGTCATCAAGGTGAAAATGAAGACGGCAACTATGGTGGGGAACCAGCCGCCGTCAAAGAATTTCAATATATTCGCACCAAAATAGGCGAAGTCGAGCGGGATGAATATGATCGCCAGGCCAACAAGCAATGCCTTGTTCCAGCCCCATCTGCCGAGAACGAACAATGTCAGGAAGGTCGTGATAACCATATCCATCGCAATCGCGAGACCATAAGCGGAGGCGAGGTTGCCGGATGAACGGAAGAGCAAAACGAGGCCGATTGTGGCGAACAACAGCATCCAGTTGACGAATGGAATATAGATCTGACCAAATTCCTCACCATCGGTCTGAACCACCGCCATGCGCGGCAATTGGCCCAATTGCATCGCCTGGCGAGTGAGCGAGAAGACGCCTGAAATGACCGCCTGCGAGGCAATGACCGTCGCAATGGTTGCGAGAATGATTAGCGGGATCAACGCCCATTCCGGTGCGAGGTGGAAAAAGGGCTGGGCAATTTCCTGATTGTCGGAAAGAACCAGCGCGCCCTGCCCGAAATAGTTGAGCAACAACGCGGGGAGAACAAGCGCGAACCAGGCCAGTTTGATCGGCTTTACGCCGAAATGCCCCATATCGGCATATAGGGTCTCGCCGCCGGTCACCACCAGAAAGACGGTTCCCATCACAAGGAAAGCCGTAGTTGGTTCGGACAACATAAACTGGATGGCCCAGCTGGGGCTGAGGGCGACCAGGATTCCGGGCTCCATCCAGATACCCCGCATGCCAAGCAGCGCCAGCACGGTAAACCAGACAACCAAGATGGGGCCAAAAACGCGGCCGATTTTCGCGGTTCCGAAGCGCTGGATCGAGAAGAGCCCAATCAATATCCCGATGGTCATCGGGATGACAAAGGGCGTGAAGGCGGCGGTCACCAGCTCGAGCCCCTCCAGGGCACTGAGCACCGAAATAGCGGGCGTTATAGCACCATCGCCATAGAGCAATGCCGCACCAAACAGACCCGCTACGACCAGAATATGCCGGAAACGCGAGGTTCCTGATACTTTCGTCTGCAACAGCGAAACCAGCGCGATGATACCGCCTTCGCCTTCATTGTCCGCGCGCATCACGACGAGCAGATATTTGATCGAAATGACAATGATCAGCGACCATGTGATCATCGACAATACGCCGAAAATATGGGCTTGCGTTACATCCAGATGCGCCAGGCCGAGAAAGCTCTCGCGGAAGGCGTAAAGCGGGCTGGTGCCAATATCGCCGAACACAATTCCCAGCGCCGCCAATGTCGTGGGCAGCAGCTTTTCAGGCGATTTTGTATCAGTCGTCATTTCGGGATTTCTCTATTTGAACATCGATTATTATTTCGATGGTTTACCGTTATCCGAACTCTTAAGTTTTTGCAGCGATTATATTTGTTCGGATCGAGGCCATTGCCAAAAATGCCAGGAAATCCGGACATGGCACCGCCTGGCACCTGAAGCATTGTCAGAAAGCCTGTCCTGATCACCCTCGGCCAAGGCAGGCCTGGGCCACAGCAGATTGATCAAAAAGCCTATTCCGGCAATCAATGGAGATAGGTGATGGCGGTCATTTTAGCCTGCCATCTCGTGTTTCGGGTGCGGCCGAAACTAGCAGTAAGTAGATTTCCTGATAGGCGGGAGCTGCGTTTACCAATATTTGCTGTGTTAAGGTTTGATTGGGCGGTTCGACAGATCAAGCCTTACTCAGCGCATGTTTGCAGCAATAGTTCAATCAGAACGAAGGAATATCAATGAGCCACGTATTACACGACCTTCATGCCGAATTTCCGGATGACGGCGACACTCTCCATGAACTGAAAGTCTCAAACCGGCATTTCCAAACAGTTTCGGATCGCTATCATGACGTAAACAAGGAAATTCACCGCATTGAAGCGGAAGTGGAAGCCGCTTCCGACGAGCGGAGTGAGAGGCTCAAAAAACAGCGCCTGCTTATTCTGGACGAGGTCGCTGCCATGATTTCCAAAGCCAAGGCGGCTTGAATGCAATATGGCGCTGGTCGCATTGGAACATGCTGCCTGCGCCCGTTGAACAATGTCGGTCTGCAAGATTTTCGGACAGGCACGATGCCAATCATTGGCCATCGGCAGCAATGACGGTTGGCTTCGCCTGCAGATTCTGGTTCGTCAATAAACTCATTTTTGCGCCCAAAATCAGGCGCTCATCTGGTGCGGGTGCAGCCGGTCGTCGGCTTCAATTCATTGCCATGTGCCTGCTGATTCAGGCGCTGCCTGGCTGCGTCTCCATGCCTGGTCAGCAACCGGCGATTGTGTCATCGCCGGTTTTTGATCCGCTGATATTTTTTGCCGGCCGGACCGAAGGTCGCGGAAATTTGAAAAAAATCCTGTCCTCTCCGACACCAGTGACCGTTCATGGCCACGGTCTTGTCGACCAAGAGGGCATCCTCACTCTGGATCAGGAGGTGTTGGAAGGTGACAAGCCTCCCCGCAAACGCAACTGGCGCATTCACCGCATCGGCAGCAATATATATCGCGGATCTTTGACCGATGCCAAGGGTCCGGTATCAATCACGGTGGACGGTAACCGGATGCATATAAGCTTCACCATGGATGGCGGCTTTCCGGTTGATCAGTATATTTTTCTCGGCGCTGACGGGCAGTCGGCAAAAAACATCATGGCGGTCAGGAAACTGGGCATGAGCGTGGCCGTGCTGGAGGAAGAGATTGTAAAAATATCCGAATAGCCAGGCCTTGCTTGCCGAGACCAATGCCGGGCCGATCTATCCACCAAGCGATGGCACAGGAGAACCGTGAGAAACCACGGCCTTGCGCCACGCTTGAACAACAATCACCTACCCCGCGCGCCACGCGGACCAATCGGTCCCTTATTCGGTTTTGGCTTTTGCCGGTGCTTTTTTGGCCGCAGGTTTCTTTTTCGCTGCCGGCTTTTTCTTCGCTGCCGGCTTTTTCTTCGCTGCCGGCTTTTTCTTGGCCGCGGGCTTTTTCTTTGGTGCCGCTTTCTTGGCGCGTTTCTTTGCCGGACCCTTGGCTGCGCGGTCGTCGATAAGCTGAGCCGCCTCTTCCAAAGTCAGCTGATCCTTGTCGACCGTCTTCGGCAAGGATGCATTGGTCGTGCCGTCGGTCACATAAGGGCCAAAGCGACCATCCATCAGCTTGATCTCTTCCTCGGTGCGCGGATGCTTGCCCATGATCTTGAGCGGTTCCATCTTGCCGCGGCCTCGACCACCGCCGTTTTTCGCGGCATCCGCCAATTTGGCAACGGCAGCGTTCATTCCGATTTCGAACACTTCCACGGTATTCTCAAGCCGCGCCGATTTACCATTGTGGCTCAGATATGGGCCGTAGCGACCGATTTGTGCCGTCACCGGCTCGCTTGTTTCCGGATGAATGCCGACTTCGCGGGGAAGGGACAATAGCTTCACGGCCCATTCGAGCCCGAAATCTTCCGCTGGAATATCCTTGGGGATAGAAGATCGTTTGGCTTCCTTGCCTTCCCCTTTTTCGACATAGGGTCCGAAGCGACCAACTTTTTTGGTGATTTTTTCATCGCTGTCCGGATCAACACCCAATTCCTGCGGGCCTTCATCCTCCTCCGCATTGGCGCCACCGCCCTGCGCGAAACGCCGGGTGAACTTGCATTCCGGATAGTTGGAGCAGGCCACGAACGCGCCAAAACGGCCGCCGCGCAAGGCAAGCTTGCCCTCGCTGCAGCGCGGACATAGGCGCGGATCACTGCCATCTTCCTTTTCCGGGAACAGATAGTCGCCGAGGAATATGTCCAGTTCTGCCGTCACTTCTGATGGCATTTTTTCCATCACTTCAACGGTCTTCGGCTTGAAATCATGCCAGAAGGCTTCGAGTATGGCCTGCCATTGTGCGCGGCCACCGCTGACTTCGTCCAGTTCGTCTTCGAGAGCGGACGTATAATCATAGGCAACGTAACGATCAAAGAACCGTTCGAGAAATCCGGTCAGCAGCCGCCCGCTCTCTTCGGCGAAGAAGCGGTTTTTCTCGATCCGGACATAGGCCCGGTCTTTCAGTGTCTTGATGATCGAAGCATAGGTTGAAGGCCGCCCGATGCCCAATTCTTCCATTTTCTTGACCAGACTGGCTTCGCTGTAGCGCGGCGGTGGCTGGGTGAAATGCTGGATCGCATCGACGGCTTTCTTGGCCGGACTGTCGCCTTTGGACATCGCCGGCAGCAAACCGCCGTCCTCATCCTTGTCGTCGTCCCGGCCTTCTTCGTAAAGCGCAAGGAATCCGGGGAATTTTACGACCTGCCCGTTTGCTCTGAGACCGGTCTTGCCAGTGCCATCAAGCATTTCGACGGTGGTGCGTTCGAGCCGGGCGGAGGCCATCTGGCTCGCCATTGCCCGCTTCAGGACAAGATCATAGAGTTTTGCATGGTCACCGCTACCGGCGGTTTTCTTGGTGAAACTGGTCGGGCGGATGGCCTCATGCGCTTCCTGCGCATTTTTAGCCTTGGATTTGTATATCCGTGGGCTGTCCGGAACATAGCTTGCATCATAGCGATCCGAGATCGCCTTGCGTGCCTCCGAAATAGCGCTGCCGTCCATCTGCACACCGTCGGTCCGCATATAGGTGATCGCGCCATCTTCGTACAGTTGCTGGGCAATGCGCATGGTGTGACTGGCAGAATAGCCGAGCTTGCGCGCCGCTTCCTGCTGCAGGGTCGAGGTCGTAAACGGCGGCGGCGGATTGCGGGTAAGCGGTTTTGTTTCAATCGATTCAATCGTGAACAGGCCATTTTCAACGGCGGTCTTCGCCAGCATGGCCTGATCTTCATTGGCCAGATCCATCTTGCCAAGCTTCTTGCCGTCATGGATTGTTAACCGGGCTTCAAAAGCCTGGCCGCCCTGCTCCATCTGCGCGGTCACCGACCAATATTCCTGGGGTTTGAATATCTCAATTTCCCGTTCCCGCTCGACGATCAGCCGGAGCGAGACCGATTGCACACGGCCTGCGGATTTCGCGCCCGGAAGCTTGCGCCACAAGACCGGCGACAAGGTAAAGCCAACCAGATAGTCGAGCGCCCGACGCGCACGATAGGCGTCGATCAGATCCTCATCCAGCGCCCGTGGACGGGTCATGGCTTCGGTCACGGCGGCCTTGGTAATGGCATTGAACGTCACCCGGTCGACCTTGTCCGGGAGCGCTTTTTTATTGCGCAATACTTCCTGAACATGCCAGCTAATCGCCTCCCCTTCGCGGTCAGGGTCGGTCGCGAGGATCAGACGCGTGGCTTTTTTCGATTCGGCGGTAATCTCTTTGAGCTGCTTGGCCTTGTCGGGATAGTTCTGCCAGGTCATGGCAAAACCATCGTCCGGATCGACCGAACCATCCTTGGGCGGAAGGTCGCGAATATGGCCGTAGGACGCCAATACCTTGAAATCCGATCCCAGATATTTTTCAATGGTTTTGGCTTTGGCGGGTGACTCGACGATAACTAGCTGCATATGTTCCGATTTTCTTTGTTCTCACGTATACGCGCGAGGCTGTGACAAGGATTGGGCTTAGGTCAAGGCCCTGATTGTAGTTTTTTGTCAATGGTGATGAAAAATTACCCGGTCGGCCAGTCCTCAATTTAACAGGCTCACCCGGGCACCGGCATGGCGGGTCAGTCGTCCGGCGAGTTCCAGCTCGAGCAGCGCCAATTGCACCGAAGGCGGGGGCAGGCCCGATTGCCTGACGAGTTCATCGACGGTAACCGGCGTGACGCTGAGCAGGTTTATGACGGGCGCGCGTTCTGAACCGTCAATATCCGTTTGGCCGGTTTCGCAGATGAGCACGCTTTCCCGATCGGCCCGCAATTCATGACGACGATTCGCAGATTCTGCCCGATCATCAAAATGGCGAATCAATTCCAATATATCGTCGACCGACTGGATCAGGGTTGCACCTTCACGGATCAGCATATTGCAGCCCCTCGATCTTGGATCGAGCGGAGAGCCGGGGACAGCCATGACCTGTCGGCCAGCCTCTGCGGCCAATCTTGCCGTGATCAGCGATCCGGAACGCGGTGCAGCCTCGATCACCACTGTGCCTCTGGCCAGCCCGGCGATGATCCGGTTGCGATAGGGAAAATGCCGGGCACGCGGCTCGGTTCCAGGTGGTTGCTCTGCCAGCAGCAATCCATGCTCGGCTATGGTTCGCTGGATATCCTCGTTTTCCGGGGGATAGAAGACATCCAATCCGCCGGCAATGACCGCAATGGTCGCCGTTCCGAGCGAACCTTGATGGGCTGCGGTATCGATACCTTTCGCCAGCCCCGAAACAATGGAGATACCCGCTTCCGCCAGGCCATTGGCCAGATTATGGGCAAAGCGACAGGCTGCAGCAGAGGCGTTTCGTGCACCGACCATCGCGACCATCGGTCGTTCCAGCAGCTCCAGCCTGCCTTGCCAGAGCAAAAGCGGGGGTGAATTGCCGAGTTCAGCGAGCAGGGCCGGATAAGCTGGGTCACCAAGAAATAGCAATTCGGCGCCGAGATCCTGGATTGCGTTCATTTCAGAGTTGATTTGCTTCGCGTCGGCAATCCGCGGCGATCGTCCGCCACCCCGCGCTGCCAGATCGGGTATAGCTTCCAGTGCGCGCTCTGCAGAGCCGAACCTCTTGATCAATTGCCGGTAGGTGACAGGGCCGATATTCTCGGATCGGACAAGCCGAAGCCGGTCAAACGCTTCCTGGCTTTTTCCCATTCACTTCAAGCCTTTTTGGATGCCCCGACCTTCGGTTCTTCGCCTGCGATCAGCCGCTCGATATTGGAACGATGTTTCCACAAAACCAGCAGAGCCAGACCGATGAACATGGGCATCATGGCATATTCTCCCAAGGCGAAGGCCGCGATCGGAACCGATATAGCGGCCAGCATGCCTCCTACTGACGAATAGCGCCAAAGCGCAAGCGAACCGAGCCAGGTGACCGCAAATATCAATCCAGCGACGGGAATCAGGGCGGAAACGACCCCCAGCAAAGTCGCAACGCCCTTGCCCCCGTTAAATCTGAGCCAGACGGGGTAGAGATGGCCAAGAAAGGCTCCGAGCCCAGCCAAAACAGCCAGTCCGTCGGAAATCTGCAAAGCGATAAAGACCGCAGCATATCCCTTGCCGATATCGAGCAACAGGGTCAGGGCAGCGATTGACTTGTTGCCGGTGCGCAAAACATTGGTTGCGCCAATATTGCCAGATCCGGTTTTGCGCAGATCACCGCCGCCGGAAAGGCGTGTCAGGACAAGTCCAAAAGGGACCGAGCCCAGCAAATAGCCAAGCAACAACGCCAATATTGGTTCTGACCATATAGACTGCACTGAAAATACCCCTTGTTCTATCCGCGTATATTCACGGTCGATGATGAGCAAGTATCTCATCCCAAAAAACGGCCAAGGTCAAACGCCTGTCAGACGAACCGAAGCAGTTGCCGTTGCCATGCTATTCTGGCTATGGGAAAAATATGACCGAAGCGCAGATTGGCGAATGCCCTCCCTTGTTATTTTTCGATACCGGCGTCGGCGGGCTTTCGGTTTTGGGCGAAGTGATAAAATTGCTGCCCCGCGCGCCGATTGTCTATGCCGCAGATTATGCCGGCCTGCCTTATGGCATGAAGTCCGAAGCCGAATTGGCAGCCCGCGTTCCGGCGCTGCTCGGCCGTCTGGTCGAGCGCTACCGGCCGGCACTGGCAACCATTGCCTGCAACACCGCCTCGACAATTGCTCTCGATCACGTCCGATCGGCATTGGATATCCCTGTCGTCGGCACCGTGCCGGCGATCAAGCCGGCCAGCGAACTCACCAAAACCGGCGTGATCGGGCTGCTGGGCACGCGGGCAACCATCCGGCAACCCTATGTCGACCGACTCGCCGCCGATTTTGCCTCCGACAAGCTATTGCTTCGTCACGCCGCTCCCGAACTCGTATACGCCGCAGAGGCCAAGCTGCGGGGTGAAAAACTGGATTCACATATTATTCAGGACGCAATGTCCGGGTTGCTCAATCAGACCGGAGGAGACCGAATAGATACGGTCATCCTCGCCTGCACTCATTTCCCGCTGTTGCGCGATGAATTGGCCGAGGCGGCGCAAAGGCCGATTCAATTTATCGATGGCGCCAAGGGCATTGCCCGCCGGATTGCCTATCTGACCAAGGATATGTCCTGGCCAGCCGAAAGCCGGGAAGGAATATTTGTGACAACGGGGGACCTCGCCGATATCGCGCCCTATCGATCGGCCTTCGAAAAATATGGCATAAACCGGTTTGAAAAGCTGTAAGTCTATGGCGAACAACTCTTATTGCGAGTGGTTCGCGCTGGAAATTCAGAGAAAAGGCCGCTAAGGGCCATTGCAAGACAACCGCAAAACAGATTTGACGCAGGATTTGGTAGATAGTGGACTACGATAAAATTTTTTCGCAAGCGATAGACCGGCTTCATGCCGAAGGACGCTATCGGGTATTCATCGACATTTTGCGCAACAAGGGTTCGTTTCCCAACGCCCGTTGTTTTGCGCATCACAATGGGCCGCAACCGGTTACCGTCTGGTGCTCGAATGACTATCTCGCGATGGGCCAACATCCTGATGTGATTGAGGCGATGGAAGAGGCATTGCACGATGTCGGTGCTGGTTCTGGCGGCACCCGCAATATCGGCGGCAACACCCATTATCATATCCAGCTTGAGCGCGAACTGGCCGACTGGCACGGCAAATCCGGCGCCTTGCTGTTCACATCCGGCTATGTGTCGAACGAAGCAACGCTCTCGACGCTGACCAAAATCCTGCCTGGCTGCATTATTTTTTCCGACGAGCTGAACCATGCATCGATGATTGCCGGGATCAAGAACAGCGGCTGTGAAAAGCGGGTTTTTCGGCACAATGATCTCGACCATCTGGAAGAATTGCTGGCCGCCGAAGATCCGGAAGTGCCGAAGCTGATCGCTTTTGAAAGCATCTATTCAATGGATGGCGATATCGCGCCGCTGCATGCAATCTGCGATCTGGCGGACAAATATAACGCACTCACCTATTGCGACGAAGTCCACGCTGTCGGCATGTATGGCAAACGCGGTGGCGGCATTTCCGAGCGCGACACCGCCGCCGACCGGATAACGATCATTGAAGGGACATTGGCCAAGGCCGTTGGTGTCATGGGCGGCTATATTGCTGCGGACCAGAAAATCGTCGACGTGATCCGCTCTTATGCCCCCGGTTTTATCTTTACCACCAGCCTGTCGCCGGTGCTGGTAGCCGGTGCACTGGCCAGTATTCGTCATCTCAAACAGTCTAGCGCGGAGCGCGATGGTCAGCAGGCTGCGGCTCAGACGCTCAAGGACCTGTTTGCAGACGCGGGGCTTCCGGTGATGGATTCAACGACCCATATCGTACCATTGCTGGTCGGCGATCCGATCAAGGCCAAGAAGATCAGCGATATATTGCTCGCCGAATATGGCGTCTATGTGCAGCCGATCAACTATCCAACCGTACCGCGCGGCAGCGAACGGCTGCGGTTCACGCCCGGCCCAGCGCACAGCGAAGCAATGATGGTCGATTTGACCAAGGCGCTGGTGGAAATCTGGAGCCGGATGGACTTGGAACGCGCAATCGCCGCCTAGGCCGGCTTTTTAGCGACCTTTCTCTGGCGACTCTGCACGGTTAGAGTCAGGCCACCTGCCAAACTTTACATCATGGCGCGTTTTTGATTTCCGTGACCTTTGCCCCAAACCGGCGTATTTCTTGTCGTTGTCGACCGCCAGCAGCGCGCCGAGTATGACCTTTCAGACGGATATGCAGAGCCAGGCGATGTTGCGGGCGGGCGAGAGCTCTCGCGATGATTTATCCAAACTGACAAAGAGCCTGTCCCGAACTTGCCGAGAAACGATCGAAAAGGATATGCGATCAGGGTGGCTGTAGGAAAGGACTATCGGGTTCTAACCGCCGGTGATGATTTTCGCATATAGCTGATTGTCGACATTGCCGCCGGACAGGGTGATCGCCGTGCGATCCGTAAGCGTCAGCTTGCCAGCCAAAATGGCCGCCAGAGCGACCGCACCACCAGGCTCCACGACCAGGCGCAATTTCTCGAACGCGATACGCATCGCATGATGCACTTCCGCCGGGGACACGGACAGGCCCTGTGCGTTGCGACCTTTCAATATATCAAATGTGATCGGAGCAACCCGGAGTGTTTGCAGCGCGTCGCAATCGGTTGCGGGCGGATTCTGGCCTACCGGAACAATGGTTCCACCTTCGAGCGACCGTTTCATGTCGTCCCAGCCTTCCGGCTCGACCACCATGATGCGCGCCTCGGGATTGGCCAAGGCGGAACCGCTAGCCAGTCCACCGCCGCCGCAGCAGATAACAAGCTGGTCGGGTTCCGATCCGGTCAGGGCCAGCATCTGCGCGCGAATTTCCACGCCGCAGCTGCCCTGCCCTTCGACGATCCACGGGTCATCGAAGCTGGGAACCACCACCGCACCGGTTTTGCGGGCAATATCATCGGCCAATTGCTCACGAGAACCACTCATCCGGTCATAGGTAATGATTTCAGCGCCCAATGCCCGGGTGTTCGCCAGTTTCGCTTTGGGGGCGTCTTCCGGCATGATGATCGTCGCTGGCACGCCCAGCCTGAGTGCGGCCCAGGCCACGCCCTGCGCGTGATTGCCGCTGGAAAAGGCGACGACGCCACGCTGGCGCTGATCGTCGGTCAAATCGGTCAAGCGGTGCCAGCCACCGCGAATCTTGAACGCGCCAATCGGTTGCAGACATTCCGCCTTGCACCAGATGGTTGCGCCGTCGACTTCGAGCGGCAACAGCGGCGTGGCGGGCAGGATCGCAGCGATTTTCTTCGCCGCTCGCTCTACCCCCGCCAGGGTTGGTTGCCGCTCAGGGTTCATCAGGTATTGCTCTGTCATACTCTCTCCCTATATGCGGGGCTATCTTTTCTCCAGCATTTAGAGTGAAAATCATGGGCAAAATATTGGTGATCGGCGCCGGCGGCGTCAGTTCGGTAGCAGTGCACAAAATGGCACAGCTGATAGCGGCGGGTAGCGGGCCCTTTACCGAGATCCTGTTGGCCAGTCGTACCTTGCCGAAATGCGAAGCGATTGCCGAATCGGTAAAACAGCGCACCGGTGTGGACATCAGGACAGCGCAGATTGATGCCGATGATGTTCCGGCGCTAACCGCGCTGATCGAGCGGGAAAAGCCCGCTTTGGTGGTCAATCTCGCGCTGCCCTATCAGGATCTGCCGATCATGGATGCCTGTCTGGCGACGAAAACCGACTATCTCGACACCGCCAATTATGAACCGCGCGACGAAGCGAAGTTCGAATATAAGTGGCAGTGGGATTATCAGGACCGGTTCAAGGATGCCGGGATCATGGCGCTGCTGGGGTCCGGCTTTGATCCCGGGGTGACCAGCATATTCACCTGCTGGCTCAAGAAGCATCATTTTGACCGGATCGACACGCTCGACATTCTCGATTGCAACGGCGGCGACCATGGCCAGCATTTCGCCACCAATTTCAATCCCGAGATCAATATCCGGGAAGTGACGGCCAATTCGCGCCATTGGGAAAATGGCGACTGGGTCGAAGGACCGCCGCTGACGCAGAAACAGGAATTTGATTTCGAAGCGGTCGGCCGGAAGAACATGTATCTGATGTATCATGAGGAAATTGAGTCGCTGAAAACCCATTTACCGGAAATCCAGCGGATTCGTTTCTGGATGACCTTTGGCGACGCTTATCTGACCCATCTCGAAGTACTGCAGAATGTCGGCATGACCCGGATTGATCCGGTGATGTATGAAGGCCGCGAAATCATCCCGCTGCAGTTCCTGAAAGCGGTCTTGCCGGAACCGGCCAGCCTCGGCGAGACGACCAAGGGCAATACCAATATCGGCGTGATTGCGACGGGTGTGAAAGATGGCGTGCAGAAGACGCTCTACGTCAAGAATATCTGCAGCCATGAAGCCGCCTATGCCGAAACCGGCAATCAGGGCGTCAGCTATACAACCGGCGTTCCGGCGATGATTGGTGCGGCGATGATGCTGTCCGGCCAGTGGAAAGGTGACGGCGTGTTCAACATGGAACAGTTTGATCCCGACCCGTTCATGGAGATGCTGAACCAGCATGGCTTGCCATGGACATTGGAAGAACTGGAAGCACCTTTGGCGTTCTGAGATGGAGACCAAGGCAGGTGATCCCGGCGCTTTTGCGCATTTTGACTTGGGCCGGGTGCCCTCGCCTGCCTTTGTCGTCGATGAGGTTGCAGTGCGCCGGAATCTGGCGGTTTTGGCGGATATCAAGCAACGCTCCGGGGCCAGGATTCTGTTGGCGCTCAAGGCCTTTTCGATGTGGTCGCTGGCGCCATTGATCGACGAATATCTCGACGGCTATTGCGCGTCGGGCCTGTGGGAAGCGCGGCTTGCCAAGGAGCATTATAGCGGTCCGATCAGCACCTATTCACCGGCATATAAAGCGGACGATCTGGTCGAGCTATCCCGGATATCCAGGCATATAACTTTCAATAATCCAACACAGATTGATCGATGGAAAAGTGATTCTAATCAAAATCTTGAACTCGATAGTTGCGAAATTGGTTTAAGAATTAATCCGGAAATCGCGCTGGGCGAGACGGAGAAATATGATCCGAGCCAACCGCACAGCCGGCTGGGATTTCCGATCAGCCAGCTCGCACCCGAACATTTCCAGCATCTGTCCGGCGTCCACTTTCACAATTTGTGCGAACAGGGTTTCGATGCGCTGCAGCGGACCTGGGAGAAGATCGAACCAGTCATTGCGCCACATTTTGGCTCGCTCAAATGGATCAATCTTGGCGGCGGTCACCATATTACCCGCGATGATTATGATCGCGAGGCGCTGGTCGATTTTCTGAGAGAACTGAAAGTAAGGTCCGGCTGCGAGATTTATCTGGAACCCGGAGAAGCGGTGGCGCTGGATGCCGGGATATTGGTGGGTGAAATTCTCGATATTTTCGATAATGGCATGGCGGTCGGTATCACCGATATTTCGGCCACCTGCCATATGCCCGACGTTATCGAAGCGCCCTATCGCCCGGCGATGCTGGGGGAACGTGATGAAGGCCCGGCCATCCGACTCGGTGGTCCCAGCTGCCTTGCTGGCGATATTATCGGCGACTATCGATTGCCCGAAGACCCTTTCATCGGTCAGCGGATCGCCTTTCTCGATCAGGCGCATTATTCGATGGTCAAGACCAACACATTCAACGGCGTTGCTTTGCCCTCCATCTGGCTCTGGAACAGCGAAAATGATGACCTAAAATGTGTCAAAAACTTTGATTGGACGACATTTCGCGACCGATTGAGCTAGAAAATTGACCGATTGCTACATTTTCTCTAACTGCAGGTCTTTACAGAATAGAAACGCGGCCATATAGCCGCGCCTTGCTGCCCCATGGCCGCTTGCGTATCCGCAAGGCAGCTCAATCGATCTTAGCCTATAAGGGGGTCCCTTGAGTTGCACATTTACCATGATGCTGAGGAGCTGACGAAGGCTCTAAGCCCAGAAATTCCAGTTTTGTTGAATCGGCCACACGCAGCCCGTCGCGCCGCGCGTTATTTCGTCGATCAGTTTCCCGGCAAATCGCTCTATGCGGTGAAGGCGAATCCATCGCCCGCATTGTTGCAACTGCTATGGGAAGAAGGTGTGACCCATTTCGACGTGGCTTCGATCGACGAGGTGCGCCAGGTGCGCGCGGCATTGCCCGACGCGACGCTCTGCTACATGAATCCGGTCAAGCAGCTGTCTTCGATCCGCGAAGCCTATCACGATCATGGCGTGCGGATTTTTTCCCTCGACAGCCTTGAGGAACTGGAAAAAATCGAACGGGGAACGGAACAGGCGGAAGATCTGACGCTTTGCGTGCGGATCCGGGTCGCATCGGAATTTGCCGAAATCAGCCTTGCTTCGAAATTCGGCATTGAGGTCGATGATTCGGTAGAATTGCTGCAACGCACCCGACAAACCGCCGAGAGCCTGGGCATTTGTTTCCATGTCGGCAGCCAGGCGATGACACCGCTGGCCTTTGTCCATGCGCTGGAACGCGTTCGCACAGCCATTGTCGGCGCGTCGGTAACCGTTGACATCGTCAATGTCGGCGGCGGTTTTCCGTCGATCTACCCTGATCTTGAGCCGGTTTCGCTCAATCATTATTTCACCGCCATCGACCGCACGTTCGAGGACCTGCCGATCAGCTATTCCGCTGAGCTCTGGTGCGAGCCGGGCCGCGCCTTGTCGGCCGAATATAGCTCGCTGGTGGTCAAGGTGGAGCGCCGCCGCGGCACCGAATTGTTTATCAACGACGGCGCCTATGGCACCCTGTTTGATGCCGCCCATATCGGTTGGCGTTTTCCGGTTCGCCAGATTGGTGCGGATAGCGAAAGCGGAACCACCACCGGATATAGCTTCTACGGTCCAACCTGTGATGACATGGATTTCATGGCCGGTCCGTTCAACCTGCCCGAGAGCATCAAGGCCGACGATTATATCGAAATCGGCATGATTGGCGCTTATGGCTCGGCGATGCGGACAAAATTCAACGGCTATGGCAGCAGCCACGAATATGATGTCACGGACGAACCGATGGCCAGCCTGTATGTTGGCGAGAATCTGGATCGGTCCGATCGCGACAATGTGGTGTCTTTCCCCCGCGTTTGAGCCGCAAACTAGGTTGCAATTGACAATCGTTTACAGTTGACGCAGTTTCCCTCCCGAGTTTTGGGAGAAACACGATCATGAATACTGCAATATTGGCACCAGCATCTGTACTGGTCATCTGGTCGCTCATCATGCTGTTCTGGATGGCGGGCACAAGGTTTCCGGCTATGGCAAAAACCGGAGCGGACCTTGGCAAGGCCCCGCCTGGTGGTCGGGGGAGCGACCTGGAAGGCGTGATCCCAGACAAGGTGAACTGGAAATCCCATAATTACACCCATTTGATGGAACAGCCGACGCTGTTCTACGCCACGGTCGTGATCCTCGCGCTTGCCGATGCGGGCCATGGCCTGAACCTCTATCTCGCCTGGGGCTATGTGATCATCCGGATCATTCACAGTATCTGGCAGGCAACCGTCAATCTGGTCAATGTCCGCTTTCTGCTGTTCATCGCCTCGACCATCTGCCTGTTGGTCATAGCGATCAACGCCCTGTGGGCCACGCTTTTCTAGCGTCAAAACTTACTAGAATAACAACAATATAGGGGGAAAAATACCATGGAAAATAGCCCAATGCTGCAGCCGATGGTTGCGCTGATCTTGTGGACGATGCTGATCTGGCTGTGGATGTATGTCACGCGGATTCCGGCGATGAACAAGGCCAAGATCGATACTGCCAATCTGGTCGGCGGCACAGGCGGCAATCTCGATGAACTGCTGCCGCCGGAAGTGCAGTGGAAGGCGCATAATTATAACCATTTATTGACCGAACCGACGCTTTTTTACGCGATTTGTGTCGTTTTGATCTTTTCCGGGCAAGATTTTGGTCTGAACGTGACCATCGCCTGGATCTATGTTGGCTTGCGAGTCCTGCACAGCCTGATCCAGGTCACGGTCAACCGCGTGCTCTTTCGGTTTGCGGTTTTCGCCCTGTCGAGCCTGTGCATTATCGCCTTGGCGATTCACGCGGCCCTGGCGGTATTCCAATAGTCATGGGGCGCCTGACGCTGAATATATTCGGCGTCGGCGCCTGACTAACGGGTGAAGCTGGAAACAAGCTCGACGTGGGTAGACCATAGAAACTGCCCAACCGGCCAGACTTGCCGGAGCTTGTATCCGGCGTCACAAAGCTGCTTTGCATCCCGTGCAAAACTGGCCGGATTGCAGCTGATATAGCAGATTTTTGCGACATCGGATTGCGCCAGCTGCAGGATCTGTTCGCGTGCGCCGGCCCGGGGTGGATCGAGAATCACGGCATCAAAACGGTTGAGTTCCTCGACGCTCAGTGGCCGCCGGAAAAGATCGCGATGCTCGCAGAATATCTGCCGGGTGGAATGATTGGCCGCCATTTTTAGCGCGCCCATGGTGTCGCGGGCGCCTTCCGCAGCATAGACTTTCTGATCCACGCCAAGCGCCAGAGTGAATGTCCCCAGTCCGGCAAACAGATCCGCGACAAGCCGCGCATCGCCAACGGCTTCCAGCATCGCTGATACCAGCACCTGCTGGCCATCGCGTGTCGGTTGCAAAAAGGCGCTATGCGGGAAAGCGACTGTAGTGCCGCTGAAAGTGACGGTCAGCGGCTCGGGTTCCCACTGGGTTTCCGGGCCATAGCCGCCATCGACGGACAGGCGCGCCAGGCCATTGGCCTTGGCAAAGGTGGACAAGGCCTCGCGCTGCTCCAGCCCCTCTGGCTCATAATTGCTGATCAACAGGTCAATCCCCTGATCGACCAGCGTCATTTCGATATTCATGTCATGCTTGCGGCGAGACGTCTTTTTCAGAAAGGCCCGCAAGGGTGCCAGAAGATCGAACAGTTCGGGTGCCATGATCTCGCATTGCTGGAGATCGACGATCCGGTGGCTGCCGGCGCTGCTGAATCCGAGCCGGAATTGATCGCCGAGCTTGGCCGCGCGCAAACTGGCGCGGATTCGGGTTTTTGGCTGGGAGACCTGAGGCGGGTGCAGCAATTCTGCCGCCAGCCCCTGGCCTTCCAGTGCATAGGCGACCCGGTCGGTGAGAAACTGGGTGTAGCTCTCTGCGTCGAGATGCTGCAGGCTGCAGCCGCCGCAAGACTGGAAATGCTGGCAAGGGGCCTCAACATGATGCGGCCCGTTGATCAGGCCGCCGTCTTCATTGAGCCGGTCCAGCGGAGCGGAAAAGGCGACATGGCGACCATCCGAGGTCACACCATCGCCCTTCGCTGCCACACGAATGATCAGGTCGGGATCGGGAGTCGCGGTCATAAACATTCCTGCAATGTGGCGGGGAGCTGGTCGATAAGCATTTCCGGCGTGAAAGCGGGGCCAGCCAGATGTGCGGCCCGGCTGTGCAGCCATTGGCCCTCGCACGCCGCCTTATAACCACTGATGCCCGTTGCCAAGCGACTTGCGATGATACCGGCCAATATGTCACCGGTCCCTGCTGTCGAGAGCCATGGACAGGATAGTACCGATATCGATGCCTTGCCGTCGGGGCGGACGATGATGGTATCTGAGCCTTTCAGCAAAATATTGCATTGCGATTGCTCGGCCAGTTGGCGGCTATCATCGAGTCTATATTGCAAAGCGCCCGGCATCAGGCCGGCAAATTCTCCGGCATGCGGCGTTGCAATCGTCTCTGCAGAGCGTGTTTTCAGAAGATCGGTAAATTGCGGTCCCGCAACCGTGAGCGCATCCGCATCCAGTAGCAGCGGTGCATTGGCGGCAAGCGCAGCGGTCAACAAGTCTTTCGCCCGGTCATCGCGGCCCAGACCAGGACCGATGACAATGGCCGAAATGCGCCTGTCTGCCAGTTTTTGCGGGAGATCGGCAGCGTCGTGCACCGTCTCCACCACGATACTCGGATGCGGCGCTGCAAAGCCCGGGGAGGCAAAGATTTTGACATAGCCTGCCCCCGATTTCTGGGCCGCCATCGCCGTGAGTTGCGCCGCGCCATGCATCGCGCCAGCCACCACCGCAACCAGACCCCGGCTATATTTATGATCTTGCGATGTCGGGCCGGAAAGCCGGGGTTTCGGGAGAATCCCCAGATTGCTATCCGCCCTGATGCCGATATCGATCCCGACCAGATGTCCCATTTTCGATCGCGCCGGTTGCAGGAAATGGGATGGTTTGAAGGCCCCCAACGCGATGGTCATGTCAAATTCGGGAATATCGTTGAAACAGGTTCCGTGATCGGATTCGACGCCGCTCGGCAGATCGATCGCCACCCGCCGCTTTGCGCCTGCTGACAGACGGGAAAAATGACCGAACCATTCATCGCCAACAGCGCGGGCCAATCCGGTGCCAAAGAGACAATCAACAAATTGCGCTTCGGGCTGCGCATCGGCCAGTGTCACTGTTTTTCCGCGCCACAAAGACTTTGCATGTTGCGCTGCCTCGGTCTTCGGTTCGAGCGGTGCCGCGACACAGACATCGACGCCCTTTTCGAGCAGCCACTGGGCGATGACATAGCCGTCCCCGCCATTATTGCCCGGACCGCACAGCACCAGTGTCGGCAGATCGCAAGCAATCCGCCAGATCATTTGCGCGGCGCCCTGCCCGGCCAGACGCATCAATTCCTGAACCGACACGCCTTTGTCGATCAAAGCCTGTTCCGCCTGCTGCATTTCAGCGGCGGTCAATATATGGCCCTGGTTGAGCAAGCGCGCCTCTAGTTTCCGGCTTGCGCCGGGTCTTTGCTGGTTGCGGGCGCAATTTCAGCTTTCGCGTCAGGCTGTGCACCGGGTTTGATCTGCGCTGGCAGCAGATATTTGTCGGGACCAACGCTGACCAATATCTGGCCATCCTCGACGATCGATATTTTCGCCTGATCAAAACCATCGGCAGCTTCCAGGCCACGGCCGTCGGTCAGCACGTTGAACCGGCGAAAGCCGCCATCGGGGTGGCGAATGATCATCGTCACCCTGCCCTCGCCGCTCAACCGTTCGGTGGAACAGTCCCGGGTGAAGTCGCTATCGCCATTGATCGCGCATTTGATTTTCCCGTCATCGACCGCCTGATCCGCTGCCCGCTGTTCCGCATCTGCAAGCACGGCATTGTCCGGCCGATTCTCGCAGGCGGTCAGCAACAGGGTCAGGCCGACAATATTAGATATCCGCAAAGACATGTTTTTCTGCCTTGGCTCCGGGATGGGTAACCGCTCCCTGATAGGCCGGACCGACATTTTGCGCATAGCGCCACAACGCCCCGGAACCATAATCGGTTTCGCGCTGTACGAATTTTTTCCGGCGCTCTGCCAGCACGGTTTCATCGACTTCCAGATCGATGATCCCCGCTTCGGCATCGATATTGATCATGTCGCCTTCTTCGATCAGACCGATCGGGCCGCCATCGGCGGCTTCCGGACCAACATGACCGATACAGAATCCCCGGGTTGCACCGGAGAAACGGCCGTCGGTGATCAGCGCGACCTTTTCCCCCATGCCCTGACCGTAGAGCGCAGCGGTGGTTGCCAGCATTTCGCGCATGCCGGGACCGCCCTTTGGTCCTTCGTTGCGAATGACGACGACCGCGCCTTCCTTGATCTGGCGCTTTTCGACGGCAGCAAAGGCATCTTCCTCGCATTCAAACACCTGCGCCGGGCCGCGAAATTGCAGGCGGGCCATGCCGGCCACTTTGACGATCGCACCCTCTGGCGCCAGCGAGCCGCGCAGACCGACAACACCGCCGGTAGGGGTAATCGCATGCTGGACATCATAGATGACCTTCTGGTCCGGGTTCCAGACGACTTCGTCGATATTCTCGCCCAGGGTTTTGCCGGTCACGGTGATACAGTCACCCTTGATCAGGCCGTTGTCCATCATCGTCTTCATCAGCATATAGACGCCGCCGGCGTCATGCATGTCCTTGGCGACATATTTGCCGCCCGGTTTGAGATCGGCCAGATAGGGCGTGGTCTTGAAAATCTCGGCAACATCGAACAGATCGAATTCGATCCCCGCTTCGCTGGCCATCGCTGGCAGGTGCAAGGCGGCATTGGTCGATCCACCAGTAGCGGCGACCACCCGTGCGGCGTTGATGAATGCATCTCTGGTGCAAATATCGCGCGGCCGCAAATTGAGCTCGATCAGGTTCATGATCTGACGGCCCGCTGCCCGGGCCATGTCGTCACGGGTTTCATAAGGTGCTGGCGCCATGTTGCTGTTCGGCAGCGACAGGCCGATCGCTTCGGCGACACAGGCCATGGTGTTGGCGGTAAATTGACCACCACAGGCACCGTGGCCCGGACAGGCGACCTTTTCCAGTTCGATCAGTTCCTGCAACGGGCAATTGCCGGCGCTATGCTGACCGACCGCCTCGAACACGTCGACAACGGTCACGTCCTTGCCGTGGAACCGTCCCGGGAGAATCGAGCCGCCATAGACGAAGATCGACGGCACATTGAGTCGCAGCATCGCCATCATCATGCCGGGCAGGCTCTTGTCACAGCCGGCATAGCCGATGACCGCGTCATAGCAGTGGCCGCGAACGCTCAGCTCGACGCTGTCGGCGATGACTTCGCGCGAAACCAGCGAGGCTTTCATGCCCTGATGGCCCATGGCAATGCCGTCGGTGACCGTGATCGTGTTGAATCGCCGTGGCGTGCCGCCGGCCTCGATCACGCCTTCGCGCGCGATATCGGCCTGGCCATCAAGCAATGTGTTGCAAGGCGCGCTGTCATTGCCCGCCGAGGCGATGCCGACGAAGGGTTTTGCGATATCCTCTTCGGTCATTCCCATCGCATAATAATAGCTGCGCTGGGGGGCGCGCTCCGGTCCGACACTGACGTGGCGGCTCGGCAAACGGGACTTGTCAAATCTATCACTCATTCTGGGTTCCAATATCGCAATTTCCGGATCGTCCTTCCAAAACTCGGGCGGTTAAGCAAGAGCCGTTCTTATTTTATCGCAACTACGCAATAAAATATCAGCAAAATGCCGTTGTCCTGCCTCTGTCCGGATCAGATCCTGCCGGACCTCGACGCCGATATAGGGCTGGCCGATCGCTTCGCACTGGCGGTTCATCGTCGCGTTGAGATCCTTACCCGAATAGGGCCGCTGATCGCCGACATGCAATTCCGCCTCTTCGCCCAGAAACTGGAGCGCCAGGCGGGAGGCCGTCTGATATTCATTATACATGATTCCCATATCCCACGGTCGTTCCAGCTGCGGGTTGGAACGGAGCGTCGGTGAAAAACTGTGCAGCGAAGCAACGAGGGCTGGCTTCAAGTCCGCAATCAATGCCGCGACCCGGTCGTGATAGGGGGTAAAGAAGCGATCCAGCCTGGCTTGCCTGTCCTCGGCGGACAGATGATTGCCCGGAATTTCGACGCCGTCGCTGCGTTCGACGATAACCGCTGCTTCATCGGGATAGCGGTTGAGATCAACAATCAGCCGGGAATTTGTGCTGAGAATCGCCAGATAGCCGCTTTTCTCCGTCATCAGCCGGGCAATTGGCGCAATGCCCGGATCAAAGGCGATATGATCCTCCCGATATTGCGGCGAAATGCCCAGATCGATATCGTATGGCACATGGCTGGAGGCATGATCGACCACGATCAGCACGCCGCCTTCCGAGGGAATACCGGATATTTCAAAAGCTTCGGTCATCGCATTTTTCCTATCAACGTCCATATCCCGTCCATCGCCCGCAGACAGTGCTGCTCGGCATTTTTGGCCGCCGCCAGACTGTCAAACAAGGCAAAACAGGTCGCGCCAGACCCGGACATCCGGGCGATGATCGGCTGGCGATCTTCCAGCAACTGCAGCAGATCGGTCAATATCGGTACCAGCGCGACGGCGGGTTTCTGCAGATCGTTTCTGCCATTTTCGGCCGCCGGGATGACCGGCCCGCGTTCCAGAGCGCCGCGATCGACACCATCCCAGGCGGCGAATATGTCCGCCGTTGACACCGCAACCAGCGGATTGATCAGCAGTGCGGTGCAGCCGCGCAAATCATCATCGGGAATGCGGGTCAGGTCATGGCCAATGCCGGTGCCGCGACAGGTCTGGCTGACCACACAGGCGGGAACATCGGCACCCAGTGGCTTGGCGATATCCGCCAGTTCGGCCACAGAATGGTCGAGCCCCCAGAACCGGTTGAGCAGGCGCAGCGTCGCCGCGGCATCGGCCGAGCCTCCGCCAATTCCCGAGGCGACCGGTAGCCGCTTGTCCAGATGGAGGCGGGCACCAAGCTTCACATTCGATATCTCGGCAAGCAGATTGGCAGCCTGCAGCACAAGATTGTGAGTGTTGCTGAGTCCCTCCGCAAAGGGACCGCTTATTGCCATAGTCACGCCGTCACCCGGCTGAACCGAAATCAGATCGCCAGAATCGACAAAGGCGAATATCGTTTCAATTTCATGATAGCCGTTTGGCAGTCGCTTGCGGACATGGAGCGCCAGATTGATTTTTGCATAGGCGATTTCGCTGTCGGCCGCGCCCAAAACTGGATCGGACATCAGGGCGATATAAGGTCGGGCCGGAGACCCAGGTCTATTTTACTGGCGAGACGCTGCATATCCTCACCTTCTGCGAATAATTTTGCCGATTTCCAAGCATAGCGGGCTTCATAGAGACGGCCGACGGTCCAATAGGCATCACCGAGATGTTCATTGATCGTCGGATCCTGTGGCTGGCCTTCAAGAGCGCTTTCCAGATAGGTGACAGCACGCTGATGCTCACCGGTGATGAAATAGGCCCAGCCGAGGGAATCGGTGATGGCTGGCGAATCCGAACGCAAATCATATGCTTGCTTGATCGCGGCGACGGCTGCGTTTTCATTTTCCCGGCGTTCGAGCTGGGCGTAGCCAAGATAATTCAGGATGGTCGGCGAATTGGGCAGCAATGCGTTGGCTTTTTGCAGCGATTGCAGGCCTGCAGGCCAAATCCCGGCCTGTTCCTGGGCACCGCCCAGCGCGAGCCAGTAATTGGCCATCAGTGCGTCCGGTCGTTCCAGCTTTTCACCCAGTGTGACGGCCGATTCAAAAGCGCTGGCGGCGGCTGCATTTTCACCCTGCGCTTGCAGGGACTGGCCCTTCAATATGTATAGTTCGGGAGCATCCGGATTATATTCCAAGGCCGTGTCCAGCCGCGCAATCGCCTGATCATAGTGACTATTGGCGACAAGACTGGCGATTTCCGAACTCAGCCCAAGCAGATAATATGGGCTTTGACGACCGATCTGAGCATATTCCGCTACCGCCAGATCATGACTTTCAGCGGTTGCATAGGCTCGTCCAAGCGTCAGATGCGCATAATCTGATTTGTCGGCGATCCACGTGCTGGCCTGCGCCAGGACCTGGGACAGAAATTCGGCCCGCTGTACCGCGACATCGCTCGACAATCTTTGAAACAGAAATGCCAGCCCAATGGATGGTGTGACCTTTTGCGCAACGCCCTTTTTCTGATCGGCCTCAATCTGACGTAGCAATATTTTCTCTGGTCCCGATGACTGAAATTTCAAAATTTCCTTTGCCGTTTTCGCGTCATTCTTCGCCCAGAAATGCTGAGCCGCTATGATCCTTAACGGTGCCATGCGGGGTTCGTTGCGTTCGACAAGCCCGGTCAGCAGAACGAGCGCTTCACTTTCCTGCCGGTTCGCCAGCAGGTTCAATATCAGATGCTCTTCCAGATAATATTTGGCGGTCGCACTGGTCTGTGCCTGCGAAAGGGCGGCGGTGGCATCCCGACCTCTTGCGGTTGCCAGCCAAGCCTCCAGAAACGGTTGCATGAAGGCGAAATTCTTGAGCGCCTCCAGTTCGACAATCGCCAGATCGGCGCTGTTCCAGTCACGCTGTGCAAAAGCCGAGGCATAGAGCAACAGCGGCATTTCCGGATCCGCCTTGCCGCGCAGCAGCATGATCCGGGCGGCTTTCACCGCCAGATCAAAATCGCCGACCTCTATGGCGCTGACATAGGCTTTCCCGGCCAGCAGCGCATTGTCCGGCTGCTCTTTCAGGCTTTCAGCATAGATCGCGGCAGCGGCCTCCGCTTCATCCGACGTTTCAGCAAGCCGAGCCTCGACAAAACGATTCAGGGCCGCTGCACTGTCGCCGCGGCTGGCGAGCGCCGGTGAAACGGCTTGCCCAGCGACAAGCAGCGCACATACGCCGAGGCTACATATTCGGATAATTTGGACCTCCGCCGCCTTCCGGCACAACCCAATTGATATTCTGGGACGGGTCCTTGATATCACAGGTTTTGCAGTGAACGCAATTTTGTGCGTTGATCTGGAATTTCGGTTTGCCAGCTTCGTCTTCGATAAATTCGTAAACACCCGCCGGGCAATAGCGTGCCGAAGGTCCGGCAAAGACCGGAAGATTGACATCAACCGGAATATTCGGATCTTTCAGTTGCAGATGCACCGGCTGGTCTTCTTCGTGATTGGTGTTCGACAGGAATACCGAAGACAGGCGATCAAAAGTGATTTTCCCATCGGGCTTGGGATATACGATTTTCTCGCAATGTTCCGCCCGTTTCAGCCGCGACCAGTCGGGGTGCAATTTCATCGTGAACGGCATTTTGATCTTGAGATGCTCGGCCCACATATTCATGCCGGACAGGATCGTGCCGAGCAAATCACCATATTTCTCGACCGCTGGCAGGACATTACGGACCACGCGCAATTCTTCGCGGACCCAGCTGTTCTCGTACGCGGTCCCATAGGCGCTGAGCTCGTCGCTTGTCCGCTCGGCAACAATCGCTTCATAAGCGGCCTCTGCAGCCATCATACCGGTCTTCATCGCGGTATGCGTACCCTTGATCCGCGGAACATTCACGAAACCGGCTGAACATCCGATCAGCGCGCCGCCGGGGAAGAATAGTTTTGGAACGGCCTGAAACCCACCGTCATTGATCGCCCGCGCACCATAAGAAACGCGCTTGCCGCCTTCCAATATCTTGCGGATTTCGGGATGCTGTTTCCACCGCTGCATTTCTTCGAATGGCGAGAGATAGGGGTTTTCATAGTTCAGCCAGGTGACAAAGCCGAGCGCGACCTGATTATCGGCCTGGTGATAAATGAAGCCACCGCCGTTGGCGCCTTCGCTGAGCGGCCAGCCTTGCGAGTGGATCACGCGGCCCGGCTTGTGCTTGGCAGGGTCAATGTCCCAAAGCTCCTTGATGCCGAGACCGTAGATTTGTGGCTGGCTGTCTGCGGTCAGCGCAAACTGCCTTTTCAATATCTTGGTGAGATGGCCATGGGCGCCCTCGGCGAAGAACGTGTATTTGGCGTGCAGTTCGAGACCCGGCTCGTAATCCGGCTTGTGGCTGCCATCGCGGGCAACGCCCATATCGCCGGTGGCGACGCCCTTTACCGATCCGTCCTCGTTGTACAAAATTTCCGCCGCTGCGAATCCGGGAAATATCTCGATCCCCATATTCTCGGCCCGTTCGCCCAGCCAGCGACACAGATTGCCAAGCGAGCCGGTATAGGTTCCCTTGTTGTGCATGAACGAAGGCGTCACGAAATGGGGTATCGAGAATTTCTTGTTTTTCGTGAGAATCCAGTGATGATTTTCGGTCACCGGCGTTTTTGCCAGCGGACAGTCCTCGTCCCGCCATGCCGGAAGCAATTCGTCGAGAGCCTTGGGATCGATGACCGCACCGGACAGAATATGCGCGCCGATTTCGGAGCCTTTTTCCAATATGCATACCGAGAGGTCCTTGCCTGCCTCGTCAGCCAGCTGCTTGAACCTTATCGCTGCGCTGAGACCGGCGGGACCACCCCCGACTATCACCAGATCATACGGCATTGACTCTCGTTCGCTCATCTCGTTTTTCCTACAATTCTTGCTTTTATTCTCTTGTACATTCGGTCTGTCGTAAACCGCAACCCGCTCGGCAGAAACCTGCTTTCCCGCCAATTGACCTATTCGTCAACTCATGACTCTATGGAGGAATGAATTTAATTTCCTCTCCAACGACAAAAACATCCGCAGAGTCGGTGATCCACAGCCTGCAAGACTGGTGGTCGCTGGCTGGTGTCGAACTGGATTATGCCGATCAACCAGCGGCGCTTTTGGCCATTGAAACTGTTGCTCCGGCGAAACAAGCGCTACCGACAGCAGCCGTTACGGAACGCGTGCAGGAGGAAGCGAAAGCTCCGGTACAAGATGAACCGCTACCCGCCGCTTATCCGGATTTTGTCGATTGGCTGGCAGAGGACAATGGGCTGATCGAGGCCAGCTGGTCGAAGCATAGAGTGTCGCCAAAGGGTGATCTGGAACCGGAGGTCATGGTTGTTTCCGCGCTCCCCGAAAAAAACCGCAATGGTGATGTCCAGCTGTTCAATACGGACAATCAGAAGTTGCTCGAAAAGATGTTGGCCGCGATCGGATGTGATTCGGGGCAATCCTATCTGGCGAACATCGCCGTATCGGTTCCTGTGGATGGCAGGATTGACGAGCAACATTGGCCGGCGCTCAAAAAACGGCTCCTGCATCACATCGGGCTGGTCCGTCCGAAACGCGTAATCTGCTTCGGCGACATGGCTGCAAAAATCATATTTGGGCAGGATCTGCTTACAGCGCGCAAAAATAAGCAATTTATTAACCATAGTGGATCAAAAACAGAGGCGATCGTAACATTTCATCCGCGGATTCTGATCGAACGGCCGTTTTTCAAGGCCGAATCTTGGAAAGATCTGCAAATGCTGACAAGGATTTCTACCTAGTGAAACTGAAATTTGCACTCACTGCGTCGCTTCTCGCTCTTGTTGCAACGCCAGCGCTCGCCGATGATGGCGCGGTTCTCTACAACAGCGCCTCGATCGCCCAATATGTGCCGTCACAGTTGAAGCAGCAGCAATCGGACCATTATCGCGCCCTGTTCTCGGCAATGAGCACCAATCATTGGGACGTTGCGAAAAACCTGATCGACACGGCGCCGACCGGACCGCTGAAATCAATCGCGCAGGCGGAATATTTTCTGGCAGCGAATAGCCCGCGGGCCGAACTCGGGCCATTGCTGACTTTGGTGAATGAGGCGCCACAGATACCGCAAGCCGCCCAATTGGGCCGCCTGGCCCAGAAACGCGGCGCTCAATTGCTGCCAAACCTGCCACAGCGACGCAATCTGTCCTGGGTGCCCGGCTCGCCGATTCGGTCCAAACCAAAAGATGTCGATTCCGACAGCACGGCAAATGGCGTGCGCGGCCAGATTATTGAATTTATCAAGACTGACAATCCGGAGGGCGCAGAAGAACTGCTCAATTCAAGCTCGATGCAAATGTCGTCTGAAGGACGCACGGAACTGGAGCAAAGGATTGCCTGGTCTTATTATATTGAAAATGACGACGCTTCCGCCGTGCGCCTGGCACGACAAGCCCAAAAGGGCGCAGGCGAATGGGTTGGTCATGCCAATTGGGTCGCTGGACTGGCCGCCTGGCGCCTGAACGACTGCCGGTCTGCCAGCACCGCTTTTGAGACAGTCGGCCGCTCGGCCGCCAATGTCGACCTGCAAGCCGCCGGTCTTTACTGGAGCGCGCGTTCTGATCTCAAATGTGGCCAACCGGAAAAAGTACAAGGCAAATTACAGGCGGCCGCGCGTCTCGATGACAGCTTTTACGGCATGCTTGCCGCGCAAACGCTGGGCATGGAGCCGGATAAATCGGATACCGCCGAATCATTCGAAAAATCGGATTGGCACGCGCTCGAACGTCATGAAAATGTCCGCGCTGCCATCGCCCTGGTTGAAATTGGCGAAGAACAGCTGGCGGATGAAGTGCTTAGGCATCAGGCGACGATCGGAGAAAGCAGCGATCACCCTGCCCTGATCAAACTCGCCCGCGAACTGGATTTGCCGCGGACCCAGCTGTGGCTGGCCCATAATGCGCCACGCGGAATGGCACCCGATGTCCAAGCCCGTTTTCCGGCGCCAAAATGGAAGCCTGACGGCGGTTGGCGAGTCGATCCGGCGCTCATCTATGCGCATACGTTGCAGGAATCCGCTTTTCGCAGCCAGGTCGTGAGCCCGGCGAACGCGATCGGATTGATGCAGGTGCGTCCGGGAACAGCCGGGGATATCGCCAAGGCCAATGGTTTGAATTTCACCGAATCCGATCTGCTTCGGCCTTCGACCAATTTGGAATATGGTCAGTCCTATCTGGAATATCTCGGCAAATCATCGATTACCGGCGGCAAGCTGCCGAAAATCGCCGCCGCCTATAATGCCGGGCCGGGCGCCGTGCAGCGCTGGAACACGGAAATAAAGGACAATGACGATCCGCTATTGTTCATGGAAAGCATCCCCTATGTCGAGACGCGGGGATATGTCTCGATCATCCTGCGCAATTACTGGATGTACGAAAAACAGGCGGGCATTCAGTCGGTCAGTGCTCGGGCGCTGTCACAAAATCTGTGGCCACAGTTTCCCGGCAATCCGGATGGGCGCAAAACCCAGTTCACTTCCCGCTAAATATAACGCTGACAATAAAAAGCCGGACAGTGTTTTGCGCACTGCCCGGCTTCCAATTTCAGAATATCTGTTCGCCTAGTAGCGATAATGGTCCGGTTTGAACGGGCCTTCAGTCGGCACGCCGATATAGTCCGCCTGGTCCTGGGTCAGCTTGTCCAGTTTCACGCCGAGCTTGGCCAGATGCAGTTCGGCGACTTTCTCGTCGAGATGCTTCGGCAGAACATAGACATCATTTTCATATTGCTCGGGACGCAGCCACAATTCTATCTGCGCCAGTACCTGGTTGGTGAAGCTTGCGGACATCACAAAGCTCGGGTGACCGGTTGCACAACCCAAGTTCACCAGACGGCCTTGCGCCAGAATGATGAGCTTCTTGCCATCCGGGAATTTCACTTCATCGACCTGCGGCTTGATCTCGGTCCATTGCATGTTCTTGAGTGCGCTGATCTGGATTTCACTGTCAAAGTGACCGATGTTACAGACAATCGCCCGATCCTTCATGGCGCGCATGTGATCGACGGTGATCACGTCCTTGTTGCCGGTGGTGGTGACGAAAATATCGCCCCGTTTGGTGCCCTCGTCCATCGTCACGACTTCAAAGCCTTCCATGGCTGCCTGAAGCGCGCAAATCGGGTCGATTTCGGTTACCAGCACGCGAGCGCCGCCATTGCGGAGCGACTGGGCCGAACCCTTGCCGACGTCGCCAAAACCGGCGACAACCGCAACCTTACCGGCCAGCATGACGTCGGTGGCGCGACGGATCGCGTCAACCAGTGACTCTTTACAACCGTAGAGATTGTCAAACTTGGACTTGGTCACACTGTCGTTGACGTTGATCGCAGGGAAAGGAAGCTTGCCGATTTTGGCCAGTTCGTAAAGACGGTGAACACCAGTGGTGGTTTCTTCCGAAACACCCTTGATACTGGCAACCGTCTTGGTCAGATAGCCAGGGCGCTCTGCCAGAAAGCGAGTCAGGGTCGCGACGAAAACTTCTTCTTCTTCATTATCTGGTTTGAACAATTCTTCACCAGCTTCAACCCGGGCACCCCAAAGTGCGAACATGGTGGCATCGCCGCCATCGTCCAGAATAAGGTTGCAGGTCTCATCGGTGCCCCAGTCAAAAATACGCTCAACATAAGACCAATATTCTTCCAGAGTTTCGCCCTTGATTGCGAAAACCGGAGTGCCACCAGCTGCGATAGCCGCTGCCGCATGGTCCTGGGTCGAGAAAATATTGCAGGATGCCCAACGCACTTCCGCGCCAAGGTCGAGCAGAGTTTCAATCAACACCGCCGTTTGAATGGTCATGTGCAGCGAACCAGTGATTCGGGCACCTTTCAAAGGCTTGTCTGCGCCAAATTCTTCACGCAGAGCCATCAGGCCCGGCATTTCAGTTTCAGCTATTTCAATTTCTTTCCGACCGAAATCGGCGAGTGAAATGTCCTTGATAACATAATCTTGGGTTGCGGTATCCGCTGCGGTGGCCACTTCATGTCTCCTTGAAAAACGAAATGCCGCACGGGCGATCCGATGCGACAACATGGCTTTATAATAGCGGCTTGTGGTCTTGGAAGCAAATATAAAGATGTCTTTATATTTGAAATTTTGTGAGTCTGGCGCGCCGCAGGGCGTAACAATCAATAGCTCAGGCGCTGCCAAATCCGCTGGACAGCTTCGTCGGATCGATGCCCAGAGCCTCCCAGGCCATCAGCCATTTGTCGCCTGACCCGGTTTCGTACAGCCAGTCAGGAGCCCCCTTGGCGATTGTCCAGCCATTCTGGGTCAATTCGCTTTCCAGCTGCCCCTCTCCCCATCCGGAATAGCCGAGCGCAATGATCCATTTTTCCGGACCACGCCCCTGGGCGATTGCGTTCAGCATATCAATGGAGCTGCTGAGGCCCCAGCAGTCGCCAACCTGCAGCGTATCCGACATGTTGATGTCGAGACTGTGGATAATGAAACCGCGCTGCGGTTCCATCGGGCCGCCAAAAAACACGTCGCAGTCGGGCGCGTCGGTCGTGTCGATGTCGAACTGTTTGAGAATATCGTGAAAACTGACTCCCTCGACCGTTTCACCGATGTTGATTCCCAAAGCCCCCTGTTCATCATGGGAGCAGATTGCCACCACCGATCGCGCAAAACGGGGGTCGGCCATTCCTGGCGTGGCGAGGAGAAATTGTCCGGAGAAGAAAACGGGATCATGCATAGCCGGTATCATAGCGATGCAAATATCAACTGCCCATGGCAAATTTCACTAGTCTTGTGCCTGACAGCTTTGCCAGCTTGCAATTTCATCTGCCCGTCACCACTATCAGCTACAGAGGCAAGCGTTCACAGCCCAATCAAAATCAGGAGCAAAACATGATCAACAAAGGCGACAAGATTCCCGAAGTGAAACTGGTCAAGGCGACCGCAGAAGGCCCCCAGCAAGTCAGTTCCAGCGAATATTTCGCCGGCAAGAAAGTGGCGCTCTTTTCCGTTCCCGGCGCGTTCACACCGACCTGTTCCGCGAAACATCTACCCGGCTATGTCGAAAAAGCCGCCGAACTCAAAGCCAAAGGCGTTGATGAAATTGCCTGCACCGCAGTCAATGACGCGTTCGTCATGGGTGCATGGAACGATGCATCGGGTTCGGAAGATGTCACCATGCTGGCTGACGGCAATGGCGAATTTGCTCAAGCGGTTGGCCTGACCATGGATGGCTCCGGCTTTGGTCTCGGAACACGCGGCCAGCGTTTCTCGATGATCATCAATGACGGCGTCGTTGAAGAATTGAACGTCGAAGCACCGGGCGATTTCAAGGTCAGTGCTGCGGAATATATGCTCGACCAGCTTTAATATACATCCAAAAAATATAGGCCGGCGGAAACTCAGTGTTCCGCCGGCTTTTTAGTGGCTACCATCCGCAGGACTTGCCCTTATTTTCTTCCTTCAGCCAGTCCATCAGCGGCGCAAAATAGCTGATCATCGCTGAGCCATCCATTTCCCGCTTTCCGGTAAAGGCTTCGAGCGCATCGGGCCAAGGCTTGGAAGCGCCCATTTCCAGCATCGCGTTCAGCTTCGCGCCTACCTGCTTGTTGCCATAGAAGGAACAGCGGTGCAGCGGTCCCTTCCATCCGGCGGCATCGCAGGCGGCCTTGTAGAACTGGAATTGCAATATCCGGGCGAGGAAATAGCGCGAATAAGGCGTGTTGCCCGGGATGTGATATTTTGCGCCCGGGTCAAAAGCATCGGCGGGCCGTTCAACCGGCGGTGTGATGCCCTGATATTGCAGCTTCAGGTCATGCCATGCAGTCGTATAGTCCGCAGGTTTGATGCTGCCCTGGAAAACACCCCAGCGCCATTTGTCGACCAGCAGACCAAATGGCAGGAAGGCCACCTTGTCCATCGCCTGACGCAGCAACAGGCCAATATCCTTGTCGGCGCTCGGGACCTTGTCGGCGTCAAGCAAGCCGACCTGGACCAGATATTCCGGCGTGATCGACAAGGCGACCGCATCGCCAATCGCTTCATGGAAACCGTCATTGGCACCGTCCAGATGCAGATAGCTCTGCTTGTTATAGGCGCGCTGATAATAATTGTGACCAAGCTCGTGATGGATGGTGGTGAAATCGTCGCCATTGACCTTGATGCACATCTTGATCCGGATATCATCCTTGTTGTCGATATCCCAGGCGCTGGCGTGGCAGACCACTTCGCGGTCGGCCGGCTTGGTGAACAGGGATCTTTGATAGAATGTTTCCGGCAGCGGCTCAAAGCCGAGCGAGGAGAAAAACCCTTCTCCTGCCTTGACCATCTTCATCGCGTCATAATCTTTCGCTTTCAACAGTTCGGTCGTGTCGAAACCGATGTCGCCGGCGCCTTCAGGCGCTACGATATCATAGATATTGCCCCATTCCTGGGCCCACATATTGCCGAGCAGGTCGGCGCGGATTGGTCCCGTCGCCGGCTGAACGGCCTCACCATATTTTTCATTGAGCTTGTCGCGGGTGTAACAATGGAGCTGGTCATAAAGCGGCTTGACCTGCGCCCATAATTTATCGGTCAGCTTGGCAAAATCATCAGCCGGCATGTCGTAGCCAGACCGCCACATCGCGCCGACGTCGGCGAAGCCGAGTTCCACTGCACCTTGATTGGCGATTTCGACCATGCGGGCATAATCATCCTTCATCGGCGCGCCGACATTGCTGTGCCAGCTTGCCCACATTTCAGAGAGTTCGTCGGGATTGCGATTGGTGCCCATCGCTGCCTCAATATCGGAACCGTTGATTTCCTCGCCGTTCAGCGTGCCCTTGCCCTTGCCATAAGCCGAGTTCAGCTTGGTCGCGATCTCGTTCAGTTCGGTTGAGGCGCCCGCTGTGGTTGGCGCAGGCAGAACGATTCCGCCGCGCAATTTGTCCAGTTTCCGCCTGGTGACGGCATCAAGACCCGCAACATCGTTGAACCTGGCCGCGTCAATGGCGGCCTGCACCGACATTGTCGTTCCCTCGGCGCCGACCTTGGCGGCCAAGGCATCGGTATCATCGGTGATGAAGTTGGAATTGATCCAGTAAATCCGCCCGGCGTCGATCGAGAAGTCGAACAATTGCTGCTCGGTTTCATCGACAAATTGCTTTGCATCAGCCGCTGTCGGGGCCGCAGTTTCTGCCATCGCATGATTTTCATGATGCTTGGCCCATGCCGGGGTTGTTAGCGCCATGGTGGCGATTGCGACGATCGAAGCGGCGGTTTTCATATGGTGATCCTCAACTGTTGATATTTTGGTTGAAATTGAAACTTTATTGACCGCCGGTCAAGCCCGCGTTTCGCTCCATCGCCAGATAAGCGCCGCGATCATCGCAACGGTGCCGACGATCCAGCTGATGGTTTTCACCGGTTTCGCCAATGCCGCTGTTGTCGCGAATATATCGCTACCCTGTTCGCGGACGAGCTGGACCAGCTGACAGAGAGTTTCGACATAATCGGACATTCCAAAAAGGAAATAAGACAGCACGCATAGCAGGCCGACTTTCTTGAGCGTGGGCGATTTCGCGCGCTGCCAGATCAGCCGTCCGCCGATGATGCCGCCCGACATATAGAGGGTGATGAAAACCAGGTCGGCGATCATGCCCCAGCGGGCAATGTCGATAACCCCTGCCGCGGCCCAGCTTTGCTGAATGGCGTTGACCCTTTCCGCCGTTGCGGCGCCCTGATGATCGAGTATGCCATTGGGAGCGACGATGGTCTCCAGCGCCCCGCCCGAAATTATCAGATAGATAAACAGCGCCATCCCGCCGCCCCAGAATATCCAGAAATTGCGCCAGCTATAGAGTTTCGGCATCGTTCCTCCTATCCGACCAGGAAGCGTAGCATTTCCTGACCCAGTTCCGCTTTGGTGACACTGCTCATATGGGTTCCGGGGACCGCGACGTGCCGCCCCCCGGACAATAGTCCAGCCAGTTTTACCGGATCCCCATTATCACGATCTTCCGATCCGCAGAGCACCAATGTCGGCGTGTCTATAACCGCCAAAGCCTCCGGTTCCAAATCAGAGAAAGTCCGGAGCAGATAAGATGCGGCAACCGGATCCACCTTCTGGCTCTTCATGAACTGGATCGCCAGCCAATGCGGGTCGCCGCGCCTGGCACTATCCTTGAGCCGGATCGCCTGCTGAAAAAATTCCTGCCGCCGTTGCCATCCGGCCAGTCCTTCCAGTCCCATGCCGGCGAGTATCGCCTTGGCCGGCTTGGCGCCGGTCACCAGCAGCCGCGCCGTCGTCCGGGCGCCGAGCGAGAAACCGCCCAGATCATAGTCGGATAATTGCAGATGCGCGATCAATGCCTCAATGTCCTTAACCAGCACATCATCGGGATAGGCGGCCGGATCATGCGGTGCCGCGCTATCACCATGGGCGCGCAGGTCGGGCATGATCACCCGCAACCCGGCGTCGGCCAGAAGCTGCGCATGGCCAAATTTGATCCAGTTGGTATGGGCGTTGGAGAATAGACCGTGGAGCAGGATGACCGGATGTTGCCCGTCTTTGCCCTCACCCATTTCATGAATTTTGAGCTTTACCCCGTCGAAGGATGAAAAATCCCAGTTTTTTAAGGTCATCAATCAGCTCTCATGATCCAAAGTTAGTCAAAGTCGGGGCCAAGGATGGCATTTCGGAGAAGCCCACAGGCATCTGTTTCTGGCGCTCCGCAAGGTCGGTTTCGATCAAGCGATAATAATGCAGGAAAGCCTCAAAAATCTAGCGCTCGACAAGACCCTTTTGCTGCATCCGCCAGACCGCCAGTTCGATCCGGTCCTGGCCGAAAAACGGTTCGCCTTCGAACACCAGAGTCGGCACGCCCCAGTGGCCAGCGGCTTCGAGAGCCTTCTGATTGTCGGCAATTTCCGCGTCCAGCGCTTCGGCTTGCGCCTTGGCCTCGGCGCGCAATTCCTTCAGGTTCAATCCCGCCCGGACCGCGGCACTGGCAAGATGGTCGCCTTCATGCCAACCAGCGGTGCCACCCCAGATCAGTTGCGACACTTCATTGGCAAACTCCAGCCCCTTGCCGCGGCGCGAAGCCGCCTGTCCCATTCGGGTCAGCTCAAAAATATAGGGCTGCTCATCGGCAATCTTGCGGGTCTTCATATCCTGCACGATCGGATCGGGATTGGGCGGTGCCATCGGGATGCCCATATGTTGCGCCACGCGAAACATGTCGCGGAACGTATAGCCGAGCCAATTCGGATGGTTTTTCTCGAAAAAGTCCGGTTCCCGGATCGCCAACGGATAAACGAAGCGCTGATTGATCCGCAGATCATATTTCTGCGTCAGCGCGACATAGCGACGGGTCGCCAGATAGCTGTAGGGAGAACGGAACGACCAGTAGACGTCTGCTTGTAATGTCATTCGTATATCGTAACTCCGAATGCAATCTTCGCAAGCACATAGTGATTGTGATTAGTAAGCATTGCTATTATATCCTCACTTATGAGCGAAGCTATCGGATTCCTGATTCACGACACCGCGCGGCTGTTCCGGCGAGAACTGAACGAGCGTATGCGGCACAGCGGCGTGACCGCGCTGCAATGGCGACTGCTTGCCTATCTGGCGCGCAACGAGGGAACCAACCAGATCAAACTAGCGGAATTTCTCGAGGTCGAACCGATAACGCTCTCGCGGATGATCGACCGGCTTGCCGATGCAGGGATGCTCAGCCGTCGCCGCGATCCTGACGACCGGCGGGCTTGGTGCCTCTATCTCGAAGCAAAATCATGGCCATTGATTGATGAAATGAGAGCCGCCTCGGCGCTACTCGCCGATTCTGCCCAGGAAGGTCTGAACGCCGACGAACGAGAACAGTTAGCAAATCTCGTGGAACGCATGCGCCAGAATTTGTCGCGCAAGGCATCTGATGCAAAACAACCGGAACAGGCGGCCTGATGGACATGCTAGAATCCAAAGATATATCCGAACAATATGATTCGTCGGATAGCCTGGCCGAAGATGATCAGGACAGGGCCGTGGCTGATGGTAGTCCGTCTGCCAGGCCCAAGCGTCGCTGGGGCCGCTGGATCGTCATGGCGATTGTGCCGCTGAGCCTGATTGCGATCGGCGGATATCTCTGGCTGACCAGCGGGCAAAGCGTGTCGACCGACAATGCCTATGTCCAGCAGGACCGGGTCTCGGTTGCCGCCGAAGTCGGCGGCCGGATCATTGAGGTCAATGTCGGCGCAAATGATCTGGTAAAGGAAGGCGACATCCTTTTCCGGATAGACCCCGCCCCGTTTGAAATCGCGCTGGCACAGGCCAATGCCGCGATTGCGGGCGCAGAAGTGCAGGTCCAGGCCTTGCGCACCACCGCTGCCGGGACCAGCGTCGATATATCGGCCGCCCGCGAAGATATCGCCTTTGCCCAGGCCACGTTCGAGCGGCAACGGGCGCTGATGCAACGCGGTTTCACCACCAAGGCCGCCTTTGATGCCGCCCAGCATGCGGTTGAACAGGCGCGCGAGAGATTGCGCCAGGCGCAGGCAGACGCTGCCGAAGCGCAAAGCCTCGCCGCCAATGCCCGTTCAATGCCGGGCGAGAACCCGGCGATCGCCGCAGCGAAAGTCCAGCGCGAGCAGGCGCAGTTGAACCTGTCCCACACGATCGTGCGGGCACCATCCTCCGGACGGGTTGCCCAGGCAGACCGGCTGCAGATCGGGCAGATGATGGTCAGCGGTCTCCCTGCCCTGACCATTGTTTCGGACAGGAAAACCTGGGTGGAAGCCAATTTCAAGGAAACCGATCTGGCAAAAATGCAAGTCGGTCAGCGGGCAGAACTCAGATTTGACGCCTATCCGGACATAAAGCTGAAAGGCCATGTCGAGAGCATCGGCGCCGGTACCGGCAGCGAATTTTCGGTATTGCCGGCACAAAATGCAACCGGCAACTGGGTCAAAGTGACCCAGCGCGTACCGGTGCGCATTGCCATTGAGGAAGCATCGCCGCGCCCGTTGATCGCCGGCCTGTCGTCCGAAGTGACCGTCGACATCCGCACCAAGGGCAAATAATGGCGACCGCCGCAGCTGTCGCGGGGTCTACGCCAGAAATCGACATTACCCCATTGAAGCGCGGACTTTTGACCGTGGCGGTCATGGGCGCCTCAATCATCCAGATACTCGATTCTACCATTGCCAATGTTGCGCTGCCGCACATGCAGACCAGTCTAGGCGCATCGCTGGACACGGTGACCTGGGTGCTGACCAGCTATATCATCGCCTCTGCGATCGCGATGCCGATCACCGGCTGGCTCGCGGACCGGATCGGTGCGCGCCAATTATTCTTGATTTCGGTTGCCGGATTTGTCCTTGCATCCATGCTCTGCGGGTTGGCCACAAGCCTGGAGGAAATGGTTGCCTTCCGGGTTTTGCAGGGCATCAGCGGTGCCTTTATTGCGCCACTGGCCCAGACCGTGATGCTGGATATCAACCCGCCCGAGCGTCACGCCCGTGCCATGGCGATATGGGGCATGGGGATCATGGTCGGGCCGATCATGGGGCCCATTATTGGCGGCTGGCTAACGGAAAATTATAGCTGGCGCTGGTGCTTTTACGTCAATGTCCCGATCGGCATAGCAACCATTGCCGCGCTGTGGGTGCTGCTGCCGGGAAAACCGGTGTTCCGACGAAAATTCGATCATCTCGGCTTCTGGGCGCTGGCCGTCGGACTGGGAAGTTTGCAGCTGCTGCTCGATCGCGGCACCCAGCTGGACTGGTTTGACAGCTGGGAAATCCGCATTGAAGCGGCGATCGCTATCGCTGCATTCTGGATTTTCGTGGTGCAAATGGCGACCGCTAAAAATGCATTATTCGCAAGAGAAATGCTGGCCAACCGGAGTTTTGCCACGAGCTTGTTCTTCATGATCGTCATCGGCATTGTGATGTTCGCCAACATGGCATTGCTCCCGCCAATGATGCAAAATCTATATGGCTATCCGGTGATCGATACCGGCCTTCTGTTGGCGCCGCGCGGCGTCGGCATTTTGCTCAGCATGGCTGTGGCAGGGCGGCTGGTAGGGAAAGTCGATGCCCGGCTGCTGGTCGGCACCGGCTTTTCGATTGCCGCATTTTCGATGTGGCAAATGACCCAATGGTCGATGGAGATGGACTGGCGGCCCTTTGTGGTCAGCGGCCTGGTTCAGGGGATAGGCATGGGACTGGTGTTCATTCCGCTCAACACGCTGGCGTTCGCTTCCCTGTCGCCACAACTGCGCACCGATGGCTCAAGCCTGCTCAACCTGTTCCGCAGTATCGGCGCGTCTGTCGGCATCTCGATTGCATCCTCGCTGCTTGGCAAGAATATCCAGACCAGTCACAATGACCTGGCGTCCCACATCACCGGCTCGACGATCAACAATATCGATGCCAGCACCGCAGACCGGTTTCAGGGCCTTGGCGATCAGGCGCTGATGTTGACCGACGCGCTGATCAACAAACAGGCCGCGATGATCGCCTATCTCGATGATTTTTGGGCGATGATGTGGGTCACGCTGGCCGTCATTCCGCTGGTATTGCTGTTGCAGAAACCCAAGCCAGGCGCACAGGCTGGGCCGTTGATGGAGTGACTAGCCTTTTTTCAAATGCTTTCGGCCCAGCAATTCGGCGATCTGCACGGCATTGAGCGCCGCGCCCTTGCGGAGATTGTCGCTGACGCACCAGATATTCAGGCCATTTTCGACCGTCGGATCCTCGCGCACGCGGCTGATGAAGGTGGCACCATCACCGACACATTCGACCGGGGTGACATAGCCTTCGTCTTCGCGCTTATCGATCAGCATGATGCCCGGCGCATCGCGCAGGATTTTCTGCGCATCCGAGGCGGACAATTCGTTTTCGAATTCGATGTTGATTGATTCACTGTGGCCGACAAAGACCGGCACCCGGACGCAGGTCGCGGTGACCTTGATCTTGGGATCGAGAATCTTCTTGGTCTCGACGACCATTTTCCATTCTTCCTTGGTCGAACCATCGTCGAGAAACACGTCGATATGCGGGATCACGTTGAACGCGATCTGCTTGGTGAAGACGTGGTTTTCCTTCGGGTCACCGACGAAAATCGCACGGGATTGCTCAAACAGCTCATCCATGCCGCCTTTGCCGGCACCGGAGACCGACTGATAGGTGGAGACAACCACGCGCTTGATCTTGGCGGCATCGTGCAGCGGTTTCAGGGCCACAACCATCTGCGCGGTCGAGCAATTGGGATTGGCGATAATATTGCGCTTGGTATAGCCGCTGATCGCTTCGGGGTTCACTTCGGGCACGATCAACGGCACGTCCGGATCCATCCGGTAGAGCGAGCTGTTGTCGATCACCACACAGCCAGCGGCTGCAGCCTTGGGCGCATATTCCCTGGTCGCGGCGGAACCGGCAGCAAATAAAGCCATGTCCCAGCCAGCAAAATCGAAATGCTCGATATTCTGAACCTTGAGCATCTTGCCGGTGTCGCCAATCTCGATCTCGCTGCCGTGCGAGCGCGATGATGCGACCGCTGCAATCTCGTCATAAGGAAATTCGCGTTCGGCCAGAACGTTGAGCATTTCGCGCCCGACATTGCCCGTGGCACCGACAACTACAATTTTGTAACCCATGAAACTTTTCCTGTGGCTGATAGTAAAACAGCCGGTTTTCCTGATGGGGAGAACCGGCTGTTTGAAACTTTTATGAAGCGATGATTATTTTGCTTCTGTGCCTTTCGTAGGCTGGTTCAAACGGCGTTCCGCAATACGGGCCCGCTTACCAGTACGGCCGCGCAGATAGTAAAGTTTCGCACGACGCACGATACCGCGACGAACCACGGTGATGCTGTCAATATTCGGGGAGTAGAGCGGGAACACGCGCTCAACGCCTTCGCCGAACGACATTTTGCGTACGGTGAAGTTGGAGCCCATGCCGCGATTGGTCCGTGCGATGCACACACCTTCGAAATTCTGGGTACGAACGCGTTCGCCTTCGACGACGCGAACACCGACGCGCAGTGTATCACCAGCGCGAAATTCGGGGATTTCCTTGGACGCGATAAATGCGTCTACGGCTTCTTTTTCCAATGTTTGAATCAGGTTCATGACCTATTCCTTATCTTTATCTTTTTCTTGCGCACCAGAGGGCGACTGATCCGGAGCATCCCTGTGACGCTCCCATAAATCCGGCCGCCTTAGCCGTGTATCTTCCTCTGCCCTTTGTTTCCGCCAAGCAGCTATTTTCGCATGATCCCCCGATCGCAAGACTTCAGGGATTATGCGCCCTTCCCATATTTGAGGTCGGGTATATTGCGGATATTCCAGAATTACGTTCTCGAAACTCTCGTCATCTCCGCTAGAAGACGCGCCCATTACCCCGGGAAGCAGCCGAATGCAAGCGTCTAAAAGCACCAAAGCGCCCATTTCTCCGCCGGACAGGATATAGTCGCCGATCGAGACTTCTTCAATATCGCGGGCATCGAACAGGCGTTCGTCGAACCCCTCGAAACGGCCGCAGATTATGGTGACGCCGGGACCGGATGCGATTTCGCGGACGCGGGCCTGGGTGAGTGGTTTTCCGCGAGGGGTCATGGCGAGGATGGGGGCTGTTGGCGGGGTATCCGTTAGCCCTGAGCTTGTCGAAGGGTGCCTCCAGTCCGAGAGGCGTGGTTCGACAGGCTCACCACTAACGGCAGCTGGCGGCTCTTCCCCGTTCGTGTCGAGCGAAGTCGAGACATCGCTCTCCGCCACGCTGTCTCTCGACTGCGCTCGAGACGAACGGACCTGCTCCGCCATCCGTTCCACCGCATGGTCGACCGCTGCTGCCATGATATCCGCCCGCAGCACCATGCCGGCGCCGCCGCCCGCCGGCGTGTCATCCACGCTGCGATGCCTGTCGGTGGCGAAATCGCGCGGGTTGATAGTATCGCAAGTCCATTTTCCCTCTGCCAGCGCCCTGCCCGCCAGCGATGTGCCGAGTGGACCGGGAAACATGTCCGGGTAGAGCGTGAGGATTTGGGCGGTGAAGGTCATTTAACCATTCTCAAATACGCTGCAAGACCGATAATATTGCCAACCAAAACCGGCAAGAATAATACAGCCAAGCCTGCGGAAAAAGCCAGCCAACCACCGCTGTCACAAATATCAAATGGAGTGCAATATGGTGAGAATATCCAAGCCGATCCTAATCCCCAGAGCAGGATAGAGCCCCCAACAGGGAGCAATCCAAGAAGGAATATGCGAATTCCCATCTTTTCAGCAAACAAACACCCTCCGAGAGAAATCAAACTCGCAACGATTCCGATGATAACCAACGCGGTCATTTCTTTCTCCGCCAGTTTATCCACAATATCGCGGTGGTCATGCCGACAAAGAAACTGCCGAAGAAGCCGACAGCGGCGCCGATCGACATCGCCAATATCCCGCCATCGCCACAAGTCTGAACAGCCATGCACTGGTCAGATTGCATCCACCAGAGACTGAACAGCCAGTAGATCACGAACAATCCGGGTGTCGGAAGGCTGGCCAGAAACGGCAGCCAGGCGAGACTGATATTAGGCTTGACCCGTTTCGCAATCTCGATGAACGCTATGGTCAGGCCCGCGATGATAATGATAGTGATGATGAGCATCATGGCGCGCGTCTGGTCATGCAGCAACCGTCCAGTTTTCGATTTTCAGCCCTAGCACATCGGCGAAATGCTTTTCATTATGGGTAACCATGATCAAACCGTGCGACAATGCATGCGCCGCAATCAAGCGGTCGAAACTTCCGCGTTTGAACGGCAGAGAGGCATAAGCCAGAGCAGCCTTGTAATCGAAATTCAGCACGGGCACTTCTTCAACAAATGCTCTCAGCTGTTCGATGACGGGCGGCTGTTCGTTCAAGGAGCCAAAAGCCACCTCGGCATAGGCGATTGCAGACGTCACGAGATCTCCCTCCTCGCACTCGGCGGCTCGCCGCACCACGTATTCGTTCGCATTCATGGTCAAATAGACGATGATGTTACTGTCGAGCATATATTTCATGCCGGGCTTTCCGGCCAGTCGAGCGAACGCTCCTCAAACTGTCGGGCGTCATCGCTGATCAGCTTCAAACTCGATGCCGAGCCAGCGACCTTGGCAATGTTGAACTTGCGTTTCGGCCTGTCGACTGGCTCCAGTGACAGGAATTCACCATCTTCCACGGTCAAGTCCATCTCCATACCCGCTTCCAACTTGGTACCCGCCGGGATACGCACGGCGATCGAATTGCCTGATTGAAAGACCTTGGTGCGAAAATGTTCCTTTTTGCGCACCTCCATCCAGGGCACGGAACCCAATATGCGCTTGAACCGGGAATTGTCACCCAATTTGGGTTTACCTATCTCACTGGCCATGTGATCCTCCGTATATACATCATGTATATACGCCAATGCGAATGTGCGGTCAATCAGACCGGCTCGACAAAATCGGCCTGTACGATCGCCGGATCATTCCGCATATCAATCGCGATTACCGGCACCATGAATTTCTTGCCATTGGCGCGTTCGATCTCGATGACGTCGCCGGCGCCAAATTCGTAGATGGCGAATATTTTACCGAGTTCCTCGCCCGCGTCGGAGACGCAGCGCAGGCCGATGATGTCGATATGGTAAAATTCGTCCTCGTCCAGCTCCGGCAAGGCGGAGCGCGGGACGGTGAGTTCGGTGCCGCGCGCGGCTTCGGCGCCGTTGCGGTCGGTGATTTCGGCGATGCGGGCGATCGCGCCCATTTTATGGGGTTTGACGGATTTCAGCGTCAATGCGCCGCCATTGAAATCTTTGTGCACCGTCAGGCTGTCGAGACTGTCGCAGAACAGCTTGAGCCGGACTTCGCCGGTGATCCCGTGAGCGCCGATGATGACGGCGAGCGGGACGGGTTTGTCTGAGTTCATCGTGGTTGGATCAGGCACTAAAGCCCCTCCCTTTCAAGGGAGGGGTTGGGGTGGGATTTGGCGAAGCCAAGGCTTCGCTACGCGAGCGATGCTGACGCATCGCCACCACCCCAACCCCTCCTCTGAAGAGGAGGGGCTTCAACATTAACCTTCAGCCTTGTCAGCTGCAGGAGCTTCTTCTGCTTTGGCTTCTTCAGCAGGAGCCGCTTCAGCAGCAGGTGTTTCTTCCGCTGGCGTTTCGGCAGCAGCTTCTTCAGCCGGAGCTTCTTCAACCGGCGCAGGAGCCGCAGCGGCTTCCTTGGCGGCTTCTTCAGCAGCAGCAGCTTTTTCAGCTCTTTCTTCCAGACGCTCGGTGGCTTTTTCACCTGGCTTGGCTTTGTTCGGGTTGTTGCGCGCTTCACGCTTCAGCAAACCGGCGGCATCAAGGAAGCGGGCAACACGATCCGAAGGCTTGGCGCCCTGGTCGAGCCAATGTTTCGCACGCTCGGCGTCGAGAACTACGCGCTTTTCGTCATCCTTTGCGAGCAGCGGATTGTAGCTGCCGACCCGTTCGATGAACTTGCCATCGCGTGGTGCACGGACGTCAGCGACGACGATTTTATAATAAGGGCGTTTCTTGGAACCGCCGCGGGACATTCTGATTGCTACTGCCATGTTAATAAACCTTTCTAAAAATACATAAATTCAAATTGTTGCTTCATTTCTTCTTGTTCAATAAATTTGCCAGATCAGGCGGAAGCCCGCCGGGAGACATGTCGGGGAGCCCGGGCATGCCAGCCATGCCGCCGCCCTGACCGCCCATTCCGGCGCCAGCGGCTCCGCCGCCACCGCCAAACATCGACATCAGCCCCTTGATTCCACCCATCTTCTTGATGCGCTTCATCGCCTTGGCCATTTCCTGGTGCATTTTGAGCAGCTTGTTGACGTCCTGCACGGTTGTGCCGGAGCCAATGGCAACCCGCCGCTTGCGTTTGGCGTTCAAAAGACCGGGCCGTACCCGTTCTTCCTTGGTCATCGAGCCAATGATGGCATCCATGCGGACCAGAACCTTGTCATCCATCGCGCCGCCGGCCATCGCCGCCTTGGCTTTCTTCATGCCCGGCATCATCGAGGCGAGCGCGCCGAGGCCGCCCATTTGGGTCATCTGCCGCAATTGGGACCGCAGATCGTTGAGATCGAACTGCCCCTTGAGCATCTTCTCGGCCAGCGCTTCGGATTCTTCCTTGTCGACGACCTGGGCCGCTTTTTCGACCAGGCTGACGACATCGCCCATGCCCAATATCCGGCCCGCAACGCGTTCCGGGTGGAATTCTTCCAGGGCATCGATTTTTTCGCCGACACCGACAAATTTGATCGGCTTGCCGGTCACCGCCCGCATCGAAAGCGCTGCGCCGCCGCGTGCATCACCATCCATCCGGGTGAGCACGATACCGGTCAGATCGACCTGATCGGAGAAATTCTGCGCGACATTGACGGCGTCCTGACCGGTCAGCGCATCGGCAACCAGCAGGATTTCCTGAGGTTTGGAGATATCGGCAACCGCCTTCATCTCGTCCATCAACTGCTGATCGACATGGAGCCGACCGGCGGTATCCAGCATCAGGACATCGAAGCCCTGCAATTTTGCCGCCTGTAGCGCGCGCCTGGCAATCTCGACCGGCTGCTGTCCAGTAACAATCGGCAAGGTGGCGGCACCAATCTGCTCGCCCAATACTGCCAATTGTTCCTGTGCTGCCGGACGATTGACGTCAAGCGAGGCCATCATGACCTTTTTATTGTCTCTGTCTTTCAGCCGCTTGGCTATTTTTGCTGTCGTGGTCGTTTTACCGGACCCCTGTAGGCCGACCATCATGATGATGGCGGGCGGCGTGACCGACAGTTCAAGGGTGCTGACTTCCGAACCCAGCATTTCGGTGAGACCGTCATTGACGATCTTGACCACTTGCTGGCCCGGAGTGACCGATTTGAGAACCGACTGGCCGACAGCCTTTTCGGTGACTTTTTCGACGAAATCCTTGACGACCGGGAGCGCGACATCGGCCTCGAGCAATGCGATCCGCACTTCGCGCATCGCGCCGCGAACATCTTCTTCCCTGAGCGCACCGCGCCCGCGCAGCTTGTCGAATACTCCGCCAAGGCGGTCGCTTAACTTATCAAACATATCTCCGCCTTTCCTTCCAAACAGCCCATATTCTGGCCAACGCAAAAAGCGCCGGTGGGCGAAACCTCGCTGACCGACGTGTGAGTTTTTCGAACTCTAAACTGAAGTGACAATAAAAATATTGCCTCTGTGGGCGTTCTATTAGGTGAGTTCGCTGGATATCGCAAGTCCGGATTTTCAGCAATGTGAACGGGTGTTAACCAGAAATTGAGAACTATGAGTGCAAAGGACCTTCTGCAAAAGCGGGAAAACAACTATGGCTCGACCAGCAGCCGACCAACATCTCAAGTTGATGAAGCACGGATACAAGATATCTGTCGGCCGCGACGTGGTGACCGGCGTCATCGTCATTTTGGCGATTCTCCTGTTTGCCGGCACCGGCGGCACTGTGTTGACCGATGCCATCAACTCCCTCTCCGGCAATGCCAAAGCCGGCGACAATCTGCTGGTATCCGCATTCTTGCTCAATATTGCCCTGATTCTCTTTGGTTGGCGCCGTTACAAGGACCTAACCAAAGAAGTTGAAGAACGAGCCGCTGCTGAACAGCGGGCCCGCTCCCTTGCCGTTACTGATCCGCTCACCGGCTTGCTCAATCGTCGGACAATTGGCGAAAGAACAGCGGAGATGATCAGTATCGCACAACGGAAACACAAGAGCATCACATTCATGATGCTCGATCTCGACAATTTCAAAAATATCAACGATGTGCACGGTCACAGCGCCGGCGATGCAGTGCTGAAACAAGTCGCAGCCCGCATCTCAAAAATCGTGCCTCCCCACAATCTGCTGGCCCGGCTGGGTGGCGACGAATTTGCCTGCGCCTTTATTTTTGATCCCGAACAGCCGAAAATGGTCGAACGGATTGCGGACGACCTGATAGACGCTATCTCGACGCCGATCATCGAGAATGGCACTCAGCTTGTTGTGACCACTTCCATCGGCATGTCGCGCTATGATGCAGAATCGGAAGGCGTTGATCTGCTCATGCGCCGCGCCGACATTGCTATGTACAGTTCGAAAAAGCAGGGACGAAACCGCCATTGCTGGTTTGACGCGAACATGGAACAGGAACTGCAAACGCGCAGCTTACTGGAAACGGGCATGCGCATGGGTATCCCCAATGGCGAATTTGTGCCCTATTTTGAACAACAGATCGATCTCACGAGCGGTAAATTGACCGGCTTTGAAGTGCTTGCTCGCTGGGAATCCCCGACACAGGGATTAATCTCGCCGGAAATATTCATCCCGATTGCCGAAGAAACCGGTATGATCGGTGATCTCTCGCTCAGCATTATGCGACAGGCGTTTGACAATGCCAAAGACTGGGATGCCACCCTCATCCTTTCGGTCAACATCTCACCGATCCAGCTGCTTGATCCTTGGCTGGCCCAGAAAATTGTCAAACTGCTCGTCGAAACCGGGTTTCCGCCCAATCGTCTGGAAATCGAAATTACCGAAAGCGCGTTGTTTGAAAATCTCAGCCTGGCACAATCCATCGTCGGCAGTTTGAAAAATCAAGGCATCAAAATCGCGCTGGATGATTTTGGTACCGGCTATAGTTCACTCGCTCACCTGCGCGCACTGCCTTTTGACCGGATAAAAATCGACCGCAGCTTTGTCTCGTCAATTCTCCGAAATCCGGAAAGCAAGGCCATTGTAAAAGCGATCAATGGTCTTGGCGAGAGCCTCGGCATGCCGATCACCGCGGAAGGCATCGAGGACAAGGAAACCGAGAACGAGCTCCGCAACATCGGCTGTGCCCAAGGTCAGGGCTGGCACTACGGGCGCCCTCTGATGGCTACGGAGACCCGGAAAATTTTGGCTGAACGCAATTTGCTGGCTGTCGAGAAGCCGGAAGACGCTGCGCTTCTGCAATCGGACAGAAGCCATTCTGCGATCGAAAAAAATGATCTGCAAAAAGCAGGCTAGGCCAGCTTGCCGATAGGGACAGCTAGCCGAATTGCTGGACTCCCGGTAACGGCATCCCTAAATCGCCAGTCATGACGACAGGACGCTTTCACAAAATGCATGGATTGGGCAATGATTTTGTCATTATCGATGCGCGCGAGCAAGAAATGCAACTGTCTGGTGCTCAGGCAGCAGCCATTGCCGACCGGCACAGCGGGATCGGCTGTGACCAGCTGATCATCTTGCGCCCGTCCAGCAAAGCCGATGTCAGAATGCAGATTTTCAACGCCGACGGCGGCGAGGTCGAATCCTGCGGCAATGCCAGCAGATGCGTTGCCAAGCTGATCGGGGATGAAACCCGGATTGAAACCGATGGCGGTATCATCATTGGCAATGCCACTGCGGATGGCGCCATTGTCGACATGGGCAAGCCCCGCTTCGAATGGCAGTCGATCCCCCTCGCCTATGCCATGGATACGCTCAACATGCCGGTTGGCTGGGAGGATCTGCAGAATCCGGTCGCCGTCAATGTCGGCAATCCGCATGTGATATTTTTTGTCGACGATAGTGCTGTCGTGGCGCTGGATCGGCTGGGCCCAATGATTGAGGTTGATCCGCTTTTCCCGGAAAAAGTGAACGTCAATATAGCGCATATCAAGGACGGCATCGTCCATTTGCGGGTCTGGGAGCGCGGTGTCGGCCTGACCCGGGCCTGCGGAACCGGTGCCTGCGCTACCGCCGTCGCCGCGATCCAGCGCGGCCTGGTGAGCAGTCCCGTGCAGGTAAATTTACCCGGCGGATCGCTGGTGATCAGCTGGGCCGTTGACGAAAATATCCAGATGCAGGGACCGACGACCTATGTCTTTGCCGGCGAAGCTGACTGGACCCAGTTCGGATGAGCGCGCCGGAAATGATCAGCATGGGCTGTCGGCTCAATATCGCCGAAAGCGAGACATTGCGGCAGAATCTGGTCGCCAGCAATATTGATGGCGACAATCTTATCATCGTCAACAGCTGCGCCGTGACCAATGAAGCGGTTCGGCAGACCCGGCAAGCGATCCGCCGGGCCAAGAAAGACAATCCGGAAAAAAATATCGTCGTCACGGGCTGTGCTGCGCAAGTCGATCCCGCGATGTTCGCGGCCATGCCGGAAACCAGCGCAGTGGTTGGCAATTTCGACAAATATGACGCCGCCAATTTCAAGCTAGGCCTGCACAGCAATCGACCGGATATCCGGGTTTCCGATATCATGCGAGTCACCGAGACCGCACCGCATATGGTCAGCGCCTTTGCCGACCGGTCACGCGCCTTTGTCGAAATTCAGAATGGCTGTGACCATCGCTGCACATTCTGCATCATCCCCTTCGGCCGGGGCAATAGCCGGTCGGTGCCGGCTGGCCTGATCGTTGATCAGGTGCAGGCTCTGGTCGACAAGGGCTTCCAGGAAGTCGTGCTGACGGGCGTGGATGTTACCAGCTATGGACCGGACCTGCCCGGAGAACCGACATTGGGCATGCTGGTCGAACGCATATTGAAACATGTCCCCGATTTGCCGAGACTCAGGCTTTCCTCTCTGGATGGCATCGAGATTGACGACCGGCTGTTTGACCTGCTGACGGGCGAGGCGCGGCTCATGCCCCATGTCCATTTGTCGCTCCAGTCGGGCGACAATATGATCCTGAAACGGATGAAGCGGCGGCACAGCCGGGAGCAGGCGATTGATCTGGTCGAGCGGCTGAAGGCAAAGCGTCCGGAAATCGCAATCGGCGCGGATATCATCGCCGGTTTTCCGACCGAAGATGATGCCATGTTTGCCAACAGCCTAGCCATCATCGAGCAATGTGATGTTGTTCATGGTCATATTTTTCCCTATTCGCCGAAACAGGGCACGCCGGCGGCGAAAATGCCGCAGGTTGACGGGCTCGTGATCAAAGAAAGAGCAAAAATATTGCGAGAAGCAGTCACGCGACGCGCACTGGACTGGCGTCGGTCATTGGTCGGGTCCAGACAGAAAATCCTCGCGGAAATATCCGGAGACGCCGGCTATGCGGAGAATTTTGCCCGCGTCCAGCTGGATTGCTCCGCAGGCAAGGGCCAGATTGTTCCGGTTGAAATTACCGGCATGGAGAACAAAAAATTGATTGGCAGGGTGGCAGCGTGACCGAGAAAAACAGTTGGAAAGATCGCCTGTTTGGTGGCTTCAGCAAGACATCATCGCGGCTGACCGAAAATCTCGCGGGGCTGGTCACCAAGGCCAAGCTGGATGAGGCGACGCTTGATGATATCGAAGATGCGCTGATCATGTCGGACCTTGGCCCGGCGACCGCAGCGACCATTCGCGAAAAACTGGCGGTCGAGCGGTTCGAAAAAGGCCTGACCGAACATGCGGTTAAAGAGATTATCAAACGCGAGATCACCGCGATTTTGGAACCCGTCGCTATTCCTCTGGAAATCGCGGCTTTTCCGCGGCCACAGGTCATATTGGTCATCGGCGTCAATGGCTCCGGCAAAACCACCACCATTGCCAAACTGGCCCATCTGTTTCTCGAACAGGATTATGGCGTGATGCTGGCCGCGGGCGATACGTTCCGGGCGGCAGCCATCCAGCAGCTGAAGATCTGGGCCGAACGGCTGGGTGTACCAATCATCAGCGGGCCGCAGGGCGGCGACAGCGCCAGCATTGTCTATGAAGGCGTCAAGCAGGCGACGGCGACCGGGATTGACGTGTTAATCGTTGATACAGCCGGACGGCTGCAGAACCGTACCGAGCTGATGGATGAGCTGGACAAGATCCGGCGCGTGCTGGGTCGCCTCAATCCGGCAGCACCGCATAATGTTGTACTGGTGCTGGATGCAACGACCGGACAGAATGCCTTGTCCCAGATAGAAGTGTTCCGGGACGTGGCCAAGGTCACTGGCCTGATCATGACAAAATTGGATGGTACCGCGCGCGGCGGCGTGCTGGTGGCGGCAGCGAAGCAATTTGGCTTGCCGATCCACGCCATCGGAATCGGCGAAACCGTCGAAGACTTGAGGCCGTTCAAGGCCGAAGATTTGGCCGCAGCCATAGCCGGGATAGAAAAATGACCGAAGCAACAGCAATTGAAGAAATACCAAAAGAACATAGAGGACTGAGTTTCGCGCTTGATTTCGGACCGCTGCTGATCTTTTTTCTGGTTTACAAATTCGGCGCGCCGGAAGGCAATCCGATCACTTCGGCCATCTATGGCACGGTTGCCTTCATGGTGGCGATTGTCGTCGCGATGATCATTTCAAAATGGAAGCTGGGCAAGATTTCACCAATGATGTGGATGTCGGCGATCCTGATCCTGGGATTTGGTGCGCTGACCATCTATTTCAATGACCCGCGCTTCATCCAGCACAAGCCGACCATCATCTATGCCGGATTTGCGCTGATATTATTTGGCGGATTGCTGCGCGGCAAGGCCATGCTGAAAAACCTGCTGCAAGCGGCATTCGAAGGGTTGAACGACGACGGCTGGCTGAAATTGTCCCGCAACTGGGCGCTGTTTTTTGCAGCAATGGCGGTTCTCAACGAGCTGATGGTCGCGACCATGAGTTTCGACTGGTGGCTCACCATCAAGGTATGGGGCGTACCAGCGGTTTCGTTTCTGTTTGCGATGGCCAATATTCCGATGCTGATGAAGCACGGCTTTTCGGTCGAAGAAAAGCCGCGCCCTGAAGGTCAGGACGCGGCTTAAACGCTTTACGGTTCGTTATTTTAACCCTGGTCGGCGCGGTTGATGCCGTCTCCATCCAGGTTCAGGGCAACGAAATCCCAATCGATGGCATTGTCGAGTAGCGCGGAAACATAGTCCGGGCGTGCGTTCTGGTAATCCAGATAATAGGCATGTTCCCAGACATCGAGCGTGAATAGCGGTTTGACACCATGCGCGACCGGTGTGTCGGCATCATGATAAGAGGTGATTTTGAGCTCATCTCCATCGAGAACCAGCCAGGCCCAGCCACTGGCGAAATGACCGACAGCTTCGTCCTTGAATTTTGATTTGAATTCTTCAATCGAACCAAAGGCACTTTCAAGACGATCTTTCAATTCTCCGGTGATTTCCTTTTTCTCGGGCGAGAGGCACAGCCAGTAAAAACTGTGATTCCAGACCTGCGCCGCATTGTTGAACAAGCCGCCGTCGGCCGCGGCAATGATCTGCGAAAGCTTTTTGCCTTCATGATCCGTGCCTTTGATCGCGTCATTGGTCTTGCTGACATAGGCATTATGATGCTTGCCATGATGATAGTTGAAGGTTTCCTCGGAGATCAAATCTCCAAATGCGGTTTTTGCGTAGGGGAGTGGGGGAAGTTCGAAGGCCATATTGCTTTTTTTCCATTTTTTGAGATATTTTGCGTCAACGCACCATAGTCGAATTGGCTGCAAGGGCAATTGTCACTTCGGCCATGTTGATCGGCCAAAATCCATTTTTTCGTGACATAATGAACCTGCGGGCATAATGTTACGGCCTAATTGCGAAATATATCCTGGGGGGATGAATAATGGCGAAATTTTTTGGAAATCTAAATGCAGTGATGATTGTCAGCCTGTTGCTGACGATCGCGCTGATGCTGGGTCTGCACCCGGGCGAAGTGACCGCCAATTCGGTGATGCGCTGGGCACACGTATTCTTCGGCGTGCTGTGGATCGGCCTGCTTTACTATTTCAACTTTGTACAAGTTCCGCAAATGCCCAATATTCCGGCTGAAGCAAAGCCAGCGGTAACCAAGCATATTGCTCCGTCGGCGCTGTTTTATTTCCGCTGGGCTGCCCTGTTCACGGTTATCACCGGACTGCTCGTCGCCTATCTTTCGGGCTATGTTCATCAGGCGATGGTTCTGCAGGGACCCTATCGGATGATCGGTGTCGGCATGTGGATCGCGATCATCATGGCGGCCAATGTCTGGTTCATCATCTGGCCAAACCAGAAGAAGGTGCTCGGCATCGTCGAAGCCGATGCGGATGCCAAGGCTGCAGCAGGAAAAATGGCGATGATGGCATCGCGGACCAACGTCCTGCTTTCGCTGCCAATGTTCTACACGATGGTCAGCTTCAACGGCGGCTAAGACTGGAAGAAATGGAAGCATGAAAGGGGGCTTTGCGGCCCCCTTTTTTATGTCCCCAGCAGATCATGTCGCTTCAGCGAATGACGCAACTGGTCATAGGTCAGGTTGAGCGCCTTGGCGGTGTGGCGCTGATTATAGCGCGATTTCGCCAGGGCGGCTTCCAATATCCGTTTTTCATAGGCTTCCACCGCCGCTTTCATATCGTCGACACCTTCAAATGCAGGTTCGGTCGAAACGGTCTCGGCGCGAGCCGGGAGGGCTTCTCCGGTCGACGGTGCAGCCGGCTCCTCTTCGTGCCGGGTCTTCGTCTCCCTCGGCTTCCAGGGCGATTCAAACGGATCGAACACAACATGGTCAACCGCTCTGCTATGGTCATTCCATTGATAGACGGCGCGTTCGATTACATTGCGCAATTCCCGGACATTGCCCGGCCAGTCGTGCCGGTTCAGCGCCTCCGATGCGAGACGGCCAAAACCGGGCCAGGATGGCCATTCCAGTTCTGCTGCCATCCGACGGCCAAAATAGTCGGTCAGCACCGGAATATCGCCTTCTCGCACGCGCAGCGGCGGCAGCGTGACAACCTCGAATGACAGACGGTCAAGCAAGTCGGCGCGAAATCTATTCTCTTGCGCCATTTTCGGCAGGTCGGCATTGGTCGCCGCGACGATCCGGACATCTACGCGCTGCGGTCTTGACGATCCGATCCGGGTAATTTCGCCATATTCAACCGCCCGCAGCAAACGCTCCTGCGCGCCGATGGACAATGTCCCCAGTTCGTCGAGAAATAATGTGCCGCCATCGGCTTCTTCGAATCGCCCTACCCGCGCTTTGGTCGCTCCGGTGAAGGCACCGGCCTCGTGACCGAATAATTCCGCTTCGATCAGGGTTTCCGGCATCGCCGCACAATTGAGCGTGATAAACGGCCCATCCCAACGCAGGCTGAGCCGATGCAGACGTTCCGCAATCAGTTCCTTGCCGGTTCCGCGCTCACCGACGACAAGCACCGGACGATTGAGTGGCGCCGCCCGGCTGGCTTTTTCCACCGCGTCGAGAAAAGCACCCGATTCACCGACAAATTGACTTTCGCGTTCCATGGCCAATATATAGTGTCAATTCCTATTAAATAGCAATTAATACCATGTTCATCGTCGGGAAAAAGATAGTTATTTTATATTATTCAGTGACTTACTAGAGTTGGCACGGCTTCTGCAATGTTGGTTTCATATAGGAAACACACCAACTTCTGGAGGAAGCCATGCCAGCACTGAACAAAATGAGCCGCACCGATATATCCGCGATCATCTCGATCCTGCTGTTTGGCGTGTCGATTTTGATCAGCGCCGTCGGACCCGCACAGGCCGAAGGCACAATGGTCAACAGCCAGAACGATTCCCCCACTGTCAGCTTTGTTAACCTAGGTTACAGAGCATGACAGACAAAATGGCCGGGGCCCCTTCTTTCCCCCTTGTCGAAGTCAGGTCCCGGCCACCTTTTGAAATTCACCAGGTTGATGTAGAACAGGACTGGAGCGATGGCTCGAACAAGTTCCAACACAACCACAGACGCAACCGGAGTATGTACATGGCAGGTATTTTTTCAAGAACGCGCGATATCATCGCCGCCAACGTCACCGACATGCTGGACAAGGCCGAAGACCCGTCCAAGATGATCCGCATGATCATTTTGGAGATGGAGGAAACCCTGGTTGAAGTCCGCGCCTCTGCTGCTCGCACGATTGCCGATCAGAAGGAAATGCGCCGGCATATCGACAAGCTCGATCATTTGACCGAAGACTGGAGCGAAAAAGCCCAGCTCGCGCTGTCCAAGGATCGTGAAGATCTCGCCAAGGCGGCATTGGTCGAAAAACGCAAGGCTGCTGACATGGCGGATCAACTGAAAGCAGAAATCCAGGTGCTTGATGATGCGCTCCGCTCGTCGGAGGGTGACATCGCAAAATTGCAGAAGAAATTGCAGGAAGCACGCTCGCGCCAGAGCAGCCTGGTCAATCGCCTTGAGAGCGCTGAAAACCGCGTGAAATTGCGTGAAATGTATAATGGCGACAAGGTACATGATGCCTTCTCGCGGTTTGAATATCTCGAACGCCAGGTCGATTTTGCCGAAGGCCGCGCCGACTCTCTGGGCATGGGCGGAGAACCGCAAAGCCTGGAAAATCAGATCGCCGCGCTGGAATCCAGCGACAAGGTTGATGAAGAACTGGAAGCCATGAAGGCGGCCATGAAAAAAGGTGACGCATAATGCAGGAAGAACTCATCATCATTCCCATCGTCATGGGTACATTGTTCATCGGTTTGCCGTGGTTGATTTTCCACTATGTCACAAAATGGAAAACCGCCGCGACCATTACCAATGAAGACGAAAATCTGCTGGAAGAATTGCACCATATGGCGCGCCGTCTCGATGACCGGATGGAAACCATTGAGCGCATCATGGCAGCGGACAACCCCGATTGGCGTCAGTCTGCACTGCCGACTCCGTCAGCTGACCCCGCTCCCTCGCTCGAAAATTTTGACGAGCTGCTGAAAAAAGAAAGGCACCCATCATGAGCTCCTCTCGCACCAAATTCTATCTCGACAAACAACGTGGCAAATGGAGCGGTGTCTGCGCCGGGATTGCGGATTACACCGGGATCAATGTGGCCTGGGTTCGACTCGCCGCCATCATCGCGACAGTAACCTTCGCCTTTCCCTGGACGCTGATAGCCTATTGGATCGCGGCAAAAATATCCGAGCCAAAGCCGGTTGGCATGTATCTGAGCGATCCAGAAGACACGAAATTCTGGCAGGGCGTGCGCCAGTCACCGCGCCGCACCACCCGCGATATCAAATCGCGGTTCCGGGAAATCGACCGCAAGCTGGCCGATATGGAACTTTACTACACCAGCAAGAACACGACGCTGTCGAACGAGATTGAAAATCTGCGCTAGACGCCTGAACAGGGAGAATGGAAATGGATTGGGGAAGCCCCGGATTTGTAATCGCGATTATCGCCATCAGCACAGTCGGATGGATCGTGAACAACTGGATCAGAGCCAAACATGGTTATGAACTGGAAGACGAATGGGGCGGAAAGACCGGTAAATCGGCAAAAACCAGCCCAGACGAGCATCGCAAAATAGAATTGCTATCGAATGAAAATGCCCAGTTGGTTGGAAAAATCGACAGGCTGCAGGAACGGCTTCAGGTGCTCGAGCGGATCGCTACCGATCCAGCCAAACGCACCGCAGACGAAATTGAAGCGCTAAGGGAGAAGAACTGATGGACCCGGACAAAGTGGCGATGTTTACCGAGCTTGCTCCCTTTCTGGCGCTTGGCGCCATCGCGATCACCATCGGCTGGGTTGCTACAACCTGGATGCGCGTCAAGAATGGCTATCCGCTGGAAAGCCAGTGGGGCAAGTCACTCTATCCCAAGACCGATCAGGAAGCCGTCGAGCGGGTCAAATTGCTGACCAATGAAAATGCCGAATTGCGGGCAGAGATGGGATCGATGAAAGATCGCCTCGCCAACGTCGAACGGATCGTCACCGATGATAGTCATCGTTTGACTCAGGAAATCGAGCAATTGCGCGACAAGCGCGCCAACTGAAGGGGGCAATGATGCCGATTGAATATATCGCCTTGATGATACCCTTTGCCGGCATGGCGATTGGCGTCTTTGCCATCTGGACCAACCATCAACAGAAGATGATGGACACGCAGGCCAAAATATCTGCGGAAAAGGCAGCTCAATATGCGGTCGGCAACAATGAGCTCGAACAGCGGGTACGGGTGCTGGAACGGATCGTAACCGACAAGGGTTTCGATGTTTCGATGCAGATCGAAGATTTGCGGGACGAACCCAAGACAAAGGAACTCAACTGATGTTTGACGAAATCTGGGTCCTCATCCCTCTCGCTCCTTTTTTACTAGGTGGCCTCGCAATCTGGACCCGCCACCAGAACAAGATGGCAGAAAAATATGGCCATCTTCCGAAAGGCATCGATCCCGATACAGACCGGATGCGCGAGGAAATGAAATATTTGAAAGAGCGCGTAGCGGTGCTGGAGCAAATTACCACCGACGGTCACAGCACCAGGCAACTCGAAAATGAAATTGAGCAATTGCGGGATCGCTAGGCCGGCAAATTAGGAGGAGACAGGATATGGGTTGGCCCGAGGCTGTAGTTGCCATCATCATCATCGTGACCATCGGACGGGTGATGCGTTCCAAATATCGCGCCGAGCATGGCATCCTGGAGGATCGCAGGGGCAACGCCATCGGATCTCAGGCCAAGAATGACCCGCAGTCCGAACGCCTGCAGGAAGAAGTCAAATATCTCAAGGAGCGCGTCGCCGTGCTCGAGAAAATTGCCACCGATGATCGCGGTGCCCGGGAACTGGAAAATGAGATCGAAAAATTGCGCGACCGCTAAGCCGGTCCGGAAAGTAGAAGGACAAGCATGATGCAAGAACCTGCTTTTTATATGATCACTGCGGCCTTTTCATTGATCGGCCTGACCGTTGTGGCGCTGGTAACCCTGCGCGGATGGCGGGACTGGATTTCCTTGAAGTCCCGCGAACTCGAACAGCGGCGCGAGGATAATCCGCCTACCGCGACATCGCGGATCGAGGTTGCGGACCTGAAAGAACGGATTCGCAAACTGGAAGCCATCGCCGCGGGCGTGGAGCTTTAGCAGTCCGGACCAGAAAGCCGTTCGTGTCGCGCGAAGTCGAGGTTCCCCCAAGCCTCTCGACTTCGCTCGAGGCGAAGGGTGAAAATGAGTGACCTTGTTCCCTCACCCTGCTAACCGCCCTCCCCATGAGCAAAATTGACGATTTGATTGAAGAATATGAATTTCTGGAAGCCGATGATCGCTATCGGTTACTGATCGATCTGGGCAAGCAACTCGATGCGATGCCGGACGCGCTGAAAACCGATGCAACGCTGGTTCGAGGCTGTTCAGCCTCGGTCTGGGTCTATCCAACCCAGCTGGATGACGGGTGCCTGCATTTTCTTGCCGACAGCAATGCCGCAATCACCAAGGGCATTATCGCGCTGGTACTGGAAACCGTGCAGGATCAGGCCGCCGAGCAAATCACAAACACCGATATTGCCGCCGTGCTGGAGCCTTTTGACCTGAAAAACCAGCTGAGTTCAAATCGCACTCAAGGCATTCCCAATATGATTGCGCTCATTCAAGAGACGGCGGAACGGCTTCAGAACAATTAGTACCCCTGCGAAGGCAGGGGTCCATCTCCCAATCTTCCATCCCGAAGTTTTTGACTGGGCACTGGAGTTTATCGTCCGGTGGCATATCGAAGACCGTAATCGTCGCGATGGCAGGAGATGGATTCCCGCCTTCGCGGGAAAACAGTAGCTAAATCGGTTTCCAGACCCGGCGCTCTTCGGCAATGCGCAAGACATCAAAGGCCGCCTGGGCCGTCTGAAATTTCTTGGCCGCTTCGGCATCGCCGGGATTGACGTCAGGATGATATTCCTTGGCCATCGACCGCCAGGCCTTTTTGACCGCATCAAATTCCACATCGGGGGTCAGCTCAAAAATTTCCAGCGCCGTCATTTCGTCGCGTGAACGGCTGCCGTCGCCGGAACCCATCCAGCTATAATGCGCCGCTTCCTGATAGGCATTGGCATCGCGTTGCTCGTCGGCTTCGCGTTTCTTGCGCTCTTCCTTGTCGAGTCCCTCGAAATAGTCCCAACCGCGATTATATTCCGCAGCGTGAATCTGGCAAAAATACCAGCGCTCGGGGCTATTGGGCGATTTTGGGGCCGGGCAGCTTCCCGCTTCGTCGCAACCGTGCCGGTCACAAATCTTGACCTGCTGTGTTTCTCGCGAACTTTCGTAGCTTCCCCATCTCGGGAAACCCCAGTTGTCTGATCGTTTTGCTTTTGGCATAGACGCTATTCTAACAGAGGAACCCAGCGAGTTCCACCGCTAAGATAATACCAGAGGGTCTGTAAGCCGGGTTCTGTCCATCCGCCGAAGCGAAATAGCCAGCCATTCATCTAGGCCATGCATTGCTGCGTGGCTCAAGCAACCAACCCGGGCAGCAAGCCGAAAAAGCCATATGCCGCCCCTATTTGGTTTTGCTCCAGGTGGGGTTTACCATGCCAGGCCTGTTGCCAGTCCCGCGGTGCGCTCTTACCGCACCCTTTCATTGTCACGTGATCGAAATCGTCGCGACCTGCTTTCTGTTGCACTTTCCCTAGGGTTGCCCCCGCCGGACATTATCCGGCACCTTTTAATCGTGGAGCCCGGACTTTCCTCGACATAAATGCCGCGGCTGGCCGACCCTCTGGTGCGCCCTATTTAGTGATTCCGCGCTCTCTGTCCAACATTAAAGACAAAAGCAGCGAACGGCATTCGCCATCAATCACGCCGTCGATGTTTTTTGGCCGAAAGCGCCGCTGAAAAGCGATGACGGCCGCGGTCTGGTCGGTGATATCATAGCCGAAACGTTCCAGCGCCAGCATGAAACCGCCATCGGTCCACGGCGGATCACCCAGTTTCAGGGACGGTTTCTTTAACGCAATGCCGTGACGCGCCAATCGGTCCCAGTCAAATAGCTCACCCGGGTCCTGCTTGCGTCCCGGTGCCAGGTCGCTATGCCCGATCACGTTGGATGCGGTGATGTCGTGACGCTTGACGATCGCATGGGCAAGCCGGGTCACTGCATCCATCTGCTCTTCCGGGAACGGGACATAGCCCCATTCATGCCCCGGATTGACGATCTCGATGCCGATACTCGCGCTGTTTACATCGGTGATACCGCGCCAAAAGCCGCGCCCTGCGTGCCAGGCCCGCTTTTCTTCGTCGACCATCTGGACGATCTGGCCGTCTTCGGTCACGACATAATGGGCCGAAACTTTGGCTTCGGGATTGGCCAGCCAGTTGATCGCCGAAGCCGCGTCCTTCATGCCGGTATAATGCAGAACGAGAATGCTGATCGGCAGGCTGCGTTCGTCAAAATTGGGAGACGGGGTCGATATCACATCCATGAAAGACTTTCTTCTCGCATTCAGGCGTTACAGACTCAGGCGACAACGATAGCACCCAAAAGCAATTCTGTCGTCGATGGAGGGGAAATCCTCAGATCCCCGCCATTTGTCATCGCCAGTTCACGGGTCATCCAGGCGGCTGCGGTTCTTGCGCTGAGTTCGTCCGTTGCTATCGTCCCGTCCAGCGCAGTTCGGATTCCTTCATCAAGCGCGATTTTTGCGCCTGCTGCTCTAATCACAACTTCGATTCCCAGATCACCTTGCTCTGCTCCGACATCCAGCCTGCCACCCCTGACCAAGGATTCTTTTGCAATCAGCGCGAGGTTGAGCAGAATTTTTATCGCCTTTTTCGGCAATGTTTCGCCCTGCAATGCCCAGCCCAGAGTGATTTTACCCGAATCGCCGAGCAAAGATTCGATCAACTGCCGCGCCTCTGCGGGATCGACATTGTCGCCAAAACCACCCGCGGCACCGAAGGCGAGCCGGAAATATTTAAGCTTGTCTGCCGATATTCTGGCGCTGTCTGCCAACAGGTCCATGCAGCGATCGCGCATCACCGGGTCGGTCTCGCCTTCCAGCAATTCGAGCCCATTGTTGAGGGCTCCGATCGGACTCAGCAAATCGTGACATATTTTCGAACAAAGCAGAGATGCCAGGTCAACTTCACTATTCGACATATAAACGCGCCCTTAAACTATGGTTTCCATTGCGCGGCTGTTAGGCCTTTTGCACCCGGGCAATCAAGCAGGATCGCTCGAAAACGGCCATAAATTTCCCCATTTTCGATAGCAAGCCATGCTGCCGCGTCCTGCCCGTTCAAAATCAGCCAGAGCCGGCCATCCGGCGCAGCGCTGTCCGCATCGGTCTGCGAAGGATCCACCGTGCCGCCGGGATGCGAATGATAATAGCCGAGGATCGGTTCGCCACCGTCTCGCTGATCCCGCTCCGCTGCGATCAATATTGCCGGATCAATCTCGAAATGCCGCAACGGATCGTCGGCAACATTTTGCGCTGGACGATAGGTGTTAACGCTGCCGCCACGGCCAAATAATATGCCGCAGATTTCCTGAGGCACTGCCGCAAGGGCCAACTGCTGGAGTTCGGCCAACATCGCGCTTGATATAAACAGTTGCATGGCCCACATCTACGCGATGAATACGGGGCAATCTACAATATCCGGAATATTACCGGATTCTCAGAAAAAACAGCGTCTGGATGCGGCTTTGACAGAAGCGGTGGAAGGGCTTTCGCGCGAGCGGGTGAAATCGCTTATCTCGAGCGGAAACCTGGTGATTGATGGCGCGCCATTCACCGATCCGTCGGCCAAGAAACTGGGCGGCAAGCCATTTGAGCTCACCATCCCGGAACCGATTGCCGGCCCTGCCCTGGCGCAGGATATCCCGCTCGATGTGGTCTTCGAAGACACCCATCTGATCATTATCAACAAGCCGGCAGGGCTAGTCGTTCATCCTGCGGCCGGCCATGCTGACGGCACTTTGGTCAATGCCCTGCTGCACCATTGCCGGGGCCAGTTGTCGGGCATTGGCGGTGTGACGCGGCCCGGGATTGTCCACAGGATCGACAAAGACACGTCCGGATTGATGGTCGCGGCCAAGACCGATGCGGCGCATAAGGGCTTGAGCGCCCTGTTCGCCGAACATGATATCGAACGGCGCTATATGGCCATCGTCAACGGCAGGCCCAATCCGGCTTCCGCGACGATCGAGGGCAGTATTGGCCGAAGCAATGTCAACCGCAAGAAAATGGCGGTTGTCGGAGACGACCGGGGCAAGTTGGCGATGACTCACTATACGGTCAAGGAAATGCTCGACGGGGCTGCTTTGGTCGAATGCACGCTTGAAACCGGACGAACCCACCAGGTAAGGGTTCATATGGCGCACATCGGTCATAGCCTGATTGGTGACCCGCTCTATGGCACTCGTCGAAAATCATTACTTTCCCGGCGAAAAGATATTCAATTTGGACGGCAGGCCTTACATGCTGCTAGTCTTGGATTTGTTCACCCCATAACGGAAGAAAAATTGATGTTTTCTATCGGTTTTCCGGACGATATGCAGGAACTATTCATGAAGTTGCGCATATAAGTAGTGAACCTTATATCGGCGTTTGACCAAAGGGTGCTTGATGAGGCCTAGAGGCACAACAAAAGAAGGAACGAAAATGGCTAATGGTAGCAATGTTCCGGCGAAAATCCCAGCCTTAGGGGGGGATGCGAGCCTGAACCGATATCTTTCGGAAGTCCGCAAATTTCCGATTTTGACTCCCGAACAAGAATATATGCTGGCGAAACGCTATTCTGAACATAAGGATCAGGAAGCCGCTGCCCAGTTGGTAACGTCGCACCTGCGACTCGTCGCGAAGATCGCGATGGGATTCCGTGGTTACGGCCTGCCTGTCTCCGACCTGATTTCCGAAGGCAATGTTGGCCTGATGCAAGGCGTCAAGAAATTTGAACCGGAACGCGGTTTCCGCCTCGCGACATACGCGATGTGGTGGATTCGCGCCTCTATTCAGGAGTATGTCCTGCGCAGCTGGAGCCTCGTTAAAATGGGGACGACCGCCGCTCAGAAGAAGCTTTTCTTCAATCTGCGCCGGATGAAGAATAATCTTGATGCCTTCGAAGATGGCGATCTGTCGCCGGAAGATGTCAAAAAAATCTCCACCGATCTGGGTGTTGCCGAGCATGAAGTGGTCAATATGAACCGCCGCATGTCGATGGGCGGCGATGCCTCGCTGAACGTCTCGCTATCCTCCGAAGATGGCGACGGTGGCCAGTGGCAGGACATTTTGGAAGACGACGGCCCGCTGCATGATGAAGCCATCGCTGCTGCTCAGGAAGCCAATTTCCGTCACGAAATGCTGTCCGAAGCGATGGAATCGCTAAATGAGCGCGAACAGCATATATTGGCCGAACGCCGTTTGTCGGAAGATCCCAAGACGCTCGAGGATTTGAGCAAGGTCTATGAGGTCAGTCGCGAACGGATTCGCCAAATTGAGGTCCGCGCGTTCGAGAAGCTGCAAAAAGCGATGCTTCGCATTGCCGGTGAGAAGAAGCTTCTCGCAGCGGCTTAACGCTCCAGGCGGTGATTTCCGCCAAGGCGGGAACCCAGTAAATAAGGAAGCCGCAAAGCGACGTTTCTGATGGACTGGATCCCGGCCTTCGCAGGGATGACGAATAAATCGAAACGCCCCGAAACAGGATTTGTTTTCGGGGCGTTTTGCATTTAGATTGCCGCGATGCGGGCAATTAAATTTCTTTTCAAACTGGTGGTCTATTTCATAGTGATCACGGTCGCGTGGGTCGGAATCTACGCCATCGTACCACCGCCAGTCACCGCCACCATGCTACTGGACGGAAATGGCATCACCAAGGACTGGACGAGCTTCAGCGATATTTCCCCCAATATGGTCCGCGCTGTCATCGCCGCCGAGGACGGGAAGTTCTGCAGCCATGACGGTTTTGACACCGAGGCTATTCAAAAAGCAATCCAGCGCAACGCCCAGGGCGGGCGGATAAGAGGCGGCTCGACCATTTCGCAGCAAGTCGCAAAAAATGCCTTTCTCTGGCAAGGCGGCGGATTTTTTCGCAAGGGTCTGGAAGCCTATTTCACCTTCCTGATCGAGACGATCTGGAGCAAGCAGCGGATCATGGAAGTCTATCTCAATATCGCGGAAACTGGCATCGGGACTTATGGCGTACAGGCCGGGGCGCAGCGCTATTTCCATAAAGATGCGAAGGACTTGACCGGCATAGAGGCGGCGCGCATCGCAGCGGCCCTGCCCTTGCCGAAGAAACGGGCGGTCAATGGTGCCAGCGGCTTTACCCGCCGCTATGGCAATACGATTGCGGCGCGGATCAATGTGGTGCGTAATGAGAAGCTGGATAGCTGCATCTATAAATGATCGTGCTCCTGCAAAAGCAGGAGCACGTCTCGTGATTGACTGACAAAACACGATCTTTTGAAAACGCACGGCGGTATCTGCGGGTGCAACCCGACCTTAGCTCAGTCTGTCGATTTCAGGAGATGGATCCCGGCCTTCGCCGGGGCACAATCAGGCGGCGTCTTCTTTTTTCGCCTTGCTGCTCTTGGCAATCACCTTTACCGGATCCTTGGTGCCGGCGACGACATCCTTGTCGATCACAATCTCGTCCACGCCTTCAAAATCGGGCAGGTCAAACATGGTATCAAGCAGGATATTTTCGACGATCGACCGCAGACCGCGCGCGCCGGTTTTCCGTTCGATCGCTTTCTTGGCGACCGCAACCAGCGCGTCATCGGTGAAGGTCAAGCCGACGCCTTCCAGTTCGAACAATTTGGCATATTGCTTCACCAGCGCGTTTTTCGGTTCCTGAAGAATCGTTACCAGCGCATCAATATCAAGATCCTCGAGCGTTGCGATCACCGGCAAACGGCAGACAAATTCAGGAATCAGGCCGAATTTCAGCAGATCCTCGGGCTCGCCCTGGGCGAGCAGTTCGCCGACACGGCGCTCTTCCGGAGCGGCGACATGGGCGCCGAAGCCGATGGATTTTCCTTCGAGACGGTCGCCGATGATCTTTTCCAGACCCGCGAAAGCGCCGCCGCAGATGAACAGGATGTTGGTGGTATCGACCTGCAGAAATTCCTGCTGCGGATGTTTGCGGCCGCCTTGCGGGGGAACGCTGGCGGTGGTGCCCTCCATCAGCTTCAACAGTGCCTGCTGGACGCCTTCGCCCGATACATCGCGGGTAATCGACGGGTTCTCGGCTTTCCGGCTGATCTTGTCGATTTCGTCAATATAGACAATTCCGCGCTGCGCCTTCTCGACATTATAATCGGAAGCCTGAAGCAGCTTGAGGATGATATTCTCGACATCTTCGCCGACATAGCCGGCTTCGGTCAATGTGGTTGCATCGGCCATGGTGAAGGGCACATCAAATGTCTTCGCCAAGGTCTGCGCCAACAGCGTTTTACCGCAGCCGGTTGGACCAACGAGCAGGATATTCGATTTCGCCAGTTCGATATCGCCGGATTTGGCCGCGTGATTGAGACGTTTATAATGATTGTGAACGGCCACTGATAGCACGCGTTTCGCGCGTTTCTGTCCAATCACATAATCGTTCAGCACATTGCAGATTTCCTGCGGCGTCGGAACTTCACCCTCTTTGCGGCCGGTGGCGGCGCCCTTGGTTTCCTCACGAATGATGTCATTGCATAGCTCGACACATTCATCGCAGATGAAAACTGTGGGTCCGGCAATCAGCTTGCGGACTTCATGTTGGGATTTGCCACAGAAAGAGCAATATAAGGTGCTCTTCGAATCAGATCCCGTCAATTTCGTCATATAAAGTCCTTTAAACCGGCCAATATTGTAATCTAACCGTCAAATTCCAAATTGCCACCGCTTTTTTCACGGCTTTCCTAGCGAATTAGCAAGTCTATCAAATATGGCTTAAATTTCATTTAGGGCCGCGCTAACCGCTTATTTAGTATCTTCTGCAGGCACCGGGCGCTTGTTATATACTTCGTCAACAATGCCAAAGGCCTTGGCTTCGTCGGCTTCCAGGAAAGTGTCCCGGTCCATGGCCTTTTCAATCTCTTCGATCGATTTGCCGGTATATTTGGCATAAAGCGCATTCATGCTGGCACGGATACGCAGGATTTCCTTCGCCTGAATCTCTATGTCCGACGCCATGCCCTGGGCGCCGCCCGATGGTTGGTGCAGCATGACCCGGGCGTTGGTTGTCGCCATCCGCATGCCCGGCTCGCCAGCGGCAAGCAGGAAGCTGCCCATTGACGCCGCCTGGCCGACGCAAACCGTACCAACGCGGGGCCGGATATATTGCATGGTATCGTGGATCGCCATGCCGGCAGTCACCACGCCGCCGGGCGAGTTGATATACAGATAGATATCTTTCTTGGGATTTTCCGACTCCAGAAACAGCAATTGCGCCGTAATGATCGACGCCATCCCGTCCTCGACCTGTCCGGTGACAAATACGATCCGCTCACGCAGCAAGCGCGAGAAAATGTCGAAGCTGCGTTCGCCACGGTTGGATTGTTCGATAACAACCGGAACAAGAGCGTCCACAACGGGATTGCGTTCGCCAAAATCAAACGGGTTCATGAAATTTCCTTTATCTAATGACAGCCTATATCTGGACTCTGAGCCGCGCAATCAACCCCCGATTGCATCAACATGACATTGCGCGCGATTTATCCTCGGTCTAAGAGGATTTCAAACACTATATCCCTCGTTTTCTGGAGAGCTTCATGTCTGTATTTTCACCATCTATTGCACCAACTTTTAACGAAGAGGAGAGCGACGGGCCGAATCCGACGGCGATGATGATGAACAAATTCCTCGAAACCCGAACCGTGCTTATATTTGGTGGCGTCGATCAGAAAATGGCCGAACGCGTGACCACGCAAATCCTGTATCTTGATCATGTGAGCCATGATCCCATTCGCCTGATGATCAACTCACCCGGCGGCCACGTCGAATCCGGTGATACGCTCCATGATCTGATCAACTATATCGAATCTCCTGTTGCCGTGGTTGGCACCGGTTGGGTGGCAAGCATCGCGACGCATATTTTTCTGGGCGTTCCCAAGGAGCAGCGTTTCTGCCTGCCCAATACACGCTTTCTGATTCATCAGCCATCCGGTGGCGCTGGCGGCAAGGCTTCCGATATTGCCATCCAGGCTGAAGAAATCGTCAAAATGCGCGAACGGATTGCCCATAAAATTGCCGAGGCAACCGGACAATCACTCGAACGCGTCCTGAAGGATATCGATCGCGATTATTGGATGTCGACCGAAGAAGCCAAGGCCTATGGCATATTGGGTACGGTGATCAACAAAGCCAGCGAAGTCAGCTTCTGATATTCCTCGCCGGGCGGGGGCAACCCGCCCGGCGAGACATTTTCATTGTTACTTGGCAGCTGGCTTCTTCGCTGCAGCTTTCTTCGCCGCTGGCTTTTTAGCCGGAGCTTTTTCAGCAGCAGCTTTTGCCGGTGCTTTCTTGGCCGGCGCTTTCTTGGCTGGCGCCTTTTCTGCATCAGCTTCAGCCTTGGCCGGAGCCTTTTTGGCAGCAGCCTTCTTCGCCGGCGCTTTTTTCTTGGCAGCTGGCTTGGTTTCCGCTTCGTCTTCTGCCTCGATCGCGGTTTCCAGTTCTTCGCGCGTGACTTTGCGGTCGGTTACTTCCGCCTTGTCAAACAGGAAGTCGACGACCTTGTCTTCATACATCGGCGCACGAAGCTGGGCAGCGGCCATCTGATCCTGCTGGATATACTGGACAAACCGATCGCGGTCTTCCGGACGATATTGCTGGGCCGCCTGCTGCATCAGCATCGACATTTCCTGCTGACTGACTTCGACGCCATTGGCCTGGCCGATTTCTGAAAGCAGCAATCCGAGACGGACACGACGCACCGCGATATCGCGATATTCGTCCTTCTCGTCTTCCATTTCCTTGCGGGCGGATTCGGAGTCTTCTTCCTGTGCGGCTTCCTGCTCGAGCTGCTGCCAGATCTGGCTGAACTCGGCTTCGACCATGCTCGGTGGTACTTCAAAATCATGGCTGGCAGCCAGCTGATCGAGCAGCTTGCGCTTCATATGGGTACGGGTCAGGCCGTTAAGCTCCTGCTCGATCTGCCCTTTGAGCAGTTCGGACAGCTGATCGATACCTTCCAGACCCATGGATTTGGCCATTTCGTCGTCGGCCTTGGCGACCTTCGGTTTCTGTACTTCGCCGATGACAACATCGAAGGTGGCATCCTTGCCCTTCAGATCTTCGACATTATAGTCATCCGGGAAAGTGACTTTCACGAGGACTTCGTCATTGGCTTTCTTGCCAATCAACTGGTCTTCGAAGCCCGGGATCAAACGGCCGGAGCCCAATTCGATCGCCATGCCTTCGCCCTTGCCGCCATCAAATGGCACGCCGTCGACCTTGCCTTCAAAATCGATCAGGCATTGATCGCCGGTCTGGGCTTTATATGACTTGGCTGCGGTTTCAAACTGCTTCTGGCTCTCGGCAAATTTCTGCAGGGCTTCATCAACGGTTTTCTTGTCCGCTTCGACTTGCAGTCGCTCCAGCTTCAGACCTTCAACATCCGGCGTCGGAACATCCGGCAGGATTTCCAGATCCAGCTTGACGATCGCGTCCTTGCCAGGCGAATAGCCCTCGTCCAGGTTCACATTGGGCTGCATCGCCGGACGGAGCTTGTTGTCCGTCATGGTTTTTTCGATGCTTTCCTGGATCGTGCTGGAGAGCGCGTCCTGCATCAGGGCATCATTGTGCATCTTGCGCACAAGATTGGCCGGAACCTTGCCTTTGCGGAAGCCGGGCATATTCACCTGCGGCGCCATTTTCTGCACTTCGGCTTCAACCCGCGATTCAATATCTTTCGCGGTAATCTTGATTTCATAGGCCCGCTTCAGACCTTCGTTCAGCTTTTCAACAATCTGCATGACTATCCTTTGGTGCCTTCATATTCAGTGGTTTTTCGATAGAGATTGCAACTAACTTGGTGCGGGCGAAGGGACTCGAACCCCCACACCCTAAGATACCAGAACCTAAATCTGGCGCGTCTACCAATTCCGCCACGCCCGCCCAGCTAAGTCGTCAATATTCTATCGAAGTACGATTGACCCGCGCGCCTAGCGTAAAGGCGCGTGAAGGGCAAGTGGGCAATCCGCGATCAACCCACCATTAAACGACAAGGCTATTCTACCGTTGAAGCCTTAGGGGCAGCAGGTGGAGAGGTCGCCGTGGCTGATTTTACATCGATCACCCGGTCCCGGTCATATTCCAAAATTCCGGGGATGGCTGTGACCCGGTCAATCACCAGGCCGAAATAATTGGGAAATCCCGAGGTTGCGTGGAGATCGGCGGCCAATATTGTATATTCTGACAGCCTGGGGTCGATAGCTGCACCGTCAACTGGCACTTCCCAGCTGATGCTAGTCAGGTGCTCAGGAATATCAAATTCGGTCTTTGGCAGCGGCCGCCCCTCGTCTTTTGCTTTCTGCCGTTCTTCCATCCAGTTGAGTTTCATCATGCCGCCGTTGACGATTTTGCCAGGCGCTATGTCAAATTCAATGCTTCCCATGCACATGCAACTGCCGCCGACCGCATTGGCAAAAACAACCGGCCCGTAAAAGGCATAACGACCGGGTTTTACCCGGTGCAGAAAGGTTGAACGGCCGTCTTTTTTCGAGAAACGGTCAAATGGTCCGATTTGCACCATTCCTTCCTGATCGAGCGACGGGAATGCCAGATTTTGATCGGTCGGCTCTTCCGGCTCGATCGGCTTTTTCTCTCGAGCGCGAGTTGAAGGAGACATGCCGTCCCAACGCTCCATGTCCTTTTGCCATGTCGCATGTTTGCGCTGCCATTTTTCATGTACCTTTTCCAACGCCTCACCCCGGCGCCGGACATAATCGTCGATATCTTCCTTTTCCGGACGACGGACAAAGGTGATGGGAAATGAAAACATCGAACTGGCCGAAGAGGTTTGCACGATGAGGTAAGATTGTGCCGGATCGAGCGTAATTTCTTTCTTGTCACCCACGGCCTGATAATCGCCATCAGCGGCATGACCCGGGGTCGCCAGACAGAATAACGCGGACGCTATCAACATCAGTCGCATGTTCATTTTCCCAATGCTCCCGTGGTTGGCCGCTGCCCCGAAGCGACTTTGGCTTGCTGCTTCAGAAACGCCTGCCGCTTGTCCTCGTCAAGTTCCGAAAAGCCTTCCTCGAAGTTAAAGTCTTGCCAGATTTGCTTGGGCAGCCCGTAGCGGTCGTAACCCTTGTAATGCATGCATCTGCGCATGTTGATGCGGCGCGTCGCCCGAACCTGTGCAGAACCAAAAATCGCGGCGACCATCACATTGGCGATGGCTCCGCCAGCGGCACCCGTGAGCGTTGCATTATATGGATAAGGCGCATCCATATTGCCGAACGGGCTGGCCAGGCCACGCGACAGATCATCGCAAGCGCGCAGGTCGGAATATGCCGCCTTGAAGTCCGTATCCAGCCGGTGGAAATAATAATATTTGTCGAAATCCTTTTCGAATTTCTCGTCTGACGTGAAGGTAAGAGACGGCAATTGGATCGCATCGACATCAACCACTTCGTCGGCAGAAGGCAGGCTGACTGTTGGCACGATGTCTGAATCGCCGCGCGCTTCCTTGGCGACTGAGCCGCCGGCGTCCTGATCCTGTATCACCGCATGAACGGCAGATGGCGCGATCATGGCGCCCACAACTAATGATAAACCCAGCACAGCCTTCATCAGAACATCCCCTATCCCAATTTACCCCAGCAGCTTCTTCAACAGTTCATTCACCACCTGCGGATTGGCTTTGCCCTGCATGGCTTTCATCGTCTGGCCGACAAAGAAACCGAACAATTTGTCCTTGCCGTCGCGATATTGGGCGACCTTGTCTTCGTTGGCTGCCATCACTTCGGCGATGACTGTCTCGATCGCGCCGGTGTCGGATTCCTGAACCAGCCCCTGTTCCTCGACGATTTTCTTCGCGCCCTCGCCGCTTTCGAGCATGATCTCGAAGACCTGCTTGGCGATTTTACCGGAAATCGTGCCGTCGGCGACCAGGCTGAGCAGTTCAGCGCCCTGCGCCGGAGACACCGGGCTATTCTCGATGCCGACACCCATGCGGTTGAGCGCGCCGAATAGCTCCGAGGTCACCCAGTTGGCGGCGCTGCTGGCGATTTCCTCCGGCTTGTCGGTGGTGTCGAGCAATTGTTCGAACCACAGGGCCGTTTCATGCTCTGCGGTCAGGACCGCCGCATTATAGGCGCTCAGACCGAGGACATTCTTATAGCGGGCGCGCTTTTCGTCCGGCAGTTCCGGCAGGCTGGCCTTGCAGTCGAAGATGAAATCATCTTCCAGTTCCAGCGGCAAAAGGTCGGGATCGGGGAAATAGCGATAATCATGCGCATCTTCCTTCGAGCGCATCGACCGCGTTTCATTCTTGTCGGGGTCAAACAGCCGGGTTTCCTGGACCACGGTGCCGCCGTCCTCGATCAGGTCGACCTGACGCTGGGCTTCATATTCGATCACCGCCTGAATGAAGCGCATCGAGTTGACATTCTTGGTCTCGGTCCTTGTGCCAAGTTCGCCGCCGGGCTTGCGCACGCTGACATTGACGTCGGCGCGCATCGAGCCCTGCTCCATATTGCCGTCGCAGCTGCCGACATAGCGCAGGATCGAACGCAGCTTGCGGACGTAGGCGGCGGCTTCCTTGGGCGAGGTCATATCCGGCTTGGAGACGATTTCCATCAGCGCGACGCCGCAGCGGTTGAGATCGACATAGGACATGGTCGGATGCTGGTCGTGCATCAGCTTGCCGGCATCCTGTTCGATATGGATACGCTCGACACCGATCGCCTTGCCGTGGGCATCGGGATCTTTCTCGTCGAGAGAAATCTGGATCACACCCTCACCCACGATCGGGTGATAAAGCTGAGAAATCTGGTAGCCCTGCGGCAAATCGGCGTAGAAATAATTTTTCCGGTCAAAGCGCGAATATTTGTTGATCTGGGCGTTGATCGCGAGACCGGTGCGCACGGCCTGACGGACGCATTCGGCGTTGAGCGTCGGCAGCATGCCGGGCATCGCCGCGTCAACGAGGCTGACCTGCGTGTTCGGTTCTGCGCCAAATTCGGTGGAAGCTCCGGAAAAGAGCTTTGATTCGGATGTGATCTGGGCGTGGACCTCGAGGCCGATCACGACCTCCCATTCGCCGGTTCCGCCCTGGATACGATATGTTGATTCAGTCATTGTCAATTTGCTTTCCGGTCTTACCGTCGAATTGAGCTTCGCCAATGCCACGACGCTCAGAATATGTGTTGAGTTTATGCAAAAGCAGTATGATTACAGCCGTTCCGATCAAGACAGGAACAACTTTCCACAAACTACCCCAACCAGCTTCCCACGGTCGGGTGATATAGGCCATCACACCCATCGAAATAAAATAGACAGGCCAATAAAACCGTCTCAGGTTCACCACCACTGCTCCGGTTTCGCAACAAATCCGGCGCGTTCTTCGATTGCCAGACCCGCGTTAAACACGCTCTGTTCGTCCAGTGCCTTGCCGATGATCTGCAGGCCGAGCGGCAATCCCTTGCCGTCCAGTCCAGCAGGCACCGACATTGCTGGCAGTCCGGCCAGCGAGCTGGGCACGGTGAACACGTCGTTCAGATACATCGCCAGCGGATCATCCATTTTCTCGCCCAGGCCAAAGGCGGCGCTCGGTGCGGTCGGAGTCAGCAGCAGATCGCAGCTGTTCCAGGCCTTGTCGAAATCCTGCGAGATCAATGTCCGGACCTTCTGCGCCTGGGTATAATAAGCGTCATAATAGCCGGCGCTCAGCACATAGGTGCCGATCATGATCCGGCGCTTCACTTCCGGTCCGAAACCGGCTTCGCGAGTGGCAGCATACATGTCCTGCAGCCCTGCCCCGTCCGGCAGATCGCGCAGGCCATAGCGCACGCCGTCATAGCGCGAGAGGTTCGAGGAGGCTTCGGCTGGCGCGATGATATAATAAGCCGGCAATGCATATTTGGTGTGCGGCAGCGAGACATCGACGATGGTCGCTCCGGCATCCTTGAGCATCTCAATGCCCTTCTGCCAAAGCGCATCGATTTCGGCCGGCATGTTGTCGACGCGATATTCCTTGGGAATACCGATTTTCTTGCCCGCGAGATTGCTGTTCAGCGCCGCTTCCCAATCAGGGACGGGGAGGTTCAGCGACGTCGAATCCTTGGCATCAAAACCGGCCATGGCGCCGAGCATGATCGCGCAATCGCGGACATCATGGGCCATTGGCCCCGCCTGATCGAGCGAACTGGCAAAGGCGATCGTGCCCCAGCGCGAGCAGCGGCCATAGGTCGGCTTGAATCCGGTAATGCCGACAAATGCGGCGGGCTGGCGAATCGAGCCGCCAGTATCGGTGCCGGTTGCTGCGGGCGCGATGCGTCCCGATACAACCGCCGCGCTACCACCCGACGAACCGCCAGGAGTCAGATCGCTGTTGCCGCCGTCATTGCGCCGCCATGGCGAAATCACATTGCCGAAGGCGCTGGTCTCGTTGGAGGAGCCCATGGCGAACTGGTCCATATTGAGCTTGCCGAGCATGCCGGCGCCGGCCTGAAACAGATTGGCGGAAACCGTCGATTCATATTGCGGCACAAAGCCCTCGAGAATGAGGCTGGCAGCCGTGGTCGCCACGCCCTGGGTGCAGAACAGGTCCTTCATGCCGATCGGCACGCCGGCCATCTTGCCGAGCGTTTCGCCGTTGGCCTTGACCTTGTCGGTGGCTTCCGCCGCCGCCAGAGCGTGTTCCGGCGTCTCGACGAGAAATGCGTTTAGCGGCTTTGCTGCACTGACCCGCGCAATGAACGTCTCTGCGACTTCCTTTGCGGTGAAATCACCATCCACGATCCCGCTGCGGATATCGGCGATACCCAGTTCAAATATTGCGGTCATTATTCAATCACCTTGGGAACGGCAAAAAAGCCATGTTCGGCCATCGGCGCGTTGGCCAATATCTTGTCGCGGATCTCGCCGTCGGTGACGACATCCTCGCGCAGCCGCAATTTGTTCGGGATCACCGCCGTCATCGGTTCTACCTTCGAACAATCCACTTCGCCCAGTTGCTCGACCCAACCCAATATCTGGTTGAGCTCCGGCACAAAGGCATCAGCTTCGGCTTCGGTAATCGCGATCCTCGAGAGGCTGGCGATCTTTTTGACGGTTTCCTTATCGATTGACATGACTCATTCTTTTTCAGTTCATCTTTTTTCGGGTATTTCGGAATTAAATATTGTACCGAGCGCCGCTAGCACCGGCGTGGAGCGGCTTCAAGCGGATTGAGGCGGCAGCGATCTGGTTGGAGTATCATTTGGCCCGTAAATTTCTCTATTTTGTCGCAAGCATGGTCATCCTGGTGCTCGCCGGCGCGTTTGTTTTTCGCCTCTATGGCGACGAACTGATGGAAGTGGCCTTTGTGCCCGACACCGAATTCACCGCCCAGGAAGTGCTTGAAACCAATGTCTACGCCGATCCACTTATGTGGCTGGCCCGACCGGAACTGGTCAAGAGCAACCCGGCGCTCTGGCTTCCGCAAGGATATGAAGATGCCGAGCCGGCATTGCCGGAGGGCAAGAAAGCCGCCGTATTTTTCATTCACCCGACCTCTTTTCTGGACAAGGACCGCTGGAATGCGCCGCTGGATGACAAGGAATCGCAGGCGCGGGCGCGGATCTTCCTGCGTGGTCAGGCCAGCGCCTTCAACGCCATCGGCGATGTCTGGGCACCACGCTACCGACAGGCGACCATGGGGGCGTTTCTCACCACCAAGCCGGAAGGCCAGCAAGCGCTCGATGCAGCCTATCAGGATGTGCTGGCGGCCTTTGATTATTTTATCACGCAAATCCCGGATGATCAGCCAATCATATTGGCGGGGCACAGCCAGGGCAGCCTGCATCTGACCAATTTGCTCAAGGACCGGGTCGCGGGCACGCCGCTCGCCAACCGCATTGTTGCCGCATATGTCGCTGGCTGGCCGGTTTCGGTGGAAACTGATATCCCGGAAATGGGTCTGGATATCTGCGCAGCACCGGACCAGACCCGCTGCATATTGAGCTGGCAGAGCTTTGCCGAACCCGCCGATTATGGCCGAATTCTGACAGTCTATGACATGACGATCGGTTTCAATGGCCAGCCGCGCAAGGATAGCAAGCTGCTGTGCAGCAATCCGATCAATGGTGATATTGATTCGTCTGCCCTGGCAACCGCCAATCTGGGAACCCTGGTCCCCAATGAGGATCTGAGCGAAGCGACTCTGGTCGCCGGGTCCGTCCCGGCGAGATGCGACAAGCGGGGCTTTCTGCTGATCGGCGACCCACCAGAAATCGGTCCCTATGCCCTGCCCGGCAATAATTATCATGTGTACGACTATAGCCTGTTCTGGGCCAATATTCGCGCGGATGCGCGGCGGAGGATGGCGTCATTTCCGGTTCGCTGATCTCTGCTGATATCGCGGCCTTCGCCGAGGCTCTGCCGGATGGAGGTCGGCTGCTCGGTCTGGATATCGGCACAAAAACGGTCGGCATGGCCCTGTGCGATTCGCACTGGACCTTCGCCACCGCTGCCGAGACCATTGAGCGACGCAAGTTTTCCAAGGATCTCGAGCGTATCAAAGCGGTGATTACCGAACAGAATATCGTCGGACTCGTCGCCGGCCTGCCGCTCAATCTGGATGGCAGCCAGAGCCAGCAGACCCAGGCGGCCCGGTCTTTCGCGCAAAATCTGAAGCCGCTTGGCCTGCCGATATTATTGTGGGACGAACGGTGGAGCACGCAGGCTGTCACCCGTGACCTGATCGCGTCGGACGTCAGCCGAAAAAAACGGGCCAAGGTCGTCGACAAGATGGCCGCTGCCTATATTTTGCAGGGCGCCATCGACAGGCTTGCCGCGCTGGCATGATGCCACTATAGCTCCCGCTTTAATGACATTGCAGCAAACAGGTTCACCGCATCAGTTTCCCACCGGATCGGATGCTTTCCCCCATCGTCATCTATTGGGCATCGCCGGGCTGCAGCCCTGGGAGATATTATTCCTGCTGGAAGAGGCCAAGCAATGGGTCGATCTCAATAAGAAATCGAGCAAACATGCGGATAAGCTGGATGGCCTGACGGTGATCAATGCGTTTTTCGAAAATAGCACGAGAACGCTGCTGTCCTTCGAAATTGCCGGAAAACGCATGGGCGCGGATGTCGTCAATATGCACGCGGCCCAATCGAGTATCAAAAAGGGCGAAACGCTGATCGATACGGCGGTTACCCTGAACGCGATGAAGGCCGATGCGATTGTCATCCGCCACGGCAGCTCCGGCGCGGTGCAATTGATCGCCGACAAGGTCGATTGTCCGGTGCTCAACGCCGGCGATGGCAGCCACGAACATCCGACCCAGGCGCTGCTCGACGCGCTGACGATCCAGCGCCGCAAGGGCGAGATCAGCGGTTTGACGGTCACCATCTGCGGCGATGTGATGCACAGCCGGGTGGCGCGATCCAATATCTATTGCCTGACCACGCTTGGCGCAAAAGTAAGGGTTTGCGCGCCGCCTTCGCTGCTACCTGCCGCGCTGGACCGGTTCAACGTCGAGGTATTTACAAATTTTGACCAGGCGCTGCCAGGCAGCGATGTGGTGATGATGCTCCGGCTCCAGAACGAGCGGATGAACGGTGATTTCATCCCCAGCCCGCGCGAATATCATTATCTCTACGGACTGACGAGGGAACGGCTGATGCTGGCCAACAAAGACGCGCTGGTGATGCACCCGGGGCCGATGAACCGGGGCGTTGAAATTGACAGCGACGTTGCCGATGATCTGAATCATTCCGCGATCACCGAACAGGTTGAGATGGGGGTTGCCGTGCGGATGGCCTGCCTCGATATCCTGACCCGCAAGTCCCGCAGCGTGGAGGGTTGGTCATGAAACAGATTTTCACCAATGCCCGTCTGGTTCTGCCGGACGAGAAACAGCCAACAGCAGGCAGCCTGGTTGTCGAAGGTGATCGCTTTGCCTTGGCGGATGATGTCACGAATGATGAACCCCGGGAAGAAATCGACTGCAAGGGCAGGATATTGGCGCCAGGAATCGTCGATCTGGGTGTTTTCGCGATCGACAAGCCGGCCTTTCGCTTTGGCGGGATTACCCGGGCCGCATTGATGCCCGATCAGTCGCCCGTTCTCGATCTGCCGGCAATGATCAAGCAAAGTGCCGCCGAGGGCAAGCCGGACCTCTGGTCGCATCCGATAGCTGCGGCAACCAAGGGGCTGGCAGGCACGCAACTGGCAGAAATCGGCTTGATGAAACGGTCGGGCGCCAAGGCAGTTGCCACGGGCCGACAATGGATTGCCGATAGCGGTATCATGCTGAAGCTGCTGCAATATTGCAAATCACTGGATTTGCCGCTGATTGTCCACAGTGAGGATGCCGGTCTAACCGCAGGTGCTGTCGCGACCAATGGAGAAACCGCAACCCGTCTGGGTCTGGCCAGCGCGACCGCTGCCGCCGAAGCCGTTTCGATCGCCCGTGATATCGCGCTGGTCCGCGAAACCGGCGCCCATGTCCATTTTCGTCAGGTTACCACTGCGGACGGCCTGACGCTGATTCGCGCAGCAAAATCTGAAAAGCTGCCAGTGACCTGCGGCATCACCCCTGCCCATCTGCTGTTATCGGATATCGCAATCAGCGATTTTCGCACATTTGCCAGGCTTTCGCCGCCGCTGCGGAGCGAAGAAAATCGCCTGGCCTGTGTCGAAGCCGTGAAGGACGGGACAATTGATGTAATTTCTTCGGGTCATGATCCACGAGGCCCCGAGGACAAGCGCCTGCCCTATGCTGAATCTGCCCCGGGCATGGCAGGGGCCGAAACATTGCTGGCTCTGTCACTAACACTGGTCCGCGATGATATTGTTTCGTTCGGTCGCCTGTTCGAGCTTTTGTCCGCCAATCCTGCAAAAATCCTGGAGGTCGAGGCAGGGCTGCTGCGGCCGGGATATGAAGCAGATTTCATCCTGATCGACGAGGACAGCCCATGGCAGGTCGATACCCGCAAAATGGCCGCCGCCGCCGGCAATACGCCATTTGACGGACTTCCCGTACAGGGCCGGGTGACGGCAATATATAAAGGCGGCAGAGCCTATTAGCTCGCCGCCTCTATCGCAATTTTGAATGGACTAGCGTGAAGCCAGTTTTTTCACAGCCTGACTGGCCATGCGCGATGGCGCGGCTTTGTTGACGCTTGTAGCATGGCGCACGATACAATTGCCGCCCTTGGCCTTGATACCGGAACACATGGCTTCGGCTGTTTGCGCATTGCCAAAGCCGATTGCAGCCAATCGGTATAAAGTCCGGCCCTTCACGTTGACCCGCGAACTTGCATATTCGAAAGCACGCAGATCGTTATTTTTGGCGGACAATATCCCCCAGGCACGCTTGGCGCCCTCGGCCGAAGAAAAAGCGCCGAGTTGCACCAAATGGGTCCCCGATGTCGAAGTGACGGTTTTCGAGGCTGGCTGATAGGAAGTTCTTTGCAGCACAGGCCTGGCTGCGGATGAGTCCTGAACAGCATCGGTTCTTGCCGACGCCGACATATTGTTTTCAACAACAAATTTTGTTGGCGGCGCAACGCGGGCTGGTTTGGACTGTGCTTTGTTTACCGGAATATCGGCTGATGCCTGTGCCGTAGCATTGCTTGCTGGCACGGCCACAGACGCCACTTTGACGTTATTTTCCTTGGCCAGGAAATCCACATCATTCCCGGCCTTTGGCGCAGGGCCAATCGCTGGCAGCGGGCTGTTGCGATCAAAGCTGGCCACTTCGCGTCCATAATCTTCATCAGCAGTCGCTGCGACATTTGCCGGTGCGTAGCTCGGCTTGAGAGCCAGCTGAACCGGTTGACCCGGATCATTTGCGACCGGAGACACGTTGAGCACCGTCGCAACGCGCATTTCATAAGCGCCGGGGCGGGCCATCTGGGCCCATTGCATGACCCGGTCATTTACCGCTGTCGGTGCCACATCCTGCACCGCCATCAACTTGGCCTCTTTCCAGCGACCGTCCAAAGCATAAGCCAGGCCGAGATTCTGGCGAGTACGACCAGTAACATTGGATTCGCGGATCGCTTGCTCCAGGACTTCAATCGCAGTCTTGGGGTCACCAGTCAGCGCCAGAGCAAGTCCATAGTCAGCGGCCGGAATATATTGACGATTATTGATGACAAGCGCTTTCGCCTTGTCCGCCTTGCCCTGGCCCAATTGCGCCAGGCTGAGGCTCAGGATCGTGCGCGCATCGGTCTTGCCCAGTTCCATGGCATCCAGAAAGCTGCGTTCCGCCGAGGCCAAACGACCGGCGGACAAATAGGCCTGCCCCAGCAGCGCCCGTGTTTCAGGATCGCTACCAACGCCGGCTACCGAACGCTCGGCATAAGCGATCGCTTCTTCAAGATCGCCTTTCGCCAATGCCTTTTCGGCTTTCTTGGCATATTTTGCGCCATCTTTCACCGTTGCCGGTTTGCTCGACATGGATGCGACGGAGCCGCCTCCAAAGGGGCCGCAACCGGTCAACACGGTGGCGAACACCATGGAGGAAGCAGCCATTTTCAAAATCAGATTGCGTTTCATTTCTATGCCCTCGCATTAAAAGTCAGTCTTTTCCGTGCAAAATTCTCTTCGCGCCTTGTTCAGGCAGCTCCGCGCGATGGAACGCGCTCGGCCAGATCATCTAGTTCGGGGATAGTCCTCAAATATTCGTCCACAGCCTTGGTTACCAATTGCTGCGCCGAGACGTTTTTTACCGCTGTTGCCAACCGCAATTTCAAATGCCGCTCCGGATCGAGACGAAGGGTGAATGCCGTTTTTGCCTTGCGGGTCCGGGATGTCGTGGCCGGGCGTGGTTTTTCGGTTTCGCGCTCGTGAATAACGTCCGCTTCCACCAGTGCTGAATTGTCTACCAGTGGCTGAACTTCGCTGGAAATCGACAATGGCACGGGCACGGTGATCGCCGCGGCATCCTCTGCTTCGGTGGTCGTTTCAAGAACAGGTTTGGTGCCCAATTTTGCAGCAATTTCTTCTTGTTGCTGGCGGACAGCAGCATTGGGATTCGGGATCGCTCCGGCCAGGGGATTATGGTGAACATGCTCGATCGGATGCGCGTCATGATCAGGGTCGACATCATAACCCATATCATTCCAGCCCAGATCTTCATGCGTTTCACCAAATTGATCGGACGATTGATCAGGGAAATTCGAGAAGCCCTGGCGACGCATCGCCGGCTTTGCTCCGCCTTTTCGGGCCAGCAAGCTTGATGAAAGAGACGCAAGCGGTTTCGGTTCGGTCATTTTTTCAGCCTCTCCCATCACGAACCAACCACCCGGCGACCAAAATTGCCGCCTGACCGTTGCATGCCGGCATTGACATTCTGTGCCATCGTCGGAGCGCTGAAAATTGTCCGGCGGAAATTTTTCTCGAGCCGGTCAGAAATATAAGTCCAAAGTTGGACAACCTCTTGCGCTGACCGACTGTTGGGGTTGACTTCCATCACGGTACGGCCGTCGATCATCGAGCCGGCAAAATCGGTACGGTGATGAACGGTGATCGGTGCGACAGTGCCATGCTGAGACAAGGCTACAGCCGCTTCCGAAGTAATCTTGGCTTTCGGGGTAGCGCCATTGACGACAAACAGCAGGGGTTTGCCAGCCCGTTCACACAGGTCAACGGTGGCGCCGACGGCTCTGAGGTCATGCGGACTCGGGCGGGTCGGGATAACGATCAGTTCTGCAACCGAGATCACGCTCTGGATCGCCATGGTGATGGCTGGCGGGGTATCGATGACCGCCAGCTTGAAACCCTGTTGGCGCAATATCGCCAGATCCGCAGCAAGCCGCGAAACCGTGGTTTGCGCAAATGCCGGTAATTCGGCTTCCCGCTCGTTCCACCAGTCGGCCAAGGATCCCTGCGGATCGATGTCAATCAATACGACAGGGCCAGCCCCGGCCAATTGTGCCTGTACAGCCAGATGACCCGACAATGTTGTCTTGCCGGAGCCACCCTTTTGCGAAGCCATTGCTAGAACTCGCACGCTATTCCCCTTGTTCAATCACGGCAGAATTTGCCCGAAAGTTTCTATTCGGCTGCTTTTGTGACAGAACAGGTCTAAAATAGGGTTAACAAGTTCGAGGCGAATTTTGCCCGGATGATAATAAATTTACATCATCCCGACACAGGTTTCCGGAGCGGTCGCTCCAGTTTTTGCTAGACTTGAAGAGTCTCGGCAGTTTAGCAACATGCAAACGGCTGATATCGCAGATTTTTGAAAATTGATTACCAAGGAATATTCCATGAAAAAAGCCCATCATTCCATCGCTCCGTTGCTCGGCATGGCGCTAATTCTGGTGTCGGCACCGGCCTTGGCGGATGTAAAGGCTGGCGTCGATGCATGGGGGCGTGGCGATTTTCAAACAGCGATCAACGAATGGCGCGGACCTGCCGACAAAGGCGATGCCGATGCACAGTTCAATCTCGGGCAAGCGTATAAGTTGGGCCGCGGCGTTCCTCAGGATCTGGGACAGGCGGAAAAATGGTACAAGAAGGCTGCGGATCAGGGACATCTTCAAGCCAATGACAATTATGGCCTGGTGCTGTTCCAGGCCAACCGCCGCAGCGAAGCCTTGCCCTATTTGCAGGCCTCGTCCGAACGCGGGGAACCGCGGGCGCAATATGTTCTGGGTACCGGCTATTTTAACGGCGATTTTGTCGAAAAAGACTGGATCAAGGCTTATGCGCTGATGACCCGCGCTTCGGCGCAGCAACTGCCGCAGGCAACCACCAATCTTGCCCAGATGGATCGCTTCATTCCGATTGAAGACCGGCGGCGCGCCATCGAGCTGGCCGGTCAGATGGAACAGGACGAGAAGCGCGTCAGAACCGCACAAATCGGTGGCCTGCGACCGGCACAGTCGACCGGAGCCGTGCAAAGCGCACAATTGCCGCCGTCAGACCCGGCGATGCCCGATCCAGCTCCGACGCCCGCCCCAGTTCCGACGCCCGGCCCGATCGCTCCCGGCGTAACCTATGCAGCCACTCCGAAACCCGCGCCCGCAGCACCGGTTGCGGCGAAGGCTCCGGTCCGCGCCGCGGCAAGCGGAGACTGGCGTGTGCAGCTGGGGGCGTTTAGCGATGAGGATAACGCCAAAAACCTCTGGAGCAGCCTCGAAAAGAGCGTTTCTGCGCTGGCTGGGTTGCAGCCTTATCTGGTCAAGGCTGGCGGGATCACCCGATTGCAGGCAGGGCCTTTTGCAACCCAGGCGCAAGCAGAATCCATGTGCAGCAGCGTCAAAGCCGCTGGCAAAGATTGCATTTCAAAACGGCGCTAGGACGCGCTTATTTGGCGATCCACTGGTCTGCGGCAATGCCCTGAATATATAGCAGGGCCGTCAAATCATTATATCGGATCGCCACGTCGGCGGCTTGTGCCGCCTTTGGCTTGGCATGATAGGCGATGCCCAGACCGGCCCGTTGCAGCATCGGAATATCATTGGCACCATCCCCGACCGCCATGCATAGTTCCAGGGGCAGGTTCGCCGCTTGCGCGCCCGATTGCAGCAATTCATCCTTGCGGCTCGAATCGACAATCGGTCCGTCCAGAGCCCCGGTCAGAACGCCCTCGCCTTCTCCGAGAATATTGGCATGAAAAGATTCAAATCCAATGGCTTGCGCGACAGGCTTGGCAAATCTTGTAAACCCGCCTGATACGAGAATCGTCGCCGCACCACCCTGTGCCATGGTCCGGACGAGAATTTCTGCACCGGGCATGATTTTGACCCGTTCATCCAGGCATTGCTGGATGGCCGTTGTATCCAGGCCCTTGAGCAGCGCCACCCTGCCCCGGAGCGCTTCTTCAAAATCGAGCTCGCCGAGCATCGCGCGCTCGGTAATGGCTGCGATCTGCGTCTTGATCCCTGCATAATCGGCCAGTTCATCGATACATTCGATGGTGATCATCGTGCTGTCCATATCGGATATCAGCAGTTTCTTTAAGCGGTTTGCTTCCGGTTGCACCGCGATATCGATTTCCCCGGCCATATTTTCGAGATGCGCGCGCGCGGTAACAGGGTCGCCTTCGAAGAAAATATCCAGCGCCCGCCCGTCGATCCGGTCGGACCGGCGGATGATCGTGGCACCAGACGCGTCGAGACTGGCAATCGCCGATTGAATATCTCTCTCATTCAGGGATAATTTTGCTATGAGCGTGGCGATGAACATGATTTCTCCGAAACAGGACCGAAATGTTGCGCTGGTCGTCGGCCCGACGGCCAGCGGTAAATCCGCCTTGGCATTGGAGATTGCCAAAAAGCAACCCTCGGTGATCATCAACGCCGATAGCGCCCAGGTCTATCGCGACCTCACTATTTTGAGCGCGCGGCCGACAGATGAGGAAATGGACGGCATCGAACACCAGCTTTTCGGCTATATTGATGGCCAAGAGGCTTGTTCTGCAGCGCGCTGGGCCGATGACGCCAAGACGGCAATTGCCGCAGCCCATGCGCGCGACATATTGCCGATATTGGTCGGCGGGACCGGTCTTTATGTCCGGATATTGCTCGATGGCATCGCTCCGATTCCGGAAATCGATCCGGCAATCCGGCAGGACATCAGAAAACTGGAAACATTGGAAGCATATCAGGCGCTGCAGGGTCTCGATCCGGTCTCGGCGGAAAGGCTGAATGCGGCGGACACCACCCGCATCCAGCGGGCACTGGAAGTGGTTCGGTCAACCGGCAAGCCGCTGGATCACTGGCAAAAGAACAAGGTCGGCGGCATTGGCGACACAATCAAATTGCATCCCCTAGTACTGCTGCCGCCGCGTGAATGGTTGTACCAGCGCTGTGACTTGCGATTGCACGAGATGATAGAACAGGGTGCGCGGGAAGAAGTGGAGCGCCTGCTGTCGCGCAATCTGCCGGCCAATCTGCCGGTCATGCGGGCGATCGGAGTTGCTGAGATCACCGATTGGCTGGCCGGTGACACAAGCCGGGAAGTCGCAGTGAAGCGGGCGCAAACCGCAACGCGGCAATATGCCAAGCGCCAATATACCTGGTTCCGCAACCAGAGCCCGGCGGAATGGCAGCGGGTAGAGCAGTTATTATGTAACGATAATGAAGATATAATTGAAATATTATTACGCCATTAGCCCTTGACATAATATATTCCGATATGTAGCCAGCCCCCGGATTAACAAAGCCTTGCCTATTGTGTTGCAGTGCATCATGGCGGGCAAACAGCGCAAAACAGACAGTTAATGGAGCATGATGTGGCCGAAAAAAGCGGCGCCGATATATTGGTCGAAACCTTGCTGGACCTGGGAGTGGATACCGTTTTCGGCTATCCGGGCGGTGCTGTGCTTCCGATTTATGATGCGCTTTATCAGCATCCCAAGATCAAGCATATATTGGTCCGGCACGAGCAAGCGGCGACTCATGCTGCAGAAGGCTATGCCCGTTCCACCGGAAAACCAGGTGTCGTGCTGGTGACATCCGGCCCCGGCGCGACCAACGCCGTCACCGGTATTACCGATGCGCTGATGGACAGTATCCCGATGGTCGTCATCACCGGCCAGGTCGCTACCAATCTGATCGGCACAGACGCCTTTCAGGAAGCCGATACGATCGGCATCACGCGCCATTGCACCAAGCATAATTATCTGGTGAAAAAACCGTCGGATCTCGCGCATGTCGTGCGCGAAGCCTTTCACATCGCGACCAAGGGCCGCCCGGGTCCAGTGGTCATCGACATTCCCAAAAATGTTCAGGTTGCAGCGGCGGAATTCAGCCGCAATGCCGCCACGGGCCCGTCCCGCTACCGGCCCCAGACCGAAGGCGATTTCAAGGCGGTCAACGCCGCTGCCGAAATGATCATGAATGCGAAAGCGCCGATTCTCTATACCGGCGGCGGGATCATCAACAGCGGACCAAAGGCCAGCGAAACGCTGCGAGAACTGGCCGAATTGCTGGGATGCCCGGTCACCTCGACGCTGATGGGACTGGGCGCCTTTCCGGCGTCATCGGACAAATGGCTCGGCATGCTCGGCATGCACGGTACGTTTGAAGCCAATATGGCGATGAACAAGGCCGACCTCGTGGTGTGCCTCGGCGCGCGCTTTGACGACCGTATCACGGGCCGGCTCGATGCCTTTTCGCCGAACAGCAAGAAAATCCATGTCGATATTGATCGCTCGTCGATCAACAAGACCATAAGAGTCGACCTGCCGGTTGTCGGCGACGTCGGCCGGGTGATGGAACAATTGATCGCGGTGCTCAAGGGCCGCCGCTTTGCCACTCCGGAACATGCCGAATGGTGGTCGCGGATCACCGGCTGGCGGGCAACCAACTGCCTTGATTATCCTGAAAGCAAAGAGGAAATCATGCCGCAGCTGGCTATTCGTAAGCTGTGGGAAGCGACCCACGAACGCGAACCGATCATCACCACAGAAGTCGGTCAGCACCAGATGTGGGCGGCCCAGCATTTTGACTTTGAAAATCCCAATAAATGGCTGACCAGCGGTGGCCTCGGTACGATGGGCTATGGCTTGCCTGCCGCCATTGGCGCGCAATTGGGCAATCCCGATGCGCTGGTCATCGATATCGCTGGCGAAGCGTCGATTCAGATGAATATCCAGGAGCTCGGTACGGCCACTCAATATCGACTGCCGGTGAAGATATTCATCCTCAACAATGAATATATGGGGATGGTCCGCCAGTGGCAGGAACTGACCTATGAAAGCCGTTATTCAAACAGTTACAGCGATAGTTTGCCAGACTTTGTGAAGCTGGCCGAGAGTTACGACTGGACCGGCATCCGTATTGATGACCCTGCTGACCTTGAAGCCGGCATCCAGAAGATGCTGGAAACCGACGGCCCGGTCATGGTCGATTGCCGCGTCGCCAAACTGGCAAATTGTTACCCGATGATCCCGTCCGGCGCCGCCCATACCGAAATGCTGCTAACGGCAGAGGACGTAAAGGGCACTATGGACGACCAAGCAAAGGCGCTAGTGTGATGCATATTCATGAAGAAGCCGTAGAACGGCACGTTCTCGCCGTATTGGTCGACAATGAAGCCGGAATATTGGCGCGTATCGCCGGTATGTTTACCGCGCGCGGCTATAATATCGAGAGCCTGACCGTGGCTGATATCAGCGAAGATCATGCGATCAGCCGGATCACCATCGCCACCAACGGTCCGCCGCATGTGATCGAGCAGATTATCGCCCAGCTTGACCGGCTGGTGCCGGTGCACAGCGTTCGCGACCTGACCGAATCCGGGCCGCATGTGCAGCGCGAGCTTGCGCTGGTGAAGGTTGCTGGCAAAGGCGAGAATCGGATCGAAGCAATGCGGCTCGCCGATGCCTATCGCGCGCGGATCGTCGATGCCTCGACCGAGAGCTTCATCTTCGAGATTACCGGCGCGCCGGAGAAGATCGAAACATTTGTCGCGCTGATGCGGGAAGTCGGCCTCGTCGAGGTCGGACGAACCGGTGTCGTCGCGGTCGGACGTGGACCGAACGCCGGTTAATATCGAATTTAGTCAAACCGTCATTCTGGACTGGCTTCAGGATCTACCCAACGGCTCACGCGGGCCTTGCAATGGAGGCTGAAACAAGTTCAGCATGACAAAAAGAAGGAAAGAAAAGAGAATATGAAAGTCTATTATGACGCCGATGCTGACCTCGGCCTGATCACCGGAAAAAAAATCGCGATTGTCGGCTATGGCAGTCAGGGCCATGCCCACGCCCAGAACCTGCGCGATAGCGGCGTCAAGGAAGTGGCCATTGCGCTGCGTGCCGGCTCTGCAACCGCGAAAAAGGCCGAAGCGGCCGGATTCCAGGTTATGACCAACGGCGATGCCGCAAAATGGGCCGATATCGTCATGGTTCTCGCGCCCGATGAGCATCAGGCGGCGATTTATGCCGATGACCTGCACGCCAATATGAAAGAAGGCGCTGCTCTCGCCTTCGCCCATGGTCTCAACATCCATTTTGGCCTGATCGAAGCGCGCGCAGATCTCGACATCATCATGATCGCTCCCAAGGGCCCCGGTCATACGGTGCGCAGCGAATATCAGCGCGGCGGCGGTGTACCCTGCCTGATCGCGATTGAACGTGATGTTTCGGGCAATGCCCACGATGTAGCGCTGGCTTATGCCTCAGGCGTAGGCGGCGGACGCTCGGGTATTATCGAAACCAATTTCCGCGAAGAATGCGAAACCGATCTGTTCGGTGAGCAAGCCGTGCTCTGCGGCGGGATCACGCATCTCATCCAGGCAGGCTTCGAAACCCTGACCGAAGCCGGATATGCACCGGAAATGGCCTATTTCGAATGTCTGCATGAAACCAAGCTGATCGTCGACCTGCTCTATGAAGGCGGGATCGCGAATATGCGCTATTCCATCTCCAATACCGCAGAATATGGCGATATCACCAGTGGCCCGCGGGTTATCACCTCCGAAACCAAGGCGGAGATGAAGCGGATATTGGCGGATATCCAATCCGGTCGTTTCGTGAAGAATTTTGTGCTCGACAATCGGGCCGGACAACCGGAACTGAAAGCCGCCCGCAAGGCAGCGGCCGCGCATCCGATCGAAGAAACCGGCGCACAGCTCCGGGCGATGATGCCGTGGATTGGCGCGAACAAGCTGGTCGACAAAGAAAAAAACTAGATCCGATCTAGACGGGTGGCCTCACGTGAGGCCGCCCGGTCCCGGGCATCGGCAAAATTCAAGAGTTCAGCCGTAAGTTCGTGGTCGCATTGCTGTACCAGTCGTTCGACAGAGGCTCTCAGGCTCTCGTCAGCCGTCACCGTTTTTGACGCCATCGCCCATCCCGGAAACTGCCGACGGCTTATGGTACCGCTTTTCAAACGCATGATTGCCTGATGACGCTTGTCCATCGCAATGCGGGCAAATGTGGCCTCGACCTTGGCTTCATCCCCTTCCAGATATTGATAATATCTCCGGCGATCATGGATCAATATCCCGGTTATCCCGTCGCGATCGTTATTATTTTTGGCTCGACGCAAAAGATCATCGGCCTCATCGCCATCCATTTCGCGGGTTGGTCTGCTCATATAGACAAGACAATACATTCGCGTATTTCCATCGATAGTTTGGGCCGGACTTAACGCATCAGTCTTAAAATATTGTAACTTAGCGTAAAAAAGGCGACGGGAATATTCCCGCCGTGTGAGAGACTTTCAGACCCGCTGTCTCCTAACCGAGATGATATTCGCGCGGATCGTGACGGCAATATGACAAAATTGCACCAGCAAGGTTGATTTATCTGGCCGTCCAGATAGAAAGCTTTTCATGACGAGGTTAAAAGCTCTCTCGCTGCTACGACTTATACGCCCTTAGGCGTACCGATGCTGCTGCCAAAAATGCGCAGCGCCCCGCCTAAGGGACGATTTTCCAGAAAATATAAGCAAACCCGCGAATTTGTGCCTTGCGCGCAATTTCCAGCAGCATAAGAGTGAAGACATGCACCAGAACCCGTCGCAAAAATATCGTCCGTTCCCGCAAATCGACCTGCCCAACCGGCAATGGCCGTCGCGCACCATCGACAAGGCGCCGCGCTGGCTGTCCACCGATCTGCGCGACGGCAATCAGGCCCTGATCGATCCGATGGATGCCCAGAAGAAGCAGCGTTTCTTCGATCTGCTGGTCAAGATCGGCATCAAGGAGATCGAGGTCGGCTTCCCGTCCGCCGGCGCCACCGATTTTGATTTTATCAGCGGTCTCGTCAAATCGGGCAAGATCCCCGATGACGTCATGGTGCAGGTCTTGACCCAGTCCCGCCGCGACCTGATCGAAACCAGCTTTGCCAGCCTCGAGGGCGCACGGGCGGCGATTGTCCATCTCTACAACGCGGTGTCTCCAGCTTGGCGGGACGTCGTGTTCCGGCTCGACAAGCAGGGCGTGAAGGATATCGCCCGGGAAGGCGCAACCATATTGCGCGAACAGGCCGAGAAATATCCCGATACCGACTGGCATTTCGAATATTCGCCGGAAACTTTCTCGACCGCCGAACTGGATTTCAGTCTGGAAGTGGTGGAAGCGGTGATGGAGATCATCGAGCCGACCGCCGAAAAACCGCTGATCCTCAACCTGCCGGCCACGGTCGAAGCGGCCACCCCCAATATATACGCCGATCAGGTCGAGTGGATGTGCACCAACATCAGCAAGCGCGAGCATGTCGTGATCAGCCTGCACACCCATAATGACCGGGGATCGGGCATTGCCGCATCCGAACTGGGCCTGATGGCCGGTGCGGACCGGGTTGAAGGCTGCCTGTTCGGCAATGGCGAACGCACCGGCAATGTCGACCTGGTGACATTGGGTCTGAATCTCTACACCCAAGGTGTTGATCCTGAACTTGATTTTTCCAATATGGATGAAATCGTCAAGACCGTGGAATATTGCAATCAGCTGCCGGTTCCGGCTCGCCATCCCTATGCTGGGGAGCTGGTCTTTACCGCTTTCTCCGGTTCGCATCAGGACGCGATCAAGAAAGGCTTTACCGCGCAGGAACAGCGCAATGACGAGTTTTGGAACGTCCCCTATCTGCCGATTGATCCGCGCGACCTTGGCCGGGATTATGAAGCCGTCATCCGGGTCAACAGCCAGTCCGGCAAGGGCGGGATCGCCTGGATCCTGGAACAGGATTACGGGCTGAAGCTGCCAAAACGCCTGCAAGCCAATTTCAGCCGCACGGTTCAGGAACTGGCAGATGAAACCAGTCGCGAACTGTCATCAGCGGATATTTGGGAAGCTTTCCAGGCCCGCTATCATCTCGATGGCAGCGGCCCCTATAGTCTGATCGACTATGACGAACGGGCAACCGGTGGCGAGCGGATTTTTGTCGGTAAGGTCCGGGGGCCGGAAGGCGAAATAGCAGTCAGTGGGCGCGGCAATGGTCTGATTTCCAGCGTCGTTGATGCGGTTTCCACCGCCCTTGGCATAAGCCTCGAAATCATCGACTATAACGAACATGCGCTCGGTTCGGGCAAGGATGCGCAGGCAGCGGCCTATATCGAGTGCAAGACCGGCGATGGTAAAGAATTTTACGGCGTCGGTATCAACAGCGATGTCGCCACCGCGTCGGTCGAGGCCTTGCTCAGCGCCGTCAACCGGATTTAAGCGGTCAATTAAAATAACAGTAGAATATGCCACCGCATCGGCTAATGCGGTGGTATATTATTTCAGATCGGGGTTATCATGACTTTACCAGCCATTTTTGACAATCTTCGCCTGCCGCTTATCGGCTCCCCTTTGTTCATCGTGTCCGGGCCGGAGTTGGTTATTGCCCAGTGCAAGGCTGGCATCGTTGGCAGCTTCCCCGCCCTCAACGCCCGCCCCCAGAGCATGCTTGATGAATGGCTACACCAGATCACCGAAGAACTGGCAGAATGGAACCGGGACAATCCGGACAAACCGGCAGCCCCTTTCGCGGTCAACCAGATCGTCCACAAGTCCAATGACCGGCTTGATCAGGACATGGCGACCTGCGCGAAATGGAAAGTGCCGATCGTGATCACCTCGCTGGGGGCGATTGAAGACCTGAACACGGCTGTGAAAGGCTGGGGCGGCATTGTCCTCCATGATATTATCAACAACCGCTTTGCCCACAAGGCGATCGAAAAAGGCGCGACTGGCCTTATTCCGGTTGCCGCTGGCGCTGGTGGCCATGCCGGCACCTTGTCACCGTTCGCATTGATGCAGGAAATCCGCGAGTGGTTTGACGGCCCGGTCGCACTATCCGGTTCGATCGGCAATGGCGCGTCGATTTTGGCGGCCCAGGCGATGGGTGCCGATCTCGGCTATGCCGGCTCTGCCTTTATCGCGACGAAAGAGGCCAATGCCGATCAGGGCTATAAGGAAGGCATTGTCGAAGGCAAAGCCGCCGATATCGTCTATTCTGACCTGTTTACCGGCGTGAAGGGCAATTATCTGCGCCAGTCGATCGAAAATGCAGGTCTCGACCCCGATAATCTGCCGCAGGGTGACTATAAGACGATGAACTTCGGTTCTGGTGGCAATACCGAGAAAAAGGCCTGGAAAGACATCTGGGGCTGCGGCCAGGGCATTGGACTGATCAATGATGTGATGAGCGTTCAGGACATGGTCGACCAGTTTACCAAGGAATATCGGGACGCGCGCGAAAGCCTGAAAACCCGGTTCAATTATTGAGCTGATATCCGCTCGGAAACCTGCTGACAGTCAATCAATCCGGATTCGGCGCAGCTTGCTGATCGGAGGACGAATCGCCAGCGACGTAAATCGGTCCGTCGTTGCCAATCGCAAATCGTCCTCCGACCAGACCGACAAACAGGACCAGAATGACCAGCCATATCAAGAATATGCCGCTGGTGATCCGCCAGTTTCTTGGCGGCAATCCCTGAACCAGAAATGTCACAATGCCGGCCACGTTGATGCACACCAGATTTGTTGCCAGCAAGAACAGCGCCCTCAATCCGAGCATTTCTTCACCACTGCCAAAGAATAGACCGGCGGCGGCAATCGGCGGCACCAGCGCCACCGCAATCATGACACCAACCAGGGAGAGCGACGCACCCTGGCTGAACGCCAGCACACCAGCGGCGCCGCAAGCCAGAGCCAGTGCGATATCGGCAGGGTGGACGATCGTGCGGTTCCTGAGTTCCGCCACCAGCGGATTGACCTCGATGAACATACCGAACAAATAGGTAAAAACCAGAGCAGCCAATATCCCTGTGACCAGCGTGATGATTGCCTTGCGACCCAGCGCCTTGTCTCCCAACGTCGCTGCCATTGCCATCGCCATGGTCGGACCGAGCAACGGTGCTATGATCATAGCGCCGATGACCACGGCCGTTTGACCGCTGCGCATGCCCAAAGCCGCGATCAACGCGGAAAGGGTCACCGTCAGCAGATAATTGGGACGAAGTTCCAGACTGACTTCGATGTCATCATAAAGTTCGTTGGTGCTGATTCGGTCACGGGTGAAGAAAATTTCCAACCTGCTCGGCGGCTTCTGCTCGCCGGAAGCGGAAGGGACGATTACCTCCAATTCAGGGATTTGAGGCAAAACCGCTTCGACCTGCAGGACAAGAACCGAAAAACCTGCACTATCCTTGAAATTAGCGTCCAGTTCGGCGATCAACGCCTCAATCGCCCGCCCTGGCACAACGCAGGAAAATTTTTCGAGGCCTCCCGGAACAGCTTCCTGCCAATAGCGGCTGCAATGCTTTTCGATGACTGACTTTGCCCGCAGCACTTCCGTGTCGGGTACGATTATTTCAACCAGCCTTGCCTACATATTGGGTTCCTTCCTCCAGCGAAGCGATGGAAAGGCACAAAAATTTCAAACCAGATCAGGTCAAGCCTGCATCTCTTTATCGATGGTCCTTTCGGCGCCGATGGCTCGTTACATTTCTCCGCGCTCACGCCGCAGCGCGAACCATTTTGCGACGTTGCGGTTATGCTCTTCCAACGTATTGGCAAACACATGGCCGCCCTTGCCATCGGCGACAAAATATAGCGCTTTGGTATCCGCGGGATTGAGTACGGCTTCGATTGATGCGCGACCGGGATTTGCAATGGGCCCCTTGGGCAAGCCGACCATCGCATAGGTATTATAATCATTGACCTGCGCTATCTCCGACTGCCGGATGCGGCGCCCCAGCGGCTTTCCTCGGGTGATCGGATAGATGATGGTTGGATCTGCCTGCAGCATCATGTTTTTGCGGATGCGGTTGCTGTAAACGCCCGCTACGGTGCGTCTTTCGCGGGCCAGTGCCGTTTCTTTCTCGACGATCGCTGCCAATATGACCGCTTCTTCGGGCGTTTTGACGATCGTGTTCGACGAGCGCTTCGGCCACAATTCTGCAATCGTATCCTGCATCGCCTTTTGCATGCGCAGCAGCACCGCCGCCCGCTGTTCGCCGCGTTCAAAACTGTAGCTGTCCGGCAGGATGGATCCTTCCGCTGGCACCGGAATATCGCCCTTGAGCAGTTTCTCGGCCATTAGTTTTTCATAGACGATGATTGACGGCGTACCTTCCGGAATGGTCAGCAGGCGTAGCACCGCTTTGCCGCCCTGCAGAATATCCAATATCAGCGCGTTACTGGCGCCGGCCGGGATTTCGAATTCTCCGGCCTTGATCGGTTCCGATCCGCCCAGAATTTTGGCCCGCGTCAAAAAGGCATCGGCGGATTTGATGACCCCTTCCGATTCCATGACCTTTGCGGCCATGGCCAGGCTCGAACCAGATTTGATCACAATCGTGCGCTGATTTTCCAGTGGTCCGCTAGCGTTCCAGCCATAGAGGAAATTCCCGGCCAGCAGGACTGCAATGATCGCCGCCGCCACCAATATCAGGCAACCGAGACGGCGCATGATATTAGATGGCTTTCATTATAATACTGGCATTGGTTCCGCCAAAGCCGAAACTGTTGCTCAGCACGGCTTTCACTTTGCGCTTTTTCGCAAAATGGGGAACCAGGTCCACGCCTTCACACCCTTCATCCGGATCGTCGAGATTAAGCGTCGGCGGGACGATCTGATCCCGAATGGCCAGAGCGCAGAAAATAGCTTCCACGGCTCCCGCGCCACCGAGCAAATGGCCGATCGCTGATTTGGTTGAGCTCATCGACATTGTCTTGAGGTCATCCCCGAACAGACGCTTTATCGCCGCCAGCTCTATGGTGTCAGCCATCGTGGATGTACCGTGCGCGTTTACATAATCAATATCAGCGGTGGTCAGTCCCGAGCGCTTGAGGGCCATTTCCATCGACCGATAGGCTCCCGTGCCGCCAGGATGCGGAGCGGTGACATGATAAGCGTCTCCGGACATGCCATATCCGATAACTTCGCAATAGATTTTGGCACCGCGGGCCTTGGCATGTTCATATTCTTCCAGAACAACGACGCCTGCGCCCTCGCCCATCACAAATCCATCGCGGTCCTTGTCATAGGGCCGGGAAGCTGCCGTAGGGTCATCGTTGCGCTTGGTAGAAAGCGCCTTTGCCTGCGCAAAACCGGCGATTCCAATCGGACAAATGGTCGCTTCGGCGCCGCCGGCCAACATCACATCGGCGTCATCAAGAGCAATCATTCGCGCGGCATCGCCAATACTATGGGCCCCGGTCGAACAGGCCGTCACCACCGCATGATTCGGCCCCATCAGACCATATTTGATCGAAACCTGGCCAGAAATGAGATTTATCAGACGTCCATGGACAAAATGCGGGCTGACCCGGCCTGGACCACGTTCATATAATACGATCGACTCTTTTTCGATTCCCGGCAATCCACCGATCCCGGAACCGATCGAACAGCCGGCGCGCAGCTTGTCTTCCTCGGACATATCCGTGAGACCGGCATCCTCGAGCGCCTGTCCGGCGGCATCGATACCGTAAATGATGAATGGATCCACCTGTCGCTGAACCTTGTGGTCCACGCGCAAATTCGGATCGAAACCATATTCATGATCGGCCGGCTTTACCTCGCAGGCGATATGGCATTTTTGATCTGATGCATCAAAACGGGTGATCTTTCCCGCGCCCGACTTGGAAGCCAATATATTGCTCCAGGTCGTTTCCACATCTCCGCCCAGCGGCGTTACCAGGCCCATTCCGGTTACAACTACACGGCGCATATCATGCCTCTCCTTGCGGGCTTCCGTTGCCCGAAATCAAAAACGGCCACCGGTTCAGGACATTCCTCCCGGGCCGGTGAGCCGCTTTGCTGTCTTCCAGCGATCATTGGCCCCGAGGTGTGCCCTATTCCTTGGCAGCACCTCAAAATCAATTAAGCCTTGTTTTTGTCGATAAAATCGATGGCGTCTTTGACTGTGCCAATTTTTTCGGCTGCATCATCAGGAATTTCGACGCTGAATTCTTCTTCAAACGCCATAACCAGCTCAACAATGTCGAGGCTGTCAGCGCCCAGATCATCGATGAAAGCAGCTTCTTCGGTCACTTTGTCGGCTTCAACACCCAGATGCTCAACAACGATCTTTTTTACGCGGTCTGCAGTCTCACTCATGAGAGGTCCTTTTTGTTACAAATGAAATTCAATTTCGTCCTAGTGCGGTGGCGCGCGCCTTGCAAGTGTCCGTGAAGTCGAAATCGTACCGGAGATCAAATTTTTAGGCAAAGGCCTAGGAAATCATCGCCATACCGCCATTCACGTGCAAGGTCTGGCCGGTGACATAAGCGGCCTCCTTACTGGCCAAATAGACCACGGCGGCACCGATATCGTCGCCGCTGCCCATTTTCCCTGCCGGAATCTTGCGATTAATCTCTTCCTTCTGGGCATCGGTCAGCGCATCGGTCATCGGCGATTCAATGAATCCGGGGGCGACGCAATTGACGGTGATATTGCGGGAGGCCAGTTCCTGCGCCAACGCCTTGGACATGCCGACAAGGCCTGCCTTGGACGCAACATAATTGGCCTGTCCCGGATTGCCGGTCGCGCCGACAACCGAACTGACCGAGATAATCCGGCCATGGCGCGCCTTCATCATCGGCCGGGCAGCCGCACGGATGAGGCGAAAGGCGGATTCCAGATTGACCCGGATGACGTCGGAAAAATCTGCATCAGACATGCGCATCACCAGTCCGTCGCGCGTGATACCGGCATTGTTGACCAATATGTCCAGCTTGCCGAGCTTTGCTACCGTATCCGGGACCAAAGCATCGACTTCTTCGGGTTTGGACAGATCGCACGGCATGACAATATGGCCCTCGCCTGCCATTTCGGGAATCATCTCCATCAGCACGTGCATGCGCGTTCCCGAAAGTGCGATTGTCGCGCCTTGCGCGGCTAGGGATTTGGCAATTGCCGATCCGATTCCCCCCGATGCTCCGGTTACCAGGGCGGTCATTCCGCTTAAATCAAACATTCCAAATTCCTTCAAAATTCGAGATAAAAGAGCCAGATAAAGCGATCGATTGCTGCTGCTACAGACTTTTCAGAAAGGCTTCGATGTCAGCCAATGAGACAAGGCTGACGGTTTCCACGTCGGGCGCAATCCGCCCGACCATTCCGGTCAGGACCTTGCCGCCAAATTCGACAAATTGATCGACGCCGGCTTCCGCCATGTTGCCGACCGATTCCCGCCAGCGCACGGTTCCGGTCACTTGCTGAACCAGCAGATTGCGAATTTCATCGACGTCGAAGACCGGAGCTGCGGTGACATTGGCAAAAACCGGCACAACCGGCGGGAATATGCTCGCTTCTGCGAGCGCTTCTTCCATGGCTTCGGCTGCCGGTGCCATCAGTGAACAGTGGAACGGCGCCGACACCGGGAGCAATATACCGCGTTTGATGCCATGGTCTTTGGCCGCCGCAATGGCACGCTCAATCGCACCCATATGCCCTGAAATCACCACCTGAGTCGGGTCATTGTCATTGGCCACGGTACAAATTTCGCCTTGCGCCGATGCCTTGGCCAGCACCGATGCCTTTTTGATGTCCGCTCCCAGCAACGCCGCCATGCCGCCTTCGCCCACGGGCACCGCTTTCTGCATCGACAGGCCGCGCAATTTCAACAATTCTGCGGTTGTCGTCAGGTTCAGTGCCCCGGCTGCGCACAGCGCGCTATATTCGCCAAGGCTGTGGCCAGCGACATAGCTGCACAAATCCCCCAGCGACTTGCCGCAATCCTTTTCCATCACCCGCAGAGTCGCGACAGCATTGGCCATGATCGCCGGCTGGGCATTCTCGGTCAGGGTGAGCTGATCCAGAGGGCCGTCGCACATCAGCTCAAACAGATTCTGCTCCAGCGCGTGATCGACTTCTTCGAAAACTTCGCGAGCGGTGCTGCTCGCCTCGGCAAGCGCCTTGCCCATGCCGACAGCCTGGCTACCCTGTCCCGGAAAAATAAATGCGCGCATGATGACCCCCAATTGCAAAATATGATGCGGAATTAGGGAGGATTGGCCGGTCATGCAAGCGTCGCCATAGCGTGGTAAAAGCATTGCGTAATTTTAATCGTCTGATTAAACCCCTTGCATGATCGATGAAACCTTCCAGCAAAAGCTTGCAGAATATTGTGCCAAAAGCTTCGGCGCCGGCGGTGAACTGACAGAAGTGCAGCGGCTGTCGGGCGGCGCGAGCATGGAAAGCTGGGCGTTTTCCTATGGTGGCGAGGAATATGTCCTGCGCCGCCTGCCCAGCGGCCTGTCCCCGGATGATGACGGGTTGCGCGGAGTCCCTCTCGCCACTCAGGCGGATATCATCGAGCTGGCACGATCGGCCGGAGTCACGGCCCCGCAGGTTCGCGGTCGACTGAAACCTGACGATGGTCTGGGCGAAGGCTTCATCATGACCAAGGCGGAGGGAGAAACCCTGCCGCATAAAATTCTCGGCAATCCGGCCTTCGCCGAAGCCGAAAGCCGGTTGACCGAACAATGCGCCCGGGAATTAGCCGCCATTCACCGGATAGAGATGGGCCCGCTGCTCCAATCGCTGGAATATTTTTCACCCGCGGACCTGATTCGGGTTCAGAAAGAAAAATATCACGAAATTGGCGGCCAAATGCCGATCTATGAATATGCCTTTCACTGGCTGGAGCAAAATGCGCCCGATGCCAGCGACAAATATCTGGTGCACGGCGATTTCCGGATGGGCAATCTGATGATCGACCAGCAAGGTCTGTCGGCGGTGCTTGACTGGGAACTGGTCCGGCTGGGCGATCCGGTGCAGGATCTTGCCTATCTGTGCACGCCGAGCTGGCGATTTGGTCATTATGAAAAAGCCGCCGGTGGCTTCGACAGCGCCGAATCCTTTCTGGCAGCTTATGCCGCCGCCAGCGGCGCCGAGGTGGATCCCGACCGGTTCCGCTTCTGGCTGATCTATTCCACCCTCTGGTGGGGTATCGCATGCATGGTGATGGGGCAAATCTGGCGCAGTCATGCTGACCGCTCGCTGGAACGCACCGTGATCGGCCGCCGCGTATCCGAGGTGGAGATTGATCTGGCCTTGTTGTTCGAAGAGATTTTGCCCGATACCATATCCACCCCGCTCGACTGGTCGGTGCCCGAAGCGGAAAGCGTGACCGGCGAGACCGGCTATGGCGAGCTGCTGACGGCGCTGGACGAATGGAACGCCAAGCAAGTATTGCCCGGCCTGAAGGGTCATGACAAATTCCAGTCCCGCGTCGCTGGCAATGCCCTCGGCATCGCGCGACGGCAGGTGGAATGGGGTCCCGGTTTCCGGGATTCCGCCAGCGCCAGGCTCGCCGCTATCGGTTATGATCATCGACAGCTTTGCAGCGGACTTTCAAAAGGTGACATCGCGATAACCACTGCGGCTGTCTGGGACCATCTGCGGCTGTCCGCGTTGGAACGGCTGTCCATCGATCAACCCAAATATGCCGGCCTGAAGGTCGCGCTCAACAAATGGAGCTCAACATGACCAATTTTGAAATCCCGCAGGACATTGAAGATTATCTGAATGTGCTGGATGCGTTCATCGAGGCCGAGATCAAACCATTGGAGCAGCGCGATGACAATATCCGTTTCTTCGATCACCGGCGGGAAAATGCGCGGACCAATTGGGAAAATCAGGGACTGCCAACCGAGGAATGGGAAGCGTTGCTGGTTGAAATGCGGCAGATCGCCGATGCCGCCGGCCATTATCGCTATGCCTTGCCCGAAGAATTTGGCGGCCAGAACGGCACCAATCTCGGCATGGCGCGGATTCGCGAACATCTGGCGCACAAGGGTCTCGGCCTGCACAATGACCTGCAGAATGAAAATTCGATCGTCGGCAATCTGGTGCAGCCGCTGATGTTGCGCGACTTTGGCACCGAGCAGCAGAAGCGCGACTATATTCCGGCGATGCTGGCGGGCAAGATGGGCTGGTGTTTCGGACTGACCGAAGAGCATCATGGCTCGGACGCAACCTGGATGGACACGACGGCGGTGCCGGAAACCCGCGACGGGGTCGATGGCTGGCTGATCAACGGCAACAAGATGTGGACCACCGGTCTGCACAAGGCGTCGCATGTAATGACCTTTGCCCGGCATAGCGGCAAGGATGGCGACGCGCGCGGGATCGGCTGTTTCATCGTGCCGGTTGATGCCGAAGGCTTTGAAGTCGGCGAATATATGTGGACATTCAACATGCCCACCGATCATCCCAAATGTTCCTACACCAATGTCTGGATTCCTGCCGATGCGGTGCTCGGCGATCTCGACATGGGCCTCGCCTGCGCCCAGCATTTTGTCCATGAAAATCGCATCCGCCAGGCCGCTTCGTCGCTCGGCGCGGCACAATTTTGCATTGATGAATCGGTCAAATATGCTGGCGAACGCAAACCGTTCGGCAAGCCCTTGTCGATCAATCAGGGCATTCAATTTCCGCTGGTCGAACTGCACACCGAGGCAGCGATGCTGCGCCAGCTGATCTACGCCACCGCGGCCAAGATGGACACGATGCCGAAACCCGATGTCGCCAAATATCTCTCCGCCCAGGTTTCGATGTGCAACTATCGCGCGAACCGCCTGTGCTGCGATGCGGCTGACCGCGCGATGCAGGTTCACGGCGGCATGGGCTATTCCCGCCATAAACCGTTCGAACATATCTACCGGCATCACCGTCGCTACCGGATCACCGAGGGCGCTGAAGAAATCCAGATGCGCAAGATTGGCGGCGATATGTTCGGCTTTTTGAACAAGAAGAAATAGTAGCAATCTGAAGTTGCATCGTTAAATTGGCCATTCGATATTTGATCAGGGAATTTCGCAAAACCAGGTAGTTCAGACCATGCAGGAAAAGTTGATTGACCGAATTTATGAATGTTCCGTGGTTCCGGAGCTTTGGCCTGCTGTTCTGGATGAATTGGCGATATTGACCGATTCCATCGGCGGCATGCTTTTCTCGGCCCGCAAAGCGGTAAACTGGACCGCTTCAGAAAATGTGTTCGACGCGTTTGAAACCTATGTCAAAGATGGCTGGTTGGGAAAATGTCCCCGCCGGATGTGCATGATCGAAAAATCCCAGCCGACATTTTTCGTCGAGCAGGATTTCTGGAGCGAAGAGGAACTGGCCAATAATCCCTTTTACCGGGATTTCTTTCATCCGCGCGGTCTCGGCTGGTCGGCGGGAACGCTTTTGCAAATGCCGACGGGCGACAATATCGTCTTCAGCATCGAACGCCAGCTGGAACAGGGGCCGATTGAGCGGAATCACGTCGACCGGCTGAATACGCTGCGTCCCCATCTGTTGCGAAGCGCCTTTGTCTCGGCGAGGCTGGGCCTGCAACGCGCACAAGGTGCCAGCGAAACCCTTTCCAGATTTGGCTTGCCGGCTCTGGTTCTCGACGCGGAGGGCAAGTTTGTCGAAGCCAATGACCAGGTACAATCCGTCACCGACCATGTGAAATTCAACGAGCCAGGCCGGCGCGTGGCTTTTGCAGATCGCCGTGCAGGGGCTTTTTTGACCAGCGCGCTAGAAAAACTGGATGGCGTTTCTACCACCGACAGCCTTTCCTTTCCGATCCGCAACAAGGATGGCAATGCGGTGTTCGTTGGCCATGTCATGCCGATAAAGCTGGCGGCCCATGATATTTTTGCCAATAGCTATGCGCTGCTATTCTTCACACCGCTCGACCAGACGCGGGCACCGTCGACTGATTTGATGCGAAGCCTGTTCGATATGACAATGGCGGAAACCCGCATTGCCAAAGGCCTGATGCATGGCCAGACGCTGACCGAGATCGCCGCAGACGGGGACGTGTCGATCACCACCGTGCGATCACAATTCAGCAGCATCCTCGAAAAAACCGGCTGTGGCCGGCAGGCGGAACTGGTCGGACTGCTCGCCAATATCGCGCTTGGTCAAAGCGACGAAACTCAGGACAGCTAAGCATCTGGCAAAGGATTGAAGGCAAGCGACCGCCGCTGTTGCTGCATTCCGGTGATCAATTATATTCCCGGCCTTCATTCATTTGAAGGATGAAACGGCTTTTCCCCCCGCCCATAGATAGTCGCACGGTTCCTCATCGGTGAACCATGTTTTTCAACTTGAAGAACTATTTGATGCGCAATGGGAGCAAGAATATCATGATCAGGTCAATATTTGTTTCAACATCCGCAATCGCCTTTGCGGCGATAATCGCCAGCAGCGCACCAGCCCAGGCGGCAAAGAGCGCGCCGGTTGAACTCACCCATTGCGATGCAAGCTATGGCACGATCGCCGTCGTCGATGGCGACACTCAGGGCTGGAGCAAATTCGGGCTTGGCAGTCCCCGCGAACTGGTAGCGGCAATAGCGCGGGAATCCGGATGTTTTGAGGTTCATAGTGCCGCGAGCGCGGCACCGGCCAATTTTCTGGTCAATGTGATCGCCGGCGACAAGGAAGAGGTCGACCAGGGAATCCAGACGGCCAAAGGCCTGGCGACTGACGCTTTCGTACGTTCCGGCGCAGCCGGTCAGGTGTTGGGCAGAGTTCCGGGAGCCGGCGCGCTGATGGGCATGTTCGGTGGCCTGGGCGGCAAGAAAAAGGTCGTTGCTGCAGGCATTCGCGTGGTTAGCCCGGCCAATGGCCAGACTTTGATCGCCGGTACCGGAGAGGTCAAAAAATCAACCTTGTCCTTTGCTGGCGGCACGCCCTGGGTCGCGGGAGCCGATGCCGCCGGCTACGCCGCTTCCCAAAATGGCAAAATGCTGACCGAGGCCTTCATCATCGCTTATAATAGCGTCGTCTCTCAGGCCGGTGCATTATCAGCGGTCGAAACAGCAGCTCCCGCTGCCAAAGCGGGCGCAACCTACACCGTCGCGGTAGATACAAATCTATATGCCAGCGCAGATGCCAATGCCGAAACGGTGCGCGCATTGCGTGCAGAAACAGAATTGACACCGACCGGCAACAAGGCCGGGCTGTTTGTCGAGGTCAGCGACAATTACGGCACAAAAGGATGGGTTTCGGTGGAAGACTTGCGATAATTGCGACCCGATCGCCAGGCTCCATCGTTCGAAGGGCGCTTTCCCACCGGAGAGCGCCCTTTTTTATGATACCATATCCGCGCAGCTTTAAGGTAAAACTGCACCAAAATTCACACCATGGCCGCTTTGTTGACTATGATATCTATGGTCCCGTTGGCCCGGGTCAACGGCTTGCATGAAACAACAACGACATTTTCATCGCTCGCATCACAAACGATCAGCATGCGCTCCATCCACGGCCCTTGCATTCCCCCATCAATTCCGCCATAGGCGCCGCTTCCGCGAGATCAGGTACGTCCGAATCAAGCAGAAAAACAAGAAAGCCGGAGGGGCGTCAGCATGGTGCGGCGTCAGCGATCGGCGGTAAATGAAGGAATGATTGCATGCCAATGTATGAGCATGTCTTCCTCGCGCGACAGGATCTGAGTCAGTCTCAGGTTGATGCTCTCGCGCAGGAAGCCACCAAAATTGTTGAATCCAATGAAGGCAAGGTCGTACTGACCGAAACCTGGGGCCTGCGTACGCTCGCCTACAAGATCCAGAAGAACCGCAAGGCTCATTATGTCATGCTGCGTCTCGATGCACCAGGCAGCGTTATCCTGGAACTCGAGCGCCAGACCCGGATCAACGAAGATGTCATCCGTTTTCTGACTCTCCGCGTCGACGAGCATGAAGAAGGCCCGTCCGTGATGATGCGCAAACCCGAACGTGAACGCGAACGCAAACCGCGCCGCGATTTCGACAAAGATTAAGCCAGAGAAGGAGTTAAAACATGGGACGTCCATTTTTCCGTCGCCGCAAAAGCTGCCCCTTTTCCGGCAAAAACGCAAAACCCATCGACTATAAAGACGTGAAGACGCTGCAGGGATTTATTTCCGAACGCGGCAAGATCGTACCAAGTCGTATCACCGCAGTTTCCGCCAAGAAGCAACGCGAGCTCTCCAGAGCCATTAAACGCGCCCGCCATCTTGGCCTTCTGCCGTATCTCGTGAAGTAGGAGCGAAACAATGGATATTATTTTGCTCGAACGAGTAGAGAAACTGGGAAACATTGGCGACATCGTCACTGTCAAAAACGGCTATGCCCGCAATTTCCTGCTGCCCAACAAGAAAGCCTTGCGCGCCAACGCGGCGAACAAGAAGGTTTTTGACGCCAACCGCCAGCAGATCGAAGCGGACAATGAAACGAAGCGCACAGAAGCCGAAGCGGCATCCGGTAGCATCGATGGCAAGCAGATCGTACTGATCCGCGCATCGTCTGCCAGCGGTCAGCTTTATGGTTCCGTGTCGGTTCGCGACATTGTCGAAGCGCTGAACGCCGACGGCAAAGGCACCGTGGTCGAGAAGAGCATGGTCATCCTGGAAAAACCGATCAAGACACTCGGCGTTTTCGATGTCCGCGTTCGTCTCCACCCGGAAGTCAGCGTCAACATTCAGGCCAATGTGGCCCGTTCGGATGACGAAGCTGATATGCAGAAGGACGGCGTCGACGTGATCGCCCAGATGTTTGAAGATGATCAGGCTGAACTGGCCGCCGCGGCCCTTTCGCCCGACAGCGAAAACGAAGGCGAAGAAGCCGGCGAAGAAGCAGCTGCAGAAGCCGCTCCGGAAACCACAGAAACAGCAGAGCAGGACGATACCGAAACCAAGGAATAGTCCTATTCTGACTTTGATATGGAAAGCCCGGGTCCGGAGCGTCGCAAGACGGTTCACCAGATCCGGGCTTTTTCATTGGAGGCTGGGTTGAACAACGATTGGCAGTCCGTTTTTGCACAGGATGCTTCGCTCTTTCCGCATCTCGCTGATCTGCAGAAGGATCAAATCCTGCTATCGACGATGAGCGAGACGGCCTTCCGCCAAGCCAGCTTTCTCGACCAGCGTCTTTTTACCCCCGATCTCCCACGGCAGATTGTTTCGTGGGCGGACATATCATCCGTGTTTTTGCCCACGCTCCCAAAACCCCATTATATTTTTCACGTCGGCCATGTCGGATCGACCCTGATTTCGCGGCTGTTGGGCGAACTGGACGGCGTGCTCGCGCTGCGGGAACCGGCGATATTGCGGCAGCTGGCCGACGTCCATGTCAACAAGCCAGTTGATATTGACTGGCCCAGCGAACGACTTGCGCAGGTCGAACACTGGCTTTCCCGGGTGTTTCACGCCGACCAGCGGGTGATGATCAAGGCGAGCAGTTTTGTCAGCCCGCTCGCCCCGCCTCTATTGGCCGACAAGGGCACGGCGCTTTTTCTGTTCGCCTCGCTCGACCGCTATCTGCAAACCATATTGGCCGGCGATGCATCCAAGCAGGAAGCGGCCATGTTGGCGGATCTCAGGCTCCTCCGGCTGGAACGGCATTGTGGCCAGCCTCTGGACAAGAAAGAGGCCTTGTCGCTTGCCCAGACCGCCGCGCTGGGATGGCTGTGCGAGATGGTAACGCTCTGTGATGCCCAAGCACAATGTCCCGAGGCAAGCATCGCATGGATGGATTTTGATGATTTTCTGAGCCAGCCCGCCGCGCAATTGCAGGTCGCGGCCAGACATTTTGGTCAGGAGCTTGGCCCGGAAGATTCCCATAGCCTGGTTTCCGGCCCGATCATGACCAGCTATTCCAAGGCCCCCGAATATGATTACAGCGCATCGCTGCGGGAAGAGCTTCTGGCCGAAGCAGCGCAAATTCATGCTGACGATATCAGGCAGACACTGCTATGGGTCCATCAATTGGCGCGGCGATTTCCGAAAGTGGCCGCCGCGATGGCAATAGCGGAAACGAGACGATAATGTTCAAACAGCTCAGCTTACTGGATCCGGCTCAGGTCAATGAACTGAAGCAAATTGCCGACAAGGCAAAATTTGTCGACGGCAAGATCAGCAATCCGCATAGCAAGGTAAAGAATAATCTGCAGCTGCATGATGTCGAAGGCTATCAGAAATCTTCGAAAATCCTGCGCGACGCGCTGATGGCCAATCGCGAATTTGTCGATTTTGCTTTTCCCGAAAAAGTCGCACCCCCGCTGATCACGCGCTACCGGCCCGGCATGCATTATGGGCTGCACGCCGACAGCGCGATCATTCCCCTGCCCGACGGTCCGCTCCGCTCCGATTTGAGCTGCACCATTTTCCTGAGCGACGTGAACGACTGCAAGGGCGGTGCGCTTCATGTCACACAGGGCGAAGCAGGCATGCGGTTCAAGGGCATTCCGGGTACGGCGATCGTCTATCCATCCTCGACGCTACACGAAGTGGAGCCGGTTACCGAGGGCGAACGGATGGTGGCGATCACCTTCATCCAGAGCAAGCTGCCCGATGTGACCAAGCGCAATCTGCTTTACGAACTGAACGAAGTGGCGGCGCTGGAGGGCCTCAACATGGCGCATGAGAACTATACACGGCTACAGGCGGTGCAATATAATCTGATGCGGAAATGGATGCGCTGACCTCTCCTTTTTGACTAATTGGGCCACCCTCTATTCCCAGCCATTAATTTTGGATAGGATATTGTTAATTTGGGGGAATTCATGGTCAAATTGCTAATTCGTTTCGTCATTTGCATCGGTCTTCTGCTGATCGATCCAGCCATTTCCATGGCCCAACCACCACTCAAAGCCTATGGTGAGTTGCCTGGCTTCGAAATGGCGGCAATTTCCACATCGGGCAAATATGTCGCGATCGTCGGAACGCTGAATGGCAAGAAACAGCTCATGATCCTGCAAGGCGCAGATAAACCGCTTCGAATCATCGGACTGGGAGATGTCAAAGTCCGCGATGTTGAATGGGCCGGTGACGAATATATCCTGATCGTGATCGGTCAAACGGAAGCCCTTGGTTTCGGGTTTACCGCAGACAAGGCAGAATTAACCCAGATTCTGGTCCATGGCATTGTCAATGATCAGACCGAATGGGTGTTTCGCAAACAGAAGAGCATCGCGAACACAATAGTCGGCCGTTATGGAACCCGGTTGGTTGACGGGAAATGGAAGGGTTATTTTGGCGGCATGTCGCTTGAGCGCGACGCTCGCGGAACCGGTTTTGAATTTGGCAATAATCGTGAAACCATATTCAAGATCGATCTCGAGAAAATGTATGATCGACAGGTCGACAAGCAGAAACCGGGTGCAGACACCTATAGTGATTGGCTGCTTGACGCGCAGGGATCGGTAGCGGCCAAACTCAATTATCACGGCGAAACCGGAAAATGGGAGATCGACAATAGTGATGGGCAAACCATCGCCGATGGCAGCAATCCGAAAGGCGGCGTTGGCATGATTGCATTGGGCAGCAATGCCGCATCGGTTTTCTATTATCGCAGCGAGGGAGAAGATGAAGCAGGGTCGGTTTACGAAGCTGCTCTGGCCGGCGGAGACCCCGTGCTCCGCTTTGAAAATGACGCAATAGACCGTTGGTATATCGATCATCGCACCAACGAATTGATGGGCTATCGCAAAAAATCCGGTTCTGATCAGATGGTGTTCTTTGATCCCAGACTGACAAAGGCGGCAACCAACATCCGCCGCGCCTTCTCCAAATATCATATGCGCCTGCAGGACTGGAACGAGGATTTTACCAAGGTAATCGTGTCAACCAGCGGGAACGGGGATGCCGGAAGCTGGTGGCTGGTGGACCTGACCACGATGCGAGCCGAACAGCTGGGCTCCGAATATCCGCTGGTCCGGATCGAGGACGTCGGAACAATGGAAATGATTTCCTATACCGCGCAAGACGGGCTGGAAATGGACGGCGTATTGACACTTCCCCCGGGACGAGAGGCGAAGAACCTTCCAGCGATCATGTTACCCCATGGTGGCCCTTCTGCGCATGATTACATTCGTTTTGACTGGTGGGCACAGGCCTTTGCTTCGCGCGGCTATGCCGTATTCCAGCCCAATTTCAGAGGTTCGACCAACCGCAGCGCGTCTTTCGAGAAGGCAAGCGATGGAGAATGGGGTCGCAAAATGCAGACCGATATCTCCGATGGCCTAGCGGAACTGGCGAAACGAGGGATAATCGATCCTGGTCGTGTCTGTATCATGGGCGCAAGCTATGGCGGATATGCCGCTTTGGCGGGCGTAACCCTGCAAAAGGGCCTCTATCGCTGCGCGGTGTCGGTTGCCGGGGTCAGCGATCTCAATCTCATGTATCGGGATGATATGAAGGTGAGCGGTCGCAACAAAACCCTCATGCGCGCGCTGCAGGCTGAACTCGGAAAAGGGCGATCGTTGACCGAAGTATCACCCGCCCGCTTTGCCGATCAGGCAGACGCTCCGATCCTGCTGATCCATGGCAAGGATGATACCGTTGTCCTTTACAACCAAAGCCTGACCATGGCCGATGCCCTTAAAGATGCCGGAAAACCCTTTGAATTTCTCGGACTCAAGGGCGAGGATCACTGGCTTTCCAGCGCCGATACACGGCTGGAAATGCTTGAAGCGTCGATGTCTTTCATGCTGCGGAACAACCCGCCGGACTGATCGATAGCGCTAATCAATAACCCATCAGGCTCATGACTTCCTTGCGGCTGCGGGCATCTTCCAGAAAACAGCCGAACAGTCGGCTGGTGATCATCGTGACGCCTGGCGTGCGCACGCCGCGGGCGGTCATGCAACTGTGGCTCGCCTCGATCACCACGGCAACGCCATGCGGCTTGAGATTGTCCCAGATACATTCCGCAACCTCTGCGGTCAGCCGTTCCTGCACTTGCAGCCGCCGGGCGAATCCGTGAAGCACGCGGGCCAGTTTGGAAATGCCAACCACCTTGTCGGTCGGCATATAGGCGATGCTCGCCTTGCCGATGATCGGTGCCATATGATGTTCGCAATGGGAATGGAACGGAATGTCCTTGAGCAGCACCAGCTCGTCATAGCCGCCAACTTCCTCGAACGTCCGCGCCAGATGCATGGCCGGATTTTCGCCATAGCCCTCGCAATATTCCTTCCACGCCCGCGCCACCCGTTTCGGGGTGTCGACCAGGCCCTCGCGCTCCGGATCGTCGCCGGCCCAGCGTAGCAGCGTCCGCACCGCTTCCTGAACCTCGTCGGGTACCGGAAGTTTCTGGGCTTCACGTTCGGCAAGCGCGTCGACAATGGAGTTGGAATAATCGGCCAAGACAGGTCCTTCAGTTCATCACATGCAATGCCAACAAACTACGCCAGCGAGGCCCCGTGCGCAAGTGCACCTTGGGACATGGTGTGACAAAAGAGGAAAAGTGGTGCGCCCAGAGAGATTCGAACTCCCGACCCCTTGATTCGTAGTCAAGTACTCTATCCAGCTGAGCTATGGGCGCTAACCAGAGGCTGCAGATAGGGGGTGAATAACCCGCTGGCAACCCATAATTTGCGTTGTTCACCCAACAATCTGAACAATCCAACCACTTCGATGCTCCGCACTGGATCCGCAGCCCGGTGTCACGCAAAACTCTCTTGCCATCCACACGCCGTATCAAGCGCGCCGGACGATATTCTATTTGTGCGTCAGCGCCGCCTGCGCCGCGGCTAGCCGGGCAATCGGCACGCGATAGGGCGATGCGCTGACATAATCGAGGCCGGTTTTCTCGCAAAAGGCGATCGAGGCCGGATCGCCGCCATGTTCGCCGCAAATGCCGAGTTTGATGTCGGGGCGGGTGGCCCTGCCCCGTTCGGCAGCCATTTCGATCAGCTGGCCAACGCCCTCGATATCAAGGCTGACAAACGGATCGCGCGGAAAAATGCCCTTGTCGACATATTGGGTCAGGAAGCGCCCGGCATCGTCGCGGGAGACGCCCAAAGTGGTCTGGGTCAGATCATTGGTACCAAAGCTGAAAAACTGGCCATGTTCGGCAATCGCGCCCGCCATCAGCGCGGCGCGCGGCAATTCGATCATGGTGCCGACGAGATATTCAATCTCGCGGCCCTTTTCGGCGAAGACTTCTTTCGCCATCCGGTCGACGACATCCTTCATCAATTCCAGTTCGCGCGCGGTCGCGACGAGCGGGATCATGATTTCGGGAATCGGCGCTTCACCGCTGGCTTCAGCGACCTCACAGGCCGCTTCAAAGATCGCCCGTGCCTGCATTTCGTAGATTTCGGGATAAGTGACGCCAAGACGGCAACCGCGATGGCCGAGCATCGGGTTGAATTCGTGCAATTCATTGGCCCGCTGTTTCAGCGTGTCGACGCCGACATCGGCGGCTTTCGCGACTTCTTCAAATTCCGACTGATGATGCGGCAAAAATTCGTGCAGCGGAGGATCGAGCAGACGTATGGTCACCGGCAAGCCGACCATGACCTCGAATATCTGGCGGAAATCATTGCGCTGTTCGGGCAGCAATTTCGCCAGCGCGACGCGCCGGCCCTTTTCGTCGGGGGCGAGGATCATCTGGCGAACCGCGGTGATCCGCGCTGCATCAAAGAACATATGCTCGGTCCGGCACAGGCCGATGCCCTCGGCGCCGAAATCGCGCGCCACCTGACAATCGAGCGGGGTTTCCGCATTGGTGCGGACGCCGAGACGGCGGACCTTGTCGGCCCAGACCATCAGCACGCCAAAATCGCCGACCAGTTCGGGCTGGATCGTATCGACACGGCCGGCCATCACCTGGCCATTGCTGCCATCGATGGTCAGCATATCGCCTTCTTTCAGCTCGCGGTCGCCGACCTTCATGGTCTTGGTTTCATTGTTGATCGACACGGTGCCGGCGCCGGAAACACAAGGCCTTCCCATGCCTCTGGCAACCACCGCGGCATGTGACGTCATGCCGCCACGCGCCGTCAAGATACCCTTGGCGGCATGCATGCCGTGAATATCTTCGGGCGAGGTCTCGGTCCGCACCAGGATGACGTCATCGCCCATTTCGGTGCGCCGTTCGGCGGTGTCGCTGTCAAACACGATCAGGCCACTGGCGGCGCCGGGAGAGGCCGGCAGGCCGGTGGTCAGCACATCGCGCTTGGCTTCCGGATCGAGCGTCGGGTGGAGCAATTGGTCGAGTGCCATCGGATCGACGCGCATCACCGCTTCTTCCTCGGTGATCAGGCCATCATGGGCCATATCGACGGCAATTTTCAGCGCGGCCTTGGCGGTGCGCTTGCCCGAGCGGGTCTGCAGCATCCACAATTTGCCGCGCTCCACGGTGAATTCGATATCCTGCATGTCGCGATAATGGCGTTCGAGCAGGTCAAAGACGGTGGTCAGTTCCTCATAGGTCTCCGGCATCGCCTCTTCCATCGACAGCGGCTTGGCATTGGCCTGTTCGCGCGCTGCCTTGGACAGATATTGCGGCGTACGGATGCCGGCGACGACATCCTCGCCCTGGGCGTTGATCAGCCATTCGCCATAATAAGCGCTGTCGCCGGTCGAGGGGTTGCGGGTGAAGGCAACGCCGGTGGCGCTGGTTTCACCCATATTGCCGAATACCATCGCCTGGACATTGACCGCGGTGCCCCATTCGGAGGGAATATCGTTGAGACGGCGGTAGACCTTGGCCCGGTCCGCCTGCCAGCTGCCGAATACGGCGCTGACCGCGCCCCACAGCTGATCATTGACGTCCTGCGGGAACGGCTTGCCCCAGAGTTTCTCGACCAGGGTCTTATATTCCGCGACCAGAGCCTTCCAATGTTTGGACTCCATCTCAGTATCGGTGAAGAAGCCATTGTCTTCCTTGATTATTTCCAGCGCTTCTTCAAATGCATCATGGTCGAGCTGGAGCACGACATCGGAATACATCTGGATGAAGCGGCGGTAGCTGTCCCAGGCGAAGCGTTCGTCACCGGAGGTCCTGGCCAGACCTTCGACGGTGTCATCGTTTAAACCGAGATTGAGCACGGTATCCATCATGCCGGGCATCGAGGCACGGGCACCGGAGCGCACCGACACCAGCAGCGGGTCGGCGGCATCGCCGAATGTCTTGCCGGTTACCGCCTGGATATGGGCCACGCCCTGCGCGACTTCCGCGTTCAGGCTGTCGGGATATTTGCCGCCATCCTGCATGAACCGGGTGCACATTTCGGTCGAAATCGTAAAGCCGGGAGGGACGGGCAAGCCAATATTGGCCATTTCGGCAAGATTGGCCCCTTTGCCACCAAGCAGGTTGCGGGCCTCTGTGGAATCAGCGGGCGCACCGTCTGCGTCCATGCCGCCACCGAAACGATATACATATTGGGTCATTCAATTGCCTCATCACTGTCCCGCCCCTCCTTTTCAAAGGAGGGGTAAGGGGTGGTTTATGAGGAGGCTGGCTCGATGCCAGTCTCCGAATTTTGTGGGTGAGGATAGACACCACCCCAACCCCTCCTCTGAAGAGGAGGGGCTTTTAGTTCAGTCCCGTTACCGCAAAAAAACCGCTGCCAAACTTTACAAACTTTACACTGTTATGAATCAAAACTCTTCTAGCCCTCAATCTGGGAGAAATCAGCGACTTGATGGACGGCGTTGCGAAAGCGTGCGAGCAGGGCAAGCCGGGCTTCGCGCTTTGCTTCGTCACTATCATTCACGGTCACATCCTCGAAAAATTCATCAATCGGTCCGCGCAGGGCGGCGAGTGCGGTCATCGCCTTTTCAAACTGCTCGTCGGCGATCGCAGCGGTAACTTGCGGTTGCGCCGCATCGAGCGCGTCGATCAGGGTCTTTTCGGCTTTTTCGGGCGTGTAGGAAAGGGATTTTACGGATATTTCGTCATCCTGAACTTGTTTCAGGACCCCGGGAGATCCTGAAACAAGTTCAGGATGACGAGTGTTGGATTGAGTATGACCAGCGTCGGAGGCAGCGTCTGGCGCCTCCTTCTTCAAGATATTCGAAGCCCGCTTGTACCCCGCAAGCAGGTTCACCCCGTCCGTGGTCTCGACAAAAGCCTGCAAGGCCTTGACCCGGGCGAGCAAGGAGATGAAGTCATTGACTGAACCAAGCCCTCCAAATCCAGCAGATACAAGATCACTCCGTACGCCAAAATCTCTCTGTTGTTGAATGAGTCTGTCACGTAAAAACAAAACGACTTCGGCAGCAATCCGCCGTGATGATTGAAAGTTTTGCTCTCCTAGCTGCTCTCTAGGGGTAGCGTCCGTTGAGGACGTAGCTCGCCAACCTTCTTCGTAAGCTTGCCGAGCGACAAAAACCGATGATATTTCGGTAAACACTTCTTTCACGTCGACCCGCAGACCATTTTCTTGGATCAATGCCAAAATCCCAAGACCTGCTCGACGCAATGCGAAGGGATCCTTCGATCCCGTTGGTTTCTCATCAATCGCGAAAAACCCAACCAGCGTATCCAGCTTATCCGCCAGACTCACCCAAACCGTCACCGGATCAGTCGGCACATCATCGCCCTGCCCGACCGGCTTGTAATGATCTCTGATTGCGTGTGAGACTTCTACCGGAAGCCCTTCTTTCTCTGCATAATAACCGCCCATCAAGCCTTGCAGCTCGGGGAACTCGCCGACCATTTCGGTGACGAGATCAGCTTTGCAGAGACGTGCAGCCAGTTGAGTCTGTTCTGGGTTGGCACGGAGTAACCCAGTCCCTTCTAAAGACGCCAACCACTCAGCCAACTTGACTACACGCTCTACCTTGTCGGCAACCGTTCCCAATTTTTCATGGAACACGATGTTGCTCAATTTTTTCGCATGATCCTCCAACTTGGTCTTCTGGTCAAGTTCCCAGAAGAATTTGGCGTCGGAGAGCCGTGCGGCGAGGACTTTTTCATTCCCTGCCGTAATTGCCTTGCCGCCATCGCTGGCGGCGATATTTGCCGTGCAGACAAAATTCGGGGCCAAAGCGCCCTGTTTGTCGCGGCAGATGAAATATTTCTGGTTCACTCTCGCAGTCAGCTGGATCACCTCTTCCGGTACATCCAGAAACGCCAGATCAAAGCTGCCGAGCAACGGCACCGGCCATTCGGTCAGGCCGGCATTCTCGATCACCAGACCTTCGTCTTCGACCAGGTCCAGCCCGGCATCCGATGCAGCCTTGGCGGCACCGTCGCGGATGATGTTCTGGCGTTCTTCATGATCGACGAGGACATGGCAGGCGTGAAGTTTTTCGGCATAATCACCGGCATTGCCGATGGTGATGCGCCCGGGTTCCGTTCGTGTCGAGCGTAGTCGAGACACGCTGGGATCACGCTCTGTCGCCGGTCTCTCGACTTCGCTCGAGACGAACGGGGTCTTTGCATTGTGAAAGCGATGTCCGACAGTATCATAGCCTGACGTCAAGCCGTCAATCTCGCAGGGAACGAGGTCATCGCCGAGGATCGCGACGATGCCGCTCAAGGGCCGCACCCAGCGCAGGCTTTCGGTCGAGACGCTGGCATCACCCCAGCGCATCGATTTCGGCCAGGGAAAGGCACGGATAATCGCCGGAATGGCTTCCGCCAGCACGTCGTTCGTATCGCGGCCCGGCTTGTTGATCACGGCGAAATAGGTCGGACGCCCCTTGACGTCACGCACTTCCAGCTGTTCGCGGGTAACGCCGTTTTTGCGGCAGAACCCCTCAACCGCCTGATCGGGAGCCGCTTCCGGTGGCCCCTTGGCTTCTTCGCTGACCGCTTCGGTCTGCGCTGGCAGGTCTTTGGCGATGAGCGCCAGTCGTCTTGGCGTCGAATAGACGGTGATCGCGCCGGCTTTCAGGCCTGCTTCGGCGATCTGCGCGGCAAACAGCCGCTCAAGATCAACGCGCGCCTTGGCCTGCATGCGGGCCGGGATTTCTTCGGAGAGCAGTTCGAGGAGGAAATCGGTCATATATCCTCCCCGCTTGCGGGGAGGTGGCAGCCGGAACGGCTGACGGAGGGGGGGCTCGACCAGACGCTACGTTCAGACGCGAGCCCCCTCCACCACGCTGCGCGCGGTCCCCCTCCCCGTGCCGGGAAGGATTTTTGGAGACTCATCACGCTGCCCATCCGTTCTTGATCATATGCGCTTCGCAGCTGCCCTTGGCGAGATCGCGGACCCGGCCCATGTAGCTGGCCCGTTCCTGGACGCTGATCACGCCGCGCGCCTGCAGCAGGTTGAACACATGGCTGGCCTTGATCGCTTGCTCATAGGCCGGAATCGGCAGTTTCCTGTCGAGGCAATTCTCGCATTCGGCGGCCGCCTTGTTGAACAGGTCGAACAGGGTGTCGGTATTGGCAACTTCGAAATTCCACTCCGACATCTGCTTCTCATTCTCCAGGAAGATATCGCCGTAAGTCATTCCAGCGCCATTATAATCCAGATCATAAATGCTATCGACGCCCTGGATGTACATGGCCAGTCGTTCCAGCCCGTAGGTCAGTTCACCGGACACCGGCTTGCAGTCGAAGCCGCCCATTTGCTGGAAATAGGTGAATTGGGTGACCTCCATGCCGTCGCACCAGACTTCCCAGCCGAGGCCCCAGGCGCCGAGCGTCGGGCTTTCCCAGTCATCCTCGACAAAGCGGATGTCGTGCAGCATCGGATCGATGCCGATCACCGACAGACTGTCGAGATAGAGTTGCTGGATATCCGGCGGCGATGGCTTGAGGATCACCTGATATTGGTAATAATGCTGCAGGCGGTTGGGATTTTCGCCGTAGCGACCATCGGTTGGCCGGCGGCAAGGCTGGGCAAAGGCGGCCTTCCACGGATCGGGGCCGAGCGCGCGCAAGGTCGTGGCGGTGTGGAACGTCCCGGCGCCCATTTCCATGTCATAGGGCTGCAGGATCGCACAGCCGCGATCACCCCAATATTCATGGAGTTTCAGGATGATCTGCTGGAAGCTGAGCGGCTTCGTATCGGTCAAGATGAAGACTTTCTTCGCATGCCAAAAAAGGAGGTGCAATATTTACGCGCTGCTTTGGCGAAAGGGCGGCAGAGGGTCAAGGGAGGAATCGGATCGTTGAGGTCAGCATGCAGAAAAGCCCCTCCTCTTCAGAGGAGGGGTTGGGGTGGTGGCGAGACTGCAGGTCGAGCAGCGGCATCGAGCCGCTACTCGCCTATCCCACCCCAACCCCTCCCTTGAAAGGTAGGGGCTTTATCAGATCATTCCGCCGCCACCATCTCCTCAACTCTCGCCACCGTCACCGAAACCGCATTCAGCACGGCATTGCCGGACAGCGGGTCAAACGCTTCCGTATCGGTCAGGTCATTGATCGAAACCCCCGGTTTTTCGCGGGCCACCGACAGGCCGACGCCTTTACGGCCATGACCGAAGCCATGCGGGATCGACACCACGCCCGTCATGACGTCATCGGTGACCTCGACCGGGATATCGACGCTGTTCACCCGGCTGGTGATGCTCGCCATATCGCCGTCGGCCAGCCCGCGCGCCTTGGCGTCATCGGGGTGGATCATCAACGTGCAGCGATCCGGGCCTTTCAGCAGCCGCTTGCTATTGTGCAGCCAGCTGTTGTTCTGCCGGACATGACGGCGACCGATCAGACGCAGGCTGTCCGGTTGCTCTTCATCAAGCGAAGCGGCAAAGCGCTGCAATTCGGCGAGAAAGTCGGGGTGGGCGCAGAGGATCTTCTTGTCCTCGGTGCGCAGCCGCTCGGCCATGCACGGGCGCAAGGGCCCGAGATCGATGCCATTGGGCGCAGCTTCCACTTCCGCCAGCGTCAGGCCAGCGGGTGAACTTTGCAACATGCCGTCGAGCACATCGCGCGGTTCGCGGATATTGGGGACATCCTGCCCGTCCTGCGCCAGGATTTCCCGCGCCAGTTCGGCGATGATTTCCCAGTCGGTCTTCTCGCCCTCCTGCAGCGCGAAAATCGCCGGCGAGTAGCTGGCATAGTTGCGGATCGCCAGCGGTCCGAAGAAGAAGGGATAATGATCCTTTTCCAGCGGTCCGCAGGGCGGCAATATATAGTCGGCGTGGCGGCTGGTCGCGGTGACATACATGTCGAACGAGACCATCAGGTCGAGTCTTTCCAGCGCCCGGTCGAGCTTGGCGCCATCCGGCGACGACAGCACCGGATTGCCGGTAACCACGAACAGCGAGCGGATGCGCTCCTTATCGTCATCGTCACGCAGCATTTCGTCGGCGAAGGTCACCATCGGCAGCTCGCTCATCACCGATGGCATTTCGCCGCGCACGGTGTCGGCGGTGCGCACCGATCCCCTGCCGACCAGATTGATCGTGTCAAGCGCCGGTTCCGGCACCATCGTGCCGCCGACCCGGTCGAGATTGCCGGCGGCGATGTTGATCACCTGGATCAACCACTGGTTGAGCGTGCCAAATTCGCAGACCGAGACCCCCATCCGGCCATAGATCGCGGCGGGCTGATCAGCGGCCAGCTGCGCCGCCATGTCCTGCATGTCAGAAACAGAAATCCCGCAATGGGCGGCAAGCTGATCCATATCAAAGCCAGCAATGGCCGGTTCGATATTGCCCCAGCTGTCATCCAATATCGCATCGAGTCGGGAGGTGTCGGCCAGCCCGGCATCGAAAATGCTTTTCAATATCCCGATCAACAGCGCCGTATCGGTGCCCGGCTTGACGAAATGATGCGCGTCGGCCAGCTTGGCGGTCTCGGTCCGGCGCGGATCGACGACGACCAGCTTGCCATCGCGGGCCTGCATTTCCTTCACCCGCTTCTTGAAGTCGGGCACGGTCCAGATGCTGCCGTTGGACGCCGCCGGATTGCCGCCGATGATCAGCAGATATTGGCTGCGGTCGATATCCGGCACGGCGGCGAGACTGACATGGCCATACATATGATATTGCACGACATGATGCGGAATCTGGTCGAGCGTCGAGGCGGAATAGATGTTTTTCAGGCCTATTGCCCGGCGCAAGGTGCTGATCTGGGTGGAAATGCCATAATCATGGGCGCTGGGGTTGCCCATATACATGGCCGGCTTGGCACCCTGCCCCTTGAGGTCGAGCAGCCGCGCGGCAATTTCCGAAAAGGCCTGTTCCCAGCCAATTTCCTGCCACTGGCCATCGACCTTCTTCACCGGCTTGTGCAAGCGGTCGGGATCATCCTGCAGATCGGCGATCGCGGTCGCCTTCGGGCAAATATGCCCCCGACTCAGCACATGATCGGGATTGCCCTTGATCGAAAGGATCTCGCGGCCATTGACCTCCACAAGCACGCCGCAATTGGCTTCACATATATGACAGGTGCGGGCGTGGATCGTGCTCATCGAAAAACTCCTTGATTTAATCATCCGGTTAACAGATTTATACAGCCGTCACCAGTGCCGCCAGACCATCGGTCAAAATTTGCTGGGCATTTGTTGTCAATTGTTCAATGAAGCCCGTCCCACCCTCTGCCGGAGCAACTATTTCATGCCGCGTAACTGGCTTTTCAACGCCTTGCTTCTTCCGCTCTACCTATCGCTCACCGCCTGTCCGGCGAGCGAACAGGATATTGCCAGCGCCGGCAGCGATACCGTTCCGGCAACCGCTTATGTGCCTGCCGTAATGCCGGACGATGCGGATCCCGCTCTCTGGGTGATCAGGGATGAAGACACGACCATCTATCTGTTCGGCACCGTCCATATCCTGAAGCCCGGCATGAGCTGGTTCGATGAGGCGGTGAAGGACAGTTTTGATGCGTCGGACGAACTGGTCGTCGAAATGATCAAACCGGACCCTGCGGTGATGGTGAAGATCGTCAACGATCTGGCGATCGACAAGACCGGCGTATCGCTGCGCGACAAATTGGCTGCGGCCGACCGGGCCGACTATGAAGCGGTTCTGACCCGGCTCAATCTACCGGTCGCCGCTTTCGATCCGCTCGACCCCTGGTTCGCCAGCGTCAATATTTCGCTGATCCCGCTGATGCGCAACGGATATGCGGCTGATCAGGGTGTAGAGGATGAATTGCTGGCCCAGGCCAAGGCCCGGGCGATCAAGATTACCGGTCTTGAAACGCCGGAGCAGCAGCTGGGCTTTTTCGACAATTTGCCGGAGGAGGTGCAGATCCGCTTTCTCAATTTCACCGTCGACACGATTGACGATGCCGCCGATGGCATGGAACAGATGGTCATCGAATGGGCCAATGCCAATGTCGGTGCGCTGGGTGAATTGATGAATGCCGGACTGGACGACAAGATCCTGTACGAGACTTTGCTGATCAATCGCAATATCAACTGGGCCGAATGGGTTGAGCAGCGGATGGAACAGCCCGGAACAATATTCCTGGCGGTCGGCGCCGGCCATCTCGCCGGAGACGGCAGTCTGCAGGCGGTTCTCGCGAAAAAAGGGTTTGTTGCAGAACGGATTGAATATTGATTATTCTCAACCCCGGGCTTTCTTTTCCCGGCAATCTCACCAAATAGGTCCCATGCGAATCATATCCACCCTCCTCTCCCTTCTGGCTGCCTTGTTGCTCACCGCGTGCAACAATGCACCCGATCCTGTCACCCTGAACACGGTCAAGACCGGCACACCTGCCCTGTGGAAGGTCACCGGCACCCAGCCCGGACAGATCGGTGTGGCCTATATGTTCGGCACGATCCATATCCTGCCCAACGACGTCCAATGGCGCACGCCGACGCTTGAGGCCGCGATTGCCGATTCGGACCAGCTGGTGATTGAAGTGCTCGGACTGGATGACCCGCAGAACGCCGCCAGGATATTTTCCCGACTGGCGGTTTCGCCTGGGCAGGAACAGCTGGACGCGCGCATCGAGCCCTCCTTGCGCGACGACCTCGACCGGATCATCGACGCCTCCAATATTTCCGAGCGCACGCTCAACCGCATGGAAACCTGGGCAGCGGCGCTGTCGCTGGCTTCTGCACAGACCAGGGGGCTCGGGCTCGATTCGAGCAGCAGTGTCGAGAAAAAGCTCCTCGCCCAGTTTAAAGAGGCAGGGAAACCGATCGATGCGCTGGAAACCATCGAGCTGCAACTGGGCTATTTCGACAAGCTGCCCGAAGCACAGCAGCGCCAGATGCTAGCCAGCGTGGTTGAGGATTCAGCCGATGCCCAACAAGCGTTTGAAAAACTGTTCAACGCCTGGATGACCGGTAATATCGCAGAGATCGTGACGCTTTCCGATACCGGGATATTGACCGATGCCACGACCCGCCAATATCTGCTGGTGGCGCGCAATCTGGACTGGGCGGAGCAGCTGGACAAGCGGTTGCAAAAGGCCGGCACATCACTGGTTGCGGTTGGCGCGGCCCATCTCGTCGGACCGGACGCGGTTCAAGCAACGCTTGCGAAACGCGGGTATAAAATCGAAAAAATTCAATAATCAGGGCATTGCATGACATATATATTTGATCGCGAAACCGCGCTTGTCGCGCTGGAAGACGGGCAGTTCACAATCGAGGCGAGCGATGTCTATCGCAATCCCACCGGCATGGCCTTTGGTGGATGGGTGGCAGCCATTGCTGCCCAAGCGGTCGAAATGCATCCCGAGCGCCGTGGCCCGCTGGTTTCGCAACAGATCATTTTCATGACCGGCGTCGGCCCCGGAGAGGTCAAGCTCTCGGTAAAATTGCTCCGTGCGGGTGCCTCAACCCAATTCTGGCGGGTGGAGCTGTCGCAAAATGGTGCGCTGACCAACGCTGCCGATATCATCACCAGCACCCGTCGTCCGACCGACATCGACTATCAGGTCGAAATGCCAACGGCCAAATCACCGGACGATTCCATTTCCTTGCCGTCGGTCAATCCGATGGCCCCAAAGTGGGTCAGTCACTATGATCAGCGCATCGCCAAGGGCATGCCCTTCGCGGTCAACGAATCACCGGAAGCCATCGTCTGGATCAAGGAAGCAGACGGTCGTCCGGTCGACCGGGTCAGTCTTTTCTCGATTCTTGATACGCCCATGCCCCGGACATTCTTCGTCACCGAACAATTCCGCCCTGGCTCGACAGTATCCATGGCGACCTATATTTACGCGAGCGAGGAAGATCTGGCGGCTGCGGGTAGCGATTTTCTGCTGCTGCGGGTGACCGGCGCGACGGTCAGGAACAGCGCCACCGATGGACGCGCCGAAATCTGGTCGCAAAGCGGCATAATGCTGGCGACAAGCTCCCAGATCGGATTTTTCCGCTAGGCCGATCCGACGCTGCAAAACCCTTGCTTTTGCGATGTTCCGACCTTATAGCGCCCTCTTTCCGGCCATTAGCACCCTGGAGGCGTGGCGGAATTCTAACAAAAACTAATTTTGGAGCAACATTATGAGTGATCAGCTGTCTATTACAGCCGAGCCACGCGAACGGGCTGGCAAGGGAGCCTCCCGTGCACTGCGTCGCGAAGGCCGTGTCCCCGCCGTTATCTATGGCGACAAGAAAGAAGCCATAGCAATTCATGTCGAAGCGCGTGCATTGAACAAATTGCTCGGCACCGGCCATTTCATGAACTCGCTGATTCAGGTCGAACTCAACGGCGTAAAAACCCGGACACTGCCAAAAGATGTTGCTTTTGACCCGGTCTCAGATCGTCCGCTGCATGTTGACTTCTTCCGCCTTGCAAAGGGCGCGAAGGTTCAGGTCAATATTCCTGTTGTCTTCATCAACGAAGAAGAATCTCCGGGCCTGAAACGTGGCGGCGTCATGAACGTTGTGCGTCATGAACTCGACCTGATGTGCGATGCGGATCATATTCCTGACCAGATCGAAATCGATGTAACCGGTCTGGAAATTGGCGATTCGATCCACATTTCGAGCATCACCCTGCCCAAAGGCGCGGAAAGCACGATCACCGATCGTGACTTCACCATTGCTGGTGTCACCGCACCATCTGCTCTGAAATCTTCTGACGACGAAGCAGAAGCCAGCGAAGAAGCCGCTGAAGAAGCAGCTGAAGGCGAAGAAGGCGATTCCGAAGACTAGACCTTTCTTTATAAAACAATGTAACGAAAAACCGTCCATGCCGATCAATCAGAGCATGGACGGTTTTTTTGTCTGTCGAACAGCTCGGGATGAGCAGGGAGCGCGTTAGAAAATGCAACTATGGGTCGGCCTTGGCAATCCGGGCGCGCAATATGCGATGCACCGGCACAATGTCGGCTTCATGGTGATTGACGCGCTCGAAGAAGTGCATGGCTTTCCGCCGCCCAAGCAGAAGTTCAAGGGCTGGACCATGGAAGCGCGGCTGGGTGGCGAAAAGCTGGTCCTGCTCAAACCGGCGACTTTCATGAACGAAAGCGGCAATAGCGTGCGCGCCGCAATGGATTTCTACAAATTGCAGCCCGAGGACGTCACCGTCTTCTACGACGAGCTCGATCTCGAGCCGTTCCGGGTCAAGGTCAAGCGCGGCGGCGGTGCAGCGGGTCATAATGGTATACGATCGATGATCGCCCATATCGGCCCCGATTTCCGCCGGGTACGCATCGGCATCGGCCACCCCGGTCACAAGGCCCGGGTCACCGGTCATGTGCTGGGCAATTATGCCAAGGCGGAGATTGACGATCTGGCGGACATGCTCGGCGTGATCGCCGCAGAAGCGGACTGGCTGGCCAAGGGCGATGATGCGCGGTTCATGAGTGAATATGCCATGCGGATGCAGGAGGAATAGCAATCATGCAATATCTGGAAGCATCTCAAGAATCAGCGATTAATCTGATATCGCGCGGGCTGACGGGTCCGGTGGTGAATTTGAACATGCTGCGCTTCCGGGATGTTGCTGATTATTCGGCCTTTCCCGAACTGGCCCCAGACCATCCGATCAGTGGTGCTGAGGCGTACCGGCTTTATGAGCAGGCAACCTTGCCGATTGTCCGGAAACATGGCGGAGATGTGATTTTTTCCGGGGCCGGAGGACATTATTTCATCGGTCCGGACGCCGAAGTCTGGGACCATGTGCTGCTGGTACGACAATCCAGCGTCGAAAATTTCTTCGCAATGGCGCAGGATCCGGAGAATATGAAAACGATCGGTCACCGAATGGCGGCAATTTGTGATAGCCGCTTGCTGGTTATCGATCCTTCCCAGAAACAGGAACAATAAAATGGGTTTCAAATGCGGTATCGTTGGCTTGCCCAACGTCGGAAAATCTACGCTTTTCAATGCACTGACCGAGACACAGGCGGCGCAGGCGGCCAATTATCCATTTTGCACGATCGAGCCCAATGTTGGTCAGGTTGCCGTGCCCGATCCGCGTCTCGACCAGATTGCGAAAATCGCCGGCAGCGCCAAGATCATCGAAACACAGCTCGCCTTTGTCGACATAGCCGGCCTGGTCAAGGGCGCGTCGCAAGGCGAAGGCCTGGGCAACCAGTTTCTCGGCAACATCCGCGAAGTCGACGCGATCGTCCACGTTCTGCGCTGTTTCGAGGATGACGATATCCAGCATGTCGCCAACAAGATCGATCCGATTTCCGACGCGGAAATCGTCGAGACCGAACTGCTGCTCTCCGATCTGGAAAGCCTGGAAAAACGCGTGCCCGCCTTTCAGAAAAAAGCGACCAGCGGCGACAAGGAAGCCAAGATTGCCGCCAGCGTATTGGGCCAGGCACTGGAATTGCTGCGCGAAGGCAAGCCGGCGCGCCTGACCGAACCCGAGGGTGAGGAAGAGCAGAGGATTTTTGACCAGTCGCAGCTGCTGACCGCCAAGCCGGTGCTCTATGTCTGCAATGTCAGCGAAGCCGATGCGGCCAAAGGCAATGCAATGAGCGCTGCCGTGTTTGAAAAAGCCAAGGCCGAGGGCGCGGAAGCGGTGATCGTTTCCGCCGCCATCGAATCCGAACTGGTCGAGATGGAGCCGGAAGACCGGGCCGAATTTCTGGCCGAACTGGGCCTCGAAGAATCCGGCCTCGCACGGGTCATTCGTGCTGGTTACCAGCTGCTCAACCTGCAGACCTTCTTCACCGTCGGCCCCAAGGAAGCGCGCGCATGGACAGTGCACAAGGGCGCCAAGGCGCCCGAGGCTGCCGGAGAAATCCACAGCGACTTTGAACGCGGCTTCATTCGCGCCGAAACCATCGCCTTTGATGATTATGTCGCGCTTGGCGGCGAAAGCGCTGCCCGTGACGCCGGAAAACTCCGTCAGGAGGGCAAGGAATATGTCGCAAAAGATGGCGACATCATGAATTTCAAATTCAATGTCTAAATGGTCACATTGTCCAGCTAGGCGATAAGGCTCCGGGAGCAGACCATATGATTAGATCGATATTATCGCTGATTTTGGCAAGTTTCCTGCTCGCTAGTGCACCGGCTTTTGCTGCAACCACGCCGGAGCAGGATTATTCGGGCATAGAAAAAACCGAGGCACGCGATCCGGTCACGATCTTGATCTCGATCGACGGCTTCAGGCCCGATTATCTCGATCGCGGGATCACGCCCCATCTCAGCGCGCTGGCGGCCACCGGCATATATGGACCGATGCGCCCGTCCTTCCCGAGCAAGACCTTCCCCAACCACTGGACCCTGGTGACCGGCAAGACCCCCGATCATCACGGCATTGTCGGTAACACCATGGAAGATAGCGCGCGTCCGGGTGAAATATTCAAAATGGCAACCAAGGACCCCTTCTGGTGGAATCAGGCCGAGCCGATCTGGATTACCGCCGAGAAACAGGGCATCCGCTCCGCCACCATGTTCTGGCCGGGATCGGAAGTGGATTTCAATGGGCTGCGCCCGGCAGACTGGTGGCCGTTCAACGAAAAACTGTCCAATGACCGCCGGATCAATGCGCTACTCGACTGGATGCGGCGGCCCGCCGATATCCGGCCCCGGCTGGTGACGCTTTATTTCGATACGGTCGACACGGCCGGCCATTATTTTGGCCCGGCGCCGAGCGAGAAACTGCACGCTGCGATCAGCGCCGTGGACAATGAAATTGGTCGCTTGCAGCAGCAGCTGGACAATATGGAACAGCCGGTCAATTTCGTGATCGTGTCGGACCATGGCATGACCGAAACATCGCCGGGGCGGATCATCCATCTCGACCAGATCATGGCGCGCGACCAATATCGCCTGGTCGAAGACGGCAATTATGCCGGCCTCGAACCGCTCGATGGCAATATCGATGCGCTGCGCGCGGCCTTTGTCCGCCCGCACGAGCATATGCAATGCTGGGACCGTGAGAATATTCCGGACCATTTCGCTTATGGCACAAATCCGCGCGTGCCCTCGATCCTCTGCCTGCCGGAGATCGGCTGGTTGGTCTATCAGGATGTACCCGAATGGATGACCGGAATTGGCGGCGGCCATGGCTATGATCAGCGGGAGCCTGACATGATGGCCTTCTTCCTGGCGAGCGGGCCGGCGATCACCGCTGGTGGTCAGCTAGCGGTGTTCGACAATGTGAACATCTATTCGCTGGTCGCCAGGCTAGCGGGCGTCACGCCAGGTGCCAGCGACGGCCGTCTCGCTCCGTTCGAGCAGAAGCTTGTTCCTTGATCGCGGATTGATCCGATGCGATTATTTCAAGGGGTCGCTATCGGCGATCCTTTTGTAGACAAGCTTAACCGGATCGCTGTTTTTGGCGCTGCAGCTTTTCCGATCGACAATCCGGTCGCCCCGAAAACCTTCCAATATGGTGCCGTCATCACTTAGCGTCAGCCCCATGCCCACCCATATCTGGAGCGAACATTTTTTCTGCATCGAGCGGGAAAACGGGCCGCGATGCGCACCATAGATCAGGTTACCGCGCACGGTTGCGGTAAAATCTATGTCATTTTCATCATTGCCCGCTGACCGTGTACTGTATCGCGAGGTCAGGCCGGAACCATCTTGCGTGAAATGGACGATTTCACCATCCCCCTGTTGCCAGTAACCGGTCAGATCGGTTTCGGCTGTTTGAGATTCGCTAGCATCAGGTCGCGCATCGGCAGCGACGCCGCCAACCATCATCAGCGCTGCAAATACATAGGCTGCGAGGCGGTATATCATGGCAAACTCCAGTTTCATCCTTATCAAGCGCCTAGTCCACTCAGATGAACAGGCAATGACCCTGATCACAATCAGCCACTTGAGGCTCATTTGCGACCAAATAGCTTCTCGACATCATCCAGTGCCAATTTCACCCAGGTCGGGCGACCGTGATTGCACTGACCACTGCGCGGGGTCACTTCCATTTCGCGCAGCAGCGCATTCATTTCGGCAACGCTAAGCACCCTGCCAGCCCGGACAGAGCCGTGACAGGCCATGGTGGAAGCGACATGCTCAACCCGCTCCTTGAGGCTGAGCGCCTCGTCATAGGCGCCGAGTTCATCGGCCAGATCAGTGATCAATCCCTTCACATCGCCTGAGCCCAGCATCGCCGGCGTCGCGCGGACCAGCATGGCAGCCGGGCCAAAGCGCTCCAGTTCAAGACCAAATTCCGACAATTCCGCCAGGCGCGCCTCAAGCCGGTCGCAGGCATTTTCATCCAGTTCGACGACTTCTGCCATCAACAAAGCCTGCGAAGCTACCTTGCCGCCGTCAACCGCCTTGCGCATCCGCTCGAGCACAAGCCGCTCATGCGCCGCATGCTGATCAACGATCACCAGCCCGTCTTCCGCTTCGGCAACAATATAGGTTTTCGCGACCTGTCCGCGGGCAATACCCAGGGGATAGCGACTGGCCTCGGGCACCGACCCGGACGCTTCCTCTGCCCTGCCCATCAACGGCGCAAGTTCCTCGCGTTGATCGAAGCTGGCAAAGGCGCCGCGATCATCATGGACGGTCGCGGATGGATAGGGTTGCTGCGCCACACTGGCCCGGCCCTGCGCGGTGAATATGCTGGTCTGCGGATCGGGCATCACCGGCTCGCTCTGCCATTTGCCCAGCGCCGATTCTGCCGGACGCTGGACCGCGCGAAAGCCGCCTTCGTCGAGCGCCTTGCGCAAGCCGCTGACGATCATGCCCCGGATCATTGCCGGTTCGCGAAACCGCACTTCGGTCTTCGCCGGATGGACGTTCACATCGACCAGCTCGGGCGGCATGTCGATAAACAGGGCCACGACCGGATGGCGGTCCCGCGCGAGCATCTCGGCATAGGCGCCGCGGACCGCTCCGACCAGCAACCGGTCCTTGACCGGACGACCGTTGACGAACAGAAACTGATGATCGGCGACGCCGCGATTATAGGTCGGCAGACCGGCCACTCCTGTAAGGCGAATGTCTTCGCGTTGCAGGTCGACGCCGACGCTATTGGCGCGCAGGTCGCGGCTGGTCAGCGCGGCCACTCGCTCGGGCCCGCTTTCCCCGGCCTGAACCGCAATTGCCTTGCGCCCCTGATGCTCCAGCGTGAAGCCGATATCGGGCCGCGCCATCGCCAGTCGCCGAACGATATCGGTGCAGGCCGCATATTCGCTGCGCGCCGTGCGCAGGAATTTGCGTCTGGCCGGTACCTTGGCGAACAATTGTTCCACTCGCACTTTCGTTCCCGGCGGAATCGCCGTCGGTCCTTCCTGAGCCAGTTCGCCATGATCGATCACCCGGGACCAGCCATCGTCCCCGGCCATCCGGCTTTCAATTGTCAGGCGCGCCACGCTGGCGATCGACGGCAGCGCCTCGCCGCGAAAGCCCATGGTCGTGACCAGCTCGATCGCTTCGTCCGGCAGTTTCGAGGTCGCATGGCGTTCCAGCGCCAAGGCAATGTCATCGCGGCTCATTCCGGAGCCATTGTCGGACACTTGAACCAGATCGAGTCCCCCTTCCTCAAGGCGAATATTGATCTGGCTGGCCCCGGCGTCGATCGCGTTTTCGACCAGCTCCTTCAGGGCGCTGGCAGGGCGCTCGACAACCTCTCCGGCAGCGATCCGATTTATCAGGCTATTTGGAAGTCTTCTTATTGACATATTGCCGTTCCTAGCCCAAGCGACCTTGCCAAGCGACCCCTGATTTTCTGGGCGAAAGCCATCGTTATTTTCATGACCCGCTCAGCTTGATTGTCGCTTGGATCAATTGCCGCAGCACTGCCTGCAAGTATAAGAAATTACGGACAAAAATATGTTTGAAAATCTGTTCAAGTTCCGTTCGCAAGATTTGGCGATCGACCTCGGCACTGCTAATACAGTGGTCTATGCACGCGGTCGGGGAATCGTTCTCAACGAACCTTCGGTTGTTGCAATCGAAACCATCAACGGTATCAAAAAAGTCAAAGCCGTCGGCAATGACGCGAAAATGATGATGGGCAAGACGCCGGACAGCATCGAAGCCATTCGTCCGCTGCGCGACGGCGTGATCGCCGACATTGATGTCGCCGAGCAGATGATCAAGCATTTCATCCAGAAAGTGAACGGCAAGAGCAAGCTGTTCAGCTATCCCGAGATTGTGATTTGCGTTCCCAGCGGTTCAACCTCGGTCGAACGCCGCGCCATTCGCGATGCCGCATCCAACGCTGGCGCCCGACAGGTGTTTCTGATCGAAGAACCGATGGCAGCCGCCATTGGTGCCGACATGCCGGTCACCGAGCCAATCGGATCGATGGTTGTCGACGTCGGCGGCGGCACCACCGAGGTAGCCGTGCTGTCGCTGCGCGGGCTGGCCTATACAACCTCCGTGCGCACCGGCGGTGACAAGATGGATGAAGCCATCGTCTCCTATGTTCGCCGTCATCACAATCTGCTGATCGGTGAGACCACTGCAGAGCGGATCAAGAAGGATTTTGGCGTCGCACAGGCTCCTGCCGATGGCGTGGGTCACACCATCCATATCAAGGGGCGTGATCTGGTAAATGGCGTACCGAAAGAAATTTCGATCAACCAGGGCCAGATCGCGGAAGCGCTGAGCGAGCCAATCGGCACGATCATCGAAGGCGTGCGAATCGCGCTGGAAAACACCGCACCGGAACTGGCTGCCGATATTGTCGATCAAGGCATTGTCCTGACCGGTGGTGGCGCCCTGATCTCTGGTCTCGATGCGGCGCTGAGTGACGAAACCGGTTTGCCGGTAACGGTCGCCGAAGACCCGCTGGCCTGTGTCGCGATCGGCACTGGCCGTGCAATGGAAGACCCGATGTTCAGAGGCGTCCTGACCACCGCCTGAACAGATAATGAAACAACGATTGGAAGCGAAAGGATAAACCCATATGGCGCCGCCAAATAATCGGCGTCCAGGATTTTCCAAGCGGGCGCAGTACAGCATCTTCGCCAGCTATTTACTGGGCATTTTGGGAGCGGTCTTGGGACTGCTTCTGTTGCTCATCTCGTTCATCGATCCCCGGGGATTTTCAGCTCTGCGCACGATAGGCGCTGAAACCATGGCGCCAGTCAGCAAGTCTCTTTCCGAAATCGGTGGAGTCACGGGCAGTGCCGGCGATGAAATTTCTGCCTATTTCAACGCCGCATCGAAAAATGCCGCCATGCAGCAGGAACTTGAGCAGAATCGCATAGAAATCCTGGAAGCCCGTGCCCTCAGACAAGAAAATGAACGCCTCAAACGGCTGCTGAAGCTGAACGAGGAAGAGCCCGATTCGATTGCCATGGCGCGGCTGATCAGCTCGACTGCGTCGAGTTCGCGCCGGATTGCGACATTGGGTGTCGGCAGCAACAGTGGCCTGGAACCCGGCCAGCCCGTCCGCTCGCCGGAAGGACTGGTCGGTCGCATATTGGAAACTGGCCCGACAACCGCCCGCGTGCTGCTGGTGTCGGACGGCAAGAATGTCACCCCGGTGCAGCGCGCCAGCGACAGTCTGCCCGCCTTTGCCACCGGTCGCGGCGACGGCACAGTCGATATTCAGCCGATCAACATTGGCTCCAATCCGTTCAAGGGCGGTGATCTGATGATCACCTCCGGCAGCGGCGGCCTGTATAGTCCGGGCATCCCTGTCGCAGTTGTCATTCGCAAAACCGAAACCGGTGCCATCGGCCGGGTATTGGCCAATCCCGCCAAGGTCAGCCATGCCATTGTCCAGCCTATTTTTCAGGCTGAAACCATGCGCCAGATCGAGAAAAATGACGCGACTGACCTGGAACAGGAAAGCGGCGAATAGTGCCCCGATCCCGTCAATCCAGGATTGGCCGGCAACCTTCGCAGTTGCGGATCAAGTTGATACCGCCGCTGACCGTTGTCATCGGCTCGATGATCACTGCCCTGCCGATCATCACCGACTATCCGATCCTGCCACCGATGGGCTTGCTTGTGATATTGGCCTGGCGGTTGATCCGCCCTGGCTATTGGCCGGTCTGGGCCGGCTTTCCGCTGGGCCTGATTGATGATGTTTTTAGCGGACAGCCATTTGGGAGCGCCGCTTTTCTCTGGTCGATCATTTTCATCCTGCTCGAATCCGTCGACAGGAAAGCGGTGCGCCGCGACTATTGGCAGGATTGGCTTATCGCCTCCACTGCCATGATAATTGTGCTAATAGGCGGAATGCTGATCGTCGATTTTCAATCCAATCTATTGCGGCTCGACCTGCTGGTGCCGCAGATTTTGCTGTCGATCCTGCTCTATCCGTTCGTCGCCCGGCTGATCGGCGCGATCGATAACTGGCGGGTGGCTTCGTGAGATCAGCCAAAACGATCAGCAGTGCCATGCAGGAGCTGACCTTCACCCGACGGGCAACCGTGATCGGGGGATTGCAGATTGGCGTCGGGGTGCTGCTTGCTGCCCGGATGGCCTATATCTCGGTTGCCGAAAACGAGCGCTACAAGCTGTTATCGGAAAGCAACCGGGTCAATCTCACGCTCGTTCCGCCCCGGCGGGGCTGGCTGATCGACCGCAACGGCAAACCGATTGCCAACAACAAGACCGATTTTCGCGTCGACATCATTCCGGACCGGCTGCGCGACAAGAAAAAAACCGTTGCCACTCTGGCCGAACTGCTCGCCCTCAATCCGGAGGAGCTGGAGCGGATCAACAAGGAGCTCGAGCAGGCCAGCAGTTTCCAACCCGTCCAGGTGGCGACAGGACTCAACTGGGAAGAATATGCCGCGGTCAGCGTCAGGCTGCCCGATCTGCCCGGTGTTTCGCCGCGTCAGGGCTTCTCCCGCAACTATCCGAGCGGCCCGGCGATCGGGCATCTTGTCGGCTATGTCGGCATTGCATCGTCGGAGGACTATAAGGAAAATCCGGATCCTATATTGATCACCCCGGGTTACAAGATCGGCAAGGATGGTCTGGAAAAAATCTTCGAGGACCAGTTGCAGGGCAAACCCGGGGCAAAGCGGGTCGAGGTGACGGCGCGCGGCAAGATTGTCCGGGAGCTCAACACGCGCCCTGACACTCCGGGCAAGCCGTTGCAATTGACCCTCGATATCGACCTTCAGGAATATGCCGCCCGCCGGCTCGGTCCCGAATCCGGTTCGGTGGTCGTGCTCGATTGCCTGAGCGGCGATGTCTTGACGATGACCTCGATGCCGTCCTTTGATCCGAACAGCTTTTCCGATGGCATCGGTGTCACCGAATATGGCATGCTGCGCGAAGACGATCATGTGCCGCTGCTGGACAAGTCGCTGAAAAGCCTTTTTCCGCCAGGATCGACGGTGAAACCGATGGTCGCGCTGTCCTTCCTCGAGGCCGGACTGGACCCCGAGGAAACCGTCAATTGCAATGGCGGGCTTCAGGTCGGCAACCGGCGCTTTCGCTGCTGGAAACGCGGTGGCCACGGCCGGGTCAATATGGCCAAGGGCATCTACCAGAGCTGCGACGTCTATTTTTACTATTTTGCCCAGAAGATCGGTATCAATCCGATCGCCTTGATGGCTAACCGTCTCGGGCTCGGACAAAAATATCCCCTGCCGGTCGCGAGCCAGTTTTACGGCACGGTTCCCGACCCGGCCTGGCTGCGCAAGAAATATGACCGCAAATGGCAGGCCTATGACACGGTCAACACCACCATCGGCCAGGGCTATATGCTGGTCAACCCGACTCAGCTGGCGGTGATGGCGGCACGGATTGCGACCGGAAAAAAAATCATCCCCCGGCTGATCATGGACAAGAAAAAAGTGCCGATCGAGACATTGAACCTTGATCCGGAACATCTCGTCTATGTCCAGAAGGCGATGAGCGACGTGGTCAACGGGCCAGGGACCGCCGGGCGCGCACGCTTGCCGATTGAAAACGTGCAAATGGCCGGCAAGACCGGTACCGCACAAGTCGTCAATCTCGATTTCGGGCGCGGTGGCCAGGATGTCGCCTGGAAACATCGCGACCACGGCCTGTTCATCTGCTTCGCCCCCTATGACAATCCCCGCTACGCCGCTGCTGTGGTGATAGAACATGGCGGCGGGTCCAGTGCGGCCTATCCGGTCGCGCGGGACGTCCTGACCTTCCTCTATGATCGTCAGAAGGCAATGGATGTCCTGACCGGACTTGAAAAATCCTGGGGCGGCAATATTCAGGAACGGATGGACATCAAAATGGCGGCTTATCGGGCCAGGAACAGTCCCGAAAAGGCGGCCGACGAAAAACCCGTTCCGGCCAAATCCACGACCACCGAAGCCGGCACCCGGGCCGACGCCGGAGAATGAAAATTGAGTGATTTCATTCCAGCGCCGATTGCGCAGCTCCCGTGGAAAACGATCCTGCTCTTGTTCGTGCTGGCCAGCTTTGGCTTTGTCGTCCTCTATTCGGCGGCAGGCGGCAGTCTGAGCCCCTGGGCGGGACTGCATATGACCCGGTTCATGGTGTTCGCGGTCATGGCGATCGTGCTCTCCCGGTTCAAGGAATCCTTCTGGCAGACGATGGCCTTCCCGGCCTATATCGCAGTGGTATTGATGCTTATCGGCGTGGAATTGATCGGTGCAGTCGGCGGCGGCAGTCAGAGATGGCTCAACCTCGGCTTCATCCGGCTCCAGCCATCGGAACTGATGAAGGTCGCAATCATATTGGCGGTCGCCCGATTCTATGACCTGCTGCCCCCCAGCCAGATCCGGACATGGGGCGCGATCTGGCCGCTTTTCGCCCTGCTCGCGGTGCCCTGCGGCCTGATATTGCTGCAACCCGATCTCGGCACGACGATCACGGTGGTCGCAGGCGCGTTGACCATCGCCTTCCTCGCCGGACTGCCGCTTCGCTTGTTCATCGGCGGCGGCGCGGCGATCGCGGTGCTGGCGCCCCTGGCCTATTTTTTCGCGCTGGAAGAATATCAGCAGAGGCGCGTAACCACCTTCCTCAACCCGGAAAATGATCCGCTGGGCTCCGGCTATCATATCAGCCAGTCGAAGATCGCCATCGGTTCTGGCGGCCTGTTTGGCAAAGGCTTCATGAACGGTACCCAGAGCCATCTCGATTATCTTCCCGAGGGGCACACCGATTTCGTTTTTGCCACCATGGCCGAGGAATGGGGCCTGCTGGGCGGCATCCTCGTCCTGTTCTGCTTTTTCCTGCTGTTCCGCTGGGGACTCGGCGTGGCGATGAAAGCCAGAACCCGTTTTTCCCAGCTGACCGCGGCAGGATTGACGGTGACGATTTTCTTCTATGTGGCGATCAACCTGATGATGGTGATGGGACTGGCACCAGTGGTCGGAATTCCGCTGCCTTTCCTCAGTCACGGCGGGTCATCGATGATGACAATCATGATCTGCGTCGGCATCTTGATGTCGATCGAACGCCATCCCGGTCGACGCGGCGGCGCATTCGGATGATTATTCCAATCAACCGGTTGCGTTCGCGAAATCCGGCCCTATATAGCCACTGATATGGACGCTTAGCTCAGTTGGTAGAGCAGCTGACTCTTAATCAGCGGGTCACAGGTTCGAACCCTGTAGCGTCTACCACTTTTTCAATGACTTACATGGAATTTTGTGAAAGCGTGATGGGCTTAGGCTCGGTATAGGCTCTTCGATAAAAAGGCATCCCTTCTTGTTTACCGGTGCGAGATTTAAATTATTACACGAGACACTCCCTCGTGTTCAATTGCGACCCAAGTGACTAAAGCGGGTATTAAAAAAGCTGGAAGTGCAAAGCACTTCCAGCTTAGGGAACAAAAAGTTCCGTCAATTGTTGCAGACTGCCAAAAAGCAACTACGGACATCTTGCTCAATTTGATCAAGCTTATCAGCGGTCAATTTTCGATAGTTTGCTTCAAGTTTTTTCCAATGACTTTTGGAACAACCATATTTGGCTGCCATTTCTTCTATCTCAAGGCCGAGAATTTCCCTTGCTACCCTGAGAGGGAAGGAATGGAAAATAAGATTTTTCCCCTCACCCTTGGCAATTGACGCAACAAAATATTCAAATTTTGATTTGATTGATCGGTCGGAAAACCGGCAATCTTCACCGCGTTCTTCCCGCTCAACGATGTGGGCGGAAATACCGAGGGCCTCCGCTGCCTCCAAAACTGTGAGTCCATATTCTCGTCGAGCGCGATATAGACAGTTTTTCTTAATCCGAGCTTCGTCAATCCGCTCAGAGAGCTGGATAACTTGCGACATAATAATAGTCCTTTCTTAACTTCGATCATAGTTTTTCCTGACAAGTTTAGTACCGCTGGTCAGGCGATTAGCCTGACCAGTAATATTTTCATGTTTTTGCAAATTACGCGACTTTGCGATTCTGGTTGCAGTCGAGCTTTTTCATTAACTCCAAAAGCACTAAAATTTCTTGTTCTTGCGAAGAGCCATTTCGCACTCTTTCACACGAAGCAAAAATCTCGTTAAAAATGGAATTTGCTGCCATGTCATCTGCTCCGCAATCCATCAAACTAGGGCCGGCCAAATTAAGGCCATTGGAAAAATGTTCGATGCAATTGCGAATCCCGAAAAAATTGCTTTCGCTCGCTCTGCGAATTTCGGCGTCTAAAGAACGCTGATAGTCGTACAGTGCAGCAACCAATTTAGCATTGAAGGATCGACTGCGGATAACTTCCTGCATTGACCAGTTTTGGGCGTTTGTATTGACTATCGCGCAGTCCAAACCTTTACCAACACCGATGCATAATGTACTAAGGAATTCCAATCCAGAATCATCATGTCGACCTCTCAGGGCGATCATTGCAACAGTATCAGGCATAAATACCTCCATCAAACATGTTCCCCCTTGCCGGAACTTTTGTAACCGGCAATCACCAAAGTCAAGAGACATTATCTAAATTATCGATGAACCGTTCTATTCTAAAGTTACATGAAAAGGCTGAAGTTTGCAATTATCTCCTTCAACTACATATACTGAAGATGCTTCGCAGCGCTGTTTGAACGACCCTTTCGGAGGTGATTAAATTAATTCGGTCTTCAATCCGAGATGGGTCACCAGAGGGGGTAGAGGCGAGATTTCGCACCTCCAACAGCCAATTTTGTGGCTCTAAATATATCTCTTTCCCAATCACGAAGCGGTTCGATGAGGTGGATTCGACGATTCTGCGTTTTTCCGCCCGATTTGCCATTTCATGGCTTCGCTTAAGGCTTTTTGTCAGTTCGATGATCGTCCCCAGTTGGGCTGCTTTGGCACCCTGATTTCCTTGTTCCGCGCCCTCTTGTTGCAGCGTTTCCGCTTCCAACAACAACGCCTGTTTGCGCTCATTAAAAGTATCCTTGTCGATCAGTCCATCAACCAACGCATCGGTCAGCCGATGCTGGCGTTCGTTTAGATTGTTCTGGCGTAAGGTCAGGCTCGATGTGACTGCATCTTTCTGCACCGTTCGAACCCAGCGCTCTATTTCCAGCTTGGCCTCTTTTGCATCGGTTTCGGATAACTCGGATTGTCCGAGAAATTCTTCAATCACAACGACTAGCTGATCTTCTCTAATTGTTTTGGTGTCGCAGTCTTTGATCGGGCAGCGGTAATAGACAAATTGCTTCTGTCGCTCAGGAACCATTGGCCCGGCGCACAGTCCGCAACGAAACAGCCCTTGGTAGAGATGATTGTGTTTGGTGACCTTTGGTCCCGCCTTGCCGGATTTAATATCCTGCACCCGCTCATAGAGGGCAGGGCTAATCAATCGTTCGTGGACACCGGGGAAGGATTTACCGGTTCGCTTGATGCGGATAATGCCGGTATAGAATGGGTTGTCTAAGAGGGTTTCCAGACCATGCAGTGACAGCCTGCCGCCAACCCGGTTGGTCAGTCCCATCATCTGCAATTTTGGTAGCAACGTCTTCATGGAATATTCTCGGGTTCCATAAAGCTCAAAGGCTTTTCGGACTAATGGCGCACGAATTGGATCAAGACTCTTCGGCTGGCCGCGTCCATTGTCGATGTATCCAATCGGCGCTCGAAACGGATACAATCCCTGCTTCAGACGACCGTTCATACCCTTCAAGGTTTCTTCCCGCAGGTTACGAACATAATCAGCGGCAATCACCGCCTGAATTTCAGCAGTGAGTCTGCCACCGCGTGACCGGAAGTCGAGACTATCAATTGCCGTGTGCACATTTATGCCTGAATCGATGAGTTCACCGATTTTGGCATACTCGGTCAGGTTGCGAGTGAGGCGATCCAGTTTATGAATTATCAGGCCGTCAGCTTTGCCCTGCCGGAGTTCGTTCACCATGCGGGTGAAGATCGGACGGCCACATTTAGCGGCGGTTTCTTTCTCTTCAAACCAAGTCGTAACATTGAGGTTCTGACGACTCGCAAAAGCAGTGATAGCTTCTCGCTGCGCCTCCAGACTGACACCTTCACCTTGTCGGAGAGTGGAAACGCGAATGTATGCGTAGCACCGGTTCATAGCTGATCGTGATTAGTGGACTCCGAATCTATCATATCCTCAGGATTCGTCGAATCAACTGTCCACGGCCAAGTCCCTTCGCGCACTTTGCGTTCGTAGATGTCGCGACAGATTTGCAGGTATTGATACAGGTGTTCGTCCATCCCTTTATGGTATGGAAAAGATCGGCTGCGTCTAGGTAGCCTAAAATCGGCTGGGCCGATATTAGGCGGTCTAGCGACATTCAATATTCTGTATTTGAATACTGAGTGGGACTAGACAAGCCTGCAATTTTTATAATAAAATTGTCATCTGACAAACTCCAGCAACCGCGACCGATGGATAGCCACTGAACGCGCTATAGCAAGACCAGAAGGGCGTTAGCCTTTCTGGAGTCTAGTGGCTTCTAGCACGTTCGGTGTGGCAAGCGCATAGAGGTCGCGGTTGCTGACGGCTCGGAAAAGAAAAATTTGGGCAGCTTCTATCTTCATAATATCCTTCACGGACCCCTAAATATACGGGGAGGATATTATGAAGTCGCGCAGCGACAAATGGTGATTGGTTTCCGGTATGTGTGGCAGTGTGCAGCTATGGATAGGGACTGCAAAACGGTCACTATGGGGATAGAGGAGGCAGGGGCGTATCCCCATCGATTACTAAATCGCGATTGCTATTTGGCTACTCGCTTGCCATAAAGTAGAAAAATAAATCGCATCTTTGAACAATCCAACACTGGAGAGGTCCATTGAAATATTTTCGTTGTATTACAGTATTACTTGCTGTCTTATCTTACATTGGCGTTGCACATGCCCGGTATCTTCAAACCGATCCAATCGGATACGATGATCAGTACAACCTCTACACATACGTCCATAACAATCCGGTAACGAATACCGATCCCGACGGTAAGCAAACCGTCCAGGACATGCAACTGCAAGCGCAGATTGAAGACGAACGCGCGCAAGGATTTTCCGAATCCGAAATATTGACCGGTATTGGCGAGCGAGCAGCCACAGAAGGGGCTGCTTTGAGCTTTGTCGTTCCTTCCATTGGGGCGCCTAGAGGGCTTTTTCTTCTTGGTAGGGCGCTCGGCGTTACTCCAACTATTTCTAAAGTCACTCCAAAGATTCAACAATTGACGCAATCGGTCAACTCACTTGCCAGAAACGTCCAGACACACAAAGCAAAGCTCGCAGCATTTAAGAAAAATCCAGGAAAGTTTGACAATAAAGGGCTTCAGGCAAACGCCCCTACAGCTGCAATCAAGCAAAAAATTATTCAAGGTCGGATTAAGGCGCTAGAAGCTCAAATAAGAAAGAATCAAGGAGAGTTTGATAAGGCGAAGGCCGCTCTCAAAGAAGAGCTTACAAAGTGAAATTATCAATCAAAGATGTCCGACACCTTTTGGGTGATGCAATAGATCAATATGAACTCATGTATGGCAGTGCTGATGTGGAGATTCCGTATGACTACTATTGGCAAGTTTCCGGAACTGATGTATTTGACTTCCAACGCGATCCAAAGGAGTTTCAACTAGAAGTCGGAAGTTTTGAGGATGAGATACCACAACTCCTCGATACGCTGAATGGGGATAGTGTTATGAACAGCAATCACATACAGTTTCTCGCTGCCATATTGCGGTACATATCGGATCAACAGCTGGGAGAGGATGCTAGCGTAAAGCCGATTATAGCCGATGGCGGCAAGTAGCGCAGTTATAAAAGTTAAGCTGAGTAGATTTCAATTCAAATACGTTCATAAAATGCCCGGTAAACTATGACAAAGGACTATTTGAAATTAACACTCAAAAATCTGGCGACAGAAGGACTAGAGGAAACCGCTAGCCCCGTTGATTTGTCATTAGAGATATTTGATCGCTGGCAAAAAGATGGCCATCTAGTTGAGAGGCAATATATCCTGCCATTTATAGCGATTAACTCAAACTGTGATCATTTGCCAACTAGTAAAACAGAAAGCTTGTGGGAGGTGGAGGCCTTGAAACGAAAATTAAAGGAGAAGCAGGAATGCAACTCGTTTTACTTAAAAGATTTCCAAAAAGCATGCGCTAACTTGAGACAACAGCTTGAGGATTGAACTAATCAAAATACCAAGGACGGTTGTATTTCTGTGGGCTCTCGCTCAAGTTTTCACTCCCATTTATGCTTACGCAGCAACGCCAAGCGAGTCGGTTCGTGCAGTTCTATCAGTTCCTGACGAAGAGCTTAGCTACTTAGATGCTCAGCTCGCTTATGACAAAATCATAGACCCATCTGTCGATGCATCGAAAGTTGCTTCACAGATCAACCTGCTCGTTATTGAGGTAAAGGCGTTAGCTGGAGCGTCACCGAATGATGTTGATAAGTTGAAAGCAGTCCGTCAGGTGATTTACGATGCTGGTAAATGGAACAACAATCATCCTTTTGCTTACGCACAAGACGATCCCTTCGGAATCAATGTGAACAACAAATTGCTATCAAGCTACTTGGTATCGCGGCGCGGAAATTGTGTATCGATGCCAATCCTTCATCTGGTAATCGCGGAGAAGTTAGGATTGAATGTTCACCTCTCAACCGCACCCTTGCATATGTTTGTTCGCTATACCAATCCTACAAATGGTCGTAGTTTAAACATCGAACCGACAAGCGGCGGTTATCCTGCTCGTGATAACTGGTACCGCCAAAAGTTGCCAATTAGCGAACACGCAATCACACGCGGTCTGTATTTACGCACTCTGACAAAACGGGAGAGCATCGCTCATATGGCTACAACAGTACTCCAGTATTTGATGGATCATGATCGATTAAAAGAGGCAGTAAGCGTTTCCGAAATTATTCTTGAGAACTATCCCCAAGACGGCTTTACTTTCGCCAAAATGGGCACTGCGGCGGCATTTATTCTAGAGCGTGATTTTAATCAGAAGCACCTGCCGGGAAGCCAATTAACTCCACGGGAAGCGATATTGCGCGACCATTGGCGTGAAATCAATGTTCTGTCCTTCAACAAGGCAAGATCGCTTGGATGGGAGTCAGTCGAAATTGATTAGAGTACATCAATTCTATTAGATGGCATTTAGAACCCGCAGACTTCCGATAAATACTTTTCAAACGCCTCCACCGCCCCCCGCATCTCATCCAAATAGCTATGCCGGTTATAAATCGCGGCCACGCCACTAATTGTGCCGGAAACATGATTGAGTAGCTTTTCAGTCACATGAATGGGTGTGCCAAGCTGCGCCAGCGTCGAACTGTATGTCCGGCGGAGATCATGCAACACATACGGATCCACACCTTCAAGAGTGGTATCAAAACTGCGCTTGCTCTTGCTCCACCCGTTAAAATGTTTAGCGTTTGGTTTGCCACCCGGAAACACAAAGTCACTGTCAACGTGTTCGGGTAGGTTGTTAATGATGGCAGCGGTTTTCTCTCCATACGGCAGGACATGAGTGCGACGGTTCTTGGTGAACTCGGCTGGATAGGTAATCAGGCGTTTGTCGCGGTCAATCCATGACCATTGCAACGCGCCGATTTCGCTTCGTCGTTGGCCGGTAAGGATTAGGAGTTGGACAATTGCACCATACGGCCAGTGTCGTTTGCCAGCTTTCTTGAATATTTCTGTCAGCTCCTCCGGTTGCAACACGCGCTCGCGTGAACGTTGCCGAGTCGCTGGTTGGAGTGACGCAATCGGATTGGCGTCTAGGTGTTCGTCGCGCACCGCCCAATTCAGAAACACTTTCAGTGCCACCAAGGCGTGTCGCTGTTCTGACGGTCGATCTTTAATTCGGTTTAACTTGGCCTGAATATCAGCGCGGGAGATTTCAGACAGCCGTTTTCGACCAAAAGCAAAATGGCTGGTGAGTAGCCGTTGATACTCGAATACCGTCCGAGGTCGATTCTTCTGGCTAACAACTTCGAGATATAGATTGAGAGCATCCTGAAATGGCGGTGACGGGCGTTTTTCTATCAAACCTAGAGTGAGACCAGCTTGTAGTTGTTTCGCTTGGTCACGAGCTTGTTTTAGCGAGATGGTGGGAAATCTGCCGAGCGAGTAGCGACGGCGTTCCGACCCATGCACCACCACAAAGGTTTTTGTGCCACCTTGGGAAACTCGGACACCGAAACCTGTGGTTGTTACGTCCCAATGAGTCGTTTGACCTTTCGCGGGCGGGGTCAAAGCGCGAATGGAGATATCAGTGAGAGCATGACTAGGCATCTTAGGCTCTCTATAGGCTCTTTGATTCTATGGGTAGAGGTGAAATTGAATGTTGCGCTATGAGTATGTTAGGTAACTGATATAACTGAGTTATTATTCAAATTTGTGCCATGATGAGATGCAATGTTACCCACCTGTCACAAACTCTTAATCAGCGGGTCGTGGGTTCGAACCCCTCAGCGTCTACCATTATTTCCGTAAAAGAAACCATCCGGCGGATGGTTTCCGGAAAAAATCCCGAGTGCAAACGAGGGTGTTTCCGAGCCAATATCAACCATCGAACGAGTCGCAAGTCCACCGGACTTGACTACCCATAGACAAGGCAGGCCCCTTTTCGAGAACCCGCCTGATATTTCTCAAACAAAGCGCTGAAAAATTGGGGCGCGAGACGCTCAGAGGTGCCTAGCGCAGCTGGCTATCCTTGCTGCCACGCCGGTTGATACCCGCGCTCGCCCGATCCGCATCGCGCACCGACTGGCACGCCACGCACGTGCGCGTGCCGGGCAATGCGCGGCGGCGCGCTTCGGGGATTTCTTCACCGCATTCTGCGCAATATCTGGCGGCTTCTCCGGACGGCATATCGGCTCGCGCCCGCTTCACCGCGTCAGCAATCGTATCGTCAATCTGATCCTGCACCGCGCCGTCGCGCGCCCAACCGCCTGCCATAGAAACCTCAATATCTTTCAAATTTGTTGAGGCTTAAACGTAAGAAGCAAAGGCGGAATTGCAAGATGATGGCCGACGTCCATCACCCAAAGAAAAAGGCGGGCCTCTTTTCGAGGTCCCGCCTGATATTTCTAGAACAAAGCGCGAAAAAAATGGGGAGCGGAACTCTGCTCCCCGGATTGGCTATTTGTTGACAGCGTCTTTCAAACCCTTGCCGGCTTTGAATTTTGCTTGAGTCGATGCTGGAATTTGCATCGGTTCGCCGGTGCGCGGGTTGCGACCGGTAGAAGCTTTGCGCTTTGAAGTTGAGAAAGTGCCGAAGCCAACGAGACGAACTTCGCCGCCGCCGGACAATGCACTGCTGATGGAATCAAATACCGCGTCTACCGCTTTACCGGCATCGCTTTTGCTAAGGCCGCTGTGATCCGCGACGTTACTGATAAGATCCTGTTTATTCATTATGGGAATCCCCCCTTCTCTGATGGCAATTCATTTTGAATCGCGCCTTTGTCTGGCAGCAGTAATGCGAAATTATCCGGGTGAGTCAAAGAAAAACCGCTGTTTTCTGCGCCCAACCCCCATTTTATACGCCGAATGACAGGAAATGAGACGAACGGTTGGAAAGCGGTCGCGGTTTCGAATATTTTACTGCGCCATTTCAGCTTTGTTTCAGAATCGCGACTCGCCAATCAAGCCAGTCAATGGCGTGCTGCTGAACCCGCGTCATCAGCAACCGGTGCCGTGGCGTGGCTGGCAAGCTCGTCTGCATCGCTCCACTCGATCGGCACCACTGTTTCGGCCAGGGCTTCGGCAAGCACTTCATCGACATGACTCAGCGGTATGATCTTGAGTTTCGAGGTGATATTTTCCGGAATTTCGACGAGGTCTTTTTCATTGTCTGCCGGAATCAATACCGTGGTGATGCCACCGCGCAGCGCCGCCAGCAGCTTTTCCTTCAATCCGCCAATCGGCAAGATCCGACCCCGCAGGGTGACTTCGCCGGTCATTGCAACATCGCGGCGCACCGGAATTCCGGTTAGAGTCGAAACGATCGCCGTGACAATGCCGACACCGGCTGACGGGCCATCCTTTGGCACAGCACCTTCGGGCAGATGGATATGGATATCCCTGCGGCTGAAGAAGCTGGGCTTGATCCCGTAGGAAGGCGCACGCGCCTTCACAAAGGAGAGCGCGGTCTGAATGGATTCATTCATCACGTCACCCAGCGTACCGGTGGTCTTGATCTGTCCCTTGCCGGACACGGTGACCGATTCAATCGTCAGCAGTTCGCCGCCGACTTCGGTCCAGGCAAGGCCAGTCACGGCACCCACCTGATTTTCCTCTTCGCCGATACCGTGACGATATTTTTGTACGCCGGCATATTCCGCGAGATTGTCGGGCGTGATTTCCACGCTCTTATATTCGCCTTCGAGAATCCGGCGCAAAGCCTTGCGGGCCAGTTTGGCGATTTCGCGTTCCAGAGTCCGGACGCCGGCTTCTCTTGTATAATAGCGGATCAGCTCGCGCAGCGCATCGTCGCGCAGCACGAATTCCTCCTTTTTCAGGCCATGGGCCTCGATCTGCTTTTCGATCAGATGGCGTTTGGCAATCTCCACCTTTTCGTCTTCGGTATAGCCTTCGAGCCGGATGATCTCCATCCGGTCGAGCAGCGGCTGTGGCAGATTGAGCGTGTTGGCGGTGGTCACGAACATCACATCCGACAGGTCGATATCGACCTCCAGATAATGGTCCTGGAACTTGTCATTCTGTTCCGGATCGAGCACTTCGAGCAGCGCCGATGCCGGGTCGCCGCGGAAATCCTGTCCGAGCTTGTCGATTTCATCGAGCAGGAACAGCGGATTGGACGTGCCGGCTTTCTTCAGATTTGAGACAATCTTGCCGGGAAGCGAACCGATATAGGTCCTGCGATGCCCGCGAATTTCCGCTTCGTCGCGCACGCCGCCCAGCGATTGACGGACAAATTCGCGTCCGGTGGCGCGGGCGATCGAACGACCAAGCGATGTCTTGCCGACGCCGGGAGGGCCGACCAGACACAGGATCGGGCCTTTCAGCTTGTTGGTACGGGTCTGCACCGCGAGATATTCAAGAATGCGTTCCTTGACTTTTTCGAGCGCGAAATGGTCATCATCCAGTACCTTCTCGGCCTGTTTGAGATCTTTCTTGAGCCGCGATTTCTTGCCCCAGGGCAATCCGAGCAGCACATCAAGATAGTTGCGCGTCACCGTTGCCTCGGCCGACATTGGCTGCATGCCCTTGAGCTTTTTCAGCTCGGCAGTCGCCTTGGCTTTGGCTTCCTTGGAAAGCTTCAGCTCCTTGATTTTCTTGCTCAGTTCGGCGAGTTCGTCACCCTCGCCATCTTCGCCGTCGCCCAGTTCTTTCTGGATCGCCTTCATCTGCTCATTGAGATAATATTCGCGCTGGGTCTTTTCCATCTGGCGCTTGACGCGGCCACGGATTTTCTTCTCGACCTGCAACACGCCCAGCTCGCCTTCCATGAAGGCAAAAACCATTTCGAGGCGTTTGGTGGGATCGCTCTCCATCAGCAGACTCTGCTTGTCGGAGACTTTCACATTAATATTGGCTGCCACCGCATCGGCGAGGCGAGAGGCATCGTCAATCTCGCCCAATTGGACCACCGTTTCCGCTGGCATCTTCTTGTTGAGCTTCGAATAATTTTCAAACTGCTCGACCACCGAGCGCATCAGCGCCGAGGCTTCGGTGCTTTCGGCGACTTCCTCATCGAGCACGTCTATATTGGCCAGCACATAGCCTTCTGTCTTGTCTTCCAGAGACAGATGCTTGGCGCGCTGCTTGCCTTCGACCAGCACACGGACGGTACCATCGGGCAGTTTCAGCAATTGCAATACGGTTGCGACCACCCCGAGATCATAAAGCTGATCGCGCACCGGATCGTCTTCCGCCGGATCGAGCTGCGCAACGAGGAAGATTTCCTTGTCCGAATCCATCGCCTTTTCGAGCGCAACCACAGATTTGTCGCGACCGACAAATAGCGGTACGATCATATTCGGGAACACCACGATGTCGCGCAACGGCAACAATGGCAGTGATTTGGATTCAGGGGCAGGATTTGCTTCAAACTCGGACATTTTTACTCCAACATGTTGCGCTGCAATAGCGCTTCTGTTCCCTATATGGTGCCTGCTTGAGACACTTCAACCGTTGTGCGTCTGATCAGTAGAACGACCTAAAAGGGCAGTTTAAAACCCGGGGGTAACTGCATACCGCTGGTCATCTTGCTCATTTCTTCGCTGCTCACGGCGTCGGCGCGGTTGCGGGCATCGTTGAACGCTGCTGCGACCAGATCTTCCAGCATCTGTTTTTCTTCGGCCTTCATCAGGCTCTCATCAATCGTCACCGCGAGCACACGGCCTTTTGCGGTGGCCTTGACCTTGACCAGGCCGCCACCGGCCTGTCCTTCCACTTCCAGACTATCCAGCTTCTTCTGCGCTTCTTCCATCTGGGTCTGGACCTGTTGCGCCGCTTCCTGCGCCGCCTTCATCATTTCTTCCATAGATTTCATAGCTATGCGCTCCTTGATTCTTGTGGGCGAGGATCATCGTCCTCCAGCAATTGGGCGTCTGGGAAGGCTTCAAAAGCAGCCTTTACCAGCGGGGCATCCAGGATTGCCTGTCGTTCTGCATCTCTGGCCTGCTGTTCCTGTTCGGCCAGACTCGGCTGCGCCTCGCCCTGCCCCTCGGTGATTTTCCATTCCTGACCGGTTTCCTGTTTCAGCGCATCCGCAATTTTCCGGATATCTGCGCCGGAAATCGGGCGTACCGGTTGATAGATGATATCGGGCGCATTCAACGAAACCACGCGCATGTCGGCAATCAATATACTTTCCAGAACAGCGGAAACTCGCCCGACGGTCGTCACAATGTCGGAAAACTGGACAGGCAGCGCGCTGGCTTGCGGCGGTTGCACGGCAGCCGGCGCAGGAGCGGCTTGCGCCACAGGCTCTGCCACCGGCGGCGCAGCCCTTTGGATTTCAGCTGTGCTGGCAGTCGCCGGGACGCCCTGCTCCAGCATTTTTACCAATTTGCCAGGATCGGGCATATCGGCTGCACAGAGCACCCGGAGCAATGCCATTTCACAGGCTTCGCGGGGCAGATGCGCTTGCTGGACTTCTTGATAGCCCTTGAGCAACAACTGCCAGAGCCGATGCAGAACCGGATAGGAAAGCTGCTCGGACCAATCGGAAAATTGCTGCCGGGCCTCGTCAGACAAGGTCGGATCGCTGGCTCTGCCGACCTTGAACAAGGTCACCTGATGCGAAAGCGAGAGCAGCCCGTTCATCAGCGACAATGGCTCGACGCCGATTTTATATTGTTCGGCAATCGCATCGAGCAGTGCCGCGGAATTGCCCGCGAGCAATTGTCCGAACAGCCGCCGGACAGCGCCGCGATCCGACAGGCCAAGCATATCCCTGATCTGGGCAGCCTTGACCTCGCCGTCGCCGTCCATATCGGCATGGGCAATCGCCTGATCGAGGATCGAAAGACCGTCGCGGACGGACCCTTCGGCCGCCTGCGCGATCAGATCGAGCGCTTCCTGCTCTGCGGTCACGCCTTCTTTCCCGACAATCATGCCGAAATGTTCGGACAGTTGCTCGGCGCTGATCCGTTTCAGATCAAAACGCTGGCAGCGGGACAGGACGGTGATCGGAACCTTGTTGACCTCGGTGGTCGCGAAAATGAACTTCACATGCGGCGGTGGTTCTTCGAGCGTCTTCAGCAGCGCATTGAAGGCGTTTTTCGACAACATGTGCACTTCGTCGATGATGTAGATTTTATAGCGTGCCGAAACCGATGAATAGCGCACCGCCTCGATGATCTCGCGGACATCGTCGACGCCGGTATGGCTGGCAGCATCCATTTCGATGACATCGATAAAACTGCCTTCGGCGATACTGCGGCAGGGTTCGCATTGCCCGCATGGATCGATCGTCGGCCCGCCCTGCCCGTCTTCACCGATACAATTCAGCGCTTTCGCGATCAACCGGGCGGTGGAGGTTTTGCCGACGCCGCGCACGCCGGTCATCAGAAACGCATGGGCGAGCCGGTCGCGCTTGATCGCGTTGCCCAGCGTCTGGACCATCGCATCCTGCCCGATCAGTTCGGAAAATTTCGATGGCCGATATTTGCGCGCCAGCACCCGATAAGGCTGCGCCGCGCCAGGGGCGGGCAGATCCGGCGCGTCAACACCGGTGGCTGCGAATATATCTTGTGAATCGGACATGCAGGGGGAGTTTAGGCGAGAGGCCCCGGCTTGTCGAAGGCTATTCACCGTCATTTCCGAGTCTAACCAAAAATAAACAAAAATCTCGTAGAAGGATTTTTTTGCGGGATGTGGAGGGCATGAACAGAAACTCAATTTATGCCGGAATCGGCTTCGGTCTTTTCTGTATAGGATATTTGCTGATCAACGAGCAGATTCTGGTGCAGGCGATCCTCTATCGGGCAGCGGCCAGTGACCATCACAGCGCATTGATTTCATTCACTTCCATGGCCTTGCAGGCCAGTGCGTTGCTGATCGGCCTGATATTTCTGTCGAACCGGTTATTCTGGCTTATCGTGATCCTGATCGGGCTGTCCGCCGTGACCAATTTGATCTTCAGTCAGATTCTCAACGATATTATCGATCTCTCCAGATTCGACTGGCTGCTGACCGAATCCCGCCATGCGCAAAATGCCGCTGGGCAATTTCTAATCCCTGCTGCCATCGGTCTGGCCAAGACGTTGCTGGCGCTCGGACTGTTTGTCGCTTGCCGCGAGCTGTTCCGGCTTTGCTTGCGACGGCACCGCCGCTTGCTCAACGCCCGGCCCGCCCATAATTCGGCAATCCTGCTTATCCTGCTTCCTTCCTTCGCCTTCGGCCTTGGCGTTCCCGGCGCCATTGCGGCGGAACGCAATATCTATAATTTTGTTTATGAAAAACTCACGACCCCGCCGCCGCCGCAAAGACGCGCGGTTAACATGCCTGCTCCGAATATCAGGGACTCGGTCGAGAAAATCATCTGGATTGTCGATGAAAGCATCGGCTATGATGCCTTTGCGAGGCTCATTCGGCCGGACCTGTCGGGCTTTGCGCCGATTGATTTTGGCAAGGCCGCCGCGATGGCAAATTGCAGCGCACCCGCTCATGTCGCGCTGCGCTCCGGCGTCGATGTGCTGAATGTGAATGCCGATACCGACCTGCGCCAGACACCGTCGATATGGGCCTATGCCAACAAAGCGGGCTATAAGACCATATTGATCGACGGGCAGGTTTCGGGGCCGCCACAGAATTTGCTGTTGCCGCCGGAAGCAAGCAAGATCGACGAGATATTGCCGCTAGCGTCCGGGATGCAAACCGATCTGAAAATCGCGCAAAATTTGAATGACCGTCTGACAAGCGACGGCAAGGAATTTGTCTATGCCGTATTGCGCGGCGTTCATTTTCAATATTCAGACCATTATCCCGCCGACCTGCACCCTGCCGACGATGACCTTGCGCAACAATATGACACGGCGATCCGCTATTCAAAACGGGATTTCTTTTCGACTCTGATGGCTGGCGTTGACCGCGAGAAAGTGGCGATTGTCTATACGTCCGATCATGGTCAGAATGTCGGAAAGGGCGTGATACCCCATTGTTCCACGGTTCCTGAAAAAGCCGAATTTGCCATACCCTTGCTGGCCTTTCTGCCGCCGACTGTTGCAGCGAATTTTCCTGCACCAGAGGAATCCAGCCATAGTGCCAGTCAGATATTCCCGTCGACGCTGGCGTGGATGGGCTATGATCGATCCATGGTTACCAATGCCTATGACAATAGTCTGCGACAGCCGACCAAAAAATTCGTCTGGTTTGGACGGGCCGTTATCCCGCTCAGGGAGGGCGACAGGATCGACGTCAGCGGTTCGAATAGATCGCTGGTCGATTGATTTTTGAAAATGGGGAATTTTGAACCGCTGCCAAAGCTTGGCGCTGTTTCAAAGTAGGAGCCGGGCGACCCGCAGAAAAATCGTTGCGGCTGCTTCCTTCCGGACCTGACCGGGTTGGCGAAGACTGCGTCCACCCGACTCCCGCTGCGCATATGGTGGGACTCTGGCAAAAATGCAAGCCGTTAGATGATCTGCATATTGTGGCTTTCGCTCGGCAAATGCACAGTCAGGCCATCGAGTTCGGGCGTGAGCATGATCTGGCACGCGAGTCGGCTGGTACGGCGGGCGCCAGCAGCCAGATCAAGCATATCCTCTTCCATTTCTGTCGCCGCCGGCAATTTGTCGAAATCTGCTGATTCGACAATGACATGACAGGTCGAGCAGGCCATTTGCCCTTCGCATGTACCCTCAAGCGGTTGGTCATGAATTTGCGCAACGGTGAGCAGATTGTCGCCTTCGGATGCCTCAACGGACAGCGTGTTTTCACCGTCGGAGCTTACAAAATGAACCGTGATCTTCTTCATGATAGCTGTTTCTCCGCTGCTTGATTGATCAGGTACGCTGCCTGTTCCACCTCTTCGATGCTGGTATAGCGTCCGAATCCCAGACGAATGGATGATTTGATTTGCGCCGGTGGCAAGCCCAGTGCGGCCAGCACATGACTGGGACGTCCCGAGCCGCTGGCGCAGGCCGAGCCGGCGGAAAAGGCGACGCTGCGGACGTCCGACATCAGACGGGCGACGTCAAGCCCGTCGCGGCGGATATTCAGATTGCCGGGATAGCGCTGATCGAGCGATCCGTTCACCGTCCATGCGCCAAACAGACTGCGCGCTTTCTCGGCCAGACCGGCGATATGAACCCTGTCTGCTTCCCGGTGCTCGGCACAAAGTTTCGCCGCCACACCCAGTCCCGCACACAGAGCGGGCGAGAGTGTGCCCGACCGGATCCCCTGTTCCTGTCCGCCGCCATGGATCAGCGGCGGCACTTCTATTCCGTCACGCACCCAAAGCGCGCCAATGCCCTTGGGTCCGTAAATCTTGTGCCCGGACAGCGCGATCAGATCGGCCTGTTGCGGCATATCGATCCGGCCAAATCCCTGCACCGCATCGCAGAGCATCAGCGCGCCAGCCCGATGCGCCATTTCGGTGATTTGCTCGACCGGCTGGATCGTCCCTATCTCGTTATTGACCAGCATCGCCCCGACCAGCGCAGTCTTCTGGCCCAAACATGCTTCCAGTTCTTCCAGAACGATCAGCCCATCGGCATCGACAGGCAGCAATGTCGTTTCGAACCCTTGTGTTCGATACCAGAGAGCGGTGTCGCGCACCGCTGCATGTTCGGTATCGAGAATGGCAATCTGGTCGCGACCTTGACCGGCCATATTGCGGACCGCGCCCATTGCCAGATTGATCGCTTCGGTCGCACTGGCGGTGAAAATCACCCGCCCTCCTTGGGGCAGCAGCGCAGCAACCTGCTCGCGCGCTACCGCAACAGCCGCCGCAGCCTGACGGCCCATCACGTGGGAACTGTGCGGATTGCCGAAATTGTCTCTCAGCCAGGGCAGCATCGCAGCCAAAGCTTCGGGTGCAAGCGGCGTGGTCGCCTGATTGTCAAGATAGATGGGGGTCATTGATCCAGCTCAACTTCGCCGGGATTCGGCGAATATCGACTTCCACTTGTCGAGGAAGGCGTAAATATGCGCCCGGCTGGTGTCGCGTCCGATACTGACCCGAATCACTTCCCGCGCCACTTGCGGGTCTATGCCCATCGCTTCGAGCACATGGCTGGTCTTGAGCGTACCGGAAGAACAGGCGCTGCCGGCGGAAACCGAGAATCCGGCCATATCAAATTTGATCAGCTGGGTATTGGCGGCAACGCCGGGCATATGATAGCTGGCAATCGTGGCAATGCGGGGGGCCTTCTCGGCGATCACCGAACCGCCTTCTTTCCTGATCGCATCATCCAGATGCTGACGCAATTCCGTCGCCCGTCCCGCCCAGTTGGCCGGGGCTTCCAGCGCGGCGGTCATGCCCATGATATAGGGCAGATTCTGGGTGCCGGACCGATAGCCCTGCTCTTGTCCACCATCGGCCTGCAGCAGACGCAGATCCTTGACCAGCAGCGCGCCGATACCCGGCGGTCCACCAAATTTATGCCCGGCGACAATGATCAGATCGGCATCCGGCAAGGGCATTTTTTCGACCGATTGCGAGCAATCGGCCATCAGATAACAGCCCCGGTCGCGGGTGACTTTCGCCAGCGCATCCAGATCCTGGATCACCCCGGTTTCATTATTGACCGACTGTATCGCCACCAGAGCCGGCCCATCGGCAGACTTCAGCTGATGGTTCAGGTTCATCGGCACGACCATCCCGTTCATGTCGACCGGTATCGACTTGGCATTCTGCGCGAATCTCAACACCACATCATGCTCGACGGGCGAAACATATTGGCTGGCGGGCTTGGACTTGGTCAGCGCGATCTGAATCGCTTCGCTCGCCCCGCTGGTAAAAATCACGTCGCCCTGCCAGTTCAGCGCTTCCTTGAATCGCCGCCGGGCATTTTCCAGCATCGCTTGCGCTGCGCGGCCGTCGCCATGCGGCGAAGATGGATTGGCCCATTGCTCAAAACCCTCGGCACAGGCTTTTTTGGCCGCATCGAGCATCGGTGCAGTGGCAGCATAGTCGAGATAGATGCGTTTTGTGTCGGTCACGATAAGGGCAAAAACTCTCTGGGTTGCGGGATTGAGTTGCGGATTTGTTGACTCTCCCTATATAGGCGCTGCATCCAGCGCAAAAGCTATTCTAATTTCTTGCGATCTGGAAAATATAATCTAGATCGAAGAATTGAAAATCCATGCCAGATGTAATTTTTACCGGACCCGAAGGCCGCCTCGAAGGCCGCTTTAGCCCAGGCCCCCGCGACCGCGCACCGGTTGCGATGGTTCTCCATCCCCATCCGCAAGCCGGTGGCACGATGAATGACCGGATCACCCAGGCGATATACAAGACCTTCGTCAAACGCGGCTTCGCGACTCTGCGATTCAATTTTCGAGGTGTTGGCCGTTCACAGGGCGTGTTCGACAATGGCATTGGCGAATTGTCCGATGCGGCGGCTGCGCTCGACTGGGTGCAAAGCTTCCATCCCGAGGCCCAGACCACCTGGATCGCCGGCTATAGCTTCGGCGCCTGGATCGGCATGCAGTTGTTGATGCGCCGTCCGGAAATCCGTGGTTTCATCTCGGTATCGCCACCGGCCAACATGTATGATTTCAACTTCCTGGCACCCTGCCCGTCCTCGGGCATCATTGTGCAGGGCGTCAATGATGAAGTCGTAACCCCCAGCGCGGTCCAGAAACTGGTCGACAAGCTGCGGACACAAAAGCACATCACCATCCACCATGACGAGATTCCCCGCGCCAATCATTTTTATGAAAATGAAATGGAATTGCTGATGGGGTCGATCGACAATTATCTCGACATGCGGCTCGCACCGGATTCACCGATTAAATAGACTCAGTCGCCGGACTGCGGCGCTAAAGGCTGATTGCTTTCCGGGGTTGGAATCGTCCAGATTCCGACATTGGCGAACATGACGGCAGCGGCGACCAGCATCAGCCAGCCCTGCTTTCTGTTGATGCCCTTGCGCAGCATATAAATTCCGCCAGCCAGCAACGCCGCTCCTGCCAGCATCAGCACCGATAAGATCAAGTTCGTCATAGCCTGACCGTTATCGGCGCAGCCGCAGGCTGACAATCAAATGTTGTAATGATTGTCCAGATTCATTGCGCTGTCGGGCGAGATGCGCGCGCCATTCCCGGCAAGCCGTCCTGAACCAGATTGCGAATATCGCCATTTTTTGTTAGAACAGACAAGGAACACAAGGACAGGGCGAACCAGAAATGGAGCAAGATTCGTGAATCCCGAGCCTCCTCTGCTGATCATCGCCCGCTTGGCGAACGCTTTTGATCTGGCGCAACTGCCATGGTGTGAAGCGGCGAGAGAGCGAATATCGGTCAACCACGCCAAGTTCAAAAATCTGGAGATGCTGGAAGTCATTGTCGACGCCATGCCCTTCGTTCTTTCCCGCCTGACAGCGGCAGAAACCAGCCAGCGATTTGCGGCAGCAAGGGATCAGGCGCCCTTCCGCGACCTCCCGTCACCGGGAGATTCTGCCATCGGGATTGAGCTCGGAGACAATCTGACCAGCGCTAGGCACCTGCTCGAGATCAACCGTCGATTGCTGTTGCTGGGCCAATGGATCGGGGAAAGCCTGAAGGCCTCTGCAGCAGCCTGGATGCCGTCTCGCCAAGTGGCCAATATTGCCAATTATGACCAAATGGTGCGCCAATATCTGGCAGGAAGCCCCTTCCCGACATTATTTCAAACTTCCTTTTCGGAGGTTCGGCGCGGCTATTTCGTGACGACCGGGCTGCACTATTTTGCCGGACAGGAAATCCGCCTGAAAGCGCCGCCGGACTATCGGCTTGCCGACGTCACCGACCGGCTGGTGCGGATCATCGCTGATATCGTGACCAACGGGAAAATCGACAGACCTACCCGGTCAGAGGGCATGGTTCATGGGGAAAGGCTGATCTACAGCCCCAGCAATGATCTTGGCCATGTCGATATCGCGATCCGAAAAGATCTCGTCGACACCGACCCGGCCAAGATTTAACCGGTAGCTAGGCCGCCGTAGGTGCCGCTTCCCGCACATTCTGATCAACATGTTCGGCAAATTGTTCGAAATTGTTGATGAACAATTTAACCAGCTTTTGCGCGGTTTCATCATAGGCGCTCGGGTCAGACCAGGTCGAACGGGGATCAAGAATCGCGCTGTCCACGCCAGATACCGAGATCGGCACTTCAAAACCGAAATTCTCGTCAATCCGGAATTCGCCGTCGTTCAGGCTGCCATCCAGCGCCGCATTCAACAACGCCCGAGTCGCCTTGATCGGCATCCGGTTGCCTTCGCCATATTTACCGCCGGTCCAGCCCGTGTTCACCAGCCAGCAGCGCACGCCGCCCTTGGCAATCCGCTCTTTCAGCAAATTGCCATATACTGACGGATGCCGGGGCATGAATGGCGCGCCGAAACAGGTCGAGAATGTTGCTTCCGGCTCGGTCACGCCGATTTCGGTACCAGCGACCTTGGCGGTGTAGCCGGACAGGAAATGATACATGGCCTGCTCGGGAGTCAGCCGCGAGATTGGCGGCAGCACGCCGAACGCGTCAGCGGTCAGCATGATGATATTCTTCGGTACCGGGCCCATATTTTCTTCCGAAGCGTTCGGAATAAATTCGATCGGATAGGCACCGCGGGTGTTTTCCGCCTTGCTGTTGTCATCCAGATCCAGTTCCCGGGTTTCCGGGTCCATCACGACATTTTCCAGCACAGTGCCGAACCGGCGCGTGGTCGCAAAAATTTCCGGCTCCGCTTCTTCGGAAAGCCGGATCATCTTGGCGTAACAGCCACCTTCGAAATTGAACACGGCGGTATCGGACCAGCCATGCTCGTCATCGCCGATCAGCACCCGACTGGCGTCAGCAGACAATGTTGTCTTGCCGGTTCCCGACAGGCCGAAGAAAATGGCGGTATCGCCTTCCGGACCGATATTGGCCGAGCAATGCATCGGCATGACCGAATCGAGCGGCAGCAGATAATTGAGCAAGCCAAAGACCGATTTTTTCATTTCACCGGCATAAGCGGTGCCGCCGATCAATATCAGCTTTTCGGTGAGATTGACTGCTATGACCGTTTCGCTGCGTGTACCGTGGCGGGCGGGATCGGACTTGAAGCTCGGCAGATCGATGATCGTATATTCCGGGTCGAAAGCCGCAAGTTCGTCGTCACTCGGCCGGACCAGCATCGTGCGGATGAAAAGATTGTGCCAGGCCAGTTCATTGATGATCCGAACATTGACCCGGTGTTCCGGTTGCGAACCACCAAAAAGGTCCTGCACGAACAACGTATCTTTCTCAGCCAGAGCGGCAAGGAAGTCTTCCTTCAGAACGGCAAAATGATCCGGCGTCATTCCGACATTGGTTTTACCCCACCAGACACTGTCTTCGGTTTCGGCATCACGCACGATGAACTTGTCATTGGCGGAACGGCCGGTGTGCTTGCCGGTTTCGACAACCAAAGGCCCATCTTTGGCCAATTGTCCTTCGCCCCGGGAAACGGCAGCTTCGACCAAAGCGGGAGCTCCGAGGTTCCAGTGCTGCTCGGCCGAATTGGTAAAACCTTGATCATTTAACGAAACAGACGAAACTTTTGGCACTGATAATCCCCTATGGCTTGAAACAGGTTGAGGTCACGCCGATCTGGCGAATTTGAAATGGCGCTTACTGAACCCTGTCGAGTCGGTCAAATTTCTTCCCCACGACCGTGCAAAAATATGGATCTCTTGGCCAGATCACGACTCCATATGTCAAAATCGCTACCGACAAGTTATCTTGTAACCTATTATCCGATCCACTAGGTCACATCCAGCGCGAGCGGCAAAGGAACGCAGAAAAAAATGGCAGCCAATATTGCTCTTGTCGACGACGACCGCAATATATTGACGTCTGTGTCAATCGCTTTGCAGGCCGAAGGTTTTATCACGCGGGTTTATTCAGACAGCGAAGCGGCGCTTCACGCAATATTGGAGAATCCACCGGACCTTGCGGTATTCGATATTAAAATGCCGAAAATGGATGGGCTGGAACTGCTCAGAAGAGTCCGCGAAAAATCGAATGTGCCGGTCATATTCCTGACTTCCAAGGATGAAGAACTGGATGAGGCACTCGGTCTTGCGATGGGAGCGGATGATTATATCAAGAAACCATTCTCCCAGCGGCTGCTGATCGCCCGCGTGCGGTCGATATTGCGACGCACGGAATTCATAAAATCCGTCGATGAAGGACAGGATGACGAAGCGGCAGAGCCACTTGTTCGCGGACATCTGGAAATGGACCCCGCCCGCCATCTGGTCCGGTGGAAGGGTGTGAATGTGACCCTGACGGTCACGGAATTCATGATACTCGAGACCCTGGCGCATCGGCCTGGCGTTGTAAAAAGCCGCAACCAGCTGATGGACGCCGCCTATCAGGATGATGTCTATGTCGACGACCGCACGATCGACAGCCATATCAAGCGATTGCGACGAAAATTTCGCGAAGTTGATCCTGAATTTGATGCAATAGATACGCTATATGGAGCCGGATATCGCTACACAGAATGAAGACAGACCAGATGGGGAAAGCGGCCTGTCACTCCGTTGGTCGGCCCGACTTTCTCTCACAACCCGCATATTGGTCGTCAATGTCCTGGCGATTGCCTTGCTGGCCGGCGGCCTGTTCTATCTCAACAATTATCGCGACCGGCTAACCGAAGAGCGGCTGGTCCAAGCGAGATTGCAGCTAACGATCGTCGCCGATGCGTTGTCCTCGGGAGATGCCGAACACCGGAACGCGCTAATCCGTCAATTTTCCGGCCATCTCGGCGCCCGGCTGCGGTTTTACGGCCCGGATGGCACAAAAATCATCGACAGTTTTGCGCTGGCAAAGCCGAGCTATCAATTGATCGACCCGGAAACCGAGCCGTTGCGCAAAGATGCTGCCCGGATATTGGACAGAACCATTGAAAGTTTCGTTTTCAGCGCGCCGATCCCGAATTTCAGCGAACCAGCCAATGATATCGCGGCTGAATGGCCCGAGCTTGTCGCCGCCCAAAATGCATCGCGAGCGGTCAGCTCCGTCAGCTTGGCACCGGACCGTACGCCGGTTATTGCCGCCGGGAAATCGCTTTCCGATGGCACCGGCTCTATCCTGCTGACCTCAAATGCCCGCGATATCACGCGGATTGTCAGAGCAGAACGATCCAGTGTGCTGCTCGTGATATTGGTTGCCGCAGCGGTTTCGATATTGCTCTCGCTGTTTCTGGCCCGCACCATTGTCCGACCGATCAGAAAACTGGCCCGCGCCGCCTTGCGGGTGCGCATGGGGCGATCGGACGAAATCGCGATTCCCAGAATGCCGGGTCGGCGTGACGAAATCGGTCAATTGAGCCGCGCGCTATCCGACATGAGTAGAGCCCTGCGTGATCGAATCAACGCGACGGAGGCCTTTGCCGCCGATGTCAGCCATGAAATCAAGAACCCCCTCGCCTCGCTGCGGTCTGCGCTGGAAGGGCTGGAACGGGTCGATGATCCGGACCTGCAAAAACAGCTTCTGGACGTGGCCAATGACGATGTTCGCCGGATTGATAGGCTGATCAACGATATCTCCGATGCCTCGCGAGTCGATGCCGAACTGGCGCGGGCCAAGTTTGAACCCATTGATATCGGCAAGATGCTGGAGCAGTTGCTCGCGGTTCGCGAACAACGGGCTTCCAATCTGGGTGTGCATATTGCCTTCGCACGGCCAGCAAAAGATGTTGCGAAAGTGATGGGCGACGGCGGTCGGCTCGAACGCGTGTTCAGCAATCTGCTGGACAATGCCGTCTCTTTTTCGCCCGATGGCGGTCTGGTGGAAATATTGGCAACCCCGGATGGGGATGAAATTGTCATCCATGTCGCAGACCAGGGACCAGGCGTTCTGCCGGAGCAGCGAGAACAGGTTTTCCAGCGCTTCCACTCTGACCGGCCCGATGGCGAAGCGTTCGGAAAGCATAGCGGGCTGGGACTGGCGATCGCCAAGACCATCGTAGAAGGCCATCAGGGCACGATCCGGATTTTGGATCGGCCCGGCGGACAATCGGGAGCCTGTTTTGAAATTCGTCTGCCAAAGGCCTTGGGATGACGACCACAGACGACGATGATCGGACAACCATGCACGCCACCGCCGTCGCGGTTGCTGGCGCCGGCCTCCTGATCTGTGGAAAATCTGGTTCGGGCAAGTCCGACCTGGCGTTGCGTTTGATCGACCGCGGCGCCATATTGATCAGCGACGACCAGGTCGACATCAGGCGCGACAATCAAATTTTGTTGCTCAGCCCGCCAGCCAGTCTGGCCGGAAAACTGGAAGTTCGCTCGCTGGGCATATTGCAGCGCCCCCATATCTCGGGAATAGAGCTGAAATTGATCCTTGACCTGAAACAACATCCCGACCGTTTCCCAATGGACAGCCAGATCATGTTTTTGCTGGGATTAAAGGTTCCATCCTGTACATTGGACGCTATGGAAATGAGCGCAGCAATCAAGGCCGAATGGGCCTTGCAACGGATAATGCAGGGCGCGATAGAATCATGAACGAAAAACTTGTCAAACCGGTCCTGTTGGTCACTGGCCTGTCCGGTGCCGGCAAATCGACCGCCTTGAAAACGCTGGAAGATATCGGCTGGGAAACGGTGGACAATTTTCCGTTTCGACTGGTGGAACGCTTGCTGAAAACACCGCCATCGAGTTCCCGCAGTGACAGCGATCCGCCGCTGGCGCTTGGTTTCGATAGCCGGACAAGAGGATTTGAGCCGGACAAGCTGATCAAAAGCGTCAAGCACCTGCAAGAGAAACAGGACTATCAGATTTCTACTCTTTTTCTGGATTGTGCCGGTGGCGAACTGGAACGGCGCTATAGCGAAACCCGGCGACGGCATCCGCTGGCTCTGGACCGTCCGGCAAAACAGGGCATAGCGCTCGAGCGGACCATGCTCGCTCCGTTCCGCCGCTGGGCCGATCATGTGATCGACACCAGTGATTTGACGGCCAACGACCTGCAGCGCGAAATCCGTCAGCATTTCACGCTCGACAAGGACGCGGTCACGACGATCACGCTCACCAGCTTCGGCTTTTCCCGAGGCATTCCCAATAATATCGATCTGCTGTTCGATGTCCGCTTCCTGGCCAATCCATTCTGGGATCCGGAACTCAAGCTGAAGACCGGACTCGACCCGGAAGTGGCAGAATATATTGGCAAGGACCCGTCCTATCCCGAGGCAATTGACAAAATTGTCGACATGCTCAAATTCCTGCTTCCGCGCTATCAGGACGCCGGCAAGGCCTATGTAAATGTCGGCATCGGCTGCACCGGCGGACGCCACAGATCGGTCCATGTCGCCGAACGTCTGAGCAAAGACTTGCGTGCTGGTGGCTTTTCCCCCAATGTCCTGCATCGCAACCTGGCGTCAAGGCCAATGGAAGCGCTGGAATCTATGCAAAAATTAAACGGGAACAGGGGAATTTAATCGACATGATTGGATTGGTCCTCGTCACACACGGGCATCTCGCAACCGAGTTTGTCATTGCCATGGAACATGTTGTCGGCGCGCAAAAGGCGATCGCCGCGATCGGCATCGGTGCGCGTGACGATATGGAAGAACGCCGCAAGGAAATCGCCGATTGCATCGCGAAGGTGGATTCCGGCGAGGGCGTAATCATCTTGACCGACCTGTTCGGCGGCACACCCTCAAATCTGGCCATTTCCCTGATGGAAAAAGGCAAGGTCGAAGTCATTGCCGGTGTTAATCTGCCGATGCTGATTCGCCTAGACGGCGCGCGCAAATGCATGGATGTTGTATCCGCCATCGCCGCAGCCAAGGAAGCGGGCAAGAAATATATCAGCGTCGCTTCGGAAATATTGGGAAGCGATGCATGAGCGAATTTCGCAAAACGGTAGAGATTACCAACAGCCGGGGATTGCACGCGAGAGCGAGCGCGAAATTTGTGACCTATGTCAGCAAATTGCCCGAAGGACTCGACGTCAAAGTCGCTAAGGACGGTACCGAGGTAACCGGAACATCGATCATGGGACTGATGATGCTCGGCGCAGCGAAGGGCGACAGCGTCGAGATTATCGTTTCCGGCGACCAGGCGGAAAGTGCGCTAGAAAAACTGACCGGCCTGATCTTCGACGGCTTTGGTGAAGACTGAGCCAATGCGCCACCAGATTACCGGCTTTTCCAATCCGACGATAAAGCGGCTCAGAAGCCTGCGCGAGAAAAAGCATCGCAAACGCGAAGGCCTGTTTCTCGCAGAAGGGCTGCGGATTTTGACCGAGGCGCTGGACAGCGGCAGAACCCCCAGAATATTGGTGGTTGTCGAAGATACAGAGCTGCATCCGCTCGCCCAGAAAATCGAGGCAGCGACGGTCGCCGCCGGTGGCGACGTCATCGAGACCAGCGAAGCGATCATCGCCAAACTCTCCGGCAAATCCAACCCGCAGTCGATCATCGGCATTTACCAGGATCATCCGGTCCCGCTGGCCGAACTGGATCGATTCGGGGCCAATATCTGGCTGGTCGCACAAGCGCTCCGCGATCCCGGCAATCTCGGCACGATATTGCGGACCGGCGATGCGGTCGGCGCTGGCGGCCTGATCCTGATCGACGATTGCGTCGATCCCTTCTCGGTCGAGGCGGTGCGTGCCAGCATGGGCGCGATTTTCACCCAGCAGATCGTCCAGACCCGCTGGCCGGAATTTCTCACCTGGCTGCGCAGCGGTCCCGGCGAACTGGTCGGCACCAGCCTGAACACCGACAAGGACTATCAATCGGTCCGCTACAAGCCGCCGACCTTTCTGCTGATTGGCAACGAAGCGCAGGGATTGCCCGAGGACTATGAGGCTGCCTGCGACACGCTGGTCAAAATGCCGATGATGGGCAAAGCAGACAGTCTCAACGCCGCCGTCGCGACCTCGGTCATGGCCTATGAAGTGCTAAACCAGAGCCGCCAGAGATAGTTTGGCGTTTCTGCCCTCCCTATGTTAGCTTGACGACGGAGGGGTTCATCATGAAAAAAACAATAATATTGTCATCGCTTGCCGCGCTGACGCTCACCGCCTGCGGAGCGCCAGCGGAAGAAACAGTCGTCGAAGAAAATCTGGGCGACTATAGCGCCATCGGCACCGAACCGGGCTGGGCCGTCGATATCAAGGACGAGAAAATCGCCTTCACTTCGCAAAATGGCAAGGACTTCACGCTGCCGATTGACCGGACAAAGAAAACCGATACAGGCTGGGAGCTCAGAGGCTTTTCCGGCACCGATAATATCAACGTCTATATCACCAGCGGCGAAGAATGCAGCGATGGCATGAGCGATCGCACCTATGCCGATACGGTCAAGGTGGAAGCGAGCGACAGCGGCACATTGAACGGCTGCGGCGGCAGCTTTACCGAAGGACCGGATGGCCCGCCCTAGGACTTATTCTGCAGCTTCGTCGCCGATCTCGCGATCATCTTCTAACAGTTTTTCGGTCACCGCGTCACTATAGCGGGGGAGCGCCTCGATTTCGGGCACGGGATCGAGATCCTTCTTGCCGGTTTCGATCTGCAGCTCGGCGAATTTGCGTCCGGTCGCCATGATGTTGCGCTCAAAGCTGCCGACAAATTTATTGTAATTGCCGACCGCGCTGCCGAGGCCTGAGCCCATGCGTTTCAGATGTTCGCCGGCAACCGCGAGACGGTCATACATTTCCTTGCCCAACTGGCCGATCTGCTTGGCTTCGGCGGCCATTTTTTCCTGACGCCAGACACCAGCCACGGTCCGCGCAATCGCCACCAGATTGGTCGGCGTCGCCAACAGCACCTTCTTCTCGAACGCATGATCCCACAAGGTCGGTTCATGCTCGAGAGCCGCAGCGAGAAAATGCTCGCCAGGGACGAACATGATCACATAGTCCGGCGCGTCTTCGAACTGATCCCAATAGGCTTTTTTCGACAGACCATCGATATGCGCCTTCATGCTGTTGCAGTGGCGCGCCATGGCAAAGCTGCGCGCCGCTTCGTCTTCCGCTTCGAAGGCGTCCTGATAGTCATTGAGCGAGACTTTGGCATCGATCACCAGCTTGCGCCCGCCGGGCACATTGATCACCGCATCGGGACGAAGACGCCCCTCGTCGGTGTCGATACTCTGCTCGGTGACAAAGTCGGTATGTTCGGAAAGCCCGCAGCTTTCGAGGACATTTTTCAGCTGCTGCTCGCCCCAGCGACCGCGCGATTTGGGCGCGTTGCGGAGACTATTGACCAAGCGCGCGGCTTCCTGCTGCACCCTGTCCTGCCCCTGCCGCACCTGTTCGATGGTTGCGGTAATCCCGGCATAGGATTCGGTCCGCTCTTTCTCGATCTTGTTGATCGAGGCTTCGTAAGTCGCCAGACGTTCGTGGACCGGCTGCAACAGCTTGGCGATTTTCTCGCCGCCTTTTTCATTGGCCTGATCAAAGCGCTGATCGGCCCGTTCCAAAAACTGCCGCTGTGCGGTCTCCAGCATTTTGGCACCGATCTCGGAAAATTGCGCCGACAAAGCCTCTTTCGCTTCGATCAGTTGCTGCATCTGCTTGTCATGATTGCGGGCATCGGCCTGCAGCGCCGCCAGTTCGGTCTTCGCCGCATCGCGCTCATCGCGCACGCCATCCAGCGTGATCCGCAGCGCATCGGTCGCCTGAGCGGCATCCTTGGCCGCTTGCACCGCATCTCTGGTTGCCTGCGCGGCATCCTTGGTCGGCTTGCCGCCGATAATCCAGCCCAGCGCCAGACCGCCCAGAAGAGCGATGACGATGGCGAAAATGACAATGACAGGGTCCAAATTAACTCTCTTTTTGATAAGAACGAAAAGAGAACTTAGGAGCGTTTTCGAGAATAGGCAATACTCGTCATGCTGAACTTGGTTGCCTGCGGTGGCCTGACGGCTCAGCATCCATGGCCCGTCGATCACAGGCCCTTCGTTCCGGAGATTGGATCCTCAAACAAGTTCAGGATGACAAAATCCGGAGTTAGGAGGACGAAATTACGAAGTTATGAGAATGAAGTCACGAAGCCTTAAGCCGCGATCCCATGTTCCTTGCGCAGTTTCGCAAGCTTCTTCAGCACCATCTGACGCTTCAGCCGCGACAGATGATCGATGAACAATATCCCTTCGAGATGGTCCATCTCGTGCTGCAGGCAGGTCGCCAGCAGGCCTTCGATCTGCTCTTCATATTGCTTGCCGTCTTCGTCCTGCCAGCGCGCGGTGATCGCTGCGGGGCGCTCGACATCGGCATATTGATCGGGCACCGAAAGACAGCCTTCGCTGTACAGGTTCAGATCCTCGGACGGATCCAGTATCTCGGGATTGATGAACACGCGCGGATCGTTGATCACGCCATGGTCATGGTCGCAATGTTCACCATGTTCATGCTCGTGCGGTGCCGGTTCCTGAAGATCGATCACCAGCACCCGTTTGGCTACGCCGACCTGAATCGCGGCCAGACCTATGCCCGGCGCATCATACATGGTGTCGAACATGTCCCTGACCAGCGTTTTCAGTTCGTCATCAAACGCGGTCACGGGTTCGGACACAATTTTCAGGCGCGGATCAGGCACCTCTAGGATCGGTAATATAGCCATGGATCAAATTTAGGGATTGTACCGGGATTCGTCAAGCGGCGTTGGCGACTGTTTACCGGCTGGCAGGAAGACCCATCCTCTATCAAAAATGCCCGTAACGCGCCGCAACGGCTAGGTCAGGCAAGCCAATGCTCGGCGATGACCGGGCAAATGAAAAGGCGTGCGGTCCATTTGGTGAACCGCACGCCTTATTGTAATCAGAGTTTGTGGCTTGATTTAGAACTGCCCACGCAAGGTGATGCCATAGGTTCTTGGTTCCGCAAGGAAAGCCGAATAGGTCTGCTGCGATGCGACAAATGGCGTGTTGAACGCAACCTGCGAATAATCAACATTGAACAGATTTTGTGCCCAGCCTTCGATCGCCCATTTATCGTCAGGACCACGGATACCAATACGCGCATTTACCAGCGTGAAACCGTCCTGTTCCTTACCATGCAGCAAATCCGAACCAGTGTTATAGTCGCTGGTCGTACGAGCGTTCACATAGAATAGGCCGGTCAATCCGCTATTCCCGAGTGCCGGGGTGTAAGACAGGGATGCCGTAGCGGTGATTTCAGGAGCGTTGGACAGATTGTCACCTGGCAGCAGGCGCAAAGCCGGATCCAGAGCGGCACCCGTATCACGGCCAACCAGATCATTTTCGTAGCTGGTATCGGTATAGGTCAGTCCCATCGAGATATTGACATCTCTGACCGGATTGATCGCCGCTTCCAGTTCGATGCCCTGCGCGACAACGCCATATTTGACATTGTCCGGAGTGCAGGCACCGGTTGCGCCGCTGGCATCGCTATCCGCACCATTCAGATTATCGCTACACGCGTTGATATTCTGAACCAGGAAAACGGAACCGTTGAACGTATTCAGCTGGAAATTGTCAAACTGCTGACGGAAAGCGGCAACGCTCAGCGAAAATTCGCGGGTTGAGTATTTTCCGCCAATTTCGAATGCGTCCACTGTCTCCTGGTCAAATTGGAGATTGGCGGTATCGCCTGCCAATGCCGGATTGGCCAGCGTAGAGCTGGTCAATGCAGACCGGTCAAGGTTGAAACCGCCAGCCTTATAACCGCGCGAGAAACTGCCATAAAGCAGCAGATCGTCGGTTGGTTTGTAGGACAGGATAGCCGTACCGGTAAATTCATTCTCGCTCCGGCTATCGCTCAAGGTAACGCCATCCAGTTCCGAGGTTGAGTTACCCTGACAGGACAGGCCGATCAGACCGGCTGCCAATCCACCCAGCGGACCACCGAGCAACGGCGTGAACAATGCCCGTTGCGTCGGGCACATCGTGTTGTCGTTGGTAAAGGCAGCGTTGAAATCCTTGGTTTCGTTCGTATAGCGCAGCCCCAGGGTCAGATCGAGCTTGTCCGTAATGTGGAAAATATTGTGGGTGAAAACAGCAAAATTTTCGCTAGTCTGATTATATTGATCAACAACAGTACCCTTGTCATTGATCTGGGCCAGATTATCCAGACCAGCAAAAATCAGCGGCGTAGCGGCACCAAATGCTCCGGCCCCGCCATTTGCCGCTTGCAATGCAGCCCGGCCGCCTGCGCTCAGACAGCCTGTGCTGGTCGGTGACGCAAGAGCAGGATTGACGGCATTGACGATCCGGCATGGCGCGAACGCACCATATTGCGAACCGAAGCGGATGTTATCCCGGGTTTCGAGCTTTTCGTTGGCATAGAAACCACCGATCAACCAATCCAGCTTGTCGTCGAACGCGGCGCCCTGCAGTCGCAGTTCCTGCGTGAAGGTTTTAAACTCCCGGGATCCGGCATTTTCATTCGGTGCGCGGTAAAGAATATCGACCTGCGTGTAATCGGTATCAGAAGCCTGAAAGTTGGAATATTCCCGATAGCCGGTGATCGACGTCAGGTTCAGGTTGCCCAGTTCGGCATTGACCTCAACCGAACCGCCAAAATCTTCTGTCTCGCCGGCATAGGAACGACCAGGAGTAACATAAATATCCCGGTTGAACGTGTCTTGGGTAAGGGCGTTGCTGTTTTGACCCAGAGCCAACAGAACCGGAATGATCGGGTTCTGGGGACTGGTAAGAGCGGGCGCACCAGGTAGCGGAAGCGCAAAAGGATCAAGTCCCGGGCTTACGCGTGCTTGTTGGGCAAAGCTCGGCTGGACGAAGGTCGCCGCGCAGCAGGATTCGTCTTTCTTGGAATAGTCACCAATCACACGAACCGTCAGCGTTTCATTGGGTTCGAACAACAGCTGACCGCGGACCAGATAGCGGTCTTTGTTATTGACGTCGGTCCCGTTTACCACATCCGTGTAGAAACCGTCGCGTTTCAGATAAACCCCGTCGATCCGGGCAGCGATAGTATCGCTGAGCGGGCCGTTAATGCCGGCTTCCAGGCGAAGCTGGTCATAATTGCCATAAGTTGCGGCGGCATGTCCTGAAAAGACGAATTCCGGCGCGGCAGTGGTAATGCTGATCATGCCGGCAGAAGAATTCCGTCCGCCCAAGGTTCCTTGCGGTCCGCGCAGAACCTCGATCCGGTCAATCGGTCCAAGTTCGCTGAGCGCATTACCGCTGCGCGAACGATAAACACCGTCGATGAACACAGCCACGGAGCTTTCCAGACCGGGGTTGTCGCCGACCGTACCGATACCGCGAATACGGGCAGAACCGTTGGCTTCGTTCCCGGTTGATGAAACGAGCAAGGAAGGCGCAAGCTGATTAAGTTCACGAATGTCGCTGGTTCCGCTCTGCTGCAATTGTTCAGCACCGATCGCCGAGACAGCAATAGGAACATCGGACAAGGCCTGCGCCCGGCCCTGTGCGGTCACCACGATCACATTGTCATCGATGGTACCCTCATCAGCGCCGCCAACCTGATCAGCTGCATCTGATTGGGTCTGGGCATAGACGGGGGCGGTGGCGATTGCTGCAAGTGCGAATGCGCACGCAGACAGATTCAACGCTAATTTCATAACATGCTCTCCTGGAAACTTCTTTTTTTTACTCGGTGATGATAGCCCGACCTATTAAATATGACAGTCAAATCGCAAGCCTGAACGACGGTTTCCCGCGGACTGTGGCTTTTTTGTCAACTTATGATGGGCGCTTCGCGCAAGAAAACGGCAGAGAATTTGCCTTGATCATTCCTGCGAGGCATTTTCTGGAAGCAGAAAACAAATTATGAGGGCAGGATGACGTAGCGTCATAGCCAGCGTGGCGTAATATCCCCGCAGTTTGGAGGGTTTGCAGGCAAATCTACGACCGCCCCAAACGCCCGTTCGACCGAAACCGGCTCAATCTTTATTTATCGGCCTTCGGGAGCGTAGCGCCTGCGCCAATGTGCCTTCGTCCAGATAATCCAGCTCGCCACCCACCGGTATGCCGTGGGACAGCTGACTCAATCTTATCGGATAATTTTCCAGCCGTTCGGCGATATAATGGGCAGTGGCCTGGCCTTCGAGCGTCGCGTTCATCGCCAGCACCACCTCGTCAATACCGCCCGCCTCGACCCGCCGAATCAATGTATCGATCCCGATATCCTCCGGACGGACGCCATCGAGCGCCGATAACTTGCCGCCCAGCACATGGAATTTTCCGGGAAACAGCCGCGATTTATCCAGCGCCCAGAGATCGGAAACCTCCTCGACCACGCACAGCGCCTTTTCATCGCGGCGCGGGTCGGTGCATATCTGGCAGGGATCCTGGGTATCGACATTGCCGCAAATCGTGCAGGTCACCAGCCGCTGATCGACGCGTTCCATCGCCGCCAATATCGGCTTCATCGCCGTTTCCGGACGCTTGATCAGATATAAGACCGCCCGCCGCGCCGAACGCGGTCCCAGGCCGGGGAGCTTGGCGAGTGCCTGAACCAGATTTTCGATCTCTTGCGATGCCATGGCTTAGTCATTAGGAGCAGCCGCACGAACCTGCCAAGCACAAAATGCCTGTCCTACACCAACCGGAAACGATATTGTCCGGATCATGTCAGTGATGGATCAGCTATGTGATGTGATACGCAGAAATATGTAACGGGGATGCCGTGATTCCGGAAAATCATTTTCCGGATTAGGGGGTGTGACCCGTGTGACCCGAAGAAAGATAAATTATGACGTCCGGCAAGAAATCCCTGCGGATAGCCTTTATGGGAACACCCGATTTTGCCGTGCCGGCGCTGAAAGCGCTGCACGAGGCCGGGCATCAGATTGTTGCGGTCTATTCACAGCCGCCACGGCCGGCCGGGCGCGGCAAAAAGCTCGCCCCCTCGCCGGTACAGCGCGTGGCGGAAGAGCTTGGTATCGAAGTGCGCACACCGGTTTCGCTCAAGGGCGAGACCGAACAGGCTGCCTTTGCCGCGCTCGATCTGGATGGGGCGATTGTCGCCGCTTATGGCCTGATCCTGCCGCAGGCGATATTGGATGCGCCGAAAATGGGTTGCCTGAATATCCACGGCTCGCTGCTTCCGCGCTGGCGCGGTGCCGCTCCGGTGCAGCGCGCCATATTGGCTGGCGACACAGAAACCGGGATTACCATCATGCAGATGGAAGCCGGTCTCGACACCGGTCCGATGCTGCTCAAGGCCGCGACTCCGATCAACAGCAAAACCGCTGGCGAACTGACCGAAGAGCTGGCCATTACCGGTGCGGACCTGATGGTTCAATATCTGGCATCGCCGTCGGACTATGCCGCCGAAGCACAGGATGATGCGCTGGCCACCTATGCGAAGAAGATCGAGAAACAGGAAGCACGGCTGGATTTCAGCGGATCTGCCAAACAGGTGGAACGCCAGATCCGCGCCTATAATCCCCAGCCCGGTGCCTTTTTCGAATTTGAGAACAATCGATATAAGATTCTCGAAGCTCAGGTCAGCGATGCCAAAGGCGCGCCCGGCAAGGCTTTGGACGACCATCTGCTGATTGGCTGCGGTACCGGAGCGATCCAGCCTGCAATCATCCAGAAAGCCGGCAAGCCAGCGATGGATCTAAAATCCTTCCTCAACGGCACAAAAATCCCGATCGGAACCGTCCTGCAATGACCCGCTTTGCCCTCACTCTGGAATATGATGGCCGTCCGTTCATGGGCTGGCAGCATCAGGATCACGGCCCCAGCGTCCAGCAGGCAGTCGAACAGGCGATCCACAAGATCACCGGCCAGACCATCCGGGTGTTCGCGGCCGGCAGAACCGACGCTGGCGTCCATGCGCTGGCAATGCGCGGGCATTTTGATCTGGAGACCAAGCTGACGCCGTTCCGCTTGCGCGAGGGTATCAATGCCGGACTGCGTCCCAACCCGGTTGCGGTGCTGGCCTGTGACATTGTCGACGATGAATGGCACGCCCGCTTTGCCTGCGAGGGACGGCGCTATCTCTACAAGATCACCAACCGCCGGGCACCATTGACCTTTGATCGCGGCCTGAGCTGGCAGGTTGCGCCAAGCCTCGATGCAGAAGCGATGCACAATGCAGCGCAGGCGCTCATCGGCCAGCATGATTTCACTACTTTTCGCTCGGCTCATTGCCAGGCACAAAGCCCGGTCAAGACGCTCGACAGCATATCGGTCAGCCGCTTTGGCGAGGAAATCGAAGTGGAAGTGTCCGCCCGCTCCTTCCTCCATCATCAGGTCCGCTCGATCGTCGGTTGCCTGAAACTGGTCGGCACCGGAAAATGGACGAAAGTGGATCTGAAACACGCGCTGGCGGCCAAAGACCGCAATGCGCTCGGGTTCAATGCGCCGCCCGACGGCCTCTATTTTGTCGAAGCCATCTATCCGGATTGACCGCGCCCCTGCGTAGGCAGGGGCCCATCATGGATCAGCGCGTCTAGACGCGATCGCGAGAGATGGATTCCTGCCTGCGCAGGAATACTAAAGGCCGAATAGCCGCGGCAGGCTCTTGTCGAGCATCAGCAGCTGCCACAGCAAGCGGCTGTTGTCGGACCGACCGGCGATATGGTCGTCCGCCACCTTGCGCATTGCCTTGCTGTCAAACCAGCCGGTGCGCGCCAGATTGCCGCCGCTGGCGATGTCCCGGGCGGTGTCAGCCAGCGGCCCGCGAAACCATTGCGCAATCGGAGTGACAAAGCCCATTTTCGGCCGATAGAGAATGTCGTCCGGAAGATATTGTTCCATAGATTTTTTCAGGAGATATTTGCCCTGCCCCTTGTGCACCCGCAAATTGGTTGGCAGCTTCGCGGCAAATTCCATCAGCTTGTAATCGAGCAAAGGCTCCCGCGCTTCCAGACCGACCGCCATGCTGGTGCGGTCGACCTTGGTCAATATATCGCCGGGCAGCCACATTTTCATGTCGGCATATTGCGCCTGATCGAGGCCATTTTGCGCCGGCGCATTTTCCATCAGGTCGATCATCCGCTGTTCCGCCTGATAATCGCCCAGATCGCCGCGCATGCGGTCCGAATAGATTTGCTGGCGCCCCGATGGCGTGGTCACCCCGACCGCTTCGGCATAGCCTTCCGGTCCGGTCCGGGCCAGCGACAGCAAGGTCGACTTGGCGCGAAACGGGCGCGGTGCCCAGTCGGCCTTGGGATAGACCGACCCCAGCCAGCCAAATGCCGGTCCGCGCAAGGATTGCGGCAACAGCCCCCTCACCCGTTCTTCGGCATGGTGAAAGACATGACGGCGATAGCCCGCCATCGCCTCGTCCGCGCCATCTCCGGACAGCGCCACGGTGACGGTCTCGCGGGCCAGTTCGCACACTCGATAGGTCGGCAAGGCAGAGGCATCGGCAAAGGGTTCGTCAAAATGATCGGCAAGCGTGTCGATCAGGCCGAAATCATCCGCAGCCACGGTGTGTTCGCGATGATCGGTGCGGAACCGTTCGGCCACTTGCCGGGCATAGCCGGTCTCGTCGAGCGACTGCTGGTCAAAACCGATCGAACAGGTCTTGACCGGCCGGCGGCTCTTCTCCGCCATCAAGGCGACTACCGCGCTGCTGTCGACACCGCCGGAGAGAAAGGCACCGAGCGGCACATCCGCGACCATCCGCGAACCCACGGCCTGTTTCAGCAGATCAACCAATTCTTCTTCCAGCGTGCCGGCCGACGCTTTGTGCCGCTGGCTGAAATCCATATCCCAATATTGGACGGGCGCGGGTTCCGGCTTGCCCTGCTCGAGCAGCAGATAATGACCGGCGGGCAGTTTCTTGACGCCCTTGAGCAGCGATGTCTGATCCGGCACATAGCCAAAGGCGAGATAGTCATCGACCGCCCGGAGATTGGGGTCCCGGCGCAGCAAGGGATTGGCCAGCAGGGCTTTCAGTTCCGAACCGAACAATATGCTGCCGTCGGAAACCGGTGCGTAAAACAATGGCTTCACCCCCAACCGGTCGCGGGCCAGAAACAATTGCCGCGTGCGCTGATCATAGAGAGCGATCACGAACATGCCGTTCAGCCGTTTCAGACAATCAACCCCCCATTGCCGCCAGGCATAGAGAATGACTTCGCTGTCGCTGCTGGTCAGAAACTGGTGACCAAGGCCTTCCAGCTCGGCGCGCACTTCGCGGAAATTATAGATTTCGCCGTTAAAGCTCAGGACCTGCGCTTCATCCGGCGTCAGCATCGGCTGCGCGCCGCCTTCGAGATCGATGACCGAAAGCCGCCGATGACCAAGCCCGACACCCGGCGCGGTCCAGAAGCCGGATCCGTCCGGTCCGCGGTGCGTCAGACTGTCGGTCATCTTGCGCAGGCGATCGGGATCAACCGGCTTCGCCGTCTCCAAATGAAAGATACCTGCAATTCCGCACATATGTGCGCCCTAGCGCAGCCCCGCCATCGCGTCAGCCAATTTGTCGACCGGTCCCAAATCAGCAAGAAATGCATTGATCGAGATCCGAGGCGATGCTTCGCGCTTCGTCTCCGAGGAAACCAATATCGCCACCGCCTGTTGCGGCCCGCCAAGCAGCTTGCTCTTCAGCGTTTCCAGCTTCACCACCGAGCCACTGCCGGTAAGCTTGCCACCGATCCGGTAGAAAGAAACAACATCGCGCACCACCGGTCCGGGCGCGATCAATTCGACGGCCGCCGCGCCCTCTGGTGCTTCCAGAGCGCGGTTCCGCGACCATTGCGAATTCGGGACAAGCGCCCCCTGCCCATAGCCGACGATTTCCCGCCCCTCTGCCTGACGATCATATACCGCGATCGACAGATCGACTTCCATGCCGGTGGATATGTTCCGATAACGGCCGAGCAGCTGATGACTGGCACCGTCAAACTGCGGTTGCCAGGGATAAAGGGGTTGGTAGTCCACTCTCTGCCAACCGGCAACTTCCGGCAGAGCAATTTTGTCCGGCACCGGCGATTCCTGTGCGGCAAGGACCGACGTCCAGAGCACGGGGATCAAAATGACAGCCGCCATCGCGGCCAAGACCGTCGCCGGCTTTTGCGCGGTCGCTCGTGGCGACTGGCTTTGACGCAACGCATTGCCATCGATCACCGGGTCATCAATCTTGCGATCAAAAAAGGGCCAGCCAATCGCCATGACCAATATCAGGACGAAGGCGAAAAAGAACCAGCCGTAGAAAATATGATCAAAACCGACTGCGAAATCGAGCGATGTATGATGGGCGATATAGATGGTGCCGAATGCGCGGATGCCATTGGCGAATACCGGAACAATCACCGACGCGATCATGAACAATATCCGGCGGTTCCAGCTCTGGAAGCAGACATTGCTGACCAGCGCGCCATAAGCGAGCATGGCGATGAGAAACATGATCCCCGAACAGGCCTCGGCCACTTCAAAATAGCCGGTCGGCGTGGATATGAATATCCCGTCGATAAAGGCCGGGATATCGGCCCAGCCGAGAAAGATCATCGACAATTTGGCGGTGACCATCTGCAGAAAGGGTACGAATTCCTCTCCGAACGGGACAAGGAAAAAGCTGAAGCCCAGCGGGAATATCAGTCCGCGCGCAACGGTTGGACCAAGCAATGTGACAACCACGCCCTGCAGCATCATCAGCAGCCCGAGATGGCGCGCAAAGGAGACGCCCGCGGCTTCTCCCAGCAACCAGCCCAGCGAGGCAATGCCTGTCAGCAACAGTCCCGGCATCCAGATTTCCGGGCTAATTTTTGCCAGCTCTTCCTGCCGCTGCTGCACCAGCCAATAGAGGATCGGTATAATCAGCAGGCAGTGATTATAGGTAGAGATAGACCACCATGTCCGGACCATGTCCGCGCCATCACGCCAGAAAATCGCCAGAATCGACAAAATGGCAAGCGCCAGCAATTTCAGATGCTTCGACCAAAGCGTAGCCGAAACCACAGGTTGAGGGCTGCTTCTGATCCGATCGGCAGTCGCGCTCGTCATGCCGCTGCCTCCGCAACCAGGGGTTCAGGAAATCCACACAAGCCTGGCAGGTCGGCGAGCTGTGTTCCCCATGAATATTGGGCGTGGATCAGCTGTTTCGCCTGCTCGCCCAACCGCTGGGCCCGCTCAGTATCCTGCAGCAATTCGCACAGCAGACGCGCCTCGTCATCAACAGAATCGGCGATCAGAAAATGCTCACCGCTGATCGCGTCGATACCCTCGGCGGCGCAAGCCGATGCAACCACCGGCTTGGCCATCGCCATCGCCTCAAGCACCTTGTTCTGGATACCGCGCGCGATCCTCAGCGGCGCGACCACAATATCGGCCGCCATTATCCAGCTGCGAATATCATCGACCGCTCCGATCACTACCGTGCCATTCTTGCCATCGAGTTGCTTGACCTTGTCAGTCGGAGACCGCCCGACAATTGCAAAGCGGGCGTGAGGGAAGCGCGCAAGAATCTTCGGCATGACCTGATGGCTAAAACTCTGCACGGCCTGCACATTGGGCTGATAATCCATCTGGCCGGTGAACAGGATCAATGGACCGCTATTTTCAAGGCCCTCCGGCAGCACGTCCGGTGCGCCATAAAATTCCAGATCGATGCCGTTGCCGACCGCCTTCACCCGTTCGTCAGACAATCCCGAGCGCTCACGGAACAAGTGCGCCTCGGCCTCACTGACGAACAGGCTATAACCGGCCCGTTCGGCAATCTCTTTCTCGAAGGCCCGCAGCACGCGTCCTTCCCGGCGGTTGATCCAGGCCATTGGCCCTGCACCATCGTCGGCATAGCTTTCAAATTTCGCGCTATCGACATCGCCAAAGTCCATCACCACATGACCGCCAAAATCCGCCGGAATATATTGCGCCATCTGTCCGGAAAATACGAAGATGCAATCAATCGGTCGCGTGGCGATGACATGGTCGACATAGGCTCGAATTTCGGGACTGTCGAAACAGGTCAGCGAAACCGGTTTCCCGGCAAGTATCGCTTCGATCCCACCCAGCCATTTCGGCTTGGTCCGCATCACAATTTCGCAGGACGCCAGTTCCGATTTGCGCTCCCAACCGGTTTGCTTTTCGGATAAGTCATCGGCGAAACAGGCAATATGGACGGGCGCGCAATCCATCAGCTTCTGCAAAAAATGATGCGAACGGATCTTGTCGCCCCGGTTTGGTGGCCAGGGGACGCGGTGCGCCAGGAACAGGATTTCACCCATCAGCCAAGGCCCTTGGCTATCATCGGCCCGAGCCTGTTGGCAATGGACAAGGGCAGTCGCTGCCACAGCGCCACCTGCATCCGGTATTTCGGGCTCATCGGATTGACGTCGCGGGCTTCCTCGCCATCGGCGGTACGGGTCGCATAAGAAAGCGGCTGTGGTTCAAAACCCCAGTTTTTCTTGAACGCATAAGCCCCCGTGCCAATTTTGGAACGACCGAAATCAGCCCATTGGCATCCCCGCTCCCGGGCATGGTTCAACAGGTTATAATACATGACGTCATTGGCCCGCAGCCGACGCGCATCCCATGTCCCGCCGCCCCAATAAGGCATAACGGTTTGCTTATGATACAGGCTCAGGACACTGGCCACTGGCATGCCATCGTGCAGCACGGTCAGAATCTCGGCATCCTCGCCAAATGCGTCCAATATTTCATCAAACAGTGCTTTGGGGAAAACCGGTGTTCCCAGATTGCGGACACTTTCGGCATAGATGGCATAATGGTCGGCCCGGTCCTGCTGATCCGTGCCAACGCGTATGGTCAGATCATTATTCAGTCCCTTGCGGATTTCGGCCCGCTGCCTTCGCTTGATCGCCAGCAGCTGGCTTTCCGGGTCATCCGCCAGCGGCGTCACAAAGCCGGCATAGACACCTTGTTTATGTTGCCACTGGTCATCGGGTACCGGCCCGCCGCGCAATTCGACGGAAGGAAAACTATGGCGCTCGGCAAATTTCCAGGCTTCGTCAGCGAGCAACTGGGTCGCCTGATCATTGTTCGAGAGGATACCGCCGCCCACCGCGAAACCGGAAGAAACCAGGGCCCGACCAAATAATGCGGAATGAATCAGATGAAGCGGGAGAATGCCCTGCAATGCGCCGTCGCCATCTTCGGCTAGAAGATACCGCCATTCATGACCACAGGCCTTGCTGACCGACAGCACCCATGCCGGCCGATGAAAGGCTGTGCCCTCCGGAGAGGCCGCAACAAAGGCTTCGATCCGGGCCAGTTCATTTGGCTCCGGCCGGTCAAGAATACGGATCAATAAAGGCTGGGGCTTGAATGGCATGTTCATCGCATCAACCCGGCTTCCAGGGCCGCCAGTTCGTCGACTCTGCCCCAATCAAAATCCTTTCCGGCGCGCAACAGCTTGGCCCGCATCCCTTTCAAATTGCTATAGTGGCGGAGCTTCGATTTTATCGGCGCGTTACCAACCCGTGGCTGATCGGGATCAATTTCCCAGGGATGAAAATAGAATATCGCCCCGTGCCCGTCATCGCGGTACATTTTCCGAATGGAACGCCGGTAGAGCGCATAAGGCAACAGCCGGAAAAACCCGCCGCCGCCGGCAGCCAATATCCGATTGCCCAGTTTCACTGTCGTAACCGGCAATTCGATGAAATCAGAATGTTCCACGGGCTTCCAGGCGAAGCGCGGCGATCCCGCCCAGCCATAATGATCGTGATGAATCGGGGCGACGCTGGACGAATAGGCATAGCCCTGCTCGGCCAATATTTCATGCGCCCAGGGCGTCCGCTGATCGATCGAAAAGCTCGGTGCCCGATAGCCGACCACCTTTTGACCGGACGTATCCTCGAGAATTTTGCGACTGCGATCCAGATCTTCCCGGAACTGATCGGGTGACAGGGTGAAGACCCGGGCATGGTCATAGCCATGATTGGCGATTTCATGGCCGGCGGCGGCAATCTGCTGCATCAATGCCGGGTAGCGTTCGGCCACCCAGCCGAGGATGAAAAATGTCGCCTTGATTCCCGCTTCATCGAACAGCGCCAGCACCGCATTGGTGTTGCGCTCTACCCGATGCTCGAGCTGGTCCCAGTCGCCACGGTCAATGACCGTCTCAAAGGCTCCCACCTGAAACCAGTCCTCGATATCGACAGACATGGCATTGAGCAAAGCATCCGCTTTTCCCGCCGTGACGAAAGATTCAGGCCGCGCGTCCTGCATTGACATAGCTTTCCTTGCTCCGGACATCGCTCTCCACCCATTGCACGAGCATCGTCAAGACGCGGTGCAGATTTTCTTCCTGACCGTTCATGCGCGTTTCCATCAGGGACAGTCGCTTGGCCATGACGTCGATCCGCTGTGCGGTCGCCTTGTCGGCAGTTGGCTGAGGCGCAGCATTTGCTGCCGCTTCCGTTCTGCTGGCGCTTTGTGCTTCGGCCAACTTCTGGACCGGTTGCGCCGGGGCTTCCGGCGGCCGCAGATTGACGACTTCATGTTCCGGTGCTGACACCGGCTGCACTTCCGGCTCGGACGATCGGACGGGGGCTTCAGCTGTTTGTGCGATATCGGGTTCGAGCGCTTTTTTCGGCTTTTCCCAAAGCGGATTTTTTATCTCGGTTGACGCGGTTGGTGGTGCAGCGATTTCCACATCCTCGCCTTTCAGGTCGGCCAGCACCCGCTCCACCATCGTCTGGTCGATCATCTCGGCATGTTCGATCGATCCCATCAATAATATCCGGCTCATCAGCGCGTTGATTTTGCGGGGAACACCATTGGTCTCTGCATAGAGCACACGGAATACACTCGAAGTGATCTTCGGACGCCCCGACCATCCGCTTTTGGACAGTCGATGGGTGACATAGGGTTCGACTTCTTCTGCACTCATTGGTTCCAGATGATGATGCGCGATAACCCGCTGACGCAATTGCTCCAGCTGGTTGGAATTCTGCAGCATGTCACGAAATTCCGGCTGACCGAGCAGGAATATCTGCAGCAACGCCTGTCCGCCGAGCTGAAAATTTGACAGCATCCTCAATTCTTCCAGCGCCCCCGCCGGAAGATTTTGCGATTCATCCACGATCAGCAAACAGCGCCGACCGGCACGCGCTTCGGCGTGCAGAAATTCTTCAAACGCGCTGAGCAACTGCGCCTGGTCCATATTGTCCGTATCAATATCAAAATGATTGGCAGCGACGCGCACGATATCCTTGCTGTCGAGCTTGGTGGTGACGATATTGGCGGCCGTCAGACGCGCCTTGTCGATCGTTGCCATGAGATGGCTGACCAAAGTGGTCTTGCCCGCACCGACGTCGCCGGTGATGACGATAAACCCTTCGCCCTGTGCCAGACCATAGCCAAGATAGGACAGTGCCTTGCGGTGCGTCAGGCTCTCGAAATAATAATGCGGATCGGGGGTCAGCTGAAATGGCCGGCCATTCAATCCATAAAATGTGTCATACATGCGCGTATCTCCGATCAACGGCGGTGATGATGCTCTTAAAAATCATATCTGAGTCCCAGCAGAGCGGAAGCCGTAAGCTCGCTGTCGAAACCATCTTGCTGGAAACTGTCCAGACCGACCGCCGCCGTACCCTGTAGCCCCGGCAAAATCTGGCGATAATAAGCCGCGTTGGCACCGACCCCCAAGACATTGGGCGCATCGGCAAAACCGCTGTCCAGCAGATTGGCGTAAACATTCGCGTCGAAACTGGAATAAGTATCGAGTTCCCGGCCGATCGAAAGATTGGCATAATAATTTTGGTCTACCAGGCCGTCGACTGCAGAAACAGCGCCCAATTGCGACGCAAAATAGCTACGGCGGGCATAGCCTACGCCGAGTCCGCTATTCCATCCGCCGCTATTATAGGTGAGCTGCCCGTTGACACCCCGCGCACGGAATGAGGATGAGGCCGCCGATTGCAGCACATCATTAAAGCAGAGGCTGCTCGTTTCACCGAAGGCACAGCCATTGAGTTCACCGCTCAGAGGATTCCGTGTACTGGAAAAACTGGTGCCGAGATTTGCCAGATTATCATTGAGCAAATTGCCGAAACCCGAAACCGTGTCATAGACCGAAATATTCAGCGCGGTGTTCTGATTGGGCTGATAACCAAAGCTGCCATAATAGGTTTCACTGCCATAGCGCTGACCAACGCGCGCCTCGAGCGAGGTGCGGCGACTTGGCCGCCACAGGACACCGGCATCCCAGAAAACACCATCCTGATCATAGGACAATAATCGGGGCGATGTTTCATCGGTGACGAGACGACCATCAGTGCCGATGACCGGATCACCGTTGATATCGCGCACAGCGTCGCGTTCCGAAATCTCGATATCTTCATAGCCAACACCGCCAACCAGCGCGAGGGTTGACGAGACCGGCACGGTGATATCCGCGCGTACCTGTTTTCCTTCAAACCGCTGATCAAGCTGGCCGCCATCCTCGCGTTCCCAGCCCGCACCAACGGTCCAGCCAAAGGGAAGGTCGCCCGGCTGCATTCCAACACTGGCGCTGGCCGAGTGGCTCACACTATCGTCGAAAACATCAATAGGAAGCTGACCCGGAGGCAAGGCGCCGGTGGATTTGTTTTCCACCTTGGTATAACCCACACGGTAATTGGCATTTACATCCAACGCGCCAACCTGGGTCGACAGACTTGGACCTGCATAGACCGAATAGACCTGTGTCACATTGTCGATATTACCCACTGTATTGGATGGCGCTTCGCCGCGCAGATCGACCCTGCTGCGGGTTGCGATACCACCGGCTTCCAATGACAAAACATTGGGCACAATATCCACCCGACCGCGTGCCAGACCCGTGATAATATCGTCGTCGCCAAGATTATCCTGATAATAGAAACGGCGTTCATAGCGCAGGTTCAGCTGGGCTTCGGCACCGCGAGTCTGAATGGAACTGTCGAGACCGGCGGCAACCGACGTATAGGTCAGGACATCGCTGCCGTCTTTCAAATCGGCGACCAATATTTGCTGGATCTCGATATAGGGTGCCACGTCTGCTTTGCGTTCGCGTGCCTCAGCCGCAGGCGCGATCAGTCCCAGCAGCGGCAGAACAGCCGCTCCATATTTCAGGACGTTTCTAGTCATATGCGGGGTCATGGCTTACTCTCCATATCCATAATAAGATCCAAAGCGCCTTCCTGTTGGCGAAAACTTGGTGCCATTGAGGAGGAGTTGGATATGATCACAGCCGCCCAACAGACTCAGCGCATCGCGCAGGGCGGTCTCGGTTGTTTCATCTGCTTTGACCACCATCACGACCTGACCAACATGCGTTGCCAGAACGGATGCCAGCGACGCTGACAACGCCGGTGGTGAATCAAAAATAACGATACGATTGGGATTATTCTGGGTCAGCCGGTTGAGCACCTGCTCGGTCCGGGAAGACGCCAGATATTCTGTATCGGCATTGGTCTGATCACCGGCAGGCAGAATAGCCAGGCCGGGGATATCGGTATGAATGATGCAGCTTTCTACCGGCAATTGCGGATCGGACAGTGCATCCATCAGGCCTTTGCTGCCTTCCAGACCAAGGCTGGACAGGATGCTTGGCTTGGCAAAATCAGCATCGACCAGCAGAACCTCATTATCCTTCTCCGCCGCGATCGAAAGCGCCAGGTTCAGGGCGCAAAATGTCTTGCCTTCGTCGGGATGAGCCGAGCAAATCAATATCCGTTCGCCATGCCGAACCGGGGCGACTTTCTGACTGCCTTTTGCGGCGAGCAGCAACTGACGCTTGATGATCCGGAATTCTTCCGCAATTGCTGTCACAGGTCCGTCGGGAACGATGAATCCCGCTTCCTGCAACTTGTCCCGATCAATCATGACCTGCGGTCCGTCATAGGCCTGAACCGGCTGTTGCGTGACCGGAGTGACTTGCCGGGCTTGCCCCTCGGGTGGCACATTATCCGAAGAGGTTCCCTGCCGTTCACCCGTCCGGATTGCGGGAATATAATCATAGATTTCCCCTGCCCTTTCGAGCAACGAAGCGGATTTTCTGGGAGGATTATATTTGTTCATATCTACTCTCTCAGGCCACCATGCCGCGCTGGATAAATTCGACGATCATCAGCAATCCAAACACGCCGAAAAGCGCGCCGCTTGTGCCATAAAAAATCCGCAATTTTTTCATTTTGATCTCGCGCTGCGCGCTGGTCAGAATCTGGGAAACAGAACCGATAACCGGCAGACCACTGGCTTTTTCCAGCTTGGCTGCGGTTGGATAGCTGGTTTGCACCTGGCCCATCGCAAAAGCTGCACCGACACCGCCACCGATACCGGCGATCAAAACCATCGCCAGCAATAGCGGCCGGTTTGGAGCGGCCGGAGATCGTGGACTGGACGGCGGATCTATAACCAGAAACTTGACGGCATCGGTTTCAGATTCGACCTGACCGCGCAACTTGATCTGCTCCCGGTCGGTGAGCAGCTTGTTATATTGACTTTTCAGGACCTCATGATCGCGATTGATCCGCGACATTTCAGCCGCGACACCAGGCTCCAGCGTCTGTTTGGATGCCAATTGCGCCATGTCCGCCTGCAGTGCATTTTTCCGTGCCTGCAATGCGGCAATGCTTGCCTGACGTTCTGCGCGCATGCTTTGCAGCGAACTATAGGCCGGATTTGGTGTGCGATAACCACCGCCACCGGCTGGTTCCTTGGATGCCTGTATCCGCAGCGCGGCAATTTCGTTTTTCATCGCAATCACATCGGGATGGCTGTCGGTCCAGCCGCGCGCCCGTGCGCTGGCCAGTGTGGCCTGTGCCTGAGCCAGTTGGCCACGGGCACCGCCAGCGCCAGCCACTCCCGGCGTAGCGATAGAAGAAGGCGTTCCGGATAGCTGGCCATTCAAGGCGGCCAGCGATGCTGATGCCTGACTGAGCTGCGAATCAATCTGGCCCAATTCAGCCCGGGCCGACTCCATCCGTTGACTGATGGAACCGACTCCCGGCAGCAAGCCCAGATTTTCTGTCTCGAACTGAACCCGCTGTTGTTCGACTTCCTGAAGCTCTTTTTCCCTCTGAGCGAGCTGGGCATCAAGAAACTTGATCGTCTGGCTGGTTTCATCGCGGTCACCGGACAGGTTTTCCTCGACGAAAATATCGATCATCTTCTGAACAATATCGCGAGCCAAAACAGCATTTTCAGCATCGGAGAAATTGCTCGCCGAAGAGGTCGCAGTAATCTCGAACAGATTGTCTTTTTCTGATTTTATTTTGATGCTCTTGCGCAGCATCTCGACCTTGCCAGACAGTTCACGGTCCGTTGCCACCGACTGGTTCAGAGCCGTGCCACGAACGACTTTTTCGAGATTGATGGTGGACGCCAGTGTTTCCTGAACGCGCTCCATATTTTTCTTGCGCTCGCGCGCATCCACACCAACCTTGTCGGACAAGATCGACTGCATCTCCACGGAAATGCGGGCCTGCGATTCATAGCTGTTGGGAATCAGCGCGACCACAAGCCAGCCCAGCAGGCAAAGCCCCCAGGCGACAGCCAGCGCAAGCCAGCGCCGAATCCAGACGCTGTGCAACGCTATTTTAAATTCATCATAAAGGCCGTTCATGTGTCTATTCAATTCCTGTCATAGGGAGCCAAAAACAGATCAAAACATACTTTCCGGAATGATGATCACATCGCCGGGGCGCAGCATGACATTGGCGCGCGTTTCGCCCTTCTTCATCAAATCGTCGATGCGCAGGGCAAATTCCTTTTGCTTGCCGGTACCTCGGTCGAACCGGATCAGCCGGGCACGATTACCGGCCGCAAATTCGGACATGCCGCCGACCGCGATCATCGCATCAAGCAGGGTCATGTTGGCGCGATAGGGAATCGATGCCGGTTTATCGGTGGCGCCCACCACGCGAATTTGCTGGGAGAATGTGCCGGAAAAATTGTTGACGATGACCGACACCAGAGGCTCGTTGATATATTGCGACAGTTGCAGCGTCAGGTCCTGCGCCAGCATCGCGGGGGTCTTGCCCACGGCAGGCATGTCGGTGATCAGCGGTGTGGTGATCCGGCCATCGGGGCGGACCTGAACCTTCGCGCCCAGTTCCGGGTTGCGCCAGACGAATATTGTCAGTTCGTCCAGCGGACCGATAACATATTCTTCACCCGGTCCTTCCTGCATGGACACAAAGGATGCTGACGGCAGTTGCGGGCCGCTGGAATTGCCGGCGCAACCAGCAACGGCAAGTGACGCCATTCCGGCACCGACCATCAGCTTCGCCAAATGCTTGTTTTTTATAGCAGAACGCATTCTATTCACCTCGTAAAAACCGTCTGGTGAGCACCCGCTTTCCGACGGAAAAGGGGCAATTCACGCAAAGTTACGAGATGGCTATGCTAGAAAATAGTGAATATAGCGTTAGGATTAGCTGAATTTGCGATTAACAGGTCCGGCACATGACTGCAGCCAAGGGCTTTGAAACTATTCGACTAATATCTCTGCGGCTGATCCTTGACCGAGGAAATTCGCGGGGCTGGCAGTGGCTCCGTAGGCACCGGCGCAGAAAATAGCGACAATGTCGCCTACGCTTGCTTTTGGCATGGCGGCGTTATCGCTCAAGCGGTCAAGCGGGGTGCAGAGACAGCCGACGATGGAAACCGTTTCTGCTGGCTCTTCCTCAAATCTGCTGGCGATGGCCGCTGGATAGTTGCGCCTTACCACCGTCCCGAAATTGCCGCTGGCAGCGAGCTGGTGATGCAGGCCGCCATCGGTGACGAGAAAAACATGGCCCTGGCTTTGCTTGCGATCGACGATCCGGGTCAGATAGACGCCGGCTTCGCCAACCAGATAGCGGCCCAGCTCGATGGCAAATTGCGTGGACGAGAGAATCTCTGGCAATTGCTTGAGCTGGTCGGACAAGGCCTTGCCGACCTTGATGATGTCCAGCTGTTCATCGCCCGGAAAATAAGGAATACCAAAGCCGCCGCCGAGATTGATATGGGCTGGCGATTGGCCGATGGCCGTCCCCAGACGCGCGGCGAGTTCCAGTGTCTGGGCCTGCGTCTCGATAATTGCATCCGCGCTGAGCGCTTGCGAACCGGCAAAAATATGAAAACCGCGCCAATCCGCCCCGGCGTCCAAAATGCGTTTCACCACTGGCGCAACCAGTTCGATATCCATCCCGAATGGCTTGGCTCCGCCACCCATTTTCATGCCCGAGCCCTTGAGATCGAAATCCGGATTGACCCGAACCGCCAGTCGCGGCGTCATAGCTCTAGCGGCACCGATTTTCAGCGCCCGCTCGCATTCACCTGGCGATTCTATATTGATCGTGACACCGGCCTGGATGGCCTGTGCGAGTTCCTCGTCCCGTTTGCCGGGCCCGGCGAAGCTAATCCGTTGCGGAGCCGCGCCTGCTTCCAGCGCCATCTGCAATTCGCCACCGGAAGCAATATCAATACCATCGGCCAGACCCACCATATGGCGGAGCAGCGGCTGAAAGGGATTGGCTTTCATCGCATAATGCAGATCAAGAACATCGGGCATCGCGGCGCGCAATTGCGCCATGCGGGCGTCGAGCCTGCCGGTGGAATAGACAAAAAGCGGCGAGCCATGTTCGGCAACCAGCGCGCTGGCTTTCTGCCCGCCAATGGCGAGCTCACCATCAATGGCGTTATATCCGGAGGGGATTGGCCCTGTGGGTTTGGTCTTGATCATTCGATATCCATGCTGGCCAATGCGTTGCGATCCAGTTTCCCATTGGGATTCTTGGGGAATTCAGAAAGCAGGATGATATCTCTGGGGTGCATAAAATTTGGTAAATTTTGCTTTAAATATTTTCCCAGTTGCTCGGGGATAGTGGCGGTTTCCGCTCCACGATCAACCGGACTGACAAACAGCCGGATCGCATGACCGAGACGTTCGTCCGGCACGCCCAGAGCGACCGCTTCCGCTATGATCCCGGATTCAACCGCGATTTCCTCGATCTCGGTCGGGCTGATCCGGTTGCCCGAGCTTTTGATCATCGAATCATCACGGCCAACGAAATAGAGCAATCCGTCGTCGCCGCGCTTCACCGTATCGCCGGAGAAAACCGCTGTTCCGCCATATTTTGATGCTTCCGGTGCGCTTTTGAACCTTTGTGCCGTCCGTTCGGAATCATTCCAATAGCCCTGCGCCACCAGCGGACCGCAATGGACAAGTTCCCCGGACTGATCGGGCGCGGCAACATTGCCAACTTCGTCGACCACCAGAATTTCAGCATAAGGGATCGCTGTGCCCATGCTGGTCGGATTGCCGTCGATCAGCGCGGGATCGAGATAGGTGGACCGAAAAGCCTCGGTCAGGCCGTACATCGCATAGATATCGGTTCCGGACCCGAATATCGCCCGCAACTGCTTGACCAACGTTGGGGTCAGCGCACCGCCGCTGTTGGTTAGCCGCCGCATCGATGCCACCGCTTCCTCGGGCCATTCATGCTCCACCAGTTGCACCCAAAGCGGCGGCACGGCCGCCAGGGTGGTTATCCGTTCGCGGGCGCATGCCTTCATGACGTCACGCGGCGTCAGATAATCCAGCGGCACCGCGCATCCACCGGCTGCCCAGGTCGAAAGCAGCTGATTCTGGCCATAGTCAAAGCTGAGCGGCAACACGCATATCGTGCGGTCATCGGCAGATAGCTTGAGATATTCTGCCACACTGAGCGCACCAAGCGTCAGATTGGCGTGGCTCAGCATCACCCCTTTTGGCCGCCCCGTAGAACCGCTGGTGTATAGTATCGCAACCAGATCGCTGCTATCTGTGGTTGCCGCACTGGGTTCCATTGGCGTCGCAATCGACTCCAGAGAAGTCTCAACAATCTTGTCATCGAACAGCGTGCAATTTCCGTTGAAGCTACCGTCTTCCAGAGTTTTCAGGCGCCCGGCATTGCTGATCAGCAGCCTGGCACCACTGTCGGCCACGATATGCGCAACCTGGGCCTGTTTGAGCAACGGATTGACCGGCACGTGCACCAGACCCGCCCGGGCCGCCGCCAGCGGCATGATGCAAGCCAGTTCGGTCTTGGACAGCCAGGTTGCCACCCGGTCCCCTTTGGCCATGCCCTGCCCCTGCAGCCATGCCGCCAGCACACCGACACGATGATTTAACATTTTATAGCTAAGAGATCCCGAACGCGTCACGAGAGCGCTTGCATGCGGATCCTTGCCAATCGCCAGATGGTCTAATGGAAATGCGGCGGTTTCGGGATCGATGTTCAATTTTTGACCTATGGGAAAAAGAGCAGATTTGTGACAGATACGACCTTAGCCATGACCAGCGAATATCATAGCAATTTTCAGTCGGTGCAAGACATAGCCGGCGAAAAACTTGGCCGTTCGGTCCAAAAGTCCCTGTTCGACCGGATCGAATGGCTCAAACCGCTGCATGAACTATGCCTGCCCGACAAGTCCCCGTTGATCGTTCATAGCAAAGAGGGCGACGCCGAAGCCTGGATGTTCCTGATAAAAACCGGCCTCGGTCGCCATGCGGCCCTGGCCAACTGGTATAATTTCACCTTTCGTCCGATTTTTTTGGCCGACTATGACGAAGTCACCAAATTGGCGCTGCTCGCAAAACTCGCAAAACAACTGAAATCAAGCTCTCACCATATTGAAATCACACCCGTACCTGATGAGGATTCGGCGGCAAGCCTCACCGAACGCGCGTTTGAGCAAGCCGGCTGGATTGTTTTCCGGTCCAAGGCCGATGATAATCATATATTGAACGTCAAGGGCCGCACCTTTGACCGATATTGGGATGATCGGCCCGGCCAATTGCGCAACACGGTGCGCCGCAAGGCAAAGAAAAATCTGGTGTCGATCCGGATTGAAAAGCAATTTTCCGACGAAGATTGGAATGATTATGTGTCGGTTTACGAACGCAGCTGGAAACCCGAAGAGGGCAATCCCGATTTTCTGAGAAAACTGGCCCGGCACGAAGCAGCCGCTGGCTGCATGCGCCTTGGCCTGGCCTATATTGATGGAGAGCCGGTGGCGGCACAATTCTGGACCGTTGAAAATGGCGAAGCCCTGATCCACAAGCTGGCGCATATCGAAGACGCGACAAAATCTTCGCCCGGAACCCTGCTTTCGGTCGCGATGTTCCAGCATGTGATCGATATTGACCATGTCGATCTGATCGACTTTGGCACCGGCAATGACGGCTATAAGCGCGAGTGGATGGAAGATGTCCGGGACCGCTATCGGCTGGAGTTCTATTGGCCCAACAACCCTTTGTCCTGGTTGCCTATTTTGCGCCACTATGCCTCGGGCCTTGCCGGAAAGCGTGCTTCCCTTTAGGGAGACGCCGTTATCCGGGATTCGGGGGTTTTTGATGCATAATGAGGTCGAGTTAACGCCGGAAGCCGCCGTGCGTGCCGTGATGCGGGATATTTTGGGCCTGAGCGAAGAGCAGGTTGCGGAATTCACGGCAGAAACCGAGCTTTTCGGCGCTCTCCCCGAATTGGACAGCATGGCTGTTGCCGGGCTGCTCACCGAACTCGAAGATCGTCTAGATATCATGATCGAGGATGATGAAGTCGACGGCGAACTGTTTGAAACTTTTGGCAATCTGGTCGCCTTTGCCGAGATGAAAGTCACGGAGTGACCCTGGCACCCGCATTCGTTTCCTACGAATTTGCGGATCGCAAAGAGCTTTGTTTATGCGCGGCAGCCCAGTCGCCTCGCCGGGTCATGCTTGTCCCACCCCTGTTCGACGAGATGAACCGCATGCGCAAGATGCTGGTGGATGTCATGCGCGCTCTTGAGGGCCTTGAAGTCGGCAGTTTTCTGCCCGATCTGCCGGGCACCAATGAAAGCCTGATCGGTCTCGAGCAGGTTACATTTTCCGACTGGCAAGCGGCCATCCAGGCGTGCGCCCAGCAACATGAAATCTCTCATATCGCTTCATTTCGAGGCGGCGCCTTGACCGTCGCTGCGATGGACAAGGCCAGTCACTGGATTTTCAGTCCGGTGAAAGGCGCGACAATATTGCGGACGATGATGCGGACCAGGGTTGCAGCGGACCGGGAATCCGGGCTGAACACCAGCCTCGCCGAACTAGCCGCACAAGCCGAGACACGACCACTTGAACTGGCCGGTAATATCCTCGGCTCCGACCTATTCGCGCAACTCAATGCGGCAGAAATTCCGGCTATGGAAAATCAGCGGATCGTGCGCCTGGAATCAGACAATAAACCCAGCGATATTCAAATTCCCGGATCTGCCTTGTGGCTGCGCGCCGAACCGGATGATGATCCAGCGATGTCCAAAACCATCGCCAACGATATAGCTGCATGGATAAAGCAATGACGCGGAGCTTTCATCAAATTGCCTGTGCAAACGAAATGCTTGCTGCAACCCTCGATAGCGCGCCTGGCTCGACCGCATTGCTAATCGTCAGCGGCGGCAACGAAATCCGCTCGGGAGCCCATGGCGGCATGGCACAACTTGCCTTGCGGATAGCGGAACAGGGCTTTCCAGTCCTCCGCTATGACCGCCGGGGCATTGGCGAAAGCACGGGACAGAACATGGGCTTTCTGGGAAGTGCAGACGAAATCGCGGCAGCAAGCCAATTTCTCAAGCAGCAACAGCGGGTCGGCAAGATCATCGCGTTCGGGAATTGCGATGCGGCAACCGCCCTCGCTTTGTTCGGACCCGAGGCCGGGATTGACGGCTATATATTGGCGAATCCATGGGTCATCGAAACGAGCAGCGAGCCGGAGACCGAAGAACCTAAAATCTCGTCTGCGGCCATACGATCCCGCTATTGGGACCGGATCAAAAATCCAAGGACGATCCTGGATCTGCTATCGGGGAAAATAGATTTCAAAAAGCTTCTGAAAGGTCTCAAACAGGCCGCCCGATCAGAGGAAAATACCGCACTGTCCTTGCGGTTGCGCGATGCCTTGTCCGGGCTGGAAAAAGACACCCATATTCTGCTGGCGAAGCGCGATACCACGGCGCGCGCTTTTCTCGCGGCCTGGAACAGTGCCGATTTTGAGCCGCTGCGGCGGAATTCCAATATCATCATCGAAACGCTCGACAGCGCGTCGCACAGCTTTGCCGATGTCGACGCCAAAAACTGGCTTGTCGATAAAATATTGGATTCGTTGCGAAAAGCCTGACTATTCGGCCGCCATCAGTTCAAATTCCTGTTCCGCCAGAAAACGTTCAGCATCCAACGCCGCCATGCAGCCGGTACCAGCCGCGGTCACGGCCTGCCGATAGACGTGGTCCATGACATCGCCACAGGCAAACAGGCCCGGAATCTTGGTTTTCGGCGTACCCGGCTCGACCCATATATAGCCGCCGTCGATCAGATCGAGATGGTCCTTGAATATCTCCGTTGCCGGCGCGTGCCCGATGGCAACAAAGGCACCATCAACCGTCAGATGGCTTTTGTCCCCGGTTTCCGTGTCGACCAGGTCCAGTCCAACCAGCCCCAGAGGATCGCCGCCGCCAACAAAGCGTTCAACATTCTTGTTCCACATCACGGAGATTTTGGGATTGGCAAACAGCCGATCCTGCAAGATCTTCTCTGCGCGCAGGCTGTCGCGACGGTGGATCAGGGTCACATCATCGCTATGGTTGGTCATGTAGAGCGCTTCCTCGACCGCAGTATTGCCGCCGCCAATCACCGCGACTTTCTTGCCACGATAGAAGAACCCATCGCAGGTCGCGCAAGCCGAAACGCCTTTCCCGGCCAATTCCTCTTCACCCGGAAGCCCCAGCCATTTGGCCTGTGCACCGGTTGCGATAACCAGCGTATCGCCTTCATATATGTCACCGCCATCGCCAGTCATCCGAAACGGACGCTTGGAAAAGTCGACATCGACGATCGTGTCGAAAATGGTGCGCGTACCGACTTTTTCGGCCTGCGCCTGCATCTCTTCCATCAGCCATGGTCCCTGAATGACATCACGGAACCCGGGGTAATTTTCGACATCGGTGGTGATGGTCAACTGACCACCCGGTTGCAGACCCTGAACCACTATCGGCTCCAGCCCGGCGCGAGCGCCATAGATAGCGGCTGACAATCCGGCTGGTCCCGAGCCCAGGATGAGCATTTTTGTGCGATGCGTTTCGGCCATGTTCCGTTCCCGATGATGATGATTCTGTTGATTGCAAATAGGGATGCCCAATGCGGGTAGGCAAGAGCTATCACCACCAAAACAAGCGAAGAATATTTTTGGCCGGTGATAGCAGCTTTTGCCCTTCCCTGAAGCTCGGGGCTATTTGTCGAAAATATTACCCGATCATCAGCCAGCCACAGAAAGCAAATCTGGAACGAATGGCTTCACGCCATCCGCTTATTCAGGAAGTTGAGCGAACGCGCAGATCTTGTTTCCGACCGGGTCGCGCAGATAGGCACCATAAGCGTTGCCCGGTGCATTTGGGCGCGGACCTGGCGCGCCTTCATCACGACCGCCATTGGCAAGACCGGCAGCGTGAAAGGCGTCGACAGCTTCTTTGCTCGCCGCTGCAAAACTGATCGTACCACCATTGGCAAAACTGGCGGCACCGCCGTCAAAAGGTTTCATCACCAGAAATTTTCCAGTTTCAGTGGCATAGACGCAGGTGCGGTCGTTGACCTGGCCAATGCTTTGCACGCCCAGCGGTGCCAGTGTGGCATCATAGAATTTTTTCGAGTCTTCGAGATTGTCTGCACTGATACAAATATGGGTAAACATAGTGATAGGCTCCTGTTGGTTATTGGATGCTGGATAAGATCAAGATGACAGTGAACTGGACAATTGTTACGCCAGCAATCTCTTCAAAATATTCATAATATTGGAATTTCCACGTACATGAATATATTGTTCGCTGAAAATTGCCAATGAAAACTGTTGTCGATTGCAGGATTGGACCGTGACATCAGGCGCACTGATCGTCCACCAACGGTCCTTGCTGGAAATTCCGAAATTTGACTCTTCATCGCGGCGTGATAATCTGTCAGTATTGAATTGGTTTCCGCCGAGGCTGTGCCATCCCGCCGGCAGGCAGGCAGGTCAAACAATATAATTGTATGCTTTACATATCAATTTACCTGTGCTGTATCCGTTTATGAATTCTACATAAGTAAGAATCATCTTGGGAGAAGTGCCGTGAACAAACTTGTAAAATCAAGCTTCGCCAGCGTCAGCCTGTTGGCGATGATGGCGTCAGCAGCGCCTGTATTTGCGCAGGATCAAGCGTCCTCTGTCGATCAGGCAGATGACAATAATGACAATGATGTCATTGTTGTCACCGCTCAATTCCGGGAACAGAGACTGCAGGACGTTCCTCTGGCCATCACCGCCATCAACGCCGATCTGCTGGAATCGCGCAGCCAGACCAATGTCAGCGACATCGCCGGGCAAGCGCCCAATGTGACCTTGGCGGCTCAGGGCCAGCAAAATGGTAGCGGCTTGATTGCCTTCATTCGGGGTGTCGGTCAGACCGATTTCAACTTCGCTCTGGAACCTGGCGTCGGCATCTATGTCGACGACGTCTATATTCCGACGCTGACCGGTTCCTTGCTTGATCTGATGGATCTGGAACGCGTCGAAATTTTGCGCGGTCCTCAAGGAACGCTCGCCGGGCGGAATTCCATCGGTGGCGCGATCAAATTATTTTCCAGTCGTCCAACAGGTGAAGGCCGTGGCAGTTTCCAGATGAGCTATGGTAGCTACAACAAGATTGAAGCCCGCGGTTTTGCCGATTTCACCGTCGTGCCGGACAAATTATTTGCCCGCATCGCCGGTGTCTCGAAAAGTCAGGATGGCTATGTCAAACGGCTGGATTATGGCCTCAGCCATCCCGGTTCGGTTGTGCCGGTTGGCGGCCAGAGTCTGGATCCGGAAGTTGGGACACTTGGTGGTCAGGAATATGTCGGTGGCAAAATTTCGCTGCGCTGGACGCCAACCGATACCGTCGAAGTCAATCTGTCCGGTGACTATACAAGAGATCGTTCGGAGGCCGGCGCTTCCGTGCTGTTATACGCGAACCGCGTTGGTGCCAATGCAAATGGCCAGCCCTGGCTGCCGGGCACTGATGGCAGCCGTATCGACTATAATTGTGCCTTCGTACCAGCAGGTGTGAACAGCTGCGATACGCTGACCGGCTATAATGGCGGTTTTGTGAGCTATGGCACCTTCACCGACCTGACTCCGGCGACGACGCAGGCGCCCTACAAGCCGGTGGTTTTCGAGCCGCACCAGCATCTCGACAATTACGGCGTCCATGCCGCTATCGACATCGACCTGTCGGACAGCCTGCAACTGCAATCGATTTCCGCATGGCGTAAATATACGTCTGACTGGTCACAGGATGTCGACAACAGCCCGCTCGCCAATCAGCAGCTTCGCCAAACATTGAAAAACGAGCAATGGAGTGAAGAACTCCGGTTGAACGGCGCGTTGATGGACGACATGGTGGAATTCACCGTTGGCGGAATTTACTTCAAGCGCGACGGCACTTTGCAGGCCAGAGTTGACCTGAACTATGCCGGACTTGACTTCATCCATGGCCCTGATCCGACGCCGGCCTCTTCCAAGGCGCTGTTCGGCAACGTTATTGTGCATGCGACGGATGACTTCAACATCACCGCCGGTATCCGGAACACCTGGGACAAGAAAAGTTATGTTTTCTTCCGGCGCAACCCCGATGGCACCGTGCCGGCGAATCCTTGCGAATTCTTCCTTGGGCTAACGCCTCCGGGAACGCCTGGACCAACGGCGATCGGCAATTCGCCCAACTGCCTGTTGTTCAGTCTGAACAATGTGCCTGCCTCTGCCAAGGGCAACCGTTTTGACTGGCGCATCGCAGCGGATTACCGCTTTTCACCAGAATTCATGTTCTATGCTCAGGTGGCAACGGGCTATCGTTCTGGCGGCATCAATCCACGGCCGTTCAATATTGGCCAGATCAACGCCTTTAAACCCGAAACACTGATTTCCTACGAAGCCGGTTTCAAAGCCGACTTGTTTGATAACCGGTTCCGGTTGAATGTTTCGGCCTTCTACAATGACTATAAGGATATCATCCTGACATTGTCGGCCTGCCCGACCGCACCTTGTCTCCAGCCCAACAATGTCGGCGCTGCCAAGGTCAAGGGCTTTGAAGTGGAAACATTGATCAAACCATTGGATAATTTCACCATTGACGGTGCTTTGAGCTATCTTGATTTCCAGTACAAGACAATCACTGGCCCCACGGCGGTGACGCTGGACATGATCACGCCCTACACACCGAAATGGAAATGGAGCTTCGGTCTCCAATATGACATTCAGGATGTGTTCGACGGAGTCCTCTCTGCTCGCTTCGATGGTTCTTACCAGTCGTCAGTCTTTACCGAAGCGGTCAACTATGACAGCATCGCCGTATCGACCGCCTTCACACCTCCGACACCCGTGACCACCAACCCGGCTGTCCCCGGTGTCGCGGCACTCGGCGGCGGCGGACCACTGTCAACCGTGTATGCGACCAACAAAATCGACGCATATTTCCTTGGCAATGGCCGTCTGACCTGGAAATCACCTGATGATGATTGGTCGATCTCGGCTGAAGTGAAGAATATTTTCAACAAATATTACTACACTTCGCTTTACGAGCAGTTCGCCAGCCCCGGTTCAATCTCCGGCGCACCCGGCATGCCCCGCACATGGGCTGTGACTGTAAAGCGCAAATTCTAGGCGACTGTCGAATCGTGGTCGAAAACAAGGGAGCGGGAACATCATGTTTTCGCTCCTTTTTTTACGCTGCATCTGGAACCACAAGCCTGACGGACGAACAATAAAACTTGAGGAGAGAGAAAATGACAACAACGATGAAAGCGCCACCTTCGACAAAACGTGAGATTGTCGATGTCCCCTTTGCCCATAGAGCGCTGGTCGAACGGCTGAGTCCCGGCGGGCGCTACATTGACGCGGAAAGCGATGTCGACAGCCCGTGGGTGCCCTTTGGCGAAAATGCGGCGATCAAGCATCTCGCCTTTGACGTCCGACAGGGTATTTTTTCGAATATATTATGGATCAAGGGACCAGGCGTTGTCGGCACCCATCTGCATCGCGGCACCATCATGATGGTCTGTCTCGAAGGCAGCGTGCGATATCTGGAATATGACTGGGTCGCGAGCCCCGGCGGACTGATCCTGGAAGTACCCGGAGAAAGCCATACGCTGGTCACCGATCACCCAGATGGCGTGAAGCTGTTCGGCTGGATGCAGGGACCGATCGAATTTTATGACGAGAATGCCAATTTCGTTCAAACCTCAGACGTCTGGTGGTTCATCGAGCATTATGAAAACTACTGCAAGGAACAGGGCATTCCGATCAACGAGAAGCTCTATATCTGACTTTAGGAAACTATCATGTATCTCAAAAACGCCTGGTATGTCGCGGCTTGGTCAAAAGAGCTTGGACAGGATCTGATCACCCGCACCATTTGCGAACTGCCGGTCCTGCTATACCGCAAGGAAAATGGAGATCCGGTGGCGATGGGCAATTTATGCCCGCACCGGTTTGCACCGTTGCATATGGGCAAGCGCATCGGTGATACCGTCCAATGCGGCTATCACGGCATGGTATATGGCGAGAGCGGAAAATGCGTTTTGAACCCGCACCATGGCGGCGTGATTTCGCCTGCCATGAAAGTGCACAGCTATCCGGTCATTGAACAGAATCAAATGATCTGGCTATGGACCGGCGACAAGGAAGCCGCTGATCCGGCGCTGATACCGGATTTCAGCTGTTACACTGCGCCCGGTTTCGAAACCATTGGCGGCGTGATGGATCTGCAGGCGAATTATGAACTGATCGCCGACAATCTGCTTGATCTGACCCACGCTGATTTCCTGCACGAGGGCACTTTGTCGAGCGAAGCGATCACGATCAGCAAATTGGAAACGATCGAGTCCGGCTCTACCGTTTGGGCAAATCGCTGGTGCCCGGATGGCGAAGCATCCCCCGTCTGGGGACAGTTGATGCAGAGCCAATTGGGTCTCGACCTGACAGCTCACGTTGATCATTGGCTGTACATGCGCTGGGATGCGCCCGCCCATCTGCTGCTGGATGTCGGGATCACCCCAGTCGGCAAACCGCGCGAAGATGGCGTTTGGGTCTATACCGGCCATCATCTCACACCGGTGAGCCCGACGCGCACGCTCTATTTCTGGACCGTTGTCCGCAATCACGGCGTTGGTGATCCCGAGGTCGAGAAATTCTGGCAGGCTTCGATCGACTATGCCTTCAGCGGACAGGACAAACCGATGATCGAGGCGCAGCAAGCCGTCCTTGGCGACCGGCACATCAATGATCTGAAGCCTGTTGCGATCCCGGCCGATGTTGCCGGAGCCCGTGCCCGCAGATCACTGGGTCGCCTCATCCGCGACGAGGAAAGCGGCACCCTTCCGGAACTGGGAGCCTCGCCGCTGGCGGAACTGTTGGTCAAGAGCAAAGGCAGCGCACAGCCCGTTATCCCGGTTGTGTAACAAATGGATTGGCGGTTTGGCTCTGCTGCCTGAACGTCAATCCGGGTTTGCGGCGCTGACCAGCCAGACGCCCGCGCCCATGCGAATGGCATTATCCTGATGATAGGGTCGAACCGCTTCGAGCAGCTCGGATCGTACATCTTCTAGGGCGCCCGGATTCTGCGCCATGATGGCTTTTTTCATGTCCAGTCCGTCCATGACGAAATCAACCGCGCTCTGTGGAGTTGCGCCATATCCGCCCAATAATGATTCACCCTGCCAGCTGGTGCACTTGATATTTGCGTAACCGGCTTTGTCCAGAATGCCGCGAACCAGTTCCTGGTCAGCAAAGCGAAATGGACCGGGATCGTCAGGATTCCCTTCCGGCATATCGATATGCTGACCGACAATCTGTCCGATAATTCCCATCCAGGGATTTTCTTCGGGGCCTGCCCAGCAAGCAAAATCCAGCTTTCCGCCCGGCGTGAGCCAGCTGCGCATATTCGCAAAAGCGGCTACACTGTCGTGAAAGAACATGATCCCAAATCGTGAAAACAGGCGATCATAGGGAAGCCCCGCGACGCTGTCCGTCTCAGCGTTCCCGACGGCGAACCTGACGTTTCCGATATGGTTCAATTCGGCCCGTTTTTCGGCCTCACGGACCAACTGTGGGGCAATATCAAAGCCCAGGACTTTGCCGTCCGCTCCAACCGCCTGCGCAATTTCAAAACTGGTCGCTCCGCAACCGCAGCCGATATCGACAACCTTTTCGCCGACGCCAAAAGCCGCAGAATCCATAAGGGCCTGCCCTGCAGGACTTATCATCGATTCAAAGGTTTCCGCATGAGCCAGCCACCGGTCGCCAACTTCGCCGGTCCAATCCTCATAATGTTGTTCGGTCATTTTGATCCTCCCATCCTTTTGCTTGACCTTTTCATAGCTCTAATCGTATGCAATGCATACTATAAAGGAGAGGAGTCAGATGGGCAATTTACCGCACTGTCAATGATACTCTCACACCGTTCTGGACGGGACATTACAGATGGGGTTTGGCTGCTATGCGCGCAATTGACTATTTCGACCGGGGACATGACCGCGATCCGCAAAGGACCTGCATCGTCGATACAGAAACCGGGCAGAACTGGAGTTTTGCCGAAGTCAAATCCGAGTCCGAACGCATTGCTGCTGCAATGCAGGCGCATGGATTTCAAAATCAGGGCCTCGGCGCGCTCTATGGCCCCAATAGCGGGATGATCCTGATCGTCCTACTGGCAATCTGGCGTGCCAATGGCAAATGGATTCCAGTCAATACGCGCAACGCCATTGATGCCAATGCCGGCTATCTCAACTATGTCCGTTGTGACTGGATGTTCTACCATTCCAGCCTCGCCCATGAAGTGGAAGAGCTGAAAGCCCTCTGCCCCGGTCTGCAGAATTTCGTGTGCATCGACAAGCCCTGCGGCGGCGATCCATCGTTGACCGATTTTATCGGAGATACGACCGACGCGGATTTCATTGAACCGGAAACCGACGCGTTCGGCAATTTGTTCGATCTGGTTGGAATCTTCCCGACTGGCGGCACAACCGGCCCCTCAAAGGGTGCCAATGTCACCAATCTGGGCTGGGGCACGATGATCGAAACCGCAGCCGATGCGATGGGCGGACGAACCGACTATCCCGTTGCGCTTGTTTCGGCACCAATCACCCATGCCGCAGGCCCGATAGCCCTGTCGACTCTCTCCTTTGGCGCGACCCAGGTGATCTTGCCCGGATTCGATGCGGAACGGGTTTTGCAGACCATCGAGAGCCACAACATCTCGCACATGTACCTGCCACCAACCGCGCTTTATCAATTGCTGGCTTCGCCCGAAATCGAGCAACATGATTATAGTTCGCTGCGAATATTCATTCTGGTTGGCTCCCCCTGTTCTCCCGAAAAACTCAAGCGCGCGGTTGAAATTTTCGGCCCATGCATGTGCCAGTCTTATGGCCAGGTCGAATGCCCGATGATCGTCGCATGGCTGCCTCCCGAAGTGGTGGCCGCAGCAGCAGGCGGAGACCATCCCGAACGGCTCGCCAGCTGCGGCCAGATCACACGTTCCATCAAGGTTCGGCTGATGGATGATGATGGCAATTTCATGCCGTTGGGTGAATCGGGAGAAATCGTTGTCCGCGGCGTGCTGGTTTCGGACAGCTATTTTGAAAAGCCCGAAGAGACCGCTGAAGTCCGGCAATTCGGATGGCATCATACCGGCGATGTCGGACGATTTGATGAGGATGGATTTCTCTATATCGTCGATCGCAAGAAGGACATGGTGGTGTCGGGAGGGTTCAACGTTTTCACCACCGAAGTTGAAGCCGTGATCACCGAGTTGCCGCAGGTTCGCGAATGTGCCGTGTTCGGAATCCCGCATGAAAAATGGGGTGAACAGGTCCATGCAACCGTCGTTGCAAATAGCGTGACCGAGGCAGAGATTATCGCCCACACCAAAGCCCGCCTGGGCGGCGTGAAAGCACCGAAATCGGTCGAGTTTGTCGATTCAATACCGCGCACGGCCGCTGGCAAGATGGACAAGAAAGCGCTGCGTATCCCCTATTGGGGCGAGAATGCCAGAATGGTGAATTGAACCAGAATGCTGAATTGAATATGCCTCACCGAACGCGCTGAATAACGGCGCTTGCTGGTGGCCGACCAAGGTGGCACAACCAATGTTGTTGAGCCGCAAGCCTGACTATAATAACAATAATAAACCGCTGAGGGGAATCCTGCATGTCCGCAAATCCACGCGAGATTATCGACGATGGCAATATGCATTTCATGCAATGGGTCGCCATAGCGCTGATGATCATGTTGAATGCGCTCGATGGATTTGACGTTTTGTCCAGCGCCTTCGCCGGTCCGGGTATCAAGGCCGAATGGGGCCTTGGTCCCGATGGCCTCGGCGCGGTGCTGTCGATGGAACTGGTTGGCATGGGTTTTGGTTCGCTTTTGCTCGGCGGTGCAGCGGACAAATATGGCAGGCGACCGACCATATTATTCTGCCTGACGCTGATGGCTTCGGGGATGTTTCTCGCGACCACGGCGGACAGCCCGCAGGCCTTGTCTGCCTGGCGCTTTTTGACCGGCCTTGGCATCGGTGGAATGCTGGCTTCGATCAATGCGGTTACGGCAGAGCTTTCCAGCAAGAAATCACGCAGCGTCGCGATGGCGCTAATGGTGATCGGCTATCCACTGGGCGCTTTTTTCGGCGGACTTGTTGCATCCGACTTGCTCCAAACCCGTGATTGGCGATCGGTTTTCATGTTTGGCGGCATCATGACCGCCATCATGATTCCGATGGTTCTTTTGTTCGTCCCCGAAACCCCGGCATTCCTGAACCAGAAAAGACCGGAAAATGCGCTAAGCCGCATCAACAAGATACTCGCACGCTACGGACATCAGACCATTGACGCTTTGCCCGCACTGGCACCCGGTGCGGTCAAGGCGAGAATCATGGATCTGTTCAGTCCGGCAATGATCCGGACAACCTTCATTCTCGCGGTTGGCTATTCCTTCCATGCACTGACCTTCTATTATATTCTGAAGCTGGCACCGAGCATCATCTCCGATCCGCAATTTGCCGGCCAGAGCTTCACCCGCTCTGAAGGCGCCAGCGTATTGGCCTATGCCAATCTTGGCGGCGCTTTGGGTGGCGCAGCATTCGGCTGGTTCATGCACAAATTCGGTGTGAAACGCTCCACGCAGGTTGCACTCGCCTTCTCTGCGGTTTTCGTCGCGGCATTTGGTTTCGGTCACAGCTCGCTGCTCGGCTGGACCCTCGGCGTCATTGCAGTGGGCCTGTTCACCAATGCAGCAATCGTCGGATTCTATACGGCTTTTGCCGCGAGCTATCCGACCCAGCTTCGGGCCACGGGCACCGGATTTGCGCTCAGTGTTGGACGCGGCGGTGCGGCGCTTTCCCCTTATCTGGCGGGCGTGCTCTTTGGTGCCGGCCTGGGGCTGCTCAAAGTGTCCCTTATCATGGCTATGGGATCGCTCATTGCCCTGCTGCTCTTCTCGATGCTGAAGCTCAAAAATCCCGAGGATGAAAAGACCTGACGGCTTTAGGTTAGGGCCAAGCTTGGGGTGATTGAACGATAAGCAATCAAGCCTGTTCGCTGGCTTCGGCAAGCAATAAGGTCGCGAGCCCGTCAGGATCATCCTGCATCACACCGTGGCTGGTGTTGATCGAATGCGTGCGCCATTTGCTGTCGTCTTTCACCCGTTCATAAAATTTGGTGAATACGGTCGGAGCAGCCTGCGTTGCATAAATATAGGTATGTTTCTTGATGCTCTTCATCTCGTCATTCAGCTGGACCGGTTCGGTCAGCGTTAGCAGCGGATGGCGCGTCAAATGCGGCGGTGATCCGGGGAATGGTGCAACCAGACCCGGTGCATCACGCTGCGCATCAATATAATGTTTGCGCGACGGATCGTCGGCGATGTCCCAAAGGGCCTCGCCATCGTCCGGCAAGAACGCATCGACATAGATCAATGTCCGGATCTGATCATGCCGCAGGGCTGCGACGCCGCTAATCACCATGCCGCCATAGCTGTGCCCGACCAAGATGATGTCCTTGAGATCATAATGATCAATCACGCCAATCACGTCGGATATGTGATCGGACAAGGTAATGCCCGGATGCACCTGATGGACCTTCTCCCCTAGCCCGGTCAGCGATGCATAATGACATTCCTGTCCCGCAAGCCGCAGTCACTTGATAATCCCCGACCAGTTGTTGGCGCCGCCCCAGGCACCATGAACGAACAGATAGACGGCCATGTCGAATCTCCTATAGCGCGATCAGCATGCGCGGTTGCGCAGCACCGGCATCTGCCATGACCTCTGCACAGGCCAGTTGCATGACCTGTCCGACCTGCTGCCCGACGCCCAGTTGTTTCATCAATCTACAATCACCTCAATTAAGGAAGGTCCGTTTGTTTCAAAGGCCTTGTCCAGTGCAACCTCCAGCGCCGCCGCATCCGATACTCGGCTCGCTTTGACACCCTGCGCTTCGGCAAGCCCGACAAAGTCCAGCCCGCCTAGATCGGTGCCCGGCAATTCCTGCATGCCGAAAACCTGACCAAAGCTGTGCAGCGCCTGATAGCGATGATTGTTCATGATGATGAAGGTGACGTTCAGATCAAGCGCTGCCGCCGACCATAGTCCCTGAATCGCATACATTGCCGAACCATCGCCCAGCAGCGCAATCACCGGCTCGTCCGGCCGCGCCAATGCCATGCCGATGGATGCCGGCAAACCGTGGCCGAGCCCGCCCGATGCTGTCGTATAGAATCCATCCTTGCGAATGATCGGCAAATGATCGTGCATGGCGCCACGGTGGCTCGGCGCTTCCTCCACCAGAATCGAGTTTTCAGGCCGCTGCCTGGCGACCTGCTGAAGCACAAAGGGTGCAGAGAAGCCTTTACCATCCAGCGGGGCAGATGGCTTTTTCGGTGCAGGAATCGCGCGCGAGCCTCCCGGCGCATATTCCATCAGGTTCGCCAAGGTGGACTTCAGATTTGCGATCATCGCGACGCCCGATGGAAGCCAGCTCGCGGCTTGCGGATCATCGCCAATCTGGATCAGTTCTGCGCCATCGGGCACATGCGGTCCGCTGCCTTCTGCATGATAGGTAAAGCCCGGCGCGCCGAGCACCAATATCAGATCATGGCCGTCCAGCGCCGCAACAATCTGCTCCCGGAAAGCGCCCAGAAAATCGGCAAACAGCGCGTGGTCCTCGGGAAAGCCGCAGCGAGCGGCCATCGGAGCAACAAACACAGGTGCCTGATGCAGTTCAGCGAGTGCAATAACTTCTTCCCATGCATCATCGCGACCGATACCGGCGCCAACGACAAAGACCGGCCTTTTTGATGCTGCCAGCTTGGTGCCCAATAGGCTCAACATTCCCGGGTCGGCATTGAGGCCGGTGGAGACTTGCGTTACTTCCGGCATTTCGCATTCGCGGTCCCAGTCATCGACTGGAACCGAGATGAATACCGGCCCCATCGGCGGAGTCATGGCGATATGATAAGCGCGCAAGATTGCCAGCGGGACATCTTCTGCCCGGGCTGGCTCGATTGCCCATTTGACATAGGGCTGCGGAAACTCCGTCGCGCGACCGGCAAATAGAAATGGATCATAAGGCAGGATCGAACGGGCTTGCTGTCCCGCTGTCACCACCAGCGGCGTCTGATTTTTCCAGGCGGTGAACAAATTGCCGAGAGCATGACCCACGCCCGCCGCAGAATGCAAATTGATGAAGGCAGCATTGCGCGTCCCCTGCGCAAATCCGTCCGCCATGCCGAGAACCACCGATTCCTGCAGACCGAGAACATATCGAAAATCATCCGGGAAATCGCGAAACATCGGCAGTTCGGTTGAACCCGGATTACCGAAAATTGTCGTCATGCCCAATTGCCGCAGCAAGGATATCGTGGCTTCCCGTACCAGCGTCATTGTGGCTTCTCTCCCGCGATGGTGGTTCTGTACATTTCCCGGCGACAGCCATCATAATCGTTGAACGCCTGATGGACAGAAAGCCGGTTGTCCCACATTACCAGCATGCCCGCTTCCCAGCGCAAGCGGCATGTGAAAGCCGGCTGGGTGATATGGCCTGTCAAGAATTGCAGCAACGGCGCGGATTCTTCCGGCTTCATACCCTCTATGCCCACGGCGTAGCTGCCGTCGCAGTAGAGCGATTTTTCTCCGGTGACATCGTGCGAACGCACCAGCGGGTGCATGGCGCCGTTGATTTTCTTCTGCATGTCTTCCGAGACAGGCTTGTTCTTCTGGGCGACAAGCGGACCGAGTATGCCGTCCTCGACGCTACCATGTTCCTGCGCGCCCGCCAGCACGTTGCGGATCGACATATGGACCCGCAAATCGGCCAGCATCTTCTGCATGGTTTCGCTCAATGCCGCATAAGCCAGGGCACAATTGGCCCAGATGGTGTCACCGCCAAATGGCGGTATTTCAACCGAACGCAGCGTGCTGATCGCTGGCGGTTCGGGCAGAAAGGGTGAATCCGTATGCCACCCCGATCCAAACACCCAACCAGTGCGAGCATCAGCCTCCTTGATCACCGGCTGCACTTCCGGAAAGCCGGGCATGCCTTCGGAATAGGCATCCTCGGCAAAGACACCCAACCGCTTGCTGAAGGCGCTATGGTCCGCATGAGTCATATGTCCGTGATCACGGAAGAAGATCATCTTGTGATGAAACAGGGTCTGCTGGATTTCGGTGATTTGCGCGTCACTCGCCTGGGCACAATCTACACCGCGAATTTCTGCCCCCATCGCCGCTGCGAGAGGAATGGATGTAATATTGTCATACGCCCTGGCATGATTGTCAAACTGTCCACCAGCGGGCTTCACCGACGTGTTGCGATTCCAGGTCATATGGCATAATCCTCCGGCTGGACTGGGAATATCTGTCTCTGCCTGTCGACATTTTTCGGAAATGTTTTCAGGTCGGCGATACTCTTCTTCCTACTGGACTTTGGATAGCATCAACCAACGGCCTGAACAATATATTGATTTTTTCATATATATGAATTACCGGCGGATGATGAGCAACAAAACTCCCGGCGATGCGGTAAAATCGGCAACGCGTGCGCTGGAAATTCTGGAACTTCTGGTCACGCTCAATCGGCCAATGAACGCCAAAGATATCGGGCGATTGAAACCGATACCGCCGAGCAGCCTGTCCTATCTGTTATCGACTCTGGTCAACCTCGATTATTTGCGGCGCGAAGGTCGCGATTATATATTGGGCCCGGCATTGGCGAGACTGCAGCTGCGCGATGAACCCAATGCTCTGCCGGAGAGAATTGCGCCGATCATTCATTCGATCCGCGACCGGCTCAATGAAACATGCTCCTTCTTCGTCGAACGAAATGGTCAGATTGCCGCGCTGGTGAGTGCGATGAGCAGCCAGGCACTGCAATATAGCGTGGAGGAAGGCCGTATCGCGCCGATGCACGCCTTTGCTGCAGGAAAAGCATTGCTGGCACAGATGAGCGATGCCAAGCTCGACAAATGGTTGACGAGCGCAAAGCTTGAGAAATTTACCGACAAGACGATTATCGATATCGCCGAACTGAAGCGGGAAATTTCCGGCATAAGGGAAGATGGTTTTGCCAGAACTGCGGAAGAGTGGACCATTGGTATCACCGCCATTGCCCGGGCCATCACTTCGGGTGGCAAAACGGTCGGCGCCCTCAGCATTGCGGTTCCCCTCGCCCGATTTACGGCGGAAAAAGAGAGCCAGATAAAATATGAACTCGAACAAGCCCAGAAGCTGCTAGCCTGACATTGGAATGAGGGAGGAATCTCTCGGATCGAAAACCGACCTTGTGCATATGCTTCGCGGTTCGATATCCAGCAATACAGAAAAATACTCGGCAAAAGGGGCTAGCATTTCGACGTCTCGACCCTCTGGACCCACATCAATCTTGCCTTCTGCTTTTTTGCAAATTGGCGCGATGCTAACCGGGTTTCCGATGGCTTCCTAAACAGGGGGACCAACCAGATATAACCCGCATCAGACATCATCTTCAGTACAAAACATCGCGGATTCACCATGCTTGTATTCTATATACAAGACTGTACCAATTCAGGTTGATTGAAGGATTTTTCAGCCAAGTGTCCAAAAAGATAAGCAATATCGAAGCTGCGCTCAATTTCCGCTGGGACGATGAGGATCAACTCTCCCATGGAGGTGAGGGCTGCAAAATGGTTTTTTGCATCGCCCGCATTGATAATCACAGCGAGCTTGCCGGTCAGTTCTCGCTGGATCCCGAAGTTACATCTGAGCAGCTTATCTTGCATCTGTACCAAGCCCTCGGGACGGATTGCGCGAACCATCTGCTCGGCGATTTCGCTTTTGCAATTTGGGACTCCCGTAAGCGCCATATCTATGCCGCCCGTGATTTCATGGGTTGCCAACCGGTCTATTATCGCCGTGACGGCCAAGGCATGATGATTGCGGACAATATCGAAAAATTGATTATATTATCCGGTGAATATCCGTCGCCCGATGAGCCCTATGTTGCAGCGTGCCTCAACCGTGTTTACGCGGATCATGAGAGAACGCATTTCGCCGATATAAAGAAGATACCGTCGGCACATTATTTGATAGCCACCCAGGATTCTTGCGAAACTCATCGATATTGGCGGGCCGAAGATATCAAAGAGCGCAGATGGAGCAATCACGAAGATTGTCTCGAAGAATTTCGTGGATTATTGAAACAGGCCATTTGCGACCGGTTGCCCGATAATGGGCGAACCGGGGTCCATGTCAGCGGCGGCCTGGATTGTTCTTCGCTTGCCGTTCTCGCGGCAGAGCAGTTGCGCTCGGAGAACAAGCAACCACCCGTCGCATTGTCTTGGTACCCTCCGCCAAATCCAGATCATACGGAATATGAAAAAGGCGAATATGATCGGATTTTTTCCGTCTGTGAAAAGGCGGGAATCGAGCCCATATTTACGCCGCAGACAGCCGAGAATATCCGTGATGTTTTGCGGAGAGACAATTGCGTGCGGCCAATATGCAACGCATCCTATAATGAACGGCTGGTGCAAAAAGAAGCCCGGAAAATGGGAGTTTCAGTGATATTATCCGGGTTTGGTGGAGACGAAGCGGCATCATTCGACGGGCGGGGTTATTTCCAGCGACTGGCGTTAACCGGGAGATGGTTGAAACTTGCGAAATTCGGCGCAGCCAGAGGGGCTAAACCGCTTCGCTTCTGCGCAGGGTATCTAATCAGCGGCCTAAATGATTTGTTTCTTTCCGACGCAAAATTAAAAAAAATTGAGGATGATGTTGCCTGGCTTGATGTTCCGATGTGGAAGGCTTTGTTGAATATATGGAATCCGTTTTCAAGGTCCCAAAATCTTGAACTGTCTGAAGAACAGAAAACGCTACGCTATGAAGGCGTGCCCTATATCGACCAAATCTTTCAAAAGCGGGTCAAACCATTGCCCCCGTTTCCTCCCATCCGCATGACCAATACCAAGAGTGTGCGGTGCCATTTATTGCAATGGAGCATGATTACCGCGCGAATTGAGTCCTGGGCGACAGATGGCGCGGCGTTTGGCATTAGATACACATACCCGCTATTGGACCGGCGCGTGGTCGAATTTGCGCTATCGCTTCCTGACCATGTATTCATTGACGAAAACCACAAGCGCCTCTTTTTTCGGCAAGCCATGGCACCTATTCTTCCCCACAATGCATGTTGGGAAGTCACCAAGGCGGACCCGGCAAGAGTCGACCCGTTGATTATGAGCATGCAGGAAGCCTATGTCGCACTAGGCCAGCAGCTTAAGCAACAGGGCACAAAATCTGCGAAAGCCGACTATATTGACATGGATCGTTTCATTGATGATCTTCAAGCGGACAAAATTAGCAACCGCACAAGGAAAGGCAAAATCGTCCTGGCGATGGAATTTCTGGGACCCGAATATATCGAAGAGCAATAAGATCTGTTCCTGCGCCCTTCCCTGCTGCGTCAGGGAGCATCAACATCCCGGACGGCTCTCGACAGCGCCAGCAATTCAAACCGAAAGGGGGACAAGGATGCAGGATCGTCCAATCGCAGAAACCGAAGGTTGCCGATCCGCGCGCTAAGGTCTCCCAGAGCTTCTTTCAAAGAAGCTGGCGTATATGCCAGAACCGGCAATGTTTCCCGTCCGAGATAAGGTAGCAGACAATCGCACAGTGTTCGAAACGGCTCCATACGGACAGTTTCGCAATCTGCATCAAATCCGATATTATCACCAATCGTCCCGCGATTGCTATGAAATCCCAGTTGTCGAGCAACCTGCTCCAATTGCCCGAAATGGACCGTATACTCATCATGGTTGGAGAATGTGACGGCCTTGGGTGATTGATCAAGACTACCATATTCGGTCACGACGGCATGCCCGTTCTCGTTCAAGCATTTGTCCAAATTTTGCAGCATTTTGATGGCACCGAAATTGATCACCGCCATCCTTTCACTGCCTTGTACAACGGGAACGCATTTTAGCTGATAATCCTGTGCAAGAATTTCTGCTTCCGACTGGGGCGAACCGCTTTGAATATTATCAAGCGATATGGTCGCTACGCTGAGATCGGCGATCACTTCGTTGGATAGAACCAGATCGAAACTCTGCCCCTTGAAATCATATGTTTCAATATTGCCCGAGACAAAAAGCGTTTTGCCCGCATGACGGGCACAGTTGGATTTTTGCGCAGATTGCAATTCCGGTGACAAATCAAACAGAGTATAGGAAAGCTTGTTGTAAATATCGGGATATGCTGTTTCCAGATGATCCAAAATTGCATTGGCAAAATAGCCGAGGCCACAGCCAATCTCGATTATCTTGCATGAAGAGCCAATGCGTCCGCTTGCGATCAACCAATCGCAAAAGGCCTGACCATAGCTTCTCTTATCGAGGGCGACATGGGGCTCTCGAAAGATGTGAGAAATGGTGGTTTCAATCTGATCAAACTGCCGCTGGGCGTCGGTCAATTGTGCCTTGTGAAATTGATCATTCTCATCGGCTTTGGCAGCCATTGCCATCGCAATATCGCGCAACCTGGCAGCCGCGATCAACCGATTGTGGTCCGCCAGCGCTTTCGATTTTTGCTTATGCTGCCATCGCAGGGCACCCTCTCCCCAAATATCCAGACTCTCCATGAATCTCGTCAGGGCAGAGGGCTCAACATTAAACCGGTTCAGAATTTCAGCTTTGGTCGTGCCGGTAGAAAGCTGTTCCAATATTTCCGTTTCCAGCATGGTGAACCTGCGCACGGGAGCGGGTTGACCCGGTGTCTGATTAAATCCAACCGATCCGGATTCATCGCGCAACCAAATGATTGCCGAGTTGAGAATGAACAATGCATCATCGGGAATGCCCGCAGGAACTGTCGCGTTTGTCATTCAATTTTGGCCTGTTTTGCGGTAAAGTTCGGCCCGCTTGAACAGGCGCCGATGGCGCGGTTCCATGTCATCCAATAGATCAGCTGCCACTTGCAGCGGATTAACCGCTTGAAAATTCCTCGTATCCAAAAACCAGTCCCTTGAATAAGCCAGGCACAATATGGGACGGGTCTGAGACGAGAGATTTGCGGTTCCGCCGTGCAATACCCGGTAGTCCAGCAATAGGGCGGAACCAAGTTCCAGTTGCGCGTCGACCCAGTCCTGCTCGCTCGCTCCGCTGCCCCGATCAGGCTTCCGATGGCTGTAGGGCCAGATCCGGGTTGTGCCATGAACAGCGTTGAGCGGCACCAATGGCACAAACAGATTGATCGCAAAACTGGGAGCAAAGCCATCAATCGCGCTGTCAAACAATCCGGCAAAATCCTGGTGAAGATGCTGGTCCGGAGCATCGGGCTTTGCCGCAACGCAGGTAAAGCAGCTCAGCAAAAAACGCTCGCCCAAAGTCAGCGAGAAAAACTCATTCAATTCTTCCGGGGCGTAAAGGTTGCTGTCATTAAATGCTCCGTCGACCGGAACGGGAATCATTTGCCGTCTGGTTCCGACTTGAAGCGAGGGCAATTCAGACGCGGGACTATCGAGCATATCGGCAGTGGCTTTCGCCAAGGCTGTAATTTTGGCTTCCGGCAGGAAATTGGCAATCTGCAAACACCCAGCCTGCTCGAACCGTTTGACAGCCTCTGGCGTGCCCAAGGCGGATCGATCAAAACACAGTTGCTGTGGCATCCCGTGTTTCAGAATTATGGCTCCCTATTTGCGCTATTTATATCGCCACAATCATTTCAGCGTCATGCATGTCATGCAACAGCGCAAAAAGCTCTTGCTCACATTGCTCTGCTTCGACATCATATTCTTCCAGCAACATGTCAAAAATGGATTGCACGCTGGTTTCTTTGTCGATGAGCTCCCACACGCGACCTGACGGTCCTTTCAGACTGAAATATTTGCCGAGATTGATATCCATCATAACCATCTCGTCGCCGATGTCGGATGACAAAATTTGTTTCCCGGACGAAATTTTTGTTTCCATTGAAATATTTACCGACATTTCCATCCCATCATTCAAAGCTTTTCTAACATTTTCTATAACAGGTTCGGGTTCAATCAAAGTTGAATTTTTGTAGTGGGTAAAATGGGAAACGAGCGAGCGCCCGACCCCTTATGATTTTCAAAACCCCAAGCGCACCTCAGCGAGCACGATCATATATAATCTGCCAGCTGAACTGCAGATGAGATAATTTAGCGAATCTCATTGCCCAATTCGTGCCCCGCAGCGAAGCAGCTTGGCCTGAAATCAGGAAGGTTTGTAGAAATTAAATGATTCAGGAGACTGGATACGACCGATGGGAGTGCCACCTTGGGTAGCAGACGGGACGTTCAATGTTTCCAATTTCAGCGGCTTCCAGAGTTTCTTATCGGAGATTCTCTTCATTTTGCCTTCTGTATTTCTATTAACGTCTTCCATCGCGGTTCAGCCTTTCTGGTCAATTAGCTTCAAAATCGAACTGTTTATTAGCAGCTTACTGCCAATTTGCCAAGATGAAATGGATGTCATATACAGTCGAACTCCGTCCTCAATTCCCAATATTGCTAAAGTAGTTCGCCAATGGACTTCAACGCGGCTTTTCCATCGCGGCAATCCCGCATAGACCGGGACTCCGAAACGCTTGTCCCTCGACGTCCGTCATCGGCCCTTCAGATCGATATACTGGAAGGCAAAATTGATCAATTTTGAGTCGGAAACACACAAAACAGCTTAGCTCCTCTGGATCATTCCCAATTTCCGACGGGTCAAAAATTCAACAAAGCCATCATGCCACATTTGAAAAGCCGTAATTATCGCCGGATCATCATGCGCGCGATGCAAAACCTCCATCGGCAACCAGGGTTTGGCCGATCCGGTAAAATGCAGGACTTTCGCATCTTGCAGCGAAATGCCCCTGCTCTGCTGAATGACATTCCTGTGCGACAGGGTATAATTATAGACGGGAGAGACCAGTTTCTGCTGGTCCGCGAATAACAGGTTGAAGAGCATCTGGTCGGTATGACCCGTCGCATCGGATTGCCAGCGATCGGCTGTGATCATGGACAAAACGGCTTGATAATTTGCTTCGCTCAGCAATGATTTTCTCAGGATCATAAATCCTGAATTGAACGGCTCTCGCAATTGGAGACGCTTTGCTGCGGTCGACGGCAATTCAGAAAAATCTGCCCGGCTGCGCAAATTGCCCCGATAAAAAGCCCCGTCCCCACAACAGATCAAAGGGTCGGGCAGCGCCATCAGTTGCTCGACCGAATCCAGAAACAGTAAATCGCTATCGCAGAATATGATGCGGTCCTGATCGACAAGGGAGAGAATTTCCAGAGATCCGAACTGCAATTTCCGGATGCCAATCCAGGGAACCGCCTCAGCAAGCGCATCCAGGCGCAAACCCAAAGCGCCGGAGATCGGATGCATGATCACATTTGGGAAGCAATCGGTCAGCAATCTTACACTGGCGTCGCCAAGATTTTGATGGATGATGATTATATCGCCGCGAAACCATTTGTTATGGGTGAGAAAACTGCTCAGCATCACCAGAGTTCCGGGCAGAAACTCTTCCGATGTCACGGTCGCCAGACCTATTTTTTGCGCGTGCAGATCGTCGGTCATTCAGATTCCCGGCGGAACATTAATATCATAGCCAAATGTTTCAAAATCCAGGCGATATGTTTCTCTCACCATTTCCTCCAGTTCCCGATCGAAACTCCGAGCCAATGGTTGCCGGGTCGAGGCATTGACCATTTCAAGCTTGTCCAACGGCAGATCCAGCCGCTCGCAGATCGCCTCGAAGTCGCTTTGCAGATTTTCATATCGACCGACAAACGAAACTGCCAGGTCACCATTTGCATCTTCCAGAAACTGGTGCTGCGGCTGCATCAGGACATGATGACGCAACTCGGGGTCACCGATCATCCTTTTCATTATTGCGACCGGATCGCTGGCATTTGCCATTTCTTCCGGATTGTAAAAATTACAGAAGGAAACAAAGCGATCGAAAGGGTTCCGGACAAAGGCAAAGCTGAAAAAATCTTGCCACATGCCGGGCAGTAAAAAGGGCTGGACCTCGGTTACTTTCAAGTGACCATGTCCGAGTTGCGCGAGATGAGGTATCGGAAACAATCTTGCTACATCAAAGACGGATTGCTCCCAGTCACCTTCCAGCAAAAAAGGTCGCAGACGTTTGCGGACCGCCTGTGAACCGGTTTTTGGTATTGCGACGAACGCATATTTATTTGCAAAGGAAATGATCATGCATATCCAAATAATTGCATGGTTGATCTGTGATCGGAAAGGATCTGATCTCTCTGCTGATCGCTCAATATGCCTTCCCATGCCCCAGAGCGGCCATTTCTGAAGAAATGGGTGCTTACCAGTGGCCGCTCGGCAAAGCCGGTTTCTCTCTCCTGCGCCTGCAACGCATCAAACCGGGAAGACCCAATGGCCTTTTCCAATTTTTCCCGATCGAGCGAGAGCTCGCTGAAGCCTAGGATACGGGAGAAAGCATCAAACGGATCGGTGAGCATATCTTCATAGCGAATAGTCAGCACCGGCAGCGCGTCCTGCTCTGCCCAACCGCACACATGGCGACCCCAGGAACCGATATGTTCGGGAAAAGCGGTCTCTCCATGACCAACGATGGCATCTTCATCTGCCATATGCTTGATCATCTTGTCGATGCTGCAATTTTCATGATGGGCGAATGACGGAACAATATCTAGCGGGTTCCGCACCAGATAAATCACCTTGCAGCGGTCGTCTGACGGAAAAACGGGTGGTGCGTTAAACCGTCCGTCATAAGTCTCATGCACTTTGGTGAAACTGGTGCCAGGATATTTTTCAATGAAGTGCGTGTGAAGCTGATGGCGATAATGCACCAGCTCCTTGTCGGAAAGATCAGAAGAAGGGATGCCGATTGTCTCGTCGAAACCATGGCGAGACAGATGCGACTGGGTGCCAATTAGCGGTTCATTCAAATTTGCCGACCCAAGCGCTTCACGACGATAGTTGCTAAGCAGGACACGCAGCCATGTATTGCCTGATTTTGGATAGGAAACGAGCCAGACAAATGCCATATTCAATCGACCGCCAAGGCTTTTTTATCGACCATTGGCGTCCCTATTTCTTCAACGATCCTGCCAATCAGTTCGTCGAGCATATAGGGATGATCGGGCCGACAAATCTTGTGCACAGGCGTTGAATGAACAAGTTTGGAAAGCTGTTGAAAGTGAAAATCACCAAGCTGCAAACCGTCATAAAACCGCTTCCGGAAAGTAAAATATGAAAGCCAGTAGAAAGCGTCGGTGAAGCCCAATGGCTTTACATCTATTTCCGGCTTTTCATTGATATCCAGCAGGAAAATCCGTTGCACCGGTTTCGGGGCAGCGTCGAAACCGCGAATGGGGACAATATATTTTTCGACTTTGCTCCGGAGTCTGGAATAGTCTTCTTTTGATTTGCCAAGCTTCGCGATCGCATCACCCCGCAGACGTGCAAAAGGAAAGCTGGGTATGATTTCGGCCGTTCCGTCATCTGCAACGGCAAGAGCAGCGATATCATCCGTCACCATTTCATAGCCCTTGTCCGAAAGCGCAGCTAGGGTTGTGGATTTTCCAGAACCTGACAATCCCACGAACAAGACAGAACCGTGGTCCGTCATAATCGCGCTTGCATGAAGCGTCAGAAGTCTGCGTTGTTGCAGCAATGCGGCAAATGCCGAACTGATGAGGAAGGCGTTGATATCGTCATCACTCGCACCAGGTACCGCCTCAATCCAAATTTCATTGCCATTGCAAACCAGATATTGGCCGACATTCTCGATATTGAGTGCAAAAATGTTTTTGGTTGCTCTCCAGTTGGCATGGCTGGTGGTAAAGATCCGTTGGTCGATATGGTCAGCAACAATCCCGCGATTAATCGTGACTTGGGCGTCTTGCGCATCAACTTGCAACAAGGAATCAATCGGCTGGTCAGATGTGAAAATCAGCCCATAGGCTTGATAAAAATGGCATTTGCTCATCGCGCTGATGAGGCGTCAGCGTCGAAATGTTCGAAAATCAGATGGACGCGATGCTCCGTGCCGCGATTCACTGCTGCATGTCTGACAATATTATTAACTTCATAGGCATTGCCATACGCAAGATGACGCGTGTCATCTTCGATCGTGAAAAGTGCGTCTGGATTGGTTTGGAGCGGAACATGGGTTTTATGAGTCAAAAGATTGGACCCTGCCCCATCGACATGCCGGTCAATCTCCTGCCCGGCCAAAAGCCGGGCCAGCATGACTTTTGAATATTCGCAGCTCTTATGGCCATATTGATCAGTGATCGCATCCATCAGCGGCAGAAGCCTGTTTTGCCAGACGGACCAGATCGGGTTGGAGTAGAATTTCCGGGGATCTTGATTCCCTTCCGTAAAACGAAAAATAATGTGCTGCGTATGATGAAATACGGCAAAGCTGTTTTCCTTGCGTTCGTCTTCAATCGCCCACAATCCATCGGGGATAGTCGCTACCAGTGCAGACAGTGCATCAACATCATAGCGTCCAAGATCGCGGTAGGTTTCAGGTTTTTTGACATGCTTCATCTGGTTTGAATTTCTGTGAGTGTGTCGTCAAATATCTGCTAATAATTCATAACCAAAGAAGCGCATTAGGTCCAGTTTTGTCACAAAAACTTCGTTGATCGTTCGAATGTCTTGCGGACCAAGGCGGCCAATATGATCGTCATTCATATTGCGCAGCAACTCGTCATACATGCCCTTGACGGCGATCCGCTGATTGAAATCAAGCTCTGCTAATTCGGGGATCAAATCCCGCACTTTTTGTGCGGATGCCACCGGCTGGCTGCAAATGCTCTCATAAGTTAAAAACAGCCCTGACGATCGATAGGTTTCAATATTATGCTTCTGATAGTCAAAACAGGTCATGATATGCTCGGCCGCGTTTCTCAGTGCTTCCCTTCGCCCCGACTCTTGCACAATGGTGCGCCGGCAGATCCCCTCGACAACAGCGTAAGGGTTGCGCAACAGAAAAAGAAATCGTGGCTGCTTGAAATGCTCCACCAGTTGATCGGTGATCAGTAGAAATGGCGGCGATTTTGTTACGAATATACTTGCATCACGGCGCGCGGCCTGGGCTTGGAAATACCAGGCTTTTTGAGTCTTTTCCCAATCATAATGGCTGCGGTCCTTCATGAAATTCACGGATTTCGAGGACGAGGCCCATGTGAGAGCTATGCCCTGATGGAGCGTATCCGGCCCGTGATAGCCAAGCATGTGCTGGCCTTCACGAGACAGGCTCCAGGTTGCCAAGCAGCGTTCAATCGCTCTTGTCACAAAGGTCGTCCCGCTTTGATTGGGGCCGATGACGAACAGATGGGTTTTGACGAGTTTTTCGATATCTTGACCGGCACCAAAATATCTTGTGGGCTGCCCGTTATCGATCAAGCGACAAAGCCAATAGCATCAATCATGGGGACCAGTTTGAAACATTTTCAAGCCTCTTTTGGATGGATGAATCCGCAAACCGACAGGCGGGAATCCGCGGCTGTTAGCGGCATGTTCAGCGCCGCGACACGCGTCACTTGATGAAAGTAATGCGGTGGAAAAATCAAGAGTAAATTGTCGTCATGACATATCCGGGTGAACTGGTGGGGCAAGGGCTGACCCGTTTCCCGGTTCTGATCGAAGAAGAGCAAATCACCTCCTCGAAATTTTTTGGGCTGTCTGTTGAAATAATAGAGATAGCTCAGCCGCGCTCCATATCCGACATCCTGATGCATTTTACCAAATCCGCCATGGGGCGTGTAGTCCAGCCGGAGGTCATGCCGACCCGGCGGAAATTGCGGAACATTGAGTTCATCGCAAAAAAAGGGAAATTGCCGCATGATCTCACTGTGGATAATTTCCTCCAATTCCGCTTTGCAGTAAATGCCAAACTGATGGCGCATGGAGCGAATAATCTTGAATTCAGCATCGCGATTTTCATGAGTTTGGGTAACATCCAGTTCTTCCATCGCTGGATATTTGGCATCGAACAAGCGAAACAATGCCTCCTGCGCATTAGGTGTCAAAAAATTGCGCCGCACGGCAAACCGCGCTGGCTCTATCGGTCCGCGCACGCATATGTCTTTTTCTGGATTGCCGCTGCAGATTTGCCACAGACTTTTGGCAAGGAGATCGTCCCCATCCATCGCCGACAATCGCGAATAGATTTCGGCCGCCTTGGTCAGTTGACCACTTTGCCGATAGACCAACCCAAGCCGGTGCAAAAGGCTTGCCTCATCGGGATTTTGTTCAAGTTGAGACAGCAGATTCCGCTCACCCTCGGCCCAAAGCCCCGCCTCTCCCGCATCGACAATTTTCTGTGCTATATCGTCCATGTCAAACGGCAGTTCCCCATTGGCAAAACGCTTTTCGCTTGCCGTTGGCAAAGAAAAATGTTTGTCGAAATATAGTATGGAGGGATCATCTGTCTAATGCCAGAAAATTGGAATGCCTATGATACCTGTCGGGATCAAAAACGTGCAGCTTTGACCGCAATCTATTTCACCGGGTTGGAAAAAAAGATCGCTCCTCTCACCTTGCGCAATCTCCTTGGAGACATTGCCGCACTGGATGCTCACAACACTGAAAATATCGTCAAACTGACATATGCGCTCGTCGAATATGCGCCCGACCAGACCTGTTCATGGTCGGCCCATGCACAGAGTTTGCGTTGGAACAATCAAATGGATGAGGCGGAAACAGCCGCGAAAAAGGGACTGGAAATAAATCCCCGATGCATCGAATTGCTCACCATTCTGGGCAAGCTTTATCTCGAGAAAAAAGAATATGTGAAGGCCGAAGATGTTTTGCGCCAGGCGTTCGAAATAAATCCGCAATATGGCGCTTTGCCGTTCTGCGAAGCGCTGATCAAAACAGGATCTCTGGACGAGGCTGAAAAACGACTAGGCGATGCTGTGCGTGTATCGGGCCGGACGACATCCAGCGAGGCACTTTCCTATGTTATTGATCTGCTGCAAGGAAATGGACAGAAAAATAAATTCCTTCAACACAGAGAATTGCTGCATCAAAGTCAGCAATCCGACCTGTTCGGTGCTGGTAAAATTGCCCGTTTGAATCAGGAACTGGCAGATTGCCTGAAGGCGCATCCAGCGCTGTTGTTTGAACCGGGCAACACGGCAACAGCACAAGGCAGACAAGCCTTTTTGCATGACTTGCTGCCGGCTCGGCTAATGGACGCCATCATTGGCATGTTCCAGGCCGAAGCCGAACGTTTTTTTGCACGTCACGAACAGCATGAATTCATGAACTTCCGGCCCGAAAATTTGAACATCACAAGTTGGGCCGTTGTTCTCGAAAAGGGGGGCTATCAACACACCCATACCCATCCCAATGGCTGGTTGAGCGGTGTATATTATGTCGATGTTGGCGGAGAGAATAGTGAGGACGGAAATGGCGGCGCAATCGAATTTTTAAAGCCGCCCAAAAGCTTGATCGGTGATGCGGAGCCGGAAACGATTGTCATCAAGCCGCAAAATGGCGTGATGCTGCTTTTCCCGTCCCATTTCTATCATCATACCATTCCGCACACCGGCGAAAAAGAGCGTGTCACCATATCATTCGACATCAACTGAATGTCTGTTGGTTCGGTCAGTCCGCTTCAACATTTGCCTCTGGTGAGAATTTTCTGAAGTCTCGGTGCTTCAGCATGGTGACACTGCCCTGGCGATATTTATGAGGCTCAACCAAATCAATTTGAGACCATAAGCTTTTGCCATCGTCGCCGAGGTTCGTATCTGCGGATGTAAATTGCGAAATAATGTCATGATTGCTGTTTGGCTGACCATGAAAATAGGTGAAATGAAAGAATATATAGCCCGAGCAAATCGGCATATATTCTTCGCAAAAATGACGATATTCATCCGGGCCACCGCAATCAAACCAGACGAAATCCAGCTCCCCATATTGCTCTTTTAGCTCGTCGGACAAGCCTTGGAAGTTGGTCGGCAAAAACCGCACATAGTCGGATTGTAGGACGTCGTTCGAACTGCCGTCGGTTTCTTCGGAACCGCCATGCTTATTGTCGATGCAGATCAAGATCGGATCATAGGGTTTCTGAAAATATTGATGATCGGCGTTCCAGTCTATGTGGACATTTTCATTATCCTCCAGTGCTTTGATCAACCACGGCGTGGTATATCCACAACCAATTTCCAGCAGCCGGGTCGGGCGCAGCATACGCACCAGAGAGTATAGAAAAGGTGCGACCAGTTCCGTGCCCATGCCCGCCTGGAAAGATTCAGGAAAAGGCAGCAGCGGCCGTCGATCGGGGTCTACTTCGAAAAAGGGGTGTTTGTCGCTTGGGGGTTGCTCAGGTGAAGTCATATAAACAGAAGCTTTCGATTGGAAGTCAGTCTGAACTGTTAAACTCGATATTTTCCGACAGGCCTGCTCATCAAGGTAAGCGTATTTTCAGTGCCTTGCATTTTCAATCTGCGAATAGACCTTTTCAGCGCCCAGCTGAAACGCCCAATTGCGTTCATCCTGGCTCAAGTCAGAATTTTTAACCCGAAAAAGTTCGGGAGAAATATTTTCAATTGCTGACAATGATTGTTCGGGCGATGGCTGCAACTTCAGAATGGAACAGATACGCTTAACATATGTCTCGGGATTTTTTGCGTCGGAATAGGCCACATAATCTGCTTTTGAAGCCAGCACCTCAAGTCTGCTGCTCAACAGCGACTCAAACGCTCCATATGTTTCGACATAATCTTTCAGGAACCGGGTGATGAATGTGAATTCCTGGGTGCTATCCTTGCGCTGCATGGGATCAGCGTCTGCTAAAAGTTCAGAACGCGCTTGTTCAGAAGGCGAGCGATAGGACAGCAGAATAGCAGAAATATCGTCTGCCGCATCAGTCCAAAATGGCAATTGCTTCTCGTCGACAAAGTGGCGCACATCCATTTTACAGGCAACGTCCACCCGGCGATTTTTTAGTATGGCCTGAAACTCAGACGATGACGGACCGCCATAATAGATTCCCGGGCTTTCAAAATAGCCTTTCGGATTCAACGTCTCGTGAGCTTGTTGCGATAGAGAGTCGGCTTTCACATCAAATTCTCGGCCGACCACATTGATGCCCAGCTTTTGCATTGTTTGCATCAGCATTGAGGAGCCGGATCGCCCAAGGGTTAAAACTATGATCATTGCGGCACCGTCTCGTAAAATTTAAGCCAATGCAATGCTGGAGTTTTCGGCTCACGTCCGTTGTTCATTCGCAACGCAGACATCTTATCCTTGCGCCGCGACAAGAGCCGACAAAAAAATATTTGAACGGAACAAGCTGTTTCACGGAAATTTCAGGGATATTGTTTCCTGGGGATGCCCGTCGCGATGACTTTGCTGGTTTCGGCAGATTTCAATTCAGCAAGGTTGATCTGGTCGGCGATTTTCTGAGCGACAAACTTGGAAAACTTGGGCACATAATGTGCCGCATCCATGATCGCTTTGCGATCTCCCCATTCAGTAAATAGTCCGGTCAAGTCCACGAAGCCGCTGTCTTTTGGAAACCCAGCGTAAAATTCCTTTTTCTGCGCTCGCGCCCGCGGTGAACTCGGCGATTTTCCGGAACCATAAAGATGGTTCGGGTAATTATAATGACCATCGGGCTGCAAAAAGAAGATTGGCCGGGTGCCATATAGAACGGAAATGGCCGTCACGCCGCTATGAAACTGTTGAAATCTTTCGACCAGCTGATCGGTTTGCGCACGCACTTCCGGTTCACTGGCATCCGGCTTCGTCGCGGCATTGAATCGCGCAGCCAGGCCACGGGATGCGCGGACCATTGGCAGAGACTGCCATTGTCGATCCGAACCAAGCTGCGCTTCATTGATGATACGTTGATAGTCTGATGTCAGATTTGGCGTGTCATCGTCGCTCCCAATATTCACCCCATCCAGGAAAATCAAAAGCTCCGGGCGTTGGCCGGTGCGCAAAATATCGAGGAGCAAGTGCAATTCCTGCGTCGGATAAAATCCAACCCGGCCATAATTTGTCACCTCAACCCGAATATCCAGATTCTCTTTCCGTGCGCGTTCGTTAAGAGTTTGGCTCAGGTAGGAAGGCCATGTATCCTCGTCCGGCACGCCGCTTCCGAATGTTGTACTGCCACCAAATGCATATATTTTTATCGTTTTTTGATCCTTGCTGATCGCGGGCGGATTGATCGTTCGCCGGACAGGCAATCCATTGGGTTCCAAAGCGACGTTCAGATATTTTCCGGAGAACACCCTTGGGCCATATTGGCTCCATGGCTGATATCCGAATCCGATTCGGGAATGGTCGTAAAATTCATCGAGCATCTCGCTGATTTCTAGCTCGCTCATACTGTCTTCGAAAGCCCTGTAATCAAAAACATTCAAATTGGATGGCGTTCGCTTGCCATTATCCACGGCGGTCCCATTTTCATAGAAATGACCGGATTTGGAATAGGCGAATTTGGTGTCGGGCGTGATCTTCGCCTCGTCGACCGCCCTGAATATCATAAAAAGAACCAGGTTGATGACGATCAACAACAATAGCGTGTTGAACACGATTACCGCTGCCGTCTTATATCCGTTGGCGAATTTTCCTGATGTGGACACTAGCTTTCACAATCCGGTTTGTTGTTCACAACGCCCATCATCAAGTAACCTGTTCCGAAGAGCTCGATACGCTGCGTTTCGCTTTGATGTTCGAAACCACCTTGCGGAACAATGTCTCTTTTTTGGTGCGTGCAACTTCACAACCGCGACACAATATATCAATGCTATCGTCCACATAACCACACATTACGGTCTTGAATTCCGGACCTTCAAACAAGGATTCATAACTCTGCTCCAGCAAGTTGCCGATCATGTGTTTCAAATCCCAGTCCATGCAGCATAATGCGACATCTCCGCTCGGCAGCAATACATTGTGATAAAGCCGCGGGCAAATTGCGAGCTCGCCAACAAGCCGTTCCGGACTCCGTTTCCCGTCAAGTTCAATATTTCCGGCACGGGTATTGATCCATCGATTTTCCGGCTCGATGTTGCGCGCGACCAGCAGCGCATCAACCTCCTCATGCACGGCTTCGGGGCCATCCAGCCCTTCATGGACATGATAGCCAATATTGGAAATGGCGGATTCTGTCAGCCGGGACAGGGCCGCCATATAGCGCTTATCAACTACAATCCTGGTCAGCTTTTTCGTGTCGGGCAAGTGCACGGCAAACTTGACAAAAGCGATATGCTTGAACCTGTCAATCTGCTCCGGTTCAAGCCCCATGACGGTAGTGGACAGCCTGACCGGCAGCCCTTTTGCTGCCGCATATAAAATCATGTCGGTACATTGCGGATTGAGAAACGGTTCGTAGAAACCGGTAAAATCAACGGTAACATCGTCGGGCAATTTATCGATACAGGATTTGAATAGGTCCAGACTCATGCTGGAAGGACCTTGCACCTTTTTATAGGCTTGTCCGATCGCCACTTGAGGGCAGTAAGAGCACAACACGCCACAACCGATGCCGGTTGAAATGAGTAAGGCCCGATTCATTCAACGATCCCGGCCGGGACGATGCGGATATCTGACCAGTTCATAAATTAACGTTTCCCAAATTTTAGCTCAACCGGTCAAAGGCTAACCCGCCTGTTTGCTTTTATCCAGTGCTTTGTCGACAAACCAATTCAGCCGGGCCTTGGACATAGCAACGTCCAAAGACCGGCATGTTGATATTTGTCTTGATGATATAGCGACAGGCCTCCTGTGGCGAGGACACCAACTGTACATTTTGAGGTCATCGCTATTCGAGAATAAATTGGTCAGAACTTCTCTCCTCTGATAGCGCCGACAAGAGAAGTCTTTGGAGAAAATCGAATGTTCAAAAGTGCAAAAAATTTGCGGCAGAAGAGTTTTGCCGCCGGCCTTTTTCTATCCACTTCAATCGTTACATTGGCAGCAAGTTCCCCAGCCTTGGCTCAATATTCTGAAGATCAGGCGATCAACAGCTATTCCCAGTCACAATATCATTATTGTGATGCGAAACTTGTCGCAGATTTTTGGAATGTGGAAATTTGGCAGGGCAAGGTCGGCATTGGCGAAAAAATCCTGTGGGGCCTCGGTAGCAATATTCCTGACCTGCTCGCGATGTCGCGAAATGAGGGCAACGCATGTGCCTGGGGTGAGACGGGCTTTGGTTATGAAGATGCCGAAAGACTCTCCAGCTTGTGGAATTTGGGCGGCGTCGGACAAGGCAAAGATAAAATTGCAGCTATGGCGACCGCTGGCTATACAAATGAGCTTAACCGGGCGCTCGGCTATTGATCTGCGACACTCTCATTTGATCCTAAAATAGCTGATCGCCCCGAAAATGGGATTCGGCCCAATTTTTTGATGAATTCCGAATAGTCTGACAATATTTGGTATCAGAGCCCGCCGGATGGCAGCAACCCGGGATATGCCGCGCCCAGATTTTCCGAATTTCTGCAGTCGTTGGCAGCGCTAGTCAGCGCGCAGTCGAGATTGAATCCTGATACAATTCAAACTCCGCCAGAATTTCATGCAGGCAAGCCGCTTGGTTCACCCCATCAATATTTTGTGGCACTATAAGGTCATGCGCATCAGGCCAGACTGACCGGATCGCAGACTGGATGTAATCCACCAACCAGAAATATCACCGGTCGAATTGTGTGCCGGTCCAGGCCAGATAGGCCGTATTTTTATTGGTGGTTCCACCAAGCACCATCTTGCCATCCGGCGTCAGCTGGCCCGTGTAAATCGTTCCAGTGCTCTGACGCCGAAAATTGATCTGGCCATTGCGAATCTGTTCACAACACCTGATCACGGGCGAGGTGGAATGAGATTCCCTAATACGCCCGCTGCTGACGCTTGACTGGTCTTCTACCGTGCAGGCGTTTGTGTGACCTGTGTTGGTGCAAATTTGAAATCGAGAATGGAAAAATGATCAAGCCATGATCGCATATTTCGATTGACCGGAGCCGCGGCACATTTGTTTGGATACCTTTGTCTCTTCACCGTCGATAATCGCAACATCAGTGATGGTAAGGCATTTGCGGCCATTGGGCTCGGTGTTCAGCGCCGTGACGGTTGAAGACCCCGACACGCCCCCGCGGGTCGGGCTCTGCCAATTCGCTACCGCTCCCACTTTTTCCTGCTCGACAACAGCGAAAGTGGCCTCGGCTGCTTTTTCCTGTTCATCCTCACTCAATTTGCAAGCGATCTCGCCAACCAGAACCGCACCCACAGCACCGGCAATCAATATGCCGACATCGTCAAGTCCGGCTACTGCTCCGACCACACTGCCAAAAATGCCGCCCAGCAATTGACCGCGCCCCCTGGATTTCTTGCAGGATTTATCGCCTCCCGCTTTCCCGGCACTTTTCTTCAGCTTGCCCGACTTGCTGCTGCTCTCTTCCACATAGGTGAAACCATAATTTTCCGGGACGGGATAACCGCCGCACCCGGTATTGTAGCAATAGCGATCGCTCAGATAATCTCGATCGGCATGATAAAGTTGTTCTGCGGCCCGGTAGACGGTCATATTTCTGCCGTCCGGGTCCGAGTTCGCATGCTCCTGCATCATCTCCTTGTAGAATCGATCTCTACTGGCGGCAGAATATTCCATCCTCCCGGCCACTTTCGCCGTATAAATCCCGGAAATCTCATCCTGATATTCATTCATGCGTTTTCGATATTCGGTCAACACGCCGCTATAATAATTGTCCAGCGACGTCGTGCACGCATTGATGTTTTTCGCTTTGTCGTGAGGGTCGGGAAGGTGCAGATGATCTTCCCGGCAGTCCGGATAATCCCCCTGCATGAGCACCGGAGCCGGAGGTAACTGAGGCAAAGGTGGTTCTGTTTGCGTAGGCGGCACATAAGCCCTGTCTTCCAATGCCTGAACAGCAGGATTTTCTGGATTGCCGACTCCGTTCGGTTCTTGCGGCGGTTGGGACCGGTTTTGCGACGGAACATCACTGGGCGATCCGCCCAATCCAGTTGCGAAATTGCTGTTCGGGCTCGACTGAAACAGCGAAATATTATTATTCGGTTGAGGGCTGCCATATGCCGAAGATGGAAGTGGGACCGACTGCGGTGTCGCCCCGGCTCCCGGTCGTTGCCAGCTTTGTATCTGGATGTTGCAATTGGGTTGACCTGGTGCAGAGTTATAGAGGCAATCTCGATAGGCGGTGCCGCGACCGGTTAACGCGCTTGTCGTGGGGTTGGACGGGTCGGAATGGCAGTCGGAGCATGAAATACCCGTGTTCGTCGCAATTGCGACATTGGCTTCAACTGGACTGGGGGATATTATCAGCGCACTGATCGCGAATGCACCCATCGTTCCCACGGCAGTCACAGCAAGCGCTGTTTGAACCTTGCTCAAATTTTCCTCCTGTTTCATGCCCCTGACGAACCGAGAGCCCCCTGCTCTGGCCGCCATGACCATCCGAACCCAAACCACTTCGACTGTTCTTGACCGCTCTACGCTATTGCCCCGCAGCATATGCTTTTGACAATAAGCCGCCAAAATTGATCAATCACTGTCTTTCGAAATGATGTGCCCCGTCTATACCTAGTCCAGCAAAACTGGATTGTGAATTAAGAAGTGCTTTGGTTTCATCATAGTGCAGCAGGCAGGCAACCCCGTGGCGGTCTTATTGCCCTTCGCTTCAATCAAAAATGGTTTTCTTCGACGCTTCGATTGTCACAGCAAAAAAACAAGTTTTGATAGCGGACGAGCGGCCCCCGACACATGGACTAAGATTTCAGTTGCAATCGCTTCTCGTCAATCGGCAGCCTTTTCGGCCTTCAACAGGCGATATTCTGACATCAAGCCTTTGAACAGGCTGTAGCAGCAGACCAGCAACACGAGTGTGAAAGGCAGGCCGCTGGCGATCGTACCAGCCTGCAGCGTGCCTAGTGCGGCCGCGCCGCCGCCGACCAATAATGCCGCTGCGACCAAACCTTGCAACACCGCCCAGAAAATGCGCTGAGCAACCGGTGCATCTGTTCTGCCGCCTGCTGTTATCGCATCAATCACCAGGGAACCGGAATCGGACGAGGTCACGAAAAATACGATCAACAAAACAATAGCCAAGGAAGAAGCAATATAAGGGAATGGCATATTCTCAAGCATCTGGAACAGCACCAACGGGACTTCGCTGATCCCCGCCGGCAATTGACCGACGCCTTCCTTGACTTGCTCTATCGCCGTCACACCGAATGTTGTGAACCAGATAATCGCGACGATAACCGGCACAATGAGTACCACGGACAAGAATTGACGGATGGTGCGACCCTTGGAAATACGGGCGATGAACATGCCGACAAATGGCGACCAGCTTATCCACCACGCCCAGTAAAATATCGTCCAGCCATGATACCAGATCTTATCTTCGCGGCCGTTCCAGTCACTCAAGGGAATCGCATATTCGACATAGCTTGCCATGGCCGTGCCAAAGCCCTTGAATATCTGCATCGTTGGTCCGGCCACAAAAACAAATGCGAGCAGCAATGCGGCCAGAACCATATTGATATTGCTCAACAGCTTGATGCCGCCATCCATGCCGCGGAGCACCGAAATGATTGCCAGTCCTGAAATGACAACGATCAGCAAAAGCTGGGATGTCAAACTGGCTTCAACGCCGAACAGAAATGAGATGCCGGTTGCAGCTTGCTGCGCGCCAAAACCCAAGGATGTGGCCAAGCCGAACAGGGTCGCAATCACCGCAAGTATGTCGATCAGATGCCCGGGCCAGCCCCATATCCGATCACCCAATATCGGGTAGAAAGCTGAGCGAATGGTTAGCGGCAGCCCTTTGTTGAAGGAAAAAAAGGCCAGCGCCAGTCCGATAACGGCATAGACCGCCCAGGGAGTGAGTCCCCAATGAAACACGGTCGCGCCAAGCGCCAGACGCTCGGCCGCAGGCGTTAGTGCCTCGACATTGAGCGGCGTTCCGCCCCAATCGGTATAATAAGCCATCGGTTCGGCTGCACCATAGAATAGCATGCCGATACCGACGCCCGCTGAAAACAGCATGGCAATCCAGGAGGCCATTCCAAATTCTGTTTTGGCGTCTGCCCCTCCCAAACGAATTTTTCCCAAGGGCGAAATTGCGATGGCTAGACAGAAAAACAATACGAAGTTTGTCGCGATGACAAAGAACCAGTCAAAATATTGCAGCGTCCAGGCCTTGGTCGCCTCGAGTCCGGTTTTCGAGATATGCGGGAACATCAATGACAAGAGGACGAACGCGATGATCAAAATGGCACTGACAAAAAAGACCGGATTGTGCATCTCCAGACCAAAGGTATTCACATTGTCCTGGCCCGCTTCATAATCAGTTTCATAGTCAATATTAGTCACATCGTCTGCGACTGTTTTTGTTCCGCTCACTGTTGAGGTTCCAATATTTTGCTTCCCAGCGCATCTTTGAGCGGCTGCAAATGTGATTGATAATGGCGCCATAGATCGACGCTCGCTTTGGTGATCGGCTGGCGCACCTGCTCGGAACTGGCAGTGCGAACTGCCCTTTCTGTTTGGTGAAAATCGATACAGGCCTGTTCGAAGGGTAGGCCCAGATAATCCAGCATTCGGTACACTTGCCCGTCAAGGTCTTCGAGCACATCTTCATGCTGCACGCGCAAGACCGCGCCGGGCAACATGGTGTCCCAATGTTCCATCAAGCGGACATAGTCCCGATAATATTGGCCAATTTCCTGCAAACCATATGTGAACTCCTGCCCTTCTGCGAACAACTGCTTGAAACCGGAGAAACAGCAAGCCATCGGCTCCCGCCGGGCATCGATAATTTTCGCATTGGGTAGAATGAGCTTGATCAAGCCGATGTGCCGGAAATTATTGGGCATTTTATCAATGAAATATGGTGCACCCTGACGATGAATCCGGGTGCTATCAATAAATTCCTGCCCCATGGTCCGCAGTTGATCGGCATCGAGATCATGCAGAACATCTGGATATAGCGATTCATTGCTCGCCTGTTTCTGTCGCCGCAAACGGTGCGCGAGCGATAATATATTCGGCAGTTCCAGCGTGCCATCAATCTGGCTGTGCGATGCCAATATCTGTTCCAGCAAAGTCGAACCGGCGCGCGGCAATCCCAATATGAAAATGGGGTCGGGCGCATCACATCCCTTGTCCGATTGCCTTGCAAACAGGGCGGGCGTGCAGGCTGTAATCTGGCTGTTCAGCTCGGCGGTCATCTGATCGGCATCATAGCGTGACTGCACGCGTTTCAGTTCATTGCCGCGCTCGTAATGGCCAAAGGATGTGTCATAATCCTTGCGGTCTTCATAGGCTTTGCCCAGCGCAAAACAGATATGGATGCGGTTTTGATAGCTCAACCGATTGGCCTGCTCCTGCGACTCCATGAGGCGCAGCTCATCATCACTGAAGCGATAAGTTTTGAGGTTCGCCAAGCCGTAATAGGCATCGCCATGGCCGGGATCTGACGCAATAGCTTTTTGATAGGACAGCACCGCTTCTTCATGGCGGCCAAAAGTTTTCAGTGCGTGGCCTTGAGAGGTTAGCGTTACCGGATCTTCGGGGAGCCGCTGCAGGACCTTTTCAAACAGCTCCAAAGCTTGCTCATAGTCTCCGGTCTGCATCGACTCAATCGCGTAAATTGACTGGAAAATCGGATTTTCAGCATCCCGCCGATATAGCAATTCGCTTTGTTTCAAAGCCTCGGCAAATTTCTGACGCTTGCGAAGGGTTTGAATATAATCAATCCGCACCTGAATATTGTCCGGTTCAAATTCAAGCGCACTTTCCAGCAGAAAATCTGCATCTTCCAATATGCCCAGACGCGAGCCGATATCAGCCAGCAGTCGCATTGCCTCGACATGGTGGGGATATTTTTGCAGGAAATGCCGACAGGCTGTTTCCGCCTTGACCAGCTTTCCTTCATATAAGAGGTGCGATATTGCGACCAATGGCTTGGGCAAGCCAGCGATGCGCTGTTCTTGCCCGCGCATTTCCAGGGCGGCATCGCGACGGCCCCAGCCTTCCAGAATTTCGGCTTGCGCCTTCCAGCTGGCTTGCAATACGGGATTGCATTGGCAGGCCCGGCGATAGGCAGCCATTGCGCCTTCGAAATCGCCCATAGCCTTGAAAATATGGCCTTCTTCCTGATGAGCACGACCAAAATCAGGGGACAGGCTTTTCAGCTGATCGACGCTTGCAAGAGCTCTGTCATTGCGCCCCAAATAGCGTTCACAAACCGCCTTGATATAGAGCGCATCGATATTCTCGGCATCGTCTTGCAAGACGGTCTCCGCTGAAGCCAGCGCCGCATCAAACCGCCCCTCATACATTTGAGCACGTGCCAGTTTTAGCTGTTCGTCGATATCAAGGCCAGTTTCAGACATCTAGTTTCGGCTTGCAATCCTTCAATAGCAGGGGAAGCCCGCCAATCGGCAGGCCTCCCCTTCATTTCATTTCTCTCAATAAGCGAAGGAAATGCGTGCACCCACAGTTAGCGGGCGATTTACGGTTATCCGTGCACGATCATAAACAAAACTACCGCTAATCTCAGCGCGTTCGTCAGTCAGGTTTTCACCGAAAACCTCAAACGACCAGGCTTTGTCGGTTAGACCAGCCGACAGCCCGAATGTTGTCCAACTATCCAACGTTATCCGGTTGATCTCGATAATGTCGGTCGCCGAAGATGCAGAATATGTAACCTGTGGCTGAACATGGGCTGTCCAATCACCAAAAGCCTCCCATTCATAGCGTGCCCGCATATTGCCTTGGAAACTCGGCGCATAGGCGAGACTGCGTCCTGCAATCACGTCATTGGTTGGTGTCAGAACGTCGGTAATCTCCGTATCCAAAATAGAGAAAGCCGCACTAATCGTCAAACCATCGAGAGCATAAGGTGCGATCGCAATATCCGCTTCAATGCCCCGTATCTCTGCATTCGCCGCATTGTCCGAAAAGAACAAATTGGTGATGCTCGTATCAAAGATCGTGGTTTGCAAATTCTGCACATCAACAAAGAAGGCGCTGCCGTTGAAACGCAATTGATTGTCGAAGAGAGACGTTTTCCAGCCGATCTCGTAATTTGTCACATCATCGGTTTCGAGCGCGAATGGGACAGTAAAGCCACCTGGACTTTGCGCGCCGCCAGGACGGTTCAGCAGGCCTGGCCGGAAGCCTTCCGAATAGGTTGCATAGAACAACAAATCATCGGTTGGCGTCCATGTCAGATTGGCTTTGAAGATAAAGCCATCCGTTGCCGCCTTGTCCGGAGCACTCAGCGAGTTAAACACCTGCTGTGCCTGCGCCGGGCTCAACCCCGCAGCCTGGATATCAGCTACTGACTGGCCCTGGGTAAACGTCTGGCGAAGGCCATCATTGCAACTGCCAATGAAGGTAAAGCTGCCGTCGCCATCATAAAGATCGCTGATATTGGTGCCAAAGGCATTTTCATCAACGCCGCTGGAATTACAGAAAGACGAATTCGCGCTGCCTTCCAGATCAACTTCAACGTCATAATAGCGCGCACCCAGGGTGATCGCGAATTGATCCGAAATATCATATGTTGCCTCACCAAATAGACCGAATTGCTTGTCGGTCCGACGGACATCATTGCGGAATATGACCCCTGCAGGATAAGCGCCCGTATCTGTATTGAAGACATTTGGTTGAGAGAAATTGGCGGGGAAAGAGCCGCCGAACAGATCGATCGCCGTGCTACCGGGATAGGTAAAATCATTGCGTTCCGACAATTCCAGATCGCTGTAGAAACCACCAGCGGTCAAGCGCAACGGATAATCTTCCGGTGTATTGAAACGCAGCTCATGCGTCATCACCTCGGTATCTGTGCGCGAATTTACGAGCAGATTTGGTGCCTGACATGTGCCTGCTGGAGCAGCACCCGGATAAGAAACCGAGCCGTCGCAGATATAATAGGGCAGATATTGGCCAACGAACAGATAGTCGGAATAATCGACCCGCTGTGATGTTTCGCGCTTGGTATAAGCCCCGGTGTAAACCAGTTCCAGTGCGCCAATCCGGCCTTCCAATGTCCAGCTTGTGTTGCTGAAGTCATCCTTGATCTCATCCTGTTCAAAGCGTTCGATCTGCAAATCGCCGAGCGTGGGATCTTCGAAGAAAACGCCATCGGAATCCAGACCCTGGCGGGCATGGGCAACGGTCAGGCTCCAGTCATTTGAAAATTCATATTTACCACCGATCCGGAAACCGAGATATTGCGTATCGTTGAAGTTCTTCTCGGCGAGGGCTGAATTGTCCGCCAGAATGAAATTCACGCCGGACAAATCAGCGCCCGACTGCAAGCCGTCACGAGAAGCGCTCACAGGGACGCCATTGTCGCGCACAGTTCCGGCGGCGCGGAAACGAGCACTGTCAGCGGTGCTGCGTGTTCCGGCAACATTGTCAATATAGCCGCCCTTGTTGTCATAATAGCCAACCGCACGGATCGCGAAACGATCGGTAACCGGAATATTCACCATGGCTTCGATATTGTAGCTCGGATCACCGCTTTTCGTGAAAGCGAGGCCAGACTTCATTTTTGCCTGGAACTGCCCGAGAACAGGCTTGTTGGTGATCAAACGCACCGTGCCTGCTTGCGAGCTTGCGCCGAATAATGTGCCTTGCGGCCCTGATAATACTTCCACGCGCTCAAGGTCAGCTGCGTAAACATCAAGGTTGCGGCCTGGCTGCGATACCGGCTGCTCGTCAAGATAAAGCGCCACATTGGGTGCAAGTCCAGCAACCCCTGCCGTTGTTAGATTTGGCGTGGTCGATGCAAGGCCGCGAATATATATCGTGCTTTGACCGGGGCCGCCGCCGCCAGCCGTAACGCCAGGCAATTGCTGAAGATAATCGTCAAAGACGGTGACGCCCAATTGATCGAGTGTTTCTTCACCCAATGCCTGAACAGCGATTGGAACATCTTGCAAATTAGCGCTACGCTTTGTCGCTGTAACGACAATTTCGGTCACGCCCTTCTGCTGATTCTTATTTTCTGTTTCCTGAGCTTGTGCTGATGCACAGCCCAGCGCCGCGATGACCGCGAGCGATGCGCTCGTTTTTAAATAAATCAAATAAACCTCTGGTGTTTTTCATTAAAATTTTAGGGAAAAACACGTCCGACCGGAAAACCTATCGAACCCACTGCAAAGCCGAAAAATAAATTGTCCCCTGCGACATCGGCTTTCAAATATCGCGTTTCTATAGCAGGTGTTTCAGTTTTGTGAACCGTAGTGACCATTCTGTGGATTACAATATTCCCGAACGCCAAATTGAAAATATGTTGAACAATTGCTGTTATTGCTTTGCTTCAATCACTTAGATCATGATTCAACGGCAATTTTTCCGACAGATTCCGAAAAAAACTAACCTTGGCTTTGGAAAAGAAAACAGCGGATTTGGTATAAATAAGGTCTGGCCCAGCAACATGCGCGGACCGATCATTGGCCCACTCAGAGCGTCAGCTCATGACTGATCACGCCTGATTCTGTCGATCTGCCAGCACTTCGGTTTCGGGCGTCGAGTTTCGGGCAAGCGGAATATTTTGAAAGCTTGCCTTGTCCTCGGAGTCCACTTGTTCTCGCCGACCCATGCGCAAGATGGAGAAAAGCACGATCAACACATGCGCGCTGAGAATGGTCCAGAACAAGGCCATTGGACCGAATAATGTCAAAGCAATGCCAGCGATAAAGGGCCCGACAATCGAACCGATGCCAAAAACCATCAGCAGCCCGCCGCTTGTTTGGATGAATTGACCTGGATCAGCATGGTCGTTGGCATGCGCGACAACGATCGGATACATCGCAAAAATCGCCGCCCCCAGTAACGAGCCAATCAGAATATTGGCGACAGCCGATTCCGGACGCATGAAAATAAATGCACCGTCTGCGGCGATCGCAACCAGCGCCAGGAAAACCAGCACTTTTCTTCGGTCAAACTGATCCGAGGCTCTACCGACCGGAATTTGGGAAACTGCACCAACCAGAATCGGCACGCTGCAAAAAAGCACTATAGTCGTCAGATCCAGGCCAATGTTATTCGCGTAGACAGGTGCCAATGCGCCAAAGCTACCGTTTGAAATACCGATCATCAGCACTGCAAACACGGCAACGGGAGAATTGCGCCAAAGCTGCGGAATGTTGAGTTTGACTTCGAATAAAGGTGACGGCGCCCGGTTCGAGCTGATCGTGGTCGGAATCAGGGCCAGACAATAGAAGATGGCCGCCAGCATGAAGAACCAGGCCGTAGAAACATCCGCGCCAATCAGGACCAACTGACCGCCGGTTGTCCCCACCAGATTGATCATCGTATATGTTCCGAAAACACGGCCACGAATGGAAGAATCGACTTCTTCATTCAACCAGCTTTCCACAATCATTGCCGCTCCGGCAAAACAGAAACCCGACACCGCTCTTAACGGAATCCAGGCCCATGGATTTGGGAACATTGCCGACAATAATATGGCAATTGCCGCAGTGGCAGCGAGTGTACCAAATACGCGTATATGACCGACCCGGGATACCAATAATGGCGTATATAGGCAGCCGAGCACATAACCTGCCGCCCAACCGGTCCCAAGCAAGCCCAGTGAAAAGGCGCTAAAGCCTTCATTCGATCCGCGTAACGGCAGAATCAGGCCATTTATTCCGCCGGCGATCAGCAGAAACAAGGAGCCGAGCAAAAGTGCGCTGAGGGGAATGAGTCTGGATGTCATGATCACTTGACCACTGCTCGCAATCATCCACCCTGTCTAGCGATGCATCAACCCCATGGACGGAAAGTCCCGATATCAAAATTTTCTGCACCGGGAGGGTGACGACAATATCTTGGAGCCGCTTGCGTCATCAGCTACCCACTATCCCTCAATCGGCGGTTGGAGAATAATATCGCCGAACCTGAAATATTCGCTTGCGCGACACAGCATTCCTAAGTTTGCCATGACACGGCTTGCTTCAAAATAGCCATATCGTTGGCGCAAGTTTATGTAATGAAAATACGAATCGCGCTTGCCGTTTCACTAGGCAAAAATATCAGATTGGCATCGCGGCATGTATATGCTGATGCCCTTCATGCTCGCGCACATGCGACATGGAAATCACAAATAATCGATAATAATCAGCTCTATAGACGGCATGTTCGCGCGCCATAATATTCGCAGGCAAGCGATACTTCGCTTAAAAACACGCATTATATCTCTATTTCAAAGACTTGGTAGCGGAGGAGGGACTCGAACCCCCGACACATGGATTATGATTCCATGTATAAAGCGTAGTTTTACGAATGATTGGGAGGATTGTGCTGCAACTGTGCAGCACCTGTCAAACATTCTTCTATTGACAGGCAGCTATCCTTCAAACGGTTTTGAATGTAAATTGTGGTCTTTTAGCTACATCGGGTTCAACCAGGCTGAAAATTTTCGATCGAGAGTGTTCAAGAAAATGCCTTTCGCCGCTTCACAAACGGGCACATTTTTTAGGGATTTTCCTCTCGTTTTTGCCAAAAAGGGGTCAGCGGTAATGGTTTCCCAGAACTGAGAGAGTTCGTCATCCATTTCAATTTCTGGCCGTCTAAATGGAAAAAACCATTTTCCAAACACCAATTTATTTCCTGCAGTTAATATACGCATTCTTTCCACAGTTTGGGCAATTTGCTGCAGGCGCCATAACGTTTGCTGTACTTTTGCTGCCCTGCTCTGAGACGCGCCATCTTCCCAAGCTTCACAAGCTACCGAGCATACTTTATCGGTCATTTCGCTAATCTGAGCGTGTAATTCGTGTATATATTTTTCTTGCTCCCGTTTTCGGGTCAATAAGTGAACAGCAACGATTGTGACAATGCCCATCACTACCGTCGGCAAGGCTGGCAAAAGGTCGATCAAGTTAAATGTTTTTGGTTCTACTGCGTCGATGGTAAGCGTGAGATTGTCGACTATCGAACTATAACTCATCTTAGTGGACGGTCTCTGCCTGAGCCTTGTCCAATGAGCGCTGAATTATTGTTAGGTAAGTCGGCATGGTAGTGCTCCTAAACTCCAAGCGCCGCATCAATTCCTCACGGGTATAGTTTTCATGTTTAATCAAACCACCGAACGCCTCGTCGAGAAACGAGGAACCCATGCCGCTCGTACCGTCCAAATCCACTACGATCTTAGAGTCTGATTGTCGCAACAAGCGTAAAATTTTTACCCTTAAGCTTTCACCACTATGTGGACCTTGGTTCTTTTTTCGAGGCCCAGGATAGAGACTAAAATCATTTGCTATCGAGAAAGTCATTTTATATCCCCAAAAATCAAAGGATCGTTGCTTTTGAAACGCCATTCAACAACGGTTCCACCGCAGGCAACATCTTGATCATCGAAATCTTCATTATCTTTCATATAGGTATATCTGCCACGTTTTGAAAGGACCCGCAATTCACCATCATCGCATTTATCGACAAACCGTTTCATATCTAAGAAACCTTGGCCGCGCCCCTTTTCCCCAGTTCCAGTTCTGCCCATTTCAGTTGCAAGTTTTATTATTTCACCATCGCTGGGTGAAGGGCCTTTGAGCTTAAACGTCCTAACCAATGCGGACAATGTTCGTTTCCAATCGGACGGTTTCAGAGTGTCGGGTATTCCCACTCCCTGATCATAAACCATAACCATTATTTCGCGCTGCGCTATATTTATGCGGGCGCTCAAATACCAGCGATGTTTCATCGACTGATATTTGGTTGGTAATTTATAGGCGTGCTCGTCTGCGTTACCGATAGCTTCCATCATTGCTCCGATGAGCATCTCTCGCGCCGTCGCGTCGAACTTAATCACTTCGTCTTCTACCACGCCCACAAACGCACTGATCAACTGACCTATGATGCGGCGCTGGGTGATAAATTTCAGATATACTGGCATCGCCTCATTGGTCGGTTTACTCCCCTTCAAATTATCATGAATATGCAATAGGTTGTAAAAACCCATCTGACTAAGCTGAAAATCTATGTCTCGGTTAGAAGAGTAATTACCTGTAATGAACCATTCATTTCGATACACCCTTAGCTTCTGGCATCGGAAAATTTCCGCCACTAGGACAAGCGCTGCAGACGGATCCAGTTGTTTCAAATTATCAAAGCGGATGCTTAAAGGTGTTTTCTGTTCCAAACCAAATTTTCGGATATCGGCGAGCATTTTGGCAGTTTCAGCATAGTTATCCCAAAAAGAGAGAACTTCCGGCAGTATTATGGGCCGACGATTTGCATCAGAATCAGCGATCATACCATTCGACAGCAGCATCTGGATATGCCGCTTTTTTCGCGCTTCCATAATTTCTTTGCGTTCTTTTACTCGGACCTTTCGCATGCGACTAGACTTATCGCGCAATACAATAAGCCTCAAAGCTCTAAACTTTTGCTTTTCAGTAAGTAGTTTCATGGCCACTCAAACGATAACGAGATGTTCTCCTTTCAGTAATCATATGAATAAGCAACGAAAATTACTGGCATCTTTAAATCCAATTAGCCTAGCAAAAGAGCTTGAGCGGCCTCCGCAATAGCAGCATCCTTTTCCGCATCCTTGATCAAATGGCCGTAGGTATCGAGTGTAATTTGGATGCTGCCATGCCCCATCCATACCTGAAGCCGTTTCAAATCGATCTTTTGTTCGATCCAGGAAGATGCCGCCGCGTGCCGGAGAGCATGGAAGCCATATCGTTTGGAAAGGCCTGCCCTGTCCTGCAGCGGAATGAAAACTCGCCTCAATAGGTTCTGATAGCCAATTGGCGTGCCTGTCGAGCTCGGGAACACGAGATCAAGAGCCGAAGGCACCGCACGCAGTTTCCACCGCTTCAGTGTCGAAACAAGCAAGCTGGGGAGTGGTATCGATCGGAACCCTGCATCTGACTTTGGCGGCCCAATTTTGCCCCACTGGTCCGCGCGTTGCGCTACGGTTAATACTGCGCCGTCAAAGTCGATGTCCTGCCAACGCAACCCGCGAAGTTCGGAGGCTCGTAGCCCGGTGAAGATCACTGTCAGGATCAATGGCTTTTCATCATCATTTGCAGCGTTGATCAGAGCTTTCAATTCCAAGCGTGCTGGTATCTCTATTTGAGGCTTGTCCCTGCCCTTCCTGTCAATCTTAACACCATGAGCGACATTTTGAGATACCAAGCCTCTCCGTTGCGCCTCCGACAATATCGAGGATAGAGCTCTGATCGCCTTCCCGGTCATCGCTTTGGATCGGGTTGCAAGTAATTCATCGCGATACGCTTCTACTATCGGCCGGCTCAAGCGATTGATCTTCTGTTCGCCAATAAATGGATTGATGTGCTTATTTGCCAGTCCGCGGTACTGGTGCAGCGTCGATCGCTCAAGTTTGTCGCCCTCCGCCTTTGCTAGCCATAGCTCGACAGCTTCCCGGATCTTAATCGATTGGCTGTCCGGCGTGTGGAGCCCTTGCGAGACTTCCCAAGCGGCACTGGTAAGCCACGCCTCGGCATCTTTTTTGAGGTCGAACTGCTTGTTCCGCCGCTTGCCAAAATTGTCGCGGTAATCAACCACCCAGGCAGTTTTTGCCTCACCTTTTGCGGTGGCCCATTGGCGTTTTCGGATGACGGTCATTTTGTGTACATATCCATCATTAAGCCAGAAACTAAACCGCGCTCGTTTCTGTATGCCTCCCAACCATCTACTTCCGACCAAAATGCATTGGCGATTTGCTCGTCTGATGAAAGGGCGCGGGCTATGTTATCAATCATCACCGAAACATTGATGACTAGACGCCAACCATTTCGTTAAACTTTGCTTTATAGAACTCACCGGCCTTCTTGCCCGCGCCACTTGCAAATTGAGCGATCAAATATTCGTAGGCATCGCCAAGGACATCGCTATTCGCGTCCTCCAGCCGGAAGTCGATCTGGTCGAGGTGCACCAGCACCTTGACGATCAGTTCGTTCTTAGCGTTCTCGCTTCGCCCCAGCTTGCTGGACGTGAGATCGAGGTCTTCGAACAGCTTGTCAAAATCATCCTCGCTTTCCGTGCCCATCGTGGAATTTTCGATGTTGGTCAGGATTTTGGTAAGGTCATCCAGAATGAACGTGCCCGACCCAGCGCTGCCCCGCTTGGCGATCTGTGTGAACAATTCGGACGGTTTGAGGAAGTAGCCCAGTTGTGCAACGGCTTCCTCTTTGAGGGCTTCAATCTGGTCCTTGCCATCGGTGCTGTTCTCATCAATTTCCAGAAAGTCCAAACCATCTTCCGAGAGCAAGCCGTTGGCATAGAGTAGCAGGCTTGTCGGCTGTGTACGTTCTTTCAGACATTAGACCATGGGAAAGATCGCCTCCGCTATCGGGATTCTGCGGTCCTTGGTCAATCTGCCATCCACCGATCGAGCGTTACCATGGGCGTACCTTTTTCCTCAGAAGGAATAGTGATGGCTTGATGCTCTCAAGCATGACCTGGGGTGTGCCGGGTTGGAAAGAAGGAATGCGGCCAATCACCAATGTCCGTAACCTCACAAGCTCGTTTTGGAAGGCCATGCTCTCCAAGCCAGAGAATCGCTGCTTGGTACCGGTGAGCGCCTTCTGTGAATGGACCGGCGAAAAGGGTAACAAGCGCAAAGTCTGGTTTGGATTGAACGACGAGTCGCTATTTTCATTTGCTGGGATATAGAGACAGACCGATGACGGCCGGAGGTACGCGTTTCTGACCTGCGAGCCTAACGAGCTTGTGGCTGAAATCCACCCCAAGGCCATGCCGGTCATCTTACCGAGATCGCGCTATGATGATTGGCTGACCAGCGACTATGAAGCCGCGACGAGCCTAGCCAGACCGTTCCCCTCAAGTGAAATGCAACGCGACTAAGCTGCCCGGGTCGTGCTGCAAATATGCAGCATGGAATAGCCGTAGCTGATCGAAATACATCGAAAAACGGGGAATTATCAGTAATCAGCAGGAAAGGAAAATGCTGCACCAACAATGCAGGAGATTTCCATTTTATTCAATAAAACCAACCATTTATGTTGGTAGCGGAGGAGGGACTCGAACCCCCGACACATGGATTATGATTCCACTGCTCTAACCACCTGAGCTACTCCGCCATCAATCGGGTTCCGGTGATTGATTCAATCACCACGAAACTCTCTCTGGACGGCGGCGCTATAGTCATACCGTTCACCCCGGTCAACAAGCTGAAGCGAGAAATGCGCTAAAACTTGCACGGCCAATGCGATCCGCGCTAACAGCGCTTTTCAGGCCGATATGTGGCACCAAGGGGCAGATATGAACGCATTTTATGACATATTGATTGTTGGCGCGGGCCATGCGGGCGCGCAAGCGGCCATCGCATTGCGCCAGAAGAAGTTTGAAGGCTCCATCGGTCTGATCGGAAATGAGAAATATCCGCCCTATGAACGGCCACCGCTGTCCAAGGAATATCTTGCGGGCGAAAAACCGTTTGAACGGATCTTGCTGCGGCCCGAAAGCTTCTGGGCCGAGCGCGATATTGATTTGCTCACCGGCCGCCGAGTGTCGAAACTCGACCCGGCCGGAAAGAAGGTGACCTTGGCGTCCGATGATGAAATTGGCTATGGCAAGCTGATCTGGGCGACCGGCGGTTCTCCGCGCATGCTCGATTGTCCAGGCAGCCAGGCACGCAACATTCATGCCGTCCGGTCCCGTGCCGATGTCGACAAGATCATGGCTGCTTTACCCACGGTCAAGAAAGTCGTTGTCGTCGGCGGCGGCTATATCGGGCTGGAAGCGGCCGCAGTGCTGACCAAATTGGGCAAACAGGTGACCATCGTCGAATCGCTGGATCGGGTTTTGTCCCGCGTGGCCGGTGAGCCACTCTCGCGATTTTATGAAGCGGAACATCGCCGCCACGGCGTGACAATAGAATTGGAGGCAACCGTCGCTGGTTTTGAGACCGGTGATGATGGTATTGCCACCGCCGTTACGCTTGCCGACGGGCGGGTGCTGGAGGCGGAGATGTTCGTGGTTGGCATCGGCATCATTCCCGAGACCGGTCCGCTGGTGGCGGCCGGCGCAGCGACCGGCAACGGTGTCGACGTCGACCAGCATTGCCGCACCAGTCTGGAAGATGTTTACGCGATTGGCGATTGCGCCGCCCACAGCAACGCTTATGCCGACGGCGCCATGATCCGGCTGGAATCGGTCCAGAATGCCAATGACCAGGCAAAAGTGGCCGCGCTCGACATATTGGGTGAAGAAACCGAATATGATGCGGTACCCTGGTTCTGGTCGAATCAATATGACCTGAGATTGCAAACCGTCGGCCTTTCGACCGGCCATGACAGCCATGTCGTCCGCGGCGATCCGGATTCGCGCAGTTTTTCGGTGATCTATTATCGCGACGGCAAGGTCGTGGCGCTCGACTGTGTCAACGCCACCAAGGATTACGTGCAGGGCCGCAAGGCCGTCGTCGAGGGACTGAACCTCGACAAGGACGAACTCGTCAATATCGAGATTCCGATCAAGGAAGTCGGAGTCCGCTAGCCTCCGTTTCAGTGAACCAGAAACCTGGGCAGGACGGCAATCGAGAGCGGACATCCCCAATCTTCACGATGGGCGCATCCCCATTCCTTCTCCCGTGAGGGAGAAGGATGCGCAGACTTGGCAGCTTGCTGCCTAGTCGTAGCTGGATGAGGGTGTTCTGCCATCCAAAACACAGAACACCCTCATCCAACGCCGCCTAATTCGCTGCGCTCATAAGGCTCTGTATCCTTCTCCCTCACGGGAGAAGGGAAATTGGCTCCCTGACTTTCAGGAGTTCATGGTTTCTGGTTCTCTGGAAGAGCATCTAGCTCCCGCGAAAGGGCCATGTGCCGATATCCTGCCAGGGGCCATCGACATAATAATGCAGCCCGATCCCGTGAAGGACAAAGGGACGCGGCTCGAACGCGGCTGACAGCTCGTCAAAAAGGCGCTGGGCTTCTCTTGGAATCACCTTGTTCTGGACGGTGATATGCAGCCTTGGTCTCTGCTGATCCTGCGCCACCAGCAATCCGGCGAACCGGTCAGCAAGCTCCATCCGCAGAGCAAGCAAATCCGGCGCATGCAGCTGGTAGGCCACCCCGCGTCCGAGATGGATCAAATTGGAAAGTTTGGCTTCGGGTTTCGGCATGCTGCTAGTCAGCGCGATAACAGCGGCCTTGATTTCATCCAGCGCTTGCGGCGGCAGATGGTGAAACAATGTGATATGAGCGCTGACGATGTTCCGCTCCGGCGGAAAATAGCATTTGCGCAGGCTGTCGGCCCAGGCGAAGTCCGCCCTGCCCATTTGCGCCGTCATGATGATGGGGTTGTTGAGGCGCTCCATATTGCCAGCCTATCGCACAGTATAAAACCGCGAGCAATTTCTTGCTCGCGGTTCGTTGGGGGAAAAAGGCGAAGCTTAGGCGGCTTTTCGGGCAGCTTCGTTATGTTCGAGCCAGTTCAACAATTTTTCCGGAGTCGATTCGACATAGGGATCATTGTCGACACCATCGTCGTTGATGCCCGGCTCTTCAAACCAGGCGCTGACGACGCCATCATCGGCTATCATCGAATAGCGCCAGCTGCGATCACCAAAGCCGAGGTGGTTTTTCTTGATCAACATGCCCATCCGGCGGGTGAAGTCAGCCGATCCGTCTGGCAGCAGCTTCACTTTTTCCAGACCCAGGGATTTGCCCCACTGGTACATCACGAACGCATCATTGACCGAGATACAATAGACCTCGTCAACACCGCGCGCCTTGAACTCGTCATAGAGGCGTTCAAAAGCCGGGCACTGCTCGTTCGAACAGGTCGGAGTGAAGGCTCCCGGCAGGGAAAAGACCGCAATGCGCTTGCCAGCGAACAGGTCTTTGGTGTTTACATCCTGCCAGCGAAAGGGATTTTCACCGTCGACCGATTCATCACGAACGCGGGTTTTCAGGGTAACTTGGGGGATATTTCTACCGATCATCTTTGGCTCCATTTGTTTGAATGACCGGCAATTAGCATCGAATCATTTATCGGCTAAATTGATTTATTCTGCCTTACTGATTTACATAATCACTCAATAGCTGGTTTCGCTTGAAAGCCCTCCGGCAAAATATCAGAATGTCCGCGAGTTTCTGGGGGATGGGGAAATATTATGACTGAAACGACCAAAGCGCCGATCTGGTTCTGGATCACTGGCGCAGTGGCTTTCATCTGGAATGCGTTTGGCCTGCTTGCCTATTTTCAGCAGGCCCTGATGAGCGCCGAGGAATTTGCCGCCCTGCCCCCGTCGCAGCAGGATCTTCTGGCCACACAGCCTGCCTGGGTATCTGCAGCCTTTGCGGTCGCCGTTTTTGCCGGCTTTGCGGCGGCCATCACCTTGCTGATGCGCAAGCGGGTCGCCGTTCGCCTGTTCCTGGTTTCGCTGCTGGCGGTGATTGTCCAGTTCAGCAGCTATTTTGTCATCGATGGCTATATGGAATTTATAGCCGGCCAGGGATGGGCGATACCGGCTCTGGTTGTTGCCTTTGCCCTCGGCTTTCTATTATTTTCCCGACACGCAGAAAAAAATGGCCTGCTGCACTAGGCTCAGGACCTACTAAATACGCGGGCGTGGCGTCAAAATGGCAATAATATCGGGTGAAAGCGCCCGCCGGGAAGGCTTATTGCCTTTCCAAGGAAGCTTTGGCCCGAGATTGCAGCCATTTTGTCGTCCGAAGGATTTGACCGATTTGGCCCTGCGCAGCGTCTGAAAAGCTTGCTATAGCGCCGCTATAACTGCGCTTTCCTTCCTCGCGCAAAGCCAAACCGCTTCAAACCACGCTCCGTGTATTTAGTAGGTCCTGAGCCTAGATCAGGATGATGTGCTGAACGGCGTGAAATTGGTGTCTTCATCATAAATGTCGACACCCTCGCGCCGTTTCAACCAGCCGATCACAACATAGGTCACCGGGGTCAGCACAGCCTCCCACAGCACTTTGAGCATCCAGTTGGTCACCATCACGGTCATTATCACCGCTGGCTCCCAAACGCCCAGAAATGCCAGCGGATAGAAGATCAGGCTGTCGACGCCCTGCCCCACCACCGTCGAACCGATGGTACGGCTCCACAGGGCCTTGCCCTGGGTCCAGACTTTCATCCGCGCCATCACATAGCTGTTCACAAATTCACCGGCCCAGAAAGCCACGATCGAGGCACCGACAATGCGCGGAACCTGACCGAACACGCTCTCATAGGCCGCCTGCCCTTCCCAGCCCGCTGCCGGCGGCAGGGACACCACCACCCAGCTCATGAAGGCCATGAACAGCAACGCACCAAAACCGGCCCAGATGACCCGCCTCGCCCGCGCATAGCCATAGACCTCGGTCAGCACGTCACCGATTACATAACCAAGCGGAAAGAATAATATGCCCGCGCCGTAGATCCACTGTTCACCGCTGATCATGATGAAGGTCGGCTTGGCCGCGCCGATGACGTTGGAGAGCAGCAACACGGTGACAAAGGCCGCCATCACGAAATCATAATAGCGGAAGTGGTGACCGGTCTGGCTGGCAGCGGAGGTCCGCTGGATGGGGCGTTTGTTCATAAACCGTTCTTACCCCACATCCGCGACAATTCAACATTTTAGCTGGCGCAGGCAGATCACGGTTTGCACCCGGTCAAAAGACCGCTAAAGCCCCGAAACATTAAGCGCCCGTAGCTCATCTGGATAGAGCGCGAGACTTCTAATCTTGAGGCAGCAGGTTCGAGTCCTGCCGGGCGCACCATTTTTCCTATTTTTTGAAACCGCGCTGAACCGCAGCCATCGACTCCGAGGTGACCGGATAGCCGATGCCTTCCGGGATGCACAGATGGGCTTCGCCCTCGCGCTTCTCGATATGGGGGGACACCATCACCGAGGGGTGATCTATGACATGGGCAACCGCCTCGTCGAACGATCCGAATTGCGCCAGCCGCTCGAGATTGCGCTTGGTCGGGAAGATGATCTTCACCTCGCCCGCTTCGGCCCGATCGAGCACCGACTGCGCGTTGCCCCAGAACAGATTGTAATTCTCGGTTTCGTCGACCGTGGCCTGCGCCTTGTGGTCATCATGCGAGATCATGTAGAATCTTGTGTCAAAAACCCGCTTTTCCGCAAAGGGAGGGCACCAGCGCGAGAAGGGGATCAGCTTCTCCAGCTCCAGCTGCCAGTCAAACTGGTTGCAGATCTCGGCCAGATTGGTTCCCTGGTGCAGCGCGTGCCTGGCATCGGAAACCCGCTTGGCATCCAGATTGCCTCCGACCGCGACCGCAATCCCGGTTTCCTCGATCGATTCCCGGACCGCCGCGATGCGCGCACCATATTCTTCAAAATCATCATGGCCGAGCGTTTTGGCATATTCGAAATCCGCATCATCGATCCGGCCACCGGGAAAAACCGCCGCACCCGCAGCGAATACCATTTTCGCCGAGCGTTCCACCATCAGCAGATCAGGCGCGTCGCTGCCTGGCTGATCTCGGAAGATCACCAATGTTGATGCGGGAATCGGCTTGGGCATCGGCTTGCCGGTGATCGCGTCCATGGCGGGCGCTTCGGGGCTGGTCTTTGTTTCGGTCATATTTTCATATGAACAGCAAGCGACCGCTTTGCAAAGTGTTTCGACCTTCTCCGCTTGGCGCGCACGGATTTGCCAAAATCCTGGCGGCATGGCAAAGTCATGCAATGGGAATTATCGAGCTATTGGGACTGGCCGGTAGCGTCAGCCTGATATCGGGCTGGCGGCTTTATCTCACGGTCTTCGTAACCGGCCTGGCGATGCGGCTTCAGTGGATCAGCCTGCCCGAAAATCTGCAAATCCTGGATGCCCTTGCCAATCCCTGGGTTCTGGGGATCAGCGCGCTCGGAGCGCTGGCCGAGTTTTTCGCCGACAAGATTCTCTGGCTCGACTCGATTTGGGATACGATTCACACCGCGATCCGGCCTTTGGGCGGTGCTTTGCTCGCACTGGCCGTGGTCGATGCCAGCGATCCTGTCTGGCAGGTCGTTGTTTTCCTGTTGGGGGGCAGTGCAGCGCTGATGAGCCATGGTGCAAAGGCCGGCGCCCGCGCCCTCATCAACACCAGTCCGGAGCCGGTCAGCAACGCCGTCGTCTCGACCGGCGAAGACATTGCATCCGGCGGCCTGCTGCTTCTGGCCTTCGCCAATCCGGTCGCCGCGCTGATCATCGCGTCGGCGCTGTCTTTGCTCTGCCTCGTTCTGGTCTACAAAGGCTATGGGCTCTGGCGGAAAATCGTGTCCAGCGGAAGCTAGACAGCGGGCTGATCAGGGTCAGCCAAGATAGGTAGCGCAATATACAGAGAGAAGGAAAAATGGTCGGGGAGACAGGATTTGAACCTGCGACCCCCTGTACCCAAAACAGGTGCGCTACCAGGCTGCGCCACTCCCCGACGCGCGCTTCCCCTAGGCGGTGCTTTTGGGAAAAGCAAAGGGTTTTTCACGCTTCTTTTTGCCGCTGCTCATAAGGTGAGCGATTCACGGCATTGGAAAAATATGGTGGGCCCGGAGGGATTCGAACCCCCGACCTAGCCGTTATGAGCGGCCAGCTCTAACCAACTGAGCTACAGGCCCATATGAGCAGCTTTTTCCAGGCAGATCTCAATGGGATGGTCCGATAGCGGAAGCCGTCATGATTTGGCAAGACCGATCATTGCAATTCGTCCGGCTGACAGCAAAGATTTGTCAGGCGCCGGCCGCCGCTGCCATCAGTTGGTCGATATCGATGGGCTTCACATTGCGAGTCTCGAGATGCTCAAGCACCTCCCGCCACCAATCGTAAAAAGCCTCCAAATCCTCTTCTGTCCGCACATAAGGCGTATGGCCGGGGGCCAGCGATGGCGAATGAAAGGAAAATACCAGCAACCGCAAATCATCGTCCAGCGCGACGTCGATGGCTTCTTTTGTTTCGCGCGCCGAAATCCCTTCGGGCGTCAGCGGAATGCGTTCCAGCATCTTGCTGCGGGATAATAATGCATTGATCAGGGGGGACTTGTTCATGATCCCCGCCACCAGGCCCGCCTGCTTGCGCAAAAGACCCGAATAGACGGTCGTCAGGGGTACTTCGAGAAGCTTGTCATCCCCGTTCCACCAATAGGGTTCCGAGCCAACAGACAGAAAATCCGGACCACCCTGCTCACTATAGTCAAAGCGCGGCCGGATACTGCTGTCCAGCACGAAGCCGTGCTTGATCAATAGCTCGGTCGTATGCGGACCAATTCCGTAGCGCCCGGCGCGGAAGATAGTGGGCGTGACCCCGATTTTGTCGCGAATGGCATCGCGCAGTTCCACCAGCTTTTTTTCTTCCAGCTCTTTCGGCAAATTGCCGGCAAAGCTGTTGTGAGCATTCACCTGCTCTTCGAAAGGCGGATTGACCCAGGGATGGAGATGAACGCCGATTACCGCAGTTTGCTGCTCAGCAACGGTCCTGAAAAACGCAACAGCCGTCTCATCTTCGATAATCGCATAATCGACAAAATAGATGGGCTTGACCCCGTAAGCCTCGACAAAATCCTGAAATTCTCTCAGATTGGAAGCCGTTACGGTCGTGTGGCCGCTACGCTGGAACGGGGCGTCCCAGTCAAATTCCTCTTCCGTGTCTACTGAAATGAGAAAGCGCCTGCCAAATTTTTCTGGCCAGTGGACATGACGATCCGGCCTTCGGATTTTCATCGGTTGATGACCCTGTGCAGAAATTTCTGTCATCTCCATTTTGTCCGTAATGTTCAAAAAACCAGACCGCAAACAGACAGGCTATTCCGATTCCGTTTCCCGAATATTGATTTTGCTAGTCGCCGCTGCTGGCAGGGTCAAGGCAATGTTATCCTCGTTTATGGTGAGCGAGCCACCGGCAGACTGCGCGAGATTCCGCACCAGACGCAGCGAGAAACCAAGACCCAGCAGCGAGGATTCACCGCCCTCTCCATCAATGCCCTGCGATGGATCAAGCAATATGCTCTCGGCAACATCCTTTATCCGCGACGGACGCGACAGCGTGAACTGGTTGGTCGGTTGCACTCCGATGCGAGTCCGCAATTCGCCCTTCAGGGTTTCGCCATTCTCGCAGGAAATAATCGCGGCCGACAATAAGCGAGCGAAAATCCGTTCAACCGATTCGCCGTCCAGCGCGAACGGTCGAACCGGCTCTGCCTTGCTGATATTGAGATCGACCACCTTGCTCTGCGTCAGCCCCTGCAGGCGCTGCGTCATCCGCTCAAACAGCCAGTCGGCCTTGGTGGTGCCGGTAGATTCCGGCAATTGCCCCGAATCGACTTTCACCGCGATATCCAGATCTTCAAAACCGGCCAGCAATCGCCGCGCTTCATCCATGATGTTGCGCGCCAGCGACCGATATTCATAGGAAGCCGGTCCGAAAAGCTGTTGCTCGATAATCTCGCTAAACCCGATCACGGCATTCAGCGGCGTCCGCAATTCATGGATCAGTTGCTGGAGCTGTTCGCGGCGTTCGACGTCAATCCCGCCATGACCGGCATCCTCGGCCATATTGGGCCGCCGCATGATTCCGCGATAGCCCTCGAAACGTCCGGTTTCCTCGCTGAAACAGGGTATCGCGCTCATCCGCCAGTTGCCGGTGACGATCGCCGCTCCGCAGAGCCGCATCCGGGCATTTTCCATGGGCATGCGCTGACGAAATGCAGCCGCACCATAAGCGTCGGGGCCGGGCCCTTCATCAAAGGCCGGCTGGGCTATGGTGACACCAACAATAGCCCCTTTTGGCGGCCCCTCGGTCCAGGTGATCGTACCGGATTCATCGGTTTCGAACCGGATGGTCTCGAGCGATTCGACAAAGAAACTGCTGTTGCCGCCATCATGGACCGGCGAGCGCGGCGTTTCGACCGGGCGATTCTTTTGATAGTCGGCGATTTTTTCCACCAACGCGCTAATCTGTGATTCTGCGAGATGTTCGGCGGGATCGCCTGAACGGTCTGCGGGCGAATCAATCGCAGATTTTTTGACCGAAACAGGGCCGGGCGGCGATGGCTCATTTTCGGCCTGCTGTTTTTCGGTTTGCGGAGTCGGCTGGTCCTGCTGGTCATCTGCGGCCACGAATCCCTGCGACTGCAAGCGTTCCTGCGCACGTGGCGAAAGCCTTGGGAATGCGTCCGCGCAGATTTCCGGGGTCAGGTCCGCGGCCGCCATCGCTGCATCACAGATAATATCGCTATCGGCAGTCAAATAGACCAGCAGTGGCGCGGAGCGCAATCGGCCGGCCAGTGATTGCACAGCGGCCAGACGATCCTGTTCGGAAACCCGGTCATGCAGATCGCGCAACCGGGTAAATCCCGCCTGGACGTCCTGATTGGCCAAGTCTCCGGGCTTCTGTGCCAACAAGTCGGTCACCTGCCGCCATTGCGTGGCAGCGCCTGGGCCTTCCGGCAGGCTCCCCTTGAGCACGGTGGTCAGGCGGTCATCGAAGCGCAATATTTAGATCCCGAAAATCATTGGTGTAGCCAATTGTTAACCGGGTGATAACCCTTTCAGGTGGCGACAGGAAGCGATGAAAATTTCGCGTCACAATGTGGGACATGGGAGAAAGCATTGCTTGGCGTGGTTATTATATTATAACGATCAAATGATTCGCGAACGGATATTACATTTCTATGGCTGACTCGAACTTAGATGAAATTGACCTGAAAATTCTGCAGCGGTTGCAAGATGATGGCCGGATTACCAATGTGGAACTCGCCAACAGCGTTGGCTTGACGGCCCCGCCCTGTCTCCGCCGCATGCGGGCATTGGAAGACGAAGGGGTAATCAACTCCTATCACGCAGCAATTGATCCCGCAAAAATGGGGTACACGATCACCGTATTCGCGATGGTCAGCCTGAAAAGCCAGGCAGAAACCGATTTGCAAGCCTTCGAAGAACATGTGCAAAAGCTCCCCGAAGTACGCGAATGCTATATGCTCAATGGCGAAATCGATTTTATATTGAAGGTGGTCGCCAAAGACCTTCAGCAATTTCAAAGCTTTTTAACCAGCCAGCTCACCGCTGCCCCGAATGTGGCCAGCGTAAAAACATCGCTCACCATCAGGTCGGCGAAACATTTACCCGGTGTTCCGATTCTGGAATAAAAAAGGGCGCCAAGGGCGCCCTCTTTCAAATTTGCAGGGTGGATTCGACTAGCTTGCCGGTTCCTCGGCAACCGGTTCAGCAGCGGCCGCTACCGGAGCTGCTGGCGCGGTTTGTTGATCGATCCATTTCTGCCACATTGTAGCAAGCGGAGCACGGGTTCCGGAAACCTTTGCAAAGGCCTGCTTTGCCGCTGCAAAATTGCCGGCATAGGCCTGGGCAGTACCGATTCCCATATAGCCGCGATTCATATCGGCTCCAGGCTTGGAGAGCCCGGCTTCGTAAAAGGCCACGGACTTGCCGAAATCTTTGTAACCAAGCCAAACGTCGGCGAAGTTCATCATCACAGAGCTGCTTCCGGATCCTCGTACGCCGGATGGTTGGGAAGGCAGTGAAGCCCGGTCAGCCGATACTTCGCGCCGTGCCGGTACGAGAACTTCCGCGACCAGCGGACTAGTCGCGCTCACGATGCCTTTTTGCTGTCCTTCTTCCAGAACAGCAACCACTTCACCAAATAGATTCTTGCGCTGCGCTTCCTCGGCAAACTCCTTATAGTCACGCGATGTTTTGAGCGCACCAGTGGCTTTCATGAACCGCAAGACCTCGAGATTCTGGACACTGTCGGATTGCGATGTGCGGCGACTTGCTGCCACGGCATCACCCCAGGAGTCTCCGGAAGGATAAGCGGAAGCCCATTTCGCTGCCCAAGCGGAATAAAGATCCATGTCGCCGCTCGCCAGCGCGCGATCGCGGGCCAGTCGGTACCAGGATTCCGGCGCTTTGGTCGGCGAAGCATTGGCGTTGTTGAGAATTTCATCCCACTTTGCCAAGCCTTCGGCAAACATGTTCCGCTTGAAAAAACTCTCTGCCAGCAACGGTTCGATATTATTCGCGCGATAGCCTAGGTCATAGGCTGCCTGGAAATATTGCGCCGCTTCTGCCCAGCGTTCTGCACCATAAGCGAAATTACCGGCAAAAAAGTTGAACGAAGGCAATTGCTCGGCGCCGGTGCGACCGCTTTTAAGCGAGGCAATCAGGCCTTTTTCCTGCAACGCGGTATCGGTGATCTTGCCTCCGAGCTGGATGGCCAACTGGCCTGCGACGAAAAGATCATCAGGCGCTAGAGTTTCCGCCAGCAGAGCTTCCACCAGCGGCTTCGCGGTTTCGGGAGTTTCTGTCGCCATCGCGGCCTGAATTGCTGCTACTTTTGGTTGGACTTCCTTGCTAATCTTAAGCCCGGAATCCTTTTCCTTTTTCTTTTTCGCTGCCTGGGCTTCCTGCGGCAATGCTGTCACTGCCACCGTGCCGACAGTTGCCAACGCAACAGCCATGGAAAAATGAGATAAAAAACGCATGAATATCCTCCGAATGATTATTATTTGGGGGAAACAGGTTCCCCGGAATATGGTTGCACCACACACTCTTGGCCCTATTACCAAGCTTTCACCGCTTTTCTAGGGTGAATCCGCTGAATAGAGGTTGAACGGTTGCGGTTCCGTGGCACCGTTGAGCATTCCACATAGTATAATGAGGTAAAATCGCGTGCTTGCAATTATTTCTCCCGCCAAATCACTGGATTTTGAATCCGCTATTCCGGCGATCCCGTCATCCGAAAACCGCTTCCCCGAGGAAACGGAACGGCTGGCCAACGCAATCGGGAATCTGACAACCAAGAAGCTGAAGGCGATCATGCCGGTTTCCGACAAGCTCATCGCCCTCAACCAGCAGCGCTATGCCGAATTTTTCGATCAGCCGGAAAGACCCGCGATTTTCGCCTATAATGGCGACGTCTACACCGGGTTCGAAGCGCGCAGCATCGGAGAGGAAGCAATGGGCTTTGCGCAGGATCATTTGCGCATCCTCTCCGGCCTTTATGGATTGCTCCGCCCGATGGATCCGATTCGCCCCCACCGACTGGAAATGGGCACGAGATGGGCCCCCCGCTACAATAAGCTGACCGATTTCTGGAAGGACAAGATTGCCAAGGCACTGGTAGCGGATCTCGAACAAATCGGTAGCGAGATCATCGTCAATCTGGCGAGCAATGAATATTGGGCATCGGTCAAACCCCATATCGCAATATTACCCGGGCGGATCATCGAAGTGGATTTTCGCAAGGACGGCCCCGACGGCCCCAAGTTCATCAGCTTTGAGGCGAAACGCGCGCGCGGGATGATGGCCCGCTATATCTGCGAAAACCATCTGACCGATCCGGAGATGCTCAAGGGCTTTGACCATGACGGTTACCGCTATGATGCCGAAGCCAGCACAGAAAACAGCCTTCGCTTCATTCGCACATGACCGGACAATCTGCCGTCATTTTTGGCGCGACCGGGGGGATTGGTTCGGCGATCGCCAATGCCCTCGAAGCCGACAGCCGTTTTGATAATATTGTCCGCTTTTCCCGCGCCGGCGACAGCCCGGTCCCCGTCGACCTGACATCGGAGGCGAGCATCCGCGACGCAGCTGCCTGGATGACGGAAAACAGGATTTCGCCGTCGATGGTGTTCGTCGCCACTGGCTTGCTTCACGATGACAAGAGAGGACCGGAAAAAAGCATCCGGCAGCTGGATGCCGACTGGCTCCTGAAAAGCTATCAGGTGAATGCGATTGGTCCGGCATTGATCGCCAAATATTTTCTGCCGCTGATGGATCGAAAAGAGATTTTGAGATTCGCTGTCCTCTCGGCCCGGGTCGGCAGTATCTCGGACAATCGGCTCGGCGGCTGGTATGGCTACCGGGCAGCCAAGGCGGCGCTCAACATGATGATCCGCAACCTGTCGATTGAATGGTCGCGCAAGAATGACAAATCGATCATCGTGGCGCTGCACCCCGGCACCGTCGACACGGCGCTGAGCCAGCCTTTTCAGGGCAATGTTCCGTCAGCAAAACTGTTCGATTCGAAGCGCGCCGCGCGGCAGCTTCTGGATGTTCTCGATGCACTGGAACCCGCAGATAGCGGCAAAATTTTTGCGTGGGACGGAGCGGAAATCAAACCCTGATTCCGGCACTGTATTATTATTGTAAAACTGGCCCGAAAGGCTGGCTTTTGCTGGTCCGTTCCCCTAGAAGAACGGACAAGAAAAAACCCATGAAAAAGGCCCGTTTGTGAACGAACAAACCACTCCACCATCACCGTCCAATATTGAAACGATCGACATCGTCGATGAGATGAAAACCAGCTACATGGATTATGCCATGTCGGTCATCGTCAGCCGCGCGTTGCCTGACGTGCGCGATGGCCTGAAGCCGGTTCATCGCCGTATATTGTTCGCCGCGCAGGAAGGCGGCATGGTCGCCGGACGGCCCTATCGCAAATGCGCGAAAATCGTCGGTGACGTGATGGGCAATTATCATCCCCATGGCGACAGCGCGATCTACATGGCGCTGGCCCGGATGACCCAGGACTGGTCGATGCGGGTACCGCTGATCGACGGTCAGGGTAATTTTGGCTCGATGGATCCGGATATGCCGGCATCGATGCGTTACACCGAAGCGCGGCTGAACAAGGTTGCCAATTTCCTGCTCAACGATCTCGACAAGGATACCGTCGATTTTGTACCCAATTATGACGGCAGTCGCGCGGAACCCAATGTTCTCCCCGCCCGCTTCCCGAACCTGCTGGTCAACGGCGCCGGCGGCATCGCGGTCGGCATGGCCACCAATATTCCGCCGCACAATCTTGGCGAAGTGATCAACGCCAGCCTCGCCTATATTGAAAATCCGGCAATCACGATCGATGAGTTGATCGAGATTGTCCCCGGACCAGATTTTCCGACTGCGCCCCTGATATTGGGTCAATCCGGTGCCCGCGCTGCCTATAAGGATGGCCGCGGATCGATCATGATGCGTGCGCGCCATAAAATTGAAGAAGGCCGGGGCGACAAACGCTCCATCGTCCTGACATCGATTCCGTTTCAGGTCGGCAAATCCGGTCTGGTCGAAAAAATTGCCGAGGCCGCCAAGGACAAACGCATCGAAGGCGTCTCCGACATTCGCGACGAATCCAGCCGCGCCGGTGTCCGGGTCGTTATCGAGTTGAAGCGCGATGCGACCACTGATGTCGTGCTCAACCAGATTTGGCGCTTCACCCCTGCCCAGTCCAGCTTCCCGGCGAATATGCTCGCCATTCGCGGCGGCCGTCCCGAAGTTCTCACTTTGCGCGACATCATCGAATCCTTCGTCACATTCCGCGAAGAGGTCATCACCCGGCGGACCAAATTTGAACTCAACAAGGCACGCGAACGGGCCCATATCTTGCTCGGCCTGGTGGTTGCGGTCACCAATATGGATGAGGTCGTCCGGATCATTCGTGGATCTTCCACCCCGGCAGAAGCCCGTGAATCACTGCTGCAGCGCGAGTGGCCGATTGCCGAGATCGCATCCTATATCCGGCTGGTCGAGGCGATTGAAACCGAGATTGAGGGCGATAGCTACCAATTGTCCCAGGTTCAGGTAAAAGCGATCCTCGATCTGCGTCTGCAAAAACTGACCGCGCTCGGCCGCGAAGAAATTGGCGACGAGCTGAAGGAACTGGCTGCCGCGATCGAGGAATATCTGGCAATATTGGCCGACCGCGAAAAGCTTTATGCGGTGATGCGCGAAGAGCTCGAAGAAGTCCGCGACGAATTTGCCACGCCGCGCCTGTCCGAAATCACCGCCGCCTGGGATGGTCTGGAAGATGAAGATCTGATGGAACGCTCCGAGATGGTCGTGACCGTCACCCATGGCGGCTATATCAAGCGCACCCCGCTCGACACGTTCCGGGCCCAGCGCCGCGGTGGCAAGGGCCGCGCCGGCATGGCAACCAAGGACGAAGATGCGATCACCGAATTGTTCGTCACCTCGACGCACACACCAGTGTTGTTCTTCTCCACCCACGGTAAAGTTTACCGGCTCAAGGTCTGGAAACTGCCCGAAGGCGGCCCGCAAACCAAAGGCCGGCCGATGGTCAACCTGCTGCCGCTGGCGGACGGGGAAGTCATTTCCACTGTCTTGCCATTGCCCGAAGACGAAGCCGAATGGGCCGCGCTGCATGTCATGTTTGCCACTGCCAAAGGCGGCGTCCGGCGCAACAGCATGGACAGCTTCACCAATGTGCCGTCCAATGGCAAATTTGCGATGAAATTTGACGAGGATAGCGATGACCGCCTGATCGGCGTGGAATTGCTGACCGACAATGATGACGTCTTGCTGGCGACGAAAAACGGCAAGGCGATCCGCTTCGCCGGTGATGCGGTGCGCTCCTTCCAGAGCCGCACATCTACCGGTGTCCGCGGCATCGCGCTCAAAGGCGATGACGAGGTTATTTCGCTGTCGGTCTTGCGCGGTTTTGAAGCGTCGACCGAAGAACGCGACCAATATCTCAAGGCGGCTCCCTGGAAAGACAATGAGAACGCACCGGAACTGTCCGCCGAGCGCATGGCTGCATTCAGCGACACCGAAGACTTCATCCTCACCGTCTGTGCCAATGGCTATGGCAAGCGCTCGAGCGCTTACGAATATCGCCAGTCCGGGCGCGGCGGTCAGGGCATATTGAATATCGACAATATCAAGCGCAATGGCACGGTTGTCGCCAGTTTCCGCGCAAGCAACGACGAGCAGGTCATGCTGGTCACCGACCAGGCCAAGCTGATCCGCATGAAGGTCGCGGATATGCGGGTGATTGGACGGAATAGCTCGGGCGTCAAATTGTTCGATGTCGCCAAGGGCGAACATGTTGTCGGCGCGGCCAAGATTGACGAAGAAGAAGAGCCGGAAAACGAAGCGGAAGATGCAGTGGTCGACGAAATGGTCGATCAGGGCATTTCTGATGGCGAAGCGGCGACACCCGATGAGCCAGAAGATACAGCCGAATGATCTGATTCGGTTAGTCCCGGGCTTGTCGCAGGACGCCTGACGAAAAGATGCTGCAATATGGGTAGAGGCGCTTCGACAGGCTCGGCACAAACGGATATAAGTCGAAGGAAAAGCCAATGAAGATCACACCATCCGGGCAGGCCTGCGGAGCCGAAGTAACGGGCGTAGACTTGACCAGGCCGCTTGCCGATGAAGCCGTTGCTGCCATAAGATCCGCATGGCTGGAACATCATGTTCTGTCTTTCCCGAACCAGGCGATGACCGACGATGACCTCGAACGGTTTACCCAATATTTCGGCGGTTTCGGCCATGATCCGTTTTTCGATCCGATCGAAGGTCGCCAGCATATTGCCGCCATCCGGCGCGATGCTGATGAGAAAAGCCCTCTCTTTGCCGAAAACTGGCACAGCGACTGGAGCTTTCAGGCGCAGCCACCAGCGGGAACCTGTCTTTTGGGGATCACCATACCTCCAGTCGGAGGTGACACTTTGTTCGCCAACCAGCATGCAGCGCTCGACGCCATGCCGCCCGAAATGCGCGCGCAATATGAAGGCCTGACCGCGATTCACAGCGCCCAAATGGCTTACGCTCCCGACGGCGCCTATGGCGAAAAGGACGAGGGCCGCAGCATGGCGATTCGTCCCGATGAGTCGGCGCGCGAGACCCAGACTCACCCGCTGATCCGCGAACATCCGGAAACCGGTCGCCCAGGACTGTTCAGTTGCCTGGGCTATATCATTGGCTTTGAAGGCGTGGACCAGCAAGAGGCCCTGCCATTGCTCCAGCAACTATACGCTTGGCAAAGCCGCGATATATTTGTCTATCGCCACCAGTGGCAGCCGGACATGCTGGTCATGTGGGACAATCGCTCGGTGCTGCACTGCGCGACCGGTGGCTATGATGGCCATGACCGGTTGCTGCACCGGACAACGATCGCTGCTTATCAGGCGTGAACCGGGTCGGCGCTGTCCGCCGCCATTTCGTGACGCAATGTCGCCACGATGCCGGTGGCGATCATGAACTGGCCGAAATAATATAAGGGCCAGATCAGCATCTCCGGAATGATGCTGGTTTCCAGCGGGCCCATTCGCGCAAATATCAGCAAGTCGGAAATCAGGAACATGATCGCGCCCGCGCCGACCTGATAACGCGAAAAGCGGCTCGTCCACGCCATCGCCGCCATCGCCGCGACCGACAGGCAATATACCGAGATGCCCAACGCTTCTGACCGGTCAAAGGGCAAGGCCCAGGCGATCAGCACCGAAAGCGGCACCAATATGATAGCAAATAATTTTTGACTGAACCCCAGTTTATGGCGGCGGAAACGGGAATAAAAAATTATCGCCAGAAGATGCCCGGCCATGAACGCGCCAGCGCCCAGGATCAGGTCATATTCCAGAGCCATGTCGCCGATCGCGCCAAGCGCCATGATCGCGCCAACAATCTTGCCGTCAAGACGGTGCAGACGAATCAGCGCATAAATCGCCAGGAATCCGACGCCAGCGCCCTTCCAGGCAACAATCAATGGTTCGGGCAGTTCCGGGTTGTTCAGCACGCACGCGAAATAGTAGCTGATCCCGAACAGCAGGCTGAGCAGCAGAAATGGTCTGGATTCGGCAAATGCGCTTTTCATTGGAATATCATGGTCCCCACTTCAAAATCATCCCTATCACGCAACAGGCACGACTGCCAGATTGACATTATAGTCTTACCACAACACTAAGGCCCGCATGACAGATGTACATATTATCGGCGGCGGGCTCGCCGGATCAGAAGCGGCATGGCAATTGGCGGAACAGGGCGTAAAAGTTCGCCTTTCCGAAATGCGGGGGAGCGGCGAGATGACCCCTGCCCATCAAACCGATGGCCTGGCCGAGCTCGTTTGCTCGAACAGCTTCCGGTCTGATGATGCGGAGAAAAATGCTGTCGGACTGTTGCATCAGGAAATGCGCGACCTCAACTCGATCATCATCGGTGAAGGTGACGTCCATCGCCTGCCGGCTGGATCAGCACTAGCCGTCGACCGCGAGCATTTCTCCGATGGGGTCACCAAGCGGCTGAGCGAACATCCCAATATCGAAATTGTCCGCGAGCGAGTCGACCAGCTGCCCGAGAGCGGATTGACCATCGTTGCCACCGGTCCGCTCACCGCGATGACTTTGGCGGAAAGCATTGGCGCCGCCACCGGTGAGGATTCGCTCGCCTTTTTCGACGCCATCGCGCCGATTGTCTATAAAGAGAGCATCGATATGGACATCGCCTGGATGCAGTCGCGCTGGGACAAGGTCGGCCCCGAAGGCGATGGCAAGGATTATATCAACTGCCCGATGGACCGTGACCAATATTACGCCTTCATCCAGGGCCTGCTCGACGGCGAAAAGACCGACTTCAAGCAATGGGAAAAGGACACGCCCTATTTTGAAGGCTGCATGCCGATCGAAGTCATGGCCTCGCGCGGTCCCGAGACCCTGCGTTTTGGGCCGATGAAACCGGTTGGGCTGACCAATGCCCATAATGGTGAAAGCTGTTATGCCGTTGTCCAGCTCCGGCAGGACAATGCGCTCGGTACGCTATGGAACATGGTCGGGTTCCAGACCAAGCTGAAATATGCCGCTCAGGCCGATCTTCTCAAAACCATTCCCGGTCTGGAAAATGCCGAGTTCGCCCGGATGGGCGGTCTCCACCGCAACACATTCATCAACGCGCCCAAATTGCTCGACCAGCAACTGCGCCTCAAAAAAGCACCGCATATTCGCTTCGCCGGCCAGATCACCGGCTGCGAAGGCTATGTCGAAAGCGCCGCGGTCGGGCTGATGGTCGGTCGGATGGTCGCAGCAGAATTGCGCGGAGAGCCCTTCACCCTGCCGCCGCAGACCACCGCTTTTGGCGCGCTGCTATCGCATATCACCGGCGGGGCCGATGCCCGCGATTATCAGCCGATGAACGTCAACTTCGGCCTTTTCCCGCCCTTTGAGGAACGGGTGAAGAAGAAGGAGCGCAAGGAAGCCTATACCAGCAGAGCCCGGGAAGATTTCGCCAACTGGCTGCAGCCCCTGTCAGAAAAAGGCCTGCAACTCGCCTAGATCCTGCCTCTAGCATTTGCAGCGGGGTGCCGAACGCTTGGGCCGCGTGGTCCGGAATTCGGTGCGGCTAAGCTGACCATTGCCATCCTTGTCCGCTCCGGCAAATTTATCGCTGGTGGCGACCGCCCATTCCTCGAAGGTCAGCAGATTATTTCCGTCCTTGTCGAGTTTCCGGAAGGCATCGGTGCGGCTGCTCATCATTTCCAGACGCGTGATGGTTTCGTCGCGATTGCGATCATAGCGGTTGAACCGCAATTCTTCGCGAGAGGCCTTATAGGCTTTGGGCGGTGTCGGCGGCGCCGGTCCGACCGTTTGCGCATCCGGTTCGGCCTCCGGCAGGCTTTCGGGTTCAACCGCTTCCGGCGGTGGCGGCGCGGCGGGAATCGGAACATCCTGTCCCTGTGCGCCGATCCAGAGGAACAGGCCTGCGGTCAGCAGCAGCAATATGCCGGCGGCACCGGCGGCAAATTTCTTCATAAGCGAAATCCGCGGATCAGCGACTGTCGATCTAGCGACCGGTAATCCCGTGCCAGATGATACGTGCAGCGCTGGCCGGGCGATAGAGATCAGCAGTCAGTTGACCCTTCCTAACATCGCGGATCATCAGCTTGCAGAGGATTGAGAGTGGTCGTCCGCTTCTGTCAAAATTGGCTGGCGGCTGAGAAGCCATAATCTCGGTACAGCGGTCGAACGCAGCCCCCCGCATGCTGGCATCCGAGCAATGGCGGGAAAAATCCCACAATGCCCAGGCCCTGGCTTGCTCAACCTGCCCTGCGATCAACGACTTGCCACCCGCCAGAGCAAATTCGAATGTTCCGCAACCGCGGGCATGGGCATAATTGTCAAACTGACGACCGTCCCAGGGAAAATCATCGAGCATCACTTCCCACCCATCGAGCAAATCCAAAAGCGGAGCGAGGCTTTCTCCCCGGTCTTCCAGCCGATTGATCTGCTCGACCAGCGGTTCGCCTGCCGGCCTTTCTGCCGCAGGCTTGGTCAGGATATCCCGCCACCAGGTTAACCGCATCTGCCCGATCAATATTTCCGTTGTCGAGCGGACAATCTCTGCGAACCGCGCATCGAGCGCAAAAAGCAAGGTATAGCGATCACGGTCCTCAGGCCCTGCATAGGCGGCAATCAGCCGTTGCAGTGGTTCCAGCTCTTGCAGCGCATCACTCATGACGCCGCGGTCGCGAGTTTTCCGGGCAAAATCAAGGTAAACTTCGTCTTAACCATTCCTGTTTGGCCGCCACTAACCCTTTTTCTCGTATCTGGCACATTCGAATTGGGTTATTTCAAGGGGCCTGAGCGCATGCTTGGCAAAAAAGACGGAAATTCAGCGCAAGCCTTTTTGAAGGCGCTGCGGTCGGACACGGCGGGCAATATCTATGCCATGGCGGCTGCGGCATTATTTCCGATTGCCGGCATCATTGGCGGTGGCGTCGATATTGGGCGCGCCTACATGGCGCAGGCCCGCTTGCAGCAAGCTTGTGATGCCGGCGCGCTGGCCGGCCGTCGTGCGATGACGGGTGCCACCATGTCATCAAGCGATGTTGCGGAAGCTCGCAAATTTTTCGATTTCAACTTTCCGGAAGAATCCTTTGATACCGACCCCTTTGTAAAGGTCAACGGGGAAGCCAATCCTCGATTTGTCGACGGGCCGGGAGACAAGTCCGTCAAGGGCTATGCGCAAACCACCTTGAATACCTCTATCATGAAGATCTTCGGCTATGAGAAAATGAAGCTGAAGGTCGATTGCACCAGCCGCCTCGACATCGGCAATGTCGATGTGATGATGGTGCTCGACGTTACCGGTTCCATGAACTGGAAACCCAATGGCTACAGCACATACGACGAATCGCAGAAGAAAATTACCGGCCTCAAAAATGCTGTTGAAGATTTCTATGGTATTTTGGGCAGCGGCGGCGGCAATGGCAATAGCAGCCAGATCCGCTATGGCTTCATGCCCTATAATGCGATGATCAACGTCGGTGAAACCTTGTATAAAGAAAATCCGTCATGGCTCGTCGGCGGTGTCGGGACGACCGCCGAAGATACATGGAATTATCAGACGCGGCGAGCGCACTGGATTGTCCCCGGAACAGGTCTGAAAACCACCTACGAACAAATCAACGTAGCCGGTGCATTCGGCAATGACCGCAACGCGTGCGAAGACAAGTTTGGACGAAATGAAATCACGCTGCCGATATGGACTCCGCTCGACTTTGGATATGGCTTGGGCACGCCGCTGACCAAGAACGGCTATTATTATGAATTCAGCTATTACAGCTACGATCGCAAAAGCAGAAATAACAAAGTTTGCAAGCGCAAGGTCGAACGATATGATTCACCTCCGCAAAAAACGACGACATGGAAACCGGGAGCCAAGTTTGACTTCTGGGAATATAACGAATTTGACCATAATGTGTCAGCCTATGTCGCCTCGATAAATTCTAGTAAGCCCAAGGCTTTGCGCCCGACATTATACGATAAACCGTCCAGCAACACCAACGGCCCGACTGACCGCTGGGATGGCTGTATCGAAGAGCGCGATACTTATGCGGATATCACCTCCACAACCAATGCCATTCCTGAAAACGCCTATGATCTGGATATTGACCTTATCCCCGAAAGCAAGGCAACCCGCTGGCGGCCTTATTGGAGTGGTGTGGAATATCTTCGCAATGGCAACTCGGCCAACGATTCCTCATGCCCTGCCAAGGGAAGACGCCTGGCGGAATATGCCAGCTATGACGCTGCGCCCGGTCTGGATTCAAACGGCAGCACGATCTATTCGGGCAATCTGAAGTCCTATATCAACGCGCTTAGCCCCAATGGAAATACCAACCACACGATTGGCATGATCTGGGGTGCACGATTCCTGTCACCCACCGGCCTGTTCGCTGCCGAAAATTCCAAGTCCAAAAACGGTTTCAATATCGCCCGCCACCTGATCTTCATGACCGACGGTGATCTGAACGTTTTTCCAAACAGATATAATGTTTATGGATATAATGAACTGGATGGTCGTCTCGCGCCCACAAGCACCAACCAGTCGGGCTACGAGTCACGGCAGGCGCAGCGTTTCCAGTTGATGTGCAACGCGGTTAAGGCACAAGGCGTGACGGTCTGGGTTATCCAGTTTACCAATAGTTCGACCATTCAACCGCATCTGTTGAGTTGTGCGACCAGTTCCAACCATGCCGCCGCCGCAACAAGCAACTCTGCACTCCAGGCTGCATTTGGCGACATCGCCAAAACCATTGGCGGACTGAGGTTGTCGAAATGATCCGACCGTGGCTGAATAAATGTCGCCTGCTGGCCGATCAACGCGGCGCGACTTTGGTCGAGTTCGGGCTTGTCGCCGGACCGTTTCTTCTCATGCTTCTGGGCATTATGGATTTGGGATATCGCGGATATGTGGATACCGTATCCAAGTCGGTTCTGCATCAGGTTGCACGCGATGCGTCAACGGGCGAAATGACCACTGCCCAGATCGAGCAGCAGGTGAACGACGGACTGGATGATCTCGTCCTCAAAAATGCGGTGATCAACGTCTCGACCGAGAGCTATTTTGATTTTACCAATATTGGCAAACCGGAAAAACTGACGGTCGACAATAATAACAATGGCGAAGTCGATCCTGGCGACTGCTTTATCGACAATAATAATAATGATGTCTTTGATACTGACTACGGAATTACAGGAACCGGCGGCCCCGATGACATCGTCAGCTACAAAATCGAAATTGTCTCGCCACGCCTTTTTCCGTTGGCAACGATGATCGGGCTGGACGACACCATGACCATCTCCAACAGCACGGCCGTGCGCAATCAACCCTATGGCGCACAGGTTGATCTCGTCGCAACCTGCGTATCGACACTGGATTAGAAGGAGGCGGAATGAAAATGGCAAAAACACTGAAAAACAGCGCCTTCAAAATGGTCGATCGGTTCAGGAAACTGCCGATAGTCGAAGACACAAGCGGTCTGGCCTTGCTTGAATTTGCCTTCACCGCACCGGTCATGCTGCTTATCGGCCTGGCCGGCATGGAAACCGCGAATCTCGCCGTCGCCCATCTGCAAGTCAGCCAAATCGCCATGCTGGTCGCGGACAATGCATCGCGTGTCCGCTCCTCCATCGATGAGGCCGATATTCGGGAGATATTCACTGGCGCCCATCTAACCGGCGACGCGATCGATTTTTCTCCCAACGCACGCATCATTCTCTCCAATCTGGAACAAAATGGCGAAAGCGGGTCTTCCGCAGGCCAATGGATACGCTGGCAGCGCTGCTACGGTGGCAATGCCAGCTATGTATCTTCCTATGGCGTGGAAAATGACGGAAAAACCGACTCCAGCCTGGCCGCGGGCATCGGACCGGTCGGGAATAAAATATCGGCGTCCGGATCGACTGCGGTCAATTTCGCCGAAGTCATTTACGATTATGAGCCCCTGGTTTCAGACAGGTTTTTTGGGGATACGGTCATCCGCTATGAAAGTGCCTTTGTCGTACGCGAGCGGGATGACCACGCGCTAAAAAATGCCAGTTCCATTCCAAGCAGCGAGCTTTGGAAATGCAACGTCTATGGGACGATAGACAATCCGCCCAGCTAGGACGCCAGATCAGAAAGTCCGGCGTCATCCGTTTCCAATCTAACGATAGCAGACCTTTTTCACCGCTGTGATAATCCGGGCGCTGTCGATCAGCGCGGCTTTCTCCAGATTGGCCGCATAAGGCAGCGGGACATCTTCATTGGTCACCCGCAGCACCGGAGCGTCGAGATCATCGAATCCCCGCTCCATACACAAGGCAATGATCTCGCTCGAAATCGAACAGGTCGGCCAGCCTTCTTCGGCAACAACCATTCGGTTGGTCTTGGCGAGACTCTTGAGAACCGTCTCTGTATCCAGCGGCCGCAGCGTGCGCAGATCTATGACTTCCGCTTCAATTCCCTCAGCGGCCAGACTGTCTGCCGCCTCCAGCGCCAGACCGACACCGATCGAATAGCTGACAATCGTGACATCGCTGCCTTCGCGCATGATCCGCGCCTTGCCAATCGGCAGCGTATAATCGTCGATTTCGGGCACTTCGAATGACCGACCGTAGAGCAGTTCATTTTCCAGAAACACGACGGGATCGGGAGACTGGATCGCTGCTTTCAGCAAGCCTTTGGCATCCGCCGCATCATAAGGCGCGATCACGATCAGTCCCGGAACCGAGGCATACCAGGGTCCGTAATTCTGACTATGCTGCGCACCCACCCGGGAAGCCGCACCATTGGGACCGCGAAACACAATCGGGCAGCGCATCTGGCCGCCGGACATATAATTGGTCTTGGCCGCCGAATTGATGATCTGGTCGATCGCCTGCATGGCGAAATTGAAGGTCATGAATTCGACAATCGGTTTCAGTCCGCCCATCGCCGCTCCGGCACCAATGCCGGCGAAACCATGTTCGGTAATCGGTGTATCGATCACCCGCTTGCCACCAAATTCCTCGAGCAGACCCTGGGTAACCTTGTAAGCGCCCTGATATTCGGCGACCTCTTCGCCCATCACAAAGACCGTGTCGTCCTTGCGCATTTCCTCGGCCATGGCATCGCGCAACGCTTCCCGAACGGTGACCGAGACCAACGCAGTGCCCGCAGGCACCGACGGGTCATCTGCCCGGGAAATCGGAGCCGGTGGTGCGGCTTCCATAATTTCAGGTTTTGTTTCTTCCGGTGCCGCGGTCTCTGCTGGTTTCTTTGGTGCAGCGGGTTTCTCGTCCGCTGCGGAATCGGTCTCTTCATCTTCTCCGACCATTTCGGCAATGACTGTGCCAACGGCAACTTCGTCGGTTCCTGCGGCAATCAATATTTTCGTGATCACGCCTTCGTCGATCGCTTCAAATTCCATCGTTGCCTTGTCGGTTTCGATTTCCGCCAATATGTCCCCGGACGTGACGGTATCGCCTTCCTTGACGAACCATTTGGCCAGCGTGCCTTCTTCCATGGTTGGCGACAGGGCGGGCATTTTGAGTTGGATCGCCATCAATATTGCTCCACCAGCACGTTGGTATACAGTTCGGACAGGTCCGGTTCCGGCGATTCCTCGGCAAAGTCAGCCGCTTCCATCACCGTCTTGCGGACCTTTTTGTCCAGCGCTTTCAAATCTTCTTCTTTCACGCCTTCTTTCAGCAAGGCCGCTTTCAGACGTTCGATCGGATCCGATTTCTCGCGCACATCCTGCACTTCGTCACGGCTGCGATATTTGGCCGGATCGGACATGGAGTGGCCGCGATAGCGATAGGTTTTGAGCTCCATCAACACCGGGCCACCGCCGCCGCGCACATCCTTCAACACTTCTTCCACGGCACCGCGAACGGCCAGCACATCCATGCCGTCCACCTGAACGCCGGGAATGCGAAAGCTTTCGCCACGCCGGTAGAGCTGGTCTTCGGCGGAGGAGCGATTGACGCTCGTGCCCATGGCATATTGGTTATTCTCGATCACGAAGATCACCGGCAACTGCCAGAGTTCCGCCATGTTGAAGCTCTCGTAAACCTGCCCCTGATTGGAAGCCCCGTCGCCAAAATAGGCCAGGCAGACACCACCATCCTCTTTATATTTATGGGCAAAGGCCAGACCGGTGCCAAGCGAGACCTGCGCGCCGACAATGCCGTGGCCGCCGTAAAAGCCATGCTCGACCGAGAACATGTGCATCGAACCGCCCTTGCCTTTGGAAATGCCCGAGGCGCGGCCGGTAAGTTCCGCCATCACAATATTCGGGTCAATGCCGCAGGCCAGCATATGACCATGATCGCGATAGCCGGTAATGACGCTGTCCTTGCCGGGGTTGATCGCCGATTGCAGACCGGTCACGACCGCTTCCTGACCGATATAGAGATGGCAAAATCCGCCGATCAGGCCGAGGCCATAGAGCTGACCCGCTTTTTCCTCGAAGCGGCGGATGAGCAGCATCTGCTCATAAAAGTCCAGCATCTCTGCCTTGGTGGCATTGTAAATCGGTGCCGTCAGTCCGCCCGTGGAATGCACCACCGGCTTGGCTTTGGCTGGCGTGCGCTTGGGCGCTGCAGGTTTTTTGGCTGGGGCGGTTTTCCGGGGAGCTTTTGCCACGCGAGCGGGATCCTTTTTTTGAGAGCCATGAGCATAGCCAAAACTTCGCCGTTACCCAAGCACTTAGACTCAGTGAAAGACTGGAATTTGTGATTGTCGCGTGAAACAGCCGATCGCTATTTCAACGGAACGATAATCTCGTCGGGATGGACCACATTGACCTTCTTGCGCAGCAGTTCACCGATCAAATCCGGATCAGCGCCCTGCGGATCCAACAGCTCCACCCGGTTCTTCAAAGCAGCGCGTTCGGTTTGCAGCTTGGCTAGCTCGACCCCGCGCGTTTCCAGTTTTGCCTGATATTCGCCCCATGCCAAAACCCCGGTTGGTCCGAGCACGGCATAGCCCGCGATGGCAAGCAAAGTCATCAATGCAAATCCGGGCCCGAGAGCCGCTCTTATCAAACCTGAAATTTTTTCGCGTTGCGCCATAGATTTACCTTGAATCAGAAAAGTGATTCGCTGGCAAGAGGCTTAATAACCAATTTGGAGTTTCAGCGCCCAAACGCCCGCCAAAAACGAGGAGTTGGCGATCAACTGAAAATTGAGCGTCCTGCGTAACGCGCAACATTGCCCAATTCTTCCTCGATCCGGATCAACTGGTTATATTTGGCCAACCGGTCCGACCGCGCCAGACTCCCGGTTTTGATCTGACCGCAATTGGTCGCCACCGCCAGATCGGCAATAGTTGAATCTTCGGTCTCGCCGGATCGGTGCGACATTACCGCCGTATAGGATGCATTTTGTGCCATCCGCACGGCCGCCAGCGTTTCGGACAAGGTTCCGATCTGGTTGACCTTCACCAGCAGCGAATTGGCCAGCCCGTCTGCAATACCCATGGACAGGCGTTCGGGATTGGTCACGAACAGATCGTCGCCAACCAGCTGCACCTTGTCGCCAACCGCATCGGTGATCAGTTTCCAGCCCTCAAAATCATCTTCAGACATGCCATCCTCGATCGACTTGATCGGATAGTCCCGGCACAGATCGGCCAGATAGTCTGACATTTCAGCCGGGCTGAGTATCTTGCCTTCGCCGGAGATATGATATTTGCCATCCCTGAAAAATTCCGTGGCGGCGCAATCCAGCGCCAGCACCACTTCATCACCGATCTTGAACCCGGCCTTTTCTACCGAAGCCATGATGAAATCGAGCGCTTCGCGGGTCGACCCGAGATTGGGTGCAAAGCCGCCTTCGTCGCCCACCGCCGTGGCCAGTCCTTTTTCGGACAGGCCCTTTTTCAGCGTATGGAATATTTCCGATCCCCAGCGGACGGCTTCCGAGAGACTTCCGGCGCCCACTGGCATCACCATGAATTCCTGAAAATCAATTGGATTGTCGGCATGTTCACCGCCATTGATGATGTTCATCATCGGTACCGGCAGGACATGCGCCGAAACGCCGCCGACATAGCGGTATAGAGGCAGGCCCCGCGCGTCAGCAGCGGCTTTTGCTACGGCCAGACTGACACCCAATATGGCGTTGGCTCCCAGTCGGCTTTTGTTTGCCGTACCATCAAGCGCGATCATCACCGCATCCAGTTCCTCCTGGTCTTCGGCATCCAGATCGGTCAGCGCATCCTTGATCTCGCCATTGACTGCGGCAATTGCCTTGAGAACGCCCTTGCCGAGATATTTGCTCTGGTCGCCATCGCGCAATTCAACCGCTTCATAGGCCCCGGTGGAAGCACCGGAAGGGACCGCCGCGCGACCAAAGCTGCCATCCTCAAGCAAGATATCAACCTCTACCGTCGGGTTACCCCGACTATCCAGAATCTGGCGGGCATGAAGGTCGATTATTGCGGTCATGATGATGCTCCGAATGAAGGATAAATATTGGCCACGGCCTTATCGCGATGACCGGCTTCTTGCAATCCATTGCACTGCTTTTATCGCCGCTTTGCCCCTTGATTCAAAAGCAAATGATCCCATTTCGAGTGTAAGGAAGCCACGAATGGGACGTTTTCCGCTTGTGGAATGTTGGCAAGAGACAATTTAAGAAGGAATATTGATATGGCAGAAGTCAAGAAACCAACCGCAAAGTCGACAACAAAAACCGCGGCAAAGAAACCCGCCGCGAAGAAAGCTGCAACCAAAAAGGCTGCGCCCCAAAAAGACACATCGGAAACCCGCACAACAAAAGCGCAAAAAGCGGCTCCGCTGAAAGCCGGCGCGACCAAAGCTGCGGCAACGAAGAAAGAAACCACGGTTGATTTCAAGGACCGCGCGCTGACGAAAGCCAAATCGGCTGCCAGCCAGGGCAAGGAACGCACCGGCAATGCGATCGAAAATCTGAGCAAGATGATCGAGGATAGTGCAAGAACCATCGACGATAATGTCGGCGAAAAATATGGCGACTATGCCCGTTCGGCAGCAGATGCCGTGTCCTCCTTTGCGGAAAAGCTCAACGCCAAGGAAATTGATGAAATGGTTGAAGACGCGCGCGGCTTCGTTCGGAAAAGCCCGGCAGTGGCCATCGGCGCAGCAGCCGTGGTCGGCTTTCTGGTATCCCGTCTGATCAAATCAGGGATGGATGATCGCGACGCATGAGTGTAGCATGGTGGCACCATATGAACGGGTGACGGATGTTGCAGGACAAGGATATTCCAGTTTTGGATGATGAGCCTCTTCCCGGCGAGGCCGCAGCATCGGTTGCGGACGAAACGGAAGCGAAATCGCTAACATCGCAGGTCACCGACCTGATCGAGGACGTGCGCATATTGGCCCATGCCGAGGTCGAATATTATCGTGCCAAATTGTCGGTCAATATGGCAGCGACCAAGCGCGTTGTGGCGCTGGCCGGCATTGCGATATTATTTGGATCGATGGCGATCATTGCCCTTATCCTGGGAATATTGCTGGTCCTGTCTGACTATTTTGGGCCATTGGCGGCAACGGGCATAGTGACAGGATCGGCGCTGCTGATTGCCACGATCACCATGAGCATGGCGATCAAACGGGCGAGAAAGCTGCCACTGGATGAAAATGATGCGTGAGAATGATGATGCCGAGCAACAATGACGAGATATTCAGCCTGCGCAACCTGGCAATCGACCGGGATCAGGCGCGTGCGAATCTAAAGAAGGATACGGCCGAGACCAGGAAGCGGTTGCAACCGGCCAATCTGATGACAGAAGCAAAGAGCAAAGCCGCAGCGCGCGTCCGGAAAGCCGGGGCAAGCGCGATCAACGTTGTCCGGGCCAATCCCGGCCTCACCGCAACCGTAGCAGCGACCGCGACCCTGATCGCGATGCGCAAGCCGATTGCCAAGCTTATCGCCAATCGCAAAATATCCGAGCCGGATCCAATCGAGGAATAGACTATGAACAAACTGACCGACAATATTGACAAAGCCCGCGCCGCATCCCGCGAACGGCTCGAAACGGCAAGAGAGATTGCCACCGAAGGCTCTCTCGTCGCCCGCGAAAAAATGTCCGAAAGCAAAGCACGGGCTGCCGCCCTGCTTGGTGAAGGCCGTGAGAAAGCCGCTGAAAGCGTGGCTGCTACCAGGGATGCAGCGAAAAAGGCTGCGGCCCTGCTCGGCGAAGGGCGCGAAAAAGCCGCCGAGAGCGTGACAGCGACCAGGGATGCGGCGAAAAAGGCCGTGGCCAAGTCCGAAGAAACCATTTCCAACAGCCCGCTGGCGATTGTCGCCGGTGGCGCCGCTCTGGGTATCCTCATCGGCATGCTGCTGCCGAAAAGCAAAGCCGAAGGCAAATATGTCGGCGGCGCTGGTCGCAAGATCAACGAAACCGCAAAAACCGCTTATCAGGCCGCCAAGGAAGCAAGCCGCGACCAGATCGGTGAACTGGGTCTGAGCAATGACAATATGCGGGAGCAGTTCAAAGATCTGTTTGGCAAAGCCATCGAGGCTGCTAAGACCGCGATGGCCGCAGCACAGGATGCGGTGAAAGAAGATAATCAGGGCAAAAAATGAGCGAACAACGCAGCAAAATTCATCTGGTGATGGGCGGACGGGTCAAGGATCCACGCGGAGTGGAGTTCGTCAATCTCGACCAGATGGATCTGGTCGGAGTCTATCCCGACTATGATGCAGCGGAGGACGCCTGGCGTTCAAAAGCCCAGATGACGGTCGACGATGCCGAGATGAAATATGTTGTCGTCCATTTGCACAAGCTGCTCGAACCGGACCTTCCGGACGAAGCCTAGGCGCTGCGGAAACGCCATTCCAGCAATGGCCGGGTGAGCAGCAGGCCCGCCACAAATCCGCCAATATGCGCGAAAATTGCGATGCCTTCCAGGCTGCCGCTGCTGGCCACGCCGATCATCAGCTGAATGCCGACCCACGCCAGCGTCAGCCAGACGATGCGCACGACATGGCCCGGAATCGGCCCGACCGCATCAACCCGGTTGCGCGCGAACAACAGTGCATAAGCACCCAATATTGCAGAAATCGCGCCGCTAGCGCCGACCATCGGAATCATCGAACCGCTGTCGACCGCATATTGCGCAAAGGCCGCCGCATAAGCACCGACGACATAGAGGATCGCCATCAACCCCGGTCCCATCGCCTGCTCGACAAACCGGCCGCAAAACAGCAGCATCAGCATGTTGAAACTGATGTGCAGCAGCCCGCTGTGCAAGAAGGCCGAGGAAAGCGGGGTCAGCCAGGCCGGCACCAGCCAGCCATAAGCGGTCAGATCAAGCGCTTCTCCGCTCAACCGGATCGGGAAAAATCCGCCGCGCAGCAGCGCTTGCTGCTGCCAGCCGAAAATCCAGATTATCAGGAAAATCACGACATTGGCGATGATCAGCCCGTTGGTCAGTTTTCCCGCTGGCATATTCATCGGATTTAGATGAACTCGATCTTCTCGAGCAGGAAATATTTGTCGCCGGAGGGTACGGTCACTTCGATATCGTCGCCGACACTGCGGCCGATCAAGGCCCGGCCAATCGGTGAATTATAGCTGATCATGCCAGCCTTGGCATCGGCTTCCGCCTGCCCGACCAGCTGATATTTTACCGCCTTGTCATTTTCGTCGCGCAAGGTCAGCGTCGCGCCGAACACAGCCTTGTCCCCGGACAGGGTCTTCGGATCAATGACCTGGGCGCGGGACAATTTGTCCTCGAGATCGCCAATGGTGGCCTCGACCTGGCCCTGGCGTTCCTTGGCAGCATGATATTCGGCATTTTCCGACAGATCGCCATGGGCGCGCGCGGTTTCGATCGCGTCGACAATGATCGGACGCTCCAGTTTCAGCGCCTTGAGTTCGGCTTCCATCTTAACATGGCCTTCGGCCAGCATTGGTACTTTTTCAACAGCCATTTCTTGGCCTTTCCTTATTGATACGCTACCGATTTCAGCCGTGCAGCGTCAAAAACAGTTTCCCGGCGCGCCCCTTTACGAAGACCGCCCGCAGTGTGACAAATGTCGGAAAATTAAGTCTGCGAAGCCTTATAATAGGACTGTAACGCGCGAACTTCAAGAGTCTGATCGCGCAGGGCCTCAATCGCCTGCATCGCGGCATTGCTTGCGGTGGCGGTTGTATAGATCGGAATTTTGCCAACCAGCGCCGCCGCCCGGATCGATTTGGAATCCTTGAGCGACTGCCAGCCCTCGGTTGTATTGAAGATCAGATTGACATCGCCGTCCTTGATCCGGTCGACGATATGCGGGCGTCCCTCGGCGACCTTGTTGACCTTCTCGACCTTGATCCCCTGCTCGGTCAGATAATCCGCCGTTCCGGACGTGGCGATCAGACGGAAGCCAAGCTTCTCGGCCAGACGCGCGGCCGGCTCGATCACCTTCTTGTCGGTTTCCTTGACCGAGATGAAGATCGTCCCGCTATCCGGCAATATGTTGCTCGCACCCAGTTGCGCCTTGGCAAAGGCGATCGGGAAATTCTGGTCGATGCCCATGACTTCGCCGGTCGATTTCATTTCCGGCGACAACACCGGATCGACACCGGGGAAACGGTTGAACGGGAACACCGCCTCTTTCACGGCAATATAGTCGATATGCCGGTTGATCACTGGCAGGTCCTTGAGCTTTTCTCCGGCCATCACCCGCGAGGCGATCTTGGCAATCGGCACGCCGATTGCCTTGGCGACGAAAGGCACGGTCCGGCTGGCGCGCGGATTGACCTCGATCAGATAGACTTCACCGTCCTTGACCGCGAACTGGATGTTCATCAGCCCCTTGACCTTCAGACCGAAAGCCAGTGCCTCGGTCTGCCGTTCCATTTCGGCGATGATCTCATCGCTGAGATTATAAGGCGGAATCGTGCAGGCGCTGTCGCCCGAGTGGACTCCGGCTTCCTCGATATGCTGGAGCACGCCGCAAACCACGACTTCGTCGCCGTCGCAGATCGCATCGACATCCACTTCGATCGCATCGCGCAGATATTGGTCGACCAGCACCGGACTGTCACCCGACACCTGCACCGCAGTATTGATATAATCTTCCAGCTGCGCCGGGCCGTCGACAATTTCCATCGCCCGGCCGCCAAGCACGAAACTTGGCCGGATCAATACCGGATAGCCGATACGCTCGGCGATTTTCACCGCTTCGTCGCGGGTCCGGGCCATGCCGTTTTCCGGCTGCTTGAGCTTCAGCTTGTGGACCAGCTTGGCAAAACGCTCGCGGTCTTCGGCGAGATCAATCGCATCCGGCGAGGTGCCCAGGATCGGAATGCCCGCGTCTTCCAGCGCCTGCGCCAGTTTCAGCGGGGTTTGCCCGCCAAATTGCACAACCACGCCAACCAGTTCGCCGGACTGCTGTTCGACATGCAGGATTTCCAGCACATCTTCGGCGGTCAGCGGCTCGAAATAGAGCCGGTCGGATGTGTCATAATCGGTCGACACGGTTTCCGGATTGCAGTTGACCATGATCGTTTCATAGCCCGCGTCCGACAGCGCGTAACAGGCGTGACAGCAGCAATAATCAAACTCGATCCCCTGCCCGATCCGGTTTGGACCACCGCCAAGAATGACAATCTTCTTGCGATCCGATGGCTGCGCCTCGCATTCCGGCGCGCCAAAAATCGGCGCTTCATAGGTCGAATACATATAGGGCGTCTTGGCTTCAAATTCCGCCGCGCAGGTGTCGATCCGCTTGTACACCGGCCGCACGCCCAGCTTGTGGCGCAAGGCCCGGACATCGGCTTCGGTCGTCGCCCCCGCCATCGCCGCAAGTGCGTCATGAACCAGCCCGTGACCGCCGGCAACTGCGCGCCCGGCACCGCCGGCGATATGGACCGAATCAATCGCCAGCTTGGCCAGCCTTTGATCGGAAAAGCCCATCGACTTCAGCTTGCGCAAGGCTTGCGCATCATTGGGCAGACCATGGTCGATTACGCCCTGCTCGGCATCGATTATTTCCCGAATTCTGGCGAGGAACCAGGGATCAAACCCGGCAATGTCATGGATTTCGGCGTCGCTGAACCCTTCGCGCATCGCTTGCGCGGCGACCAGCAAGCGGTCGGGCGTTGCCCGCGCCAGTTCTGCGGCAATATCCTCGCGCGATGCGCCGATCAGCGCCTCCACCCGGTTGAAGCCGTCGAGACCGGTTTCCAGACCGCGCAGCGCTTTCTGCATCGATTCATGGATGTTGCGGCCAATCGCCATGACTTCACCGACCGACTTCATCGCGGTCGACAGCAGGGGCTCGGCGCCCTTGAACTTCTCGAAGGCAAAGCGCGGAATCTTGGTGACAATATAATCAATCGTCGGCTCGAACGACGCCGGCGTAGCGCCAGTAATATCATTCTCGATTTCGTCGAGCGTATAGCCGACCGCTAGCTTCGCGGCGACGCTGGCAATCGGGAAGCCGGTCGCCTTGGACGCCAGCGCAGAGGAGCGCGAAACCCGCGGATTCATTTCGATCACGACCAGCCGGCCGTCCTTCGGATTGACCGCAAACTGGACGTTCGAACCGCCGGTTTCGACGCCAATTTCGCGCAGCACCGCGATGCTGGCGTTGCGCATGATCTGATATTCCTTGTCGGTCAGGGTCAGCGCCGGCGCAACGGTGATACTGTCACCGGTGTGCACGCCCATCGGATCGACATTCTCGATCGAGCAGATGATGATGCAATTGTCCTTCTTGTCGCGGACAACCTCCATCTCATATTCTTTCCAGCCGATCAGGGATTCGTCGATCAGCACTTCGTTGGTCGGCGATGCCTCCAGCGATGTCTTGACAAAATGGACGAATTCCTCGCGGTTATAGGCCACGCCGCCACCGGCCCCGCCCATGGTGAAGCTCGGCCGCATGATCGCCGGCAGCCCGATTTCCTCCAGCGCCTTCATGGCATCTTCCATATTATGGGCAATCGCCGAACGCGGGCTTTCCAGACCGATCTTGTCCATCGCCCGCTTGAACTTCTCGCGGTCCTCGGCCTTGTCGATCGCCTCGGCGTCAGCACCGATCATCTGCACCCCATATTTTTCGAGCACGCCCATCTTGTTGAGCGTCAGCGCCGTGTTCAACGCCGTCTGCCCGCCCATCGTCGGCAGGATCGCGTCAGGACGCTCCTTCTCGATGATCTTCTCGACAATTTCGGGCGTAATCGGTTCAATATAGGTCGCATCCGCCATTTCCGGATCGGTCATGATCGTCGCCGGATTGGAGTTGACCAATATGATCCTATAACCCTCCTCCTTCAGCGCCTTGCACGCCTGCGTGCCACTATAATCAAACTCGCAGGCCTGCCCGATGATGATCGGGCCAGCGCCGATGATAAGGATGGATTTTATGTCAGTTCTTTTGGGCATTATTTCTCTTTGTCTTCCTGCGCTCCAGGAACATCAACTCCAGGACCAATTGAAATCTTGAGGGCGGGTGAGAGGATATCAGCATATACACCTTGGCTCGCGAACGATGAACAGAGACAGGCTTCGACTGCTCGGACCCGGCGAGTCATATCCCATGCTCGGTAACCGGCTCTTTCAGCTTTAACTTCGTCAATTGCAAAAGGCGTTAGTTCATATCCAAAATGCTTATGTTTTGGCTGTGGCCCATCAAATCTAGTCATTTGAACCCAAGACCAATCTTCCAAGCCACAATCTCTAGCCGCAATCTCTGCTTTTTCGTCGCTCGCGTAAGGCACAGTGTCATCATTCTTATGTGATTGAACAAGCTCTCCATCACTGGAGAAACCACACGCGGATAGGACCAGCGGCAGAAAGACTGCCAATCTTTTCACGCCGGATTCTCGTCAGAAATCTCGCCATTTTCGTTGCAGGCAAAACAGCCCCAACCATCATGGTCGATATCATATTCGCTTTCGATCTCGAGGCATTTGCGAGTCAGTTCGCGGATCGTTTCGCGCCTGGTGTCGAGGTCAATCTGCAGCTCAATTACCCACTCGTCATCCTCGTTGTTGACCAGCGCCGAGCGGAAGCCCCATTTGGCCGCGTCATTCTTCAGCTTGTTGAGATCGGTAACCGCACCAACAAATTGCACGTTAATTTCGCGCACAATATGCGCCAAATCGCCGCCAGCTGCCATATTTTGCAGGATTTCGTCATCAATTGCCCATTCTTCGGCAAGATGCGCAGGATCAATAGGTCCGCTCATTGGATCAGGCCTCCGACAAATTGGGCGGGCAGGCAGGCACCGTCCTGCATGGAAATTTCGCTGCGCAAGGCCATTATTCGCCGTCAGCCCCCAAGGTCGTGCCGACAATAGTGACGCCCCATTGTTGCAACTGACCATAGACGCACTGCGCAGCGTCTGTCTGGTCCCTGTTTGAGGGATCATCATAGAGGCCGACGCGGCCATTGCCTTCTACAAGCACGGAATCACGCGGAAAACTGCAACCGTCGGCAATCGCGTTCAAATCGTCCTGAGTCAGGCTTCGCGCCGACAGGCCGGTCAGCGCCAGAGAGGCAACGGGCAAAATCAACATCATTTTCATCGGCGCTCTCATTGGCTCTCTCCTGTTAAACCACGTTTTTCATGGGGCATCACGACAGTCCCCCGACAAACTTCTCGAACAGATAGAAACTGTCCTGCGGGCCGGGGCTGGCTTCGGGGTGATATTGCACGCCAAAGGCGCGCTTGCCGATGATCTCGATGCCGCAATTGCTGCCGTCGAACAGGCTCTTGTGGGTTTCGCGCACGGTGTCGGGCAGCGTGTCGCTGTCCACCGCAAAACCGTGGTTCATGCTGGTGATCTCGACCAGCCCTTCGGTCTCGGCCCAGCCGCCGCCGATCCGCTGCACCGGATGATTGGCGCCGCGATGGCCCTGGTGCATCTTGACCGTCTTCGCACCCGCCGCCAGCGCCAGCATCTGGTGGCCCAGACAGATGCCGAACAGCGGCACATCGGCCTCCAGCAGCTTCTTGATCACCGGAACCGCATAGACACCGGTCGCCGCCGGGTCGCCGGGGCCATTGGACAGAAACACGCCTGCCGGCTTCAATGCCATGATTTCATCAAAGGAAGTTTCAGCAGGAACTACAGTGACTTTCACGCCAACCTTCACAAGATTTCTGAAGATATTCCGCTTTGCACCATAGTCGATGGCCACGACGTGAGGACGCTCATTGGCCCGAACTTTGACGAACTTTGGATTATCGGGCTTTGGATCATCCCCGTTCGTCTCGAGCGAAGTCGAGAGACCCTGGTTCACCCCATCCGGCGCCCCGCCTGCGCTCGACCCCGACGGAGCAGAAGATGCTTCCAATTCGTCCATCGCTGCATAGCCATGACCCAGCCGCCAGAGACCACCCTTGTCCCAAAGCTGCGTCTGGTGCCCGGTCACTTCCTTGGCCAGATCCATGCCTTCCAGCCCCGCCCAGGCCCGCGCCTGGCCGAGCAGCTCGTCGATATCGAACTTGCCCTCGGGATCATGAGCGATCACCGCATTGGGCGCGCCCGCTTCGCGAATCCGCCGGGTCAAAGCCCTTGTATCGACACCGGAAATACCAATCCGGCCATTTTCCGCCATCCACTGGTCAAACGGCTTCTGGTCGCGGAAATTGGATGGTGCGGTGATATCCTCGCGGACGATGCAGCCCAGAGCATGCGGGCTGTCGGCCTCGACATCCTCGTCATTGGTCCCGGTATTGCCGATATGGGGGAAGGTAAATGTGACGATCTGCCCGGCATAGCTGGGGTCGGTCATCACCTCCTGATAACCGGTCATCGCGGTGTTGAAGCAGACTTCACCGACCGCAGAGCCGGTCGCGCCAAAGCCCCTGCCCCAGACGATCGTGCCATCGGCCAATACCAATATCCCTGTTGCACCCTCGGGAGCGTCGGGATTATGGGCATTGGTCATGGGCTGTTCCTTTGGGTCTGGCGTAGGCGCAAAATTTCATGGGACCTAGAGCCAGATTTCTGACGTCACAATCTATGAAAATAATTATCTTCCCGCTATGGTGGTCGCTTACTCCAAAAATATGAGGAACGCCATGATTCGCGATACCGTGAAAGCCGCGCAAATTGCCGCCATGAAGGCCGGTGACAAGGATCGCACCGCCGCCACACGCAGCATCCTGGCGAAGATCAAGGACAAGGACATCGAACTGCGCACCAAGGAAGACCCGCGCGATGACGATACCATCCTGATCGACGTGCTGCAGAAAATGGCCAAGCAACGCCGCGAATCGATCGAAATGTTCGAAACTGGCGGCCGCACCGAACTGGCCGCAGCGGAGAAAATGGAACTGGGCGTGATCGAGGAATTCCTCCCCGCCCAGCTGAGCGACGAAGACACCGCCGCGCTGATCAATGGCATCAAGACGGAACTCGGCGCCGACGGCATGAAGGACATGGGCCGGCTGATGGGCGAACTCAAGAAGCGCCACGGCACCGAAATCGACATGAGCAAAGCCAGCGCGCTGGTGAAGGCGGCGCTGAGTTGAGAGAGAAATCCCCCTCCCGCTTGCGGGAGGGGCTAGGGGTGGGACTGAAAAGAAATAGAAGTGCCAGTTTTCAAACCGAGAAATACCAATCGCGCCAGATCCTTGCGCAATGAAGCCACACCGGCTGAACGAAAGCTCTGGAAATATTTATCCAAAAGACAAGTTGATGGCCGCAAATTCAGCCGACAAATGCCCATTGGTCCCTATTATGCCGACTTCCTCTGTCGCGAGTTGGGGTTGATCATTGAAATTGATGGATATTCGCATGATATGCGGCAAAGCGAAGACGCAACGCGCACTCAAGATCTTATCGACCATGGGTACAGGATCATTAGATTCACCAATGATGATGTCCTGATCAACGTTGAGGGCGTGGTGAGGCAGATTGAACTGGCCATCGCCAATCTCCCCACCCCTAACCCCTCCCGCAAGCGGGAGGGGGACCAATGACCCTCACCCCGCAATGGCTCGAAGAACTGCGATCGCGTGTCACTTTGTCGACACTGATCGGACGTACAGTTAAGATCCAGAAAGCGGGACGGGAATATAAGGCATGCTGCCCGTTTCATAACGAGAAATCGCCCAGCTTCACGATCAACGACGAAAAGGGCTTTTATCACTGCTTTGGCTGCGGCGCGCATGGCGATGCCATCAGCTGGATGACCGAACAGCGCGGTCTTGGCTTCATGGATGCGGTCAAGGATCTGGCCGCCGAAGCGCAAATGGAAGTGCCCGCCCCCGATCCCCGCGCGGCCCAACGGCAGGAAACCCGCGCCACGCTGCATGACGTCATGGCGGCAGCGCAGGACTGGTTTGTCGCGCAATTCAACGGCACTGAGGGTGCTCATGCGCGGGAATATCTCAAAAATCGCGGCATTGCCGAGAATATTATCCGCGAGTTCGGCTTCGGCTTTGCTCCCGATTCGCGCGGACGGCTCAAGGAAGCGCTCTCGGTCCACGGCATGGACCAGCTGATCGAGGCGGGCCTGCTGATCAAGGTCGATGACAAGGAGCCCTATGACCGGTTCCGTGGCCGATTGATGATCCCGATCCGCGATCCGCGCGGCCGGGTGATTGCCTTTGGCGGCCGGATTTTGGGCGATGGTGAACCCAAATATCTCAATAGCCCCGACACGCCGTTGTTCGACAAGGGCCGCACACTCTACAATCTCGACAAGGCCTCGCCCGCCTCCCGCCAGACCGGCCGGATTTTGGTGGTCGAGGGCTATATGGATGCCATCGCTCTGGCGCAGGCCGGATTCGGCGATGTCGTCGCCCCGCTCGGCACCGCCCTGACCGAGCATCAGATCGAGCGTATCTGGAAAATGGTCGAGGCGCCGATTCTCTGCTTTGATGGCGACAATGCCGGTCAGAAAGCCTCGATGCGCGCCGCCTTGCGGGCGCTGCCGATCTTGCGCCCCTCGCACAGCCTGAACTTCATTTCCCTGCCCGCCGGCCAGGACCCCGATGACCTGATCCGCTCCGACGGTGCCCATGCCTTCGCTGCCTTGATCGCCAAACCGCAGACGCTCGACGACAAGATCTGGCAGGTCGAATATGACGCGGAGCCGCTGAACACGCCGGAAATCAAGGCCGGCCTGAAAAAACGCCTGTCCGATCATGTCCGCGATATTGCCGATCAGGATATTGCCCAGCATTACCGGCAGGAATTTCACGAACGCTATCAAGCCGCCTTTTTTGCCCAAAAGGACAGTCGACCCGAAGGCAGGCGCTTCCAGAAGAATGACCGCAAATTTCCATCGAAATTTGTCTCCTACAAACCGATGGATGACACCAAGAGCTTTTTGATCGAGGGATATGACCTGCAGATTGCCAAGGGCATATTGGGCGGGCTGATCCGTCATCCGTGCCGGATTTCCGCGCATTTTGAAGAGCTGAGCGCGATCAGATTGGCCGATTCGCAATTGCAGGCCTTGCTCGGCGAATTGATCAATGCCGCGATGCGCAAAGAAACGCTTGATATGCAGGGCCTTCTTACCATATTGGAGAAGACAGATTGTTATAATGTCGCAAAAGGGCTGTTACGGGCCGACGCGCTGAATTTCACTTTCAACCGCAGACTGCCAGACGATGCTCCTTCGCCTTTGATCGAACGGGCGCATCGGGATTTGGCAGAAGCGATTAAAGTGGTGACGGCGCGTCCCGGACTGGAAGCGGCTCTCGCAGAGGCAACACGGCGAGTGCAGGACGATCTTACGGAAGAAAGTTATGCCGAGCAGCAGCGCCTTCGCGAAGCGAAGCAGTTATTTCACGAGCGGTTGGTCGACCTGACCCAGATCGACGACACTATATAGTTTCAAATTAGGGGCCTCAGCCATTGGCAAGTAAAGTGAACAATTCCAAAGCCGAAGACGAACCGTTGATTGATCTCAACGATAGCGCCATCAAGAAATTGATCGCCGAAGGGAAAAAGCGCGGCTATCTGACGATTGACGAGCTGAACGAAGCCCTGCCCCAGGACCAGAATGAGCAGATTGAAGACGTCATGTCCGCAATCTCCGAAATGGGTGTCCGGATTGTCGAGAATGACGAGGAAGTCGCCGAAGAATTGGGCGGCGATGAAGTCGAATCGATTGACGGCAAGGACAAAGAGAAAAAAACCACTGCGGTTGTGCCCAAAAAAGCTGCGGCTGACCGTACCGACGATCCGGTGCGCATGTATCTGCGCGAAATGGGCGCCGTGGAATTGCTCAGCCGCGAAGGCGAGATTGCCATTGCCAAGCGGATTGAAGCTGGCCGCGACACCATGATCTGGGGACTTTGCGAAAGCCCGACCACATTTAACGCGATCATCGAATGGTCGGAGGCGCTCAACGACGGCGAAATGCAGTTGCGCGAAATTCTCGACCTTGATGCCATGCTCTCGAAGGACCCTGTGCCGGAAAATCTTGACGAAGCCGAAGATGATGATGACGGCGAAATCAGCGAGAAAACCGCAGGCCCATCGTTCAAGGATGATGACGAGGTCGAGGATGAAGAATCCGCAGACGGCGAAGATGATGAAGAAGCAGAGCTGACCGAACGCCGCACCAAGCGGGTGGTCGAAGAGGAAGAGGAAGACAATACTCTTTCCCTCGCACAGATGGAAGAAGCCCTGAAACCCGATGCGCTGGAGAAATTTGCGCTGATTACGTCGGTGTTCAAGAAATTCTCGAAATTGCAGACGATCCGACTGGATTCACTGGCAGCGGGCAAGGATTTTCCGGCGGCTTCCGAGAACAAATATCACAATTTGCGGGAAGAATTGACCGCGCTGGTTGAAAGCGTGCAATTTCACGCCAACAAGATCGAGTTTCTGGTCGACCAACTTTACTCTTTCAATCGCCGGCTGACCACATTGGGCGGGCAGATGCTCCGTCTGGCCGAACGCCACAAGGTTCCGCGCCGTGCTTTCCTGGAAAGCTATGTCGGCAACGAACTCGACGACGGCTGGTTGGCAGGCATGGCCAAGACCGACAAGAAATGGGCTGCCTTTGTCGAAAAGGAAGCCGAAGCCGTTGATCGTATCCGGGCTGAAATTTCCGATATCGCCAATGCCACCGGCACTTCGCTGGTCGAATTCCGCCGAATCGTCAACATGGTGCAAAAGGGCGAACGCGAAGCGCGGATTGCCAAGAAGGAAATGGTTGAGGCCAATCTTCGCCTCGTGATTTCCATCGCCAAAAAATATACTAATCGCGGCCTGCAGTTTCTTGATCTTATTCAGGAAGGTAATATCGGCCTTATGAAAGCGGTCGACAAGTTCGAATATCGCCGCGGCTACAAGTTCAGCACCTACGCCACATGGTGGATTCGTCAGGCGATCACGCGATCGATTGCCGATCAGGCCCGGACCATCCGTATTCCGGTCCATATGATCGAAACGATCAACAAGCTGGTCCGCACAAGTCGTCAGTTCCTCCATGAACAGGGCCGGGAACCGACCCCGGAAGAGATGGCCGAACGTCTCTCGATGCCGCTGGAAAAAGTGCGCAAGGTGATGAAAATTGCCAAGGAACCAATTTCACTTGAAACACCGATTGGTGATGAAGAAGATTCGCATCTCGGTGATTTTATTGAAGATAAAAATGCGATCATTCCGGTGGATGCGGCGATTCAGGCCAATTTGAAGGAAACCGTGACCCGTGTATTGGCGAGCCTGACCCCTCGGGAAGAGCGCGTGCTGCGTATGCGCTTCGGTATCGGCATGAACACCGATCACACGCTCGAAGAAGTCGGCCAGCAATTCAGCGTCACGCGCGAACGTATCCGGCAGATTGAAGCAAAGGCGCTTAGAAAACTGAAGCACCCAAGCCGCAGTCGCAAAATGCGGAGTTTCCTGGATCAATAAACTCGCGACTGTGCAGTTGATCGCTATGGTTTGCAAATTCCTAACAGCAGGTAAACCGACTCTTTAGGTATCGCCCGTATAGTCGATGGTAGAAGAAGATGTTCAATGCATTTTCGGGATATCGGAAACGCGATGCTAGGACAAAATGCACAAATGGCGACACAGCCAGGATTCGCTAGACACGTTGGCACATATGGCAGCGATACGGCGCCCTATGTCCGGCTTATAGCCGAAGATTTTTCGATCCTGTCCGGTGCAGATATCGCTGACATCTCCCATTTCATGTGCGTTTTGCACGGACGCCATCCCGGCGTAATCGATCATGCCGCGACCAAGACGGTCGATGATGCTGCGCGCGAATGGCTGATTCAGGCGACCGATGGCTTTGCTGCCGAACGCGCTTTTCTAACCAAGTTGACCGTGGCTGCCGGACCGATTTCGGGCGTCAGCGTCGACGACCAGAGCAACACCGCCGTGCATGGTCAACGCAAGGCCCTGGAGATGCTGTCCCAATCCGATCGCAGCGGATGTGCCATTGGCGCAGCCATCGCACTGGTTGCGGACTGGCATTTCATCAGGAACATATTGGAACGGATCGCCTTGCGGGTCGGCGTTGAAGCTCGCGCGTCCATATTGCCAAGCGTCGAAAAAACCTCTGCCCTCAACAGCCGCCTGGCGGAAACGCCTGCTTTGGAACGGGCGTTGAATTTTGGGGCGGAACAGCTGCTCAACCAGCATCGCGGTCTCTGGCAACTTCTGGAAGCTCGCCGAAATATGCGGCTTTCCCGTTAAATTCTCCGTCAGTTCCCGCTAATCTTAACTAAATGATTAACTTGCCTAGAATGCTAGCTTTCCCTATCGCCTGTGCATTGACTTTCATGGCAAGGAATAGGAAATTATGCGTTTTGACGGTACCAAGGACTATGTTGCAACCGATGATCTGAAGGTTGCTGTCAACGCTGCCATGACCCTCCGGCGTCCCCTCCTTGTCAAAGGCGAGCCCGGCACGGGCAAAACAGTTCTGGCCTATGAAATTGCCAAAGCAATGGGTACGCCGCTGATCGAGTGGAACATTAAATCCACCACCAAAGCACATCAGGGCCTGTATGAATATGATGCGGTTGCGCGTCTTCGTGATGGCCAATTGGGCGATGAACGCGTGCACGACATTTCCAACTATATCCGCAAGGGCAAATTGTGGGAAGCCTTCACCGCTCCCGAACTGCCGGTGCTGCTGATCGACGAGATCGACAAAGCGGACATCGAATTTCCAAACGACCTTCTGCAAGAACTCGACCGCATGGAATTCCATGTCTACGAGACGAAAGAGACGATCAAGGCGGTCGAACGGCCAATCGTGATCATCACCTCCAATAATGAGAAGGAACTGCCCGACGCCTTCCTGCGCCGCTGTTTCTTCCACTATATCAAATTCCCGGATCGCGAGACGATGCAGGAAATCATCAACGTCCACTTCCCTGATATTCAGAGCATTTTGGTCAAAAAGGCGATGGATATCTTCTACGATGTCCGCGACGTCCCTGGCCTCAAGAAAAAACCGAGCACCAGCGAATTACTCGACTGGCTGAAACTGATCCTCAACGAGGATATGCCGCTCGAAGTTCTGCAGTCGAAAGACTCGACCAAGGCGATTCCGCCATTGCACGGTGCACTGCTCAAGAACGAGCAGGACGTGATGCTGTTCGAACGCCTTGCCTTCATGGCGAAACGTGAAGCGCGCTAAGCAAAGGCACAAACGATGTTCTTTAACTTCATGGACGAACTCAGGGCCGCTGGCATTTCAGCGTCACTCAAGGAACATCTGGTTCTGCTCGAGGCGCTCCAGAAAGAGGTTATCCGGCGGAGTCCGGAGGAATTTTATTATCTCTCCCGCGCCACTTTTGTGAAAGATGAAGGCCTGCTGGACCGATTTGACCAGGTTTTTTCAAAAGTCTTCAAAGGCATAGAAACCACCTACGGAACGCAGGAAGAAGATATTCCGCTCGACTGGCTGAAAGCAGTCGCTGAGAAATATCTGTCCGAAGAGGAAATGGAGAAGATCAATTCTCTCGGCAGCTGGGACGAGATTATGGAGACGCTGAAAGAGCGTCTCGAAGAACAGCAAAAACGGCACGAAGGCGGCAGCAAGTGGATCGGCACCGGCGGCACTTCGCCTTACGGCAATTCCGGCTATAACCCCGAAGGGGTCCGGATTGGCGGCGAAGGCGGCCAGAAAAAGGCAATCAAGGTCTGGGACAAGCGCGAGTTTCAGAATCTCGATAACAGCAAGATGCTGGGAACGCGCAATATCAAGGTCGCGCTCCGGCGCTTGCGCAAATTTGCCCGCGAAGGCGCCGCCGAGGAGTTGGATATTGACCGGACGATCAATGGTACCGCCAAACAGGGCTGGCTGGATATCCACATGCGGCCCGAACGGCATAATGCGGTAAAATTGCTGCTGTTTCTGGATGTTGGCGGCTCTATGGATCCGTTTATCAAGCTCTGCGAAGAATTGTTCAGCGCGGCGACTACCGAGTTCAAGAATCTCGAATTTTTCTATTTCCACAACTGCCCTTATGAAGGTCTGTGGAAGGATAATCGCCGCCGCTTTTCCGAGCGTACCAACACATGGGACGTGCTCCACAAATATGGCCATGACTATAAGCTGATCTTCGTCGGCGACGCGTCGATGAGTCCCTATGAAATCACTCATCCGGGCGGTTCGGTTGAACATTTCAATGAAGAAGCCGGGGTAACGTGGATGCACCGGTTGACCAACACCTACCCCGCCGCCGCCTGGCTCAATCCGGTACCGGAAAAACAATGGGGCTATTCACAAAGCGTCAAAATCATCCGCGAACTGATGAATGACCGGATGTATCCGCTGACCGTCGATGGCCTGAGCGATGCGATGAAGGAATTGACCCGCAAACAGGGTTAGGCCTCAGCCTTCAACCGCTAACAGGGTTGTACCGTCATATTTCTCGGCTGCCGGTTCGAAGATTTCTGATCTTTCGAAATGCCGGTCTTCCACCCGAACATCCTTCAGGCCGGAAAGCTTGAACGTTCCGATCTTGATTTCCTTCGGCGGTTGACCGTCTTTTTCAAGCGGCACGGCATCGACATACATTTCGTCATGCCGCGTGTAGAGAATATGCGGTGCCAGCTTGAAAATCGTATTATTATAGGTCGCGGCCACACATTTTTTCAGTGCGACGCCTTCGAAAATTTCTTTGCTCGGTAACATGTATACAAATTATCAGATTTGGCACCAATTGCAATCACTATGTTGCAGTGCAGCATATCAATAGAGAAGATGATCTCCCAGCATCTCGCCCCACGCCTGTTCATCCGGCGCGGCAATCGCTTCCAGATCCTTCGCGTTCGAAGATGGATTCTCGATCCACTCCCGCAGGGTCGGCCCACCGTTGATCACATCGAAAGCCAATCTGCCTTCTTCATATTCATAGGGAAAATCCCGCCACAGTTCATATCCGGAATAGAGTGTCGCGATGGCTTTCAATCCCAGGGCCTGCAGCCGCCAGGGCCGGAAAGATGCGTGATCATAAGCCGGACCCTCAGCATGAATCTGTACACCGTTGCACAATTCGCCCTGATGTTTGTGAAACGTCGGTTCGAACCAGATTTCCCGCAACACGCAGCCGTTCAGCCATTGCGGAGCGGTTCGCTGCATTTCCGCAATGACCGCTCGCGCATCAATATCCGGCGCGCCAAATAGCTCCAGGGGTCTTGTGGTACCCCGCCCTTCTGAAAGCGTGGTCCCTTCCAGCATCACCGTTCCTGCATAGGCGCGCGCCATATTGACATTGGGCGCGTTGGGGCTGGGATTGATCCAGATGCGATCTTCCGGCCAGCCGAAACCGGGGCCTTCCGGCTGCCATCCTTCCATCGGGATAACCTTGTAATCCACATCAAGACCCAGGTGGCTGATCAGCCAGCGCCCCATTTCCCCCATGGTCAGCCCGTGCCGCATCGGCATGGGCCCTGCCCCGACAAAACTTTCCCATCCTGTTTCGAGCAGCATGCCCTCGATGGGCCTGCCCGCTGGATTGGGCCGGTCCAGCACCCAGACCGTCTTGCCATGCTCGGCAGCGGCTTCCAGCATGTATCGCAATGTCGTGATGAATGTGTAGATCCGGCAACCCAGATCCTGAAGGTCGATCAGGATGACGTCGAATGTTTCCATCGATTCGGCCGTCGGCCGCCGGACTTCGCCATAGAGGCTGAAAACCGGAATATTGTGCACCGGGTCAAGAAAGTCCTCGGTTTCGATCATATTATCCTGCTTGTCACCGCGCAGACCATGTTGCGGACCAAAAGCGGCTGTAAGATTGATCCCTTCCAGGGTCGCCAGCACATCAAGTGAATGCGTCAAATCGCTGGTCACGGAAGCCGGATGCGCAAGCAACGCGACCCGCTTGCCTTCCAGCGGCCGCCTGATTTCGGTATCCTCAACGAGCCGGTCAATTCCAAATTTCATCAACGTTCCGCCGCCTCTATTTTCAGTTTAAAGCCATTCTGATGGTGAAAATCCGGCTTACCGTCGGGATGCGCCAAAGCCCAGAATGATTTCTCCCCATCCTGCATTTCGATGACCGCAGACAGGCCCGCATCAAGCTCATTCTCAATCCATATGTCCGGTAATGTAAAACCAGCTTCCAGACCAATATGCGTGTCACTGAAATCCAGAAATATTTCTGGCACTTGCGCCAGCGGGAGCGGAACCATTTTTTCCCGATAGCTGTCAAAGCCATAAGCCGCCCAGTTGCCCGAAGGCGAGAAGTTGAATTCGCAATAATGCTGTTTCCCCGGTTGCTTCAGGAACAGTTCAAAGCAGGTATTTTTCCACAAACCATCTGTGCGTTCCGGATGATCGAGACTGTCCGGCAGTTTGATTTGTTCAACCTTCCCGTCAACATGATATCTCAACCAAATCGTTCCAGTCTCGGTCATCGACCATTCGACCGTGATCTGGTCGATGGCAGATGCCGGAGTGAGTGGATGGCATTGCAAATTCAAACGCATATTGCGACTTTCGTTGTCCCCATGTAACGCACCAATCCATGACCAATTATCAATCTGACCTGCTGTGTCTACTGAATGATCGCGGCTATATCCACCAGTTAACCGATGCTGACGCATTGGATAGTCTTGCCACGAAAAGCATTATTCCCGGCTATATCGGATTTGATGCTACCGCCGATTCGCTCCACGTCGGCAATCTCGTGTCAATCATGTTGCTGCGCCGTCTGCAGCAGGCGGGACACAAGCCGATAGTTGTGATGGGCGGCGGCACGACCAAGGTTGGCGACCCGTCCGGCAAAGATGAAGTCCGTAAATTGCTCGATGATGAGCGGATCGAGGCCAATATTGCATCGATTCGTGCTTGTTTTGAACGCTTTTTGACCTTCGGCGACGGCCCAACCGATGCCATTCTCGTCAACAATGCCGAGTGGCTGGACAAGCTGGAATATATTCCCTTTTTACGGGAGGTCGGGCGCCATTTCACGATCAACCGGATGCTGACCTTTGACTCGGTCAAGCTGAGGCTGGAACGCGAACAACCGCTGACCTTTCTTGAATTCAACTATATGATTCTTCAGGCTTATGACTTTCTGGAACTGTCGCGCCAATATGGCTGCACATTGCAGCTCGGTGGTTCTGACCAATGGGGCAATATCGTCAATGGCATTGAACTCGGCCGCCGGATCGACGGCGCAGAGCTGTTTGGTATAACGACGCCGCTGATCACGAAATCCGATGGCGCAAAAATGGGCAAATCGGTCGATGGTGCCATCTGGCTGAACGCCGATCGACTAAGCCCATATGATTACTGGCAGTTTTGGCGAAACACCGATGACCGGGATGTTGGCAAATTCATGCGTTTGTTCACCGATCTGGATTTGGATGAAATTGCCCGCCTGGAATCGATGCAGGGATCCGAAATCAACGAAGCCAAAAAGATCCTGGCGAATGCTGCCACGCGCTTGGCCCATGGCGAGAAAGCGGCGCAAGAAGCTGCGGATACCGCCCAGCAAACTTTCGAACAAGGCGGTGCCGGTGGTGAATTGCCGGTCCATTTGGTTGGCTCGGATGAGATATCTATAATCGATGCCTTGGTTGGCATCGGCTTTTGTGCATCCAATGGGGAAGCAAAACGACTTGTCGCCGGTGGCGGTGCCCGCGTCGATGATGAACCCATCAAGGCCCCGGGTCATATGATTCCGATCACCGATCTGGATGTAAAAATTTCGGCAGGAAAAAAGAAGCACGGCCTGCTTCGCAAATCCTGAATCCTGCCTAAGGCCTGTCGTTTACCAGCGTTTACCTTTTCTTCTTGATCATGGGCTATTGTCGCACTGAACCATTTTACGGAGTTCGTGGGACATGACGAGTGCATCGCCTGAGACATCGCCAGATTCGCGCCGTGCGACGCGTTTCCCGGTCGATTTTGAAACCATTTGCGAATTTCATCCTGATCAGGAAATCCGGACAAGAATTGCCAATATTTCCGCCAATGGCATGATGCTGACCGATCCGATCGACATGGCAAAGGGAGACCGGTTAATCGTTCGCTTGCCAGTAGCCGGGCGCATCGAAGCCTATCTGGTCTGGTCCCATCAGGGACGCCACGGCTTTAAGTTCGAACGTGTGATTAGAGAGCCGGATTTCGTCGCAATGCTGGACAAGATCAACAGCCTCTAGGCGCTATCCGCTGCGCAACAGACTAACACCCCAATCACGCTCGAACAGGTAGAGCGCTATCCGCGCGGCCTGCCCTCTTTTGCTATCCAGTCCGCCATCGCGGTCGAGTAACAGCCGGGCATCATCCGTAGCCGCCCCGATCAGTTCGTTGACCTGCGCTGGCGTGGCGACACGAAAGCCTGCATCGCCCGATTGCCGCGTACCCAATAATTCCCCTGCCCCGCGCAAACGAAGATCTTCTTCGGCAATCCGAAAACCGTCATTTGTCTCGCGCATCAGCGTAAGTCGAGCGCGCGCCGTTTCGCTCAGCGTTTCGCCGCGAATCAACAGGCAGTTGGATTTGACGCTGCCCCGGCCTACGCGCCCGCGGAGCTGATGCAATTGGGCGAGACCGAAACGATCCGCAGCTTCAATGATCATCAGGCTGGCATTTGGCACATCGACCCCAACTTCGATGACCGTGGTGGCGACAAGGACCTTGATTTCATCGCGCTGAAAACGACCCATAACCAGGTCTTTTTCGGGTCCCTTCATCCGGCCATGCACCAAACCGACCTGGTCACCAAATCTTGCCTTCAGGCCGGCAGCCCGGTCTTCCGCCGCCGCGAGATCGCTTTTTTCGCTTTCTTCGATCAACGGACAAACCCAGTAAGCTTGGCCGCCCCCAGCGATATGCCTAGCCAGGCCATCAACCACATCCGGCAAACGACCATCAGAAATCACGCTGGTATCGATGGCTTGCCGCCCCGGAGGGAGCTCATCGATACGCGAGACATCCATTTCACCATATTGGCTGAGCGTCAGCGTTCGCGGTATCGGCGTAGCGGTCATCGCCAGCAGATGCGGTGTCCGTTCGGCCTTCTGGGTGAGCAGAAGGCGTTGGGAAACACCGAATTTATGCTGCTCGTCAATGATCGCAATGGCGAGGTTTTTATATTGAACGTGCTCCTGAAAAATCGCGTGGGTTCCGATCAATATATTGATTGACCCGTCCATCAGTCCCATCAGCGTCGCTTCTCGTATCTTGCCCTTGTCGCGCCCGGTCAAAATCGCGAGATTGACCGGAAGGCCCGCCAGCAGTTTCTGCAGACTTTCAAAATGCTGGCGCGCCAGAATTTCGGTCGGCGCCAGAAAGGCACCCTGATATCCCGCTTCCACCGCCGATAGCAGCGCCATCAGGGCTACCAGCGTCTTCCCCGAACCGACATCGCCCTGAAGCAGCCGCAGCATCGGAGCGCTTTGCGCAAGATCACCCTCTATCTCGGCAATGCAGCGCTTCTGCGCGTTGGTCAGTTCAAACGGCAGCTTCATCTGGTCGCGAAGCCTGCCGTCACCTTGAATGGGAATCCCCTTCTTGCTTCGGTTGCTGGCGCGGACCAGCATGAAGGCCAGCTGGTTGGCAAACACCTCGTCATAGGCAAGCCGGTCACTGGCATCCGCGCTTTCGGTGCTGTGAAGCGCGAAGATATGATGCTTCCAACTCATCCAGTTTTTCGCAGCGAGCTGGCTTGGTTCGATCCATTCCGGCAGTTCCGGAGCAAGCGCAAGTGACTGTTCGATCAATTGCCGCATGCGTACATTACCGAGCCCGTCGGCCAATGGGTAAATCGGTTCCAATAGCGCGATGGCCCCGGCCTGCCCCGGCTCCAGTACCTGGTCTGGATGAACCATCTGCAGTTCGTCACCGTAACGCTCGAGCTTGCCGGAAATGACCTTGGGCTCCCCGAGCGGCAGCAATTTCTTGGGCCAACCCGGATTGCGCCCGAAAAAAGTCAGGCTGATATAATTGCCCACCTTGTCGGTCGCATGGACCCGCAGGGGACTGCGCGGTCCGCCGGTGCGATAGTCAACCGGAGTGACCTCAACGATGATTGTCTCGCCAACATCGATTTCATCCAGTTCCTCGACGCGTTTCCGGTGCATCCAGTAACTGGGCTGATGATACAGCAAATCCTTGACCCGAGTCAGCCGCAGCTTCTCGAGTGGCTTGGCCAGCACCTTGCCGACGCCCTTGAGCGACTGGGTTTCGCCAAATAATGGATTGAGTATCTCGGGCCGCATGTCTATCCGCCTTTATACCCTCGCTGGCCCAATATGCCAGCCAAGTTGGAGTAGCAAATATGGATCGCGAAACAAGGCTGAAACGGCTGCAATTTCGCGCTTGGCATCGCGGTACCCGCGAAGCCGATTTTTTGATTGGTGGTTTTTTTGATCGCTACAGTCAGGACTGGTCAGAGCAAGAGATGGACTGGTTCGAAAAGCTGCTCGTCGAAGATGATGTGGATGTGATGGCCTGGGCGATTGGCACCTTGCCCGTTCCCCAAGAGTTTGGCGGCCCGCAAATGGACGCCATGCAGCTGCTCGACTATATCGATGCAACGAATTGACATTCGTGTCCTTTATCCAAAAGCGATTGTAAGTGTCTTATCTAGATAGATTATTATCCTCCGAAAAAGGTATGACGCTGGCCGGTGTGCCCGCTGGCTATCGCCCGCTTTTCCTGTCGGAAATTGCGGTCAAGTCAGGGCGGCGCACGATGTTTGTCGCCACCGATGACGCAGCGATGAGTGCGGTTGTGGAAGCCGCCCGGTTTTTTGAACCAGGCTTGGAGATCATTGAATTTCCTGCTTGGGACTGCCTGCCCTATGACCGGGCATCCCCCGCGCTGCACACCACTTCGGACCGGCTTGCCGCGCTGGCCAAGCTGGCGCTCCCCTTCACAGGCCCACAGCTGGTGGTCACGACTGTCAACGCGGTAACCCAACGGGTGCTGGCACCATCGCGAATCAAGGAATTTGTCACCCGCCTCGCGCCCGGGACGGTTGTCGAACAGGAAAAGCTGATCTCTTTCCTTTATGCCAACGGCTTCGTGCGCGTGGATACCGTGGCCGACAGCGGCGAATTTGCAGCCCGTGGTGGCTTGATCGATCTGTTTCCACCCGGTGCCGAGCTACCAATCCGAATCGACCTTTTTGGCGACGAAGTAGAGACTTTGCGCCAGTTCGACCCTGCCGACCAGCGCACGGTTGGCAATATCGACGGTCTTGATCTGCTTCCGGTATCGGAGTTTCTGCTGGATGCCGACAGCATAACCCGCTTCCGCACCCGCTATCGTGATCTATTTGGCGCCGTTTCGACGAGCGATGCATTATATCAATCGATCTCGGAAGGGCGCAGACTGGCAGGGATGGAGCATTGGCTGCCGCTGCTCGAAGAGCGGCTGGCTACTATTTTCGATTATCTCGAAGATGATTGCATGATTTTGCGGGATGCGGCTGGTTCAGCCGCAACGGAAGCCCAATTTGCAGCCATTGCGGACTATCACAAGAACCGGGTTGAAGCCGACAAGGCCAATTTGTCGAGCTACCGTCCGCTACCGCCCGAAATGCTTTATCTGACGCGGGATGAATGGCGGTCGCACGAGAATGACGCGCCCATCCATGTTCTGAGCGAATTTGACGAACCAGAATCCGACGCCGTCATGTCAATGTCGGTGTCGTCGCCCCGCGATTTTTCTCCGGAGCGGGCGCGCAACGAGAATATTTATCAGGCATTGGGCGCCCATCTCAACAGTCTGGCAAAGTCCGGCACCACTGCCATAGTCGCAAGCTATAGCAAGGGGTCGCGCGCGCGCATATTTGATCTGCTCAAAGACCATGACGTAAAGACGGCAGTGCTCTGTGATGACTGGGATTCCTGCCTCTCCGCCAGCCCCGGGGTCGCCCTGACAATATTGCCGGTCGCGTCGGGCTTTCGGACAGACAGTCTGTCTCTACTCACCGAACAGGATATTTTCGGAGACCGCCTGGTCCGCAAATCCAAGCGCCGCAAAAGCAGCGATGCCTTTATCGAAGAACTGTCAGCGCTCAGTCAGGGCGATCTGGTTGTCCATCTCGAGCATGGCGTCGGCCTGTATGAAGGCATCGTTTCCATTCCGGTCGGCACCAGCCCGCATGATTGTGTCCATCTCAAATATGCCGGTGGCGACAAGCTTTATGTTCCGGTCGAGAATATTGACGTTCTCAGCCGCTATGGCGAAGGCGGCGAGAGTGTTGTGCTCGACCGTCTCGGCGGAGAAGGCTGGCAACGGCGCAAATCGAAACTGAAGGAACGCATCCGGGCAATTGCCCATGAGTTGCTGAGAACCGCTGCCGCACGTGCTTTGCAACCGGCGACGCCTGCCCGCGTTGAAGCCACCGAAATGGCCGGTTTCGTGGATCGTTTCCCCTATCAGGAAACCGATGATCAGCAGCAGGCGATCGAGGAAGTGCTCGCCGACATGGCTTCGGGCAAGGCGATGGACCGTCTGGTCTGTGGTGATGTTGGCTTTGGCAAGACAGAGGTCGCGATGCGCGCCGCTTTTGCCGCTGCAATGGCCGGGATGCAGGTCGCCATAATCGCACCGACGACCCTGCTCGCCCGTCAGCATTTCAACAATTTCGAAGAGCGTTTTCGGCCCTTCCCGATTAAAATCGGGCGGCTATCCCGTCTGGTTCCGGCCGCAGAGGCCAAAAAAACCAAGGAAGACCTGACCGGCGGCGAAGTCGACATTGTCATCGGCACCCATGCCCTGCTCGCCAAATCCATCGAATTTCAGCGGCTCGGCCTGATCATTATCGATGAAGAGCAACGTTTTGGCGTGACTCACAAGGAACGCCTCAAGGCCATGAAGGCCGATGTCCATGTGTTGACCCTCACCGCCACGCCTATTCCCCGCACATTGCAGATGGCGATGACCGGCATGCGCGAACTATCCGTCATCCAGACCCCGCCCGTCGACCGGCTGGCCGTGCGCACCTACGTCATGCCTTGGGATCCCATCCCGCTGCGCGAGGCGCTGCTGCGTGAACATTATCGCGGCGGCCAGTCGTTCATTGTCGTCCCGCGCATAGCCGACCTTCCCGACATCGAGGATTTTCTCAAGAAACATGCGCCCGAATTGACATATGTCGTCGCGCATGGACAAATGGCCCCAGCGACCGTGGAAGAGCGGATGTCCGCCTTTTATGACCGAAAATATGATGTTCTGCTTTCGACCACGATTGTTGAAAGCGGCCTGGATATTCCCAGCGCCAACACGCTGATCATTCACCGCGCCGACCGCTTCGGCCTCGCCCAGCTCTATCAGCTCAGAGGCCGTGTCGGACGTTCCAAAACGCGCGCATATGCCTATATGGTCACGCCTAAGGACCGGATCATCACCGAAAAGGCAGAGAAAAGGCTGAAAATTCTGGGCGATCTTGATAGCTTGGGTGCCGGTTTTGAACTCGCCAGCCATGATCTCGATATTCGCGGTGCCGGCAACTTGCTGGGGGACGAACAATCGGGACATATCAAGGAAGTCGGCTTCGAACTCTACCAATCGATGCTGGAAGACGCGATCCTCGAAGCGAAGGCCAAAGGCTCTGGCTTGCCAGCCCGAACCGACAGTTTCTCCCCCCAGATCACGGTCGATGCTCCGATCTTGATACCGGAAGCCTATGTGCCTGACCTTTCCCTCCGAATGGGCCTTTATCGCCGCATGAACGGCCTCAAAACGCTGCCGGAGATCGAATCCTTTGCTGCGGAAATGATTGACCGCTTCGGAGACCTGCCGATCCAGACGGACAATCTGCTCAAGCTCATGCATATCAAGATGAATTGCGTGAACGCACAGATAGCGAAAATCGAAATGGGACCGCGCGGCGCATTGGTCACCTTCCACAACGACCGTTTCCCCAATGTTCAGGGTCTGCTCGACTATGTCGATCGCCTCAAGGGAACCGCCAAAATTCGGCCCGACAATAAATTGTTCATCGAGCGGAAATGGCGCGATCCCAAGTCGCGCCTGCATGGCCTGACCCAATTGACCACGGGACTATCGAAACTCGCACAACGCGTTTCTGCCTAGTTGCTGCGCAAGGCGAAAGCTTCAAATTCGTCTGGCGAAAGCGGTCCGGAACGCAGGAAGCCCTGGAAATATTCGCAGCCTTGGTCCGCAAGAGTCTTGAGTTGAGCTTCGGTTTCGACCCCTTCGGCGATCACGCTGAGGTGCAGGCTATGGGCCATGTCGATAATTGACCGAACCACAACCTGATCTTTTGCCGAGCCGCTAATGTCGCCGGTCAGGCCGCTGTCGATCTTCAAATAGTCGACCGGCAGCTCCTTGAGATAAGACAGGCTGCTGTACCCGGTACCGAAATCATCAATCGCTATGCAAATGCCCGCCCTCCGCAATCGGTGCAATTTGTTCGCGGAAGTCGCCAAATTGCCGATTAATTCGGATTCTGTGATTTCGAGAGTCAGATGGCGCGGTTCGAAACCGGCAGTGGCGACCTGCCTCAGCATATCATCGACAAATCCGGTCGCCGCCAAATCACCTGCCGTGACATTGATTGAAAGCCGCACGAAACCAAGACTTGTTGGCCAGCTGGCGGCCAGTGTTAACGCCTGCTTGTGAATTTGAGTCGAAAGAGACTCCATCACTCCGGCCCGCTCAGCGACAGCGAACAAGGTTGAAGCGCCCAACAGCCCATATTCGGGATGCTCCCATCGTGCCAAGGCTTCAGCGCCGACAAGTTGCCCCGTATCGATTCTTATCTGCGGTTGAAAGGCGATGACAATTTCGCCGCGGCCCATTGCCCCTGCCAGTTGATCCTCCAGCACCTCTTCCAGATGCACGTCAGCTTCCGAAACATTGCTGAAATTGATCGGCAGAGCATCCGCTGCGGTCGCTTCCGCAAGCGCCAGAACCGCTTTTCTGATCAACGTCTTTTCGCTGGAATCGCTATTCCCGATCGCAACCCCGGCCCGCGCGACTGGATTGATCGGCCGACCCTCCAGCTTCAGGTCCTCAAAGATGCTGCCGATCAAATCATTGGTAAAATCCGAAATCTCGCTATTCTGAATATTGGCGAGCGCGATCAGAAAATTCTGGCCATCCAGACGCGCAACCAGATGCGGACCAACATATTGGCGCTGCGTATGATCCATCAGCCTGTGTCCGACAATCCGCAGCAGTTGATCCCCCGCGCTGCGTCCGAAAGCGGCGTTGATCATCCGGAAGTTTTTGATACCGATCGCGATCAGTGTCAATTGGCTTCCCTGCTCCAACTTCTGTCGAATCCAAGTGCGGGCCGCTGCCGTATTACGCAACCCGGAAAGCAGATCCCGCCCGGTCCAGTCATCCACGTCCTCGTTGTTCGCGAGATATTCAATCCTGCCAATGATCCGGCCATCTGCTTCGTGCAAGTGATGGATCACCGGGCGGCCATTGAACTGGTGCGGCACCGCTGCCTGTCTGGCGCCATCGCGCAGACGTCCCATGGCCCCTCGCACGCGCTTCTGTTCTTTGCGTGATAGGGCGCGGTAGATTCCGGTCACAGGATATTTGCTAAAATCAATCTCTCCGGCCGCTGCCAACAGGCTATCGCTGATCCAATATTCGTTGACCGAACCCAAGGTCATCGACCATTGTAAATCCGCAAATGTCAGCAATGACTGCTCATGGCTCGCGCGTTCGGCGCCGCCTCGAAAATTTTCGACATAGCGATAGGCATATTTGATCGACTGGGCGAGATCCGCGCAAGAATCGGCAAAATCCAGATAGTGGGTTGCACCAGAATCAAAGCATTTCCCAATAATTCCATTGCTTTTGCTGCTATTGACCAACGCCAATATCGCAATCCCGCCTTCGGTTGCGGTCCGTGACAGCTCGGCAATCGCCTTCAAGCCTTTATTTTCGGTTCGGCGGACATCGATCACCGCGATCATAGCGCCGGCTGAAAAAAACCGGGCCCTCAAATTATCCAATCTGCGGGCGGAATGGACCCGCCAGCCAAAAGACGCAATTTCTGCGGCCAGAGGATCACGCTCGTGGAACGAAAGCAGGAACAGGTTCCTGAATTCAACCGGATGCGCAGTGGGGATGGATGATATTTGGACTTGAAAACTCCTCAATTTGTCTCGCCGCAACGCCGATTTTCCAGCGAGCGACTATCTTTTTCCGTAGCATGAAAACCTTTATAGGGCGTTGCCTGCCTATCCGGAAAACGCTAGCTCTATCCCATTGGATCAACATGAGGCGGCTAATGCAAGACGGTTTCGGACGCAAAATTGATTACCTGCGGATTTCGGTCACGGACCGATGCAATTTCCGCTGCCAATATTGCATGTCCGAGAAGATGACCTTCATGCCGAAGTCAGAGCTGCTGACACTGGAAGAGATCACCCTGATCGCCGAACGGTTCATCGGCCACGGCATCCGTAAAATCCGGCTTACCGGCGGCGAACCGCTGGTCAGACGGGATATGAAAGACGTTATCCAGCGCCTGGGCAGAAAAGTGGCATCCGGCGAACTGGAAGAATTGACGCTGACCACCAACGGGTCATTGCTGACCGAATATGCTGACCATCTCGCAACCCATGGCATGCGGAGGATCAATGTCAGCATGGATACGCTCGACCCCGACCGCTTTTCTGAAATCACCCGCGGTGCCGATGTTAACGTCGTATTGGCTGGCATAGAGGCAGCCCAGTCGGCGGGTATCCAGGTCAAGATCAACATGGTCGCGCTGCGAGATTTCAACGAAGCTGATCTGCTGCCGATGGCCGAATATTGCGCGGAACACGGCCATGATCTGACGATTATCGAGACCATGCCGATGGGAGATGTCGGTGCGGATCGCAAACTCGCCCATATTTCCGCCGATGAATTTATGACGCCCTTGAGTGATCATTACTCAATCACCCCAATTCCCCATCGCAGCTCCGGTCCGGCGCGCTATGTGTCAGTCGAACCGCTAGGCCTGCGCCTGGGCATGATCACGCCGCTGAGCAATAATTTCTGCGATGACTGCAACCGGTTGCGGCTCACCACCGATGGCAAGATATTCATGTGCCTCGGTCACAGTACGCATGTCGACTTGCGCGCCGCGGTTCGCAAGGATGGCATCCCTGCCGTTGACCAACTGCTTCAACAGGCCCTAAAGCTCAAACCGCGGCGCCATGATTTCAATGCCCAGCTCGATGGGTCCGCAGAGATATTGGAGCGTCACATGAACGTCACGGGCGGATGAACAAGAAGAAATGGGCACTGATCGTGTCGCCTACGCAGCCAGCGCAGGAAGCCGCCGAAAAGCTGAAGCCAATGATCGACTGGGTCCCGCCCGAAGAGGCCGATCAGGCCGTTGTTCTGGGCGGCGACGGATTCATGCTGCAAACATTGCACCAGATGCTCAATCGCCGAAAGATCATGCCGGTCTATGGCATGAACCTGGGTACGGTCGGTTTCCTGATGAACAATTGGCATCTGGAAGACCTGAGCGAGCGCCTGACCAATGCCCGGGCGTTCAAGGTCAAACCCCTGAAGATGGAAGTAGAGACCATTTCCGGGGCCAGCTTCACCCTGCCCGCGATCAACGAAGTGTCGCTGCTGCGGGAAACCCGGCAGACGGCGAAGCTCGAGATCGAGATCAATGGCCGGGTGATGATGGAGGAACTGGTCTGCGACGGCGTGCTGATCGCCACGCCGGCTGGCTCCACCGCCTATAATCTTTCCGCCAATGGCCCGATATTGCCGCTGACCTGTAATCTCCTGGCGCTGACCCCGATCAGCCCGTTCCGGCCGCGACGCTGGAAAGGGGCGATCCTGCCGGACAAGATGGAAATCAGCATCCGCGTGCTCAACCCCGAAAAACGGCCAGTCAGCGCCGTTGGCGACCAGCAGGAAGTCCGCGATGTCAGCCGCGTCAAAGTGGCCATCGACCGCAGCCAGTCGCTGACCATGCTGTTCGATCCGGAACATGCGCTCGATGATCGCATCGCCATGGAACAATTTGTCGTTTGATGGCTTGCGGGACGCAAATGACATTGTTATAGGCGCGCTTCACCAACAAAGGCTCGATCCAGAATCGAGCTTGTTCCCCGATAGCTCAGCGGTAGAGCGTTCGACTGTTAATCGAAATGTCGTAGGTTCGAATCCTACTCGGGGAGCCATTTTTCATGGCTCTATTTTTCACAAAATCAGTGCTTTTGCATGGCCTGGAAAATTGACACAAAGCTGCGCGGATTTCTGGTGGAAAATTTCTGTTCAGATAGACCTCCCTTTTCCTGATAAATTTTACAATCCTGACAGGGTTACAAGATCGATTCCGTTCGCTCCATAGCGCGCGACGACAGGCAGTTTTGCCGCCCGAACGACGCTCTGGAATCATTCCGGGCACAGGAAAATCTATCACGCTTTGGTCATTGTAGGACTGCGAGGCTTCGGCCAATGGACATGGACGGACCGAACTAGAAACGGGTTTTGATAATTTTCGGGACGGTCAGCATAGTTCTATTGGGTGCATTTGGTAAACTATCACCGGAATTCGGAATCCGATCAGTAGACCGCATTGTTCATCGCAAACAAAAGAAATCAGAGGACAATTAATCGCCCTCTGATTCCCCCTCAATCTATTTCGCGGTACTACCTATCTGATACTTCCAGCAATTCCGAAAGATCGAGTTTTTCCGTCATTGCAGACATTTTTTCGTTTGGCCCGATAGTCCACCCTCGTCTAATCCAACATTTCCCTTCGCCCGCATCGGCAGCCAAGGGAATCCCAGCCTCGCCAGGGTGAACAAGCGATTTCGCAATCAGAGCAACATTCACCCGACTGCAGCATTTGTCAGGTTGGTTGGATTGGAATTGAACAGTGTCGCCAGCAAAATGTCTGTGCAACTGTCTGTCTAGTGATTTACTGCCGTCCGCGAACACAAATTCGCATACCCCTGACAAATATATCTGGGCATCTCTCGGTGTATTATTTTCTACATAAACAGTTGCCTGCTCGCTCTCTCTCTCATTCAACGAATTCCGTAATTCATCAAACAATTCTTTATTGTCAGCCATGTTCTTTCTCCTCATTCATCTGCAAAACATTGTGCCGTTAACGTGTGTTTCCCGGCCAGAAGTCGATTGAATTTTTGCAAATTCCTTCATTTAGCTTTTCCTGTTTTTTTGTTTGCGAGATCAAGCTTACATCTAAAGTTAACTAGAACTCGTGACGCCCATCACGCGCGCCCAAGGCGATCGGAAATCGAAAAAGAGTCAGACTCACAATGACTTGCCGAACTTAAGAGGATAGATGGTTGTGCATCGACGAGGGAGCAGATCGACGAGCGGGCGGGATTGCGAACTGAAATACAGCGTCGCTTTTGCACGGTAATCTAGACTAAACGCTGATCATGGCTGCCTGCGACATACCCGTTGATCGATTTGAAAGCTCGGAGCTGCTCCATATGTACAGGCAGAGCCATTTTTGTCGCTATGCGTCAAAGTTAGGGTCCAATCTCCGAGACCGTTGCATTGAGGATAATGCATCACCGAGAACGGGTCATAATTAGTGACCGGTCGCCATTTTTCGTCTTCAAAACACGCACCGGCTTCGGGTCGAGTATGCTCGTGCCGCGCCCCAATCACATGGCCCAGTTCGTGCCGTAATATCCCGGTTAGGGTTAGACCGGGGCCTTCATTTGCGTAACTAAGCGCGCTTTTGTCGATTAGGACGTTTTGAGAGACTCGAGGATAACTTGGAAAAAACGCTCGTGCCAAATATTGACCATTTACTTCAACAGGGCGCACATCGAATACTACTCGCTGATTGTTCTGATGGCAGTTGTGGTCTTCCGCAACATTGTGGACAATTTTGATGTCCGCAGATTGTTCCCAAACGGAGCTGGCGTCCTCCATTGCACGTACAACCCGAGTATGGTCGGCGCCGAATGAGTTCGAGACGCAGTAAGAAATGAACTTTTTCTGGGTGCTGTTCCAAATATCGTCGTATCCTCGATACCGAGCGACAATGAATTTCACATTTTCACCGGATTGTGGAACAAGGCCTCGCAGATAAAATTCCAACAATCTGGCATCATCCGGAATATGAACGTCTCCATTCACTATGTACCCACCATCTTCAAACGGTTCTTTGTAAACGGTTTTCTTCCATTCCTCGAAGTCGTTGATGAGGACAACTTCGCGGGATTTCTGTTGAGCGTTGATTTCTGATAATGAAAATGCCGTACGAAATTCCTGCAAGAATTTATCGTTGAGCAAATTATCTTTTGCTGCGGCGCTCGCAGATGCGCAAACTGCAATTCCTAGTGAAGCAACTAGCATTTTCTTTTTCATAGCATATCTCCCAATGATACTGAGTGAAATGCTTATCGCCAATTCGAACCTTCTGAGCGTGACGGTCATCACGGTCATGCCTATCCGTTCCACTTTCCTTAATGCGATCTATGACAAGTCCTGACCAAACTCTTGATCTTGAAAATTGGGGGATATTGAACCGGTCACCGATATACGATCTCTTAGCCGCCCAATCAGGCGGCCTTGGACAGCGCGACCTGATTGCGACCATTTTGCTTGGCATGATAGAGCGCCTTGTCCGCCCGATCCATCGCATCAGCCAGAGAATCGGCTTCGGTCAATATCGCCAATCCGAAACTCGCGGTCACCTTCTGATTCGAACCCAGTTCGGGATGGGCAAGGAATCGCAGCGAATCGCAGATATGCTGGGCCAGAAATTGCGCCGTCTCGACGGGTATCCAATGGGTCAATATGGCAAATTCCTCGCCGCCGGTGCGCGCCACCTGACCATATTCCTGACACAGGCCCGACACAGTTTTTGCTATTCTTTGCAGAACCTTGTCGCCCGCCGCATGACCATATTGGTCGTTGACCTGCTTGAAATGGTCGATGTCGAAAAGGATGATGGATCGTATATATATCGCATCCTGAGCATGGTCCGGACGCGTTTTGAACAGCGCTTTCAGGCCCCGTCGGTTCAACAGGCCGGTCAACGGATCCCGATTGGACTGGCCGTAAAAGTGCAAAACCATATCGTGCCCGGCGGCGAATAACAGCACCACCGCCAGCGCCAGCGCACAGATGCCGTTGGTAAACTGGAATATCCAGGCATAGGTTGATTGCGCATAGCTTTGCTCGGTCAGCGTCAGGCCGAGCAGGAAATAGACAATCATGACACGGATAACGAACGTGGCGGCAACGGTGGCGATCACCCCGAACAGGGCCCCGTCGATCAACCTGTCTCCTGCCTTCCACAAGGGCGGCAGCGACAAAGCGAGCAGCAGGCCGGCGACGACATTGACCAGCACCGATCGCATGGAAATATCCGGGGCGACAAAGGTCAGCCAGGCGAAGGCGGCGCTGGCGAATATCAGGATCAGCCCGACCAGTATATTCGGGAAAACCGCATCGCATCTGACATGGATCGCCTTGGCAATCGTCAGACAGAATATCCAGAACAGGCCGGTCGAAGCAAAGACAACGGCAATATTGGTCGTCGCGCTCCGCGTGCTGTCGATCACATAGGCCGCCATAGCGGCCGAGAATCCGAGCGCGATCCATCCGGAAAATCCGTGACGCCTATTGGAAAAATACAGGAGGCCGAAGACCAGTGCAAATATCGCCAATATTATGACTGTTTGAATATGAAAGCCGGAATTTTCGGACATAGGTCCATCAATAGCAGGGATGGTAAAATTAAAGGTTAACCGGAACTCTTCGGCGCGATATCAATACTATAGGGTTACTACTTAGCGAAACGCACCGAAAATCGTTCAGATTGGGCCATGGATCAGTGGCACTGGCATCCAATAGAATCGCACAAAGCCGCGAAGAGGCAAAGCAATTGCGCGCTGTCCCCCAGACTTAGTGCTTTTAGTCTTCGCGCCTTCATGTCTTCGGGCAAGACGGGCCATAGGCAGTGCATATGACAGCAGCAGCGCGTGGTAAATGGCAGCGGCTTATCAGTTTCGGTCAGGGAATTAGTGCCCTGTCACCGCGATTCTGTCACCGCGATTCCCTAGGGTCAATGCTCTGCTTTTGGCTGGAGCAGGCGCGCCGGGGCCGGAAAACGTAGCGACGGGGCGGCGGGCGCGAGACAGAACATGATGCGGCATCGTGGCTTCGTGTGAGTCCTGCCATTTCTTTGCCGCGCCGAAAACTTTACAGAAATGACCAGTTTTATTTTCCGTGACTTTTGCCCAGAAGCCTTAGATTTCCTGAATTTTCGGTCCAGCAGCCGGGCGGCGAGTGTGACCTTTCGGAACGACCGCAATCCAGTCCGTTTATTCATGCGGGCGCACGGCAGGGCGTCATCATATCCAGATTGTCAAAGAGCCTGTCCTGCGCTTGGCGAGGGGCCAGTGAAGAGGATAAGCGGTGGGGGTGGGTGTAGGAAAGCGGTTTATGGCGTGAGCTGGAAGGTTTTTTCCCTTGCCATTGGGGTTCGATCCCGGCGATTGCCACACTGGGTCCTGTGATACGGGATATCCGGTATAAGGATGCGGAGACGACGAGCCTTAAACCAAATTTGTTCGGCTCTGGCAAATGATCAGCCCTTGGCAAAACGGACAGAGGATCGAAGAAATTGGAGAATGGCGCATGTGTCACCGTAATCCGTAATTCACCGTAGTTCCATTGCTACTCCTTACATGACAAGATGATGGCTACTTAAATTACGCAACCTCACCGTAATTTAATTGCTGCGGCACCGCAATTGCGGGGGATTGTGATCAATCTCAAAGCAAGGCAGTATTTTAAAGCAGGGAGATTTATATGTATCGGCGTTTCTTGGTTGCCGTGTTCCTCCTCAGCCTTCCATCGAACGTCTCTGCCCAGATTGATCCTGATATGCTGGCCAGGGCTGGGCGAGGAGATGTTGCAGCGCAAAACAATCTTGGCCGAATGTATGACCTTGGCGATGGTGTCCCCAAAAACGATGTAGAAGCCGTCAAATGGTATAGGCTAGCTGCCGCGCAAGGGGCTGCCGAAGCCCAATTCAACCTTGGTCTCAAGTATGCCGAAGGCGGAGGTGTGCCTAAAAGCTCCAGCGAGGCTGCGAAATGGTATCGGCTTGCCGCAGTGCAAGGACTTGCGGGCGCTCAATACAGCCTTGGCGTCCTGTATGCTCAAGGAGAGGGTGTGCCTAAGAATGACGATGAGGCGGTCGAGTGGTTTCGGCTAGCTGCAGCGCAAGGGAATTTCTATGCCCAATATAATCTCGGTTTTATGTTTAATAAAGGCAGGGGTGTCCCCCAAAACAATATCGAGGCGGTGAAATGGTTCCGGTTAGCGGCAGCACAAGGCTATGCCCAGGCCCAACACAGCCTGGGGGTCAGGTATGAGCAAGGCGAGGGTGTGCCAAAAGCTCCACCGAAGCCATCAAATGGTATCGACTAGCTGCAGCGCAAGGGAATGCCGCGTCCCAATACGGGCTCGGCGTTGCGTACTACAAAGGCGAGGGCGTATCTAAAAATGACAGTGAGGCGGTCAAATGGTTTCGGCTAGCTGCGAGCCAAGGATATACCGAAGCTGAATTTTACCTCGGCATTTTATATCGCCAAGGCGAGGGTGTACCAACAAATCACATCGAAGCGATGAAATGGTTTCGACTGGTTGCCAAGCGCGGGGGTGCGGATGGCCAATTCTTTCTCGGGGTTATGTATCTCCAAGGTGCGGGTGTACCGACAAATTACGTTAAAGCCCATGCATGGTGGTCTATGGCGGCAGCTAACGGGAATGAAGAAGCCTCAAATCTAAGAGAACTTGTTGCAAAGGGAATGACCCCGCAACAAATTGCCGAAGCGCAAGCCTACGCCGCGCGCTGCGTTGAGAACGATTACGAGGGTTGTGATTGAGACAAACAACATCAAATTACGGTGAAATTAAAATACTAAAACTACGTCGACAGCCCACCAACTCAACCCCACAAAATCCTTACCGCCACATAGAGGATCAGCAACGCCGTCAGCCGTCTGATCCATATCTCTGGCAAGGCCTTGCTGGCCAGTAGGCTGCCTACCTGCCCGCCGAGCAGCACACCAAGGAACAAGGGCCAGTAGGCGATGACCGCCTCTGCGCCGCTGCTCAAGCCAGATTTCATCAACTGCCCGGCCAGACCGGCGATTGAATTGACCAGGATGAACACACTGGCGGTCGCAGCGATCCGGCGGCTGTCGGACCAGCGGGTGAGCAGCAGGATCGGGGCGAGGAAAATGCCGCCGCCGATGCCGACCATGCCGGACAGGAAGCCGATGGCGGTGCCAATGGCGGGGGCGAACAGCCGGTGGCTGGTCCATCGCCGGTTGTGGGGCTCCCCGGCCCCTGCCCGCTTGATAAATGGCTCGATGATCAGCAGAACGCCCGCTGCCGCCAGCGACAGGCCGAGCAGCAGCATGAAGCTCTGCTGTTCCAGCATCATCCACCCGCCGAGCCAGGCCGCCGGCACCGACAGCAGCAGGATCGGCCAGATTTTCGGCCAGTCGATCAGGCCGCGAGACTGAAAGCGGATGGTACCGCCGGTCACGACGATGATATTGCACAATAAAGCAATGACCGGCAGCGCCCGATAATCGAGGTCAGCCAGCGCCAGCAGCGCGATATAGGTCGACCCACCGCCGAACCCGACGCTGGCATAGAGCGCCGCGGTCAATGCAAATAACAGCGCCAGACCGAATATGCCGAACGCCATGTCAGTTGCCGCCGCGCTGCTGGCGATTCAAATCAGAACTTGCCGTGGCAATGCTTATACTTGCGTCCCGACCCACAGGGGCATGGCGCGTTGCGGCTGACCTTGCTGCCATCGAACGGATCTCCCGGATTATCCAGCTGTCCCGATTGCCGTGGCGGCAAGGCTGTCGAAACCGTGCCCAATGTGCCACCGTCGATATCATTGCTGTTATCTTCGCCGGTCAGCGGATCGATATGGGTGGTCAGGAAGTCCGGCAAGTCCGGCAAGTCCGGTACGACAAGTTCTTCCGGCTGGTCGAACTGGCTCATCGCGATGGTCTTGGTCACGCCTTCGCGAATGATTTCCAGCATCCGCTCGAACAGGCCGAATGCTTCCTGCTTATATTCGTCGAGCGGCTTTTTCTGGGCATAGGCGCGCAGGAAAACAACCTGACGCAGCGCATCCAGCGTCGCGAGATGTTCCTTCCAGTGATGGTCGAGCAATTCGAGCAGGATCGATTTTTCGATCTGCGCCCAGACGCCCGGGCTGCCGGCTTCGACCGCTGCCATTTTGGCTGTGAAATCGGCATCGGCCATATCGGAGATACGGGTTTCGATGATTTCCGGTTCGAGCGCATCTTCCTGCATCCAGCCGTCAAAATCGGGCTCGAGGTTGAGTACGTCCTTGACCCGGGTTTTCAGGCCCTCGATATCCCATTGCTCGGGATAGCTGCCCGGCGGGCAGGCATCGGCGACCATGGCGTTGACGGTTTCATGCCGCATGTCCTCAACCACGTCACCGACGGTCTCGGCATCCATGATTTCAGAGCGCTGCTCGTAGATCACCTTGCGCTGGTCGTTCATCACATCATCATATTCGACGACCTGCTTGCGCGCTTCATAATTGCGCGCCTCGACCTTTTTCTGTGCGGTTTCAATGGCTTTCGATAACCATTTGCCACCGATTGCTTCGCCATCCTCGAGATTTTTGTTCATCATCTTGGCGAACATCGTTTCGGTGCCAAAGATACGCAGCAGATCGTCTTCGAGGCAGAGATAGAAGCGGCTCAGGCCAGGATCGCCCTGACGACCGGAACGGCCGCGCAGCTGGTTATCGATCCGGCGGCTTTCATGCCGCTCGGTGCCGAGCACGAACAGCCCGCCCGCCTCTCTAACCGTTGCGCGCAGCGCCCGGACTTCTTCCTCGATCTTGGCAATCGCCTTGTCTCTTTCCGGACCGGCTTCCATCTCGCCAAGCTCTGCTTCGATCCTGAAGTCGATATTGCCGCCGAGCTGGATATCGGTACCGCGGCCAGCCATGTTGGTCGCGATGGTAACCGCGCCGGGAGAACCGGCCTGGGCCACGATCAGCGCTTCCTGCTCATGGAAGCGAGCATTGAGGACGCTATGCTCGACATTTTCCTTGTTCAAAAAGTCCGAGAGCAGTTCGGATTTTTCAATCGACACGGTGCCGACCAATACCGGCTGCCCCTTTTCACTATGTTCCTTGACGGTTTTTGCAATGGCGGCAAATTTGTCGAGCGTATTCTTGTAAAATTCGTCATTCTCGTCGATCCGCAGCACCGGCTTGTTGGTCGGAATGGTGACGACGTTCATCTTGTAAATTTCGAAAAATTCTGCCGCTTCGGTCTCCGCGGTGCCGGTCATGCCGGACAATTTGGGATACATGCGGAAATAATTCTGGAAGGTGATCGACGCCATCGTCTGGTTTTCCGGCTCGATCTGAACCCCTTCCTTGGCCTCGACCGCCTGGTGCAGGCCGTTGGACCAGCGCCGGCCTTCCATCATCCTGCCGGTAAATTCATCGATGATGATGATCTTGCCGTCCTTGACGATATAGTCGGTGTCGCGCTTGCGCATGACATTGGCCATCAAAGCCTGGTTCAGATGGTGGACGACCTGGGTATTTTCATAGTCATAGAGATTGCTGCCTACCAGCAGACCGGCCTCTTCGAGCAGGCGCTCCACTTTCTCGGTGCCATCTTCGGTCAGCGAGATATTTCTCGATTTTTCGTCTTTTTCATAATCTTCTTCGGTGATGAACTGAACAACCGCGTTGACCGTCAGATATAGGTCAGACTTGTCATCGGTCGGTCCGGAGATGATCAGCGGCGTCCGCGCTTCATCGATCAGGATCGAGTCGACCTCATCGACAATCGCGAAGTTGAACGGCCGTTGCACCATCTTGCTGCGCTCATGCTTCATATTGTCGCGCAGATAATCGAAGCCAAATTCATTATTGGTGCCGTAGGTGATATCCGCTGCATAGGCGGCGCGGCGCTTGTCTTCGCCGAGATTCGGCACGATCACGCCGACTTCCAGGCCGAGGAAATTATAGACCTGGCTCATCCATTCGGCATCGCGGCGGGCGAGATAGTCATTGACGGTGACGACGTGCACGCCCTTGCCGTCAATCGCATTGAGATAACAGGCCAGCGTCGCGACCAGGGTCTTTCCTTCACCGGTCCGCATTTCGGCGATTTCACCGCGATGCAGCACGATGCCGCCAATCAGCTGCACATCATAATGGCGCTGGCCCAGAGTCCGCTTTGCCGCTTCGCGCACGACCGCAAAGGCTTCCGGCAGAATATCGTCGAGCGATTCGCCGCCTGCGACGCGTTCCTTGAAATAGAGGGTTTTTGCCGCCAGTTCTTCATCCGAGAGAACTTCGATCGAGGGTTCGAAGGCATTGACCGCTTCGACCACTTTTTGCATCGATTTGACATAGCGGTCATTGGCTGACCCGAAGAGGGATTTGGCTAAATCGCCGAACATGACATTTTCCAATTTGTAGATTTTTCCGGCCAATAATGGCCGCGAACAGGATGAATTTAGGGAGAATTTCTTGCCGTTCAATAATGGCAAGGCAGAGAATGGCGCTAGGGCGCGCCTTCTTCATGTTCCAGCTTGTCGCCGGATTCAGAGCGCATCGCAACGACGGCCCAGATAGGAGTTGTGCTGGCAATTTTGGTCACGGCGAGCGGCGCGGAAATGCAGCCCTCTGCGATAGCGCAGAATTGATGATCCGATGATCCCAATCTGGCCGGTTCGATGACAGAAGCTTGGTCCGCAACCGCAGCTGCCGAAAGGTTGGCGGCGCTTCCCAATTCGGGTATCATGCGCTCTTCTGCCGCTGCTGACGCAGGCACGGCCAGGCCGACAGCGTTGAATAGCAGCAACATAAAACTTGCAATATATGCGTTCATAGACAAGGCACCCGTCAATATCAGCGCGTTCTATCAAAACATTGAATAAAGGCAAGTCAAGTGTCGGACAAACTTTCGCCTCTGGCGCCAGCCCAATCTCCCGTTTTGCCGGATATGGCGGGCGTAACCTGCCGCATTGCCCGTGCCCGCTACAAGGATTGGGATCGCTGCGATCTGACCTTTGTCGAACTGGCAGCGGGAACAGCGGTTGCCGGCGTGCTGACCAACAGCAAATGCCCCTCGCCGGAAGTCGAATATTGCCGGGAAGCGCTCAAGGGTGGCAAGGCACGCGGCCTCGTCGTCAATGCCGGCAATGCCAATGCCTTTACCGGCGCCCGCGGCATGGCAGCGGTGCAAAAGATAGTGGCACTGGCATCAGCCCATCTGGGTTGCTCCGAAGCGGAAATATTCGTTTCCTCGACCGGGGTCATCGGCGTGCCCTTGCCGCAGGACAAAGCCGAAGCGGGCCTGAAAGCGGTGTTTGAGGCGCAAACCTGCAATTGGGAAGCCGCCGCCGCGACGATCATGACCACCGATACCTTCCCGAAAATGGCAACGACGAGCGCTGTCATTGGCGGCCAGACGATCCATCTCAACGGGATTATCAAGGGTTCGGGCATGATCGCCCCCGATATGGCGACCATGCTCGGCTATATTTTTACAGATGCGACGGTCGAGGCGGGCTTGCTGCAGCAAATGTTGAGCGCGGCGACGGCAAAAAGCTTCAATTGCATCACCGTCGACAGCGATACGTCGACCAGCGATACGGTGCTGGCCTTTGCCACCGGTCAGAACACAGCCCCTGCCCTGACATCGTTTGATGACGATGGCGCTGATGCCTTTCAGGCGGCGCTGGGCGATCTGTGCATGCAATTGGCGCATCTGGTGGTGCGCGACGGCGAAGGCGCGAGCAAATTTATCGAAATCGCCGTGACCGGCGCGGACAGCGACGACAGCGCCAAACGCATTGCCCTGTCGATCGCCAATTCTCCGCTGGTCAAGACCGCCATTGCCGGTGAAGACGCCAATTGGGGCCGGGTGGTCATGGCCGTCGGCAAGGCCGGCGAACCGGCGGATCGCGACCGGCTGGCGATAAGCTTTGGCGGCGTCACCGTGGCGCGCGAAGGTCTTGTCGTACCGGATTATGATGAAGCACCGGTTGCGGCGCATCTTCAGGGCAATGAAATCGATATTGCCGTCGATATCGGCCTTGGCAATGGCCGGGCAACGGTCTGGACCTGCGATCTGACCCACGGCTATATCGACATCAACGCCGACTACAGGAGCTAGGTCTTTGCACAGTCTCTATCAACCCGTTCTCGACATAGTCGAAAATGCGTCGCGTGATATTGTGCTGCCTTATTACCAGAATCTGAAATCGCACCAGATCGACGAGAAGACACCCGGCGATCTGGTGACCATCGCCGACAAGCTTAGCGAAGAGTATATTGCCGGGGCGCTTGCCACGCTGCTGCCGGAAGCAAAAATCGTTGGCGAAGAAGCCTATGCCATCGATGAGGCGGTCGTCGATCAACTGGCCGATGGTGTGGTGTGGATCATCGATCCGATCGACGGCACCGGCAATTATGCCACCGGGCGGCCGTCTTTCGGAATCATGATTGCGCTGGTCGAGCAGAATCAAACCATTGCGGGCTGGCTCTATGACCCGCTTACCGCGCGCATCTGCCATGCTGATAAAAATGGTGGTGCCTTTATCAATGGCGATCGGGTCGCGGTGCCATCGGATCATCCGGACCGGCCGGTGGCCGCGCTGGCAACCGGGTTCATGACGCCCGAAGAGCGGGACACATTATTGGCCGCTGCCGAACCTTATTATGAGATTGTCGATATTCCGCGCTGCGCCGCCGAGCAATATCCGCGACTGGTACAGGGAAACAACCATATTTCGGTGTTTCAGCGCACCCTGCCCTGGGACCATGCGTCGGGGGTATTATTCCTCAACGAAGCGGGTGGAAAATGCGCGCGCTGGGATGGTTTGGACTATCGTCCTGCGGATCGCAGAAAGGGACTACTCGGCGCTTCGTCACCGAAACTCTGGGACGAAGCAGCCGAGCGGCTCGGGGATATTTTCAGAACTTAGGCGGGCAGGCTGGACTCAAGCCAGGATTTGAGCTGGCTTTTTGGAGCCGCGCCGACCTTTTCGTTGATCTTCTCACCATTGTGAAACAGGATCATGGTCGGAATACCGCGCACGCCATATTTCGCCGGAGCGTCCGGACTGTCGTCGATGTTGAGCTTGGCAATCGTCACCTTGCCAAGCAATTCATCGCTGATTTCTTCCAGCGCGGGGCCGATCATTTTGCAGGGACCGCACCATTCTGCCCAGAAGTCGACCAGAACCGGGCCGTCAGCGTTCAGGACATCGCCTTCAAAACTTGCGTCGGTAATTGCTTTGGTAGCCATAACGAATCTCCAATTGTTTAAACTCTATTTAGGTATGGTGGCGTCTGCGCTCAAGCGCATTGGCCAAAAGGATTTTCATGTTGGCTCAAAGCCGGGCTTGTTCTGCTCGATCAGACTGGTGGAAAGCTCCATCATTTCCGGGCCATGCGAGTATAAAAGCCCTGCCCGGATCGGGCGCGCCGGAAAAATCTTTTCCAGTGCAGCGACATAAGCTGCCATCTGCCGGAGATAGGCGACCGGAGCATTCGCAGCACTATCTGGAACCCGGCGACCAGTCTTGAAATCCACGACATAAATATAGTCTTCGGTGATCAGCAGCCGGTCCACCGTGCCGGATATGACATGTTCTCCGACAACCGCAGCGATCGGGGCTTCTGCGAGACTTTCCGGTGCGAACAAGGCAGACCATTGCGGATTGTCCATGATCGCCAGAACCGTCTTGATGATCTCCGTACGCCGGGCCGGATCGGCGATTTGCTTCTGTTTTGCCAGCCAGCGGTCGGCGACGTCCACACGGCGTTCGGGCTCGATATTCGGCAAGCGCTGAAACAGACTGTGCAGCAAAATTCCGCGTTCGGCGGCATCCCGCATATTCAGATCAGGCGGCGGATTGCTGGCATCATCGGGGCCGAGATGTGAAGGGGTCAAGGGACGCGGTGGTCGCGATTCTTCCGGTGCCGGCCGGAACAACCAGTCCGGCAAAGGTGCTTTTCCTTCCTGCTGATCAATCCCGCTATCGACAGCAGACGGCAAGAAAGGCTGGTTCCGGCTTTCGGTCCGATATTCGCGAACCGCAACCCAGTCCGGGTCTTCCCGCCAGTCCGAGCCCAAGGCAATCAGCCCGCGCTCCATCGCGCCATACCAGCTCAATTCCGGGACTTCGCCTTTGGCCCTTGGGCCCAGAACCCCGGCAACGACAAGATGTTCCTCCGCCCGGGTCATTGCGACATAGAGCAGCCGCCAATGTTCTTCCATCGCGACTTTGTCGGCATAGGCCGCATGTTCGGCCAATATGCCGACTCGCTCTGCCTTGCGGACCGGGACAACCGGATATTCCAGTTCGCGATCGGTCCCCTCGCCCAGTTTAATGGCAAAGCCGCCGCTTTTCTTGCTCGCCGGATCAAAGGTCGCATTGGCCAGGATCACCAAGGGTGCCTGCAACCCCTTTGCCCCATGGACGGTCATCAGACGCACTTCATTACCGCCCTCGACCTGCTCGCGCTTGATCTCGACATCGCCCCGGTCAAACCAGTCAAGAAACCCTTGCAGCGTCGGGATATGATCCCGCTCAAAGGCGAGAGCCGTTGCCAGCAGTTCGTCGAGCGGGTCGACCGCTGCATGGCTGAGGCGCGCGAGCAATTTGCGCCTGCCCTGCATCGGTCCGGACAATATCGTCTCGAGAAATTGATAAGGCGTGTTGAAATCGGCCATCGCCAACAATTGCATCAACGGATTTATCTGCTCGCCCAGCCCATCCTGTCGGCGCAAAAATTCCCACAGGCTTTTCTCGGCCTGTTTAGGCCCGCGATGGCCGCGCGCCAGCAAATCCTCTTGCGTCCAGCCCAGCAATGGCGAAACCAGCAGGCTGGCAAGATTGAGATCGTCATTCGGCTGCAGCACGAAGCGAATGGCCGCCAGCAGGTCCTGGACAACCAGCGGCTGGTTCAGGCGGATACGGTCGATTCCGGCGACCGGTACTTTCTCGGCAAACAGACGGGCGACGATGAGCGCGCTCAGTTCATCGCGCTTGCTCACCAATATCAAGATATCTTTGGGTTGCAGCGCCCGGTTTTTCTGGTCAAGCCAAAGCGGGTTTTCCGGCGACAGCCATTGCTTGATCTGCACCGCCAGCTGCTGGGCGAATACCCGTTTCTCTTCGCTGGCCCAGGACTCCTCGTCCTCGTCATCACCGTCACTGCCATTGGCAATTGGTTTCCACAGCGTCACGCTGCCGCTGGCCTCTGGATAATTGCTGCGATGTTCGGGGACCCGATGATCCAGCCCCAATTGCTCATGGCTGAGCTGATCGAGCGTCGCGTCGACGACGTCCAGAATCGGCGGGGTCGAACGGAAACTGCGGTCCAGCGACAGATCGCCGAACGGCTGTTCCGACGCCTCTGCCAGGGCAAAAAATTCGGTTCGCGCATTGGCATAATTATGCGGGCTGGTGCCCTGAAAGCCGAATATCGCCTGCTTGAAGTCGCCAACCGTGAACAGGGTCCGGTGCCGTTCCGGATCGGCGCCGATACCGGCAAAAAATTCGCCGGCCAGCGCCCGGACGATCTCCCATTGCGCAAGATTGGTATCCTGCGCTTCGTCGATCAGGATATGGTCGGTGCGCTGGTCGAGCTTGTAGCGGATCCATGCCGCCATATCGCTTTTCTGCAATAATCTGGCGGTCATCCGGATCATGTCGTCAAAATCGACGACGCCGTGGAGCCTCTTGGCTCCGGCATAGCGATGGTAGAAGGCGCGCCCGGCTTCCAGCGCCCCCGCGAACAGATCGGCATATTCGAACAGCACCGCTTTTTCGAGCAGGCCGTTGCTCCATTCGAACAACGATCCGGCAATAAAATCATAGTCCGGCAGGGCTTTGAGCAGCCCCTTGGTGGCCTTGGGTGGCGCGCCGGTGGTCTTGGTCGCCCAGGCCAGATGGACCTCCGACAAGGCGGCGGCGCGCTCTTGCGGATTGAGGGTCAGCCAGAGCCGGATCGCCAGCTGGCGTTCCTGTTCCTTCTTGCCGCCAGATTCCGCCATCGCGTCGCGCAACAAGCTGATCGAGCGGAGGTCGATCGCTTCGTCACTGCAGCGATCCGCCAGCCAGGACAGCGCGTCACCTTCGATGGGCAGGCCCAGCAATTGCCGGACAAAGGGCAGCACGCCGGTGGCGAGATTTTCCATTGCATCGGCTTTGGCCGCACAGGCCATCAGAAATTGTTCGGTCGCCTCTTCGCCCATCCGGACGCTCAGATTCTGGATCGCTTCGATGATTTCGGATCGCCCTGTCCGCTCTTCTTCGAGCAGCAGGTCGCCCAGGGCGTCGCGCGCCAAAATTTTCTGGTCGCGCGCCTCGATCGGCTTGAACATCGAGGCAATACCGGCTTCCTCCGGAAAGGAAGCGAGCAACGACTGGCAAAAGCCATGGATCGTCATGATCCGCAAGCCGCCGCCCTGCGCATCCAGAACGCGGGCAAATAAAGTCCGCGCACGGTCTCTGGTGTCTGGTCCGGTTGAGGCGCCGATCGCGTCGAGGTCATTGGCCAGCAGGATATCGTCCATCCGCACCCAGGCGGCCAGTTGCCGGTTGATCCGCTCAGCCATTTCGGCGGCGCCCGCCTTGGTGAAGGTCAGGCAAAGAATATGCTCGGGGTCGACTTTTTCGGTCAGCAGCAGGCGAAACACCCGCGCCGTGAGAACTTGGGTTTTTCCGGTACCGGCAGAAGCGCTGAGCCAGATATTGGTTTCCGGCTCAACCGCATCGATCTGCCGGTCCTTGAGTGGAAAGATTTTGGGCTTGTCTTTACTCATGATCCGGCACCTCCGCCGGTGCACGCCCGTACCATTCTTCGAGCCGCATCAGCTGGTCATAATCGGCATAGCGGGCATATTCCGGATGCAGCTTGGCGGTCATCGGTTCCGCGCCCTTCAGATAGCGATCGGCTGCCTCGTTGAACCGGGCAACAGCATGGTCGACCATCGCATCCGCCGCGATGATATTGTCGCCGCGCCCCTTTGTGGGCGAACGGACATGGCCGAAATTGTCGGTGCCACTCTTTTTCGCCAGCGACCAATATTCGAACGCCACCGCCTCGCCTTCAATGTCCTTGAAACCGCCCAGCTCGGCAATTGCGGCGAGCAGGCCAAGCTGCAGATTATAGCCTTCGATCACCGCCTTGTTGCTCGGTGCGCCGCCGGTCTTGTAATCGACAATCGCCAGACCGCCTTCCGGCATCCGGTCAATGCGATCGGCGATGCCGGACAGTTCGACACCGGCAATCTCGGCCTTGCCGTATATTTCCGACGCAATCGGTTCCCGTCCGGTCTTGCCATTGGCCGCGAGCGTATCGGCGATCCAGGCCAGACCCTCGAGCAGGCGCGGTGCCCACAGGCTGCGCATCAGCGGGTGCAGGCCGGGATCGTTGAGAAATGCCTGCGCCCTTTCGCGCAGCGCGCCGGGGGCATAATGGTCCTGCTTGGCCCATTGATCGAGAATGTCGTGAATGATCGTCCCGCGCCAGGCAGCGCTCGGGTCGGCGTCGATCATATCAAGCGAGGCAAAGCCCATGATCTTTTTCGCATAGAATGAATAAGGATCGGCGATCAGACTATCGACCTGGGTCACCGAAATCGGGATATGGCGCTGCTCTGCACTCGGCATCGGCGCCGGCCGTTCATAGGGCGGGGATTCCATTTGCGGCTGGTCGATCGCGGACATCCAGGTTCGGGCCTCTGGATGTTCCTTGAGATTATCGCCGCACATGCCTTTCAGCCGGAGCAGGAAGCGCGAGGCAATCGCCGGTCCGGAATCATCCCGACGCGCCCGCGAAAGAATGACCCTCTTGGCCCCCATCGCTCCGACCAGATCGTGGGCGGAGAGACCGATCTGTCGCTCTTGTGCCGGTAGCCCGAGCGATTTGCGGATCATCGGTGCGAGCCAGGGATCGGGGGTTATCGCCTGCGGCCAGCTGCCCTCGTTGAGGCCGCAGCAGATCACCAGTTCCGACTGTTGCAGGCGCGCTTCCAGAAGACCGTAGAGTGCGATCCGCGGATGGCCGCCATAAGGCGGGCGCACCGATACTTCGGCCATCAAGGTCTCGAAATAGCCGGCCAGTTCATTCGCCGCTATGCGGATCGGACCCATTTCCGTCCGGACCTGCAATTTCGTCAGCAATTCGGCCAGTTCCCGTCCACCCGGGCCAGCCCAGATCGCGCCATCGGTCAAGGTCTCGGCCAGTTGCCGCAACTGATCCAGCAGATGCGGCCAGTCCAGCGGCGGCGCGAACAGATTTTCCATCGGTTCGAACATCGTGCGCACAGATTGCCACCAGGGCATGATTGCTTCGCGCAATTTCTTCGTCCGGCGGTTGTCGCTCTTTAGCAGCGCATCGATACCCGCCAGTCCCGGTGCCGGCCGCGGGCCGCGGAGCAGCAGGTCGAGCTTGCGGACATGGTCGAGCCATTGCAGCCGCCCGTCGCCGCGCTGCACCAGCGGATGCTTGAGCAAGGCGAGAAATTCTGCCGGCGGGAAACCATCGGCGACCGCCGCCAGCAGGTTCAGGAAGAACACGCCTTCCGGCAGCTTTGCGAGAGGCTGGCCGGCGGTATCATCGACCTGAATGTCCCAGCGTTTCAGATGGGCCGAAATCCGCGTCGCAAGCGACCGGTCAGGCGTGACAATCGCCACCCGTTGATCCGGGTCTTCCAGCGCCTCGCGGGCCAGCAGGGCGATGATCTGAGCTTCCTCGGCGCTGTTGCTCGCCTCGACCGTCTGCACCCCGGCCAGGCTGCGTTCACTGCTTTCCAGCGTCCGCCAGCGCACGGTCAGTTTCGGGATCGCGAAGGCATTGCTCAGCGCCCGGCTGCGCTTGGCGGCCGCTCCGCTTTCGCCAGTGCGCGGCCAGCGCAGGATTTCGCCGCGTGCGATCGACATCCGGTCGAGCAGCAATTTCATATGATATTGCGGATGGGTTTCCTGCGCGCGCGCCATATGGCCGGTTTCGGGATTGGGTTTGAACGGACCCAGCAAATCCCATTCCTCATCCGGCATGATCAGGTCGAGGTCGGGCAGGACCACCAGCCCTAGGGGCATGAAGGCTATGGTTTCCAGAAAGCGGGCAATGGCCGGCGCAGAGGTAGTGACGCCCGCCGCGACGACAAAATGACCGGGTGGCGATGTTTTCCAGCTTTTCGCGATATGGTCGAACAACGCATTGCGGCGCACCGCCTGATCAACCCGCTGCCATTTTTCCAGCTGTTGCCGCCATTTTTCCGCAATGATCAGGAAGAAGCGATAGGAATCCTGCCAGTGACTGGACAGGTCCAGACTCTCCGGTTCGGTCTTCATCAGGTCGGCCAGCGAAATTTCTTCGATATTCAGCTGGTCGAGCGTGCTGGCAAATTCCCGCGCCAGCCGCAGCGCATCCTTTGCCAAAATGGCATCCTCGCGCAGCCGGATTTCCTTCTGGATCAGTTGCGCGAGAGTGAGCAGCCGATCCATCGGATCGACGGCGGCCGGAATATCGAGCGCCAATTCCCCGGAATCAAGCGCCACACCGATCGATTCATCCAGATCCAGATCGCCGATTACCGCCATTTGCGGCAGCAACAGCCCGTCTTCGCTTAGCCGGACGAAGGCTTCCTGCAATGCGCGCTGAGCGCGGTTATTGGGCAATATGACGAGGCCGCGGGCCAGCCCGAAGGCATCCTTGGCAAAGCGGTCAATCAGTCCCTGCGCCAGCGCATCGGCAAAGCCGCCGTGCGCGGCGATATTGTAAATCGATGGCCGACGGCGGTCAGACATGCGCCAGCGCGGCTTCTGTCGGCGCTATCGCTTCCGGCGAGCCAACTTCAAACCATTCGCCCTGGTGAACGGCTCCAAACAAACGACCTTCGCCGATCGCCCGTTCCCAGAAAATATTGGTCGAAAAGGCACCGGCGGGCGCATCACGCAGCAGCCGTTTCGAAATCAGCTGGATACCGGAATAGATCAGCGGTGCTTCTTGTCCCGCAAGCTTGCGCGAAATCCGCTTTTCATCATCGAGATGGAAATCACCGGTGCCTTGATAATTATGCGCCGAGATTCGCGGTACCAGCAGCAACAGCGCGTCCATCTGGTCCTCGTCCCAGGCTTGCGCCAATTGGTGCAGGCTGTTGGTCGGGCCATCGGTCCACAGATTGTCGCTGTTGATGCAGAAAAATGTTGCTTCCGCGATCAAAGGCTCGGCTTGCACCAATCCGCCGCCGGTCTCCAGCAACTCTTCGCGCTCGTCGGAAACCCGGATATCGATCGGATAGGGCAAGGCCGCAAGATGCGCTTCCATCATGTCTGCCAGATAATGCACATTGACCACGGCCTTGCCTATTCCCGCTTCGACAAGCTTGTCAAAACAATGGTCGATCATCGCCTTGCCGGCCACTTCGACCAGCGGCTTTGGCCGATTTTCGGTTAGCGGGCGCATGCGTTTGCCCAGTCCGGCCGCCATGATCATCGCGGTTTCGACCTTGATCATCGAGTGACTTTCGGCACCGGGATCGGCCGGTCGCGCACTTCGCCGGGAATATTCTGGTCAAACCATTTGGTGACCGGTGCAAGCGCAGGATGGCGCAGGTCTTTCTCCAGCAGACGCCACATTCTGGGCAGGAAATCAAGATAGCGCTGCTTGCCGTCGCGCACGGAGAGCCGGGTGAATATGCCGATGATCTTGGTATTCCGCTGCGCCCCCAAAATGGCATAATGATTGCGAAATATTTCTGCCGCGTCCTTGTCATGGTCGGACAGATAATAGGCGAGCATATTCTCCTCGAGTTCATCCGACACGTCGCGGCGGGCATCCTGCAACATCGACACCAGATCATAGGCGCGATGGCCGTTCAAGGCGTCCTGAAAGTCCAGCAGGCCAAACGTGCCATCTTCTAGCAGCATGATATTCTCGGCATGATAGTCGCGCATCACCGTTACCGGCGGGTCTTGCGCCGCGATAACGGGTTCCAGTATCTCCCGCCAGATCGCCGCAAAACTTGCTGCGTCCACGTCCAGTTGCTGGGCCGGACAATAATATTCGGTCAGCAAATTGGCTTCCCGCAAATATTGCGCCTGATCATATTCCGCTATCGGGGCCGCCGGCACCTTATGCAATTCCCGCAGCAGATCGACGGCCTGACGATAGATCGCCTCCTCATCCTCTGGATGGTCATCGAGATGCTCGCGCATCCGCTGATCACCAAAATCCTCCAGCAGAACCAGGCCGTGAGTCAGGTCGCGCGCAAAAATCTCGGGCGCGGCAAAGCCGGAATCTTTCAGATATTCGGCAATCATGATGAAGGGTGTGGGATCTTCATGCGGCGGCGGCGCATCCATCAATATGGCCCGGCGATCGCCATCCCGGACGCGGAAATAGCGGCGGAAAGACGCGTCTCCCGCCACCGGCGACAATATTGCGTCGCCCCACCCATATTGTTTCAAAAAATCTGCCGCTGCTGCTGGCGGTTTCATGTCAGTGGCCATCGATTGTTCCAAGCGCTACCGGCGTTCCAAGTCAACCGGCGATTGCCCTCGCCGGTTATTTCCAAGTCAATGTTGAGCGCATCTTGCCAGAAACTGTCGGGCATCCGGTCTGGCCATTCGACGATCATCGCGCCATCGATCAGCGTGTCCTCCAGACCGAGTTCGGGAATTTCCTCCGGGTCTTCGATCCGGTACAGATCAACATGGGCGACCGGGATTCTGGTTTCGGGCGGTTCATAGGGCTGGACAATCGCGAAGGTCGGGCTTGGCACTTCGCCGCGATAGCCCAGCCCTTCCAATATGCCTCTCGCCAATGTCGTTTTTCCAGCCCCCAGCGTGCCTCTCAGGGCGATTTTGTCCCCTGCTCGCAGCAAGGCGCCCAATTCTCGCCCGACATTCAGGGTCGCCTGCACATCCTCCAGCATCAACATCCTGTCATTGCCTCGGCAGATGCAGGGTTACCAGCGTGCCCTGACCCGGTTCGGACGTCAGGGTCAGGTCGCCGCCATGCGCCCGGACCAATTGACGCGCCAATGGCAGGCCAAGGCCTCCCGATTTCTCATTTGTTTTTTGATCACGCGAACGGGCGAAACTGTCAAATACCTTGGACTGGTCGCCAGCGGTCATCCCGGGGCCATCGTCGGATATGTGGATCAGAGCCTGTTTCACATTACCGGATCCATGAATGAGCACACGCCCCCCTTCGCCGGTATATTTGATCGCATTGTCGATGATCTGGGAAATCGCTTGGCTGAGCCGCTTCTTGTCAGCCATTGCCGATCCGAGTTTTTCGTCCAGCTGCAACTCCATCCCGATATTCTTGGCTTTCGCTTCATCGGTGAAATGGCCTGCTATATCCTCGATCAACTTGTTCAGATTGACCTTCTCCTTGGCTATCGGCAGCGCGCCGGCTTCGCTTTGGCTCAGGTCGAGGACATTTTCGATCTGGTTGCCCAGACGTTTGACTGATTGCAGGATCGCGCGCACATATTCATGGCCGCGGTCGGTCAGTGGACCAGCAATGCCCTGATCCAGAAGCTCCGCAAACCCGCCTATGGAAGTGAGCGGAGTGCGGAATTCGTAACTCATGTTGGACAGGAAGCGGCCCTTTATCGAGTCCGCTTCGACCAGTGCCTCATTGCGTTCGCGCAGCGCCTGTTCGATCCGGTAGCTATCCGAAATATCGAGCATGGTGAACAATGCATTGCCATCGGGCAGCGGGATGGCGGCAAATTCATACCGCCGTCCATCGGAGAAGCTGAGACGGCCGCCTTTCTGCTGGCGCTCGGTCGTTGCGCTGCGCACCATTTCGCGCACTTCCGAGATGCGCGCGGGCTGTTTCAACTGGATGGCCATTCTTTGCATCAGTGAATCCACGCGCGGATGCTTGCCGAGATCCTCTTCATCAAGACCCCAGTTATTTGCAAATTGATGGTTCCAGATATTCAATTTTCCATCGGCGGCAAAAACAGCGAGGGATTCAAACAGATTGTCAAAAGTCGCGGTCCTGACCCTGAGCAGGGTATCGCGGGCGCTCGCCAGTTGCACCTGTTCGGTGCGGTCTTCGAATATGACCAGCAACCCGCCATCCGGGGTCGGATTGGCCAGTACCCTCAGATGGGTTCCGTCGGCCAGCAACCAGTTTTCTTCAATCGCCTTGGTGGACTGAAACCAGCCGGTTCGTTCCTCGCGCCATTCCGGGAAATCACGGACTTCCGGGATACGATTCATTTCGCGCATACGATCCAGCACACGAGGAAATTCGGGCTGTTCCGCTATCCATTGCTGACGCATGGAAAAAATACGCTGAAATGGAAGATTGCAAAATTTCAGCGATTTATCCGCGCCGAAATGGGCCACGCCGGCGGAAATCTTGTCGAGCATATCCCGTTGCGATTCACCAAAACGTCGCTGCTCCCGCCGGGCGTCTTCCAGTTCCTGAATGTCGATCGCGTAACCGGCAATACCGGATCTGCCCAGCGGCACATCGACCACCTGTGTCATGCGTCGTTCGCCGCCTACCGTTGTCGCAACGACCCGTTCAAATGGTTCGCCCCTATCCCTGGCCCGGGCAGCGGCATCCACCGGACGGAACCCGTCGATCGTTTCCACCAGTTCAATGCCATCAGCCACTACCTGTTCACCATTGTCGGCATCGACGGCGGCAACATACGCGCTGTTGACCAGGGTCAGGCGCAGGTCGGGAGACCGGTGCCACATCGGAACCGGGGCAGCCTCGATCAAGGCGGAGAGCGCATCAAATGCCGCGCGCGCTGCTTCATTTTCATCGCGCAGCTTTGCGATCTGCCCTTCGCTGTCAGTCGCGTCGAAAACCCACAAAAGAGCACTGCCATTCGGCGCGATTTTCTGATCCGCCAGTCCGCCACGGATCAACAGCGCCTTGTTCGAACCGCGTATTTTTATCGCGCGAACAAAGCTGCTTCCGGTTTTCTGCGACAGATTGACGTCCTGCATCAGCGCTTCCAGATCTTGTCGAATCATCCCGCGGGATTCCTCGTGCAATTCGGAGATATGCGCAGGCAGGTGATCGAAACCAAGCCAGTGCATCAGCCGCTGCGAAGCCTCCAATTTGCCATCGGATCGCACCAGCAACGGCAGGGCAGGAGATGTTTCAAGCAATCGTCCCAATCTTCCGGATTGCCGCAAGGTCGATTCAGCCTTGTTCTTCATCGCCAGGCCAGTCCATATCGCCCAAGCGGCTGCGCCCAGCCAGGCAGCAAGAATGAGGCCCAAAATTACAGCGGTGAGATCCGGGACGTTCGACATTGACTAAATCGATTAGACGGATAGTTAACTTACGAAAACCCCTATTCTTTATGACTTGGAAAAGCGCCGCGGACTAAGTTATTCACGGCGGCGGAATAAAGCGGAGAACAACCATGCCGATTGACGAAAGCCGGGCCTTCAAACCGATCAATATCGCGCTGCTGACCGTGTCTGATACGCGCACGCGGAAAGAAGACACATCGGGTGACATATTGGCCGAACGGATCGCAAAAAAAGGTCACACGCTTTTTTATCGCGCGTTGCTCAGGGATGACAAATCCGCGCTGATCGCGCAACTCCACCAATGGATTGATGACGAACAGGTCGATGTCATCATCACCACCGGCGGAACCGGTCTGACTGGTCGCGATATTACACCGGAAGCGCTGGACGCGGTCAAGGACAAGGATATTCCCGGCTTCGGCGAATTGTTCCGCTATCTGAGCATCGCCAAGATCGGCACCTCCACTGTGCAATCGCGCGCGTGCGCCGTGGTTGCGCGCGGAACCTATATATTTGCGTTGCCCGGCTCCAATGGCGCCGTAAAAGATGGCTGGGATGGCATATTGGACACCCAGCTGGATAGTCGCCATCGCCCCTGCAATTTTGTCGAGCTGATCCCCAGACTGCTTGAAAAATAGCGATTCAATATATTTGTTCTTTATATGTTCTCATAGTATGAAGAGCAAATGGCCGACAAAAACACACCATATCCTGAGGCGCAAAAAGGCCGGGGTGCGCCATCCAATGCGGTGTCGCAGCGTTTCAACCTGCAAGACCGGGAGATGGACGGCGACTGGCTGGATGAACGTGATCGTATCGGAGACAGCGCCGCCAAGCTGAGGACCGACGTCACGATCGAATTTCCCAAATCGATCATCAATTACAACAAATCACCCGACCTGCCGTTCGACCGCTCGATCAATGCCTATCGCGGTTGCGAACATGGCTGCGTCTATTGCTATGCACGGCCGACCCACGCTTATCATGACCTCTCCCCCGGTCTCGATTTTGAAAGCAAGCTGTTCGCCAAACCCAATGCCGCCGAGCTGCTCCGCCAGACCTTTGCCAAACCGAACTACCAGCCGGCCAGCCTCGCCATCGGCACCAACACCGATCCCTATCAACCGATCGAAAAACGCTACCGGATCACGCGGCAGATATTGGAAGTGATGCTGGAAACGCTGCATCCGGTGGTGATCACGACAAAATCAAATCGCGTCGTCGATGACAGGGATTTGCTGGCGCAGCTGGCGGTGAGACAACTCACCGCAGTGGCGATTTCGGTTACCACGCTCGACTCACAGACCGCGCGCCTTTTGGAACCCAGAGCGCCGGCGCCCGCCCGGCGACTGGATGCCGTTCGGAAATTGAGCGAAGCGGGCATTCATGTCCATGTCAATATCGCACCGGTGGTCCCCGGCATCACCGATCACGAGATCGAATCGATCGTTGCCGCTGCGGCGGATTGCGGTGCCAGGAGCATCTCGTTCATCCCGATGCGCCTGCCGCATGAAGTCGCCCCCTTGTTCGAGCAATGGCTCGACAATCATTATCCGGACCGCAAAGCGAAAGTGATGAGCATTGTCCGGCAAATGCGGGGCGGCAGAAACAATGATCCCGCCTTTCACAGCCGCATGCGCGGACAGGGCCCGTGGGCGGACCTCATCCGCACCCGGCTTGCAATCGCATCGCGCAAAGCCGGGCTGGACAAAGCGAAGATCAGGCTCAGAACCGATCTGTTCCAGCGCCCGCTAATCAGTGGCAGCCAGCTGGAACTATTCTAGGGGCAGGCCCCTAGGCGCCGACCAGACTTTTCAGCTGATATTCCTTATATTCCTCGCGCAGTGACCGCTTCAGGATCTTACCGGTCGCTGTGTGCGGCAATTCTTCGACAAATTTCACTTCATCGGGCAGCCACCATTTGGCGACCTTGTCACCCAGATAGGCAATCACGTCGGTTTCCGAAACATCGCTGCCCGGTTTCCGGACGACCAGCAATAACGGCCGCTCGTCCCATTTCGGGTGATAGACGCCTACCGCCGCCGCTTCGGCGACACCGGGACAGCCGACCGCCGCATTTTCCAGTTCGATCGAACTGATCCACTCGCCGCCTGACTTGATCACATCCTTGGCCCGGTCGGTAATCTGCATCGTGCCATCGGGATAGAGCACCGCGACATCGCCAGTATCGAACCAGCCATCGTCTTCGACGGCATCCTCATCGGCACGATAATAGCGTTTGATGATCCACGGCCCCCGGATTTCCAGCGTGCCGCTGGTCTTGCCGTCGCGTGGCGCAATATTGCCTTCTTCATCGATCACCCGCAGTTCGACGCCAAATGGCGGCCGGCCCTGCTTGCAGATAACATCGACCTGTTGTTCGAAATTCAGATCATCCCAATTGGCCGGCAGCGCGCCGGTTGTGCCGATTGGCGATGTCTCGGTCATGCCCCAGGCATGGGCGACGCGAATGCCATTTTTCATCAGCCGCTCGATCATCGAACGGGGACAGGCGGAGCCACCGATCACCACAACACCCAATTTGCCATAGTCACCGCCATTATTGTCCATATCGGCGAACATCGACAACCAGACCGTCGGCACACCAGCGCTATGGGTGACGCCTTCCTCGCGGATCAACTTCCATAAAACCTCGGCTTCGTTGCTCGCCGAAAAGACCATTTTTGCGCCGACTGCAGCGCAGGCAAAAGGCAATCCCCAGGCATTGGCATGGAACATCGGCACCACCGGCAACATCACCGAGCGGGTTGACAGATCCATCACATCGGGCTGCGCCTCGGTGATCGCGTGAATGACATTGGAACGATGCTCGTAGAGCACGCCTTTCGGATTGCCAGTGGTGCCGCTGGTATAGCAAAGACCGCAAGGATCATTTTCATCGACATCAACCCACTCGAAATCCCCGTCTTCCGCATCGATAAGCTCACGAAAGGTCGGATAGTCGCCTTTCTCACCATCAAACTGGATATAATGTTCGACCGTTTTCAGCTGCGGCTTGAGCATTTCGACGATCGGGGCGAACATCTTGTCAAACAGCAGCACCCGATCTTCGGCGTGGTTGATGATATAGACCAGTTGCTCCTCGAACAGCCGCGGATTGACGGTGTGCAACACACCGCCGATGCCGGCCGATCCGTACCAGCTGATCAGGTGATGGGCATGGTTCATCGCGATCGTGGCGATCCGGTCGCCCTTCTCCATGCCGAGCCGCTGCATTGCCTGAGAGAATTTGCGCGATTCAAGCCCGATCTCGGCCCAGTTGCTGCGGGTGACATTTCCATCCGCCCAGTAGCTGACAATCTCGCGGACGCCATGCTCCCTTGCGGCATGATCGATCAAATTGGTTATCTTGAGCGCGCTCGCTTGCATTGCACCGGCCATATCATCTCTCCAAACAAGTTATATTTGGCCGGTTTCTGGTATGTTTAATGCTAGCTGACAAGCCTTAATTTGGGTTTCGCTACCCGCATCGGTCGAGCCGGGCCCAACCGGACGTTGGCGATACCATCAACCCGCTCCAGCATCTCCACCGTTTCTGCATCCAGGCGGAAGGATCGTCCCAGACAGACTTTGACCAGGTCGCCGTCGGGTCCGGCCATGGTGGCGACCATTTCGCTCTGGCCGCCGACCAATGGCGCAACCAGATTGGTCAGCTCATGCAATCCCGCGATATCATGAACCTCCAGTTCCATCCTTGTCCGGGTGGTTTTTTCCAGCCCGTCAAGCGGCTGCACCCGCCGGATCGCGACGCGCGGATTTTCATCTTCAGACTGCTGGTCCAGCTCGACATTGAGCAAGGCACAGCGGCCCTGCTCCGCGAGCTCTTCCAGAATCTTGCACTGGTCCTCTTCAAAGCAGCTACCTGAAAACTGCCCACTGCTGTCGGACAGGTCGGCGAGTGCGAAGCGTTTACCCCTGCGACTGTCGCGCCAGCGCACTTTCTCAATGAGAGCGGACATGATCGCCGGCTTGCGAATCCCTTCCCCGATCGGGTCTCCGCTGCACAAGCTGGCATAAGTCTGAGCGCCCAACGAAGACGCAACGGCCTGAAACTGGGAGACCGGATGGGAGGAGAAATAGAAGCCAAAAGCATCCCGCTCGTGAATCATGATTTCGTTGAGCGACCAGTTGCTTTCCTCGGGCAATCTTATCGCCTGCATTTCACCGCCGGCGCTGCCCTCGCCGAAGAGTCCGCCCTGCCCGCTTTCGCGCGCATCGGCAGCGCTGTTGGCGACCGACAGGATCATGTCTGCCCCGTCATAAATCGCTGCCCTATTGGGTTCCAGTTCGTCAAATGCTCCGGCCGACGCAAGGCTTTCAATCTGCCGCTTGTTCAGCCCGTGCGGATCAATGCGATTGGACAGATCTTCGATCGACGAGAATGGACCTTTTTCGGAACGCTCGGCGACAACCGCCTGCATCGCTTTCTCGCCCACATTTTTCAGGCCCGCCAGCGCATAGCGGACAGCCAGCAGAGCTTCTGGCTGTTCCTCGACGGAAAAATTGGGCCGGCTCTTGTTGATCGCGGGCTGCAAGACCGTCACCCCCAGCCGCTTCATATCATCGACAAATATGCTGAGCTTGTCAGACTGGTGCATGTCAAAGCACATCGAGGCCGCGTAAAATTCATGCGGATGATGCGCTTTCAGCCAAGCGGTCTGATAGGCGAGCAGCGCATAAGCGGCAGCGTGGCTCTTGTTGAAACCATAGCCGGCAAATTTGTCAATCAAGTCGAACAGTTCGTTAGCCTGCTCGGGGTTCAAACCGTTTTCCGCGGCACCTGACACGAACCTTTTACGCTGGACATCCATTTCCGCCTGAATTTTCTTACCCATCGCCCGGCGCAGCAAATCTGCTTCGCCAAGCGAATAGCCGGCGATGATCTGCGCCGCCTGCATCACCTGTTCCTGATAGACAAAAATGCCATAGGTTTCCTTCAATATGTCCTGCAACAAGGGATGCGGATAGGCGATTTCGGCGCGACCATTTTTGCGATCACCGAACAGCGGAATATTGTCCATCGGACCCGGCCGATAGAGCGACACCAGCGCAATGATATCACCGAAATTTGTCGGCTTCACGGCGGCCAGCGTGCGCCGCATACCTTCCGATTCCAACTGGAACACGCCGACGGTGTCGCCCCGCTGGAGCAGCTCAAAAACCTTCTCGTCTTCCCAGCTCAATCCATCCAGATCGACTTTGATGTTGCGCTCGGCGAGCAGTTCGACGGCCTTTTTCAGCACCGACAGGGTTTTCAATCCCAAAAAGTCGAACTTCACCAGACCGGCTTTTTCGACAAATTTCATGTCGAACTGGGTCACCGGCAAATCCGACCGTGGATCGCGGTACAGCGGCACCAGCTGATCGAGCGGACGGTCGCCGATCACCACGCCGGCAGCATGGGTCGAGCTGTGGCGAGGCAAGCCTTCCAGCTTCATTGCCAGATCGAACAATCGCTTTACATCCGCCTGCTTATATTCCTGCGCCAGTTCCGAAATACCGTTGAGCGAGCGTTTCAAATCCCATGGGTCTGTCGGATGATTGGGTATCAATTTGGTCAGCCGGTCGACTTGCCCGTAGGGCATTTGCAGCACCCGGCCGACGTCGCGGAGCACGGCGCGCGCTTTCAATTTTCCGAAGGTGATGATCTGGGCCACTTGCCGATGGCCGTATTTTTCCTGGACGTAGCGAATGACCTCGCCGCGCCGCGTTTCGCAAAAATCGATGTCGAAATCCGGCATCGAAACGCGTTCCGGATTGAGGAAACGTTCGAACAGCAGGCCGAGTTTGATCGGATCAAGGTCGGTGATGGTCAGCGCCCAGGCGACGACCGAACCAGCGCCGGAACCACGACCCGGTCCGACTGGAATGTCCTGATCCTTTGCCCATTTGATAAAGTCGGCAACGATCAGGAAATAGCCGGGAAATCCCATACTGACGATCACGCCCAGTTCGAAATCCAGCCGATCGAAATATATTTTCCGTTCGGCCTCGTCTGACACGTCCAGAAGCGCCAGACGCCTTTCGAGACCAGCTGTGGCGTCGCGCCGCAATTGCTCTATCTCTCCCGCCAGGTCGCCAGCCAGACTTGGCAAAATCGGATCTCTTTTGGGGGGCGAGAATGCGCATCTTTGCGCTATGACCAGACTATTCTGCAACGCTTCCGGAATATCCGAAAACAGATCGTCCATCACCAGCGCGCTTTTCATCCACAGATGTTTGGACGGCTTTTCGCGGTCGTTATTTTCGACATAGGCGGATTGCGCGATACATTTCATCGCATCATGGGCTTCGTGAAAATCGGGCTCGGAAAAACAGCTGGGATTGGTCGCCACCAGCGGAATATCCCGGTCTATGGCCAGCGTGATCAGACCGGATTCCGCTGCCAGTTCGACCGGATCCTCGCGGCGGGACAGTTCGATATAAAGCCGTCCGGGAAAATGCTGCTGCAACAGGGACAGATAGGCCTCGGCTTCCGACTGCTGTTCTTCCGCGATCAATCGCGCCAGCGCGCCCTCGCCGCCGCCGGTCAAGGCGATCAGACCGGCGCTGTGACCGCCCAGCAAATCCATTCCGACATGCGCTTCCAGCTCGCTGGGTCGATCAAGGTGGGAAGCGGAGACCAGCTTGCAGAGATTTTCATATCCCTGTGCATCCTGCGCGTAGAGCGCGAGCCAATCCAGCACCGGCTTGGCCGGGTCGGCGCCGCCCGGACGCGATACTCTCAGGAAGCAACCGGTGATCGGCTGCACGCCTTGGGCACGACAGCCGTCGTCAAAAGCCATTGAAGCGAACAAACCAATCCGGTCGCAAAGCGCAACCGCCGGAAAACCGCGCTCTTTTGCAGCGGCACCGATGACCGCGGGCTCCATCGCTCCGTCCAGAATCGTATAGGCGGAAAAGGTGCGGAGATGGACGAAAGGGGTTTGGGCCATGATGTCAGACTAGCGTGGCATTTGGCTCTTGCATATGCTGACCGTGATCGGAATCTGAACTATCGACCATTTGTCCACAGCTATTCGCCGGATTGTGATTTCCGATCGATCGCCCTGACATATCCCGAACAATCGACCATGATCCTGACCAGCACAAAAATCGCCCTGCAACTGCGAGCCTAAAGAAGCGCTTCAATCTCGCTTTTCAGCTGTTCCGGCTTCACCGCAGGGCCGAAACGGCCGACCACATTGCCTTCACGATCAACCAGAAATTTGGTAAAATTCCACTTGATCCGGGACCCCAGAAGCCCGGACTTTTCGGTCTTCAGATATTTCCAGAGCGGGTCGGCGTCATTGCCGTTGACCTCAATCTTGCCCATCAACGGGAAGCTCACATCATAGTTGAGCGAACAGAAATTCTTGATTTCGTCGGCATCGCCCGGTTCCTGATTGCCGAATTGATTGCAGGGAAAGGCCAGTATTTCCAGGCCCTTGTCCTTATATTCCTGGTGCAGCTTTTCGAGCCCCTCATATTGCGGCGTGAAACCGCATTTTGAGGCAGTATTGACGATCAAAAGCACCTTGCCAAGATGGGCGGACAAGTCCTGCATGGATCCATCCGCTAGTTTTACCTGAAATTCAGAAACCGTCATATGCGCCCCGCATTGTTTGATTTTTTTAGGTTTGGCTCGACCAACAGATTGATACTCGCACCAGAAAAGTCAAAGCCATTCTCGTTTCGAATTGATAAACCTAGGTTAAAACTCCCTCATGGAGCCGGACGACTCGATCCATTTTGGCGGCCATGCGTTCATTATGGGTCGCGATCAATGCGGCGCTGCCTTCCTGCCGCACCAGCCCGATAAATTCGGCGAGCACCAGATCGGCGGTCGCTTCGTCAAGATTGCCGGTCGGTTCATCGGCCAGCACCAGTTTCGGCGCATTGGCCAGCGCGCGGGCGACGGCTACGCGCTGTTGTTCACCACCCGATAATTGGCTCGGCTTGTGATCCAGCCGCTCGCCCAGCCCGAGACTGCGCAAGAGTATTTCCGCTCTGACTTCGGCGGCTTTTTGGCTCACACCGGCAATCAGCTGCGGCATAACCACATTTTCCAGCGCGGAAAAATCGGGCAGCAGATGATGGAACTGATAGACGAAACCCAGCAGATCGCGCCGGATCCGCGTATGACCGCTGGCTGGCAATTGTGCGGTTTCTTCGCCGTTGAGCTTGATCGACCCTTCAAAGCCGCCCTCGAGCAATCCGACCGCCTGCAACAGCGTCGACTTCCCCGAACCGGACGGACCGACCAGCGCGACGATTTCATTCGGCTTGATGTCGAGATTTACGCCGCGAAGCACCTCGATCACGACATCTCCCTGCACAAAACTGCGCTTCACATCGCGCAATTCGACAATTTTTCCGCTGTTCAGATCACTCATAGCGAAGCACCTGAACCGGGTCGGTACTGGCTGCCTTATAGGCGGGATAGAGTGTCGCCAGGAAACTGAACAATAACGCCAGCCCGGCGATACCAACGACTTCCATCGGGTCCGTGCGCGCCGGCAGTTCCGTCAGAAAGCGGATCGACGGATCCCACAGATTCTGCCCGGTGATAAGCTGGACGAAATTGATCACATTCTGGCGGAAATATATGGCGATCAGGCCAAGGATGATGCCCGCGGCTATGCCAAGCGTACCGATGGCGGTACCGACGGTGACAAAAATCCTGAGCAGCGAAGCCCGTGAAGCGCCCATCGTGCGCAGAATCGCTATGTCCCGGGTTTTGGCTCGCACCAGCATGATCAGCGACGACAATATATTGAAGACAGCGACCAGGATGATGATCGACAGGATCACGAACATCACCACCCGCTCGACCTGCAGCGTTTCAAACAGCGAGGCATTCATCGTCTGCCAATCGGTTATGACACCACGATCCGCCACCTTTGACTGCAAAGGTGCGATTATCTTGCCGACATTGTCGGCATCATTGGTCTTGATTTCGATCATCCCGATCTGGTCGCCCAGCAACAGCAATGTTTGCGCATCTTCCATCGGCATGATCACAAAGGCCTTGTCATAATCATAGACACCGACTTCAAATATCGCCGCCACATCATAGGCAATTTCCCGGGGTACGGTTCCGAACGGCGTCGAGCGCCCTTGCGGATTGATGATGGTGATTCGGCTGCCCACCTGCGCGCCCAGCGTCATCGCCAGCCGGCTGCCGATGCCGACCCGCCCCGATCCTGGCTCCAGCCGTGACAGGTCACCGGCGACGGTTTTCCCGTCGAGCGTTTCATTATTCAATATGTCCGGCACCAGCATCCCGCGCACCAAAATGGCTTCAACCCGTCCGTTGAACGTGGTCAGCAGCGGTTGCTCGATCAATGGCGATGCGGAGACCACCCCTTTGGTCTCGCGGGTTTCCTCCAGCAAGTCTCGCCAATCGGGCAGACGGCCGCCATAGCCCTGGATGACGGCATGGCCATTGAGACCGACGATCTTGTCAAACAATTCCGCGCGGAAGCCGTTCATGACGCTCATCACCACGATCAACGCGGCGACGCCCAGCATGACCGCTACCAGACTGATACTGGCAACGAGGAAAATAAATCCCTCTCCCTTGCCGGGTAACAGATAGCGTTTTGCGATGACCCATTCATAACGGGATAGGAGCATGACTTGCGAGGACTTCCTTGGATCGGGTTTTCCTGCCTTTACGGTTGCTGGTCGGGGCAAGCAAGTGGCATGGTAGTTAATCTGCTGTTGCCGATATGACACAAATGGTGACCAATCTTTGGAAAGCTTCAAATTTGTCATGACAAATTTATGTCACTCGACCAGAGATGGTAACAGAATCAAACATCTCGATTAACGGGTCATGGTTCAGGGATCCTTTCCGGTTCCGCCAAATGTTGGGGGACAAGCGGCGTTGAATAGGAAGGGAAAACAGGGGGCGAATTAATTCGTCACCATTTTCGCCCGGGTGCTCTTTGGCATCCGGGCGTTTTTTTTGCGCTGCGAAGTTCCCAAACCATTGGTAACCCGTCTTTTTCTTCCTCTTGAAATCCAGCAACTTGATCATATCTTTATGAATGTGAAACGCCATTTGGGTTTCACAACAGCGAACCGGATGCCGCCTTGCGGGTCCAGATTTACATTGCTCAATCTAGGAGGATATAGATATGAATCGTTTTGACTTTACCCCCTACCGCCGCTCAACCGTAGGATTTGACCGGCTGTTCGACCTGCTTGAAAATAACGCCCGCGCGCAGCAATCCGAGAATTACCCGCCGTTCAACATTGAACGCAGCGGCGAAGATCAATATCGGATCACGCTTGCCGTCGCCGGTTTCAAGGACGACGAAATCGAAATCACCGCCCAGCAGAATTTGCTGCTCGTCGCCGGCAACAAGCAAGCCGAAGACCATGAAGGCAAGCAGTTCCTGCACATGGGCATCGCCAATCGCAACTTTGAACGGCGTTTCGAACTCGCCGATTTCGTTCGGGTCGAAAATGCCGAGCTGGCCGACGGCCTGTTGGTGATCGACCTGGTCCGGGAAATTCCGGAAGCGATGCGGCCGCAGACCATCGCCATCAACAAGGGTAACAATATCACCAAGATCGCGGACACGCGAAAAGAGAAAGAAGACAAAGCCGCTTAAGCTGGTCTTTCAACCAAAAACCGGGGGCAGCCAGAGCAATCTGGCTGCCTTTTTTGTCATTGGCCCAATAAAATGGGGCAGCCGGATGAGGATCCGACTGCCCCTGACACCCGCTTGGTGTCACTCTCGACGATAATTAGCCCGGGTCGCAAAAGGCCAATTGTCGTCAAGAATCTGCTTCGGCAATATGGGAAAGCATCGCATGGTCCAATATCCGGACCTTCCCGCTCTCCACTGCCACGATCTGGCCTTCCGACCAGGCGGACAGCTGCCGATTAATATGTTCGCGCGACATGCCGGCAAAATTGCCGAGCTCGCTCTGGCTCAAGTCCAGTTTCAGTCGCCCTTCTTCTGCGCCGACCACCGACAAGCGCAATAGATAGCGCGCCAGGCGTGGTCCTGAAGTATATGCACGATCGCCTTCAATCATGCTGTTCGCTAGCCGGATTCGCTTGGCCATGACCTTCAACAACCGCAGCGCCATGTTCTTGTGCTTTGCCAGAATTTCTTCAAAAGCTGCGCGGGTGATCGAAAGCGCCGATGTCGGCTCGATCGCTGTGACGCTGGCCGTCCGCTCGCCGCCGTCGAGCAGGGCGATTTCACCAAGAACCTGTCCTGCTTCCGCATAATCGAGAACAACCTCATGACCATTGCTGGCGATCATGCTGGTCCGCGCATTGCCTGACAATAATATCAGGAGCGAGTTTCCAGGGTCGCCTTGCATGATCAGTTCATCCCCTTTTTTATATTGCATAAAATGCCCACGCAATATCAGGTCTGCCAGTTCCGCTTCGTCACAATCGGCAAACAGGCTGTGCTCCGCCAATATATTTGCCAGTTCTTCGGCTTTCACTGCACCCATCCCTCAGCCCCGTTCGGAAGTTTTTGTTAACCCCGTTTTGCGGCATGCTTGTGACAATAGTCACATTAGGTAAAATATATTGGACAGATTCGACATCTGCCAAAACACAATGATTCCGTCGATCCAGATGCCTAAACCAGCCGGCTTTGCTCCAGTGCTGCGGCGATGAAAGACGCAAAAAGCGGATGCGGATCAAAGGGTTTGCTTTTGAGTTCCGGATGGAATTGGACGCCGACAAACCAGCAGTGATCTGGTCTTTCAACGGTTTCAGGCAGCTCGCCATCCGGTGACATGCCGGAGAAAATCAGACCGGTTGCTTCCAGCCGTTCGACATAGCCCTTGTTCACCTCATAGCGGTGGCGGTGGCGTTCGCTGATTTCCTGGCTGCCATAAATTTCGCTAATTTTCGACCCCGGCTGCAACACCGCATCATAGGCGCCGAGTCGCATGGTGCCGCCCAAGTCTCCGCCAGCTTCACGCTTTTGCAGACCTTCTTCGGTCATCCATTCGGTGATCAGACCGACGACCGGCTCCGATGTTTCACCAAATTCGGTCGTCGATGCGGTGTCAATTCCGGCCAGATTGCGGGCCGCCTCGACGCAGGCCATTTGCATGCCCAGACAGATGCCGAAAAACGGAATATCATTTTCGCGAGCAAATTTGACCGATCCGATCTTGCCTTCACTGCCCCGTTCGCCGAAGCCACCGGGTACCAAAATCGCGTGCAGCGGCTCCAGTTTTAATGCCAGGTCCTCTTCATTTTCAAACATTTCCGCATCAAGCCAGCGGACCTGTACCTTCACCCGATTGGCCAGGCCGCCGTGGAACAGCGCTTCCTGAAGTGATTTATAGGCATCCTGCAGTCCGACATATTTGCCGACCACGCCAACAATCACTTCCCCTTCCGGATTTTCAATCCGTTCCATCACATCATACCAGCGTGACAGGTCGGGCTCCGGCGCATCATCAATGCCAAAGGCGCGCAGCACCTCAGTGTCCAGACCTTCCCGATGATATTGCAGCGGCACATTGTAGATATTGCTCGCATCCAGCGCCGGAATCACTGATTCCTTGCTGACGTTGCAGAATTGAGCGATTTTGGCCCGTTCCGTATCGGGCAGCGGATGTTCACAGCGGCAGAGCAATATGTCCGGCTGGATACCCAGCGAGGTCAATTCCCTGACGCTATGCTGGGTTGGTTTTGTTTTCAGTTCACCGGCAGCGGCAATATAAGGCACCAGGGTGACGTGCACGGAAATCGCATTGTCCCGGCCGACCTTGTTGCGCAATTGCCGAATCGCCTCGATGAACGGCAGGCTTTCGATATCGCCAACCGTTCCGCCGATTTCGCACAGGACAAAATCGATGCCGTCGAGCTTGTCCTCGGCAAATTCCTGAATCGCGTCGGTGACGTGCGGAATGACCTGCACCGTCGCGCCAAGATAGTCGCCGCGCCGTTCTTTGGTGATGATCGACTGATAGATTCTGCCCGATGTGACATTGTCGGATTGCAGCGAAGGAACGCCGGTAAAGCGCTCATAATGGCCTAGATCGAGGTCGGTCTCAGCACCATCGTCTGTGACATAGACTTCGCCATGCTGATAGGGCGACATCGTGCCCGGATCAACGTTGAGATAGGGGTCGAGTTTCCGGATTCGCACGGAATATCCGCGAGCCTGCAGCAGCGCACCGAGGCTTGCTGCCATCAGACCTTTGCCGAGAGAGGAAACCACACCGCCGGTAATGAAAATATATCGCGCCATGGGAGGAGAGGCTTAAGGCGTTATCACCACATATGGCAATCCCACGAATCCGGAAAAGTGAAATATATTTTATTTTGGCTTGGTAAATTGCCGACAAACGGGTGGTCGTTCACTCAGCATGAATTGCCGAATGTCATTTTGTTGCGGAAACCAGAGTCAGTTGACGGTTTTGAAAAGGCTTATTGGTCCAGCGGAATGGAACTGTCCGAGCTTGTTGCCGGTGCTTCTTCAGCAGTTGCAGCAGCAGCTGCTGCCAATGGATCGTCACCGACCAGGGGGACATCATCAGCCGGTGCGGAAATTGGCGCGCTGGTATCGCGTTGCAGGCTCTGGTCGATCGTCTCAACCTTGCCTTCTGCCGCAGCCAGAACCGCCAATGTGATCGACAAGGCGACGAACAATACCGCCAGGACTGATGTGGTTCGCGTCAGCAAATCCGCCGCGCCGCGCGCCGACATCATGCCGGACGGCGAGCCGCCGACACCCAGACCGCCGCCTTCGGATTTCTGCATCAATATGACGCCGACCAGCATGGCTGCAACAATGGCTTGAAGGACAGTGAGAAAAAGAAACATGAGTTTTCCGAACTAAATATGGTGAGCATGCGCTCCAACGTGCAGCGCACATAGCGATTGACCGGTCCGAGTTCAAGCAATGATCCACTCGCCTCCAACAGCCAAAGCTTGTCAAAATTTGGGCCGGGGAAGCCTGGAAACAGGTAATGTTGGCAAGATTAGACCAAATGCTGGAAATTATGCTTTCAATGAATCGATTATTCGGCGTGCCCAAGCCGTGGCAATATCCTTTTCTCCGATGAAAATATTCAGGCTGCCGCAGCCGCCTCGATAATCGGCGCGAATTTAGCTGCCGTCAGACTCGCGCCGCCGACCAGTCCGCCATCGACATTGGCTACCGCCAGCAACTCCGCTGCATTGCTGCCATTCATCGACCCGCCATAGAGTATCCGCACAGCGTCGCTTCCCTGCCCCATCAATTTTCCGAGCTTGGCCCGAATCGCGGCGTGCATTTCTGCGACATCACTGACCTCGGGAACCCGGCCGGTGCCGATGGCCCAGACCGGTTCATAGGCGATCGTCAGCCAATCTGCGCTGGCACCAGCGGGAAAGGAACGGGCGAGTTGAACCGTGACAATTTCTATCGCCTGTCCGGCATCGCGTTCCTCTTCGGTCTCGCCGACACAGATAATCGCCCCCATGCCGGTGGCGTGGACTGCCTCTGCCTTGGCCTTCACTTCGGCATCGCCTTCCTGCTGATCAGCCCGGCGTTCGCTATGACCGAGGATCGAGTAACTTGCCCCCGCTTCCATCAGCATTGCGGCGGATAGACAGCCGGTATGGGCGCCGTTTTCGGCAAAATGGCAATCCTGCGCACCAATGGCAAAGCCCGGATTGGCCTGCACGGCTGCGGCGATCAGCGTTGCCGGAGGACAGATGCCGACATCGGCACCCTCATGATTGGCAGCGATCGCAGCAATGGCCGCTATATCCGAAAGCTGCGCGCGCAGCCCGTTCATTTTCCAGTTTCCGACAATATATTTGCGGTTTGCCATGATGCCCTCAGCCTTTTTTATTTTCCTAATGTTCATCCGCTAACAAATATCCTTCCGCTTGCCAATTTCCTTCCGCAGTCTTTTGCTTGAACGAAAAAGCCAAGCCGCCTAAAGCAGGCGCAAATCCAACTCCCGCAATGGAACCTCTCTTTCATGATCAGTTTTTTCCGCCGCATTTTTGCTTCGAAACTTGGCCTTTTCCTGACATTTTGTTTCGTCGGCTTGATCGCCATTGCCTTTGCCACGGCCGATGTGTCGAGCAGCGGCACGTTCGGCGGGGTCACTGGCTCGGGAACGGCTGCCAAAGTCGGCGACAGCAAATTGACCAGCGCCGAACTCGGCCAGTCGGTAAACAACGCCTTCCGCAGCGAACAGCGTGAGAACACCGGGCTCGATCTCAAGACCTTCATCAACGGCGGCGGCTTTGACGATGTATTGGAACGGCTGATCAACAGTTTCGCCATTGCCGATTTCGGCAGCAAATATGGCATGGCCGCAGGCAAACGCCTGGTTGACGGAGAAATTGCCAATATCCCGGCCTTTCAGGGCGCAGATGGCCAGTTTAGTGAAGAAAATTTCCGACGCGCCTTGCAGCAGCAGGGTATAAATGAAACCCAGTTGCGCGACGATTTTACCCGCAATCTGCTCGCGGATCAGCTGTTGACGACAGCAGGATTTGGAGCAGCGGTGCCGCAAAAGCTGGTTATGCCTTATGCCTCTCTGCTGCTGGAATCGCGCGAAGGGCAGATTGCCACCATCCCGTCGGTTGCTTTCATCGAAAATATCAAGCCGGCAAAAGCAGCTGTTGAAGCCTTTTATGCCAAGAATGCATCCCGCTACACGATTCCCGAACGCCGGACGATCCGCTATGCATTGTTCGAAAAATCCCGGTTCAACGACAAGATCAAGCCAAGCGAAAAGGAAATCGCCGGCTATTATAATCTCAACAATTCTCGCTATTCGGCCAGTGAGACCCGCAATCTCAACCAGATCATCGTACCAACCGAAGCCGCTGCCAAGGCCCTGGCCGACAAGATCAAGGCCGGCACCTCGATCGAGCAAGCCGCTCAATCGGTCGGCCTGTCTGCCGCCGAAGTGGGATCGATCAGCAAGGCCGATTTTGCCAATAGCGCATCGCAGGCTGTCGCCAATGCCGCATTTGCTGTCGGCTCGGGCGCCATTGCCGGACCGGCGCAAAGCGCGCTCGGCTGGCACATCGTCAAGGTCGAGGATATCAAGCAGACCCCGGCTCGCACGCTGGCACAAGTCCGTACCGAAATAGTCAATGAGCTGACGCGCGAAAAAATTGAAGAAGCCATGGCCGAACTCACCGTCCGGCTGGAGGATGAATTTGCTGACGGCGCGACGCTGGGCGATATTGCCAAAGCCGAGCAGCTCAAGGTGGAATCCACCCCGGCCCTGCTGGCCAATGGCCAAAATCCGAATGACGAAAATTATCGGCCGATCCCGGAGATGCAGCGGATGTTGCCGATTGCCTTTGCACTGGAGCAGGATTCCGACCCGCAAATTGTCGAAATCATTCCCGGCCAGCAATATGCCGCGATCGACGTATCCGACATAACCGAATCCGCGCCACCGCCTCTGGCGCAGATCGAGCAGTTGGTGACCCGCGACTATATGCTCGATCAGGGATCGAAAAAGGCCAAGGTCTTGGCAGACAAGATTGCCAAGGCAGTCAGCGGCGGCGCGTCTTTGTCAAAAGCGGTCGCCGATGCCGGGGTCAAATTGCCCAATGTCCAGAAGATCAGTTCGACACGGGCCGATCTCGCCCGGCAAAGCCAGCAGGGACAGGTGCCGGCGCCGCTCAGCCTGATGTTCAGCATGGCGCAGGGCACCGCGAAATCCCTGGCCGCGCCGCGTGATCAGGGTTGGTTCGTGGTCGTGCTCGACAAGCTCAATCCCGGCGATGCGTCGAAACGCGAAGATTTGCTGCGCGCGACAAGGACGCAATTCAAGCAGGTGTTCGGCAATGAATATACCGCGCAGTTCATCAGCGCGATGAAGGCGGATATCGGTGTCGAGCGGAATGAGAAAACGCTCACCGCGCTGAAAAACCAGCTACTCGGCGGTAATTGACGCATCCATGGCGGGCAGTTTCGGAATGGAAGCGGCACGCGCGGCACTGGACAGCGGCAAACCGGCGCTGATCTGGCGGCGGCAGGTTGCCGACACCGAAACGCCGGTGTCCGCTGCGTTGAAGCTGATGGAAGAAGGCCGCGGCGATTTCCTGCTCGAATCGGTTGAAGGCGGGGAAACCCGGGGACGCCACAGTCTGATTGGCCTTGCCCCCGATCTCGTGTTCCGCGCCGATGGCACGCAAGCCGCAATCAATCGCAACTGGCTGAACGATCGAGACGCCTTCGCCCCGGAGAGCGGCGACAGCCTCTCCGCCCTGCGCAATCTGGTCAAGGCCTGCCAGATGGATGTACCGGAGGAACTGCCCCGCGCCCTCGCCTGTCTGGTCGGCTATTTTGGCTATGAAACCATCGGCCTGGTCGAAAAGCTTCCCCGCGCGCCGCAATCCGAGCTGAACCTGCCCGACATGCTGTTTGTCCGGCCGACGGTGATCCTGATCTTTGACCGGCTGGCTGACGAACTGTTTCTGGTCGCACCGGTTTGGCCGAAGAGTGATGGCGATAGCGAGACCAAGATCGCCTCAGCACAGGAACGGCTGGATGAAGTCGAACGGGGATTGATCGAAACCCGTCGCCCCTGCGAAGGCAGGGGCCTCTCGCCGTCGAGCGCACCTGGTGCCGATGGAGGCCCCGGCCTCCGCCGGGGCGACGACATTGAATTCACGCCACAAATTCCCGCAGAAAAATACGCCCAGATGGTCCTGCGCGCCAAGGATTATATCGAAGCCGGAGATATCTTTCAGGTGGTGCTGGCGCAGCGCTTCACCACACCTTTCACCCTGCCGCCAATCGAACTCTACCGCGCATTGCGCAGGATAAACCCGTCACCCTTCCTGTTCTTCCTCGACCTGCCCGGCTTTGCCCTGACCGGCTCCAGCCCGGAAATCCTTGTCCGTGCGCGCGATGGCGAAGTCACCATCCGGCCGATTGCCGGAACCCGGCCGCGCGGCAAGAATGCCGCCGAGGACAAGGCGAACAAGGACAGCCTGCTCGCCGATCCCAAGGAACGGGCCGAACATCTGATGCTGCTCGATCTCGGCCGCAACGATGTCGGGCGCGTCGCCACCGCCAACAGCGTCGAGGTCACCGACAGCTATACCGTCGAATTCTACAGCCATGTCATGCATATCGTCTCCAATGTGGTCGGCCAGCTGGCCCCGGACAAGGATGCGCTCGACGCCCTGTTCGCCGGCTTCCCCGCCGGAACGGTCAGCGGCGCACCGAAAGTCCGCGCCTGCCAGATCATCGCCGAACTCGAACCCGAAACCCGCGGCGCCTATGCCGGTGGCGTCGGCTATTTCTCTCCCGATGGCAGTATGGACAGCTGTATCGTCCTGCGCACCGGGATAGTGAAAGACGGGGTGCTGCATGTGCAGGCTGGCGCGGGAATCGTTGCCGATAGTAATCCGGCTTATGAGCTGGCCGAATGCCGGGCCAAGGCGGGTGCGTTGCTGGCGGCGGCGAAAGAGGCGGTGAAGCGGGCGCGGGATGTTGGTTTCGGGCAATAGCTTAAAAGTTCGCTATGGCCGCAAATAGGGGCATGGCGCGTGCAGTTCCTGTCCGTCGGCTACCGCCCCACTTGCAGTCGTCCATATTATCCGGCTCTAATGTCCGCTTCGGGCGACGACCAGTTGAGATCACCGCGCAAAGAGGACATTACATTACATCCCTCTTAAAAATTTCAGGGTGCAGTGAGCGAACATGATTTAAGAGTATCTCCGCCTCTTCGACTAAATTTTCATCAAACTTATCCAACTGCGCCTCAAATGGTAGCTCGGTGTAATACCATGTGGCATCATCAATTGCGTCCTGAAACTCTCGATACCAAGTGTAGAGATATTCAAGCCCTAATTTTGAACCCATATAATTTTCGTGCTCTGAAGAGACAAATTTTGGATGCCTAATCACAATACGATCCTGATTGTCGAATTCATCTATATAAAGTCCATTGAGAGCTGCCATGCCCGCCATAGGAAGGATATTCTTCATAACTATCTGACGTAAATAGATTTCTAACACGATTAAGAACGATTGATTATCTGACGGCGGAACGACGTTCATCTGCTCAAAAGCTTTTTCAAAGGCCGGTTTGACGTCTATTACGCTTTCGGGTTTTGCGATTGCAATGGAAGCCAACTCGTAGGAACCTTGGTCGAGGCCGTTCATGAGCCAATTATTTGCCAATTCCACGACATCATTTTCATTCAATAGATCAAGCTGCCAAAGGGCAAAAGCTTCAAGCGGAACCAACGAGCTTAAATTCAAACCGCCCGCCCGGCGGGCTTCGAGCACCTCAGCTTTTGAGGCTCGATCCATTTTTGGCAGTCTTGTCATTCCCACAGTCTCGAAGGTTTTATCGTAAATTGCAATGTCCACTTTGAACAGAAGCGGCCATTGGAAAACACTGACGTCAATGTCCGTTTCCCACCCAATAGCAGACGTCAAAGACGACCAACGCTTCAGCACACTAACGGCTTAAACCTATTCTTAGCCAACCAGCCTCACTCCAGCATCTTAGGCGCTTCCTTCTGCAGCTTCGCCTTGATCTTGTTGGCGAACATCGCCAGCATCGGCGGCAGATCGAAAATACCGTAGACCTCGTCTTCGCGGACCTGCATTTCGCAGCCGATCCGCTGGCCGACCGCCTCCAGGGTGAAGTGGAGATGGTCGTCTTCCCAATGATGGTCGGTCAGGCTGGCGCCCGGGATGATATCGCTCAGCGTGTGGATGCCGCTGCCGATGCGGTTTTTGGCTTCGGCCAGACCCAGTTTGTGTGGAATATTGACGGTGACGGGCTCGCCCATGATGATATTTCTCCAGACCTGCTTTTTGAAGAACCGTTAGCGCTGAGCCTGTCGAACCACGCCTCTCGGATTAGAGACGTCCTTCGACAGGCTCAGGACTAACGGCAGCTAATCCATTCTCTCCTATCATGGAGTGGTTTAAGGTCAAAGCCTTCGCGGAAACACTTGGCCTGCTGATAATTTCCGATTAGGCAGCTTTGCATGATCCTCGTTATCGACAATTATGACAGCTTCACCTTCAACCTGGTCCATTATCTGATGGAACTGGGCGCCGAGGTGCGGGTGGAGCGCAATGATGCGCTGACCGCCGCAGAGGCGCTGCGCACCGGCGCGCAGGCCTTCCTGATTTCACCGGGTCCCTGCACCCCCAATGAAGCGGGCATATCGCTCGATCTGGTCGCGGCCTGCGCCGACGCGGGAAAGCCGCTGCTCGGCGTCTGCCTCGGCCATCAGAGCATTGGCCAGCATTTCGGCGGCAAGGTCGTGCGCGGCGGCCTGATGCACGGCAAGACATCGCCGGTGACCCATGATGGCAGCGGCGTCTTTGCCGGCCTGCCCTCGCCTTATACTGCTACCCGCTATCATTCGCTGATTGTCGAGGATATTCCTGCCTGCCTGCCGATCAACGCCACCGCCGATGATGGCTCGGTGATGGGCTTCCGCCACGAAAGCCTGCCGATTCACGGCGTGCAATTCCATCCGGAGAGCATCGCCACCGAACATGGCCACGCGCTGCTGGCCAATTTCATGGCGATTGCGGGGATCGAAGCGAAGGAACGGGCATGACCCTGCCCGACCCGGCGAGCACCCTGACCGAAGCGTCGGCCCGCGCAGCCTTTTCCGCGATCTTGGACGGTTCCTGTTCGGCGGAGGAAATCACCGCCTTTCTGGTCGCGCTAGCCGACCGCGGCGAGACTTCGGTCGAGATCGCAGCAGCAGCAACCGAAATGCGCGCAAGGATGATCGGCGTCGATGCGCCCGCCAATGCCATAGATGTCTGCGGCACCGGCGGCGATGGCAGCCACAGCCTGAATATTTCAACCGCCACCGCTTTGGTCGTGGCCGCCTGCGACATCCCGATGGCGAAACATGGCAATCGTGCCGCCTCGAGCAAATCGGGCGCAGCGGATACGCTGGAGGCGCTCGGGCTCGACCTGGCGAAAGCGGCGACTAATGGCGAGCAGAGCCTGCACGACATCGGCATCGCCTTTTTCTTCGCGCCCAACCATCATCCGGCGCTTGGCCCGCTGGCCCCGATCCGCAAGGCAATCGGTCGCCGGACGATCTTCAATCTGCTTGGCCCCCTGTGCAATCCGGCGAAGGTCAAGCGCCAGCTGATCGGCGTGGCCTCGCCCGATCTGGTCGAGACCTATGCCGAAGCCGCGCTGCAACTGGGCTATGACAAGGCGATGATCGTTTCCGGCGAAGAAGGGCTCGACGAACTCAGCATTTCCGGTCCCAGCCGGGTCGCCATGATCAGCGATGGCACCGTCACGATGAGCCGCATCACACCGGAAGATGCCGGCCTGACCCGCCATCCGGCAGAAGCGATAAAGGGCGGCGATGCCGAATATAATGCCGCTGCACTAAAATCGCTGCTGCAGGGCGAGACATCCGCCTATCGCGATGCCGTGCTGCTCAACAGCGCGGCGGCGCTGATGGTTGCGGGCGAAGTCGACAGCTGGGAAGCGGGCGTTGAAGAAGCCGCCGAGGCGCTCGACAAGGGGCTTGCCAATGCGCTGCTGAATTGCTGGATCGCCAACCAATGAACAAGCTTGAAGAAATCTGCGCGACGACGCGGGAATATGTGCAAGGGCGCAAGGCTGATGTCCCGGCGTCGCAGCTGAGCGATGACATCGCTCGTCAGACCGCGCCGCGCGGTTTTGCTGCGGCAATCCGCGAAAAATCGGCTGATGGCTTTGCGCTGATCGCGGAAATCAAGAAAGCCAGCCCGTCCAAGGGCCTGATCCGCGAGGATTTCGATCCCCCGGCCCATGCGCTAGCCTATCAGGCCGGTGGCGCGGCCTGCCTGTCGGTTCTGACCGACCAGCCCTATTTTCAGGGCGCCGACGAATATCTGGTGGCCGCGCGCGCGGCGGTCGATCTGCCCTGTCTGCGCAAGGATTTCATGGTCGACCCTTGGCAGGTTGCCGAATCGCGGGCGCTCGGCGCGGATGCGATATTGATCATCATGGCGGTGCTGGACGATACTCTGGCGGCGGAGATAGAGGCGGAAGCGCTGTCGCTCGGCATGGATGCGCTGATCGAGGTGCACGACGAGGACGAACTGGAACGGGCACTGAAGCTGCAATCGCCCCTGCTCGGCATCAACAATCGCAATCTCAAGACCTTCGAGACCAGCCTCGACCAGACCGAACGGCTGGCCAGGCTGGTGCCCGATGACCGGATCATGATATCGGAAAGCGGCATATTCACCCATGAAGATTGCCAGCGCCTCTCCAAATCCGGCGCCCGCGCCTTTTTGGTAGGTGAATCTTTGATGCGACAGGATAATGTGGAGTCCGCAACCCGCGCGCTGCTGACAGGAAATTCATGAGCAAATTGACCCATATCGACGGCACCGGCGCGGCCCATATGGTCGACGTTGGCGACAAGGCCGACACCGTCCGCGAAGCCCATGCCGAGGGCCGGATCGCGATGAAACTGGAAGTTTTGGAAGCTATAAAAGCGAATGCCATGAAGAAAGGCGATGTGCTGGCGGCCGCGCGCATTGCCGGGATCATGGCGGCGAAAAAGACCAGCGATCTGATCCCGCTGTGCCACCCGCTGGCGCTGACCAGGGTGGCGGTGGATTTCAGCTTTCTCGACGATGGCATCAAGGTCTCTTCCATGGCCCGACTGACCGGAAAGACCGGCGTAGAAATGGAAGCTTTAACAGCTTGTTCCGTCGCACTCCTGACAATCTATGACATGTCCAAGGCGATGCAGAAGGACATGGTGATCAGCGATATCCGGCTGCTGTCGAAAAGCGGGGGCAAATCGGGAGACTGGGTAGCGGAATGAGCAGCTTGCTGCCTCTGGACGAAGCCCAGCAGCGACTGATCGCGCTGGCTTCCCGCCTGCCCGCCGAAACGCTTTCCGTCCATGCTGCCCTCGGTCGCTATCTCGCCGGAGACCTGATCGCCAGGCGCGAGCAACCGGCTGCCGATATGTCGGCGATGGATGGCTATGCGATCCGCTTTGCAGATCGGGACGGTCCCTGGGAATTGGTCGGCGAATGCCCCGCTGGCAGCCCGCCCTGCCGCGCCCTGAAACCCGGCGAAACCGCTCGCATTTTCACCGGAGCCTTGCTGCCTGAAGGCGCGGATACCGTGGTCATGCAGGAAAATGTCGCGGCAGACGGCACCACCATCCGCCTGACCGCAGAACCCTCGCCGGCAAAAGGCCGCCATGTCCGGTATCAGGGCGGCGATTTCGCGCAGGGCAGCATCGGCTTGCCCGCCGGCAGTCTGCTCAATGCGGCGGCTTTGGGGGAAGCGGTTATCGCCGGCTATGGCGAGCTACCGGTCGGCAGACAGCCCCGCGTGGCGCTGGTCTCTACCGGCGACGAACTGGTCGCCCCGGGCAGCGACACCCTGCCCCACCAGATACCCGCCAGCAATGACGTCATGCTGTCAGCCATGCTGTCCGGCCTGACCGCCGAAACCCGCAGCCTGAGCCGCATTCCCGACGATATGGAGATATTGTGCGCGGCGCTGGACGGCGCCAGGGACTGCGATATCATCGTCACCATCGGCGGCGCATCGGTCGGCGATCATGATCTGGTCGGCCCCGCCTTCCGCAAGCTCGGCGCGGAAATCGACTTCTACAAGATAGCGATGAAACCGGGCAAGCCGGTGATGGCCGGAAAGCTCGGCAACACCGTGATATTGGCGCTACCCGGCAACCCGGCCTCCGCCTTTGTCGCAGCCACATTGTTTCTGCTGCCGCTGATCCGCTTCATGGCCGGAGCCGCCCGCTATCTGCCGGACTATCAAAGCGCCCCGACCACCGAAGCCCTCCCCGCCAACGGCTCCCGCGCGCAGTTTCTGCGGGCCAAGGTCGATCAGGACGGGATTACGCCGTTTGGCAGCCAGGACAGCGCGAAGCTTTCGGTGCTGGCGGCGTCGAACGCGTTGCTCTGCCGTCCGGCGGATGCGGAGGCGGCTGAGGCGGGTGCGATGGTGCCTTATATTGGGATATAGTTGCCAGAGTCCCAGGAAGATGTTTCGATACCGGCAATTTATGCGCATTTACCGATGAGCCGTCCGCTTTTGGCACCCCTTCTAGAGCGCGCTGAATGACCGAAAGTGGGTGGAAAGCGGAATGGCGGGTTTTGAGTCGAACTTGAGCAAGGCGGACGCACGCCAAGTGGCAAGGCAGCGCTTGAGGCATAACGATGGACAGCATGGACGAAGGGCGGACGCGAAAATTATATTGCCAGCCGTGGCTGGACAGTCTGTCTGCATCCACAAGCCCTTACGCCTCGATATAGCGACTCGGGCGAATGCCCCCGGGTTGCCGTGCGGCTAGTTGGCGCGCTAACTCGGGCCGTAAGCGGCCGCAAAGCCTCCATTGGTCTCCCAAGTACGATATGAAAATTTCCCTTGTGTATCTCCCGCATTTAAAATGATGAGCACCGGTTTTTCGTAGGTCCTCTTTGTTAAGGCTATTCGTGGTTTTTTTCCCGTTTCGTTCATTTTGTGTTCTCTCTGAGAGGTGTTAAGCGGTGTAATTTGGACGTCAGAGTAACTCCATAGGTCCAAGATGTCCGCCCGATAAGCTTATGAAAATAAATGTCAATTTTTTGAACGCAAAGATAGCGGGCAAGGACGGCGCACAGGCGGATTTCGGGCATTTGTGGTCAGCGTGGGAATGACTGCTAGTGGGGCGGTTGCTGACTGGCTGCTCACCAGCCTGAAACCGGACAGTCCGCTTTGATGCCATCCCGACCGTTCAAGCGTCTGCGCATAAAATCCAGAAAATACAGCAGGCGGGAACGGCCTCACAGCATTTCTCGCGTCAAATTGGCCCCACCTGTCTGAGGTTCCTGGGCCATTATAAACGAAATCTTCACATGCCGGGGCTACCCAATCTCGCTTGTCCTTGCTGAAATTCAGCTTCAGGCCGCAGCAAACGATGGAGCCAATGAACCAAGTAAATTCAACGCATTTTTATAGAGCAGCATCGGCAACTTTGGATAACCGGCTGGGGTCTTTGGACCTGTTTGACCAAGCCGCGCCACTGGTGACCATTGGCGCATGGTCATGCGATCTTGCAAGTGAACGGCTTGACTGGACCGATGGGGTTTTTGGCATTTTCGGACTGACGAGTGACGACGCCCTGGACCGAAAAGCCGCAATCGAACTTTATGGCGAAGAATCGCGCGAATTGCTCGAGCGGAAACGAACGCAGGCCATAGAGAATCGCGATGGCTTCACACTGGACGCAAGAATCGTGCGCCCTGACGGAATCGAGCGCTGGATTCGAATTACGGCCGCCATACGAGGCTCGAACGGGCGATCCGAGACGCTTTTTGGCATGAAGCAGGATATAACAGACGATCATATGCGATGGGAACTTCTCCGGGCGCAAGCGGAATGCGATCCGCTCACCGGCGTTGCCAACCGGACTCGCTTTCAACGCTTTCTGGACCAGCCGAACAATGGACCTGCATTGGATGACATCGGCACGTTGATCCTGTTTGACATTGATGATTTCAAGCAAATCAACGATCGTTGGGGTCACGCGGCTGGCGACGCATGCCTCGTCAACCTTGCGGAAAATCTCCGCAAGGCGTTCGTCAATGCGCATCTGGTCTCCCGGATTGGCGGTGACGAATTTGCAGTGTTGCTGCCATCTTCGGTATCGCGCACCCGGACGAAGGTTGAATTACAGTCTCTTATTGGCAGTCTTCTCAGGCCAATACAGTGGAACGGTTGTTTGTTGACGCTGAAGGTATCGGTCGGCTTCGCTTTCGCTGGCAAGGACGGCAAATATAATCCCCAAACGTTGTTCGCCACCGCCGACGAAGCGCTTTACTGCGCCAAGAACCGAAAAATATTTCCTGCCGACTAGGCTGCCGAATTAAAAGGTCAGTGTTTCCCATGTCGAACCTTCCTCCCGGAACGGCTACTGTCGGGGCGTATCTGGAACGGCAGCCTTTTTAACGGAAAACGCGAATAGCCGCCATCGCGGCCGCGGATAAATTGGTCCATTGCGCGTTCCGTTCTGCCAGGGGGATAATCACTTCCCGCTTGACTTCCCCCGTTTTGTTTCTTAATTGTTCCTTATTCGTTCCCAGAACAGGAAGCTGGACATGCTCACGCAAAAGCAACATGAACTCCTCTGTTTCATTGATGACAGGCTCAAGGATAGCGGCGTTTCTCCCTCGTTCGAGGAAATGAAGGAGGCGCTCGGGCTCAAGTCCAAGTCCGGCATTCACCGGCTGATCAGCGCGCTCGAGGAGCGACACTTCATCCGCCGCCTGCCCAATCGGGCACGGGCGCTGGAAGTGTTGAAATTGCCGGAAGGCGGTTTGCACGAAGCGGAGCCCTCCAATGTCGTCTCGCTGCACCCGGAAACACCGGTGCGCGAAGTCATTTCCAATCCTGCTCCGGCGGCGCACAATGATGTTATCGAAATTCCCTTGCACGGCCGGATCGCTGCGGGCGCTCCGATCGAGGCGATGGAAGGCCAGTCGGCGCTCAGCGTTCCCGCCGCCCTGCTCGGCCCCGGCGAACATTATGCGCTGGAAGTGTCCGGCGATTCGATGATCGACGCAGGCATATTGGATGGCGATTATGCGCTGATCCAGAAAACCGAAGTGGCCCGCGATGGCGAGATTGTCGTGGCTTTGATCCACGACGAAGAAGCAACGCTGAAATATCTGCGCAAGGAAAACGGGCGGATCCGGCTCGACCCGGCCAACGCCGCTTATGCCCCGCAAATATATGGCGAGGGCGAAGTGCGCATCCAGGGCAAGATGGCCGGATTGCTGCGCCGCTACTAGTTCCGGTTGCTCCTGATATAACGGTCAGCCTCACCGGAGCGATAGCGGGTCCACACATGCTTGCCGGTCCAGTCTAGCGCGGTGGATATTTTCTGATTTTCCAGATCGATGGTCATGCCGCCGACCTGCGACAACAGGCTGCGGTCGGCCTTGAGCCAGCGCGGCTGGCAGCTTTGCGGCAGCCATCTTTCGCTGACCACGATATCCGCGCGGCGGCAGGCTGCCGACAGAGCCAGAGCGGAAATATAGTGGGAGCTGCGGGTCGCCAATATCTGCCAGTCACGCCCGTCCGCGCGCACGGTAGCCAGACAGCTGTCAGCATTGCAATCGGCATTGGGCCAGTCTTCCAGCGCCTGCGAATCCCCTTCCACTCCGGCATTTTCCCGGATCATGTCGCGAATAAAATCACCGCTGCGGCTGCGCAGCATCGCCAGTTCGCCGCGATCATTGCGAATAGCAACGTGGCGGCCGTCGCCGGTTATATAGAGATCGGGCGCGCGGGTCGTCGCGATGATCAGCGCCCCGATCAGCGCCGGCACCAGCCCCCAATAGCGCCAGCGCTCCCGCCACAGGCAGAGCCACAGACCGCCAAGCAACACGAAACCAAAGGCGATGACCGGCATGGTCGGCAACATCGTCACCGCACCGGGTCTTGAGGACACGAAATGCGCGAGCGCGATCAGGCTGCTCAAGGCCTTTTCGCAGAGCCACCAGACCGGCGCGCCAAGACCCACGCTATCCAGCACCAGGGCCAGCGCCTCCAATGGCATGATCACGAATGTTGTCAGCGGAATGGCGATGATATTGGCCAAAGCGCCATAAAGCCCGGCTTTGTGGAAATGGTAGAGCGCAATCGGCATCAGCGCGATTTCCACCACCAAGCCGGTCAGGAACAGCGAATATATGAAACGCCCCGTCCGGCGCATCACAGACTCCTCGCGCAGCATGAACATTGCCTTGATCCGCGGATGTTCGTGCAGGGCAATGATCGCGGTGACCGCCGCAAAACTCAATTGAAAGCTCGGCCCTACCAAAGCCTCGGGCCAGAAGATCAGCACGAATAGCGCGCCCGCCGCGACCATCCGCAAGGTGATCGCGCTGCGCCCCATCATCAGCGCCACCAGCACCAGCAAGGCCGCCACGCAAGCCCGGATCGTCGGCACCTGCGCGCCGGTCATCAGCGTATAGGCGAGTGCTGCCAGCGCCGCGCACCCCGCCGCGACGATCGGCAAGCGAAAGCGCAGCGCCAGCGGCGGCGCCAAGGCCAGCGACTTCAGCACCAACAGATAGATGGCGCCGACCACCGCCGTGACATGCAGGCCGCTGATCGACAGCAGATGCGCCAGACCGCTGCGCCGCATCGCTTCGGCGTCCGCTTCGTCAATTGCGCCGCGATCGCCGGTGGCCAGGGTTGCCCCGATCGCCCCCGCTCCCCCGGCCATTTGTGACTGAACATGGGCCGAAAGCCGCTGCCGGTAACGCGACAGGGCCTACAACGGATCGGCGGGCTGCAATATCCGGATCTCGCCCAGCGCCTGCCCGGTCGCGCCCAGCCCCAGGAACCAGGCCCGTTCGGAAAAATCATAAGCGCCCGGCAGCGCCGGCATCGCCGGTGGCATCAGCCGCGCGCGCAGCTGGATCAGCGCCCCGTCCTGCAAATCGGGATCGGCCTGTTCGAGCGGCACATTCACCCGCACTCGCGGCGGCAGCCCGGGATTTTCGCCGGTGCGCAAGGTCAACCGGACCATATTGCGCGCCAAAACCGGTTCGACCCGCTCGATCTCGGCGTTGAACAGGGTGACCACCGGCCGCTCCAGCACCGGCGCGGCCACGCTCCACGAGCGAAACCAGATTAGCGCGCAGCCGATGGCAGCCAGCAGCGCGAACCAGAATAACGCCTTGCCGGCCCGCCGCTTGCGCCCGTTCATGGCGGCAACCAGGCTCAGCCCGCCGCACAGGCTGATCAAGGCCAGCGACCAGGCGGCATTGGCCAGAACATACCAGGACGCGATCCCGCAGCCGAGCGCCACCGGCACCCAAAGCGGCAACTGGTCCCGCTCTCGCTCGAGCAGGTTTTCGAGCTTTTCCACCGGCTGTTTATCGTGCCAGAAATCAGACAATTGTCGTGGCTGAAACAGCATGCTAAGGGCGACAGCAAGCGGTCCGAAACCGGTGCCTCTGGCGCTCTTCGGGCTCACTCTATCCCGCATTTTAAAAAACCTATCACAGGGACAAAGCCAGCGTGAATTCAAAAGATACCGATCAGCCGAAACAGACAAATGCGGTCGTCACCCGCTTTGCCCCCTCGCCCACCGGATTTCTGCATATCGGCGGCGCCCGCACCGCGATGTTCAACTGGCTGTTTGCCCGCCATCATGGCGGAAAAGCGCTGTTGCGCATCGAAGATACCGACAAGGCGCGCTCGACCCAGGAAGCGATTGATGCGATTTCCGAAGGGCTCGAATGGCTGGGTCTCGACTGGGATGGCGAAACCGTCTTCCAGTCCGAACGCGCTGAACGCCATGCCGAAGTCGCCCATGAATTGCTGGCATCGGGCAATGCCTATAAATGTTTTGCGACCCCGGAAGAGCTGACCGCGATGCGCGAGCTGCAGCGGGCCGAGAAAAAGCCGATGCGCTATGATGGCCGCTGGCGTGACCGCGATCCGTCGGAAGCGCCAGAAGGCGCGCCGTTCGTGATTCGCCTGAAAACCGAAACCGCTGGCAAGGTAACCATCCCGGACATGGTACAAGGCGATGTCTCGGTCCAGAATGGCGAGATTGACGACTTCATCCTGCTGCGCTCCGACGGTTCGCCGACCTATATGCTGGCGGTCGTGGTCGACGATCATGACATGGGCGTCACCCATTTGATTCGCGGCGATGACCATCTCAACAACGCGTTCCGGCAGCTGGCGCTGATTCGGGCGATGGGCTGGGCGGAACCGGTCTATGCGCATATCCCGCTGATTCACGGCAATGACGGCGCCAAATTGTCCAAACGGCATGGCGCGCTGGGTGTCGAAGCCTATCGCGACATGGGCATATTGCCAGACGCGATGTTCAACTATCTGCTGCGCCTCGGCTGGGGCCATGGCGATGACGAGATCATCTCCCGGGCGCAGGCGATCGAATGGTTTGCGCTGGAAGGCGTCGGCAAATCGCCTTCGCGCTTCGACACGAAAAAGCTGCAAAATCTGAACGGCCATTATATGCGCGAGGCCAAGGATGCCGATCTGGTGCGGCTCGCAACCCCTTGGATCGAACAGGATTTGGGTGCATCATTGTCCGCTTCCGACAGCGATTTGCTCGGCCGGGCGATGCCAGTTTTGAAGAGCCGGGCGAAAAATCTGCTCGAATTGGCCGAATCCAGTCTTTTTCTCTTTAAAAAACGCCCACTTGGCCTCGACGAGCGGGCAGAGAATCTGCTAGACGATGACGCACGGACCCTGCTTAAATCGATTCACCTTGGCTTGACTGATCTGGAAGACTGGACACTCGAGGCGACGGAAGAAGTTATAAAAGCGATCGCGGAGTCTGCCGAATTGGGGTTAGGAAAGCTCGCACAACCTATGCGCGCGGCACTGACGGGTAGCACCAGTTCACCCGGAATTTTTGATGTCCTGATACTTCTCGGCAAAGAAGAGTCATTGGGGCGTCTTGCAGATCAAATAGAAAAAACCTGAGCATCAGGAGCAGAAAGGACAATATCGTGGGCGATAACGCAAAATTCAGCATCAATGGGGAAAATCACGAATATCCCATTCTGACGGGCACCACCGGCCCCGACGTGGTCGATATTCGCAAATTATACGGTCAGACCGGCGCGTTTACTTACGACCCCGGCTTTACCTCGACCGCCAGCTGCGAATCCGAACTGACCTTCATCGATGGCGGCGAAGGCGTGTTGCTGCACCGCGGCTATCCGATCGAACAGCTCGCGGAGCAGAGCAGCTTCATGGAAGTCGCCCATCTTTTGCTCCGTGGCGAATTGCCGTCTGCGGATGAATTTGCCGAATTCAACACCACGATCACGCGCCACACGATGGTGCATGAACAGTTGCGCGGTTTTTATCAGGGCTTCCGCCGCGATGCCCATCCGATGGCGATCATGTGCGGCGTGGTTGGCGCGCTGTCGGCATTTTATCATGACAGCACCGACATCAACGATCCGGCGCAACGGATGATCGCCAGCCACCGCCTGGTCGCCAAGATGCCGACCATTGCCGCCATGGCTTATAAATATTCGATCGGTCAGCCGTTCGTCTATCCCGACAATGAGCTGTCCTATACCGGCAATTTCCTGCGTATGACCTTTGGCGTTCCGGCCGAGGAATATGAAGTGCACCCGGCGATTGAAAAGGCGATGGACCGGATTTTCATCCTCCATGCCGACCATGAACAAAATGCCTCCACCTCTACCGTCCGGCTTGCCGGTTCATCCGGTGCCAATCCGTTTGCCTGCATTGCAGCGGGCATAGCCTGCCTCTGGGGTCCCGCGCATGGCGGTGCCAATGAAGCAGCGCTCAACATGCTGAAAGAAATCGGCCATCCCGATCGCATTCCGGAATATATCGCGCGCGCCAAGGACAAGGACGATCCGTTCCGTTTGATGGGCTTTGGTCACCGGGTTTACAAAAATTACGATCCCCGTGCATCGGTGATGCAGGAAACCGTCCGCGAAGTGTTCGAAACGCTGAAGGTCAAGGATCCGGTATTTGATGTAGCGCTGAAGCTGGAAGAAATGGCGCTCAACGACCCCTATTTCATCGACAAGAAATTATTCCCGAACGTTGATTTCTATTCCGGAATCATCCTGTCGGCAATTGGTTTCCCGACCTCGATGTTCACCGTTCTCTTTGCCCTCGCCCGCACCGTCGGCTGGGTCGCCCAGTGGAACGAGATGATCTCCGATCCAGGCCAGCGTATCGGTCGTCCGCGTCAGTTGTACACAGGACCGGCCAAGCGCGACTATGTGTCGATCGACAAGCGCTAGAAAAAATAAATATTGTGAAAAAGGGGAGCGATTGCGCTCCCCTTTTTTATGACTTTTTGCGTTCCGGAAGCGACAGCGTGAAGGTCGAGCCTTCGCCGGACTTGCTGTCTACGGTCAGACTGCCGCCCATCGCCCGCGCCAGTCGGCGAGAGATGAACAGTCCGAGGCCACTGCCGCCGTCGCCGGATCGGCCCAGACGCTCGAATTTCTCGAAAATCCGCTCCTGATCTTCCGCCGCAATGCCATCGCCGTGATCGGTCACGGAAATGCGGGCAAAGCCCGGTTCGGCAGAAACTCGCAGCTTGATCGACGAACCATCGGGCGAATAGCGGATCGCGTTGCCAATCAGGTTGACGAGAATTTGCAGCGACCGGCGAAATTCGCCGCTGGCAGGACATTTTTCACCCTCGTCCGGAAGCTCTATCCGTATTTGGTGGTCCGCCGCCTTGACCGCGAGCAGGCCGGCGGCGCGGTGGGCGAGATCAACCAGATCGATGTCATCCCCGGCAACCGTGAATTCCGGGCGTTCAATCGCCTCCAGATCGGAAAGGTCATTGACCAGATCGAGCAAATGCCGCCCGGCGGAAGCAATATCCTTGGCATAGCTGGCATAGTCGCCGCGCAGCGGACCTTCCAGCTTGCTGCTGATCGTTTCCGCATTGGCGATGATCTTGCCGAGCGGCTGGCGCAGGGCCGGGCCCAGCTGCGAGCCGAACAGACTGTCGCTGATCAGTTTTCCGCTGGCGCGCTTTCTATCGGTACCGCTGGCTGGCTGATCATCTGGTGCCGCATCCGGCGTCGCCGTGAAACGATAGCCGGCGAACAGGCCCGCCTTGTCGATCAGCGGATATCCTTGCAGCACAAACAGCCGCTGTGCTTCCGTTTTCTGCCGCATCCGCTGATTCCGGATTGGTTGGCGCTCAGCCACGGACTCAAGCAATCTTGCGTTTGCCGAAGCCGGGATCACATCATATATATCGAGCAGAGACCGGCCAATGGCATCGAAATCCTGGGTCGCCTCTCCGGGCATTTGCTGGGCAATGATCCGCAGCGCCGCGTCGGTCCTGATCGCCCCCCGGCCTTCCAGCCGGTCAAAATCACGCTCGCGAGCCGGATCAATCTTGTCGCTCTCGTCATGCCCATATTCTTTCCAGTCGATGATCGAAAGACTGAGCGCATTTGCTTTCTCTGGCGAGGCAAGCCGTGTTTCCACCCACATTTCAATGCGGGATTCATCATCCGACGCCTGTACCGGACGCGACAGGTTCATGCCCAGCCGCCGGCTGAGACGGCACAGCTCGGCCAGTTCGGGGACCGCCAAAGGCCCCCCTTCCTTGCCGCCACAGCGCAAATGGAGCCGCAGGAGCAGCGGATCAGCCGACAGCAGCAAGCCATCGACATCCACTTGCCCACGCACCGGCTCGGCCAATTTGCGCGCCGTGGTCATTTTCCCTGATCGCTCAAATAGTCACCGGCAAGAACCCGTTCGGCTTGCTGGTAAGCATCAGGGGATGCCCAGCGCGAAACCAGCGCCAAACACCGGTCCCGATCCGTCTCGCCATAGGTTGCTGCAGTCAGAATATGGTCGCCGCCATCAAGCGCGGCAAATATCGACAATGCTTCCCGTACGGGAAAATCCGCCGCGCGCATTACAACGACAAATCGCGCCATATTCGGCTCGGCCGTGAAGGCGACGATCTGGTCGCTGGTCAAGCCGGATTGCCGGGCCAGACGGGCAACAAACAGCGACAGGCCATCTCTCATCGGATGGGGAAAGGGATCCTGTTCCGTCCTCGACTGGTGGAGCAACTGGGCAAGGCGCTCTGCCTTGCGCGCCACGCCAGCGCTCTCGTCATGCGCGGCGAGCAGCCGTTCCGTCGCCTGCTGCAGTTGCAAGCCGGGGAAACCGGAAAGCCTGGCAAGCGCGGCGGTGACAGGCCAGGCAAAAGCATAAGCAATTTCCGGCGACAAATCTGCAAGACTGGCGGCAATTTCGCCTGCGGCTCCGGTGGTCTTGGATTGTGCAACCAGCAGTCCCATGGCGGCTTCGGCAACCGCAGGATCGTCATGATCCAGATGTCGGGTCAGCGTTGATTCGAGATCTTCCTGCGAAATTTTCTGCAGCAATCTTGCCGCCAGCTCGCTTTGCTGTGTTTTCACAAACAGATGCTCGACGATGTCGACCGTCTTCAGCAAACCGCTATGTTCCAGCACGGGAAAGCTCTGGCCTTCACCACCCCGTGCGATTGTCAGGAATATTTCCTGGCTGACGCCCATATCCTGGGTGGCAATCAGGCAGATGCGTCTTTCAATCTGACCGATGACGCTGTGCAGATATTGCTGCGCATTCGATCGCATGCGGTCATTGAAAACCACGTCGGTTCTGGGAAACAGCGCCTGGGCAAAATCATCAGCCACAAAAGCGGCCTTGTCGGCCATCGCAGTCGCGTGCCGGATAATATCATGGTGCTTGGATCGGTCCATCGGAAAAACTCGTTGTGCCATAACTAGGCCGTACGCTAATGTGGTTAACAAGCCGCTAAGTCGAATATTCCGCTATTGCTCTTGAAAGTCAGACCTTTTCATCGAATTTTTTGGTCAAATAACGGTCGAGAACGAGAGACAGGCCAGAATATAGCGCTGCGGCGTAGATGCCATAAGTTATCGGCCCAAAAATACTGGCCAGGAGCAAGATCAGCAGAACCAATCGCATATCCGGTTTTGTCAGCGCCAGACGAATGGCGCCCGGCTCGCCCCTCAAAAGCAGGAGATGCGCGAGCAGCAAGATCAAAATCACCAGATTTGGCGCCGATGTCAGCGCATCAGAGGCTTGCAGCAAAAGAATTGCGACACCGGTTGCCACGAGCCCATCCAGCGCCAGCCCGGTCCAGTCCCGGCCTTTCACAACATTGTCAAATTGCACCATCGATGTCCGGGTAAATTGCGCGATGCTGCCGATAAAAAACAGGGTCAGCGCAGCGACGGATTCACCGAAACCAGCCGTCAAAATGCCCGTAATTCCTGCGGCCAGAGAACAGATCTGAAGATATTGCGGTGCCGCTCTTTTTCTCCAGAGCCGCGGAAGACTGCGCTTGATCAGCGGACGCAACAGAAAGCGGTTCAGCAAATTGTCCTTTTCGACCGGCATTTCTCTCACCTTGCGCCGCGTAAATTGCGCCGCGCTGACTTCGCTTTGGATATGAGATATCGCGCCTGAGCCCATTCTGCGATCCGAGATGATCGCGCGCGGACAATCGGCCTGCACCGCCGTGCGGAGCAAAGCCGAGCCGATCTCCCATTCGTCCGGGATATCGATCATCGCAACCAGCCGCGAGGCGTTGAGCGAAACGATCCCAAGCCATCGCTGGTTGAGGTCGATGCGCTCAAATTCCTGATATTCCTCGGCATGCAGCACGGTGAACAGCAATTCCTGCGGCGCCCCGCTCAGCTGGTCGACAATCTCTGCATTGGGAAGAATGCCGTCGGCCATATAGATGATATGATCCTGGTCACTCGCATATTGGACCAGCTCGCTGGGGCTGCGGACATATTCTGCGTCCAGGCCCTGCTGCTTCATCGCATCGATCTTCTGCAACAAAGCGCCATGGGTTACCGGACACAGGAAGATGAATTTCTCGCAGCCGAAGCGTTGCGCGGCATTGATCTGCAAATCGAGCAGCGTACCGGCGAACAACGGCAACAGGGCAATCGGCCCGTTTCCGTCGAGATCGTCTTTTGCCAGAGAAATCAGTGCCAGTTTCACGAATATTGGGGTCCCGAACGATGAAGAGGAAGATTGTTCCCGTCCATAGATGGTGGCGTCCGGTCATGCCAAGCGATATTCTGGTGATCCAGCGGTTTGAATTTCCGCTGTTGGGTGGTTTGCTGACTAGCTGCTTTCGGGTGCCGAAGGCGCAAAGTGGACTAACCATGTAGTTGCAAAAGCGCTGCCGCAAATCACGTGGCAAGCCAGCGCTTGAGGCATATATTAAACGCTGGACAGCATGGGCGAAAGGTGGACTCGGGACGCGGCTATCACATTGTCAGGCCTGGCTGGACAATCTGTCTGCATCCCCAAGCCCTCACGCCTCTATATAGCGACACGGGTGAATGACCCCGTGTTGCAGTGCTGAATCATTACCGAAAGTTGGTATGCCGGGGGGATTAGGATGGGTTAGCGCTGATGGAATAGAAAGTGAATTCCGTTGTCGACTGCTGTGCCTTGCCGGACGTGGCCGGGGTACCGCTCAAAACATGTAAGACTGGTTTTTCATAGGGTAATTTTCCGTTGGAAAGACTTTGCGTTTTTGGTTCTTTGATCTTCATTTTGTGTTCCATTTGTGATGTGTTAATAGGTTGAATGTCAGGTCAGAGTACCTCGATAGGTCCAATATCTTGCCCTCTCCCCCCCGATAAGCTTATGAAAATAAATGTCAATTTTTTGAACGCAAAGATAGCGGGTATGCCGTGCGCAAAGACGGCTTTCGGTCATTTGTGGTCAGCGTGGGAATGACTGCTATTGGGGCGGAAGCGGAAATTCAAACCGAGACATCACCCAATATTCTGGTGACGCCGACGCACTCGACGCGCCGGAGCCGGAATATCAGTCCCGATGGGCCTCTACCGCCGACACCGCGCGTTCCAGTTTCCGCAAAATCACCGGATCACCCGGCGCGGAATGGGCCGCTTCATCAGCCAGCTGCAGGATCTTGGTCGCGGCAAAACTCGCGGCCAGCCCCTTCAGACGCCATGCGGCATATTCCCAATTGGCATCGCAACGTGCTCTTCCGAGCAGGTCAACCTGCCGCCTCGCACTTTCCAGAAACGCCGCGCGCAATTCCGCGATGAGGGGCTGATCGTCCCCCACTGCAGCCGTTAGAGCGGCATCCAAAGCCCCATAATCAAATGACATTTTTATCGTTTACACGCGATATGGTTAACTTATGGTTTCTATGATCTGATATTGTGTTAAATAGTGACCATGGCAGGAGAATCTAAGATTATCGGGATGTGGCGCGACCGGGATGGAAATTCCGGCGACGACCAGACGGAAACAACCGCAGACGTGGAGAGTGAAGCGCGCGCGCACGAAGCGAAATCGCACGATTTTCCTGATGAAAATCAGCAAAATAGCGATAGCTCTTCGGAAGACGGCTGGAACCATTATGCGGATGATATCGCATCGGCCCCTGCTCGCACCCGCTTCATACCGCTGCTGTTGTTAGCCGTTTCCGCGGTCGGCTGGACCGGGTTTTTCCTGTGGGCCAACCGCGACATTTTTGCCACAATGCCGACACCCAAGGCAGGGATTGACCTGCTGACTCAATGGTGTCTGCCGATGATCACGCTCGGCATTGTCTATCTGCTCTATATGCGCAACAGCACGCGGGAAGCCGGTCGCTTTGCCGATGTCGCCTTTTCGCTGCGCGCCGAGTCCGAATTGCTCGAGACCCGTTTGAAAACGGTCAACAATGAACTCAGTGTCGCGCGCGAATTTCTGAGTCAGGAAAGCCGGGAACTGGAATTTCTGGGAGACCAGTCTTCGGGCAAGCTCACCACCGCCGCCGGCCTGATCCGGAAATCTCTGGAAGATGGCCTTGGCAAGATGCAGAAGCTGGATGATGTTGGCGGTGCCGCCTACAAGAATCTTGAACAGCTGCGCGACCATTTGCCCGTGGTGATCAACACCGCCAAGGATGTGACCAACCAGATTGGCAATGCCGGACGAACCGCCCAGACCGAAATGGCGGCGATGGTTTCGACTCTGCAAAGAATCGGCGAAGTCGGTGTGGCTGCCCAGCAGAGCCTCACTGCATTGACGGACAAATCCGCCCTGTCGGTAGAAAATCTTGCGGTCGAAGCCGAGCGTATCAAAATCAGTCTGGCGGAACAGCTCCACGCAGCAGAAGACGGATCAAACCAGCTGACCGCCTTGCTGCGGAAAACGACGTCGGAAACCGTCGAGGCCATCCACAAAACACGGGCGCGGCTGGCCACCGAAGCGTCGGAATCGGCACTGGCCATGCGAGCCGATCTGGATGCGCTGGAAACAGCGCTGGCCAGTGCAGGGAAAATTGCTGATGCGGAGGAAGACCGGCTGAAAACGCTGGCTGCGACTCTCAACCAGAATATCTCCGACATCGCGGAGAACGTCAAAAATCTCGACAATGAAAGCGGCGAAAAAACCGCGAAACTGGCCTTTGCCATGACCGCGATGGAACAGAATAGTGCCGCTTTGCAGCTGTCGCTCGAAAATGGCTATGGCGTCGCCGATGGCATGATCGAGCGGATGGAGAGATTGCTGGTCGCGCTCGACAGCAGCGCCCGGGAAATGGACGAAACCCTGCCCACTGCCTTCGAACGGGTGTCGGAGAAATCGCAGGAAAGTCTGGCGCTATACGGTCAGATCGCCAGCAAGGCCCGCAACGCGCAGGAAGATGCCGGCAGAGTGGCCCAACAGGTTGCCCAAACCGACCATTCGATCAGCCAGCAGCAGGAAAAGATCAGCCAATTGCGCGATGCCAGCGACGATGCGAGCACATCGATTGTTCAGCAAATTGACGATATTTCGAAAGCCATTGAGGCGGTGCGGGAACAGAATGAAGCGCTTGCCGAAAGCGCCGGCGAAAAGATGATCAGCGCGCTTTTGCGGGTGAAGGAGACAGCGACGCAGGCTTCCGAACATTCCCGGCAAGCGCTCGAAAATTCCATCGCCGGCTCGACGGATGCTTTTGAAAAGATGAGCGAAGAAGCGTTGAACCGGATTATCGATGACAAGATTGCCTCGATCGCGCCGAAACTGGAACAGGCGGTATCGAGCGCGGTTTTGACGAGCCAATCCACTGCGGCCCATCTCACCGATCAATTGGCCGCGATCGAGGACATGACAGTCAAATTGGAGCAGCGCATCCTGTTTGCCAAGGAAAAGGCCGAGCAAAGCAGCGACGAGAATTTCACCCGGCGGGTGGCGCAGCTGACCGAGTCGCTCAATTCCATCTCGATCGATGTCGGGAAGATTCTGTCCAATGATGTCACCGACACCGAATGGGCAGCCTATCTGAAAGGCGATCGCGGCATTTTCACACGGCGCGCCGTTCGCTTGCTCGATGGCAGAGAAGTACGCGAAATCCTTGCGCAATATTCCGGCAATGACGAATTCCGCGAGCATGTGAACCGCTACATCCATGATTTCGAAGCGATGCTGCGCGGCGTGCTCGCCACCCGCGATGGCAGCGCCATCAGCGTGACCCTGCTGTCATCGGACGTCGGCAAGCTTTATGTCGCGCTGGCGCAGGCGATTGAGCGCCTGCGCAGCTAGGTCGGGATCCTAGCCCATATTTTCCCGGCTATTGAAGAAATCAATCGTGTCCAGGGTGATCCAGCCGTTGGCATAGTTGAGATAGAATAGACCGAAAGCCGCCGTAGCGAGCAATGTGGTCAAGAATAATATCCGCAGCGGCCGGAAATTGACCGGCGCTCCGTCCGACTGCCCTTCGACCATTTCAATTCCGGTTTCATGATGGCTGCGGATGCCGATCGGCAGGACGATAAACGCCGCCGTCACCCAGAAAAGAACGTAAATCGCCACGATCGAAGTGATTTCCATGGCCCGTTAAGCCTCCACAGTGAGCACCGAAACAATCGGTTTCTTGCCCGTCCACTCGGTTGCACTGCGACGGACAAGCAGGCGGATCGCCTCGTTGAACTTGTCGATATTGCCCACCGGATTGGAATATTTGGCGACGATCTTGTCGACCACTTCGTCGAGAAAATCAGCTTCATCTTCCTCCAGCGGAACGCCATGCATTTTCAGCACGGGCTGCCCGAAGATATTGCCTTTGCGATCAAGACCGATCGCAACCGAAATCATCCCGTTATGCGCTGTCTTGCGCCGATCGTTCAGGGTTTTTCCGTCTGCCGGGATGATCACATCGCCATCAACGACAAGCCGTCCGGTGCGCTCCTGCCCCAATATTTTCGGACCATTGGGGGCCAGTCGCACGACATCACCATTTTGCTGGAATATCGCTTTCGGAACGCCCTGCTCCAGGCCAAAACGAACCTGGGTTTTCATATGCCGGATTTCACCATGGACCGGGACCAAAATTTCCGGCCTGATCCACTTGTACATTTGCGCCAGTTCCGGCTGCCCGGGGTGACCCGAAACATGAATATGCTCCTGCCGCTCGGTGATCATGACGACACCCTTGGCCGCGAGCTGATTCTGGATCCGGCCAATGGAAATTTCATTGCCGGGAATCTGCTTCGACGAGAACAGCACATGATCGCCTTCGGACAGTTTGATCTGATGGCTATCGCCGGCAATCCGGCCCAGCGCCGCCCTTGCCTCACCCTGGCCGCCAGTGGCAATGATCATCACATCACCGCGCGGCAGGCTCATCGCCTCCTGAAAATCTATGGTCGGCGGAAAATTCTTGAGATAGCCATTTTCTTTGCAATTTTCGATGATCCGGTCGAGCGAACGGCCGGCGACGCAAAGCTTCCGTCCGGCATGGATGGCGACCTCGCCCAAAGTCTGCAGCCGGGCAGCGTTGGAGGCAAAGGTCGTCACCACGATCCGTGTGTCGATATCGTCCACCACCCGCATCAGGTTGCGGCGGACTTCGCCTTCCGACCCGGAGGCCTTGTCATTGAAGACATTGGTCGAATCGCAGACCATGGCAAGTATGCCTTCATCACCGATTTTGGTAAAATCTTCGGGGGTCGACGGCACACCAAGAACCGGCTCGTCATCCAGCTTCCAGTCGCCGGTATGGAAAATCCGGCCATAAGGCGTGTCGATCAGCATCGCATTGCCTTCGGCAATAGAGTGCGCGATCGGCAGATAGCGGAATCCGAACGGACCGAGATCAAAACTGCCTGAATTGGGAATGATATTGAGCTTAACCTGTCTTTCCAGACCAACCTCTTCCAGTTTGCGGCGGATCAGGCCGGCGGTGAACGGGGTTGCGAACAGGGGCACATCGAGATCGGCGGCAAAATAGGGGACCGCGCCGATATGATCTTCATGACCATGGGTCAGCACAATACCGAGCAGATCTTTCCGGTGCTTCTCGATAAATTCGAGATCGGGCAGAATCAGGTCAATCCCCGGATAGCTCGGGTCAGCGAAGGTCATGCCGAGATCGACCATCACCCACTTGCCATCACAGCCATAGAGATTGACATTCATGCCGATTTCGCCGGACCCGCCGAGGGCCAGGAAAAGAAGCTCTTTTTTTGGTTTTGTCATGAAGCGTGTGTTGCTCGCTGATAGAGGAAATGCAGGCCCTGAAGAGTCAGGTCCGATTCCAGATGGTCAAATACATCTGTATGTTCGTCAAAAAGTACGGCCAATCCGCCGGTAGCAATGATTTTTGTGGGACGGCCAATTTGCGCCTTCGTGCGCTCCACTAGCCCTTCGATCATCGCAACATAACCCCAGAATATGCCAATCAGCATCTGACTTTCGGTGGTGGTGCCAATCACATTGTCATCTTCCGGAGATTCCAGCGCAATCCGCGGCAATTGTGCGGTTTTGCCGACCAGGGCATCAAGCGAGAGATTGATACCGGGGGCGATGATGCCACCCTTATACGCGCCTTCATAGTCGGCCACATCGAATGTGGTCGCGGTACCGAAATCGATGATGACGATGTCCTGCTTATATTTCTGATGCGCCGCGATCACGTTGAGCACCCGGTCGGCCCCGACGCTATCGGGTTGCTCGACGTCGAGCGCAATGCCCCATCCCACTGCGCCACGGCCAGCGATCAGCGGGGTCACGCCAAAATATTTTTCCGATAGGACCGTCAGATTATGCAGTGCCCGCGGCACAACGGTACCAATGATCACCGCCTCGACGGCGTCCAGTTCGAGGCCCTCCAGCTGGAGCAACTGCCTGAGCCATACGACATATTCGTCTGCGGTGCGCCGGGCATCTGTGGCGATCCGCCAGCGCGCACGAATGTCCTCTCCGTCGAAGAGGGCGAATACAACATTGGTATTTCCGGCATCAATGGCCAAAAGCATGGGCGAATCGTCTTTCTATTCGATGGAAATATCACCAGCGCGTATTTCGATAAGCGTTCCGTCGGTTTTTCTCAAGCGCAGCGCACCATCTGCATCCAGGCCGGCAAATTCTCCGGTAATTTTTTCGCCGCCATCGTCACTTGTCGTCACGGCCGTACCAACCGGATGCGCCAGGCTCTGCCATTGCTCGAGTATATGCGCCAGGCCTGCTTCGCGCCAAAGGCTTACGCATGATTCAAATTCTCTCGATAATATGTCGAGCAAGCCAGCCGCGTCGATTGCTGCGCCTGCCGCTGCCAGGCTGGTCACCGACCGGCCCTCGATCTCAGGGGCTATAGCGATATTGACGCCAATGCCGACCACCACCTGATCCTTGACCCGCTCCAGCAGGATACCACAGACCTTGGCGTCCGACACCAGCACGTCATTTGGCCATTTCAACAGCATCGGCACATCGGGCAGAAAGCTACGAATGGCGTGATAAACAGCCAATCCGGCGACGAAGGACAAGGAGGAAGGCGCTGGATCGGCGGGGCGTATATCGATCACCGTGCTGCAATAGAGATTGCCTTGCGGGCTTTCCCATTTGCGGCCCCGACGGCCGACGCCGCCGGTTTGTTGCATCGCCCGCAGCCAATATCCTTCCGGCGCGCTGCCCCGCAGAGACAATGCTTTCAGGTCCGCATTGGTCGATGCGGTTTCGGCAACGGTCTCTATCGAAATAGTCAGAAAAGCGACGCCGCAGCAGCGGTGGTGATCGGGGCCATAAATGGTATCGCCAGATAGCCCAGCGGCGATACGAACAGCGCCAGCAGCGCAATCAGTCCATTTTCGGTCTTGTGGCCCGTGGCAACAATTTCACCAGCAGGATCGTCAAAATAGATGATCTTGACGACCTTGATATAATAAAAGGCACCGATGACCGAGGCGGCGATACCGATCACAGCCAGCGGCAACATGCCTGCGGCAACGGCGGCGTCAAAGACCATGAACTTGCCCCAGAAACCGAATAACGGCGGAATACCGGCCAGCGAGAACATGAATATCGCAAAGGCCGCGGCAAGACCGGGACGGGTTTGCGACAATCCAGCCAGACTGGACAGGCTTTCCAGCGGCTTGCCATCCTTGTCGCGCATTTCGAGCACACAGATGAAGCTGCCCAATGTCATCGCGACATAGATGGCGAGATAGAACATCATCGCCGAAATGCCCTGCGCGGTGCCGGTGGCAAGACCGATGAGCAGGAAGCCGACATTGTTGATCGAGCTATAGGCGAGCAGTCGCTTGATATTCTGCTGTCCGATTGCGGCAACCGCGCCGAGAATGATCGACGCCAGCGCGACAAACACGATGATCTGCTGCCAGGCCGAAGTCTGGCCGCCAAAGGCCTCGATAATCACCCGCGCGGTCAAGGCCACGGCGGCTACTTTCGGAGCACTGGCAAAAAAGGCGCTGACCGGCGTCGGTGCGCCTTCGTAAACGTCGGGCGTCCACATATGGAACGGCACGGCGCTGATCTTGAACGCCAGACCTGAAAGCACCAGCACCAACCCGATCAGTGGGCCAGTAGCAAGATCGCCGGTGAGAGCTTCACCGATCACGGCGAAACTGGTCGAACCGGCAAAGCCGTAAACCAGTGAAATACCGAACAGCAACATGCCGCTGGCCAGAGCGCCGAGGACGAAATATTTCAGACCGGCTTCGGAAGACCGTATGTCGGTACGAATGATGCTCGCCAGCACATAAGCGGACAGGCTGTTCAGTTCGAGACCGATATAGAGGGTCATCATGTCGGTCGCCGAGACCATCATGCCCATACCGATGCAGGCGAACAGGATCAGGACCGGATATTCCGGGCGATATTTGCCGCCGCCCTGAAAGAATCGCGGTGCCACCATCAAGGAGATGATCGCGGCGAGATAAATCAGGAATTTCGCAGCGCTGCCAAAAGCATCCATGCGATATTGGTCGCTGAATGCGGAGGCGCCGTCCTTGAATTCGGGCATATGAGCAAGCACCATCAACAGGAACAATGCGCCGAACAGCGCGGCTGCTGACAATATCGTGACCAGCCGTGCTGATTTTTCACCGCCCCAGGCAGCGACCAACAACAGGATCAGGCTCGACACCGTGAGAAAGATTTCTGGCGAGACCAGCCAAAGGGAATTTCCGATATCCATCAGTGTGCCTCCCCCTGGGCATGGTCTTTGGCGATGGCTTTCGCCTCACCCATTTTGAGATGCGCGTCGCCTTCCGGTGCGGCGCGGTCGATGCGCGCAACCAGCGCCCCGACGTCGCCACGGATCGGCGCCATGAAGCTTTCCGGATAGACTCCCATCCACATGACAGCGGCGGCGATCGGCGCAAGCAGCGCGATTTCCCGCACAGACAGATCCGGCATGGCTTTGACATCCTCGTGGACAAGTTCACCGAAAACGACCCGGCGATAGAGATAGAGCATATAGGCTGCGCCCAATATGATACCGGTCGTAGCGACCAGGGTAACCCAGCTGTTGACCTTGTAGAGGCCGACCAGCGAAAGGAACTCGCCGACGAAACCGCTGGTGCCCGGCAGACCGATCGAGGCCATCGTGAACAGCATGAAGAATATCGCATATTTCGGCATGTTGATCGCCAGTCCGCCGTAACGGTCGATTTCGCGTGTGTGCAGGCGGTCGTAGATCACGCCGACACAGAGGAAGAGCGCGGCGGATACCAGGCCATGGCTCAGCATCACGATAATCGCGCCTTCAATGCCCTGACGGTTGAACGCGAACAGGCCGAGCGTGACGATCGCCATATGGGCGACCGACGAATAAGCGATCAGCTTCTTCATATCCTGCTGCACCAGCGCCACCAGCGAGGTGTAAACCACCGCGACCATCGACAGGCCAAAGATCAGCCAGATGAACTGCTCGGACGCTTCCGGGAACATCGGCAGCGAGAAACGCAGGAAGCCGTAACCACCCATTTTCAGCAGCACGCCAGCCAGAATCACCGAACCGGCGGTTGGCGCCTGAACATGGGCATCCGGCAGCCAGGTATGGACCGGCCACATCGGTACCTTGACCGCGAAGCTGGCAAAGAAGGCCAGCCACAGCCAGGTCTGTGCCTCGGGGGCAAAATCATAGTTGAGCAGAGTCGGAATATCGCTGGTTCCGGCATCCTGCACCATCCACAGCATCGCGATCAGCATCACCACCGAGCCGAGCAAGGTGTAGAGGAAGAATTTGTAACTGGCGTAAATCCGGTTGGCGCCGCCCCAGATACCGATGATCAGATACATCGGGATCAGGCCAGCCTCGAAGAGGATGTAGAACAGGAAGATATCCTGCGCCGCAAACACGCCAATCATCAGCACTTCCATGAACAGGAAGGCCGCCATATATTCGCCGACCCTGGTCTGGATCGATACCCAGCTGGCGCCGATACAGATTGGCATCAGGAATACGGTGAGCATGATCAGCATCATCGAAATGCCGTCGATACCCAGCGCCCAGGCAAAGCTGCCGAACAGGTCTGCCCGCTCGACATATTGCCATTGCGGACCGCCAATGTCGTAATTGGCCCACAGCACCACGCCGAGTACGAACAGCAGCAGCGTCGTCGCCAGCGCCAGCCAGCGCGCCGCCTGCGCGTTGAGGAACAGACAGATGATCGCTGCCAGCATTGGCAGACCCATCATCAGGGACAAGATTGGGAAATCAAGCTGGTTCATTAGCTGGCTCCCTGCACGATAATCCAGGTCGCGGCAGCGGCGAGACCAAGCAACATGACCAGAGCATAAGTATATAGATATCCGCTCTGGAAGCGTTTCATCACGCCCGAGCCGCTGGCGATCACCGAAGCAATGCCATTGGGACCAAAGCGGTCAATCGTGCCTTCATCACCGGTCTTCCAGAACAGCCGTCCCAGCCAGAAAGCGGGGCGGATGAAGATCAGATGATAGAGCTCGTCGAAATACCATTTGTTGAAAAAGAACTGGTAGAGCGGGCTGAATGTAGCAGCCAGCCGTGCCGGACGATCCTTGCCAAAGAAATACAGGAAGATCGCGGTACCAAGACCGGTCAGCATGGCGACGGTCGAGGCCAGCTTCACCCATAAAGGCACTTCATGAATGGCGTGCATCAGATGCTCGTCAAACGCCAGGCTTCCGGCCCAGAAGGCAGCGCCCTCGGCCGCTTCGACAAATTGATTGTGGAACAGGAAGCCGGCGAAAACGGCGCCGGTTGCCAGCACGCCCAGGGGAATAAGCATCGTCAATGGGCTTTCATGCGGATGGTAGCCGCCGGTTGGATCGGCGCCGGCCTGTTCCGGTGTCTTGTGGACGCTGTGCTGGATATGTTCGGACTGGATCCAGCGCGGCGTGCCCCAGAAGGTCAGGAACATCAGCCGCCAGCTGTAGAAGCTGGTCAGCAAGGCGGCGAGGACGCCGATGCCAAAGGCGAACTGGCCGACTTCGGTGCCGCTGGCAAAGGCCACTTCGATAATCGCATCCTTGGAATAGAAACCGGCAAAACCACCGAGCCCGACGATACCAACGCCGGTAATCGCCAGGGTTCCGGCCATCATCGCCCAGAAGGTGAACGGGATATGTTTCCGCAGACCGCCATAATAGCGCATGTCCTGCTCGTGATGCATCGAATGGATCACCGAACCGGCACCAAGGAACAGAAGCGCCTTGAAAAATGCGTGGGTGAACAGGTGGAACATCGCCGCGCTATAAGCGCCAACGCCGGCGGCGAAGAACATATAGCCGAGCTGCGAACAGGTCGAATAAGCGATCACCCGCTTGATATCATGCTGGACCAGGCCAACCGTGGCGGCAAATATCGCGGTGGACGCGCCGACAATCGTTACAACCATCAGGGCAACCGGGCTGGTTTCGAACATGGGCGACAGACGGCAGACCATGAACACGCCTGCGGTCACCATGGTGGCGGCGTGGATCAGTGCGGACACCGGAGTCGGGCCTTCCATCGCGTCGGGCAGCCATGTGTGCAGACCCAGCTGCGCCGACTTGCCCATCGCGCCGACGAACAAGAGCAGGCAGAGGATGGTCATCGTATCGAGACGCATCCCGGCAAAGGTGATCGTCGATCCGGCCATGCCTGGCGCCGCTTCGAGAATTTCGGGAATCGATACCGTGCCGAAGACCAGGAACGTGCCGAAGATACCCAGCATGAAGCCAAGGTCACCAACGCGGTTGACGACAAAGGCCTTGATCGCGGCGGCATTGGCGCTCGGTTTCTTGAACCAGAAGCCGATCAGCAGATAGGAGGCAAGGCCAACGCCTTCCCAGCCAAAGAACATCTGCACCAGATTATTGGCGGTCACCAGCATCAGCATGGCGAAGGTGAACAGCGACAGATAGGCGAAGAAACGCGGCTGGTCCGGATCTTCATCCATATAGCCCCAGGAATAGAGATGCACGAGCGCCGACACGGTGGTGACCACCACCAGCATCACTGCGGTCAGCGCATCAACGCGCAGGGCCCAGTCGAAATTGAGATCACCCGAGACAATCCAGGTCAATACCGGAACGACTTCGGCCGAGCTGGTCCCGTTGAGAAAGCCGATGAACACCGGCCAGCTGAGCGCACAGGCGGTAAATAGCGCGCCCGTAGTGATGACCTTGGCCGGCACATTGCCGATGATCCGGTTGCCAAAACCGGCAACAATCGCTGCCAGCAAGGGCAGGAATACTATGAGGATGATGCTGTTCACGCTTGCCCCCGGAGCCGTTCGTGTTGAGCTTGTCGAAGTATGAACGGTGCGAGCGCAACCTGCCCTTCGACAGGCTCAGGGCGAACGGTATTTTTAGACGAACGCATGTTCACCCCTTCATCCGGTTGACATCATCGACGGCAATGGTGCCGCGCTGACGGAAGTAAATCACGAGAATGGCCAGCCCGATGGCGGCCTCGCCTGCGGCCACGGTCAGGATGAACATGGCGAACACCTGGCCAGTCATGTCACCGAGAAAGGCGCTGAACGCGACGAAATTCAGATTCACCGAAAGCAGGATCAATTCGATCGCCATCAGGATGATGATGATATTCTTCCGGTTCAGGAAAATGCCGAGCATGCCCATAACGAACAGGATCGAGCTGACGACGAGATAATGTTCGATACCGATCATGACGAACACGCCAGTTCGTCACCGCTGCGCAGGCGGGGGTCTAACCCGACCAGAGGGGGAGCACCAACATTGGTTTGGATCCCGGTCTTCGCTGGGATGACAGGATAATGCATCACAATTCCACTCCCTTGCCGACTTCGGGTTGCGTGTTGCGGGTCGCGTCCTCGGGCCGACGAGCGACCTGGTCGGCGATATTCTGCTTGCGGACGCCGCCGCGGGTGCGGTGGGTCAGCACGATCGCGCCAACCATGGCGACAAGCAGGATCATGCCCGCAGCCTCGAACAGGAAGACATATTTGGTGTAGAGCAAAGCGCCGAGTTGCTCGATATTGGACGGTGCCCCTTCCGGCAGGCCGACCACTGCGGTGGCCTCCCCCATGCCCGACGATTGCCAGGCACCGACGCCAAAGATGATTTCCACCACCAGCACCAGAGCCAGCAGCAGGCCGAGCGGCAGGTTTTTCATGAAACCGGCCCTGAGTTCAGCAAAATCAATATCGAGCATCATTACGACGAACAGGAACAATACGGCCACGGCACCGACATAGACAATCACCAGCAGCGCCGCGATAAATTCCGCGCCGACCAGCAACATCAGACCCGCCGCGTTGAAAAACGCCAGGATCAGCCACAAGACACTATGCACCGGATTGCGCGCAAAGATGCAGAAAGCACCGCTGGCCAGCACGATCGATGCGAAGAGATAGAAAGCAAATATTTGCATTTTACACCGTCATCCCAGCGAAGGCTGGGATCCCGAGAGACCGGGCGCAGACGTTGGAGGTCCCAGCCTGCGCTGGGATGACAAATATGTCAGAATCGTGTGAAATTATCATAATCCCCGTTTTCCCCAACTCCGTTTGTGCTGAGCTTGTCGAAGCACCTCTCGACGAGAAGCGCCCTTCGACAGGCTCAGGGCTAGCGGACATAATCTCGCGCTGAGACATGTTCGATTCTTGCACGCCCATTACCGATAGGGCGCATCGGCGGCAAGGTTTGCCGCGATTGCCCGCTCCCATTTGTCGCCATTTTCCAGCAGCTTGGATTTGTCGTAAATCAGCTCTTCGCGCGTTTCCGTCGCATATTCGAAATTCGGCCCCTCGACGATGGCATCGACCGGGCAGGCTTCCTGACAGAAACCGCAATAGATGCACTTGGTCATGTCAATGTCATAGCGCGTGGTCCGGCGCGAACCATCTTCGCGCGGCTCCGCCTCGATCGTGATTGCTTGCGCCGGGCAGACCGCTTCGCACAGCTTGCAGGCAATGCAGCGTTCCTCGCCATTGGCATAGCGGCGCAATGCATGTTCCCCCCGGAACCGCGGTGAAATCGGGTTCTTCTCATAGGGGTAATTGATCGTCTTCTTCTTCTTGAAGAAATATTTCAGCGTCAGCATATGCGCGCCGATAAATTCATACAGGGTGAAGGCTTTGATATGTTGTGCGATACTCATAGCGGCAATCCAAACTTGTCGATCATCACATAACCGCTCACCAGCACCACCCAGATCAAGCTCAGCGGCAGGAATATTTTCCAGCCCAGACGCATCAATTGATCGTAGCGGTAGCGCGGCACGGTCGCCATTACCCAGCTGAAGATGAAGAAGAAAAAGAACATCTTGCCGAACAGCCAGAAGATGCCCGGAATATCGAACCACGGGATCCAGTCAACATCCAGCGGCGGCAACCAGCCACCCCAGAACAGGATGACGTTGAGCGCGCACATCAGCAGGATATTGGCATATTCACCCAGCCAGAACAAAGCGAAGGACATCGAGCTATATTCGGTCTGATAACCGGCGACCAGTTCGCTTTCCGCTTCGGTCAGGTCAAACGGATGGCGCGCTGTTTCCGCCATCGAGGCGATCAGGAACACCACCGCCATCGGAAACAGCAGCGGGTTCAGGCCATAAGCATTGACCATGCCGAAGATATGGCCTTCCTGCGCCATGACGATGTCGGACAGATTGAAGGTTCCGGCGAACAACACCACCGTAATCAGGATGAAGCCGATCGAGACTTCGTAGCTGATCATCTGAGCGGCGGCGCGCATGGCGGAGAAAAACGGATATTTCGAGTTGCTCGCCCAACCGGCAATAACCACGCCGTAGACGCCCAGCGAACTGATCGCGAGAATATAGAGCAAGCCGATATTGATATTGGCCAGCACCATGCCTTCGCCGAACGGGATCACCGCCCAGGCGAGCAAAGCCACGGTGAAGGTAATGATCGGTGCGAGCAGGAACAGGCCCTTGTTGGCGCTCGACGGAATGATCGTTTCCTGCAGGAACACTTTCAGACCATCGGCAAAGCTTTGCAGCAAGCCAAAGGGACCAACCACGTTCGGCCCCTTGCGCAGCGCGATCGCTGCCCAGATCTTGCGGTCGACATAGATGATCATCGCCACCGCGAGCATCAGCGGCAGCGCGATCAGCAGGATCAGCGCCAGCGTGCCGATAAACCAGCCGGCTTCATAGCCGAGGAGAGTCTGGAGATAGGCGGTCATTAAATCCTCCCTGCTTGCGGGGAGGTGGCACGCGCGCAGCGCGTGACGGAGGGGGCGCTCGGAAATACGCAAAGCTGGCGAGTGAGGCGAGCCCCTGACGCCGACGTGCCGACTTCATGGCCGAGCACCGTGTGGAGATAGGCAGTCATCAAATCCTCTCCGCTTGCGGGGAGGTGGCGCGCGCGCAGCGCGTGACGGAGGGGTGCTGGGCCAGACGCAAAGCCAGCGGTCGGGGCGAGCCCCCTCCACCGCTTCGCGGTCCCCCTCCCCGTACCGGGGAGGATTGAGAAGCAACAATATTCATCACTCTGCCGCCTCCATAATCTCGTCATCGGCGTGCAGCAATTCCGCGGAACAGAGCTGCATCGTGCCACTGGCGCGGGCGATGCTGTTGGTCAGGTAGAAATCCTTGATCGGATGGACGCCCTGCCCCTTGGGCTTGTCCGGCAATCCTGTTGGCGGCGACCATTCGAGCGCCACTAGGCCTTCGACGGCCAGTTCGGGATGATCCTTGGCCATTTTGGCGCGCAATTCCTCGAAACTATCGAACGGCAAGGTCTTGCCCATCACATCGGAGAGCGCCCGCAAGATGCTCCAGTCTTCGCGCGCATCGCCCGGCGCAAATATCGCCTTGTTCGAACGCTGCACGCGGCCTTCGAGGTTTACATAAGTGCCGTTTTTCTCGGTATATGCGGCGCCCGGCAGGATCACGTCCGCCGCATGAGCACCCGCGTCGCCGTGATGGCCGATAAACACCTTGAAACTGTCCTTGAACGGCTCGTAATTCATTTCGTCGGCACCAAGCGCGAACAGCAATTTCGGCTTTTTCGCCGCAATCGCCTTGATCCCGCCGTCATGGGCATAGCCGAGCATCAAGCCGCCGGTGCGCGAGGCACCGATATGCAGGACATTGAAACCATTCCAGTCATCCCGCACCAGCTTGAACTGTTTCGCGAGTTTCAGCGCCGCGCCATGCACGCCATCAATGCTCAATCCGCCGCCGCCCAGAATGAGCGCGGGCTTTTCTGCCTGTTCCAGCGCATCCTTGACCGCATTGGGCAGTTTCGCCAGCAGGCCCATATCATCACCCAGCCATTCGACCGGATAGGTCTGGTCGGCTTCCGGCCCGATACCAAAGACTTTCGCATTGCCCTGACGCACCGCCTTGCGGATCCGCGTGTTGACCAGAGAGGCTTCCCAGCGCGGGTTGGTCGAGACCAGCAGAATCACATCCGCTTCCTCGATACCGGCGATGGTAGAGTTGAAATTCACCGCTGCGAGATTGGACACGTCATAGGAAAGCCCGGTCTGGCGGCCTTCCAGCATTTCCGATTCCATCGATTTCAGCAGCTTTTTCGCCGCATACATGGTTTCGCAGTCAACCAGATCACCGGCAATCGCGGCCACCGAACTGCTCGCCTTCACATCGGCAATCGCCTGGAATGCTTCGTTCCAGCTGGCTTCTTCCAGCTTGCCGTTCTTGCGCAGATAAGGCTTGTCGAGCCGGCGTTTCATCAGGCCGTCAATCGCGTGGCGGGTCTTGTCGGTCGCCCATTCCTCGTTCACGTCATCATTGACCCGAGGCAGCGAACGCAGCACTTCGCGGCCACGGCTGTCGATCCGGATATTGGTGCCGACACCGTCCATCACGTCGATACCAAGCGTCTTGGTCAATTCCCACGGACGCGCTTCAAACGCATAGGGCTTGCTGGTCAGCGCGCCGACCGGGCAGAGATCGACGACATTGCCGGACAATTCGCTGTGCACCGCGCCTTCGAGGTAGGAGGTGATTTCCATCCCCTCGCCACGGCCAATCGCGCCAATTTCCTCGACGCCGGCGACTTCTTCGCTGAACCGCACGCAGCGGGTGCAGTGGATGCAGCGGGTCATCACCGTCTTGATGATCGGTCCCATATATTTCTCGGTGACCGCGCGCTTATTCTCTTCGTAGCGCGAGCCGCCCTTGCCATAGGCCATCGCCTGATCCTGCAGATCGCATTCGCCGCCCTGATCGCAAATCGGACAATCGAGCGGATGGTTGATCAGGAGAAATTCCATCACCCCTTCGCGCGCCTTCTTGACCATTTCGCTGTCGGTGCGGATTTCCTGACCTTCGGCAGCCGGCAAGGCACAGCTCGCCTGAGGCTTCGGTGGTCCCGGCTTTACCTCGACCAGACACATGCGGCAATTGCCGGCGATGCTCAGCCGTTCATGGTAGCAGAAACGCGGAATTTCCTTGCCGGCAAGCTCGGCAGCCTGCAGCACGGTCGCGCCCTGCGGCACTTCGATTTCGATGCCATCTACGGTGACTTTAGGCATCTGACAGGCTCCCGTCAGAATTAATGATCTGACATTTTCTTTGCACTTCGGAAGTGTCCTTTGGAACTACCCGAAAGCCTTGGGGTATTCGAGCCGCCTTCCTTAGTTGAGGTATGAAATCAAAATACTGCTGAAATATTACAACTTCACTTTGACTATCGCGCTTGACTATATCGACCAGAAAGGTCCGCTCCTCGCCGTCATCATCGATGGTCGAACTGGAACAACGCATGGCATCAACATCTATGTTGATTGGCTGCTCAATTGCCTTCGGTTTAGATTTTGATAGTTGTTTGGCAAGCGACTTCCATTTTGGCAATTTGTCCAACATTTCTTCGTCTGAAGAAGTTGAAACGCACAATGCAATCAATCGAAAACCCAAAAGCTCAGACGGTGTTTCCATATTGTCTTGCCAGGTTGGAACATCCAGTTCGAGCCATTTGGTCGCAGCAGAAGGATCAGATTGCCAAACACAGCTTGCCCAATTCTTGTCACCGACTTTGGCTTGCGCTGCGGATATCCCAAAAGATGCCAATAAGGCGGCACCAATTATTGCGAGCGTTTTTCTCACTCCGCCGCCTCCATCAATTCTTCGCCCTTATGCTCCCGAATCCGCCGTTCCATCTCGGGGCGGAAATGCTTGATCAGACCCTGGATCGGCCAGGCCGCTGCGTCGCCAAGCGCGCAGATAGTATGGCCCTCGACCTGTTTGGTCACTTCGTAAAGCGTGTCGATATCGGCAATTTCCGCGTCGCCATCGCGCATTTTTTCCATCACCCGCCACATCCAGCCAGTGCCTTCGCGGCACGGCGTGCACTGGCCGCAGCTTTCATGCTTGTAGAAATAGCTGAGCCGCGAGATCGCGCGGACGATGTCGGTCGACTTGTCCATCACGATGACCGCAGCGGTGCCAAGGCCGGAGCCGACATCCTTCAGCCCGTCAAAATCCATCGGCGCGTCCATGATCATTTCAGCCGGCACCAGCGGAACCGATGATCCGCCCGGAATCACCGCCAGCAGATTGTCCCAGCCGCCGGTGATGCCGCCGCAATGTTTCTCGATCATGTCCTTGAACGGGATCGACATCGCTTCTTCAAACACCGCCGGTTTGTTGACATGGCCGGAAACCTGAAACAATTTCGTGCCGTGATTATTCTCGCGGCCAAAGCTGGCGAACCAGGCCGCGCCGCGCCGCATGATCGTCGGCACAACCGCGATAGATTCAACATTATTGACCGTGGTCGGGCAACCATAAAGACCGGCCCCCGCAGGAAATGGCGGTTTCAGGCGCGGCTGGCCCTTCTTGCCTTCGAGGCTTTCGATCATGGCGGTTTCTTCGCCGCAGATGTATGCGCCAGCACCGCGATGGACGAAGACGTCGAAATCATAGCCGGACTTGGCGGCATTCTTGCCAATCAGCCCAGCGTCATAGGCTTCCTTGACGGCCGCCTCCATGACCTTGGCTTCCATGATATATTCGCCGCGAATGTAAATGTAAGCAGCCCGCGCGCGCATCGCGAAACCGGCGATCAAGGCGCCCTCGATCAGCTTGTGCGGATCGTTGCGCAGGATTTCCCGGTCCTTGCACGAACCCGGCTCGGATTCATCGGCGTTGATGACGAGAAAGCTCGGCCGCGGATTGCCCTGGCTGTCCTTCGGCGCTTCCTTGGGCATGAACGACCATTTCAGACCGGTCGGAAAACCCGCCCCGCCGCGACCGCGCAGGCCGCTGGCTTTCATATCCTCGATAATCCTGTCATTGCCGCGCTTGATAATATCGGCGGTATTGTCCCAGTCGCCGCGCTTCTGCGATGCCTTCAGGTCCCATGACTGGAAGCCGTAGACATTGGTGAAGATGCGGTCCTTGTCCTGAAGAAAGTCAAAGCCCATTACTTTTTGCTCCTTCGGCCCCAAAGCCCGCCGGCGACGCCGAGAATGACGACGGCGAGTGCGATCCAGCCTGCATATCCGTCCATGGTCATCCGAGACCCCCGTTCATCAGCACGAACACGCCAATGGCAATAGCCACTATAACCAGACCGACGGTGCGCACGATGCCCGTGAGCACCTTCCAGACGATGATAATCGCCAGCAAGGCGATTGCGAGAGTGATCAGCAACCCCATCACCATTCGTCCCGGTAATCGTGATTGGCATCGACCATCGCTTTGAGATTGGTCGGACCACCCGCAGCTTCGCTGGTCTTGCGACCAATTTGCGAGCCGACCGGGATTTCCTTGCCCGCCGCCAGATCTTCGAGGATCCGGGTCATGATGTCAAAATCGAGATCTTCGTAATTGTCGTCGTTGATCTGGACCATCGGCGCGTTGGAGCAATTGCCCATGCACTCGACCTCGGTCAGGGTGAACAGGCCGTCGGGCGTGGTCTTGCCCTTGGCCATGCCCTTGTTCTTGCACGCCGCCATCACATCGTCGCTGCCGCGCAACATGCACGGCGTGGTGCCGCAGACCTGCACATGATAGCGACCGACCGGCGCGAGATTATACATGGTGTAGAAGGTCGCGACCTCATAGGCCCGCATATAGGGCATATCGAGATAGGCGGCGACATATTCGATCACCGGAACCGGCAGCCAGCCCTGGGTTTTCGTGTCAGCGCCGACCTGCCGCTGGGCAAGGTCGAGCAAAGCCATAACCGCCGATTTCTGGCGGCCAGCTGGATATTTCGCGATCTGCCATTTCGCTAGCTTTTCGTTCGCAGGCGTAAAAGCAAAATCACCCCATTTGGCGCGGGTTTCGATTTCGTCGGGGATGGTTGGTGCTTCAGCCATTATCAGTTTGCCCTACCAGCATTTTACCGTGGTTCCTTGATCTAAGCCAACCATAAGCTGATTGAAGTATGCCACCCAAATATCGAAACTCTACGGTTCCCAAACCAGAGCCATCTTTCGTTATAAAAACAACTTTCGATATTTGTTCGGAACAAGCATCTACTGGCCCATCCATGTAATCCCATCCAAAATATTCATAGCTGTAAGCGCTCAGCTCACTAGCGAATTTCCGAGCACCACTTATCCCTTCTCCCATCGGTCTCCCAACATCTCCAGAACCTAGAGAGAATTGTGAGGAAGGAGAGATTAGCCCGGCCAATTCCTTATCCGATTCATGCTTCATCGCCTCAAACACAATCTCAATACTACGACGAGCGAGTATTTCATGAAGCTGTTTGGTAGATTCAACTTTGGAAACCTCGGGATCGCAAGCAAGTTGATCAGGCTCATGTGCGATTGCTTCCGATGTTCCCATCAGAGCAAGTACCGACCAAGCCATGCCAGATATGAGAGGTTTCACATTCACCGGTCACACTCCCCGAACACAATATCAATCGCGCCCAAAATAGCAGTGGCATCTGGCAGCATATGGCCCTTGGTCATGAAATCCATCGCCTGCAGATGCGAGAACGCCGTCGGACGGATTTTGCAGCGATAGGGCTTGTTGGTGCCGTCGCTGACCAGATAGACGCCGAATTCGCCCTTGGGGCTTTCGGTCGCCACATAGACTTCGCCGGCGGGAACGTGAAAACCCTCGGTGTAGAGTTTGAAGTGATGGATCAGCGCTTCCATCGATTGCTTCATCTCGGCGCGTTTCGGCGGGACGATCTTGCGGTCGTTGGATGCCACAGGCCCATCAGGCATTTCATTGAGGCACTGGCGCATGATCCGCGCGCTCTGCCGGACTTCCTCGACCCGCACCATGAACCGGTCATAGCAGTCGCCGCTGGTGCCGACCGGCACGTCAAAGTCCATCCGGTCATAGACATCATAAGGCTGCGACTTGCGCAGGTCCCAGGCGACACCGCTGCCGCGCAGCACCGGACCGGAAAAGCCCCAGCGCACCGCATCATCCTTGGACACGGTGGCGATATTGACATTGCGCTGCTTGAAAATGCGGTTGCCGACCACCAGGCTCATCGCATCCTCGAACAGGACCGGAAATTCATCCAGCCAGTCGGCGATATCGGTGAGCAGCTTCAGCGGCACATCCTGATGCACGCCGCCGGGCCGGAACCAGGCGCTGTGCATGCGGGCGCCGCTCGCGCGCTCAAAAAATTCCAGGCACTGCTCGCGAATTTCGAACACCCAGATATTCGGCGTCATCGCGCCAACATCCATGACATGCGCCCCGAGATTGAGCATATGGTTGCAGATCCGGGTCAGCTCGGCGAACAAGACCCGCAGATATTGGCCGCGCAGCGGCACCTCGAGATCGAGCAATTTCTCGATCGCCAGAACATAGCTATATTCCATCGCCAGCGGCGAGCAATAGTCGAGCCGGTCAAAATAGGGCAAAGCCTGCAAATAGGTCTTGTGCTCGATCAATTTCTCGGTGCCGCGGTGGAGCAAGCCGATATGCGGATCGACCCGCTCGACAATTTCGCCGTCCAGCTCCATCACCATGCGCAGCACGCCATGCGCGGCGGGATGCTGCGGGCCGAAGTTGATGGTGAAATTCTGGATCTCGAGATCACCAACCGTCGGGTCGGCCTCGTCGGCGAGATGGTCCATTTCGTCAAGATAGTCAGACACGTTTATCTCCTTCGGAGTGAACGTGCCCCTGCGTAGGCAGGGGCCCATCTAGGACCATTGCGTCAAGCGGCACTGGCGGGAGATGGATTCCTGCCTTCGCAGGAAAACAGGGAGATGAAACCATCACTTGCCCTCCCCCTTCTTGCTCGTACCCGACTTGGTCCGCTTCGGCGCAGTCGTCTTGGCCTTGGTCGTCTTGCCGTCAGATTTCTTGGCCGCCGCCTTGTCGGCTTTCTTGCCAGCGCCGGTATCGCTCTTCTTTTCGGTCGTCTTCGGCGTGGACGGCGACGCTTCGCCACCGACTTTTTCGTCACCGGGCAGGATATAATCCGCGCCTTCCCAGGGCGACATGAAATCGAAGCTGCGGAAATCCTGGGCCAGCTTGACCGGTTCGTAAACCACGCGCTTGGCTTCTTCGGAATAGCGCATTTCGACATAGCCGGTCAGCGGGAAATCCTTGCGGAACGGGTGACCCTGAAAACCATAGTCGGTCAATATCCGCCGCAAATCGGTATTGCCGTCGAACAAGACGCCATACATGTCGAACACTTCGCGTTCGAGCCAGCCGGCGACTTCCCAGATATGGGTAACGCTCGGCACCGGCGTATCTTCGTCGGTCGAGACCTTGACCCGGATACGGTGGTTCCTGGTCAGGCTGAGCAGATGATAGCAGACTTCGAACCGCTCCGGCCGATCCGGATAGTCGACGCCGGCAATCTCGACCAGCTGCTGATATTCATGCTTGTCGCGCAGCTTGTCCAGCACCGTGGCCAGTTTGCTGCGCTCGACGGTAAAACTGATTTCGCCATAGGCTTCGACGGTGTCGAGCAAGGCAGCGCCAATCGCTTTGCCAAGCTTGGCAGCAACGCCGCTATTGCTGGAGATGGCTGGTGCACTATGACCCATCAGATAACTCCGTTCGTCTCGAGCGAAGTCGAGAGACCGCTAGTGGAGATACCGTTTGTGGAGAGCTTGCGGGAGTTGCCGTTAGTGGTGAGCTTGTCGAACCACGCCTCAAGTCCAGAGGCGCCCTTCGACAGGCTCAGGACTAACGGATTATGATCAAAATCCATCATCACCGTTCAAACGTCCCGATGCGGCGGATTTTCCGCTGCAATTGCATCACGCCATAGAGCAGGGCTTCTGCGGTCGGCGGGCATCCGGGCACGTAAATATCCACCGGCACGATCCGGTCACAGCCGCGAACCACGGAATAGCTGTAATGATAATAGCCGCCACCATTGGCGCAGCTGCCCATCGAGATCACATATTTCGGATCGGACATCTGGTCATAGACCTTGCGCAGCGCCGGTGCCATTTTGTTGCACAAGGTTCCGGCAACAATCATCACATCCGACTGGCGCGGACTGGCGCGCGGAGCAGCGCCAAAGCGCTCCATGTCGTAGCGCGGCATATTGACGTGGATCATCTCGACCGCACAGCAAGCCAGGCCAAAGGTCATCCACCAGAGCGAGCCGGTGCGCGCCCAATTGAACAGATCTTCGGTTGAAGTGACAAGGAAACCCTTGTCATTCACTTCCGAATTCATGTCCTTGAAAAATCCATCGTCGGGCTGGGTATCAGGACGCATAGGTGTTCCGTCAGCATTCAATATAGCTGATCCAGCGTTATTGGCCTCTAGTCCCATTCCAGCGCTCCCACTTTCCAGGCATAAGCAAAACCGATGACCAGCTCCGCGAGAAATACCATCATCGTTGTCCAGCCAACCCAGCCGGTAAACTCAAGCGACACCGCCCACGGGAACAGAAACGCCGCTTCCAGGTCAAAAATGATGAACAGGATCGCGACCAGATAGAAGCGCACGTCAAACTGGCTGCGCGAATCTTCAAAAGCGGGAAAACCACATTCATATTCCGAGAGCTTTTCCGCGCTCGGATTATGGGTCCCGGTTAGCCGGGAGACGCCCATCGGCAGGAACACAAAGGCTGCTGACAGACCTAGGGCTACAAACAGGAACAATAATATCGGTGCATATTCGGAAAGATCGACCACAGATGACTCGTTTCGCTAATATTCGGGCCGCTTTTAGGCAGTGGCTCCGCATGCTGCAAGGGCGAAATGGCTTAATCTTCCAGCCATTTGCGAGGCATTCGCAGTTACAGCAGCGACTTTGCCAATATCCGGTGCAGCTTGCTGTGCAGCGCTTCGGTCGAAGCCAATATTTCACGCTGGCCGATCGGCTGATCACCGCCGGTATAATCGGTGACAAAGCCGCCGGCTTCGCGCACCATCAAAATGCCCGCAGCGACGTCCCATACCTGCAAACCCGCTTCAAAAAAGCCGTCGTAACGACCGGCAGCGAGCCAGGCGAGATCGAGCGCGGCCGAACCGTTCCGCCTTATGCCAGCGACTTGCGGCGCGACGGCACCGAAAATCCGGGCCCATTCGCTAAGGTCGCCGTGGCCTTTGAACGGTATGCCGGTGGCAATCAGGGCTTCCGACATATCGCGACGGGCCGACACGCGCAAACGGCGCTCGCCGAGCCATGCGCCCTTGTCCATTTCTGCCCACCAGGTCTGGTCGTTGAGCGGTTCGTAGATCAATCCGCTGGTAATCTTGCCCCAGCCGCGGCCGTCGAGCGAAGGTTCCTGCACCGCGATCGAAATCGCGAAATGCGGGATACCGTGGAGAAAGTTTGTCGTGCCGTCGAGCGGATCGATGATCCAGCGCGGCTTGCCTTCTTCGCCCTCGATCATGCCGCCTTCTTCCAGCACAAAGCCCCAGCCGGGACGAACCTTGAGCAGTTCATCATAGAGAATTCGCTCGGCGCGCATATCGGCTTTGGAAACAAAGTCGGCAGGGCCCTTTTTAGAGACCTGCAGATGCTCTACTTCGCCAAAGTCACGGCGCAGGCGCGATCCGGCCTTGCGCGCAGCGCGCTCCATGACGGTGATAAGGGCGGAATGTGCTGGCATTTTATATCTCCCCCCTCCCGTTTAAGGGAGGGGCTTGGGGTGGGTCTATTTATTTTTCAAAGAGCGGGCGAGCGGCATAGTCATGCCCGCCCCAACCCCTCACGCAAGCGGGAGGGGAAATATTCATTCTCAGGCCTTGCCAACATATTCGCGGGCATAGACATCGACGATGATCCGGGTTCCGGCCGAGATGAACGGCGGTACCATGACGCGGACGCCATTGTCGAGAATGGCGGGTTTATAGCTGGACGAAGCCGTCTGGCCCTTGACCACGCCATCGGCCTCGACAATCAGGGCTTCAATCTGGTCTGGCAGGGCCACGGAGATCGGCTTTTCATCGTAAAGCTCCAGTTGCACATCCATGCCATCCTGCAAGAAATCGACCGCATCGCCGAGCAGGTCGGCGGGCAATGTGATCTGCTCGTAATTTTCCTTGTCCATGAAGGTCAGCAAATCGCCATCGGCGAAAAGATATTGAAAGGTCTTGGTATCCAGCCGGACTTTCTCGAGCGTGTCGGCGCTGCGGAAGCGGACATTGGTCTTGCGACCGTCCACGAGATTTTTCATCTCGACCTGCATATAGGCACCGCCCTTGCCCGGCTGGGTATGCTGAATCTTGGCGACCTTCCACAGGCCACCTTCATATTCCAATATATTGCCGGGACGGATATCTACACCGCTGATCTTCATCGCTAGTCTCGCTTGATAGATTGTTTGATTGATCGGCGCTGTAATCTGCTGGCTGATAATAGGCAAGCCCGGTGACGATGAAAGCCGGAGAGGATACCCGGGACAGGGAAAGCCTGTGCGATGCCGCACAGGTCTTTTTCATACAATACGGCGAATCACTCTGCGGCTATTGCCGGATCATGACACCGACAGAGATCACCCGGTCCCGAAGCCACCATGCCAATGTCGCCCCGCGTCACAAGACAGTGCTGGCCGCGGGCCTGTTCGGCTATTCAATTGGTGATGGTAAGATGCGCTCGTTCAAGGAAACCGAGGGCTATTTGCGCGACATCGAGCAGATGCCCAATTTTGCCCCGCCTTCCGTCAGCAGTTTCGTCGCGCAATATCTGGCTTCGCATATCGGCAAGACCCACGGCGCGTCCTAGTCGGCCAAGCCGCCGTTGATGATCTCGGCAAATTTCCTGACCGCCGCTGCCGGGCCGGCCGGATCATTCCATACACCGCCAGATACCGCCAGAAAATCGGCTCCGGCGTCAATCAGCGGCTGGCAATTTTCCGGCGTGATTCCGCCAATCGCCACGCACGGAATTTCCATCATCTCGGACCACCATTGGAGCAGATCCAGCTCCGGCTTGTGATGGGTTTCCTTGGTAGTGGTGGAGAAAAACGCGCCGAACGCGACATAATTGGCGCCGCCCTCCCCGGCTTCCATCGCCAGATGGCGACTGTCATGGCAGGTGATACCGATCTGGACATCCTTGCCGAGCGCCAGGCGGGCATTTTTCAAATTTTCGTCGCTTTGCCCCAGATGCACGCCATCCGCACCCAGTTGCCCGGCCAGCGCGATATCGTCATTGACGATGAAGGCCACGTCAAATTCGTCGCAAATCGCTTTCAGCGGCTCGGCCAGCCGGGCCGCTTCCTGCGGATCGATATCTTTCACCCGAAACTGGAAGGCGGCGACTGGGCCCGCTGCCAGCGCTTGGCGCAATTGATCCGGGAAGGAGCCGCCGACGTTTAGCGGCGAAATCAGGTATAGCTGGCAGTTAGTGTCATTCATGGGCAGACTTCTAGCGCTTTCATTGAACCAAGGCGAGCAGGAAACCATCCCATTTCTTGCTGCCCACCGTCTGGATTGCCGTGGCATCGATCTGGGGATTGTCCTGCAAGGCGTCATATAATTGACGGGTTCCCGGAACCTTGGGATCGCTGGACTGTGGATTTATCACCTCGCCCTGGCGCACGACATTGTCAAAAACCAGCATCGTGCCCGGGTGGGACAATCTGATCGCATAATCCAGATAGGCGGCATAATTGTCCTTGTCGGCATCGATGAAGATGAAATCGAAAGCGGCCTCGTCCCGGCCGCACATGTCTTCGAGCGAGTCGGATGCCGGCCCGATCCGGATATCGACGCTGTCGCCAAAACCCGCATGATCGATATTGCGGCGCGCAACGGCTGCATATTCCGGCTCGAGTTCCAGCGTGACCAGCCCATCCCCCTCGCCCAGCGCGCGGGCGAGGCAGATGGTCGAATAACCACCCAGCGTGCCGATTTCGAGAATGCGCCTTGCCCCGACTCCGCGCGCCAGCAATTGCAGCAGCTTGCCCTGCGCCAGCGAGACATCGATCGGCGGCAAGCCCGCCCGCCGGTTATTTGCCAGCGCTGCGTCCAGAACCGCGTCTTCGCCAATCAGCTTGCCGACGATATAGTCATCGACCGCAGACCAACCGGGATCGGACAGGGTCAAGCCTGTGGCTTCCGGTCAGGCGATCGAAGCGCGATAAATCTGGTCGATCGCGCCACCGAGCACGGCATCAAATTCCTCGTCGCTCTGCGAAACCCGCAAATCCTGCAGCAAGCCGCGGCTGAAGCTGGCAATCATGCCTTCATTCTTGGCGAGTTGTTCGCAGGCATCTTCGGTGGAATAGCCGCCGGACAGGGCAACCAGCCGAACCACCTTGGGATGATCCACCAGCGACTTGTAGAGATTGGCCTCGACCGGGATCGACAGTTTCAGCATCACCCGCTGATCATCGTCCAGAGCATCCAGCTGCTTGGTCAGTTCGCCGAGCAAAATCTTGTCGCATTCGGCGCGCTCGTCGCTCTTGATATTCACTTCCGGCTCGATGATCGGCATCAGTCCGTTGCCCAGGATCTGCTTGCCGAACGCGAATTGCTGTTCGACATTCGCCGCGATACCTTTGGCATTGGCCTTGTTGATCACCGAACGCATCTTGGTCCCGAAAACACCCTTTGAGAGCGCATGTTTGCACTGGGCATCCAGATCATCGATCGGCTTCATCAGCTGGACACCATTGGCCTCATCCTCCAGCCCCTTGTCGACTTTCAGAAACGGCACGACGCCGCGATCCCAAAGCGCCTCCGGTACCGGTTTGCCGCCGGCGTCGCCATTCATGGTTTTCTCGAACAATATCGCGCCGATCACCTTGCCATTGCCAAAGCTGGGCGAGGTGATGATGCGGCTGCGCATTTTGTGGATCAGACCGAACATCTCGTCATCATTGGAAAAGGAGTCTGCGCCGATACCATAGCCAGCCAGCGCCTTCGGCGTCGAGCCTCCGCTCTGGTCCAGCGCGGCGATAAAGCCCTGGCCGTTTTCGATTTTACTCAACATTTCACTATTCGCCATTTTTCGTTCCCTGATATATTCATTATTTTTGGTTAAGCGCTTCGACACCGGGCAGAGGCTTGCCTTCCATCCATTCGAGAAAGGCACCTCCCGCAGTCGATACAAAGCTGAAATCACTGGCAACACCGGCGTGATTGAGCGCCGCGACCGTATCGCCGCCGCCAGCCACAGAAAGCAGCTGTCCCTCTTTGGTCAGGGCAGCTGCGGTTCTGGCGAGAGCGACGGTGGCGCTATCGAACGGCGGCGTCTCAAAGGCACCCAGCGGACCATTCCAGACCAGCGTCTTGCAGGTCTTGAGCACATCGGACAGCGCTTCCACCGCCGCCGGCCCGATATCGAGGATCATTTCATCATCCGCCACTTCATGGACATTGACCGTCCGGGTCGGCGGATTGGCCCGAAATTCCTTGGCGACGACGACATCATAAGGCAGATGCACCGTGCAATCGGCCCGGTCGGCAGCCGCCAGGATTTCATTGGCGGTATCCGCCAGTTCATGTTCGCACAAGGACTTGCCGACATTGACGCCGCGCGCCGCCAGAAAGGTATTGGCCATGCCGCCGCCAATGATCAGATGATCCACTTTTTCAACCATTTGCCGCAAGACATCGAGTTTGCTCGATACTTTCGCGCCACCGACAACCGCCGCAACCGGATGGTCCGGATTGCCCAGCGCCTTGTCGAGCGCGGTCAGCTCGCGTTCCATCGAACGACCGGCATAGGAAGGCAGTGCTTTCGCCAATCCGACGGTCGAGGCATGGGCCCGATGCGCGGCTGAAAAGGCATCATTCACGTAAATATCGCCCAGTTTTGCCATTTGCTCGACCAGCGCGCTGTCATTGCTTTCCTCGCCTGGATGAAAGCGGGTATTTTCCAGAACGCAAATCGAACCATTCGGCAGCTTCAGCGTCTTTTCCGCCATGATCTGGCCTGCACAGCCGGGCAAAAACGCAACTTCCCGGCCCAATATCCTGGCGAGGGCCGGGACAACCTGTTCCAGTGAAAACTCCGGTCTGGGCTCGCCCTTGGGCCGGCCGAAATGGGCCAGGAGCAGGACTTTTGCGCCCTTGTCGGCCAATTCGGTGACGGTGGGAATCAGCGCCCGCAAGCGGGTGTCGTCGGTAACAACTCCGTCCGCCATCGGAACATTCAGGTCCACGCGAACGAGGACGCGGTGCGATGCTATTTCACCAATATCGTCCAGTGTTTTAAAGTTGTTACCCGACATTACTCAAAGTCCTTCTGTCTTAAAGAAAGCTGGCCATGACCTTGGCCGTATCGATCATGCGGTTGGAAAAGCCCCATTCATTGTCATACCAGCTGACGACGCGGACGAGCTTGCCGTCCATCACCGTCGTTTCCAGGCTATCGACCGAGCTGCTCGCAGGCTGATGGTTGAAATCGCTGGACACCAGCGGCTTGTCTTCAAAGACCAGCACGCCCTTCATCGGGCCCTCTGCTGCGGCTTTCAGGGCGCCGTTGATTTCCTCGACCGTGGTATCGCGACCGGGGGTGAACACCAGATCAACCAGACTGACATTCGGGGTCGGCACGCGGATCGATGAACCATCGAGCTTGCCGTTCAGCTCTGGCAGCACCAGGCCGACGGCGCGGGCCGCACCTGTGGTCGTCGGGATCATGTTGACCGCACCGGCGCGGGCCCGGCGCATGTCGCTGTGAATCTGGTCGAGCATCCGCTGGTCATTGGTATAGCTGTGGATCGTGGTCATGAAACCGCGCTCGATGCCGACCGTATCGTTCATCACCTTGGCCACCGGAGCCAGGCAGTTGGTGGTGCAGGAAGCATTGGAAACAATGATATCCGCTGACGTCAGGACATCATGATTGACGCCGAAGACAACCGTTTTCAAGTCACCCTTGGCCGGGGCCGAGATCAAAACCCGTTTCGCGCCAGCGTCGATATGCGGCTGCGAGGCTTCTTTCGACTGGAAGAAACCGGTGCATTCGAGCACGATATCCACGCCCATTGCAGCATGCGGCAAATCGCCGGGGTTGCGTTCGGAGGTCACGGCAATTTTCTTGCCATTGACCATGATGTGATCGCCATGCGCGGTCACTTCGCCGGCAAAGCGGCCGTGCACACTGTCATAGGCGAAAAGCAGCGCGTTGGACTCTGCATCGGCAAGATCGTTGATCGCGACCAGTTCGAAATTGTCATCATCGCGTTCCAATATCGCGCGGGCGACAAGACGACCGATCCGGCCAAATCCGTTAATTGCTACTTTCGTCATCAATTTTGCTCCTTTGAATTCAAACTTACCGGCATTGTTCAGCCGATTTTCTCTAATATTTGTGGGGTGATGGCATCCGCGGTCAAGCCGAAATGCGCGTAAAGATCGTCAATCGGCGCCGACGCCCCGAAACTGTCGATACCGAAACGCAGCCCGTCGAGACCCGTATATCGTTCCCAGCCAAAAGTCGTGCCCGCTTCAATCGATACCCGCAATATGCCGTCACCGCCGAGCAGTTCATTGCGATATTCTGCGGATTGCCCGTCAAATAATTCGGTGCAAGGCATCGACACAACATCCGCGCCGGTTCCGGCCGCTTCCAGTTTCGCCGCAACCGCCATCGCCAGCGACACTTCGGAACCTGTTGCGACCAACACCACACGCTTGTCATTTTCTGCTGCCTTGACGCGATATCCGCCTTGTTCACAACGATTTGTGCTGACGTCATCACGGAAGGCCGGAAGCCCCTGGCGTGTCAGGGCAAGGGTCGAAGGACCGTCGGCGCGCTTGATAGCGAGTGCCCAGCACTCCGCCGTTTCAATCGCGTCGGCGGGCCGATAGACATGCATGTTCGGCATCAGACGCAGGCTTTGAATATGCTCGATCGGCTGATGGGTCGGACCATCCTCGCCCAGTCCGATACTGTCATGGGTCATGACATAGATGACCCGGGCCTTCTGGATCGCGGAAAGCCGCATCGCGCCGCGGCAATAGTCGGTGAACACCAGGAAGGTGCCGCCATAAGGAATGATACCGCCGTGCAGCGCCATCCCGTTCATCGCCGATGCCATGCCGAATTCACGGATGCCATAATAGATATAACGTCCGGAATAATCATCTTTTGTCAAAGGCTTGGTAGAAGGAGTTTTGGTGTTGTTTGAGCCAGTGAGATCGGCACTTCCGCCGATCATCTCGGGTAAAGCCTCGGTGATCGCACCCAATGCCATTTCGGAAGCCTTGCGAGTCGCCCATTTCGGCGGATCTTTGGCCAAGCTTTCCATATAGGTCTGCATCGCCTTGCCGTCTGGAAGTTCGCCCGCCATGCGGCGGGTGAACTCGGCGGCCTGGGCATGACCATCCAGCCGCGCATCCCAGTCAGCCCGTGCAGCAGCGCCTTTTCCGCCCAATTGACGCCATGACGCCAGAATATCATCCGGAATGACAAAAGGTTCTGATTCCCAGCCCAGGGCAGCGCGCGCGCCGGCAATTTCTTCATCGCCGAGCGGAGCGCCATGGGTTGCCGATGTGCCCTGCTTCGTCGGGGCGCCATAGCCAATGACCGTCTTGCAGGCGATCAGCGAAGGCCGTGGATCGGCTTCTGCCTCGCTTAGCGCCTTACGGATATCATCAAAATCATGACCATCGCAGGAGACAACGTGCCAACCCGAGGCCCGATAGCGCGCCGGAATATCTTCACTGGTCGATAATTCCGTTCCACCGTCGATAGTTATACCATTGTCATCCCAAAGAACATTAAGTCTACCGAGACCCAGATGCCCGCCGAGACCGACCGCCTCGTGGTTGATCCCTTCCATCAGGCAGCCGTCACCGGCAATCACCCAGGTCTTGTGATCAACCAGATCATCGCCGAAGGTCGCGTTCAGATGCCGTTCGGCAATCGCCATACCGACAGCCGTCGCAAAACCCTGCCCCAGCGGCCCGGTCGTCGTCTCGATGCCTTCCAGCTTGAAATTTTCGGGATGCCCGGCACAAGGAGAGCTAAGCTGACGGAAATCCTTGATATCCTGCAGCGTTGGCCGCGCATAGCCGGTCAGATGCAGCAGCGAATAGATCAGCATCGAGCCATGGCCGGCCGACAGGACAAACCGGTCACGATCCGCCCATTTCGGCGCTTTCGGATCATATTTCAGAAAATCGCTAAACAGGACGGTAGCCACGTCTGCCATTCCCATCGGCATGCCCGGATGGCCGCTGTTCGCCGCTTGCACCGCATCCATGGCGAGCGCTCTTATGGCGTTTGCCATGCTTTTTTCGGTAACGGTCATGTCTGGTCTGGTCCCCCGGATTGGCGAGTGAAAATGCGCAACGAAATGCTGCGATTCGCTATTTTGCCTCTTCCTTTGATGATCCAGCAGGGCGGCGTCAAGGATCGCTTTTCAGGATCTGGTGTTTACGGCGTCAGAATAGATTGATAGCAACGAAAGACAGGAACTTACCTGTTGGGAACAAGCTTTGGAAAATGCTCATGGACAATGAACGTGTCATCCTTGCCATCGGGCGCGTTGAACGCGCGCTAAGCCGGATAGAATCGGCAAATAGCACGATGAAGGCCGATGTCGACCAGGCATTGGAGGCGCGCCACGAGGCGCTGAAAGAGGAAATGAAACAGGCAATCCGGACGATAGACGGACTGATTGAGCGACAGGAGCACTGACATGGCGCAAATGAAACTGGAAATTGGCGGCCGCTCCTTCATGGTAACCTGCCAGGACGGCGAAGAAGAGCATCTGACAAAACTGGCCGCGATGGTCGACGGCAAAGCTCGGGAATCCGGGGACCCGGCCGGGCTGAACGAAAGCCGTATGTTGCTGTTCACTTCGCTGCTGCTGGCCGATGAGCTGCACAGCGCGCAATCCGCCATGGCCGAGCCCGCTGTGACCAGTGCCCCCGCGGAACCCGATCCGATCGACGAACAGGCGATTGTTGCACTGGAAAAACTGGCAGATCGTGCAGAGCAACTGGCAAACAGTCTTGAGTAACGCCCCCATCGCGCCTAGATAGGGTGCGACGGGTACTGTCTGGCACGAGCTTGATACGATAATCCCTGAGGCGATATAACTTCCTAGGGAGCTGTCCCTGCCCGGATTGCGGACTGTTTTGCAGTCGGGTCCGACGCATATGGCGCCCACCTGACGTAATAGGCGTCAGAGGATTTTCCGGCCAACGACCAAGATGGTCCCGTCACTTTTCTACAGAAAGAATAATTATTTGAGTAGTTTAAAAGATAAAAAGAACAAACTACGCGAAGAATATCGAAGGCGGCGGGATGCTTTTCATCGCCAATTGGATATGGCCACCCGCGGCCTGGCTTTCCGGCGCCCGCCCACTCCTTTGGCAAAACTGATTGAGCAGAGCGACGTCATCGCGCTCTACAGCGCGATCGGATCAGAGGCTCCGACTGCCCGGCTGGCAGAATATCTCGCCGAAATCGGAAAAACCACTGCATTCCCTGTCGTTGTCGGGAATTCCCCGCTGGAATTTCGCACGGTCAATAATATTGATCTGCTCGAAACGGGATTCCGGAACATCTCCGAACCCGGCGCAGATTGCCCGGCGGTTACGCCGGACTTGATAATCGCCCCGATGATTGCCTTTGATCGCTCGATGCGCCGTCTCGGACAAGGCGGCGGATATTATGACCGGACTTTTGAACAATATCCGGAGGCAATGCGTATCGGCCTTGCCTGGTCGGTGCAGGAGACCGATGCCGTCCCGGTACAGACCCACGACATCCCGCTCCATATGATTGTCACCGAATCTGAAATAATTCAAAAAGTTGATATGAATTCATGACCGAGAAACCAGACCATAAGGCCGCTCATAATCCGCCAGACCCGGCCAATTGGCGTCAACCATTTGGCATGATTCTGATTCTGGCTCTGATTCTGCTGTGGTGCGGGATTGTTGTCAGCATGTTCGACTGGATCAACCAGCTGAACTTCTGGCTGCAGCTGCCGATCTACATATTTGCAGGGATAGTTTGGATATTTCCAACCAAACCTCTGCTGATATGGATGAGTACCGGAAAATTCCGATCCTGAACGGCCATTCCCCCCTTATTGGGGAAATGGCGCGAGTGACGAGACTTGAACTCGCGACCTCCGGCGTGACAGGCCGGCGCTCTAACCAACTGAGCTACACCCGCATATGCACCTGCATGGGCGGTGAAGCAGCGCAAGTATAAGAGCGCTGCATCCCTGTCAACTACACTCTTTCGATTATCCCAGATATTTCCGATCATGGCTCCGGTGACCATCATTTTCAGCTCTTTCATATGAGGGTGAAACCGATGATTTCGCCAAATCGCGAAACCACCAGTAGACGGTCGGGATTGTCGATTGTTAAGCATGATCATGGTAAACAGAGGGTTAACCACGGTGGAACGGCTGCCTTATAAACTCAAATAATCGGCTGTTTTCCAACTTCTTTGACCGTTTTACTACCTATACCATCATTTATTTTCCGTTTACCAAATATTTGGCTTTCCTTGTCATATGACCGGCATGGATCATGCCCAAACACAGGATATTGGATGGCGGCCGCATTTGCGCGCCCCGCTTGCCGTCAGTTGCCGCTTGGCGCTGGCACTTGGCACTGCGTCCCTGATTCTGGCGTCAACGGCAGCCCAGGCAGCGGGCACGCTCGCAGGAACCGACATCGTCAATGTCGCCAAGGCCACCTATGACGCGCCCGGCGGCGGGACACCGGTCACGATTGATTCCAATATCGTAACCATCAAGGTTGACGAGTTGCTGGATGTCACGGTCGTTTCGAGCGATCCGGGTGACGTGACCGTTGCCGCCGGATGGACCGCTCAGGTGATGACCTACCAGGTCACCAATAGCGGAAACGGTTCGGAAGCCTTCACGCTGTCGGCCGATACGGCAAAGCCCGGCGATGAATTTGATACGACTTTTGAAATCGGCATTCTCGATAGCAACAATAACGGCGTCTATGATCCGGGCGTCGATACCATTTACACGCCCGGCACCAATGATCCGGTGCTGGCGCCCGATGAAAGCATCACGGTTTTCATTCTCTCGGCGATTCCCGCATCCGCCGCTGACGCGGAGCGCGCTGAAATCGAACTTTCTGCGGTCGCCAATACCGGCAACGGCACGCCCGGCACCCTGTTTGCCGGACAGGGCGATGGCGGCGGTGATGCGGTCATCGGATCAACCGGTGCGCGCGACGCCGACAGCGGCTTTTTCCGGGTGCAGGCCTCCGATGTCACTTTGGCCAAGAGCGCAACCATCGTCGATCCGTTCGGCGGTGCAGAGCCGGTGCCGGGCGCGGTCATTGTCTATCAGCTGGTTGCGACAACGGTCGGCACCGCTGATCTGGCCAATCTGGCGATCAGCGATGATGTGCCTGCCGACACAACCTACAAGCCGGAAAGCATCACGCTCGAAGGCGCACCGCTCAGCGATGCCGCGAATGATGGCGATGGCGGTTCCTTTGACGGTGGTTCGATCGCTGTGGCCCTGGGCACGGTTCCCGGCGGACAAACACGCACCATCACCTTTCAAGTCACCATCGACTGATCTCAATCGGGGCATAGCAACATGATAAAAAGATTTTTCATCGCGATCGCGCTGATCCTGCCGGGCACGGCCATGGCGGCCAATAATGTCACCCTGTCGAGCGATGTCTACATCGAACGCAAGGTCGCCAAGCCGAACGGCACCACCGCGCTGGTGCTGGAACAGCCGAAGACGGTCACACCCGGCGACCAGCTGGTGTTCGTCGTCAAATATAAAAATGTCGGCAGCGCGCCGGCATCGGATTTCTCTGTCACCAACCCGCTCCCCAAGGCGGTGGCGTTCAACGGAACGTCTGATGGCACCGAAATTGTCTCCGTTGACGGAGGCAAAAGCTGGGGACCGCTTGCGGCCCTCACCTACCTGAGCGGAAATGGCGACATTCGCCCCGCTCTGATGACCGATGTAACCCATGTGAAATGGAAATTTAATCGGTCCCTTTCGGCAGGTTCGGGAGGGAAATTGATTTTTCGCGGCACTGTGAAGTGACCGCAACCGCACCGGATCGCCGCGGGGTTAGGCGATCCAAATAAGTGAAACAGGAGTCAGTTATGACCAGTATACTGAAACTTCTCGTTGCCACTAGTACCATTTCTGTAGCGGCGCTGGGTGCAAACCCCGCGTTCGCTGCAGACTTGGGTACTGATGCCGGCACGAGCATTACCAACAACGTAAGCGTAGCCTATAATGTCGGGGGGACCGCCCAGACAGCGGAAACCGACAGCGATATATTTGTCGTTGACCGCGAAGTGAATCTTGTCATTGCCAAAAGCGACGCCGTCAATAGTTCGGTCGCACCCAATGCGACCCAGCAGGCGGTGACCTATACGGTCAGCAACCAGACCAATGACACGATCGACGTTCTGCTGACCTCCCAGCAACCCGGCACCGACGATTTCGACCTGACCGGCACGATCACCTATTATCTCGACAATGGCACAACCGCCGGCGTGTTTGACGCGGGCGATACATTGATCACCTATATCGACAACCTGGCCGAAGACACCAGTGTCACGGTGCACGCGGTGGCCAATATCGCCAGCGGTGTCGTCACCGGCGATCTGGCTGATGTCATCCTGATCGGCCAGGCGGCTGCCCATGGCGGCGGCGCCCTTCCGGTCACCGGCATAAGCGTACAAGGCGCCGCCTTTACCGACGATTCGGGCGATGTGGACGATCCGACATTGGTGCAGAATGTATTTGCCGATGCGGCAGGGTCCGGAAGCTCCGATGATGCTGCTGACGGTTATCACAGTGCGACGGACACATATGAAGTGAGTGCTGCAGACATTTCGGTATCAAAAACCAGCACGGTTTTGTGGGATCCGATCAACGGCACCACCAGACCGAAAGCCATACCCGGCGCGATTGTCGAATATTGCATCGCCGTCGCCAATGCTACCGGCGGTGCCTCCGCAACAGGAGTCGCTATTTCGGATACGATTCCGGCCAATCTGACCTATTATAGCAGCCTGGCCACCGGCCCGGCGACTGTCCCGGCAGTCATTGGCGTGGTAACCGAAGGCACCGTGACCGGCGCCACCTGCAACGCAGATGGCAGCGGCACCGGCGCACAAGCCGCAGGCGTTGTTACGGGAAATCTCGGTACCGTCGCCTCGGGTGCGACCGAAACCCTCATCTTCCGCGTAACGGTAGACTAGGCGCTCTGGAATTTGGCGGCAGATCGGCATTTTTACCGGTTTGCCGCCTGAATTCCGGCTTTAGCTGTGGGTCTTCTCACCAATTTTTTCAGGCCATTCGGCCTGACCCTTGCCGCATGCGCGCTAACCGCGCCTGCCGCGACGGCACGCGCTCAACCCGCGTTTGCCGACGAACAGCCGCAGGCGCCTGATTTTGCCGACAATCAACCGCAAAACCATCCGCTCATCAGCAATATTGCGCAGGCACAATGGGATATCGGCAACCGACGGTTGCAGAAATCTTCCAATCGCATCGACATTCAGGTCGTCTCTGCACCCAACGCCCCCCCCGAGATCACTATTTATCAGTTTGGCGATCCTCCAGGAGCCGAACAGGTGCCCATTCCCGGCACGATGTGCCGCGGTTCGGGTGGCAGCATTCCTGTCGAACTGCGCGGCGTCTTTATCGGAACGCCGACCAATCCGGCATCGATCAACCCGACCGACGAAATCCGCGCCGGTGCGCCGCTAATCATATCGATCATGGCTCCGGCGAGGAATTTGGAACCGCAGGCAATCGACAGCTTCGACATTGTTCTGTCTACCGCTTCGGGTGATCACGAAGTCATCACGATTTCGGAGACCGGTCTCGATACCGCCCGTTTTGTCGGCATGATCAACACGGCTGCCATACCGCCCCACCCGATGCAGGGCGACTGCAGACTGTCCGTCAATCCAGGCGAGGACCTGACAGTGATGATCGACGAAATTACCGGCAGTCCGCTGGGTTCAGTGGGAATCGGAATATTGATCGATCCTTTTGGCGAGGTGTTCGACAGTGGTGATGGCAAACCTGTTTCGGGAGCGCGCGTAACACTTGTTGACGCTGCGACCGGACAACCGGCTGAAGTGTTCGGTGATGACGGCGTCTCTGTGTTTCCCAGCACGGTCATCACCGGTAGCACGGTGACCGACAGCGGTGGAGCCGTCTATACGTTCGGACCAGGATTCTACCGTTTTCCATTCGCCCGCTCGGGCCGCTACCGCCTGCTCGTTGAACCGCCGCAGCCCTATAGCTTCGAGTCAGCAGCGACGCCCGGGCAATTGGCCGGCTTGCGGCGCTCGGACGGAATGCCGTTCACCATTGTCGACGGATCTTACGGCGGTATCATCATATTGAACGATCCGGCACCGGTGCGGGTGGACGTGCCGCTGGACAGGCCCGGAGCGCCGCTGGCGATCACAAAAGCGGCATCCACGGCAAGTGCGGCCCCTGGAGACGCCGTGCAATATCGCATAACGGTTCAAAATACCGATCCGGTTCGCAATAGCGGCCAGATCACAATTTCCGATCAGCTGCCCGGCGCCATGCGGCTGAGAACCGGCACGGTCCGCTACAATGGGGAATTGATAACGCCCACTGTCGAGGCCAATGGACGCGATTTCACCGTTGAGGCGCCGCCCCTGCCCCCGACGGGCAGCGCTTTGCTGACCTATATTGCCGAAGTGCGCCAGGATGCACAGCCGGGAGACGCGCTGAACCTTGCTTCGGCCCGCGACAATCGCGGCGCGACGAGTCCAACGGTTGATGCGATCGTCAGCATTATTCGCGACGGAATCTCCGAACGATTCACCCTGATCGGCCGGATCACCGATGGCGGCTGCACGATCGATCCCCGGAAAGCATCCGGAATCGGCGGTGTTCGGGTGATGCTGCAAGACGGAACCTATACCGTCACCGACAGCGACGGCCGCTATCATTTCGAGGGACTCCGTCCCGGCCTGCATGTGGTTCAGGTCGATCCATCAAGCTTTCCCGCTGATCTGGCTCCGGTCGATTGCGCGCACAATACGCGCAGCGCCGGCAGCAACATCTCGCGCTTTGTCGAAGGTCATGGTGGTGCGCTGAAACGCGCCGATTTCCGTGCCAAAACGGTCGAACCCAGAGACATGAAAACGTCTGAAAACTATCATAAACCGGAAGTCCTGTCCGATCCGGAAGCGGCTGGCGCTGGCCGCGATTGGCTGATTGGCGAGCAGCCGGGCATCGGCTGGCTGTTCCCGGCGGAAGATCATAATCCGCGCGTCAAGGCGCTGCGCGTCGCCATCAAGCACCACGCTGACCAGACAGTAGAGCTGTCGGTCAATGACAAGCCGGTCAATCCCCTCGCCTTTGACGGCAGCAAGAAAAGCGCCGACGGGAGGGTCCGGGTCAGCACCTGGCGCGGCATCGAGATTGAAGACCGCACCAATATCTTTGTCGCGCGGGTTGTCGATCGCGACGGAAAACTGGTTCAGCAACTGGAACGGAAAGTCCATTATGCCGGCAGTCCGCTCAATGCCGAATTGCTCAAGGACCGGTCCATTCTCGTCGCCGATGGCGTCACCCGCCCGATCATTGCCGTGCGGCTGACGGACCGGGACGGCAAACCGGCGCGGCATGGCATGGTTGGCGACTTTGCTGTTCCAGCGCCCTATGCGCCCGCCATCGAAATAGACGCCCAGCAGGCCAATCAGCTCGCCGGTCTGGAGCGCGGCGCGCCGGTGTGGCGGGTCGAAGGCGAAGAGGGCATCGCCTATATCGAACTGGCGCCGACCACCGCTTCCGGTTCGCTCAGCATCTCCTTTCCTTTCCGCGATGGCGAAGTCGAACGGACCCAGCGCATCGCGACCTGGCTCGATCCCGGCAACCGGCCCTGGACGGTGGTCGGTTTCGCCGCTGGAACGCTTGGCTTCAACACGCTCGACGAGCGGCTTGAGGATCTGGTTGACGATGATGACAATATCAACGTCGATGGCCGCATAGCGCTCTACGCCAAGGGCCGGGTGACCGGCAAATGGCTGATGACATTGGCCTATGACAGCGACAAGCAGGAAGATGAAACGCGCTTTCAGGGCGTCATCGATCCGCGCCGCTATTATACCGTTTATGCCGACCGCAGCGAACAACGCTATGATGCCGCATCGGTGCGCCGCCTGTATCTGAAGCTGGAAAGGCCGCAATTTTATGCGCTGTTCGGCGATTATGAAACGGGAATCGACGAGCCCGAGCTCGCCCGTTACCAGCGTGTATTCAATGGCATCAAAGCCGAATATCGCAGCGATCAGGTCCATCTCAAGGCTTTTGGTGCCGATTCTCCCAATCGTTTCCGCCGCGAGGAAATCCAGGGCAATGGCCTTTCCGGTCCCTATGCCCTCTCCACCCGGGATATTCTGGCCAACAGCGAACGGATCACCCTGGAAATACGCGATCGCTTCCGTTCCGACCGGATCGTCGAACGGCGCGAACTGACCCGGCATATCGATTATGACATCGACTATCTCGCCGGCAGCCTGCGCTTCCGCGAACCGATCCTGAGCCGCGGCAGCGGGCTCGATCCGCAGTTCATCATCGCCGAATATGAGACATTGGGCGTCGGCGACCGCAATCTCAACGCCGGTGGCCGCGCCACCTATCAAAGCGCCGACGAAAAAATGAAAATCGGCGCGACCGCCGTACATGACGAGAATGAAAGCGTGAAAACCGATCTGCTCGGCGTCGACATTCGCTATCGGCCGGACCTCAAGACCGAATTCCGGGCGGAACTGGCGATGACCGACAACGAGGAGAAAGCCGTTGCGACCACCGACAGCGGGCAAGCGGCAACCGCCTGGCTGGTCGAAGCCGAACATCACGGATCGAAGGTCGACATTCTTGCCTATGTCCGGCGTCAGGCATCCGGCTATGGGTTGGGACAGCTGAACGCAGCAGAAAACGGCACCCGCAAATTTGGTATTGATGGCCGGGTTCGTATCCGTGACAATCTTTCGCTGGCCGTCACCAGCTATCAGGAAAATTTCCTGGCGACGGATGCGCGTCGCCGGGCGGGCACGGCAGAACTGGAATATCGCACGGACGGAACGTCTTTCCGCGCCGGCATGGTCTATGCCAATGACCGGCTCTCCGACGGCACAGTCAATGAGTCCAAACTCGTCCGGCTCGGCGCAACCCAGCGGCTGTTTGACGGCAAGCTGGAACTGGATGCGCAAACCGAATTTGCGCTGGGCGGTCAGGATGAAAGCATCGACTTCCCTGCCCGGCACAGCTTCTCGGCGCGCTACGCCGTGACCGAGGACATCAAGATCATCGGCACCTACGAGATTGCCGATGGCGAGAATATTGATGCCCGCACCGCTCGCATCGGCGTCGACGTCACGCCGTGGAGCGGCGGGCGCATTGTCAGCAGCGTGAACCAGCAGGAAATTACCGAATATGGTCCGCGCAGCTATGCCGCTTATGGCCTGACCCAGACCATTCCGATCGGCGACAAGTGGACCGTTGATGTCTCGCTCGATGGCAATGAAACCATCAGCGGATTTGATCGCAGCGATGTGATCAATGACCAGCAGCCGGTCGCTTCGGGCGGATTTCTGGGCAATGACGCAACGCTGACAGAGGATTTTCTCGCGGTCACCGCCGGCGCCACCTATCGCAACGCCGACTGGAGCTGGACCAGCCGGGCCGAATATCGCGAAGGCGATATCAGCACCCGCTATGGGCTGACCACGGCGCTGCTCAAGCAGATTGGCGAAGGCAGCGCGCTCGGCGCCCTCGCCAGCATATTTGTCGCCAAGGACGCAAGCGGCGTCAGCACGCGAGTGACCGAAGCCGAAGCAAGCTGGGCGCATCGCCCGGCGGACAGCCAGTGGTCCTGGCTCGAGAAGCTGGAATTCCGGGAAGACCGCGTGCGCAATGCCGTCGCTGGCACATCCGGCCCGATCGGCGGCGCGCCGCTGCTGGTCAATGGCGATGTCACCTCGCGCCGGATCATCAACAGTCTCAGCGTCAACTATACGCCGATTGACGCGGATGACGGCCTGTTCACCGAGGCCGGCGAATATAGTCTCTTCTGGGGCAGCCGCTATGTTTTCGACCGCTTCGGGCAGGATGATGTCAAGGGCTGGAGCAATGTCGTCGGTGCCGACGTCAAGTTCGACCTGTCCGACACGATCGATATCAGCGGCCAGGCTACCGCACGGATCGGCAATGATTTTGACAGCATTGCTTATTCGGGCGGGCCGAGCGTCGGCATCACGCCGTTCAAAAATGGCTATATCTCGATCGGCTATAATGTCGTCGGCTTTGCTGACCGCGACTTTGCAGAAAGCCGCTACACCCGCGACGGGCCGTTCATCACTTTCCGCCTGAAGTTCGACCAGGAAAGCCTCGGCAGCCTGGGGTTCTGAGGGCAGTAGCCGCATCCCGTCCCCTTCTCCCGTGAGGGAGAAGGATACAGAGCCTTATGACCCCGGACTTGGTCCGGGGGAATTAGGCGGCGTTGGATGAGGGCGTTCTGTCCTCTGAAGCGCAGTACACCCCCATCCAGCTGCAACTAGGCAGACAAGCTGCCAAGTCTTCGCGTCCTTCTCCCTCACGGGAGAAGAATCAAGCAGGACTAACGGTACACTGAACGCGACTGCCGCCAAAATCCTCCCCGGCACGGGGAGGGGAACCGCGCGCAGCGTGGTGGAGGGGGGCGTCCGTCGGAGCGCAGCGCCTAGACCAGAGCCCCCTCCGTCAGCCCTGCGGGATGCCACCTCCCCGCAAGCGGGGAGGATCAATTCCTCCTCGAACCACGCTTCTTGGTCGAGAGAAACCATCCCCCGTCATTGCGAGCGCAGCGTGGCAATCCAGGGCGGCAAGCGCTGACGATTGGGGCAAGACGCTCTGGATTGCCGCGGCGCTACGCGCCTCGCAATGACGGCAATGCCCGTTAGCCGTGAGCCTGTCGAACCACGCCTTTCGAAACCTCCGACTCTTCAATCAGCGAACAGCAAGACCGGCGTCTCGAGGAAATGCTTGAGCGCCTGCACATAGCTCGCCGCATCATAGCCATCGACCACCCGGTGATCGCAGGAGATCGACAGGTTCATCAGCTTGCGCGCCTGAATTTCGCCGTCGATGATCATTGGCCGTTCGACAATCTTGTTCGGCCCGATGATCGCCACTTCGGGACGGTTGATCACCGGCGTTGTGGCGATCCCGCCCAATGGCCCAAGCGAGGTCAGAGTCAGCGTCGATCCGGACAATTCTGCGGGTTTCGCGGAGCCGTTGCGGGCTGCTGCTGCCAACCGGCCGATTTCCGTCGCCAATTGCCAGACATTCAGATCCTGCGCGTCGCGCAGCACCGGCACCATAAGCCCTTGTGCGGTCTGCGTTGCCATGCCGAGATGAACAGAGCCGTGCCGCGTGACAATGCCCGCTTCGTCGTCATAAATGGCGTTGAGCATCGGATATTGCGGCAGCGACTTGCAGATGGCGACAATCAGCAGTGGCAACATCGTAAGCTTGGGCCGATCGCCACGATTTTCATTCAGATCGGCGCGCATGTCCTCCAATTCGGTCATGTCGATTTCGTCAACATAGGAGAAATGCGGAATATTCCGTTTCGATTCAGCCATGTTCTGGGCGATTTTGCGCCGCATTCCGATAACTTTTATCACTTCATCGTCACGTTTTTGCGAGGTTCCGGACGGGCGATAGCCCTGCCCCGATCCGTAGTTCAGATAGGCATCGAGATCGCTGTGCCGGATATGGTCGCCCTGCGCTTTGACCTCGCTGAGATCGACACCCAGATCGGCGGCCCGCTTGCGAACAGCCGGTGTGGCCAGCGGTTTCGGCCCGCCATCGGCTGACGGCTTGACGTCAGTTTCAACCGCCTTTGATACCGGAGCCTGTTCAGACTCTTTCTGAACTGCTAGCTCTGCCGTATTTTCGTCTAATTTTTCTTTTATTTCAATGACTTGATCTGACGCCACGTCATCAGCTTCGGCATTGTCAGCGCCGCCTGGATCCTTGTCGGATGCTTCCAGTTCTTCCAGATCGACATCACTCGCAACCTCGATCTCGACCAGCATCGAACCGATCGCGATAATATCGCCTTCTTCACCGGCAATGGCAATGATCTTGCCCGAAACCGGTGCTTCCATCTCGACCGTCGCCTTGTCGGTCATCACATCGGCCAGCTGGTCGTCTTCCGCGACAACATCACCAACTTTGACATGCCATTTGACGATTTCCGCTTCGGCAATGCCTTCACCAATGTCAGGCAGGTTGAATTTATATGTGCTCATGATTTCAAATCCCCGACAATTTTTTCCAGCGCTTCCCCAATCCGGACCGGTCCCGGGAAATAGGCCCATTCCAGGCTGTGCGGATAGGGTGTGTCAAATCCGGTAACCCGTTCAATTGGCGCCTCGAGATGATAGAAACAGCGTTCCTGCACCAGCGCCGACAGCTCTGCGCCAAATCCGCTGGTCCGCGTTGCTTCATGCACGATCATGCAGCGGCCGGTTTTCCTGACCGACTCCTCGATCGTCTCGATATCGAGCGGCACCAGAGTGCGCAGATCAATGACCTCGGCATTAATGCCATGTTCTTCGACCACCGCCTTGGCGACATGAACCATCGTACCATAAGCGAGAACCGTCACCGCATCGCCTTCGCGAACGATCTTGGCCTTGCCCAGCGGCACGGTATAATGGCCCTCCGGCACTTCCGATTCAGCAAATTTCGACCAGGGCGAGACCGGATTGTCATAATAGCCGGTGAACGGACCATTGTAGATCCGCTTGGGCTCAAGGAAGAGCACCGGATCATTGTCCTCGATCGAGGCGATCAGCAGGCCCTTGGCGTCATAAGGCGTTGACGGGATCACCGTTTTCAAACCGGACACATGGGTGAACATCGCTTCGGGCGACTGGCTATGCGTCTGCCCGCCAAAGATACCGCCGCCGACAGGTGATCTTACCGTCATTGGTGCGGTAAATTCGCCAGCGGATCGATAGCGCAGCCGGGCCGCTTCCGAAATCAGCTGATCCATGCCCGGATAGATATAGTCGGCAAATTGAATTTCCGGCACCGGCCGCAAACCATAAGCACACATGCCCACCGCTGCGCCGATGATGCCGCATTCGGATATCGGCGTATCAAAGCAGCGCGTCTTGCCAAATTTTTCCTGAAGACCGGCGGTCGCACGGAAAACACCGCCGAAATAGCCGACATCTTCGCCCATGATCACGACATTCTCGTCGCGCTGCATCATCGTTTCAAGGCCGCTGTTGATGGCCTCTATCATGTTCATGACGGCCATTTGATTTCCCGCTCTTTATTCGCCTGTGCAGCCTGTTCTTTAAGGTGCCAGGGCATTTCTTCAAACACATCCTGGAACATGGTCTCAAACGGCTGGTGCAGGCCATGGCCCAATATGCCGTTTTTGGCGGCTTCGGTGACCGCTTCCTTGACCGCTTGCAGACATTCCGCGTCCAGCTGCTCCTGCTGCTCGACACTCCACACACCGCGATGAATCAGATGCTTGTTGAGCCGCATGATCGGATCGCCCAGCGGCCATTCCTCGCGCTCCTGCGCGCTGCGGTAAGCCGTCGGATCATCTGACGTGCTATGGGCTTCGGCGCGATAGGTGAAATGTTCGATCAATGTCGGGCCCTGATTGGTCCGCGCCCGCTCTGCAGCCCAGCTTGTGGCCGCATAGACGGCCAGCGGGTCATTGCCGTCGACGCGCAGGGCGGCGATACCATAGCCGACGCCGCGCGCGGCAAAGGTGGCCCGCTCGGCACCGGCAAATCCCGAGAAGGACGAAATCGCCCACTGGTTGTTGACGACATTCATGATCACCGGCGCATTATAGACAGCGGCAAATGTCATGGCTGCGTGGAAATCGCCCTCGGCTGTCGATCCTTCGCCGCACCAAACTGCAGCAATCCGGCTATCGCCCTTGCTGGCGCTGGCCATCGCCCAGCCCACGGCCTGCGGATATTGCGTGGTCAGATTGCCCGAAACGGTAAAGAAATTGAGCTCCCGCGAGCTATACATGATCGGCAGTTGCCGCCCCTTGAGCTTGTCCGCCTTGTTCGAGAATATCTGATTGACCATCTCGATCATCGGATAGCCGCGAACAAATAATATGCCTTGCTGGCGATAGCTTGGGAAACACATATCATCGCCATGCAATGCCATGGCGGCGGCAACCGATGTCGCCTCCTCGCCGGTGCATTTCATGTAGAAACTGGTTTTGCCCTGGCGTTGCTGGCGATGCAGCCGATCATCAAACGTGCGCACCTGCACCATCGTACGGAGCATCTTGAGCAATATTTCGTCATCCAACTTCGGATCCCAGGGACCAACGGCCTGATGATCGTCATCCAGCACGCGGATCATGCCATAGGCCATATCCCGCATATCTTTCGGTGCGCTATTTATGTCCGGTCGCGCCTGGGCGCCGGCTGGAGGAATATCCAGATCACTATAATCAACCGCATCACCCGGACGAAATTTCGGCTCCGGCACGTGCAGAGTCAGTGGTGGCAAATTGCTTTTGGGTTTTTCGTCAGCCATCGGGCCTCTCCAGCAAGAATCGCGCAATTGTTGCGCTGCAATATTCGTTCAACAAGCTGTTACAATATTACAAAACCCAATTTAGGTCAATCTCCCTGCCCTTTTGCTGAATCAAACAGCCACTGGCGCGGAAATATGGGACTGGGGTTCATAATCTTGCACCTCAAAATCGGCAATGTCATAGTCGAAAACCGAATCGGGCTTGCGCAGGATTTTCAGTTTCGGAGCACCCGAAGGCTCGCGCGCAATCTGCTCTTCGACCAGATCTGCATGATTGAGATAAAGATGCACATCACCGCCATTCCAAACCAGTTCACCCGGCTCGAGATCACATTGCTGGGCGATCATCCGGATCAGCAATGCCGCCGAAAAGACGTTGAACGCAAAGCCAAGGCCAAGATCGCAGCTGCGTTGATAGAGTAGCCCCGACAATTTCCCACCGGAGACGTAAAACTGATAAGTCTTGTGACAGGGCGGCAAGGCCATCTGGTCCAGCTCGGCGACATTCCAGCCAGTGAAAATATGACGCCGCGAACCGGGGTTGTTCCGGATCCCGTCGATCAGCGCGGCGATCTGGTTGATGCCCTTTTCCTCGCGGCGATACAGCCCCTCGCCGACCGGTGTATAACGCGGCCAGTCGACCCATTGCTTGCCATAGACCGGGCCCAGATCGCCCCATTTTGCGGCAAACATATCATCCTCGATAATCCGCTGTTCAAAAGTATCCCGGTCAATATGCTCGCCGGTTTGCTTGCGATATTTGTCGAGCGGCCAGTCGGTCCAGATATGCACCTTTTGCTTCACCAACTCCCGGATATTGGTGTCGCCGGTGAGAAACCACAGCATCTCCCGTGTCGCCGTTTTCCAGAAAACGCGCTTGGTCGTGAGCAGCGGGATAGCATCATCGGCGAGATCGAAGCGCATCGTCACACCGAAAATGGCGCGCGTACCCACACCGGTGCGATCAACACGTTCATCACCCTGCGTCCAGATTTGCCGCATCAGGTCGAGATATTGCTGCTCATAATGCTGTCCGGGAATCAAACCATCAATCTCCAACCATGTGTCCTGCAAACGCTAGACCGCTCTGGTCATATCCTCAACCAAATCCGGTTGGCTCGCGGCCGGGACGGAGTTTTTGCAGGACTCTTTGGCTATGGCTTGAACCGCAAATCGGACTAGCATATGATCCGCACAGCAGGTCCTTTGCGCGTGGAAATGCAAATGGATCGGGAAGTAGCTCAGCCTGGTAGAGTACGGCGTTCGGGGCGCCGGGGCCGGAGGTTCGAATCCTCTCTTCCCGACCAATTATTGCAAGCACTTGGCTAGATTTCTTGTTTTCTAACCCCGACATCATCCCGACGATAAAACCACCATATATCGGGATGATTGATACAGCACCGGAAACTGACACTAGCTGACATCCTGACTAGGGTCACGGCACGTGTGGATCATAATCTGGCAGAGCAGGACATTCCTGCGGCCATCGAACGCGGTCATTTTGATGCGCTGCTGGTTTCCCCCGACTATCCGCATATTGCGACATAGCGCTCCATTTTGGTGCAGAAAGAAGGGGCAATCATTCCAATGCTGCCGACCGCTATGTCGACGAGAAGACTGTAACCAGAAATATCGCGGCAGCGGGATGGGATATGTCCCTGTTAAACGCTTGAAGACAACCCTGACGACGCCACAAATCCCCTGATCATGCAAAAAAGAAAGAAAAATGAGCCTGTAAATCGGCGTTAACCTTATATTGAACATAGGCCTGTAGTTCATCCAATCATGAACACACGCGTTTTAATAGTCGATGATCGGCCCACCAATCTGAGGATTTATGCCCAGTTTGTGACGTTGATGGGGGAAAAATATTCCGCCGTCACCTATGCTGATCCCGTCGAGGCGCTGGAGTGGCTCCGAGACAACAAAGCGGATTTGATGGTTGTCGACTATCGTATGCCTCAGATGAACGGTGCAGAATTTATCCGGAAAGTAAGGATGATGCCTGGCGCCAGCGAGATTCCTGCGATTGTCATCACAGCGCATCAAGACCGCGAGTGTCGGCTTGCCGCTCTTGATGCAGGCGCCACCGACTTCCTGCAAAGTCCGGTTTCGCATGTCGAATTCTGCAGTCGCGCTATGTCGCTGCTGACCAAGAGCAAAAAAAGTGTGACTCTGCGCAAGCGCGCGTCGGAAATTGGGCGCAAACATTCAGCCTTCGGTGCGACAGCCTCAAACGAGGGTCCTTCAGGCAAAAGCATGCTTGAACAAATTATCGACACCATCCCGATCATGATCAACGCGACCGATCGTTCGGGGAAATGCCTGTTTACAAACGCCTATCAATCGGCATTGTTTGACAAAGACCCGGATGACATGGTGGGCACGGATTTTGCCAATAATTTCGAACCCACTCTGGCTGCCAATACCCGCCGACGGAACGCACTGGTTCTGAAATCGAGCCTTGCCATACCGCATTATGAAGAGAAGATCACGAGCGACGGTGTCGATCTGATTTTTCATTGCAACAAATCGCCACTGCTCAATCATAAAGGTGAAACGATTGGCGTTCTGACAACCGCGGTTGATATAACGGCCCGGAAGTTTGCCGAGGAACATAGAACACACTTGGCATTGCATGACATGCTGACCGGACTTCCCAATCGCGTGTTGCTCGCTGAGAATGTCAAATCAACCATTGCAAATTGCCTGAAAACGAAAAGCCAAGCCGCTCTTTTGCTGCTTGATCTGGATCGCTTCAAAATCATCAACGATACCCGCGGTCATCATAGCGGTGACGCGCTTTTGCGCGAAGTTGCAGAACGTATTTCCAAGGTCATCGGTCCAGAGGATTTTGCGGCGCGCATCGGTGGCGACGAGTTTGCGATTATTTTGAGCAAATTCGAAAATATTGATTCCATCAATTCCCGCTGTTCCAAGCTTCTGAAGGCGATCAACGAACCCTATGCGATCAGCGGCGTGGGCCAGGTGATCAGTGCATCAATAGGTGTAAGCCTCATCCCCAACGATGGCGATGAATATGAAGAAGTTCTGCGCATGGCGGATCTGGCCATGTATGATGCCAAGGCCAATGGCCGAAACTGTTACCGGTTTTTCTCGGAAGACATGAACGAAATTGCCCAAGCCGATGCAGCACTGGAAAACGAATTGCGTGATGCATTTAACGAAAACCAGTTTGTGCTGGAATATCAGCCGATTGTCGACGCCCAATCTCTCGAATATGTCGGCCTGGAAGCTCTGATCAGATGGGATCACCCGCGTCGGGGGCGGTTGCTACCGATCCAGTTCATTCGGGTTGCCGATGAGAGCGGGCTCATGGACATTCTCGGCAACTGGGTAATTGGTGAAGTATGCCGTGAAATAAAATCCTACGCAGACCGGGGCATTGATCTACCTCGCGTTGCGATCAACGTTTCACCGAGACAATTTCAAAATCAAAATCTTTGCGATGAATTGCTGGCAAATATTGAAAACAATGGCATTGCACCATCGAAGATCACCATCGAGATCACCGAAGAGTTGCTGATCGACAATAATGAAGAAGTCAGAGCGACACTCCAGCGTATTCGCAGCCATGGCGTAGGAATCTCCATTGACGATTTCGGAACCGGCTATTCCTCCCTGCAATATCTGAGAGACCTACCCGCCAATTGCCTCAAAATTGATCGCACATTTATTTCGCGGATTGAGCATAGCGCAGCAGATCGCGCGATCATCGGAACCATCGCGCATTTGGCGCATGCGCTAGACATGCGCGTGGTTGCTGAAGGGGTCGAGAATGATGCCCAGCTGGATTTGCTCCGCGTTTCGGGCTGCGATGAGATTCAGGGATTCAAGATCGCACGGCCGCAACGGGCCGAAGATCTCGGAAAATTATTTGACGGCAGGGAAAATGATCCGCCAAGCCGTGCGGCAAAAGGCTAACAAAATTGTTGTCCAGAACATCAGGGAGCCCGATTAAATCGCATAAGCACCACATGCATCCGAACAGTGGCATGGACGGTCAGGTGCGTGATCGTGAGCATGAAATGATCAAGAACCGGATCATTCTGATAATTCTTGCATGGTCAGCTTTCGCTATCTTGGGTTCCTCTGCCGGATTAATCATCGGATTCGGTGTCTATTTCGTTGTGAGCATCGCAGTCGCCATTGCCTATCACCTGCACCCCAAGCCTTCGAGTTTGAGGCGTTTCATGGGGCTTTGCATAGATTTCGGTGCGGGAGCCTTCCTCTTCCAGATCGGCGGCGAGAGCTTTGCAGCCGTTTATCCTGCATTCTTGTGGGTCATTCTCGGCAACGGCTTTCGTTTTGGCGTGAACTGGCTGTATCTGGCTTCGGCGATGGCCGCTATCGTGTTTGGATGGACGATCTATACCGTCGACTATTGGCGCAACAGCCCATCACTATCGATCGGCTTGCTGGTCGCTCTGGTAGTGATACCGGCATATTGCTCGACGCTGATAACCAAGATCTCGCAAGCCAAGGAAGAAGCTGAGGCTGCAAACAAAGCCAAGAGCCTGTTTCTTGCCAGCATCAGCCATGAATTGCGCACCCCTTTGAACGCCATCATCGGCTACGGCACCCACTTGCTCGAAATGAAGCTGCCGGAGAAACAGCATCAGATGATCGCTACCAGCGTTTCCGCAGGGCGTCATTTGCTGCACCTGATCAATCAGCTTCTGAACTTTGCGCATTCGGAATCTCGCGATGAACTACCCGAGCCGAAACTATTTTCTCCAGTAGATATTCTGTCCGAGGTTCGTGATATCATGCAGATCGCTGCCAACGAGAAGAAGCTCAAAATCATCCTTCAGGCAGAGCCGGGCAGCGACCAGGTCGTTTCTGGGCAACTCGATTATATCCGTAACATTCTCATCAACCTTACCAGCAATGCTGTAAAATTTACAGAAGCCGGATCGATCACGTTAAGATGTGGATTCAGTTCAGCAAATGACCATGAACATATGTGGGTTTCGGTAACCGACACGGGACCTGGCATTCCAGACGATGCACAAGACAAAATCTTTGATGTTTTCCAGCAGGCGAATGACACTATTGCGCGCGAGTTCGGCGGAACCGGATTGGGATTGGCGATATGCCGAAAACAGGCCAACCAGATGGGTGGCCATATTTCTGTGGATAGCGAACTCGGCACTGGCAGCACATTTACCCTGTCGTTTCCGTCAGAAATTTTGGAAACTGAAAACTCTAGCGCGGATGAGGGTAGCGTCAGAATCCTATCGCTGACGCGGGATCTCAATGCGCCGATCATCTGCAATGATGACAATCAACCCGTTAAAATCGATCATATCCAATATCATGAATCGGACGATATCGAAAAAATTCTCGGCCACCGCAATCTTGCACTTTATGATATCGCGCTGCTCGATGAAGCCATCGCAAGCGATCATGATGACCAATCTCCCCTATGGTCCGCATTCCGGAAAGCCAAACTTCCTCCCGTACTGTTTGCCGAAGGAAAAGCGAAAAATCTGAAGGACCTTCAATTGCGGGCGGCCTTCGCAACGCTGCTGCCGGCAGGTTCAGATTTCAGTGCGATCCGCAGCGCCGTTCAGATCGGCTGTTCATTTGTCGGCTCGAGCGCGCGGGAGCAATCAGAATCGAACGACAATGATCAACCGTCTGAAATTGCATCGGTTCGGGTGCTGGTCGCCGATGACAATCGAACCAATCAGATGGTGCTTGAAACGATACTAGCCAATGCCGGCCATGAAGTTACTGTGGTTGCGGATGGAGAGAAAGCGCTGGAAGAACTCGAAAACGGCTCTTTTGACATTGTTTTTCTGGATGTGAACATGCCGATCATGGGCGGTATCGAATGCTGCAGACTATGGCGTCAGATAGAGGGGCCGCGGAAACATGTTCCGATCATCGGTTTGACAGCAGATTCTACACAGGAAACCGAGAAAAAATGTCTCGACGCTGGCATGGATCTAAGGATTACGAAGCCGATTGAAGCAACGGAATTGATCGACGTTATCGCTTCGCAGACGGTCAATAGAATCGATAGCACAGAACGCAAGATCGACTCTGATCCGTTGCGCGTGGTCAGCAATATCGAAGACCCAATTCGCAAGGCTGATCCACCCGCCGTCGATCCGACACAGTTAGATTATCTTCTTTCGATCGGAGATGAGGCTTTTGTACAATCGATCATCGAAGCCTATCTGGAAGATGCCAGCGAAATCCTGACCGCATTCAGCAAATCAATAGCCGATGAATCGGTTGATGATTTCCGCTTCCATGCCCACGCATTCAAGAGCGGCGCGGCAAATATCGGGGCAAATTTCCTGGTTGAAACATGCTCAAAGCTCGAAGTGATTACCGAGCGGGAATTCAGCGAACGGCGATTTGAATATCTCGCAAAAATTGAACAACAAGTTGCCGATATTCGCGATTGTCTGGAAACCGCTTCGACGCCCGGTCACGACAAAATGTCGACCGAAAAAGCTGCGTTGATCTAGTCCGTCGTCAGACGGCTCGAAGGGACCGCATAATGCGACGATCCTGTGCTGTTGCCAGTCGCTCCATCTTCCGGACATCCGCTTCTTCCAGATAGAGCGCGGTCTCAGCCCAGGTATCGGTGATTTCCAGCAGCTCTTCCAGGCTCACCGGATTGGCGATTTTTCGGGCACGATAGACAGCCCGTTCCGCGTGGAAGCGCTTGCGATTTTGCTTGGTATATTCGACGATGGCAGCTTCGCCCATCCCGTCCTCCGCCAATATGTCGACGACACCCATGTCATATAGTTCTGTAGCAGAGAATAATTTGCCCTCGAGAATGAACCGCTCGGTATCCTTGCGGCTGAGGCGCTGCCGCAAAAAGCTGTAAGCACCCATGCCAGGAAAGAGATTAAACAATATTTCCGGGAGCCCCATTCGTGCGCCTTTTTCGGCAACCAATATGTCAAAAGCCAGTGCGTGCTCAAAACCACCGCCCAGCGCATCCCCCTGCACGAGGGCCATCGTGATGATCGGCGCGCCAAAGGCAGTGCTGTTTTCATATTGCATATGCACGCAGGTACGGGCGTATTTCTTCAATGCTCCCAGATCACGACGACGGATACAATCCGCGAAATGTTTCAAATCACCGCCAAGATTGTAAATGCCGGGTGTTCGCGAACCGCAAACAAAATAGCGCAAGGGATCCGAATTTTTTGAACCTTCCCGTGCATAGGTGGAGTGAATCCAGTCCTGGACCTGTTGAATCTCGTCGCCCAGTTCATAGGTATAGCTCGGGCGCGACTTCTGGTTCATGTAGCACCAGAATATTTCGTCGGAACGATCAAATCGCAGATCGATTTCGCGGAACTGTTTTGAGAAAATATCCGGTTCCGAAATGGCCGCCGCCTGGACCAGCATATCATTCGCCTCGATCGACAAATTCCGATCCAAATCATTGGCAGTGCGACCGCGAAAGTCCATATTATACTCCATGTCTGCCAAAGGTGTTAGACGTTACACAGCCTAACAAGTCCCTATGGTTACAATGTAAAATTTTAAGATATGCTCCATTTCAATGCAAGTAAAACCGAGAAGAATTTGTAACATGCTTAATTGATTCAGAAATTTGCTTATCTTTGAGTCATTTGAGTCAAAATAGTTCTCCCCAATTGGTTAATATTATCCAAGATATGACCCAAACATGCCCTATCGCTGTTTCACTTTGGTACTAATTTCGGGTATTTGGGCTCTTCAAACAGCGAGTATTTTCAACCCGCGTCTGACTCTGCTCCAGCTGATTGATTCACCAGTCCGCGGAATGCACGCACAGCAGAGCGGTTGCCTTTGGTGACTTCAAAAACATCCTCGGCGATCGGCATCGCGACACCATATTTCTTGGCCAGAGCGATCACTGTCGGCGCACTTTTCACACCCTCAGCTACCATGTGCATTTCTTCAATGATTTCATCAATAGGACGCCCCTTGCCAAGCTCGACACCGACATGACGATTGCGGCTCAGCGGACTGGTGCAAGTGGCTATCATATCGCCCATGCCGGTGAGGCCCGAAAATGTTTCGGGTTTTCCGCCCATGGCGACGCCCAGACGGGTGATTTCGGCAAGCCCCCTGGTAATCAATGCTGACCGCGTATTGTCTCCGGCTCCCAGACCATCCCCCATGCCGACGGCGATGGCGATGATATTCTTGAGCACCCCACCCAGTTCGCAACCCAGCAGATCAGTATTGGTGTAAACACGAAACAGGCCCGAGTGGAAAAGCTGCTGCAGCTGTTTCACGATAATCTCGTCTTCCATCGAGATCACGCTGGCTGCTGCCTGGCCGGCCATGATTTCGCGCGCCAGATTGGGACCAGTCAAAACGCCGACCGGATGACCTGGAAGGACCTCTTCGATGACCTCGGTCATCCGCTTGCTGGTGGCCAGTTCCAGTCCCTTGGTAAGACTGATTACCGGAACCCATGGCCGGAGATATTGTTTTGCCTCTTCCAAAACACTGCGAAAATTATTCGAGGGTATCCCCATGACCAGAACATCGGCTCCAGATACGGCCTCGCCGATATCAGATGTTGCGGTCAACGCATGGGGCAATTTAATATCGGGCAAATATTTGCTGTTGCAATGATTATTGTTGATATCGCTGACGGTTTCGGGATCCCGCGCCCAGATTTTTATCGGCGCGTTGCGCGACACCAAAGACGCAACCGTGGTGCCCCATGACCCGCCGCCGAGCAATCCAACTTTCAATTCCATAAATATGCTCCATCGACGACTCCTCTAGCGGGAGTCCGTCCTGTCTAAACTGCAGGGAATTTCAGTATTTTGCAAGGAACTCGAGATGGCGCTTGGCGGTTCCCTTGGGATTTTCGATCATTGGAACATGACCAACATCTTCAAACACGACCGATTCAGCGTTGGGGATGCCATTTTCCAGCACATTGACGCAACTGACATCGATCAGCTGGTCGTGACGGCCCCAGATGATCAGCGTCGGCGCCTTCACTTGGCCAAGCTGGTCATTGAGTGGTTTGACGGTGCCATCTTCGACCAGAGTCCAAAAAATCTTGTCGAGCAACTCGCGATGAACAGCGAAATCTTCATAGAAAATCTTCCGGAATTGCCCGGGGACCTTCATCGGCTTGTGCGCAACGAACGCCAGCATCCGCTTCACGTCGTCGGGACTGTGGATCTCCAGCGGGTTTTTCCCAGCCTGGGCCTCTATCTGCAGCTTGCTTTCATTGGCTCCGACAACGCCTGCATTGTTGAACAAGGTCATCGAGAGCAAGCGTTCCGGATAATCCAGCGCAAAGCGCAGCGAGACAAACCCGCCCATGCTGTTGCCGCCGATATGGCATTTTTCTATCCCCATCGCGTCGAGGAAATCGCGCACCCGCGCTGCCTGGGTGGCCATGTCATAATCACGATCCAGGTCCCGGATATTCTCGCCAAATCCCGGCAAGTCCGGAGCAATCAGGCGATATTTTCCGACGATTTCTGGCGCGTACATCGCCCAGTTATCCTTGTCACCGCCAAACCCATGAAGAAGCACCAAAGGCTCGCCATCCGATGGGCCACCTTCCAGATACGGCCAGATCATATCGCCCACTTTGGTCGATCTGGCCGTCAGCTTACCTTTGCGCCGCAAACTGTTGCGCAAGAAACCGTATAAGCTACGCGGGAACAGGACATAGACCGCAATCAGCGACACCATCAAGAAACCCAAAAGGGCTAGAAAAATTTCGACGGTTTCCAATTTAAACTCCTCTCGCCGCCAGTTGTTTGTCCAACCAGTCGGTCATATCTTTCAAGACTTTGTCTTTTTCCGGTTCATTGAAAATTTCGTGAAACAATTCCGTATATATTGTGAGCGTCTTGTCGCTTGAGGATATCTGGCTTTCCAGAAATCTCGATCCTTCAGCGGCGGCCAGGCTGTCCTTTTCGCCATGAAGCAGCAGCATCGGCAGCGAAATCTTCCCGGCATTTTTCTGAATTTTGGTCATGTTGCTCAGCATTTCTGCCGCTAGCCTGGCCCCCATTTTCCCGTTGTAAACGAGAGGATCGGCAAGATAATCGGTGACGACCTGTGGGTCGCGGCTGACGCCGTTCGGATCAAGTTCGATCACACCCAGTTTCGGGAAAAAGCGCGACAAAAAGCCGCTTATGGCCTTCAAAAACGCAGAAGGTTCCTCTGCTGCCTTTATCGCCGGACCGGACAGGACACAGGCGGTAAATTCGGACTGCTCGGACAGCAGGTAGGTGGCGCTGATCAATCCCCCCATACTATGGCCAACGAGCATCACCGGCAGCTCCGGAAAATCCTGCTTGGCACAAGCGAGCAACTGGTCAACGCCATCGTGAAATACCGAGAAATCCGGCACATATCCGGGTGTGCCATCCGATTGGCCATGCCCCCAATGGTCGATGGCAAAAACGGCATAGCCTTTGCCCACACAATGTTCGGCAAAATATTGGTAGCGCCCGGCATGCTCGGCATAGCCGTGCACGAGCAGAATTATCGCTTTGGGATCATCGTCAGGGAACCATCTTTGCAGATGCAATTTCGCTCCGGCCGCTTTGGATCCGGCCGGAAGCGTCAGCGTCCCGTCTGTGTGTTTCAAGCGATCTTCCTTTTCATCACCAATTCATGATCATGCGTCAGTTCATTTTCATATTCGAACAAGATCCGATCCAGAGTCTGGCTGATCTTCGTCTGCGTGCGAACCATCTCGATTTTCGGCCAAGTCGTGCGCTCACCAAGCTGGATCAATTCGGCAATATCCTCAATCGGCAAGTTGCTCAAAATCTTGGAAGGTCCCCAGAACATCGTCGGACGGATGATATTGATATCACCCGTATAATCCTGATTGATCACCGACAGCGCCATATTGGCCATGCTGTTCAAACGCGGAAAATAGGATAGTGGCTTCTGCATGATTTCGACATTGGCGTTGAGCCATGCTTTCATGGTTGCCGTTGTGGCATTGCGGATTGAGGAAAGCGGGTTGCGTTTGTGACTGACATCGGTGGCAAATGGCGTGACCAATGGATTGGCCTGGCTGACAATATGGTGATTGACACCATAGAGGCGCGCAAGCCGCTTGACCGGCAAGTCATGCGTCACGGAGCCATCAACCCATTTGCGATTTGGCAGATAGGGCACGCGTTCACCGCGATGGTTTTTTGCGGCCAATGTGACCGGTGGATAAATGCCCGGAACCGCACAGGAGGCCAGAACCGCCTCGCGGATATAGACATTGGGAGAGGCAATGGCGTTCAACAAACGGGACGTCTGGTGCTTTTCCGCCGGAGCAATGGAAACATTGAGATGGCGACCGGTGAGCTCATATGCCTCTTGAAACGTGAGATCGGGGAGCAAGTCGGTCAGGCGCTGGCGTATTTCATCCGCCCGCATACGGCTGGGCCCGCCGAGGAATCCGCCCCGTCCGTCATCTTCATGTTCGGTACCGATGATCAGGTTTTCCGGCTTGAAGAATGGCGGTATTTCCTTATCGGTATGCGTGCTTATCAGGGCGCCGACGACCGAGCCACCGCTGGAACCGGACATGATATGAGGCAGCAACCCCTCCTGCCACAGCGCCTTTGCGACCCCGACATGAAAATAGAGATAGGCGCCGGAACCGCTCATCAGAAATGCCGAACGGCCATAGCAATGCTGCGCCCGGCGAAAGAAATCGAGCTTTTCCTCAAACGGTATGTCGGATACCTTTTCGCTGGCCAGATATTCCAGCGAATTCACAATCGCGTCGACATAATCCTGAATCAGCTGCTTGGTGCCGAAACGCGCCTTTTGATAGAGCCGCGTATGGCCCATACCATCCATATTTCCGTGAATGCCTTCGTTCAGAGCATAAAGAAGGCCCGCATTGTCTTGAGCCTTCCATAGCTTGGAGAGGCGTTTCAGGCGGCGACGGATGGAAGTATGGTCAAAATGCTTACTCTCATCAGAAGCCTTCCATATGTCGACTCCTGTAGATTTGTCGTGCGCTTTCGCGGCTTTCGACCATTCGGAATAGCTCTTGGCCTGCGCCATGGCTTTTTCCATCTTCAAAGTCGTGTTCAGGATCATCTTCGGTTCACTCTTTCACCAAAATTACATATGGTTGCGTTCGTCGCCCGGGAATCGGACGGCGTGCAATCTATCCGCTCCTTATTTCACTTTCGGCTTGCTCCCGCCGATTGCTTTTGATGCAATCGCTCTGGGTTTCTTGGCAACCCGTCGATACATCACCGAACCATCTTTGGACGTAACCGGCTTTTTTGATACCACCGCCGGTTTTTTGATCCGACGTGCGACAGCACTTGGCTTCGCGTCCTTCAGTTCGTTGAATGCTCTTTGCAGGCATTCCCGAAAAAACTCAACATCGGGCATCATTTTGCGGTCGGAAATGATGCTGAAGGAAATTGTTCCATTGTAGCTTGGCGTGGCAATAAACAGCCCCATTCCATGCGCCAGAGGTGCCAGACCATATTGATGGGTGAGCTTCGCGCCGTTCATATAGAGCTGAATCTGCGGCCCGGGAACGTTGGAAACCATCAAATTGCTCATTTTCGGAGCAAAACGTTCGTCGGTCAGGATGCGCGCCACACCGGCCATCGTCACACCAGGAATATGCTTGGTTAAATCGGTCATGATCCGCGCACTGAGCCCGGACTTTGCTGCCTTGGTTTCGCGCGTCGTATCCTTGATTGCTTCGAGGCGCTCGATCGGATCGGCAATATTCGACCAAATTTTTATCGTCATTGCAGATATATTGTTGCCGGGATTGGATTCATCGCCCGAACGGCTGCGCGCGTTGACGGGGGCCACCGCCACAAGCGACTCTTTGGGAAGTTCCTTATGTTTGGTCAGATAGTGGCGCAACGCGCCGCTGCAGATCGCCAGCACAACATCATTTATCGTCGCATCACTCACTTTGAGACGCATTTTCTTCAGCTCGTCGAGATCAAATGTGACCGCATCGAACATTTTATTGGGCGTGACCGGACCATTGAAACGCGTTTCCGGAACCCCGCTATTCGTTTTCTCGTCGCCGCCTTTCAGGCTTTTTTGCGCCGTCGAGAGCAGGGCTGGCGTAAATTTCAGCAGCGCCTGGGCCAATTTTACCGGTGAAGTGACCGTGCTGTTGACGGCACGGCTCAATATCTCGGCGACGGTTGGCAGATTGGTTGCCGCTGCCTTGCCTTCCGGCAGCGGGATCGCCGGCGTGCCTTTGGTGTCCTTGTCGGAGATGGCGGCAAAGAAATGCGCGCCGGACACGCCATCGATGGTGCTATGATGAATTCGCGTCAAAATGGCATAGCTGCCCTTGGCATAGCCGGGAATATTGTCGAGCCCCTCCAGCACATACATGTCCCAAAGTGGCCGTGTCATATCCAGCGGCTTGCTGTGATGGCGCGCCACGTGGATGCAAAATTGCCGCCAGTCGCCGGGCTCGGGCAGGCGGCTGTGCGAAATATGCGCCTCAAGATCGAAATGCTCGTCTTCAACCCAATAAGGATGGTCAATATCCAGCGGTAAACGGTATAATTTTCGCTTGAACATCGGCGACACGTCAAGCCGCTTGCGCATATGTTCAATAATGTCCTTGAACCGCACCTTCCCGCCGGGAGCAGTCGATGGATCATAGATATAGACGGCCATCACATGGGTGAGATTGGTGGCGGACTGAATATAGAGAAACTGGGCATCCTGTGCACTCAACTGGCTTATATTGCTCTGCTCGGTCATCAATCATGTCCTTTCGACAGCGCGATCATTCGAATATCTTGTCGGCTAGAGCGAGCACTTCAAGCCGCGATTTTTCCATACGCCGGGACAGCGCTCTGAATTTTCGCAACAATGCTTTGCGTTCGGCAATCGTTTCCGGGGTGGTTTCCCCAGTCAAACCGAGACCGGCAGCCATTTTAAAGCCATTTTCAAACAGGATTTTGCCGATCGAGGCCTCGCTGGTGATCCGACGGAGCAGATAGGCCTGCCTGCCCTCTTTCAACGCCGTTTCCACACAGCTCTTCTTGTCGATCGCATTGCCCACCTCGAGCCGCGACAGAATTTCAAGAACGACGGTATAGGCCTCGACGAAAGGCAAGAACACGGCATGACCGATTAGCGGCTGGAAGCGGTTAGTCAGGCTGATCAGCTTCACGCCTCCCTCGTCCAGCTTCGCCTTCCATTGTGGATCGGCCCGCTGCAATTCCGCTTTCAAATTCTCGCGATATTGCTGTTTCTCGGGATAGAAAAACTCGAACTTGAACAGATCGCGAAGACGGTCTGTCTCTTCCCAGAATATTTCAGCCGCATTTCGGTCACTGACTTCTCGCGCCTTCAAGATCGACAATTCGATAATCGCCTTGTCGAGGAAATGATGGATGATCGTGTTGCGATAATAGCTCGCAATCGGATGCTGGTCTGGCTCAATCGCATAGACCAGCGTCGACCCTTTGTCATAGCGGACGAGCAGCCCATTGTTGACCAGAGTCTCGATAACACGCTGAACCCCCTCCAGATTCTGGTCGGTCAGATCTTCGCTCAATCGGATGTCCCGTTCCCGGGCCCAGCCAACCAGAAAATTTATCACCGCGCGCAATTCATCTTCTGTCATCGCCCGCGGAGCCGTGCCGAGCAGACAAAGGCACATCAGCGAGGTGAGGGTCAGCGGCGTCGCCCGATTGGCCTGCACCGCGACCTCAAAGGCCATTTTCGACAGGGCAAGCCGATCATTCGGATTGGGTGCCTTTTTGACAATCACCGGTTCGCCGAAATCCACATAGACCTTGCCCATCGGTTCGCGCAGGCTGCGCAGATAGCCGATGAACCAGCTCAGCGACTCCGGTTTCTTGATCCGCCCCGTCTGTTCGCTGGCATATTCCTCGACGTCGCGGATCAGATCGAAACTGGTCACTACGGGAATGATATGCACATTTTCGATATCGTTGCTGTGCGCGCTATCCATGACATATTTGAGCAGACCATAGCGTGGCGGCATCAGCTTGCCGAGCCGCGACCGCGTGCCTTCAAATGCCCAGGTCATCGGGAAGCGTTTTTCGAGCAGATAGCTGACATAATAACGCAAAACGAGCTTGTAGACGGGATTATTCTCAAAACTGCGGCGGATAAAAATAGTGCCCGCACGGCGCAACATGAAACCCAGGCCGAAGAAGTCGAGATTGATGCCGCCAAACAGATGAATGAGTGGCAAGTCGTTTTGATAGGCCAGATCAGTGGCGGTCACGCCATCAATATAGGTTTTGTGGGTAAACAGCAGCAGCGTCGGATGTTCCCGCATGGTCTTGCGCAATCGGGTCAGTTCCTTGCGATCAAAAACCACGTCGTCTTCATAGCCCTGCGACAGCATGAACCGGTCGAGCTTTGCCTTCATGTCGATGAACAAGGGACTGGGCCGGGCGATCAGTTCCTTCATATATTTTGCCGCTTGCTCATAGAGCGCAACTTCGCTTTGGCCCATGTCGACGGACAGCTGGGTCATTGCGGCACGGAATCGCGCATCGCTGCGCAGGCCGTCGGCTACATGACGGGGTACCTTGTATCGACGCCCGCGCAATCCGCGCTCGGCAATGTCCAGCACCAGTCCGGCCTGTCGAACCACGAAGGCGGCAAATTCCGTATTGTCGGTCTGGTCGTAGTCCTTGCTGAGATCGGCAAAGCGTTGCTCGAGTTCGCCGATCGTAGCGGGTTGACCGGTCAGGCAATGGGCACGGCGCTTGTCGCGCAAGAGAATGGACCGGGCGCGAAAGCTACCCGGATTTCGCGGATCGCCGAAAATGACATGACGCATTTTGACCGCACGGCTTTTTTCGAAATTGGGAATACGCCAGGCAATGCGAACCGGTATGACCAGAGTGTCCGGATTTTCTTTCAGTTTTTCCGCCAGACGATCAAGGCGCAATTTGGCCCGTTCGTCGGATATGGGTAAAGAAACCCAGTTCAGTTTTCCGCCGGGTCCGCCCTCGGCCATGGATGTGTGGAGCCAATCGAGCAGATAGCGCCGCTCAACACCATTGCGCGCGTCGATCACAAATAGCTTCGGGCCTTGCGCCAGCAGCGCTCCGGAATTTGCTATCTGCGTTGCTTCGTCCATCCCTGCTCCTTGATTTCAGCCTATTCCGCCGCTTCTGTCGTTGTCGATTTTGCGGCTGCGGCTTTGCCTTTCGGGGTAGATCGATTTGCCGGCTGCTTTGCAACGGATTTTTTTGATACCATTTTTCTGGCCCCGGCTTTGCGAATGGCGGGTTTCTTCCGCGCCACCGTCTTTTTTGCTGCCGGTTGTTTCGCCGCAGTGGCTGGTTTTCTGGTTCGCTTGGCAGCGCTTGTCTTTTTCGCCGGTGTCCGTTCCTCGTTAACCAGCGCTTCGAGCGCATCTTCTTCTTCCGCCTGCCCCAGAGCCTCGAGGAACATGCCGCGCACCTCGGCAACATGTTCGTTCATCGTCCGGGTCGACCATTTGCTGGTATCCACGGCGGGCAGAACATCAACTCGGACCTTGGCAGGACGCATCAGAAATTCATTTTTCGGAGCAACATCTCCGGCATTGTGAATGACGATCGGTACCATCGGCACACCGGCCTGGATCGCCATATGGAAGGCTCCCTTTTTAAATGGTCCCAGTTTCGGCGAAAGGGTGCGCGTTCCCTCCGGCGCGATAACGATGGATTTGCCGTCAATCTTGACTGCGTCGATCAGCGGGGCCATCGCCTTGATCGCGCTGCCGGCATTGGCCCGGTCAATAAACACCGTGCCGGCCAATTCCATCAGCTTGCCGATCACCGGCGTATCCCGGACCTCTTTCTTGGCCACTCCGCCCATATCCTTCCGGATCAGTTTGGCAAGAATCATCACATCAGCCTTGCTCTGATGATTGAAGACAAAGATACAGGGCCGCGACGTCCACAGATTTTCTTCGCCGGTCACTTCCAGTTCGCAACCGGTCAGCGCGGTCGCAATATCACCGAACAGGCCGGTTGAAAAATTCATTGCCTCGCGCTGCGATCCGGTCAGCGCCCAGATCGGCAGCGACGCGATCGCCGAACCGATCAGTGATCCGGTGGCGTAAATCGTGCGGATATAATCGACCGGCTTGCCCTGCCCGCGGCTTTCATATTTCTCCAGCGGCCAGTCATGTTCGCGCGCCGCTTCGCGCAATTTACTATTCGGGTTCAGCGGCCTGGGATTGCCGACCCGTTCCAGCAATTCGATATCGTCATAGCTGTCCGAATAGAAATAGCTTTGGTCGAGATCCAGATCATAATCCGCAGCGAGATTCTCTGCCGCAATAACCTTGCCTTCGCCAAAGCATAAGGGCCGGATGATATTGCCGGTAAACTCGCCATTCTCGACTTCATATTGCGAACAAAGCACATGCTCGATATCGAGATCGCGGGCGGTCGGTTCGATCTGGTAGATCGTGGCGGATGACACGATCGCAATGGTATGGCCCTTGGCGCGATGCGCTTCGATCAGCGCCCGCGCTTCGGGATAGACTTTGCGCGCGATATATTTTTCGTAAAGCTCTTCGCCAAATTCGAAATAGCTTTCCTCGGTGACGCCTTTCATGAATTTCGCTGCGCCGGTCATCAGTCCCGAAAAACCCATATTGCCGGTGCTATATTGCGCCATCACATTGATCGTTTCGACGACTTCTTCGGCGGTCATTTCCCGCCGTTTGATTTTTTCCCACAACATCGCGGTGGCCGAATAGCCGGCGATGATGGTGCCATCGAAATCGAACAGCGCCGCGATATGCGCGCCCTCCGGAGCGTCGAGAACGTCTTGCAAGTGGGATTGATATTCAGCGATTTTCTTCTTGGTCATCCAGATGTCCTTTGCCCGGTCCCCATCGTGCCAAAAAACAGCGGCATTTCCCAGCTATTATTGGCGAAAGGGTCGATTCACAACATGATTGGCAGCGAAAGTCCGCTTATGGTTCTAATTTGACCGAAGGATGAAGCTCTTCCGGTCTGCACATTGGTGGAGACGGGCCCTTCAACAGTCCTTACTTTGATCGTCGTCGCCATCGATCGAAATCCGGCCAAAAAAAAGCGATATGAGAAGGCCCTTTTCATGTCGGATTGCATCCGATCAGCACCAAGAGAACCGGACATTTAAGCTGCAGCGCAGGTTCAATTTGCTGCCAGGCTATCAAGGAAGGACCGGATGCGTTTCGCATTCACTCCGAGATCGCTCACGCCAACCCGGCTTACAGAACGCATGTCGACAATGCTGGCCGTGCCATTATCGGTTGGAACCGCGCGTAAAATGACATCGTCTTTGAAGCGAATATAGGAGACATGGGCGGTGGCTTCAAAATGGCCGGTGGCGGGGTCAGCGACGGCGATGTCCCAACCCAGCTGGCTGGCGATTTCTTCTGCATCGGCAATGGTTTCGGCGACCGGCTTGGCAATTGTCACCGATTTCAGATCGGGATAGCCTTTAGCGTGGATCGTGCGCCAGTTTTCCACCGTATCAACGCCGGCAAGATTATCCGGTCGGAGCGAAAGCTCCACAAATTGCGGCGGGTTTGCGAGGTCGGTTGTTATATCGTGAATAGCCGGAACGCCTCCGCCAGCCGCTGCGCGGGAGCCGAGAAAGCTGATATAGATTAGCGCGACGAGCAATCCGGCAAGCGCGGCTTTCTTGCTGCCGCCATTTTTGATGATCAAGACCAGCGCGATCACCCCGTTCACAATGGCTAGAATCGCAATCAGCGCTCCGGCCAATATGCCGGAAAATCCGGCAAGCTTGCCGATCATATCATAGCGCGCGAGCGTGACGCCGGCCATTGCGACTAGCGGCGCCGCGATGCCAAATATTAACGCCGATTTGCTCAGCCGCTTTGCCCATATACCTTCTGCCATTTCAACTCCTGCTATATTAGCGGCTCAATCTGCGCCCTTTGCCAAGCTTGTCCGCCGTCTGGATGAATTGTCTCACAGGCCATTCAAGGAAAGTCAACTTTCGCCGCTATGGTCCGCTGGATCACCGTGATCACGCACATCGCCGAATAGACCAGCGCAATGACGGCAAAATCATTCGGCAGCAGGCACATCAGCACAAACGCGACAATCGTCTCTGTACCCTCGGCGAGCCCCGTATTGTAGAAGAAGCTCTTTTTCCCATGGGCACTTGTTTCACGCCCCTGTTTGGCTGCCATCACCGCATAGGCAAGAAAACTGATACCGGTCAGGGTGAAGCTGGCGATCAGGGTCATCGCAAAGGGAAGATTGGCAGCGACGGCGAAACCAAAGCCGAGCGGGACCGCGACGTAGAAAGCAAAATCGCTGACAATATCGAGATAACCGCCAAAATCCGATTGCTTCGTCGCGCGCGCGACCGCTCCATCCAGCCCGTCGAGGAGCCGGCTCAGCAGCACCAGCGCCAGCCCCAGCAGATAATAGCGATAGCCGATGGCAACGCCCGAAGCGATGCCGATCACTGCGCCGGCGATGGTGACCTGATTGGCCGTAACACCTGCCCGCGCCAGCCCTTTGCCAATGGCGTTGAGCGGCGGATCGATCAGCGGTCTTATCCGGGAATCAAGCATCTTGCCGCCTCACCCGAAGGTCAGCAGACCGATGACCGCCCCGGTCATCGCGGTGGCGCAATTGCCGGCGATCCAGCTTTTCATGCCCAGCCCCGCCACTTCGACACGGCGCGTTGGCGACAGGGTGCCGATGGTCGACACCAGCAATCCGACGCTGGCGAGATTGGCAAAGCCGCAAAGCGCGTAGACGACAATCAACTGACTACGCGGATCAAAGGTGCCCTCCGGCAGTGCGGCGAGATCAAGATAGGCGACATATTCATTGAGGATCGTTTTCGTGCCCATTAGCGCACCGGCCGCTGGTGCCTGATCCCAGGGCACGCCCAATGTCCACATCACCGGCGCGAACAGCCAGCCAAAGGCGCGTTTGATCGTCACCGCCTGACCATCGACATAAGGCAATATCGTCAATATCTGGTCGACCAAAGCGACCAGTGCGAACACCACCAGGATGATCCCGATAACCGCCAGGAACACCTGCACGCCTTCCATCGTTCCGCGCACAATGGCATCAATGCTGCCATCATATTTGAGCCCCGGCTGCTCGCCGCCGGTCTCCGTCTTGCCGTCCCCCGGCACCATCAGCCGGGCGATCAATATCGCGGCGGGCAATGAGATTAGCGACGCAGAGATCATATGACCGACGGCATTGGGCACGGTGGCGGACAGGGTCGAAGCATAGAGGATCAATATCGCGCCGGAGATGGTCGACATTGCCAGCACCATCACCATGAACAGCTCCGCCCGGCTCATCTTGTCAAAATAGGCGCGCAATACCAGTGGTGATTCGACCACGCCGAGGAAGATGTTCGCACCGCCACTCAGGCCGACCACGCCGCTGACCCCCATGGTCTTGCGCAGCGCCCAGGACAGGCCGCGGACAATCCACGCGAGCACGCCCCAATGCCACAGCAAAGCGGACAGGGCCGAGAAGACAATGACCAGCGGTAATATCTGGAAAGCGATGATCAGCGGCGGCTGCGCGCCCTCTTTCAACACAAAGGGCAATTCCGCCCCGCCGGCATAGCCGAACATATAGGATGATCCGACCAGGGTCGCTTTTTCAATCGCCATCACGCCCTGATTGGCGAGGCCGATGAAATCCCAGACAAAGGGCACGCGGACGATCACCAATGCAATGGTGAATTGCAGCAACAGCGCTCCGCCGATCCATTTCCAGCTTGGCCGGGCTTGCCGGTTTTCGGACAGCAGCCAGACGAAAACCAATATCAGCGACAGGCCGATCAGGCCCTGACCCTGTTGCAGGAGGCCCATCATCCGCGCATCCAGCTATGATAGCGTTCGACCCAGCGGAGCAGGCCTTCCGGCGCATGGGCGCGTTTCCATTCGCCGGCGGCATATTTATTGGCTTCGGCCATGGTCGGATAGGTGTGGATCGTCCCCAATATCTTGTTCAGGCCGAGCTTGTATTTCATCGCCAGCACATATTCGGCGAGCAACTCTCCCGCATGATCACCAACGATGGTGACTCCCAATATCCTGTCTTTACCGGGCGGGGTCAGCACTTTGACAAAACCCTGCGTCGCGCTGTCCGCTATCGCCCGGTCCAGTTCGTGCATCTGGTAAGTCGTGACTTCATAAGCAACGCCCTGCGCCTTCGCATCCTGCTCGTTCAGGCCAACCCGGGCAATTTCCGGATCAATGAACGTGGTCCATGGAATGACCCGATAATCGGCCTTGAACTTGCGGAACTGGCCGAACAGGGCGTTCACCGCAGCAAACCAGGCCTGATGCGATGCGACATGAGTGAACTGGTAAGGACCAGCGACATCGCCAGCCGCGAATATATTGGGATAGAGCGTCGCCAGATAATCATCGGTGACGACCGTTTTATCGGTTTCGATACCCAATTCTTCCAGTCCAAATCCGGTCAGCCGGGCGCTGCGTCCGACCGCGACCACCAGCGCATCGAAAGCGATGCTCTTCTCTTCGCCACCAGCCGCAAGGATCAGACGCTTCTCGCCGTCCACCAGCTCACAACGGATCGCATCATGGCCGGTGAGCACTTCGACGCCCGAGCCTTGCTGCACGCCGAGAGCGAGTTCCGCGACTTCATCATCTTCCCGCGCCAGCAGACGGTCGGCGCGTTCCACCTGCACCACTTGCGCGCCCAGCCGGGCGAAGGCCTGACTGAGTTCGCAGCCAATCGGCCCGCCGCCGAGTATGATCATCCGCCTCGGGATATCGTCCATCCGGGCGAATTCTTCCCACAATGTATCGCTGGTGACATAGCCGACATCGTCGAGGCCGGGCAGATCGGGCACAAATGGCCGGCCACCGGTGGCAATGACGATGGAGCGCGTCGTGAGCCGCTGTGTCTCGCCATCTTCGCGCTTGATCTCGACGGTCCACGGATCGACGATGGTCGCATAGCCCTTCACCACATCGACACCCAGATCAGTATAGCGCTCGACGCTGTCATGCGGTTCGATCGTGGCGATTATATCGTGGATACGTTGCATCACCGCCTTGAAGCTATATTTCGGCTCGACCTTGTTCAGCCCGTAAACATCACCGTTACGCATCTGCTCGGCTACCTTGGCGCTCTTGATCAGTGCCTTGCTGGGCACACAGCCATAGTTGAGGCAATCCCCGCCCATTTTCGATGCTTCTACCAGAGTCACCTTGGCCTTGACCGTGGCTGCGATATAGGAGGACACCAGACCGGCAGCGCCAGCCCCGATCACCACCATATTGCGGTCATATTTTTTCGGCTTGGTGAAGCGCGCATAGACTTTCCGGCGCTTGATCCCGTTCATGATCCACTTGCCGATCCATGGGGTTAGCGCCAGGGCGGCGAAAGACAGCAGCAATGTGGGCGAAGCTATGTCAGAAACCTCTTCAATCGTGGCGAGCTGTGTGCCCGCATTAACGTAGACAATTGTTCCGAGCAGCATGCCAACCTGGCTCACCCAGTAAAAGGTTGTGACCTTCATTTTGGTCAGGCCCATAAGCAAGTTGATCAGGAAAAACGGAAATGCCGGCACCAATCGCAGCGAGAGCAGGTAGAAGGGCCCGTCTTTATCCACGCCGTTGTTGATTGTTTTCAAACTGTCGCCAAAACGCGACTGAACGATATCCTGAAACAAGTAGCGAGAAGCCAAAAAAGCAATAGTTGCACCGATGGTGGATGCAAAGGACACGATGATTGTCCCGGTGACCAGACCAAAAAGTGCACCGGCGGCCAAGGTTAGGATGGCCGCCCCGGGGAGCGACGCACCCGTTACGGCGATATAGATTAGGAAAAATATCCCGATCACCAAAACAGGCGCGGCATGATATTGCGCATCAAAGGCCTGCTGCTGCGCTTTCAGATTAGCGACGGTCAACTGAGAGCCGAGATCGAAATAGAAGAAACTTGCGATGGCGACGGCGAAGGCAACCAATATCAGAATTTTTTTCATGCAAGTCTTTCTGTTCGAGCGGGCTTTGTGCAGCAATCGATCAATGGCACGCCACAGGCGAGACCACCACTAGCGGGTTTTTTGCACATCGCAATTGACCCGGTTATGAAAAGCTCACTCCGTCGCCGGCTTTTCGTCTGTTTTGGGCGGATCGCCAAAGGGGATTTTCAAACTCCACCAGAAGCCCGCCGGGTCATTGGACTGATATTCTGTCAGGCCAATGGTCATATCATCATGGCCCGCTGCCGGCTGCGCGATATAGGTGCCGAATATCCGGTCCCACAGGGCAATGCTGAAGCCATAATTGCTGTTCGTTTCCCTGGGCACGGCCGAATGGTGAACGCGGTGCATGTCCGGGGTGACCAGCGCCAGACGCAGATATTTGTCCAGCCAGCCGGGCAAGCGCAAATTGCTATGGTTGAACATGGCACAAAGATTGAGAATCAGCGCGAACACAAATACCGCCAACAGGCTCGGACCGAGCAACAAGACCAGAACTGACTTGTACAGCATCGACAAGATGATTTCGGCCGGGTGGAACCGTATCGCGGTGGTCACGTCAAAATCCCGATCGGCATGATGGACCTTGTGCAGCGCCCACAGCAGCGGGATTTTATGGGTTGCAATATGCTGCCCGTAAATCGCCAGATCCAGCACGACCAGCGCCAGAATAAACTCCAGCCAGACCGGCCAGTCGATCCAGTTGAACAGGCCGATATGATGCTGGGTCGCATAGCTGGCAGCGGCAAGCGCGGCGATTGGTCCCATCAGCCTGAGCGCAGCGCTATCCAGCAGGATGATCATTATATTGGTGCGCCAGCGTCTGACCCGCGGCATCAAGCGCTGGCGGCGCGGATATATCGCTTCCGCCACCGCCAATATTGCGAATAGCAATAGCGATAGCAACAGGCCATTTTGTGCGAGATTGGCTGTCATGAAGGATGTTGCTGCTTCGCCATTCACGCCTTCTTGATTCAGGGATATTGGTAAATCTGTCTATAGCAGAGAAGGGACGGACAAAAGCCTATATTCGAATCACCCCAGTTTTGCGGGAGTTGCAGGCTAATATTTCAATCACCCCCTGCCCATCTCCCCGGCGATTTTCCGCCACGCCCCGATATGGGTTGCAGCGCTGCGCCATGATCGCTAGATGCTGCCCCGTCTATTGAGGTGCGTTGGCTGAGTGGTCGAAAGCGCCGCACTCGAAATGCGGTATGCCAGCGATGGTATCTAGGGTTCGAATCCCTAACGCACCTCCACAGACACAGCGGGTTCGCGGTCCAACCCCGTACCCGCTTCAACGGCGCCCTGTCACCGCCCTTCCCCGAAGCCAGCAATCATAAAAATAATCTCAGCGGCGCTCGCTGTACCGCGATCATATTTTTTCGGGTCACACCCTCTAAAGCGGAAAAACCGGTGGCCGCTGAATCGGTCTATTTTGGCATAAGACCAACCGACTCTCGATCAATAGAGCACGCGCCCAGCGACCGGAAAGCGTTCCAGCGGGGCGCATGACTGTGCGCGCAAGGCAGAGGGTCGTGGCGCGGGGTCATGGGATTAGTTTACCAGAAGCAGGAAGCTGTAGGAAAGATGTTTTGGGGGATGCTGAACCGATAACCGCAAAAGCGGAAAGCCATTTTCTGCTGCTCATCTGAACCGTTGAACGCGCAAAATCAGAATATTTCCGTTCCGATGGATGAAAATCGCATTCCGCTCCGTTCTCCATACACATTCATGAAGGAGACATTGAAATGAGAAGCGCATTTTTGATAACCAGCTGCGCCGCTATCGCGATCATCGCTACGCCCCTCGCCGCTCATGCCGGCCAGGAAAGCCATGTCGAAATCCGCGAGGATCCCATTGCCGGTCAATATGACAAACATTGGTATAATTATCTGACCGATGTCTTGGAAGCGGACAAGGAGCTGAAAAGCGATCTGCGCCGGGCGACCGATGCGGAAGACACACGCGATGCCTGGGAAGAATATGAAAATGAGCTGGTTGACGCTGACAAGGATTATGTCGAGGAAATGCGGGACCGCAATTTCCGGGTTGGCCGAGTCACGCTTGGCAAATAATTCTTCGCCACGGAGCGCAAAAAAAAGGCGGGGATCAAACCCCGCCTTTTTTGTTTCTGCAATGCCGACCTGATTTTCACATCCGATAAAATGGGTCGATATTGCGTCAATATCCGGCTGACTATTTCCAGCCATTTTCCATCAGTTCGCGTTCGCCAGCCGCGTCTACCGGAGCATCGGCCATCATTGCCGCGGCCAGCGCGCTGATTTCGCTGCTCGCAGCCTGCCGATAGTCACCTGTCGCCTTGCCCGGGATCATCTTCTCCAGCCGCCATTGATCATTGGCCTTGCAGGCGATCCCGGCAAGAGATTCACCGTCAAAGCTGCGGCAAATCTGATCCGATGGGGAACGGAAGGTCAGACCGATCCGATAGCTGCTGTCATCACTCTGGACAGAGGCGAGCTGCTTTTCCAGAACGGTTTCGAGCGCACCGCTGGCGATCAGGCTGCCATCTTGCTGGGCAATCGGGCCGCCATTCTGGCCAAGGCCAAACTGGCCAAGCACGATTCCCAGCGCCAGGGTTGCAGCCATCGCGCCCCATTGCGCGATGCCAAAGCCGCGCCGGGTGGTCTTTTTCCGTTCCTCGTCGGCTTTTCGACCGGCAAAGCTGCTGTCGACATTGCTTTCCATCGAAGCGGTCAGCAGCGCCGTCAGACGATCAGGCACAGGCTCCTGGGCGACCGGATCATAATGGGCAGCCAGCCGGCTTCTCAACGCCTGTTCCCGGGCGATGCGATCCGACAATATGCTGTCCGAGGCCATCGCTTTTTCGATCCGTCTGGCGGTCACCGCGTCACATTCACCGTCGACATAGGCGATGATGGTTTCTTCATCCAAAGTCATGCCGCTTCTCCCAGTTCACGTTGCAGCGCCTCGCGACCGCGGACCAGTCTTGAGGTCAAAGTTCCGATCGGTATGTCAAGCAGCGCTGCCGCCTCCTTGTAGGCAAAACCTTCGACCAGAACGAGTACGATTGCTTCGCGCTGTTCAACCGGCAGGCGTTCCATCGCGCGATCGACATCGGAGAGTTGCATCCGTTCCTCCATGCGCTGGTGATCGTCGCCTGCAACATTCTGCATCGCATCGTCATCATTGGCGACATTTTCCCGCCGACCCGCCGCGCGGACCGTATCGATCCAAATATTTCTTGTTATTCTGTACATCCAGCTATCCAGTCTCGTTCCAGCTTGCCATTGATCACGCTTGAGCAGCGCGCGTTCGAGGGCCATTTGACACAGATCATCCGCATCATCGATATTGCGCGTTAGGCTACGGGCAAAACGCCGCAATCGCGGGAGCAATTCCAGCAGATCCTGTTCAAATGCCATTCAGCGCGGATATCCTTTTATTTTTGGTCTATGGATGAAACGATGGAACGGGTTCGTTTAATCCATGAATGCAAAAGAAAGCAAATGGGCAATCGCCCAGACCGCTTGGAAGGAATGAAGGCATGAAATCCCTAAGCAACTGGTGGATCATCGTGATTTTGCTCATGCCGGCGGCTGCATGGGCGCAATTGTCGCTGCCAGGCGTCGGCCCGGGCCTGGCTTTCCCCGATCGAGCCATCGAAGACGCGATCAACCCGGTGGTCGATCCGGTTACCGATATTGTCGATGGCGACCTGTTGGATCGGCTGGGCACATCGGAGCTGAACAGGCTGCTCAACCGGTTGCGCACAGACCGCATCAACCGATTCTTGCGTGACAATCGCGCTGCTGTTGAACGGGATCGCAATGGCGATCCTGCGGTGCGCGGGATTTTGGTGGCGATGGACATTTCCGAAACATCAATCATGAGGGCTGTGGAGAATGGCTTCACGGTCGTCGAGCGCGGCCAGATCGACGGGCTGGATCTGGCTTTTGTAAAATTTTCAACCCGCAAGGGCGAGAGCCTGAAATCAGAGCAGAAAAAGCTTCAGAAAATCGCCCGCGAGGCGGAAATCAGCGGTGACAATATCTATTTCACCAGCGCCACTGCCGCGCCGGGCCGCACCGGGGTGCTGCCCGCTGCCATGCTTGCCGAAGGCGCTGCCACTGGCGCGGCAATCGGTCTGATTGACGGCGGCGTGGCCCGGCATAGCCTGATAAAAATTCCCGTCGAGCAGCGCGGATTTGCCAAAGGCGCGCCCCTGGCGAGCGCGCATGGCACGGCGATTGCGTCGCTGATTTCGATGAGCCAGAAAAGTAGCGGCAGAGGAATATTATCGGCTGATATTTATGGCAGTGATCCGGCTGGCGGCAACGCAACCGCGATAGCGCGCGCGCTCGGCTGGATGACGACCCGGACCATTCCGGTGGTGACCATCAGTCTTGTCGGGCCAGACAATGGCTTGCTCCGCCGCGCAATCAGGTCCGCGCAAGCCAAGGGCATGCTGATTGTAGCGGCAGTCGGCAATGACGGGCCTGCGGCACCGCCCCGCTTCCCGGCGGCTTACAAGGGCGTCCTCGGAGTGACAGGCGTCGATCGCCAGAATCGGGCGCTGCCGGAAGCCGGCATTGCTACACCGGTCGATTTCGCCGCGCCCGGAGCGGACATCAAAGGCGCATCTCCAGATGGAAAAACCGTGCCATTGCGCGGCACATCCTTTGCCGCGCCAATGGTTGCGGCCCGTCTCGCCGCTTATTATCCTTCCCCCAATATTGCCCGCATCGAAACGGCCGTAAACGGGCTGATCGGCGAAGCCAGGGATCTCGGCAAAAAGGGCGCGGACAAGGTCTATGGCAATGGTCTGGTCTGCGAGAACTGCGCGATCCGCTAGATTTTCAAATATTCTTCGCACGTGATGGATTAAATCGGCAAGCCGGTTCGTTCTCCTGGTAGATGACGAAAATGTCATCGTCACAAACGGAGACATATCATGAAAAAATTGATCGCAAGCACAATCACAATCGCGCTTCTGGCTACAGCGCCTGCATCAGCCCAATTGCTTGGTGGCAGCGGCGGCATCGGAGGCTCGCTCGGTGGTTCACTGGGCGGCGGCCTGGGCAGCGACATCGGTTCCGGGCCGGAGACCATTGGCCAGGCTGGAGGCACCCTGACCGGACGCGGTGGTGTTGCCAGTTCTACGCAAGTGGACCGGATGGTTGACACCCGGTCAGGCCGAGTGGCGACCGATGCCAATAGTAATTCCAGTGCCAATGGCTCGCTCCTCGGCGGTGTCGATCCCATGAACAATGCCGCTAATGGGGCAGCGAGCGGCTCTGCTGCTGGATCTGCAAATGGCAGCTCGGAGGTGACTTTGCTCGGAACCGATGCGGTGCGCTCGACCGCCGGACAAGCCATCGGGACAGCCCGCAATGCTGCCGGGAGCGCAAGATCAGCCGCTAGCGGGGCTGCATCCACCGCCGGCGGAACGGCTCGCAATGCGGTCAGCGGCGCGAGTAATGCCGGCTCCCTCGCTGGCAATGGCTCGGGCAGCGGCAACGGCATGGCGATGGGCAACCTGGGCCAACTCGCAGCCTCGGGCAGCACCGCTGCCAATGCCGATGGCATGTTTGCGGTCGCGCCCGGAATGCCGATCGAAGACCCGAAGGGACGCGTGGTTGGCTATGTTCAGGAGGTCCGGCAGAACGGTTCGGGCGTGGTCAATTCCGTGGTTGTTGAATCCGGCAACCGCACCGCCACCTTACCCGCAGCAGATTTCGCCGGATCAGGCGACGTGCTGGTGACCGGGATGAGCAAAGGCCAGATCAAGCAAGCTGCCAAGCAGCAGGAAAAAGCGCCCGAGGGCGAAACCAATCAATAGAAAAATTGCTGGCGGGGCGCCGATGACCTGAAAAAGAGCGCCTCCCCCGACACCCTGTTTGCATTGGGCGCGTCAGACCAGGGTCTGGCGCGCTTTTTTGTGTGATTTGACCTGAAACTGGGATCACAAGCGGACCGACAGATTCGCTATCCGCAATGGCCCGTCCCGCCGAACGAACGCGCCCAAATCCCTGCCACGCTCGCTCATCCCGTCCAAATCCCGATGCGGCGCTTGCATCTCAACCCAAAGCGCTTAAATTATGATCATGAATTTAGCAGACCCTTTCAAGTCCGGTAATCCCTTGCCGCCCAACACGCCTGATATACTCGATGCGCGCTTTGCCATTGGCGATGTTGTGCGCCATCGCATTTTTGATTTCCGCGGCGTGATCTATGATATCGATCCGGTATTCGCCAATAGCGAAGAATGGTATGAGGCGATTCCAAAGGATTTGCAGCCGCCGAGAGACCAGCCATTTTATCATCTGTTCGCGGAAAATGCCGAGAGCAGCTATGTCGCCTATGTCAGCCAGCAAAATCTTTTGCCCGATGACAGCGGCGAACCGATCAGCCATCCTGATGTCGCTCGCCTGTTTCAGGCAACCGAGAGCGGCAAGTACAAGCTACACAGCATTCATCAGCATTAGGGCCGGTACGAGAGCACCGGGGTCGGCCTGATCAGGACTTGATCTTCCAGCCCGATTTCAACAAGAAATAGCAGAGTGTCGCCAGGCCGATATTGATCGCCAGCAAGACCAATGCGCCGACTATGATCGGCGAATCCGCTACGCCGAGAAAGCCATAGCGGAATCCGGATATCGCGTAGAAAAACGGGTTCACGTGGCTCACCGCCTGAAACGCCGGAGACAGGCGGTCGATCGAATAAAATGTACCGGACAAGAGCGCCAGCGGCGCGACCACGAAATTGCTGACCGCAGCGGCATGGTCGAATTTTTCCGCCCAGATCGATGTCAGCACACCGAGCAGGGACAACATTGCTGCGCCCATGACGCCAAACCAGAGCACCGCCCACCAATGGGCAATGTTGACATGGACACCCGGCCAGATGAACATCGCCAGCCAGACCGCGAAACCGACCAATATTGCTCTTGTCATCGAGGATGCAACCAGCGCCGCCAGCAATTCTCCGACCGACAATGGTGGAGTCAGATAGTCGATGATCGTGCCCTGAATCTTGCCGACCAGCATCGAAAAACTGCTGTTGGCGAAGGCATTTTGCAACATGCCCATGCAGATCAGGCCTGGTGCGATAAAGTCGGCGAAGGGCACACCCAATACGGTGCGGTCACCGCGGCCCATGGCAACGGTAAAAATGATCAGAAACAATAATGTGGTGATCGACGGGGCCCAGATGGTTTGCAACTGGACTTTGACAAACCGCCGGACCTCTTTCCAGTAGAGCGCCAGAAATCCGGCCCAATTTACGCCGCGAATGATCGGCACGCCGGGTTCGGCAAAGTGCATCGCATCGACCGGCAGGCCGCTTGTCTGATCTTTTTTGGATTGGTCGAGCATATAAGTTCCGCCTATCGGCTCCCAGCGCCAATCACAACCCCATATCGCGCTAATCTTGTGCCATTATCGTGGCCAATATCATGGTTGTATAATCACCCCGGCGACCCTATATCGCCCGTAACTCGAGATGATTAGGACTTTGCATGGCTTGGACGGATGAGCGGATCGATTCGCTGAAGAATATGTGGGAAAAAGGCCTGACCGCCAGCCAGATCGCCGAAGAACTGGGCGGCGTCAGCCGTAATGCCGTGATCGGCAAGGCGCATCGCCTTGGCCTGAAGTCACGCCCCTCACCGGTAAAAGCCAAGCCACAGGCCAAAAAAGGTGTGAAACCCGCACCCAAGGCGAAAAAACCACCGGCAAAGGCCGGTGCCGTTGCCAAGCCGAAGGAAGAGCATGTTGCGCGACGCGCCATGCCGCCACCAACGCCCGCAGCCCGCACCCATGCCGCGCAACAGGCGCGTCAGCCCAAGCATGATGGCCCGAAAATCGTTTCCGTCGGTCCCGGCGGCTTCTTGCGTCAGGGTCCCGGTGACCAGCAGGCACCGATTCCGCCCGCACCGCCGCGCCGTCTGGTTCCAGCCAAGCCGAGCGACGAAATTGCCGACAAGACCAGCCTGCTCGACCTGAATGATAAGATTTGTCGCTGGCCGATCAACCATCCCGGCGAACCCGACTTCCATTTCTGCGGTCAGGAAGTGAACCCGGGCTTTCCCTATTGCGTCGAACATTGCGGTCGTGCGTTCCAGGCCCAATTGCCGCGCGGTGCCCGTCGTGCGCCGCCACCGCTGCCCTTTGGCGGCCCACGGGTTCGTTAAGCCCAAAATTCGTCAGGCAAGGCACCAAATTACAAGAATTTTCAATGCACTGGCCAGAGACCGCATAAGTCTCTTGCCAGTGTGACTCCTGCGCTCTTATAGGATCGTTCATGTCTGATGATCTGTTCGGTTCCAACCCGCCAACCCAATCCAAAACCGGTGACTATGATGCCTCGGCGATCGAGGTTCTGGAAGGGCTAGAGCCTGTCCGCAAGCGCCCCGGCATGTATATTGGCGGAGTCGATGAGCGCGCGCTCCATCATCTCGCAGCCGAAGTCATCGACAATAGCATGGACGAAGCGGTTGCTGGCCATGCCAGCCGGATCGAGATCACGCTGGACGCCGACAATCGTCTGACCGTCAGCGACAATGGTCGCGGGATTCCGGTCGATCCGCACCCGAAATTTCCGGGAAAATCGGCACTCGAAGTGATCATGACGACGCTCCACTCGGGCGGCAAATTCTCGGACAAGGCCTATGCGACATCGGGCGGCCTGCACGGCGTCGGCGTATCGGTCGTCAACGCCCTGTCCTCGGATACGATCGTCGAGGTGGCGCGCAACAAGACCATTTATCGCCAGTCCTTTTCTCAAGGTCTCGCGACATCGAAGCTCGAGGAAGTCGGCTCGACTCCCAACCGCCGCGGCACCAGCATATCCTTCGTTCCCGATATCGAGATTTTTGGCGAAGGCAATCGGTTCAAGCCTTCACGGCTGTTCAAACTGGCCCGTTCCAAGGCCTATCTCTACGCCGGTGTCGAGATCCGCTGGAAATGCGATGAGAGCCAGGCCAGCGACGATGTCCCCGCAGAAGCGGTTTTCCAATTCCCCGGTGGTCTCTCCGATCATCTGCGCGAACAGCTTGCTGGGCGCGAATGCGTCACCACCGATTTCTTCGCCGGCAATCAGGATTTTCCGGATGAACAGGGACGGGTCGAATGGGCGATCACCTGGCCGATCTGGACCGATGGCAGCTATAGCTGGTATTGCAACACCATCCCCACGCCCAACGGCGGCACCCACGAAGCCGGCCTCCGCAACGCGCTGGTTCGCGGCTTGCGGGCCTTTGGCGAACTGGTCCAGATCAAGAAGGCGACGCAGCTGACCGCAGATGACATAATCTCCGGCGGCGAAATGATGCTGTCGGTGTTCATTCGCGATCCGCAGTTCCAGAGCCAGACCAAGGATCGACTGACCTCCCCGGAGGCGACAAAATTCGTTGAAAATGCGGTGCGCGATCATTTCGACCATTTCCTCACCGACAATATGGATCGCGGCAAGGCGCTGCTCGGTTTTGTCATGGAGCGGATGGACGAGCGGCTGAAACGCAAAGCCGAGCGTGAGGTCAAGCGCAAGACCGCGACATCGGGCCGCAAGGTCCGCCTCCCCGGCAAGCTGACCGATTGTTCGATCGGCGATCCGGCAGGCACCGAATTGTTCATCGTTGAAGGCGACAGTGCTGGCGGTTCCGCGAAACAGGCGCGGGAACGCAAGACCCAGGCGATCCTGCCGATCCGCGGTAAAATCCTCAATGTCGCGTCCGCCAATAATGCCAAGATCATGGCCAATAGCGAGATTGCCGACCTGATCCTCGCGCTCGGTTGTGGTACGCGCAAGGACTGCGATCCGGATAATCTGCGCTACGAACGGGTGATCATCATGACCGATGCCGATGTCGACGGCGCCCATATCGCAACCCTGCTGATGACCTTTTTCTTCCAGGAAATGCCCGAGATGGTCCGGCAGGGACATCTCTATCTGGCGCGCCCGCCACTCTATCGCATCAGCGCAGGGAGCAAGAGCCTCTATGCCCAGGATGACGCGGCCCGTACGAAAATCGAAAATGGTCCGTTCAAGGGCAAGAAGGTCGACGTCAGCCGGTTCAAGGGGCTTGGCGAAATGAACCCGTCGCAACTGCGGGAAACGACGATGGACCCGAAAACCCGTTCCATGTTCAAGGTGACGCTGCCGCAGGAATATGAGCAGCGCGCCAGCGTCAAGGATCTGGTCGACCGGCTGATGGGCAAAAATCCGGAACACCGGTTCAACTTCATCCAGCAAAATGCCGCCAGCCTTGATGAAGATGTGATCGACGCTTAAAGGATAGAGCCTGACTGAAGCCGGTTACGGGAGATTATTGTGCGGTTCCTTTACGCCTTCGCTCTGGTTCTGCTTTCCTGTTCGACGCTGGCAATATCAAGTCACGCCCATGCGCAGACCGAGGCGGTCATTTCCGAACAGCTTTCGACCCGCGCCGACGATGTGCTGCGCCTGTTGCAGGGCGACGAGATTGAAGCCGAGGTTTTCGACGAGAATTTCCGCAATGCCGTGCCCCCTGACCAGTTTCGCGCGCTGACCAGACAAGTGGCGGCGCAACAGGGTCAGCCGCTGGAAATAATCTCGATCAACCCACGCAACGTCAATTCCGCTATCCTCAAGGTCCGCTATGAGAAATCCATTGGCACGGTCAATATGGACCTTGAAAATAGTCCGCAGCACCGCATTTCCGGACTGCAGCTGACCGGTTTTGAGGCCGCTGGCGATTCGATCGCCGATGTCATGGCCGCGATTGACGCTCTGCCGGGGCGTCAGGGTGTATTGATCCAGCGATTGGATGCGACCGACCTCCAGCCCCTAGCCGCGCTCGATCCAGACGGACGCTATGCCATTGCCTCGGCATTCAAACTCTATATTCTGGCCGAACTCGACCGCGCCATCCAGGCGGGCGAACGGCAATGGTCCGATGTCGTTCAACTGGGCCCGAAATCCCATCCGTCCGGGATCAGCCAGAACTGGCCCGATGGGTCGCCGATCACACTCCACACGCTGGCCACGCTAATGATCTCGATCAGCGACAATAGCGCCACCGACACGTTGATCAGGATCATCGGACAGGACCGGTTGGCCAATATGGTGCAGGCTGCTGGCCATCATGACCCGGATGAGCTGCGCCCCTTTCTGATGACGCGTCAGGCATCGGCCCTGAAAATGCCGGTCCATGCAGACCGAAGAGAGCAGTATCTGAGTGCCGGTCCGGTGGAACGGGAAAAGCTGCTGGCCGACTTCGACAGCGCCCTGACGCTGGACAGCCTTGATTCACGGATCATGACCCACAGACCGAATTTTATCGATCAGCTGGAATGGTTTGCAAGCCCGGCGGATATCGTCAGATTGCTCGACTATCTTCGCCGCAATGCAAGCGCGGAAACCCGAACCATTTTAGCGATCAATCCGGGAATCGGTCAGGATGCGGCAGGGAAATGGCGCTATTTTGGCTATAAGGGCGGATCGGAACCCGGTGTGCTGTCCTTCAATTTCCTGCTGCGGTCCAGAACGGAGAAAAACTACGCCGTTGCGGTCAGCTGGAATAATGAAGAAATATCGCTGCAGGAGAGCGAGCTGCTAGCCCTGACAACGCGCCTGGTGAACTTGCTGGCGGAGCAATAGGCAGAAGCCCGACAAGGCTATGCGCCGGCCAGCGCCTCGACCAGAGCTTTCACCTTCTGCTGCCGCCATTGCGGCAGCGGTGCCATCAGCCAGTAACCGCGCGACGACACGCTGTCTTCGCCGATAATCTCGACCCGACCAGCCGCCAGATCGCGCTGGACCAGCATCTTCGGCACCCAAGCATAGCCGAAACCATTGGCTGCCGCTTCGATGGCAAGTCCGCCATCGGCGACCCGCATCAACGTTTCCTCGCCTTCGGAAATCGGACAGCCGGGCCAGTCAATCTTGTTGCCGCCATTGAGACCGGGAGCCGCGACCTTCACGAACACGGTATCGCCAAGCATCTTGCCTTCATGCTGACCTGGCCCGTCACCGAGCCAGATTGCCACGTCGAGATTGGCTTCGGTAAAATCAATTTCATTATCCGCAGCGACCAGCGCGAAACTGGTGTCCGGATGATCGGCGGAAAAGCTCGATAGTCTCTCATTCAGCCATTTCTGGGTAAAATCGCGCGGTGCGGCTATCGTGAGCTTGTGCGAAGACTGGCCCGATTGCATCGCCCGGACGGCTTCCTCAAATTGCAGAAAGCCGGAGCGCAGCGCATCCAGCCCTGCCGACGCTTCGTCGGTCAGCTCGAGACCTTTTGGCGTGCGGCGAAACATCACCACGCCCAGCATGTCCTCCAGCGCCCGAATTTGCTGCCCGACAGCCGCAGGCGTTACCGCCAGTTCATCGGCCGCCTTGGTGAAGCTGAGGTGCCGCGCGGCAGCATCGAGCACACGCAGCCCGTTCAATGGCAAATGGGTGCGTTTCATTGCTCGACGGTCGGTGCGGTCAGAGGAAAATGCGGAATGCGGACCTCAAAGGCCGGCGGGGTGCTACCCACCATGACAAAATGACCTTCCATCGAACCGCTCGATGTATTGAGCGGGCAACCCGAGACATAATCATGGGATTTGCCCGGCTGGATGATCGGCTGTTCACCAACCACCCCGTCGCCGTCGACCATTTGCAAGCCACCATGCTGATCGTTGATCCGCCAGTGCCGCGTCAACAGCTGCACCGCCGTGTCGCGATGGTTCTCAATTCTGATATGATAGGCCCAGAACCAGCGCTTGCCATCAACATCAGATTGCTCGGGCAGGAAGGTCACGGTGACGCGCACGGTGACTCCATCGGTGGTTTCGGCGAACGGGAAGAATGATTCCATGAACATGATATAGAGTTAAAGCCCGACCGACGAAAGGGCCTGATCCAGATCCTGGATCAAATCGATCGGATCTTCCAGACCGACATTGATCCGCAGCATGTCTTCGGTAATTCCGATTTCCAGTCTGGCTTCCTCGCCCAGCCCGTGATGGGTGGTCGAGGACGGATGGCACATAAGCGAACGACTGTCGCCGATATTATTCGAAATATCTATCAAATTCAATGCGTTGAGTAAGCCATGCGCCTGCTTGCGTCCGCCACCGACATAGAGCGAGAAGATCGGTCCGGCGGCTTCCATCTGGCTCATCGCGAGATTGTGCTGGGGATGACTCGGCAGGCCGGGGTGCAAGATTTTCTCTACCCGTTGCTCTAAAAACTTGCCCACTTCGAGCGCATTATCGCTCTGCCGACGGATCCGCAGGTCGAGCGTCTCCAGTCCCTTGAGCACAACCCAGGCGTTGAACGCGCTCAATGTGGGTCCCGTATTGCGGGTGAAAGCGAGCAAGGTTTCTTCGATAAATTCTTCGCTGCCACAGACCGCGCCAGCGAGAACACGCCCCTGCCCGTCCATCATCTTGGTGGCGCTATAGGCGACGACATCCGCGCCATATTCCATCGGCCGTTGCAGCACATTGGTGGCGAAAGCATTGTCGACGACGCTGGTGATGCCCTTGGCCCGCGCCAGATCGCAAACACTGCGGATATCGATCACATCCATCGTCGGGTTGGCCGGTGTTTCGAAGAAGAAGACCTTGGTCTTCGGCGTGATCGCCTGTTCCCAATTGTCCATGTCGCGGCCGTCAACCACGGTCGTGTCGATGCCGAATTTGGGGAGCAGACTATCGGTCAGCCAGCGGCAGGATCCGAACAGCGCGCGACTGGCAACAACATGGTCGCCCGCCTGCAACTGGCAGAGCAAGGCCGCCGTCATCGCCGCCATGCCTGACGCAGTGGCGCGGCAAGCGTCGGCACCTTCCATGATCGCAATCCGTTCTTCCAGCATCTGCACCGTCGGATTTTGCAGACGGCTGTAGGTCATGCCCTCCTGCTCGCCGGCGAAGCGGGCAGCGGCATCCTCGGCGCAGTCGTAGCTATAGCCCGATGTCAGGAACAAAGCTTCGGATGTCTCGCCAAATTCGCTGCGCATCGTGCCGCTGCGGATCGCCTGGGTCGCAGGACGCCAGTTCTTGGTGATATTGCGGTCTTGGCCAGTGTTTCTTTTCATGATGCTGCCTTAGCCGCCCGTCAGTTGCGCGACAATAGCGTCGCCGATTTCTGTGGTCGAAGCCTTTCCGCCCAGATCATGGCCGAGCACGCCCTGAGCGAGCACGGCGGCGACCGCCGCTTCGATCCGGCTTGCTTCTTCTTCCATAGCGAAGCTGTGCCGCAACATCATCGCGGCGGACAGTATCATGGCGGAGGGATTGGCAATGCCCTGCCCGGCAATATCCGGCGCACTGCCGTGAATCGGTTCGTAGAGACCCTTGGTGCCTTCGCCCAGCGAGGCAGACGCCAGCAGGCCGATCGAGCCGACGCACATGCTCGCCTGATCGGAGAGTATGTCGCCGAACAGATTGCCGGTTACGACCACGTCAAACTGGCCCGGATTGCGCACCAGCTGCATCGCCGCATTGTCGACATACATGTGGCTGAGCTCGACTTCGGGATATTCGGCCGACGTTTCGATCATCACGTCGCGCCACAATTGCGATGTTTCCAGCACATTGGCCTTGTCCACCGAGCAAAGCCGCTTGCCGCGCACCATGGCGGTCTTGAACGCGACATGGGCGATGCGCCGGACTTCGCTCTCGTCATAGGACATGACGTCATAGCCCTCGCGCAGACCATCGGCGGTTGTGCGCATGCCCTTTTCGCCAAAATAGACATCGCCGTTCAGTTCGCGGACAATCACAACATCAATCGTGCGCGCGATTTCCGGTTTGAGGCCGGACGCATCCTCCATGCCCGGAAACATTTTGGCCGGCCGCAAATTGGCAAATGTCTGCATTTCCTTGCGCAGGCCCAGCACCGCCTGTTCGGGCCGCAAATGGCGTTCCAGATTGTCGCAGGACGGGTCGCCGACCGCGCCGAACAAAACCGCATCGGCCGCTTTCGCCAGTGCCACCGTTTCCGGCGGCAGCGGATGGCCATGGTTGCGATAGGCAACACCGCCGACATCGGCATGCTCCAGCCGCAGGTTCGGCAAATCCATCACTTCCAGCACGCGCAGCGCCTCGACCATGATTTCCTGACCAATGCCGTCGCCGGCGAGCACCGCAATATGCATGAAATTTCCTTCTTGTAAGCGCGCCGTTCCTGCCGCGCCTTGACGGGTTACGCAACCACCCTTTTCAGGCGATCGACCAAAACCGTGCGCGCCGCCATCACGTCCCGGCGGCGATCTTCGAAAAAATGGCGTTTCAGGAAAAAGCCGGTGACGCGCAGACCGTCAAATATATCATCCCATTCCGGCGTGACCGGCTCTTTCAGAAAGGCCGGCAGCGGCAGCAGGCGGTCCTTGTAGAGGGTTCCGGCTGCCACGCTGACCGCCATTGCGCTCTTCGGGCTGATATAGACCAGATCCTCCTGAGACCCGGTCACCGCGCATCTATCCAGCGCCAGTCCAAAGCCCAGTTCCGAGAGCAGCAGCAGTTCATAGCGCACCAGGGCCACCGCCCAGCCCTTGGCTGACGGCGCGCCACAAATGGCGTCGAGCAAGGCGGACAAAGCCGAATGAAGTTGCGGATAGCTTTGCTCTTCCGGCAACACGGCCGCGGTCAGGGCGGTCACCCAGTCCAGCGCCGCGCTGGCCAGCGGTTCGCCGAGAAACGGTCCCCGGCTCTGATGCAATTCCGCCGTCATCGACGCCAGCTGATCCTCGGTCCGCGCCCGATAGTCAGCCTGCACGATATTCGACGGGATCAGGACCGGCCGCATCGTCCGTGAATGCGCGCCCCTCACATAGCCGGTGACCAGGCCATTTTCCGGCGTCAGCGCGCGCACAACTGCACCATGTTCACCGTGATAACGGACTGAGCAGATGATCGCGGATGTGCGGAGGCTAGGCAAATCATTCTACCGATGGATATTTTCGACTGGCATGCAATATTGCTTCAATCAGAATATTTTCGCGCTTCCCGCCAAACCCGAGACGGTAAACCACTATATATGGCAGCCCACTCACCGATAATTCGAAAGTATTTTCAATTCCGCCAACTTTTCCCAACTGCGGAACGTCGGCAAGAATTTCTATATTTTGTCGGAGGCGGCCAACAATCCGAAAAGCTGCAGCAGGACTGTCATTCGCTATCCAGTCAAATATGTCTTTGAGGTCTCTGACTGCGCCGGATGAAAATTCAATCATCTAGGCCAAGTGCATTCCATACTTCTTCCGCTGGATAAATTTTGGCGCCCCTGTCCGTATCATCCATCGAATTTTTGACTTTTGTTCGGAACCAGTCGTCATATCCAGCAACCGGTTTCTCTCCAGTAACGGCAGCCTTTACAGCATCGATTTTGCGTTGCTCGTTCATAGCCCTGATAATATCATGGTATCTCGAATGTGGCAACAAACTCACTAGCCATGAAAAAAGTCATAGATTTTCTGCGCCACCGTCGCCGACACGCCCGGCGCGCCCTGCAGATCGTCGAGCGAAGCGTTCTTCACCGCGCGTGCCGTGCCGAAATGCAGCAGCAGCGCCTTTTTCCGGGATGGACCGATGCCCGGCACATCATCCAGCGAACTATGCCCCACCGATTTTGCCCGTCTGGTCCGGTGCGCGCCGATGGCGAAGCGGTGGGCTTCGTCGCGCAGCCGCTGGAGATAGAAGAGCACCGGACTGTTCATCGGCAGGTTGATCTGGCGGCCATCGGGGAGGTGGAAGGTTTCCCGACCCGCGTTGCGGTCCGGGCCTTTCGAGACCCCGATCATCACCACATCCTCGACACCAATTTCGGCCAGAGCGCCCCGTGCCGCGCTCATCTGACCCTTGCCACCGTCGATCAGCACCAGATCGGGCCACTCGCCTCTCTCGCGATCCGGGTCTTCCTTTTGCGCGCGGGCAAACCGCCGCTCGAGCACTTCGCGCATCATCGCGAAATCGTCGCCGGGAGCGATATCCGGGTTTTTGATATTGAACTTGCGATAGGCGTTCTTGCGGAAACCCTCGGGTCCCGCGACAACAATGCCGCCGACCATATTGGTGCCCTGGATATGGCTGTTGTCATAGATTTCGATCCGATCCGGCACCGCATCCAGTTCCAGCAGATCGACCATTTCGCGCATGATCCTGGCCTGGGTCGAGGTTTCCGCCAGCCGCCTGTCGAGCGCTTCTTCGGCGTTGCGACTGGCCTGGGTCAACAGCTTGCGCCGATCGCCGCGCTGCGGCTTGGAAACGCTCACCTTATAGTCGGCCTTGGTGCTCAGCGCTTCGGCCAGTAATTCCGCGTCGGGCAGTTCGCGATCGAGCAATACCAGCTTGGGTGGCGGCATCTGGTCGTAAAATTGCATCAGGAAGCTGGAGAAAACCTCCTCGATCTCGACGTTGGTCGTGTGCGCGGGGAAGAAGCTCCGGTGCCCCCAATTCTGGCCCCCACGAATGAAGAATGCCTGGATGCAAACGGTCGAGCCCTTGGCCGCGAGCGCAAAAATATCGGCGTCCGGCAGGCCCGCGGCATTGATTGCCTGATTACCCTGGATGAAGGTCAGCGCCTTCAGCCGATCGCGATAGATCGCGGCCATTTCGAAATCGAGACCCTCGGCGGCCTTTTCCATCGCGTCACCCAGCTTGTGCTGCACGGTGGTCGACTTGCCCGACAGAAAATCACGCGCGTCTTCGACCAGCTCGGCATAATCCTCCTTGCCAATCCGGTCGACGCAGGGCGCCGAGCAGCGCTTGATTTGATAGAGCAGGCAGGGCCGCGACCGGTTGTTGAAAAAACTGTCGGTGCAGGAGCGCAGCAGGAACAGCTTCTGCAAGGCGTTGATCGTCCGGTTGACCGATCCGGCGCTGGCAAAGGGACCAAAATATTGCCCCTTGGTCCGCTGCGCGCCGCGATGCTTGGTGATCCGCGGAAAATCAGAATCGTCGCGCAGCAGGATGAAAGGGAAGCTCTTATCATCGCGCAGCAACACATTATAGGCAGGCCGGAATTTCTTGATCAGCTGCGCCTCGAGCAGCAACGCCTCGGCCTCGCTGCCGGTCGTGACAATGGTCATCGAGCGGGTCTGTGCGACCATTCGCATCAGCCGGTGCGGCAGGCGGTTCATCTGGACATAGGCGCCGACCCGGGCCTTTAGCGACCGCGCCTTGCCGACATAGAGCACATCACCGCGCTTGTCCTGCATCCGGTAGACGCCCGGCCGTGTCGGCAGCGTATTCAAAACCTCGCGGATCGCCGCCATGCCGGCCTCGAGGTCCGGGGTATCGCCCTCCCCACGCACCGCATAGGTCGCTTTATCCTCGTTGAAACGGGAAGCGGCATTGGGTTGATCGGGGCGGTCGGCCTTGGACATGGCTTTTGTTTAAGTGAGGGTTAGATGCATTGCCAGAGCAATTACATCCTCTCCCGCAGGGAGAGGCAAGTATAGCTTGTCAGTCCTGAGCTTGTCGAAGGACTGACTAGCGAAACTCGGTGAGGGGTTCGAATGTCGAGAGGGCAAAACCCTTCACCGACTGCGCCTAAGGCAATAAATTGCCAAGGCTTGTTGCATCTCCCTCTGGGAGAGGCGTACAACTCAGTTCAGCGTCTTGCCGATGTCGCCAATCGCTTTGTCGACCAAAGACTTGTCGGCAGCGGCATCATGGCGAGCGGCAATCAATGCTTCCGCTGCCTGGGTTGCTGCTGATGCTGCCTTGGCCCGAACCGCTGCGATAGCAGAGCGTTCCGCCGCGCCGATCTTGTCTTCCGCCATTTTCTTCCGGCGGGCGATCAGTGCCTTGGTGTCGACCTCTGCCTGTTGGACCAGGGTCGCAGCCTCTTTTTCAGCATTTTCCATCAGCGCTTCGGCTTCTGCCTGCGCGCCAGCGGTCTTGGCTTCATATTCGGCTTTCAGAGCCTCGGCTTCCTTGCGGAGGTTGGCGGCTTCGTCGAGCGTCTTCCTGATCTCGGCAATCTGCTTGTCGAGCATAGCGCCAATGATTTTGGGGACTTTTGCCCATAGCATGATACCGAATACGATCAGCATCCCCACCGCGACCCATCCGGTCGCGTTCAATCCGAGTGCGCTTGCTTCCGCACCTTCTGCCAAAATCGTCAATAGCATCGTCTATCTCCTTCAGCAGGCGCTCAGAAAGCGGCCTTGACCGCCTTTTTTGCGTCAGCCGCCGAAACCTTGGCACCGGAAACCGTCGCGACAATCGCCTGAGTGGCTTCGGCTGCCACGGCTTCGATTTCCTTGAGAGCGGCGGTTTTTGCCGCTCTCAACTCGGCGTCCGCTTCATCAGCCTTCTTGGCGATGGCAGAATCCGCCCGCTTGACAGCAGCCTCGTTCTTTTTGGCTGCCTTGGCTTTGGCGTCGTTGATATTGCCCAAGGCATCGGCCCGCGCATCATTGATACTGGTGCGATAATCGGTCTCGATCTGCTCAGCCTTGTCTTGCGCGCCCTGTGCAGCCGCAAGATCGTCGGTAATCCGTTTTTGACGGTCATCGACGGTCTTGCTGATCTTCGGCACCATGTTTCTGGCAATGCCAAAATAAATGATACCAATGACGATCAGCAACCAGAAAAACTGGCTACCATAGACTTCCAAGAGCTGACTAATTTGAGGCATTATTCACCTGTAAATTCAAGACGCAAAACCAACGATTAGGCCCTGTTAGACAAGACCAGCGCAAACAGCAGATTATTCTGCTGGTGCTTCTGCCGGTGCTTCTACTGCTACTGGCGCATCGACCGCTACAGCTTCAACTGCAACGACTTCTGCTTCAGCAACCGCTGGCGGTGCGTACAAAATGATCATGGCAACAGCGAAAGCGATCAGGCCGAGCAATTCAGCAGCAGCAAAGCCGATGAACAGACGTCCCTGCTGGCCGTCAGCCGCAGATGGGTTACGCAAAGCGCCTTCAAGGAAGGAACCGAAAACATTACCAACACCGGTAGCAGCGGCACCTACGCCGATTGCAGCCAGGCCAGCGCCGATAACTTGTGCAGAAGAGAGATCCATTTTTTAACTCCGTATTGTAAAACTAGGGATTGAAAGTGACTTAGTGAAGATTTTCCGCATCGTTGATGTACAAGGATGTGAGAAGAGCGAAAACATAGGCCTGAATGGCGCAAACCAGCAATTCCAGCGCGCTGACAAAGGCGATGAAGATGATGCTGAGCACTGCGATACCCCAACTGGCTCCGCCTGCATCAATCGCCTGAATGACGAAATTGGCGAACACCTTGATCAGGATATGGCCGGCGATCATCGCCACGAACAGCCGCAGCGCAAGGCTGAACGGACGCACGAGGAAGGACAAAAGCTCGACCATGAAGATCAACGGGATCATCACGACTGGCGTACCATGCGGGATGAACAGGCTGAAAAACTTGAAGCCATGTTTCCAGAAACCGACGACCAATACGATCGAGAAGCTGATCGCTGCCAGCAGGCCGGTGACGGTAAACTGGCTGGTGACGGTGAAAGGATGAATGCCGGGAATGATACCGAAGGGCATCATGCCAAGCAGGTTGGAGAACAGGATGAACATGAACAATGTGAACACCCAGGGCGTATATTTCTTGCCGTTGGGGCCAATGCTGGTGGCGATGATATTGTCGACAAAACCGACAACGCCTTCGACCATGACCTGCCAGCGACCGGGAACCAGTTCCCGCTTCATACCGCCCATCATGAACACATAGAGAAGCCCAAGGACGAGGAACATCCAAAGCGCACTGTTCGTGAAACTGATCTGCTGTCCGAATAAAGTGAAGCCATCAAAGATGGGCTGCACTTCAAACTGGTGCATAGGATCAATTTTGCCTTCTGTAGCCACTAATATAACCCCTGATCGTCAATCATCATCATCTGCAAGCGCCGTTCCGATGTCTTTCACCGGCTGGCTCGCAATCACATAAATTTTCCTGAACGCCACTCCCGTTCCGAGGAAGAAGAATAGCAACAGGAACAATGGCGCCGTTCCCAACCAGGTGTCAAAAAGCCACCCAAGGAAGAAACCAGCAGCCACGCCTCCGATCAAATAGCTTAGCACCCTTGCGCCGAGCCGCTGACTTTCGTCTGGCCCTTTGTTTCGGTGCCCCGCTTTGATCCTCTCTCTATTCTGTGCCGTTTCCAGTCGCTCTTCCAGCGATGAAACCCGCACATCCTCTTCGAGGGGATCCCGATCAGATTCGCTTGCTGCCATTACCACCCCTTTAAATGCCCCGGAGAGCGCCAAAAAGAGCCATAGATAACAGCAGGCCGACCCGCCAAGGCGCGGTCCGTTTAGGAAAGCCGCGTGCCCAAGTCAACAGCAATGCTGCAACGCGGAAAATGTGTTGGGTTCGACGAAGGATTTGTGCAGTAAACGCATCAGCGAAACCGGCTATTGTTGACAATCCGTATCAAAAGAGGTGCCGCAGATTGGCGCGGGATCAACAGCAATATCGGCCTGCTTTGCCCACAGACGCAGGATGAAAGTTCTGCTTGTTCTGGCGGCCGTCGACTGTCAGTTTGGAAAACGCTCAAAACAAAGGACCGCCCCGTGACCCTCCAGACAGACCGCACCGACAATATTCTGACCGTGACGATAGACAGGCCGGAACGCAGAAATGCGGTCGACGGCGACACGGCAAAAGCCCTTTATGACGCGTTCAGGGATTTTGATCAGGATGACAGTCTGAACGTCGCCATATTGACCGGAGCAAATGGCAATTTCTGCGCTGGCGCTGACCTGAAAGGGGTGTCCGAAGGCAAAGGCAATGCGGTGCTGGTCGATGGCGAGATGGCTCCGATGGGCCCAAGCCGACTGCGGCTTTCCAAGCCGGTCATCGCGGCGGTTGAAGGCTATGCAGTCGCCGGTGGCCTGGAACTGGCATTGTGGTGCGACCTCAGAGTGGCCGCGCACTCCGCCGTCTTCGGCGTCTTCTGTCGCCGTTGGGGGGTGCCGCTGATTGACCTTGGAACGATCAGGCTGCCGCGTCTCATCGGCCAGTCACGCGCCGCGGACATGATATTGACCGGCCGCGAGGTCAAGGCCGACGAAGCGCTGTCATTCGGCCTGGCCAACCGGGTCGTGCCCGATGGTCAGGCCCTGGCTGAAGCCAGAAAACTGGCGACAGATATTGCCGCCTTTCCCCAGCGCTGCCTGCGCAGTGACCGTCGATCGATGTTCGAGCAGTGGGACCTCACGGAATCCGAGGCCATCAGACAGGAGATCAAATTGGGGTTGGCGACGATAAAATCGGGCGAGACACGTGCCGGTGCCACTGCCTTTGCAAATGGCAAGGGTCGCCATGGCGCGTTTGGTGACCAGGGTCGGCAGAACGCTTTGAATCGCGACCCCAATTCTTGACGCGAGACAGATTGTAGTGAAGGATAATCTCTACGCGGCAAGGGGGCCGCGTTTTTTATGACGTCAGGTTCAAAGACGGTTATTTACGCAGCATTGGCGGGCAACAGTCTGATCGCCGTTTCCAAATTTGTGGCGGCCTCCGTCACCGGCAGTTCTGCCATGTTCAGCGAAGGCGTGCACTCGGTTGTCGATAGCGGCAACCAGCTATTGATGCTGTTTGGCTTGAAACGCGCCGTGCGGCCGCCCGACGAAAAACATCCTTTCGGCTATGGCATGGAATTATATTTCTGGACCTTCGTGGTCGCAATATTGATCTTCGCCGTCGGTGCCGGCATTTCCATCTACGAAGGCGTGCAAAGCCTCTACAATCCGCATCCGGTGGAATCGCCGATATGGTCTTATGCTGTCCTGTCTTTGGCGATGGTGTTCGAAGGAGCGGCCTGGTGGGTAGCCTTTCGGGAATTCCGGCGTACCCGGGGGAACCAGTCCTGGTACGCGGCCGTCCGCAACTCCAAGGACCCGACGGTTTTCACGATCCTGTTCGAAGACAGCGCAGCCATGCTGGGACTGATGATCGCATTTATAGGCATATTTTCCTCACGATATTTTGATATGCCGATCCTCGACGGAATTGCTTCTATTTGCATCGGTGTGGTGCTTGCCTTCGTAGCATTTCTGCTGGCCTATGAAAGCAAGGGCCTGCTGATCGGCGAAGGCGCTTCGCCAGAAGTTGTCGCCGGAATCCGCGCTGTGGTTTCCGATGACAAACGGATCACCGGGCTGAACGAAATATTGACCATGCATATGGGTCCGGAAGATATATTGCTTGCCGCCAGCGTAGATTTTGATGACCGTTTGACTGCCAACAAGGTAGAACAGGCGATTACCGATTTTGAAAAGGCGATCAAAAGCCAGTTCCCGCAGGTCAAACGGATATTCATCGAAGCGCAAAGCTGGCGCCAACATCATGCGACGGCCATTGCCGCAGGAGAAATGAGTTCGCAGCCACCCCTCGACGGGGAATAGACAGGGGCAGACCAAGAGCAGGAGTATTCAATGACTGACGCGCCGGAGAGACATTCCCGTGTTCATGACATCGAACCGGAAGAAGGGCTGTTGTTCGCGTGCATATTGGACGGCAAGGGTGGCGGACGATTAAGTAATTGGGCGGAAGTCGAAGCAACCGACAGCGAAACGACGCCGCTCTGGCTCCATCTCGACAATGTTTCGGAACGAGCGACAACCTGGTTGCACGACAAATCCGGCATCCCTGCCCCGGTCGTTGGCGCATTGCTGGCGAAGGAGTCGCGTCCCCGAAGCCTGCGGGTTGACGATGGATTGCTGGTTATCCTGCGCGGCGTCAACCTGAACGAAGGCGCCGAGCCGGAGGATATGGTCGCGATCCGCATGTGGGTGGAGCCAAAGCGGATTATCACGGTGCGCTACGAGCGACTGCTGACACCGCGCGATGTCCTGTCTGACATCATTGATGGCGGTCATGGCGCCGCGACGACTGCCGATCTTTTTGTCGCCTTGTCCGAACGACTGTCGCTCAAGATCAATGATGTCATCATCGGTCTGGAGGACAGGCTCGACGCTTTGGAGGCCCAGGTTGATACCGAACAGCCCACCAGATTGCGCTCCAAAATAGCCGAATCGCGCCAGGATACGGTTGCGCTGCGTCGCTATCTGTCCCCGCAAAGAGAGGCGCTCGCCAATCTGCAATATGACGCGCCGGACTGGCTCGATCCGAGCCAGCGCATGAGTTTGCGGGAAACGGCCGACCGGACGATGCGCTATCTGGAAGATCTGGATGCGGCGCGCGACCGGGCGATTGTGGTATTGGATGAACTGGCCAATAAAATGGCCGAATCGATGAACCGGACCATGTATGCCCTGTCGATCGTCGCCGCCATTTTCCTGCCGCTCAGTTTTCTGACCGGGCTGCTCGGCATCAATGTTGGCGGCATGCCGGGAGTGGACAGTAATTTGGCCTTCTGGATTACCTGTGCCATCATGACGATCCTGATGGTCACCGAGGTTTACGTGCTCAGGCGCCTGAAATGGATATAAAGATATGATCGTGAATATTCTGGCCGCGACGAACACCATACCGGACATAACCGACGTCCCCTCGATTCAGGACATCGGTGCCGGGTTCCGCGACATAAGCACGTTTTTTTCCTCGTTTTTTCTGCGCATGCAGGCCGAGCTGCTATCGGGAACGATCTGGCTGCAGCTGGGCGGTATCGTTGTCGCGCTGGCGCTCGGCTTTATATTTACCCGCATCTTGAAGGCCGCGACCGGCGGCTTCTTTGCCGATCTGGCGGAAAGTTTTCGCGGCGGGAAATATGAAGCCGTCTCGGGCACGCTTGTCTTTCCGTTAATCGCTTCGGCGATTATCTGGCTTATCATCTCGGGCTTCGTCGGACGCGGTATTCCAGTGGACTATATGCGGATAGTCGGCGCTGCGCTCGTCGCGACACTGATCATTCGCACCTTTGCCCTGACCAGCAGCGATCCGCTCTGGCGCTGGACGATAATCACGCTGACGATCATCGGCGCGCTGCTGGCGGTGGTGCGTCTTTTTACACCAACGATCGAATTTATCGACAGCCTGTCGATCCCGTTGGGCGAAGATCTTTCCCTGCTCGATATTTTCAAGGTGCTGGTGATCGCGGTTGCGCTTGTTTGGGGGGCTTCATTTTTCTCCCGCCTGATTGAAACGCGGCTGAGCAAATCCGAACGGATGACCCCCTCAGTCCGCGGGCTGTTCGGTCAGTTGATCCGCATATTGATGATCGGCGTCGCCATTTTCATCGCGCTCAATATGGTCGGCATCGATCTGACCGCATTTGCCGTATTTACCGGCGCCCTGGGTGTCGGCATCGGCTTTGGCCTGCAGTCGATTTTCTCCAATTTCGTCGCCGGCATCATCATCATCCTCGAAAAAACGCTCAAGGTCGGGGATTTTGTCGATCTCGAGAGCGGTATCACCGGCGAAGTGCGGGAGATCAATGTCCGCAGCACGCTGATCACCACCAATGACAATATCGACATGCTGGTTCCCAATTCGGAATTCATCAACAAGCGCGTGATCAACTGGACCTTGCGGGAGGCCAAGCGCCGCATGCACGTGCCGGTCGGCGTGGCTTATGGAACCGACAAGGATCTGGTCAAGAAGGCGATATTGGAAGCGGCGGACAATGTCGAATTTACCCTCAAAGGCTTCAAGAACCGGAAGCCCGATGTCTGGCTGGTCGGCTTTGGCGACAGCAGTCTGGATTTCGAACTGATCGTATGGCTGACCGACGAAGCGACCAAGAAACCCGGCAGGGTCCATGCGACCTATTGCTGGGAAATTGAAACGGCGCTCGCCAAATATGGTATCACCATCCCCTTCCCGCAACGCGACCTCCATCTGGTCAGCGGATCGCTTGAACAAGAAAATGGCGCACCAGTCTAGCTGGCGCGCCTTTTCGAAATCATCGGATTCACGTTAGCTCAGGGGCAACGTGAATCGCGCACCGGATCTGAACTGTCCCGCGTATTCCAGCTGCCGCTTGGCGTCTGATATTTTTCGCCGGCAGAGGTCCGCATGATCAGGTTGCAGCCCGAGGTGAAGGCGAATTGCTCAACCGTCGAATTGGTTTCCTGCGCCTTGCGGGTATAGGCCGCCTTGCGCTTGATATTGATATCCTCGACCAATGCCTTGATCGCCGGTGACGGCGAATTCACATAGCCAAGATAGCCATCCGGCTTCTCGCCAATGGCGCCCGATGACCGCGCCGCCTCATAGGCGGGGTCGCGCTGCGCCATAACCGGCGCGGCGACAACTGCAGTCAATATCAGTCCGCCAATGACGGCCAAAGCCTTGTTTTTCTTTACATGTTCAAACATTAGAAAATATCCGCTTCTTCGTTGATCAGGTTCTTTGCATCACCGTCCAGGCGATACACCACTTCCTGCTTGATATTGATATTGAGGTTGATGACAATCGGCTTGTCCGGTGCAGTCACCTGCACGCAGGCGGAAAGCCCTGTCAACATTCCCAAAATCAGGCTGGCGGTGGTTAAACTCCTCATATTGCGACGAATCGCACCATATGGTCGATCCGTCAATTGGCTTGTCTGATAAAGCATCATCGCTTTCCCCCGGCTGAATGGACTATTCATCTTCTTTGAGAACCTTCACGGCGGCCTTTGCCCGGGCCTCCTGCGCCCGCAATAGCGCGGGCAGGTTCTGCCCGACCAATATTTCCGGTTCATAATAGGATTTGGCACTGCTCATCAATTGCATGAACGGCGCCTGGATGCGGACATTGAACTGGATCGGAATGCGGGCAAGCTGCTTGGTGATGAAATTGCGGCTCGCATCATCGCCTTGCTGCAACCCGTCGAATTTTACCTCGGTGATGATTTCACCGGCAATGTCGCCGTTCATGCCGATGGTCAGATTGCGATATTTGATCGATTTGAGCGCATTGAAGGCGAAATTGGCCATGGTGCCCATATCTTCATAGGTGAGCTCTCCGACATAGGCGAGCGTGCCGCCGCCTTGCCGCGCCACCAGATAACCGCCGACAATCCGGCCGCCATCCTGATCAAAGACCATCGGCAGCTTGCCATCAAACACCCCGGTCGCGGTCATATTCTCGAAATCAAACTGAGTCAGGAACTGGGCAGCATCAATGCCTTCGACGGTAAATTGCAACCGCCGTTCTGCTTCTTCGCTGAGATCCAATATGGTCGGCTCGAGATACAGTTTGCCGCCCGCAAACGGCCATTGACCGCCTTCGACCTGCATTTTAAAGTCCGGCAGCAGACGATAGCGGATTTGTCCGTTGAACACGGCGACGCCGGGATTAACCTCGGACAGGCTGACGATCTGGCCCGGACCGGTTTCCAGCGCCAGCAGATCGGAAAAATTGATCTCCCCCGACAGGCCGGTCACCGGGCCGAATGCCGCCGCCAGGTTCATGCTGTTGGTGCGAAACGTCCCGCTACTCTTGATACCATTTTCGGAAGCATCCCAGTTGATCCGGCCGGTTCCCGACATTTCTCCCTGGACATTGGCGATCACGCCGAGAGTCAGCGGGGTCAGCTGTTCCGGCTGGAGCCGTTCATTGAACATCAGCGACTGAACGTCGATCAGCGCCCTGCCTTCGCTATTTTTCAAAGTGTGGGCAATATCGATCGCGGCAATGGCGGTCAGCGTCTCCGGCTCGCGGAGCCAGCCGGTCGCAGTGAGGTCATTGCCGTCAAAACGCAATTTGACGTCATTGCTGATCAAGGGCCGGAACCGTTCCACCGGTTGTTCGTCGCGGACCAGCAGACTGGCATCGGCCAGAAATTCGCCATTTTCATAGCGCCAGTCGCCTTCGACCTTTTCCATCAGCAGCGGGACATTGGCGACCTGTCCGGAAGCCCCTTCCATGCGTCCGTTGATCGTGTCTCCGAAAGCGGCGCTCAGCACGGCCATGTCGAGGCGCGTCATGTTGCCGGGGGCACCAAGCTTGATTCCGACATTTTGCGCCGTCAGGCCGTTCGCCAGGGAAAAGCCGAGCGCGCCGCTGGAAATGGCCAGCGGCGTGCCACCGACATCGCCATTCAATTTGAGCGACGGCATATTGGCCGCAACATCGACACCCGATCCGCTACCGGTCACGATGGCATTGCCCTGCGGACATAGTCGCGCGCTGGTCGGACCAGCGCGCAAGGATGCGGTGCGCAGGCTGGCAAATTGCAGATTGATACACTGGCGGAACAGAGCGAAATTACCATTGCGTCCGACATAACCGCTAACCGGCACTTGCAGCCCGGTAATCTGTCCGTCCCCTAGCGGTCCGGTGAGGATGATCCGTCCGTCAATATTGGTCCCGCCCTGACGCGTTGGCGAAAAGGCCAGTGCCGGAATCTTCAGCTGGGCCGAACCGACCTGATAATTGGCCATTTCCAGCCGTCCGGAAAATCCGCGCGACAGGCTGCCGTCGTCGAGCAGCAATTTGGTGCTGGGGAAACCACCGCCTTCCAGCCGGATATTTCCGTCAGCGAGCATCCTGATATTCTTGTCGGTAAAGGACAAAAGCAAAGGATCGCTCAGACTCAGCGTCGCTCCGGATGGCGAGCGGGCTGCCAGCGCGTTGAGCGAAAGGACAGTCCGTCCAGCGCTTTTTGAGAATTTTATGTCGCTGGAAATATCCAGCTGGTTGCCGGCCTGCTGAACGGCTTTCGCGAACCGGTTTGCGAGCGGGCCGACCGGTGTCCCGGCCACCGATGCAGACAGGCTGCCGGCCTTCCGCAACAGATTTTTATCCACATGAACGCCGCGAATTTCCGGTTGCCCGGCAAAACTCGCCGTCATCACCGCACCGCCATAGCCCAGCGCGAACGGACCCTTGATGTGCGAACTGTCGGCGCTTCCATAGGGGGATCGCAACCCGCTAGCGGTCAGATCGACATCGCCCTTGCTCTGTTTGAAATCACCGACAGTTTGCAGGGAGGCCTCGATTTTCTGACCGGAATATTCGGCATAGCGAAACGGTCCGCCGAGCAGGCCGATCTTGCCGGACCAGCTGGCCAGATCTTCGCCGAGATCAACCGAGACTTGCGCCGCAACATCTTCAGCCGCCAGATCAACTTTGCTGCAAACTATGGTCGGTAGCCGCAACGGCCCCTGCAAATGCGGTTTCTTGCGGCGAATCGCCACTTTGCCGAAAAAACTCGGTTTGTTTAAGGCACATCCGCCAGCGGCCAGATTCCGGCTGATCGCCGCGATTTCTCCGCTGAAACCATCGTGCAACTCGCCTTTGCCATTGAGCGCCAGTCCAAGGACGCCATATTCGCTGTCGATCCGCAGCTTGGCATCGCTCAGGCCCAGCCAAATGTCCGGCAGAGCCAGCGGACTATCGTCTTCCGGATCGGTAAACTTGTCGAGTTCCCCGAAAGTGAGCTTGCCATTCTCCAGCCGACCGAACAGCTTGACCCCGCTCGCCCGGACCCAGTTGATGCCGACACCGCCCAGGCTCAGGCTATTGCCAAGTTCGACCAGCTCTGCGGTCATGTCCGGGCGTTCCGGATCACCGATCACCAGATTGCGAATGACCTGTTTGCGAAGCCCGATATCCTCGATCTCGTAGCTGGCGCTAACATCCATCTGGTCAAGCTGGGACTGGATGACATTATCTGCCAATGTCGTTCGACTGACCCACAGGGCGATCAGTCCGAGCAGGATCAGAACAAGCAATATCCCGCCATACAGTCGAAACCGGGAACGGCGACCGACGGGGTCATTGGCGATTTCTTCTTCCATTGCGGTTGAAATGGAGAAGTCTGCCTTAAGTTGCAATGTACAAGTGTCCAAGTGGCCGCGTTTTATGACCCAATATAGATATTGGACATTTTCGGACGGCTTTCCGCTTATCGGCATCGTTCTTGATTTGTTCTGGCTATAAGGGGTTCATGGCCAAAGGACATGACATGCAATCAGGCTTGCCCGGGCACGGCAGCGGTCATCGCGCCCGGCTTCGCCACCGCATATTGACCGGTCAGGGCGCCGGACTGCATGATCACGAACTGGTCGAATATCTGCTCGCGCTGGCCATTCCGCGCCGCGACACCAAGCCGCTGGCCAAGCAGTTGATCGAGGAATTTGGCGGCTTCTCGCGGCTTCTGGTTTCCGACGCCGATGCGCTGGGGAGTTTCCCCGGCATGGGCGAAACCAGCGTGGCCGCGCTCAAGATTGTCCAGGTCGCGGCCTTGCGCCTGATCTCCGAGCCATTGCGGACACAACCGATAATTTCCAGCTGGCAAGCGCTGCTCGATTATTTGCGGGCCGATATGGCGCATCTGGCCCACGAACGCGTGCGGGTCTTGCATCTCGACAGCAAGAACCGGCTGATCCGCGATGAACTGGTCAGCGAAGGGTCGATTGATCAGGCGGCCATCTATACCCGAGAAGTCATCAAGCGCGCGCTGGCCCTGGGCTCGGCGGCGATCATATTGGTGCACAACCATCCCAGCGGCGACAGCAGTCCCAGCCGCCAGGATATCGCGATTACCAAGGACATCTGCGCCGCTGGCCGCACGCTCGGCATCACGGTTCACGATCATGTCATCATCGGCAAGGACGGTCACACATCCTTCCGCTCGAAAGGACTGATCTAGCGGATCGCCGGCCACTGTCCCTGGCGGCAACCAGTTGGGCCGTCAGCCATAACAGCGGTCAATAAAGGAACATCGGCATGCCTTCGACCTGGATCAGATTGGCGCGATATAGGTTGGCGTCATAGAGGCCGGAGACATTGACCCCCTTGCTATCCTCCAGCAGGGTTCCGATCGGCACGGTGCCGTAATTGCCATCGGTGAGGCAGACCATATTGGCCATTCGGTCCTGCTCGATCAGCTGCACCGCCAGCGCGCCAAAGGCAAAGCCGACCATCCGGTCCATCGCGTCCGGTTCCCCGGCCCGCATCAGATAGGCGAGTTCCTGCACGATGGTTCTCTGGTCCGAGCGCGCCTCGATTTCGCGCGCCAGTTGCGTGCCGATATTCAGGCCATCACGGCTGGTATTGGATTTGTTGAGTTCGTCGGCATAGTCCGTCCCGCCGGAAAGCCGGGCACCCTCGGACACGACACATATGGCATAGGATTCAGGATTGGCTTCTTTGTCCTGAAGCAGCAATGGCAGCAGCACATCGATATCGGCGGGCACTTCGGCGATCACCGTCCGGTCGGCCTGCGAGAGGAAGCCGGAAACCATAGCCGTCTCTCCTGACCGTCGCCCGAACAATTCGATCACCGCGATTCGTTCGTGGCTCGCCGCCGTGGTCCGCAGCGAGTTGATCGCCTGCACCGAGCGGGTGACGGCGGTCGAGAAGCCGATACAATAATCCGTGCCATAGACATCATTGTCCATCGTCTTGGGTATGGAAATGACATTGCGGCCAAGCCCCGCCAGATAAGACGAGAAACGCAATGTGCCATCGCCGCCCATGGTGATCAGCACATCGACCTTCAAAGCATCGAGCACGTCCAGCACCTTTTGTGTCTGGTCACCCTGTTTGGTCGTGCGCGGATCACAACGGGAACTGTGCAATATCGTGCCGCCCTGCCGGTCGATACCGCGCACCCGGTCCTTGTCGAGCATCATGACACTGTTCCCGTTCGACCAGGGATCGGCAGGGTCAATTTCCAGCACCCCTTCCCAGCCCCGGCGCAAGCCAACCACATCCCAGCCGCGCTGCCAGGCAGAAGTCGCTATCGACTGGATGCAGGGATTGAGGCCCGGGACATCGCCGCCGCCGGTGAGTATAGCCAGACGCATTTTATTCTCCCTGTTTCCGCCGCTGCATTGCCGACTCATTTCGTTGGTGCTAGCGGGGCCGCAAAACAAGGCACATCATTGCCGCAATCAACCACTTTGTCCAAGGACCAATCATGATTCCACGCTATTCCCGCCCCGAAATGGTTGCCATCTGGGAGCCTGAATCGAAATTCCAGATCTGGTTCGAAATTGAAGCGCATGCCACTGACGCGCTCGCCGAACTCGGTGTTGTGCCCAAGGAAGCGGCAAAAGCGATCTGGGCCAAGGGCAAATTTGACGTGGCGCGGATTGACGAGATCGAGCGCGAAGTGAAACATGACGTGATTGCCTTCCTGACCAATGTTGCCGAGAATGTCGGTGAAGAATCGCGCTTCATGCATCAGGGCATGACCTCGAGCGACGTTCTCGATACCTGCCTTGCGGTACAGTTGGCCCGCGCGTCAGACATTTTGCTGGCGGATATTGATGCGTTGCTCGCGGCGATCAAGAAACGCGCCTATGAGCATAAATTCACCCCGACCATTGGCCGCAGCCACGGCATTCACGGCGAACCGGTGACCTTTGGTCTGAAACTCGCCCAAGCCTATGCCGAATTTGAACGCAACCGCGAACGGCTGGTCGCCGCGCGCAAGGAAATCGCTACCTGCGCGATTTCCGGTGCGGTCGGTACCTTCGCCAATATCGACCCCAAGGTCGAAGAACATGTCGCCGAGAAACTGGGTCTGACCGTGGAACCGATTTCCACCCAGGTGATCCCGCGCGACCGCCATGCGCAATTTTTTGCCACGCTCGGCGTCATCGCCTCCTCGGTCGAACGCATCGCCGTCGAAATCCGCCATCTGCAGCGCACCGAAGTGCTCGAAGCGGAAGAATATTTCTCGCCGGGCCAGAAGGGCTCGAGCGCAATGCCGCACAAGCGCAACCCGATCCTGACCGAAAATCTGACCGGCCTCGCCCGGATGGTCCGCAGCTATGCCCTGCCAGCGATGGAAAATGTCGCATTGTGGCACGAACGCGATATTTCGCACAGTTCGGTCGAACGGATGATCGGACCGGATGCAACGATCACCCTCGACTTCTCGCTGGCGCGCCTGACCGGCGTGATCGAAAAGCTGCTGATCTATCCCGAACGGATGCAGAAAAATCTCGACCGCATGGGCGGCTTGGTCCACTCACAGCGCGTCCTGCTCGCCCTCACCCAGGCCGGCATCAGCCGCGAGGACAGCTATCGCATCGTCCAGCGCAACGCGATGAAAGTCTGGGAATCAGACGGCGAAATCGCCCTGCTCGACCTGCTCAAGGCCGATCCCGATGTCAGCGCGAAACTCTCTGACGCGGAACTGGAAGAACGCTTCAACCTCGATTATCATTTCAAGCATGTCGACACGATTTTCGCCCGGGTCTTTGGCGAATAAGCCGGTTTTCGTTACCATTATATGGCATCTGGCCACCAGCCTGATTTGGGACTAGGATAGCTGTCACACGCAAAAAAGGTGAAGCATGCAATTTATCAAAATCCTGTTCTGGGTTCTCCTGCTGGTCGCGACCTTCATTTTCTGGTGGACCAATGAGGCACGGGCGTCACTGGATCTTGGCGCTGCGGTTGTCGAGGCCCGGGTTTCAACCTTTGTCGTCGGCGCCTTCCTGATCGGCTTCCTGCCCGCATGGCTGCTTTTGCGAGGCTCCAAATGGCGCTTCCTGCGTCGAATCAAGACGCTGGAAGACGCGGCACGCCCGGCAACGGTGCCGACTCCTTCCGCAAGCCGCTCACCGACACCAGCAGCTCAAGCCGCTCCGGCCGTGGCGCCGGTGGATAGCGGCAAAGCGTCCAGCACATGAGCAATCCGATATACGTCGCGCTCGACACGCCCGATCTTGACCGCGCGATCGAGATTGCGCAGTCGGTCAAGGGCCATGTCGGCGGCCTCAAACTCGGACTCGAATTTTTCTGCGCCCATGGCCATCATGGCGTGCACGAAATCCACAAGCTCGGCCTGCCGATCTTTCTCGATCTCAAGTTGCACGACATTCCCAATACCGTCGCCAAGGCGATGCAGGCGATCAATGTGCTGGAACCCGCGATCGTGACGATCCATGCTTCTGGCGGACGCGCGATGATGGAAGATGCCAAGGCCGCGGCGAACGAACATACCAAGGTTGTCGGCGTCACTTTGCTGACCTCGCTCGACGAGCGCGACATGGGCCGGATCGGCTATAGCGGATCGCCACATGACCAGGTCGAGCGCCTGGCCGCACTGGCCCGGGAAGCTGGACTGGACGGCATCGTCTGCTCCGGCAACGAAGTCGAAGCGGCACATAGAATCTGGAAAGACGGCTTTTTCGTCGTCCCCGGCCTGCGCCCCAAGGGCGGCGCAATGGGCGATCAGAAACGTGCGGTAACGCCAGCGCAGGCGCGCAACAATGGCGCGAGCGTGCTGGTCATCGGACGGCCGATTACCGGAGCGGACAATCCCGGCGAGGCGGCGCGGGCGATCGAGGCGACGCTTTAAGTCCGTGTCATGCCAGCGCAGGCTGGCATCCAACCCAATATTGCGGTTCAATCGAAGATTGGTTTAGGCCCCAGCCTTCGCTGGGGTGACGGATGAATGAAGAAAATTATGCAAAACAAAACCCAAATCAAAATCTGCGGCCTGTCCACCGAAGCCTCGATCGACGCGGCTGTCGAAGCTGGCGCGACCCATATCGGCCTCGTCCATTTCGAGAAAAGCCCGCGCCATGTTTCGTTGGAGCGCGCCGCTGAGCTGCGCGACCATGCGGGTGACCGGATCAAGACGGTGCTGCTGCTGGTCAATGCCGACCCCAAACTGACCGGCAAAGCCATTGCCGACGTCAAACCCGACGTCCTACAGTTCCACGGCTCGGAAACCCCGGATTGGGTAAAGCTGGTGCGGGAGAAATCGGGCCTGGAGATCTGGAAAGCGGTCGGAGTGCGCGACAGCGCAGGTCTGGCCAAAACTGGTCGCTATGTCGGCGCGGTCGACCGGCTGCTGTTCGACGCCCCGGCCAGGGCTTTGCCCGGCGGAACCGGCACCTCGTTCGACTGGTCGTTGCTCGCCGGTCACGACCATCAGGTCGACTGGGGCCTCGCCGGTGGCCTTGATCCGGACAATGTCGCCGACGCGCTGACCGCCACCCATGCGCCGCTGGTCGACGTCTCCTCCGGCGTCGAATCCGCCCCCGGCGTCAAACAGGTAGACAGAATCGCCGCCTTTTGCCAAGCGGTGCGGGACTATGACGCGTCAATTCGTTAGCAGACCGTTAGCACTGAGCTTGTCGACCCGAAGGGCGAGCGAAGCTCAACTGCGCTTTGCGACGATAGGCGTCCTTCGACAGGCTCAGGACTAACGGATAATCGGAAACCCATGAACGACCTACCCCCCAACAGCTACCGCAACATGCCGGACGATCGCGGCCATTTTGGCGAATTTGGCGGCCGCTATGTCGCCGAAACGCTGATGCCGCTGATCCTTGATCTGGAAAAACATTATCGCGCCGCGCAGGCTGATCCGGCCTTTGCCGAGCAATTTGATGATCTGCTGCAAAATTATGTCGGTCGCCCTTCCCCGCTCTATTATGCCGAAAGCCTGACCGAGGAAGTCCGCAAGAATGCACCGGCTGGCAAAGGCGCGCAAATCTGGTTCAAGCGCGACGAGCTCAACCATACGGGCGCGCACAAGATCAACAATTGCGTCGGCCAGATATTGCTCGCCATGCGCATGGGCAAGACGCGGATCATCGCCGAAACCGGCGCCGGTCAGCATGGCGTTGCCACCGCGACCGTCTGCGCCCGCTTTGGCCTGCCCTGCACCATCTTCATGGGTGCAACCGATGTCGCCCGGCAGAAACCCAATCTGTTCCGGATGAAATTGCTCGGCGCGGAAGTGGTTCCCGTGACCAGCGGCGCGGCGACGCTGAAAGACGCGATGAACGAGGCTTTGCGCGACTGGGTCGCCAATGTCCACGACACATTTTACATCATCGGCACCGCCGCCGGTCCCCATCCCTATCCCGAAATGGTCCGCGATTTCCAGTCGGTGATCGGCAAGGAAGCCCGCGCGCAAATGCTCGACCGCGTCGGGCGCTTGCCGGATATGCTGGTTGCAGCGATTGGTGGCGGCTCCAACGCGATTGGCCTGTTCCATCCGTTTCTCGACGATCCGGACGTGAAAATGCTCGGCATCGAAGCGGCGGGCCATGGTCTGAACAAGGAACATGCGGCAAGTCTGGCCGGCGGTGGCCCCGGCATCCTCCACGGCAACAAGACCTATTTGCTGCAGGACGAGGACGGCCAGATCACCGAAGCCCATTCGATCAGCGCCGGCCTCGACTATCCCGGCATCGGCCCCGAGCACAGCTGGCTGAAAGAATCGGGCCGCGTCGACTATGACAGCGCGACCGACACTGAAGCGCTCGACGCCTTCCAGCTACTCTGCCGCACCGAAGGAATCATCCCCGCTCTCGAACCCGCCCACGCAATTGCGGCGGTAACGCGCGAGGCGGTTAAGATGGACCGGGACAAGATCATTCTCGCGAACCTGTGCGGGCGTGGCGACAAGGATATTTTTACGGTCGCCGAGGCGCTGGGGACGGAGATATGATCGCTGAAAGTCTCAAGCGATCTTTCATACGAGCCACCGGAGCGACACTGTTAGCTATTTTGGGTGTATTTTTGTTTCAGTATTTTACTGACAATCCAATGCCTATGGAATCCGACGAATTGGCGGTATTCCTTCCCATCATATTCATTTCAACTTTTTTGGCCTCGTTGCCCAATGACCAAGGTAGCTCATGACCCGTCTCTCCCAATCCTTCCCTGCCGACCGCGCAGCCCTCGTCGCCTTCGTCACCGCTGGCGATCCGACCCCTGCCGACACCCCGGCCATCCTCGACGCGCTTGTCGAAGGCGGCGCCGATATAATCGAACTCGGCATGCCGTTTACCGATCCGATGGCCGATGGCCCGTCGATTCAGGAAGCGGATATCCGCAGTCTGGCCGCTGGCACCAAGACCGTCGATATCTTTAATATCGCCAGGGAATTCCGCCAGCGTCACCCCGATACGCCGCTGGTCCTGATGGGCTATGCCAATCCGATGACCATCAGAGGCTCCGAATGGTTCGCCGATGCCTGTGTTGATGCCGGTGTTGATGCCGTGATCTGCGTCGATATCCCGGTCGAGGAGGATGAGAGTCTCGGCGATGCATTGCGCATGAAAGATGTCGCGGTTATCCGACTTGCCACGCCGACCACCGATGCCGAACGCCTGCCGACCATATTGAACAACGCCTCCGGCTTTCTCTATTATGTCTCCGTCGCCGGCATCACCGGCCAGCAACAGGCGGCCCAGGCGAGCATCGAAGAGGCTGTCGCCCGGCTGAAAGCGGGCACCAACCTGCCCGTCGCGGTCGGCTTTGGCGTGCGCACGCCCGAACAGGCCGCCGATATCGCCCGCGTCGCCGATGGCGTCGTGGTCGGCTCTGCAATTGTCGAAATCGTCGCCGAATATGGCAAAGACGCAGCCCCTCATGTCAGGGACTATGTAAAGTCGCTTTCCGATGCTATCAGAGTGGCCAGACACGGGTGAATTTGAAAAACCGTTCGCATCGAGCGAAGTCGAGATGCATGCGTGCAAACAGTCTCTCGACTGCGCTCAAGACAAACGGAATAAACGATAAGGGTAAATCATGTCCTGGCTAAGCAATGTCCGCAAGAAAATCGCCTCGATCGCGAAAAAGGAAACGCCCGACAATCTCTGGCACAAGTGCAAGAAATGCGAAGCGATGGTGTTCCTCAAGGAATATGAGGACAATATGCATATCTGCCCGAAATGCGAGCATCATGGCCGCATTGGTCCGATGGTCCGCTTTGCCCAGATCATGGACGAAAATAGCTGGAAGCTGATCCCCTGGGCCAAGGTCCAGGAAGACCCGCTGAAATTCAAGGACCAGAAGAAATATGCCGACCGGTTGAAGGACGCACGGATCAAAACCGGCGAGCAGGATGCGCTGATCAACGTCAAGGGCACGATCAAGACTATCCCCTGCGTCGTCGGCGTCCAGGATTTTGCCTTCATGGGCGGCTCGATGGGGCTGGCCGTGGGGCAGGCCTTTGTCGATGGGGCCAAGCGCGCCTTGAAGGACCAATGCCCCTATATCATCTTCACTGCCGCCGGCGGCGCGCGGATGCAGGAAGGCATTTTGTCGCTGATGCAAATGCCGAAGACCACGGTCGCGATCTCGATGCTGCGCGAAGAGGGCATACCCTTCATCGTCGTGCTGACCGATCCGACCACCGGCGGCGTCACCGCCAGCTATGCGATGCTCGGCGACGTGCATATTTCCGAGCCCGGCGCGATGATCGGCTTTGCCGGCCAGCGGGTGATCGAAAATACCATTCGGGAAAAATTGCCGGAAGGATTTCAGACAGCGGAATATCTGCTCGAGCACGGGATGATCGACATGGTCGTCCACCGCAAGGAATTGCGCGATACACTGGCCGATATCCTCGGTTATCTCATGGCCTGGAAAGAAGCCGCCTGAGTTCCCCTCCCGCTTGCGGGAGGGGCCAGGGGTGGGAACATCATCCATGACCAGAGCTGTGATTTCAAATATGCAGGCCCACCCCCGGCCCCTCCCGCGAGCGGGAAGGGAGTAGATGGCAGACGGCGCGAAGTCGGATCATCCGGCGGTTCAGACACAGCTTGATCGGCTTGAAATGCTCTCTCCCGGGCGCGATGTTCTGGGGCTGGAGAGGATATCCGAGCTGCTTGCGCGACTCGGCAATCCGCAGGATAAACTCCCCCCGGTTTTTCACGTTGCCGGCACCAATGGCAAGGGTTCGACCTGCGCCTTTCTGCGCGCCGCGATCGAAGCGGAAGGGCTGAAAGCCCATGTCTATACCAGCCCGCATCTGGTCCGGTTCAACGAACGGATCCGGCTGGCCGGCAAGCTGATCGAGGATGAATATCTCGCCGCCCTGCTCGCCCGGGTTCTCGATATCAGCGAGGATATCAATCCCAGTTTCTTCGAGGCGACAACCGCCGCCGCCTTGCTCGCCTTCGCCGAAAACCCCGCCGACGCCTGCATCCTGGAAGTCGGCCTCGGCGGCCGGCTCGATGCGACCAATGTCATCTCCCGCCCCGTCGCCACCGGCATAGCCGCGCTCGGCATCGACCATGACGGCTTTCTGCTCACCCCCGAAAAGGGCGCGCCAGAAGCTCCAATGGTCCGCATCGCCTGGGAAAAAGCCGGTATCGCGAAAAAGAACACACCCTTGCTCACGCAAAAATATGCTGACGACATGCTGCACATAATCGCCGATCATGCGGCCGATATTGGCGCGCAGCATTTTCCGCGCGGCGATGAATGGGACGCCGCGATTTACGAAGGCCAGCTCCACTACAGGGACCACAACGGAAAGCTCAACCTGCCCCTGCCGACGCTGGTCGGCGCGCATCAGGCGGACAATGCCGCGCTCGCCATCGCGATGCTGCGCCATCAGACTGCCGTCAAAATCTCGGATGCCGCGCTCAAGGCCGCCATGGGCTGGGCGCAATGGCCGGGACGGATGCATTTCCTGATCGCCGGACCGGTCACCCATCTGCTGCCCTCCGATGCCGAGGTCTGGGTCGACGGCGGCCATAATGTCAGCGCTGGGCTCGCGCTGGCCAAATATTTCGCTGACTATGAAGCGGGCTCGATCGATCTGGTGATCGGGATGCTGTCGAACAAGGATCCGGCCGCGATTATCACGCCGCTGCATGAGAAGCTGGCCAGTGTGACGGTGATTCCGGTGCCGGGTCATGAATCGCACACGCTCGGCGACTATCCGGATGCAGATGCCCCGACAACGGAAGCCAGCGACATCAGCGCCGCGCTCCGGGCGCTGGACATCGGGTCGGGCAAGACGGTGTTGATCGCCGGCTCGCTGTATCTAGCAGGTGAAGTGCTGAAAGCGAACGAGCAGGTGCCGGACTAGGCGCCATTTTCTGACGGACGAAAATATGTTCCCCGGCGCAGGCCGGGGCCCAGAATGGTCCCACTACTCATTTCTCTACACTGCAATCACGGACACGAACCGGTCCCCCGGCCTTCGCCGAAACACGCCATCCGTCCAATCAGGATGATGTTCCGGTTTCTTTTTCGTCCGCATGCACCGACCCTGCCGTCCCCAGCGAGCGATCAACCAGACCATAGCGGATCATCAACCAGAACATGATCACGCCGGGCAAGGCGGCCACAGTGGTCAGCAGATAGAAATTCACATAGCCCATGCCCTCGATCAGCGAACCCGCGGTTGTCCCGGTCAGGAACCGACCCAATATGCTGGCCGCTGCCGACAACAGCGCGAATTGCGTACCCGTGAATTGCAGATTGCAGAGCGCGGACAGATAGGCGACCACCGCAACACCGCCGACACCGCTGGCGAAATTTTCAAAGCCGATCGCCCCCGCCATGCCCCAGTTGCTGTGACCAGCCGCTGCAAGCGCGGCAAAGGAAAGATTGCTGACCGCCATCAGGATCAGGCTCAGCATCACCGCCTTTTTCATGCCCAGGCGCGAATAAACCATCCCGCCAACAAAAATGCCCACCAGAAAGGCAACGAAGCCCAGACTGACATCGTAAAAGGCAATCTCGTCATTGGTGAAGCCAAGATCCTCGAACAACAGCCGGAAGGTCAGATTGGCCAGCGTGTCACCGATTTTGTGGACCAGAATGAACAGTAAAACGAGCAGCGCGCCGGACCGTTTGAAAAACTCCATGAGCGGGCTGACATAGGCCTTCGCCGCTTCCAGCGGGCCTTTCAGTGCCATCGGTTCCTGCCGGCGGCTCGGTTCGCGCATGATCAGACCGACGATGACGGCGAACAGGGCGAACAGCGAACAGACATAATAAGCGACCGACCAGTTGGTCCGCGCCGCTACCACCAGCGCCACCGCGCCGGCGGTTGCCGCGCCGATGCGCCAGCCATATTGCGACATGCCGGAACCGACGCCCAGCTGCTCGGGCTCGAGCAATTCGATCCGATAGGCATCGATCACGACGTCGAATGTTGCGCCGGCTATACCGACCATGATCGCAGCAACCGCGACAGCAGCAATATCCTTGGCAGGGTCCAGCGAACCGAGATAGATGATCGCCGCCATGGCCAGAGCCGCCGTCACGATCAGCCAGGACAATCTTTGTCCGACCCGGCCGATCAGCGGCAATTTCACGACATCGATGATCGGTGCCCACAGCCATTTGAAATTATAGGCAAGAAAAGTGAGCGCAAAGGCGGTGACGGTCGATTTCTCGATTCCCGCCTGCGCCAGACGCGTCGTCAAAGTCGCCGCGATCATGGTCAGCGGGAGCGCCGACGAGACCCCCAGAAACAGCGCCGCCAAAGGAGCGGCTTCGCTATACGGGCGTACTCCGGCAGGAAGATAACCGCGCCATCCCGATGCTGCTGCTTGTTCACTCACGCCAACTTCTCCCTCGAACCGGGGGGAATCTTTAGCGCCTATTCACCTGAATGCCAGCTTGATCTTGATGCACCTCACATATCCAGCAGCTTTGCCGCGACAATTGGCCCCGCGCCGGGGCGCTGCAGGATGATCGCATATTTGTCGGCGCCGCTTATATTCAGATATCCAGGCGATATGGCAAAGCGCATCGGCCTGCCGCGCCAGCTGCCCAGATTGCGCTCATCCTTGACCACATTGACATAATGCAGGGTCCGCCCGCCATTTTCACCGCGACCGATGCGCACGGTTTCGGCAGAACTGAGCGCGATCAGGGATATGCGGGCGATATAGTCGGACTGGCCGATGATCGTGACCATCATCTGGCCGCTGGAGTCGGTGGCCGCGTTGATCAGGGGCCCTGACCGGTCGGCCCGCCGGACCAATGAGCGAATATCGCCTTCCCGCGAACCGACAGCGCCACCGCCGCCATTGACGACGATTTGCGGCGTGTACACGCCCGCGCCCGGATTGCCTTTGTCGGCATAGGCGCGCTGCAGCCGGCTATTGTCTTCGCGCGCCAGCGTGTCTTTCCAGCCGAGCCGGTCCCAGTAGGTCACCGGCCGCGTGATCACCAGCAGGGAGTCGTCTTTTACCAGCCGTCTGGCCAGAAAATCTGCGGGGGGACAGGACGAACATCCCTGACTGGTGAACAGTTCGATGACGACAGGGTTGGCAGGGAGGGTCACGTCATCGAAACTTTGCGCGGATGTCATTCCCTCACCGGAGCCGGCCTGAGCCGATGATGCGAATTGCATGCCGATCAAGCCGGTCAAAGCCGCTCCGGCAAACAACAGGCACGGGATAATCTTGCGCATTCCGGACTCCAATAGGATGACAATAGCCATTCGGGGCCATGAAACCAAAGGTTACAGATTGCAGCGCCGGTCTTTTTCGGCCATGGATCCCGGCTATGACCGAAGAAAAACCATCCAAGATATATCGCGCAAAACCGACTCCGGTCGCCAAGGCTCCGGCAGCGTCCAAAGCGCCAACCGGCGAGGTCCGCGAAGGCCAGCGTATCGCCAAATTGCTGGCTCGCGCCGGCGTCGCATCGCGCCGCGAAATCGAACGGATGATCGAGGCGGGACGGATTGCCCTGAACGGCGACCTTGTCGAGCATCCCTCGCTGTTGCTCAAGAATCTGACCGGCATTACCGTGGACGGCAATCCGGTCGCCGAACCCTCGCCCGCCAAGCTGTACCGCTTTCACAAGCCCAGTGGCTATCTGACGGCGGAACGCGACTTTTCCGGCAAGAAAACGATTTATGACGTCCTGCCCACGGACATGGAGCGGGTCATGCCGATCGGCCGCCTCGACCTGAATACCGAGGGTCTGCTGTTGATGACCACCGATGGTGAGTTCAAGCGCGAGATGGAATTGCCGAAAAATGGCATCGAACGCACCTATCGGGCGCGGACGTTCGGCGACATCAGCCAGAATCAGCTGGAAGAACTCTATCGCGGGATCACCATCGATGGCATGAGCTACAGTCCGATCACCGCCAATCTCGAGCGCCGTACCGGGCGCAACCAGTGGATCGAAATGACCCTGACCGAAGGCAAGAACCGCGAAGTGCGCAAGGTGCTGGAATTTTTCGGCCTCGAAGTGTCCCGTCTAATCCGGACCCGCTACGGCCCCTTCGTGCTCGGCAATCTGCAAAAAGGCGAAATCGAAGTCGTGCGCCAGCATGATCTGGTGCAGTTCCGCAAATCGTTGAAATGAGCAAGCTGTCGCGTTTACCCGTTAGTGGCCTAACCGTTAGTGGTGAGCCTGTCGAACCACGCCTCTCGGTCGATAGGCGCCCTTCGACAAGCTCAGGGCTGATGGCGTAAGATGCGCATAATCGCAGGCAAATGGCGGGGCCGGAAAATCGTCGCGCCCAAGGGTGAGATCACTCGCCCGACCGCTGACCGGACGCGCGAACGGCTGTTTTCGATGCTGACCAGCCGACTGGGTGATTTTGAGGATCTGCAGATACTCGACCTGTTCTCCGGTTCGGGTGCTCTGGGTCTCGAAGCATTGTCGCGCGGCGCGGCGCATTGCACTTTTGTCGAGCAGGACAAGGATGCGATCCGGGCGCTGGAGAAGAATATCGAAACATTGGCGGCAGAGGCCGATGTCCGGATTGGCTCGGTGCTGCATCTCGGCCAGGCCCGAAAGCCCTATGATCTGATCCTGATGGATCCGCCATATGATTCGGGTGCCGGCGCGGTGGCGCTGGACAAATTAGGCCGACACGGCTGGTTCGCGCCGTCGAGCTGGATCGCCATTGAAACGGGGCGCCATGAAACTATTGAAGTGAAGGGATTTGATCTCGATTGTGTTCGCGATAGCGGCAAGGCGCGGATTCATCTGCTGCGCCCCGCCCCATTGGCAAAGCCGGATAGCTAGCCGCCCATCATCGTCAGGATCGACGCCGTTTCACTGCCATTCTGGTAAAAAGCTGAATAGACAGTCAAACATGCCATCGTCAAAGTTGCGACAATCGCGCTGGTAAATAGTCTGTTGCTCATTTCATGCTCCATTTGCGAACCGTTACCGGCATTTGATCTGTAAATGGTGCGCCGCAACAATAATTACAACCTGCCCTTTCGGTCATATCAAAAAAGATATTGGCCTTGCCGCACGCGCCGATGTTCCCTAACTGTTCACCCGTGACCGAAACTGTCAATATACCAGATGAGAGCGACCCTCCCTATGTTCGCGGCCTGAATGCGCCGCAGCGAGAGGCCGTGCTGACCACCGAAGGCCCGGTGCTGGTGCTGGCCGGCGCAGGCACCGGCAAGACCGCTGCCCTCACCCGGCGGCTGGCGCATATCGTATTCTCGCGCAAGGCGTGGCCGAGCGAAATTCTCGCGGTGACCTTCACCAACAAGGCCGCCCGCGAGATGAAGGAGCGGATCGCCTCGCTTGTCGGCGAGAGCTTTGAGGGCATGCCGTGGCTTGGCACCTTCCACAGCATCGGCGCAAAAATGTTGCGCCAACATGCCGAACTGGTCGGGCTGCAGAGCAATTTCACCATTCTCGACACCGATGACCAGTTACGGCTGCTCAAGCAGCTGATCCAGGCGGCGGAAATTGACGAGAAACGCTGGCCGCCCCGAATGCTCGCCGGCCTGATCGACCAGTGGAAGAACCGGGGACTCAACCCCCAGGACCTCGATGCCAATGAGAATGAACGCTATGCCAATGGCCGTGGCCAGGAATTTTACGCCGCCTATCAGGCCCGGCTCAGGACGCTCAACGCCTGCGACTTTGGCGACCTGCTGCTCCATATCCTCAACCTGCTGAAGACCAACCGCGAGATTTTGAAACGCTATCAGGAGCGGTTCAAATATATCCTGGTCGACGAATATCAGGACACCAACAGCTCGCAATATCTGTGGCTGCGGCTGCTCGCGCAGAGCCACCAGAATATCTGCTGCGTCGGCGACGATGACCAGTCGATCTATTCGTGGCGCGGCGCGGAAGTCGCCAATATCCTGCGCTTCGAGAAGGATTTTCCCGAGGCCAAAGTCGTCAAGCTGGAGCAGAATTACCGTTCCACCCCGCATATTCTCGCCGCTGCATCGGGACTGATCAACCATAATAGCGGCCGCCTCGGCAAGACGCTCTGGACCGAAGAAACCGAAGGCGACAAGGTCCAGATCATCGGCGTCTGGGACGGCCCGGAAGAAGCGCGGCGGATCGGCGATGAAATCGAGGCGCTGCAGCAGCTCAAGCAAGTATCGCTGAACGATGTCGCGATTCTGGTCCGCGCCCAGTTCCAGACCCGCGAGTTCGAGGACCGCTTCATCTCGATCGGCTTGCCGCACAAAATTGTGAATGGACTGCCATTTTACAATCGCGCCGAAATCCGCGATGCTCTGGCCTATCTCCGGGTGATTGCGCAGCCTGCCGACGACCTGGCATTCGAGCGGATCGTCAATACGCCCAAGCGCGGCCTTGGCGACAAGACTATCGAAAAGATCCATCGTCTCGCTCGCGGACAAGCCATTCCGATGGCCGCAGCAGCCCTCAGCATCTGTGATACCGACGAACTGGCACCGCGCGCACGCAATACCCTGCTCGGGCTGATGCGCAATTTCGGCCGCTGGCGGGACATGGCGGCCGACACCGACCATGCCGAACTGACCCGGATCATCCTCGACGAGTGCGGCTATACGACAATGCTGCAGGCAGACCGCTCCACCGAAGCCGCCGGTCGTCTGGAGAATCTGACCGAACTGGCGCGGGCGATGGAAGAATATGAAACGCTCGGCGAATTTCTCGAGCATGTCTCTCTGGTCATGGGCAATGACGCGCGCGATGATGAGGCCAAGGTCAAGATCATGACCATGCACGGCGCCAAGGGTCTGGAATATGACCATATTTTCTGCGTCGGCTGGGAGGAAGGCGTGTTCCCGTCGCAGCGCAGCCTCGACGAAGGTGGCAATGCCAGCCTCGAGGAAGAACGCCGCCTCGCCTATGTCGCGATCACCCGCGCCAAGCAGAAATGCACCATCTTCCACGCCGCCAACCGGCGGATATACGGCCAGTGGAACAGTTCGATCCCCTCGCGCTTCATCGCCGAACTGCCCGACGACCATGTCGAGCATGAAAGTAGCATGAGCGGCGGCGAAAGCCTGTGGCGCGCCAACTGGAGCGAGAATAGCGACCCGTTTGCCCATCTCGCTGCGGCCAATGCTACCAGAGCCGGCCAGCGCGGCCCCGGCTGGCAGCGCGCGGCATCATCGTCTTCCGGCGGCGGTTTCGACAAAAACCCCCGCGTCATCAAGGAAGCCCGCCGCAGCGCCGTGTCGCTGGGCAACAAGGGCCGCGACGACGTCACCGTCGGCATGCGCGTCTTCCACAGCAAATTCGGCTATGGCGAGGTGAAGGTGAAGGAAGGCAACAAGCTGGAGATTGCGTTCGAGAAATCGGGTGACAAAAGGGTTTTGGATAGTTTTGTTGAGGTGGCTTGATCACGGTGCGTTCGTGCTAGGCGTTCCCGCTCTTCCTGAGCCTGTCGAAGGACCTTTATAGACGAGAGGCGTGCTTCGACGGACGCACACAATGAACGACCACACGCCCAACCCCTCCCTTTTAAGGGAGGGGACCAAGGGGTGGGATAGCCGCGAACCGGCTCGATGCCGGTGAGTGGCTTGATGGCACAAGCTCGGCTGCGCCTCGCCACCACCCCAACCCCTCCTCTGAAGAGGAGGGGCAAGGATAGAGATATTTTGTTAAGTGCGTTTTTGCAGCATAGATATCGATGTGTCGATCTTTCGAATCTGTTGCCTCAATGGTGCGCAATCGGGATAGTATTGAAACAACTTGGACTTAATCTTCTTCAATATTGCGATTACGCCTGAGTAAGTTTTTGCCATTTTAGTGTATGGAGATTGCTTGTCGGCTCCGTGATAGTACACGTCAAAAAACTCAGGCCCGGGAAGGCCGCGAGGCCCCACTTCCAATCCCAACCAATCTTCCAAATTGGAACGCAGTGAATCCATCCGACGGTAAACACCATAAGGCCGAGTATCCGATTCAATGATTGATTTTATCATCTGACCAACGTCCACATGCTCCTCGACAGGCATCGTCGCATTTGGTCGTCGTTTTGAACCTCCGTAGCTCGAATAAGGAATAGTGGCTTTTGAAGGCTGAGAATACATCAAGCATTTGGGTTTGGCTCTGCGCCGGTCCTGCTTTGTCGTCGCCTTTGGGCTGTAAAACACATCAAGTCCGCTAGCTGAAACCCCCGACCAGTTGTCCACGGTTAGTGGTCGAGGCATCTTTTCTATTTTTTCTTTTAACTCTTCCATGGCCGAGTTTTTTGAATTGGGGCCAAATAAAAACATATCACAATTATATGGATAATACATTCCAGGCCAATTTAACTTCACTAAATACCAATCGTGCCTAATTGCCCAATTTTTCCGTTCTTCTGTGTGATGTGCCGCCGCCGGTTCGTAGGGTTCATCTACAAAAAAGTTTTCACCCGTTTTCGGATCGTACCACTCTGAAAAATGATCCCTTCCCGGCAATCTACTTTCGTGATTCCGATCAGGATCGACCGCTTGAAAATCATTGAGCGGCTTCAAACCAGTAACATCCATAAAGCATATCACTCTTCCGACCTGACAAATCAGATTCCGAGCTTCATGTTGCGAAGATGCAAAAGTATCAGAAATCAAATGATCCGAGGCGACTGAGCGCATGAAACCCAGCGATCTTACATGCTTCATCTGGCTTCGATTACAAATTTTATTGATTGGCCGGGAAACTTCTAGCTGGAGTGTTTCGTGTCCCCAGCGAAGTGGCTTTTTTTCTGTCCAGTATACTGTGAGGTAAAGAGTCGTGTCCCGTTCGGTGAAACCGCTACCATCTTTTAGGATCTTTCGAGCATGCGCAAAATTTTGACATCCCGCTCTCTTTGAAGCGAAATCGAGTGCCTGTGTATACGAAAGATCGGTTTCTTTCCTAGTTTGCTTGGCTAGTCGTTTGATTGATGTAATTGTTGACGGAACAATATTGTCCTGTTGCATCTTAATTCTCCTGACTCTTTCATTTACGTCATTCGCAAACCGTATGAAAAAGTCCGAACAAGATGTTGGACACAAGACTAAAAAACGCAGTGCTGTCAACAGCTTCGCTATAGCGAATGGCGTGCTCCTGCTTCGAGCAATTCTTATGATACACGGATTTGATGAAATTAAAAAGATGAAAACAACTACTCTTTTTGAAAGTTCTCCCTCACCCCACCACCGACATCTTCACCCCCAGCGCCTTCAAGATCGCCAGCAGCGTGTCCAGCGTCGGATTACCGCCCTCGCCGAGCGCTTTGTAAAGAGCCGAGCGGGAAAGCCCGGTTTGCTTTTGCAGGTCTGACATCCCGCGCGCGCGCGCAACATCATTGAGCGCGACACGGATCAGTTCTGCATCACCCTCCTCGAAAACCACCGCCAGATATTCGGCGATCATCTCCTCGCTATCGAGATATTCGGTTACATCCCAGGGTTTCAGTTTGATTTTTTCAGCCATCACCATACTCACAGATTTTTCGCCATTTCCCTTGCCCGGGCAATATCGGCACCCTGCCTTTGCTTGGTACCCCCGCACAGCAGGATCACAATCTCGCCGCTTTGGCGCCGAACGAAATAGAGCCGATAGCCCGGTCCATGATCAATCCGAACCTCGCTCACTCCTCCGCCGACCGGCTTCACATCGCCAAATTTGCCCAGCGATAACTTCCGGATAGCAACGGAAATGCGGGCTACCGCGTTCCGGTCTTTAAGTTTGCGAACCCAACGCTCGTAAACTTCTGTGCGAACGATCTGAACCATCTCGCCAATATTGCGGAAAACAATCTTATTGTCCACTATAGTAGACAATTTGACCGTGAATGTCAATCCTCCAAAACCCCTGTGCCGGACACGCCCAACCCCTCCCTGCCAAGGGAGGGGATTTGTGGTTCGCTATCCTCCGACCTCTGAAAAAGAGGCGCTGACGGTCGCAACGATCTCGCCTAATGTGAGATATAAAGAAAAGGACAGCAACGGGTCGAAATTTGCCTTTGAGAAGTGTGGTGATAAACGGACTTTGGACGCCTTGCCTCCATCCATAGAACAGGTGCTTCCTATTCTAATCTATACTTGAAGACATAGAGCGTAATCTATGTTACACATTGACAATATTTTCTGGAAATAGGGGATTATTGTCATGACTGTAAAATTCTACGCCTGGGTCCACCCGCTCAGTATTGATAAACGGCTCGATCACACATGGGTGACAACTTATGACAATAGCGGCGGCCCCTATGCTTCACTGGCAGAAGTTGCAGCAGCGGGACAATATTACTGGATGTGCTGGGGCGATTTCCATCCCGAAGGTGTTCCCGCAAACCCCATTGCGACCGGCGACGGCGAATTGAGCATTGCATCCTGCCTGGTGGAACCCAATGCGGACTCCCGCCATATCCAGGCGGCTCGCGGTACCATCTTCACCTATGGAATCGACGGCGTCTGCCACCAGCTGGCCAATCAGGCCCTGTTTGCAACCGGGATTGGCGGCCAACCCCCGCTAACCGTCAAAAACGCCCGTGGATATTGGCTCAGCTCCTACCTATATGGAACTTATGGTCGGCAGAAAAGCGCATGGCTAGATAAGCTGGAGCATTGCACGTCCGCCGCCATTCCCGGTGAATCAACAATCATGGAGGCAGCCGCTATGGCCACGAAAACCGACGAATTTGCAAAAAATGCACAATCCGTTCTGGCAGACGATCCCGCGTTGCTGGCACAACTCATGGCTTTGAGAGAGGGCGCACAGATGCAATTGGCCGAGGCTTTGCCCGAGGCCCAGGCACTGGATGCCGACTTACTCAACGCACAAAACCAGGCAATGTTCGACGAAGCCGCCGCGCTTTTGGGTCCGGAAAAATTCGAACGGATTTTCGGCTTCAAGGCAGGCGAAAAAATAAGCCTGATCGATCCGGCCATGGTCGATGCACGAGATCGTATGGCTTGATCATGTTATCCACATGCGCGTCGTCAGCAGAAAATTCAGCTATGGCGCAGGGATCGAAAAGGAAGGAGATCAATGCGGACAAGCGACGAATAGCCGCTTGAATAAGGCTTGGATTCTCTACCGATAACCACGGCGTTTCTTTTTGCTATTCTTTCTGGCAAAAACCACGACCGTACTCACCCCCACAACCAACAGAACAATCAAACCATAAGCTATCATCGTGCGTGTCGCCATATCAGTTTCTGTCCTGCAATCCGTCGGTTTCATTTTCTTCGGCAAATTCGATCGTGATTTCCGCGTCCAGCTTGTCGCGCGGGCTCAGATGACCGGCCTCGCGCTTTTCTGCCTGAATCGCCTCGAGACCCCATGCTTTTGCAGCAGCAGCAGCGACCTTGCGCCGGCTTTCCAGCGGATCATTGGCGGCGAGGTCAAGCTGGCGCGCTTCCTGTTCCCGGCAAACGGATGCTTTTACACGCATGATTGGCGCCTTTCCTTGTCTATCATTTCCCGCGATTACTTTTCATATTATCAAGGCCGACGACAACACCCGCCTTGCCCGAGGGGTTGGAAGCGTTGGTCTTGACCTTTGCGACTTTCGGTTTGCGAATTTCCTTGTTGGATTTCTTCTGTGATTTGGCCATGAAATTGTCCTTTCGGGTTGAAATGGATGAAGGCAGCAGATGCCGGAACCGCAGTGTTTCGCGGGATAACGATAGATTAAGTCGCGGGACGGCGTTCGGCGCAGGCGCGGCTATTTTCTATCTCAGTCACGCCGATCAAAACCATTTCTGATCGTAGAGAAACACCGCCGGACAATATCGCGATCACGGGAGCGCAGCCGTATAGCCACCATATAGGGATGGAACAGGGCGATTGTAAGGCATGGACGTGTTGCCGGATTTATTCCAATGTTTTCTTCTGCGTCACCCTGGTGATGACATTTGCATCAACTTTCCCTGGCCCTCGGTGCCAATTATCGAAGCGGTTGCACGATTTTCCGGATTGGATATAGCGATATAATGACTTTAAGCTCGCCCGAATCCGACAAGTTGCGTGACCACGCGATCACTCATCTGCGCTCAGGCGACGCCCGCAAGGCGCGGGAGATGCTGGAACAGATTTGCGCGCCTGAAAGCGGCGTGGAGCCACAATGGCTGCTGCTCGCCCATGCCTGCCGGATGCTGGGCGATGATGCTGGCGAAGAACTCGCGCTGCAAAAACTGCTGGCAATCGACAAGCGCAATCTGCCTGCCCTATTCCTGATGGGCGAACTCAAGGCACGAACCGATGATGACCGGGCGGCCAACAGCTTTTACAAAGCGGCGCTGAACATGGTCAGCGTTGGTGCCGCAGTTTCGGATGACTTGCGGCCCAAGCTCAAACAGGCGGAAGAATTTCTCGCCGGAGCGCATGGCCGCTTTGAAGCCTTTTTGCTCCGCCGGCTCGACGAGACCGGCCTGGCAGGCAAGGACACCCCGATTCCCGTGCGCCAGGCCATTGATCTGCTGATGGGCCGCAAGGAAATCTTCTACCAGAAACCCTCGGTCTTCTATTATCCAGGCATGCCGCAACGGGAATTTTACGAACGATCGGAATTTCCGTGGCTGGCCGAAATGGAAGCCGCCATTCCCGATATGCAGGAAGAATTGCGCGGGGTGATTGCCCGGACGAAGGAGTTCAAACCCTATGTGCAGGGGCAACCCAACCGCCCCCGGCCGAATAACCCACTGCTCGATGATCCCAGTTGGGGCGCCCATTATTTCTGGAAAGACGGCGTCGAGGTCACCGAGAATTCAGTCCATTGTCCCAGGACGATGGCGGCGCTGGAAGCGGCACCAATTCCGGTGATTCAGGAACGTTCGCCAATGGCGCTCTATTCCGTGCTCGAACCGGGAACCCATATTGCGCCGCACTATGGCATGCTCAATACGCGGCTGATCTGCCATATTCCGCTGGTGCTGCCACCCGATTGTGCTTTGCGAGTCGGCGGCGAAACCCGGCCGTGGCAGGCCGGAGAAGCGCTGATCTTCGACGACAGTTTCGAACATGAAGCCTGGAACCGCAGCGACCAGCGGCGAGTGATCTTGCTGTTCGAAATCTGGCGCCCGGAAATTTCAGAGGAAGAACGCCGCGCGCTGACAACGATTTTTGAGGCGATCAACGAATATCAGAAACCGGTCGAGATATGGCGGTCACCGCCCATTGGCTGACCGCGCCATATTCTACAAAATAGCGTCGCCGATACCGATCATCTTGCCATTGGTCACGATCACCCGGTCGCCCAGCTTGGCCTGTTCGAACAGCAGCCGGGCAAATTCCAGTGGCACACCGATACAGCCCCGCGTCCCCCATCCCCATTTAACGTCGGTGGCGTGGATTGCGACGCCATCATTGGTCAGCCGCATCATATAAGGCATTGGCGAACCATAGATGTTGGAGACATGATCCTTGTTCTTCTGGGTAATCGGAAACACGCCGGTCGGGGTCGGTTTTTCGGAATCGCCAAAGCTGATCACCGCCGCGCCGATTTCATAGCCGGCGCGGAACACGGAAATGCTCTCGGCCTTGAGATCGACGGTGACGACCAGCTCGCCTTCCGGCACGCCTTCATCATCCCATTTATAATAACCATGCACGAACGGTTCGTCGATCTGGAGGATGCGTTTGACCACGAACGTGTCGCTGAGCGGCAATTTTTCGGCAATATCCATCGGACCGGCTGCGTTTGGTTCGGGTTCGGACATATTCTGAACGACAGGCTTGGAAGCCACATTCCCGGCGACCGCCGTCTTCGTCTGCACGGCTGAGCGACCGGCATCCGCGCGGGTCAGTCCCATCACCAGCAGCGCAATTATCGCCAGTGCCGCGACCAGCAAAACCGTTGCACTCACCCGATAGGCTATTTTCTCGACCATCGCACAGACTCCATAAGTTAACGGAGTGTTTACCATGGATTGATAGCCGGAAATGACCGAATTTTGCGTCGTCCCGCAGCGGTACGATGGTTACGAAGATGTTAAAGGGCAGCGTTAACGGGCAGGATCAGGCACCTGCGCTGGCAGGTGCCTGATCTTCTGATCGCAGGTGCGGGAGACCGCTTCCCGCTTGAGGCGAATATGCGAGCCTAGAAAACCGCCTTCGCTTCGGCTTCCTTCATCATCGCCTTGCGCACCATCGGGATCGGCGGGCCACCATAGCTGAGAAACTCGTCATGAAATTCCTTCCAGCCAGCGGTTTTTTCCTGCGCCTTCTGCTCGGTAAAATTGGCATTGGTCCAGTCTTCGCGCAGCTTGCGGATCATCAGCTTGCCCATCGTATAATTGAGATAGGCCGGATCATAGGTCCCGCGCGCCGCCTGCTGGGTCGCATTGCCAAGGTCCTGATAGCATTGCGTCTGGAACATCTCGAGGCTCTGCTCGACCGCCATCCCCCGCGCGTGCAGACCGATAGCCGACAGATAGCGGCAATTGCGCAGCAGCGCGTTGGAAAGCTGACCGATCTTGGTTTCCGGATCACCATCGTGCAAACCGGCTTCCACCATCATCTCTTCGGTATAATGGGCCCAGCCCTCGGCAAAGGCATAGCCGACGAACAATTTTCCGAAGATCGATTTTGCGCGATTGGCGTGAAGGAAATTCAAGAAATGGCCTGGCCAGACTTCGTGGATCGATGTCCCGAGCAGATCCATCTTGCCCGGGATATAGGCCGCACGGGTGGCTTCGTCCCATGACGGGTCTGGCGGCGAGATATAATAGACGCTCGGCAGGCCTGTTTCATAAGGGCCTGGTATATCGATATAGGCACTATTCTGCCGGTTATAGGGTGGCGATTCCTCGACCTGCGCGACTTCGGTGCCGGGAATGGTCACCAGATCCTTTTCTATGAGAAATGCGCGTAGTGGTGGCAATTGGTCGCGGGCTTCCTGCACCGGACCCTTTTCCGGCTTGTTCGCTGCCATTTTCGCGAAACAGTCAACAATGCTCACGCCGGGTGCAAAGGCCCCGCAAGCCTTGGCCAGAGCCGCCTGATTGCGTTTGAGATCCGCACGGCCAATGGCTTCAAGTTCGTCGAGCGAGACATTGACGCCCTCGGTCTTGCTCACCATCGCGGCAAATTTCTCGGCGCCCAGCGCATAGCCGTCCTTGGTCGCCGGAACCGAACCGATATGACCGGCCAGGTCCTTCATCGCCGCTGCAGCCGCAGCCGCCGCAACATCAAATTGCCGCTGAAGATCGGCGTCCTTTACCTCGGCAAAGGCGGCCTTGGCATCGCCGGTGAAATAATCGGCAAAACCGCCAAAACCGGCCTGACCATATTTGAGATAGGTTTCGGGCAGTGGCAGTTGCAGATTTTCCTTGATCTGCGCGGCTGCCGCCGGAACATTTTGCGCATATTGGATAAAGGCCTTCATCCGCGTTTCGGCATCGGCATAGGGCCGCGCGATATAGACATTGGGATCCAGCGCTCCGACATAATAAGCGGGATTTTTATGCGGTGAGTCGGCGGTTTCCAGCCAGAACAGCTCGCCCTCCATCACATTGACCAGATAGTCCCGTTCGAACTGCTCGGCTTCACTCAGATCCGCCGCATCAATCGCCCGCGCATCCGCAATCGCCTTTTTGCGGACATCGACCGCCTTTTTCAGGCCTTCCGCGCTCCAGTCAGGAAGCTGGCCATCAAATTCATGCTTGCCCTGATAGACGGCAAATGTCGGATTGACCGGAAAATAGCCATCAAGAAAGTTCGCAAGATAGCCACCCCAGGCAGTGCTGGCGTCAACTTCCATCGAAGCGACCGGCTGATCCTCGATCTTCTTGCATCCGGTCACTGTCAAAGCGGCCAGCGATACCGCCAGCATCAAATTGCGCATCTTCATGTCTGTCTCCCCGGGGAATATTTCATATTGCTGTCTCTATCGGTACTGATTGGCATAGTCGCCAGTGGCTTGGCCAGTCTTATTCGACCAACCACCTTGTGCCCAATCTTCGCGTCCGAGCATGAATTGATTGCAGCAAGTTGCTTCAATCGCTAGCAGATATCCCGTGATCAGTTCCGCTCCACATCCCTTTACCATAGCCAATTATCGCTATCTGTGGTTCTCGCGACTGACGTCGATGTTTGCACTTTACGCGATGATGCTGATCCTCGGCTGGCAGGCCTATAATCTGGCCCGCGAAGATATGGGGATCAGTGCATCGGCCGGCATATTGGGCCTGCTCGGGCTGCTGCAATTCGTACCCCTGTTCATCCTGACGCCGCTGGTCGGATGGGTTGCCGACCATATGGATCGCCGCTGGATCGCCCGCATCGTGCTGGCTGCCCAGGCGATGATCGCGCTTGCTCTGGGGCTGATGACGGCATCCGGCGGCATCACGCTCTGGACCATCTATGTCATCGCCGTGCTGCTCGGCATCTGCCGGGCCTTCCTCGGGCCGGCGATCACCTCGCTGGCGCCCAATCTGGTCCCGAAAGCATCGATTCCGCGCGCCATAGCCCTCTCCACCATCGCCTGGCAGGTCGGTGTGATCGCCGGGCCAGGCATGGCTGGACCGCTGTACAAGGTTGACGCAGCCCTGCCCTATTTCGTCTGCGCCGGCCTCTATTCGCTGGCAACGCTGGCGATTTTCCTGATCGGTCCGGTGGCCCGGCCGACTGCCGATAAAACCAAAGGACCGCTGCAGCAGGTCGGCGACGGCATGGCCTATGTCTGGACCAACAAGCTGGTGCTCGGGGCGATTACGCTCGATCTGCTGGTCATGTTCCTCGCCGGCGCGACGGCGATGATCCCGGTCTTTGCCAAGGACATTTTGCACGCCGGCGAAATCGGCCTGTCGCTGCTCGCCGCCTCACCGGCGGTCGGTGCGGTGATAGTGGCGCTGATCTTCTCCTTTGCCCCGCTCAGCAAGAATGTTGGCAACAGCATGCTGGTTGCGATGGCTATATTCGGACTCGGCACAATCGGGTTCGGGCTCAGCACCAATCTCTACCTGTCGATGGCCTGTCTCGGGGTCTGCGGTGCTGCCGACATGTTCGGCGTCTACGTCCGCAGTTCGCTGATCCAGTTGCACACGCCGGATGAAAAGCGCGGGCGGGTCGGCGCCGTCAGCCAGATGACAATCAGCGCGTCGAACGAACTGGGCGATGCCCTTTCCGGCGGCATGGCCGTATTGGTCGGACCCGTTGCTGCCATTGTCGCGGGCGGTGCCGGTGCTATAGTGGTTACCGGACTATGGTCGCGCCTGTTCCCCCAACTGGGCGCTGCCAAGACTTTTGATCCGCCGGAAGAAGCGGAACCGGTAAAAAAAATGAAAAGATAACCAGGAGTGCAGGATAATGATTGCCAATAACATTCTCGAAACCATCGGAAATACGCCGCATATCAAGATGCAGCGCCTGTTCGGCGATGCCAATGTGTGGATCAAGTCCGAACGCTCCAACCCGGGCGGGTCGATCAAGGACCGGATTGGCCTCGCCATGATCGAGGATGCAGAGAAATCCGGCGCGCTCAAGCCCGGCGGCACGATTATCGAACCGACATCGGGCAATACCGGGGTTGGACTGGCGATGGTAGCCGCGGTCAAGGGCTATACGCTGATCTTGGTGATGCCCGAGTCGATGTCGCTCGAACGCCGCCGGCTGATGCTGGCTTATGGTGCGACCTTTGACCTTAGCCCGAAAGAAAAGGGCATGAAGGGCGCGATCGAGCGGGCGCAGGAACTGGTCGATCAGACACCCGGCTCATGGATGCCGCAGCAATTCGAAAATCCTGCCAATGTTGAAGTGCACAAGCGCACGACCGCGATTGAAATCCTCAATGATTTCAAGGACAACCCACTTGACGCGATCATTACCGGTGTCGGCACCGGCGGTCATATCACCGGCGTGGCAGAGGTGCTGAAACAACATTGGAGCCATTTGAAAGTCTATGCGGTCGAACCGACATCCTCGCCGGTGATCAGCGGCGGCCAGCCAGGCCCGCACCCGATCCAGGGCATTGGTGCCGGCTTCATCCCGGGCAATCTGCACACGCAGAGTATCGATGGCGCGATCCGGGTCGAACCAGCCGATGCCAAGGCCATGGCTCTGAGAGCCGCCAAGGAAGAAGGCATGCTGGTTGGCATATCATCCGGCGCGACTCTAGCGGCGATTGCCCAGAAACTGCCGGAACTGGGCGACGGAGCAAAAGTTCTCGGTTTCAACTATGATACCGGCGAACGATATTTGTCCGTACCAGAGTTTTTGCCCGAAGAATGAGCTCGATCGAGGTCCAGCAGTTCACCTATCGGCATGGTGACGTGGAATTGTCCGGCTATATGGCGCAACCCAGCCGCTATCCGCGCGCGGGCATCTTGATTGTACCGACCATTGCCGGTCCGACCAAGCTGATGTTTGATCGCGCCAGATGGCTCGCCTCTCTGGGCTATAGCGCGATGGTCTGTGACCTCTATGGCAAGGGCGCTCTCGAAGACATAAGGGAAGCGCGCAAACTGGCAGATGCCTTGCGCGCGGATGCGCAATATTACCGGGAACGGTTCCGCTGCGCGCTCGAAGAATTGCGCACCCGGTCAAAGCTTGCCAATAGCCGGCTTGCTGCGATCGGCTATTGCATGGGCGGTGAAATCGTTCTCGAAATGGCGCGCGGCGGCGAGGATATCGCTCTCGTGGTCAGTTTCCACGGTCTGCTGGCGACACCGTTGCCGGCCAAGCGCGGAGTGATAAAATCGCGTATCCTGGTCTGCCACGGCCGGGCCGACCCGCTTGTCCCGCCCAAGCAGATGCGCGCCTTTCTGGAAGAAATGGATATTGCTGGGGCCGATTGTCACGTGCATATCTATTCCGGCGTCCTGCACGGATTCACCGACGTCAGCAGCACTTCAAAGTCGCTCGAAGCCGTCCGCTATAACGCCTCGGCAGACCGGCAAAGCAAGGCCGCCATGCTCAGCATGTTTGACGAGGTTTTTGAAACCAACAGAACAGCGGACCAATATTAGGCCGGGTGTTCCATAGGCTGGCGGACAGCTGATCTGGGATCAGAGAAGCGCTAAACGGCTGACTTCTGGCATCTGTCAACCGGTATGCACGATTTGTCGTGCCTGAGGGTCGCGGCTGCGTTTGACAGATTGTTGGCCACAGTCTGTCGAAAAATCGTCACATTCTGTGTTATAGTGAGAAAATCGGGTCCGGGGCACTTCAACGGAAAGGTTGCTAACCATGACCATGCAAAAGCATCGCCCAGCCTCCGCGACAGCGGCTGAAGCACATAACCGGCCGATGATCATCAAGATCGGCAAGCGCCTGCGCGGCACGATGAATCGCATATCGATGGGCCAATCGAAAATTCCGACAGAAGCGGTCATTCAGGCCAGTGCCTTTCACTGGACCGACAGGCTGACCGAACAATGGCAGCTTGTCGCGCAGGAAGCCGCCTCGATCTTGCGTCACCGCGATGCCGTGCCGCCGCTCAAGGATATTTCACCCGATCATGCGCGGATTGCCGGCGATGGAAATTGGCGCTCGTTCTTTCTGATCGGCTATGGCTATGAAGTAGCGGAGAATTGCGCGCGGGCACCGGTAACGGCTGCACTGGTCCGCCAGATACCCGATCTCAACTCGGCCTTTTTCTCGATTCTTGAACCCGGCGCCACTATTCCCCGCCACCGCGGCGTTACGCGCGGTCTGGTCACCTGCCACCTCGGATTGATCATCCCCGATACGCCGGAGAAATGCGTGATGCAGGTCGAAGATCATGAGCTGTTCTGGGAGCCGGGCAAATGGCTGATCTTCGATGATAGCACCTTTCACGAAGTGCATAACCGGACGGATCAGCGCCGGGTCATCCTGCTGATCCAGGTGAAGCGGCCGATGCGCCTGCTTGGCCGGCTTGCCAATGATCTCGCCCTGTGGGGCATTCGCCGGTCACCCTTTGTCCAGGATGCCCGGCGAAACCTCGATATGTGGGAAGAAGCCTATAAGCAGGCGGAGCAGAATGAGTCCGGCTGATCAGAGGGTTCAGGCAACCGCGAACATCTCGGGATCCAGCGCCATGATCGCATCGCTGCCACCTTCGATCTTGCGGCGCAGCGATCCGGTATCCGGCAGGAAACGTTCCGCAAAATATTGCGCGGTCACCAGCTTGGCTTCATAATATTTCGGATTGTCGGTGCCCGCTGCCAATGCGGCCTGGGCCGCCTTGCTCATCCGCAACCACATCAGTCCGAGCGATACGATGCCCATCAGGTGCATATAATGATAGGCACCGGCACCGGCATTGTTCGGATTGGCCAGACCATGTTGCATGAACCACATCGTCGCCTTTTGCAGTTCGCCATTGGCTTTTTCGAGAGCTTCGGCAAATCCTGTCAGCTTCTCGTGACCTTTTGCTTCGGCAATCTCGTCGGCTACGACCTTGAAAAATGCCTGTACCGCACGGCCACCGTTCTGGCCCAATTTGCGCCCGACCAGATCCATCGCCTGGATACCATTGGTGCCTTCGTAGATCATCGCAATCCGCGCATCGCGCACGAACTGTTCCATGCCCCATTCCCGGATATAGCCGTGTCCGCCATAGACTTGCTGCGATTCGGTGCAGATGTCATAGCCCTTGGCCGTACCATAGCCCTTGATCACCGGCGTCAGCAGGCTGACCAGGTCATTGGCCAACTGGCGCTCTTCCTCGGTTTCAGCCTTGTCCGCCAGATCCACCTGCAATGCGCCCCAGAGCACCAGACCGCGCATCGACTCGGTAAAAGCCTTGCCGTCCATCAGCATCCGGCGAACATCGGGGTGGACGAACAATGTGTCCGCTTTTTCTTCCGGATCCTGTGCTCCGGTCAGCGCCCGGCCCTGGCGACGATCGCCCGCATAGATAACCGCATTCTGATAGGCAATTTCGCCCTGAGCCAGACCTTGCAGACCAACCCCCAGGCGCGCAGCGTTCATCATGATGAACATGGCGCGCAGGCCTTTATTCTCTTCGCCGACCATATAGCCGGTGGCGCCATCATAGTTCATCACGCAGGTTGCATTGCCGTGGATGCCCATTTTTTCCTCGATCGAGCCACAGCTGACGCCATTGCGCTCGCCCAAAGTTCCATCTTCATTGACCAGAAATTTTGGCACGATGAACAGCGAGATGCCCTTGGAACTGTCTGGCGCGCCTGGCGTCTTTGCCAGCACCAGGTGGATGATATTTTCAGCCATGTCATGCTCACCGGCAGAAATGAAAATCTTCTGTCCGGTGATCGCATAGCCGCCGGATATCGGTTCCGCCTTGGTCCGGATCAGACCCAGATCGGTGCCGCAATGGGCTTCGGTCAGGTTCATCGTCCCGGTCCATTTGCCGGAAATCATCTGGGTGGCGTAGACCTGCTTTTGCTCTTCGCTGCCTTCGGTAAGGATCGATGCAATGGCGCCTTGGGTCAGGCCGGTGTACATTTCCAGCGCCTGATTGGCCGAAACCATGAATTCCATGACCGCATTGCCGACAACGCGCGGCAAGCCCTGACCACCATATTCTTCAGGCGATGACAATGTCGTCCAGCCGCCCTCGGTCAATTGCTGATAGGCCTCCTTGAAACCCTTGGGTGTGGTGACGCTGCCATCGTCATGACGGGTGCAGCCTTCCTCGTCACCGGATTGATTGAGCGGATGCAGCACTTCGGTCGAAAATTTTCCGGCCTCGGTCAGGATCGCATCGACCATTTCCGGCGTCGCATTTTCAAAACCGGGGACGTTGGCATATTGCTCCAGATTGAGAACTTCGTTGAGGATGAACCGGACTTCGCCGATGGGTGCGGTGTAACTGGGCATGATTTTCTACTTTCTGCTCAAATGGGGTTGCCGGATGTTACCGGCGTCTATCCTCTATTGATGCTGTGCTTCGGTGTCCGCTCTGGCGTCCTGCACAATCTTTATAAAACCGGTCAGTTCCTTGATCGAACTGTCGATGTCGGCGCGCTGTTTCTTCAGCGTATCGACCTTTTCCTGACATTTTTCGACGGTGACCTGCATCTGCGTCTTCCGGCCATCGCCAAGGTCATATAGATCGATCATCTCGCGGATTTCGGTCAGGCTGAACCCGACATTTTTCGCCCGCATGATCCAGGCAAGCCGCGCCCGGTCGCGCTTGGTATATATCCGCGACAGGCCCTTGCGGTGCGGGGCGATAAGCCCCTCGTCCTCATAGAATCGCAGGGCCCGGGCGGTAACGCCAAATTCGTCCGACAAGTCGGATATCGTAAAGGTTTCCCGATTCTGCAGGTCGGGCGTGTCAATTTCGGCGTGGCTTGGTGACTGTGGCATGCCCCCCATATAGCTTACGCTAACGTAAACGTCAATGTTAGCCGCCAGGACAGAGATTTTCGAAATCGCGACCACCGGTTGACCGGGCAACCGCATCACCCTCCCCGATCATGAAGAAACTGACTCCCTCGAACCCGGCGCGCGAGCTGCAATAGCTCGCACAGCCATCTGGAAGACCGCCGGGTAGACTCAATTCGACGCCGTCAAACCGGGCCGTAAAGCTGCATTTCTCTTCGCTGTTGAGCGTGATCCGGACATTTTCACCATTGCGTTCGGCTTCACCCAGCCCTTCGCATTTGATCTCCGGCCCGAACACCGCAATCATCCCGATTTGATAACCGTTTTCGTCATTGCCAACCGCGCAAAACCTATCTGTTCCCAAATCGCTTTTGCGTTCAAAAGCGCCGGAAAGCGTAACATTGCGGACATCGGGAATGACGCCGGCATCAATCGCTGCCTGCTCGAGGGGAGTAACGGCCACAACGGCTTTTTCGGAATTCGGTTGCCCGTCTCCACAGCCCGCCAGAAAAAGCGCAAGAAACAGCGTAACGCCATGCCTCATGCGACCGGCTCCAGCTTGCCGTCGACGATTTTGCGGTAAAAGCAGCTGGCCTGGCCGGTATGACAGGCGGGACCGGCGGGCACCGCCTTGATCCACAGCGCGTCCTGATCGCAATCAATGCGCATCTCGGTGACCGTCAGAATATTGCCCGATGTTTCGCCTTTCTTCCACAGGCACTGGCGACTGCGGGAATAGAAATGCGCCACACCGCTATCCTGGGTCAGTTGCAAGGCCTCGGCATTCATATGCGCCAGCATCAGCAACGCGCCGGACGAATCGTCGGTGACCACCGCTGTGATCAGGCCGTTCGAATCATATTTCGGCTGCAGCAGGTTTCCGGTCTCGGGATCATTTTCAATATTGGTCATGAAAGTGGATTAAGACCCGATCCGGTCCCGCGCAACGGCTAATGGCGCAATTGATCCAGCCCATCGCTGCCCGTTCGCGTAATATTATGATTTTATGACATTGGGGGCAGACAAAGCCGCCTTTCAAACCTATATGGCTGACATCCCCCGCCCGACCAATAACAAGCCAGGTGAGATATGCTGACAACCCACCCGTTTGATGACGACAAGCTGCGGGAAGAGTGTGGCGTTTTTGGAATCGCCGGGATTGACGACGCAGCCGCCATGGTTGCGCTCGGTCTGCACGCTCTCCAGCATCGCGGACAGGAAGCGGCGGGCATTACCTGCCGCAACGGCAAGGAATTTTACAGTCATCGCGCGCTTGGCCCGGTAGCCGGCAATTTTGACAGCGAAGAAGTGATCAACCGACTGCGTGGCGATTCGGCCTGTGGTCATGTCCGCTATTCGACCACCGGCGCCGGCACTTTGCGCAATGTCCAGCCGCTCGAAGCCGACCTCGCGTCCGGCGGCTTTGCTATCGCCCATAATGGTAATATTTCCAATGCCCTGGCCTTGCGGGACGAACTCGTCCGCCATGGTTCGATTTTCCAGTCGACCAGCGATACCGAGGTCATCATCCATCTGGTTGCGACATCCAAATATCGCACTTTGCTCGACAAGTTTATTGATGCCTTGCGACAGGTCGAGGGCGCCTATTCGCTGATCTGCATGACCGCTGAAGGCATGATTGCCTGCCGCGATCCGCTCGGCATCCGGCCACTGGTGATGGGCCGGATCGGCGAAGCCTATGTCTTTGCTTCGGAAACCGTCGCGCTGGACCTGGTTGATGCGGAATATGTCCGCAGTGTGGAACCTGGCGAACTGATCGTTGTCACCAATGGTGAACTGCGCTCCCATCGTCCTTTTCCCAATGCGCAGGCCCGGCCCTGTATTTTCGAACATGTCTATTTCTCGCGGCCCGATTCGATTGTCGACGGCAATTCGGTCTATAGCGTGCGCAAGGGAATCGGCGCCCAGTTGGCGATCGAGAGCCCGGTCACGGCAGATTATGTAATCCCGGTCCCGGACAGCGGCACCCCCGCGGCGCTCGGTTTTTCCGAACAATCGGGAATCCCGTTTGAACTGGGCATCATCCGGTCGCATTATGTCGGTCGCACATTCATCCAGCCTACCGATGGCGTCCGTCATCTCGGCGTCAAGCTCAAGCACAATGCCAACCGCCCGCTGGTCAATGGCAAGAAAATCGTATTGGTCGACGACTCGATCGTGCGCGGCACCACCAGCTTGAAGATCGTCCAGATGATGCGCGAAGCGGGCGCAGCCGAAGTCCATATGCGGATCGCCAGCCCGCCGACCATGCACAGCTGCTTTTATGGCGTGAACACGCCGAAACGGGAAAAATTGCTCGCGGCGCAAAAATCCATCGAGGAAATGCAGGAATTCATCCAGGCCGACAGCCTCGCTTTCGTGTCGATCGACGGCCTCTACCGCGCCGCCGGTGAAGAAACCCGCCATGATATCCAGCCGCAATATTGCGATGCCTGTTTCACCGGCGCCTATCCGACTGTCCTCACCGACCGCGATGGTGAGGAAGAGCCAGACCAGTTGACCATGCTCAACGAACGACTGGATTCATCTGGTCCGGGACGGGACAATGAGCCGTCGGGCGATTTGCCGCGCATCAAGCAAACAGCGAACTGATTATGAAATTTGAAGGTCAACTGGCGCTCGTTACGGGTGCAAGCCGCGGTATCGGCGCAGCCACGGCCCTGGCATTGGCCAGAGAAGGCGCTCATGTCGTGATTACCGCGCGCAGCGCCGATGGTCTGGAAAAGATCGAAGAGCAGATCCACGCGGCCGGCGGCAATGCCACGATCGCGCCGCTCGATCTGACCGATGGCGACAGTATTGGACGTCTGGCGACGGCAATTTCCGGCCGCTGGGATGGACTCGACATATTGGTTCTCAACGCCGCCATGCTCGGGTCACTGGGACCGGTTCCAACGATCGACGGCAAGGAATTCAACAAGATCCTGACCCTCAATCTGATCGCCCAGCAAGCATTGATCGCCGGCTTCGACCCGATGCTGCGCAAGAGCGCCAACGCCAGACTGGTCGCGATCACGAGCAGCGTCGGCCGCAAGCCGCGGGCATTTTGGGGCGCTTATGGTGCATCAAAGGCCGCGCTTGAAACATTATTGCTAAGTTATGGCGAAGAAATGCGCAATTTGGGCAAGATTCGCACAGCGATTGTCGACCCCGGCCGGACCCGCACCGAAATGCGGGCCAGCGCCTATCCGGGCGAAGATCCAGCCAGCGTCAAACTGCCATCGGTGGTCGCAGACCGGCTGGTCGAGATACTCGCCAGCGACTTTGCCACCGGCGAGCGTTTCGAAATCAGCTAGCGGGCTTCGCCTCGCTGTCCAGATAGTCCTGAACAGCCTTGTAAAAGGCATTGCGCGTCACTTTTTTGTCATCCGGCGTTGCTCGCGGCCAATTGCCATTGCCGGCAATCACCAGCTTGCGTTTGGGATCAATGAAGATGCCCTGACCAAAAATACCCTGCGCGGCAAAACTGCCATCATCAAAGGTCCACCACTGATAGCCATAGCCGGCGCCCGGCGCACCGATGTCGGCCTGCTTGGTGCCAGCCTTGGCAAACCAGCCATCGGGAACAACGGACATGTCGCCGATCTTGCCGCCATTCATCGCGAACTGACCAAATAGCGCGAAATCGCGGGTGGTGGCGGAGATACAGCAGCCGCCAATCTCCTTGCCGCCATCATTCAATATCCAGACCGCATCCTGGGCCATGCCGTATGGCTTCCAAACTTTCTCGGAGAGATATTCGGACAGCGATTTGCCGGTTGCCTTGGCAACCAGCACACCAATTAAATTGGTCTCGCCAGTATTATATTGCCAGCGCGTGCCGGGCTCGGCTTCGTTGACCAGCGTCTTCATGTAGAGGATCACCGGATCGACGCCATCTTTCGACTTGGTCGTGTTGAACCGGGCAACATCGCTGTCCTTGTCCTCATAATCCTCGTTCCATCTGACGCCCGAGGTCATCGTCAGCAGCTGCTCGACCGTCACGCCGTCATAGCCACTGCCTTTCAGTTCCGGAATATAGGTGGTCAGCGGATCATCGAGTGACTTGATGAAGCCATCCTTGATCGCCGCCCCGACCAGAGACGAAACCAGGGACTTGGCGACCGAGAAACTGGTCCAGCGGTCATCCTTCCCGAATTCCATGCGATATTCTTCGAGCCTGATCTTGCCGTCCTGCAAGACAACCAGTCCGGCCAGCCGCTGGTCAGCCATATATTCGTCAACGCTGAGCTCACCACTTTCGGTTTTCAATGTCTTCGGAAGAGGCTTGCCTGCTGGCAGTTCCCGAATGCTGTCACCCGCTTCGATCGTCCGGGTGGTGGTCAGCACCTCCATCTGGCGGAACGCATTGTCGCGTTGATCCTGGGTCCAGAACAGCACGTTCTCGTCAGTCGGCAAGCCGGCGGCATTGGCCGCGACCTTCTGGACCTGCTCGCACGCCGTCAGGCTGATGCAGGCAGCACCCAGCATGGCCCATTTCCCCAAAATCCTCATTGTCCCGCTCTCCCTTTTTCATTTTTCTTTTATCAGTGTGACCTGCGCGACATCAATGCCGCCGCCGCGAAAACCGCCTTCGCAATAGCCGAGATAGAAATGCCAAAGCCGGACGAATTTATCATCGAAACCGGCTGGCAACGACCCGCGTTCGACCGCTTCGTCAAACCGCTCGCGCCAGATTTGCAAGGTCCGCGCATAGTCGAGGCCAAAATTCTTCTGATCGGTCCATTGCAGGCCCCGTTCCTCGGCCAGCGCCCTGAAACGGCTCTCCGAGAGCAGCATGCCACCCGGGAAAATATAGGTCTGGATGAAATCGGCGCTGGCGGCATATTGATCGAAAATATCATCGGCAATGATGATATATTGCAGCGCCGCGCGACCACCGGGTTTCAGATTGCGGGCTATGCAGTCGAGGAAATCGGGCCAATATTGCTGGCCCACCGCTTCCACCATTTCGACACTGGCGATGGCATCATATTGGCCTTCGACGTCCCGATAATCCTGAATGAGAAATGTCGCCTCGGGATGATGGTCCCGCGCCCACGCCGTCTGTTCGTCGGAGAGCGATATGCCAGTCACTGCCAGACCATGGTCGCGCGCCAGATTGCCCGAAAGCGCGCCCCATCCGCAGCCGATTTCCAGCACGCTGTCCCCCGGCCTGGTCGATAGCCGTTGGGCAATCGCAGCGATCTTGTTGCGCTGGGCCTCTTCCAGACTATTTTTCTCATCGGTAAAAATAGCGCTGGAATAGCTCATGCTTTGATCAAGCCAGAGCCGGTAAAAGTCATTGCCCAGATCATAATGATATTGAATATTCTGCCGCGCACGCTGTTTGTCATTGTCGCGCTTCTGGTGCCGCCGCCTGACCACCCAGTTGAAGAAGCCCGAGGCGCGGCCGGTATTTTTCAGCCCGTCACGATTGCGGATGAACAGGTCAAAGACCGGCACCAGATCAGGACTGTCCCACTCGCCCAGTTCCCATGCCCGATACCAGCCAACCGATCCGCTGTTGATCAACCGCAGCAACCCGTTCCAGCTGTGCAACCTGATATCCGCCAGCGGCCCTTCGCCGCGACCTCCCAATATCCGGGTGGTTCCATCGGGCAGCTTGCACTCGAACGTGCCATGATCCATTCCGGCATCGATCCGGTCGAGGATATGGTGAAAGCCGGGCGCGAACAGGCGCGCGAAAAAACCACCGCCAGTGGCGAATCGTTTACGCGCGTCGAGCAAATGTTGTCCGCGTTTGGGAGCTTCCGCATTCATGCGCGCAAATATGGACCAGCGCTAAGCGCTTGGCAATATAGAACTATCCCTTAGGCCCCGACCCTGGCTCAACTGCCCGGCGCGGCGGCGGACCCGGCGAGAATCCCGCCATCGATATTGAGTTCCGAACCGGTGATATAGCTCGCTTCGTCAGATGCCAGCAGGACCGCTATCGCCGCCACTTCGCTGGCCTCGCCAAAGCGCTGCAACGGCGTATCCCGGACCAGCGCAGCTTCCGACGCCGCTCGCGCCTCGCCCTCGCCCAGCATCGGCTCCCACATTGGTGTCATGATCGCGGCGGGATGGATCGAATTGCAGCGGATTTGCCAGCCCTGCTGCGCGCAATAGAGCGCGACCGATTTGCTGTGATTGCGAATCGCGGCCTTGGACGAGGCATAGGCGGCCGCGCCCGGAATGCCGACCAGACCGGATCGCGATGAAATATTGATGATCGACCCGCGGCGCTTTTCCTTCATCGCCCTGATCGCATAGCGACAGCCGAGGAACGTGCCGTCGAGATTGACCCGGTGCACCGCGCGCCAGTCTTCCAGCGAGGCATGTTCCGGGTCATGCGGACCGACACCCTTCTCGAAGCCGGTCACACCGGCATTGTTGACGACAACATCAGCGACCGGGTGCAAGGCGGCCAGCCGCTGCCAGTCCGCTTCCTGCTCGACGTCCAGCACGAGAGTGTCGCAGTGCAGTTCTTCGCCAGCCGCCGTCAATGTCTCGGGATCGCAGTCGGTTAGAAGAACCGTCGCGCCTTCATCGACGAAAGCTTTAGCAATGGCCTTGCCGATACCGCGTGCCGCTCCTGTCACGACACAGAATTTCCCGTTCATTCGATTAGCCATCATTTTACCTTCTGATAGGCGGCGAGCGCCCTTTCGCGCCCCTCCCGATGTCCGATGATCTTAGCCGGATATTGCGCGGGCCTGCATCCGGATTCCTCCGGATCATGGATATAGGGATCATCAACATCGGCCAGTTCCGGAACCCATGAGCGGATATAGTCCCCGGCAGAAAATTTCTCCGACTGGCTCAGCGGTGCCATGATCCGGACGAACATATTGCTGTCGACGCCGGTTCCCGACACCCATTGCCAGTTGACGCTGTTGGAAGCGTAATCGGCATCGACCAAAGTGTCCCAGAACCATTTTTCGCCCTCGCGCCAGTCGATCAGCAGATGCTTGATCAAAAAGCTCGCGGCAATCATCCGCACCCGATTGTGCATCCAGCCGGTTGCCCATAATTCCCGCATCCCGGCATCGACAATCGGATAGCCGGTGTTCCCGTGGCACCAGGCCTTGAAGTCGGCTTTCACGTCCGCCTCGTTCATATCGCGCCAAGGCAGGGCGCGCATTTTCTCGCGATAGCTTTCGCCGCCATATTGCGGGAATTGATCGATCACATTTTGCGCATAATCGCGCCAGACCAGCTCCTTGAGGTAAGTCTCGACCTTGCTGCCCTGCCCCGCCAACCGGTTCCAGATGGTCGCCGGGCTAATCTCGCCAAAATGGAGATGCGGCGACAGGCGGGACACCAACTCTTCGGATGGCAGGTTGCGGCCTTCATCATATTGCGTGGCCTTGCCTTCGAAATCCTCGAGATTGGCCTCTGCGCCCGCCGATCCGGGCTGCCAATGGTCGCCGAAACCTGCGGCCCAATCCGGGTTTGTGGGCAGCAGCTCCCAATCGTCCAGAGCGTCGCTGTCCGGCCAGTGCTCCGGCGATTCGAGCCGGTCAGGCGCGGGCTTGGCATCGGCTGGCGGCATATGCTGGCGCAGCGCCTTCCAGAAGGGCGTGTAGATTTTATAGGGACTCCCTGAGCCCGTGGTCACCGTGCCGGGCGGCAGCAGATAATTGCCATCATGCAGGATCAGCCGGGCGTCATCGCCCAGCGCCTTTTCCAGCGCCCGCTCGGCATTGCGCCACCAGGGCTCATAATGATGCAGCGCATGCACAGCATCCGCTCCAGTCGATTTGACAATTTCGGCCAAATGCTCGGCGGCGGGTCCGTGGCGCAGGATCAGCCGCGACCCCAGATTCTGCAAACATGCTTCCAATTCTTCCAGCGACCGGTGCAGCCACCAGCGCGAAGCCCCGCCCATGACGCGGTGTCTGGGGGTTTCATCGTCGAGAATATAGACCGGAATGACCGGGCCGTTTGATGCGGCGGCAGCGGCGACAGCGGCTTGATCGGACAGGCGAAGATCGCGGCGGAACCAGATGATTTTTGGTTTAGTCATGATTTTGGATTGATAAACACCTCTGGCTTGCCAACTGGCAGGAGATCACACTCTATGTCGGTAAGTTTCACTGTAAACCGATCACGCGCTAAAGGATCGTAAAACCGAGCATCTCTGATGAGAATAGAACCATCATCAGCCCTTTCTGCAAACGGCGCACGCGACCAAATCAGAAAAGCTCTCAAATCGCTATTTTGTAGGATGAGTTTATTGGTGTTCGGCCACGCACATCGATTTTGTGTAATCGGCACTGCGTTGAGTGGCGACGCCAATTGATCCGCTGGTATCCGGAACCAATTATTTTTCTTTCCCAGAATTAGCTCACGCCGCCATGACCACAGGGGAATCGGGGATGTTATGATTGTATCCTTGGGTATGCGGGTACTGACATAATTGCCGTTACCATCATCGATCATCGCCTTTTCATTGATCGCATATACAACCGTCGAACCCGCAGAAATTACCAAGTTTACTAGAATATATGCAAAAACAACCACTACAGTTCCGATTGCTGGCCATCGCCAGGACTTGCCATTATTCTCCCGCCGCCGAGAAATCCAGAAGCCGGCGATCAGCGCCGCCCAGATCCAGATGTCGATGATGAAGATACTGTCGCCATAAAACCATTGCGACGAAAACGGCTCGAGCAAGCGGATGCCATAGCTGTTCAGCCAGTCCAGCGCCGGATGGCTCAGGCACCCGATATAGGCCAAAGCCAGCAGCCAGCCCCTGTGAATCGGCAAGCGATCCGCAGGCCGCTTGCCGCGCTTCCCCTGCCAGCGATCAAACCCAATCATGATCCCGGTCAGCACCAGCGGCAATATCAGCATCGCGATCGGGCCATGGGTGATCCCGCGCCGGATCGCCAGATGCTGGACCCCATCCAGCAAGGTCGCCACCGCGTCGATATCGGGAATATTGGCGGCAATGATCAGCGTCGCCATGCCGAGGCCGGTTTTTGTCTTGAGCCCCATCTGGCCGAGAACGGCACCGGCGAGGCTGTGGGTCAGATTATCCAAAATATTATCTCGCACGAAGGCACAAAGGCACAAAGAAGAAGAGGTTCAAATTGCATAATAATCATTGGCTATCCGCTTTACGCCCTCTTTGAAAGTGGCTGCGCCAAAATTCATCAGGAAACCCAATGGCAAATTCATCAATCGCAAATAGGTTAGCAGTTGTTTTGCATGAACAGGCGAGTGACGTTCGGTAGACTTCAATTCTATCAATAGTCGCTTTTCGACGATGAGGTCCGCGCGAAAGGCCTCATCCAAAACCCGGCCCCTGAACGTTATAGGAATGATCTTCTGTCTTTCGACAGAAAGCCCCTTTGCCTTCAGGCTTTCAAAAAGCAATACTTCATAGACGGACTCAAGCAGCCCCGGCCCAATATCCTTGTGCAGGTAAAACCCGCAATCAACAGAGGTTTTCGCGATAGACTCAAGATCTTGCACACCTTCATCTTAGTGGCTTCGTGTCTTCGTGCGAGTCCAAAAAACTTTACAATTCCGGCCCGTCCTCCGTCACCGTCCAGGTCTGACCCTTGTTCAACAGCTCTTGCAGATCGGGTTTCTTGCCCACCGACGACGCAATATTCTGCGCCACCACAGCCGCTTCAAAAGTCGGCCGCGGATCATCATAGAGCACGCCCAATGCCATCGGGAATTCACCAAATTGCATTTCGATCAGCATATGCGCCACCGAACGGTTGGTGACGTCATGAACAATCACGTCGGCCGCCTGCCAGTCGCCATCGACCACATCGACCACTTCCAGCTGCAATGTCTTGCGATTGAGCGAGATGCCCTTTCCGCCCTTGGAGAACAGCATCGGTTCGCCGTTTAGAAGATGCAGCTGCGTGTCGGCCGCGGTTTTCTTGGCGGCAAATTCCTCGAACACGTCCTTGTTATAGACGATGCAATTCTGGAAAATCTCGATGAAAGACGTGCCCTTGTGCGCGTGTGCCGCTTTCAGCACATCGGGCAGACCCTTGTGAATATCGATCCCGCGCGCAACGAACCGCGCACCGGCACCCAGCGCAAACGCACAGGGCGATGCTGGCCGGTCAACTGAACCATAAGGCGTCGACGGGCTTTGTGTGCCCTGACGGCTGGTTGGCGAATATTGGCCCTTGGTCAGTCCGTAAATTTCATTGTTGAACAGCATCAACTGACAATCGAGATTGCGGCGCAGCAAATGCATCGTATGGTTGCCGCCGATCGACAGCGCGTCGCCGTCACCGGTGATGATCCACACGTCGAGCTCCGGATTGGCCAGCTTCACGCCGGTCGCAACCGCTGGTGCGCGGCCATGAATGGTGTGAAAACCATATGTCTCCATATAATATGGAAAGCGTGAGGAGCAGCCGATACCGCTGATGAACACCGTCTTCGACGGATCAGCACCCAGATCGGGCATGGTCCGCTGCACCGCCTTGAGGATCGCATAATCGCCACAGCCAGGGCACCAGCGCACTTCCTGATCGGTTTCCCAGTCTTTCAGCGTGGTCGTGAATTTGGTCATCTCGTTCATGACAGATTCTCCTCAATCGCCGCCGAAACTTCGGCGATGGTAAACGGCTGGCCGGAAACCTTGTTCACCGGCTTCGCGTCGACCAGATATTGGTCGCGCAAGATCGTCTTCAACTGCCCGGTGTTCATTTCCGGGACGATGATCCGGTCAAAACTCTTGAGCAATTCACCGAGATTTTTCGGCAGCGGCCAGATGTTGCGAATATGGACATGAGCGACATCCTTGCCGGCGGCGCTGGCGCGCGATACCGCCTGATGGATCGGACCATAGGTAGACCCCCAGCCAACGACACACAGCTTGGCGCCGGCCTTGCCGAACGCCAGATCCTGATCAGGCAGACTGTCGGCGACGCCGAGAATCTTGTCGCGCCGGATTTCGGTCATCGTCTGGTGATTGGCCGGACCATATTCTATATGGCCGGTATCGACGCCCTTTTCGATGCCGCCAATCCGGTGCATCAGACCCGGGGTACCGGGCTTGATCCAGGGCCGCTTCAGATTTGCGTCCCGGCTATAAGGCAGCAGTTCACCCTCGGGCTTCTCGGTCATGAAGCTGACCGGAAAACGCTCGAGCGTATCAACATCCGGGATTTTCCAGGGCTCGGCTGCATTGGCGATATAGCCGTCGGTCAGCAGCATCACCGGCGTCATATATTGCACCGCGATCCGAACCGCCTCGATGGCACAGTAGAAAGCATCTTCGGGTGAACGGGCCGCGATCACCGGCATCGGTGCATCGCCGTTGCGGCCATAGACCGCCTGATAGAGATCGGATTGTTCGGTCTTGGTCGGCAGGCCGGTGGACGGGCCGCCGCGCTGCGAATTGACGATCACCAGCGGCAATTCGGTCATGATCGCCAGACCCATGGCCTCGCCTTTCAGCGCAATGCCGGGACCGGAAGAGGAGGTGATGCCCAGACTACCGGCATAGCTCGCGCCGATTGCGGCGGTAATTGCGGCAATCTCGTCTTCGGCCTGAAAGGTTGTGACGCCAAATTCTTTGAGTCGCGACAGATGATGCAGAATCGCCGACGCTGGGGTGATCGGATAGCCGCCGAAGAACATCGGCAGACCGGCCAGTTGCGCGCCCGCTACCAGACCCAGAGACAGGGATTCCGCCCCGGTTACCGTCCGATATGTGCCCGGTTCCGCCGGAGCGGCAGCAATTTTGTGATGTTGCAAATGACCGCCACCCAGACCGTCACCCGAGATTTCGGCGGTTTCGCCATAGGCATGACCGGCGTTGAGCGCCGCAATATTTGCTTCGGCGATATCCGGCAATTTGGCGAATTTGCTTTTCAGCCATTGCACAATCGGTTCGCGTTCGCGTTCGAACATCCACAAGGCCAGACCGAGCGTCCACATATTCTTGCAGCGCAGCGCTTCCTTGTTGCCGAGTCCGAAAGGTTTCACCGCATCCAGCGTCAGCTGCGAAATATTGAGCTTGAGCAATTGCCATTTGGCGAGCGAGCCATCTTCCAGCGGATTCGTCTCGTAATGAGCCTTGTCGAGATTGCGTTTCCCGAATTCGCCTTCATCAGCAATCACCAGTCCACCGGCGCGAACCGCCTGGACATTGGTTTTCAGCGCCGCCGGATTCATCGCAATCAGCACATCCGGTTCGTCGCCAGCGGTTTCAATCGCGCGCGAGCCAAAATTGATCTGAAAGGCGGACACGCCGAACAGCGTTCCCTGGGGCGCGCGAATTTCTGCCGGAAAATCCGGGAACGTGGCCAGGTCATTGCCTGCCAGTGCCGTCGACAGCGTGAACTGCCCTCCGGTCAGCTGCATCCCGTCGCCGCTATCGCCAGCGAAACGGACAACGACATTTTCAGCGCCGTCGGGATGGGGACTATTCGGTTCTTCCTGCTTCAGTGCGGTGGCCATAATGGGTTTTCCATGCCTTTACTTATAATTACGCAGCCCGCTCTAGAGCAGCAAAGCGCCCCGCTTCAAACCACAAAAACTAATAGGGATAAAGCATTTGTTTGGGCACCCGGTCCCGATTAGCGCTTGCCTAGTGATCATGGCCTGATCTAATCGACCGGTTAAACGCTAGGAGACAATCGATGACTGACGCTTATGTCCGCCCCGATGTGCAAATGATTTTGACGATGCTGGCCCAATCAGACCAGCCGCTCATGTCGGAAGTCGAACCTGCAGCGGCGCGCGAAATGTACAATGTGATGGCCGCGATGCTCGAAGCAGACGCGGTTGATCTGGCGCGGATCGAGGATCTTTCCTGCCCCGGCCCGGACGGCGACATCGCGCTCCGTCTATACGATAGTCAGGCCGAGCGAAGCGCGGAAACGCCCGTCATCATCTTCTATCATGGCGGCGGCTTTGTGATCGGCGATCTCGAATCGCACCATAGTTTCTGCACCTATATCTCGCGCGAGATGGATATTCCGGTCATTGCGGTTGATTATCGGCTGGCCCCGGAAGCCCCCTTCCCGGCGGCGCCGCACGACAGTCTGGCTGCAACGCGCTGGGTTGCAGACAATCAGGAGCAGCTCAAACTCAAGATCAGCGGCATGATCCCCTGCGGCGACAGCGCCGGTGGAAATCTCGCCTTGGTGGTCGGGCAAGTGCTGGCAACCGAGCCTGCTTCTGTGCCCATCGTCGCGCAATTCCCCATCTACCCGGCGACCCGCATGGATGCAGAGGGTGGATCGATGGATGAATTTGCCGAAGGTTTTCTGCTCACCAAAGAGAGCATGGACTATTTCGACCGCCAATATGCGCCAAAGGATGATGACATCCACGTATCGCCCTATCTTGGCAATCTAGCCGAATCACCGCCAACGGTTTTGGTCACTGCGGGCCTCGATCCCCTGCGCGATCAGGGCCGCGAATATGCAGCAGATTTGATCCGCCATGGCGTGAACACGAATTTCATCGAAATGCCCGGCAACGTGCACGGCTTCATCAATATCCGAAAGGCGGTGCCGTCGGCAGCGCAGGATGTCGACAAGATGATTGCCGCCTGGAAAACATTGCTTGCTTCTCTGGATACGTAGGTAGGAATATCTGCGACAATTTTCTGGAATATTGACTGTTCGCCTCATATTGCTCGAAACGCAAACCGATGCTTAAATTCGGAATCAAGAGTCGCTAGGTCCGGCAGAGATAAATGCGCTACAAGCGATCCTTATCCATTATCCTGTCGCGCTCCGGCGGATTCGATAAGGGGCTGCCGGACGTCTCGCGCATCAGAAAATTTTGAAAAGGCATAGTAAAATCGATTATAGCACACTCCCCTATCGCCCCTGCGCCGGAATCATGCTCGCCAATCGCGAAGGATTGGTATTCGTCGGTCAGAGGCTGGATGCCGCCGAAAGCAAATATCCGGATTCCTGGCAAATGCCGCAAGGCGGAATCGACGAAGGCGAGGAAGCCGAATCGGCCGCCTTGCGCGAGCTTTGGGAGGAGACCGGTGTTGTCGCCGACCATGTCCAGATCATTGGTCGCAGCGCCGACGAATATTTTTATGATCTCCCCGAGGAACTGCTGGGCAAAATCTGGAAAGGCAAATATCGCGGCCAGCGGCAAAGCTGGTTCCTCATGCGCTTTACCGGCGAGGATGACCATATCAACATCCAAACCGACCATCCCGAATTTTCAGACTGGAAATGGACGGAACCGGCGGCACTGTCCGACTTGATCGTGCCATTCAAAAGGGATTTATACCGGTCCCTGCTGAAAGAATTTCTCCCGCTGATCTAGCGGCCACATTTGCGGATCTTCCACATGTTGATAAAATTTTCGCTCGGGGCGTCAGCCACCGCTCTGCTGATCGCAACCCCTGCACAGGCGTCTTTGCCCGATCCGGTTAGAGCGATGATTGAAGCGGCGATCGTCTCAGAGCATGATGCCGACATTCAATCTGTCGTGAAACTGGCAAAGGCCACCAACCCGGACGATATTTCCGAAATCGATGCGATGCTCGCCGGCCATATTGCCGAAAAGCAACAGCGTTCGGAAATCGCCAAAGCTGAAAAAATGCAAGCCGGTTTCCTCAAGAACTGGTCCGGCCAGGGGGAAGCAGGAGCCTTCCGGTCGACCGGAAACAGCAGCAACACCGGCCTGAGCGGCGGCCTCAAACTGACCAAAGAGGCGACAAAGTGGCGTTTCAAGTTCAATGCGCTTGCCGATTACCAGCGCAGCAATGGCGTGACGACGCGCGAACAATTTACCGTCGCTCTCGAACCCGACTACAGGCTCAATGACCGGCTCTATGCTTATGGACTGGCGCAATATGACCGGGATCGCTTTCAGGGATTCTCTGCGCGTTACACGCTTTCCAGCGGCCTGGGATATGCCGTCATCGATAAAGACCATGTCTCGCTCGACATCAAGACCGGACCAGCGTGGCGCAAAACAGCTTTCGTGGGCGGTGGTTCGAAAAGCCACATTGCCGGTCTGGTAGGCCTCGATTTCAATTGGCAGATATCAGACAATTTGAAACTGACCGAGGCGGCAACGACAACATTTGAATCAGGCAATCAAAGCTTTACCTCGATCACGGCGTTGGACACCCGCATAGTCGGTGCGCTTTCGGCCCGTTTTTCTTATAGTCTCGAGCATGAGACCAATCCGCCGGCCGGACGTATCAAGACCGACACGCTCAGCCGTGCGACCCTGGTTTACGATTTCTAGCCTCGGCTGAAATCGCCGATCAGGGGTTTTCGCTCTCCGGTTCTTCGTCACCGATTTTGGGCTTTGGCGTAACCGCTTCGGCCGACAGCACCGGTTTCTTTTCCGCTAGCTTGATCGCCGAGGCCAGCTGGTCATTTTGCGAACAGCGCGACCGGCACAAGGTTTCAATCCGCGACAGGTTCACCCGGGCTTTTTCCAGCGCACCGCGCTGGATCAGCGCCTCACCCTGCCCGGCCAGCGCATCGAGATTATTGGGATCGAGGATCAGGGCTTCCCGATAGAGTCGGATCGCCTTGCCTGGCAGTTTCTGCACCCTGGCAATTTGCGCCAAGGCGATGAAGGCAGAACCATTGCGCGGATCTACCGCCAGCGATGTTTCATAAAGGTCGGCTGCGAGATCGAGTTCGCCGCGTTTTTGCGCTGCTTCACCCAATTGCATATATTCAACCGACCGCTGCTTGATTTCGATGTCGGCAGACTGGCCAAAACTGGCGCTGGAAACGGTAGCAAAAACGAGAGATAAGGCGACAACGGCCGGTGAAAAACGCATAATCAGCTCCAATAAACTCTCGCCACCATAGCCAGACTCAGCTGCATGCTGGCTTAACATGTTTTGCTATCACAATTTTTCGAGGCAGGTAAAATAAAAGCCATCCGTTCCGTCATGATACGGTGAAAGAAGAGTACCTTTACGATATGGGCGACCAATCGGCAAATCAATCGATATTTCTTGCCACTGCGGGTGGTTTTCCAGAAACTTGTCCGTCTGATCGCCACCTTCTTCATCGAGCAGCGAGCAAACGGCGTAAACAAGCCGTCCGCCGGGCTTCACCATCTCGCTGCCGAGATCCATCAGCCTTTGTTGCAATTCTGTCGTGTGCGCGAGCCGTTTAGGCGTCATCCGCCAGCGTAATTCGGGGTTGCGCCGCCAGGTTCCCGTCCCGCTGCATGGTGCATCGATCAGAACCAGATCACAACTGGCTTTCAAATGGTGCAGCGCTTCCATTTCATTGCCGGGTGCCAGCAAAATTGTCTCGATATTCCGGGCACTTGCTCTGCGCTTGCGCGGTTCTATCCGGCTCAGCCGTCCACGATCCGTGTCCGCTGCGATAATCTTGCTCTCCGGCGGCAGCATCGCCGACAAAGCGAGCGTTTTGCCACCGGCACCCGCGCATAGATCCAGAACCAGATTCGGCTTGGCAGCAGCGCCAGCCACCGCGATGGCCTGACTGCCAAGATCCTGGATTTCGATTGCGCCTTCGCGAAACAGCGTCTTGTCCTCCAGCTGGGTCCCGGTCGGAAGTTCATAGCCATGCTGCAGGGCCAAAGCGACGGCGTCCGGCCAAGCCGATTTGACTTCCAGATCCGTCGAACGCTGACCATTGACCCGAACATGCAGCGGCGCACGATCAAACAGCGCCTGCCGTTCGGGCTCGTCGATCAGACTGGCAAATCTGTCCGCCAACCATTCCGGAATTTGCGCACTGCTGGCAACCGGCTCATCCGCTCCAATCGCCGCGGGACCATAGTTGGAACCGTCAAAAAACTCTCGCAACTCGGGCTGTTCGGTAATCAGTCCGACCATGGCTTGCCTGCCGTTTTCCGGCCTGTCTCCCCAGCGCCGGATGGCGGTATAGACAAGCTCGCGAATGGCGCGGCGATCACCCGATCCCGCATAGCGCCGTTCTTTGAAAAATTTCTTCGCGATATTGTCCGCAGACCCGCCATTGTCCCGCGCCGCAGCAATGATCCAGTCGAGCAGCTCTATCGCCGCCTGCAGTCTTGCCGGAGGGGTCACTTGCTCATGCGATCGTCGGCCCGCGGCGCAGGCCAGACAAACATCCGCAGAACTATTTTGGCTTCGATCACATTATGCCTCCAAAGGCGCTATCGGGTCGGATAATTGGGTGCTTCTCTGGTGATCGCCACATCATGGACATGGCTTTCCTGCAATCCGGCATTGGTGATCCGGATAAACTCGGCCCGCTCGCGCAAATCGTCCAGTGTCGCCGAGCCAGTATAGCCCATGGCGGCTTTGACGCCACCAACCAGCTGATGAATGACATCGCGCGCCGGCCCCTTGAACGGCACCTGCCCTTCGATACCTTCTGGCACCAGTTTCATCTGGTCGGTAATGTCCTGCTGGAAATAGCGATCCGCCGATCCGCGCGCCATGGCACCGACCGAGCCCATGCCGCGATAGCTCTTGTAAGCACGCCCCTGATAGAGGAAAGTTTCCCCCGGTGCTTCTTCGGTTCCGGCCAGCAAAGATCCGATCATCACCGCCGATGCACCGGCTGCCAGTGCCTTTGCAACATCGCCCGATGTCCGCAATCCGCCATCGGCGATGACCGGAATGCCGGATTTTTCAGCTTCTTCGGCACAATCCATGATCGCGGTGAGCTGCGGAACACCGACACCGGCGACCACCCGCGTGGTGCAAATCGAACCCGGACCAATACCGACCTTGATACCGTCTGCTCCCGCATCGATCAGCGCACGGGTCGCTGCAGCTGTCGCCACGTTGCCGGCAATGATCTGGGCACCGTTTGATCGTTTCTTGATATCTTCCACGGCGCGCGCCACCATCGCGCTATGGCCGTGGGCGGTATCGATAACGATCAAATCGCACTCCGCATCGATCAGCGCCTGGGTGCGCTCCAGTCCGCTTTCGCCCACAGTCGAGGCAGCAGCGACCCGCAGACGGCCGGTGGCATCCTTGGTAGCATTGGGATAGGTGACCGCTTTCTCGATATCCTTGACCGTGATCAGGCCGACGCAATGATAATCATCATCCACGACCAGCAATTTCTCGATACGCCGCTGGTGCAGGGTGCGCCGCGCCTCTTCCTGACTTACGCCAGCCGGAACCGTGGCAAGATTCTCTTTCGTCATCAGCTCCGAAATCTTCTGCTTCGGATTTTCCGCAAAGCGCACATCGCGATTGGTCAATATGCCAACCAGTTTGCCCGATTTCTCAACAACAGGAATACCGGATATCCGGTTCTGTTCCATCGTCTCCTGCGCTTCTGCCAAGGTCGCATCCGGCGCGATCGTGATCGGATTGACCACCATGCCGGATTCAAATCGCTTCACCTGCCGCACGGCGGCTGTCTGCTGAGCAATGGTCAGGTTCCGGTGCAAAACACCAATCCCGCCCATTTGCGCCATGACAATTGCCATATCCGACTCCGTCACCGTATCCATGGCGGAGGAAAGGATCGGGATATTCAGGCCGATCAGCTTGGTCAGACGGGTTTTGGTATTGGCCTGGCTCGGCACAATCTCGGACGCGGCAGGCCGCAACAGGACATCGTCAAAAGTCAGTCCTAACCGAATTTCTTTATGTTTGCCTGGCCTGCTCATGATCGCCACTTTCCGATATGGTGAATTTGATTCTGTGGCGGCCCATGTAATCAGTTATCGGCCTCGCCGCTAGTGGCTATTCCGGGATATCTCGCAGTCGAGGCAAAATAGCGGCCCAGCGCGACATGAAAATTGGCGTCAGCAGCCGCTCCTGTCAGCTCCAGAGTGTCGTTCACTTCATCGCCGACATCGTGATAGGGCCCATCGATAAAGGCCTTGAGCCGTTCCTCGTCAGCAAAGGCGCTATTGATCATGAAAGCCGGGATATTGCGTTCCAGAAAGACAAAGCCGTCCTGGCGTTTGATATAGGCATCCGCTTTGCCACTGCGGTCAATCTCGCGGCCCTCCTGTGCGGCGACTATCCCGATATCCCTGTCGAGTCCGGTCTCTCCCAGCCCGACAACCGCGATCGCCTGTCCATTGTCAGAAAGAGCGATGGTATCGACATTGAAAACCGCGACAAATTTCTCGAGCGCGACCGGAGGATTGCCTGCGAACGCCCGCGCGCCCAGCAGGCCCTTTTCCTCAGCGGTCGTCGCCAGAAAATATATGTCTCGATCCTGCCCTTCACCGGACAGGCGCTTGGCGGTCTCGATCAGCAAGGATATGCCGCTGGCATTGTCGACAGCGCCATTGCAGATGCGGTCCTTGCCGGGTTCCAGCGGATCTTCGATCCGGCATATGCCAAAATGGTCCCAGTGCCCCATGAACAATAGGGCCCCGCGTTTCGGATCGGTGCCGGGAATCTTTCCGATCACATTATGCGATGAATATGAGCGAACCCGAGTCTCGGCCCTTGCATCTGCGTTCAGCCCGAGGTCGATGATCGATATGGCATCTTTGTCAGCCAGCAACGTTTCTGCATCCAGGCCGGATTGCCGGACCAGCTTCCCGAACTGTTCAAAGCTGATCAATCCTTCGAGGTCCGCGTGATCCTCGGGATCGGCCAATGCGGTTGATCCTCGCTGAAAAAATCGCTGAAACCTCGGCCAGCGGTCCTGATCTTCGACAACGGATATCACCCCGACCGCGCCAGCCCGGATCAACTGTAGCTTGCGATTGCGAAAATCCGGCATATCATCATCTTCAGGCGGCTTGCGCGGCAGCAGCACGAGCTTCCCGGCGACCGAAAGTCCGCCGGAATCCAGATCGGCATAGCCAGCGAATACAACTGGCATATGGGATTGCCGGAAGGACCGGCGGCTGCTCCGCAGGATGATCTCATAGGGTTGCAGCCGGACGGCCTTGCCCCAGCTCTTGTTGGCAAAATATATCCGATAGGTGTTCGGCGTTCGCTCCACCAACGGCACGGGCGCGTACCAGGAGCCTTTTTCGCCTGCGGGGTGAAGGCCTGCCGCCGACCATTGGCTGGCGATATAATGGACGGTCTTGTTTTCGCCGAGCGTGCCGGGTTCCCGCCCTTCGAAGGCATCGCTTGCCAATATCTCGATATGCCTGAGCAGGTCTGCCTCGGCGATCGCTTGCGCGCGCGCCGTACCGGCAAAAATGAGACCCGAAAAAATCAAAAAGGCAATGAAACGCATTACAACTACAATCCCTTTGCTAACCGGAAAAATTTGCTTTTCCCTTGGCATTATCCTGCAAATAATCAATGACAATGAGACCGTTCGCTAAGGAGAATAGAAATGGGCATTTCACTGTTATTATTGGTGCTACTGGTCACCATCATCTATCTTTTTGCGAGTATCAAGATCGTCCGGCAAGGCTATCATTATACAATCGAATATTTTGGCCGCTTTACGACAACGGCGCATCCGGGATTTAATTTCTATCCTGCATTTCTCTACCGCGTCGGCCGCAAGGTCAACATGATGGAACAGGTGCTCGACATTCCGGGGCAGGAAATCATCACCAAGGACAATGCGATGATCTCCACCGATGGCGTGGTGTTCTTCCAGGTGCTCGATGCCGCCAAGGCGGCCTATGAAGTCAATGATCTGTATAATGCGATCCTCAATCTCGTCACCACCAACCTGCGTACGGTCATGGGTTCGATGGACCTCGATGAAACATTGTCGAAGCGCGACGAGATCAACGGCCGCCTGCTGGTCGTCATCGACGACGCGACCACGCCCTGGGGAATCAAGATCACCCGCGTGGAAATCAAGGACATCCGTCCGCCGCAGGATATCATCAACGCGATGGCCCGGCAGATGAAGGCCGAGCGCGAAAAACGCGCCAACATCCTTGATGCGGAAGGTGCACGAGCATCTGAAATTCTACGCTCGGAAGGCGAAAAACAGGGCCAGATATTGCAGGCTGAAGGCCGCAAGGAAGCAGCCTTTCTCGATGCCGAGGCGCGCGAGCGCGAGGCTCAGGCCGAAGCCAAGGCAACCGAACTGGTGTCCCAGGCAATCGCCGGCGGCAACGCACAGGCGATCAACTATTTTATCGCGCAGGACTATGTGAAGGCAGTCGAAAAATTCGCCACCTCGCCCAATGCCAAGACCATATTATTCCCGATCGAGGCGACCCAGCTGATCGGAACATTGGGCGGAATTGGCGCTTTGGCCAAAGAAGCGCTCGGTGAAAACAGTCAGACTTTCTCGCCGCCGCGCAAGGGTCCGTTCGACAATCAGGACAAATGAGATCAGCAGGAAGCAGAGCATGAGCCATGGATGATTTGACCATCAGCAATCCGGAATATGTCTGGCTGGGGCTGGCCGCGCTGCTCGCACTGGCGGAGCTGTTCATTCCCGGCGTATTCCTGATCTGGGTCGCGGCAGCGGCAGCGGTAACCGGCATTCTCTCGCTGTTTATCGATTTGACCGTCGCTGGTCAGCTGACCCTATTTGGCCTGTCGACCATCATGGCGGTCCTGGGCGGACGTCGCTGGTATTTGACCCATGATGTCGAAAGCGAAAATCCGCTGCTCAACAACCGTTCGGCGCAACTGGTCGGCAGAACCGTGACTATTGTGGAAGCAATTTCGGCGACCAGCGGGCGAGTAAAAGTCGCCGACGGCGAATGGCCGGCCAAAGGTCCGGACATGGAAAAAGGGGCGATCGCAAAGATTGCGGCGGTCGAAGGCGGAGTCCTCCGGCTGGAAGCGCTGGAGGACCCCGTTCAACTGGACATCAAGCCTATTTCTTGAAGAAGCTTTTCGCCTTGTTGGTGAGGTCATTGATCGGATTGCCGTCGCCATCGCGATCAAAAAAACCGGTAACCTTGCCGAGCAACCCGTCTTCGCCGGTCAATTTTTCCATCAGACTGCCTTCGCCATCCAGGCCCGCTTTTTCCGCCAATGCCGGCAACAGCCCCTTGAGTTTCTCGGGATCAACACCGGCTTCGGCAGCGGCTTCCTTGATCGCGGTCATCTTGTCCATGCTGCCATCGCGCAATTTTGCGAACAGCGCCTCACCACCTTTTTTGGCTTCATCCACCGTCATCCCGGCTTTTTCCGCAATGTCGTCGATGCTGAAATTTTCAGGCAACATATCCATTATTTTTTCGAGTATGCTCATATCTAATCTCCTTCATTGTAAGAAACCCTAGCGGACCAATTTGCCGGCCATGCCAATAATATCGTCCAGCGGATTGCCGTCACCGTTGAGGTCGAGAAGCGAACCGAGGCCACCCGATGACGCCTTGTTGCCGCCGCCCAACAAGCCACCGATCAGACCGCTCAGACCGCCACTACTATTGCCAGCGCTGTCACCGCTCTGCTTGGCCATATATCCCGTCACCATCATCGCGACAACCGGCAGCATCTTCTTCAGCAAATCACTACTGATGCCGGTCTGCTGTTCCGCACCGGCCGCTACGGTCCGGCTGACTTCCTTGGAACCAAAAATCTGACCAAGCACTTCATTGCCTTTTTCAACCGGAGTCGGCTGCGTAGCCAGGACACTGTCGAGCAGTCCGCCGCCGCCTAACTGACCAAGCAGTCCGCCCAGACCATCCAGTCCGCCTGACTGCGCCTGGGCTGTTTTCTTGAAGCCACCCAATATGGCAGGCAGCAATGCTGCGGCACCGGCTTCGGCGACGCTTTCGTTAATTTCCAGTTCCTTGGCCATCGTGCCAATACCGCCGGACTGCTGCAACATATCCATAATATTCATCGTCGCTCTCCTTCGCTGCCATGACGGCATGCGGTGATTCTTTGCTGCCCGGACCCTAGCATATTTTCTGGACGGAAACCGTCCAATCAGCAGCTTTACGAGTGTTTACCCGGCATTGGTGGTGCATAGCCGTGCATACAGGAGCAGGACAAGACCGCCGCAGCTGGCGGCATCGTTCCGGCTGAACTGAAAGACTGATTTTCTGGACGCATCGTGCAATTGAATTTAGGCGGGGGCTGTGAGCGATCATAGCCCCCTGCCAAATGCCGAAGCCCCGAAAGGCTGCCGGAAATGCCCGCGACTGGTTTCGCTGCGCAAAAGCCTGCGCAAGGATCATCCCGAATGGTGGAATGCACCTGTACCGGCCTTTGGTGACCCTGGAGCATGGCTGGCGATCGTCGGCCTCGCTCCGGGCAAGGAAGGCGCCAATCGAACCGGCAGGCCCTTTACCGGGGACGCGTCAGGCGAAATGCTGTTCGCCACTCTGACCAAATATGGCTTTGTTGACGGTGAGTTTGCCAATGATCCCGCGGATGGAATCAAATTGAACAAGGCGATCATCCTCAACGCGGTCAAATGCCTGCCACCGGAAAACAAACCAACCGGCACAGAGATCAATAATTGCCGACCTTATCTCATCAAAGCGCTGGATGGTCTGCCCGAACTGAAAATCATATTGGCGCTCGGCAAGATCGCTCATGACAGCATCATCCGGCAATCCGGCGCGCGCCTCGCCGATCACAAATTCGTCCATGGCGCAAAACACGACCTGCCCGATGGCCGCACCCTTATCGACAGCTATCATTGCAGCCGATATAATGTGAATACGGGGCGGTTGACGGTGGCGATGTTTGAGGGGGTTTTCGCGAAAACCCGAGAACCCCTATGATTTTCTCTCAACCCGATCCTTTATGATCCTCAATATATTATTTTGAATGTCGCCGAGATAAGTCTGACCCCAAAATGACGAATAACGATGCATCCAGCTTTGCGTCCGATATTCTGTAAATAGAGTCAAACGGCTCCGGTCGGGAGCTATTTGCTCTAGCAGATATCCGCCGCGGTCAATGGTCAGCAAGTTGCTATCCGGTGAAATGTGACGATCAGTATATTGACTGATCGAGTCGTCGCTAAAATGAAAATCCCAAGCGATTTTATGACCCGGCTTCCACTCCGTCACATGTTCTTCAAATTGAATATTCGATCCCCATTCAGCCTGCCGCACTGACCCGACCCCGCTACCGATCAAGACGGCGGATTTAGGACGGGCAATCCCGACAACATCCTGGGTAAAATTCCACTTACCTTCATCCTTTTGAATATGGTCAATCGTTAGCAGCAGCGGCCAAATGTCCTTTGGTACCGCGTCAATTTCGACTTGCTGACTAACTGTGTAGCCAGAGTCAGGTGGTGCAAAAGAAGCTTCGATCTGAAGTCCCATAATTGGTAGCAGTAAGACGCCGATCGAAAAAAAACGCCCCTTCTGAATTCGATGCTGGACAAGAAATACGATATAAGAGCCCACCATCGCAAAAAACAACCACGGCAGGACAAGCATCAATATGCAAATGACTCCCTCGCGCATCACCACAGAGAAAAAAAGAATGAGAATACCAAAAACGGAAAATTGAACGGCAAATTGGTACCTGAACTTATTTTTGAATTCTCCCGGGGTGACCAAAGAGAGAAAGCTACCAATGAGAATCGGCAAAATCATAATAAAGGTAAAGCCAGACCAAAGCGCTCGATCACCATTTATAACGATAAAGGCGTAGGCTAATGCCGCCGCCAGAACCGCAAGGGATACAGCGAACCAACGGTTGGTTGTCATTTGCTCGATTAGTTTCTTAAACATCCTCAACCAGCCGCCCGTAAAGTTCCGGCCGCCGGTCCCGGAAAAATCCCATGCCCGCCCGGTGTTTGCGCGCCTGATCGAGGTCGAATGATGCCACCAGCGCGCCGGTTTCCTGCGAACCATATTCCTGCACCAGATCACCCCATTCATTGGCGATGAAGCTGTGCCCGTAAAAGGCCTGATCGCCATTTTCTCCGGCTTCAATACCAATGCGGTTGCTCGCCACCACAGGCATGCAATTGCTCACGGCATGCCCCTGCATCGCCCGGCGCCACATGCGGCTGGTATCGAGTTCGCTGTCATAAGGCTCGGCGCCTATCGCCGTGGGGTAAAATAATATCTCCGCGCCCATCAGCGCCATCGCCCGCGCGGTTTCCGGATACCATTGGTCCCAGCATATCCCTACGCCGATCCGGGTGCCGAACACATCCCACACCTTGAAACCCGAATTGCCCGGACGGAAATAATATTTTTCCTCATAGCCGGGGCCATCGGGAATATGGCTTTTGCGATAGACGCCCATGATCTCGCCATCGGGATCAATCATCGCGATGCTGTTATAATGATGCGGCCCGTCGCGTTCGAAAAAACTGGCCGGAATCCCGACGCCATATTGTCTGGCCAGCTTCTGCATGGCGAGCACCGGAGCGCTCTCACTCAATGGCTGGGCCAGTGCAAAAAGCGCTTCATCCTCGGTCTTGCAGAAATAGGGGCCGGCAAACAGCTCCGGCGGCAGGATGATCTGGGCGCCCTGCTCCGCCGCTTCGGCGACAAGGCCGCTGACGGCATAGATATTCGTCTGTTCATCGCCGCCCAGGGGCAGCTGCAGGGCCGCTACGCATAATTTGGTCATAGCGACCCTGTTAGCGGCTTAGGGACGCTTCTTAAACAATAATGTCATCCGGTCGGATTCACCGATCGCTTCATATTTGGCTTTGTCGGTATCGCCACCGCCCAGAACCGGAGGCAATGTCCACACACCGCCAGCATAGTCGGACATATCCTTCGGATTGGCATTGATTTCCGATTCGCTAACCAGCTCGAAACCGTTCAGCTCGAACAGGGCCACAACCGATGCCTGCTTCAGATAGCCTTTCGTGCCATTGGACATGGCATAGGAGGCGTCATTCTTGGCTCGATGCTGGACAATCCCAACCATGCCGTCATCGGCCAGCATTTCCCGCAAGGCGCGCAGTTCGGAGTCAGCGCGGTTGCTGTTCAGCATGCCGTGCAGTGACCGGAATATCAGTATCCGGTCGACTTTGCCCTTCATGTCATCAGGCATCTCGTCGCTTTCAAAGGCGAGTATCTTTTTGGCATCGACGCCGGTCCATTTAGCCGCTGTCTCGGGAAAGCTCTCGGGCCAGCCTTTGGAGCGCGCTTCGCGGGCACGGTCTGGAAAATTGGTCGCCGAACTGTCGGCGTTGATCGCAACATATTGTCCGCCGCCAGCGAGATAGGGGCTCAATATACGCGTGTACCAGCCACCGCCGGGTCCATATTCAACGACGGTTTGGTCTGGTTTTACACCGAAGAAGTTCAGCGTCTGTGCCGGATGGCGATAGCCATCGCGCGCCTTGTCGTCGGCGCGTCGTTCGTGCGCCAATATCGCCTGAAGACTGGTGTCCGTCATCTCGGCACCAGCTTTTTCATGATGGTTTGCAGCAGCTGGAACAGCCATTCCCAGCATGGCCAGCGACGCACTCGCTATCAGTAGTTTTTTCATAATCTTGTTCCTCTCAAGAAGTCGGGAGTTAATTTTTCCTGCCTGCATTCCTATGCGAAGCCGGTCGGGACACAATATGTATTATCGGGCATTTTCCATAGACAGCCTGTATTGTGGCAAGAGTTCGGGCCTGGGATAAAGTTCGTCAAACGGCACAGATATCCCTGTATCCTGGACGATCCGTACATGTTTCCGGCCCAGATGCCGCGGTTCATCGACGCCGCAGCTATGGGCGATCACTTCCACCTCGTGGACGATATTCCGGCAATAATTGGCGACTTTCACTTTCTTGTCCTGCGGATCGAGACCGCGTTGCAGGCGCGGATTATGGGTGGTGACCCCGGTCGGACAGGTGTTCTTGTTGCATTTGAGCGACTGGATACAGCCGAGCGAAAACATGAAACCGCGCGCCGTATTGACGAAATCAGCCCCGGCACAAATGGCCCAGGCGACGCTGGATGGCGTGATCCGCTTTCCAGCAGCGATAATTTTAATCCGGTCGCGCAGTCCATATCTGTGAAATATGTCGGAAAGCATCGGCAGGCTCTCCTTCAACTGCAATCCGACATTGTCCATCAGTGGCATCGGCGCGGCACCGGTGCCGCCATCTCCGCCATCCAGTGTGAAAAAATCCGGGGCGCTGGCAATGCCGCGCTTGTGGATTGCTTCGCACAATTCTTCCAGCCAGCCATAGGCACCGACCACCGCCTTGATCCCGGTCGGCTTGCCGGTCACTTCGCGCACATGATGGATGAAGTCGAGCAGTTGGTCGACGCTGTTGATCTCTGGATGGCGGTTGGGCGAAATACTCGGTTGCCCCTCAGCAATGCCGCGAATGTCGGCGATCATCCGGTTCACTTTCTCACCGGGCAATATCCCGCCCTTGCCGGGCTTGGCTCCCTGCGACAGCTTGATTTCAAACATCCTTACCTGTTCGTGCGCAGCCACGGCGCGCAGCTTGTCGTCGCTCAGACTGCCATCAGGATTGCGAACACCATATTTCGCGGTGCCGATCTGAAAGACGATATCACAGCCGCCTTCGAGATGATAAGGCGACAGTCCGCCCTCACCGGTGTTCAGCCAGCATCCCGCCATTTTTGCACCATGCGAAAGGGCCTGGACAGCAGGAACGGACAAGGCGCCAAAACTCATCGCGGAAATATTGAAAAATGATCTTGCTTCGAAAGGATGTTTCGAATGCGCCCCGATGATGCAGGTCGTTGTTTGTGCTGCATCGGTCTCAAGTGTCGGAAACGGGCAATTGACAAAAATGGCCGTGCCGGGTGGATCAAGATTCTTGGTCGACCCGAAAGCGATGGTATTGTCCATACCCTTGCCGGCTCTTTCCACCCATTCCCGTTCGGCCCGGTTGAAGGGCATTTCCTCACGGTCCATGGCGAAAAAATATTGCCGGAAAAATTCACCAAGCGTAGCAAAAATATGGCGAAAGCGCCCGATGACCGGATAATTGCGCCGCACCGCATCCTGTTTCTGGGTGATATCGATGATGAACAGGACGATCAAAGCGGCCAGTCCCAGCCCGAGCAGCAGGATGAAAATATAGGTCAGCGCACTTAATAGGCTCAATATGCCGTCCGTCATCAATCGTCCCCTCAACAGGCTTATAGAGTAGCAGCTTGCGCCTCCCTGACAAAGGTTCGCGCAAATCGCGACTTGGGTTACGGTAGCAGCGGGATCTGCTGTGAAATACAGTGAAAACTGCCGCCGCCGCGCAGCAGCGATTGGCTGGATAGTCCGATCACCTTGCGGTCGGGGAAAAGCGCGGTGATTTGCTCTACCGCCTTGGCATCATTCGCTGCGCCATATTGCGGAACCGCGACGACCCTATTGCCGATGTAGAAATTCATATAGCTGGCGGGCGCGATATCGCCGTCGATCCGATATAGTCCCGCGGATGGCAAACGGACCACCTGCAATCCCGATGATTGGACTCGCCCGGCCGCATCCTCAAAAATTTCCGCATTGGGATCGTCATCGGTCTCGGCTTGCGGAATTGCGACCGTGCCCGGCGCGACAAAGCGGGCAAGATTGTCAACATGGCCGTCGGTATGGTCGGCGACCAGCCCATTCCCGAGCCAGCAGATTTCCTCTACCGTCAGGGCTTCGCGCAACCGCTCGGAAACCTGCTCCTTGCTCAGCCTGTCATTGCGATTGGGGTTGAGGACGCATTGCTCTGTGGTGATCAGCCGAGCCGTGCCATCGCCATCAATCGCCCCGCCCTCCAATATCCAATCCTGCTCGCGATCCGTCAGGCCAAAGCGCTTCGCCAGCCGCACTCCGATGTCCTGATCGCCAGCCATCGCATATTTGCCACCCCAGCCGTTAAAGCCAAAATTCTGACCGGCAAGGCCATCCGGGCCGGTGACAAAAATTGGTGCAGAATCGCGCAGCCAGATATCGCCAAACGGCTCGACGACAATCTCCACGCTGGACTGCATCAGCGCGCGAGCGACATCACCATCAGCGGTTGTTCGGCAGACCAGAATAACGGTCTCTCCCGCTCCCTGATCCGCTACAGCATTGGCAAAAGCAGCCACTTCTTGCTGCGCTTCAGCCCGTCCCACCGGCCATTCCGCCGGATCACCGGGAAAGCCGATCCACACCGCCTGATGCGGTTCCCATTCTGCTGGCCATCTCGTCATGCGGCTCGTCCGGGATCAGTTGCCGGCGCGGCTCTTGTCCCGCGTTGCACGGAATTCGTCACCATCGTTCCAGTTCGGCCAGTCTTCGGTCATCGCCAGCATCCGCGCGACGGTATAATAGACCTTCAGATCGCCCATCACACCGTCCCAGTTCCAGTTCGGATCATATTCGTCCTTCGGACCGTGATAGCGGTTTTCGGTATAGTCTTTCGAAATGGCTTCACCGGCTTCCCGGCCACCGTCGACGAGATCCTCGCCACCTTCGAAATAGATCATCGGGACGCCAAGCTTGGCGAAGCTGAAATGATCGGAACGGTAATAATAGCCCTTTTCCGGTGTCGGCTCGGCCTCGGCAACGCGGCCATCGCCGGTCAGCGCCGCTTCGAGATAGCGATCCAGTCCCGATTTGCCTTTGCCGACGACAATCACATTCTTGGCAGGTCCGGCCATGCCGAACGCATCCATATTCACGCCGCCGACCGTCTTGCTAAGCGGGTAGATCGGGTTTTGCGCATAATAAGCCGAACCAAGCAGCCCTGATTCCTCGGCGGTCACGGCAAGGAAGATAATGCTGCGATCCGGCGCGCCGGCTTTGACATGGGCTTCCGCCAGAGCGACTAGCGCGGCTGTACCGGTAGCATTGTCGACCGCACCATTGCAGATATCATCACCATCCGGCGCCGGTTTGCAGCGCCCGAGATGGTCCCAATGGGCGGTATAGATGACATATTCGTCCGGACGGGTCTTGCCTTTCAAAATGCCAACGACATTCTTGCTGTCGGTCTTGTTGATATCATTCTCGAGCGACACCGAGGCTTTCAGCTTCAGGTCCACCGCCTTGAAGCCCTTTTTCTTCGCCGCCGCCATTTGCTTGGTCATATCCTGACCGGCCGCGGCAAAGATTTTGGCTGCCGCATCTTTTTGAATCCAGCCGTTCAATTTGGTCTGGTCAGCGCCGCCATTGGCCGACTGGGCGTAAAATTGCTCGCCGGTCCAGCTGGATTCGACAACATTCCAGCCATAGGCAGCCGGGTCGGTATCATGGATGATCAGCGCCGCCGCAGCACCCTGCCGCGCCGCCTCTTCATATTTATAGGTCCAGCGGCCGTAATAGGTCATCGCCCGGCCACCGAATTCGCCTTCCAGGCTTTCGGTGCCGAAATCAGGATCATTGACCAATATGACCACGGTCTTGCCCTTGACGTCGACGCCAGCATAGTCGTTCCAGCCCCGCTCGGGAGCGTTGATGCCATAGCCGACAAACACCATCTCGCTGTTCGCAACCTCGATTTTTGGCTGTTCCTGATAGCTCGTCGCGACATAGTCGCTGCCATAGGTGAAAGACAGATCGCTCTTGCCGCCGCTGATTTTCAGAGGCGACGTGTTTTTTGCCGTGATGCCGACCAGAGGCACATCCTGAAACCAGCTCCCCTTGTTGCCCGACTCCAGCCCGGCCGCGGCAAATTTTTCGGATATCAGCTTGATCGCCTTTTCCTCACCCGCCGTACCCGGGGCACGGCCTTCATAGGCGTCAGAAGAAAGCTCTTCAGTGATCGATTTCATCGTCTCGACCGACAATATCGGCGCCGCAACTTCGGGCAGCCCAACCGCTGTATCACCCTCATCAATCTTCGTGCAGCCAGCCAATATCAGCGAGGGTGCCAGCAGCACCCAAAGCGACCGTTTCAACATAAAGCTATCCTTCTGAAATTCTCTGTTTCGAAAAACCTGGGTGCTCAATGGCAGACACGTTTCAGCAAGGCAAGAAGCGTCACGATTCGAATACCGGCTTGCCAAACACCGTCGAGTTCGCGATGAATTACAATTGGATATTTCATATGGGAGTTTTTGTGTTGCGCAATAGTATAGTATTAGTCTCGCTTGCCGTTACCACGGCCCTTACCATCCCCGCGGTTTGGGCCAATGAGAAAGCCAAAATCTTTGGAGCATTGCCGGCAGTGCGCGACATCAGCTTGTCACCCGATGGTAACAAGATCGCGTTTATTTCACCCGGCCCCGGAACACAAACTGATCTTTATTCGATTGATTTGACAAAGGGTAACGGCCCCGTTCGTGTTACAACTTCTTCTGGAGACCCGGAAAATCTCTCCTGGTGTGGCTGGGTTTCAAGCATCCGCTTAGCCTGCAACGCTGGCGGAACGACTGAATATGCGGGTCAATTATATAGCTTCTCCAATGTTTTTGCAGTCAACATGGATGGCAGCAAGCCTCAGTTGCTAACCAAAAAACAAGGGCAAAACGCTCTCGGTTACAGCCTCGGCGGCGGTGATATTATCGACTGGCTTCCAGGTGAAAATGACTCGATCATGATGTCGCGCTATCATCTCGCAGAAGAAAAAATCGGGACGCGGATTGGCAAAACCAGGAATGGATTGGCCGCAGAAACTATCAACACATTGAACGGCCGGGCAAAATATGTCGAACGCCCCACCGAAGAGGCGGTTGAATATATTACGGATGGTGTCGGAAACGTTCGAATCAAGGGGATGCGGACCAAGTTGGGAGCAACGGAACTCGATAGCGGCAAAATAAAATATTACTATGAGCTGGATGGAAAATGGTCGCAGCTTAGCGAGCTGGACTACAGCAACCGAATAGGATTTAATCCTTACGCAGTTGATCCTGAAACCAATCGCGCTTTCGGATTTCAGCCGGTGGATGGTCGCAAGGCTCTCGTTGCGATAGCATTGGATGGTAGCGGCGAAACCGAGGTAATCGTGAAACACGACAAGGTCGATGTGGATGATTTGATCCGAATTGGTCGCAAAAATCGTGTGGTTGGAGTCAGCTATGCATTGGAAAAGCGTATCGGAATATATTTTGATACGGAGTTGGCGAATTTGGCAAATGCCTTAGGCAAGGCGCTGGGCGAAGATTATTCCATTCAGTTTTCGGACGCCAATTCGGATGAAACAAAACTGTTGATCTGGGGAGGATCGGATATCGATCCAGGGCAGTATTTCCTTTTCGATAAAACATCAAAGCAGCTGAGACCGCTGTTGGGAGTCCGGCCTGCTTTGGAAAGTGCTCAATTGGGACAAGTGAAGCCGATTTCCTATCCAGCGGCAGACGGGACAATGATCCCGGGTTATTTGACGCTACCACCCGGGTCGTCCGGCAAGAATCTGCCAGCAATAGTCATGCCGCACGGGGGACCGGGAAGTCGGGACGAATGGGGATTTGACTGGCTGGCGCAGTTTTTTGTCAGTCAGGGCTTTGCTGTATTGCAACCAAATTTTCGTGGTTCAACTGGTTACGGCGATGAATGGTATGAGCAAAACGGTTTTCAATCGTGGCAGACATCCATCGGCGATGTCACGGATGCAGGCAGATGGCTCGTTGCACAGGGGATCGCAAAACCTTCCGCGCTCTCTATCGTAGGCTGGTCCTACGGAGGCTATGCCGCCCTGCAGTCAGCCGTTCTGGCGCCGGACCTGTTCAAAGCAGTCGTTGCCATTGCACCAGTCACTGATCTCTCTACATTGAAAAACAATGCCAAGGGTTATTATGACGCTGCTGTGGTCCGCGACTTTGTCGGCAGTGGACCGCATATAAGCCAAGGGTCTCCCGCACAAAATGCGTCACAGATTACGGCGCCGGTAATGTTGTTTCACGGTGATTTTGATCGTAATGTTGAAATTCAACATTCTAAGCTCATGGAAAACAAGCTGAAAGACGCTGGCAAGCAGGTCACTTTTATCGAGTATAAAGGCTTGGAGCACAGCTTGCTGAATTCCGTCGCGCGGATCGACATGCTGACCAAATCAGCTGCGTTTCTACCAAAATAAACAGGCAACAACCGAAACAAAAAAGGGCGGCCAGTGATGGCCGCCCTTTTTTTGTAAATATCGTTGAAAACAATTAGCGCGAATAGAATTCGACAACCAGATTGGGTTCCATGGTCACCGGATAAGGCACTTCGTCCAGTGTCGGGATGCGAACATAGGTTACTTTGTCCGTGCCATCGGGTGTTACATATTCAGGAATATCACGCTCTGGCAGGCTCTGCGCTTCAATAACCAGCAGCATTTCTTGTGCCTTGGCGCTCAGGGAGATCACGTCGCCTGGAACAACCTTGCGCGATGCAACGTTACATTTGACGCCGTTTACCCGGATGTGACCGTGGCTAACGAGCTGACGCGCTGCGAAAATGGTTGGGGTGAACTTGGCGCGATAGACAACCATGTCGAGACGCTGTTCGAGCAGGCCGATCAGATTCTGGCTGGTATCGCCTTTCATCGCGGCAGCTTCTTTATAAGCGCGCTTGAATTGCTTTTCGGTCACGTCGCCATAATAGCCTTTCAGCTTCTGCTTGGCGCGCAGCTGAATACCGAAGTCGGACAATTTGCCCTTGCGGCGCTGACCGTGCTGGCCTGGACCATAGTCGCGACGATTGACGGGTGATTTGGGACGGCCCCAAATATTCTCGCCCATACGGCGATCGAGTTTATATTTGGAACTGGTACGTTTGGTCATATCAATGACTCCTGATTTGCTGTTTCTAAGTCTTCCCGGAGCGCACCATCAAAACCTGGCAGAAACCTGAGTCTTGATGCGGCCGCCGCTTCACCGGGGTGCGGGACCAATTGCAAGAGCGGGCCTATGGCGAGCAAAGCCGCCATTGTCAACCGTCTTGGCCCGCGAAAATCATGCAAAAACGGGCAACAGGTCTCGACTCTCTAACGGCTGGCGATTAATGCCCGATTATGACCGAACCCACCCCATTGCCACCCATGGAAACCATGACCGATGTCCGCCAACAGGTGGACCGCATCGACGCCGAAATCATCGCCTTGATGGCGCAACGCTTTGCCTGCATGGATGCCGCCGCCCGGATCAAGCAGGATCGAAACATTGTTCGCGATGAAGCGCGCAAAGCCGCTGTATTGCAGAATGTCAAACAGCTGGCGCAGGAAGCGCGCGTTCCGGTGCCGACCATGGCAGCAATCTGGGAAATTCTGGTTGAAACATCGATCAGCTACGAATTGCAAAAATGGGACCAGCTGCGCAAATAGCATCTTCAATGACTATTTTTCAGCTTTATCCTTGCGAGGCGGCCTGTCCAACGAGGATATAACACCGCGCCATGTCTTGACCTCCTCATTCGTCCATGCCGGCTTGGTCAGCATATTGCGAAGCGTAACTTTCGTCGCCACAGCCCGTTCAGGCGGATAGAAATAGCCATTTTTGTCGAGCACTTGTTCCAGATGCTCGTAAAACATATCCAGCTCTTTCTGCGGAGCGGGTTCAGCGATTTTCTTTTCCAGCGTCGGCTGCACATTGGAGTCGCTATCGATTTTGGATATTTCATAAGCCACAAGGATGACGGCCTGTGCCAGATTCAATGATCCAAATTCAGGGTTTATCGGTACGGTGATGATCTTGCGCGCCAGTTCGACATCGACGACTTCCAGACCAGACCGCTCCGGCCCGAACAATATCGCGCATTTGCCGCTCGCTTGCGCCATGTCTTCAGCCGCTTCCCAAGGCGTCAGCACCGTCTTGGTCATCCCCCGTTTGCGTACGGTTGTGGCATAGACATGGGCGCAGTCAGCCACCGCCTCAGCCGTGGTTTCAAAGATCTGGGCATGTTCCAGGACTTGATCTGCTCCCGATGCCGATGGACCAGCATCCGGATTTGGCCAGCCGTCCCGCGGATTGACAATGCGCATTTCGGTCAACCCGAAATTCAGCATCGCCCGCGCTGCTTTCCCGATATTTTGGCCGAGTTGCGGGTTTACCAATATGATCGCGGGCTGGTTGCTCACGCCCCGCCGACATCTTTCAGACTGCCGGCAAATTCCTTGAAATCCTTGGCCTCGGTAAAATCCTTATAGACCGAAGCGAAGCGGATATAGGCGACGCTGTCGAGCGCTTTCAGGCCGTCCATGACCATCTCGCCAATTGTCTTGGAAGGGATTTCGGTTTCGCCGCTGGTTTCCAGCTGGCGCTGAATGCCGGAGACCAGCTGATCCATCTGTTCCTGCGCCAGACCGCGTTTGCGACACGCGAGGGAAACCGACAGGTCGATCTTCGACCGGTCAAAGGGTTCCTTGCGGTCTTCGCTCTTGACCACGGTGATCTCGCGCAATTGCACCCGTTCAAAGGTCGTGAACCGTGCACCACAGCTCTCGCACTGACGCCGGCGGCGGATCGTCGTGTTGTCCTCGGTGGGACGGCTGTCTTTGACCTGACTGTCGTCATGGGCACAAAAGGGGCAACGCATGGTTTGGCTTTCCGGTTAATCCTGGTAAATCGGGAAACGATCACAAAGCGACTGTACCCGCTGTCGCACGTCCGCTTCGACGGCAGGGTCACCCTCCTCGCCTTTTTCGCGCAGTCCGTCCAGCACATCAGCGACCATATCTCCGATCATCCGGAATTCTGCCGGACCGAAGCCGCGCGTGGTCCCAGCAGGTGATCCCACCCGGATACCACTGGTCTTCATCGGTGGCTGCGGATCATTGGGGATGCTGTTCTTGTTGCAGGTGATGCCAGCCCGCTCCAGTGCTTCATCGGCATCGCGTCCGGTGATGCCGAGCGGCGACAGATCGATAAGCGCGAGATGGGTGTCGGTGCCGCCAGCCACGACATCGGCGCCGCGTTCCTTGAGCGTCGCCGCGAGAATTTTGGCATTTTCGATCACCGCAGCAGAATAGCTTTTGAACTCGGGACGCAGCGCTTCACCGAAGGCCACCGCTTTGGCGGCGATCACATGCATCAACGGACCACCTTGCAGCCCAGGAAAAACCGCAGAATTGATCTTCTTGGCAATGGCTTCGTCGTTGGTCAATATCATGCCGCCGCGCGGCCCGCGCAAAGTCTTGTGCGTCGTAGTCGTAACGACATGGGCATGGTCCAGCGGACTGGGGTGCAGTCCAGCGGCCACAAGCCCTGCAAAATGAGCCATATCAACCATGAACAATGCGCCGACAGTATCGGCAATGGCCCGGAATTTGGCAAAATCAATCTGGCGCGGATAGGCGGAGCCACCGGCGATGATCAACTTGGGTTGATGCTCCTTCGCCAAAGCTTCGACTTCTTCATAGTTGATCAGATGATCATCGAGATTGACGCCATATTGGATCGCATTGAACCATTTGCCTGACTGAGCCGGCTTGGCGCCATGGGTCAGATGGCCGCCTGCATCGAGCGACATGCCGAGGATTGTATCCCCCGGCTTGACCAGCGCCAGCATTACCGCGCCATTGGCCTGCGCTCCCGAATGCGGTTGCACATTGGCAAAGCCGCAATCGAACAACTGCTTGGCGCGTTCGATCGCCAGTGTCTCGACGTCATCCGACGGCGCGCAGCCCTGATAATAGCGGCGTCCGGGATAGCCTTCGGCATATTTATTGGTGAAGACAGAGCCCTGCGCCTGCAGCACAGCCTTGGAAACAATATTTTCTGACGCGATCAGTTCAATCTGGTTCTGCTGGCGCGCCAATTCGGCATTGATGGCTCCGGCAACCGCAGGATCGCTCTCGTCGACAGAAAAGTCGAAAAAACCGGTCTGCCTGATATCCTGCATATCTGCGACGTTGCTCATGCGCTTGCTCCTTCAGCTATTGGTGCGGACAATTTATCGACCCGGCGCTGGTGCCGGTCGCCGCCAAATGGGGTTTTCAGAAAGACTTCAAGACAGTCTTTCGCGATCTCGATGCCGACAAGCCTTGCCCCCATGGCAATGACATTCGCATCATTATGTTCCCGCGACAGTTTCGCCGACAGGCCTTCGGAAACCAGCGCACAGCGGCAGGCTGGATTGCGATTGACCGCAATCGATATGCCGATGCCCGAACCACAAAGAGCGACGCCGCGTTCGGCCCGGCCGGAGGCGACCGCTTCGGCCAGCTTATAGCCATAATCGGGATAGTCGACACTGTCGGAGGTCATCGGACCCAGATCGCTGACTTCGTGGCCGGCCTCTTGCAACCAATCCACCAGCGCGGCCTTCATCTCAAGGGCGGCGTGATCGGAGGCAATGGCAACGCGCATGGACTATTCCTGTGGTTAGAATCGAATGGCCGCTATTTAGTAGAGAGTGCCGCGATAGGCCACCAAATATTTGACGCGCCACGTCATGCAAAGCCCGACGAAGCAGCCTGTCCCTGCGAAGGCAGGGATCAACCCCGGCGAAGGCCGGGGTCTCTCTCCGATTGAAAGATGTTCACGTTCTTCCAGACTCCGGACATGATCCGGGATTACCAGCGACTTGACGGTTTTCGCGGCCGTCAAATCTCCATCTGGCTGCCCAATTCGACCACGCGATTGGTCGGCAGCTTGAAAAACTCCATCGCGGTCGCCGCGTTGCGCAGCAGCCAGGCAAAGAGTTTTTCCCGCCAGATCATCATCTCCGGTTTTTTCGACGGCAACAAAGTCTGGCGCGACAGGAAGAAGCTGGTTGTCATCATGTCGAATTCCATGCCGCATCCCTTGACCTCTTTCAGCGCCTCCGGAACGTCTGTTTCCTGCATGAAACCAAAATGGAGGATGAGGCGGTAGAAGCCATGACCAAGATCCTTCGCTTCGCAGCGCTTGTCGGCAGCAACCGTCGGGATATCCTGAATGTTGACGGTCAGGATCACGACCCGTTCGTGAATGACCTTGTTATGCTTGATATTGTGGAGCAGCGCCGATGGCACACCGGCGGAGGAGGACGCCATGAAAATGGCCGTTCCCGGCACCCGCGTGGCGCTGTTGGCAGCAGATTTGGTAAAAACTTCGATCGGCATCGCCGATTCAGCCATATTTTTCCGCATGATCTTGCGACCTTTCGCCCAGGTCGTCAGGATGACGAAAGCGACGCCACCGACAGCCAGGGGGAACCAGCCGCCATCGGGAACCTTGGTCAGATTGGCGGCAAAATAAGCGCCGTCAACGATGAAGAAAACCGCCAGCAGCGGCACGGTAATCCAAAGTTTCCATTTCCACAGGACCACCATCACGATGGCGATCAGACAGGTATCGATGAACATCGCACCAGTGACCGCGATCCCGTAAGCCGCAGCCAGATTGCTCGAACTCTGGAATGTCAGCACCAGCAAAATGACCGAAATCATGATCGCCCAGTTTACAAACGGAATATAGATTTGGCCGGCTTCCGACGCGCTGGTGTGCTTGATCGTCAGGCGGGGAATGAAACCGAGCTGGATCGCCTGGTGTGTCACCGAGAAGGAACCCGATATCACGGCCTGACTGGCGATGAATGTCGCCATCGTCGCCAATATGACCAGCGGCAGACGAAGCGCTTCCGGCGCCATGATGAAAAACGGACTTTTGATCGCTTCGGTTGCACCGACCGCATCCAGCGAAAGGATCATCGCGCCCTGGCCGAAATAGTTGCACAGCAGCGCCGGCATGACGAAACCATACCAGGCAACCCGCATCGGTTTCTTGCCAAAATGCCCCATGTCGGCAAACAGGGCCTCGGAGCCGGTAACCGCCAGCACCACCGACCCCAGTGCCAAAAATGCCTTGAATCCATCGGTGATGAAAAACTGCACGGCATACCAGGGGTTGAAGGCCAACAACACCGACGGGTGCCCGACAATCTGGATCACGCCAAGCGTACCGATAACGGCAAAATAGACAAACATCACCGGAGCGAATAGGGCGCCGATTTTCGCGGTGCCGCGAGACTGGATCAGGAACAGTAATACCAGCAGGGTTAGCGCGATCGGAATGACCAGATGGCCCAATCCGGGTTGAACCACGGCCAGTCCTTCAACCGCAGAGAGAACCGAAATCGCCGGCGTGATCATACTGTCGCCATAGAAAAGCGCGGTTGCAAATACGCCGAGCAATATCGCCAGCCAGCCATATTTTGATCGTCGCATCGCCCCGGATATCAGCGCCACAAGCGCCAGACTACCGCCCTGCCCCTTGTTGTCGGCGCGCATGGTGATGGTTACATATTGGATCGTCACGACCAGCGTCATCGACCAGAAAATCAGGCTGACCACGCCAAGCACATGGATGCGATCCAGTTCCAGCGGATGCGCACCAATGAAAGTCTCGCGGAACGCGTAGAGCGGACTGGTGCCAATGTCGCCGAACACGATACCAATCGCGCCTGCGGACAATTTGGCTATAGCAGTATTGCGTTGTGGCGAGCCATGGGTTTGCACCGTGCTGCCTTGCGCTTCTGCGCTTTCGTTTGGTTCTGCGGACATTGGTTGGCCGTTAAGGCGTACCCCGATCAATTTGGACAATACAGTCTTTTACTGACATTCGTTTCAGCAACGCGCGTGCGCTTAGCACCAGCATTTAGCAGGCGCAACAAACCGACTGATGGCGAATATCAACTCATTCAAAATGCAAGGTTTTTACTGCTCGGCGGGGGACTCCGGCTCGACTGGAAGCGATGGTTGTATCTGTTCCATCGTTGCCAGCCGCGACTCGAGATCTGCGCGCCACGGGGCGTCTTCGCTACTCCGGGCCAGCAATTCGGTCCAGATTGCCCGGGCCTGATCGATCTTGCCCGACTGCGCATAAGCCAGTCCGAGGAAAAATGGTGGTCCGGGATGTTCGGGCGACAGATCGGCGGCTTTCTGGAAGGCGAATTGCGCGGCGGGCGTGATTACACCATCGGAATGAACTACCAGCGCATTGCCCAGCCCGACCCATAGATCGGGATCATCCGGATGCTCTCTCACCCCGTTGCGCAAATAATTGGCCGCAGCGCCATGCTTTCCGGCACGATTGAGCGAGTCGGAAAAGATCAGCCATTCCTGCGCACTGCCGAAACGTTCGCCCATCTCGTTGCGTGCATCAATCATATCATCGTCAAAACTATTGGGCTTTTCTAGCGGAACGACCGATACGCCAGCCATGCCGGGATGCCCTTGCCAGGCGTAGCCGGCGATACCAAGCAACAGCGCGGCAGCGGTAATTTCATATGTGGCGCGGGACAATTTTCCCAGTTTGATCAGAGCCGCGGCACAAATCAGCACGAACAGCAACAATATGATCCAGCCCATCATTCAACATCCTTGGATTTGCGGAAACGCCCGCGCGCGAGCCACAAGGCAGCGAGCAACAGGATGATTGGCGCGATCCAGAGCGGCCATGTGATTGCCGAAGCGATCGGCGGATCATAGGATACCCAATTGCCATAGCGTTCAATCAGCCAGCTTCTGACCGCTTCCGGCGTTTCGCCAGCGGCAATTCTCTCCCGCACCTGGCTGCGCATATCGCCCGCCATCGGCGCATTGCTGTCGGCAATCGACTGACTCTGACATTTCAGACAGCGCAATTCATACATCAAGTCGCGCGCAGCGGCTTCTTGCCGCGGATCATCCAGTTGCCGGTCGGCATAAGGCGCCGGTGGCAGGCCGGTTTGTGCGGCAATCGGGACCGAAAGACACAGGATAAGCAGGGCAAGAAATCGCTTCATGCAGCTTCCTCCAGCAATTCGATCAGCTTGGCGACATCCTCTTGGCGAATTTCGCCGATATGCTGATAAACGATTATGCCATTGCCATCGATCACGAAGGTCTCCGGTACGCCGGACGAACCCAGATTAAGCTGCACCTTGCTCGTCGTGTCGGTTCCGATCCGTGTATAGGGATTGCCCCAGCGATTAAGGAAAATAGCAATATCTTCGGGCGTATCACGGCTGGCGATCGCATTGATTTCAGCACCCGCCCGCTGCAGGGCCAGCAGTTGCGGCGCCTCGGCGATGCAAGGCACACACCAGCTGGCAAAGATATTGAGCAATGTTGGCTTGCCCTTGGTGAGGTCGGCGCTGCTCAAGGCAGGCCGCTGTTCAATCGCGGCGGGCAAGGCAAAGGCGGGCATCGGCTTGCCGATCATCTTGCTCTCGATGATATTGTCCTTCGGTATCATCAGGCCAGTCGCCACCGCGGCGAAGAAGACGCCAAAGAGCACAAGCGGCAACCAGAGCAGCCAGCGGTTCATATCATCGCCTCGGCATATTCCCGCTGCTTGCGCTGCTTATAGCCCCGCCGCAACCGGCCGATCATGGCCAACAAACCACCCAGCGCAACCAATATGCCGCCAAACCAGATCAGCGGCACGAACGGCTTCCACCAGACCCGTATCTGCCAGCGACCTTCGCTATCGCCGTCGCCAAGCACGACATAGAGCTGCCCGTTCCAGCGCGTCAGCAGCGCGGCTTCGCTGGTTTGCGTCTGGGCCGCAGCAAACATCCGATTTTGTGGGGTGATCTGATGCAGCACACCATCGCCATATTGCGCCGTTATCCGGCTTTCTAACGCGGTCCAATTGGGTCCGGCGACCGGCTCAATCGCTTCAAACTTCAGCTTCCACTCATTCACAACAATTTCGTCACCCGGCTTTGCCGCGACCAGTCTTTCTTCGGTAAAACTGGCTTCGCAAGCCATGCCGACCAGCGCAACCGCGATGCCAAAATGGGCGATTACCATACCATAGGTGTGCAGCGGCATGCGGCGCAGGTTGCGTTTCCACAATGGAGCAAAACTGGCAACCGCAACACCAGCGGCCAGACCCAGGCCGACCAATGCGAGAACCGACATGCCGGTGGTGAATAAAGCCAAGGCAAATAGCGCGGCGGCTGCGATCAGAATCGGGATCGAGATGCGGTTGAGCAGCGCTTTGGGATTATCACGTCGCCAGCGTAGCAGCGGTCCCGCCGCCATCACCGCTACCAGCATCAACGCCAGTGGCCCGGTCGCCAGATTGAAATAGGGAGGACCGACCGACAATTTTTCCCCGGTTATCGCTTCGACGAACAGCGGGTAAAGCGTGCCGATGAAAACCAGTGCCAAGATAACCGAAAGCAGCAGATTATTGGCAACCAGCGCGCCTTCGCGGCTGACCAATTCGAACCGCGTGCCTTCTTTCACCGTGCCGACTCGAAGCGCGAACAAGGCCATCGCGCCGCCAATATAGATGACGAGCAGGGCCAGAATGAAACTGCCTCTTTCAGGATCAACGGCAAAGGCGTGCACGCTGGTCAAGATGCCGGACCGGACCAGAAATGTGCCGATCATTGACATTGAGAAAGCGACTACGGCCAACATCAGCGTCCATGCGCGCAAGCCGTCACGCGTCGCCAGCACTGTCACCGAATGGAGCAATGCAGTCGCCGCCAGCCACGGCATGAGCGAGGCGTTTTCGACCGGATCCCAGAACCACCAGCCGCCCCAGCCCAGTTCATAATAAGCCCAGTAGCTGCCAGCGGTGATGCCGAGCGTCAGGAATATCCATGCCCCCAGCACCCACGGCCGCATTGCCTTGGCAAAAGCCGCCCCGACATCGCGGGTGATCATCGCGCCGACGGCGAAGGAAAAGGCTACCGAAAGCCCGACATAGCCGAAATAGAGCGTCGGCGGATGAAAGGCGAGACCGGGATCCTGCAGCAGCGGATTGAGCCCCTGCCCGTCCGCCGGGACCGGGAACATCCGTTCAAACGGATTGGACGATACCAGCAGAAAAGCGTAAAATCCCAAGCTGATGAACGCCTGCGCCGCCAGCGTCGCAACCAGGGTGGTTTTTTTCAGCGAACGTTCGAATAGTGCAATAAAGGCACCGGCTAGTCCCATGACCGTGACCCAGAGCAACATCGATCCTTCATGATTGCCCCAGGTGCCAGCGAATTTGTAGAGCAAAGGCTTTACCGAAGCGCTGTTCATCACCACCAGCCTGACCGACATGTCGGAGCGCAGGAACAACCAGATCAGCAGCAGAAAGGACAGGCTGACAAACAGGCCCTGTGCAACTGCCACCGGCCGGATCGCGGCGAAATAGTCATCCCGCCCTGCGCGCAGGCCAATTGCGCCCAACGCAAATTGAAGGAGCGCGAGTGCAGCCGCAAGCCAGAGCGCGATTAGGCCGGTTTCGGCGATCATTGGACAAGCGTCTCCGTCTTGTGCTTGCCAGCGGTCATATCAATGCCCTCCAGCTCACGGGGGATGTAATTTTCGTCATGCTTGGCGAGCAGCGTCTCGGCGACAAACATGCCGTTGGCGTCCAGCCGACCATCGGCAACCACACCCGAGCCTTCGACAAACAGGTCCGGCGTGATGCCGGTATAGGTGACCAGCTGCTGCGCGGTGCCGTCCCGGACGATGAATTGCACCGTGACACCATCGACTGATCGCTCGATCGAGCCTTCCTCGACCATGCCGCCCAGCCGGATGGCCTGACCCGCTTCCGGTTTCCTGTCCGCAATATCAGAAGGCGTATAGAAATAGCTTGCCTGATCCTGCAATGCATAGGCCGCCAGAAGACCCGCACCGATCAGTGCAACCAGTGCCAGCAGCACCAGGGTTAGTCTTTGATGCTTCGCCTTCATTTTCGTTTACTCAACTGATCTGCCTTGCTTTCCGCTTTGCGCATCGCGGCAAAGCTGTTCACGATAACCGCTGCTGTGGAAATCAGCACTATGGCATATGAAGCAAAGACAAAAGGCCAGTGGTTCATTCGGCTGCCATCCTTTTCAGCCGGGCTTCGACCTTTGTTTCCGCTAATATGCTGCGCATCCGCATCAGGACAATTGCCCCGAACAGCAAGCTGAAGCCAATTACATTTACCATCAACGGCCATAGAAAGGCACTATCGATCGACGATCCGCTGACCGTGATGCTGGCCGGTTGATGCAGGCTGTTCCACCACACAACCGAACGGTTGATGATCGGAATGTTGATCGCACCGACGATGCCGAAGATTGCCGTTACCCGGGATACGCCGCCCTTGTCGCCGCTGGCATTGGCAAGCGCAATATAAGCCAGATAGAGGAAGAACAGGACCAGCACCGATGTGACCCGACCATCCCAGACCCACCATGTCCCCCATGTCGGACGAGCCCAGATTGAACCTGTAATAAGTCCCAGCGCGGTAAAAACAGCACCGGGCACCGCCACCGCACGAGCGGCCACCGCCGCCAGAGGATGCCGCCAGACAATCTGCATGATGCTGGCAATCGCGATTGCCGACCAGCCGCCCATCGCCAGCCAGACCGTCGGCACATGGATGTAGAGAATGCGGACGCTATCTCCCATCAACTGATCCGCTGGCGCATATAGCAAACCATAGATCGAGCCGAAGATGACCAGCACCAGTCCGGCAACCAGAAACCAAAGGGTCAAAGGCTTGGCCAGCGTCAAGAAACGGGTCGGGTTTGCAAAAGCGTGCATGGATTGAGCGGTGATTGCCTCGAGCTAGATCGCGTCCAGTGTCATTCGCAAAATTCGATGGCAGAAGCGTGGCTCATCGACAAGTGTTTTTGCTATTTTCGATTTGTCGCGATGGACAAAACCCGCAGACAAACCACTCTCGGGAGAGAGGCGCCTGCCATTGCTACAATATATTATTGCTTGGTGCTCTCGGTCAATTGTTTGGCAAGCTGCAGCGCCGCTGGATAGTCGGTTTCAAAAGCAATCCCTGGCTGGTTGCCGGGCAAGCCAATGCGCGTCAGCATTTCTCGTGGCTGGGATTGCACGCCGGATAAGATTATCCTGGCGCCAGAGACTCTGGCCTGTTCGATAAATTCCTCGATCATCGTCACCCCGCTGGCATCGAGCATCGGTACAAGCCGCATGCGCAGGATGATAACCTTGGGCGTGCGCCCGATCTTGCGCATGGCATCCAGCAATTCACCCGCCACGCCGAAAAACACCGGCCCGCTGATCCGGAATACTTCCACGTCTTCCGGAAGGTCGGCCCGCTGATCCAGATCTTCTCCATCCAGCTCTGCATCCCGATCCAGTGATTTTCCGTCTTCCAGCTGCACCGTCTCACTCATCCGCGCCATGAACAGGAGCGACGCCAATGTGACGCCAACACCGATTGCCACCGTCAGATCAACCAGGATGGTCAGGCCAAAGGTCAGCAACAATACGGCCCGGTCACTATTGGGCATGCGCAGCAGCGCGACAAACCGGTCAAATTCACTCATGCCCCAGGCAACCATGAACAAAATGGCGGCGAGCGCCGCCATCGGCACATAGGCCATTAAATCACTGCCAAACAGGATGAACAGCAACAGGAACAGCGCGTGCATCATCCCTGCCACCGGGGTCCTTGCGCCCGCCTTGATATTCGTCGCGGTGCGCGCGATCGCACCGGTCGCTGGCAAGCCGCCGAATGCCACCGACCCCAGATTGGCTATGCCCTGGCCGATCAACTCCTGATTCGAACGGTGGCGGGTACCAGCCATGCCATCAGCGACAACCGCAGAGAGCAGCGCCTCGATGCCAGCCAGAAAGGCGATCGTGAATGCCGAAGGAAGCAGTTCGACGATTTTGGCCCATGACAGGACTGGTAGCGACGGCACCGGCAATCCCGCTGGCATATCCGGAAACCGGGTCCCGATCGTCTCGACCGGCAGATTGAGCAGTGCAACCACAACCGAGGCCAGCATGATCGCAATCAGGAACCCTGGCAATTTGGGCGCGAATTTTTTGAGCGCCACAATCACGGAAAGAGCGCCGAGACCGACCAGCAAAGTCATAATATGCACAGAGGAGATCGCACCAAAATAGGCCTGCCATTTGGGCAAGAATTCAGCCGGGACATTTTCCAGCGAAAGGCCCAGAAAGTCCTTCACCTGACTGGTCGCGATGATCACCGCGATTCCGGCGGTAAAGCCCGTCACCACCGGGTGCGGGATGAACTTGATCAGGCGCCCGATCTTGAACAGCCCGGCAGCAATCAGGATGAGCCCGGCCATGAATGTGGCGATCAGCAGGCCATCATAGCCATGCATGGCAATCACATTGAACACGACGACGACAAAGGCACCGGTTGGCCCACCAACCTGAACCCGGGAGCCGCCAAAAATCGAGATCAGAAACCCGGCAATAACGGCCGTGACAAGCCCCTTATCGGGCGACGCACCGCTGGCGATGGCCAGCGCCATGGACAGGGGCAACGCGACGATGGCCACGGTCAGCCCTGCGATAGCATCGGATTTGTACAGGCTGAAATTATAGCCCTCACGCATGGTCGTGACGAATTTGGGGGTAAAGCTATCCATTCGGTTGGCTCGTTATCCTGCGTCCGCTTCCGACTTTGCCTGGTCGTACAATATCGAGCCGACCTTGTTTGCCGGCTTGCCATCCACAGTCTCGCGCAGACGCACTCCGCGCCCGATACCGATGCTGGATGCATTTTCGCCAATCAGCTCGATACCGCCCTTTTCCAGTGCCCCTATAACCTTGACCAGCGTATCGATGACGCCGCGCACCTGTCCATCCGAGGATTCCATGCGCTGGATGGTCGGCAGCGAAAGCTGCGCCAGTTCCGCCAGTTGGCGCTGATCGATACCGAGCAAGGCCCGCGCTGCCCGCATTTGTTGAGACGTGATCATTTTTCTATCCATTATGATATATTAAACATCAATTATCAGTATTAACATTCTATTCTAAATCTGTATAGTCACCTTTCATCATGAATGACGAATCTGCACCGGCAATCCTGACAGGAAGGCCATCATGATGACTTTCACAGCGGTGATGGTGCCTGCGCTTGGCTTGGTCGGTTCATCACCTTCCCGGTCACAGACGGATCATCCGACGACTATCACAAGCAAGCGGCTGCGATGACGTCAGCCGATAATTCCAATGACAATAGGACAGGTAAATTTAATGGCCGGATTTGAGACTTTGCTGGACAGAATCGTTGATGACATGCGCAGCGGCGATGGTGCAGACAGCAATGTGGCGGAAAAATCTGGTCGCAAGGCCTTGCCGAGAACCGCCTTGCAGGCCGCTGTCCGGGGCCTGCGGGGCCATTGCCCAAGCTGCGGTGAAGGCCGGATGTTTCCCCGTCTTCTCAAGCCGGTTGAACATTGCCCCCTCTGCGGCCAGGACTGGACCGCTCAACAGGCGGATGATTTCCCTGCCTATGTGGCCATCATATTGACCGGGCATATCATGGCCCCGGTGATTATCTTCATGGTCAACGAGACCGGTTTTTCCATGTGGACCAATCTGGCGATCATAATTTGCCTGGCGCTCATCCTGATCGCTGCGTTGCTGCAACCGGCCAAAGGCGCGATCATCGCCCTGCAATGGTGGATGGGATTGAACGGATTTGAAAAGCCCGCTCGGCCAGACGAAGGCCTGGAATCAAATGATCGAAAAAATCGCCCGTAACGGATTGGAATAAAAGCCAATCCAATACATTGGCCCGATTGCCGGCTATCGCCCGATCAACGCCATCGCCATATTGTCCGCGACATCCGAGTCCGGCAATTTTTGCGACGCGCTCTGCGCCCAAATCTCGGTCAGGCGCTGCGGGATCATCGCGACCCGGCGGTTGACTTCGTTGACATCACCATCACCGAGATATTCTAGACCAACGCTGATGATGCCGCCGCTATTGATCACATAATCCGGGGCGAACAGAATGTTGCGATCAAAGATGCGCTGCCCGTCTTCTGGAGTCGCCAGCTGGTTATTGGCACCGCCTGCAACGATCGGAACATTGAGATGAGCGATAGAGACTTTGTCCAATATCGCGCCCAAGGCATTGGGACTAAACACATCCGCTTCGATCCGCATGACCTCGTCGAGACCGACAACCGTTGCGCCAATTTCTTTTGCCAGCGCCGCAGCATGATCCTTGTTGATGTCAGCGATACTCAGCTTCGCGCCATCTTTAGCCAGCAACCGGGCAAGACCGCCGCCAACACTGCCAACGCCCTGAATCGCGACATGGACGCCGTCCATATTGTCGCGGCCGAGCTTGTGCGCCACCGCTGCCTTCACGCCCAGATACACGCCCATTGCCGTAAACGGTCCTGGATCGCCGCCAGCTTCGCCGCTATTGCTGACCGGCAGGCCGGAAACATATTTCGTCTCTTTGGTCAAAGCGACCATGTCTGCTGCGGTTATTCCAACATCTTCCGCGGTCACATATTGCCCACTGAGCGACTCGATCATCCGGCCGAAAGCAGCGAGCATTTCCGGGGTCTTGGTGCGATTGCGATCCGCGAGAATCACCGCCTTGCCGCCGCCCAGCGGCAGGCCGGCCATCGCATTTTTGAAACTCATGCCGCGCGACAGGCGCAGCGCATCGGTCACTGCGGTTTCGCGATTCTCATAATGCCAGAAACGGGTTCCGCCCGCTCCGGGGCCGAGATGCGTGCTGTGCAAGGCGATAATCGCACTGAGACCAGTGTCCGCATCATGAAAAAAATGGACGGCTTCATGGTCGTCAAAATCCGGCAAATCCCACATCGCGCTCATGGCTGTAATCCCTAGCAAACTGGAGTAATTAAATATCCCATAGCTGTAATTTAATTACAAATAAAGAGAGACTTTCCAACAGGACCAGGTGGTGGTGGCCTTATTTATCTTCTGCTTCTCTAGGGAAAATGGGGCGATCGAGGGGTCTTGAACCCCCGACCTCCGGTACCACAAACCGGCGCTCTAACCAACTGAGCTACGATCGCCACAAGCCGCGCACTATCTAGCCGCATTGCGCAGCGGTGCATAGGGATAGCGAGTAGCAATCGTCAAGCATTTAGCGGGGTGATTTTGAATTAAAACGCATCGCCGCGCTGACGATGGACAAGGCGCGCCGGTTGCCGTGCAGCATCGATCAGCGCCCGCTCCTCGACCAGAGCGCTTTGCATCTCGACGGCAAGGTCAACCCGGAACCAGCGTGTCGTCAGCTTGACCTGGCTTTGAACTTCGGACTCTGCCCCCAGACTGGCGGGATAAGATTGCGCCCAGAAATCATTGAGACTGCCATATCCCAATTCCGGCCGCCGCCCCAGAAATTGCCGCGCGGGCGTCAGATCGGATGGGAATGCTCCGAGCATGGCCAGTAAAATTGCCTGCTCCGGTCGCAGCGTGTTGATGTTGATCGGCGACAGATCGGTTGCCGGCAAGGCACATATCCACGGCACCAGGCGGACGAATATGTCATCCGTCACGCCTTTGATCGTTCGCAATTCGCTGACATCGACGATCAGGGCATTGGCCGTGCGATAAGGATTTTCCTGCTGCAGATAATATTGATCTTCTGCCCCACGGGGTGCTGCCACCATGTCGCTGTCAATCCAGTCAGCAACCGATTCCGCGATATCGGCGGCATCTCCGTCCAATATGCCCAGCATCACCATCAGCCGTGAAAATTGTGCCAGACCTTCTGGCCGCGCCGTCAGTATATCTTCCTGCTGGGTGACGAGACTATTGATGTTGAAACAATTGCCTCCGTCGGCCAGCGATGCGGTGATAATCCCGCCGGGTACGGGGAATTTCTGTTCCTTGCCGTTCCAGCCACCAACATTGATCGTCCGGCCGGGAGAGGCGGATACAATCTGTTCGGCCGACTGCATCCCGATTGATTCCGCAGCAATCAGATAAGCCTTGGCCTGTGACAGTTCGCGCGCATTGGAAGCAAGCTTGGTAGCGCCGGCCAGGCGGTCAATCCCATGCGCCGCCAATATCGCGATCACCGCGACCAGCAACAATACCGTCAGCAGCGCAGCACCGCGTTCCTTCTCGGCCCCGATTTCCTGCAAGTTGCTCACAGATAGCCCGCCCCGACCAGGAATAAATGCCGGTAGCTGCGGCCCTGCTGATCAAACTGAATTTCGATCGCGCGTGGCAATTCCGCCAGCCTTTCGGTTTCCCACCCATTCGACCATAGACCTCGCTTGTCGCGAAAGCGCAGCGCGAGCGAATCAATGTTCGAGATCAGAATCGCCGGCTGATCAATCGAACCGCCGTCGGTCATCCGATATCGCCATCGCTCCAGATTGCCGTCCGTCAGTCGATATTCAACCCGTTCCAGATTGGATCGGGCCGCGCCATTGATATTGCTTTGGCCGCCTCGTGTAAATTTCAGGAAAGCCGCCTCCGGCCCGCCGGCCTCGCTGGCGAAGGCCGGCATGCGGTCACCACGATCATCGCGGAAGGTTCGTGGCAAAGCCTGACTCAAATCGGCTTCCATCAACGAAACGAAGCGCTGCATTTCCGCCATTTGCCCCAGATTTTCTGCAGTTATCTCGTCACTATCGACGGCGGAGCGGAGCATGATCACCCCCGCCACCGACAACATCGCGAAAATGAACAGCGCCACCATCATCTCGACCAGCGTGAAGCCATTGCGATTGCAGGATATGGCGGCAATTTTTTTCATCGGCCTCGCTTATATTCGGATTGACCGAAGCCGCAAACAGCGGTTGCGATCAACGGGGATTCATTTATCGTGACATGAGGTAGTTAGGTACAATTTTGGACGTTCATATGACAGAGGCCAATAATACATCGGCTGACTATCTCGTTGCCTTGGGAAAAGTGCAGCGTTTTCCGCGCAAGGAAATAGAATTATGCATTATCAAAAATTTCCTCGGTCCCGACGAATGCCGCAAGTTGATCGCGATGATCGACGAAAAACGGCGCCCTTCGGATATTGCCGATCCCAATGGTGACGATTATTTCCGCACCAGCGAAACCTGCGACCTTGACCATGCGGATAGTTTCGTAGCTGAAATTGACGCAAAAATTTGCGGTTTCGCCGATATCGACGCGAAATTTGGTGAGCCGCTGCAGGGTCAACGCTATGCCGTGGGTCAGGAATTCAAGGCGCACACGGATTTTTTCGATCCCCATGGTCATGATTTTCAGAAATATTGCTCCATCTCCGGGCAGCGCAGCTGGACATTCATGATATATCTCAACGAACCGGCGGCCGGTGGCGCCACCCGTTTCACCCATTTCAAGAAAAGCTTCATCCCGGAAACCGGAACGATGCTATGCTGGAATAACCGCAATATTGACGGTTCTGTCAATAACTGGACCTTGCATCATGGCATGAAGGTCCGAAAAGGGACAAAATATGTGATTACCAAATGGTACCGCGAACAGCCCTGGCCGTGGAACGGTTGAACCGATTGCATCTGATATGATAAAACTCAGTCGCTATCGGCCCGGCCCCGGCATGATGGTTTCCGCCGCCTTCATCGGCCCGGGAACCGTTACCGCATGCACCTTGGCAGGGGCAAATTTCGGCTTCGCATTGCTTTGGGCCCTGGTGTTCGCCACCATCACGACGATCATCCTCCAGTCCTTTGCCATCCGCATCGCGCTGGTTACGCAGCTCGGACTGGCCGAAGCGATGCTCAAATCCGTCGCGTCACCTGTGGTCCGCGCACTGGCTGCCTTGCTTCTGATTTCTGCGCTCGTGCTGGGCAACGCCGCCTATGAGGCAGGCAATATGTCCGGTGCCGCGCTTGGGCTGGAAGCCATTAACGGTGGTCCATTAGCCTTTGGCATAGCGCCGATCATCATCACCATTGCCCTGTTCGCATCAGCCATGCTGATATTCTCAAAACCCAAATGGATTGAGAATGTCCTGATCCTGCTGGTGCTGTTGATGAGCGTGGCCTTTCTTTTGACCTTTCTGCTGATCAGGCCGGACCTAGGGGCCTTGTTGCAAGGTTTTGTGCCATCCATCCCCGATGGAGGCCTGTTGACCGCGATCGCGCTCATTGGCACGACAATCGTACCCTATAATCTGTTTCTTCACGCCGCGAGCGTGCGCGAACGCTGGGACGCAGAACAACTGCCCGAAGCCCAGTTGGACAACACGATTTCAATCGGCATCGGCGGGCTGGTTTCGATGACGATATTGGCAACGGCAGCGGCCAGCCTTTTCGGCAGCGGCAAGACGATAGAAAATGCGGTGGATATGGCCCAGCAGCTGACGCCCCTGTTCGGTAGCATGGCGACCTTCACACTCGGCGCGGGACTATTTGCAGCAGGGCTAACCTCCGCCATCACCGCTCCATTGGCTACCGGCTATATCGTGCAGGAGATTTTCAAGTCTGCCAACTCGCGCAGGCCGTTCCAGATCGGTGCCCTGATCGTGATCGCCTCTGGCACGTTCGCGGCTCTGCTCGGATATCGTCCGGTTGAACTGATATTCGTTGCCCAGATCGCCAACGGGCTGTTGCTCCCGATCATTGCGATTTTTCTGCTCCGGCTGGCGAACAACAAGCAACTGCTTGGACATTATGCAAATGGTCTCAAGGCCAATATCCTCGGTGTCGCCATTTTGCTGATCACCACCGCTTTGGGCTTCCGGTTGATCGCGCGCGCCCTCGGATTCTGGCCATGACATCCGTGATCGATCTGAATGCCGACCTCGGCGAGGATGACAGCCCGGCGGGCATCGCCCGCGATATCGCAATCATGGACATTGTCTCCAGCTGCAATATCGCCTGCGGCGGCCATGCCGGGTCGCCGGAAATCATGCGGACCATGCTGGCGGCCGCCAAGGCCAGAGCGATCGCGCCCGGAGCCCATCCTTCCTACCCCGATCGCATTGGTTTCGGCCGGGAATCGATCGATATCTCGCTGGAAGAACTGGAAGCAAGTTTGACCAGTCAGTTGCACGATATCGCCACCATAGCGGAACAAGTCGGCGTGGCTCTGACCCATCTCAAGCCGCATGGTGCCCTGTATAACGACGCACAGGATGATCCGGAGCTGTCAACCCTGCTGGTCGACATCGCAACCCGGACAAATCTCGCACTGGTTGGCCTGCCCGGATCACTAATCGAGCAAGAAGCCAATCAGCAAGGCATTGCCTATATTGCCGAAGCCTTCATCGATCGGCGATATTGCAGCAACGGCAGATTGGTTCCCCGCAGCGAAGCCGGCGCCGTGATTGCAGAGGAATACCAACGCATTCAACAGGGCCTCTCCCTGGCAAGGGGAACCGCGCTGACCACACAGGATGGAACGCCCCTGACGATCAGCGCACAAAGCCTGTGCCTTCATTCGGACAGCAATGGTGCGCTGGAAACCGCAGAAAAGATGCGTCTGGCCCTGGAGCAAGCCCGGATCGTGATTGGACCAGTCGGATAATGTCCGGTCATGATCCGATGATCCACATCTGTGATGACTGGATCAGCATCAAATTGCCCGACTGGGAATCGATTCTTGCAGCGCAGGATGCTTTGTCTGCAAGCAATCATTGGACGGAAATTGTGCCGGGCCTCGACAGCATAGCAGTCCAGTTCGACCCTGCCCTGACTTCACCCGATGACGCCGCCCGGTTGGCGTCGGATCAAATGACAAATCTGACACGCGTGGTCAGCCATTCCAGCTCCACGGTGGTAATTCCGGTCTGCTATGATGCGGCATTGGCTCCGGATCGTGAATATGTCGCCGAAAAACTGGGGATAGCAGCGGCGGCATTGCCGTCCTGGCATGCATCACAATTGCAACGGGTGGCGATGCTGGGATTCATGCCGGGCTTTGCCTATCTCGAGAGCAAAGAAGAATGTCCCGCCATCGGTCGGCTGGCCAGTCCAAGACAATTGGTCACCGAGGGTTCGATCGGTATCATCGGCAGGCAAAGCTGCATCTATTCTTTTGACAGCCCCGGCGGCTGGCCGATTATCGGCCGCACACCGCTGCGCTTGTTTGATCCGGCGAAAAACCAGCCAGCCCTGCTTGCGGCCGGACAGACTGTTCGCTTCGAGTCCATTTCCAAGGACGCATTCGACAACTGGCAACGGGAGGAGAAGGCGTGAGCATGAAGGTTTTGAAAGCCGGGCTGCAAACGACTTTGCAGGGCGCGCCCTTTGCCGGATCCCGGCATCTCGGCATGCCAGCCGCAGGCGCAGCCGATTGCCTTTCTCTGGCGCTGGCAAATTTCCTGGTCGGCAAGCCCTGTGGTGAGATCGCGATCGAGATCACGCTCACGGACGCGATTTTCGAGTTTGACGAGCCCTGCTCGATCGCTGTCGTGGGTGCCGCAGAATATGTCCGGATCAATGGCCATGACCATCCCCAGCATCAGCCCCTGAAACTCAAGCCAGGGGACAAGCTTGATATTGGCCCGAGCCGTCCGGGATGCCGGACCTATTTGGCGATTGCCGCAAAAATCCATGCGGACGGATTGCTCGGTGGCCAGTCTACCTATCTCGCTGCGGGTCTCGGTGGTTTTCATGGCAGGGCCCTCAAAGCCAACGACGTCATCACATTTTCACGGACTGCGCGAGCCGTGGACCTGGATCGAACCACCCCCCTGAATCTCAGGCCGCACTATAGCAATGACCATGTGCTGCGGGTTACCCGGGGTCCGGAAGCAGTGACAGCTTGTGAAGGGGTGATGGATGACTTGTGCCTGAGACCCTATGCTGTCGGAGCACGGGCCAATAGAATGGGCCTGGCACTCGAGGGCGCGCCTCTCAAAACAGGCGAATCATCTAACATGCCAAGCGCTGCCGTTTTTCCCGGCACAATCCAATTGCCGCCGAGCGGCCAACCCTATCTGCTCGGTCCCGACGCGCAAACAACCGGCGGCTATCCCCGGATCGCGCAAGTCATCCGCGCCGACCGTCATCTGATCGGACAGCTGGGTTCGGGTTCGCGGATTCAATTTGTCCACACTACGGCAGAACGGGCCACAGAAATCCATCGGGAAAAGCTTTCCCTGCTGTCTTCCTGGCTGGGCCAGATCAAATTGTGGTAATTTATCGAGGCTATTCAATAGCCTCGATAAAGATCAGCTCTTTTTGAGCGACAAACCACCAAAACGCTTGTTGAAGCGAGCCACCTGGCCACCTTGATCGAGCAGGCGCTGGTTGCCGCCGGTCCATGCAGGGTGCGATGAAGGATCGATATCCAGTTGCAGCGTGTCGCCCTCTTTGCCCCATGTTGAACGGGTTTCAAAGGTCGAACCGTCAGTCATCTGAACGGTGATCATGTGATAGTCGGGATGCGTATCGATTTTCATTTTCGGCTCCTGTACGGGCTGGTTTCCGACCAGACCCGAAGCGAATAAATTTGACGGAAGCGGCGCATTAACCGCCGAACGGCAAAAGGGCAAGATTCTTTTGCAAAAGCTTATGCTGCCGGAGGGTCGGCGATCATTGCGGTAAAATTGGCCTCGGCGGCCAGTTTGTCGCCAATCATCGCCCGCCCGGAAAATTTGCAAACCCGCGCGCGTTTTTGCTCAAATTTCACGTTCAGTGACAGCAAGCAACCGGGTTCCACGGGTTGACGGAATTTCGCACCGTCTATCGACATGAAATAGACCAGCTTGCCCGATCCAACCATGTCAAAACTTTCCATGGCGAGAACGCCGGCAGCCTGAGCCAGCGCCTCGACAATCATCACCCCTGGCATGATCGGTCGACCCGGGAAATGCCCCTGAAAAAAACCTTCGTTCATGGTGACGGCCTTGATCGCCCGAATGGACTCATTCTTCACGAGCTCTTCCACCCGGTCGACCAGAAGCATGGGATAGCGGTGCGGTAGCACCGCCATCACCTTGGTTACATCATAGTTGAGAGTTTCGGTCATCAACGATCAACTAGCGACTGGCTGGCTGCGCCGCCGGTGGCTGTTGTTGTTGTTGTTGATTAGCTTGACCAGGTTGCCATCCAACCGGCGGCGTGATCACTGCGGATGGAACCAGCTTGTTCAATTCCAGAACAATTGCGTCAGTGATATCAACATATGGTTCGCGCGCTATCACAGATTGAGGAGCTAGGACCATATCGACATTTTTTGATTTCATGGTCGCTTTGATTGCTGCCTCCAGCTGCATCGTGATTTGTTCTTCGACGTAATTTGTGGCGAGGCTTATTCTTTGCCGAAGCCGAGCGATTTCTTGTTGGCCAGATTGCTGCTTTGCCTGCAATGCCTGCGCCTGAGGCTGAACGGATTGCTGTGTCGCACCGGGTTTCTGAACGGCTGCATTATAGGCGTCCACCAGTGGTTTGATTTCGATTTGTAGCGCCGCAGCCCGTGCGTTAACCGCATCAATGTCAGCCTTATATGTGGTCTGCATTTGCGTCATCGCCACTGTAAAAGCTTGCGATTTGGCTACAGCTGCTTCGTAATTGGCCATAGCTATGCTGGTTTTCGATTGCGCCATCGCGGGCACAGACATCAAGACAGGCGCTGTCATCGCGACGATAGCAACTGCTGCTGATTTGAGAATTGTTTTGGAGATATTGGTCATCAGAATTGTGTTCCTACGTTAAATGTGAAAAGTTTTGTATCATCGCCAGGCTCTTTTAACAGCGCCCTGGCTACGTCGATCCGGAATGGACCAAATGGTGAATTCCAGTTCACACCGAAGCCTACTGATAAGCGTGGGCTCGGAGAATCCCCGAAAAAGCGCTCGACGAAATTGGTGGCAATAGGATTTGGATCACCGTTGGCATCAACCGAATCAAGCGTAAGCGTGGCATTGCCATCAGTGTCTACGGTCAAAAATTCCGGCGCAACGCCAATGGCGTTACCATCGGTGTCAAAAATTGTTCGTTGCCGCTGGGTCTGCAAATCGGTGAGCAGCAACGGTTGTGTAACTTTGAACACCGCTCCAACATCAACAAATATGGAAGGTCGCAAGCCCAGTTCGCGCGCGCCCGATCCCAGCGGAATTTCAAGTTCAGCCCGACCCAGATAATAAGCCCGGCCGCCAATGGCGTCATCGGTCTGTCGACCATTGGTCACTTCCACAATCTCGTTGATCGGGTTGCCATCGGTATCCAGCCCCGGGATCGTTGACGAACGCACAACGCGTGGCCCAACACCCCGAATATCAAAACCGCGAATTTGTGGTTCACCCAGGAAAAAGCGGTCTGTCAGCCGGACGTCATCAATGCCATCCCCCGGAGTCGAGGAACGATTTTCCAGCGAATGGATATAGCCACCTTCGCCACTGGCGGTAAAAATAAAGTCGCCCAGAACACGCCAGTGCTTGGAACCATTCAAACGGCCCCGGATATATTTGACACTACCACCCAAACCGGCAAAATCGATGCTGCCGACGACAGACTGTCCCCGGGTTGGCCGGACACGATTGTCACGGTCATCATAGATCAGCGATGCGCCGATCGAAGAGGTCGTGCGATTACCCAGAGCATCGCAAAGGAAGCGTCCTGCCACAAGCGGATCACAAACATCGGCCGGGCTGTTGCCCCTTATACCATCACTGTTGCTATCCGAGAAGAACAGGCTCGGCTCCAGAGTCACGTCATCCTGGCTGAGGCCATAGCGGAATGAAGCGGACATATATTCGGTAATCGGGACACCCGCACGGATTTGGAAACCCGTGGTAAGCTGCTCGAAGGTGGTTTCGCGATTGTTGTTGACGAAATTGAAGCTGTTCAAGTCACGACGAAAAACATCCGCGCCGACGGCGATATTCCGGTCAAACAGATAGGGTTCGGTAAAACCGAGTTCGATCGATTGCGAGAAACTTGAATAGCTGACGCTCGTGCGCAATTCCTGGCCTTTGCCGCGGAAGTTGCGTTGCCGTACGGAGGCCTGGAGAATGAAATTCTCGACGCTGGAAAAGCCGGCAGAAAGCTGCAATTCTCCGGTCGCCTTTTCTTCAACATTGGCTTCCAATATGATGCGGTCAGGCGCGCTGCCCTGCTTCTGTTCAATTTCTAGATCTTCCTGGAAAAATCCCAGCGATTTAATCCGGTTGGCCGAACGTTTGACCTGAAAGCTGTTGAACGCATCACCTTCGTTCAAACGGAATTCCCGGCGCACGACCTTGTCCTGGGTCAATGTGTTCCCGTTAATGTCGATCCGCTCGACATAAACGCGATCACTTTCCGCAACCTGGAACAGGATATCCATGGTCAGCGTTTCTTTGTTCCGCGTAAATTGCGGGCGGACATCAGCAAAAGCATATCCAAACAGTCCGGCGGTTTCTGACAGACGTTCGACCGTGTCTTCCACCTGTTTGGCGTTATAGAAATCTCCAGCTTTCATCGGCAGCTGAGGAGTCAGAAACTCTGTGGTAAAATCGCGAATATCGCTTTCGACCGACACTTCGCCAAACTGATATCGATCACCTTCCTCCACCACATAAGTGATGATAAAATCGCGCTTGTCCGGTGTGAGCTCGGCCACGGCGGAGATAACGCGAAAATCGGCATAGCCTTCTGTCAAATAGAACTGACGCAGTTTTTGCTGGTCAAAGGCGAGCCGATCCGGATCATAAGTGTCACTGGAGCTGAAGAAACGATAAAATCGGGATTGCTTGGTAACCATTTCCCCGCGCAGCTTGCCGTCGGAAAATTCTTCGTTGCCAAGGATGTTGATCTGCTGAACCTTGGACTTGGGCCCTTCGTTGATCTCGAAAACAATATCGACGCGATTCTGGTCCAGTTGCACCATTTTCGGTTCGACGTTCGCCGCGAAACGGCCCTTGCGCTTATATAGCTCGACTATTCTAGCCACATCGGCCCGGACTTTTGAGCGCGTAAATATCTGTCGCGGAGCCAGCCGGATCTCGGGATAGATTTTATCTTCCTTGATCCGCTTGTTGCCTTCCAGCAAGATGCGATTGATCACCGGATTTTCAACAATCTCGATAATCACGGCACCCTTATCATTCCGGATACTGACATCCTTGAACAATTCTGTTTCAAACAGATCCTTCAGCGCCTGATCGGCAGATTCCTGCGTATAAGTCTGCCCGATGCGCAATTGCATGTAGGACAAGACCGTGGTCGGCTCCAGTCGCTGGGCACCTTCGACCACAATCGACCGTATCGTGTCGTCAGCCGGAGCCACAGGTGCGGCTTGTGCCGCTTCCTGCGCTTGCGCCTGCGAAGAAACCGCCGTGCCACCCAAAATAGTGCCACACATTAACAAGGGCAAAAGCCGCTTTTTATGATTCACAGACAAACTCGCTTTCACACCATAAACCAAAATAAAATGAACCTGGCACCAAGCACCAACTTCGCCAACCCCCTGCCCCAATGCAGCGTGTCAATCAATGGTCAATCAGCCGGATATAGCCCCGAACAGGCCAAATGACGACAAATCGTTAAATGTCACCACCAGCATGAACACCATGACCAGTGCCAGTCCGGACCGGAACGCCCATTCCTGCACTTTTGCACTGGCTGGCTTTCTCCGTACCGCTTCAATTGCATAGAACATCAGATGCCCTCCATCGAGCATCGGGATTGGCAGCAAGTTGATGAACCCCAAGTTAATTGAGATCAGTGCGACAAAAAGAATGAAGCTTTCCAGACCCAGCTTGAACTGTTCACCGGAAACCTGAGCAATTTTAAGCGGTCCGCCAAGCTCTTTTATCGAACGCTTGCCGGTAATCACCTGACCAAGAGTGGTCGTGATTTGATCGACGATGCCGATGGTTTTCTCTACCGCAACAGCGGGCGCCTCAAGCGGGCTGACTTCGCGCCATTCCACTTTACTGGATGACATTCCCAACAATCCAAGCCGATATTCATTGCCGAACCTGTCGTTCAGGATATGGACGCCGATCTTGCCCTGCTTGGCGACGCGCTGGCCATCCCGTTCATAGACAATTTCAACATTCTGCTCGGGAATCAGCATTATTTTCTGCCGCAGATCGTCAAACAGTTCAATATTCTCTCCGTCGACGGATATGATCCGGTCTCCGGGTTCCATACCAATCGCAGCTGCGGTTGAATTGGGAGAAATCTCCTGCGCAACAGGCAGGGTTGCGCTGGTGCCATAGGCGATGACAAAGCCCATGATGATCAAAATGGCAAAGAGGAAATTGATTGCCGGTCCGGCAAAAACAATCGCCGTGCGCTGCCACAGTGACTTGGACTGGAAGGTTTGGTTGCGTTCCGCTGCGGGCAGGCTGAGCCAATCTTTGCTCTTCGTCCCGGATGGGTCCATATCACCGGCAAACTGGACATAGCCACCCAGCGGCAACAGGCAGATTTTCCAGCGAGTCCCGCGCTTGTCCGTCCATCCGGCAATTTCCTTGCCAAAGCCAATGGCAAAGGTTTCCGCCTTGACGCCACACCAGCGGCCAACCAGATAATGCCCCATTTCGTGCACGAAGACGAGCACGCCAATGACGATCAGAAATGAAAATAAATAGATCAAAATACCGGGGTTATCCGTCAAACCTTCAATTCCTCGACCAGTTGCTCGGTCCGAACGCGCGTCTCTTTGTCTATCGCAAAAATGTCCGCCAACGCGCTCGGTTCCGGCGGGCTATAACTATCTAACAGTCGCGTTACAATCTCTGTGATGTCCAGAAACTGAACCGCACGATTGAGAAATGCCGCAACGGCCACTTCATTGGCCGCATTGAGCATCGCCGGCTTCGCGCCGCCCGCCATGATTGCGGCTCTGGCGATCCGGGTGGCCGGGAAGCGGCTTTCATCGGGCAGTTCGAAATCCAGCCTGCCGATATCCGCCAAATTGAGAGGCTGGCAATTGGTGGTCATCCGATCCGGCCAAGCGAGGGTGTTGGCAATCGGTATCCGCATATCCGGAGAGCCCAGCTGCGCCAGCGTCGAGCGATCATGATATTCGACCATCGAATGAATCACCGACTGCGGATGGACCAATATTTCGATATTTTCGAGACCGACCGGAAAAAGATGATGGGCTTCGATCAGCTCCAGCCCCTTGTTCATCATGGTCGCGCTGTCGACCGAAATTTTGGCGCCCATGTCCCAGTTGGGATGTGCAACCGCCTGCTCCGGCGTCACATTGGCCATCTGTTCGCGCGTCCATGTGCGAAACGGGCCGCCGCTGGCGGTCAGGGTGATCTTGCGGACCTGATCGATCCGTCCGCCCTGCAGGGCCTGGAATATCGCATTATGCTCCGAATCGACCGGCAGCAATGTCGCACCGGCTTTTCGGGCCTCGGCGATCATCAACGCGCCGGCAGATACCAGCGCTTCCTTATTGGCCAGCGCGACCGTCTTGCCGCAGCGCAAGGCCTCAAGCGTGGGCGGCAATCCCGCGCAACCGACGATCGCAGCCATTGTCCAGTCTGCGCCCATGGCAGCAGCAGCAATCAGCGCGTCTTTACCACTGGCGGCCTCAATCGACGTCCCTGCCAGTTGCTGCTTGAGTTCTTCATAGGCGGAATCATCTGCAACAACCGCAACCTGTGCTGAAAATTCTATGGCCAGCGCCGCCAACTGGGAGGCATTCCCGTTCGCAGTCAGGGCAATAATCTCATATTGTTCCCGATGCTGGCGAACAAGATCCAGAGTCGACAGACCGACAGATCCCGTCGCACCAAAAATGGAGATCGATTTTGTCATGATAGAGCGGACAGATTTTCAGCAAGCATGATCAAGGCAACGACCGGTGCGACCGGAATTAGCCCGTCAAGACGGTCCATCACGCCGCCATGACCAGGGAAGATTGTACCGCTATCCTTCGCCCCCGCCTTTCGCTTGAGCCAGCTTTCAAACAAGTCGCCCATTTGTGCCAGCACCGCCAGCGGGATGCTGAGCAGCACCAGATAGAAGGGCAGCCCCCAATAGAGGTGCAGCACATAGCTGACCACTGCGGTCAGGGCGACGCCGCCGATCAGGCCAGCCCAGGTTTTATTCGGACTATATTGCGGCGCCAATTTGGGACCGCCGATCGCACGACCGGAAAAATAAGCCCCGATATCGGTGGCCCAGACCAGAGCAAGCGTCCAGAATACAATCAATATGCCGTTGTCGATATCGCGTATATAGATGATCGCCAGAGCGGGAAACCCGGCGTAGAACACGCCCGCAGCGAGCTTGAGCGACCGGTCAAAAACCGCAACAAACATCGCAGTACCGATGATCAGGCCGAGTGCCAGAAATGACGCCCCTGCGGCCCAGGGGGACATGATCGCCAGTGGCACCGACAATGCGTACATCGCCAGCATCCGGTTTTCCTGGCGGCCCGTCAGTCTCGCCCATTCGCTCATGATTCCAAGCGCCATAAGCACGACAAGCAACCACAGGAATATACCGCCAAAATATTCCGCCAGCACCGCAGCAACAATCAGAAGCACGCCCACAATGATGCGGGTTTGCAGTTCATTGGCTTTGCCGGGTGCCGGAGCAGCGGGTTCAGTCATGCTCAGCGCCCACCAAACCGTCGTTCACGGTCGCCAAATGATTGCAGCGCTTTCTCGAGCTCAGCCTTGTCGAAATCGGGCCAGAGCGTGTCGGTAAAATAAAGTTCCGAATAAGCCGCCTGCCACAGAAGAAAATTGGACAGGCGCAATTCCCCGGATGTTCTGATCAGCAAATCCAGCGGCGGCAGATCGGCTGTATCCAGCGCACCGGAGATATGATCGAGATTGATCGCCTCCGGCTCAAGTTCGCCTGCTTTCACGCTGCGTGCAATATGCTGGACCGCCCGGAGCATCTCGTCCCGCGCGCCATAGTTAAGCGCCACGGCCAGCGTCATTTTGCTGTTCTGGGCGGTTTTTTCAATCGCATTGTCAATCATCGCGACTATGTCAGCATCCAGCGCCTTGTAATTGCCGATGACCTTCAACCGCACGCCATTTTCGACAAATTCTTCGATATCCGACTGAATATATTGCCGCAGCAACCCCATGAGATCACTGATTTCCTCTTCCGGCCGATTCCAGTTTTCGGATGAAAAGGCATAGAGCGTCATGGTCTCAAGGCCCATTTTTCCGGCTACGCGGACAATATTGCGGACCGCCTCGACGCCTTTCTTGTGGCCAAGGGCGCGCGGCAAATGCTTGCGCTTCGCCCATCGCCCATTGCCATCCATGATGATTGCGACGTGACGGGCACCATATAGCGGGTCGGATATCCCGGCCATGGCTTGCGCCGGATCGGCAGCACCGTTCTTGGAACGCGCCAGCTTCACTGGGTCAGGATTTCCTGCTCTTTTGCATCCGCCAGCTTGTCGGCTTCGGCAATCATCTCGTCGGTCAGCTTCTGAACTTCAGTCTCGAGCCGCTTCCGGTCATCTTCACTGATTTCCTTCTTGTTCTCGTCGGCTTTCAGGTCATCCATGCCGTCCCGCCGGACGTTGCGAATGGCGATGCGGGCCTTTTCGGCAAATTGCCCGGTCAGCTTGGCAAGGTCCTTGCGGCGCTCTTCGGTCAGATCCGGGATCGGAAGCCTGACATTGGGACCGTCCGTCATCGGGTTCAGTCCGAGGCCAGCGGAACGGATTGCCTTTTCCACGGGCTGGACATTGGCCTTGTCCCATACCTGGACCGACAGCATGCGCGGTTCTGGCACGGATACGGTGGCGACCTGATTGAGCGGCATTCTCGATCCGTAAACCTCAACCGTTATCGTATCCAGAAGTGCGATATTGGCCCGGCCGGTACGCAGACCGCTCAAATCATGCTTGAGCGCCTCCAGCGAGCCATTCATCCTCTTTTGCAGATCGGCTTTGTCATATTTTGCCATTGCTGTTTCCCTTAAATATTTATTCGGTTGTTCCGACCATGGTCGCAGTTCCGCCGCCACCCAATACGGTGGCGAGATTGCCTTGCTCCCGGATCGAGAAGACAACGATCGGTATCTTGTTTTCGCGGCAGAGCGCAACCGCACTGGCGTCCATGACCTTCAGATTGTCACTTAAAACCCGGTCGAAACTCAATTCCTCGTAGCGCGTTGCCTCAGGATCGATTTTCGGATCGGCATTATAGACGCCATCGACACTCGTGCCCTTGAACAGCGCCTCGCAGCCCATTTCAGCGGCGCGCAACGCCGCGGCCGTGTCGGTCGTAAAATAGGGATTGCCGGTTCCGGCGGCAAAAATAACGATACGGCCTTTTTCCAGATGCCGCACGGCCTTGCGGCGAATATAGGGCTCGCACACGCTCGCCATCGGAATGGCTGACAGGACCCGTGTATCACAGCCCATCTGCTCGAGCGCATTCTGCACCGCCAGCGCGTTCATCACGGTTGCCAGCATACCCATATAATCGGCGCTGGTCCGGTCGAAGCCTTTTGCTGCCGCAGCCAGCCCGCGGAAAATATTACCACCGCCGACGACCAGACAGAGTTCAAACCCCGCCTCTTTCGCTGACTTTACTTCGGCTGCAATGCGGTTAACCGTTTCCGGGTCAATCCCGAATTCGCCCGAGCCCATCAGGGCTTCACCAGAAAGTTTCAGCAAAATGCGCTTGAACGCCGGTCGTTTCATGCAAATCCCATCCTGCCGGAATCAATGCCCGGCCCCAAAAACAAATATGGCGCAGACCATAGATAGTCCGCGCCATGCTGCCAAGCGTTACCGCCTGAAATATTCAATCTGCGGCTCGATTAGCCAGCAACCGCAGCGGCGACTTCCGCTGCAAAATCTTCTTCTTTCTTTTCAATGCCTTCGCCAAGCTGGAAACGGACATATTCCGTCAGCTTGATTTCGACGCCAGCAGCCTTGCCGGCTTGCTCGACAACCTGCGCGACGGGAGTCTTGTTATCCATCACGAAAGTCTGGCTGAGCAATGCATTTTCCTTGGCAAATTTTGCCATCGCGCCATCGACCATTTTCTCGACAATATTGTCAGGCTTGCCGGATTCGGCAGCCTTTTCCTTGGCAATCGCCCGCTCACGAGCGAGCAATTCCGGATCGAGGCCCTCTGCGTTCAGCGCCAGCGGGAATGCAGCCGCGATATGCATTGCAATCTGCTTGCCGAGTGGTTCCAGAACATCAGCGCCAGCGGTGCTTTCCAGCGCAACCAACACGCCGATCTTGCCCATGGTAGGGGTGACGGCATTGTGAATATAAGGCACGACCAGACCGCTGGAGACCGCAACCGTTTTCATCCGGCGGATCGCCTGGTTCTCACCGATGGTCGCAATATTGTTGGTCAACACGTCTTTTACCGTGCCGCCGGAAGGATAGTCGGAAGCGGCCAGCGCTTCGACATCATCGCTATTCAGACCCAGTGCAACGCCTGTTACCTTGGCAACAAAATCCTGAAACTGGTCATTTTTGGCAACAAAATCGGTTTCGCTGTTCACTTCAACAGCGACGCCCTTGGTTCCAGCGACGGAAACGCCAACCAGGCCTTCAGCCGCCGTACGGCTGGATTTCTTCTGCGCCGCAGCAAGGCCTTTGGTCCGCAACAGATCGACCGCTGCTTCCACGTCGCCATTGGTTTCGTTCAGTGCCTTTTTGCAATCCATCATGCCCGCACCGGTGCGCTCGCGCAGTTCTTTCACTGCCGCTGCTGTAATAGCCATTATTCGTTCCTCAATTTCTAGACTGGGAAATGTGAAATTGGGGCGACAAAAATGCCGCCCCGTTTGTGTTTTGTTATAGTCAATATATGACCGCAGAAAGAAGCTTCAAGTTCAGGCTTTTTCGTCAGCCTTTGCTTCATCTTTCTTCTCAACAGCAACCGTCTTCGGAGCCGCTGGCTCTTCAGCCTTTGCTTCTGCTGCTGCAGGAGCTGCTTCAGCCGCTGTCATTTCTGCTGCGATGCCCGCAATATCAGCAACCGCTGCTTCTTCGCCGGAAACCATGGCGCTAGCGTTTGCTTCGCTGGAGACGATTTGTTCAACCGGAGGAGCAACCGCTGCTCCGAGATCCATGCCCGCTGCAACCGAAGCGTCCTGGCCGCCCTTGGTCGCTGCCGCAGCAACGGATTCACAATAGAGACGAATCGCCCGAGCCGCATCATCATTGCCGGGAACCGGGAATGCGATATTGCTTGGATCAACGTTGGAATCGAGAATCGCAACAACCGGAATACCCAGAACATTGGCTTCCTTGATTGCGAGCTCTTCCTTGTTGGCATCGATCACGAACATGACATCAGGAATGCCGCCCATGTCACGGATACCACCAAGCGAAAGTTCCAGCTTGATGTGCTCGCGCGTCATCTGCAGGACTTCTTTCTTGGTAAAGCCAGCGGTGTCACCACCGAGCTGCTCTTCCAGAGTTTTCATCCGACGGATCGAGTTGGAAATGGTTTTCCAGTTGGTCAGCATGCCGCCAAGCCAGCGATGGTTGACGAAATGCTGGCCGCTTGCGCGGGCTGCTTCGGCAATAGGCTCTTGCGCCTGACGCTTGGTACCAACGAACAGGACCTTGCCGCCAGCCGAAGTGGCATTGGCGATAAAGTCGAGCGCCCGTGCGAACAGGGGCACGCTCTGCGAAAGGTCAAGAATATGGACACTGTTGCGGGCGCCAAAGATGTATGGTTTCATCTTCGGGTTCCAGCGGTGGGTCTGGTGGCCGAAATGCGCTCCGGCTTCAATCAATTGTTGTAGGGTGACGACAGGGGCCGCCATAATATTTCTCCTTATCCGGTTATGCCTCTGGAAAGCTGAGAACCTCAAACGACCTGAAAGACCGCTATTGGCACCGGTATGAGTGCTTTCCATGTGGAATGAGCGTGCCGTTAAGGCGAAGCAGAACAAAATGCAACCACAAATTGCTGGCTGGACTATTCGCTGCGCAACGCTTCAATCGGCGACAGACGGGATGCGCGAACCGCCGGATAGCCGCCGAAGACCAATCCGATGACAGCCGAAAACAGGATGGCGCCAATGCCTACGCCAATGCCGATCGGCACCGGAAAGTCGGCATAAATCGTCAGCGCTGTGCCGGCGGCAATCGCCAGCACCAGGCCAATGGCACCGCCAATCACGCATAATACGGCGGCTTCGACCAGAAACTGGTTCCGGATATCGCTGCGCTTTGCGCCAAGCGCCATGCGCAGCCCTATTTCCCGGGTTCGCTCGGTCACGCTGACCAGCATGATATTCATGATGCCAATCCCCCCGACCAGCAACGAAATCGAGGCAATGGCAACCAATACGATCTGGAAAATCCCGGTGACCTGGGCCGATTCTTTCATGAATTCTTCGGTGGTGCGGATGGTGAACGGATTGATGTCCTTGCCCCGCACCCGGTAGCGCTCTCGCAAGAGCTTGGTGATCTCGCGTTTTGCCTTCGGCAGGGAAACACCATCTTCGAAACCGACAAACAGCATTTGCAGATCATCAGGTCCGGAGAGAGAATCGCCAGCGAACCGCTGTCGGGTGGTGGTAATCGGCATGATCGCGATATCATCATTATCATTGCCGAAGCTCGACCCTTTCGATTCCATCACCCCGATGACATTAAACGGCGCCCGGTTGATGCGGACCGTTTCCCCTATCGGATCATAATCGCCGAACAGCTTTTTCGCGACGCTGGGCCCCAGAACAACGACCCGGGCAGCAGAACGAACATCTGCTTCGCTGATGAACCGGCCGGAGGCGGCTGCCGCATTGGCAACCTTTCCGTAGCCCGGCGTTGCGCCAATCGCGCTGGTCGATGCATTGCGGCCCGCCACGACCAGCTGGATCGAAGTACGCAATTGCGGTGCGATATCGGTAATGCCGCTAATCTGTTTTTCGATGGCGCGCGCATCCCGCATGGTCAGGCGACCGCGATCAAATGTGCTGCGCCCCCCTTCGCTGTCCGGTTGCGGGAAAATCAGCGCCATGTTGGAGCCCAGCGCGTTGATCGATTGCATCACCGATACCTGCGCTCCGGACCCGACGGCCACAGCGAGCGTAACCGCGAACACGCCGATCATCACGCCCAGCGTGGTCAATATCGACCGCATCAAATTGGTCCGCAGCGCCGTCATCGCGATTGCCACGTTGACGATCCAGGCCGAAGCTTTCTTTTCGAAATCGCCGATCACGAGCCGACCGTCCTGCGATTGGCAACGATGACATCCTCGATAACCTTGCCATCGCGAAACTCGATCCGCCGCTTTGCGCGATCCGCAATTTCGGCCTCATGGGTGACAACAATGATGGTGATACCCTGATCATTGAGCCGCTCGAAAATCTCCATAATATCTTCGGACGTCTTGCTATCGAGCGCGCCCGTCGGTTCATCAGCCAGCAAAATCACCGGCTCGGTCACCAGTGCCCGGGCAATCGCCACGCGCTGTTGCTGGCCGCCGGATAATTTAGCTGGCGAATGGTCGAGTCGATCCCCGAGACCCATTTCCTCCAGTTTCGCCCGCGCCTTGGCTCTGCGCTCTTCGCTGCCGAGACCGGCGTAAATGAGCGGCACGGCGACATTATCGAGCGCCGTGGTACGGGCCAGCAGGTTGAATTGTTGAAAGACAAATCCGATTTTCTGATTGCGCAATTCGGCCAGCGCGTCGCCGTCCCGGTCCTGTGTGGCGATGCCATCAATGCGCACCTCGCCCGATGTCGGTATATCGAGACAGCCAATCATGTTCATGAAGGTCGATTTACCCGAACCGCTTGCCCCCATGATTGCGACATATTCGCCGCGTTCGATGGAGAGCGACACACCATCTACTGCACGGACCGTTTCCCCGCCCAGAACGTAATTTTTGACCAGATCCCGGGTTTCAACAAGTGCCATAGCCTATTCGTTCTCGCTGGCGAGATCATCCTCATCTTCGTCTTCATTTGTCAGATTCCTGGTGCGTATCAGGACCCTTTCCTTTTCTTTCACGCCTTTGATGATCTCGACAAAATCTTCGCCGACCAGACCAATGGTGACCACCCGGCGCACGGGCTTATAGGGATCATCACTCGCCACCCAGATAACGGTCGCGCGTTTCTGTCCCGGCTTTCTGTCCGCCGGTTTTACAGCGCCTTGCTCTTCCTCTGGTCGATCATCCTTGCGCGGACGGAACCGGATGGCCGGCGTGGGAACCCGCAAGACATTGGCCTTGGTTCCGGTGACAATTTCAACATTGGCGGTCATGCCGGTCAGCAATTTGCCATCCTTGTTGTCGACATCCAATATCACCAGATAGCTGACGACATTTTGCGCCTCGGTCGCGGATTTCCGGATTTGGCCGACTTTCGCGACGAACGTGTCATCGGGATAGCTATCCACGGTAAAGCGAACCAGTTGATTCACTCGGACCTGGCCAATGTCCGCCTCATCGACGGAGGCTTCCACTTGCATGCGGCTGGTATCAGCGGCGATTTCAAACAGATTGGGCGTCTGGAAACTCGCCGCCACGGTGGTGCCGGGCTCGACCAGCTTGTTGATCACGACGCCGCTGGTTGGCGCAACAATCCGCGTGCGGTTGAGGTCGAGCTGCGCCGAGGATAGCTCGGCATTACTTTGCGCGATCTGGGCGCGCCCGCTTTGCGCTTGCGCTTTTGCGGTGCTGAGCGAGGCCTTTGCACTGGCCAACGCATTTTGCGCCTGATCGATACCGGCCTTGGACACAAATCCTTTGTCTGCAAGCTGCCGCTGCCGCTCATAATCACGGGACTGGACGGCATAATCGGTTTCCGCGCGAATGATCGACGCTTCGGCCTGCGCCAAAGTCGCACGCGCCAGGTCCACTTGCGCCCTTGCCTGGGTCACTCTTGCTTGAATGCGGGTCGGATCAATTCTGGCCAGCACCTGACCGGCGGTTACGGGCGAATTGAAATCGACATAGACATCGGTGACCTGCCCGGAAATTTCCGAGCCGACATTGATCGTATTGAGTGCTCGCAATTTTCCGCTCGCCGATACAATCCGGGCAACTTCGCCGCGAGTCACCGGTTCGGCAATATATTCATAATCGGGCGTCGACGGGACGATGATCTTGTACAATATGGCGATCAACAGGACCGCAAGCAGGCCAGAAATGACAGGATGTCTGCGCACCCAAATTAGCATCCGGTTGATGATCGCCTTGCTCCCTGTCTTACTTAACTAAGTCACTATGTCACGTGGTTCGAAGATGCGCAACAAGAGACGGTAGCGGCAGAAAGCCAAAAAGTCGGTTATATTCAGGGATGCGTCGCCTACCCGGACCCGTCGCATCCTATTATATGATCTGTGCTCAACGCCACTATCCCAAAGCCGATTCCCGGTTCCTATTTTGGACATGTTTCAAATAGCGCTTGACAATAAGAACATATATGGAACATTAAGAGTTCATTGATAGAACAAATGGAATTATCACATGCTCACCATCGCCATTTCGACTTTTTTCGCATTCGCCTTTTTGGGCTCTGCCACCGTCATCGGGATGATGTTTTTTCAATATCGGGACAGAATTGCCAGCGTCGTTCAAAATGAGTTGCGGGTCGATCCTTCCGAAGCTGTTTTCCCGTCATCAGCCTATCGCCACCGGACTGTCAAAACGTCACAGCTTATGAAGCAGCATCGCTCGCTGCAGCCCGCTCCGCTGCGCGCTGCCGCCTGACCTTGGCATAGCTTCTGACGCTGAAGGGAATCAATATCAGATAGAAGCTGCTGATCACCGTAAGCATGATCCAGGGAGCGTTGATCAGGGCAACGCCGAGCAAGGCGATTACGGCAATCCCTTCCAGCCTGATATTTTTCCGCAAACGCAGGGAAGACCAACTGTAAGTCGCCGTGTTGGACATCATCAGAAAAGCAATCAGCACGATCCAGGGCGACACGACCGCATAATGGCGGAAGATTTCCTGATCGGTGATCATCCACAAATATAGCGGCAGCATCGCCAGACCGGCGCCCACGGGTGCCGGAATACCGGTCAGAAAGCCGGCGGATTTGTGTGGCTGGTCATCGTCATCGATCAAGGCGTTGAACCGCGCCAATCTGAGGGCACAGGCGACAACCATCGTAAGCGCCAGGACCCAGCCAAATTGCGGCATATATTGGGTCGACCAGAGAAACATGACCAGCGCAGGCGACACGCCAAAGGCTATCACATCAGACAGCGAGTCCAGTTCTGCGCCAAAACGGCTCTGCGCATTCAGCAGACGGGCAATCCGGCCATCGAGGCCGTCCAATATGCCGGCCAGAACGATCGCCGCGGCTGCCAGCACCCAATTGTCCATATAGGCGAAACGGACACTGCTCAAGCCGACGCACAGAGCGAGCGCCGTTACCGCATTGGGAACAAAGGCGCGCAGAGGAATGCCTCTTTCGGGTCGCTTCATCGAACCCTTGATAGCCATCAGCGTTGCAGCCTCCGGCCATTAGCCAACCCGGAGGTCATTGGCCGACGCCTTCAATCTCTTTCGTCTGCCCGATCACGGCGATAACGGTTTCACCGGCAATGCTCCGTTGCCCCAATACGACATTGGGCTCTGTCCCCTTGGGCAAATAGACATCAACCCGGCTGCCAAATCGAATCAGACCGATTCGCTGTCCGGCGGCAACAAAATCACCTTCCTTGACAAAGGCCATGATCCGCCGGGCCACCAGACCTGCAATCTGGGTAAAACCGACCTTGAGACCGTCATTGCGTTCGACCAGGAAATGCTGCCGTTCATTTTCTTCGCTCGCCTTGTCCAGGTCAGCATTTAGAAATTTTCCGGAAATATAGGCCTGGCGTTTCACCGTTCCCTCGATCGGAGTTCGGTTTACATGAACATCGAACACACTCATGAAAATCGAAACCCGGATCAATTCTTCGTCCCCAAGTCCGCCCTCACCCTGCAGTTCCACGGGCGGTTTCACCGGCATGATCAGGTTTACCAAACCATCGGCCGGCGCAATTATATATTTTTCATCGAGCGGCGTAACCCGTTTCGGATCGCGGAAAAACGCCAATACCCAGACGGTGATACCCGCCATCGGCCAGGCCAGAGTCTCCCAGGCCATGACGGCAAAAAATGCGGTGATGACCCCGGCGATGACCGCAAATTTGCGTCCCTCGGGATGGATCGGCGGGAAAGACCATTTGGCTTCACCCAGCCCTTTGTTTGAATATTTTTCTATTGCCATGGTCGCTACTTAGAGGCGGGCCATTGTTCTGACAACACTCCCGTTGATATATTGAGAATTCAACATCGGAGATTTGCCCGACCGCCAGCAACTCTCGCCAGCAACTCTGGGTTGAACAAATGACAATCTTTGCTAAGAGGCACGCAACATCATTCCTCCCTCTGGTTCCCGTTTCAGGAAAGAATAAAACGATATGTCGAAAATCAAGGTCAAAAACCCGGTCGTCGAAATTGACGGCGACGAAATGACGCGGATCATCTGGCAATGGATTCGCGAGCGGTTGATTGAACCTTATCTCGACATTGATTTGCATTATTACGATCTCTCGATCGAAGTCCGCGACGACACCAATGACAAAATCACCGTCGATGCCGCCAATGCGATCAAGAAGCACGGGGTTGGCGTCAAATGCGCGACAATCACGCCGGATGAAGACCGCGTCGAGGAATTTGGTCTGAAACGGATGTGGAAATCGCCGAACGGTACCATCCGTAACATCTTGGGCGGCGTCGTGTTCCGCGAACCTATCGTTATCGACAATGTTCCCCGCCTCGTGCCAGGCTGGACCGATCCCATCGTCGTCGGTCGCCATGCTTTTGGTGACCAATATCGCGCAACCGACTTCAAGGTTCCCGGACCGGGCAAGCTGCGGCTGATCTGGGAAGGCGACAATGGCGATACAATCGACGAGGAAGTATTCCAATTCCCTTCCCCTGGCGTTGCCATGGCGATGTACAATCTCGATGACTCGATTCGCGATTTTGCCCGCGCATCGATGAACTATGGCCTGAACCGCGAATGGCCGGTCTATCTGTCGACCAAGAACACGATCATGAAAGCCTATGACGGGCGCTTCAAGGATCTGTTCGAAGAAATTTTCGAAGCCGAGTTCAAAGACAAGTTTGAAAAAGCCGGCATCACTTACGAACACCGTCTGATCGATGACATGGTCGCTTCGGCAATGAAGTGGAGCGGCAAGTTCGTCTGGGCCTGCAAAAACTATGATGGTGACGTGCAGTCTGACACGGTCGCACAGGGATTTGGTTCACTCGGCCTGATGACCTCGGTGTTGATGACACCCACAGGCGATTGTGTCGAAGCGGAAGCAGCGCATGGTACGGTTACCCGCCACTATCGCCAGCATCAGCAAGGCAAGGCAACATCTACCAACCCGATCGCTTCGATCTTTGCCTGGACACGTGGCCTGATCTATCGCGGCAAATTTGATGACACACCTGATGTCACGCGCTTTGCCGAAACCTTGGAGCGTGTCTGCATCCAGACCGTTGAAAATGGCGATATGACCAAGGATCTCGCGATCCTTATTGGCCCCGATCAGGCATGGATGACGACCGAACAATTTTTCGAAGCCGTTCGATCCAATCTGGAAACGGAAATGGAAAGCTGGCAAAAGTCATAACGGACTAGTGGGAATTTCGGGCGATTGGATAGCCTCTCGCCCGAACCCCAGGCCGATGACACGCCCGGGGATGCGCCGCAACAAAGGCATCCGGTTCAGCAGTCGCAATGGAAAGAACGGCTTTTCGATCGGCCTGGTCCGTCGCAATAGCGGTGCAATCACTTGATCTTGCGCAAATTTCTGCAAGGCCTGCATCCGCCGTACCGGTTTGATTCTGCGGGCATAGACTTGCTCCAGCAACAGATCGGGATCGCCTCCCCTCGCCATCGGGCCGGCTAGAATATTGGCAGCAGTCACCGCGTCCTGAACCGCGATATTGATACCGACACCACCAATTGGCGACATCGCATGCGCAGCATCGCCAATCGCCAACAGGCCCGGACGATGCCAGCGCTCCAGGCGATCAAGCGCCACTTCCAGAATTTTCACCTGATCCCAACTGGATATTTGATCAAAAGCCTCGCCCAGATCAGGGGCCAGAGACCGCAGGCCAGTCCGAAAAGCCTCCAGCCCTGCCGCCTTCACTGCAGCGGCCTGCCCCTTGTTGAAAACATAGGCGCATTGATAATAATCCTGCCGATCAATCATCACCATGAACCGGCCCGCTTGCACCGTTCCGAAGACGTCACCGCCATATCCCTGCGGTTTGTCGATGCGAAACCAGAACACATCCATCGGCGCGCCGATATTCTGCAGTGGCAGTTCGGCTTTGCCGCGCAATATTGATCTTCTGCCGTCGGCGGCGATGACCAGCCTGGCATCAAGCCTTTGCCCGTCCATGGTCTCCACACCGCACACACGCTCAGCCTGGTCGTGCAAAAGGTCAACCGCTTCGGTTTCCATGTGCAGTCCGAACCCGGCATATCTTTTTGCCCTGGTCGCCATGAAGTTGAGCAAGTCCCATTGCGGCATCATTGCGATATAAGGCGCCGCTACGTGTAAATAGCGAAAATCCACCGCTTTCATCTGGCGTCCGGCGATGTGAATCGAGGCCTGATCCAATCTGCTGTGCGGCAGTTGCAGCAGGTCATCCAGCATGCCCATTTGATGGAAAAGCTCCAGCGTGGAGGGATGAACCGTATCGCCTCTGAAATCTCGAAGGAAATCAGCATGTTTCTCCAGCACGGCCACTTTCAAGCCGGCCCGCGCGAACAACAATCCCGCCATCATCCCGGCCGGGCCGCCGCCCACAATCAAAATATCACGATTAATATCCATCATTTGCGCTCTCCGTCATGTAACCTGCTGACAAATAGCATTGTTCGAGTATAGAGTTGCATGATGCATAGTCCACTCGACAATCCCGCCTTTATCGACGCCATTGTGATTCTGGGCGCGGCCGGAATCGTTATTCCCGCCTTCACCCGTTTTCGGATCACACCGATCATCGGATTTATATTGGTCGGTATATTGCTGGGCCCGTCCGGACTTGGGTCACTCCAGAGTCAATATCAATGGTTACAATTTGTCACGATCAGCGATAGCGAGGCCATCGAACCATTTGCCGAGATGGGCATCATATTACTGCTTTTTTCCATCGGGCTCGAATTGTCGTTCAAACGCCTCTGGTCCCTGCGCCGACTTGTATTCGGTGTCGGTGCGGCAGAATTGCTGGCGTCGGGCCTGATCATCGGGTCTGTATTATATCTACTTGGTCAGAATGCCGCCGGTGCCCTGGGCCTGGGCCTGGCCCTTGCGCTGTCCTCGACCGCTCTGGTTCTGCCCATGTCAGGAACAAAAAGCCCGGTCGGACGAGCCGCATTGGCCATGCTATTGTTCGAGGATGTCGCCATTGTTCCGATCATATTCCTTCTCGGAGCGATCTCACCGGCGATAACCGCCGATGGCGGATGGGATGATCTGGGACGAACGCTTCTGTTGGGCGGCGCAGTCATCATCGGCATGCTGGTCCTTGGCCGACTATTGCTGCCGCGAATTTTTGCCCAAGCGGCGCGCACCAAGAGTCCGGAACTGTTCCTAGCGGTCAGCTTGCTGGTCATCATCCTGGCGAGTCTTGCCACCGCCGCGACGGGATTGTCACCGATCGTCGGTGCCCTGCTCGCTGGCCTGCTCATCGCGGAAACCGAATATCACGGCGAAGTCGAAGTCATCACCCAGCCGTTTAAGGGCCTGGCGCTTGGCGTGTTTCTGATCACCGTCGGCATGCAGGTCGATATTCGCGTGGTCCTTGAAAATTGGGGAAGCCTGCTCACCGCCGTCGTCGGCGTCGTCGTTGTGAAGGCTGTCGTTACCGGGGGCCTGCTGCGTTTTGCCGGTGCTCGTGCCGGTACCGCGACGGAAGCCGGCGTTTTGATGGCCAGTCCCTCTGAAACCACCTTGATCGTATTGGCTGCAGCAACGCAGGCGCAGCTGATCCAGCCACAAACGGCGGCCTTCTGGCAGATTGTCACCGCTATCGGCCTGACCATCACCCCCTTGCTGGCCCGCTTTGGCCATGACATCGCACGGCGGATGGAAATGCGCAGCGATGGTGGTTCCGCTCCGGATCAATTGCCGGTTGAAGCCCAGCAGACGATCATTATCGGCTTTGGCCGGGTCGGCAAGCTGATCGCAGATCTTCTGACGACCCATAATCAAAAATTTCTGGCGGTGGAAACCAACATTGATACGGTCGCAAAAGCCCGCCGCGAGGGCTATCCGATCATTTTTGGCAATGTGTCCCGCAACGAAATGCTCGACCGGTTGCGGCTGGGCCATGCAAAGGCTCTGGTCCTGACGATGGATGAGCCGGTTCTGTCGGTGCAGATCGTCAAAAAGGTCCGGGCCTGGGTGCCTGACCTGCCGATTATCGCAAGGGCGCGAGACATTGAACATGCCGCTGAACTCTATCAGGCTGGCGCGACCAATGCCGTGCCCGAGGCGCTTGAGGGTTCCCTGCAATTGTCAGAAGCCGTGCTCGTCGAAAATGGCGTGGCCATGGGCCCGGTCATCGCTTCGATCCATGAACTGCGCGATATCTACCGGAAACAAATTCAGGAAGACGGTGATCTGGAACAGGAACCCAAACTAAAATCCATAACCACTTCCATCGGACGGGCGACAGCCGATGATTTGGTGCCCGACGGGCTCAGCCCGCAAGAACAGCCCTGATCGCGGCAATCGCATCATCGGCTTTGGCGCCATCGGGACCGCCGCCCTGCGCCATGTCCGGACGACCGCCGCCGCCCTTCCCGCCGACCGCAGCAACCCCGGCCTGAACCAGATCAACCGCGCTGAAACGCTCGGTCAGATCATCGGTTACGCCAACCGCAACGGTTGCCCGGCCATCATTGACCGCCACCAGCGCGCTGACGCCGCTGGATAGCTGCTTCTTCGCCTGGTCAACCAGACCGCGCAATTCCTTGGGATGCAGACCCTGGATAACCTGACCGGCAAAGGCGACCTCACCAATAGTTTCCGTTTCCGTCGCTTTCGCGCCGCCGCCATCCCCGGCCAGCGCCAGCGCCTTCTTCGCCTCGGTCAATTCCCGCTCCAGCTTCTTGCGTTCCTCGACCAGGATCGCGACACGATCCACGGCTTCTTCGGGAGAGGCCTTGAGCGTTGCGGCAATTGCCTTGAGTTTGGCATCGCGATCGGTAAGCCACAGGCGCGCTGCTTCGCCAGTTAGCGCTTCGATTCTCCGGACACCACTGGCAACAGCGGATTCCGAAACAATCGCCATCAGACCAATATCGCCAAGCGCATGGACATGGGTACCGCCGCATAATTCCACGGAATAATCAAGCTCGGCTTCCCGGCCCATCGACAGCACGCGCACTTCATCGCCATATTTTTCGCCGAACAGAGCAAGCGCACCTGCGGCGACCGCATCATCGGGACTCATCAAGCGCGTGGTAACCGGACTATTGCCGCGAATCTGCGCGTTTACGTCCGCTTCAACGGCCTGCATTTCGGACTCGGTCAGTGCGGAGACGTGCGAGAAATCGAACCGCAGACGATCCGGCGCAACCAGGCTGCCCTTCTGCGTGACGTGATCGCCGAGATGATGGCGCAGCGCCTTGTGCAGCAAATGGGTGGCACTGTGATTGGCGCGAAGCGCGGTGCGCCGATCCTTATCCACAACAAGATGGACCATATCCCCGACCGACACCGAACCGGACTTGATTTCAATCTGATGGGCATGAAGCCGCCCGAGCGGCTTTCTGGTGTCGGTCACGCTGGCCGCGAAACCATCCGCACCGGAGAGCTGACCGGCATCGCCCATCTGGCCGCCGCTTTCGCCGTAAAAAGGCGTCTGATTGGTCAGCAGCATGACAATGTCGCCGCTATGGGCGATCTCGATTTCAGCGCCGTCCTTGACCAGCGCGACCACGACGCCCTCGCCTGCTTCGGACGTATAGCCGGTAAATTCGGTGCTGCCTTCGCGCTCGGCAATGTCGAACCAGATCGCATCGGAAGCCTGATCGCCGGACCCTTTCCAGGCGGCACGGGCGGCGGCTTTTTGTTCGGCCATCGCCTTGTCAAAACCTTCGCGATCGACACCCAGCGACTGGGCCCGCAAAGCGTCTTCGGTGAGATCATAGGGGAAACCAAATGTATCATATAGTTTGAACGCGGTTTCGCCAGGGAGAATATCGCCTTCCCCCATATCAGCGATTTCCGCATCGAGCAGCTTCAGGCCATTGGCCAATGTCTGCCGGAAATTGGCTTCTTCGCGGGCCAGAGTTTCCTCGATCAGCGGCTTTGCCCGGATCAATTCGGGAAAGGCATTGCCCATTTCTGCCGTCAATGCCCCGACCATCCGGTGCATCAACGGATCCTTTGCGCCCAGCAAATGAGCGTGGCGCATGCCGCGCCGCATGATCCGGCGCAGCACATAGCCGCGGCCCTCGTTGGATGGCAGGACGCCGTCCGCAACAAGGAAGGATGATGCACGCAGATGATCGGCAATCACCCGGTGGCTGGCCTGGTTGTCGCCGGTTGTGGCAGTGCCCGTCAGCGAGCCGGATTCGGCGATCAGCGCCTTGAACAGGTCGATGTCGTAATTGTCGTGCACGCCCTGCATGACCGCAGCAACGCGCTCGAGTCCCATGCCGGTATCGATCGACGGTTTGGGCAGATCAACGCGATCGCCTTCGCCACGCTGATCATATTGCATGAACACCAGGTTCCAGATTTCGACAAAGCGATCACCGTCTTCATCCGGGCTGCCCGGAGGGCCACCGAAAATATGCGGACCATGATCGTAAAAAATCTCGCTGCAGGGGCCGCAGGGTCCGGTATCACCCATTGACCAGAAATTGTCACTGGTCGCGATCCGAATGATCCGCTCATCCGGCAGACCGGCAATTTTCTTCCACAGATCAAAGGCTTCGTCATCGCTATGATAGACGGTCACGGTCAACCGGTCGGGAGATATCCCCCAATGTTTTGTGATCAGGTTCCATGCATGATGGATCGCCTGTTCCTTAAAATAGTCGCCAAAGGAGAAATTACCCAGCATTTCAAAGAAGGTATGATGGCGCGCGGTATAGCCGACATTGTCGAGATCATTATGCTTGCCGCCCGCCCGGACACATTTCTGGCTGGATGTGGCGGTGGAAAAAGAGCTTGTCTCTGCCCCGGTGAAAATATTCTTGAACGGAACCATGCCCGCGTTGATGAACATCAACGTCGGATCATTATAGGGGATCAGCGGCGCGGACGGCACGATCTCGTGGCCCTGGGCCGCAAAATAGTCGAGGAAAGACCGTCTTATATCATTGGTTGTTTGCATGAAATTGACTTAGGCGAGCGATCTGCCGTTGACAATCCTGCATTGCGCCTTCCGGCAAAATCAATGGCTTGTTCAGGCATAGGCATAGGGTCCGCCTTTTTCGAGTGCCAGCTGATATTGCGGACGGGCATGAATGCGCTCGAGCCAGGCGAGAAGGTTGGGATAACGCCCATCCAGACCGGCGCGGGACTGGCAGGCTTCTAGCGGAAAGCTCATCATGATATCGGCAGCGGTCAGTTCATTACCGGCAAAATAATCGCGGTCCGCCAGTTCACTTTCCAGCCAGACGAGCAGATCCGTGACCATCTGGCCAACCGGCTTGCGCGCGGGCAAGCCGAGCAGGCCGAGACGGCCAACCACCAGCAGACCATATAGCGGCGGCATCATCGAACCCTCGGCGAAGTGCAGATATTGGGTATAGAGGCGCGCGCCTTTGGCGTCCTTCGGAGCGCCCAGCTTGCCACCCGCTTTTGCAACCAGATATTCGGCAATCGCAGCGGTCTCGATAATCACCTCGCCATCATCCTCGATCATCGGCGATTTGCCAAGCGGTTGAATGGCCTTGAGACTGTCCGGCGCTTTCTGGGTCTTGGGATTACGCTCATAGCGCTTGATCTGATAAGCCAGGCCAAGTTCCTCAAGGAGCCAGATGATGCGCTGCGAACGGCTGTTTTCTAAGTGGTGGAGGATGATGGTCATGGTAATCCTTATCAGTAATCGATGTACTTGGCCTTCGCTACCATCAGACAGGTGATGATCCAAAAGAAAAGAACCACCCAAAGGCGCCATGCCTCGGGTGGTTCCACTTCAAATGATCAAAGACGGTAAAGCCTATAATCGAGATCGAGATATTCTATTCCGGTTGCGAGCCGCCCGATTCATCTTCAGATTCTTCAGCAACAGCTTCTGAAGGCTGTTCATTTTCTTCGGAATCGACAGCCTCTTCAGAATCAGCCGTTTCTTGGGAAACGGCGGCCTCTTCGTCAGGTACAGTCGCGACAGATTCGGCGGTCGAGGTCATCAGGCCTCTTTTCATCAAAGACCCTTCAACATCTTCACGAACCCTGTCATTATGCGCCGCGACGGTTGAGACTATTTCGCCTTCTTTGCCGAGCAACACTGCTTCGTCTGTCGAACCGTCAGCCACGAGCCGGACATGAAGCGGGCGAGGATACAGGCTGTTTGACGCGCCGTTGCTGGCATCGACGACGCCGCCGATCAAACCACCGAGCAAGATATTGCCCGCAGCGGCTCCCCCGGTGCGGCTTTGCACATATACATATTCGGATTTATAGCCATCGAGCACAAAATCTGCTCTGAAATCATTTTTCCGCTTCAAGCTGAGCTCACAGGGAGCGATACATCCAATACCGCCGGTAAATGCGACGTCTGCACCGGATGGCTCCGAAGCAACCTGAATATCCTGACTGGTGCCATTTATGACCGTTGCACAGCCGCCCAGCCCCATTGGCAGCACTATCAGTGCCGCCATTGCATGTATAGTTTTCATGTAATCCCCCAAAAACGTCAGAATTGACGCGTAACTATTTCAATCAAAATTGATATTGGCAAGTGACAATTTTAGATCAACAAATATTGATGGCTTGGCAGCCTTTTTTGAGTTCTATTTTCAGAAATGAAAATGGGCCGTCCTTGCAGTCGGGGGACAGAAGGACGGCCCTATGCCAGGGATCGCCTCGGGGGAGACTGATCCGGCAAAACTTGCGAAATTTTCTGTTCATCATTCCGGCGGCGCCGGAGCCAATGAAGATGAGCTTCAAGCGCGTGGCGGCACCAACAGTCAGAAGCTTCCTTCTGTCGCTGCAATGATGGTCAAATCATCTATTCATCATCGTCATTGGCTTTGGCTTTGCCAACCGGACCCTTCATCATTTCCTCGGCGACTTCTTCCTGTTTGCCGCGAATCTGATTTTCCAGTTTCGCCATCATTTCCGGATTTTCGAGCAGGAAGCGTTTCGAATTTTCGCGTCCCTGCCCAATGCGAACCGAGTCATAAGAGAACCAGGCGCCCGATTTTTCGACGACGCCGGCCTTCACGCCCAGATCGATAATCTCGCCAACCTTGGAAATACCCTGGCCGTACATGATGTCAAACTCGACCTGCTTGAACGGCGGTGCGACCTTGTTCTTGACCACTTTGACGCGGGTGGTGTTGCCGACGATATCATCGCGTTCCTTGATCTGGCCGGTACGTCTGATGTCGAGGCGCACCGAAGCGTAGAATTTCAACGCATTGCCGCCAGAGGTGGTTTCCGGGTTGCCGTACATCACGCCGATTTTCATGCGGATCTGGTTGATGAAGATCACCATGCATTTGGAGCGACTGATCGAGCCGGTCAGCTTGCGCAGCGCCTGGCTCATCAAACGGGCTTGCAGGCCGACATGGGTATCGCCCATTTCGCCTTCAATTTCAGCGCGCGGAACCAGAGCGGCGACCGAATCGACCACCAATATGTCGACCGCATTGGAACGCACCAATGTATCGACAATCTCCAGCGCTTGCTCACCGGTATCGGGCTGGGAGATGATCAGTTCGTCGGTATCGACGCCCAGTGCCTTGGCATAAATAGGGTCCAGCGCATGTTCCGCGTCAACAAAGGCAGCCGTACCGCCAGCCTTTTGCGCTTCGGCGATAACGTGCAAGGCGAGCGTTGTCTTGCCGGAGCTTTCCGGTCCGTAAACTTCGATCACGCGTCCTTTTGGCAATCCCCCGATGCCAAGCGCGATATCCAGTCCCAGGCTACCGGTGGAAATGGCTTCTATTTCCAGTGCCTTGCGTTGGCCCAGCTTCATCGCCGAGCCCTTGCCGAAGGCGCGATCTATCTGCGCCAATGCGGCGTCGAGCGCCTTTTGTCTGTCTGATGAGTTCAATTGATTTTCCGATTCTACGACTTTTAAATTGCCGGCCATTTGCCTGTCCCCTTCGCTAAATGTTTAACCACTATCAATCAATGATTGTGATTATGTACCGTATTTGTTCCTATAGAACAAGAGGGGAACATGATTTATTTACATTTCTGCTATCTCACTGAATTGCAATCCCAATAATGCGGAATTCTACACCTGCTTGGCATGTTCGGCCAGAGTCTCGCCGACCGCTTCGGCAATTTGCGCGACCGAAAACGGCTTGGGCAGAAAATTGACCTTGTCGAGATCGATCGACTTGCGCAATTGCTCCTCGGCATAGCCGGACATGAACAGGATCGGAAGGTCAGGATAATTTTTGCGGACATGTTTCGCCATCGTCGGGCCATCCATATTCGGCATCACCACATCGGAAACAATCAGGTCGAACTGCTGTTCCTTGTCGGCCTGAAGGGCGAGCAGGCCCAAAGCTTCCTCGCCTTCACTGGCGGTAACGACCGTATAGCCCTGGCGCGTCAGCGCCCGCTCCGCGACCGCACGCACCATGTCCTCATCCTCGACCAGCAAGATATGTCCTGTGCCCCACAATTCCTTCCTTGCCGTCGCCTTGACCGGCGGCGAATTCAAAGTGGCCCGCTCCAGGTCTTCCTTGGTCGGATGATGCACCGGGAAATATATCGAAAAGGTGGTGCCCTGTCCGGGTTTGGAATCGGCAAAAATATAGCCGCCGGACTGTTTGATGATGCCGTAAACCGTCGACAGACCCAGGCCGGTGCCCTTGCCGACTGCCTTGGTGGTGAAAAATGGTTCGAATATCTTGCCGATGACATGCGGCGGAATGCCGTTCCCGGAGTCGGAGAAGATCAGCGATGTATAATCGCCGACCGGCAGGATATCGCTCTTCAGCGCGCGCACGTCAGATGCCACCACCGCTTGGGTGGAAATGGAAATCTTGCCGCCATGGGGCATCGCATCTCTGGCGTTGACCCCTAGATTGATGATCACTTGCTCAAGCTGTCCCGGATCCGCACGGACCAGCCCCAGATTGCGGCCATGGCGCACTTCCAGCTCGATAGTCTCATCGAGCAGGCGCTTGAGCAGATTCGAGACATCCGCCACCACGTCGGGCAGCTGCAGCACCTGCGGCCGCAAAGTCTGCTGCCGCGAGAAGGCGAGCAATTGGCGGGTCAGACCCGCGGCGCGGTTGCTGTTATTCTTGACCTGCTGGATATCATCATAGTCGCTGTCACCCGGCGCATGGCGCAACAGCATCAGATCGCAATGACCGATGATGGCGGTGAGAATATTGTTGAAATCATGGGCCACGCCCCCGGCAAGCTGCCCGACCGCCTGCATCTTCGTCGCCTGCGCCACCTGGCTCTTCAATTTCGATTCTTCGCTATTGTCGCGAATCGACAGCAGCACCGCCGCCTCGCCCAAACCGCGAACACCGGCCATGCCCAGCGCGACCGGCTCCTCACCGCCATTGCGCAGCCGCACCGCCAGATCCCCTGCCAGCGGCGGGCCGCTTGCGTAGCGACGCACGGCATCGGAAACCGCCGACTTGTCATCGTTGATCATCAGGTCGCCGGGATAGAGCGGCTGTTCCTTTTCTCCAATGCCTGCGGTTTTGGCAAAGGCATCGTTGAGAAACAGGAATCGTCCGTCGCGGTCGGTCAGGGCCAGCCCCAGGGGCAACAGCGACAACATCGATTCAACCTGCTCCAGCGCCTTGCCGCGCTCGACCATCCCGCCATCATCGTCGATCAGCAGGATCAGCGCCGGACCCTTTTCCTTTTCCCGGTCGAGCGGGATATGAAATAGACGCACCGGCGTACCATGCCGTCCTTCGCGTTCGAAAAAGATCGTACCCTTGTCATCGGAACGCAGGAAATTGATGAAATTGCGGCCTGATATATTAGCATCAACCCGACCGGTCGCGCGCAAGGCAAAGGCCTGATTGGAAGCGCGGATTCGTCCTTCGCCACCGATCACGCTAACCAATATGCCGACTTCTGAAAAGGCACGGCCGCCGCCGCCGCTGACCAGACCAATCATGTCATCCAGCAGGTCCGCCGGAATTTTCGGTATCATCTGCCAGAGCAGATATTCATCGCCCTGACCGGCCCGGACGACTTTTGCGCTATATTCGGCAACGCCGCGCTTCAGGCCCTCGGCATAGCCGCGGCCATCCCGCCAGGCGTTGCGGCCAGCCGTCGCCAGCAGCTCATTGCCGCCGGCCTGCAACGGCAGTTCGGGAGGGACCGCTGCGCCATTGAACCATTTGGTAAAAAGTTCGTTGGCACAGACCAGCCGGCCAGCCCGGTCGGTAATCGCCAGACCGATAGCCGATTGATCGGCGACCATGCGGGTAACCGCCCAGTCTTCGGGATCGACAAGATCCTGATCAGTGGCTGTATTTTGCGGACGCAGAAAAAGGCCGACCCCGGTCAAGCTGAGCATCAGAGCGAGAAAAGCGATGATCAGGGTGAGATTCTGCACTTGCCAGTAGAGCAGCCCGGCCGAAGCCAACACCGCTAGCGCCAGCAATATCACCCTTGTCCGCACATCGGCCTGCGCCTTGCGCGTGCTGGGGTTCAGCAATCCGCTCTTGTTCTGCGCTTTACTGGCCATCACCGGCCCTGTCGGCGAGGATTTTGCTCAACCGCCCTTTCCGTTTCCGGCCAATCCACCAGCGCCATCCGAAGGAGCTGATCAAATAGCCGATGGCGGCAAAAACGATCGCAAACAGCAGAAATCCGAATGCGGTCACCCCGGCTTCGCGCACCAGCCAGGTCAGCCATTGGCCAAATTCGCTTTGCATATGGGTGTTGATCGGCTGGCCGGCAGTCATCGCATCGATCTGCAAGACAAATTTGCCGACCTGATTGGCCGCAGCAATCCAGAACGGATAGGTCAGGGGATTGGTGATGAAAGTGGTGATTGCTGCAATCGGCACATTGGCGCGCACCGGCAGCGCCAGAAAAACCGCTGCGAATATCTGACCCACGGGGATCAGAAAGGCGGCCAGCATGCCCAGGGCCACGCCACGCGGCACGGAGCGCCGTGTGAAACGCCACAGCTCGGAGCGCAAAAAGCGATGGGCGATCGGTTTGAGAAATTTGTTCCGTTCCATCCCGGCGCGGGTTGGCATTTTTCTCTTTAGCCAACGCACCACATACATGATCGAACGCGCAGCGAAATCCTTGTCATGAATATTGGGTCTGTGTTCAGCCATGTTCGCGCATCAGCCGGCCCTGCTGCCTTTTCCAGTCGCGATCCTTTTCGGTCTGCCGTTTATCCGGTGCTTTTTTGCCTTTGGCCAGCGCCAGTTCCAGCTTCGCCCGTCCCTTGCTGTTGAAATAGATCGACAGCGGCACGATCGTCATGCCCTTGCGCATTACCGCGCCATGCAGTTTGTTTATCTGGCGCCGGCTGAGCAGCAATTTGCGCGGGCGCGTCGGGGTATGATTATACCGGTTGCCATGGCTCCATTCCTGAATATTGGCGTTGACCAGCCAGACCTCGTCATCCTTCACCTCGGCATAGCTTTCGGCGATCGTGCCCGCTCCAGCGCGCAGCGATTTCACTTCCGTACCAGTCAGCATGATTCCGGCTTCAAACTTGTCATCCAGAAAATAGTCATAGCGCGCGCGCCGGTTTTCGGCGACGACCTTCTGCTTGTCAAATTCCTCCGCCCGCGGTTTTGCCATCAGATCAACCCTGCCCCTTCCAGAGCAGCGTCCACGGCCTTGCGGCTGGCTTCGCACGGTGGTGTCATCGGCAAGCGCAAGTCGGTCGAGAAATCCCCAAGGACCCGCGACATGGCATATTTGATCGGGCCGGGAGACGCGTCCGAGAACAAGGACTTGTGCAGCGGATAGAGCACATCATTGAGCTTGCGCGCCTTGGCATAGTCGCCTGCGGCACAGGCGGCCTGGAACTCGGCGCATAATTTTGGGGCGACATTGGCAGTGACGGAAATACAGCCAACACCGCCGGCTGCGCTAAAGGCCAGCGACAATTCGTCGACTCCCGAAAGCATCACGAAATCATCGGCACAATTGAGGCGATGCTCGGTGACCCGGTCGAGGTCGCCGCTGGCGTCCTTGATCGCCACCACATTCGGCAGCTTCGACAATGCCGCCACTGTGTCGGGCATGATATCCGTCACCGTCCGCGCTGGAACATTATACAGAACCAGCGGCAAATCGACATTTTCCGTCAGGGTGGTAAAATGGGCGGTAATGCCTTCCTGATTGGGCCGGTTATAATATGGGGCGACGACCAGGCCCGCCGCTGCGCCGCATTTCTTCGAGAAATTCAGGTGCAACATGGCATTGGTTGTGTCATTGGAACCGCAGCCGGCGATGATCGGCACCCGGCCAGCCGCCTGCTCAATGCAGACTTCGATAACACGATGGTGTTCGGCATTGGACAATGTAGACGCTTCGCCGGTTGTCCCGCAGGGCACAAGGGCGCTGCTACCCTGTTCGATCTGCCAGTCCACCAGAGCGCGAAACTGGTCTTCGGCAAACGCTCCGTCGCGAAAGGGAGTCGCCAGAGCCGGAATTGAGCCCGAGAACATCTAATAATCCTTTATGTTACTCTTGGAAATTGGCAAAGCCAACCCCAAGTCATTTTCAATATTAACGGTGATATAGTTCGCCGTTCAGCGCCTGATAAGGAGCCTAGCCGTAAAATGTCCAGCATGGTATCAAGATTTGTTATAGCGGCACTGCTTTTCACCCCTGCCACCTGCATGGCAGCCGACAATCTCGGCGAACAACTGGGCTGGCAAAATGAAAGCGCGGGCCTGTCCGATCCCACCGGCGGCAATGCCGTACTGGGCCTGCAACGCTGGCGCGTGTTGACGCAATCCGACAATTATTCTTTCGAGGATTATGCCGGGTTTCTGGTCACCTTCCCGGGATGGCCGGAAGACACGCGTATGCAGCGCAACGCCGAACAGGCAATCAATATCAACAGCTTCTCGCCAGCACGCGTGCTTGCCTATTTCTCTCGATTCGAACCCACGACCAACGCTGGCGCCGCCAAATATGCGGTTGCCCTGCAAGCTGCCGGACAGCGGGACAAAGCCAATCAATGGGCAAAAACGGCCTGGCGTGGCGGCACGCTGACGCAAGACGATGAAGCGGCGCTAATCTCGCGGTTCAGCTCCGCCTTCAGCATCGACGATCATGATGCGCGCATGGACGCGCTGTTGTGGGCAAGAGCGACGCGCGACGCAGCGCGCCAGCTGGGCTTCGCCTCGGCAATGCGGCGACCGGTGTTCGAAGCGAGGCTGGCTCAGCTAAGCGAATCCGCCGATGCCAATGAAAAGGCCAGCGCCGTCGGTGCCATCGCCCGCGATGATGCCGGCTATCTGGCCGATCGCGCGCGCTATTTGCGCAACCATGGACAAAGTGCGGCCGCGCGGCAATTGCTGGCCACCCGTCCGGCACTGCGCGTCAAACCCGCCGCGCCGGAAACCTGGTTCGAGGCGCTGCTGATCAACGCCGAAGCGGCCGCCAACGACCGGCAATGGTCGACGGCCTACAATATCGCCTCGAAAATCGACGATGCCTATGACGTCCCGACCCGGATCGCCGATCAGAATTCCCGCATACGCGACAAATATTCGGATCTCGCGTGGATAGCCGGCACCGCTGCGCTGAACGGTATGCGGCAACCGGCCAAGGCCGTGCCCCTGTTCGATCTTTATGCACAATCCTATGACTCGCCCAACATCACGTCCAAAGGCTATTATTGGGCGGGCCGCGCCGCCGCCGAAGCCGGGCAAACCGAACAGGCCAATGCCTATTTCGAGAAAGCGGCGGCCTTTCCGGACCATTTCTATGGCCAATTGTCGCTGGAACGGCTGGGCCGTCCGCTGCCGGTATTCAACCGCAAGCCGGCGATCGAAATAACCGAAGCAGACCGCAAAGCCTATGACAGCGAGCCACTGGTCATCGCCGCCACGGCATCGATCCGCACCGGCCCCTGGCGCGAGCAGATCCGCTTTCACCGGGCGCTCGCCTATAATGCCACGACACCCAAGGACTATATGCTGCTCAGCGATTTTTCGACTCGCATCGACGCCCGCGACCTCGGTGTGATCAAGGGTATCAGCGCTCTGAGTGCCGGAGTCGGCGCGATCGACGAGACATCTTTTCCAACCATGCAGGTTCCCTTTGGCCATGAAAGCAGCTGGACCCTGATCCACGCGATCACCCGGCAGGAAAGCCAGTTTGCCGAAGGCGCGATCAGCCATGCCGGTGCCCGCGGCCTGATGCAGCTGATGCCCGGCACCGCCCGGGAACAGTCGGGCAAGGCAAATCTGTCCTACAATGTTTCGTCGCTGACCGATGACCCGCAATATAATATCCAGCTCGGCAGCGGCTATATCCAACGGATGATGGACTATTATGGCGGCAGCTACCCGCTCGCGATCGCGGCCTATAATGCCGGGCCGGGCAATGTGAACAAATGGCTTCGCGCCAACGGCGACCCGCGCATGGGCGGCATCGACTGGGTCCAGTGGATCGAGGATATCCCGATTTCCGAGACCCGCAATTATGTCAAACGCGTGCTCGAAAATGCCGTGGTCTATGACACGAAAAACCCGCGCGGCCCGACGATCCGCAGCGATACGCCACTGACTCGCTATATCGGGAAAAATTACAAGGGTTGAGGGTCGTGATCCAGAAGGCTCAGCCTTGCACCTTCAAATCCGCTTCATCCCGAGCGCGAACCATGGATGTTATTCCCACTCCAGATACAGCGCCGTGAACGTCAGCGTATCGATAATGCCGTGCAACAGAATGATCGGCCAAAGATTCCGTTTCAGCAGCAAGAACATGGTGCCGAACGCCAATGCTATGCCACCGGTCACGATGGCGCCGCGCCAGCCTTGATAATAATAATGCCCATAGCCAAAAAAGATCGCGGGAAGGATGACGGCCAGAATAGAGGCAAACCGGTAGCCGGAAAAAACAGTCTGTAGCCGGCTGATCAAATAGCCGCGGAAAAACATCTCCTCGCCAAAAGCCGCAGCGGTCCAGACAATGACCAGCCACAATAGATACATGGGCAGGTTACCTGCGACATCGCCCCATCGCTCTTCAACACCCGCCGGTATCTCGGCCATGAAATCCAGTCCGATGGCGGGGCCTCCTATGGTCGTCAAGGCGATCACGATTGCGAATGCGACGAATACCAGCATGGCTTGCGGGATCACCATCAGTTTCGCCCTGATCCCGGGCAATGGACGCAGACCCAGAGAAGGCCAATCAATACCAATCTTGCGCATATAGAGTGTGACAAGGGCAAGTGTCAGCAATAGCGAGACCGGACCAGCATAGCGCCAGAACATCATGCTCATCAGATATTTGGAGAGCAATGCGAAGCCGACAAAGCCCAAAATCTCGATCAAGACGATCCAGCGCTGCGGCTGATTGGCACCGCTTTCGATATTCTGTGATGTTCCCATCCGCTATAGGTGTATTATATATATAATACTGTCAACGAATTACTGTAGCGGGATGACGTCCACCCAAATGCATATCCGCTTTGCGCCCATATCAGTCATCAATCTGACGGTTAGCTAATCCTTGACCTCATAGCCAAAAGCATCATGCGCCAGTTTCACCAGCTTCGGATCAGCATCCGGCAATTCCTTGGGCAATGCCGCCTCCAGCATTTCCGCAACATGGGTCATCGCGGCGATGCGCGCGGATTTCTTGTCGTTACCGTCAATCACTTTCCACGGTGCCCAGCGGGTGTCGGTATATTCGAACATGTCATGCATCGCTTCGAGATAGGCATCGCGCTTTTCGCGGTTGCGAAAATCCTCGGCGCTAATCTTCCAGCGCTTGTGCGGCGTATCGAGCCGTTTGGTCAAACGCTCGTCCTGTTCTTCCTGCGTCGTATGGAAGAAAAGCTTCACCAAATTGGTGCCGCCGTCGATCTGCTGTGCTTCAAATTCGTTGATCTCGTCATAGCCGCGCTTCCAGTCGGCAGGCTCGCAATATCCCTCAACCCGCTCGACCAGCACCCGGCCATACCAGCTGCGGTCGAACACACCGATTTCGCGGCTGCCCGGCAATTTCTGCCAGAAGCGCCAAAGGAAATGGCGGTCTTTCTCTTCCTTGGTCGGCGCACCGATCGGCCAGACATCAAAATAGCGCGGGTCCCATTCCGCGGTCATCCGGCGGATCGACCCGCCCTTGCCCGCTGCGTCCCAGCCCTCGAACACCAATATCGACCGGCTGCCATGGATGATATGCTTGAAATGGATTTGCGCGAGCCGTCCCTGCAGGCTGACAAGCTCTGCATCATAGTCGCCTTCGAATTTCTTGCCGGTTTCATAGTCGGACAGGTTTATGGTCATTTTCACTCCGTTTGCGCTGGCCCTGTTAACCCGGAGGGCGAACAACGCCCAACAGCATCTATCGTCGATGAACAGGTTTTGACCAGTTCAGCCCGATCGGGTCATTCTATACCAGATGCGCGCGAACAACCAATCGGTTAACCCTGATCATCATCCTTGATTTCCTGTCGGTCCGGATTGACGCAATTGCCATTCATTCAGCGCGCGCCGATGATCGCTTGCCCGCTGCGAAGATTCGGTCACTTCATATTTTCCGGGAGAAAAGCGCTCCGCCTCTTCGTAAAAAGCCAGCGCGGTGTCCAGATCGCCGCGCTGTTCCGCGCAAAGGCCCAGATTATAGGATAGCGAGATATGAACCAGCCCGTTCCGGTCCGCTTCGTCCCACATCCGGCAAGCCTCTGCCTGATTGGTCTTGGTCATTTTGATCGCGGCCTTGAAGAATTTCCCTTCCGCTTTCGTCATGCCCTTGCGGCTCTCCAATATCCTGATGTCCTGACGATATTGCCTCGGGGCCAGGTCATTGCGAACGGCGCTGGCTGTCTGAGAGACCATGGTCCGGATCACCGACTCGCTGCTTGCAAAATCATCGTCATCGCCGAAACATATCGTCTGTTCCACTCGATCCGGAAAGCTTTCCGTGTAAATGCTGCGTCCATCGCGATATCGCGTCGCTCTTACCTGCGCCCGGAAATCGATTGTCCGGGTCAGGCAATCCACCTTGATATTCTTATGGCTGACGCATTTATCCTCGTCATCGCGCTCGACACAGCGGCGGCGTTTTGCGACCGTGTCATATTGCTCGACGCTGGCGGTAACATTGCCGGAGAGACTGGCGTCGGACTGCACCCCGGATCGCCCGCCAATAACATCAAAATAGGGTTGGCCAAAGATCGTGACGGCAGCAAGACTATCTTCCAGTTCAAACGCCAGCCCTCGGCCGTCGCGGCCACCAAAATGCTCTATGGCAATGGATTGAATTTGGGTAAATTCAGGGGCATTGGCTGGTGTCATCCCGTCGATCGTCAACACTTCGGCCTGAGCGGCTGACGCAAGGCCAGTCATCGCCATCACAGCCGTGATCGTCGCGGTCAATATTCTGTTCATGTCCATCCCCCGGATTTGGTCGTTCACAAATATCGCCATAAACATGAATGAACTATGAGCCGCTGATGATCAGTTCCGCAATCCGTTTGGGATCCTGCATCGGCATGAAATGGGTCAGGTCCGGTAGATAGACGTCTTTTCCGTTGGCGAAGCAATTGACCAGCCCCGGCGGTGTCGGTGAGGATGCGAAATCGAAAGCACCATCCTGCGCCAGCTGTGGTGCGCGCAGAATCGTGACCGGCTGCTCGATCGCTTCGATAATCGGATAGGGGTCAACGGATGCGCTGGTTGCATAGACCGAGCCCTCGGTTTGCGGCGGGCAGGCCAGTTCAAAGCCGCCTTCGCCGTCGGGCAAGAGCCCATATTCGCAATAATCCCGCAGCACTGCCGGATCCCAGAGCTTGTAGGGATGACGATCCTTGAACCGATCGAACATCTCGTCCGGTCCGGTCCATGAATTGCGCCGCCGGGAGACCATCTGGTCTGACGCGCTATAATCAGGCGGATTGAGATAGATTTCGCGGCTCACAATCACCGGATCAACCAGCACCAGCTTCTTGATTTGATCGGGCAGCTGCGCGGCAATCTGGACCAGGCAATGGCCGCCCATGCTGTGACCGACAGCCACATCAAATGTGACGCCAAGTGATTTTACCAATTCTGCCGTCGCGCCGGCAACCATGGTCCAGTCCTTGATCTCCGGTCTGGCGCTACGGCCATGGCCAAGCTGATCGACAGCCACGACATGGGTGCCCGCCGGAAAGGCGTCCACCACCTTGTCCCAGCAGCGGGCATGAAAACCGGTCGCGTGGAGCAGCAGTATGGAAAGGCCATCGCCTGCCCTGCCCCATTCGAAATAGCAGATATCGCCGTGAGACGAGGGGAAATGATGTTCTTGGGGATTGGTCATGCGTTTGTTCCGTTAGCCCTGAGCCTGTCGAAGGGCGACTATCGATAAGCGTGGTTCGACAAGCTCACCACTAACGGATCACCCTTCCTTCGGCGGCTCGACCACGCGAATATGCAATTCGCGCAGCTGTTTCGCCGCAACCGGACTCGGCGCATTCATCATCAGGTCTTCCGCCTTCTGGTTCATCGGGAACAATACGACTTCACGGATATTGGGTTCATTCGCCAGCATCATCACGATCCGGTCAACGCCCGGCGCCGATCCGCCATGCGGCGGCGCGCCATATTTGAGCGCATTGATCATGCCGGAAAATTCGGTGTCGACCTGCTCCTTGGTGTAACCGGCGATCTCGAACGCCTTGTACATGATATCGGGCCGGTGGTTCCGGATCGCGCCGGAGGACAGTTCAATCCCGTTGCAGACAATATCATATTGCCACGCGAGAATGTCGAGCGGGTCCTTGCTTTCCAGCGCTTCCAGCTCGCCTTGCGGCATCGAGAATGGATTGTGCGAAAAGTCCATTTTCTTCAGTTCGTCGTCATATTCGAACATCGGATAGTCGACGATCCAGCAGAATTTGAATGCGTTCTTGTCGATCAGGTCCAGTTGCTCCGCAGTGCGGGTCCGTGCGACACCGGCAAGCTTCGCTGCATCGGCTTCCTTGCCGGCCGCGAAGAACACGCCGTCGTCAGGACCACAGCCAAGATCGGCAAGCAATTTCGCTGTGCCTTCTTCGCCGTGATTTTTGGCAATCGGCCCGCCAGCCGCGCCTTCCTTCATATTGATATAGCCCAGTCCGGCAAAGCCCTCGCCGCGGGCCCAGTCATTCATGCTGTCAAAGAATTTGCGGCTGTTCTTGCCCGCTTTCGGCGCAACGAATGCGCGGACGGTGCCACCGGTTGAAGTGATCTTGTCGAACAGGCCGAAACCGGAGCCCTTGAAATGCTCGCTGACGTCCTGAATGATGATCGGGTTGCGCAAGTCTGGCTTGTCATTGCCATATTTCAGCATCGATTCCTTGTAGGGAATGCGCGGAAATTCACCGGCTGGCGTGACCGAGCGGCCATCAGCAAACTCTTCAAACACACCCGCCAGAACCGGTTCCAGAGTCTGGAACACATCTTCCTGGGTGACAAAGCTCATTTCGAAATCGAGCTGGTAAAATTCACCCGGCGAACGGTCGGCACGGGCATCCTCGTCGCGGAAACAGGGAGCGATCTGGAAATAGCGGTCGAAACCGGCGACCATCAGCATCTGCTTGAACATCTGCGGCGCCTGCGGCAGCGCATAGAATTTGCCGGGATGGACACGGCTCGGCACCAGATAGTCGCGCGCGCCTTCCGGCGACGATGCGGTCAGGATCGGCGTCTGGAATTCGGTGAAGCCCTTTTCGGTCATCCGGTTGCGCAGGCTTGCGATAACCTTGGAGCGCAGCATCATATTGGCGTGAACCGACTCGCGGCGCAGATCGAGGAAACGATAGCGCAGCCGGATATCCTCGGGATATTCCTGTTCGCCGAACACCGGCATCGGCAATTCTTCCGCCGGCCCCTGCATGCTGACGGTATCGGCGACCAGCTCGACCTCGCCGGTTGGCAGATTCTTGTTCACCGTTTCGTCGTCGCGCGCGACAAGCTTGCCGGTCACGGTCACCACCGACTCAACCCGCGCGCCGTCGAGTATCTTGAACGCCTCGCTGCCGGTCTCACTGACAATCTGGGTCAGTCCGAAATGGTCGCGCAGATCGACAAATAGCAGATTGCCATGATCGCGCTTGCGGTGGATCCAGCCGGACAGACGGACGGTTTCGCCGACGTGCGAAGCGCGAAGCTCGGAACAATTATGGGTGCGATATGCGTGCATGATGGACCTTTGGAAATTGGGTGCTTTCCTGCATGGAAAGATTGGAGGCGTAACACAGGGATACGGGCCATTTGTCAAGGGTTGAGATTGATCAAACGGGCTGTGCACCGCAGTTGATGCGAAGTGTTGGGAGGGACAAGGCTATCGTCGCCGAAAGCTCCGTATCACGCGCGAGGATTTAGAAATGTGGTCGATCCGTCATCAAACCCAATCTGTTGATATAGAATATTATATTCGTTCTGATCTTTTATAGAATTTCTGGAGCGCCCATGTCCTGTAAACGGACATTGGCATCAATCGCTTTTTACGACGACAAGTGGGTGGGAAACGGACATTGGTACTAACGACTCCTAACGGCAGTTTCATACCATAAAGCGGACTCTAGAAATCGGCAAAAATAGTGCGGCAAGGCCTGTTAAACCGGAACCAGCGCTATACCCAGTCCTTTTATTTGTTTTGTTTGTTAGCCGTTGTGCTAGTTTCAACAAATGCCGTGTAAAATCTGTAATTGGTTTTGTGATCGCTTTTGCCCTCCCGAGTTAAGCTCTGAAGGCTTTTGGGAAAGCGCCTCTAGATGGGAAGACGACTTTTCGAGAGATTGGGAGCCATGGGAAGATGATGAAAATCTTCGCACTCAGTTATCATACGCGGTCGAACTTCTCGAAACCAATGCATCCCAAGCGTTGGAGCTTTTGATCGCCCTAGCAGATAAAGGATCAGTATCTGCAATGAGGTGGGTCGGCTATCTTTATGACGGTCATTCCGGAGTAGAAGAAAACCAAGAGATGGTTGGAGAATATCTTCATCGTGCATTGTGCGCGGGATCATGGAGCTCGACGGTCAGTTATGCCAATTTTTTGTATCGACGGGGCGAACATAATTACTGGCCAAGCGTATTGGAAGACGGCATGGAACAAGGTTTCGTACCAGCCTTTTTTTGGTATGGTTGGAACAAATATCGCCTAAGGCCAAGCAACCGCGTTGCACGCGAAGTTCGGCCCTTGATGCTTAGAGCTGTTGAGGCTGGACACCCAGGAGCGGAGTATTTGTTGGCGCGATGGACAGCAAGGGGGCGTTTCGGACTACGAAAGATTCCGGAAGGTTTTAGATTAATTACCTCAATTGTAGCGAAAGCTTCAGCCGCGTCTGACGACAAACAGACAACTGATGCTGAACTGAAAGCCAGCGCTCCCTAGCCGCTACATATGGGTCGTAAGTTCACATGGAATACATTATTCAAAAAACGTCTCTTTTTGAACCATCTCTGCCGTTGGTGACCAAAGATTCTAATGACCGCAACTGGGACGTAAGCTGAAGGGCAGCCTCGGCCTATTTTTTATCGAACAGCCTAAATCAGCCCCAGTTTCACCAGTTCGTCATTGGCAAAGACCCGCCGGTCGGCCGGGTCCGGCATGACTTGCGCCTGCGCCCATTTCCAGTTGGCGAAATTCTGCTCATAATCCCGCTTCACTCGCCGTTCGTCGAGATTGTTGGTCTTGCCCCAGTGGCGGGTGAAGGCAATCCCCGCATCATCGAGCGCTTCGACCACTTTCTTGTAACCCTCATGACTGGATTCAACATTGGGTCCGTCAAAGTCGATCACGACATTGTCCGGCCAGTGCGCGGGTGCCAATAGGCCTTTTGCCTTGCTGACAAAGCGCAGCGTCACGACCGTGCCCCCTCCCCCGCGCCTGAAACTGTCGATAATCAAATCAAAAGCTTCGCTAAGCTTACTACGATCCATTGTAACCGATCCGTTGAACAGGCTGGCAATCGGCGCATGTTCCTCGGTCGTATGGCCCCAGGTGGCAATCGCCGGCGGATCATCGACATCGCGATTGTCGGGATAGGCTTGCTCCATTGCCAGCTGCAATATTTCCGCCTGAAAAAAATCGCTTTCCGCCATCGCCTTGCCGAGCAGGGTCAGGGCGTCATAACCGGCGCCCATATCCCCGGGCGGTGGCGGCGGAATGCTGGCATCAAAAGGACGTCTATAAAGAAACCGCAACAGGCTCCTTTTGTCGAAAGGATCGAAAGGATTCAAAATAAGCTGCTGAAAATAAGGCTCTTCCTTCAATCCAAACGCCTCCGAAAATTTCCGAAACTCGCCGCGGCACAGCCAGTCGATATGCTCGCGCTTTATCTTCGCAGCCTTCTGGATATTCTGCACCATGTAGATCGGATCGGTCTCGATCAGCATTGCCGTGACAAAACCCATCGCACCGACATGGAGCTGGGCTGCGGAAAATATCCGGTCGCTGCGAATGATCTCCGCACCGGTCTGCGCGATGAAATCATCGGACAGCACGCCCTTTTTCGGTTCAATCCACAATATCCGTTCCGGCGTCACCAGTTGCACCGCCCGGACATGATCCTGAATCCCGCCCGCTTGCCACACGCTGCCGTGCGTGCCGGTGGCGCAGGCCCCGGCAAAGCTCTGGCCATTGCTGGCGCCGCCGGTGCGCAGCGACCGACCGATTTCTTCCGCGCTTTCGTAGACTTCATCGACCGTCGCCCCCGCCTGCACCAGCAGCAGGGATTCGGCGCCAACATCGCAATCCGCATGCAGGTCCCTGGCCGACAATTTATAGGTCCGGTTGAGCCGCAAAGTCTCGACCAGCCAGCCGTCTTCGACCACGTTGATTGGCGACGGTGACCAGCCCGCCCCGATCGGCCGCACCGGAATCTGATATTGCCTTGCTTCCCTGAGCAGCCCCAGCACCGTTTCGGCGACACTTTTCAGATGCGCCCGACCGTTGATCTCTTCGCCATTCGCCAGTTCAATCCGGCTCTTGAGATTGCAGGCTGCGGTCTGGTGATAATTGGTCCAGACTTGCTGACCGAGATGCACGACCCGCGCCATCAGGCGTCTCCCACATCATGGTCGCCCGCATAGCAGCGATAGGCAATGCTCACCTTACGGACAAAACCGAAGGTCACCAGACAGATGAAAACAGCCCTGCCGGTCATGAAAAACCGCATGTCGTTGATCCCCAGACGGGCACAATCATCGACTTGCAGCGAACGCCCGCGCCTGGCCGCGAACCCCCAGGCCAATATCGTGATTTCTATTGTTTTTCCGCCAATCGGTCGCGGGTCCATCATGGCCAGAAAAACATCACCGCAATTCGCCATCATCTGCCCGAACAGCAATAGAAGCAGAATTGCGATTGCTATCAGTGACCAAATTGCCATCATTTACCCCCAAATTTAATCCAGCCTTCATGATAAGGTTTGCGGGGTGAAGCGCGCGCTGTATAGGACAAAAATGCACATCCATAATTTGCTGACCGACAATCAGGACATCGCCGACATCTGTGAACGCTTCGCGACTGCGGATTTCGTGACGGTTGATACCGAGTTCATGCGCGAGAACACTTATTGGCCGATACTCTGCCTCATCCAGATTTCCGATGGCAAGGAAGCCGCCGCGATTGACCCCCTGTTCAAGGGCATTGATCTTGGGCCGCTCATGGAACTGCTGGTCAACAATGAAAATGTCCTCAAGATTTTCCATGCTGGTGGACAAGATGTTGAAATCATCCACAATATTACCGGCAAGACCCCGCATCCCATCTTCGATACGCAAATTGCGGCGATGGCGATCGGGCAGAGCGAACAGATCGGCTATGCCAATCTGGTCGATAGTTGGCTGGGCATTACGCTGGACAAGGGCGCGCGCTTTACCGACTGGTCGCGGCGACCGCTCAATACGCGCCAATTGGAATATGCCGTAGCCGATGTCACCCATCTCGCCGAAATTTTTCCGATGATGCTGGAAAAATTGCGCGAGACCGGCCGTGGCATGTGGATCAATGCCGAGATGGAAAAGCTCGCCGATCCAGAAAATTATGTCAATGATCCGGACAAGTCCTGGTTGCGGGTCAAGTCGCAAGGCCGCAATCTGGAGATGCTCGGCAGGCTGAAAGCGATAGCCGCCTGGCGCGAAACAGAAGCCCAGTCCAAGGACCTGCCGCGCGGGCGGATCATGCGCGACGAAACACTGGCTGATATTGCTGCCAATCCACCCAAGGATCAGGTCAGGCTGGGACAGGTCCGCGGACTGTCGTCGGGCTGGAAAAACAATGACATCGGCGCCCGCTTGATGGAGGTTATCGAACAGGCAGAACCACTGTCCCGCGATGACCTGCCGCTGAAAATTGGTCGGCGCCCCAAGAATGGCAAATCCAATGCACTGGTCACGGATCTGCTCAAATTGTTGCTCAAGATTCGTTCGGCGGAAATGAATGTCGCGTCCCGCCTGCTGGCCCGTGCCGATGATCTGGAGCGGATCGTCGCTGGCGAACGCGACGATGTGCCGCTGCTCGAGGGCTGGCGCTACGAAGAATTTGGCCGGGATGCGCTGGATCTGGTCGAAGGCCGGGTGAGCTTCACGGTCAAGGACGGCAAGCTCAAAATGACTCACCAGCAAGAGGGTGACGTCGCCGAGCCGGAATAGCCAGAATCAGGCGCTAGACGCCGGTCATCACCGGTTCCAGTCCCAATATATTGGCGAGATGCCCGTGCCGTTTGGCAACCGCATCGCCATAGAGATGGATCAGATCGCCGGCGATCGTCAGCTCGAGCTTTTTTCCCGTTTTGCGGATGTGCGTCTGTTCCAGCGGATTGCGGGTGCCACCGCTGAGCCGCTGCCCAAGACGCATGGCAAGTCCCCAGCTGATCGCGCGCTTGGTTGCCTGCTCGCTGGCAAGCTGACCGCCGCCGGGGAAGATATCATTGCCGCCACCGAAGCTGGTAAATAGCGCCTGCCCCAGCATTTCGCGTTCCGGTCCGGTGATCCCGACCCAATTGCCATGCAATCCCATCTCCAGCCCGCGCTCGGCCCGAAAATTGGGGTTGGCGCGCCACGCGACATCACCCAGATTGCAGGCGGCCTGACGGATGCGATGCCACTCGGGCGGATCGTCGGAAAAAATCTCGGCAATCCATTTGCCGAGCAATTTGCTGTTCGCCGGGAAACGGGCCTGTGCCGTTCCGGCATCTTCGGTCGCCAGCAGCAGCGGATCACGCGCCGCTTCCTGCTTGCTCAAATTCTGGAACAACAAGCCTTCTCGTACCCCATAAGCGGAAACAACCATCTTGCTGCTGTTCAGATAGCGCACCAGCATCGATAACAGCCAGGCAGCATCCTTCAGCGTCGGTATGCGCGAGGTAGACAAGCCGGGCACGGTCTTGAGCTTGTCCCGGTTCAGTTGCGCCAGCCGGCTGACCAGCCGCTGTGCACGGCGCGGTTCCATCTCGTAATTGTGGATGACCGGAAGCGGATAGCGGCTGTCAAACATGTCGAGCCGGGCCAGAGACCGCCAGGAACCGCCGACCAGATAGAAAGGAAGCCCTTGCGCCTGCTTCTCCCATCCGGTTTTTTTGAGCATCTTGCGCACCTGGCCCTTCAGCGCGTCCTGTCCCTTGGCGCGCAGGTCCGCAACCCTGAGCACGCCAAGCGGGAAGGAAAAGCGTTCCAGCACCTTGCCCTGATCAACCAGTGCCAGTTCCAGACTGCCTCCGCCCAGATCTCCGACAATGCCTTTGGCATCCGGTATGCCGGAAATAACGCCCAGCGCCGCCGATTCCGCTTCTTCCTCGCCCTGCAACACCACCACGTCATAGCCGATTTCGCCCGCAGCTTTCAGCAGGTCCTTGCCATTGCTGGCATCCCGCACCGCCGCCGTGGCGAAACTCTTGATGCTGTCGACATCCATTTCCATGCACAGGCGATGAAACCGCTTCAGCCCGCGAACGGCAAGCGCCATCGACGCCTTGCCAATCGCGCCGGTGGTTGACAATTCCTTACCCAGACCCGCCATGACCTTTTCATTGAACAATATCGCGGGAACCCTGGCCGGGCCCTGATAGACGACCAGCCGGATAGAATTTGAACCGATATCGACAATCGCCGTGCGCCGGTTGGATTGCCTTTTTTTCGTTTGCGCGGATTGGACCAATATACCTTTTTGCACCAGCACGTCCGTCACGCCTTTTTCTTGCGGCGACGCAAGCTGAGGCGGGGTACCGCATTGCTTTTCTTGAGCGCCTTGCCGCGCCCGGACAGGGAAGGATTGGTCATGAAATAGCGATGCAGGTTGAACGGCTTGTCGGAGGGCTTAACCCTTGTGTAGCTGCCGTCGGCATTCAATTCCCAGCTCTGCTCGTCATCGATCAAATTGGCTACCATGACCTGATCCAATATCTGATCATGGACGGTTTCATTGGTGATCGGCATCATATATTCCACGCGCCTGTCGAGGTTGCGCGGCATCCAGTCGGCCGACGAAATATAGAGTTTCGCGCCATCATTCGGCAGTTCCCGGCCATTGCCAAAGGCCCAGATCCGGCTGTGCTCCAGAAAGCGACCGACCACCGATTTCACCCTTATATGATCCGACATGCCCGGCACATCTGGCCGCAGGCAGCAGATGCCCCGGACCACCAGATCAATTTCGACACCGGCATTGCTCGCCTGATAGAGTTTCTCGATCAGCGCCGGATCGACCAGTGAATTCATCTTCGCCCAGACCATGCCGGACTTGCCGGCGCGGACATTGGCAATTTCCTGATCGATCAGACCCATCAGATCGTTGCGCATATCCCGCGGCGACATGGAAATCAGTTCCAGCGCCTTCGGCTCGACATAGCCGGTGATATAGTTGAACAATTGCGCCGCATCCCGCGCCGCCCTCGGATCAGCGGTGAAGAAGCTGAGATCGGTATAGATTTTGGCGGTTATCGGATGGTAATTGCCGGTGCCAAAATGACAATAGGTGCGATAGCCTTCCTGTTCCTTGCGCACGACCATCGAAATTTTCGCGTGGGTTTTCCATTCGATAAATCCGTAAACAACCTGCACGCCAGCGCGTTCCAGCGCGCTCGCCCAGAGCAGATTCTGCTCTTCATCAAAGCGCGCCTTCAGTTCGACGATCGCGGTTACCGATTTGCCGGCTTCTGCCGCATCAATCAGCGCCCGAATGACGGCGGATTGCTTGCCGGCACGATAGAGCGTCTGTTTGATCGCCACCACATCGGGATCGGCAGCCGCCTGCCGGAGAAATTCGATCACCACCTCGAATGATTCATAGGGGTGGTGAACCAGGATATCCTTGTCGCGAATCGCGGCGAAACAGTCGCCGCCATGATCGCGAATCCGCTCCGGAAAGCGCGGGCTGTAGGGCGTGAATTTGAGATCCGGGCGGTCTTCATCGACCAGGATTTCGAGATCAGCGACACCGACCAGACCATTGATCCGGCTTTCGGTGGCGCCGTCATGCAGCAGATTCTCGCGCAACATCGCTACCACGGGTTCGGCCAGCTTCGGCCCCATTTCCAGCCGGATCACATCGCCGCGACGGCGGCGTTTGATCGCGCTGCGAAAATAGCGCACGAGATCTTCCGCTTCTTCCTCGACCTCGATATCGCTGTCGCGGATGATCCGGAACAGGCCGCTGCTTTTCACCGCATAGCCGGGGAAAAGAATATCGGAAAATGCCTGGATAGCGGTCTCGACAGAAACATAGATCGCCGATTCACCGGGCAAGCGGATGAAACGGGGAAGGCCCGACGGAATCATCACCAATTCTCTTATGCCCTGATTGTCCGATTCGCGAACCAGATCGAAAACCAGGCTCAGCCCCTTGTTGGGAATGAAGGGAAAAGGATGGGCAGGGTCGAGCGCCTGCGGGGTCAGCACCGGGAATATCTGGTCGATAAAATGCTGTCTGAGCCATGATTTCGAATCATCGGCAAGTTCGGGCACGTCCGAAACAAAAATATCTTCGTCGGCCAGCGTCTTGGACAGGGCCGACCATACCCGTTGCTGATGCTCAAGCAGCGAATCCGTTCGGGCTGCTATGGCGTCCAATTGCTGCGTGGCGGTCAGGCCATCGGCCGAACGCTCTTCAATCTTCTGGCGATATTGCCCGACCAGTCCGGCGAAGCGAACCATGAAAAATTCATCCAGATTACTACCGGAAATCGACAGGAAGCGCAGTCGCTCAAGCAACGGATGGGCACTGTTTTCGGCCTCTTCGATAACCCGCTCGTTAAAGCCCAGCCAGCTTATTTCGCGATTGAAATAGCGCTTGCTGCTATCGTCCGCCAATGCACCGGCAGCAGCATCCCCGGGCAATATGTCCGCATCCAGCGACTCTGCAGCAGGATTTCCCATGGGTTAAATTACCACCTTCTCATCATCAGCGTCAAAGAAACCGAGCGCCGATTTCGCGATTGCCAAATTTATCGGTTTTTTGGACTCAATCGCAAGCGAATCCATTTTTTGCGCCAATTGGCGCACCATTGCATAGGACCGGACCATGCGTTTTTCCAGATAGCGCAACGCGTCTTCGGATATGGTCAGGCCACGCATCGCAAAATATTTCTGGAACAGCCCGTCAATCATCGCCTGATCGGGCGCGCCGATTTCCAGATGCAGCGACGCGGCGAGGCGGGATTGCAGATCGGGAAGCGAGACCCCCCATTGCGCAACCGGCTGTGCCGAGACCAGCAATAGCGGCTTATGCTCGCCGTTCGCCCGATTCCACAGATTGAAAATCTCCATATCCTCGGATTCGCACGCATCATCGAGGCACAGGCCACCACTCTCCGCTGCGAACGCCGCAGCCATGGTGGTTTTACCCGACGCTGCCGGCCCGGTCAGAATCAACGTGTGGTGCGACCAGTCGCGCCAGTGCTGCAGGTGCTGATGCACCTCGGCATTGGCTGCGGTCACCAGATATCCACCCTGTTCCGGCGACGGTTTTTGTTCAAGAGGGAGGGCTATCTGACTCACGGTCTGATTACTTCATTGTCCGGAGCGACTGATACGCAAGGCGCCCGCTCCTTGTTGCACTTGCCATCCCTGTGCCCGAAGGGCCTGGGCAAGCGCAGAAATATCACCCCGATAGGTCACGCTCATGACCGAAACACCACCCAGCGCGAGGCTGGATGTCGAAGCGGACGTGACTCCCGGGATCGACCGCACCGCCGATTCGCTGCGACCGACGGCGCCGACATCCGGCGTATCAAATTGCAGCGAAATGCTGGTCGTGGCGGCGGCATTTGCCGCGGGCGCTTCGCCACCCGGTTCTGATCCGCCAGGCCCGGTTATGCTCGCAGCACCTTCAAGCCCGCCGCTCTCGAGCGCCGGATCATCATCGAGATCGAAATCCTCGAGATTCAGTTCATCGAGATTGAACGGATCTTCGATGATCAGCGACTTGTCGGTTTTCAGCACGCCGCGCGACAAGGCGCTGGCATAGATATTGTCCAGTCGCGCAATGCCCTGGTCCAGCATCTTGGGGATATCTTCGCTGCGGCCCACTTTCAGCGTAAAACTGTCGATATAGCGGTTGTCGGGGCCAAAGCGGGCGGTAAAGCGGCCGGTCACCGGTCCCCCGGGATATTCATGGGTCAGCCGGACAATCGGGATGATGACATCCGCTGCGCCGAATTGATCCAATATGTTGCGCCACCAGCGGCGACTCGGTCGATTGGCCTGCCCCGCAGTCAGCACCAGCGACTCGCTATCCGATCCATAAGGGCGGACATAGTCGATGGCGCTATCGCCGGAGCTAAAGCGCGCCCAGGCCTTTTGCCACTCGGTGCGGCTTTCAAATACCTGAGCGGAACCGCCGCTCCACATGACCGGCAGCACCAGCAGCGGCGGAGACCGCAATCGCCGGCCACCGACACCCAGAATCGACCCTGCTCTGGCCCGATCGAACATCACACCCAGCGTTGCGATATAGCGTCTTGGGCCAATCTGCTCCTGCTCGACGATGATCGCAGAGACAATCGTATTGAGCGTCCCGTCAGGCAAACCTTCGGTTTCGCCGCCCTGGGTGCGCTTGTAGAGCATCTTCCAGGCTTTGCGCTGGGCTTCTTCCCAGCCCTTTTTGCGGGCATCGATGGCGTTATCGCCATGGACATCGACTTCCACGCCCATGACTTCGAAGTCACCGGTGCTGGCAAGCGGCGCAACCCCGCGTTCGGTGCCTTCCAGCTGGGCATAAACAACCGTTCCCGCGAGCATGGTCACGACGGATATGATGGCAGCGAACTTGATCCTGAAGTCAGTCAAAAAACTCATTTGCGCCCTTTTGACGATTATGGCGTGGAAATCCAGCCGCGACTTGTCTAATCGCACAAGTTATGAGTGAAAAGCAAAATGAGCCGGATTCTTACACCTACGCGAAAGCCGGTGTGTCCATCGAAGCGGGCAATGCCCTGATCAAGGCGATAGCGCCGCTGGCCAAAGCCACGGCGCGCGCCGGTGCCAATGCCGAACTGGGCGGTTTTGGGGGATTTTTTGACCTCAAGGCGGCAGGCTATCAGGACCCTCTGCTGGTCGCGGCCAATGACGGCGTCGGCACCAAGCTCAAACTCGCGATTGACCATGACCGGCATGACATGGTCGGAATCGATCTCGTCGCCATGTGCGTCAACGATCTGATCGTGCAAGGGGCGGAACCTTTGTTCTTCCTCGACTATTTTGCTACCGGCAAGCTGGAAAACGGCATCGCCGAGCGGGTCGTGGCGGGAATCGCCGAAGGCTGCAAGATGTCGGGCTGTGCGCTGATCGGCGGCGAAACGGCGGAAATGCCGGGCATGTATGCCGAAGGGGATTATGATCTCGCCGGTTTCTGCGTTGGCGCAGTCGAACGTGAAAAAGTCGTGACCGGAGCGACGATCAAGCCAGGCGATATCCTGCTCGGCCTCGAATCCTCCGGCATCCATTCCAACGGTTTTTCGCTGGTCCGGCGACTGGCGGCAGACAAAGGCTGGAAAATGGAGCGCCCTGCCCTGTTCAACCCGGACATATTATTGATCGAAGCATTGATCGCGCCGACCCGAATCTATGTGAAATCGCTCCTGCCGCTGATGCAGTCCGGGCGGATCAAGGCTCTCGCCCACATCACCGGCGGCGGTTTGCTGGAAAATATCCCGCGCGTATTGCCAGATGGCATGCACGCTCATGTCGATGCGGCAGACTGGGAGCAGCCACGCCTGATGGCATTCCTGCAGGCACAGGGCAATATCGAGCCCGAGGAAATGGCGCGGACATTCAATTGCGGGATCGGCATGGTATTGGCGGTCTCCCCCGACGAAGCAAAAGCGATTACGTCAGATCTCGAAGCGGCTGGTGAAACAGTCCATCAAATCGGCGATGTTCGCCAGGGAACCAAAGGCTGTTCGGTAACGGGGACACGCGGCACATGGTCAGCGACGGCCGACTGGACCGCCACCCACAATGGCTGAAAAAGCCAAAATCGCGATATTAATTTCCGGCCGCGGGTCGAATATGGCAGCGATGGTCTACGCCGCCAAATCACCCGACTGCCCATATGAATTGGTGCTGGTAGCCTCGAATGACCCCGATGCACCGGGACTGAAGCTGGCGGAAGCCGAGGGCATCGCAACCTTCGCCCATCCGCACAAAGGCCTGGCCCGCGAAGCCCATGATGCAATCATGCACGATGCGGTCATCCAGTCCGGGGCCGAATATGTCGTGCTGGCCGGCTATATGCGGATATTGAGCGACGGCTTTGTCAGAAAATGGGCGGATCATATGCTCAACATCCATCCCAGCCTGCTGCCCAAATATAAGGGCCTCGACACCTATCAGCGGGCAATCGACGCCGGTGACAGGGTCGCGGGTTGTAGCGTCCATCTGGTTACCGCCGAGCTGGATGATGGTCCGGTGCTCGCCCAGACCGAAGTCGCCATCCTGCCAGATGACGATGCCGACAGCCTTGCCAGCCGGATCCTGATCGCCGAACATCAGCTCTATCCCAGCACATTGGCCACATATGTCACCCGCGAGGCTCAGCCAGACTGGATTTTGGAACAGGTCCGCCAGCGTGCACTGGCGCTCGAGGAAACCCACGAACGATTGAGCTTTGGATCGCCCGGCTGGCGCGTTGGTAGTGAAAAGACCGGCAAATATTTCGCCTATTTCACCCAAAGACTGCATGGCGAGGCCAGCATCGGGCTTTTGGTCAAGACCACTGGAATGGATGAACAGGCGGCCCTGATCGACGCCGATCCGGACCTTTATTATGCACCCAAATTTTATGGAAAATCCGGCTGGATCGCGATCCGGCTCGACACCGGCCGCACCGACTGGGACCATATCGCCGACTGGCTCAGCAAAAGCTGGCGGATGGTCGCCCCAAAGCGGCTCACCAGGATGATCGAAATCGCGGATCAATTTTAGAAAAAAGACGCATCACGGGCTGAAAATCTTTGGACAACAAGGAGGAGGGAGAAATGTTGCCCAAAAAATGTCTGCGGCCCGAATTGGGGAAAGAAGTTCCAACCCGCGATGCAATTCTGTGATTAGACGCGCATTCCTTTAAAATCGATACGGCCCTTGGACCGTATGACCAACAATCTTACATTCCCGCTTCGACGGCCAGCCGGACCATATCCGCTGCACTGGGGACATCGAGCCGTTTCATCAGAATCGACCGATGCATTTTTATGGTTCGTTCGCTAAGCCCCAATTCATGGGCAATCTGCTTGTTGAGCAGGCCCTTGGCAATAAATTGCAGCACTTCCCGCTGCCGTTTCGACAGGTCCTTCACAATCGCGACCGCCCGCATCCGGCGCGGCTTGGCGAGACTCGGAACATCGGCATCCAGTTCGACCTGTGAGCCCAGAAAATATTCCAGCTCGCCCTCTTCATCAAACAGCGGTGCGACCAGCACGGCATTCTGGAAGGGCGTGCCATCCTTCTTGTAATTCATTATCTCGACCAGCACGGATTTTTGCATTCGCACGCCGCGCCGGATTTCTTCGGTCAGCCAGGGCTCGGTCGCCGCGCCCGCCAGAAACCGGCAGTTTCGACCGATAATAAACTCCCGGTCATAGCCGGTCAGCGCCAAGAACGCATCATTGACCGCGACAATCGGATTGTCGGCCAGTCGGGGATTGCTGATCACCGAGGCAATTGGGCTTTTTTCGATCAAGACCATGACCGAAGCCTTTGGCAAATCCGAGTGGGAGATTGCCATCTGGTCTTGTTCGCTCTGATTTTGTTCGTGATCCATAGCTCCAAGCTACTCGACATTTATAGATAAAGGCAAGCGGTTGAGCGTACCAGCTGCCTATCAATATGAATTTCCGCCATTGCCCGGGTTGCGGCCGTTGCCGCCTGCGAATGCTGCGATCTGCTTTATACCGCAAACGGACCCCGGCTTTCGTCATTTTGACGCCACGCTGCGCACATTTTATGGCCCTGCCCTTGGTCGACTCAAGCCAATGCTGCTTGGCCATCAATTACGGCTCAGGGATGAAACACAGATTGCTTCACAAATTCCAGGGTTCTCCATTCCCGACCGAGCTCACTCCCATGATGGCGCCGATCGCAGACATAACTTTCGTCAGGATAAGGCGGTTGGGCGGCAAAGCGTATATCACCCTTGAAACCGCGTAATTTGAGATTGCCTTGCACTTTTTGGAACAATCGGTCGGAATATTTAGCAGAGACACGCTCCATATCGTCGTTTCCATAATATTCGGACGGCAGTAGCAACGTGATTTTGGCGTTGGGAAAGAGAAGATTGAAGCGCCTGATATTGGCCGCAAGCCAATCGGCGGCCACGTCGACGCGCTCTCGCTCATAGCTGCTGTCCATAGCCTGACCAATGTGGCATTGGTATTTCTTGAAGTCGAAGTCACCAGAAAGCTTCGGAATGAAAAGACTAGTGTTAATATTACCTACCAACTCTCCATTTGAAATAAGATGTCTTATATAGTCTGTCGGACTAACATTTGCTAAAAGTGAAAAATCTTTTCGATATTCAATAATATCTGGATGCATACTTCGCTTATTAATATATCCCGAGCGATACTGGTAAAGTGGACTATAGACTATATTGATTATCTGCTTGCGTTGGTTGAGAGCAATATTATTTTCCAAGAATTCCGCATAATCTTCATCGTCAGATCCTTCAGCAAAAAGTCCCAAATTATACCAGATACCGGTTGTTTTCTGATTCAATATTTCAGCCGACAGGCTGAAAACTGCATTTGAGCCGCCGAGAATCAGGGAATCAACGTCAGATTCCGGGACCAGATTGCCTGGCCGCTGGTCGATATTGCTGGCAAAGTTCACATGGTCAAAAACCAGAAACAGCAGATAGCAGACAATCAGGACCGGCGTTGCCCGCCGCCAGATCCACCGGTTAACGCTGGCCATAGACAGCATAATTAATCCCCGCATTTTGGTGTATGACAGAGAATGTCAGCGCCAGCAGAATGAACTGAACGAGCGGCAGCCGGTAGAATTTATAATTGCGTTTCCGAAACATGGCCGTGCGCTGGAAGGCGAACTCCGCGAAAACGAAAACAACTGCCATCAGCAAGGACAATTTGGTCAATCCGGGCAGCATTGCCAGATCAGAAAAAGCGGCGAAATCAAACCGCGCGAAGCTTGTCATCCGTTCGAACAGCCGATCTGTGTTGGACTCGAAGAACAGCAATCGGCCAAATATGATACCAATGATCAGCAATATCGTCGGCAAAAAACGGATCTTCCGGTTCAGCAGAACAAGGGTTAGCAGGAAGATTGTCGCATGCAACAATCCCCAAAACAGGAAATTGACCGTCGCACCATGCCACATGGCGGACGCCATGAAGACGATAAAAATTGCACCGGCACGGCCCCATTTTTTCCGACTGGGAAGATAGAATATGACCTTCAGCACCATCGACAGCGAGCTATGCCATCCCTTCCAGAAATCTACCGCATTGGTCGATGAAAATGGCTGTCGGAAATTCAAAGGTATTTTGAAACCGGATATCCCGGCCAATCCATAAACCATCAGCGACAGGCCGCAGAAATTGGCATAGACAAAAAGCTCGAAAAGGGTCGCGAATAGCAAGCTCGAAACAACATCCGTTCGTTCTCTGATCAAAAATGCCTCGGTCAACGGCGTTGCAATCGTCTGAAACAGGAAGAAACCCAGCACAACGAACGGGAAATAATAGCGAAACCGGCTCCGAAAATTTCGCCCGTTGATCGCGCGAACGAATAGCGCGATGGGTCCGGTAACCAGCAGAAGAGGATTTGAGACTTGCAGCGCCGAGCGGCGCGTCAGCTTCCCGGCGGTCATCAAATAGGCGATCGAGGCGGTATAAAAGGAAAGCCCGTATAGAAAAGGGCTGGAGGAGACGGCGTGAGAGCCTGTCAGCGGTTCACTGAGCCCGAATAGTGACGTTATCGAAATCGAGAAAAACAGAGCCCATGCCAGGGGCAGACTCTGTCTGTTTGCCAGAGCGAATATTATCCCGCAACCGATCGCCAGCGGCCATAGCAACTGAACCCAAAAGTCCCGAAACAATATCGGGCTGCCGCCATATTGGAAGAAGGCAAGCAGGAATATGGAGAGCGCCCCCAGAGCCCAGAAATAGGCCAGATGGCGGCATTTGCGTTCTGAATCCATTCCCGTCCACATCCATTGATTTGCGCCTTGATAGGAGCAATGGCAATGATGAGCGATGTTTAATCCGTCATGCGGGGCTGGCGGCTTTCAGGACTTTCAATATCGCGCAGAGATTTCCAAGACGCGGCGGTCGCTGACCGACAGCTGCCCTTTTGGCACTATCTCCTTCTCCGCCCCAATCGGACATTGCGAAAGCTTTGCCGGAACGACAGTTATTGGAGCAATATTTTCAGTCGGTCGCGGCCTGACGATCAGGGATGCCGGTTCCTGATCGCAAACCGGAATGCAAACCAGGACACTCCCGGCAAATCAGGGCACCACGCCCTCCATCACCGATTTCGCATTGTCGACCCTGATGGCGGCGCCATTGATGAACTTGCTTTCGTCTGATGCCAGAAACAAGACGGTATTGGCGATATCATCCGGTTCGCCGAGCGCGCTGGGCGCCGGGCCCTCGCTCGCCGGACGCAGATCATCGCGCCCGACAACCTTGGGTCCAATACCCATCACCATCGGCGTCAATATCCCGGCGGGATGGACGCTGTTGCAGCGAATATTATACTGGTTGTTCGCACAATGCACCGCAACGCTGCGGGTCAGGCTCTCGATCGCGCCCTTGGCCATGGCATAAGCGACCACAATCGGCTCGCCAACGATCGAGGCGATCGAACACATGTTGATGATCGCGCCGCCGCCGGAAGCCTTCATCGCGGGAACCGCATATTTGCAGCCAAAAAAGGCGCCATCGGCGCTGACCGCCATGACGAAGCGATATTCCTCGGCGGTCTGCGTCTCGATCGTTCCCGGCTCGACCACCCCGGCATTATTGACCAATATGTCCAGCCTGCCGTGGCGCGACACGACATCGGCGACCAGGTCTTCCCAGCCCTGCTCATCGCGGACATCCTGAACATGGAATTCCGCCGCATCACCAATCTCGGCCGCAACCCGCGCGCCATTGTCGGCGTCCATGTCGGTCAGGATGACGGTCGCACCCTCGCGCGCGAACATCCGCGCATCGGCTTCACCCAGTCCCTTGGCCGCGCCTGTTATTATTGCCACTTTGCCTTGCAGTCTGCCCATGCTTTATCTCCTCAACAATCCTTGCATTGAAAGCTAGGACCAGAGTCAAATAATAACGACTGACAAAATTAGGAGATATCAGGGATGTACACAATGGAGCAGCTGTCGGCACGCGAGGAAATTCGCGATATCCTGCACCGCTATTGCAAGGGGATCGATCGCCGCGACTGGCCGCTGGTCCGCTCCTGCTTTGCCGATGATCATGTCCACAAACATGGTGATTATGAAGGCCCGCCGGATGAATTTATCGGCTTCGCCAGCCAGGTACTGGAGAATATCCCGGGCACCCACCACTCGATCTCCAATGTCCATATCACCCTGTCGGACGACGGCCACAGCGCCACCACCGAAGCCAATTTTGTCGCCTATCACTATATCGAAGCGGGCAATCCGGACTTCGCCTCTTGCAAGACCCATGGCAAGGCCACCGACTGGATCGTCGCCGGCCGCTATTGCGACACGCTGGAACGGCGTGACGGCCACTGGATCATCGTCCGCCGCACCGCCTATCACGACTGGGAACGCGCCGAGGAAGCGACCGGTGCAGCGGTGACGGTGGGGCATCATGCGGTGGGTGCTGCCGGTTAAGCCCTCTGATCGGGGCGTTTTTTCTGACATCGGTGGATGATATCTTTGCACGAAGCGGTCTGTTTTACGTTCGGTTCATGGATGATTTTCTCATCATGGCGCGTTCCCGCCACGCCATTCGCCGGGCGATGCGGTGGCTGACACAGGAACTGAACAAGCTCAAACTGGCAAAACACCCCGACAAGACCTTCATTGGCAGGGCCTCAAGGGGTTTTGATTTTCTGGGATATCATTTTGCACCGGGGCGCTTGCCGACCAGCCGCATTTACTTTCCATTTAACCAGTTCGACTGACCGAAACTGGATGGGAAGCGGTCATTGGGGTGACCGACTTTGGGCACGAACACAACCGAAGCGCAATCAAGCGCCTATGAGGCGGTGGACAAAGTAAATTTCAAAAGCGGCTTTTGCCGGCGCGATATTGGCTGGCGTGAAGTTGAACGCGCGAGAAGTTAGTGCATTTCGCAAATACCCGCTACAACAATGGACAAACGAACCGAAAAAGGAAATTGATATGCGTGCATGGGCCCTGAAGAGTCGTCCCGCCGGTACTCCGGTGGCTGATAATTTCCAGATGATAGAGGCAACGGATGCTCCGCTTGGCGAAGGCGAATATCGCATCACAAATAGCTGGCTCTCGGTTGACCCGTATATGCGCGGACGGATGAATGACGTGAAAAGCTATGCGCCTCCATTCGGTATCGGTGAAGCGATGACCGGCGGCGCGGTCGGCACGGTGACCGAAAGCAACAATGCCGATTATCCTGTCGGATGCAAAGTGCTGCATATGGCGGGTTGGCGCGACACTGCTGTCGCTGGCGGCAGCAATCCTCCCGAAGGCGGAATGCCACCGGTGAAGCTTCCCGATCTCGGGGTTGCCGATCAACATTGGTTGTCCATCATCGGCATGCCCGGAGGCACCGCCTGGTTTGGCTTGCTGAATGTCGGTGCTGCCAAAGAAGGCGAAACTGTCTTCGTATCTGCGGCGGCCGGCGCGGTTGGCTCAACCGTTACCCAGATAGCCAAGGCCAAGGGCATGACCGTAATCGGGTCAGCCGGCGGCGCAGATAAATGCGCATGGGTCAAAGAAATCGGCGCGGATGCTTGCATCGATTACAAGTCCGGTCCGGTATTGCCGCAATTGCGCGCCGCACTGAAAAAACTCGGCAAATCCGGCGTTGATGTCTATTTTGACAATGTCGGCGGTGAACATCTCGATGCGGCGCTCGCCTGCGCCAACGAACGCGCCCGTATGGCGATTTGCGGGATGATTGACGTTTACAACGATCAACAGCCGCAATCGATGCAATATCTGACCATGATCATTGGCCTGCGCATAAAAATTGAAGGCTTCCTCTATCCCGATTTCGCCGCGCAAGTGCCCGAATTTAACGCCGATATGGCGAAACTGATTGCATCGGGCGCGGTCAAGGGCCGCGAGACGGTGATGGAGGGGCTAGAAAAAGCACCGGACGCGTTCATCGGGCTGTTTACCGGCGCGAACACGGGCAAGATGCTGGTTAAGGTTTAGGGCTCCGGTGAAAAGGGTTTGATTGACCGCAACATCCCGAAAGCGGAGTTTAACTTTGGCCATGTTGGACGGCAACAACTGGGTGGGGAGCGGAATGGCAGGTTTTGAGTTGAACTTGAGCAAAGCGGACGGACGCCAAGCGGCAAGGCAGCGCTTGAGGCAGAACGATGGACAGCCCAGCTTGCTGTAAAGGGGGCGAAGGTCGGACTGGGCCAGCGGATATCCTATTGCCAGCCGTGGCTGGACAATCTGTCTGCATCCCCAAGCCCTTCCGCCTTGATATGGCAGCGCAGGAATGATCATCCTGCGCTGTCCATCCTGTTGTCCCTAGCTCGGGCCTCCATTGAGGCTGTTATACTCATTGACTGTATAGAAGCCTTTGCCAAATGTGTCGTCGTTTATACTGAAGATCTCAATTAAAACTGGCTTTTCATAATCTCTTTTCTCGACTGATATTTGCGATTTCACTTCTGTTATCTTCATTTGATGGCCCCTTTTGGATAATTGTCGGCGGTTGGATTACTATGTTGGCTAGCCCGATATGTGCGTGAACTCGCTCCCACCTAAGCTTTCAAAAATAATAGTCAATTTTTACGGGAAAAGTCACCGGTCAAGGAGGCCGCAAAGACGGCTTTCGGTCATTCGCGGTCAGAGGGGAAACGTCTTCTATTGGGGCGGAAGCCGACCAGCCGCTTTTGTTTACCATCTAATCAGCTCGAATGGCCGCAAGTGGGTGGATTGCGGTCCGTCTGCTGATGGGCACCCGGGCGGAAGAGGCGGACTAACCATTTAGTTGCAAAAGCGCTGTCGCGTGCCAAGCGGCAAGGCAGCGCTTGAGGCATAACGATGGACAGCCCAGCTTATTGTACAGGGGGCGAAAGGTGGACTCGGGACGCGGTTATCACATTGTCAGGCCTGGCTGGACAATCTGTCTGCATCCACAAGCCACTCCGCCTCTCTATAGCGACCCGGGATGAATATCCTGCGTCGCCGGGCGGCTGGGCATCTGCTGCTCAGCTTGGGCCGGAGCTCGTGAAAGTAAAGGTGAGTTCGATGCGATAGGTGAATTTACCAGCGGTCGCGTCTGTGTCGCTCAATGCTATAAGGACCGGCTTTTCATATTTTCGCTTGATGGTCGGTTCTTGCGTTTTTTCTTTTGTGAACTTCATATCATGACCCCGGTTGAAAATGTGCGTGGCGCCTGCCCGATAAGGTCGGCTGGCGTGTGTGTTACAGGCGTATCCACATATTCCATCGCCTAAGCTTCTAAAAATAATAGTCAATTTATCACGGGATTTTGCAACTGGGCATGGCGCGCGCCAAGGTGGCTTTCGGTCATTGGCGGCCAGCGTGAGTACATCTGGAAGTGGCCCGAAAGCGGACCGTTTCTGCAATGTCTACTCCCGCAGCCACAGCAGACACCTGCCCCCGACTCACCAAGCCTGACCAATGATCAATAAGAACGCCCGGCCGAAAAAGTTGCAACCGGGCATCTGAATGCCGTAAAAATGCTTAAACCTAGCCGACAATCTCGTCGTCCTTGAAGAAATCGGCGATTTCAATCGCCGCATTTTCATCGCTGTCGGAGCCGTGGACCGTTTTTGCTTCCAGGCTTTCGGCCAGTTCCTTGCGGATCGTGCCGGGAGCCGCGTCGACGGGAAAGGCTGGCGACTGCGAGCACGCGGAAGAGGCGACGGGCTCGGCGGCGACGGGGCGATTAATCATGCTACCGCTTTGCCCCCCTGGCCTCTCGGAACGGCCGATGTGGATGTAGACAGAACATCCATTCCATTGGCTCTATACCAGCAGATATCCGCCATCGACCGTGATGATTTCACCGGTCATGAATGCCCCGGCGTTGCTTGCCAGCAACAGTGCCGGCCCCATGATATCCTCGTCATGCCCCCAGCGGTGCAGCGGTATCATTCTGATTTCCCGCTCATATTGCTCTTTGTCCTGCTCAACCAGGCTGGTCATTTTGGAATGAAAGCGTCCTGGCGCAATCGCGTTCACCCGAATATGATCTTCGGCGAGGAGGCTGGCGAGATGGCGAGTCAGCTGGTGAATAGCCGCCTTTGATGTCCCATAGCTGATACCGCTTCCGGCACTGCCCATGATTCCGGCGATCGATCCAATATTGATGACGGAGGCGCTTTTCTCGGCCGTCGCCTTTGCTTTCAGCAATGGCAAAAGCTGCTGGGTGAGGAAGAATGGCGTCTTCACATTCAGGTCCATGACCTTGTCCCAGCCGATTTCGGGGAATTCTTCAACCGACGCTGTCCAGCCGGTGCCGGCATTATTCACTAGCACGTCGATATGATCTTCCCGTTCCGCCAGCGCCTTGGCAAAGGCGGCAATTTCTTCGCCGCTACTCATATCGCCGGGCAGCGCGACACATTCGCCGCTATCGCTCAGACCGGACAATTCTTCAGCGGTCTCGTCACATTCGTCAGCTTTACGAGCAGTGATATAGACCTTGCCTGCTCCTGCTTGCAGAAAGGCGCGGGCCATGGCTTTCCCCAAACCCCTGGAACCTCCCGTGATAACGCAGACCTTATCATGCATCGAAAATAGATTATTTTGCATAGGGAAACCTTCTTTCAAACCGGGTGCAAATTCATAGGACACGCTACACGCAAATCCTGTCACTTGTCAGGAAGTTTCGGATAAATCTCGCAGCGAGAAACTGTCGTCGCGAGCGGAACCGGCTTGAGCAATAACCAAAAAAAACGCCCGGTCGCAACAATTGCAACCGGGCGTCTATAACCGATAAATATGCGGCAGGCCTAGCCGACGATTTCATCGTCCTTGAAGAAATAGGCGATTTCGATCGCCGCATTTTCGTCGCTGTCGGAACCGTGGACCGTGTTTGCTTCGAGGCTTTCGGCCAGTTCCTTGCGGATCGTGCCCGGTGCCGCGTCGGCAGGGTTGGTCGCGCCCATGATGTCGCGGTTGGCCTGCATCGCATTTTCGCCTTCGAGCACCTGGACGACGCAAGGGCCGCTGATCATGAAGTCAACCAGTTCGCCGAAAAAGGGCCGTTCCTTGTGAACCGCGTAAAAGCCTTCGGCCTGTTCCTTGGTCATGTGAATGCGCTTGGAAGCGACGACGCGCAGACCGGCTTCTTCCAGCATCTTGGTGACCGCACCGGTAATATTGCGGCGGGTAGCGTCGGGTTTAATGATCGAAAATGTCCGTGTCACGGCCATGATATTGCTCCATAAATTCGGGGATGTTGTAGATTTGCGCCGCCTTTAGCCGCTGCACTGCAGCATGGCAAGTTTTCGATTCGGCCCTAGCTTTTGCCGCCGGCAATAATCGTCGCCGTCACCCTGCCATCGGGGGATTTGGTCGCGGAGATATGAACGCCCTCGCCATCCGCCCGTTCGCCGCCGATCATCTCCATGTCGCCGGATTTGACTTCGGTTTTTATGGTAATATCTTTTGATTTCATCTGCTTGCGGTAGAAATCTATCACATCATCGACGCTGTCTGACGTCTGGAACACCAGCATCGCGCCGGACTTGCCTTCGCCCATGCCGGCCATGCTGGTCTGGACCTCGGCGCCGGGATAGAGCTTGATATCCATCGGCAAATCCTTGAGCGCCTTGTCGCCGGTGGCGATGCGCACTTCGCCCTTGTCCGACTTGATCACCGTTTCGCTATTCTCGTCATCGCCGCGCACCGAATAGCTGCCCTTGTTGCCGTCGCCATCGTCAAAACTGCCGGAAGCCCGTTCGCTGTCGTTGCTGCCGCAGGCGGCAATCATCAAAGTTGCGGGCAGAATCAGATATTTGTACATGAGGCAAGCTCCGGGTTTTTCGCGCGACCGGTTGCCCTGTGTACCGGAAATCCGCCGGATTGGCAAATCAGGGGCCTTCAACCCAGCGGCCACCATCCTGCTTCCAGTAACGCGGAGTGACAAGTTCATTGGCCGCCAACTGCCGCCAGATGGTGCGCGCATGGTCGATCTGCTCGGCGGTGAACAGGAAGAAGGCGCGCTCGAAAGTCAGCGCCTCGTCCCGCCACTGGCCGTCGGACAGGATGATGTAGGACGCTCCGTTTGCTGGTTCGCATTGACCGGAAATCAGGATCGGCTGCTCCGTCTGCCGCTCGCAACCGCCAAAATCATGGGCAAGGAAGCTGGCCGGCTCAGCGCTCCACAAGGCGTCGCCGAGCGCGACCCGGCTGGCCTCGTCCTGCGCCAGCAGCAACAGCCTTTTTCCAACATCCAGCACCTTGCCCGCCAGCATCGGCACCAGCCTCTCCGCCGGATCGCGAGTCAGATGATAGAAATCAACCCGCACCGCGGCAACTTCCCAACTTTCGGATCAGACTTCGCCGCATGGTTGCAACCGAATCAATCTTCGAAATGGTCGGCGACATATTGGTTGAGCAGGCGCACGCCATAGCCGGTCGCGCCTTTTTCCCAGACCGGACTTGGCTTGTCGGCCCAGACCATGCCAGCAATGTCGAGATGCGCCCATTTCACGCCATCCTTGACGAAGCGCTTGAGAAATTGCGCCGCCGTAATCGACCCCGCACCGCGTGGTCCGACATTCTTCATGTCGGCGATCGGCGAATTGATCAGCTTGTCATAGGCTGGGCCAATCGGCAGCCGCCAGACCGGGTCGCCGGAATCCTTGCCCGCCTCTATCAGGTCTTCGGCGAGATCATCATTATTGCTGAAGCAACCGGCATGTTCATTGCCCAGCGCAATAATCATCGCGCCGGTCAGTGTTGCCAGATCAATCATCACTTCCGGTTTGAATGTTTCCTGCGTCCAGTGCATCGCGTCGCACAACACCAGCCGCCCCTCGGCATCGGTGTTGATCACTTCGATGGTCTGGCCATTCATGCTGGTGACAACGTCACCGGGACGCTGCGCCTTGCCGTCAGGCATATTCTCGACCAGCCCGCAAACACCGACAACATGCGCCTTGGCTTTACGGCCAGCCAGCGCTTTCATCGTTCCGGCAACAGCTCCGGCACCGCCCATGTCCCATTTCATTTCTTCCATGCCGGCACCGGGTTTCAGCGAAATACCGCCTGTGTCAAAGGTCACGCCCTTGCCGACCAGGGCCAGCGGCGTTTTCTGGGCTCCATTGGTGCCATCCCAGCGCATCGCGAGCAACCGCGGCGGACGCTCGGACCCTTGCGAAACACCAAGCAGAGCGCCCATGCCAAGCTTTTCCATTTCATCCCAGCCCAGCACGGTAAATTCCACGCCCAGATCTTTCAATTCTTCGCAACGGGCAACAAAGCTCTCGGGATAGATGTTGTTCGCGGGTTCAGCCACCAGTTCGCGGGTCAGCGCAACGCCATCGGCCACGGCGGACAGATCCTGCCAGGCTTTGGCCGTTTCCAGATGCTGATCGAGCACCGTGATTTTTTTGAGCGTGACCTTCTGCTTTTCGGGCATGGTTGTGCGATATTTATCATGCCGCCAGCTGCGCAATTTTGCGCCGAAAAGCAGGCGTGCGAGATGCTCTTCATCCAGACCCGAAGGATCAATGACCGCATGTTTGGCTCCGGATGCCAGAATTCTGGCTATGGCTGAACCACCTGCTGATTCGGCATCTTTCGCCTTGCCTTTGCCCAATCCCGTCAAGACCACCCGCAAGGCTTTGCCTGCTTCGGTCACAAAGGTTTCAAAAACTTCGCCAAGTTTCGCTTCAAACCGTGCGGCTTTTGCTCCCGCCTTCACTGTGGTCGCTTGCTCCAGCTTAAGCTCAAAATCGTCTAGTCCGTTCTTGGTGATCGCAAATATGATCGCATCAGCATCCGCGGGCCGCTCATTGGTAAAGTTGAAATTCATCGGGAAACTGTCCTTATTTTTGTGTTTTGAGGAGTGAAAAGCCTATGTGGTTCACTCGTCGATCCGACTCACGCATGAACGGGCCGACATTTATCCTATCGTGCGGCGTTGCTGCACCGTCTTGGTTTAGTGGTCAAGCATCTGTTCATCAGAATCTGTCAAAGAAAATTTGCAGACTAGGCAAACAGGTGCAATAGGCGTTCGGAAGGTGGACGGTGCGATATTTAATGCCGTCCAAAATGGGGCTAAAAGCAGGTTGAGCCAGTCGATGAAATCTTCACTCGCCCTTTTTACCCTAACTTTGGCTGCTGTGACGCCTGCATCCGCTATGGGCCAATCACAGAGCGACACGGCCGTTGCACCTGATCAGCAAGATGATGAAATCGAGTTTAGTGCCGATAGCATCGATTATGATTTCGAGAACGACTTCGTCACTGCTGAGGGCAATGTGGTCCTCAATCGCGACGGATATAAATTGCGTGCCGATCAGGTTGTATGGAACCGGAAAACCGGCGCCGTTGTGGCGGAAGGCAATATCAGGTCGATCAGTCCCGATGGCGACGTCGCCTATGGCGATCGCATTGAACTGACCGATAGCCTGCGCGACGGAGCCGTTGATAACCTCTTGCTCGTTCTGGATGATGGCAGCCGCTTGGCGGCACGCCGAAGCGAACGTTTTGCCGACGGCTCGCTTGCACTGGACAATGCCGCCTATACCGCTTGTGCAGTCACGACCGAAGATGGGTGTCCGAAAAACCCCAGCTGGCAGATCAAAGCCGTGAAAGTGATCTATGATCCGGTCAAGAAGCGGGTAAAATATCAAGGCGCTCGCATCGAGATTTTTGGTCTGCCCGTCATTCCGTTGCCCGGCCTCTCGCACCCGGTTACTGACGAAAACCGCAGTGGCCTTCTGGTTCCGGATATCAAATTCGACACGGTGAACGGCGTTGGCGTGACAGTGCCTTATTATTTCAGCATTGCGCCCAATCAGGATGCCACGGTTACTGCGCAGGTGTTTACAGATGTTGCCCCAAGGATCCGCGGAACTTTTCGCAGCCTTGATCAGAAAGGCGCCTTCCAACTGACCGGCTATGCCACTTATGGTTCCCGCATTCCGACCGGTGCATCTCAGCTTTTGCCCAATGCCGAAAAAGATTTTCGTGGCTATTTTGCGACCAGCGGTCGGTTCCGGCTAGATGACAAATGGACGCTTTCCCAATCTGCACGCATCGTTTCAGATCGCACATTTCTGCGGCGCTATGATATCAGCGATGACGATAGCCTTCGCTCTACAATCAATGTCGAACGGATCAGCAATAGCAGCTATTTTTCTTTGGCTGGCTGGGCGTTCCAGACATTGCGGGTGAACGATCCGCAAAACCGCGTTCCGGTCGCGCTGCCGGTGATTGACTATCGCAAGCGGTTCAACGATCCGGTCCTGGGTGGTCGACTTGAAGTGCAGGCAAACAGCCTGGCCATCGGACGCGCCGAAGGACAGGACACCCAACGCGCGTTCGGATCGGCCCGCTGGGACATGCGCAAGCTGACCGACTGGGGCCAAGAAATCACATTGACCGGCCTCGTTCGCGGTGATGTTTATCATAGCGATGATAATGCCCTCAATGAAACCGCCATCTATCGTGGCCAAAGCGGTTGGGAGGCACGGGCGATTGCTACAGCTGCAATTGATGTAAAATGGCCTCTGATCGGTGAGGCTTTCGGCGGCACTCAGACAATCACCCCGCGCTTTCAGATCGTAGCGACACCCGGCTTGGCCAATCTCTCGGTGCCCAATGAAGACTCGCGCGCCGTTGATCTGGAAGACACCAATCTATTCGCTCTCAACCGCTTTCCCGGCTATGATCGTTATGAGGATAATGTCCGGGCGACTTACGGGATGGAATGGGAAATCAATCGTCCCAACCTGCAGGTGAACATGATCGTCGGCCAGAGCTATCGGCTGGCTAATAACAATAATATCGTCCCTGAAGGCACGGGCCTGTCCGATCGCTTTTCCGATATCGTCGGCCGCACCACTGTTCGGTTCAAGGATATCGTGAAATTCACCCACCGTTTCCGGCTGGACAAGGACAATCTAGCAGTACGGCGGAACGAGGTCGATGCAACGGTCGGTTCGAAGGGCACCTACGCCCAAATCGGTTATCTGCGTCTGAACCGCAATATCGGGCTAGGGCTTGAAGACCTGAGAGACCGCGAGGAAGTTCGGGTTGGGGGACGCTATCAGATAGACAATTATTGGTCCGTTTTTGGCTCTGCAATCGTCGACCTGACCGATCGTAGCGAAGATCCGCTTTCGGTAGCCGATGGCTATGACCCGGTGAGGCACCGCCTCGGCGTCGCCTATGACGATGGTTGTCTCTCGATGGGTGTAACCTGGCGTTATGACTATGAAAATTCCGGCGACGCGCGGCGCGGCAGTACTTTTCTGTTCCGGCTGGCCTTGCGCAATCTGGGCGTGTAAAGGATTTCCAAACGGGTGAGCCCGCTCATATTGGGTTCAGCAGATATTTGTTATTTGCTGCATGAAATTTACTCTTTGTAGTTGAGAAGAAACAAAAAATGAATTTATTGAGTATGAAAATCCATGGCTTCAAAACCAAGGCGACGTTGATCACGGCGCTTGCCATTGCAAGCGCTTCACCATCCGTCAGCCAAACGGTCGCGGACGCGTCGCTGCCGCAAACCGGCCTGGATATTCCTGACGAATTGACAATATTTGGCAAAAATGACCCGAACGTTCGCCGCGCTACTGCGATTGTCAACGGCGATATCATTACTGGAACCGATGTTGGTCAGCGCCTCGCCCTGATAGTCGCAGCCAATGGCGGCGAAGTTTCGGACGAAGAGAAACAGCGCCTGCGGCTTCAGGTATTGCGAAATCTGATCGATGAAACGCTGCAAATTCAGGAAGCTGAAGCCAATGAAATCACAATCGCGGAAGAGGAAGTCGAAGCCACTTTCCGTCAAGTAGCGCAGCAGAATTTCAAACAGGATATCGACGCGTTTGATCAATATCTTCGGACACAGGGTTCATCCACCGACACGCTGAAACGCCAGATCAAGGGCGAATTGGCATGGAGCCGCCTGCTTCGCCGCAACATCCAGCCGTTCATCAACGTCGGCGATGAAGAGGTCAACGCCATCATCGAACGCTTGAACGCGTCCAAGGGCACGAGCGAATTTCGTATCGGCGAAATCTATATGTCGGCATCTCAGGAAACCGCGCCGCAAGTTGCCGAAAATATGGGCAAGATATTGGAACAGATCCGCGCCGGTGGTTCGTTTGTTGCATATGCCCGACAGTTTTCCGAAGCCTCGACCGCCGCGACCGGTGGCGATCTGGGTTGGGTCCGTCCCGCTCAATTGCCGCAAACACTTGCTGATGCAGCAGAGCAGATGCAGGTAGGCCAGGTTGTCGGCCCAGTCGAAGTGCCAGGGGGTTTTTCAATCCTCTATCTAATCGATTCGCGTCAGGTGCTGACCGCCGATCCCCGCAATGCGCTGCTTAGCCTCAAGCAGCTGGCAATAAGCTTTCCGGAAGGCATCACCGAAGCGCAAGCGACCGCGCAGGCCGGGCAATTTGCCACAGCAACACAGGGTATCAAAGGCTGCGGCGCAGCCAATGAAGTGGCCGCTCGACTGGGCGCCAGCGTGGTCGACAATGACCAAGTAAAACTGCGCGACCTTCCTGCGGCCTTGCAGGGAGCGATCGCGGATCTGCAAATCGGTCAGGCGAGCCAGCCCTTTGGTTCGGTCGAAGATGGCGTCCGCGTCCTAATCCTTTGCGGACGAGATGATCCGCAGACCGCTTCAGCACCATCCTTTGACGCCATCATGTCCCGATTGGAAAATGAACGCGTCAACAAACGGGCGCAAATCTATCTGCGCGATCTGAGACGCGACGCAATTATCGAATATAATTAATGGCCGATTGGAACGCCAAGCCCTTTGCCATTTCTTGCGGGGACCCCGCTGGTGTCGGACCGGAAATCATAGGAAAGAGCTGGAAACAGCGAGTGACAGCGGGACTCAAGCCGTTCTTTGCTATTGGAAATTTTGCCGACTTTAAAAACCTTGCGGGCATCCCGGTCAAGAAAATCGACCAACCAATGGAAGCCGGTGATGCATTCAACCAAGCATTGCCCGTGCTCCATATCCATGAAGCAGCGGCCGCTGTTCCGGGAGAGGCAACGATGGACAGTGCGCAATGTTCGCTCCACGCTCTGGAAATTGCCTGCGGGCTGACGCGCTCCGGAGATGCAGGAGCGGTCATTACCGCTCCAGTGTCCAAAGCGCAGCTCTACAAAATTGGTTTTCGCTATCCCGGTCAGACTGAATTTGTTTCGGAACGCTGCGGAATAGCGCGAGAAAACGCCGTGATGATGTTGGCAGGGCCGAGCTTGCGCGTTGTTCCCATGACCACGCATATCGCGCTGAAGGACGTGCCGGAGCATTTTACCGAGCGACTGATCATCGCTTGCGCCCGCGCCGCAGAAAAAGCGATGATCCGAAGTTTTGGCATAGAAAAACCACGCATCGCGATTGCCGGACTGAATCCGCATGCTGGCGAAAATGGCAATCTTGGCAACGAAGAACAGCGGATCATGCAACCTGCGATTGATAAACTGCGCGAGCAAGGGATGGACATAACCGATCCGCTTCCTGCTGATACGATGTTCCACGAGGAAGCGCGGAGCAAATATGATGTTGCTCTCTGTCCTTATCATGATCAGGCATTGATCCCTTTAAAAACCCTGCATTTTTTCGATGGCGTCAATATCACTTTGGGCCTCCCGATTGTTCGCACGTCACCAGATCATGGAACCGCATTCAATATTGCAGGCCAGGATATTGCCGATCCACGTTCAATGATCGCCGCGATCCAGATGGCCGCCACCGCTGTCGCCAATCGCCAGATTCACAGCCCTTGAAACAGCCGATTGCCCTGCCCCCGCTCCGGGAGGTGATCAAGAAACACGGCCTGTCCGCGAACAAGGCGCTGGGCCAGAATTTTCTGTTCGACATGCAGCTTCTGGACCGGATCGCCGCGGTTCCCGGTGACATGGACGGGCAGACGGTTTTCGAAGTGGGTCCCGGGCCGGGCGGGCTGACGCGAGCCCTGCTACAAGCCGGTGCGCGGGTGACTGCGGTAGAACGCGACAGTCGCTGCCTGCCGGCACTGGCGGAACTGGGCGACCATTTTCCGGGCCAGCTGACGGTCATTGATGATGATGCGCTGAAGATTGATCTGGCCACCCTGTTTGATGGGCCTTTTCATATCGTTTCCAATCTGCCCTATAATGTCGGATCGGCGTTGCTGATCAAATGGCTGTCCGAAGCCCGGTGGCCGCCGCTATGGCAATCGCTCACGCTGATGTTCCAGCGTGAAGTGGCCGACCGGATTGTCGCCAGCGAGGCAAGCGAGGCATACGGCCGCCTGTCGATTCTGGCGCAATGGCGATGTCAGGCCAAACTCGCGATGACAGTACATCGCTCCGCCTTCACGCCGCCGCCGAAGGTGATGTCGGCGATTGTTCATCTGACACCCAAGGCTCAACCGGAAGGCGTTGATCCCGCGGTTCTGGCCCATCTTACCCAGGCTGCGTTCGGGCAGCGACGCAAGATGCTCCGGCAGAGCCTGAAGGGCATGGCCGGCGCGCTGGAAGCGCTGGAAAGCCTGGGCATTGACAGCTCCCGACGCCCCGAAACCGTTAGCGTCGATGATTTTGTCAATATCGCCCGCTTGCTGTCCTAAAATCCTTCGCGCTCGCCCTGATTGAAGCCTTATCCCGCAGCCTTTAACTTCCGCCGATAGGCGTGCAGCAATGGTTCGGTATAGCCGCTTGGCTGCTCGACGCCCTTAAACACCAGATCGCGGGCCGCCTGAAAAGCCAGGCTGGCATCCGGATTTGGGGCCATTGGCCGATATAGCGGATCCCCTTCATTCTGCCCGTCGACCTTGGCCGCCATCCGCAGCAAGGCGGCATCAACCTGCTCGGGCGAGCAGACGCCGTGCAGCATCCAGTTGGCCATATGCTGCGATGAAATTCGCAGCGTCGCGCGGTCTTCCATCAAGCCGATATCGTTGATATCCGGGACCTTGGAGCAACCGATGCCCTGGTCGATCCAGCGCACAACATAGCCCAATATGCCCTGGGCATTATTGTCCAGTTCGCGTTCGATCTCTTCATCCGACCAGTTGTGGCCGTCGGCGAGCGGGATGGTCAGCAGTTTGGTGAGCGGGGCAATACCGTCGGCCGCCACCTCTTTCTGCCGGTCGAATACATTGACCCGGTGATAGTGGATTGCATGCAGCGTCGCCGCCGTCGGGCTTGGCACCCAGGCGGTATTGGCGCCGGTCATCGGATGGCCAATTTTCTGTTCCATCATGTCCGCCATCATGTCGGGTGCGGCCCACATGCCCTTGCCGATCTGCGCCTTGCCGGACATGCCGCAGGCCAGGCCGATGGCAACATTGCGCTGTTCATAGGCAGTGATCCAGTCGCTCTTCTTGATATCGCCCTTGGCCAGCATCGCGCCGGCCTGCATTGAGGTGTGGATTTCGTCGCCGGTGCGATCGAGAAAACCGGTGTTGATGAACACAACCCGGTCCTTCACCGCGTATATACAGGCAGCGAGATTGGCGGATGTCCGGCGTTCCTCGTCCATCACACCGACTTTTATGGTGTTGCGATCAAGCCCCAGCAGATCTTCCACCGCGTCGAACAGATCGTTGGTGAATGCGCATTCCTCCGGACCGTGCATCTTCGGCTTGACGATATAGATCGACCCGGCGCGGCTGTTGCGCAGATCGCCCAGTCCCTTGATGTCGTGCATCGCGATCAGGCTGGTGAATATGCCGTCGAGCAGGCCTTCCGGCGCTTCCGATCCATCGGCCAGCAATACTGCCGGATTGGTCATCAGATGGCCGACATTGCGGACAAACATCAGGCTGCGTCCGGGAAGCGTCAATGCGTTACCGTCCAGATCCTTATATTCCCGATCGGGATGGGCCTTGCGCGATACGGTCTTGCCGCCCTTTTCGAACGATGCATCGAGATCGCCACGCATCAGACCAAGCCAATTGGTATAGGCTAGCACCTTGTCCTCGGCGTCCACGGCGGCAATCGAATCTTCCATATCTATGATCGCTGTCAGCGCCGATTCAAGCAACACATCTGCGATATTGGCAGGATCATCTTTGCCTATCGGATGATTGGGGTCGATAACGACTTCAGCGTGCAGTCCATTATGTTTGAGGAGGAACGAAGCGCCATTGCGACCTACACATTGCGCAGGATTTGCCAGCGTCAATATTCCACCCTCATGTTCCGCCCATGTACCGGTAGCGAGCGGAAAGGCTTCATCCAGAAATGCTTTTGCCGCCTTGATAACATGCGCACCGCGCTGCGGATCGTAGCCGCCCGGCTTCGCTGGCGGTGCATCCAGTGCATCGGTGCCGTAAAAAGCGTCGTAAAGGCTGCCCCAGCGCGCATTGGCGGCGTTGAGAACAAAGCGATCATTGAGCGATGGCACCACCAGCTGCGGGCCAGCCATGGTCGCGATTTCCGGATCAACATTTTCCGTCGTGATGGAAAAAGAGCCTGGTTCTTCAACCAGATAACCGATGTCTTTCAGAAATGCCTGATACTCGTCCTGATCAATCGGCTGTTCCTTGTGATCGATATGCCAGGCATCGATCTGCGCTTGCAGCTGCTCCCGCTTTTCCAACAGCTCCGCATTGCGGGGAGCGAACTTGCCAAGCAAGCGGGCAAAACCCTGCCAGAATTTTGCGCCGTCCACGCCGGTTCCCGGCAAGGCACGGTCATTGACAAAATCAAACAGCTCCCGCGCGATCTGGATGTCGTTCTGGCTGACATATTCGGACATAATATTTCCTCGTTCAAAAGCATTTATCCGGGGCTTACAGAGTGCACTGCAAGTTTTCAAAATTTTCCGGGGAGGAATCGCAGCCGTCTATGGCGGCTCTTTTTCGCGCTGTAAATGGGATCGCAGAAACAGATATTCCCAGAGATGAACTTTACAAACTTTACACTGTTATGAAAAATTTTGCCCCTCCTCCCAAAAATTCCAAAGAATCCTTAAAAAGGCGCTGTAAATACGGTGATTTTATCTCGCCAAATGGGGTTTCATCAAAAGCGGGTTCTGGCCGGATTTTTCTCTGATACATTCTAAATGCTCCTTTGGGAAAGAGGATGGTGCAATTCGAAAGATCATATCGACCAGCATTCGTGTAGGACAGCCCCTTTCAGGTAACAGAGCGGCTGGCATGGGAGGATGACAAATGCTATCGGTTTCAAATGAAAGCAGATTCCTTCCCCGAACAAGAAACGCTAGAACAGGCGCATGATCTGCCCCTGTTGCCACGGACCCTGTCATGGGCAAAAACCAATAGCGGCACCACCAACCTTGAGGGCCTGAAAGCTGTTGCGAAAATGCTGGCAGATGCCTTTTCAGTTTTGCCGGGAGAGACCAATCTGGTCGATTCCGAACCGGTCGAGGCGGTGCGCGCAGATGGTACTGTTGATCAGGTCCAGCGTGGCCAGCATCTGACTGTGTCCGTTCGCCCCGAAGCGCCGGTTCGTATCTTGCTGACCGGTCATATGGATACCGTTTTTCCGGCGGACCATCCATTTCAGCAGATAGTTGAACTGGAACCCGGCATATTGAACGGTCCCGGCCTTGCCGACATGAAAGGCGGCTTGTCGGTCATGCTTGGCGCGCTGCAATTGATCGAGCAAAGCGAAGTCGCCAGCCGGATCGGCTATGACGTGATGATCAACAGCGACGAAGAAGTCGGCTCCGGATCATCGGCATCGCTGATCGAACGGCTGGCCAAGGGCAAGACCGCCGCCCTGACCTATGAACCCGCCCTGCCCGATGGCACTTTGGCTGGCGAACGCGGTGGCAGCGGCAATTTCTCGATCATATTTACCGGCAAGAGCGCTCACGCGGGCCGCAACCCGGATGAAGGGCGCAACGCACTGATTGCAGCGGCTGATATGGCTCTGCAATTGAAAGCACTCCACCGCGAAGGCCTGAGCGTTAACCCGGCCAAGATCGATGGTGGCGGCCCGAACAATGCTGTCCCAGATCACGCCGTCCTGCGCGTCAATTTCCGACCCAAATCGCTGGCAGACCAAAATGAAGCGCAAAATGCACTCGACATATTGGTTACGGCAATCGCGCATGAACATGACCTAAGCGTCCATTGTCACGGCGGTTTTGGCCGCCCACCCAAGCCGATTGACCCCCAGGCGCAAAAACTCTTTGGCTTGGTCAGGCAATGCGGCGCAGAATTGGGCCTCGATATCAACTGGCGCGGCACCGGCGGTGTGTGCGACGGCAATAATATCGCCGCTTGCGGCATTCCGGTTGTGGATACTATGGGTGTAAGAGGCGGAGCGATCCACAGCTCTGATGAATTTTTGATAACGGAAAGTCTGGTCGAACGGACACAATTATCGGCGTTGACGATCATGCGGATCGCCGAAAAGGGAGAATTATGAGTTTCCGGATACGCGCAGCGCGGATCAATGATCTGCAGCATCTTTACGAAATGGCGAAACTGACCGGTGGCGGCTTTACCAACCTGCCAGCAGACCGGGACTCGCTAACCCAAAAACTGGAGCGATCCGAGCGCGCTTACCAGAGTGATAGCAATGCGCATGGTGATGATCTGTTTGTCATGGTGCTGGAGAATGTCGAAACCGGAGCGGTGCGCGGCACCTCGCAATTGTTCACCAAAGTGGGGCAGACCTGGCCCTTTTATTCCTATCGCTTGAGCACCCATTCGCAAACCAGCAAGGAACTGGACCGGACGTTCAGCGCCCAAATGCTTGGCCTTGTCACTGATCTGGAAGGAGCGAGCGAAGTGGGCGGCCTGTTCCTCCACCCCGGCGAACGCGCCGGTGGTCTCGGCATGTTGCTGGCCCGCAGCCGCTATCTGTTCATCAAGCAACATCGCGACCGTTTCGGCGACAAGATTTTTGCAGAGTTGCGCGGCGTGATTGACGAAGCGGGAGGATCGCCCTTCTGGGACGGGCTCGCCGGCCGATTCTTTGGCATGAGTTTTCAGGAAGCCGATTATTTCAACGCCATACACGGTAATCAGTTCATCGCCGACCTGATGCCCAAACATCCGATCTATACTGCCATGCTCAGCGAATCCGCGCGTGCCGCCATTGGCGCCCCACATCCCAATGGCCGCGCCGCCATGCGGATGCTGGAGAATGAGAATTTCTCCTATGACGGCTATATCGACATTTTTGACGGCGGCCCGACGATGGTCGCCAAGACCGATGACGTGACCAGCATCCGCAATGCAAAATCCGCCAAGATCAGCGCTATTGCTGAAGGCGAAACAAAAGTGATCATTTCGCACGGTAATCTGGGCGATTTCCAGGCAACTTACGCCATGCTGAGCGAGAATGATGACGGCGTTACGATCGACGAACAGGCAGCCGTCAATATTGGCCTCTCGGTCGGTGACGAAATCTTGTATATCCCAAGATGAGCGCTTTCGTTGAAATCAATTTCGATGGCATCATCGGACCAAGCCACAATTATGCCGGGCTGAGCATTGGCAATATTGCCTCCTCGACCAATGCCGGAGCGACCGCCTACCCGCGCGAAGCCGCATTGCAGGGTATCGCCAAGATGCGGCACAATATGGGCCTCGGTCTGACCCAAGGGTTTTTCATGCCGCTGGATCGGCCAAATGAGGGTTGGCTGGAAGCGTTGGGTACTACCATTGCCGACGCCGAACCGCATCTCAGAGCAGCGGCTTTTTCTGCGTCCTCGATGTGGGCCGCCAATGCCGCGACCATTTCTCCCGCGCCGGACGCCCCGGACGGTAAATGCCATCTCACCGTGGCCAATCTGCAAACCATGCCACACCGCAGCCATGAATGGCCGGGAACGCTGGCGCAGTTGAAACTGGCGTTCGCCGACCGCGACCATTTTTCGGTCCATGCCCCCGTGCCGTCGCCGTTTGGTGATGAAGGGGCCGCCAATCATATGCGGCTTTGCCCCGGCCACGATGCGCCGGGTGTCGAGATATTTGTCTATGGCAAAAGCGGTGGGCCGTTTCCCGCTCGCCAGCATGTCGAGGCCAGCAAGGCGGTAGCACGCAAACATCGCCTGGGTGACGATCGCGTGATATTTGCCCAGCAGGCAGAAATCGCCATCGCCGCAGGGGCCTTTCACAATGATGTCGTCGCGGTGGCCAATGAGCGAGTCCTGTTCACCCATGAACAGGCCTTTGAACAACCCGATGCACTTTATAATGCGATCCGGAACAAAATTCCGGACGCGGAAATTATCATTGTTCCAGCCGACAAGGTCAGCCTGGACGATGCCATAAGATCCTATCTGTTCAACGCGCAACTGGTGACCCTCCCCGACGACGGTGGCATGGCGCTGATTCTGCCAAGCGAGGCGCGTGAAAATGATGCCGTCTGGCGCTATCTGGCGGATCTGGTGGCAGGCAATGGATCGATACGCCAGCTCTGTCCGGTCGACGTCCGGCAATCCATGGCCAATGGTGGTGGCCCGGCCTGCCTTCGATTGCGTGTGGTTGCGGATCCCGCCTTTGTAGATCAGCGCTTCCTGGCAACCACCGAAAAACTGGATGCGATTGCCCGAATCGTCACCGATCATTGGCCGGTGGAGATCAATCCCGATCAACTATCCGATCCCGAACTGACCGAAGCTATCAAAGCGGCCAGAGACAGACTGCTCGCAGTTTGCGGCTTGACCGAGCTGGATCGCTAGCGGCCCTTTTCAACTGTCGGGTTAACTTACAGTTTACCAATTGCTTCCGAAAGAAATGTCGGTTTTCTGCGCTTGGCACGACGTTTGCTACGGAAGTGTCATGTGGAAAAAAGTCAGACGGCTGTTTGTAATCAAGACCAAATTCGAGGCTTTTCTCATTACCTATGCCCTTGCCACTGGCGCAGTCCAGCGCGGCCAGCATTATCTGGTCGAATATCCGGGATGGGGTGGAAAATTGCTATTTCTGGCGGTAACCGGCGCGGTGTTCATGGCCGGAGCCAAGATGATCGAGGCAATCGACCTCAACCGAATTTACAGTTCCGAATATTGAATCGGCCAAGCTGTCGAATCCGATCCGCAATGGCGCATCAATCTGACCACATGTTCAGGACAATTCTGTCGGTATCTGGGAATAAGTGGAAGGCTTCTGTTGCCCGGTGCCTTCCAAACCGCTGAATTCCCTTCTGTTGCCCGGTGGGTTCAACCGCGCGTAGCTTTCTAACTTATGACCGTGAGGTCAATGGGTTAGGCAGCGATAGCGAGTGCTTCATTATCATTTGCACTTATAGGTTTTGAGCAATCACGGCATACTCAGGCCGGGCAAAAATAACGCCTTTGAACACCCGTCGATCCTAGTTCGGCCCCATCAACAAAGGCGTCCTGCATTGCTGCAAATCGCCTGAAATGGTGGAGCCGCCGGGTACTGCCCCCGGGTCCGTAGTGTCTATTACACGCCATCATTTATCACCATAGTCCGTCGAAACAGACAGCTCCTATATAGGGGCATATTTCTGAATGAACAGTGCACAGACAAGAAAAAGGGCCAACCGGTTTCCCGGTTGACCCTCGTCTAGTTCCCAAAAGGGAATTCCAGAATTTCTAAGCTTACTCGGTAACGGCTGCGTCTGCAGGTGCAGCAGCTTCGTCTGCAGGAGCAGCTTCTTCAGTCGCCATAGCGTCTTCAGCAGGTGCAACTTCTTCAGTGGCCATGGCGTCTTCAGCAGGTGCAACTTCTTCGGTTGCAGCTTCGTCGGTTGCAGCAGCATCTTCAGCTGGAGCATTGCAAGCAGTCAAAGCGAATACGGCTGCTGATGCAGCCAAAACAGCGAATTTACGCATAATAATTAGTCCCCATATGGTCGTTCAAATCAGCTGGCAATCAAACCAGCAGAGCGGGCCTATAGGATTGAAAAATAGGAATGTATCTCAAAAAATGAAGCCTTTATTTAACCTATTATAAATATGGAGTTATTATTTCAATTTGGTCGCGTTTTGATCATACTCTTCGGGATAATCGGCAACTTCCAGAGCAAAAACAGCCCCTTTGCCATGCATGTTTTACGATACAAGAATCACGCTGCAAAAAGGGACTAAATCGGCCATTCCCAAATTGTTATTTTTTCAGGCTATCGCGAATTTCGGTCAGCAGATCAATTTCGCTTGGCCCTGCGGGTGGAGCTTCTGTCTCCTCCTTTGTCATCACCTTATTGGCATAGCGAACGATCATGAAGATGATGAATGCCAGAATGACGAAGTTGATGACCACGGTCAGAAACTGACCCCAGCCGAGCATCGGCACGCCAGCTTCTTTCAGCGCGGCATAGTCGGTCATCGCCCCGGCATAATCGGCCGGCGGCGAAGCCAGCAAGATGAACAGGCCCGAGAAATCAGGAACGCCAAATATTGCGCTGACAATCGGCATCAGCACATCTTCGGTCAGTGACGTGGTAATCGTCGCAAAAGCGGCACCGATGATTACAGCGACGGCGAGGTCGAGCACATTGCCCCTCAGGATAAATGCCTTAAACTCGTTTATCATATTACATCCCTTCCCATTTCCAAAGTCGGGCAAATGTATCACAATTCTGACATTGTCGAGCGCAGACGTTGCAAAAACGGCCATAGATACCTACTTTTACAAAGTGGTGCGGCGTATCGCCGTGTGGATGGAGGGTTTTCAAAGATGCTGAATAAATTGATTAAATTTCTGGTAGTTCCGGCCGTGGCCTTGTCGCTAAGTGCCTGCGGAATCAACAGCGTGCCGACGGCGGAGGAAAATGCAAAAGCCAAATGGGCTGATGTCGAAAGCACCTATCAGCGCCGCGCCGATCTCATCCCGAATCTGGTGGAAACCGTGAAGGGCTTTGCAGCACAGGAGTCAGACGTTCTGATCAAAGTCACTGAAGCGCGGGCAAAGGCAACATCCATACAGGTCAATCCCGGCGATTTGAACAATGCAGCAGCCATGCAAAATTATACGATGGCACAAGATGGTCTCTCTCAGGCGCTGAGCGGCATGCGTGTTGTGGTTGAAAAATATCCAGAGCTCAAATCGAACCAAAATTACCTTGCGTTGCAAAGCCAGCTGGAAGGCACGGAGAACCGCATCAATGTCGCCCGCCGCGATTATAATGAAGCGGTCCGCCAATATAATACCACAATCCGGACATTCCCCGATATTATCGGTGCGAAAATCATCCATGGAGCAAAGCCGATGGAACCATTTGCCGCGACAACCGAAGGCGCCGACGAAGCACCTGAAGTCAGCTTCTAGGGGTGATTGCTCTTCGATTCGTTCATCCGTTGAAGACGGTCCTTGCTGGCTTGGCCATCGCCCTTTTGGCGATCGCCAGCCCGGCGTTTGCGCAAAGCTTCCCGGAGCTTACTGGCCGCGTTGTCGATCAGGCAGATTTGCTTGATCCGGCGCAAGAGGCTGAGCTCACGGCCAGACTCGCTGCCTTGGAAACCCAGTCCAATCGTCAGCTTGTTGTCGCAACCGTCAACAGTCTCGAAGGCTATGATATCGCCGACTATGGCTATCAGCTCGGTCGGACCTGGGGCATCGGGCAAGACGGCGAAGGCGAGGCGGAAAAGGATAATGGCCTGATCCTGCTGGTCGCGCCCAATGAGCGCAAGGTGCGCGTCGAAGTGGGCTATGGTCTTGAAGGCATCATGACCGATGCCCTGTCGAGCATCATCATCCAGAATGATATTCTGCCTCAGTTCCGCGATAACAATATGGCCGGCGGAATAATCGCTGGTGTGGACCGCATTTCAACACAACTGACCCTGCCCGAAGACGAAGCGCGTCTCATCGCGCAGGACGCGGGACAGCAGGCCAGTCAAGGCGATGGCGGCAATATCGGCCTGATGATCTTCTGGGCCTTCATCCTTATCTTTTTCGTCATCATCCCGATGTTCTCGAACCGCGGCGGCAAACGCTATCGGCGTGGCACCGGTCCGGTCGTCATCTGGGGTGGTGGATCAGGCTTTGGTGGAGGCAGTTCCGGCTTTGGCGGTGGCGGCGGTTTCGGTGGCGGCTTTGGCGGAGGCGGCGGCAGCTTTGGCGGCGGCGGCGCGTCGGGGGGATGGTGATGAGCAAGGTGAACCAATTCAAACCGGACGATCACAAGATCGTCACGTCAGCAGTTTCGCAAGCCGAGAAGTCGACCGATGGAGAAATCGTAACGATTGTGACCAGCGAATCCGATCATTATGGCGACGTTGCCTGGGCCATATCAGGACTGGTCGCGCTTACCGCATTGCTGGTGGTCAGCCTGTTTCCCGAAATATATCTGAATATCATCGACTGGTCGGCCGGCGGCTGGAGCGGAATGACCGCCCTACCCTATTGGACCCTGTTCATCCTTACCGCACTGAAATTTTTCGGCACCAGACTGATCCTGGTCTGGAAACCCTTGCTGTTCATCCTGATCCCGCCACCGATCAAAAAAGCCCGTGTGCGCAAGCGCGCGGTGTCTTTGTTCCGGGTTTCGACCGACCATCGAACGGTCGGACGAACCGGCATATTGCTCTATCTGTCGATGCGCGAGCATCGCGCGGAAATCGTTGCCGATGAAGCCATTGTCGCAAAAGTGGCGCCATCGATATGGGGCGACGCGATGATTGGCATGATCGATCTGGTGCGCGCTGGTACACCGGGCGAAGGCATGGCCGAAGCGGTTCGCCAGATGGGCATTGTCCTGACTGAACATTTTCCCAAAACCGATCAGAACCCGAATGAGCTGCCGGACAGGCTGATCGAACTTTGACATTCCGTTCGCCCTGAGCTTGTCGAAGGGTGATTTTTGCGGCAGGCATGCTTCGACAGGTTCAGCACGAACGGGGTAGAAATGTCCGAGAATATCGAGATCATGTGGGAAGGCCGTTTCATCACGGCCAAGCGCGAAGGCAAATGGGAATATGTTTCGCGCAGCCGCGGCATCCGGGCTGCGGTCATTCTAGCTATCGACGAAGGACATGTGCTGCTGGTCGAGCAATATCGCGTTCCACTGGGCAAATATTGTATCGAACTCCCGGCTGGACTGGTTGGTGACCATGACGATAATAGCGATGAAGACAGCGCGATCGCTGCGGTCCGCGAACTGGAAGAGGAAACCGGTTACCGTGCAGAAACCATGAAAGATTGCGGCGAATTTTATTCGTCGCCCGGGATGGTGTCGGAAAGCTTCTCGCTGTTCAAGGCCGGTGGGCTAGTCAAAGTCAGCGAAGGCGGTGGAACCGATGGAGAGGATATTACCGTCCATCGGGTCGCGCTGGCCGAACTGGACAATTTTGTCGAAAAGAAGCGCCGCGAAGGTGCCGGGATCGATGTGAAGATGCTCTTGTTGCTGCAACTGGGCTGAATATGTTCACTGGCGCAGGAAGCTGTCCATCTCCCGATATCCGAGCATAACATCATGGATGATGGTATCAGGTATCAGACAAGCGAGCACCGGCGAAACATGGTGCGAATCGAAAGATTAGGAAATGGATTCCTGCCTTCGTAGGCATCCCGCTAGCGAAAATTGTCGGCGTAAGCCTGTATTTTCAGAGTCTTGTGCGGCGTTGGGATCACAGAATAAGCGATAGCATGTTTGTCGGCATAGGCTTTTGCCGCATCGCAGGAAGCAAAGCTCAGCTCTACCTGACGCTGGGTATCACCAGAGCCTGCCCAGCCGGTCAGCGGATCGGGCTTGCGCGCCTCCGCCGGTTCAAATTCGAGCACCCATTTATCGGTCAGGGCCCTGCCCGACTGCATTGCATTTCTGGGATTTTGATAAATTCGTGCGGCCATTTTCTGTTCCTGTCTTGAACCGGCTCAATAAGCGCGGGATATGGCAAATTCAACCGCTTCGGTCATCGCATCTTTCGCTTTTCCGGATGCAAAAATTCCCAGCGCGTCGATTGCCCGTTGGCCATAATGCCGGGCTCTCGACATCGTGTCTGTCATCGCACCGGTCGAGCGAAGCAAGCCTGTTGCCCGGGCGAGATCCTCATTCGAGCTTTTATGTCCGATGATCGCATCTTTCCAGAATTTACGGTCTTCCTCGTTGCCGCGTGCATAAGCCAATATGACCGGCAAGGTCACCTTTCCTTCGCGGAAATCATCACCAGCATCCTTGCCCATGGTTTCGCGATCGGAACTATAGTCGATCGCGTCATCGACCAGTTGGAATGCAATGCCCAGATTGCGGCCATAGCTGTCCAGTGCCAGTTCAATTTCGTCATCGCATTCCGCAACTACGGCGGATATCCGGCTGGCTGCTGCGAACAAGGCCGCGGTTTTGGCGCCGATGATATCCAGATAGCGGTCTTCATTGGTGTCGATCTTACGCTGCGCGGTCAGTTGATTGACTTCTCCCTCAGCGATCACGGCAGAAGCATTGGACAATATTTTCAATACTTTCAGGGAGCCATCCTCGACCATCAGTTCAAACGACCGGCTGAACAGAAAGTCGCCGACCAGCACGGTCGCCGGATTGCCGAAGATCAGATTGGCAGCGGTTTTTCCGCGACGCAAATCCGAACCATCGACAACATCATCATGCAGCAGCGTGGCAGTATGAATAAATTCCACTGCGGCTGCCAGTTTGAAATGGCGATCACCCGGATATCCGATCAGCTTCGCCGCTGCCAGAGTCAGCATCGGTCGCATGCGCTTGCCACCACCGGCGATAAGATGTCCGGCAAGTTCCGGAATGAGGGGAATTTCCGACTGCATCCGGTCGAGAATCACGCTGTTGACCTGATTCATATCGCTGGCGACCAGCGACATGATGGGTTCAAGTGAAGGCGCGGTGTCCCGCCCGAGATGATGGACCGTTGCTGACATGTTGCACGGGATGTGGCAAGTCACTAGGGATAAGGCAAGTGAAATAAGGTCTCATACGGTTGCATCCCGCATATGTGGGACAAAATCCCGGACGAGCGAAAATCAGGCGGCGAACCATGGATGAAAAGCTTAAACAATATCGCGAAAGCATCAATAATATCGATGCGGCCCTGGTGTTCATGCTGGCCGAACGCTTCAAGGTGACCCAGGCAGTAGGCGAGTATAAGGCCAAGAACAGCCTGCCTCCCGCCGATGGCGCCCGCGAGCAGGAACAGATTGCCCGGTTGCGCCAACTCGCCAGCGACGCCAATCTCGACCCCGAATTTTCGGAAAAATTCCTGCGCTTCATCATCGACGAAGTGATTCGGCACCATGAACGGATCCGCGGCGAGGGCTAGAACGATGACCGCCCGCCTTTTGGATTTGACGGGACATCCAGAATCAGACCGGATTCCAGAGGAACTCCCGCTTATCGTTTTCGACAGTGACTGCGTCCTGTGCTCGCGCTCAATGCGTATTCTGGCTTGGATGGACCGTAAGAATATTTTCCGCCTCACGCCTGCGCAAGGAAAACTGGGCGAAGCTATTTACCAAGCGCTGAACATGCCCATCGACAATTACGAGACGTTCCTGCTGGTAGAGCAATCACTCGTCTGGCAAAAATCCGACGCGATCTTGCGGATAGTTCACCGCTTGGGGTGGCCGTGGCGCATCCTAGGTCTGCTCAAGGTCCTTCCGCGATCGGCCAGGGATTCTATTTATACGCTGATTGCACGCCACCGATACAGGATATTTGGCCGCCGCCAAGCATGTGGACTCAACCAACCCTTGATTTCGGACAGAATTATATGAACCGCATAGCTGTCATCGGCGGCTATGGTGGATTTGGGGCCAAAGTCTGTCAATTATTGGCTGAAGACGGCCATAAAGTCTTAGTTGCGGGGCGTTCGCTCCCGAAAGCTGAAGCATTTTGTTCGCAATTTTCTGCAGAAACCATGAATCCAATGAGGCTGGATCGCGACCAGATCGATGCGGATCAGCTACGGTCGCTTGGTGCCTGTTTATTGATCGATGCTTCGGGACCGTTCCAGGCCCAGGGTCTTCACATTCCGGAAGCCTGCATCGGCGCTGGCATCCATTATCTCGACCTTTCAGATGGCCGAGCCTTTGTGAATCAGATTTCACTGCTAGATCAACAGGCGAAGCAGGCTGGAATATGCGTGATTTCCGGTGCCAGCACTTTGCCCGCACTTAGCACTGCCGTTACTGATTGCCTGGTCATAGACATGGATAGCGTCAACGCGATCCGTGCGTCATTGAGCGCAAGCAACCGGTTGAATGCCAGCCGATCCGTGACCGAAGCTATCCTGAGTTACGCTGGCAAGAATATCAGCATTTGGCGTGGCGGCAAAATTCAGGAGGCTACAGGCTGGCAGGAAGCCCGCCGTGTTTCCTACCAGATAAAGGGGATGAAGCCGCATGTCAGATCGGTGCGACTTTGTGACGTACCCGATCTGGACAGCCTGCCCAACCGATATGCTGGCAAGCCTGCCAGCGAATTTCGAGCCGGGAGCGATATCAGATTTCAAGATTTTCTTCTGTGGATGCTCACTTGGCCGGTCAAATGGAGATGGCTGATAGACCTGTCCCGCTTCAGGATTCCGGCGCTGCTCGCTCAGCGATTTTCCGCGATTTTTGGCGGCGGTCGGTCGGCAATGGAAATTCGCGTTGCCGGTCTGCAAGGAGCAAACGGTCTTGAACGGAAATGGACCATAATAGCGGACAATGGCGACGGCATGTGGATTCCAGCATTCGCCGCACCCTTGCTGGTAAATAGAATATTGAATGGTGAATTGGAATCGGGTGCACGAAGTTCCAGTGGCCTGCTCGCCCTTGAGCAATTTGAACCATATTTTGACAGATATGAGATCAATACAGAGATCGTCGAAAGTCCAGCATCGGATTGTCTATATCGGCGGGTAATGGGACAGGATTTCGACCTACTCCCCGCTTCGGTACGTTATGCACATCAGGTGCTTGGCGACCACGGAATGATTGGCACCACACAGGTTATCAGAGGCCGTAACGCCTTAGCGGTTCTTATCGCCAAATTTTTTCGTTTCCCTTCATCCGGATCAAACCTGTCAGCGCATGTGCATATGCGGGAAGAAAATGGAGTCGAAACATGGAACCGGAATTTCGACGGACAAAGATTTGCCAGCAGATTGAGTCAGATGGAAAACCTCTTATACGAGCGATTTGGACCCTTCAAATTTGCGATGGAATTGCGGCGCACAAAGGACGGCCTGTCTATGCACATTTACAAAGCCTATTGCTTTGGAATTCGCTTTCCACTCGCCTTGGCACCGAAAATCGAGGCCAAAGAATTTGAAGCGGAAAACAAGTTCCATTTTTACGTCGATATTGCTTTGCCGATTGTTGGGCGTATCATTCTCTATCAAGGCAATTTGCAACCTGTGAGCTAACTCTCGACAACCTCGCTCCTCGGCAATCTTAACCGCACCAGCAGCCCGCCCAGATCCTCGCTTTCCTCCAGCGACACCGAGCCGTCATAAATCTCCGCGACATCCCGGACAATGGCGAGGCCAAGACCGGTCCCCGGCTTGCCGCTGTCGAGCCGCGCGCCGCGATCGAATATGCGCTGGCGGTCTTTCTCGGGAATGCCGCGGCCGTCATCCTCGATCTGTAGTTCGACGAAGTTTTCATCGCTGTCGACGGTGATAAACACGCTGCCGCCGCCATATTTGGCGGCATTTTCAACGAGATTGCCGATCATTTCGTCGAGGTCCTGGCGCTCGACCGACGCCACCGCATCCTTGTCGCCGTCAATGTCGATCCGGACATGCGGATAGAGCCGCCCGACCGCGCGTTCAACCGCTTGCAGGCTTTTCCAGACCCTGGCACGGCTATGGGCATGACCGCGCCTGCCCACTGCCCGCGCGCGCGCCAGATGATGGTCGACCTGCCGCCGCATGACCCCGGCTTCGCGAATCACCGTGTCGGCGAGATCGTCGGCCTTGGCGGTGGCGCTGTTCATGATCACGGTGAGTGGTGTTTTCAGCGCGTGGGCCAGGTTACCGGCGTGCCGCCGCGCTTCCTCTGCCTGCTTTTCATTATGGTCGAGCAGGGCATTCAACTCGTCCACCATCGGCGTGACTTCGTTCGGCATCGGCTCAACCACCCGGCGCTGCTGGCCGGTTCGCATCGAGGCGATGGCAATGCGAATCTTGCGAAGCGGCCACAGGCCGTAGAGCGTCTGCAGCGCCGCCATGCCGATCAGGCCGAGCGCCAAAATCAGGAAGCTGTTGACCAGGATGGACCGGATATTGGCAATCTGACCATCCAGCCCGTCGCGGCTCTGCGCGACTTGAAACAGCCATTTGGTGTCCGATTCCGGCAGAATGATCGTGCGCTCCAGCACCCGCAGCGGTTCGTCCTCGAACTGCATGCTGTCATATATATGGGTTGCCCGGTCATCGTGGGCGATGTTCGATTGCATGGTGCGGTCCCACAGCGAACGGGACGGAAAATCATCATGGCCCTCGCCGCTGATCTGCCAGTAAAGGCCGCTGTTGGGCTCCAGAAAGCGCTGGTCTCCGAGCGGCCGGTTCAAGAAAACCTCGCCGTCGGGTCCAATCTCTGCCGAGGCGATCATCGCCGTCAGCACATATTCCAGCTGATTGTCGAAATTGCGCGTTACCGCGTCATTCAGCACCCGGTCCAATGCGAAACCGCCGCCGAACAGCAGGATGACAATCCATGCCGCAGCAATCCCGATCATCCGCCGGCCAAGCGAGCCGGTGGTCTGTGTGCCTAGCCGAGAATGGGTTGTCGGTGCCTTTTCATCGACCGGACTATCTATCTGGCTGGATTCATTCAGGCTTCGGGATCCTCTAGACTATAGCCAAGCCCCCGAATCGTCGAAATGACTTCCGCGCCCAGTTTCTTGCGGATGCGGGTGACGAACACTTCGATCGTGTTGGAATCGCGATCAAAATCCTGATCGTAAATATGTTCGATCAATTCGGTCCGGGACACCACCTTGCCCTTGTGATGCATGAGGTAGGAGAGCAGCTTATATTCCTGCGCCGTCAGCTTGACCGGGCTGCCATCGAGCGTCACTTTTCCTGACCGCGTATCGAGGCGCACCGGTCCTGCGGTGAGCTCGGAAGACGCATTGCCCGAGGCGCGGCGGATAAGCGCCCGCAGCCGCGCGATCAATTCCTCGGTCTGAAATGGTTTTGCGAGATAATCATCGGCGCCGGCATCCAGTCCGGCGACCTTGTCCGACCAGCTGTCGCGGGCGGTCAGCACCAATACCGGAAAATTGCGCTCTTCCTTGCGCCAGCGATCGAGCACGGTCAGGCCATCAATCTCCGGCAAACCGAGATCCAGGATCACCGCGTCATAGTCCTCGGTCGAACCCATGAAATGGCCATCCTCGCCGTCTGTCGACAGATCAATGGCATAGCCATTGGCTTCCAATGTCGATTTGAGCTGCTGTCCCAGCGTGGGTTCGTCTTCAACGATCAAGACGCGCATGCTTGTCCTCCGAAATAATGCCTAATTCTGTGGATTAGCCTATATCACCATCCCTAGAACGCACAATGATTTAGAAAATTGGAAAATGCCAATATCGATTAGCGGGTCTGGCGCAAAATCGCCCCGGTCCGGCCATCGACATCGACAAATATCACCCGTCCGTCGCGAATGAATTTCAGCCGATAAACCTGTGCGCCAGGGTCAAATTCCGGACCTATATACTCGCTATCGGCCATTCTTGGCAAAACCCGACTCTCAATCGAGCGGATTGATTTCACCTTGCCAGCCATCATCTGCGAGCGCGCCTCATTCTGTTCGCTGCGGCGTTCCATGGCCGCAGTTGGCTGCGGCGCAAGAAACGGCAAGCAAAGTGCAAGACAGGGCAAAAATATGAATTTCTTCAACATCGGAGCCCTCCTAGACTCGGCGGTTTTAACATCACGTGAATGGCAGGTTCAGGCTACAGATCGCTATGTTAACGAGTCATTTCATAGCTAATGCTCAGCGAGACGACCGTTCCCACCTGCCCCGGCGCAACCGGGGGTGGGGCAGACGACGCAGCGGCGCTTTCCATCCGCATCATCGGTGCCTCCGATTCGTACGAAATGCCCTTGCTGATCGAGAGTATCCGAACGCCGGTATATCCTTCGGAACGGGCATAGCTCATTGCCCGCACCTTGCCATTGGCGAGCGCTCGCTCCCGCGCCACATCCTTTAATTTTCTATCATCGCTGATCGAAAAAGAGGGACCGTTTAAATTGGTCGCGCCGCTGCTGACGATTGCATCCAGAATTTCGCCAAGCCTGGGGAGATCACGCACGGTCGCGGAAACCTGATTGGAAACCACATAGCCAACAAAGCGATTCTCCCGGCTTTCCTGATCATAATCATAATCCGCGCGCAGATTTATTCCGGTGGTTTGAATGTCCTTTTCGGCAATGCCGAGCGATTTGAGCCGGTTGATCACAGCGCGCGCCTGCACGGAATTTTCGCGCAGCGCCTGCGTGGCGGTCTTTGCCCTGGATTCCACACCGGTGCTGAACGTGGCTGTGTCCGGTGCACTGTCCACCTGTTCCGAGACGCTGAGCTCGATCACCGGATTCTGAGCTACAATCTGGACATTCGCGGCCTGCGCGAAATTTGCCGGGATCAGGACCAGGGCCGCTCCGGCCAGCAAAATTGAAAATTTCATATCATTCTCCATTGATCTAATTCTTTGTAGAATGGCCACCCTGAACCGCATCTAAATAGCTTTGCCGGATTTTGCTCGTCCGTGTACCCGGCTGACCGTCGCCAATCTTGTGACCGTCAATCTCGACAACCGGCATGATCAGCAATGTCGACGACGAAATAAAGGCTTCCGCCGCATTTTTTGCCTCATCGATGGTAAAAGCGCGTTCCTCAATCGTCAGCCCGATTGATTCAGCCTGTGCGAGCATCTCGATGCGCGTCACGCCGGGCAGGATGCGGCGGTCGAGCTGGTGCGAAATCAGGACGCCGTCCTTATTGATGATATGCGCATTTTGCGAGGTGCCTTCAGTGACCAGATCATCGCGTATCATCCAGACATCGTCGACCCCCGCCGCCACGGCCTCCATTTTCATCAGCGATGCATAGAGCAGCTGGGTTGTCTTGATATCGCATCTTTGCCAGCGCAGATCGGGACGGGTAATGATTGTCATTCCGCGAGCGGCCATCGGGTTGTCGATCAGTGTCCGCTCCTGGGCGAAGGCAAAAATGGTCGCCGGTGTCTCCGGCGCAGGCCAGCGATAGTCCCGTTCATCCATCACCCCGCGGGAAACCTGCAAATAGATCAGGCCTTCCTGCAAGTCATTTTCCGCCACCAGATTCTGTGAGACGGCCGACCAATCTGCAAAAGCATTGATCGAAAGCTCGCCAAGCGACCGTTCCAGACGGGTGACATGGCGCTCCATATCGATCAACCGGCCGCCTATGACCGAAATCACTTCATAAACCGCGTCGGAAAACAGCAATCCACGGTCAAATATGGAAATTTTGGCGGATGACCTGGGAACATAATCGCCGTTCAAATATACTGTTTGCAAATCCCGTACCTATCGCAAAAATTATCAATTTCACGCCTAACAATCCGATATGATGCGGCAGGTCAATGGCCTTTGTCGAAAAGAGAAGGCTTGAGCCAAAGCCCGCTTGCCCCTAACGCCCGGGAACCATGTCACAGCCCCCCATTTTTTCTTACGAGAATCTCTCGCTCCACCAGGGCGAAGGATGGCTGTTCCGTGATCTCGACCTGCACGTCGGGCCGCGCGACCGACTGGCACTGATCGGACGTAACGGCGCCGGAAAGACGACGCTGCTGCGATTGATCACCGACGAAATCGAAGCGGACAAGGGGAAAAGGGTTGTCCAGCCGGGCGTCAATATCGTGATGCTCGAACAGGAACCCGATTTTACGCCGTTTGAAACATTGCGCGACTTTGCTCTGTCCGGGGCAAACGGGCCGGCATTGCATGAAGTGGAAGCGATTGCCGATCAGTTGGGAACGGACCTTTCGACCCGCGCGGACAAGGCGAGCGGCGGCGAAAAACGCCGCGCCGCCCTTTGCCGGGCATTGGCTTCGCAGCCGGATCTGCTGCTGCTCGACGAGCCGACCAATCATCTGGACCTCAGCGCAATCGACTGGCTCGAGGAATGGCTCGGTCGCTATAAGGGCGCGTTTATTACGATCTCGCATGACCGTACATTTTTGACCCGGTTGACCAAACAGACATTATGGCTCGACCGCGGATCGCTGCGGCGACTGGAAGTCGGCTTTGGCGGCTATGAGGCCTGGATGGAAAAAATCTATGCCGACGAGACCCGATCGGCAGAGCGACTCGACGCCAGACTGAAGCTGGAGGCGCACTGGCTGGAACGCGGCGTGACCGCGCGGCGCAAGCGCAACCAGGGCCGGCTGCAGAAGCTTTGGGACATGCGGGCACAGCGCGCGGCAATGATCGGCCCGGCGGGCGCCGCCAAGCTGCAGGCCGAAAGCGATGACAGCCGAACCAAATCGGTTATCACAGCCACCAATATTTCCAAGTCCTTTGGTGAAGGCGATGCCGAACGCGTCATCATTCGTGATTTTTCCCTGCGCATCCAGCGCGGCGACCGGATCGGCATCGTCGGCGCCAATGGCGCGGGCAAGACGACCCTGCTGAAAATGCTGACCGGGGAATTGGAGCCGGACACCGGCACCGTGGCGCTGGCCAAGACATTGAACGGCGTTTTCATCGACCAGCAACGCAGTCTGCTGACCCCGGACAAAAGAGTCCGCGATGTGCTTGCCGATGGCAGCGACTGGATCGATGTGCGCGGCACCAAGAAGCATGTGCAAGGCTATCTGAAGGAATTTCTGTTCGCGCCCACGCTGATCGACGCAAAGGTCGGAACATTGTCCGGCGGCGAGCAATCGCGGCTTCTCCTCGCCCGCGAATTTGCCCGCATGTCGAATCTGCTGGTGCTCGACGAACCGACCAATGACCTGGACCTCGAAACGCTCGATCTGCTGCAGGAGGTCATCGCCGATTATGAAGGTACCGTGCTGCTGGTCAGCCATGATCGCGATTTCCTCGACCGCACGGTCACCATCACGCTGGGTCTGGATGGCAGCGGCAAGGTGGATGTTATCGCAGGCGGCTATGCCGAATGGGAAGCCAAGCGCAAACAGGTTGAAGCCGAGCAGAAGCCGGTATCGAAGCCTAAATCGGGCCCATCCGCCGGTCAGGCGGCCTCCCGTTCCAGCAGTCCAAGCAAGAAACTGAGCTACAGGGACCAGCGCGATTATGATCTGTTGCCGGAACGGATAGAAGCGATCGACCGGCGCATGAAAGAGATCGAGCAGGCGCTGGCCGATCCCAATCTTTATACCCGTGATTTTCCGCGGTTTGACGAACTGTCCAAAGAGAATAGCGCGCTGATCGAAGAAAAAGACGCAGCCGAAATGCGCTGGCTGGAACTGGCAGAAGAAGTCGAACAACTGCTCCAACCCTGATCAGCCTGGCAGACGGTAGAAAATCGCCAGTCGGTCCAGTGCAATTTTCAACACCAGCTTGCCCGACCGCGCGGGCCAGCCCAGATTTCTCTCCGCAACCGGGGTGCCCTCCCCGCCACAGATGATCCGCCAGGCTATATCGGACAAATCACTGCCCAGATGGTCGATCGCATTTGAAAAACGCTGTTTTGCGGCAAGTTGCGCTTCGGTTTCGTTGAATATCGCGGGTGCAGTGCGTCTTCCTCCCGCGACCGGCGCTGCATCCCAGCGCATCGTTACCCGGGGTGCCAGATTGGCTCTTTCCCAGTCGGCGCGCAGTTTTTCCCCGGCATCAAACTGCCGGTCGGACAAATGGCCTCTGGCGTGAAGCCAGCCCAAGGGCGATTCTGACAGGTTGACCGTGACGCTCCGCGCCCGCCTGCGGTTCGGTGCGCGGTCATTGCGTTCCTCGCCATCCTGCGGGAGCGCCCGTTCTGCGAGCAAACGCGGATCGGATAGAGATTTGTCTGTTTTGGTTGTTTTGGCTGGCATAATATCTCCTGAATAGAATCTTAATACTCTTGCCATTTTGGCGATATTGTAGGAAAGGATAAAACCATATAGGTTTGGAGTTTTAAAATGATCAGCCGTATCAGAGACGTTCGCAAGGCCAAGGGATTGACGCTGGACGATGTTGCCAGGCGATGTGAGCCTCCGACAACCGCGCAAACCATCGGACGGCTGGAAACCGGCACACGGACCTTGTCGCTCGACTGGCTGAACCGGATTGCCGACGCCCTGGGCGTGGACAGCGCCGCACTGCTGTCCTTGCCCGATCAGGAGGAATTGCCGGTTGCCGCGATTCTCGATCACAAGGGCGCGCACGCTTTGGGCAAGACCGAAAATATCTATCAACCGACCATCGAACCAGCGATGGTCGCGCTGCGCGTAAAAAGCAGTATCGGTGATTATCGCGCAGGCGACGATGTCTGGCTGTCGCGGCGTACCCCGGAGCAATTTAGCGGCGCGCTCAATCGCGACATATTGGTTCCTCGCCCTGCTGGACGCTATTTGTTCGGCCGTCTGATCGGGCGTGAGGACAACCGGCTACAAATCCTTCCCCTCGGCAGTGGCGCGCGGCAGCAAATTGTCAGTGATCCCGAATGGATCGGTGTCGCGGTGCGGCTGGTAAGGGAGCTTTAGGGCCTGTGTGCTAGGAAGACTGCGATGACCCGTCCGCTCAATATCCTGACGCTTTCGACATTGTTTCCCAATGTTTCAGCGCCCAATTTCGGGATATTTGTCGAACGGCAAACCGCCGAACTGGCGAACCGTCCGGAGACCAATGTAACGGTTATCAATCCGATCGGGATAGCGCCCTGGCCAGTGCGCAAATTGGCACCATATCTGGCGCTGGATGCTCTGGCAGAGAGGGAAGAGTGGCGCGGGCTCGACGTTTACCGCCCCCGATTCAAGCTGATCCCGAAGATCAGCGGTGCCAGCAATCCACGGCGCATTGCCGATGCCATATTGCCCTTGGTCAAAACACTGCACGAGGAAGCGCCGTTTGACCTGATCGACGCTGAATTTTTCTATCCCGATGGACCGGCAGCGATGCGGCTGGCCGCTGCGCTCGCCATTCCCTTTACCATCAAAGCACGCGGCGCGGACATCCATCACTGGGGTAGCGATCCGAAATGCCGGGATCAGATATTGCAGGCGGCGGAGAAGGCCAACGCCTTGCTGGCGGTGTCCGAAGCGCTGAAGCAGGACATGATCGCCCTCGGAATGGATGGAGGCAAGATTACGGTCCATTATACCGGGCTTGACCAGGACCGGTTTGTTCCCGTTGACCGCATTGCCGCGAAGCAGGCGCTGGGTGTCAGCGGGCCATTATTCATCAGCACCGGTGCGCTGATCCCGCGCAAGAACCAGGATCTCGTGATAAGCGCCATGGCAAGCTTTCCGGACGCTATATTGATGCTCGCCGGCAAGGGCGAAGCAGAGCAGAATTACCGGACGCTCGCCAATCAGCTTGGCGTGACCGACCGCATCCGTTTTCTCGGCAGCGTGCCGCATGAGCAGCTGGCGCAGCTGACCGCTGCCGCCGATATCGCCATTCTTGTGTCCAGATCCGAAGGCCTCGCCAATGCCTGGGTCGAGGCGCTTGCCTGCGGTACACCGGTGATCATCAGCGAGGCCGGTGGAGCGCGGGAACTAGTAACCAGTGCGGTTGCCGGACGGATCGTCGATCCCAATGTCGAGGCGATTGTTGAGGCAGCAAAGGCAATCCTGGCCGAACCACCGGAACAGGATATGGTGCGATCAACGGTCAGCCGGTTCAGCTGGAAAAATAACGGCGATCAGTTGCTGGCGATATTGCAAAAGGCCGCTGGAAAAACCTAGGCGAGCGGTAGAAACGCACCGACGATCCAGCGTTCTTCAGCCCGCAGCACACCCCAGGTGCGCGCAGCAGCTCGGCTGTCCATGACCTCCAGCCCCATGCCGACCGCCTCGACTTCCCGCCGAAAGGCCGCCGGAGGCTGCAACATCGACGGACCGCTGCCGAGCAGGAGAAATTCCGGTTTGGGAGACAGGTTCAAGCTGGACAATATCTCCGCGAGATTCAGCCGGTCGAGACCCGAGCCAGTCCAGCCAACGGCCTGTTCGGGCGAAATCAGCAGTCCTTGCTCGTACCGCTGTTCACCAATCTTGTAGCCGGTCGGCGTGAAACCAGTGATTACTGGCCCCGTGAACTCGACATCCTTGCGAAGCTCTACCAAGGTTCAGCCAATCTGCTCCGGCCCACCCAGCTTCTCCGCTGTATCATTCCCTGACTCGGCCGGCACAAATGTGTCCGGGCCAACCTTGAGCCAGATCAGGATCGGAGCAGCCATATAGACCGAACTGTAAGTACCGACAAACACGCCGAAGAACATCGCCAGGGAGAAGCCGAAAATCACATCCGGCCCCCACAGGATCAATGCGCCGAGCGCGATCAGCATGGTCAAGCTGGTCATCACCGTCCGCGCCAGGGTCTCGTTGACCGACAGGTCGAGCAAGGCAATGATGTCCATCTTGCGATATTTCTTCAGATTTTCTCGAATCCGGTCGAACACAACAATCGTATCGTTCAGCGAATAGCCGATGATCGTCAGCAGCGCCGCGACAATATTAAGATTGAATTCCATCTGGGTCAGCGCAAACAGTCCGAACGTCAGCGCAACATCGTGGACCAGCGCGAACAGGGCGCCAACACCGAACTGCCACTCGAAGCGGATCCAGATATAGATGGATATCGCGATCATCGCGAATAGAAGCGAATAGGCGCCGGTTTCAAAAAGCTCCGACGACACTTTGCCGGAAACCGACTCCACGCCATCGATACGGACATCGGGATGATCTGCCTTGATCGTAGCAACGATCTTTTCGGTCATTTCATTGGCTGCTTCCGGCCGCGATTCCGCCTCGGTCGGCAGCCGCATCCGGATTGACACTTCGTTGGCGTCACCAAATCGCTGGATCGTCGCGTCGCCATAGCCGAGCCCGCCAATACTGTCGCGCAGCTCGGAAATCGGCGCTGTTTCGGTCTCGGTAAAAGTTGCCTGAATCATCTGGCCACCGATAAAATCAACGCCGAAATTCAAACCCTTGGACGCCACCAGCCCGAGCGAGGCGATGATCGTCAAGATGCTGAAAGCCATGGCGATATTGCGCCATTTCAGAAAGCCGATATTGGTATCGTCCGGAACAAGTTTGAGCAATCTCATATCACCAACTCCTGCGGACGGGCGCGTCTTACCCAGAGCGCCACAAACATCCGGGTTACAACCACGGCGGTAAATACGGATGAGGCGATACCGATCATCAGAACGACCGCAAATCCCTTGACCGGTCCAGAACCGAACATGAACAGCAATACACCGGCAATGATATTGGTGACATTGGCATCCATGATCGCCCTAGACGCTTCCTTATAGCCAACTTCAATCGCCTGAATCACTCTTCGCCCTCGCCTGCGCTCTTCGCGTATTCGCTCGTTGATGAGCACATTGGCATCGACCGCGGCCCCGACAGTGAGCACGAATCCGGCAATACCCGGCAGCGTCAGCGTGGCGTTAAACATAGCCATGACCCCGACAATGATGAACAGGTTCAGCGCCAGCGCGATATTGGCGTACATGCCAAATCGGCCATAGGTGACGACCATGAAGGTCAGCACGGCAATGGTAGCGATAACAGCGGCAATCATGCCCTTGTCGATCGAGTCCTTGCCAAGATCAGGACCGACGGTGCGCTCCTCGACGATCTTCAGTTCCACTGGCAGCGCGCCGGATCGCAAGGCGATCGCCAGCTGGTTCGCGCTTTCAACGGTGAAATTGCCGGAAATCTGAGCCGATCCACCGAGGATCGGTTCATTGATATTGGGCGCGGAAAGCACCTGGCCATCAAGAATGATCGCAAAGGGCTTGCCGACATTATTCTGGGTTAGGCGCGCAAATTTTGAACCGCCCTCGCTATCGAAGGTGATATTGACCACCGCCGCGTTGGTTTGCTGGTCAAAGCCCTGCCCGGCATCGGTCAGCTTGTCGCCGCTGATTCCGCCCAAGCGCTTGACCGCAATATTCGGAACTCCGGCCGGATTGTCGGGATAAGGAAAAATCTGGCTGCCCACTGGCGCACGGCCTGCGGCCACTGCATTGGGATCGGCAGAAAAATCAACCAGCTTGAATTCCAGCTTCGCGGTCTGTCCGAGCAAAGCCTTGAGCGCTTCGGGATCATCCAGACCCGGTACCTGTACCACAATCCGATTATCACCCTGCCGCAGAATGGTTGGCTCGCGGGTGCCCATTTCATCGATGCGGCGGCGGATCACGTCGGTTGCCGTTTCCATCGCCTTTTCGACGGCATTTTCCAGACCCGCTGCGGTCGGAGTCAAAACAAAGCGCGTATCATCGCGCACTTCGATATCCCAGTCGCGCTGGCCGGTCAGTCCGGCACCTGAGGTAAGCGGGACGATCGCATCGCGCGCCGCATCGACCTGGGTGCTGTCGCGCACCATGAAGCTCAACACCCCGTTACGACGGGAAATATCACCAATACCGATGCGCGGAGTGGCACGGCGCATTTCCGCGCGCACCGATTCTTCCATGGTCTCGAGCCGGGCGATCCCAACATCGGCTGGATCTGCTTCCAGCAAGATATGGCTGCCGCCCTGAAGATCGAGCCCCAGGTTGATCGTTTCATTCGGCAAAAAGCTCGGCCAATATTTTTGACCACTCTCGCCGATCAGGCTGGGAATGGACATCAGCACGCCAAAGGCCAGCAGCAGAGAAATGGAAATGACTTTCCAGCGCGGGAAATCGAGCATCGAAACTAACTTTCTATATCACCGCGTTCAGTCGTTCGCAGGTTTGGCACCGCCGCGTGGCATGACATCGGTCAGAGTCGCCTTGACCGCTTTGACGCGGACGCCATTGGCGATTTCGACTTCGACATATTCATCGTCGACCTTGACCGCCTTGCCAACCAGTCCGCCGCCGGTCACGACCTCGTCATTCTTCTTGACCGATCCAACCTTTGCCTGATGTGCTTTCATCTTCTTTTGCTGGGGCCGGATGAGCAGGAAATAGAAAACCGCGAAAATAAGCACCAGCGGCATGACCGAAATTAGAAAACTTCCGGCACCGCCGGCGTCAGCTGCTGCAGATAATATAGTGATAGTTGTCATGAACTCGTCCCGATTGTTGCAATTTTTTATGTGTGTTGCCCGGGCTCTTGTTTCAAGCCCCGGAACAGCCGACCCAGATGATGCGCGCGCCTATCATGCACTTGCCGGGCGCGCAATAAAATCCGTATGCGGGAAAGGTTGGATTCCAGACGCAAACGACTTGCCAAGGCCCATCGACCTCCATATATGCGCAGCCTCGGTCGGGACGTAGCGCAGCCTGGTAGCGCATCACACTGGGGGTGTGGGGGTCGGAGGTTCGAATCCTCTCGTCCCGACCAGTTTTCCGGAGCCAGAGCGCGTCCGGGAGACAAGCGGCCGAAAAAAGCCCGCGCGCACTCACCGGGTTTGTCGGCTTCAGCAGCAAAACTCCCTAAATGACCGGCCCTGTCGATCTCAAAGTTCGTCAAAGTTCGGGCCAATGAGCGGTTTTCGCGTTCCCGTTTTTAAAGAGCGGCCCCGTTTGACTCACACGAAGCCACGAAGACGCAAAGCAATTGCGCGCTCTTCCCGCTTTTGAGTCTTCGTCCCTTCATGCGATCCCGGCCATTGAAGTACCACCCCGCAAACTAGACACCGGAGCCCGGTTTTGTTTTCCGTGACCTTTGCTCCGAAGCCGCAGATTTCTGGCCTGAAGGGGTCGCAAGCCTGGTGTCGAGTGTGACCTTCCAGTTCGCCGCGCCAACCGGGGCGCCAGAAACATGCGGACGACAGGCAATGCCGCTATCATATCCAAATTGTCAAAGAGCCTGTCCCGCGCCTGTCGCAAGAGCGGTGGAGATAATAAACGATTGAGCCGGGTGTAGGACAGCGCTTTTTCGGGTGATGAATCCAGAGAGTTTCGGGCGGCACCCTATGGTGTGACAAGCTTGGCAAGTTGCTCTATATACGCCGGGTCTCCTCATTTTTTAATCGGTGAGACAATTCGCGTTAGATGCCGGGGGCGTTGTTCAGTCCAAGTTTAAATCAAGTGTGGCTCATGCAATGATCAAGCTTACATCAGCAATGAAAGCGATGGTGGCCCATCAAAAGTTGGGGTTTATGGCTACGGTCTGTGAAGACGGCACGCCAAATCTCTCACCAAAGGGGCAGACATTCATCCTGGACGATTCGCATTTGGTGGTTGGTGAAGTGAAGTCACCGCAAACACTTCAAAACCTGCGTCACCAGCCCGTCGCGGAGATTAATGTTGTGGATCCATTTGTAAGAAAGGGGTTCAGATTCAAAGGTCCTTGCGAAATTCAAGAATCTGGTGAGCGCTTCGAGATGCTGTTGGATCATATAAAATCGATGGGGGCGTGTTCGATACCAAACGCCGTGATCGTTATGAGAGTAGAACGGGCGGCGGCGCTCATATCGCCAATTTATCAATCAGGAATAGAAGAGTCCGTTGTCAGCGCGCAGTGGCGTTCAAGACTTCTTGACGGCTTTGATGTCTAGAAGACTCCGTGTGATCTGACACTTTCATCATTCGAACTGACTGGAATGATGAAGCGATGGCTCTTGCAAGAACCAAATACCCTGCCCTCTAAAGCGCCCGCAAGGCAGGAACGACATAATCCGTGTCCTTCGACACGGACCTTCCGTCTTTCTTCGCCGGGCCGACTTCTTCGCGGATCGACCGACCGGAGATTGCGCGCCCGGGAAGGCCATATATTGGCTCAAGCTTGTCAGCCTGGCTCCGCTGCGCGTGCTTTAGGAGCAATTCGGTCGCGGAATCGCGCGCGACTGCGGCTGAGAACAGATAGCCTTGCCCCAGTTTGCAGCCAATTTCTTCCAGTAAACAAGCCTGATCTTCCGTCTCGATACCCTCTGCGATAACCCGGATGTCGAGTTTTTTCGCGATGCCGAGCAAACCTTCGATGATCGCCATACTTCGCTCGCCGAGTTTCATCTGGCTGACGAAGGACCGATCAATTTTTATAATATCGACCGGCACCGTCAGCAGATGAGTGAGCGATGCGAAGCCGGTACCGAAATCATCCAGGGCGATGCGCAGACCATGAGCGCGCAGCGCCTTGATCTCCCGTGCAACGACCGGGTCATTTTGTCCGAGATAGACCGATTCCGTAACCTCTAGAACGACATGTTTCAGCGGAACATTCTCACGACCAAAGGCCGCCTCGATGCGGTCGTAGAGCGTGCCGCTGTGAAAGTCGGCAGACGAGATGTTGATGCCGACATGCTGAAACGGGATCCCGCATTCCAGCCAGGACCGAACGTCGGCAGCGACCAGTTTCAGCATCCCCTGCGTCAGTTTGGCGGCCACATCCACATCTGTCGTGGCCTGATGAAAGGCCCCGGCCGATACGATATTGCCTTCCGGCTTGCGGAGGCGGCAAAGCGCTTCCATGCCAACAACCGCACCGGTATCGAGCCGGACGACCGGCTGATAATAAGCCTCAATCCGGCCTTCGTTCAATGCAATATCGACATCCTGGATCACCTCGATCCGATGTTTGATGGCCGTGCCAATGCCGGGCCAGTAGCGGACAAACCCGCCGCGCCCGGTTTCCTTCGCATGATAGAGCGCGAAATCGGCATGTTTGTGCACCGTTTCGGCATCGCGATCACCCGGCGAAAGCGCCGCCCCGCCGATCGTCGCGCGTGGCTGGATCATGTGCCCGCTGCAACTGGTGACAATGCCTATAGCATCAAGAATGCGCGACGCCGTAACGCCCAGATCGGCAACGGCTGCCGTGTCTTGCAGAATCACGGCAAACTCGTCGCCGCCAAGCCGGAAAACATGATCGGGCCGGACATTCGTTTTTATCCGCCGTGCTACGCTCTGCAGCAGTTCATCGCCGGCCTGATGGCCGAACGTGTCGTTGATCGTCTTGAGATTGTCGAGATCCAAAACCATCAACGCCCATCTGCCCGGATCATCACAGGACAGGCGGCTCAACGCCGCGTCAAAACTCGATCTGTTCGGCAAGTCGGTCAGCGCATCGATCGAGGCCCTCCGCTCGCGTTCAATCATCCGGTCGTGCCGTTCAAGCGCGATCGCACAAAGATGGATGCTGGCGCTGACCAACTGCTTTTCCCGTGCGCGGGGCATCCGCTTTTGCTTGAAATATAGCGCAAAAGTACCAAAGACCGTGCCTTCTGCATTGTAGATCGGGACCGACCAGCAGGCCTTGAACCCGCACGGCAGAATATGTTCCTTGAACGCAGTCCAGCGCGGATCATTATCTATATCGGTCGCAACCACGGCTTCGCGAAGATAGGCCGCGCTGCCGCAAGAACCGACATTGGGGCCGATCATGAGGCCTTTGATCAGTTCGGAGAAAATTCCAGGCAAGCTGGGGGCGGCAAGCGGATAGAGCAATCCGCTATCCTCTACCCGAAGCACAGAACAGGCAACACCGGGCAACAGAAACTCAATCTCGTGACATAGTCGTTTCGCCGTAAGATCCAGTGATACGCCGGTCGCGATCATCTCAAGAATTTTGTTTTGAAACAGCAACAACAAACATCACCCTTTTTCTGCGGGAACACTACACCGCTCAAGTGTAGGGCACCGGAGTAAACAGAAGATGAAATATTGGAAAAGCGGACCGCTTGTCAGGAATTTTTTGGTCGATGCACCGGTAGACCAAGCAACCGGAGGCGCTATATTCGCCTGATCCACAGCATGGGTCTGGCAGGCAAGAAATCGAGCCTTGAAGCCAATCGCTATTTTTGGAAGAATGGCGCGGAGCGGAGCGCAAGCCGCCAGATAGCCGGTCTTGCGGATCGCGGAGTTGGTGAAAAGCCTGTGCGGACCTTGAATCAATATTGGGGCCACGGACGCGTTTTTTGGCGCAGCGGTCGGTAAAGAGTCGACCGATTTTATCTCGCACAAAGCCCACGAAGACGCACAGCAATTGCGTGCGCTCTTCAAGCTTTTGTGGGTTCGTGCGAGCCCAACCGTTGTTGGCTCTCGCGGTAAACTAGACACCGGAGCTCAGTTTTGTTTTCCGTAACCTTTGCTCCAAAGCCGCAGATTTCCTGTCTTTATGTGCCGCGAGTCTGGCGTCTAGTGTAACCTTCCAGATTGACCCTCCAACCGGTCCAGTAGAAGCATGCGGACAGCGGGCGGTGCCGTGATTGTATCCAGATTGTCAAAGAGCCTGTCCTGAGCCTGGCGAAGGACCGGGGAGACAATAAGCGATTGGGCCTGGTGTAGGAAAGCTCTTTTCCGGTGATGAATGTGGGGTTCGTTGGGCCTTCTCCCTCAACGGAAAAGGGGTTGGGGAACGTTGGACCTGTCGCCGTAATTCCTGTTTAGAATATAGATCATCAAAAAAATTCTTCGGCCTTGGTGAAACTATTGAGAATAAACTCCTCAAAGGTCGATGCCAGTGGAAGCAGGACGGATTGTTCACCAGGCTGCAAAAAGCGCCTGTCCATGAAATAGACGCTGCCCTCCCTGTTGGCTTCAACGCTCATATACAACCAGTTGCCAAAAGCATCATCGCCAATAATCAGCATATTCTCGATATTGTTGTCGGGATAATTGCTGTTTATCGGAACGAGTCCATTCAACGCGCTGTCTTCGTAGCCGAACAAAGTGGACCAGCATATTTCCGGTTCGGGATATTGGCTATCCTTGTTGTCCAGGCGAATGCATGTTTCCAGATAGCATGACCCTGTTCTGGGAAAATGATCGATGAAATCGCGATATTGTGCCGGAAGCTGGCATTCCAGCGCCGTCTGAATGACCGAAGCGTAGTCTTCGGGTGGCGCGGACGCCGGGTTGACCGGAAGATAACCCATTTCGAATAAGTGGTTGATCAACACTGACATCTGACATCAACTCTCCCGATCATTGATGAGCTTATCGCACCTGTCTCCGTAATTTCAATATGCCGAAAGCAGGCATTGAGGTTCACCAAGAAACGTTGCACCTAATAGTCTCGAAACTATCTGAGCGAAGATCAAATATAATTTCGATTTGCGAGCATCCACCATCGTCCATACCGGGTAGTTCATTTGAGTTTTTGAACCAACGCGACACGTTCGCCTTCCCGTGAGATTCCGAAATAGCCTTGTCCAACCCTTGAGTCTCTTCGAGTTCATCCCCTGTGCATGGGCGGCTTTCAAATTCACCGTTTTCATCAATGCCATCTAAAACTTCGCATCCATAGTCTTCTGTTTGATCGATTGGGCTTGGTTCGTATGGTTCAATGAAAATTGCACGTACCTTCTGATCGGATAATTTCGCATAATTGCGCGAATATGCTTCGATAGGTTCAGCACCTTCTGGAAGCTGGATACGTGTTTCGATCATTCGCATAATTTGCGTTTGATCGGACATATTCGATGTGCAACCTGTCAACGCGGCGACAATTGCAATGATCAATATTATTCTCATTTTTTGAAGCCTAACTGAAACTCCAATTAACAGCTACTGGTTGAATGCCATAAAGTAGAAATCTTCATTGAGCAAAAATCTCAGCCTTTTCAGATATAATCCTACCCAAACGGCCGATAAAGCTCCCGCTGCGGCTGGGTAAACCACTCCGGACCTGCCGCCGTCATATAGAAATGATCTTCCAGCCGGATGCCATATTGGCCGGGCACCACGATCATCGGTTCGTTGGAGAAGCACATGCCCGCCGCGAGCGGCGTTGCATCACCTTTGACCAGATAGGGGCCTTCGTGGATGTCCAGACCGATGCCGTGGCCGGTGCGGTGGGGGAGGCCTGGCAGGTCATAGTCGGGGCCGAGGCCGTGGCTGATCAACACATCGCGGGCGGCCTTGTCGACTGCTTCGCAGGGCGTGCCGATCGCGGCTGCATCAAAGGCGGCTTGCTGGGCCTGTTTTTCCACCTGCCATAGTCTTTCGATCTCGCTGTCCAGTCTGGACAGGGCGTAGGTGCGGGTGATGTCGGAATTATAGCCGTCGATGGTGCAGCCGGTGTCGATCAGGATCAGCTCGCCCTGCTGCAGCGCCGGGTCGCCCGGAACCCCGTGCGGGTGGGAGGTCGCTTCGCCAAATTGCACGGCGCAAAAGCTGTTGCCGCCATCGGCGCCGCCGGCGCGGTGCAGGCGATCGATTTCGGCGATGACTGCGCTGGCTTTCATGCCCGGCTTGATCCACTCGAAGACGGTCTGATGGACCGAGAGCGTCAGCTCCATGGCCGCGATCATCAGATCGATTTCAGCCTGTGATTTTGTCGCGCGCAGCGGGGCGATGATCGAGGCGGCAGAGCCATGGAGGACCGGTTTTTCGAGCTGGGCCAGCGCATCGATCAGGCGCGCGGCATGGCCATAGGAACATTCAGGATCGAGCGCGCATCGCTGGCAGCCTGCTTCCGCCAATAGCGACGCGATGAGGGCAAAGGGGCTTTCATGCTCCTCCCAGAAGGCCATTTCCGATGCCATTGGAAATTTGGCCCGGATCGCGGATTCCTCGAATTTCGGGCAGATGAAGATATTGCGGTCAGCCGTGATCAACACGCCGACAAACCGTTCGCTTTCGTAGAAAGCCTCGCCGAAGAAATAGCGCATGTTGCTGCCCGGTGTGATGATCAGGGCATCAACGCCGCTGGCCGGCATCGCCTTGCGCAGATGGTCCAGCCGCTGTTCGCGTTCGGCGTTGCCGATCGATGGCGGTCGCGATGCTGTGGTCATGGTCAAGTCTCCAAAATGGGCGGTGCGTCTTTGAGCCATTACGCGAATTTCGGTGACAGCGCACTTGTTGCGAAGTTCATGTACTTTTACTGCAATTCAGAGCCCGGAAATCTCGTAACAAATGATGCGCAGCGCGGCCATAAACGCGGCCAATGCCGTAGCCAGTGCCGCGCGGGAATTGAGAATTTGGGTGCGGTTGAGCGCCGTTATAATCCGGTTATAATCGGCGGCATCGAGCGTTTCATGCTTGCTCACTCGCCGCAGTCGGCGGCGGCTGGCGGCCAGCCAAAGCCAACCCGATGCCAGAGCAAAACCGATGACCAAAAAATCCAGAAGCCGGACCAGAATATCTGCAAAATCCATTTGTCCTCAGCGCCCCTTGCCATCGGAGTGAGATAATCGGTCCGAACATCGCACCGTCGATTTCCTCTTATGCAATGCCCAGGCTTCCATATATCAGAAAGCCGAGATACAAAAAGTAGCAGCTAACCAGCAGCGCGCCGCTGATCCGTCCAAATCTGCGCCATTTCATCAATATGAAAATGATCAAGATGCTGCTTGCCAGCATGACCGGCAAGTCGCGGGTGATCAGATCATCAGGAACACCGCTCGGTGCAAACATCATTGTGACGCCGCCGATCCCGAGAATATTGTAGATGTTTGAACCGATCACATTGCCAAAGGCGATTTCTGACTGTTTGCGGACGGCTGCGATCACGGAAGTCACCAGTTCCGGCAGCGACGTGCCTACCGCGACTATCGTCAGCCCAATCAGTGTTTCCGACAGATTCGCCATGCGTGCCAGATCTATCGCTCCTGACACCAGCATCCGCCCGCCAAAGACGAGAATGGCAAGCCCGGCAAGCGTCAGGATGATCGGCTTGAGCCAGCCATTGCCCGCGCCCTGCGATAGCGGATGAGGCAGCAAGGGATCAGCCAGTTCCAGCGCCGCCGCCTTGTCATGCGGCGCATTGTGGAATGCCGGATCATGATCAGCAGGCGTTTGAAGGACAGCAACTTTCTCCTGTCGGTAGCAATAGGTGATATAGGCGGCAAGCAATCCGGCCATAGCTATGCCTACCAACCCATGACCGAGCCCGGTCAAAGCCACCGCAATCAAGCCGAATGAGGCTGCGATCATGATCATCGGGTCGCGCAAATAATTGGCATTGGTAATGATGATGGGCGAAGCAAGCGCGGCAACGCCCAATATCAGCAGGCCGTTGGCAATATTGGAACCGACAATATTGCCCCACGCGATTCCGGGGGCATCCAGCAACGCCGCTTCGACGCTGGTCACCAATTCCGGCATGGATGTCCCGAAACCGACGATCACAAGACCGACGATGAGCGGCGTTACTCCGGCGCGAGAAGCCAACTGAACAGCACCGCGCACAAGCACTTCACCGCCAACCAGCAGCGCCACAAGACCTATCACCAGATAGGTCAGAGATTCTATCATATATTTGTCCTAGAAAAGCCGGGGGCGCAATTTCGTTGTCGTCTCATATGCTCGGAAAACCGGGGGAGGAAAATATCGCCCCTAGTCGAACAGCTCCTCAAGGAAGGATTTCCGGCGTTTCTTTTTATAGCCGTGATCATGGTCATCAACACGGCCTCGATTGTCGCCATAGTCCTTGCCAGAAGGCCGTCGCTCCTCGAATTGCGGGACCGGCGGGGCAGATCGTTCGATCAACTTGTCAAGCTCGCCGCGATCAAGCCAAACGCCGCGGCACTGCGGGCAATAATCAATCTCGATGCTCTGGCGTTCACTTATGACCAATGCAACCGAGCAAACCGGGCAGCTCATAGTTGGTGCGATACGCATTTCATTCATTCCTTTGATCAACATCAGCGGGCCAGGATATCCGGCCATTTTCAAGCGATGTGGACGGCGCATTCAGCTGGGGGAGATACGCGCCGTCCGGTCCAATTTTGTCGGCTTTATGAAGGTGATTGTTGCAGACGCTTGCGAATAGTCTGGATTTCATCCTTGATCCGCAACCGAAGGCGTTTGAGCTGCTTCATGTCAACTTGCCAACCCGCTGCTTTGCGGTTGTCGATCTGGCGGTTCAGCCTTCGATGGCGTCTGACAAGTTCATTCAGATAATTTTTCATCGCTTGTCTCCTTTTGTTGCCATGCCGATATGCACTGGTCAGAGACATTGATCAAATCGAATGATTATAGTGATTTTGATAGATATAATCTATTAAAAACATATTGATTGATATTGAAGTGACAGGTGCAATGACCCCCTAGAATTGCCGTGTGACTGCGCAATTCCACGCCAACGGTCGTTAAGCCTCAGCCACCACTATAGTCGAGATAACTGTCATCGCGGGCCAGCGATATCAGCGTCAGGCCGCAGGACCTTGCGCGTTCAATCGCGATGCTGGTCGGGACCGAGATCGTGACCAATGTGGTGGCGCCGGCGATTACCGATTTCTCGACAATCTCGTAGCTGCAGCGGGATGTTGTCAGGACGAAACCGGCCGATAGCGACCGGTTGTCGCGGGCCATCGCGCCGATCAATTTGTCGAGCGCATTGTGGCGGCCGACATCTTCGCGGACGCAGGCAATGGCGCCGGTCTCGTCCACCCAGGCCGCCGCATGCACGCCGCCAGTGGCCTTGTTCAGCGGCTGATGGTCATGCAGAGCGGCAAGCGCGGCGAAGACATGATCTTTCCGGATCGGTTGATGCGGGGTGACCTTGGGCAGCGGCCGGGCGACCAGTTCGAGATTTTCCAGACCGCACAGGCCGCAGCTGCTTTCGGCAATGCGGGTGCGGGCGCGTTCAAAGACCATGCAGGCCTTTTCCGAGGTGATATTGGCGCGGATGATCCAGCCTTTTTCGTGGCGATGGACGTCGATCGCGGCCAATTGATCGGACCGCTCGACCAGTCTTTCGGATATGGCAAAGCCGGTGACAAAATCTTCCAGATTCGACGGCGTCGCCATCATCACCGCATAGCCGATACCATTGAACTCGATCGAAACCGGCGCTTCTATCGCGATCTGCCGGGATGATTCTTCTACTGCTGCAACGCCGGGGCGAATGATCTTGGCGTTATGGCTGTCCATCTATGCTTCGGTGGCGGCGACAGATGGCTGGGCCTTCTGCGCGACCATGGTGATGGCCAGAGCGGCGACCTCCGACAGGCCGGCCCCTGCCCCATCGGCAACATGGGCAATGATCCGGCTCTTCATCCGCGGATCCCAGAACAGCAGGATATGCTCGGCCGTGGCTTCGGCAGCGGCATCGCGGTCCAAAGTGCCGAAATTGCGGGCGATCTGATTGGCCATATAGACCAGATTATCGAGCGTATTCATTCCGCCGCTTCTACCGTTTCGATGCGCCGCGCCTGTTCCGACTGCGCCTCATATTCTTCCTGCCAGTCGGTCGGACCGTTGGAAGCGGCAACCTGCACGGCGGTCACCTTATATTCCGGGCAGTTGGTTGCCCAGTCGCTGAATTCGGTGGTCACGACATTGGCCTGGGTCGCGGGATGATGGAAGGTGGTATAGACGACGCCGGGCGCGACCCGCTCGGTCACGGCCAGGCGCAAGGTGGTCTCTCCGGAGCGGCTCGACAATCTGGTCCAGTCACCGTCCTTCAGGCCGCGGTTTTCGGCGTCGGTGGGGTGCATTTCCAGCAGGTCTTCCGGATGCCAGGTGTCATTGGCGGTGCGCCTGGTCTGGGCGCCGACATTATATTGCGACAATATCCGTCCGGTCGTCAGCAGCAGCGGAAAGCGCGGGCCGGTCTTTTCATCGGTCGGGACATAGTCGGTGACGACAAATTGCCCCTTGCCGCGGACAAAGCCGTCGACATGCATGACCGGCGAGCCATCGGGCGCGGCTTCATTGACCGGCCATTGCAGCGAGCCTGCTTCCCTCAGGCGGGCGAAATTCACGCCGGCGAACGTCGGGGTCAGGCGGGCGATCTCGTCCATGATCTCGGACGGGTGGGTATAATTCCAGTCCAGACCCATGGCATGGGCCAGCGCCTGGGTGACTTCCCAGTCTTCCATGCCGTTGACCGGCGTCATCACCTTGTTGACCAGCTGGATCCGCCGCTCGGCATTGGTGAAGGTGCCGTTTTTCTCGAGGAAGGTCGAGCCGGGCAGGAAGATATGGGCGTAATTGGCGGTTTCATTGAGGAACAGGTCATGGACGATCACGCATTCCATCGCCGCCAGTCCGGCCGCGACATGTTTGGTATTGGGGTCTGACTGGAGGATATCCTCGCCCTGAACATAGAGCGCCTTGAATGCGCCATCGACGGCGGCATCGAGCATATTGGGGATGCGCAGCCCCGGTTCTGAATCGATCGGGACACCCCAGTCTTCCTCAAACAGCGCGCGGGTGGCCGCATCGGACACATGGCGATAGCCGGACAGTTCATGCGGGAAGCTGCCCATGTCGCAGGCGCCCTGAACATTATTCTGGCCGCGCAAAGGATTAACGCCGACGCCGGGCCGGCCGATATTGCCAGTGGCCATCGCCAGATTGGCAATTGCCATCACGGTTGAACTGCCCTGACTATGTTCGGTCACGCCAAGGCCATAATAGATTGCGCCATTGCCGCCGGTTGCAAACAGCCGGGCGGCAGCGCGAAGCTCTGCAGACGGAACCCGGGTGACCGGCTCCAGCGTTTCCGGCGCGTGGCGTTCATCCGAAACGAAGGCGGCCCATTCGGCATATTCATCCCAGTCGCAGCGTTCGCGAATATAGGTTTCGTCGGCCAGGCCTTCGGTGACGATGACATGGGCCATGGCCGTCAATACTGCGACATTGGTACCAGGCTGCAACGGCAGATGGTGCGCCGCCTCGATATGCGGGGATTTGACCAGATCGATCCGGCGCGGATCGATGACGATCAGCTTTGCCGGCGGCTTGCCGTCGATGCCGCGCAGGCGCTTCTTCATCCGGCTGGCAAAGACCGGGTGGGCATCGGTCGGATTGGCGCCGATCACCAGGATGACATCGCTCTCTTCGACGCTGTCGAAATCCTGGGTGCCGGCGCTGGTGCCGAAGGTGGTTTTCAGGCCATAGCCGGTGGGCGAGTGACAGACGCGCGCGCAGGTATCGACATTATTATTGCCGAAACCGGCGCGCACCAGTTTCTGCACCAGAAAGGTTTCTTCATTGGTGCAGCGGGAAGAGGTAATGCCACCGACGCTGAGCCGGCCGTATTTGGTCTGGATACGCTTGATCTCGCTGGCGGCGTGGCCGAGTGCTTCGTCCCAGCTGACTTCGCGCCACGGCTGATCGATGCTCTCGCGGATCATCGGCTTGGTGATGCGGTCCTGATGATTGGCATAGCCCCAGGCAAAGCGGCCCTTGACGCAGCTATGGCCGCGATTGGCCTTGCCATCTTTCCACGGCACCATACGGACCAGCTGCTCGCCGCGCATTTCGGCGCGGAAAGTGCAGCCGACGCCGCAATAGGCGCAGGTGGTGATCTCGGTGCGGTCGGGCTTGCCGATTTCGGCAACCGCTTTCTCTTGCAGCGTTGCCGTCGGGCAGGCCTCGACACAGGCGCCGCAGGATACGCATTCGCTGGACAGGAAATCATCGGTCGGCAGACCGGCCGAGATTTTCGAGGCAAAGCCGCGTCCATCCATGGTCAGCGCAAAAGTCCCCTGCACTTCGTCGCAGGCCCGCACGCAGCGCGAACAGGCGATGCATTTGGACGGATCAAAATCGAAATAGGGGTTGGACGTGTCTTTCGCCTCGCCGAGATGATTGGCGCCCTCATAGCCATAGCGAACATCGCGCAGCCCGACATTGGCCGCCTGATCCTGAAGCTCGCAATCATTGTTGGCGCTGCAGGTCAGGCAATCGAGCGGGTGATCGGAGATATAGAGCTCCATCACCCCCTTGCGCAATTTCTGCAGATGCGGCGTCTGGGTTTTTACCACCATGCCGTCTTCGGCCGGTGTCGTGCAGCTTGCTGGCGTGCCCTTGCGGCCTTCGATCTCGATCAGGCAGAGCCGACAGGAGCCAAAGCTTTTGACATTGTCGGTGGCGCAGAGCTTGGGAATATTATTGTCGATTTCCGCTGCCGCGCGCATCACGCTGGTGCCGGCCGGAACGCTCACGTCGCGGCCATCAATCGACAGCGTTACTATATCACTGGCCTTGGAGGCCGGTGTGCCAAAATCCTTTTGCGGCTGATAGGTCATGACTTGTCCTTTACCATATCGGCGCTCGCTCCGAAATCCTCGGGCCAATGTTTTATGGCGCTCATCACCGGATAAGGCGTGAAACCGCCTAGCGCGCACAGGGATCCAAATTTCATCGTCTCGCAAAGATCGGAAATGAGCGACAATTCTTCATCGACGCTGCGTCCCTGTTTCGGGGCATTGTGCATTTGCGGCAGGCTCTCAACCGGGTCCGCTGCCGCGCGTCCGCCCGCCTTGATCCGGTCGAGCACTTCCATCCCGCGCACCGAGCCCAGTCGGCAGGGCGTACATTTCCCGCAGCTTTCGGCGGCACAAAATTCCATCGCAAAATGGGCCTGCGACAGCATGTCGGCAGTCTCGTCAAACACGACGATGCCGCCATGGCCAATCAGTCCGTCGGCTGCGGTGAAGGCTTCATAGTCAAACGGCAGGTGGAAATCGCTGGCCGGATGATAGGCCCCCAGCGGGCCGCCAACCTGCACGGCCTTGACCGGCTTGCCGCTTTGCGTACCGCCGCCAATTTCATTGACCAGTTCGCCAAGCGTGATCCCGAAGGCGGTTTCGAACAGCCCGCCATGTTTGAGGTTCCCCGCCAACTGGATCGGCATGGTGCCGCGCGAACGCCCCATGCCGTAATCGGCATAGGCTTTGGCACCATGAGCCAGAATATAGGGAACGGCCGCGAGGGTCAGAACATTGTTCACCACCGTCGGCTTGCCAAACAGCCCTTCCAGAGCCGGCAGTGGCGGCTTCGCCCTCACCTCGCCGCGCTTGCCCTCGAGGCTCTCGAGCAAAGATGTTTCCTCGCCGCAGACATAGGCGCCCGCACCGACCCGAACCTCGATGACAAAGGGCGCAACAATATGCGCGCTGGCCTGGATCGCGGCGTTCAGCCTGGCAATCGCGTGCGGATATTCGCTGCGGGCATAGATATAGCCCTGGTCCGCGCCAACGGCGAGGCCGGCAATCGCCATGCCTTCGATCAGGCAATAGGGATCGCCCTCCATCAGCATCCGGTCGGCAAAGGTGCCGCTGTCGCCTTCATCGGCATTGCAGACGATATATTTCTGGGGTCCGTCAGCGCCCGCGACGGTCTTCCACTTGATCCCCGCCGGAAAACCAGCGCCACCCCGGCCGCGAAGGCCGGATTGTGTCACGGTGCCGATGATCGCGTCGGCGCCCAGTTCGCGTGCCTTTGCCAGACCGAGCCAGCCGCCGGTCGCCTGATAATCTTCCAGATCAAGCGGCTGCGTTATACCGGCCCGCGCAAAAGTCAGGCGCTGTTGTTTGGCAATGAAGGGATGGTCCACAATTCTGCCAATATTGAGACTGGACGATCCGTCCAATATCGTCGCGACATCGTCCACCGTCGCCGGACCATAGCCGATACCATCGACCTCGACGAGCGGCTCCAGCCAATGCATGCCCCAGCTCGAAACGCGGATGATCTCGGCATCGGGCGCGGCTTTCGCTATCGCGGTGGCCACCGCATCGGCACCGCAGGCCAGCGCCAGCGCATCATCGGATATGGCAATGCGTAAGGTCATAAGGATTCAATCAACTTGGTGAGTTTTGGAACGTCGAGCCTTGCGTGCACATCCTGTCCGATCATCGCACTGGGGCCGACGCTGCACAGGCCAAGACAGTAAACGGTCTCGATCTCGCATTTGTCTTTCGCTACCGCGGATATATCCGCGGCCAAAGCCTCGCAGCCGCGCGCCTGACAGGCTTCGGCGCGGCACAGCTTCAATACGGGCAGTTTCGCTGGTTCAGATCTAAAGTCATGATAAAAGCTGACGACGCCGTGAACTTCTGCCCGACTCAGATTGAGGGCAGCGGCGAGATAGCGTTTGGCCTCTTCATCGATACAGGAAAATTCTGCCTGAATATCATGCAAGATCGGCAGCAACGGCCCGTCGCGTCCGGCATGGGCCGCGACAATTTCTTCAAGACGTGCCATTTTGTCCATCACAGTCTTTCCGCATGCCAACGCAAATGATCGGCCATGAATGTGGCAATGAAATAATAGCTGTGATCATAGCCTTCCCGCAAATTCAGACTGAGCGGGGTTTTCGCTTTCTCGCAGGCTTCCGCCAGCAAGTGCGGCTTCAATTGTTCCTCGAGGAAATTGTCGCTTGTTCCCTGGTCGACCAAAATATCTGCAACGCGCGCGCCATCTTCGATCAGCGCGCAGGCATCATATTCCCGCCACGCCGCTTTATCGCTGCCAATATAGGCTCCGAGCGCCTTTTCGCCCCAGGGGCAATTGAGCGGTGAAACGATAGGAGAGAAAGCAGAAACGCTTTTGTACCGGTCGGGATTGCGCAGGGCGATGGTCAGCGCGCCGTGGCCGCCCATGCTATGCCCCAATATTCCCTGCCGGCTCATATCCGCTGGAAAATTGGCGGCGATCAAGGCCGGCAGTTCTTGCTCGATATAGCTGCGCATGCGGAAATGTTCGGACCATGGCTCTTCGGTGGCATCGACGTAAAAACCGGCGCCCTGCCCCATGTCATAAGCGTCATCATCGGACACGCCTTCGCCGCGCGGTGATGTATCCGGGGCAATGACGATCAAGCCCAATTCGCTCGCGGCTCTGCGATACTCACCCTTTTCCATGACATTGGCATGGGTGCAGGTCAGGCCGGACAGATACCAGACAACCGGCAGTTTTGTCCCTTCCGCATGATCAGGAACATAGACCGCGAAACTCATGTCGGTTCCGGTCTCGGCGGACGCATGGGAATAGACCCCCTGCGTGCCGGCAAAACTTCTATTGGTGGAAACGGTTTCCATCAAAAAACCACGACGCTGCGGATGCTTTCACCGGCGTGCATCAGATCAAAGCCCTTGTTGATCTCTTCCAGCGTCAATGTGTGGGTGATCATCGGATCGATTTCGATCTTGCCGTTGACATACCAGTCGACGATTTTCGGAACATCGGTCCGGCCGCGCGCGCCGCCGAATGCCGTGCCCTTCCAGACGCGTCCAGTGACCAGCTGAAATGGTCGGGTCGAAATTTCCTTGCCGGCTTCGGCAACGCCGATGATGATGCTTTCACCCCAGCCGCGATGACAGGATTCCAGCGCCTGACGCATGACGTCGGTATTGCCGGTGCAATCAAATGTATAATCCGCGCCGCCATCGGTCAGCGCCACCAGATGCTCGACGATATCACCGCTGATCTTTTTCGGATTGACGAAATGGGTCATGCCGAATTTCTTGCCCCATGCTTCGCGGTCGTCATTGATGTCGACACCGATGATCTTGTCAGCGCCCACCATCCGCGCGCCTTGCAGCACGTTCAGGCCGATGCCGCCAAGGCCGAAGACGATGACATTGGCGCCCGGTTCAACCTTCGCCGTGTTGACCACCGCGCCGACACCGGTGGTGACGCCGCAGCCGATGTAGCAGCTGGTGTTGAACGGCGCGTCGGTGCGGATTTTGGCAACCGCGATTTCCGGCAGGACGATGAAGTTGGAAAAGGTCGAGCAGCCCATATAGTGATAAATAGCCTCACCTTTGTAAGACATGCGGCTGGTGCCGTCGGGCATCAGTCCCTGGCCCTGAGTCGCGCGGATGGCGGTACACAGGTTGGTCTTGCCGGATAGACAGCTTTTGCACTGGCGGCATTCGGGGGTGTAAAGCGGAATCACATGATCGTCGGGAGCCACCGAGGTGACGCCGGCTCCGACTTCCCGCACGATACCGGCGCCTTCATGACCCAATACGCTCGGGAACTTGCCTTCGCTGTCCAGCCCGTCGAGCGTGTAAGCGTCGGTGTGACAAATGCCCGTCGCCATGATCTCGACCAGCACTTCACCCGCTTTGGGGCCCTCCAGATCAAGCTCCACAATCTCAAGCGGCTTTTTGGCTTCAAATGCTACGGCTGCACGGGTCTTCATATTGATTATTTCCTTCTGTTGACCTGTCGATCATATTTGTATGTTATACATACGGTTATCCACAAGATAAACCGCTTAATTTGAGTCGGCCTCCAAACTTGCTTAATCGCTGCCGGTTCTGCTCGAATCCCAAAGCGCATGCAATATCGGCAATAGATGGGGCCGCAAATGTTCGGGGATTGATTGTTGTAATCGCACCTCATGATCATCAATAACAGCTTGTGCCGCTCGCAGAAGCTTTTTCCCTTTTGCTGTCAGCAGCAAGCCCTGCGACCGACCATCGACCGGTTCTTTTGAAATCAGGGACTGGTCCAATAATCTGGCGACAAGCGGGACCATATTGGCACGCTGGATGTCCAGTAATTTGCCAGCATCGCTCTGCGTCAATCCGGGATTGGCCTTCACCAATATCAGAAGCGAGACATCGCTGTGTCGCAATCCGATTTTGCCAAGCTTCTTGTTCAATTGCGCCAGAGAAGCGGCCGCAGCCCGGCTCAAAACATATCCGGGCAATGATGAAAGAGGGTCCAGCATGTGGCCACTATAAGAAATGCTATTGGCAATAGCAATGTGAAACGCTATGGGTCATAGCAATTAAACCTTGAAGGGAATCAATATGTCCGACCGCACAGAAGAAGATACCGTAGCTTATGAAATCAAGGATGGCATTGCCTGGGTGAAGTTCAATCGCCCGGAAAAGCGCAATTGCATGAGCCCCAAGCTCAACCGGCAGATGCTGCGGGTGCTGGATAAGCTGGAATTCGATGACAATGTCGGCGTCCTGGTCCTGACTGGAGAAGGCAGCAGCTGGTCGGCCGGTATGGATTTGAAAGAATATTTCCGTGAAACCGAGGAAAAAGGCATTCCCGGTATCCGGCAGAGCCAGCGCGAGGCCTATACATGGTGGGAGCGTTTGCGCTGGTATCAGAAAACCACGATTGCCATGGTCAATGGCTGGTGCTTCGGCGGCGGCTACGGGCCGCTATATGCCTGCGACCTGGCCTTTTGTGCCGATGAAGCCCAATTTGGCCTGTCGGAAATCAACTGGGGCATTTTGCCGGGCGGCGGCGCGACCAAGGTTGCAACCAATTTGATGCCCCTGCGCAAGGCCATGTATCATACGTTGATGGGCGAAAATATGAGCGGGCAGGAAGCCGCGGCAGCAGGGCTGGTCAACGAATCCATGCCGCTCGACCAGCTGGAAGCGCGCGTGACCGAAGTCGCAAACAAGCTGCTCAAGAAAAATCTCGACACGCTCAAGGCGTCGAAGGATGCGGTCAAGCGCGTCATCGAAATGACCTTCGACAATGCCGAAGATTATCTGATCCGGGCGCAGGAAGCGTTGAACTTCCATGACAAGACCGACGGCCGGCATGAAGGCATGAAGCAATTTCTGGATGAAAAGAGCTTCAAACCGGGCCTGGGTGAATATGACAAGACCAAGACCGGTGCGAGCTGAAGTCTGACGGACGAATCGTGAGCAATCCTGATATATTGGCGAGGCATATCGCCATCGCCTATGGTGCGCCCGCGCTTGGCGCGGCCAGTGAAGCTGCGCATGACGAGGCCATGGTCGCGGACATCCTGCATTCGGCCAGCCGGTTTACCGCCGATCATCTGGTCGCGCTCAATCATGTCGGAGACCGAGTCGGAAGCCTGCTGGAAAATGGCCGGGTCAAGACGCCTGCCGGACATCAGCAAGCCTGGGCCGATTTCCGCGACGGCGGCTGGCTGTTGCTCGATGCCAAGGCGGAAGATGGTGGAATGGGCCTGCCCTCTTCGCTGGCCAGCGCTGTTCAGGAAATGCTGGACAGCGCCTGTCCGGCGTTCGGGATGATGCCGGTGCCTATTCGAGCAGCACTGAAGCTGATCAAGGCATTTGGCGATGCCGCGATCCAGCAGGAATGGGTCGGCCCGCTGACCCAGGGGCTATGGTCGACGACAATCTGCATTTCCGAGCCGGATGCCGGATCCGATGTGCGGCGCATCCGAACCCGCGCTGTTCAGCAGAGCGACGGACACTGGCTGGTGACCGGTGAAAAATGCTGGATCAGCTTCGGCGATCAGGACATCACCGACCGGATTGGCCATTGCCTGCTGGCAAAAACGAACGTCGACGGCAACCCCGATGCGATCAGCCTGTTTCTGGTGCCGGATCGTTTTGGCGACAGCAGAAATAATATCATTGTCCGCCGGGTCGAGGAGAAGCTGGGCCTGCATTTGTCGCCGACCTGCGCGCTCGGCTTTGAGGAAGCGACAGGTTTTCTGCTCGGCGAACCGGGCCGGGGATTGCAACAGCTGTTCGTGATGATCGCCCAGATGCGGTTGGCTACGGCCGTGCAAGGCGCCGGTATTGCCGCGAAGGCCTATGCCGTTGCCCGCCAATATGCAGCCGAACGGCGGCAGGGCGGAAGCGGCACAGTCGCTGTCCCGATTGAAGACCATGCCGATATTCAGCGATTATTGCTGCAAATGGCGGGCCGTCTCGAAACATTGCGGGGGCTGATCCATGCGACCGCCAATGCGCTCGATCTGGCGGAGAAATCGGCTGACCAGAAGGTGCGCGATCATCATGCGGCGCTCGCATCATGGCTGCTGCCGATCGTCAAAACCCTGGGCGGAGAAGTGGCGTTCGACTGTGCCAGTGACGCTATTCAAATTCTCGGCGGCGCCGGCTACACCAAGGAATGGCCCGTCGAACAATGTCTCCGCGATGCCAGAGTGCTGACCCTGTTCGAGGGAACGACCGGCATGCAGGCGCAAGATCTTTTGTTCCGCCGTCTGCTCGGTGGAAGTGGCACGGCGTTCAAGGCCTTCGTCGCCACCGCCCGAAAAGACGCCGGCGGCTGCGCCCGCTTGGCAACAGCTCTGGACCGGCTGGAAGACGTGGCATTGGCACTCGCTGCACCGGAGATGACCCAGCGCGATCGGGAAAGCGGCGCAACGGCGTTTCTGTCGATGGCATCGGCCGTCGCCTGCGGCTGGATTGGCGCGCGGCTTGAAGAGCAAGATGCCATCGATCCAATCGCAAGACATCTCGCGGCAGCGGGGCAATCAGCCTTGCGGGAAATGGACAATTCGCTTTCTTTTCATTCACAATCTGTGCTTTGCGGTGCCTCATCACTTGCAAGTTTTGGAGACCTCGTGTGACGTTATTTGATCCGGTCCGCACCTATGCCCGCTCGAGGCCAGAATCACGCGCCATTGTCGATATCGAGAGCGAACGCCAGTGGACCTATGCCCAGCTTGATGTGGCGATTGACCGGCTGGCAAGCTGGATCGTCGAGCAATTTGGCGGGCACAGCGAAACCCGGATCGCAACCCTTGCCAAAAACTGCGCCGAGATGCTGGTCCTGCAATTGGCCTGCGCGCGGGCCGGGGCAATTTTCGTACCGTTCAACTGGCGTCTGGCCCACGCGGAAATCGAGGCGCTGGCGGCCGATGCAGAGCCAAAGATCGTTTTCCACGACGCCGACATGACGCCTCCGTCCGGCGCCAAGCCTGTCCCGATTGAGAAGATGCTGGAACTGGGCCGTGATGGCGCGAAACCGCCAGCGGATGCGCGGCGGCCATTCGAAGCGGTCTCCACCCTGCTCTATACATCCGGAACAAGCGGCCGTCCCAAAGGCGTCATGCTGTCGGAATGCAACAGCTTTTGGGGATGTTCCAATTTCATCTACGGCAATGACGTGTCCAGCCGCAGCGTTTTCCTCTGTGACATGCCGCTGTTTCATACCGCCGGGCTGTTCGCTGCGGCCCGGACGCCGCTGCAAGCCGGCGGCACGGTTCTGATCTCCCACGGCTTTGATCCGCAAAAGACGCTCGCCCGGCTTTCCGATCCCGACTGGAAAGTCTCGCATTATTTTTCCGTCCCGCAAATGGCCGCGACCTTGTGGAACCAGCCCGAATTTGATGCCAGGAAACTGCACAATATCGTCGCCTGGGCGATCGGCGGCGCGCCCAATCCGAAAGCGCAAAGCGAAAAATTCGTCAAGGCAGGCATCCGCATTTCCGAAGGGTTCGGCATGTCGGAAACCGGTTCCAATTTCGCAATGCCACCGCATGATCAGGACATTTTGCTGAGCAAGGCGGGAAGCTGCGGTCTTCCGTTGATGATGATCGAGGCAAAGATTATCGGGGAGGACGGCAATGAAGTGGCAACCGGTGAACGCGGAGAATTATGGCTGCGCGGCCCCAGCATTGCCAGTGGATATTGGCACCAGCCGGAACTGACGGCGAAAGCCTTTCCGAACGGCTGGTTCGTGACCGGCGATGCCGCGACCTGCGACGAGGACGGCTTTTACTATATCGTCGATCGCAAGAAGGACATGTATATTTCCGGCGGTGAAAATGTCTATCCGGCAGAGGTGGAAGCGGCGATTGCCGAAATGCCAGCGGTCGGCGAATGCGCCGTGGTTGGCGTGCCGGACGAACGCTGGGGCGAAGTCGGGCGGGTCTATATCATCCCGGTGCCGGGACAATCTGTCACCGGCGATCAGGTTATCGCTCACTGCCTGTCCCGGCTGGCCAAGTTCAAAGTGCCCAAGACAGCGGTGGTAACCGACGCAATTCCCCGCACGGCGTCCGGAAAAGTTCAGAAACATCTCCTCAAGGCACGGGCGATCGAGGAATTAAAGCCAGGCTAGTCGGCTTCCCTCACCTTGAGGAAAAGCAAGGCGACCGCCGCGAGCAACGATCCTGCTCCCATGAAGATGGCAACCGTTTGCAAGCCATAGCCGGCGAGAAACAAATATCCCGCCAATACCGGTGCCAAAGCGGCACCGCCGCGGCCGACACCAATGGCAAAACCGGTCCCGGTTGCCCGGATATGAGTCGGAAACACTTTGGCAAATAATGTATATAATCCGACAACCGCCGAATTGGTGAAAAACCCGACGACGGCGACGGTGCTAGCCAGTTTTGTCAGGTCGTCGGTACCCTGCCCGAACCAGACGATCAGCACAGAAGCAATCACCAAGGTGATGATGGTCAGCAGCTTCAATCCAACGCGCATCGCGATAAATCCAAAGGCCGCCCCACCAAGCGCTCCGCCGACATTGGCCCAAGTCAGCACGCCGGCAGCGGCCTGCGGTTCGAACCCCATGTCGACGACGATTTTGGGCACCCATTTCAGGATGAAATAGAAGCTGGTGATATGCGCGAAATAAGCAAAGGATATCAGGAATGTTGTCGCAATCATCGCCGGTTTGAAAATGTCCGCGAGCGAACGTTTCGCCGATTCTTCGGTTTCCTCAGAAAGACTGCTGACGGCGGCATGACCAAAGCGGTGAAAGGTCTTGTTGATCTTTTCGAGCGCGCCTGCGGGACGTTTGCGGTCCAGAAAAGCCGGCGTTTCGGGGATGAGAAACCAGACCAGCGGAATGCACGCTGCGGTGGCATAGGCGCCGAAGGAAAATATATCCCGCCAGCTGCCATCAGCAAGCAATTGCTGTACCACCAAACCGCCGGTCACACCGCCGATCGGATAGCCTATCACCATGAGCGACATGGCGACGCTGCGCCAGCGGGCATTGGAAAATTCGGCGGCCGTGGCATTGATCGCAGCCAACATCCCGCCAATCCCCAAACCGGTGATCAGGCGCCAGACCAGCAGCTCGGTAACATTTCCGGCGTGACCCGCAAACCACATTCCGATGGTCATCGCGACCAGGCAGCCCAATATCGTGGGGCGACGTCCATATTTGTCTGCGACACCACCGAGCAAGATGGATCCGATCGCCATTCCGAGCAATTCCATGGACAGCACCCATCCCAAAGTGCCCTGGTCGACGCCCCATTCTCTGGCGATACCCGGTGAGGCGAAGCTGATCGACAAGACGTCGAAACCGTCCAGTGCATTGAGGGCGATGGTCATTCCGACGGCCAGCCACTGCCAGGTTTGCATGCGACCTTCGTCCATGGTCTTTATCGGATCTTTGCTGGCCATCAACCTTTCCCCCTCGCATTTTTGGCTATTCGTGAATTTTTGTGAGCATTTCAATCAGCAGCTCGACTTCTTTTTTCTTGAACCGCGACTGCAACCATTTTTCATGTTCCTGAATCGCCACTTTTGCGGAAGCCAGAGCTTCTCTGCCATGATCCGTCAAATTCAATGTTTGCTTGCGTCCATCGGTTTTCGACTTGCCGCGAACCAGATATCCCCGCTTCTGCAGCCGGTTGATGATCGCCATCGTGGTTGCCCGGTCCATCCGCATGCGTTTTGCGAGGCCGGTCTGGGCAATATCGGGATGATCATCGACGAGCCAGAGCACGGAAACCTGCTTCTGGGTCAGCTCCAGGTCGGAAAATGTTTCGGTGAAGTGGCGATAGACAGCGCCATGAGCAAGACGAATATGAAAGCCGACGATATTCTTGATTTCACCAATATCTTCGTCGCCTTCGACATGCGGTGTCGTTGGCACCAATATTTCTTTTGGTCTTGTCATATTTGCCCCTTTTGTAGATAGTTAGTCTAACATACAATATTTGTCGAGAGAATCACTGATGGCCCATTTCCCAGACACGCTAAACTTCACAGGATTCAACAGTCCGTCAAGAATTGAAGCCGACATTGTCGATTTGGTCCATGAGGGAGTGATCCCGCCAGAACTCAATGGCGCTTTTTTTCGGGTTCAGCCAGACCCTCAATTTCCACCGCGACTGGAAGATGATATTTCCTTCAACGGCGACGGCATGATCGCCCGTTTTCACATCCACGATGGCCAGTGCGATTTCCGCCAGCGCTGGGCGAAAACGGACAAATGGAAGATCGAAAATGAGGCCGGCAAGGCGATGTTTGGCGCTTATCGCAATCCGCTTACGGACGATGAAGCGGTAAAGGGGAAAATCCGTGGCACCGCCAACACCAATGCCTGGATTCATGGCGGCAAATTATATGCGCTGAAAGAGGATTCGCCTGCCCTGGTGATGGACCCCGCCACGATGGAGACCGATGGCTATACCTGGTTCAATGACAAGATGACCGGCCAGACATTTACCGCTCACCCGAAAATCGATCCCGCCACCGGCAATATGATCGCTTTTGGCTATGCGGCATCGGGACTGTGCACGGATGACTGCACCTTTTACGAAGTCACGCCGGAAGGCGAACTGCTCCGGGAAATCTGGTTCAAAGTGCCTTATTATTGCATGATGCACGACTTCGCGATTACCGAAGATTATGCGCTATTTCATATCGTACCCTCGATCGGCAGCTGGGACAGGCTCGAAAAAGGTCAGCCACATTTCGGCTTTGACACGACCATGCCGGTCTATTTTGGCGTATTGCCACGCCGTGAAGGGGTAACGGCAGAGGATATTCGCTGGTTCAAGCGCGACAATTGCTTCGCCAGCCACGTGCTCAACGCCTATCAGGAAGGGACGAAAATCCACTTCGACACGCCCGAGGCGAAGAACAACATGTTCCCGTTCTTCCCCGATGTTCACGGCGAACCTTTCAACGGCATGGAAGCGATGAGCTACCTGACGCGCTGGACCGTGGATATGGCATCGAACGGGGATGAATTTGACAGCGTCACAAAGCTGACCGACACAGCGGGCGAATTTCCGCGTATTGACGACCGCTTCGCCGGATTGAAACATCGCCACGGCTGGTTGCTGGAAATGGACATGAAACGTCCGGTGGAGCTGAAAGGCGGCAGCGCCGGCGGATTGCTGATGAACTGCCTTTTCCACAAGGATCTGGAAAGTGGCGCAGAACAGCATTGGTGGTGCGGGCCGGTGTCTTCGTTGCAGGAACCCTGTTTCATTCCGCGCAGCAAGAATGCACCCGAGGGCGACGGCTGGATCGTCATGGTCTGCAACCGGCTGGAAGAACAGCGCAGCGACTTGCTGATCTTTGATGCGCTGGAAGTGGACAAGGGCCCAATCGCGACAATCAAGGTGCCGATCCGCCTGCGCTTCGGGCTTCATGGCAACTGGGCCAATGCCGAGGATATCGGTCTCGCGGCATGATCAAGCCGGAACTTGAATTTGTCTATGAAGCAGAAGGCAGGCTGGGCGCGCCCATCCCGATCGGTGACACTGCGGAAGGGAGCCGGCGGATCATCCCGATATTCGAGGGCGGCCGGGTTGAAGGACCGAAAATCAAAGGCGCACTTTTGGGCAATGCTGCCGATTGGCAACTGACCCGCAATGATGGTGTCACCGTCGCTGATGCCATCTATGCCCTGAAAACAGATGACGATGTGATCATTCAGATTCGCAACACCGGGCTTCGCCATGGCCCTGCGGAAGTCATGCAGCGACTGGCGGCTGGCGACGAAGTCGACCCGGCCGAATATTATTTCCGGACAGTCCCGCAATTTATCGCGCCAGACGGCAAATATGACTGGATGAACAAGAGCATATTCATCTGCAGCGGCGCGCGCTACGCCGCCGGGATCAAGCTCTGGGTCTGGCGCGTCTGCTAGACTGGTTCTGACGTCCCGTTGGCGCGCTTCAGCAGATCATTCTCGTCCCGCTGCGCCCTGCGCGCAATGATCAGCAGCAAAATGATGATCGGAATGCCGACTGCGTTGACGCTCAGCATCGAAATTTTCAGATTGCCCGTAGCATCTGAAATCAGGCCGACGATATAGGGACCGATGCCCAGTCCCAATATCGTCATGACGAGCAGATAGACGCTGGCGGTGATGCCCCGCATGCGCGGCAGCACCTGATCGAACATGATCGCGTAGAGCGGCGGCATCCAACCGGTCAAAACCACGCTGTAGATCACAAAGCGGAAATAGAAGTCGGGCGCGCTCGGCGCGGTATAGACCCAGAAGGATATGACCGGCGACAAGCCCATGGTGAACAGCGCAACATAGGCGCGACCGGCACCCGGATAGCGCTTTTGCAGCCAGTCCGAAAATGGGCCCCAGAATAGCGGGCCCAATATGCCCATCGCAGCGGACAATAGTCCGAATTGCAGCGCCGTATCGGCCATCGATAATTTATAGCTGTTCATCAGGAACATCGGGTTGAAGCTCATCATCCCGTAGTTGATCACCGATTGCAAAGTGCCCACTGCAATCACCATTATCAGGGTCGGCGACCGGCTGATCACGCGAAACGCCTCTGGATCGGTCAAACGCATATTCTGCATCAGACTGACAATCACGAAAATACCGAAACCGATGATCGTCCATTGGAGAAGATGCGGATTTATCGACACGGATCCGATGGTCAAATAGGGGCGGGGAGAAACCGCGCTGGTCAACAGAACAAGTCCTGTCATGACAATGACAATGCACAATAATGTGCCCAGATTGAATGCCCACATCCGGCGATCGGCGCCTCGTCGATACAGGTTGAGCCAGTTAAAACCCGGTGTCACGGCGGCGAGAACAGAGAAGCTGGCCTTGAAAGGATGCGGATCAGTCGGGGTCACAATCCCGTCCATCCCGCCGCGCTCCGGCTCCCGCAGCCGCCACATCAGCAGCGCCAGCACAAAGCCGGGAATGGAAGCGACCAGAAACGCGAATTGCCATCCTCTCAGGCCAAGCGGTGCCGTGCCATTGGCAAAGCTATCCTGCCACCATTGTGCAGCGAGCCCGCCCAATATCAACGAACCACCCAGTCCCAACGCAATCGCCGAAGCAATTACCGCCATCACAAAACCACGGCGGTGCTTTGGCCAATAATCATAAACCAGCGAAGTGCCCGCTGGCGAAGCGGCTGCTTCGCCAATGCCGACGCCGAGGCGCGACGCCGCTAACATGCCGAAGCTGGAAGCGAGACCGCCAAAGGCGGTCGCAGCTGACCAGAAGATTAGGCAGATGGTCAGCAGCTTGGTCCGCACCCAGCCATCGGCCAGGCGCCCAAGGGGTAACGAAAACAGAGCATAGAATAGCGCAAAGACCGTGCCGTACAGCAAACCCATCTCGGCATCGCCAACGTTCAGATCGGCTTTGATCGCAGGTGCCAAAATCGCCAGTATCTGCCGATCAAGCAGGCTGGTTGCCTGGGTCAGCGCGACCAGCACCAGCGCATATTTGGCACCCTTAGGGACCTTCGTCGGGAAGATGGGACTGGTCACGTCTGCCGCTGGCGCGCCATCACTCACAAGTTGAACCAGCGTTCCGCGTTGGTCTGGAAAAATTTCTTCTTCTGTGCGTCGCTAATATCCAGATTATCCATCATCCGTACCTCGTCAGCGACATATTCATAGGGATAGTCCATGGCGTACAGGACCCGGTCTTCGCCCATCACCTCGATCATCAATTTTATCGCCGGTTCAAAGGGCAGTCCGCTGCAAGTGCCGAGAAAATTATTCTGCATATAATGGAACAGATCATGTTTCAGCGGCTTTATCGATTCATAGCGGTTGGACCGCACGCCGGCCTGATGCATGTAATTTGTCCGGTACAGCCAATAAGGCAAGGCTTCACAGCCATGGCCGGCCATGACCTGCAGATCAGGATAGCGATCAAAAAGTCCTGAAGTGATGAGCCGCAGCAAATGATAGCTGGTTTCGACGGCAAAACCAAAAATTGCACCGTCCAGCCCGGCATCGATCATTCCGCCCATCATATCGTCGGGCAGCGTCGCCGGGTGGATATAGAGCGGCTGGCCGGTTTCGATCAGCGCGCGAAAGATCGGATCGAATTGCGGTTCATCCAGATAATGACCCTGGGTATGGCTGTTTATCTGCACACCCTTGAAGCCAAGTTCATTGGCGCCGCGCTTGATTTCAGTCGCCGACCATTCGGGATCTTGCGGGACAACCGCCGTCATCCCGATGAAGCGATCTGGATATTTCTGTACCGCATCAGCCAGATAATCATTGGCCCGCGTCGCAATCGCCCGCGCCTCTTCGACATCCAGCAAGGGCTGCACGCCGGGCGATGTCAAAGCGAGGATCGCCTTGTCGATACCGGTCTCATCCATATGCGCGATGCGCTGTTCACCCAGGTCAAGCAGGCGGTCGATGATCTGCGTCGCCCGCTCGGATGGGCTCTGGGCGTAAAAGCCCCATAGGGAAACCATCCCCTTGTCAGCGGTTCCGTCAGCGACCATCCGCAAATAGACGTCAATCAGCTCGCGGGTGGCAAAAGCCTCTTCGGTGGCGATGCGCAAATAGCCTCTGTCGCCGCCGGTCTTTAGTTCATGCGTCATCATTCATCCTTCATGTACTGTTTTCAGGACCATGCAGGCCATCAGCCCTTCGGGCCCATCCTAATGCCCGTGTCCTGACCATTTCACGCCGCCAAAGGGCGTGTCCGGTCCACCCAGCATCGTCGTGTTGACGCAGAACATGCCGGCCTCGATTTCACGCGCCAGCCGCTTCTGCCGCTTGGCGTCCTTGGTCCAGCTATAGGCCGCCAATCCATAGGGCAGCCGGTTTGCTTCGGTGATCATCTCGTCTTCGCTGGAGAATCTGTTGATCAGTGCGACCGGACCAAAGGGTTCTTCATTCATGATTTCGGCATCGAGCGGAACGTCGGACAATACGGTGGGAGCAAAGAAATATCCCTGATTACCAATCCGTTCGCCGCCCGTGCCGAGCTTGGCGCCGCGGGTCACGGCATCGCCGATCATCCGTTCCATCGCATCGGGGCGGCGGGGATTGGCCATCGGCCCCATCTGCACGCCCTCTTCCAGGCCATTGCCGACCTTGATCGCCTTTGCCCGTGCGATGAAGCCGTCGCGGAAACGATCAAAAATGCCATCCTGGACAATGAACCGGGTTGGCGAGACGCAGACCTGCCCCGCGTTGCGATATTTGCCTGGCACCATGACATCGAGCACGCTGTCGACATCGACGTCGTCAAAAACCAGAACCGGTCCGTGGCCGCCGAGTTCCATGGTGGTGCGCTTCATGTCCTCTGCCGCCAGCTTCGCCAGATGCTTGCCGACCACCGTCGAACCGGTAAAGCTGAGCTTGCGGATAATCGGCGATGCCAGCAAATGCCGCGATACTTCGTCGGGCACGCCAAAGACCGCCTGCCCCGCTTCCTTGGGAAGACCGGCATCGAGCAGACATTGCAGAATGGCGAGCGCCGAGGCTGGTGCCTCTTCGGCCGCCTTCATGATTACCGAACAGCCGGCAGCGACCGGCGCGCCGAGCTTGCGGCCCGGATTGCCAATCGGGAAATTCCACGGCGCAAAGGCCGCGACGGGCCCGACCGGCTCATAAGTGACGGTAGAGCGCATGCCGGCGGGACGGACCAGTTGCCGGCCATATATGCGTTGAGTCTCCCCGGCGTAGAAATTGAACAGACCGACATTCATCAACACTTCGATGCGGGTCTCGGCCAGGGTCTTGCCTTGTTCCATGGTCGCGATACGGGCGATGTCTTCCTGACGCTCCAGCATCAGCCGCGCGGCGCCCTGCAACACGGCAGCGCGTTCCTGCGCCGAGCTGTTGCGCCAGATCTTGAAACCGCGATCCGCCACTTCAAGCGCACGGTCCAGATCGGCGGCATCGGCCAGGGGAAGCTCCCCGATAACCTCTTCTGTCGCCGGGTTGACAACCTTGTGTACCCGCCGGTCGCCCACCGGGATTTTCTCGCCGTCGATAATCATGTGCAGTTCTGGATAATCGGTCATTTCGCTGCTTTCTCCCGGTCGATATCGCCTTGCCAGCGCTCGGGTTGAATCGGCTTGCCGGTCACCGGGTGAACATTGTGGAACGGCACGACCTTGTGCGTCGGCCAGAGCCACAAATTTTCCCGTGGTATAAGCTCGTCCGGTCCCGTTGGGTCTTCGGGATAGGTGCTATCGATAAACGGCACATATTGCTCCCGCGTATTCATCCAGCCGGTTTCATAGTCGGCATGCCATTGCGGCATATAGTTCAGGATATGGATGCGCCAGACCCCGTCAATTTTCTTGTAGGTATTCTCGTAGAGTCCACCTTCCCACCATTGGCGAGGCTGCTCCATCGGCCCTTCCCCGGCATAATCCTTGTGCCGACCAGCCTGCATGGTGCAGCGGAAGCGACCGAGCGCGGTGACGCCGTCGCCGAGAATATCGATGACATCCTGATGCTGCGGATGATCGAGCAGGAACCCGTCAATCGGACCATTATTGCCATGGGTAAAATTGGTCTGAAACCGGTCGATATAGAGCCGCGCTGCGCCTGCCTTGCCGCGATATATGCCGCCAAAGAAATGCACCTCGCAATCGTCGGTGAACAAATCTACCACTTCATTATAAAGGCATTTGTCGATCATATAGCCATAGAGATGGTGCAGCTTGCGTACCGATTGCTCATCCTCGCAAACCGTTACGCGCTTGGTCAGTTCAGCAATCTGCGCCTGCAGCGCAGCGATTTCTGGTTCGGGCATTTAAACTCTCCATTTACATATTTGACGGGATTGATCTCAGGATGCAGCGGCGGCCCGTTCCAGAGCTTCCAGCCTTACAACCTCTTCACCATATGGTTTTATCGCGCGAAACATCAGGAATGTAGCGAGCGGCAGCAGCGTTCCCGCCGTGATCAGCAGCGCTTGCCAGAGCTTTGCAGGATCACCGATGACATATTGCGCCACCAGCCCGATCACAAAGCTGCCCATTGCCCCGAAAAAGGTGAACATGAACAGATAGAAGGCCGTGACCTGACCGCGCATCGCATTGGGCGCAACCCGCTGGATCGCGGCATTTTGCGGAACCGCGCCGGCTATGCCAAACATGGCGGCAAAACCGAATGCAATCATTGATCCCCATCCGGTCGGCATCAGGACGGCGGTGATCGAGCTGATGGTCGTGCCGCCGAACAAGATAAACGCCGCTCTCACATTGGCGTCCTTATAGCGCTTCGCCAGCCATTCGACAAAAATGCCGCCGACAAACAGGCCGATCAGCGATGCGACGAGGATGGTGATGCCCAGCGCCGCGCCGATTTCGACTTCGTTCCAGCCGAAGGTCCGGATCATGAACGGCACCCGCCAGAAGGCGAGCCCAAAAGTTTCAACTGCGCTGAGGGCGAGAGCACCGAACATCGGATAATAGACCCGGCGGTTTAAATGAATCGCCTTGGCTGCATCCCAGCCCATGAAGGTAAGGACATTCCGGCCCGCAGATGCCTGTGCCGGGGGAAGCTGTGCACCCTCGACCGGAGCCATGCGCTGTGGTTCCTGTATCGTAAAGAATAGCAACGCGACGATGAAGGCGGGCAAGCCGGTCCATATCAAAATCCACTGCCAGCCGAAAATGGTCAGACTGCCAATATGCGAGGGGCCCCAATCGGACGTCATGCCGATCAGCAGCCCGCCGACCAATGGCCCCAAAGTGGTGCCGCCAATGAAACCGAACTGGAGCAGCGCAAAGGCCCGCGTGAGTATCTTTGGCGGGAATGCGTCGGCAAGCAGCGAGTAAGCGGAAGGCGCATGGGCGGAACCGCCTGCCGCCAGAAATACCCGGGTGCCGACAAACTGGGTAAATGTCTGCGCCAGTCCGCCGAGACAGGTGACAATCCCGATCACCGTGACGCCGCCAGCAAGCACATATTTCCGCGGATATATATCGGCAAGCCGCGCCAGCGGAATGCCGACAAACAAATAGCAGATGATGCTGGCCGGTCCGGCCAGAAAACCCAGTTGCGAATCCGACAGTCCGAAATCTGCCTTGATCCGTTCCGCCAGCATGCCAAAAACAACGGAATCAAAAAATGTCAGAAAAGTGGCCAATACGATAACGAACAAAGCCCAGTAGGCAGCTGGCTGAGAAGGCCATTGCTTGATTGTCGGCGCTGCTGATTGCTGTTCCATGCCGACTGCCGTCGGCGGTGCTGCGCCTGCCATTTATTGGTCCCTCTTCACTAAACTTTTCGCGGCCCTGCTTTTTTGCCTAGCCTTTTTTGTATGTGTTAGATACAATATTGTTTAGGCATGGTTGTCCAGTCTTTTGTGCGCAATGGAACAGAAACAACCAGTCAAAATTGAGAGAGGGAATTTCCAAAATGCAGAATCTGCAAGGCAAGACTGCCTTTGTTACCGGCGGCGCGAGCGGTATCGGGCTGGGCATCGCCAAGGCGCTGCTTGGCGCGGGCATGAATGTTGTCGTTGCCGACATTCGCGATGATCACCTGGCAGAAGCAAAAGAGGAACTCGGCTCTCCTGACAAGATATTGGCGATCAAGCTTGATGTGACCAACCGCGCCGATTTCGCCAATGCTGCCGATGCCGCCGAGACCAGGTTCGGGAAAATCCATATCCTCTGCAACAATGCCGGCGTGGCGGTTGTTGGCCCTACCGAACTGGCAACATTTGCCGATTGGGACTGGGTGATGAACGTCAATGTCGGGGGCGCCATCAATGGTGTCACGACCCTATTGCCGCGCATCCTGTCGCATGGCGAAGGTGGCCATATCATCAACACCTGCTCGATGTCCGGGATTGTTCCGGTTGCCGGAACCACGATCTATTCAACCGGCAAGGCGGCACTGGTCACCATGATGGAGTGCATGCGGCCCGAACTGGAAAGCCGCGGTGTGATCTGCTCTGCCTTCTGCCCGGGGGCGGTACAGTCCAATATTGCCGATGCTGGAGAGACAAGACCGGAAGAGCTTTCAGAAACCGGCTATGCCGAAGCCGACAAAAGACGGCAGAACGGCGGCAATCTCTTCCACCTTTATCAAACCAAGGAGGAAGTCGGTGAACGCGTCTTGCGCGGCATATTGGATGACGAGCTTTATATCCTGACGCACAGCGAATTTCTGGCTGGCGTCACCGACCGCGCCAATGCCATGATTGCCTCTGTTCCGGCAAATCTGCCGGAGAATGAAGAATATAAGAAGACATTTGCGATGCTCTTCAACAGCCCGATCTGGGCCGATGAAATTGCCCGCCAGAAGGAGTTGAAGGCATGATCGACTTTGCAGGACGAACCGCCTTTGTTACCGGCGGTGCCAATGGCGTCGGAATCGGTATTGTCCGTGCGCTCCTCGCGGAAGGTTGCAAGGTTGCGATTGCCGACATCAGGCAGGATGCGATCGACAAGGCGCTGGCGACTCTCGACAATAATGAAGTCATGGGCGTGCAGGTCGACGTCGCCAGCCGCGAAGCCATGGCCGAGGCCGCTGACAAGGTTGAGGCGCAATTTGGTCCGGTTTCGCTGCTCTTCAACAATGCTGGTGTCAATCTGTTCCAAACCATTGAAGAATCTAGTTTTTCGGATTGGGACTGGGTGATGGGCGTGAATCTGAACGGCCCGATCAACGGCGTCATGACCTTTGTCCCGCGGATGATTGAAGCGGGCAATGGCGGCTATATTGTCAACACCTCCTCGATGGCGGGTTGGCAGGCCAGCGGATCACCGGGCATTTATAACACGACGAAATTCGCGGTCCGCGGGATGAGCGAATCCTTGCGCTGTAGCCTCGCCAAGCACCGCATCGGTGTGTCGGTTCTTTGCCCGGCACTGGTAAAATCCTATATCTATGCCAGCGATGATGTGCGCCCCGCCGAGTTGATGGATGGCGCCAAACCGGTGGACCATGACAATGTCAAACGGCTAGCGGAGTTTCATGAATTCGGCATGGAGCCGGACGTGATTGCCGAGCGCGTCCTCGATGGCATGCGCGACAACCGCATGTATATTTTCTCGCATCCGGAACATAAGGAAGAACTGGCTGCATTATTCGAAACTTACATGAGTGATTTCAGGGATTATCCGAATGATCCCGGCTATGAAAAACGCGTCGAGTTTGAGAAATTCCGCCGCAAAAGCTATGATGATGCGCGGGAAGCTGCCAAACACGCGATATAGGGAAACAGGTCCTTTTTCAGGAGAATCCGGCCATGCAGGTTCAGGCACTAGACCATGTCAATATCATCACCGGCGATCTCGATCGCACGGCGGATTTTTACGCGGAGATGTTCGAACTCGACCGGCAGGATGCGCCGTCACCATTGACGCCGGAAAATGCGCAATGGATGTTTGACAGCTGTGACCGCGCCATTTTCCATATCAACAGTCTCGACTGTCCGCGCGCGTTTGACCGGGAGGTGAAGCAAGGCGCGACCGGGTCGATTCATCATGTCGCCCTGAAATGCGAGGGCTTTGACGAAATGATCGCTCGCCTAGATGATCGAAAAGCGGAATATCAGCTGAACGTGATTGAAGCCATCGGCCTCAAACAGATATTCACGCAAGACCCCAACGGCATTTTGCTGGAGCTCAATTTTTTCGGCGACTGATCCGGCTGGCTCACGCCATGGTCCCCGCGCCTAGATGCCGTGCCGCTTGTTATAAGCATTGATCCATTCAACGGTCTTGTCGATTCCGCCAAAGGGATAGAAATGCAGCCGGACGCGGCCGTGTTCGCTACCCAATTCGGCGGCGAAGCGGTCGACCAGCTTGTCCGGCCCAGCATTCCCCATCAATTTGGTCAGCGAGATTCCATATTTTGCCAGCACGCTGGCGGAGGCGCCAACACCGCAATATTTGGCGAAACGCAATAGCCGCTTGATCCCGGCCGGTCCGGGAATGCCGATGCGAACCGGAACCTCGACGCCGCGCGAACGCAGTTCCTCCAGCCAGGCAAGAACGGCATCCGGATCAAAACCGAATTGGGTCACGATCAGCGGCGCCATGCCCCTGCTCTCGATTTCTCCAATTTTCTTGTCGATCACATCCCAGCATTGCTGTCTGGACATGACCGGGTGGCCTTCCGGATGACCGCCAATGCCAATGGCCTTGATTCCGGCCCGTTCAAACGCACCGCTTTCGATCAGCGCCGAGCTATCGAAATAAGGGCCCTCCGGTTCCGGCGGATCGCCGGCGACTAGAAAACAGCGGCGTACCCCCGCATCACGAACAACCGCCTGCAAATAATCTTCAAACTCGTCACTCGAGGTTATCCGCCGCGCAGAAAAATGCGGCATGGGTTCAAAGCCAAGCTCGCGCACCGCAACCGCCGCAGCAACGCGCGCTGCCTGTTCCTCACCCGGCAGGAACGTGACAGCGACCGCGGTTTCGCCCGGAATCAGAGGGGCTGCCTGGTGCAACGAATCTATGTCCTTGGCGGTAATCTCCAGCGAATAGCCTTCGGTGACACTCACAGGTGCGCGTTCCCAATTGGGATGGATTGGATGCTCGGACATTTATTCTCCTGCCGCTTGTGTTTTGTCGTCGCTTAGCTGGCTTTGGTGCGCCAGCTGTCGGCATATTCCTTGCGCGCGGATTCCGAATAAGGCGTTGGACTGACGATAGCGCGAACCTCCAGCTGCTTGTGCGGCTCGACCGTCGCTTTCTTGGTACCGCCATTGGGCTCGCCCCAGGTCACGGTGACTTCATTGCCGATTTCGACGTCGGCATCGACCGTTGCCAGACTGAGCACCGTACGCTCGTTGATCGTGTAGCCGGTGAACATCGAGAAGCCGATATGCTGACCATCTACCGACACCGCATCGTAATTGGAGGAGGCATAATTGGCGAGCGGCATATCGAAATATTTGTAATTTTCGGCGCTGCCATCGACAAAACTGTTGAAGATTTTGGCAACATCCTCGCCGTTCCAGGCCAGCGTCACTTTCTTGCGATGCGGTTTTTCCTGCATCGCCTGAAGGGCTTCCTTGCCGATGAAGTCATGATCGAAATTGATGAAATTTCCATAGCCCAGATCCCAGGGGCTGAGATAATAATCTTCAATATTTTCCGATACAAAACTGCCGCCAATCGACCCCATGGCTTCATAGCTGTCTGCGCCGAGCCATTCCCGATAGGATTTCATTTTCTCGCCGGTATAAATCGCTGGCAAGGGAGAAGGAATCCATCCGGATTCCAGCGTGTTCGTAGCATAGGTGCGCGCGCCTACCGGGATCAGGCCAAATTCAGCCCCAGCCTTCAATATTGCATCACGGACTTCGTCCTTCTCGGCATAGGGTCCCCAGATTTCGAGACCCGGAGCACCGGCCATACCGTGACGCAGCGTCGCCACCTGACGGCCCGCGATATTCATATGGGACATATGGAAAAACTTGAGCTTCTCCAGCGGCCCGCCATGCAATTTTTCAATGACGGCCCAGGCATTTGGACCCTGAATCTGGAAACGATATTCTTCCCGCGTCACCAGCTTGCCATCGGGGATGGAAGGGGAGCGATTGTCATAGGTGATTTCTACATCATAGCCGCCGGTTTCTGCCTGAAACTGAATCCAATTGGCGGTCGGGTTGCGGCCAACGAACACGACATGGTTTTCTTCAAGGTGGAACAATATCCCGTCACCAATGACATAGCCATCATGACTGACCGGCACCATCTGCTTGGCACGATTTACCGGGAAATTGGCGAAGCTGTTGATCGACAAATCGCTCATCAGCTTTACCGCATCCGGGCCCTTGGCATAGATATTGACCATATGATGGGACTGGTCAAACAGCACTGCGGTTTCCCGCCATGCCCGCTGTTCGGTGCGCCAGTTTGAAAATTCATAGCCGACAACCGGATAGACATAGGCACCAATTTTTGAGTTGCGCAGCATGTCCACGGTGCTGCCTGCCGCTGCCAAAATACTCTCGAGATTCTTATGAGCCAAATCGCCCTCCTAATTTTATATAATGCTGGCCAGACCATATCAATATTTGTATGCAACACAAACGATATTTTAGATGGAGAGCAAATCATGTCGGCAAAACGACAAATTCTAACATTGTCCTGTGAGGATCAGCCGGGGCTGGTCGCTCGCGTGGCAAAAATATTGGCCGATAATGGCGGCAATATTGTCGACTCGCGACAGTTTAACGATAGCGAAACCAGCCATTTCTTCATGCGCGTGGTTTTCGAGATGGCCGAGGGCGCTGACGTCGCAGCGATTTCCGATGCACTGCAATCTTTCGCCACGGAAAAGCAGATGGAGTGGAAATTGCGTGGCGCCGACGAAAGGCCCAAAGTGATGTTGATGGTCTCAAAATTCGACCATTGTCTCGGCGACCTGCTATATCGTCACCGGATTGGCGAGCTGCCTATGGATGTGGTTGGCATTATCTGCAACCATCCGCGCGACGCCCTCAAAATTTCGCTGATCGGCGATGTTCCCTTCCACCATCTTCCAATCACCAAGGACACCAAGCCGCAGCAAGAAGCCCAGATCAAGGAGTTGGTTACCGAAAGCGGTGCGGACCTCGTCGTACTAGCGCGATATATGCAAATCCTGTCTGACGACCTTGCCAGTTTTCTGTCTGGCCGCTGCATCAATATCCATCACAGCTTCCTGCCGGGTTTCAAGGGTGCCAAGCCTTATCATCAGGCGCACGCACGCGGCGTCAAGATGATCGGCGCTACCGCTCATTATGTCACCGCTGACCTGGATGAAGGTCCGATCATCCATCAGGATGTGGAAGCGATCAGCCACGCCGACACGCCAGAGGCGCTGGTGAGCAAGGGACGCGACATCGAACGCCGGGTATTGGCGCAAGCGGTGCATTATCATTTGGCGGACCGTGTGTTCCTGAACGGGCACAAGACGGTTGTTTTCAAAAACTGACTTTGTCGGCGGCGGCTATTAATGCCGCCGCCAGTTCTTCCGGTCGCGATAGAAACGGGGAATGGTCTGCATTGAGCGTGACAATATCTGCGCCCGGCACCAATTTCTGCATCTTGCGCTGGCTGGCGATCGGGATGGTTCTGTCCTTGGTACATTCGATATAGGTTCTCGGCAGCGAGCCGAAACGACCCGCGGTCAGCCTTAGCGGTTCGGATCGCGGACCATGCGGCTCGACGGCCAAGCGCCGCATCGCCTCGTCGACCAGATCTTCCGGAGAAAGCTGCGCAAATATTTCGCGCCCCCCTGCCCCGTCAACCACTGTGCCGGCGCCATTGGCAACCGGAGAGACAATGCCATCAAAGCCAGGATTTGGCCCTTCCAGCTGCTTGAACTGCGCGCGCGATATCCCGTCGGGCAACATCATGGCGCAAATATAGACGAGCGCGTCAATCGCATCCGGTGCGGTTTCCGCAGCCTGGCTGACGACCAGTCCACCGCGGCTATGGCCGACCAATATCACCGGTTTCTGAGTGGCCTTTCTGCAGAGCCCGGCTGCAAAATCGGCCCAGCCCTTCAGGGTAATCGCGCGCAATTCCTGTTCGTTGCCGTCCATGCCGGGCAGATCGGGCGCGATTACTTCATGCCCCTGCCCTTCGAGCAGCAGCTTGATGCCATCGAAACACCAGCCACCATGCCAGGAACCGTGGATCAGGATAAAACTAGCCATCAGAAATCACTTCTCGAGCAAATTGCCCGAAGGCTGATTGGATTGTCGCTATTTCGCATGACCCGTGAAGGTTCTGAGTTCCGGATTGGTATGGTCTGGCATTTCCAGCGCCGCCTTGACACCCGGGCGCGCTTCCATCCGTGCACGCCAATCGGCGAGACGCGGACATTTCTTGTCAATGTCCAGTTCCGGGAACATGCGATTGACCATCATGCCGCAATGGCTGTAAAAATTGATATCGGCAGTGGTGTACATGTCGCCGACCAGCCACGGCCCATCGGCCAGCTGGGTTTCCACCTTGTCACAAGCGAAGATGATCTTGCGGGTCGATTCCGCCAGATCCGCCTCGCTAAAGCCGGAGCGGGCGGTCTTCCATTTCTCGCGCTGATGCGGGAGCGGAATTTTCTCGAGCAATTTTTCAAATGCGCCGCTTTCGATATTGCGGGCGATCACGCCGACCATCCGGTGCCAGCCGTGCATCGACACCTGATTGGTCACATGCTCGTCAACAAACTTGTTCCAGTAGCGCATCCGCGCTGCGCCAACAGGATCGCGCGGGCGAAGCGGAATTTCTGGAAAGACATCTTCCAGATATTCGTTGATCACGGTAGTGTGGGTGATGATCGCGCCATTATGATCGAGCACCGGCACCTGCCCTTCTGGGTTAATGGCAACGAACCAGTCGCTATGCTGTTCGAACTTGTGCAGATCGACATAGATGCTTTCAAATTCCAGCCCTTTTTCCTTGAGTGGGATCATGGACTTCAGGGAATTGGCAGCGGGTTCGGCATGATAATATTTAAGCGTCATAATATACCTCAGATAGGAGTTTGAGTTCCAAGTATGCCGCCATCGACGGCGATTGATTGCGCGGTGACATGGCTCGCGGCATCGGAAAGCAGAAAGCAGACCATTTCGGCTACTTCGGCAGCTGAACCGATGCGCCCCTGCGGCACCGCTTTGCCCAGATTGTCGCGCATAGCCTCTGGCGACGCATTGGCATCAAGCCCCATCAGCATGGGTGTTTCGATCAGGCCGGGAATGACGCAATTGACGCGAACATTGTGCGGGGCGGCTTCAACCGCTGCCGCTCGGGCAATACCCAGAACGCCGTGCTTTGAAGCAACATAGGCAATATTTCCCGGCATGCCGCGCTCGCTGGCAAGACTGCCAGTGACCACGATCGACCCGCGCCGACGTTTGATCATAGCCGGCAAGACGCGCTTGATCGCCCAGAAGACGCTGGTCAAATTTGTCCGAATGACATCATCAAAATCATCATCCGCATAATCCACCAATCCAGAAAATTTGCCGCCGGAACCGGCATTGGCAAATAATCCGTCTGCCGGACCAAATTCACTTACCGCTTTGGTGATCGCGGCCATCAATGCGTCTTTGTCAGACACATCGACCGCGATATAAAATGTGCTGCCGCCATCGCGGTTGATCTTTGCAGCGGCCTCGGCAAGCTTGTCTTCCGAGCGCGCGAACATCGAAACCGATGCGCCGCGGCGGCTTAACATCTGGCTGGTCGCAAAACCTATCCCGGTTGATGCGCCGGTTATGATGAAATGGCGACCAGACAGACCTGTCACGTCAGCCCCAACAATTTTGCGGCATTATCTTTCATGATACCGGGCATCACTTCGTCCTTGAAACCGACATTTTTCGCTGCATCAATCCACTTCTGCGGATGGATGAGCGGGAAATCGGAACCGAACATCATCTTCTTGCGCAATTGCCCGTTGGCATATTGAATGATCTGCGGCTGGAAATATTTGGGACTCCAGCCGGACAGGTCGATGAAAACATTGTCCTTGTGCAGCGCCATCGACAGACTTTCATCCACCCAGGGCCAGCTCGGATGGGCGAGAATGATGTTCATATCCGGAAAATCTACCGCGACATCATCGATCAGCATCGGCTGACCCCATTTGAGCCGAACACCGCCACCGCCAGGCATGCCGGTGCCCATGCCGGAATGACCGGTATGGAAAATCGCCGGCAATTTATATTCAGCGATCACTTCGTAAATCGGATAGGCAACCCGGTCAGCGGGATGAGCATCCTGCATGATGCCGTGAAATTTAAACCCCTTCACGCCATAATTTTCAATCAGGTCACGGGCTTCGCGGGCGCCCATTTTCCCCTTGTGCGGATCGATCGATGCAAAGGCCATGCAGATGTCATCATTCTTGGCTGCATATTCGGCAATCTCGTAATTGGAGACTCGCTTCGCGCCAATTCCGCTTTCACAGTCGACGGTGAACAGGCAGAATGCAATTTGCTGTTCACGATATATTTCGATGATTTCAGGAATTTTCGGTCGTGCGCGCGGGGCCTTGAAATAGGCGCTGGCGGCATCGAAGAACTTGCCCATCACCGGATCTTCAGGATCATGGCATGATATTTCGGCATGAACGTGAACATCAATCGCTTTGATCTTGCTTAAATCTATGGGCATCTAAAATCTCTCCTGGTTCGGTTAATTGGGGAAGCAGGCCTGACTAGGGATCAGACCCGCTTCCCCTCCCCCGATATCTGCGATCAGAGCTGGATGATGACGGACTTGAGTTCGGTATAGGCTTCGACGCCCTGACGTCCCTGCTCCCGTCCAAGCCCTGATTGCTTGAAGCCGCCAAATGGCAAGGCCGGATCGATCACGCCATGGCAATTGCCCCAGACCGTACCCGCTTTCAGCTTCGCACACATCTGGTGCATGGCGGAAACATCCTTGGTCCAGACGCTGGCAGCCAAGCCAAAGCAGCTGTCATTGGCCTGCTTCGCCACTTCATCCAGATCGTCAAAACGCTGCGCACAAACAACCGGTCCGAAAATTTCTTCGCGAACAACGCTCATGTCCGGCTTGACGTCGACCAGCACGGTCGGGTTGACATAATAGCCATCCGCCGTCGGACAATCGCCACCCATGGCAACCGAAGCTCCGGCCTTCTTGCCTTGGTCGATATAGTCCATGACGCGATTATATTGCTCTTCCGAGACCAGCGGCCCCATGTGGGCTGCTGGATCGAGCGAAGGACGCGGTGCCCAGAATGCTGCGGTCTCGGCAATACCTTCGACAACCTTGTCGAAGATCGAACTATGCGCATATAGCCGTGAGCCCGCGATACAGACCTGCCCGGCATTGAAGAAAATCGCTCCGGCAGCGCCGGGAGCAACTTGTGCAACATCTACGTCCGGCAAGACGATCACGGGAGACTTTCCTCCCAGTTCCAGCGTGACGCGTTTCAGCGTTTCGGTTGCGGTGCGATTGATGATCTTGCCGACTTCGGTCGAACCAGTGAACGCGATCTTGTCAACATCCGGATGCCGAACGAGGCGATCACCCGCGGTGTGACCATTGCCGGTAATGACATTGATAACACCCGCCGGAAAACCGGCTTCGGCGATCAGATCAGCAAGGCGCAAGGCGGTCAGAGACGTCTGTTCTGCCGGCTTCAGGACAACCGTACAGCCTGCTGCCATCGCCGGAGCCACCTTGAGGACCGCCATGAGCAGCGGAAAGTTCCAGGGAACGATCAGGCCAGCAACGCCAACCGGTTCACGGCGCACATAGCTGTGAAACGCGCCATTGGGCGTCGACATCGGCGAAATGGAATCGGCACCGAGCTTGGTCGCCCAGCCAGCCATATAGTGCAGCATTCCGACTGCAGCGGGAATATCCACCGTGGACGACATGCCGACCGGCTTGCCATTATCGATCGATTCCAGCTCTGCCAGTTCCCCAGCATGTTTCTCGACCAGATCGGCGAGCGCATGGATCATCTGTTCCCGTGCAATCGGCGGCAGACCGGTCCAGCGACCATCATCAAAAGCGGCGCGCGCCGCAGCGACGGCCCGATCGACATCGGCATCGGTCGCATCGACGATCCGGCTGATTTCCTTGCCGGAAGACGGATCAACAACCGCCAGATTCTTGTCCGCCGACGAACTCACCCATTCATTGTTGATGAACAGCGAGGGTTTGCGTGACAATGCTTTTTTGGCGGCATCCGAATATGCGTGTTGCGCCAGCGATATGGTCGACATCTCATTCATAAGAGCATCCTTTCCTGGGATCATGCCTAAAATTATTATGCTTCATAGCTATCAAATATTGTTTGCTTTGCATACAATAAATGTTGCGCCAACAAGGTTATGACAACATTTGCGGCCCGGTTTTTGCGGCAGCGGCCTCTTCCGCCGCTCGGTCGCGCGGCGTCGGAATATCACGGCCGCGCTGTACCGCCGGACGGGCTCCGACCAGATCGATCCAGCGTTCCAGATGGTCGAGCCCTTCGATGTTCACGCCGGACCATTGGTAGGAATGCACCCAGGACCAGTTGGCGATATCGGCGATCGAATAGTCATCGGCGAGATATTCGTTATTGGCCAGATGGCCGTCGAGCACCTCAAGCAGTCGGCGCGTCTCGCGCTGGTAACGATCAATGGCCGGTTGAATTTTCTCCGGGAAATAGCGGAAGAAGACATTGGCCTGCCCCATCATCGGACCAATGCCGCCCATCTGGAACATCAGCCATTGCATGACCTTGGTCTTTCCCTTCAGGTCGGACGGCATGAGCTTGCCGGTCTTCTCCGCCAGATAGGTCATGATCGCGCCCGATTCAAAAATCGGGAAACCATCATCGACCAGCGCCGGAATCCGCCCGTTGGGATTGATTTTCAGATACCAGTCGGATTTCTGCTCATTCTCATCAAAGGAAATCGTCTTGAGCTCGTAAGGCAATTCCAGCTCTTCGAGGGTGATGGATGCCTTCCAGCCATTTGGCGTCGCGGCGGTGTAAAGTGTAATTCCCATATTCCAGGTCCTGTTTTATTTGAGGCCAAGCGCCTTGTCTTCATTGGCGCGCTTGATGACATAATGGCGAATGGCGTCCGCATCGGCGGGTTTGAGTGCCGACTTGAAAGACACCATGCCATTATGCTGCAGCATGCCGTCGATCACGACCGAGCGGAATGTCGCTTCATCATTCAGCGTACCGCTGTGGCGAAGATCGGGATTTACCCCGCCGGCAACCGCAGCATCGCCATGGCAAACCGAGCAATAGCGTCCATAGACATTGGCACCGGCTGCTATTTGCTGGGACGAGCCCGTAACCGGTGGTGGGTCCAGTGGCATGGCTGCCAAGGCCGGTGGTGCAGGCAGCGTGCCTTTTGCTCCCAGTTTGAACACCAGCAGGCGACTGATATTGCGCGTCACGCCGGATTTGCCAGCCAATACGCCGGTTGCGATATCCCAGACGCCGCCCCAGCCGACCAATATGGCGACATATTGTTCGCCCTTGACGCTATAGGTCATTGGCGCTGCAATCACGCCGCTTTGAACCGGGAAAGACCAGAGTTTCTTGCCCTTGTCTGCGGTATAGGCGTTGAAGTCGCCCCCCGCCGTGCCCTGAAACACGAGATTGCCTGCGGTGGCGAGCGTACCGCCATTCCACGGTCCCGGATATTCAACTTTCCAGACTGCCTTTTGCGCAATCGGGTCCCAGGCGGTCAGCGAGCCGGTCGTCGCTCCCAATGCTCCCTCCTGAATGGCCTTGTCTGCCGGCATGGCAACGGCGGCGCTGTCCTGTCCGGTCTGGAAACCTATGTCGCTGGGCTTCCAGTCTTTCGCGGCTGCGTAGGGGAAGGCGGCTTCCTGCACCGGAATATAGACCAGTCCGGTTTTCGGGCTGAACGACATCGGTTGCCAGCTATGGGCGCCACCTGCTCCCGGCAACGAGATGAAGGGCTTGCCGGTCTGTTCATAACGCGCTTCGGGATTGATCTGCGGATAGCCGGTCTTGGGATCAAGGCCACTCGCCCAGTTGACGGTCGCAAAGGGTTTGCCCGAGATAAATTCACCGGTCTTTGCATCGAGAACGTAGAAGAAGCCGTTCTTCGGCGCGTGCAGGATCACCCGGCGCGATTTACCGGCAAAGTCGAGGTCGGCAATGATGATCGACTGATTGGAATCAAAGTCCCAGCGATCCTCGGGTGTTTCCTGGAAATGCCAGGCATATTCGCCGGTATCCGCATTTACTGCAACAATCGAGCTGGTATAAAGCGTGTCGCCTTTGCGCCCCGCAGCAGCCGGGTTCCACGGCTCGGCATTAGCGGTGCCGAAATAGATGAGGTTGAGTTCAGGATCATAGCTGATCGAATCCCAGACATTGCCGCCACCACCCAGCTTCCACCATTCACCAGACCATGTTTCGGCCGCTCTTTTCATCGCGTCATTCTCGAAACCGTCGGCAGGATTGCCCGGCACGGTATGGAACCGCCAGACCTCGTCACCGCTTTCGGCATCAAAGGCGGCCAGATAGCCGCGCGCCTTGAATTCGCCGCCAGCGCTGCCGATCAGCACCCGGCCCTTGACGATGCGCGGAGCACCGGTGATCGCATAGCTTTCCTGATCGGGAACGGTCATTTTCGACCAGACCGGCTTGCCCGTCGCCGCATTTAGCGCAACCAGCCGGCCATCAAGCGTGGCGATGAAGACCTTGTTATTATAGACGGCAACCCCGCGGTTGACCGCATCGCAGCACACACGCACCAGCGTCTCGCGCGGCACCTCGGGATCATAGGACCATAAAGGCTTGCCGGTCGCTGCATCAAAAGCCTTCACCATCGACCATGCGGTTGAAACATAAAGCACGCCGTCGACCACGAGAGGCGTTGCTTCCTGTCCGCGATTGGTATCCAGATCGAACGACCAGGCGAGGCCCAGACCTGTCACCGTCTCCGCGTTGACCTGATCGAGCGGGCTGAACCGTTGCTCATCATAGGTCCGGCCATAGGACAGCCAGTTTGCGCTATCCTGATCGGCGGCGAGCAAGCGCTCGTCGTTGACCGCGCCCGCCGCGTCCTTGTCAAACTGCGGAACCTGCTTGCAGCCGGCAAGGGCTGAAACAACCATCAATGCAGCAAATATCTGTGTCTTTCGCATAATGCTCTCCTAAGCTCGCGGACTTAACCCCAGCGATTTATTTCGGGACCAGGCGCCCAAGTTTTTTCTGGCATATCATTTGACGCCAGCGCAAGCGCCTGCGCTACCGAAGGACGCTCTTTCATCCGTGCCAGCCAGTTCGTCGTCCGGGGCGCGTCTGCAAAAGCAGTCGGCACGATATCGACCATGCCGGCAAGCCAGGCATAGGTTTCCAGATCGGCCAGCGAAAAGTCGCCGAACAGCCAATCCCGGCCATCCAGTTGCACTTCGCATTTCTCGACCGCCTGAGTCACTTTGACCCGCGAATCTTCGAGCTTTTCAGCCTCGAATTTGCCGCTGCGCCAATCCGCCCAGCGTGCGCGCAAGTCTTCGCTTTTAATCGCGGCCAGCGCGTCATCACTGATGTCCGGCGCCGACGCTTCATGGATACCGAGATAACCCGCAGCCGGTGCCAGCCGTTCGATCATCTGGCGGCACCACATCATCACTTGCCAGCGAGCGTAAGGGTCAGTCGGGCGCAGCAATGGCCCGCTACCGACGTCATCGAGGTAGCAGCCGACAAACACGCTGTCGGCCATTGCTTCGCCATCGACCAGCAATACCGGGCCTTCGCCTTCGATGCTCATCGCAACTTCTGTCTGCCCGGCCCAAGGCCGGGCGTGGCGCTCACCAGCCGCGAGATCGATTAACTGCAAGTCGGCATCCAGGCCTTTTTCGAACAATGCCGCCAATACAGTAAGCGACGGACCATTGGGCTGGCCGTGATATAGGGTCATGCTCATGCGATATAATCCTGCTCTAATATGTCGACACGCTTCACCATGTCGGTCTTGCCCATCGCCCAGCAGGCTTTCGTGGCCGGGCGCGCATATATGGCGCGCAGCCAGCGCATGATATTGGGCGTCAGTTCATCATTGGACAGTTCGGGCTGTGACAAGGGCAGCGCATAAGCCAGATTGAAACCGTTCACGTCGGCGAGGCTATAATTGTCGCTGGCCAGCCATTCTCTCTTGCCCAGCTCGTCCTCAAGCATGCGAATGCCCACGCCAATGCGGCGCCCTGATTCTGCCATTTCCTCGTCGCTGAACAGTCCATAGACCGCCTTGCGCCATGCCACCTGGCGCTCGGGCAGCGGAATGCGGTTGATCGCCGCTTCCAGCTCTTCCTCGCCGCGCTGCTCCCGCGCATTGGGTCCGACAAAAAATTTCCAGCCAAACATAGAGAAACTGGGCGCCAGCCATTGGTCCATAAACTTCATCCACCAGCGGATGCGCCATTGCTCTTTCGCATCTTCCGGCATCAGGCGAGGGCCATCAAAAGCCTCATCGACATATTCCATGATCGCGGTGGACTCGGTAAGCACCAGATCACCATGGGTCATCGCCGGGATCGTTCCCTGCGGATTGATTGCCAGATATTTCGGATCATGCTGATCAAAATTCAGAAGGTCGAGATAATGGCTGTCAAAGGCCACGTGCTTTTCCATCAATGCGAGCATCGGTTTTCCCGAATTGGCATTGGGTTCCCAATGATAAAGGGTAACATCGTTCATATAGGGGCCTCTCCCAAGGCTGGTTATTTGTATGCCTTACTTACTATACTCGGACCAGCGGTCAAGTCGAAAAGCTGGACGGTGCGCCATCAAGCAATATGGTCTTTGTTTCGAGATAGCCGAGCAAACCTTCTATCCCGCCCTCGCGGCCGATGCCGGATTGCTTGAAGCCGCCAAATGGCAGGCCAAAGTCCATCCTCATGCCATTTTGGCCGACAGCGCCGGTCCGGATGTGCCGCGCAATCCGATAAGCAGTGTCCACGTCATTGGTCAGCACAGACCCGTTCAATCCAAAGCTGGAATCATTGGCTATCCGGATGGCATCTTCTTCATCCGCAAAGGGAATGAGGCAGAGCACCGGACCAAAAATCTCTTCTTGCGCAATCCGCGACGCATTATCTACATTGGCAAAAAGCGTGGGTTCGATGAAATAGCCGCGGTTCAGATGGGCCGGCCGCTCGCCTCCGCTGACCAGGTCGGCGGTTTTCCTGCCTTCCTCGATATACATTTCCACGCGCTCCAGCTGGCGTTTCATGGCGAGCGGGCCGAGCTGTGTTGCAGGGTCATCGGACGGACCGATCACGACTTTTTTCATTTCACCAGCGATCGCTTCGGCCAGTTCGTCGTGCCGGGTCTTTGGTACGAGCACCCGGCTGAGCATCGCACAGACCTGACCGCTCATCATCGTGATGGTGCCGGTCAGCATCTGCGCCGCAGCATCGATATCAAAATCATCCGCAATAATCGCCGCAGATTTGCCGCCCAGTTCCAGCGTGCAGCGCGCGATCCGCTCACCGCAGACGCTGGCGATGCGCTTGCCGGCGACGGTCGACCCGGTGAAGCTGACCTTGTCGACTCCCGGGTTGCAAACCAGATGATCACTCGCATCGCGGTGGCCGCAGACGAGATTGACGACGCCAGCCGGCAGGCCCGCCGCATCAGCGGCTTCGGCAATGATATAGGCTTCCAGCGGCGTTTCCGGTGACGGCTTCATGATCACCGTGCAACCCGCGGCCAGCGCATAAGCGACCTTGTTGAGCATGATGCCATAGGGCCCGTTCCACGGCGCAATGGCGGCAACGACGCCGACCGGTTCATGGGCAATCAAAGCGGTGTGCACAACCGGGGACGGCCGCTGCTCCACAAATTCAAATTTTTCCGCCATGGCAATGATCTGGTCGAAATTCATCGTCGAACCAGCGGTCATCGGTCCAGCGAAACTGGCGAGCCCGCCCATTTGCAAAGTCCAGGCCCGGGCAATTTCATCGGTTCGGCCGTGCAGATGCTCGGCCATTTTCTTGAGCAGCGCAATCCGCTCTTCCGGCTGCATTCTGCTCCACGAGCCCTAATCAAAAGCAAAACGCGCCGCCGCTACCGCCGCATCCATATCCGCTTCATCGGCCTCGGCCGCGGAACCGATCACATCTTCACTATTGGGGGAAACCAGTTCAATCTCGCGCTTCGAATGCGCGGGCACCCATTTGCCGCCGATCCATAATTTATCGGTATTTTTGATATGAACGCCTTCGGGTGTCATGCTGTTTTTTCCTTTTCGTTCATGTCAGATCATCCAGTCCAATTCGTATGCCGGCCTCGGCGGTGCGATTGGCCTCCCGGCGCAGCCGCTCGATTTCTGCGCGGCCTTCCGGCACCGGCTCGTCCGGCAGGGCATCGACCATCCACCGGTATATCTCCTCGAAATCCTCGCGATGATCGGGGTGAGTCAAAATTAGCCCGCGATTTTCGACGATACCGCGCAGGGTCTTTTCTCCCACTTCCAGAGGGTCCATGCCAAGATCGAAAGCCTTGCCGAATCTCTCAAGCTCCTGATGGTCAGGTGCAGCAAAGCCGCTTTCAGAAAAGCCCGCGGGCCTTTTGAGCGCGCTATCCCAGGCGTTGGTATTGGTCAGGCCGGGACACATTAGCGAGACACCGATATTATAGGGCGCCAGATTGAACCGCAGGCTTTCGGTCAATCCGCGTATCGCGAACTTGCTGGCGGTATATATGCCGGCCTGCGGCCCGGCGCAGAACGCCGCCATGCTCGCAACATTGACAATATGGCCACCCTCACCATGCGCCTTCATCCCCGGCAACAGCGAAACCAGTCCGTTGACCGTCCCGCCAAAATTGACGCCCATGATCCAGTCATAATCGGCATAGCTGGCTTCGTCGGTCGGACCGAATACGCTGACCCCGGCATTGTTCACCAATATATGAATGTCACCAATTTCTTCGGCAACCTCGGCAAAGCGCTGCCGGTCTGTGACATCCAGCTTCACAAATCCGGGGGTTTCGCGCCCATGATCAACAAACCAGCGCTCGGCCTGCTCGCGATAATCTTCATTGCGGTAGGACAGAATGAGCTTGATGCCGGCATTGCTGAACGCGCGCGCAATGCCAAAGCCGATTCCCGACACCCCACCGGTAATGAATGCGGTCTTGCCTCGCCATGCCATGAAATTTCCCCTCGCTTTTGCGCTATCATTTGTTAGTGTTGCATACAAATAAAAACAAGGAGAGTCGATAATGTCTGATGTTGAAGGGCGTCTGGAAAAGCTGGAAAACCGCGTAGGCGAACTGGAGGATATCAATGCCATCCGCCGATTGCACTGGGCTTATGGCTATTATATAGATTTCAACAAAGCCGCCGATGTCACGCAATTATTTGCCGAAGATGGCGAAGTCACATTTCTGTCCGGCGTGTTCAAAGGGCATGAGGGCATATTCCGGCTTTATGGCACCTGGTTCCAGAATCTGTTCCTTGAAAATGGCGGCGAAGGTCCGGTCGACGGATTCCTGCTCGACCATTTCCAGATGCAGGACATCATCACCGTCGCCCCCGACCGCCAGACCGCCAAGGGCCGTTTCCGTGGCATGCTATTCGGTGGCAGCCACGAATCGCGCAAATGGAAACCAGAAGGCCTGCCGCTGCAATTCATGGAAGCCGGCATTTACGAAAATGACTATGTCCGTGAAGGGGATGTCTGGAAGATCAAGCGGCTCGACTATATGATGCAATGGCAGGGCGATTATGAGAAGGGCTGGTCAAAGACCGTCAGCCATTTGCAGCCGCTGACGGAATGTTATCCCGACAATCCGATCGGTCCGGATTATCTGCTGGACGAAAAAGACATCCGCAAGACCTGGCCAAACCGGCAGGATGTTCCGATGCATTTTGCCCATCCGAAATTCGGGGCGCTATTGTTGGGACAGGAGCCAAAACAATGACGCTTTTACCTGACGGCAGCGAGAAAGGCCTGCGCGGCCACGCAGAAGAACGCGGCATACGCACCCGCATCGGCATGGCTCCGCCAGCAGGCGAAGTTGATCGCAATGCCCCTTACAAACGCATTGCCACGGAAGAAGCGTGGACCTTTCCGGATCTGGTGAAAGCGCAGCTGGACTATCTGGAAAGCGGCGAAGCACCGGACGACGCCTCGCTGGCGATGGCCGGCATGTTCGCCTCCATGCCGAAATTGCAGGGGATGTTGCAGGATATCGGGGAAGGCCGGATCGCCCATATGGACGAATATGGGATAGACCGGCAGCTGTTGCTGCTCACTTCGCCCGGCGTTCAGGTTGTGCGGGAGAGCGAAGGCACGGCAATGGCGCGGCAAGCCAATGATCTGGCGGCGGAAAGCTGCAACAAGTGGCCCGACAGATTTTCAGCCCTTGCCGCCTTTGATCCGCGCGACGTGAACGGATCGGTGCAGGAACTGGAACGGGCAACCACCAAATTGGGCCTCAATGGCGCCGTGCTCAATTCCCATTTTCAGGGACGCTATCTCGATGAACCGGCCTACGAGCCGATATTGGAAGCATTGGAAGCACTGGATGCCGCGCTCTATATCCATCCGACCGCGCCTTTCAATGGACAACATTATCGGGATCGCGGATTTTTCGGTGCACTAGGCGGGTTTCCGCATGATGTCTGGCTGCATACCATGGGCCTGATCTTTTCCGGTGCCTTTGACAAATATCCCAAATTGCGACTGGTCATTGGCCATATGGGTGAATGTATGCCCATGCATCTTTACCGTTTTGACTGGATGCAGGATAATGCCGACGGAATTCCCGGATTTCGCGGCGGACAGCCAGCGGTTACCCTGAAGCATCCGGTCAGCCACTATTTCCGCAACAACATCTGGATCACGACCAGTGGTGTTGGCTGGGAGCCGGCGATCAAATTCTGCATGGATGTGATGGGACCAGAGCGGGTCCTCTACGCGATGGACTATCCCTATCAGCAATCATCCGACGAACTCGCGGGCTATGACAGCATGGACTTGTCGGCCGAACATAAGAAAATGCTGATGCAGACCAATGCTGAAAATGTTTTCCGCCTGCCGACCAGCGGCCAGGGTCAGGCCCGATATATCAAGTGAACGGATGAATGCAGAGACCAGAGTGTCGGCTTGCCGCTTCAGGCTCGCTGAACATGGTGCAAATCTGGTGGCGATTCCCATTGAATCAATCGGTCATCTATCTTGCGCAGCAATCGATCAACCCGCCGAAGCTCCGATTCGGTCAATTTGCCGAAAACAAAGCTTGCCACCTCTGACATTCGTTCGTTCATCTGATCACATTTGGCGCGGCCAGCCGTGCTCAGTTGATAGGGTTTCCGCCGCCGGTTATTCTGGTTGTCGGTCAGCTCGACCAAGCCCATCTTCTCAAGGCTGTTCAAGGCCCTGCTGACGTTCATGGCTTGCATGGCCATCAATTCAGCAAGATCAATTCCTGCCAGCGCGCCCTCACCGCCCAAGGCCATTAAAATTCGCAGTTCGGTTACGCTGATATCTTCCGGGTCGGCGACACCATCACGCATTGGGCGCGCGATTCTTGTGGCGACCTTTAACAAATCGACGAGAATCTCGACCTGATCCGACGCGATTGGGGAATCATCCTTTTTTTCCATGCGGATGCATTTAACCGCTTTGATACCAAAAAGCCACATCTCACAAAAAATTCAACAAAATTCTTGCTAACAATTGTTTGCATCTTGATGTTTCAATAATTGTATGTATTACACACAATTAAGAAGGCGCAAACGCCTCTTTACGGGTACAGCATTGGGAGGATGAACATATGTCAAAATTAACACAGCTACGGCACGCACAATTCAAAACATTATCTTTTGCCACAATAATCGGGGTCGCACTGTCCAGCGCACCGGCGATGGCTCAGAATGCGAATGATTCTGCTGACGAAGGCAATAACATCATTGTCGTCACCGCCCAGTTTCGCGAACAGAACCTGCAGGATATTCCGCTGGCGATTACCGCAGTGACCGGAGAAATGATCGAGGCGAAAAGCCAGACCAACTTGCAACAAGTGGCAGACACTGCACCAAATGTAGCGATCCGTCCGCAAGGCGCTTCTTTCGGGCCTTCGGTCACAGCGTCCATTCGCGGCGTCGGTCAAAATGACTTTAACCCTGCTTTCGAACCTGGTGTCGGCATCTATATTGACGATGTCTATTACCCTCAACTGACCGGCGCGATGTTCGACCTGCTCGACGTTGACCGTGTGGAAATCCTTCGCGGTCCTCAGGGAACACTTACCGGCCGTAACTCGGCTGGTGGCGCCATCAAATTTTTCTCGCGCAAACCAACCGGCGACAATAGCGGCTTTGTGGAAGCGACCTACGGTTCGCGCAACCGCATCGGACTGCGCGCTGCAGCAGATTTCGGCCTGACCGAAAATCTCGCAATGCGCATCTCTGGCGTGTTCAAGGAACAGGACGGTTATGTCGATCGGATCGATTATGGCTGTGAAAACCCTACAAGTGGAATCCCCTCGACAAATGCGGGCGGCGGCGACTGTGTGGTCAGCAAGCTTGGCGGTGTCGGCTATCAGGCGATACGCGGCATCTTGCAGTGGAATCCTAGCGATCGCGTCGAGCTGACCATCAGTGCCGACTATGTGAAGGACGAACACACCATTGCCGGCGAAGTCCTGCTCAACACGGGTCCGGTTCCAGCGCCCAATACAGCGAATAACGGCGTGCCGTTGAGCAACGATTTCGTTTGCGGCAAGTTCTGCAACTACTCCACGACCGGCCAGCCAGGTATTGTCTGGCAGCCAGCACTAGAAGTAGCACCGGGCGTCTTTATCGATCCTCTGGGAGCCGCCGGAACCGTTCTGAGTGCTACATCCGGAACAGACCAGAGCAAATATGCCGGCTGGGGCGTTTCGGCCAACCTCAAAATCGAACTGAGTGACTCGATCCAGCTTACCTCGATCACCGGCTATCGGGAGTTCGACTCCGAGTTTTTCACCGATGACGATCTGACGCCAATACACACCAACTTCGGACGCAACTTCCTCACCAACGAGAGTTTCAGTCAAGAACTGCGCCTCAACATCGAACCGGCGGACGGAATAAACATCACTCTGGGCGGCTATTATTTCGAGCAGGACTCGGTGTACGATTCCTTCCAGGATATTCGCTATGTGTCGGTATTCCCGCTGCAATTCCGCCAGCCGGACCCGACCAGCGCGGAAGCCAAGGCCGTGTTTGCCAATATCGGATGGGAAGTATCCGACCGGCTGACGGTAAACGCCGGTTTGCGCTATACCGATGAATCGAAGGACCAGACTTATTTCCGTCTCAACCTCGACGGGACAGTCAATCCGTTTCTCGATCCGGTTGGCGCTGCCAATGGTATCGGCTCTCCGGGAGCGCTCAGCGGCAACACGGCGAGCTACTCTGCCGATCAGATCGATTATCGCATCGCGGTCGACTATCGCTTTTCCGATGCCTTCCTTGCCTATGCCTCGATCTCGACTGGCTTCAAGGGTGGCGGATCAAACCCGCGGCCGTTCAATGCGGATCAGCTGATCCCGTTCAACCCGGAAAAGGTCACCGCTTATGAACTCGGTTTCAAGAGCGATTTTCTTGACAACCGCGTAAGGCTCAACGGTGCTGTTTTCTTCAACGACTACACCGACCTGCAAATTCCGGTCAACGCTTGCCCAGGGGCACCTTGTGCCGCTCGGTTCAATGCGGGTGATGCGACGGTCAAGGGCGTGGAATTGGAGCTGTCAGCAGAACCGGTCGACGGTTTGCTGATCGATGGCGCACTGAGCTACATCGACCAGAATCTAAAGGCCGACAGCCTCAACCCGGCTGCTGCGATAGCGCCATTCGGTACCAATCCTGGCGGTGTCGATCCGGACGATCCGCTTGCAGTGCCAAAATGGAAAGCCAATTTTGGCATACAATATAAGGCTGATATGGGCGACAGCGGCAGCATCACGCCACGCCTTGATTTCACCTATCAGTCCAAGCAATATACCGGCCCGGATACGTCGGTTACACCGCGCGGCAGAACATTCATGCCGAGCTTCACCACGCTCAATGGCCGTTTGACCTGGAAAAATGCTGACGAAGATCTGGATATCTCGCTGGAAGTGACCAACATCACCAACGAATATTATTATCTCAGCCGGTTCAACCTGCTCGGCGCCGGTGCTGGTTTCGACAAGGCACTGCCGGCGAGACCACGCGAATGGGCCCTCACGGTCAAAAAGAAATTCTGATCCACACTCCTTATTGTTGATCCTAATCTCAATGGGCGGCCTTCGGGTCGCCCTTTTTTTTGGTCCCGGCGGCCGACTTCCTCCAAATCAACATTGTGCAAGCTCAAGATTATATGCTAACAATTGTTAGAATAAGATTGGAGAGATTTGTTGGAACTGAAACTGCCACCGCGGGTGTCGCCCGCGCAATTCGATAATGCGCTGAAAGCCTATGCCGCCGTCGTCGGCAAGGATTGGGTACTGGCGACCGACAAGGATCGCGACGCCTATTCCGACATTTACGCACCCGGTCCGGAAACCGAATGGCCTGCTTCCGCAGCGGTTGCGCCGCAAACACGGGAAGAAATTCAGGCGATCATTCGCATTGCCAATGAATATAAGACACCTCTCTGGCCGGTCTCTCGCGGCAAAAATCTGGGCTATGGCACGGCAGCGCCGCGCCTGCCCGGTTCGATCGTGCTGGACCTTAGCCGAATGCTCAAAATCGAAGAACTCAACACCGAGCTCGGCTATTGTGTGATCGAACCCGGCGTAAGCTTCTTTGATCTCTACGAACATATCCAGCGTGAAAAGGCACCGCTGTGGATGTCGGTTCCGGGCAATGCCTGGGGCTCCGTATTGGGCAACGCGCTCGATCATGGCATGGGCTACACGCCTTATGGCCAGCATGCGCGCAATCTGTGCGGGATCGAAGCGGTATTGCCGAATGGCGAAGTCATGCGCACCGGCATGGGTGCGATGGACAATAATCACAGCTGGCATCTGTTCCCGCTCAGCTTCGGCCCAGACTGGACCCATATGTTCACCCAGTCCAATATGGGCGTGGTGACCAAGGCCGGAGTCTGGCTCCAGCCAACGCCGGACACATCATTGCAACTGACCTATGACATTCCCAATGAGGAAGATATTGGCTGGGTCGTCGACACGATAACGCCTCTGAAAACAGCAGGTGTTATCGAGCAGAATGTTTTCATTCCATCCTGGCTCGGTAAAATCGTGCTGAAGGGCCAGCGCAGGGATTTCTGGGACAAGGAGAGCGCGATGCCGGAATCGCGCGTCCAGGAATTGCTGAAAGAACATAAGCTGGGCTATTGGCAGGTCCAGATTCGCTTCTATGGCGATGAGACGCTCAACAAGGCCAAGGCGGACATCGTCAAAAAGGCATTCAAGCGGCATATCGACACGCCTCCGATGGAGGTCTGGTGGAAACAGGGCGATCCGATCAATCAATATGATCCGACCATGGGCATGCCATCGGCGATTGCGCTACAAATGGGTGACTGGGTTGGCGGCCGCGGTGCCCATATGGGCTTTTCGCCGGTTGTCCCTGCCACCTCAAAACATGTGCTGGGCCAGCTGAAACGCAGCCGCAAGATCATCGCTGACCATGATGTCGATTTCTATGCCAGCTTCACCATCGGCGGCCGGTTTGCGACCAATATCAACATGCTGATGTATGATCGCGACAAGCCCGAGCAGGTCGAGAATATCCGCAAGATGTTCAGCGCCCTGATCCGCGAAACCGCCGAAGCCGGCTATGGCGAATATCGCACCCATATCGGCTGGATGGACGAGGTCAATCAGACCTATGATTTCAACGATGGCGTACAGCGCCGTTTGAATGAGAAGCTCAAAGACGCGATTGATCCCAACGGCATATTGGCGCCGGGGAAACAGGGTGTGTGGCCAGCAGCCTATCGCGATAATGCAGAAGGAGAAAAGGCATGAGACGGCTTGGCTTGATCGCTTTTGCCCTTTTGACCGCTTGCGGTTCCGGCGCAAACGACTCCCAGCAAATGGCCAAAGGCCCGGAAGGCGGCCCGCCGCCTCCCCCACCCTATCAGATGCGCGCCGAATTGCCGCCCGGCGACCGGCTGGTTGCAGGCAAAAGCGGCGAGGATCTATTTTCCAATCGCTGCGGCTCGTGCCATTTGGCCGGCGGCATGGGGACCAATCTTCTGACCGTACAAAGAATGAAAGCAGGCGAGGCACCGGAAACGGGGCTGTTGACCAACCGGGCCGATTTGACGGCCGACTATATCAAGACCGTGGTTCGCGATGGCAAGATGGCAATGCCGCGCATTTCCCGCGTCGAAGCAACCGATGCCGAACTCGACGCCATCGCCAAATATCTTGCAAAGGCGGACCAATGATCATTTCCCGGCGCACCATTTTGAAAAGCGGAATCGCCGTTGCTGCCGTGTCGGCCGGTTCTACAACTGCGCTCGCGTCCCGGTCGGCGGATTTGGTTATCTTTGACAGCCGCAATCCAACCAGCGCGCGATTTGCCAGCATGCATTTGGTTCGCAAAATTGACGTGGCCCATGAAGATGCAAATTTCTGGCGAAATTTACGCTCCGATACGGGGAGCGGCAAAATTGCTGGCATGACCGGATGGAGTGACTTCGTCCTCGCCCGCGGTTTCCTGGAGGAACGTGGGAAAAGACTGACCGTGGAGAAGCTTCAGGACGGGCTGTTCTTCTGGGAAATGCGATAAAGCTTCATCGGCAGCAATCCAGCCAAAATTGGGTTTGACCTTCACTCCTTATATTGTATGCAAAGCATACAATATAAGGATCCATGATGACTGCCAAGATTATTGATGGCCGCAGCCTGGCTGCTGCGATGCGCGAGGGCTTTTCCAAGCGCGTCAGCGCATTGAATGAACATGGCGTAACGCCGGGCCTTGCGGTGCTGCTGATCGGTGATGATCCGGCATCAGCCGTCTATGTCGGCCGCAAGGTCAAGGCTTGCGAAGCGGTCGGCATAAAATCCTTCGCCCAATATCTGCCAGAATCGATCAGCAATGCTGAACTGCTGGGCCGGATCGTCGAACTGAACGCCAATCCCGATGTGCACGGCATATTGGTTCAGCTCCCCCTGCCCCCGCAAATCGATATGGCGCAGGTATTGGAAACCATTGCAGTGGAAAAAGATGTCGATGGCTTTCACCTTTACAATGTCGGAGGGCTGGTCACCGGCAATACCGTATTCTCGCCCTGCACACCCTTTGGGGTTATGAAGCTGCTCGAGCACGAGAATATCCCGATCGAGGGGCAGAATGTCGTCGTGGTCGGCGCCAGCAACATTGTCGGCAAGCCGATGGCGCTGATGCTGATGGCGCGCGATGCAACCGTATCAATCTGCCATGCCAAGACCCGCGACCTGGCCCAGTTCACCATATTGGCTGACATATTGGTCGTCGCGGCCGGGGTCCCCAATTTGATCGTGCCGCAGATGGTCAAACATGGCGCCGTGGTCATCGACGTCGGCATAAACCGGCTTGCCGACGGCTCGATCGCCGGCGATGTTGATTTTGAGGGCGTTGCCAAAAAAGCATCGGCGATCACCCCGGTGCCGGGCGGTGTCGGTCCGATGACGGTGACAATGCTGCTGGAAAATACGATCAAGTCGGCCGAGCATCGAGCAATATTTGAAGGACTGGAGCTTGCTTAAAGCTCGACGCAGCCACCATCGACAAACAGATCGACGCCATTGATGAAACTGGCGTCATCCGATGCCAGGAACAAGGCCGCTTTGGCGATTTCATCGGCATCGCCCATCCGTTTCATTGGTACGGCATCGCGCATCATGGCCAGCAAGGCTTCTGCGTCTTCCGCGCTGGTATCGCGGTGAACGATCGGCGTCTCGGTCGGACCGGGTGACACCATATTGACCCGGATATTCCTTGGCAAAAGCTCGGTTGCAAATATCCGGGCTACAGCACGTAGTCCTGCCTTCGCGGCGGCGTAAGCCGCATTGCCGGGCAGTGCCATCACCGATCCGATTGATCCCGTGACAACTATAGTTCCACCATCCGGCATGTGCGGCAGCGCATTCTGGAGCGCAAAAAACATGCCGCGCAAATTGACCGAATGGATGCCATCCCAAAATTCTTCGGTGACGGCAGGAATGGGGGCAAAACCGCCGACTCCGGCATTGGCAAACAATATGTCGATCCCGCCATTTTGCGCAGCAATTTTTGCCAGCGCCCGCTTGGTGGCCGCAACATCGCTGACGTCCGACTGCACCGCCAGCATGCCGGTCTCTGCGCTGACGGCGTCCAATGTTTCCTGATTGCGTCCAGTGATCGCGACCGTTGCGCCTTCCGCCTGAAAGGCTTTGGCAGCGGCCAGCCCGATTCCGCTATTGCCACCCAGCACGGCGACCGATTTTCCTTTGAAACGCATGGTCAGAATATCCCGTTTTTGTTGACAGATTTTGCGGGAATTTCCTGAATAACATCCCAATGTTCGACAATTTCGTCATTTTCGCAACGGAATATATCGACCACCGCCAGGCCCGGGTCATCGGGCCAGCGCTCGACATGGACATGGACGATCACATGATCGTCATCGGCAAAGGCACGGTGGATCGTCTGCCGCGCATCTGGGCTCTCCTCGCGAACCTTCGCCAGAAATTCTTTCAGCGGCCCCAGTCCGGGTGCGGCGAGCAGGCTGTGCTGGATATAATGGGGAGGCAGATGGTCTTCGACCGCATCCGGGTTCATCGCGACAAGCACCTCCTGATACATATTCAGGACGCGATCGAGATTCGCCTGTTCCTGTTCACTATACGCCATTTTGCTGCTCCTCCTACCTTTGAGTATTGTAACAATTGTTAGAATATGCAAGGTGGAAAAAAGAAAATTTGAGAGGATGAAAATGGACCGGAACGCGCTCTATCAGGTGCTTGATGACTATCTGGATGCCCTGAACAAAGGTGATGCCACTGCCGTCAATTGGTCCGATCAGCCTTTCACATCGGAAAATAATGTCATGCTCGAGCGCGGTGACGGTGTCTGGCAAACCATCGAACGGCTGGGCGACTATCAACTGCGCTTTGCCGACAGCCAGACCGGCGGAATCGGATATTTCGGTACCATAGTGGAACCGATGGAGGAATCGGCGTTCAGCCTGCGGTTGAAGGTTGATGACGATGGACGGGTGTCGGAAAGCGAGATGGTCATCGTCCGCAATTCCGATAGCGGCCTCGTCCTGCCCAATCCGCGTTTCTACAGCAAACCGATTCTCGAGACGAATGCAGAGGCGCCCTCTTCCCGCGCAGAAATGATACATTTGTCTGACGGCTATTTTGAAACGCTCGAATTGAACGATGGCGAAATTCACACCAAATTTCACCCCGATTGCAACCGCGTCGAAAATGGTTTTCAGAGCACCAATGCCCCGGAAAATGCGACGGTCATTCCGACAACCGGCATGGGCTGCGAAGAACAGTTCCGGCTCGGCTTCTACCGCTATGATGACCGGTTGCGCGCCCGCCGCTTCCCGCTGATTGACGAGGAGCGCGGCATCGTCCTCGCCCATGGCTTTATCGATCATTGCGGTGCGCTGGATCGCTATCAGCTGACCAATGGCGAATGGGTGAACAGCTTCATCCGCCGCCCGCACAGCTTCTATCTGGCGGAAATTTTCAAAATAGACCATGGCATGATCTGCCAGATTGAAGCCAATTTCATCACCGTGCCCTATCATATGCCTAGTCCCTGGGATGCTTTATGAGAAAATTTGCCGCCGTTATTCTGCTGCTATTGGCGAGTTGCTCGGGCCAGTCGGATGCAATCAAGACCAGCGCTGATGACTGGGTGACGACGGGTGGCGATATTGGCAAATCCCATCATTCATCGCTGACCGACATTACGCCAGCGAACGTCAAAGATCTTGGACTGGCCTGGTCGGCCGATCTCGGCACCAATCGTGTATTGGAAGCGACGCCGATCGTCATTGATGGCATCATGTATACCTCTGGCGTGGCCGGCCGGGCCTATGCGTTCAATGCGGCAACCGGCGCGGAATTGTGGCGTTTCGAGCCGGATGTGGACATGCAGGTCAACCGCACGGTTTGCTGTGATATGGCCAATAGAGGCGTCGCCGTAGCCAATGGCAAAGTCTATGTCGCGACGCTTGATGCCCAGCTTTACGCGCTCGATGCCAGCACCGGCAAGGTGGTCTGGCAAGCAGACACGGTCGATGATCCCGCTCGCGGCGTCAATTCCACCGGCGCGCCGGAAGTCGCCGGCGATGTCGTGGTTATCGGCAATGGCGGCGCGGAATATGATGTGCGCGGCTATGTCAGCGCTTATGATCTGGACAGCGGCAAACTCGTCTGGCGTTTCCATACCGTGCCGCGCGATCCAAAACTGGGGCCCCAGGACCATCCCGATCTGGAAACAGCGGTCAAGACCTGGGACCCCGACAGCCGCTGGGATATTGGCGGCGGCGGTACCCCATGGGATGCAATCAACTATGATCCGAGAACCGGATATGTACTCGTAGGAACCGGCAATGGCGGCCCCTATCATACCCAGAAACGCTCGCCCAAAGGCGGCGACCAGCTTTATCTCGCGTCGATTGTCGCGCTCGATGCCAAAACCGGTCGGGTCAAATGGTATTATCAGGAAACCCCCAATGACAATTGGGACTTCACCTCGACCCAGCCGATGATCCTGACCGACATGAAAATCGAAGGTGAAGACCGGCCGGTTGTGATCCACGCGCCGAAGAACGGATTTCTCTACATAATTGACCGGCGGAACGGCAAGCTGCTGAAGGCCAATGCCATTGTCCGGCAGAATTGGAACAAGGGCATTGATCCGGCCACCGGCAAACCGATTCCGAACCCAGAGGCTGCGGATTATTCCAAGGGGCCAAAGATTGTTTTCCCGGCCACGCCCGGTGCACGAAACTGGCATCCTGGCAGCTATGACCCCGAGACGGGTCTATATTATGCCCCGGTGCAAGACATGGGCAATTTGCTGTTCATGACGCCCGGACAGAAGCCGTTCAAGGCCAAGATGCTCAATAATGACGCAGCGCTGATCTTCACATCCGATATTGAAGCCGCCTTGCCGACATTGCCACCGGCCATCGCCGCCGCAGTGGAGGCGCTGCCTGCTTTTGCAGAGGCAAAGCGCAAGCCCTATTCCTCCGAACTGCGGGCGATTGACCCGTTAACCGGCAAGACCGAATGGGCGGTACCGCTCGAAGGCTGGCAGGATCGCGGCGGCGTGCTGACCACAGCATCGGGGCTGTTGTTCCAGGGCAATCTCGCCGGCCAGTTGCGCGTCTTTGACAAGGCGGATGGCAAGCTTTTGAAAACCATCGAAACCGGAACCTCGATCCTTGCCGCGCCGATGACTTACCGGATCGACGGCGTGCAATATGTTGCGGTGATGGCAGCATGGGGCGGTGGCGGTTTTCCTTATGTACCCAGCTATGCGGCAGCCTATAAGCGCGGCAATATGGGCAGGCTGCTGGTGTTCAAACTGGGTGGCGGACCCGTAAAAATCCCGGATGAATTGCCGGCGCTGGAAGTGGCTACCGCGCCTCCCGCGCAAAAGCCCGGTGTCACCGCAGCGACAATCGCCAGAGGTCAGGGTCTGTTTTTCGGCAATTGCGTCTTGTGCCATTCCAACCAGCCGCGCTCGATCACTCCGGATTTGCGCCGGATGCAACCGGCAACCCATGAGGTGTTCGACAAGATCGTGCTGGAAGGATTGCTGTTACCCAATGGCATGCCGCGCTGGGATGACCATCTCTCACCAGAGGATGTCGGTGCAATCCATGCCTATCTGATCGATTTGCAGGGCAAGACCCGCAAGGCTGAGCTGGCCAAAAAGAAGGCTGGCGTGCCGCTGGATGCGCCGAGCCTGGCGATATTGTCCAACTATTGAAAAAAAGGCCGGATTGCAGTGCGCAATCCGGCCTTGGTCATTTCAATTCAGGAACAGCTTTCCTAAATGCGAGCGGCAGCGATATCCGCCCCTTCTCTCAGCGCATTCAGCTTTTTCCAGCAGACCTGCGGATCGATCTTGCCATAGCCGGCGAAGGTACCGAAGCCGCAGTCGGTTGACGCGATGACGCGATCAGCACCGACGATATCGATAAAATGTTCCAGACGCTGGGCGATCAATTCCGGATGTTCGACATAGTTGGAACAGGTGTCGATCAGGCCTGGTGCCAATATTTTGCTGTCCGGAATCTTCGCGTCAGCCCAGACCTTCCACTCATGTTCGTGGCGCGGGTTGGCGGCTTCGAACAGAACCGTGTCGGGACGCGCCTTCAAGATAATATCGACAATGCTTTCCAGCGGAATGTCGTGGTCATGCGGCCCTTCATAATTGCCCCAGCAGATGTGCATCCGCAATTTGTCCTTCGGAATATTGGCAGTCGCTGCGTTCAAAGCCTCGACATTGGCCTCGGCAATCTTGAGAAAGTCCGCCTCGCTGGCATCCTGATAGCCTGTATGACGCGACATCGCGAGATCAGGACAATCGAGCTGCAGATAGAATCCGGCCTCTGCAATGGCCTCATATTCGGGGCGCATGGCATCGACCAGATCAGCCAGATAGGCTTCATGAGTCGGATAATATTGATTCGGCTGAAACGCGGTAATCAGGCCGGGAGACGCAGCATTCATGAAACCCTGAATGGACTTGCCTTCCGTGGCTTTTTTGAACCGGCGGATATCTTCATGACATGGTTCGAGATTGACCAGCTTGACTTCACTGATGCAGGCCGCCCGGACAAATTCCTGATCACCCATGATCGCACCCAGCTTCTTGCGAAACTCGGGAAGCGGCGCGAGATCCAGCGCGGGCTTGCGCGGGACGTCGCCGCCAAAGCCGGACAAGCGCTCCGTCATATAGGTGGAATAGCCGACTTTGCCGAGTTCCCCATCGCTGACAAATGTAACGCCCGCTGCAATCTGCTCGTCTACGACAGAAGATATCGCCGCCTGAACCTTGCTATCAAATTCAGCTTCATCATAAGGTTCGCCATGGTCGCGGGCGAGCAGGAGCGGAACCAGTTCGTCGCCTCTTGGCAGACTTCCTACATGTGTGGTTGCAATCTTCATCCGATCTCCCAATCATAATGTTTTTTTGTATGTCTTACTTACAATAGCAATTGACGTTCTGGTACGTAACACATACAAACATGTTGAAAGTCAATGTTGCAACCAAAATTGTTGCATATAAAATATTCTTAGGAGCAATGGACCGATGGCAAATCAACAATCACTTGAGCAAATTCTCGACCAAGCTGGAGACACTGTAGAGCTTTTGCGCAACCAGCAGGTTGGACCAAATGTCTATCCAGGCGTCCCGGCCGAATTTTCCAACTGGCGCGTAGAGCAGCGGGCCTGGAATGACAGCTGCGTGTTGTTCAATCAATCCTATCATATGGCCGAACTGATGGTTGAAGGACCGGATGCCTTTGAATTTCTCAATGGGATTGGCATCAACAGTTTCAAGAATTTTGTCCCCGACCGGGCCAAGCAATTTGTGCCCGTCAGCCATGATGGATTCGTGATCGGCGATGTCATCCTGTTCTATCTGGCCGAGAATAAATTCAACCTCGTCGGGCGGGCACCAACGCTGAACTGGATTACCTTCCATGCGGAAACCGGTGATCATGATGTGAAGCTCACCTATGACGAACGGACAGCAGCACGCCCCGACCCAGAAAACCGGCGCCACTATCGCTATCAAGTGCAAGGGCCCAATTCCGCCAAGGTGATCGAAGATGTCACTGGCAAGCCAGCCCCGGAACTGAAATTCTTTCACATGTGCTGGATGGAAATTGGCGGCAAGAAAGTGCACGCCCTGCGTCACGGCATGGCCGGTCAGCCCGGATTTGAACTCATGGGTCCCTGGGAAGAGCGCGAAGCGGTGCACAGCGCCTTGGTGGAAGCCGGCAAAGCACATGATATGCGACTGGTCGGCGGCCGCACCTATTCGTCCAACACGCTCGAATCGGGCTGGATCCCCTCCCCGCTGCCAGCAATCTATACCGGCGAGGCGATGAAGCCTTATCGCGAATGGCTGACCGGCAAAGACTATGAAGCCAATGCGTCGATCGGCGGCAGCTATGTTCCCGACAGCGTCGAAGGCTATTATCTCAGCCCCTGGGACCTGGGTTACGGATTTTTCGTAAAATTCGATCATGATTTCATCGGCCGCGCGGCGCTCGAAAAAATGGCTGAGCAACCCAAGCGCAAGAAGGTCACGCTGGCACTGGACAACGCCTCGGTGACCGATGCCATTTATACGCAATTTGAAAAAAAGGGCTTGCGCGCCAAATTCATGGACTTCCCCAGCGCGGTCTATGCCATGCATCCGTTTGACCGGGTCGAGGTCGATGGCGAGCTGATCGGCCTGTCGACCTGGATCGGTTATACCGCCAATGAAGGCAAGATGCTGACACTGGCGATGGTCGACGAAAAATATGCCGAGCCGGGTACGGAAGTGGACTTCATCTGGGGCGAGCCGAATGGCGGCACCAGCAAGCCCACGGTTGAACCCCATCGTCAGGTCACGATCAAGGCAATCGTCGCACCCACTCCTTATTCGGAAGTCGCCCGCACCGCCTATGCCGAGAGCTGGCGCACAAAGACTGCAAAATAACCAAAAAATAAAAGAGGAAATTTACATGTCTGATATTGCAGCTTTGACGGCGCGCATTGACAAATTGGAACACGAACTGGGGATTGAACAGGACATAAACCAGATCCGCAGGGTCCAATATAGCTACGGATATTTTATCGACAAATCGCAATATAATGAATGTGTCGATCTGTTCTCCGACGAAGGGGACGTCTGGTTTCTCGGCGGAATTTACAAAGGCAAGGCCGGCGTAGAACGTCTGTACAAGGAACGGTTTCAGAATATATTCACCGCCGGTCACAATGGCCCCAAATATGGCTGGTTGCTCGATCACCCGCAGCTGCAAATGGTCATAGATGTCGCTGATGATCGCAAGACCGCCAAAGTGCGTGGACGTTCGATGATGCAGGCCGGCCTGCATGAAACAGCGGAAGGCGATCCCCGCGCCTGGTGGGAAGGCGGCATTTACGAGAATGAATATGTTCGCGAAGATGGCGTCTGGAAGATCAAGGCATTGCGCTATTTCCCGCATTGGCATGGCAGCTTCGCCGATGGCTGGCAAAAAACGCCGATCGATTTTATCCCGATGGCAACGACCTGTTTTCCGGAAGATCCGCTGGGCCCCGACGAATTGATTTACCCCGTACCGCGCCTCTGGCCGGCCACGGATATTGTCGATTTCCATTATCCACATCCGGTTACCGGCGAACCGATTGTCGCTGACAACAGCCGGGCGCGTGAGGGGTTCAGGGACTGACGGTCATGGATGCAGTCGACACACTGATCGCGGAACGCGCCTGTGAACGATTGATCATCGATTATGCCGCGCTGAATGATGCGGGTGACTGGGCTGCGGTTGCCGCGCGTTATGTTGCGGACGGCCGAATGAGTCGGCCATTCGCCGTCGGGACCGTAATTGGCCAGCCAGTCACTGATGTCGGTCTTGTGCCGTTCGATGGCAAAGCCATGTTCATCAAGGGTGAACGGTCCGGCCAGCCGCGCATTTTTGATTTTCACATCATAGGGGGCATATTCGCCGGTATTATATTCCTCACCGGGGGCCCAGAACCGGCGATTGATCAGCGAGCCTGGCAAAAGATACTGAATCTTTGCGTCAATTTCTGCGGTGGCGGGGCTTAATGCTGCGTCGGCATCAGCGGTCATTCTCTTATCCTCTTAAAAATCGAGACTGCCCTTCCGTTCGACAAAGCGCCAGCCGTCTTCGGTCAGGATCATCCGGTCCTGATAGCTGCCGACTTTGGGCGGCTGATCGAGGCCGGTGAACAGCAATATCTGGCTGGTGGCGGTCGCGGTGCCAGCGGATGAGACCGTGACGCGTATGTTGGCACAGATATGACGCGATGCGCGGGTAGGGCGGGCATTAAATGCCGCCAGTATCGCATCGCGTCCCTCGACAAAATCATCGGGAGCGGTTGCCCATGGCATCAAACATGGCATACATGCCATCATCATCACTCTCGACCAGCCGGACCGAACAGCCGACAATATCGTTGAGCATGGCGACCACCTGTTCGAAATTTTCGCAGGCTGGCCCGGTGATCGGATAGGCCTTGTTCTCGTGGCCATCCTGAGTCAGCACGGCGACCGCGCAATTGACACAATCCTCTCGCCAGACCATCGCTTCCTTGCCGCCGGCCGTGCTCGTCTGCCAGATGCCCGAGGCGATAAAGCCCGGCCCGGCATTCAGGATCATGGCATCGGCATAATGGGCATCGCGCATGAAGGTCCAGCTGCAGCCGCTTTGCCGGATCAGATTTTCCGTTTCCCGGTGATCGATGGTGACAATGGCGGGATTAGCTTCCTCGACATTGACGAAGCTGGTGTAGATTATATGCTGCACGCCATTGGCAGCGGCGGCATCAATGGCTGCTTTATGTTGCTGCACGCGAGCGCCGACTCTTGTGCCGGAAATCAACAACATCTTGTCCGCACCCGCGACCGCCTCAGCCAATGTCTCCGGCTTGTCGAAATCGCCATAGCGCACCGCGCAACCCTGGGCGATGCGGTCGTCCAGCTTGCCCGGCGTGCGCGAGAGCAAGATCAGATCTTCCCCGCGCCCCATGGTGATCAGCTTGTCGGTTGCAGAGCGCCCATATTGACCCGACGCGCCGGTAATGATAATTTTCGTCATGCGGCAGCGTCAAGCTTTGTCTGGCTGACCCACCAGCCATGGATTTGTGGACGCAGCCGCTCCGGTATCGCAATCTTTGCAACCGGGCCTGCTGCGACATTGCCGGCATCGATGATCCAGCATTGATGGTTGAATGCTTCCGGTCCGGTCTGTTCATCGACAACCGCGACCAGCCAGCCTTCATGGCCATCCTGCCCGGACGGCACATGCACCGGTTCCTCGATGCAATGGGCTGGCGGCAGTGCCATGGCCTGCATCTGCCCGCCGTGCATGTCGATCCGCAGCAGCATGTTGAACATGGCGCCGACAGGACCGCCAAAGACCGGTGGCCCCTGCATTTCCGGGTTCATCGTCAACATCCAGCCATGATCATAGGCCCTGCCCTGCTTGTCCGCCGGGATGACCGGAAAGTCTCCCGAAGGACCAATGGCGGATTCGACAATTTCATTGCTGTCGCTGTTCATGTCGAGCGTCCAGCGGGCAAGCCGGCCTTCCATTTCCCATGGCGGAATGTTGAGACCCGAAACGCGTTGAATGAACGGGAAAGCATTTACATTGGAAAGGCATTGATCGAACAGGATGCGTCCGTCGGCGTCTTCATGCGCGTTCATCATGTGATAGCAGGACACGCCCTTGGGTCCCTTGAACCAGCGCATTTCGGAAACATCGCCATAGCGCGGCATCACGCCGACCCAGCTTTCCAGTTCCATTTCATGGCCCCAGTGATCGCCACCAGCTTTCAGCCGGTCAAGGTCACAAGTTGTCGGATAGATCGGGAACAGCGCATGGTTTTCGGTAATGGTGAAATCATGCATCATTGCGCAATAGGGTGCATCGAACCATTGTTCTTTGGTCAGATTTCCATCCTTGTCGACAATGAAATAGGCTATCTTGGTCGAGGCAAGACCATCGGCTTCATAGCCGAACATGAACATCTCGCCGGTTTCCGGATCGATCCGCGCATGCGCTGTCACGGTTTCAGATTTCAACTTTCCACCAAAGTCATAGGAGCCGATGGTTTCAAGCGTTTGGGGATCAACCTGATAGGGCCGGCCATCTTCCTTCGCCAGCAACAGGCGCCCGGCATGCCAGATCGGGGTGGTGTTGGCGACCGTCCGGTCCAGTCCCTTTGCCTCGGGCTTGTCGGTATAGGGATTGCGATATTTGCCAAAAATCGCTTCACCGGCGGCGTCTTCCGCCTGGTGGCGTGCGGTCTGGACATAGCGCATCGAAATGGCTGCCTTGCCATCACCCAGGCGGATCGCTGAAATCATGCCGTCGCCTGATAATGCGGCAGCGCCATCTTCGATGAAAGGTGGATAGGCCGGATCAGGCACCGCGCGGAAAAACGTACCGGCCACTTCTTCCGGTATCGTGCCTTCTACTTTGAGATCCGTGTGATCATATTCCTGACCAATGGGTTTGTTCAGCCCGAAATAATCAGGTGTTCCCGGAAATTCTGCCATGCCGCTCTCCTAACGATAACATTTGTTAGCTTGACTAGCGGAAATATATCGGGCGCGCAAGGTCGGTCAGTCACACCAATAGGCGACGGCACGCATCTCCAGACTGGCGCGGGGATGGCAGTCTTCAGCCACCATCGGGTGATCAAAGGCAACATGCGGTACCGGGTTTTGATATTCGGAATCGCTGGTCTTGAAGATCAGGGCCTCGTCAATCTCCATGTCGGAAAACCAGTGCCAGCGATGCGCATCATTATGCGCGATGAGATAGCTTTCAAAGCCCCAGTCGGGCTTGCCATCTTCATCAAAAAGAGCGTCGGCGATGAGCAGGTCATCCTTGCTGACCGACCGTGCATCACAGAGCGCGAGCGGCACGTCCTGCGGCGGGCCGGAAAAAGACCGCCAGACATTATAATGGGCATAGCGGCAAACCTTGGCGCCTTCCGGCTGGCTGCGCTGCGCAAAGCCTTGGGAAGTTTCTGCGCTGGTGTCGATATGGGCGAAGCGCGCTGGCATGCTGTTATTATGCGCGCCGGCCTCATCGCTTTTTTCGCTGAAGCGCAATATTCCCGGACCCGAAACGATGACGACATCTGCTCCCGTTTCAGCCTTGAGCAGCGCAATGATTTCATCGGCATGGATCGCGGCGATTTGCGCCTGATCGGTGAAATCGGAAACGGCGCTGGCGTGGCGCACAAGCGTGAAGCCTTCCTTGTCCAGATCAGGTGCACAAGCCCGCGCATCGATCAATGGCATGGATCGACCATCGATCACCACCGTGTCCTTGCTATGGTCATTGGCATAATAGCGCTGGCGAAAATCGGTGCGCGCGGCGTAATTTATGATGACATCGAGCGTCATCCGGCAAATTCCTCGGTGTCGATGGTTTTCTGAATCAGCTCTCCGTAGCGCGGTCCGGCAACGCTTGCCTGATTGATCAGGGCATCGAGGCGGGCCACCGTCGCCGCCGAGAGTTCCCAATCCCATCGTGCAAGATTTTCTTCCAGATGCGCGATCGAGGCGGTTCCGGGAATCGCCACCACATGATCGCCTCTGGACAAGACCCAGGCCAGTGACAGCTGCGCCGGCGTTACGCCTTCTTCTGCGGCAATCGCATTGAACGCGTCGACCAGCCCCAAATTTTTCGGCCAATTCTCTTCGTTGAACCGGGGCATGTTGCGGCGCAGGTCCTTCTCCGCCAGCGCATCGACATCGCGCACGCCATTTGCCAATACACCGCGCGCAACCGGCGAGAATGCGACCAGCGTTGTGCTCAGTTCACGGCAGGCCTCGAGGACCGCGATTTCCGGATTGCGGGTCCACAACGAATATTCGGTCTGGACTGCGGCGATAGGATGGACCGCCGCCGCTTTTCGGAGCGTCTTGGCCGACATTTCGGACAGTCCGATGCTACCGATTTTGCCTTCCTTGATAAGCTCGGCCATCGCGCCAACCGATTCCTCGATCGGCACATTAAAGTCCCGGCGATGCATATAATAGAGATCGATAAAATCGGTCTGCAATCTTGTCAGCGATTCTTCGACACATTGCCGGATCGCCGCCGGACTGCAATCAACGCCGCGTTTTGCGCCATCGATAATCAGCCCCATTTTGGTGGCGAGGAAAAACTCCTGCCGGCGGCCGTGCAGAGCATTGCCGATCAGAGTTTCATTATGGCCGAGGCCATAAATATTGGCCGTGTCGAGATGGTCATAGCCCAGGTCCAGCGCGCGATGCAGCAGCTTGGCGGCATCCGCTTCCGACGGTGGCACGCCATAGGCCCAGGATAGCGACATGCAGCCCAGCCCGACCGGATTGATGCTTCTGCCATTGATGCCGCGTTTTGATATGCTCATAAAGGTAAGCCTACATAATTTTCTGCAATGCTGGTCTGCGCCGCGACGCTGCTGGCGATATAGTCCAGTTCCGCCATCTGCATCTGCCGTTCGAACGGACCGTCTTCGGGAAAGCGGTGCATCAGCTTGGTCAGCGACCAACTGAACCGCTCGGACTTCCATACCCGCGCCAATGCCTTGGCTGAATAGCCGGCAATCGCGTCATGATCGCCCTGTTTGAAAAAGCCGATCAAGGCTTCGGACAAATAAGCCACATCCGAGGCGGCGAGGTTCAATCCCTTGGCACCGGTAGGCGGAACAATATGCGCAGCATCACCGGCCAGGAAAAGACGGCCATGGCGCATCGGTTCGAACACATAGGAGCGCAGCGGCGCGATGCTTTTTTCGATCGATGGCCCGCGCGTCATATTGGCCGCCGCTTCCGGTCCGAGCCGGATCGCAAGTTCATCCCAGAGGCGCTCATCGGACCAGTCCTCAACTTTTTCGGTCAGGGCAACGTCGATATAATAGCGACTGCGGGTCCTCGAGCGCATCGATGCCAGCGCAAAGCCGCGTTCGTGATTGGCGTAGATCAGTTCCTCGTGACATGGCGGCACATCGGCCAAAATGCCCAGCCAGCCAAACGGATAGACGCGCTCAAATTCCTTTGCCACATTTGCCGGAATCGCCTTTCTCGACGGGCCATAATAGCCATCGCAACCGGCGATAAATTCCGCATCAATGCGCTGGGCGACACCGTCTTTTTCGAAGGTGACATGGGGATTGTCGCTATCGACATCGTGCAGTATAACATCGACGGCTTCGTAGATGATTTGCAGACCGCGTTCCGGCGCAGCGTCCATCAAATCGCGCGTCACTTCGGTCTGGCCGTAAATCGTCACATATTTACCGGTGAGCCCGAGTGTATCGATCCGGATCAGCCGTTCGCCATCGGCAAGCGCGAAGCCGGATTCCTTCAGGCCCTCGCTGTGCAACCGCTCGTTGATGCCCAGCCGGTCCATCAAATCCGTCGTCGTCCGTTCCAACACGCCCGCTCTTATCCGCCCGAGCACATAGTCCGGTGCCTGGCGCTCGACGATGACGCAATCAATTCCCTCGGCGCGCAGCAAATGACCCAATAATAATCCGGCTGGTCCCGCTCCAATTATGGCAACCTGGGTTTTCACCCGAGCTGCTGCTCCAGATCGTGGAGCACCTTGTAACAGGGCAATACTTGCGCAACCGAGCTGTTCGGTTCGCGGCCTTCCCGGATGGCGGCGATAAATTCGCGATCCTGCAATTCGATACCGTTCATCGACACGTCGACCTTGGACACGTCAATGGCTTCTTCCTTGCCATTCACCAGATCGTCGTAGCGCGCGATATAAGTATCTGTGTCACCGATATAGCGGAAGAAGGTACCCAGCGGTCCGTCATTGTTGAAGCTGAGCGACAAGGTGCAGATAGCGCCGCTTTCGGCCTTCAGCTGGATCGACATATCCATCGCGATGCCTAGGTCCGGATGGATCGGCCCCTGAATGGCATTTGCCTGCACGATCGGGCCTGCCTGATAGGCGAACAGGTCAACGGTATGGGCCGCGTGATGCCAGAGCAGATGATCGGTCCAGCTGCGCGGCTGACCCTTGGCGTTCATATTCTGGCGGCGGAAGAAATAGGTCTGCACGTCCATTTGCTGGATATTGAACTCGCCCGCCTTGATCCGGTTGTGCACATATTGGTGCGACGGATTGAAGCGGCGTGTGTGCCCGACCATGCAGACAAGGCCGGTTTCCTTCTGCTTGTCCATAACCGCCTGGGCGTCGGCCCAGCTGTCGGCCAGCGGGATTTCGACCTCGACATGCTTGCCGGCATTCATCGCCTTGATCGACTGATCGGCGTGCATCTGGGTTGGCGTGCAGAGGATCACCGCATCAACATCATCCCGTTCCAGCATCGCTTCATAATCTGTGGTGGCGAAGCCGACGCCATATTTGTCGGCCATCGTCTGCGTCGGTTCCAGACGCCGGCCGACCAGCGCCGTCACTTCAACACCGTCAATATTTTTCAGACCGTCGAGATGTTTTTCACCAAAAGCGCCGCCGCCGGCGAGTGCAATTTTCATGTTAATTCTCCGTCGAATTTAATTGTCAGGTTCGAGCACGATATGCCCGATCGCCGTGTTGCTGCAGGGGATATGATAGTGACGGTGCAGGCATTTGGTCTTTTCGCCGAGCGCGCCCCGCATGATCAGCCACATCACCATCTCGATGCCCTCGCTGCCGGTTTCGCGCAGATATTCAATATGCGGAATATTGCGGATCTCGTCGCTGTCGCCGATCAGGCCGTCGAGAAACTTATTATCCCATTCGGGGTTTAGCAGACCGGCTCGCGGTCCTTGCAACTGATGGCTCATGCCGCCGGTTCCCCAGATCTGTACGTTCAAATCTTCCGGGAAACTTTCAACCGCGCGTTTGATCGCTTCACCGAGTGCCCAGCAGCGATTGCCCGACGGCACCGGATAGGTGACAACGTTGACTGCGAGCGGCACCACTTTCACCGGCCATTTTTCCGGCTGACCATACATCATGCTGAGCGGCACGGTCAGGCCGTGATCGACGTCCATCTCGTTGATGATCGTCATGTCGAACTCGTCGAGGATCAGGCTCTGCGCGATATGCCAGGACAGATCAGCATGGCCTTCGACATCCGGCACTTGGCGCGGGCCCCAGCCCTCATCCGCCGGCTTGTAGCTCTCGCTGCAGCCAATGGCGAAGGTCGGTATGAACTTCATGTCGAATGCAGAAGCATGGTCATTGTAGACCAGAATGATCACATCCGGCTTTTCTTCCTTTTCCCATTTTTTCGTCCATTCATAGCCTGCGAATATCGGAGCGAAATAGTCATCTTCCGTCTTGCCCTGATCAACCGCTACGCCGAGCAACGGAACGTGGCTGCTGCCAACACCTGCCGTGATACGCGCCATATCAATTCACTCCCTTGCTATTGTCGGCCGCCGCGAGATTGGCCTTGATCGAGCGATTGCCCTCTGGCGAACGTCCGCCCTTCTTCATCATGTCCTGATATTCGGGAAAGCTCATGTCGGTCATGGTCGAAACCGCCTCCGCAAAGCTCAGTCCGTCGGTTGAAAATACCTTGGCCAGAAAATAGACATTGCCACCCAGATCGAGGCAACGATTATAATCGCGCGCCAATATGGCTTCCTTTTGATCTTCGGTCATCGGCCAGTCTTCGAGATATTTTCTCTCGTCCGCTTTCCAGGCCTCGCGATTTTCCGATTTCATCAGACTCATCGCAAACTGGTTCAGCCAATAGCCTTTTCTTGCCCGCGCTGCGGTGAACACCCGGGTTCCCGGGATATCGTCCAGTTCGGCGAGATATGCATGAATATCCCGGACCTGTTGCTTGCTCATAATCCTCTCTCCTTCAATTGGGCGTCCAGCCGGGGGTAGACCCGCCGCGCATTGCCCTCAAAAATCGCGTGCCGCTCGGCATCCGAAATATCGAGCGCGTCGACATAACGTTTCGTGTCGTCAAAATATTGGCCTGTCTGCGGGTCGATGCCGCGCACCGCCCCGACCATCTCGCTGCCGAACAGGATGTTCTTGTTGTCGATCACGTCGGCCAGCAAGGTGACGCCCGGCTGGTGATAGACGCAGGTGTCAAAATATACGTTGTTCATCACATGGCCGGACAGATCGGGCTGCTTGAGCATGTCGGCAAGGCCGCGATAGCGCCCCCAATGATAAGGCACGGCGCCACCGCCATGCGGAATGATGAACCGCAGATCCGGAAAATCATTGAACAGATCGCCCTGGATGAATTGCATGAAGGCGATCGTGTCTGCCGCGATATAATAAGCACCGGTGGCATGCATGGCCGGATTGCAGCTGCCCGAAACATGGATCATCGCCGGCACGTCCAGCTCGACCATTTTCTCGTAGAACGGATACCAGAACTCATCGGTCAACGGCGGGTGTTCAAACTTGCCGCCGCCGGGATCGGGATTGAGATTGCATCCAACAAAACCCATGTCGACGCAGCGTTCCAGCTCCTCGATACTGCCTTGCATGTCCGCCTTCGGACTTTGCGGCAACATGCAGACGGGCACGAATATTTCGGGATAGAGCTCGGCGCAGCGCTTGATCAGATCATTGTTCACCTGCGCCCATTTTTTGGCGACGCCTTCATCACCGATATGCGGCGCCATCGCCGATGCACGGGGTGAAAATATCGTCATGTCCGCACCGCGTTCTTTCAGCAACCTGAGCTGATTTGCCTCAAGCGTTTCGCGAATCTGGTCGTCGGAAATTTCGGGATAAGGCCCGGCCGGTTCGCCGGACGCATAAGCCGCCTTCTGCGCCTCGCGCCATTCATTATGCGCGGTCGGCGCGGTCGTATAATGACCATGACAATCAATGATCAGGCTCATGCGGCCAATCCTCCCTGTTTTGCCATTTGCCGCTGGCGGGCAATCGTGGCTTTTGTCATCAGTGGCTCGATACCCAGTGCATCCAGGGTCAAAGCGACCTGTTCCATTTCTTCGGCGCGACGCAGCCCATGGGTCGTCATCCGCTCGATATTGTAATTTGCCTTTTCAGCCCATTCCGGACCGAGCGATTGCAGAACATCGTCACGGACCCCCGCTACGCGGGCGGCCAGCATCATTTCTGCGGTCAGCGCTTCGATGCCCTTGACCATGATCGAACGGATCATCTTGATCGATGATGATTTGCCGATCTCTCCATCGACAACGCGAATATTATCAAAACCGAGCTTACTCAGAACAAGCGCGCCATCGGCCGCATCAGCGCCGGATAGCAGCAGCGGTACCGACATCTCGGCCGGATTGACCGGCGCCATGACCGCAACATCGACATAGCGTCCGCCTGCTTCATGAATATATTTTGCCGCCCGGCATTTGGTATCGGGTGCCACCGAGTTCATATCAAAATATCGAGCGCCTTGCGCGATGCCCTGCGCCGCTTCTTCTGCAGCAGCCATAGCCTGACCGGCGGTCACAAGGCTGATGATCGCGGCGGAATCCTTTATCGCGTCGCGCGAGGAAGCGCATCCGATCACACCTGCAGCTGTATATTCCGACAGCTTGTCCTTGATGTCATAGACTCGCGCGGCATCACCCCAACCGCCTGCCCTGGCAAAGGTCGAGCCCGCTTCACCGAAACCGATAAGAGAGACATTTTGCATAATGACCGGATGCTATCTGCAAGCCAAGATATCTGCCAATTGGAAAGCGAGATTGGGTATAAGATAAAGCGAATTCAGTTTTTCGCCGCTTCTTCAAGCATCGCCATGAAAGCCCGCTGCATCGCGGTTGGCATCCAGCCCGCCCGCGTGGTTGCGCCGATGATCCGGTGCAGGCCTTCCGGCGGCTCGCCGATTGCCGACAGCCATCCCGCCTCCAGTTCCACGGCAACCTGATCCGGCGAGAGCAAGGTCAGGAAATCGCTTTCGAGCAATATCTGGCGGATGGTAATCACCGAACCACATTCTATCGGGACATCCGGACAGCTTATGCCCGCAGATTCGAACATTTGCTCCCACCGCATTCTGAGCGGCGTGCCGGGGGCAGCGATGATCCACGGGTAACTGGCGAGTTTCTCGAGATCGTTGCGGTGGCCCTGCAATGGATGACTATACCGGCCGATAACCACCGGATGATCTTCGAACAGCGGCTTTTGCTGCACGTCATCGCCGGGAGGCGGGTCCCGCAAGGCTCCGATCAGAAGATCCAGCTCACCATCGCGCAATGGCTCGATAAGCTCGGCATGGCTGCCTTCGACAATCCGGATTTCGCTCCCGGGATAAGCATGGTGAAATTGTGCCACAGCCTTGGGCAGCAGACGCGCTCTGCACAAGGGCATCGCGCCGATCGATATGACGCCCGTCTCCCGGCCCTTGAGCGCCTCCAGTTCCGACAGTCCGGCGGCCAGTTCGGCGCGGGCCAGACGGAAGGCGCGGGCCAGCGCGCGCCCCTGCGCGGTCAGCGCCATGCCCTTGCCGCGCCGTTCCAGCAATTTGCGCTTCAGGGCGATGGCAAGATTGGCAACCGAACGATGCAGCGATGGCTGCGCCAGACCCGACATCGCGCTGGCGGTTGGATAGCTGCCATGCTCTGCCACCGACAGAAAGGCGCGCAATTGTGCCATGGTCACGCGGGTCGAACCGATATTGGCCAGAGCAGCCTCGATTCTGGGGACAAATATCGTCGCAGCGGACGTCGGCGTCATCCCGTCCGGATGACGCTCAAACAGCGGTTGCCCCAATTGTGTTTCGAGTTTCACCAACCCCTGGGTTATCGCCGGCTGGGTCAGATTTACCGCATCTGCCGCAGCGCTGATGCTTCCCTTGTCCCGGATTTCCATGGCTGCGTATAAATGACGCAAGTTGAGATCCCAAAGTTCCATGGAGCAAGGATTAGCACAATCTTATAGCCTGGCCCAAGTTCCAAATTGCGCATTTTCGTTTGGCCTGCGACACTCACATGATTGTTAGAGGAATTGAAAATGGCGAATATTGTTGTTCAGAATATTGAACGGACCGATCTGAAACTGGTCGATGCATTGGGAAAATGCGGCGTGGCAACAGTTCACGAAGCACAAGGCCGGACCGGCCTCATGGCCTCGCATATGACGCCGATCTATGCCGGCGCGCGGGTGGCCGGAAATGCGGTCACCATATCGGCAGCGCCCGGCGACAACTGGATGGTTCATGTCGCGATCGAACAGATGCAGGCGGGCGACATATTGGTTCTGGAACCGACCAGCCCCTGCGAAGATGGCTATTTCGGCGACCTTCTGGCGACATCCGCGCAATCACGCGGCGGTCGCGGCCTGATCATCAATGCCGGTGTCCGCGATGTCCGTGATCTCACCGAAATGAACTTCCCGGTCTGGTCCAAGGCTGTCTTTGCCCAGGGCACGGTCAAGAACACATTGGGTTCGGTGAATATTCCAATCATCTGCGCCGGCGCGCTTGTAAATCCGGGTGATGTGATCGTCGCCGATGATGACGGCGTCTGTGTTGTCCAGCGCGAACGGGCGGCTGAAGTGCTGGAAAAGGCGCAGGCGCGGGAAGCCAATGAAGAAGACAAAAGGCAGAAACTGGAGAGCGGTATCTTGGGCCTCGACATGTACAGCATGCGCGAGCGGCTGGAGAAGGAAGGCCTGAAATATGTCTGATGTGCCGATGACCTCGGCCCGCGTCATGTGGATGCGCGGCGGGACGTCAAAAGGCGGCTATTTTCTGGCGGCGGACGTGCCGTCCGACAGAGTTGAGCTGGACCCGTTTCTGCTCCGCGTCATGGGCTCCCCGGATGATCGGCAGATTGACGGCATGGGCGGCGCCGATCCGCTGACCAGCAAAGTCGCCATTGTCAAAAAATCGGATCGCGACGGCATTGATATCGATTATCTGTTTCTGCAGGTCTTTGTCGACCAGGCCTTGGTCAGCGATGCACAGAATTGCGGGAATATATTGGCCGGCGTTGGCCCTTTTGCGATCGAGCGCGGACTGGTTCCAGCCACCGGCGAGCAGACCAAGGTCAGGATATTCATGGAGAATACCGCGCAAACCGCTGTCGCCACGGTCGAGACGCGCGGCGGCATGCCGACTTATTCCGGCGAAGCCCGCATCGATGGCGTGCCTGGAACAGCGGCGCCAGTGCCGCTGGAGTTTCGTGATACCGCGGGATCGAGCTGCGGCGCCTTGCTGCCAACCGGAAACGCGGTAGACATCATCAATGATGTGCGCTGCACATTGATCGACAATGGCATGCCCTGCATCGTGATGAAGGCGGAAGATGTCGGCGCAACCGGCTATGAAAGCCGCGACGAACTGGATGCAGCCGAAGAATTGAAAGCCCGCATCGAAGCGATCCGGCTAGCCGCTGGCGAGCGCATGAATCTTGGCGATGTCGCGGACAAATCTGTGCCCAAGATGATGCTGGTCGCCGCACCCAGAAACGGCGGCGCGATAACGGTGCGCAGCTTCATTCCCAAGCGCGCCCATGCCAGTGTCGGCGTGCTCGCTGCGGTCACGGTTGCGACGGCCTGCCTGATCGAAAATTCGCCCGCTGCCGAGGTCGCCGATATTCCCGAGGGTAGTCGCAAAACCATGTCGGTCGAACATCCGACTGGAGAAACCACCTGCGTCATGGAAGTCGATGATGGCGGCAATGTTACCAGCGCCGCGATGCTGCGGACCGCACGTAAATTGATGGATGGAGAGATTTTCGCATGAGCGCCGATACACAGGGCCGGATCACAAGCTGGCATGGCAATCCGTCGAAACCGACATTCACCCCGCCGCCGGGTGCCGTGGACGCGCATTGTCATGTCTTTGGCCCGCAGGCTTTATTCCCGTTCAGCCCGGCGGCGAAATATCTGCCTGCCGACGCGGGACCGGACATGCTGTTTGCCTTGCGCGATCATCTGGGGTTCGAACGCAATGTGATCGTGCAGGCAAGTTGCCACGGTACCGACAATGCAGCGACTCTGGATGCCATCGCCAAGTCGGACGGCAAGGCGCGCGGCGTCGCTGTTGTTGATCCGGACATCAGCGAGGCTGAACTTGAGAAGCTTCATGATGGCGGCATGCGCGGCGTGCGGTTCAATTTTCTCAAACGGCTCGTCGACAATGCGCCCAAGGACAAGTTTCTCGAAGTCGCCGGTCGCCTGCCCGCCGGATGGCATGTCGTGATCTATTTCGAAGCCGACATATTGGACGAGATGCGCGCCTTCATCGATGCGATACCGGTGCCGGTGGTGGTCGATCATATGGGCCGCCCGGATGTCAGCCAGGGACCGGATGGACCGGAGATGAAAGCGTTCCGCACCTTGCTCGACTCCCGCCCGGACATCTGGTTCAAGTCGACCTGCCCGGACCGGCTGGATGCGACCAATGATCCCTGGAATGATTTTGCCAGAGCGGTCCGTCCCTTGGTCGAGGATTATCAGGATCGCGTGCTATGGGGCACCGACTGGCCCCATCCCAACATGCAATCCAACATCCCGGACGACGGTCATCTGGTCGATATGATCCCCCGGATCGCGGTGACCGAGGACTTGCAGCGCAAGATGCTGATCGACAATCCCATGCGTCTATACTGGTCCTGAAGATATTTGACTGGCCCAGTTGCGGGAACATCTAATCCCCGGTTCGCGTGATTGGCAGTTGATATTCAAGCCGAGTTCGTTTCAATCAACATGAGCATGACCCCCGCTTATGCGCTATCCGGGCTTTGAGCCTTTGGCAGGCGCTGCCGGAATTCGGGCACAGTTGGTCAACCGCATATGATTGAAGGACAGGAATGAATGCAGGATTATAGTGATATACGTGAGGAAGTTGCCAAGCTTTGCCAGAAATTTCCCGGCGAATATTGGCGCGCGCGGGACAAGGCCCGCGAATATCCGACCGATTTTGTCAACGCTCTCGGCGAAGCGGGATATCTTGCGGCCCTGATCCCGGAAGAATTTGGCGGTGCCGGACTGCCGATTTCGGCGGCAGCAGCTATCCTCGAGGAAATCCAGGCGCAGGGCTGCAATGGCGGCGCGGTGCACGCACAAATGTATATCATGGGCACGATGTTGCGGCATGGATCGGACGAGCAGAAATCCCAATATCTACCGAAAATCGCCACCGGTGAACTGCGCCTGCAGGCCTTTGGCGTGACCGAGCCGACCAGCGGCACCGATACGCTGGCACTCAAGACCATGGCCAAGCGGGACGGCGATGATTATGTCATCAACGGTCAGAAATTATGGACCAGCCGGGCCGAACATAGCGATCTGATGCTGTTGCTCGCCCGCACCACCCCGCGCGACGAGGTGGCCAAGCGCACCGACGGCCTGTCGGTGTTTCTGGTCGACATGAATGCAGCGCTCGGCAACGGACTGACCATCCGGCCGATCGAGACGATGATGAACCACAGCACCACCGAATTATTCTTTGACAATATGCGCGTGCCCGCCGCCAATCTGATCGGCGAGGAAGGCAATGGCTTCCGCTATATTCTCTCCGGCATGAACGCCGAACGGCTGCTGATTGCGGCGGAATGTATTGGTGACGCCAAATGGTTCATCGAAAAAGCCACCGCTTATGCCAAGGAGCGGGTCTTGTTCGGTCGCCCGATCGGCCAGAATCAGGGCGTGCAATTTCCGATTGCCCGCGCCTATGCGCAGATGCGGGCGGCGGAACTGCTGGTCCACGAAGGCCTGCGCAAATATGAAGCTGGCGAAAATTGCGGCGAAGAAGCCAATATGGCCAAGATGCTGGCCGCCGATGCCAGCTGGGCGGCGGGAGAAGCCTGCGTCCAGACCCATGGCGGCTTCGGCTTTGCCGCGGAATATGATGTCGAGCGCAAATTTCGCGAAACCCGGCTCTACCAGGTCGCTCCGATCAGTACCAATATGATCCTGTCCTATGTCGCCGAACATGTGCTGGGCCTGCCGAGGAGCTATTGATGAGCGGCTGGGCCAACTGGATCGGTAAGAGCGAGACACGCAGCGACCTCATAACGCCGGGCCTGCTGCAACGCTTTTGCGCGACCATCGACCGCCCGGTCACTGACGACATTCCACAGGGGCTGCATTGGTGTCTTTGTCTGCCCGATGCTTCGACGACAGAGCTGGCGGAAGATGGTCATCCGAAGAAAGGCGGCTTTCTGCCACCGATCACCCTGCCCCGCCGGATGTGGGCGTCGAGCAGCGTCTCTTTTGATCACCCGCTGCAACTGGGTGATGCAGTGTCCCGCGTGTCCACTATCACCTCGATCGACGAAAAGTCGGGAAAATCGGGCGATCTGATGTTCGTCGCGATCGACCATGAAACGTTCGTCGGCGACCGGGTGGCGATAAGAGAACGGCAGAATATCGTCTATCGGGAACCCGCCCCGAGCGCAGCACCTGCCAAGCCGGTCAGCACCAGGCCAGCGGACCTGAGCGGCTGGGACTGGCAGCAGCAGATCATGCCATCCGAGCCGCTGCTGTTCCGCTATTCGGCGCTGACCTTCAACAGTCACCGCATCCATTATGACCAGCCCTATGCGGTGCAGGAAGAAGGCTATCCCGGCCTGGTCGTGCAAGGCCCGCTGATGGCGACATTATTACTCAATCTGGCGGCAAGCGAGCTGGGCGCAAACAAGCTCTCCCGCTTTTCTTTCCGGGGACAGTCTCCGGCTTTTGCCAATAGTGCCATATATCTGGTCGGCAAACAGGAGGGCGAGAAGATTACGCTCGCCGTACTGGGCAAGGACGGCAAGGAAATCATGACCGCGCAAGCGATGATCTAGGCGCCGCCCGTGAGAACTTTACAGCAGCGCGCCTTTTTATTTTCTGTGACCTTTGGCCCAAAGCTCTGAATTTTCGCCGTTTTCTCGCCACCCGCCCGGTGGCGAGTGTGACCTTTCGACCGGCTGAAAAATCTGGTCCGGTTGTTGGCGGCTGAGCGATGCCGTTTCGATCATATCCAGAATGTCAAAGAGCCTGTCCCGAATCTAGCGCAGGACCGGTCACCAGAATAAGCGATCGGGCGCGGTGTAGGAAAGCGCTTTTGCCGGTGCCGATTTAGGGGGCGGCGACAGGGCTATTGAGTGCATTGTCTCCGAAATTCATTTAAAACTCTCCGTTCGTGCGGAGCCTGTCGAAGCATGATGGCGCGCAGCCGTCCTTCGACAGGCTCAGGACGAACGGGAGAGTGCCAACCGGCTGAAAATTTCTCGCGCGAAGGCACGAAGCGTGACGCGCATCTTCTTGTCTTCGTGCGCGTTTTTGGATTGGATTATCTTCGATAGACAGGCGGCTCCGCATCCAGCGCAGAAATAACCGACACCTTTACCAGATGCCCGGGGTCCTGAGCCGTCAGGCCACCGGAGGTAAACGAGTTCAGGATGACGAAGAATAGCTAAGATCAAACGCAAAAGAAAAGCCCGGCAGCTGCGGGTCACGCGGCCACCGGGCTTTCCAACATTCAAATCTGACCTAGAAACGGTCGGCGTTCATCACTTTGGTCCAGGCTGCCGCGAAGTCGTCGACAAATTTCTGCCCCGCATCATCGGAGGCATAGACCTCGGCAACGGCGCGCAATTCCGAATTTGATCCAAAAATCAGATCAACCGGGGTCGCGGTCCACACCTTATTGCCCGTGTCGCGGTCGCGGCCTTCGTATAGCCCAACGTTCGTTGCTGACTTCGCCCACTCGGTCTTCATATCAAGCAGATTGACGAAAAAGTCATTGCTGAGCTGTCCTGGATTAGCGGTAAACACGCCATTTGACGACCCGCCCGCATTCGCGTTGAGAGCACGGAACCCGCCTACCAGCACGGTCATTTCCGGTACGGTCAGATTGAGCGCGTCGGCCTTGTCGACCAATGCTGCCGCTGGAGCGAGATCGGCACCGGAGACATAATAGTTGCGGAAGCCGTCAGCCTTGGGCTCGAGATAGGCGAAGGATGCCGCATCGGTCTGCTCCTGCGTGGCATCTACGCGTCCGGGCGTGAACGGCAGACTGACCTTGTGGCCAGCCTTGTCTGCCGCCTGCTCGACCGCTGCATTGCCGCCAAGCACGATCAGGTCGGCGAGTGAGACTTTCTTGCCGCCGGCGGCGCTCTTGTTGAAATCCTTCTGGATTGCTTCGAGCTTGCCAAGCACCTTGGTCAGTTCAGTCTTGTCGTTGACCGACCAGTCGCGTTGCGGCGCCAGCCGCAGCCGCGCACCATTGGCACCGCCGCGCATATCAGTGCCACGGAAGGTCGAAGCCGAGGCCCATGCGGTCCGCACCAGTTCGGGCGTCGCCAGACCGGAAGCCAGGATTTTTAACTTGAGTTGCGCCACGTCCGCATCGCCGATCATGGCATAATTGGCTGTCGGCAGAGGGTCCTGCCAGACAAAAGTCTGGCTCGGCGCGTCCGCTCCGACATAGCGGGCCGACGGGCCGAGGTCACGATGCGTCAGCTTGAACCAGGCGCGAGCGAAGGAGGCCGCAAATTCATCGGGGTTTTTATGCCAGCGTTCGGCAATCTTGCGAAATCCGGGATCTTCCTTGACCGCAATATCGGTGGTGAACATGATCGGCGCATGGGTCTTGCCAGGGATATGGGCGTCAGGGACCATATTGGCAGCGGCTGGATCGCTTGGAATCCATTGGGTAGCACCGGCTGGACTCTTGGTCTTGACCCATTCGAAGCCGAACAAATTGTCGAGATACTGGTTTGTGAAAGCGATCGGATTGGCAGACCATGCTCCTTCGAGACCACTGGAAATCGTATCCTCGGCATTGCCCTTGCCGCACTTATTCTCCCAGCCCAGGCCCTGTTTTTCGATGCCGGCAGCGGACGGTTCCGGAGCCAGGCATTCTTCGGGCTTGTGCGCGCCATGCGCCTTGCCGAACGTGTGACCACCAGCGATCAGCGCCAGCGTTTCCTCGTCGTTCATCGCCATATTGCCAAAGGCACGACGGATATCGGCAGCAGCAGCCAGCGGATCATGATTGCCATTCGGGCCTTCCGGATTTACATAAATCAGGCCCATTTGGGTTGCCGCTAGCGGTCCCGTGAGGTTGCCCTTGCCGTCGCGGCGATTGTCAGCCAGCATTTTTGCTTCGGGACCCCAGAATACCAGATCAGGCTGAAAGGCATCGACCCGGCCGCCGGCGAAACCGATGGTCTTGAAACCCATGTCCTCGAGCGAAACATTGCCGGCGAGCACCATCAGGTCACCCCAGGACAATTTGCGACCATATTTTTGCTTGATCGGCCAGACCAGACGGCGCGCCTTGTCGAGGCTGACATTGTCGGGCCATGAATTGAGCGGTTCGAAACGCTGTTCCCCGCCATCCGAGCCGCCGCGGCCGTCGCCGACGCGGTAGGTGCCGGCGCTATGCCAGGCCATGCGGATGAAGAACGGACCATAATGACCATAGTCGGCGGGCCACCAATCCTGCGACGTGGTCAAAACCTTGCGGATGTCCTCCTTGACAGCTGCGAGGTCGAGCGACGCGAATTCAGCGGCATAATCATAATCAGCGCCATAAGGATTGGACTGCGCCTCATGCTGGCGAAGCGCCGCCAGATCAAGGCTTTGCGGCCACCAGTCCTTGTTGGACATCACGGATTCTTGTGCTTGGGCGGGGCTTGCCATGACCAACGGCGTCATCGATGCCGCGAGTAAAGCGAAAAGCGAAACTTGTGATTTGAACATCATTCTCTCCTACTGAATTTCGAACTTATTAGATCGATATTACCGCCATTTGAATAGATGACGAAACCAGTAAAATTCCTGAGTGTAATCGAACCTGTCGATCAACCTGGCGCCAGGAGATGTTGGCAACCGGTTTCCCCGACTTCGACATTTCAACAGAGGAATAGTAGATAGGTTCTACGGCAGAGGCAGGAATATATTCGTCCCGACCAAAAAGGTCGCTGGCTCGGACGCCGAAGCCCGTTGTGGCAAGTTCATCGGACGCAACGAGAGAAGTCCGACGGTCGGGTCGCAATGGCCGTCGAACTTCTCCTGAATACCCAAAAGGGCTTGGTGCGGCATCGGGATCATATCGAGTGAAATGCTTCATCTGATTGATACCGCAGCCCTTGGTTAACCGAGTCTTTTTGAGTGCACTGTGATGGCGATCACTGGTCATCAAAAAAGGGGGGCATGAATCATAAAATCCGGAGACGGTTCATGCCAGACATCGGCCACGAATATGCATTCGCCCCGCCTCAAGCATCGCGCGCCACAAGTTTGCAGATGTGCATATCAACCTGCCCTGCGCTTTGCTCTCGCCGCACCCGGGTTGTGAGACTGCCCATTCAAACCAGCAGCAATGATGCAGCAGGAATATTGAACATTGGGACAGGATTTGGGGGGACAGGCTTTGGCACTGAAATCGTAGCAATCTATCGCAGCGGCCATGTAGGACAAAAAAACGGGAGCTTACCCGAAGATAAGCTCCCGCTGCGCCTCTGTTGGGGCCACTATCCTCTTGCGAGTCCAGTAGCCGCTTGTTCGGCGTCCGGTTTCCGGTCCAAATCCGTTAATGGTTGGTGGTTTTCCACGTGTCCGCTTGCGCTTCTTCGCTTCGGTTTCCAACCCGCAATTGGTCCAGTCACCTGATGGTCGTCGTCCGCCTGATCCGTTCAGGCTTGCGCCTTCGCTTTTCGGACTTTCTCCGATCATCGATCCAGAGATCAATTTCCTTTTCTTGCGAAAAACAAACCGGTCGTCTCGACCATCTTCCGGGTCCCGGGCTGTCCTGCGGGTCATTGCTGACTGGTCGCTGGTTCGTCCGTTTCCCTTCCGATGACCTATATATGCCTCTTTATTCCGAGTCGCACCTAGTGGAAAAACGGAAGTTATCCACAGGCAGTCCACTTAGCGGTGGAAAACTGCTGCTGATATGGTGGATAATATCAGAATTTCGGATTTGCTCGGGATTTACGGGATTATGTCCGCTGGTCCGGCCCTGCTCTTGGGAGGGGATGGAGGAGGGACCGGACCTTTGGACCAATCCCGGCGCCGCAATCGGGAGGAGGATGCGGCAGCCGGGATTGTAACTTTTTGCCTTATACCTGAACCGTCGACAGCAGAATGATGCTGCTAACGGAAAGGGCGGCGACTATATTGAAAAGCGTTCTCATGGATTTTCTCCTTATTTCAACGCCGATCAAACATCTCTTTTCCTGCGTAACTTATAGCCTCCAGATGGTCGCACGGGAATTAGGTTTCAATTGAAAATGGAGAATAGTCTGTTGCAAGTTTTGCAACCGGGAATCCGGTATCGCTGCAAAGATGCCTGGCGATTATCCCATTGCACCACGAACGTCATTGCGAGGAGCGCAGCGACGCGGCAATCTAGAGCGGTAGGCACCGGCCGCTATAACAGACGCATCCCGAACCCTTCTCCCGTGAGGGAGAAGGGTACAGAGCCTTATGACCCCGGACTTGGTCCGGGGGAATTAGGCAGCGTTGGATGAGGGTGTTCTGAACTCTGAAGCGTAGAACGCCCTCATCCAGCTACGACTAGGCAGCAAGCTGCCAAGTCTTCGCATCCTTCTCCCTCACGGGAGAAGGGAAAACAAGCCCTCGGCACCTCGCAATGAGGGCCGTTGATCCCGTCGCGATAACGTCTATTTGCTTTCGGAAAACTCCAGCACACCCTTTGACTGCTTGGCGGATATTTCGGTCAACGCCAGCGAGAAGGGATCGCCTTCATCGGTTTTGCCGGACAGGTTGGTGCCGTCCCGTGCAACTTCAAAATCCTTGCCCGACAATTGCCCCGCATACCAGTCCGCCAGCTTGCCAGCGCTTGCCGGTGCCTTGAAACTGATTTTTACCTTGCCGCTCTTGCCGTCCACATCTTCAATATCGAAGCTGGTTACCTGGCTGCCCGGATAAAGGTCGACATTGTTCATATCGAAATCATCGCTGTCGAGCGTGATCGACGGCAAATCGACTTCCATCGAGAAACCGTCGGCCTTGATCGAGAATTTGCTGTCGTCCCCGCCACCGATCTTGATTTTTTCGGCATCGGGCTTGCCGTCATCGCTTAAGTCGATCGACACCCCCGAACCATCGGCGGAATCCTCTTCAGACTTGCTGCAAGCGGACAGGGCAAGCGGCAGCGCCGCCAGTAAAATCAGATATTTTGTGGACATGCGAAAATCTCCAGACTGTATTGCCTTGTTAATACAGTCTGGAGATTGCCCCGTCAAGCGCAAAGCCAGATCAGGGCTCTATCGACGCTCCGGGATTGGCAGCATTCACGATACCGCCATCGACGGGAATGGTCGTACCGACGACATAGTCCCCGGCAGCGCTGGCCAGAAACACCGCCGCTGATGCCATGTCCTCGGGACGGCCAATGCGTTTCGCCGGGATGCCCTTTTCTACCGCGCCTTCATGATCGCGGGCGGCCTTGTTCATCGAGGAAGCAAAGGCACCGGGCGCGATGCCGGTCATGATGATATCTTCCTGGATCAGCTTGGATGCCATTTTGCGGGTCAAGTGGATAACCGCCGCCTTGGAAGCCTGATAGCTGTAGGTTTCCCAGGGATTGACCTTCATGCCGTCAATCGACGCGATATTGATGACCTTGGCCGGGCGCTCAAAGCTGGCCGCCGCTTTCAATTGCGGGTGCAGGGCCTGGGTCAGGAAGAACAGGCCTTTGACATTGGTGTCCATGACCTTGTCCCAGCCGACTTCCGGGAAAGAGAGATATTCCTCGCCCCATGCCACGCCGGCGTTGTTCACAAGAATATCGAGCTTCTCTTCGCGGGACGCAATTTCTGCTGCCAGGGCCTTGCAACCTTCATAGGTGGAAATATCACCCTGAATATAAGTGCATTTATCGCCAAATTCGGCAGCAGCGGCTTCGCCCTGATCCGCCTTGCGGCCAGAGATATAGACTTTCGCACCCTGTGCCAAAAATCCTTCGGTGATCATCGCACCGATTCCGCGTTGACCGCCGGTTATCAGAGCGACACGGCCCTCGAGCGAGAAAAGCTTGTTAAAATCCATCAGTAAGTTCCTTTAATAGCCGTGCATTTCGGCAACGAGATTGGTGTGATAATTCACATCACCCATGAATTCCTGCAACGCGCGGTCGCGCTTCATATAGAGGCCGATGTCATATTCGTCGGTCATGCCAACGCCGCCGTGCATCTGGACGCCTTCCTTGACCGAAAGCGCGGTTGCCTTGCCCGACTTGGCCTTGGCGACCGACACCATCAGCTCCGCTTTCGACGAGCCTTCATCCAGCATTTGCTGCGCCTTCAAAACGGTTGCCCGGGCGATTTCCATCTCGCTGTAGAGATGGGAAATGCGATGCTGCAGCGCCTGGAACGAACCGATCAAGGTGCCGAACTGACTGCGGCCTTTGATATAGTCGACGGTGATATCCATGGCACCGGCACCCACGCCCAGCGTTTCTGCCGCGGCGCCGGAGCGGCCCGCATTCAACATGCGCCGAAGCACCGTGTCGCCTTCGTCGACCTCCCCGATCACCGCGTCGGCATCGACGATCACGCCATCAAACTGGAGATGCGCCGCCATCGCGCTGTCGACCAGCCGGGCACTGTTGCTGGAAAGGCCGTTGGCCCTGGCATCAACCGCAAACAGAGTCAGGCCCTTGGCATCGCCTGCCGCCCCACTCGTGCGCGCGGCAACGATCAGCATGTCAGCCGAGCCGCCCTGCACGACAAATTGCTTTTTGCCATCAAGCTTGAAGCCATTGCCTTCGCGGGTAGCGGCCATATTGATCTGGTCCGGACGGTGTTTCGCGCCCTCGTCAACCGCCAGCGCCAGCACCGTGTCGCCAGCAATGATGCCGGGAAAATATTTGTCTCGCAAAGCCTTGCCGCCCGCATTCAGCGCTTCCACGCCGGCGACCGCCGTGGTCAGAAAGGGCGAAGGCGTCAGGTTACGGCCGATTTCTTCGAGTACCACGCCGGCTTCGACATGGCCGAGCCCGAGGCCACCTTCTTCTTCGCCAATCAATATCCCGGTAAAGCCCATTTCGGCGAACTGCTTCCACAGCGCGTGTGAGAAACCGTCCTTGCATTGCTTGTCGCGAAATTCGCGAAGATGCGAAACCGGGGCCTCGCCTTTCATAAATTCGGCGGCGCTATCGTGAAGCATCTGCTGATCGTCGTTCAAATAAAGCGGCATGTTCTAGTCCTTATCTCATATTGTGCGCTGCGAGCTGGCTCGCAAAGCCGTTCTGTGTGAGCGGCCATTCGGAAGTGGCTCCGCTAGGCGCCGGGCAATCGCAAAATCTGTTTGGACACGACATTCAGCATGACTTCGCTGGTGCCGCCTTCAATACTATTCGCTTTCGTGCGGAGCCAGCTGCGTGCGGTGAGCCCGCCGTTGGTCGCATCGCTTTCCCACTCCAGCACTTCGCTGCCGCCGGCCGCCATGATCAGCTCGTGGCGGCGCTTGTTGATTTCGGTACCGGCATATTTCATCATATTGGGCTGCGCCGGATGACAAAGACCAGCTTTGAACGTGTCGCCAAAACGCTCGGCCATGGCGCGGAATGCCAGCACATCAATGTCCATTTCGGCCATTTGCGCGCGCAGCATCGGATCGTCGAGACGGCCCATTGCATCGCGACCATATTGATCGGCAAATTTGGCGCCAAGCGAAGTCGCGCCTTCCGAACCACCGCCGGAAATCATGCTACGTTCGTGGCCCAGCAGATATTTGGCAACATCCCAGCCCTTGTTCACTTCATAGATGACCGAGGACACGCCCTCTCCATATTCCTTGGGCACTTTGACATCATCGAAAAACGTCTCGCAAAATGCCGACTGACCGGAAATCAACACGATCGGCTTGGTCGTCACGCCTTCGCTGGCCATGTCGAACAGCATGAACGAAATGCCCTTGTGCTTTTCATTCTTGTCGGTCCGCGTCAGGCAGAAAATCCAGTCGGCCTTGTCGGCATAGCTGGTCCAGATTTTTTGGCCGTTGACCAGAAAATGATCGCCTTGATCGACGGCACTGGTTTGCAGCGAGGCCAGATCGGATCCCGAACCGGGCTCGGAATAGCCCTGACACCATCGGATTTCGCCGCGTGCGATCGGCGGCAGAAAATGCTTCTTCTGCGCTTCGGTGCCGAAATGCAGCAGCGCGGGGCCGAGCATCCAGATGCCAAAGCTCGACAAGGGTGACCGGCATCTGAGCCGCGCCATTTCCTGGCCGAGAATTTTCGCTTCGGCCCGGGACAATCCGCCACCGCCATATTCTTTCGGCCAGTCGGGTACCGTCCAGCCTTTCGCCGCCATGATGTCCAGCCACTCTTTTTGTCCGGGCTTATATGTCGGATTACGCCCGCCCCAAACGGCATCGCTTTCGTCAACCATCGGTTCGCGCATCTCTGGTGGGCAATTGGCTTCAAGCCAGGCCGCCGTTTCCGCGCGGAAGGTTTCAAGATCGGACATCACGAATTTCCTTTTAATTGATCAATTAAAGTTGGACTATCATATTTGCGTGGATTGATTCAACGATTCCCTTGGCCAGAAGTCAAAAATAATCGGAGAATTGGACGCTGAATTTTACAACGACCTGCAAGTCTTTTGAATTCCGTAACGGAAACGAGACTGGCCAGCACAAGTGATTGACGCTGAAAAGCATCACCGCTTTAATGACAAAAAAAATGGGAGCGCAAGAGGATGCGATTTAAAGACAAAACCGCCGTGATAACCGGCGGATCATCGGGCATTGGACGCGCTAGCGTTGAACTTTTCCTGCGCGAAGGCGCCACTGTTGTCATGGGCGATATCGATGAAGCGGAAGGCACCGCGATGATGTCAGCCATGGGCGATGGTTTTCTGTTCAAAAAATGTGATGTCACCCAGGAAGCCGAGGTCAAGGCGCTGATGGACTATGCGGCCGAGCAGACCGGCGGCATCGATATCGTATTCAACAATGCGGGTGCGGGTGGCCCGCGGGCCCCGATCGACGAGATCAGCGGCGATGACTGGGACTTTGCCATGGCACTGCTGCTCAAATCCGTGGCCATGGGTATCCGCCACGCCGCGCCGCATCTGAAAAAACGCGGCGGCGGGGCGATCGTCAATACCGCGTCCATCTGTTCTTTTCAGGCCGGCTATGGCCCTATTGCCTATTCCACCGCCAAGGCCGGCGTATTGCATCTGACCAAGGTCGCTGCGGCCGAGCTCGCCCGTTACAAGATCCGCGTGAATGCGATATGTCCCGGATTCATCCAGACCAATATTTTCGCGACAACGGTTGGTGCGAACAAGGAAGAGGCCCGGGAAATCAATGCAATTCTCGGCCAGGCCGCCGCCAGTGCGCAGCCCATTGGCCGTCCCGGCGTACCCAATGATATTGCCGAAGCGGCAGCCTATCTCGCCTCCGATGCAGCAGGTTTTGTCACCGGCACGCATCTGCTGGTTGATGGCGGCATGCTCGTCGGCACCGAAGGCAGCTGGAACCCCGAAATACCCGGCATGCTCGATGCGATCTTGCCGGAGCATCTGCGTTGACGGTGACTTCGGACAAGCTGCCGCTCAAATCCAAGCTTTTCTATGGTTCCGGGTCCATCGGTTACGGGATCAAGGATAACGGCTTCGCCACATTCCTGCTCTTCTACTATGAGCAGGTGATTGGGCTTGGTGCCGGATTGGTCGGGCTCGCCATTGCGCTGGCCTTGATCGCCGACGCTTTTATAGATCCGGCAGTGGGCCAATTCAGCGATCGTACCCGAACACCGATCGGCAGACGGCATCCCTGGCTATATGGTGCCGCGATCCCGATCATCATCGCTTGGTTGCTGCTTTGGCAACCGCCGGAATTGGGACAAACAGGTCTGTTCTTCTATCTTTTTGGTACCGCGTTGCTCGTGCGAATGGCATTTTCTGCATATGAAGTGCCCGCGCTCGCCCTGCTGCCGGAACTGAGCACCGATTATCATGATCGAACCGCGATCATGCGCTACCGATTCCTGTTCGGCTGGGCCGGCGGCCTGTTTGTCATGTTTCTCGCCTATGCGATCTTCTTTGTCCCATCAGAGGAATATCCGATCGGATTGCTGAACCGCGACGGCTATGAAGGTTATGCAATTTTCGGGGGCTGCATAATGTTTGCAGCCGTTTTGATTTCCGCTTTGGGTACGCATAAACGCGTTGTCGCCACCTATCGAGAAGCCAAATCTTTTCCAAAAGCCGCAGAATCGCTTTCGCAGATTATCGCAACATTTAGATATCGGCCTTTCATGCTGTTGATGTTGGCAGGCGTTTTTGCATTCACCAATCAATGGCTTGTTTTCGCGCTTTCGCCTTATCTTTTTACGCATGTCTGGGAGTTCAGGCAGCCCGATTTTGCGGCTTATTCGATCATGTTATTTGGGGCGGCGACACTGGCATTCGTGATGGTGACACCTGTCTCGATCAAGCTTGGCAAGGCGCGGGCCGCATCAATTCTTACTCTTGTGGCCCTTGCAGTTGGCACCGCGCCCTATTGGCTCCGCATCGCCAATATCTTCCCGGCACCCGGTGAGGACTTGATGATCCCAGTTCTTTTTGCATTGCTGCTGGTGGCGACAGCAAGCAGCATCGCGGCAATGATCCTGACGATGTCGATGATTGCCGATGTTACCGATCAATATGAACATGATACCGGCAAGCGCTCCGAAGGCCTTTTTTCATCCGGCATGTTCTTCATGCAAAAAGTTGTGAACGGCTTGGGTATTTTGCTGGCCAGTCAGATCATCGCGTTTGTCGGCATGCCTAGAGGAGCCGAGCCGGGTGCGGTCGATGGCAGTATCGTTGATAGCCTCGCCTTCATTTATTTGATCATAGCAACGATTTTGGCGCTGATTGGGGCCTGGGCCTATACAAAATTTCCTTTGGGAGAGGATGATCACCGAAAACGGATGATGGCGCGCGAAAGTGCTGCAGAATAATATGACCTGACTAGCGGTTTCAGGGTAGAAAGCCTAAGCCGCCTCTGATAAGTTAATCGCATAGTTAAAAAGAAAAGGATTTGGGAATGGATTTCGATCTCACCGAAAAGCAGGAATATTGGCGCAACCGAGTACGCGATCATATCGAGACTCACCTCCGGCCCCGCATGGCTGATTTCCACGAAGAAGAATCGACCGGCGAACGCTGGAAGGTCCTGCAAGTGGTTGAGCAAGAGAAGAAGAAGGCCAAGGAAGCCGGCATCTGGAACCTGTTCATGCCCCCTTCCAACCCGAACCTTACCCATGTTGATGATATATTCGAATTTGAAGGCCCTGGCCTGACCAATCTGGAATATGCTTTGTGCGCAGAAGAAATGGGCCGCGTCGGCTTTTCTTCCGAAGTGTTCAACTGCTCCGCTCCCGATACCGGCAATATGGAAGTGTTCCATCGCTACGGCACGCTGGAACAGAAAGAACAATATCTGCGTCCCTTGATGAACGGTGAAATTCGTTCCGCCTTCCTGATGACCGAGCCAGCCGTTGCATCTTCCGATGCGACCAATATCGAAACCGCGATTATCCGCGATGGCGATGAATATGTCATCAATGGCCGCAAATGGTGGTCATCCGGCCTCGGCGACCCGCGCTGCAAAATCGCGATCGTGATGGGCAAAACCACGTTCGAGGGCAGCCGCTATACGCAGCAGTCCCAGGTTCTGATGCCGACCGATGCGCCTGGCGTGAACGTCATTCGTCACTTGCCGGTCTTTGGTTATGACGATGCACCGCACGGTCATATGGAAGTCGAAATGAAAGACGTTCGCGTTCCGGCGGCCAATGTCATCCTTGGTGAAGGGCGCGGTTTTGAAATCGCTCAGGGTCGCCTTGGACCCGGTCGCATCCATCACTGCATGCGCACGATCGGTGTTGCCGAAGAAGCGCTCGAGAAAATGGTCAAGCGCCTGCAATCGCGGATCGCTTTCGGCAAACGCATTTCCGAACATAGCGTCTGGGATGAGCGCGTGGCCCGTGCCCGGATCGATATCGACATGAGCCGTCTGCTCTGCCTGAAAGCCGCAGACATGATGGACAAGGTCGGTAACAAATATGCCAAGGCCGAAATCGCGATGATCAAGGTTCAGGCTCCAAATATGGCGCTGAAAATCATTGATGACGCGATTCAGGCGCATGGCGGCGGCGGCGTTTCCAACGATTATGGTCTCGCCAGCGCTTATGCGCATCAACGGACACTGCGGCTTGCCGATGGTCCGGACGAAGTCCACAATCGCACGGTCGCCAAGATGGAATATGGCAAATATGCCGAAACCGCCGATGGCAGCAAGATGAAGGAAGAATTCTCGTCAGGTGATCTGGCGGTCACACGCTAGGAGCAGATAATGAAGGCAGCAGTACTGGTCGAAGCGGGTAAACCGCTCGTAATCGAAGACGTCGTCATCTCCAAACCGGGACCGCATGAAGTGCTGATCCGAACGGCCGCCTGCGGGCTATGCCATTCGGATCTGCATTTCATCGATGGCAGCTATCCGCATGCTCTCCCGGCGATTCCGGGGCACGAGGCGGCGGGCATTGTCGAGGCGATTGGCAGCGAAGTTCGCACCGTCGCGATCGGCGATGCGGTGGTCACGTGCCTGTCGGCATTTTGCGGGCATTGCGAGTTTTGCGTGTCTGGCCGGATGTCCTTGTGCCTCGGCGCGGACACGCGGCGGCGGGCTGGCGAAGCACCGCGCATCACCCGGCCCGATGGCTCGACCGTCGGGCAGATGCTCAATCTCTCGGCCTTTGCCGAGCAGATGCTGATCCACGAACATGCCTGTGTGCGGATCGATCCGGATATGCCGCTTGATCGGGCAGCGGTCATAGGCTGTGCCGTGACCACCGGCGCGGGCACGATCTTCAACGCCTGCAAGCTGACGCCTGGTGAAACCGTAGCCGTCGTCGGTTGCGGCGGTGTCGGGCTGGCGACGATCAATGCCGCCAAAATCGCTGGTGCCGGCCGGATTATTGCTGCGGATCCGATCAAGGAAAAACGCGATCTTGCGATCAAGCTGGGCGCGACAGATGTGATTGATGCGTCTGCGGATGACGCGGCCGCACAGATACTAGAACTCACCAAAGGCGGCGTTGATCATGCGATTGAAGCCGTGGGACGTCCGGCATCCGGCGATCTTGCGGTCGGTTCGCTCAAGCGCGGCGGCACTGCAACCATCCTTGGCATGATGCCGCTGGATCACAAAGTCGGCCTGAGCGCGATGGATTTGCTCTCCGGCAAGAAATTGCAGGGTGTGCTGATGGGGGCAAACCACTTCCCGATTGATATCCCGCGTCTGGTAGATTTTTATCTGCGCGGACTGCTTGATTTGGATAGCATTGTGGCAGAAACGATTCCGCTAGAGCAGATCAACGACGGTTTTGATAAAATGAAAAAAGGTGATTCGGCACGTTCCGTGATTGTCTTTAGTTAAAGGAAGAGGGACTTCCATGAATCCACAGGAAGATATGACCGGTACGATGGACGTGCCGGAGAAGGACAAGCTCGACGAAGCAGCCCTGCAGAAATGGATGGAAGCCAATGTCGAGGGATTTGCCGGCCCGCTGACTCTGAGCAAGTTCAAGGGCGGCCAATCCAACCCGACCTACAAGATCGACACACCGACCACTTCCTATGTATTGCGCAAGAAACCGGTCGGAAAATTATTGCCTTCGGCCCATGCGGTCGACCGCGAGTTCCGGGTGATTGCCGGCCTCTATCCTACCGGGTTCCCCGTCGCCAAGCCTTATGGCCTGTGCGAAGACGACAGCGTGATCGGCACGATGTTCTACATCATGGGCATGGCCGACGGCCGGACATTCTGGGACGGCACATTGCCAGACAGCAATCCCGAGGAACGCCGCGCCATCTATTATGAGATGATCGACACACTGGCTTTGCTGCACAGCTTTGATCCGGACGCATTGGGACTGGAAAAACATGGCAAGCCCGGCAATTATTGCGAGCGCCAGATTTCCCGCTGGACGCAGCAATATCGACTGTCCGAACTTCAGGAAATTCCCGAAATGGACAAGCTGATAGAGTGGCTGACCAAAACCATTCCGGAACAGAAAAGCTTTGGCATCGTCCATGGCGATTACCGGCTGGACAACATGATTTTTGCCCATGATGAACCCAAGGTCATCGCGGTTCTCGACTGGGAACTCTCGACCCTCGGCGATCCCATTGCGGATTTCGCTTATTGGCTGATGGCCTATGAAATGGAGCCCGAAGGCCGCAGCGGTTTGAAGGGCGTCGACCTTGCCGGATTGGGCATCCCCACCCGCGAGGAAGCCATTGCCCGCTATTGCGAGAAATCGGGCATGGCCGAACTGCCGCCGATGGATTGGTATCTGGCCTATAATCTTTTCCGGATTGCTGCTATTCTGCAGGGCATCCAGAAGCGGGTTGTCGATGGCACCGCGAACAGTGCAGCGGCAGCGGAAATGTCGGATCGCGTAACGCCATTGGCACAAGCAGGATGGCAAGTCGCACAACGAGCAGGAGCCTAAAATGGACCTCAAGGACAAAGTCGCGATCATCACTGGCGCCGGTAGCGGGATCGGCCGCGCTGCGGCCTTGTTGTTCGCTCAACATGGCGCGAAGGTCATCGCCAGCGACATCACCGACGCGGTCGAGGACACCGCGAAAGGCTCCGAAGGCAATATCATCGCGATCAAGGCCGATGCCGGATCGGAAGGCGATGTCGAAATGCTAGTCGAGGCAGCGGAACAGCGTTTTGGCGATCTCCATGTTTTCTTTGCCAACGCCGGCATCGGTGGCGGCTTTGAAGGCATTTTCGACAGCAGCGTCGCTGAATGGCAGGAAGTGTTGCGGGTCAATCTGATCGGACCATTTCTGGCCTGCAAATATGCCGGCAAGGTGATTGCCGAAAGCAAGCATGGCGGCTCGATCATCTGCACCGCCAGTGTCGCCGGCATCAGATCAGGCGCAGGCGGGCCAGCCTATTCGGCCTCCAAGGCCGGTGTCATCAATCTGGTGAAGGTTGCATCCCAGCAATTTGCAACATCCAACGTCCGTTGCAATGCAATCTGCCCCGGTATCACCGAGACCGGCATGACCCAGTTCATCTATGACAAGGCCCGCGAAAAGGGCAAGGAAGACCGGCTCGGCTATCTCAATCCGCTGCGCCGTGGCGCAGCTCCGATGGAGATGGCGGAAGTGGCGCTGTTTCTGGCTTCCGACCGCTCATCCTATGTCAACGGGCAGGCCATTGCCGTTGACGGGGGCCTGAGCGCATCGCACCCGGTCACACGTCAGGAATTTGGCCGGACAGCGGTCTAGGCTCAGGGCCTAATTCGCAAAGGCGAGATCGCCATTGCCGATCTGTACGAAATCTACACGGCCTTCGCTGGCTCCGCAGAGAAATGTGCGCTGGTCACTATTTGATAATATGCCTTCAACCCGCCAGCCTTCGCCATCACGGACAACGGATTCGATTGCAGAAACGCGTGCATCGCGGCCAGCTTGCCGTTCAGCCGCATCGGAACAGGCATTGATCGCGGCTTCCATATCACCGGTTCCCCGATCATATCTGCTATCATCGCGCGCATCGGTGCGCCGATCATCATAATCTTGGTTTTCACTGCGATAGTCGCGGTCTTCATAGCGCCGGTCACGGTTGTTTTTTGACGCCGCGCTGGCGATGGCCGCAATGCCGCCGATCACCAGTATACCCGCCAATATATCACCGCCGCTGATTCCATCGCGATGGCGGCGGTGACCGCGATAACCCCGGTCACGACGATAATCGCCCCAGCCTTTTGCCTTGTCACTGTCAGCAGTCCAGCCAAGCGCAGCCGCATCGATTGGGGTAGCGATCACGATGCCGCTGTGCATTGGCGCAGCCATGGCTGGCGAAAATCCGGTAAAAACCAGCGCGGTGGACGCTGCAAAAGCAGAAAATCTGGTCATTTTGGTCATCTGAGACACCCCCTATCAAGCGCAGACTTTTTACCCAAAAACCTGCCATTCAATTGAATATAGTAGGTCCAGCCTGTCACCAGGCTGAACCATCATTTCCTGGTCAAACATGCTTATGGCCTTTAGCGGCGCGCATAGTTGAGCCCGCTATACTGAACGTCGCTCACCCGGTTGCCTTCGATATAGCAGGTGAATTTGCCTTTGTCGGAGTGGCTGTTCCTCTGATAGCGACCACGGCCCTGCTCGACCAGAATCTTGCCCTTGACCCGATAGCCATAGCGCGTCCGGTCAACGTCGCGGATGTCGGTTACCGACGCCCGCCCGCGATTGGTCGCTCCGTTTTCGGCGGCGCGTACGCAGCGGTTAACGGCCTGACGCTGTCCGATCTGACGATAGCTGTTGCCATAGCGGGATTCAGTGTAACGCTCGTTATCATATCGGTCGCCGCGATAATTGGCATTTCGCTGATTGCCATTCCTATAATTGGTATCGCGATATCTCCGGTCGTTGTTGCCGGAACTCGCAATCGCGGCAATCGCGCCGATGATCGCCACGCCGGCAATGATCTCGCCAGTACTCGGTCCGCCATGGCGGCCATCTTTGGCCATTGCGGGAGTTGCAGAAACAGCCATTGCAGCAGCAGCAGCGGTTCCAACAAGAGCTTTGTTTAACTTGTTCATGTCCACTTTCCTTTCACACTGCCCGAAACCATTTCCCGAGCTTGCAAAGCCCTTCTAGGTGATTCGGCTTGAGTGGAGACTGAACTGGCCTGACAGGCCTCGTTCATGTTAGTGGCTACTTTTATGAACAGCTATTCTTCTACTCCTATGCCCGCCAGATCCAGTCGCACACGCCGCAGCGCGCTATTCTCTTCAAATCCGTCATCGAATTGAACATCAACCATGTCCCCTTGGACAAATTTTACATAGCCTGGGTACCACCGCCCCTGTCCTTTCCAGTTAACCTCCACCCGAACGCCGGGGGTGATGGATAAATCACTGATATAGCGCGATTTGGTTTGGACCACCCTGCCGTCATCAAGACGAACACGATATCCATTTTTCGGGACATTCACTATCGTTGCGGGATACCAGAAACGGTCACTACTCCAGTTTACCAAGACCCGGTCCAGCCGCTGCCATTGCTGTGCAGGCACGGATTGCCGCTCGAAGCTCTTCACGCAAGCCTTGGTTCTGCGCGGTGCAATTTCCACCTTGTAGCTGTCGTGGATGTCGCGTTTCAGACAAATGGGCAGCTCAAAGGCACCGGGTTCGAACAGACGGACATCAAAAGCTAAATCATCCTCGCCCCGCTGCCATTGGATAGTGCCTCCCGGCCTGATCATCCAGCATTGCCGCGGGCGCACCAAGCTTGGATCATCGCTGCGATAAGTGCAAAATTTGACTTTCTCACCGCGCTGATTGTCGATCTGTACCGTTTCGGCCTGCCCAGCGCCTGACACGCACAATGGCGCGACAACCAGGCCGATGGCGAAGCCAATACGCACTCTATTTGTCCATTTCGAGACCGGTCGTCTGCGCCAGAAAGGCATAGATATCCGAATATTCCTCAATAAGCTTGTCGGTCGGCTTGCCGCTGCCATGACCGGCCCGGGTCTCGATACGGATCAGATGGGGCTCACTACCCGTATCCAGCGCCTGCAACCGCGCGGTATATTTGAAACTATGGCCCGGAACCACCCGGTCATCGGTATCCGCGGTCGAAACGATCAAGGCGGGATAATCAGTGCCGTTGCGGATATTGTGGTAGGGCGAATAGCCGAGCAGGGTTTTGAAATCCTGTTCCTTGTTCGGATAGCCATAATCATCGACCCAATAGCGTCCAGCCGTGAACCGGTCGAAGCGGAGCATGTCCATCACGCCGACTGCGGCATGGCCGGCGGTGAACAGATCGGGCCGCTGATTCATTACCGTGCCGATCAGCAATCCACCGTTGGAACGCCCTTCAATAGCCAGACCGTCTTCCGGCGTAATGCCTTCACTGATCAGATATTCTCCAGCTGCGATAAAATCGTCGAACACATTCTGCTTGTTCTGCAGGCGACCGCCATCGTGCCACAACTTGCCATATTCGCCGCCGCCACGCAGATTGGCCGAGGCGAACACGCCGCCCGCCTTGATCCACGCCATCCAGGCCGGCTTATATTGGGGCAGTACGGAAACATTGAACCCGCCATAACCATAGAGCAGGGTCGGTGCCCCTTCAGCGAGATCCTGCCCTTTCATGTGCACAAGAAACATCGGAATTTTCGTTCCGTCCTTGCTCTGGTAAAAGCGCTGCGTCACTTCCACCGTTTCGGGATCAAAGGGCAGCGACGGTGCGGCCCAGATGGTCGGCGCTGAAGATGGCTCATAGCGGAAAACCGTGGTTGGTCGGTTGAAGCTCTGAAAGGTGAAAAAACCTTCATCGCTCTTCATCGAGCCACTGAGACTACCCACCTGCCCCGGTCCGGGAAGATCGAGCGAGCCAAGCGCCTTGCCATCGAGATCAAATATAGAAAGCTGGCTTTTGGCGTCGACGAGATAGCTGATCACCAGCCGGTCACCGACGATCATCGTCCCATTGATCACTGCATCGCTTTCCGCCACCAGTTCGGTAAACTCAGGCTCTGCCACGCTCAGATCGGTTTTGACCACGCGCAGCCGCGGCGCATCCTTGTTGGTCACGAAATAAAGGATATCCCCAACGCCATCGATCAGACGCCAGTCATATTCGAAGCCGCGGACCAGTTTGCGCGTTTCCAGCTTCGGCGCATCCACCTTGATCAGTGTGACCTCAACGCGCTCATCGGTTCCGGAAGCGGACGCGATCACCACCCATTCCTTGTCCGAGGTCAACTCTGCGAAGTGATTGAGCTCCGGCTGGTCTGGCGTTGCATAGACTTTTATGTCCTTGGCCCGATCATTGCCAACAAGGTGCAGATAGACGGAATGATCCGTATTCAGCGACTGGAACGCCTCGCCTTCGTCCGGTGCCCGGTAACGGGAGTAGAGAAAGCCGATATTTTTGGGCATCCATATCATGTCGGTGAACTTGGCCCATTTGATGCTATCAGATTGGACTTCGCCGGTTGTCACATCAAGGACCTTCAGCGTCCGCCAGTCGGAACCACCATCCTGAATCGCATAAGCCAGCAGGCTGCCGTCACCGGACGGTTTCCAGCCGGCCAGCGCGGTAGCGCCGTCGTCCGACCATGTAGCGGGATCAATTAACACCCGTTCTTCGCCGTCCGCGCCATCTCGGACATAGAGAACAGCCTGATTCTGGCCGCCGCTCTTGCGCTCGTAGAAATATTTGCCGCCAGCTTCTTCCGGAATGCCCAGATCGTCAAAATCAAACAATTCTGTCATCGATTTCGTCAGGACTTCGCGTCCATCGAGCTTTTCGAGATAGGCATTGGTGGCAGCATTCTGGGCCTTCACCCACGCGGCAACCTCCGGGTCTTCGCGGACGTCATTTTCGAGCCAGCGATAAGGATCAGAAATATATTCGCCAAATTGCTCTTCGACGACGTCAACAGTCCTGGTTTCCGGGTAGGTCAGCGGGGTTTCCTTATTTTCATGCTGCGCGGCCAGCGCCGGTGAAGCTGCGGCCAATCCCATAGCCAATGTCAAAATGGTCAGACTGCGCATGTTCACCTCGGCAAAAGAAAAGAGGCCGCAAGCTTATCGCTCACGGCCTCTATTATCAATTGAAACTCTGACTTGTATAAAAAGGCTCAGGCCTCTTCATATTCATCCTGAACGCTCTGGTCCGGACCGCTATCCTGACCCTTCGCATCCACATCCCGGTCAACCAGCTCGATAATCGCCATCGGGGCAGCATCGGAACCACGGAAACCGGCGCGAATGATGCGGGTATAGCCGCCACTGCGTTCGGCGTAGCGATCGGCGAGAACTTCGAAAAGTTTCTTTTCCTGGGTTTCATCCATCAAACGCGCATGCGCGAGACGACGGTTGGACAGGCCACCTCTTTTGCCGAGCGTGATCAGTTTTTCGACAACCGGCCGCAATTCCTTGGCTTTTGGAACGGTGGTCAATATCTGTTCATGCTTGATCAGTGCAGCCGCGAGGTTCTTCAGCAGAGCCTGACGGTGAGCACCGGTCCGCTGCATACGGCGGCCCTTCATTCTATGACGCATAGTTATTTCCTTCGTTCGTTAAGGGGCCGTATGAGGTACCCCGCAGCAGGTGATTTTACAGGGGCATCACCAGTCGACCCCTTGTGTCATTCCGGCCTGCGCCGGGATGACGGAAAAGTTAACCCAGCAGCTCTTGTTCAAGCTTCTTGGCCATTTCTTCGATATTTTCAGGCGGCCATCCGGGGATGTCCATGCCGAGACGCAGACCCATGCTGGACAGCACTTCCTTGATTTCGTTCAAGGATTTGCGGCCGAAGTTCGGGGTACGCAGCATTTCGGCTTCGGTCTTCTGCACGAGATCGCCAATATAGATGATATTGTCGTTCTTGAGGCAGTTGGCGGAGCGAACGCTGAGTTCCAGTTCGTCGACCTTCTTGAGCAGATAGCGGTTGAGCTGGTTGGCATCGCTTTCTGCCTGGCTTTGCTGAGCGGCCATGCCGATGGGCGAAGACACTTGTTCCAGAGCTTCTTCGAAATGCACGAAAAGCTGCAGCTGGTCCTGCAAAATGCGCGCCGCATAAGCGATCGCATCTTCCGGGGTAACCGTGCCATCGGTTTCGATGGTGAGGTTCAGCTTGTCAAAATCAAGTTCCTGACCAACGCGGGCATTGTCGACCTTGTAAGATACCTGACGGACTGGCGAATAGAGCGAGTCAATCGGGATCAAACCGATCGGTGCATCGGCCGGACGGTTGGCAACTGCAGGAACATAGCCCTTGCCGACATTGACGGTCAGTTCCATGTTCAACGAAGCGCCTTCGTCGAGATGGCAGATTATCATTTCCGGGTTCATGATTTCAATATCACCGGAGACAGCGATGTCGCCAGCCTTGACTTCCCCAGGACCGGTTGCGGAGAGCTGCAGACGCTTTGCGTCTTCGCTTTCCATTTTCAATGCAATCTGCTTGATGTTCAGGACAATGTCGGTCACATCTTCACGAACGCCGGGCAGCGAGGAAAATTCGTGCAGGGCGTTTTCGATTTTGATCGAGGTAACTGCCGCACCCTGAAGCGAGGACAGAAGCACGCGACGCAGCGCGTTGCCCATGGTCAGGCCAAAACCACGTTCCAGAGGTTCAGCGATGAAAGTCGCCTTTCGCTTCGGATCTCCGCCGGGCTTGATGTCGAGGACGTTGGGCTTCTTCAGTTCTTGCCAGTTCTTCATATTGACAGTCATGGACTTCCCCTAGTAGTTCAAAGAGCGGGTGTGGACGTCAATACCGCTCTGAATTTTAAAAATGTGGGACCGGCCAACCGGCCTGTCCCAGAAACTCGAGCGGTTTTAGACGCGGCGCCTTTTTGATGGGCGAACACCATTATGCGGAATGGGTGTTACATCACGGATCGAGGTGATCGTGAAGCCAACGGCCTGAAGTGCGCGAAGAGCAGATTCACGGCCGGAACCGGGGCCTTTTACTTCGACTTCAAGTGTCCGTACACCATGGTCAGCCGCTTTTTTGCCGGCGTCTTCCGCTGCAACCTGAGCGGCATATGGTGTCGACTTGCGAGAGCCCTTAAAGCCCATCATGCCTGCGGAGGACCAGCTTAGCGTATTGCCCTGGGCATCGGTGATGGTGACCATCGTGTTGTTAAAAGTGGCGTTGACGTGCGCTACGCCTGCCGAAATGTTTTTGCGCGCGCTCTTCTTTATGCGCTGCGGTTCGCGTGCCATGTGATCAATTCCTACCTAATATCTTGAAAATACTTATCCGAAGACAAGTCTTATTTCTTCTTGCCAGCAATCGCCTTGGGCTTGCCTTTACGGGTGCGCGCATTGGTATGCGTACGCTGTCCGCGAACTGGCAGGCCTTTACGGTGACGCAGGCCGCGATAGCAGGCCAGATCCATCAAACGCTTGATGTTCATTGCAACTTCACGCCGCAAATCGCCTTCAACCGTATGATCGGCATCAATGGTTTCACGAATGTGCAAAACTTCCTGATCGGTAAGGTCCTGAACCCGGCGGGCTGGATCGATCTTCAATTTTTCAACAATGTCAGCCGCAGCAGTGCGCCCGATACCGTGAATGTAGGTAAGCGCAATGATTACGCGCTTGTTAGTGGGGATATTTACCCCAGCAATACGTGCCAATATTTTTCTCCATGCTCCACAGGACCCGATTCGCAGGGCCCTATCTCATCGCCAAGTCGTTAAAAACACACCCGAAACGCACAAAACCAGCGGACGCACGAAGGGCGCTGCCGGTTGTGTTGGATTTCGAATAATGGTGGAGTAGGGCGAGTCTGTGTTGGTGTCAACTGTGGACTGCCTAGAAAACCAGCTATTCCCTGCCTGCTCGCCCCCTAGCTCACCTGCCTGAAAGACTATAGTGTAAAAATGCCGATGACAGCGCTCCGACAGGATGGCTCGGTGCATTTTTACCTGCTGTCATCGCAATCCCCCGGGACTTGCGGCCGGACAATGACTCCCGCCCGCCGTTCGAACGGAATCGAGCAAATGTGGATCACCTTCGATGGAGTTACTCCCGCGAAGACGGAACGGCGTTGGCCTGCAGACGCAACGATCATGCGCCGCTTGGCGAGCGACAATTGAGGCTCCCGTGCGGAGAGTTATCCCCGTCGTTCATGCTTCGCTTTGACAAAAAAATACAGTAACGTTGCTCCAAATTCATCGAGGGGCGTTCATTGACCAATAGAAACAAGCATGATCTGTTCGAAATAGGCGGGCAGACGATCGCTCCCGGCAAAATCGGCGATATTGCCATTCCGGTCAGCGATCTTTCTGCCGGGATGCAGGCAAATATGGTCGTGCGGGTGTTTCACGGCAAGCGCACCGGACCAACGATTTTTGTCAGTGCAGCGATCCATGGCGATGAAATCATCGGCACCGAGATCATCCGCCGGGTGATGAAGAAACTGCATCCGTCGCGGATGGCCGGTACCGTGATATTCGTGCCGGTGGTCAATATGTTCGGTTTCATCACCCATAGCCGCTATTTGCCTGACCGCCGCGATCTCAACCGGTCTTTTCCGGGAACCGAAAAAGGCTCGCTGGCTTCGCAGCTGGCCAATATTTTCTCTACCGAGATTATCGATCATTGCTCGCTCGGCATTGATATCCACAGCGCCGCACAGCACCGGTATAATCTGCCGCAGATTCGCATCGCGTCGGGCAATCCCGAACTCACGGAACTGGCGCTCGAATTTGGGCCACCGGTTGTCATCGAGGCGGAGTTGCGTCCCGGCTCCCTGCGGGCGCTGGCACGGGAAGCCGGCGTCGACATGCTGCTGATGGAAGCCGGAGAAGCCCTGCGCTTCGACGAATTTTCCGTATTGACCGGGGTCAACGGCATTTTGCGGGTACTCAAGAAACTGGAGATGATCGACACCAAGCGCCTCGGCAAGCGCGGGATTCCGCCAGCCCAGGCGACCCGCACAGTCTGGCTGCGCTCAACCAGAGGCGGGATTTGCCGACTGGTTTCGCCTTCCGGGACCAAGGTCCACAAAGATGACCCCGTGGCCTATATCAGCGATATTTTTGGCGATGGTGAAGAAGCTATCCTCTCGCCGGTTGACGGGATTGTTATCGGCCACAGCAACCTGCCGGTCGTCAATCAGGGCGATGCGCTGCTCCACATTGCCGAAGTAAGGGTATTTCATACGGTGGGAGAGCGGCTCGAGCAGATCGAGGGTGCGATCACCAGCAATCAACTGCTCGACGAGGACGAAGTGATATAAACGGCAGCCGGGACGGAATCAGCAGATTGCCCATTCCGTCCCGGCACCAGTATCTATCCGGCTACTCGCGCCAGATGCAGGTCTTTTATCCCTGCCCCTTGGTCTTGGTATTGCCAGCTTTCGCCTTGGCTTCGATAAATTCAATTATCTGACCAGCGACATCCTTGCCGGTCGCCGCCTCGATGCCCTCGAGCCCAGGCGAACTGTTCACCTCCATGATCACCGGACCATGATTGGCACGCAATATGTCGACGCCTGCCACGTTCAGCCCCATAACTTTCGCCGCCCGGATCGCGGTAGACCGCTCTTCCGGTGTGATCTTGACCATTTTTGCGGTACCGCCCCGGTGGAGGTTGGAGCGGAAGTCGCCTTCTGCGCCGGTTCGCATCATCGCCGCGACAACCTTGCCGCCGACCACAAAGATCCGGATGTCGCTCGAGCCAGCTTCCTTGATGAATTCCTGCACGAGAATATTGACGTTGAGTCCACGGAATGCCTCGATAACAGACTTGGCGCTGTTGTTGGTTTCACCAAGTACCACACCAATGCCCTGCGTCCCTTCGAGCAGCTTGATAACCGCGGGAGCGCCACCAACAATCTTGAGCACTTCATCGGTCTGCTTGGGATCATGGGCAAAAGCGGTCACCGGCAAGCCCAAGCCATGTTTGGCAAAAATTTGCATCGAACGCAGCTTGTCGCGAGAGCGGCCGACGGCAACGCTTTCGTTCAGCGGCCACACGCCCATCATCTCGAACTGGCGCAGTACGGCCAGACCATAATGGGTGATCGATGCGCCGATGCGGGGGATCACGGCATCAAAGCCGGTCAGCGTTTCGCCATTATACAATATGCTGGGTCGATGAGATGTAATGTTCATCGTACAGCGCAACGTGTTGAGAATTCTCATCTCATGGCCGCGTTCTTCCGCCGCCTCGACCAGGCGTTTGTGGGAATAGAGTCTCGGATTTCGGGCAAGCATAGCGATTTTCATAAATTATCTTTCTTCGTGCCGGCCCAGCATCCAGCGCTTGGCGCTATTGACGAGGAAACCCCGTTTCAGCGCCCGACGACCTATGAGGACCGGAAATATCATCGATTGCCGATTGGCAAGCGTCATATGCCCGACCCATTCTAGCGGTCCGAGCTTCATGACTGTCTCTACCACATAACGGGTCTGCATGACACCATTACTGCTCTTGATTCTACGCTGACCGTAGACCCGCGCTTCGCAATGATGGTCTGCAACGCCCGATCCCATCGGGATCGTGAATTGGACAAATTGCTGACCGTCTTTTTCAAATGGCTTGATTCGGGTGGCGTGGAGCGAGGAAGTGGCTGCCCCGGTATCAACCTTGGCATGAAGGTTCTTTACGCCGAATTCGGGCAAATCTATCAGCTCGCACCAACCGATTTCGCAGGACTCCTTGAGCCTTTTAGGGAGCCGTTTAACTTTCGGGATATTTGTCTGCGCCATCGGCCAATGATTTGGCCGATGGCGCATTCTTGCGCAAGATAATTATAGTCTAGACGACACCATAAGCCAGCATGGCATCCGCCACTTTTTTGAAGCCTGCAATATTGGCACCCTTCACATAGTCGACATAGCCATCGCCCTGATCGCCATATTCGACACATTTGCCGTGAATGCCTTCCATCAGATCGGTCAGCATCTCGCCGAGCCGCGCATGGTTCCAGCTGATCCGTTCCGCATTCTGGCTCATTTCGAGACCGGATACGGCAACACCACCAGCATTGGCGGCCTTGCCCGGACCATACATGATCCTGGCATCGTGGAAGACATGAACCCCTTCGAGCGTGGTCGGCATATTCGCGCCTTCCGACACGGCAATCACGCCATTGGCGACCAGCTCTTTGGCTTCTTCTTCATTGAGTTCATTCTGGGTCGCGCAAGGCAAAGCCAGGTCACAGGGCACATTCCACGGGCGTTTGCCTTCATGGTAGGATGCGCCGGTGAAATGATCCGCATATTCGCTGATCCGGCCTCGCTTGTTATTCTTGAGATCCTTGATCCAGTCGATCTTGTCCTGATCAATGCCGTCGGGATCATGGATGAAGCCGCCGCTGTCCGAGAGCGTCAAAACCTTGCCCCCTTGCTTGGTAATCTGCTCAGCCGCATGGGTGGCAACATTGCCCGAACCGGAAATGACCGCAGTCTTGCCCGCGATGGCGTCATTTCTATGCTTGAGCATATTTTCCATGAAATAGACCGCGCCGTAACCGGTCGCTTCCGGGCGCATCTGAGAGCCGCCATATTCCATGCCCTTGCCGGTCAGCACGCCTTCCCAGCGATTGGTGATACGCTTGTACTGGCCAAACATATAACCAATTTCACGTCCGCCCACGCCGATATCACCGGCGGGAACATCCGTGTCCGGGCCAATGTGACGATATAATTCGGTCATGAACGACTGGCAGAAGCGCATGACTTCAGCGTCGGACTTGCCCTTGGGGTTGAAGTTTGCACCGCCCTTGCCGCCGCCCATTGGCAGTCCGGTCAATGAGTTTTTGAAGGTCTGCTCGAACGCGAGGAATTTCAGCACGCTTTCGGTGACGCTAGGGTGAAAACGGATACCGCCCTTATAGGGGCCAATGGCGTTGTTATTCTGGACACGATAGCCGCGTTGGACGCGGACACAGTGATTGTCATCTTCCCAGCAAACCCGGAATGATATCACCCGATCAGGCTCGGCAATTCGCCGCAAAATCTGTGCTGTATGATAGGCTTCTTTATCTTCGATGAAATCAAAGATATCCATCGCGACTTCCTGCACCGCCTGAACAAATTCAGGCTGGCCCGGATTGCGTTTCTTGACGCCTTCCATGAATGTCGGAAAATCTACATGATCGGAAACGGCCATCGTCTAACCCCTCAAATATTGAATGTCTGCACGCCCCGTTTATCGCTGTCGACCTCCTCAAGTCGGCAACGAGTATAAACCCCTCATAGAACTATTAAACAGGCTAGGTAAAGCCTTGAGATGGAGCCTGAATCAGCTCGGGTCGTCGTCTTTGTCGACACCGCTCACTTCGTCGTCACTTTGCCCGGCTGCGTCATCCTGAGAATCGGTAACAGCCGCTTCCGGATCGACGAACAAGGCCGACAGACGCGTCAATTGCTCTCCGATCACGCCATCCACCGCCGGAGCGATCTGGTCTATCGGAATTTCCATATAGCCGCCCACTTTATAGGTGAACCGGACCACGGTGGTATCGCCTTGCGGCTGCAGTAACATGGTCAACGTGCCGGTTACCGCCTCACCCTGGAGCGGGCCAAGTGCGCCGGACATGCGGAGCATCTTGTTGTTGTGCGCATAGATCACCCGCATGTGCTGAACGCTGCCGTCCGACGATTTGATATTGTCGTCCGACGTCGTCCGGATCAGTTCGCAAAAACAGCCGCCGGCCTGCGGCACGAGATAGAAATTTTCGGCGTCCCCGGTCCAGCTATGTTCGCTATTCCAGTACCGCGACGGTGAGATCATCGCTTTCCAGACCGCCTCATTGTCACCGGAAACCACTATTTGGTGCTGCACGGTAAAGCCATTGTCGGCGGTGTTGGTCACTTCCGCATTCGCGGCGGTCATGCTGCAAAGCGTTGCGATTCCCAAAATTGCGCGAAATGCCAGCTTAGCCATGACCTTGTCTCCTGTGGATTCTGTTCAGAGCGACAGGACAGCCTCTATCGCATCATTGACTTCCGCCATGCTCCCCATGCCATTTACCTTACGCACTATTCCACGCGCTTCGTAGATCGGCAGGATGGGTGCCGTCTTGGCGCGATATTCTTTCATGCGGGTCCGCACGGTTTCTTCATTATCATCCGGACGGCGCTTGAATTCGCCTTTGCCGCACACATCGCAGACGCCTTCGACGGCAGGCTGTTTGAATGTGTCGTGATAACCTGCACCGCAATTGCCGCAGGTGAACCGGCCAGTGATGCGCTCAACCAGTGCGTCTTCATCAACGGCAAGCTCGATCACATGTGCAAGGACACGGTTTCTGGCTGACAATATATCGTCCAGCGACGCGGCTTGCGCAGCTGTCCGCGGATAGCCATCAAAGATAACGCCTTTGTCGGGCCCGAGCTCATCCAGCTTGTCGCCAATGATACCAGAGACAACGTCATCGGGAACCAGCTCGCCTGCGTCCATCAAAGCCTTGGCTTTCAGACCGACTTCGGTGCCAGCTTTCACCGCTGCCCGCAGCATGTCGCCGGTCGACAGTTGGACCATGCCATGCTCATCTTCAAGACGGCCCGCTTGGGTCCCCTTCCCGGCACCTGGTGGCCCCAACAAGATGATGTCCATACGATTACCCCCCGTGATGATGGAATGATTCTAGCGTCAAATTAGCGTGTTCGGACCTTAGCGTTTGCGCCGTCCGCCCTTGAGTTTGGCTTTCTTGAGCAAATCGCCATATTGCAGCGCCAGCAAATGGCTCTGGATCTGCGTCACCGTATCGACCGTCACGTTGACGACGATCAGCAGGCTGGTACCGCCAAGAAAGAAGATTGGCAGACTTGTCTGAGCCATCACATATTCCGGCAACACACAGACGAAGGCCAGATAGGCAGCGCCAACCACGGTGATCCGCGTCAGCACATAATCAAGATAATCAGCGGTATTCTTGCCCGGACGAATGCCTGGAACGAAACCGCCATTTTTCTTCAGATTCTCGGCCGTTTCTTCCGGATTGAATACGACTGCCGTGTAGAAGAAACAGAAGAAGACAATGCCCGACGCGTACAGCGCCATATATAGCGGCTGCCCATGGGCAAGATACTGGTTCAGCATGATAACGAAATCACCGAACACGGTTTCTCCGGATGTCGCATTGCCGGCAAACTGGCTCACCGTCAGCGGCATCAGCAACAGCGAAGAAGCGAAAATCGGCGGGATGACACCTGCTGTATTGACCTTGAGCGGCAGATGACTGCGATCGGCCTGCATCACGCCATGCTGGGTGGCTCGCTTGGGATATTGGATCAGCACCCTTCGCTGGGCGCGCTCCATGAAGCTGATGAACAATACCAGTCCGGCCACCATCACAATCAAACCAACGATCGTCAGCGCGCTGATCGAACCGGTGCGGCTGCCTTCCATCAGATTGCCAACAAAGGTTGGCATCTGGGCGACAATGCCGGCCATGATGATCAGCGAGATACCATTGCCGATACCGCGGCTGGTGATCTGTTCACCCAGCCACATCAGGAACAACGTTCCGCCAACCAGACTGATCACCGCGCCAATGCGGAACATATAGCCGGGTTCGACGACCGCTTGCAGACCCGATTGGGACGCGAAGCTTTCCAGTCCGACGGCGATGAAATAGCCCTGGACGGCGGTCAGGCCAACGGTGCCATAGCGGGTATATTGATTGAGTTTCTTGCGGCCAGACTCGCCTTCTTTTTTAACCGCAGCCAAGGTCGGCGACAGCGCCGCCGCCAACTGAACCACGATAGAAGCGGTAATATAAGGCATAACGCCCAAGGCAATCAGGCTCATCCGCTCGAGCGAACCGCCTGAGAATGTGTTGAAAATGTCGAGAACGCCGCCACGGGTCTGATCATAGAGATCAGCCAGAACGACCGGATCAACGCCCGGCAGCGGAACAAAACTGAGGAGACGGAAAATGACAAGCGCGCCAAGTGTAAACCAGATGCGATTGCGCAATTCGGTAGCTTCGCCAAATTTTGCCAGGCTTAGATTGGCGGCGACCTGATCGGCTCTTGATGCCATGCTTGACTTCCCTGCCCACTATTAGTTTGCAACGCGCCCCTGCGGAGGCAGAGGCCCATCTCCAACTATTGCGTATCGTTGCAATCTCCGGAGATGAATAGCTGCATGTGCAGCTATGCAACCCGCCCCATATCGGATGTTAATGCATCAAAAACAAGGGGCCAGAAAAAGAGGCGCTAAAACTAGCGCCTCTTGAAGATCAATCGATCTTTTTCGCCTTGTTCAAGGCTTTTTTCTCCCGCGCAGGCTTGGAAGCCACAGCTTTTTTCTCGCCCTTTGGTCGGCGTTCGCCGCCCGCTGGAAGAATTTCAACTGTTCCGCCCGCCTTTTCGACCGCGGCAACAGCGGCTTTCGAAGCCCCGGCAACGGTGATCGTGATTTTCGTGGTCAATTCACCCTTGGCAAGCAGACGAACGCCATCCTTGCCACCGCGAGCCAGGCCAGCAGCTTTCAGGGTTGCGTGATCGATCGTGCCTTTGCCATCGAGGCTTTTGCTGTCGATGAACTTCTGGATCATGCCCAGGTTCACTTCGGCATAGTCGGAGCCGAATGGGTTGTTAAAGCCACGTTTCGGAAGACGCATGTGAAGTGGCATCTGGCCGCCTTCAAAGCCTTTGATAGCTACACCGGAACGGGATTTCTGACCCTTTTGGCCACGCCCGGCGGTTTTGCCTTTGCCCGAGCCAATGCCCCGGCCAACACGCATGCGCGATTTGCGCGCGCCATCATTGTCTCTAAGTTCGTTTAATTTCATGTCTTGTACTCGCTTTCGCTTTTATTCGCACGGAAGTCTAAGGTTTTACCCTTCGAGAACTTCCACCAGATGATGTACTCTACGGATCATGCCGCGAACTTCTGCTGTATCTTCCAGTTCGGAAACACGGTGCATCTTGTTCAGACCGAGGCCGATCAGCGTTTTGCGCTGAACTTCCGGACGGCGGATCGGCGATCCGATCTGCTTGATTTTAACTTTGGCCATCAAAAATTACTCCGTAACTGCTGCGGCATCTGCTGCCACTTCAGCAGCCGAACCGCCAGCACGTGCAAGCAGGTCAGTGATTTTCTTGCCGCGTCGCTGGGACACGGATTTGGGACTCGACTGATCTGCCAGAGCGGCAAAAGTTGCCCGGATCATATTATAAGGATTGGCTGTACCATTCGACTTGGTCACAACGTCGGAAACGCCGAGACTTTCGAAAACCGCACGCATTGGGCCACCGGCAATAATACCGGTACCAGCAGGTGCCGAGCGAACGGTAACGTTACCGGCACCAAATTTGCCAGTGCCATCATGGTGCAGGGTCCGACCTTCACGCAGCGGCACCCGAACCATCGATTTTTTCGCAGCAGCCGTTGCTTTGGTAATGGCTTCAGGCACTTCGCGCGCCTTGCCCTTACCGAAGCCAGCGCGACCCTTGCCGTCGCCAACAACTACCAATGCAGCGAAACCAAAGCGCTTGCCGCCTTTGACAGTCTTCGACACGCGGTTGATGTGGACCAATTTCTCGATCAACTCTTCGCCGCCGTCATTGTTGCCACGACCACCACGATTATTACGTCCGCCGCCACGATTATCGCGACCGCCACCACGGTTATCACGGTTGCCGCCGCCGCCGCCACGATTTCCACCGCGTCCTGGACGTTCAGGTGCACCGGTTTTGACTTCGGGTGCTACCGCTGCTGCCGGCTGATTGCCTTCGCCAGTGGTGCTCGGCTGTGCCGCGTCTGCTGGTGTTGTTTTCTCATCAGCCATATTAAAACTCCAATCCGCCTTCACGTGCTGCGTCGGCCAGAGCCTTCACACGTCCGTGAAACAGGAACCCGCCACGGTCAAAAATTACTTCTTTAACGCCTGCCTTCTTGGCAGCTTCGGCAACGCGCTTGCCAACATCGGCTGCGGCATTGCTATCCGCACCGGTTTTGACTGTAGACGCCTTGTCGATGGTCGAAGCGGAAGCCAGCGTTTTGCCCTCGGCATCGTCGATAACCTGCGCATAAATATGCCGGCTCGTGCGATGCACGGACAAACGAGGCTTTGAGAGCCCGCGCTTCCGCAATTTGCTGCGTACGCGTTGCTGGCGCCGTTTGAACTGAGAAATGTTCGCCATGGCTTATTTCTTCTTCCCTTCTTTGCGGAAAATATATTCGCCGCGATATTTAATACCCTTGCCTTTATACGGCTCGGGCTTGCGCCAGCGGCGTATTTCGGCAGCGACCTGGCCAACTTGCTGTTTGTCCATGCCGGTGATTTCGATCGTGGTCTGATCGGGAGTCTTGATCTCGATACCGTCTGGGATCGCGAAGTTCACATCATGGCTGTAACCAAGCTGCAGATTGAGGTTTTTCCCCTGAGCTGCGGCACGATAACCAACACCATTGATCTCCAGCACCTTGGTGAAGCCGCTGGTGACACCGTCAACCAGATTCTGCACCAATGTACGCTGCATTCCCCAGAATGCACGAGCGGTTCTGGAACTGTTTGCTGGCCTGACCTGCAAACCACCGTCGCCCAGTTCATAAGTCAGATCATCAACCATCGGGGTCGAAAGCTCGCCCTTCGGTCCTTTGACCTTGACCAGACCATCTTCCATTACGGCAGTGACGCCGTCAGGAATAGCCACTGATTTTTTGCCAATACGGGACATGATTAAAATACCTCAGCCAGTACTTCGCCGCCGACCTTCGCCTGACGCGCTTCTGCGTCAGAGAGAACACCTTGTGGCGTCGATACGATTGTTATGCCCAAGCCGTTGCGAACCCGTGGCAGATCTTCCGACCCGCTATAGACGCGACGACCAGGCTTTGAAACACGGGCCACGTGGCGAATTGCCGGTTGGCCTTCAAAATATTTCAGTTCAATCCGCAGACCGGGGTGCTTGTTGACCTCTTCTTCGCTGTAGCCACGAATATAACCTTCGCGCTGCAACACTTCGAGGACGGCACCACGCAGTTTGGACGCAGGTGTTACGACGCTGTCTTTGCGTGCCTGTTGTCCGTTACGGATACGGGTGAGCATGTCACCCAAGGGATCGGTAAAAGCCATATTATCTCTCCCTTACCAGCTTGATTTCGTTACGCCAGGGATCAGACCTTTATTGGCCATGTCCCGTAGCTCGATGCGGCACAGGCGGAACTTGCGGTAATAACCGCGCGGCCGTCCTGTGGTTTCACAGCGGTTGCGCACGCGGGTTGGATTCGCATTGCGCGGTATTTCCGCCATTTTGAGGCGCGCCATCAGACGTTCGGTCTCGTCAAGAGACTGATCTGCTGCCATCGCCTTCAGTTTCGCATAACGGCCGGCGTATTTCTTCACCATCCGTTTGCGTTTTTCGTTTCTGTTAATGGAACTCAGTTTCGCCATGACTTAAGTTCTCGTCCTTCCGTATAATGAAGCGCGCTCACGCGGCTTCTTTTTCTTCCGATTGTTCCTCTTTAGGGAACGGGAAACCAAATAACGCCAGAAGCGCACGCGCCTCATCGTCTGTTTTTGCAGTAGTCGTCACAATCACGTCCATGCCGCGAACAACGTCGATGTTGTCATAGGCGATTTCGGGGAAAATGATCTGCTCCTTCAGGCCCATGGCAAAATTGCCGCGACCGTCAAAGCTTTTCGGATTCAGGCCCCTGAAATCCCGGATACGTGGCATTGCTACTGTCACGAGCCGATCGATAAATTCGTACATCCGTTCCCGGCGCAGATTGACTTTACAGCCGATCGGCATGCCTTCACGCAATTTGAACGTCGCGATCGAATTTTTCGCCTTTGTAATCACTGGCTTCTGGCCGGCAATCAATTCCATTTCCGAAGCAGCAGTCGCGACTTTTTTCTTGTCCTGACTGCCTTCACCCACGCCCATGTTAATGGTGATCATGCTGATCCGAGGGACTTCCATATGGTTGGAATAGTTGAATTTTTCCTGCATCGCTTTGACGATTTCATCGTCATATTTTGTGCGCATGCGCGGGATATATTTTTTTTCAGCCATCGACTTTCTCCCCGGACTTTACAGCGAAACGCTGCATCTTTCCGTCTTCTGCCTTTTCAAATCGGACCCGAGTCGGCTTGCCGTCTTTCGGGTCAGCCAGAGCCACTTTGCTGATGTGCATCGCCGCTTCACGTCGCTCGAGGCCACCCTGCGGGTTTGCCTGGGTCGGCTTACGGTGGCGAATAGCAATATTCACACCGGAAACGATGCACTTGCCATCTTTCGGCATCACTTTCGTGACTTCACCCGACTTGCCCTTGTCCTTGCCGGACAGGATCACGACGGTATCGCCTTTTTTGATCTTTGCATTGGCCATGATTAGATTACCTCCGGCGCAAGGCTGATGATTTTCATATGCTTTTTCGCACGCAGTTCACGAACCACGGGGCCAAAAATACGAGTGCCAATAGGCTCCTGGTTGTTATTGACCAGAACCGCAGCATTGCTGTCGAACCGAATAACCGATCCGTCCTTGCGGCGAATGTCTTTCTTGGTACGCACGATCACCGCCCGGTGAACGTCGCCCTTCTTGACCTTGCCGCGCGGTGCTGCTTCCTTGATCGACACGACAATGATGTCGCCGACGCCAGCAAAGCGACGCTTCGAGCCGCCCAGCACCTTGATGCACTGCACACGTTTGGCGCCGCTATTGTCAGCGACCTCCAGGTTCGATTGCATCTGGATCATGGATCCAATTCCTTCTTCATAAACCCGGTAAACCGGGCGTTTCCTACTTCGTCACCCCGGCAGATCCGGGATATTCTAAACTTATTCGCCAGCTGGCGCGGCTTCGGTCTTTCCTTCAGCCGCTGGTTCAACGATTGGCTTTACCGGCGCCTTGATCTTTCCGTCTTTCGGATCGCTTGCCGTAATCTCGCCCACCGTCGGCGTTGCCAGACCGGCTGCTGCACCGACCCGCTCCAACACTTTCCAGGTCTTCAACTTGGAAATCGGACGCGTTTCTTCGATGCGCACGACTTCACCCGTGCTAATTTCATTGTTCTCATCATGCGCGTGATATTTCTTCGAGCGCCGGATGATTTTTCCGTAAAGCGGATGCTTCACCTTGCGTTCGACATTGACGACAACAGTCTTGTCGCCCTTGTCTGACACAACCGTGCCGGTGAGAATACGTTTTGGCATATCGGTTCCTTACGCCTTAGCTTCTGCGGGAGCCGCGTTCGAACGCTCGGCCTGCAATGTTTTGATCCGGGCGATCGTGCGACGCACTTCCCGCGTCCGGCTTGGTTTTTCGAGCTGATTGGTCGCAGCCTGGAAACGCAGGTTAAATGCCTCGCGCTTCAGTTCGCCCAGTTCGGTCTCGAGCTGATCGTCGGTTTTGGTCCGCAAATCTTCTGTCTTAATGCTCATCTAGCTTAACCTTCCAGATGTGACGTATCGCCGAGGCGGGCCACAACCTTTGTCTTGATCGGGAGCTTCATCGCTGCCCGCTCGAAAGCGATCGCTGCAATCGGTCCGGGAACACCATCCAGTTCGAACAGTATCCGGCCTGGTTTTACCCGAGCAGCCCAATATTCTACGGAGCCCTTACCCTTACCCTGACGAACTTCGGCAGGTTTTTTGGATACTGGCACATCCGGGAAAATCCGGATCCACAACCGGCCCTGACGCTTGATGTGACGCGTGATCGCACGGCGAGCCGCTTCGATCTGACGCGCAGTAATCCGGTCAGGCTCCATGGCTTTCAAGCCATAGCTGCCGAAATTCAGGCTAGAGCCGCCTGGCGCTTTTCCTTTAATCCGGCCTTTGAAAGCCTTGCGGAACTTATGTTTCTTGGGTTGCAGCATGATGCTCTACCTATTCCTCAAAAATCAACGTTGGTGCTGCGGGCGGACGCCGGAAGTTTGCGCTTCCACATTCAGCCGATCCTGAGCCATTGGATCGTGACCCAATATCTCGCCTTTGAAAATCCAGACCTTGATACCGATAATGCCATAAGCAGTAAGCGCTTCAAACTCGGCATAGTCAATATTGGCGCGCAGCGTATGAAGCGGCACGCGGCCTTCACGATACCATTCAACCCGCGCGATTTCCGCGCCGCCCAAACGGCCACCACAAACAATTTTAATACCTTCAGCGCCCAAACGGAGAGCGGACTGAACCGCACGCTTCATGGCGCGACGGAAAGCCACACGGCGGATCAACTGATCACCAATGCCCTGCGCTACCAGCTTCGCGTCGACTTCCGGCTTGCGGATTTCGACGATGTTCAAAGAGACGTCACCGGACGACATGTCACTCAGCTTGCGACGCAGCTTTTCGATATCCGCGCCTTTCTTACCGATGATAACGCCGGGACGTGCAGCATAGATTGAAATGCGGCAAGTCTTGGCGGGACGTTCGATCACAACCTTTGAAATCGCTGCCTGTGGCAGGGAATCAAAGATATATTTGCGCATCTTGATGTCTTCCATCAAGAGATCGCCATAATTGGAACCTTCCGCATACCAGCGAGAGTCCCAAGTCCGGTTGATCTGCAGGCGAAGCCCGATAGGATTACTCTTTTGACCCATGGTTACGCCTCTTCCTCTTCATGCTCGCGCACGACAATGCGAACGCGGCTAAATGGCTTGATAATCTTGGCTGAACGACCACGAGCACGCGCTTTCCAGCGCTTCATCGTGATTGACTTGCCGACGCTCGCTTCATGAACGATCAAAGCGTCGACATCCAGATTGTGATTATTCTCGGCATTGGCGATTGCTGAAGCGAGAACCTTGCTGACATCCTTTGCCATCGACTTTTTCGAGAAGGACAGGATGTTCAAAGCGTCTTCCGCTTTCTTGCCACGGATCAGCTGTGCAACCAAGTTGAGCTTCTGGGCAGATCCACGGATGGAATTGCCGACAGCCAAAGCTTCATTGTCGCCAACACGGCGGGGTGATGATGCCTTACCCATTATTTCTTGCCTTTTTTGTCAGCGCCATGGCCGTAAAAGCTGCGCGTCGGCGCGAACTCACCAAGCTTGTGACCGACCATGTCTTCATTTACCGAAACCGGGATGAATTTCATGCCGTTATAAACACTGAAGGTCAGGCCGACGAAGTCAGGCAATACGGTGGAACGACGCGACCAGGTCTTGATCGGCGTACGAACACTGTTTTCCTGCGCAGTCTGCGCTTTTTTCAGCAGGTGGAGGTCAACAAATGGACCTTTTTTGATGGAACGAGCCATGCTTACCTCTTCTTCTTCGCGTGACGCGACCGGATGATCATCTTGTCAGTCGATTTATTGCTACGGGTACGAGCACCCTTGGTTGGCTTGCCCCATGGCGTCACTGGATGACGGCCACCGGAAGTCCGACCTTCACCACCACCATGCGGGTGATCGACTGGGTTTTTCGCAACACCGCGAGTAAGAGGACGACGTCCTTTCCAACGGGTGCGGCCTGCCTTGCCGAAATTCTGGTTCGAATTGTCCGGATTGGAAACCGCACCTACGGTTGCCATGCAATCGGCGCGCAGATAGCGTTGCTCACCACTTTTCAGGCGAACAATAATCATACCGCGGTCACGACCAACAATCTGAACATAAGCACCAGCAGAGCGAGCAATCTGACCGCCCTTGCCTGGCTTCATTTCGACATTGTGAACAATCGTACCAACCGGCATCTGCGACAAGAGCATCGCGTTGCCTGGCTTCACGTCGGTCTTTTGACCTGCAATCACGCTGTCGCCAACGTCAAGACGCTGCGGTGCAATGATATAGGCCAGTTCGCCGTCTTCATATTTGATCAGCGCAATGAAGGCGGTGCGGTTCGGATCATATTCGAGCCGTTCAACCGTAGCAGCCATATCCCATTTGCGCCGCTTGAAGTCGACGAGACGATATTTTTGCTTATGACCGCCGGCGATGCCGCGCGATGTCACATGGCCCTTGTTGTTCCGGCCGCCAGTCTTGTTCTTGCCTTCGACAAGCTTTTTGACAGGCTTGCCTTTCCATAGGCCGCTCTTGTCGACCAGGATAAGACCACGCCGGGCGGGGCTCGTCGGTTTATAGGATTTTAATGCCATGTGCCCTTAAACTCCCGTGGTGATGTCAATGGTCTGGCCTTCGGCCAAGGTGACAACAGCCTTCTTGATGTCATTGCGTGTGTAAGGGCGACCCTTCCACTTTTTGGTCTTGCCCTTTTGCACCAGCGTGTTGACGTTTTTGACTTTGACATCAAACAACGCCTCGATGGCGGCTTTGATCTGCGGCTTTGTTGCAGTGTTCGCAACTTTGAAAACCACAGCATTATGCTCGCTGAGCAAAGTTGATTTTTCGGTGATATGCGGGCCGACAATTACGTCATAGTGACGAATATCGACTGCTTCTTTTTTAGCCATTGAAGCGCGCCTCCAGCTTTTCTACCGCTGCGCGCGTCAGCACCAGGGTTTCATGGTTCAAAATGTCATAAACATTGGCACCAGCAGCTGGCATCACGTTGACGAGAGGAATGTTGTTCGAAGCTTTCGAGAAAGCGTCGTTTATCACATCGCCGTCCATGATCAGCGCCGTCCGGCCAAAACCGAGCTTTGCAATCTGGGCCAGAAGCGCCTGTGTTTTGGCTTCCTTCAGATCAATGTTTTCAAGCACGATCAACTTTTCGTTTTTGACCTTGTCGCTCAGCGCCATTTTCAGACCCAAAGCGCGAACTTTCTTGTTCAGCGAAGGGTTGAAATCACGCTTGCGGGCACCGTGGGCTTTACCACCACCAATGAAGATCGGAGCACGGCGATCGCCATGACGGGCTGTACCGCCGCCTTTTTGATTGCCGTATTTCTTGCCGGTACGAGCAACGTCCGAACGCTCACGGGTCGGACGAGCCGTGCCACGTGCTTTTTCGCGCTGCCAGTTGACGACACGGTGAAGAATATCTGCACGCGCTTCGATACCGAACACGTCATCGTTCAATTCGATGTCGCCCTTGGCTTTCGCGTCGAGGGTTATCACTTTCAATTTCATGTCTTAGCCCTCCTTCCCTGCATCATCTGCAGCATCAGACTTCTCATCCAATTTGCCAGCTGGCTGTGCAGCCGCTTCTGCTACTTCTGCGTGGGTTGGACCAACCGGCGTTTCAATCTCTGCATCCGCTTCGATCATGCCTGCTGGCGCCTCTTCCGTTGCCGTTTCATCCGCATTGCGGCGCATGGCACCCGGGAATGGAACACCCTCGGGAAGAGCAGTTTTCACTGCATCTTTAACGAGAAGCCAGCCGCCCTTTGAACCGGGAACACTGCCGCGTACAAAGATCAAACCGCGAGCGGCGTCTGTACGGACGATTTCCAGATTTTGCTGGGTGCGATTTTTCGAACCCATATGGCCGGCCATCTTCTTGCCCTTGAAAACCTTGCCTGGATCCTGGTTTTGACCAGTGGAACCATGGGCACGGTGAGAGATGGAAACACCGTGAGTTGCGCGCATACCGCCGAAACCCCAACGCTTCATCGCACCAGCAAAGCCCTTACCCTGGGTAACACCCTGGATATCGACCATCTGGCCGGCAATGAAATGGTCAGCAGTTACGGTAGCGCCGATGGGGAGCAAAGCATCTTCGCTATCAACCCGGAATTCGGCAACACGCGCTTTTGGCTCTACTTCTGCCTTGGCAAAAGCTTCACGCTGCGGCTTGTTTACATTTTTCGCTTTGCGGGGGCCTGCACCAAGCTGGACGGCAAAATAGCCATCACGTTCTTGATTACGAGCGCCAACAACCTGACATTCTTCCAAGGAAAGAACGGTAACCGGCACATGCCGACCATCTTCCTGAAACAAGCGGGTCATCCCCATTTTTTTCGCGATCACGCCTGTACGCACGATCAATCTCCTTCACAGAGGCCGAACGAACCATTTCGTCCGGCTTGCCAGCCCAAATTGTCATGCGTCACCCCGTCCGGGCTGTAATAGTTCCAGAAAGTCTGGAACGAGACGGAGGACGCTGCCCGGTTAGAACCGGCGGTATCCTGTCGTTTGTCTAGTCCTCGCCTGGGCGGGAACCATTAATCAATTGGCTCAGGCCAGCTTGATCTCGACATTTACACCAGCAGCAAGGTCAAGCTTCATCAAAGCATCGACAGTCTGCGGCGTTGGCTGCACGATATCGAGCAACCTTTTATAAGTCCGTACCTCGAACTGCTCACGAGACTTTTTGTCGACGTGAGGCCCGCGGTTTACGGTAAATTTTTCGATGTGCGTTGGCAATGGTATCGGTCCACGGATAAGCGCGCCAGTGCGGCGAGCTGTGTCAGCGATATCACCAGTTGCTTGATCTAGAACCCGATGGTCGAATGCCTTCAAGCGGATGCGGATATTCTGCGTTTCCATGTACCTGTTACCAATGTCAAAGAGCCAAAAATAAACCGCCCCGATTTTCTAAAGAAAAAGGCCGGAGCGGCGAAAAAACTGGCTGCCCGAATCACCGATCCGGGCAGCGAGGCGTTTCTATATTACTTTGTTACGTTGCTGACAACCCCTGATCCGACGGTACGTCCACCTTCGCGAATAGCGAAGCGGAGACCTGGATCCATAGCGATTGGAGCAATCAACTTCACACCGATGGTGACGTTGTCACCAGGCATAACCATTTCAGTGCCTTCAGGAAGGATCACTTCGCCGGTTACGTCGGTCGTACGGAAGTAGAACTGCGGACGATAGTTGGCGAAGAACGGCGTATGACGGCCGCCTTCGTCTTTTGACAGCACGTAAACTTCAGCCGAGAATTCCGTGTGCGGAGTGATCGAGCCGGGCTTGCAAAGAACCTGACCGCGTTCAACCGCCTCCCGGTCAACGCCGCGGATCAATGCGCCGATGTTGTCGCCAGCCTGACCGGAGTCGAGCAGCTTGCGGAACATTTCCACGCCGGTAACAGTGGTTTTCGTGGTATCTTTGATCCCGACGATTTCACATTCATCACCAACATTGACGATACCGCTTTCAACACGACCGGTAACAACCGTACCGCGACCAGAAATCGAGAATACGTCTTCGATTGGCATCAGGAACGGAAGATCAACTGGACGTTCTGGCTGAGGAATGGCTTCGTCGACCGCTTTCATCAGTTCAAGAATCTTGTTCTTGCCGATTTCGTCGTCGCGGCCTTCGAGCGCAGCCAGGGCAGAACCGGATACGATTGGAATGGCATCGCCATCAAAGTCATAATAAGACAGAAGCTCACGGATTTCCATTTCAACCAGCTCGAGCAGTTCGTCATCGTCGACCTGATCAACCTTGTTCATGAACACAACCAGAGCAGGCACACCAACCTGACGAGCGAGCAGGATGTGCTCACGGGTCTGAGGCATTGGGCCGTCGGCAGCGTTAACCACGAGAATGGCGCCATCCATCTGAGCAGCACCAGTGATCATGTTTTTCACATAGTCAGCATGGCCTGGGCAATCGACGTGCGCATAATGGCGAGCTTCGGTTTCATATTCAACGTGGGCCGTCGAAATGGTGATGCCGCGCTCACGCTCTTCAGGCGCCTTATCGATATTTGCAAAGTCCACAGCTTTACCGCCAGTGGTTTCAGCAAGCACTTTGGTGATCGCCGCAGTCAACGTCGTTTTGCCATGGTCAACATGACCGATGGTTCCGATGTTGCAGTGCGGCTTGTTGCGCTCAAACTTCTCTTTAGCCATTTTATTTTACCTCTGATTTTCTATCATCTTGATAGTCTGCGCCGCGCTTTGGCGAGACTCTCTAATTCTGTCAACACCCTTTTGCCGGTCTGGCGGTTTTCCCGCCAGACCCGCGCAAAAGGAAAGCGCGTTACCTTGAAAAGGAGTGGCGGTTAAGCCATTTTCTCCTTGATCTCTTCAGCCACATTGCTCGGCACTTCCTCATAATGAGAGAATTGCATGGAATATTGCGCGCGTCCCTGACTGAAGGAACGCAGCTCGTTCACATAACCGAACATATTGGCCAGCGGCACCATGGCGTTCACAGCCTGTGCGTTACCGCGTGTATCGGTACCTTGAATCTGGCCACGGCGGGAGTTGAGATCGCCGATCACATCACCAAGATAGTCTTCCGGTGTAACCACTTCAACTTTCATGATTGGTTCAAGCAGCTTGATGCCGGATTTCTGTGCCGCTTCGCGCATCGCTGCGCGACCGGCGATTTCAAATGCCAGCGCCGAACTATCAACATCATGATAGGCACCGTCATAGACGCGAATGTCAAAATCGATAATCGGGAAGCCGATCAACGAACCGGTTTCAGCCGTCTCGCGCATGCCTTTTTCAACAGACGGGATATATTCTTTCGGAATATTACCGCCCTTGACTTCATCACTGAAAGTGATGCCGGCACCACGTTCGCCCGGAGTGACTTCGAATTTGATACGCGCAAACTGACCGGAACCGCCGGACTGCTTTTTATGCGTGTAATCAACATCGACGGCCTTGCCGAGTGATTCGCGATACGCCACCTGCGGCGCACCAACATTGGCTTCCACTTTAAATTCGCGTCTCATCCGGTCGACCAGAATGTCGAGGTGAAGCTCGCCCATGCCCTTGATGATCGTCTGACCCGATTCGTGATCAGTCGACACCCGGAAGGAAGGATCTTCAGCCGCCAGACGGTGCAAGGCAACGCCCATTTTTTCTTGGTCAGCCTTGGTCTTTGGTTCAACGCTCAGCTCGATAACCGGCTCAGGGAATTCCATACGCTCGAGGATGATCGGATTTTCCAGATCACAAAGCGTATCACCAGTGGTGGTGGTTTTCATACCCGCCAGAGCAACGATGTCGCCAGCGAATGCCTCGTCAATGTCCTTACGATCATTGGAGTGCATTTCGAGGATCCGGCCGACTTTTTCTTTCTTGTCCTTGACCGAATTCAGCAATGTGCCTTTTTCCAACTTGCCGGAATAGATACGGCAGAAGGTCAGCGTGCCCACGAACGGATCGTTCATGACCTTGAAAGCAAGCGCGGAGAATGGCGCTTCATCGGACGATGCCCGCGTATCTTCGGTTTCGCCGTCGAGTTTCACGCCCTTGATGGCGGGAACGTCGAGCGGGCTTGGCATATAATCGACAATCGCGTCGAGCAAAGGCTGAACGCCCTTGTTCTTGAACGCCGAACCACAAAGCACAGGAACGAAGCTCTGGTTCAGCGTGCCCTTGCGGATCAGCGATTTCAAAGTCGCAGCATCAGGCTCGTTGCCTTCGAGATATTGCTCCATGATGTCATCGTCCTGCTCAACAGCAAGCTCGATAAGCCTGGTGCGATAGTCAGCCGCTTCTTCGGCCATATCCGCAGGAATTTCACCATAAGTATATTCAGCACCCAGATCTTCGTTCTGCCAGGTGATCGAACGCTGATTCACAAGGTCGACCAGACCGGTCAGGCTCGCTTCGATGCCGATCGGCAGATAGAGCACGGCAGGCGTTGCGCCCAGACGCTCGATAATCGACTGGACGCAGAATTTGAAGTCCGCGCCGGTGCGGTCGAGCTTGTTGATGAAGCACATCCGCGGCACTTTATATTTGTCTGCCTGACGCCATACGGTTTCAGACTGTGGCTCAACGCCGGCAACGCCATCAAAACAGGCTACCGCGCCATCGAGCACACGCAGCGAGCGTTCAACTTCAATGGTGAAGTCAACGTGGCCAGGCGTATCAATGATATTGATCCGGTGCTCGGGACCATTGCGGTCATCGGCATTCCAGAAACAGGTGGTCGCAGCAGACGTAATCGTAATACCCCGTTCTTGCTCCTGCTCCATCCAGTCCATCGTCGCCGCGCCATCATGCACTTCGCCAATTTTATAGGACTTGCCGGTATAATATAGGATACGTTCCGTGGTCGTAGTTTTACCGGCATCAATATGGGCCATAATGCCGATATTGCGATAATATTTGAGCGGATGGCTGCGTGCCATAGTCTGTACTCCGATATGTGGGGAACCAAATTCTGGCTGCCCTATAGTGAAATGGGCTGAACAATGCCAGCCCTGTGATGGTTGAATCTATCGGTCTTTTACCATGTCGGCGGCCCGGCGGTTACCCGCAAGGTCGCCGACATGGCGAATATCGTGCTTCTACCAGCGGTAGTGGGCGAATGCGCGGTTGGCTTCAGCCATCTTGTGCGCATCTTCCCGCTTCTTCACCGCATTGCCGCGATTGTTCGACGCATCGAGGATTTCTCCCGACAGGCGAGCGGCCATTGTGGTTTCGCTGCGACCGCGAGCGGCAGAAATCATCCAGCGGATTGCCAGAGCCTGCGCACGTTCGGGACGCACTTCGACGGGAACCTGATAGGTCGCACCACCAACACGGCGGCTGCGAACTTCAATGCCCGGCTTGATATTGTTGAGAGCATCATGAAACAGCTGCAAAGGATCTTTCTTCGCCTTGGCTTCAACGCTGTCAAAGGCACCATATACGATGCGCTCTGCGGTGGATTTCTTACCATCCATCATCAGGTTGTTCATGAATTTCGAAAGGATCAGATCCTTGAATTTTGGATCGGGTAAAATGACCCGCTTTTCGGGACGACGACGACGTGACATATCTTATAACTCCGAAACTGAAACTATTTAGGACGCTTGGCGCCATATTTCGAGCGGCTCTGCTTGCGGTCTTTTACGCCCTGCGTATCGAGAACGCCGCGCAGTACGTGATAACGCACACCGGGAAGATCGCGAACACGGCCGCCGCGGATCAGCACAACACTATGTTCCTGAAGGTTATGGCCTTCACCGGGAATATAGCTGATGACCTCGCGCTGGTTGGTCAGGCGAACCTTGGCAACTTTACGCAATGCGGAGTTTGGTTTCTTTGGAGTCGTTGTGTAGACACGGGTGCAAACGCCACGTTTCTGCGGGTTGGCTTCCATGGCTGGCACCTTGGACTTCGTCTTCTGGGGCACCCGCCCTTTACGGACGAGCTGGTTGATCGTTGGCATAAAGTCTTCACCTTATAGTAGATTGTCCTGCATGAAGCAGGGGTTACTCTCACCGCCCAAAATAGCGGCAAGTGTTTTGCCTATGTAAATTTTCCGCTGGCTGCAGGCGAACCCGACGCAACAGAAGCGCGGCCCTTAGACGGGATTCGGCACAAGGTCAATAGATGGGCCAAGTGTTTGGAGAGCACAATTTAGATTGCGCCAAGCCAATATCAGAACTCCACGGAACAGCCATAAAGACTGTCCTTCCATTCTATCAACCTTAAAACTCACCGGCCTTTTCCGAATTTTATCGCCAGGCTTATTCTCGCATCGAAACAAAGCTTGCTTGGAATGCCGCCGCGATGCTTGATCATGCCGTCGAAAATAACCATTCGACCAGGCCTTGGCACTACCGAAAAGATGATCGCGCTGCCGTCTTCAGGATAGATTTGAAATTCTCCACCCCAATCTTCGTGCCAGCGCGAGTTGACAAAATAGAGCGCAGTCCAACCCTCGCCGTCTTCATGGGCATATTGAAAATCGCCATATAGATTGAAGTTGGCGTATATCCGCTTGAGTTCCCCACATGACATGTCACGGCTTTCCAATATGATGCGCGCCTTGTCAGCAAGATGCATGGCGATCGGGTCAATATCTTCCGTTATCGAGAAGTCGTGCTTGAAATGTTTGAGATAAGAAGTGTCTTCTCGGTCGGAATCTATCAACTGTACCGGAAGGTTTTTGTACAGTGCGTGAATCTTTTTTGAAGCAGCTGGGTCGACCAGTCCGTCAACGACGAGCACTTTGCGGTTGAACGATCCCACAGTCATATCCGAGATTTTGATATTGGACATTCATTTTCTCCCCAGGGCGAAATGAGGTTCGGCTAATTATATAGAAATAGATTTGCGGGTTCGCGATCATCGCAATCCACACGCTTGAATGAATCAAACAGAGATAGGCCAAGCGCAAAATCTTTACGCTCCAGCATTAGATCAAATATCGGAATCGCCTCTTTAGGAAAGAGAGCATAGTCAAACTGCCCGACAAACTGGCCGATCAAATAATTGAAAGACTCATTCGTCAGTTGCTTCGCCTGCTTCGCAGTCGGCAAGCCGATCCTGTTGAGGTTGAGAAATTGATATTTTGCTTTTCTATTTTGAATGGGTTGCCAGATTTTCGCGGGATCGAAAGCGGATTTGCATGAATGTATATGCCCATTATTCACCTTGTCCCAAAGCAGCTCTCCGATATGATCAATCAATCTGTCATATGGTTCCTTGTGGTAATCAATCGGCCTGTCGAGTTGGGATTTGGCTGCTCCTATTTTTGGCTCTCCCAAAAATGAAAACCATTCCCGACAATATCTTCGTTGCATTTTGCCATAGGTCAGTTCGTGATCAAGCCATCTATGAATGACGGGACTTCTCAAAAGATCTTCCGCATCAAAGCCATTAAATACGCCATCGCAGTAAAATTTGACGATGGAACCGAAAAAAGCTCGCTGTTGAACATCGAAATCTGGAAAAAATCTCCTGCACTCTTGGGCATGGGATTCCTGATAAGCGATGGTAAGGCTCTGCTGCCCGGTACCGATTGGCGCGATTTCATTTAAATTGATTCGAGAAAGATACCAATAGTCCAAACCGACGGTTGCGACCGCTTCCGTCAAAATATGGCAAAACACCATATCTTCAAAATTTTGCAGAGTTATCGGCTTGGTTCCGAAACCGATTTCAGGTGCCAATTCCGCTATCCAATTATATGCCCACACATGAAGATAGTCATGAACGGCAAACAATATTTCTGAGACCAGGCGGTCCTTAAAATTTAATTCACGGGCTGACCCAACCGGATTCAACAACCATTTTTCCGCAAATGAATTCTTGCCAACGAAAATGCAGCCCGTGAATGGATTAAAACCAGACAGCTTGCCAGGGCCAAGCCCGACATAATGCCAGTTTGCGTCGATACCGCGCACGACAATATCGACCGTCGGATCATCAAGCATCTGCTTGACCAACGGAATATTTAGCAGCGATTCGCTGTCTATGTCATCAGGTTGCACGCTATATCGTCGCCAGTCTGAGAAGATTTTGACTTAGATTTGGGTTTTCCCACCAAAGAATTTCGAGAAATCTTTGTCAGTAGTGGTCTCCCACGTTTCATCATCCTTGGCGCGTTTTTTCGCTGTCTTCTTCTCGAGCTTTTCGAGCTTTCGTTCAATTTTTTTCTTGAACAAGCTTGCCTGTGCCTGCGGCAATTTTCTGTCCGCTATGAGCTTGTCCACCTTCTCGAGTGTTACACTCTTTATTTTCTTGAAGGCAGAATCGGTTCTAGTTTCAGCATTTTTTTGCGTAGCCGTTAGTTTCGACTTTGTTGGATTTATACCTTTCGCCATAGTTACGTCCTTTCACATAGATTGCTTCAAAGACGACCCGATTCTATTCTTAAATGAACTTCAAATAATTGCAAACCCTGAGTAGTTTGCTTGGAGCCTCACTTAATTTTCTCTCCTATAACACTATTCATCCAAAACTGACGGCAACAGTTCCATCGGGAAATGTTGGGAAAAATATCGCAATAGTGCACTCGATATACTGCCCTCACCCACTCACCGACAGCAGGACCCCCATCGCGCGCAGCATCCCCCAGCAAGGTCTCCAGCGTTATATTGCCTTTCGGCCCGAGCGCCCCCAATCAAATAACGCAAAGCGCCTGCCGCGTGATCTTGCTCGCCGCCGCCACCTCGGTCATGCCCTTGGCCCGCGCGACATCGTTCAGCGCGGTGCGGATCAGCGCGGCGTCATTTTCTTCGAATGCGGCCGTACGACGGCATAACTCTGCTCATCCCTTTCGTCATGCTGAACTTGGTTGCCTAGCGGTGGCCTTCGGCTCAGCATCCATTGCGCCTCAATCACAGGCTGCGAGGGAGGAGAAGTGGATCCTGAACCGGGTTCAGGATGACGAAGACAGTATATTGCGGCTTCGCGGCTTCGCGTGATCTGATCGAGGTCCTGAGCCGAAGACCAGCCCGACCCTTTACTTCGCCAACGAAGTTCCAAATTCGCCCAATGTCTCCGCTTCGGCTTCAAAGTCAGTCGCGCATTGCTGGGATTTCTCCAGATAAAATTCCGGTTCGGCAACAAACCGGTCCATGCGCGAAGTCAAATAGGCCTCATTCGCCCGCCATTCTCCGCCCAGGCGTCCAAAATAATACATGGTTATCGTAAAGATTGGATCCTGCTCGCCCCCTGCCTCTTCAACCTGGGCCATCAGCAACATCAGCGAGATCGTGCAGTCTGCGTCCCGTTCCGGATCGCTCTGCAATTCCGCCTTGGCGGGTGTTGCAGTTGCAAATGCGAGAGATGCGGCAATCAGGCCGCCGTACAAGAAATTTTTCATCAATAATCCTCAAAAACAATGGCCTGTAAAAAGCAGCACCTAACATAGTTCGGCGCAAAGGCTATCCCCTTCCCTTTTCATTGTGGTGGCGGGAGAGCCCCGGCCCAAAGCCGTGCGTGCGCCCATGGCGCCGCATTGATCGCATAGGATGAAATGCCAAACAAAGGCGAACGACGGCGACCCCGACAATATTGGTAGCCCAGTCCTCCCCATGGCGGCGTTGCTAATAGTGGGTCGATGGCATAGGCCAAGGGCCGGCAACCGGTCTGCCGAGTGTTTGAAGGAAAATATTTTGTTTAAAGCTGCCAGGATGATCCTATTCGCCGCGTCTCTAAACATCGGGACCGCCTGCCTCGCCGAGGAAATGACCGCGATCCCGGTTGAAGAATGCCATGATATGGTTGGAATTTCGTCCTTGATGGTCACGGCCGAAGGCGACGGCATTCGCAGTTTTTACGACAACCGGGTGCAAGTCATGCTGGTCGATCTCATAGAGCCGGCCGCCAGCGCCACGGGCCTTGTCGTTCTGCTCCCCGATCCGGTGAGTCATCTTGGCGAGCGGCTGTGCAAGTTGGTGGCGCGTTTCTACAATCTTGATGTTGATGCAACCGAATCAACCTATGATCCCAAGACAGGTCTCCAATTATCCGTTCCGGTCATAGACTTGGACATTGATGGCAATGGCGTCCCGGGAAGGCCGCTCCTGCTGACGGTAAACGTCGCAACAGGGACGGTCACTGCGAAGCGTTAACCTCTGGCGAGAAACGACTTGGGGCGCGGCCTGATCCCGGGCCTAATAAGCGCAGACTTCAAAATCTGATCCGGTCCAGCAGGCCTTGTCGGTCGTCGACCTCTGCGCTGCGCCCCATCGCGAATTGATTCCGTCTTTGGTCAGCCCTCTGACTTCGGCTGTGCCTTTTTCAATAATCGTTACACTGATGCTGTCTATCTGGTCTCTCAATCCAGGGATGGCATCGGTCTCGACATAGAAAGAGCCACCTTCTCCTGACTCAAACAGGCACGGCCCCTTCAGCACTTCGCCGCCGGACGTTATTTTGCATTTTGCTTTCTTGCCGCTCGGCGCTTTTTCCCTGGCTGCAACGGTGGCCTCTGACTTGGCCGTTGGCGCAACTTCATCAACGGCAACGGCTGCGACATCATCGGCGACAGTGGCTTGCGGAGAAGCCTCTACCGCTGCCGCCTCATCACCGGTTGCTGGTGTCACGATCGCCGGGCTTTCCGATTGATCTGCATCTGCCGAGCCGCATGCGCTGAGTGCGACTAGCGAGACGACAAGGCACAGTGAATTTTTGACGGACATGATGATGGCTCCCCTTGCGCGGTTATTATGATGTTCTGATACCGCTGTGGACAAGGGCAAGAAAATCTGTGCGCGGCGGCGGGATGACATATTCGAAACTTTTGCACCAGCTATTAATTGCTGCAGAATCTGGCAAATAATAGGTATGAAATTAAAAATATTGAAACGTATTAATGAATTTAATATTATTATTGATTATTTATTTACTTTAATTTTTAAATATATCTCGACAATATAAAGACGAAAAAGGGTATATTATTGCAATATCCACACGGTCAATTCATTGTAAGTTATTCGGAATAATTGTCGGCCAGCGATGTTCAGTGGCGGCGAGATTATCATCCCGGCGGTCGCCTTTGGCCCCATCGAGAAGATGGGCCTTGCGGTTCTAGTCTGCAAAAGCGGCCTGCCCCCACCCGACTATAACGAGAGTTTTTTCCCGTCTGCATCACCACAGTCCGGGCCAAGGAGCTTGACTATGTTGCTCAACCTGCGAAGCCTGCCGGCTTATAAACAAGGCGAAATTATTGTCCAAATTCATTGCGACTACCTTCCACCAGAACGGCAAGCCGCGTCTGAAAATCATCCGCCGGGTTACGAAAAACTACAGATTTTTGCTCATATTTGCTGCTGTTGGCCTGTTTCCGGCAGCGGCAATAGCCCAGAATTTTTCTGCCGAGGCGGAGGAAACGCGTTCACTGGCGGACACCGAGAAGCTGCAACGCGCGGATCAACTGTGGCAGGATGGAAACGATCTGGTCGACGCGGGCAAATCGCAAGAGGCAGAATCACTTTTTGCCATTGAATTGAATTTGACGCGGGAAACTCTTGGCAAAAAACATCCTGACGCGCTCGACAGTCTGATCAACTATGCCGGTATCCTGAAGGCTTTGGGGCGCTTCAGCGATGCCGAACCGCTTTTGGCCGAAGCGCTGCAGCTCCGGCGGGAGCTGCTGGGTCCCGTGCATCCCCTTACCCTGATTAGCCTGAATAATTATGCCTTGGTGATGGAAAATCTGGGCCGCTCTGCGGAGGCCGAACCGCTTTATGCGGAGGCTCTGCGGCTCAATCGGGAAACAGTGGGTGAAAAACATCCGTCCACGATCACCAGCCTGAACAACTATGCTGGCGTGCTGGAAAATCTGGGCCGCGCCGGCGAGGCGGAACCACTCTATGCCAAAGCCGTGCGGCTCAATCGCGAGGTGCTTGGTGACAGACATCCCGATACGCTGTCCAGCCTGGGCAACCATGCATTTGTGCTGGATGAAATGGGCCGGGCCAGCGAAGCGGAACCTTTGCAAGCCGAAGCGTTGCGGCTGAAACGCGAAATACTGGGCGAAAACCACCCCAGTACGCTGACCAGTCTGAATAATTATGCGTTGCTGCTGGAAAATCTGGGCCGCGCCAATGAGGCCGAACCGCTTTTTGCCGAAGCCCTGCGACTCAATCGCGAACTGCTCGGTGCAAAACATCCCGATACGTTGAAGAGCTTGAACAATTATGCTTCTGTGCTGGACAATCTGGGCCGCGCCAGTGAGGCCGAACCGCTGCATGCCGAAGCATTGCGGCTGCGGCGAGAGGTACAAGGCCCGAACCATCCCGACACGCTGATCAGTCTGAACAACCATGCGTTGGTGCTGGAAAAATTGGACCGCGCCAAGGAAGCCGAGCCGCTTTATGCCGAAGCCCTGCGGCGCAACCGGGAGATATTGGGTACGCGTCATCCTTCGACAATCATCAGCCAGAGCAACTATGCCGGTGTGCTATATGAATTGGGCCGTGCTGGCGAAGCCGAACCGCTCTACGCGGAGGTCCTGCGCCTGAGGCAGGAGGTACTGGGCAGGAACCATCCCGACACATTGATCAGCATGAATAATTACGCCTATATTCTGACTATATTGGGCCGGTCCAGTGAAGCGGAACCGCTTTATGCCGAGACACTGGAGCTAAGGCGCAGGCTGCTGGGTGAACACCACCCTGAAACAACAATTGCCAAAGCCAATCTCGCTCATGTCCGTCTTGCACTACCCTCCCGGTCGCATTTGGCGGTGACCCCGGCGCGTTCCCTTTTGCAGGATATTCGCGCTGTTCGCACCGTCGCCGGATTCACCCCCAGCGAAGAAGCCCAGCTGGGACGCGCAGAAAAAAGTCAATCGGATCAGTTCCGGCTCTTTGCCAATGCAGCATGGGCGCGAGGGCCGGGGTTGGCCGCAGAGGCCCGAGCAGCCGGCGCAAAACCACTTTCATCTGCTCAGAATGCCGCACTGCGCGAAGAAATCCTGCTCGCCCTGCAGGACGCATTGGCGGGCGCGGCGGGCAAGGCAATTGCAGCAAATGTGGCCCGCAAGGCCGCGGGGCCCCTGGAACCGCTGGCGGTTGAACGGGAGAATCTCTCACAACAATGGCTGGCGACCGACAAGGCCCTGATCAAAAGCCTGAGCGAGAGCGGCGCAGTCATCGATGACAGGCGCAACAATTTGCGAATAGAACTGGCAGGGCTGGAACGGCGGATGAAGGCGATTGATGATCGGCTTCAGAAAGAGGCGCCAGAATATTTTGCCTTGATCCGTCCCGAAGCGCTGGCGCTCTCCGCAGCGCAAGCGGTTCTGGCATCAGACGAGGCCGCATTGATGGTAGTACCAACGCGATCGGGTACGCATATCATGCTGGTGTCAGATGAAGGTTTGCGCTGGGTCCGCTCCGACTGGGCCAGCGACAGAATTGATGCAGCGGTCAAGCGGCTGTTGTGGGATGTTGGGGCACATGTGGATGTAAATGCCGCCGAGTCGGTGGAATGGTCTGAAGAGGGTCGGGGCGCGCATCCGTTCGCTTTTGACACGTCCTATGCGCTATACCGGGAACTGATTGCGCCGATTGCCGAAGGACTGAAGGGCAAGAAACATCTGTTTATTTCGGCCAGTGGATCACTCTCCAGCATGCCCTTTGGAATGCTGGCAAGCGAAGTACCCGTGGGTGACAACGGCGACCCGGATGTGCTCCGCTCTGCCAAATGGTTTGCCGATGCCCATGCGCTGATTCTGATCCCGACGCTCCAGTCACTGGAATTTCTGCGCAAATATCGAACGGCAGCAGGACAAGGCGACGATCTATCCTTTATGGGCATTGGCGATCCGGTTTTGAGCGGCCGGTCTCACACCCGTGGCAGTCGTTCAACGGATAGTATCCCGGGCAGCAGCGGCGCTTTCAAGAGTCTGTTTGACACTGTTCCGGCAGCTGGCGAGGCAAATATTGCCAATATATCCCAGCTCATGCGAATGGCACGGCTCCCGGGAACAGCAACCGAGTTGACCGCGATGTGGGAAGAATTTGGCAAGCCTGCAGACGCGCTCTATCTGGCCGAGAAAGCAACCGAGCATTTTATCCGCACCACAAATCTTGATGCCAATATCATCGTATTTGCCACCCACGGCCTGCTTGCAGGCGACATTGGCGGGTTAGCAGAACCGGGGATTGTGCTGACCCCGCCATCCCGGGCCAGCGAGAGCGATGATGGCTATCTGAGCGCTTCGGAAATATCGGCGCTCAAGTTAAATGCCGACTGGGTGATATTGTCCGCCTGCAATACAGCGGCGGGCGATGGCAGTGAAGGCGCTCCGGGCCTGTCAGGGCTGGCGCGTTCATTCTTCTATGCCGGAGCGAAGAATCTGCTGGCGTCGCATTGGCCAGTGCGGGATGATGTCGCGGCCAAGCTTACGGTTCGCATCATTTCGATCGCAAAGGACAATCCCCAGCAATCACGGGCGCAGTCATTTCAGCAAGCCATGCGCGAGATCCGGAACGACAAGAGCGCGGACAGTGATAAAGACACATGGGCGCATCCCAATGCCTGGGCTCCATTCTCCCTGATCGGTGACGGGGCACATTGATCCATATTTGATCATCAGCAAATGCTCGATACTCAAATTGCGAAAATTGCGGTGACAGAAAATTGCGGTGACAGGTGCAACCTTTCCAGGGACAATCACGCCATGAACGGCCTAGATAAAGATAGTTGATATTTTCTCGCAGGCTGGCTGGATGGCCAGCCTTCTCGTCATCCTGAACTTGGTTCAGGACCCCGTGATACTGGGCGCTGAGACTTGAAGCTCACGATGACGATTATGGGCCTCAAGCCGCCTCTCCCACACCCCATCGCTCCACCGTCACAAGAGTGTCGCGCAACATTATTCATAATGTCATCCAATATCCGTCAGCCTGTCACAGCTTTGCTGCACTGCACCATCCGTTCCAGTGTCGCACATAAAAAGGTTGATTCCCTCCATGACAAAATATTCTCCCAACGCCCTCTCCCGCACCTCTCTGGTCGCCCTCGCCGCCGCTCTGTTCATGGCCGGATCGGCCCCGGCGATCGCCCAGACCAGCAGCGACGACATCGCCGAAGAAAGTGACGGCGATGTCATCATCGTCACCGCGCAGAAATTCGAGCAGAAATCGACCGACGTGCCGATCACCATTTCCGCCAACAGCGGCAAGCGGCTCAAGCAGCTGGGCGTTTCCGATCTCGACGAACTGTCCAACTATGTTCCCGGCCTCAATATCCAGGAGCAGAGCGCCAACAATCCCGGCATCGTCATCCGCGGCATCACCTCCGACAGCGGCTCGGCACAGCAGGCGGCGCGCGTCACGCTCTATTATAACGGCATCGACATCTCGCGTTCGCGCGGTTCCTATCAGGATATCTATGACGTCGACCGGATCGAAGTGATCAAGGGCCCACAGGCAACGCTGTTCGGCACCGCTTCTGCCGTCGGCGCGATCAGTATTATTTCCAACAAGCCGCAGCCCGGCCTGTCTGGCGAAATCTCCGGCAGCTATGGCAATTTTAACGCTTACACGCTGGGCGGCCATCTCAACGCCGGGAATGACACCGTCGCGGTCCGTCTTGCCGGTGCCTATAAGAAGCGCGACGGCTATGTGACCAACCTGGCCCCAAACCAGGATGATCTCTATGCGAAGGATCAGCTCGGCGGACGCGCTTCTTTGCGGTTCACGCCGAGCAGCGATTTCACCGCCGACCTGATCCTGACCTATGACCGGCAGCGCAACTCGGGCACGCCGTTTATTTCCGGCACCCTGCCGACCAGCGCCGGTCCCGCCAATCCCTTTGGCGCGGCTGATCTGCGCGGCTCGCCATTCTCGGAAGCCGTATTGGGCAATGCCAAACTCGGTCTGACCCGCGATGTCTATGATGCAAATCTGACGATGGCCTGGGACATTGCCGATGACTGGACGATCACCATGGTCAACGGCTTCCGCAAGTTCAACAGCAACGAAGTGTTCGACGCCGATGGCTCCGCCGCCTATTTCCTCGAATTTGCCGAGGACGCCAACGGCGAACAGGGCAGCCATGAAACCCGCTTCGCTTATAGCAGCGACACGTTCCGCGGCAGCTTCGGCTGGAACCTGTTCCGCGAGGACAGCAATCAGCGGGTGCCCTTCTCCACCGATGAAGTGACCTATTTTCAGTGTCTGGCCAACGTCGTTGTACCCGGTGTCCCCTGTGTCGACACCAATGGCGTACCCGCCGGCGATGCGATCAAGGCACTGACCGGCGGCGCGGTCGGCGCCATTCCCTATCAGGCGGTATTTGAAAATCTCGGCAAGAATGACAGCTATTCGGTGTTCGCCGATGGCACCTGGATCCCGACCCCCAGCCTCGAGCTGACCGCTGGTGTCCGCGTGCTGATCGAAAAGCGCCGTTCGGGCTATCGCGCGACCGCACCGGGTTCCGTCTTCACCGGCTCCCCGCCCTTCCCGCTCACCGATACAGCAGGCCAGACCTTCCGCACCGAGGACAGTTTCTCGGCCGTTTTGCCGCGCTTCAATATCCTCTATCGCTTCTCCGATGATATCAACGGCTTTGCCACGGTCTCAAAAGGGCGCCGCTCGGCCACGGTCAACGCCGGTGCGACCGCGACACCCACAGGGCCGGTCGGCAATTTCACCGACATCGCACCAGAAAATGTCTGGAATTATGAAGTGGGCCTGAAAGGCGCGACCGGGCCTATATCCGGTTCGCTCGGCGTCTATTATCAAACCTACAAAAATTTCCAGGTTAGCGTGAACGATCCAGCCAGACCCGGAACCTCGATCACCCGCAGCGCCGGCAGCGCAACCAATTTCGGGGTCGAGGCCGAAGTCAATGTCCGCGCGGCTGACTGGCTGAGCCTGTTCGCCAATATCGGCTATATTGACGGCGGCATTGATAATGATCCAGCCAACGGCAATCTCGCTGGCGCGCGCTTCCGCCTCCAGCCGGAAGTGCAGGCAGCGGGCGGCTTCACGATCGACTATCCGATCAACGACAGCACCCGCCTGTTCGCCACACCGAGTGTCACCTTTCGCAGCCGGGTCTTCTTCGAGGCGCCGAATTCCAACCTGATCAGTCAGCCCTCTGTGACTCTGGTCAATCTGCGCGCCGGTGTTTCCTTTGCCGACGAAAAGTTCGAAATCGCCGGTTTCGTCCGCAACCTGACCAACAAGAATTATTTGCTCGATGCGGGCAATACCGGTGGTGCCTTTGGCATTCCGACCTTCATCCCGGCCGAGCCGCGCTTCTACGGCATCCAGGCCAGCGCGAAATTCTAGCGGATATCATCTGGCCGCTGCGGATCACCACAATCATATTGCCGGCGAAGCTTGCTGCCTTCGCCGGCAATATGGCCGATCGAGTGCCCAGGCATTTAGGAGAGCTCGGCTGAATGGGGAATGTTGGGACGGGCATGGCAATCCCGGATTTTGAAAGCGTTCTTCAAATCATGAATCGAATCTAATTGTACCTATTGGTACAAATTCAGTGCATCGCGCATTACATCTGAAATATATTTTCGATTTGGATCGCCATGATGACCAGCAAAATTCGTAATATCATCGGTTCAGCTGTCGGGCTGCTCGCTGCGACTGGCCCTGCCAGTGCCGAGGATAAGACGGAGCAGCCAAAATATGATGTCATCAAACATTCAGATGGTGTTGAACTTCGTCATTATGCGCCGCAGCTCGTCACCGAAGTCACGATCGAGGCCGGTTCTATCGGCCAGGCATCAAGCAAAGGCTTTGGGCTGCTCGCAGGATATATTTTCGGCGGCAATCAGGGCGCAGCCCAAATTCGCATGACAGCGCCGGTCACAACCCAGTCAAAATCTGACGGGACGAAAATAGCGATGACCGCACCGGTCACCACGTCCGAGAATGAAGACGGTGTGTATACCGTTCGCTTTTCCATGCCTGCAAAATGGACAATGGCGACGCTACCGAAGCCCAATGATGACAAAGTTGGGCTGATCCAGATAGAGGCCGAAAAGCGTGTCGCCTATCGGCTGGTCGGTGATTGTTCACCGGCGCGCATTGAAAAAGCCTCTGCGAAAATCGATAGCTTCTTGAAGACAGAGAAGCTGGAGGCCATGTCCCCGATGATAATCGCTGGCTATGATGGACCGAGCGTGCCGACCGAAAGAAAACGCTGGGAAGTCATGCGGGTGGTCAAATGATCGGCTCAACCAACATTGGGAAACAACATTCATGAAAGCCATCCTCGTCCTCATTGTCGCTATTGCCTTTGCTATTGCGCCGTTTCTTTCGCCGGAATTTGGCGGCTTTGATCCAGATAAATATCCGATACCCCAACGCAATCCTGCGGTTCAGCCGGCCGGCTGGGCCTTCAGTATCTGGGGACCCATTTACCTCTGGTTGATCGCACATGCGGCTCTTGGTGCCTTCAAATTCAGGCAGGATGCGGCATGGGACAAAGGTCGCATTGCGCTGGCATTATCACTGGCGGTCGGCGCAATCTGGCTCCCCGTCGCGCTTTTGTCGCCGATCTGGGCGACCCTATTGATATGGATCATGCTGATCGCCGGTTTGATCGCATTATATCAATTGGATAGCGCCACACCCGCCTGGATTGCCCGCTGGCCGATCGCCCTTTATGCTGGCTGGCTCTCCGCTGCCTCCTTTGTATCAATCGGCCTGCTGCTTGCCGGATATGGCGTCGTCGGGGAAATTGCAGCGGCGGTCATTGCGCTCATCTTGGCAACCGGCTTCGCAGGCTTCAACGCCTTTCGCCTCAAATCATGGCCCTATGCCATTGCTGTGGCCTGGGGATTTTTCGCCATTGCCGTGGCCAATATCGGCTCTGCGATACTGCTGGCGATTGCGGCGATGGTCGCGGCGATTATCATCCTTGGTCTGACGGCGCTGCCGAAAAAATCTCTCGGCTAGAGGGAGCGGGGTGAGTTACCCTGCGTCCTCGTCATCCTGAACTCGTTTCAGGACCCCAGGCGTCGGCACCCGGTCTCAAGGGGGGCCTGAAATAAATCCAGGATGACGAACGCTTCAACCCCGTCGCATCCACCCCACAGGCAACCACAACAGCAGCAACCCGATCACCGCCGGCCCCGCCTGCACCAGCGCGATATCCGGCGACACGCGCCAGGCGCCGAAAATGCCCGCGGCGGCAACGAACAGCAGGAAACCGGTCGCGACCTTGCGCTGCCATTGGGCATCTCGAATGAACAGCGACCAGATCAGTCCGGCCGCGAGACAAAGATTATAGACGCCCTGATTGGCGGCCATGGCTGTTGTCGGCTGGAACAGATCGGCTGGGAATTCCGGAAAGGCACCTGGCCCCTGCGCCTGCCAGGCAAATATCCCGAACCAGGCGATATAGAGATGCAATATGGCAACCAGCGCGACTATGATCTTCGCAAATATCGACACGTATTGACTCCCCGAGGCTTGCGACTCTTATAGCCAGCAAATCCGCAAGCTCAATATGGCTTCCCGGTCGGCAACCATCCGGCCGCCATAGCAAACCGCTTTCCTACAGAACCGCATTTTGTTAAATATAGCGCCGGTTCTTTGACATTTCGGGAAGCCGGATTTCTGGTCAGGCAGAACCAACAACATTTCCCGTCCGCCGGAGTTTTTCGATTCTTTGGACACTGTAAACTTTGTAAAGTTCACGCCGTCCGGGCGCAAATATTTTTGCCCCTGCATGATCCGGTCGCAATAGTTGAGACAATATCTGAAGTCGCCGCAGAACCTCTCCTTGGTCCGAAGTTTGACAAACTTTGCGCCTGCTCCATTTCCTGCAAACGTCAGCATCTCGACAATGGCATAGCAATTAAGCCAGTGGCCCTCAGGCGGCGCGCGCCGCTATCTCTTGCGCAGCCCTCATCAGGAGAAACCCCATGTTCGATACCATCATCAAAGGCGGCACCATTGTCGATGGGCTGGGCGGCGCGCCTTTTGTCGGAGACATTGCCTTTCGGGACGGCGTGATTGCCGAAGTCGGCGGATCGATTGATGGCCCCGCTTCGGAAGTGCTGGATGCCGGCGGTGCGATCGTCACGCCGGGCTGGGTGGATGTCCATACCCATTATGACGGCCAGGTCAGCTGGGACACCGAACTCGCCCCTTCTTCGCACAATGGCGCGACCACTGTCGTCATGGGCAATTGCGGCGTCGGATTTGCGCCGGTCAAGCCGGGGCAGGAAAAGACGCTGATCGAACTGATGGAGGGCGTCGAGGACATTCCCGGCACGGCGCTTTACGAAGGCATTGAATGGGGCAAGTGGGAGAGCTTTCCCGAATATATGGATTATATCGGGGGCCGTGAATATGCGATTGATGTCGCAGCGCAAATCCCGCACGGCGCGGTCCGCTATTATGTGATGGGCGAGCGCGGCAGGCAGAACAAGGATGCCACGGCTGAAGATATCGAAGCGATGGCCGCGATCGTCGGCGAAGCGGTCGAGGCCGGCGCGGTCGGTTTCAGCACCTCGCGCACCATTGGTCACCGCTCGCTCTGGGGAACAGAAGTCCCCGGTACATTTGCGCCGGAAGCAGAGCTGACCGCGATAGCGGGTGCAATGGGCAAGCTCGGCAAGGGCGTGTTCGAGCTGATCCCGGCCGGTACGGTTGGAAAACTGGAACATATGGGCGGGGAACGGACCACGCCGCAGCAAGAACATGAGATGATGCGCAACATTTCGATCAGCAGCGGCCGGCCGGTAACATTCACATTGATCCAGTCGCCGGATTATGAGCCGGACCTTTGGCGAAAGACATTGGTGATGGCGAAACAGGCCAATGACAATGGCGCGCAATTATATCCGCAAGTGCCGTCCCGGCTGATCGGCTATCTGACTGGGCTGAGCAGCTATCATCCGTTCATGCGCAAGCCGACCTATCTCGACCGATTGGCAAAGCTGCCCTTGGGAGAACGCGTCAAGGCAATGCGCGACCCCGCAGTCAAAGCCGCCCTGCTGTCCGAAAAGGAAATCAAGCACGAAGCGCCCGGCAGTATGGAAAATATCTCGGCCCTGCTCGGCCGCGGCGCAGCGATTTTATACCCGCTCCACGATCCGGTCGATTATGAAGCGGGCATCGAAGAAACCATTGGCAGCCTGGCAAAAGCCGAAGGCCGCGAACCGCTGGAATTTCTCTACGACTGGATGCTGGAAGATGGCGGCAAGCGTTTCTGTTCCTTGAGCGCGCCCAACCTGCCCAAAGGCCTGGCGGTGTTGCGCGAATTGCTCGAGCATAGCGAAACCGTGACCGGCCTGAGCGATGCCGGCGCGCATGTCACGCTGATCTGCGACGCAACCATGCCGACAACGCAGCTATCCTATTGGGCGCGGGACCGGAAAAAAGGCGAGCGCCTGCCACTGGAATTTCTGGTCCACAAACAGACCGCCCGCAATGCCGCGCTCTATGGCTTCAAGGATCGTGGTTCACTGGAAGTGGGCAAACGCGCCGATATCAACGTGATCGATTTCGACAATCTCAGCGTTGCCTCCCCGGTCGCCTATAAAGACCTCCCGGCCGGTGGAACCCGCGTCATGCAACCGGTTACCGGCTATCTCGCAACCTATTGCAACGGCGTTAAAATCCGAGAGAATGACAGCGACACTGGAGCGCGACCCGGGCGGCTGGCACGCAGCTAGGGCTGCCGTTCGGTCAGTACCTTATTCTCGACGCCGATCCGGTGCCGCAGCAATATCGCGTTGAGGATCGAGAAGACCAGCGCCACCCAGGGCAGGCCGAGCATTAGCGGGACAATCGCCAGTTCGAGCACAACGACCAGATAATTGGGATGGCTGATATACTTATACGGCCCGCGCTTGACCCGGTCAAAATGCGGCGCCGAAATGATCCTTGTCGTCCACCAGCGACCAATGCTGGCCAGCGTCCAGACCCGCAATATCTGCGTCGCGACGAATAGCGCCAGCAGCGCGAAATGGATGATATGCTGCGGATCGACCAGCAAGGCGATGATCGCGATCCAGGCGCTGTGGAGAAAGATGAAATAATGATAATGGTCCGAGCCATGCTCTTGCCCGCCTTCGCTGAGCAGGCGTTTGGTATTGCGGTTGGCATGGACCAGCTCGCCCAGCCGCTGGGCCACGATATAGAGCAAAACCCAGCTGACCAATGTCGGACTGGTCGTGAAAATCGCGCCCAGATGCTCGGTCATGCGGCGCCCTGCGGATCAATTATGCCGAGCACCGCAGTGAAACCGGGGCCCAGAGCGGTAAGCAGGATCGGCTTGTCGGGCTTCTTCTGTAGCAGGCGTTCGAGCACGAACAGGACGGTTGGCGACGACATATTGCCATGCTGCCTCAGTATGTCCCGGGTTGCGGGAATGCCGGCAATCTCTGGTGCAAAATATGCTTCCAATGCTTCCACCACCCTGCCGCCGCCGGGATGGCAGGCGGGTTCGGCAAGGTCGGATTTTGCGAGGTCCTGCCCTTCCAGAAACGCGTCGCAAAAGGGCGCGAAATCCTTGGTCACAAAAGTGGGAATATCGCGGGCCAGTACAAGATCGAAACCGGTTGTGCCAATGTCCCATCCCATCATGTCGCGGGTGTCGGGCCAGGTCTTCTGTTCAAAAGCGCGGAAAGAGGGGGCACCAGCCTGCCCAGCCTTGCCGCTGATCACCGCAGCGGCACAGCCGTCGGCAAACAGCGCGGTGGCGATCATGTTCTTCTTGTCAAACTGGCTATAGTCGTATGACAGGCTGCACAGTTCCAGCGAGATCATCAGGACATTCTGGCCACCACCCGCCGCCGCGAGATCATTGGCCAGCCGGAGCCCGAGCACGCTCCCAGCGCAGCCATAGCCAAAAACCGGGATCGTCTGGGTCGACGGATCAAAGCCCATTGCCTCGATCATCCGGCTGGGGATCGAAGGCGTCATCGTGCCCGTCGTCGATATCAGGATGATGGCGTCAATATCGGACGGCGCAAGCGAAGCCTTGTCCAGCGCATCCCCGGCGGCCTTGCGCGCCAGCCGCGTGCCGACCTGATTGTAAATGGCCGCTCGTCCGGTCCAGCTGCGCGGCTCCAGATAATAATCCGCCTCGCAGGCGAGATAGCGTTGATCGATCCCGCTATTGCCCAATATCTGCTCCAGCCGGGCGGGCAGCGCCGCGCCCCTCGCCTTTGCCAGCACCGCCAGCACTTCTGCTTGCGTGATCCGGTGATCGGGAACGGCCGTAGCGATAGATATCAAAGCGGACATGGGGGACTTTCGGTAATAATTCGGGTCCTGTTACAGCAGAAGCTGCACCGATCCACAGAAATCTGGCACATTGCACCAAATTGCGTATGACTGGGACCATGGAAATGCAACTCGATATCATAGTGCGGCTGATGGCAGTGGGGGCGAGCCTGTTATTGCTGGTCATGCTGATGGCCGGCTCGGTGCGGCCGGCGCTGAAGCTTCCGCTGGCCGGACTGATCATTGGCGGCGCCTCTTATCTGATTAACAGCGCCGGGCTGATCGACCCACAGCTGATGATCAGGCGATTGGTCGACCTGATATCGCTGGTCACGCCGTTCTGGATCTGGCTGTTTTCGCGCCGGCTGTTTGAACGCGATCCCTCCCATTGGCTGCTCGCGCTTCTTGGTTTGCTGTATCTCGCGGGATGGAGTCTCGCCCATTTTGTCGACACCGGAAACGGACCGGGGTTTTACCTGATCCACTTTGTCTCTCTCGCGGTCGTGGCCGATATGATCTTTGTCGCGCTCTCCGGATTGAAAGATGATCTGGTCTACCGGCGGCGACTCATCCGGATATATCTGCCGATACTGGTCGGACTGCAATCCGGTGGCATATTGATATATGAACTGCTGTTCGGCAACGAGAATGATAATGCCGTTGTCCAAACCGTAAACGGCTTCCTGATCTTGGCCCTGAACTTGTTCGGTGGCCTTGCCTTGCTCCGGACCGACGCCGAATTGCTTGTCGACACCGACAAGCGAAAACCGGATCGACCGACGGGTCCGGCCCTGTCTCCTTCCGAAATGGTCCTGAAAGACAGATTGAATGCAACCATGGCCAGTGGCGATTATCGCGAAACGGGCCTGACGATACAATCTCTCGCCGAAAAGCTGGCAACGCCGGAGCATCGTCTACGCGCGCTCATCAACCAGAAACTAGGGCATCGCAATTTCTCGTCCTTCCTCAACGGCTACCGGATCTCCGAAGCCAAAGAAAAACTGGCCGATCGCGATCTCGTCGACCTTCCGATTCTGACCATCGCGATGGATTTGGGCTATAACAGCCTCGCCCCGTTCAACCGGGCTTTTCGGACAGAAACCGGTATGACTCCCAGCGAATATCGCAAACAGGCGATTAATCAAAAATGAAAATCCCTGATCATTTTCGAAATCGACCGGCATTTTTCGGGATTGCAGAGAATATCCGCCCGCTTCCCCGCATAGCTCATCCATCGTAAAACGTAGAGATGACGGAGATTGCCGGTGCCTAATTTAGCAGACAAGATTATCGATCATATGGTTAATGCCTTTACCTTCGACCTTGGTCGCTATGTGGTTGCGGCAGGGCTGGTGTCCCTCATCGTCTGGGGCGCCCGCACTTGGTCCGAAGCCAGAAGGATCCAAACACGCCGAGCGGGTTTCAAGGACTACCGGCGTGAAATTCTGTCTTCGCTGCGCACCGTTCTGGTTTTCGGCCTCACGACAATCAGCACATTGCTGATGATAGAAGCAGGCTGGATCAGCAAACTCGATGGTCCCATCGACTGGCCCGTTTTTGCGTTCCAGCTAATGGCAATGATCATCGCCCATGATGCCTATTTCTATTGGATGCACCGCGGATTGCACCTCAAATATATGTTCCGCTTCTCTCATCTGCATCATCACAAGTCCCGGACTCCGACTCCATGGGCGGCCTATAGCTTCTCCTCGTTCGAGGCCATGACCGAAGCGGCCTTCGTGCCAGCCTATCTGCTGCTGGCATCGGCTCTGGGTGCACCAATGTACGGCTTCGCCATCTTCCTTTTCCTCGCCCACATGATTCTGCGCAATGCCATTGGCCATGCGGGAGTCGAATTTTTCCCGGCCGGCTGGACGCGCGGTCCACTGCGCTGGATCACGACTACTACCCATCATGATCTGCACCACAGCGAAGGCAATACCAACTTCGGTCTCTACTTTACATGGTGGGACCGGATTATGGGCACAGAGCACCCCCGCTATGAAAAACGGTTCAACGCTGTGGCCAAACCGATACGCGCATCGGTCAGCGCAGCAGTCAATGCCAATATTGCATCCATGGCCATGCTGATCTTTGTAACCGCCGCTTTTGTCGCCGGGTAAAACTGCACGGTCGGCAAGATCAATCTGACTCTGCTAATATTCTGAGCAAGCTCTGCGGGCCGGTTTTATGCCTGCAGCATGATTGCAAAATTTTTCGCGAAATATCGAAGCATCATAAGTAGGACCGCTACTACATTACTGAATCAATACACTTTTTATACCGATCGGCGATTTATTGTGCACTGCACCATTTTTCTTGACATCGGCAATCTCATGTCCTATTTGTGCACTGCAACATAGAAGTGAGATAACCGATGGCTGATATAAAAAACGAAACATCCACTGCTCCGGCAGAAAAAGTAACCGGCTCGCTCTCTGCTGATGCAGCTTATGCTGCAGCAGCCTCCGCGACCAACATTTCCGACGAACCCGCTTCAGAAACCGCGATCGTCGAGGAAGCCGCAGCTGATCAAGCTCCGGTAACGACCGAAACCCAAAAGCCGGTGGCTCCCGCTGCTAAACCGGCAACAGCGGCAAAGCCTGCTGTCAAAAAAACCGCAGCAACCAAGCCGGCAACAAAAAGGGCCGCAGCGAAGCGTAAAGTCGCTGCGAAGCCAGTTGCCAAAACCACATTGAACAAAAAGTCCAAAGGAACCAAAAAAATGGCTACCACCAAAACCACCACAACCAAACGCGTTGTGAAGAACACCAAAGCAGCCAACACCAAGGCTGCCAACACCGTGAAGAAAACCGCTGACAAGTTGGGATCACGTTTCGAAAAGCTGACCGCTGAAGCGCAAGCACGTGCCAAAGAAGCTGCTGACCGTGCCGTTGCACTTTCGAAAAATGCCGTTGAATTCAACCGTGAAAACGTCGAAACCCTGCTCGAAAGCGGCAAGATCGCTGCCAAGGGCGCTCAGGAAATCGGCAAGACCAACGTGAAATATACCCGCGAGAATTTTGTTGAAGCCAGTCGCGCTCTGCAAGGCCTGTTCAGCGTCGCTACGCCGAAGGACATGTTTGCAAAGCAGGCTGACTATGTACGCAGCGGCCTGGACCGGGTGATGGACCAGACTTCGAACAACGCCGATGCCGTCGTCAAGCTTGCCGGCAAAGCCTATCAGCCGATTGCTGATCGCGTCAGCGAAATCCGCAAGGAATTGAAAAAAGCTGCTTAAACCGCTTTTTCAACCGATCAAAAAGGGACCGTTCCATGGGAGCGGTCCTTTTTTTTGACCTTATTTACCCTGACAAGCGCGAAAGCTGTCGAAACTATCAATCCGCCACTTGCCCTCCGGGGTAAAAATACCATATCCTGACCCTGATGATGAACCAGAAGATTCTTTTCCCGTTGCCAAAATCCACTCGGCTGAATCGTGCCAGCGACCGGCCGGTCATGGGTGACGATGCCGACAAAGGATCCGATGACGACGATAACACAAATCTGGGGATTGCGACCAAGACCCGAGCCAAGACCAAGAAACCCAGCCCTTATAAAGTACTCATTCTCAACGATGATTATACACCAATGGAATTCGTTGTTCTGGTTTTGAAACGATTTTTCAACATGGACATCGATGAAGCAACGCGAGTCATGCTGCATGTGCATCAGAAAGGCGTCGGCGTCTGCGGAACCTTCAGCTACGAAGTCGCGGAAACAAAGGTCACCCAGGTGATGGATTTCGCGCGCAAGAATGAACATCCCCTCCAATGCACGCTTGAGAAGGCCTGATAGAAATCAAGGGAATTACCATGTCCGAAACGCCCGTTATCACCGTTGATATAGTCTCGGATGTCGTTTGCCCCTGGTGTATCATCGGCTACAAGAAACTCGAAAAAGCAATGGCCCAATTTGAAGGCAAGGCGCGCTTTGAACTGGCCTGGCATGCCTTTGAACTGAACCCTTCGATGCCGCCGGAGGGACAGTCGATCAACGAACATATGGCTCAGAAATATGGCGCCACGCCAGAGCAGAGCCAGGCCAATCGTGAGCGCTTGCGCAGCGCCGGCAACGATCTCGACTTTGAATTCAGCTATCATGAGAATATGCGGATGGTGAACACATTTGATGCGCACCGCCTGTTGCACTGGGCCGGAGAGACCGGCAAACAAACAGCGCTCAAACTGGCCCTTTTCAAGGGCCATTTTACCGATGGCAGGGATGTCAGCGATCACTTGGTGCTGGTGGATATCGCGGCATCGGTGGGTCTGGATGAAAAACGCGCCCGTGACCTGCTCGACACGGATATGTTTGCGGCCGAGGTTCGGGCCGAGGAAGCCGAGTGGCAGGATCGTTTCATCACCGGTGTGCCTGCCTTCATTTTCAACAAGAAGTTCATGGTCCCCGGCGCTCAGGATACCGAGGTATTTGCCAATATTATCGAAAACAAGCTGCTCAAGAAAGCTGCGTAAAGGCTATAATTCTTCCAGCAACTCGATGATATTGCCAAACGGATCCCGGCCATAGATCGCTTTTTGCGTCCCGAAATCGACGGGCGGCCCAACAAATGTCATCCCCGCTGCCGAGAGCCGAACATATTCGGCTCTCGATATCCTCGACCGCCAAAGCCATATGCGGATAGCCCAGGTCGGACGGATCACTGCGCAGATCTCGAGGTTCGGGATTGCTATATTGCCACAATTCAAGGCAGAGATTCGAGCCCTTCAACATTGCCATCTTCGCTTCAAAACCAGGCAGGCCGACTGCCGCGCCGGCTTTTTCATTGTCCGCCAAAATGTCACTGCGCCAGTCCAGGTCGAAGCCGAGAATGTCACAATAAAATACCAGTCCCGCTTCGATATCAGGCACGCCTATCGCGATGTGATGCACGCCTTTGATCACCTGTTTGCGGTTTTCTTTGGTGGCATCGGGAAAAATCCGGACGTCCGTTGGATATAATCGACATAGTCAGGACGGTTCTTTTTCAGACTTTTCTCCAGCAGCGGCGCGCCGCTCCACTTCATCAGGGTGAAGCTTAGGAACAATGGCCCGACTATGGCGATCCAGACTGGCCAGCCTGTTTGGGCGGCCACCAGCCAGATTCCCCACCAAGCACAGAAATCTCCAAAATAGTTGGGATGCCGGGTATATTTCCACAAGCCGCTATCCAACACTTTGCCCTTGTTGGCCGGATTGCTCCGGAAGGCCTTGAGCTGCATATCGCCAATGGTTTCAAAGGCAATGCCAATCAGCGCGATAACCGCGCCGATAATGGCGACAGGACCGACCGGGTCAGCATCCGCCAGCAATATGCCAAGCTGTGCTGGCAGGCAGACGATGAACAGCAGCGGGATTTGCATCGCCCAAGCCCTCAATAGCGCCGCTTTGGCAAAACTCATCCCTTGCTTGTCCATGGCGTGACCCAGAATTTTTTTATATCTGGGATCCATCCCTTCCTTGCGCCAGCGCAGGAACAGATGCGTGCCCAGCCTGATCCCCCAAAGCGCTGTCAGCGCCCAGATCATATAAGCCAATGATCCCGGATTGGCCGTTTGCATGAAGGCCGCGCTGGCCATGATTGCCATGCCATAGGCCCAAAAAGCATCGATGAAGGACACGTCGCGGATACGCACAGATATCAACCACAGGATGATCATGATGGCGACCAGCAACCCAAAGTTCAGGCCCAAGGCTCCGAGCAAGTTCAATCGACCTCTCCTTTTTCAAGATTTCCACCGTCTGCCCCGGATTCTGTCGACACAATATCACGCATCGCTTTCTCGGGATGTTTTGGTGTCACGCTATGATAAAAATCGCTGAGCTTTTGCATGTCAGCTTTGTAGTTTCCCGAGGGCATGAATGATGGACCCAATCCTCCGGTTTTTTTCGAATAGTCCATGAGGCCGATAATCAACGGGACTTTTGCCTTGAGCGCGATGTAATAAAAACCGGTCCGCCATTGCTTGACGCTACCGCGAGTGCCCTCGGGTGGAATCGTCAGGAGGAAATCGTCGCGCCGTTCGAACTCTCTGACCATCGCATCAACCATGTTTTGCGATTTTGCCCTGTTCACCGGAATACCGCCCATTCGCCGCATCATATCTCCCCATGGCCACTTGAATAAAGTGTCTTTGCCAATCCAGTAGGAATTGATCCTGAGTTTGTTGGTCAGACCAAAAAAAAACAGGAAATCCCAGTTACTGGTGTGGGGGGCAGCGATGATGACGGCTTTTCTTGGCGGCGGGTTTTCCTGGACGGCGGTCCATCCGTTTATCGCAAATATGAAAACAGAAAATCGACGGACAATTTCCGACAACCAGTTCGGTTTAATCTCGTCGTGCACACATCCTCCCTCTCGCGGGATTGAATGCCGCGTTTATCAGGCGACCATAAGTCTATTTTTCGGCTGCGCAACGAAAGATGTCCGTTGGTGCAATCATCCCAGTCGCTCAATGGCAATGTTACCAGCGCCCAATTTTCTGACTCGTTAGAGAACGGATGCGGGTTTGGCGTTTTACCCGTGTCATATCCCATCATTTGGCAGCATGGATGGCGATTTCTTCGCCAAGAGGGCAATGCACGAGGACGCTAACGATCGGCTCAATTTGGACCGCTACAATCAATCTGGCACAGATCTGCTTCTTCATCTTCAAGTTCGATCTGAATGGTAATATGATGGATGGAGAACAGCACTTTCATTTCCGTTTGAACTGCGGCCAGGAAACCTCTCCCCGGATGGCCCTCGGGCAAAACCAGATGGGCTGTCATCGCAGTTTCGCTCGTGCTCATCGGCCAAATATGCAAGTCATGCACAGCCTGGACACCGGGCAATGACCCAAGATATGTCTGCACTTTTTCCACATCAATATTGCGAGGCACTCCCGCCAGGGACATGCGCACGGCTTCGGATAACAGCCCCCACGTGCTCCAGAAGATCAGCGCAACGATCAGCAGGCTGATCAGCGGATCAATCCAGTTCAAGCCGCTGAAATAGATAGCGATGCCACCGACCACGACTCCTGCCGACACGCCGGCATCTGCCATCATATGCAGAAAGGCGCCACGGATATTGATGTCTTCTTTCTGTCCGCGCACGAAAAGCATCGCGGTTCCGAAATTGATAACGATTCCAAGCGAGGCGACAATGATGACCGTGGTCGACGCAATGGGACTCGGCGCGCTGAAACGTTCGATGGCTTCCCACGCGATGGCGCCGCAAGCTACCAGCAGAAAAAGACCGTTGAGTAGCGCAGCCAGGATCGATGATCCGCCCAGTCCATAGGTGAATTGCTTGCTGGGTGGCCGTTTGGCCAGCTCCGCGCCGGCCCAGGCAACAGCCAGTCCGAGAACATCGGACAGATTATGGCCCGCGTCGGCCAGCAGTGCCATTGATCCGGCCAGCAGGCCGAATGTGACTTCGACGATAATATATATAATATTCAGCGTAATTCCGAGAGCGAAAGCGCGGCTGAAATTTGTCGGTATATGACTATGCGCACCATGACGATCATGATGGCTGTGGGTGGAATGCCCGTGGTTGTGATGATGACCTGCGGACATCTGCGCTCCGACTATTGCAATGCGAATGTTCAAATTTTCGGTTACACGGATTAGTCAGAGCGGTCCATGGCTTTTATACAATATTTTCCGTATGTTATATCATATAACAGTGAATAGATATCGGGATCAATCGACAATCAGGCCAATCGCCAGATAGATAATAATCGCGGATCCAAAACCAAATATCGTTGCAAGAACGAATATCACCCGCAGCAGATTTGCATCCATTCCGCTCCAGTTGGCCAGCCCGGAACAAACGCCCATCAGCTTTCCGTTGGCTTTGTCGAGTTTCAATTTCTTTTTCATGGGTCGGTTGCTTCCTTTGTTCGATGAGACCGGTTCCGGCCAACTGCGAGGACCGGATTCTGAGCTTTTGTCTTTGCTGGCCATCAGATCACCATCGACGATGCATTGTTGAGGGCTGGCAAGATGCTGGCGCCGACAAACAAGGCTGCTGAAACGGCGGCGGCAAAAGCGGCGGAAAACGAATTTTGAAGACTGTGTGACATGAGTTGTCCTTTCTGGTGCAAACTTAATTCAGGCGACGACCGATGCGGCTTGGCTGACGGCGGGGCCGACACTGGCGCCAACAAATATGGCGGCGGTGAAAATAGCGGCTACGGCGGCGGAGATGTTGCTGGAGATATTCGAGAACATTTTGATTTCCTTTCGGCTTGAAACTTTTTTTCGCATCGTTGCGAAGATGTCAGATACATTGCATGACCTGTGCCAGTTTTTCAAATACCATATATTTCAATGACTTGACTTCATTTTATGCCGAATGCTAAACTTCTAAAAACTGATTATTGGTGATATATCCCATTTGTTGGTTTATCGAGCTCTGAAAGCAGGCGGAACAAATATCCGCTCCGAATTTGCTTCTCTTAGCAGGGAGTGAAAGCTAGTGATCGGCCATATCATGACACTGTCCCAGCTCACTCTGCATAACTTTCGCAACTATCCGGAATTGCGCCTGAACGCCGCCCCCGGATTCATGGTGTTCAGCGGTGCCAACGGAGCGGGCAAGACCAATATTCTGGAAGCGGTATCGCTGCTAGCGCCAGGACGCGGCCTCCGACGCGCATCACTCCGCGATATCGCCAGTCAAAACGGCCCCGGCGATTTCGCGGTCGCCGCGCAACTGGACGATGTGCAGCTGGGAAGCGGCACCAGTATAGAGGCACCTGAACGACGCAAAACCCGGATCAACGAGGCTTCTGTCCCGACCAATGATCTGGGTGAATGGCTTTCTATATTATGGCTGACGCCTGCGATGGATCGCCTGTTCACGGAGGGTGCGTCAGGACGCCGGAATTTTCTTGACCGGCTCGTTACCGCGCTAGAGCCAGCACATGCTGGAAACTGCGCCCGCTACGAAGCAGCGCGGCGCGAACGCAACCGACTTCTCGCCGATGCATATCCGGCGGACAAGGACTGGATTGAAGGGCTGGAGGTGCAGCTGGCACGGTTCGGATCGTTGGTCGCAGAAGCCCGGGACCGGATGGTATCGGCACTGAACCAGCGGCTGCAACAATCTGACAACAAGATATTCGCGACACCGACGGTGCAACTCGCGGACGAACAGTTGCACACGGAGCAACAGCTCCATCAGATGCTTCAACAATATCGCGCCGTAGACCGTGCAGCGGGCCGAACAATCCGTGGCCCCCATCGAGCCGACCTCAAGGTATTTCATTCCGCGAAACAACAGCCAGCCGAAAAATGTTCAACCGGCGAACAGAAAGCATTGCTCTTCTCCATCATATTGGCGCATGCGGATTTGATCGCCGACCGGCGCAAAAGTCGACCGATATTGCTACTAGATGAAGTTGCAGCTCATCTCGATCCGCAGCGCCGGGCCGCCCTGTTTGGCAAGCTGGCGGAACGCGGTGGCCAAGTCTGGCTAACCGGCACCGAACCGGATTTGTTCAGCGATATTCCGGACAACGCGCTGCATTTTGAAGTTGCCGACGGAACCGTCACACCTAGGTAGTATCCCGTTTGCTTTGAACATGGTTTATAAATGATTCATGATGCTCATTAGCGTTGTTTTTGCGCCAGGCGTTTATCGATGCCCAAATGAACGCAGCGGCCCTCAAAAATTATGTGACTTTGCTTCGGAATGCTATCGTTCCGATCCTGCTGGTTTTGCAGGCAATCATGATGCCCGCTCCGGCCAGGGCCAATGACTATCTGCAATGCGTGCCTTTTGCCCGGGAGTTGAGTGGCATAAACATTTATGGCGATGCCCATAGCTGGTGGGATCAGGCTGCCGAAGTTTATCAACGGGGCGCAACGCCAGTCGAAGGGGCGGTCTTGTCCCTGCCGAGCCATGGCGCCATGCGGCTCGGCCATGTCGCGGTGGTTCGCAAAATTGTCAACGACCGCACGATCCTGATCAGCCATGCCAACTGGTCGCCGATCAATGGCCGCCGTGGACAAATCGAGCGCCGTGTCAGAGCGCAAGATGTTTCAGAGGCCAACGACTGGAGTCTGGTCCGGATCTGGTATGCGCCGATCGGCAAGCTTGGTACCACTGCCTTCCCGGTAAATGGCTTCATCTATCCCGCAAAACCAGCCAAACAGAGCGGGCGGCAATGGGCATCTGCGAAACCGGCGCGCAGCAGCCGGCCGCCCAGTCGCTCACTTTTCGACGGCAGGCTGAAAGCCGAGCTTGCCCAAAGCGCCGATCAGGAACGTCCCGTTGACGCGGAACCAAGGGACCTGATCGGGGAATTGCTGGACAGAGTGGGAAGCTGAGTCCAGATTGAGCGACATGTTTCAATCAGAACCAGTCGCATGATCCAGACCCCGCCTTCCTGCCTCGTCATTCTCGCCGGTGGCCAGTCGATCCGCATGGGGACTGACAAGGCGGTGATCCTGTTTGAAGGACAAAGGCTGATCGATATATTGATCGGCAGATTTGCCGACCAGGCGGGCCGCATATTGCTCTCGGCCAGGCAGGATTATGATACAGGACTGGCGATCATCAGCGATGACCCGGAGGCACCAGCTGGTCCGGTTGGCGCGATCTTCTCGGTGGCGGCCAGATTGCGAGACTTGGGGATTGAAGGCTTTGTCACGGTCCCTGTCGATGCACCCTTTGCACCGCTGGACCTGATCGAGCGGCTCTCGGCGAGCGGCGCCTGCGCGGTGGCGGAGGATGACCAGCGGATCCACCCGACCTTCGCCTATTGGCGCTGTGACGTCGTCCATGCTGTCCGCGGCACCCATGATCCCGGCGAGCGAGCCCCTTCACTGCAGTGGCTGGCCCGACAATGTGGTGCAGAATCAGTGACATGGACCAACGAGAAGCTGTTCATCAACATCAATCGGCCGGAAGACCTGCTGGCTGCGGCAACCATGAAAAAAGCCGGCGCTTGAGGGGAAGCACCGGCTTTCTTTTGCAGTGATGATCACTGCGGAACCTAGTAGAGAGACAAAGCGCCTAGTCGAGGCGGCGAATTTCTGACTTGGTCAGGCTGGTGACCAGCTTGCCTTCGCTTTCCGACAGGGTCGAAGCTTCGATCCGCCGCACTTTGCCTTTGTAAATGACCAGAAGATCACCAGTTTCGGTGACCCGGTTCACTTTGGCAACGCTGGAGCCGGTGGCATCATAAAGCCGGTCGTTGCGCTCAGCTTCGGCAGCGGATGCTGGAACGGTGAAAGACAGCGCGGTTGCCGCAAGGATCAGGGAGGATAGTTTACGCATGGGTTTACTCCATTTGGTTTCGGATATGTTGGGGGACTATGATCGAGTGATAATAAGTTGCAATATGAAATGTTGCACCTGCGAGTTGCATTTTTGCAATTGACCAGAAAACAGGCGCAAAAGAAGGAAACAGAAGGCTGTTGCTCTCCCATCCCGGTTGTGCAATCCTCTAGCGAAATAGCTAGTAAAATGAGGTTTCCATGATCCGATATGCCCTGATGTTCGCCCTCGCGGCGGTTCCTGTATCCGTTCAAGCCCAGCAAGGCGAAACGATGTCCGAAATATCGGCGCTGATCGATGCCCGGTCCGGAGAATCGGCCAAGACCGCGCGGCAGCTGTGGGAATGGGCGGAAGTCGGCTATCAGGAGCAGAAATCCAGCGACCTGCTCAAGCAATCGCTCCAGTCCAACGGGTTCAAGATCACCTCCGGCGTCGCCGGCATCCCGACCGCCTTCACCGCCGAATATGGCGAGGGCGGCCCGGTGATCGCGATATTGGCGGAATATGACGCGCTGCCCGGTATCAATCAGGACGCCGTCGCCACCCGCAGCCCGATCGACGGCAAGGGCGCGGCCCATGCCTGCGGCCATAATCTGTTCGGTGCCGGATCGGTCGAAGCGGCGATTGCGGTGAGCAAATGGCTGACAAAAACCGGGACGCCGGGACGCGTGCGACTCTATGGCACGCCGGCCGAAGAAGGCGGCAGCGGCAAGGTCTATATGGTCCGCGCCGGCCTGTTCAACGATGTCGATATCGCGCTGCACTGGCATGCCGATGATGAAAATTCCGCCGCTGCCCGCACGACGCTGGCCAACCGTTCGGCCAAATTCCGTTTCCACGGCGTCTCCGCCCATGCCGCCGGCGCCCCGGAAAAGGCCCGCTCCGCGCTCGACGGCGTTGAATCGTTCAATATGATGATCAACATGATGCGCGAGCATATCCCGCAGCAAAGCCGGATCCATTATGTGATCACCGAAGGCGGCATCGCGCCGAATGTCGTGCCGGACTTTGCCGAAGTCTTCTATTATGTCCGCCACCCCGATCCGGCCGAGGTCGATGCGATCTGGGCACGGCTCGAACAGGCTGCGCGCGGCGCAGCGATGGGCACCGGCACCACCGTCGACTGGGAAGTAATCCACGGCAACAACCCGCTGCTGGTCAACGAACCGCTGGCGAAGATGATGGACGCCAAATTGCGGCAGGTCGGCGGCGTCACCTATACGGCCGAAGAGCAGAAATTTGCCGAGACCATCCATGCCAGCTTTGACAAGCCGGGCAACGCGCTCGGCAGCCAGGAAGAGGTCCAGCCTTATACTGTATCGCTCGGCTATGGCTCGACCGATGTCGGCGATGTCTCCTACGCGACGCCAACCGTCGGCCTGCGCACCGCCACCTGGGTGCCCGGCACCTCGGCGCACAGCTGGCAGTCTTCTGCAGCCAGCGGCATGTCGATCGGCTTCAAGGGCGTCCAGGTCGCGGCCAAGACGCTGACGCTGGCGGCGATCGAGCTGTACACCAACCCGGAACTGCGCGCCGAGGCCAAGGCCGAATTCGACAAGGCGCGCGGGCCGGATTATCAATATAAGTCGCTGCTCGGCGACCGCGATCCGCCGCTGGATTACCGGAAATAAAAGGATCGCGGCGAAGGGGGCTGGTCGGGTAAGACTCGTCATCATGGCTGGAGTTTAGGTCATGGGGCCGGGTGTAGGACAGCCTATTTTGGTGGCCGAGCGAATATTTTCGCGGTCCCTGTGACCGGGCTATTTATTGGACTCACACGAAGCCACGAAGCCGCAAAGCCGCAAAGCGATTGCGCGCGTTCTTAAAGTCTTCGTGGCTTTGTGGCTTCGTGCGAGCCTGACCATTTTTGGGGCGCGCCGCAAACTTTACAGAAACGACTGCTTTTGTTTTCTGTGGCTTTTGCCCCAAAGCTGCGGATTCCCTGACTTTGTAGGACAATAGCCTGGCGCCTAGTGTAAACTTCCAAAAGGCCGTGTCATCCGACGGGCTTGATCCATGCGCGCGCGGCAGGGTCCTCCGCTTATCCAGATTGTCAAAGAGCCTGTCCCGCGCTTGGCGCAGGACCGGTAAGGAAGATAGGCGATTAGGGTTGGTGTAGGAAAGGGATTTTCGGGTGGTGGATTTTATAGAATGTTACACCTATCACGTTAGAATCTACCCGCAGGACCTCGCCTTCAATCTATTGGCCGCTGGAAATTTGGGAAGCAGAATAGGTTAGTATAGTTAGTAAACTCTGATCGCACTTAAGGATCTCGATATGCGCTTCTTTGCAGATGGCCCGATCATCCCTTCGCACTTGTTAGAGCAGCGTAATGACGGGAACGTAATCTTCTTTTGTGGTGCCGGGATTTCGCGCCGTGCTGGGCTTCCTGATTTTGCTGGGCTGACCCAGAAGGTCGTGGACAAGTTGGGTGCAGAAAAGGCGCTAAACGCCATTGAGCGTGGAGACAGCTCCGATCGCATATTTAGCCTGCTCGTTCAGGAGTTTGGCCAGCATGAGATTGATCGAGAGATTTACTCGGCGCTCAAGGCCAAGAGAAAGCCTGACTTGACCTGTCATCAGACCATCCTCGATCTTTCTAGAGGGGTATGGCCTTGATGACGATCCCCCTCGTCCTCCCAAGGAAGCCAATGGTCAGCGGAGCATTCCCGGCTTTAATCCGCTCAACTGGAAACTTGGTGATGCGAGTTTCCGCGAGCGTACTGGGCTAAGGGGGTGGAATTCTCAATGGGCAAACCCGCTACCAGAGCGCCTACACCAAATCGCTAAATGGTTCGGTGATGTTATGCATGAACCAGTCGCGGTCTGGTGGGCGGCGGGTTGGAGGCAACTGAACCCGAATATGCTTTGGTTTGTCGTTAGACGGCTGGACCGGCAGGAACCCGAGATACCCCAAGAAGCGATCACCTTCTGGAGACTTTTTCTTGAAAACTGTGATCATGGTGGAAATTTTGATCGCGAATATGGTTGGTTCGAATTTCGTTCGATGGTTGGCAAGGAGGGATGGTCAGACGCTTCTTTAAGGTTCTTTGACCGGGTGTCCCAGCCCCGCGTTGAGTTCAGTCGGGAAGGGTTCGGGCGCAGCTATCCTGTCGGAGAAAGCTGGGACGGTCTAAGTCTCCGGCAATTGGTCGATACCAAGGTCAGGGTGTTGGATCGGCACAATGAGAAGCTCAAGATTCCCGACGAGCACCTTGTCGCGGTTATTGCTCTGGTGCGGCGCAGCCTTACGACAGCATCAAGCCTGCTTGATGAGATAGGCACTTTATGGTGGGACACGCCCACGCTTCACCCCACTGGGGAAAGGGGGGAGTCGTTCCATGGACGAAAGACATTGTACTTCCTCTGGTTTCGCGACCTGTTTGGACGCCTTGTGGAACTCGACCCTGAGGCAGCAGCGCTCGAAGTGAGACAATGGCCAATCGATGATAAGTATTTCTTTGGAAAGCTTTCCCTTTACGCGACCATATTCAGCGAAGTGATGTCGGCAAACCAAACGGCAACACTTCTATTAGATTTGAATGACCGGATATTTTGGGAGCCGCGTTGCCAAAGAGAGCTTCTTTTCACTCTGCGAGCGCGATGGCCCGATTTGACGAGCAGGCAGCGGCGAGCGATCGAACGGCGAATAGAAAACGGCCCGGCTAGGTGGAAAGATGAGAAGGCAACTGATTTTCGACGCCGGAAGGCAGTATATGCGGCTGAACGGCTGACATGGCTTGAGGAAAACGGTTGCCATCTAACGCCGGTGACAGCGAATCGATTGGTGAAGCTAAAAGGCGTCGATCCCAATTGGTCCGACGATTGGGCACATAATGCAGACCGCTCTCTCGATTCGCGTGGCGGCACGGTGGAGCGAGTCACTGAGACACGTGGCATCGAATCTGTTCCCATTAGCAAGATTCTTGATGAGGCTCGGGATAAGACTGAGAGCCGTCACGGAGAATTGCGGGATTTTCGTCCGTTCGAAGGCCTTGTTGCATCACGGCCATTTCGATCTCTCGCGGCGCTTCGCTTCGCGTTGAGACAAGGCGAAGTTCCAACCAGTTTCTGGGAAGCGCTGCTGTCCAACTGGCCAGATGGAACCTCTCTGAGGTTGCGGTGGCTTGCCGCACATACAGTCTCGCGGTTACCCGTGGATGCTATGACGGCGCTGAGGCACTACGTTCCCCGATGGTTTCAAAAACATTTGGGGGCCTTGGCGGACGCGGATCGGCAGCGCGCGCTAGTCATCTTTGACAAGGTCATCGCGGCCTATATCGCTGCCGATCCCGATGTGACTAAAAGTGGCATGGGGGATACGACTATTGGCGGCGTGGTGCAGGATCGCTCTGGGGTGTCAATCAACAAGGCAATCAATAGCCCTGTAGGTGAGTTAGCCGAAGCGCTTTGGCACCTCATGCCAGACGAAGCGGCTGAGCAAGGGCCTATGCCTGACGATGTAGGTGAACGCTTGGAAACGCTATTTGGCGCAAATGGTGATGGCGGCGGACATGCCGCCTGTGTCGTGGCGCGGCATTTCCCTTGGCTGGATTATTGGTTCTCGGCTTGGTCAAATCGCGTCATGCGACCAATGTTCGCGATTGATCACGCTCTGTCTGAGGCTGTTTGGCATGGCTACGCAGCCGCCCGCAGTTGGCCATCCACAAATACGTTGCGCATTCTTTGCCCATCGTTGCTGGTATTGTTGAAGGGAGGAGCGACATGGGAGCTAGATGAATCTGAGAAGCAGCACTGGGTCCAAAAGATGGTGGTTCTCACCAGGCCCGAAAATGACGGTGGTCCGCCGATTTCGTTCCGGCAAGCACGAGATGTTCTGATAGCTCTAGATGACAAGGGAAGGAGCGATGCGCTCTGGATATTGGGAGATATTGCATCTGAACAGGGTACTTGGAATGCGTTCGTAAAGCCCTTTATTGAGCAAGCTTGGCCACGTCAGGTGAAATTCCGAACTGAAAGCGCTTCTCGTAGTTTTGCGCATTTAATTGAACAATCTGGTGATGATTTCCCAGATGCTGTTCTCACTGTCGTCAGTTTGTTACGGCCCGTCCCGCACTTCGACATGATCACTTATCGCCTCACAAAAGAGGCTGAAGAGGGTACGAATGATTTTGCTCAGAGATTTCCGGCAGAGACGCTTCTCCTTCTGGATGCATTGATCGCCGACGACAGGTCTCAAATGCCCTATGAGCTGGGAAAGGCGTTGGAAGTCATTGCGGAAGTTGATCCGAAGTTGCGCCGGACGCGGGAATGGAGACGTTTATCTGATCTTGCCCTTTGAGTGAGTCGATTGTCTGCCCACTAAATCTAAAGCGGAGCAAATTGTACCCCAATCCGATTACGGATACAGTTGTGCCAATCCCCAAACCCGAAGATTATGTTGACACTCCACTCAATTCACCTGCCTGCTCAGAGTGAATTGCCGCACTGTCACCATATTGCCCACCGCGCGGGTCGCTAGCTCGGGCCTTCAGCCGTGGCCAGCTCATATGTGAGATACATGCCTTTTCCGTCCGTGGCAGTGGACGGGCCGAGCAATATCAGCACTGGCTTTTCATATGTTCTTCTCTTGCCCGGGTCTTGCGAACCCATGTCCGTGATCTTGCTCATCTCTATACTTCCATGTGACTGGCCCCATATGATTGGGCCCATATGATTGGGTGTTGACGGGCATTGGAGCGGCGCAGCGCTATTTTGACGATGACGGGGATTGCCGCGACGGCGCAGCAATCCCGGACTCTGGCTCACTCCCACCAATAGGCGGCGCGTTTCCTGTCGCCGGTCACCACTTCGTTCATCGTCAGCGGATCATATAGCCGGCCGTTGAGCATCACGCGATTGATCTTGTCGCTGTTGCGGATATCGGCGGTCGGGTCGGCATCGAGGACCAGCAGGTCGGCCAGCTTGCCGACTTCGAGCGAACCGATTTCGCTATCCATGCCGAGCGACTGAGCGGAGATGATGGTCCCGGCCGAAAGCGCTTCCAACGGGCTCATGCCGCCGCGGACGAAGGACCATAGTTCCCAGTGACTGCCGATACCAGCTTGCTGGCCATGCGCACCGATCGAGACTTTCACCCCGGCGTCCGCCAGCTTTTTCGCTTCGCGGGCATTGTCGTCATCGACAAAGTTGCTTTCCGGTGCGGTGATCCGGCGGGCCGTATCAGCCGCCAGCATTTTCGGTGGCGTGTGGACGAGCAGTGGATTTTCCCAGACATTGGTCGCCTGACGCCAGTATGGATCACCGGCCAGCCCGCCATAGCTGACCACCAGGGTCGGCGTGTAATTGGTGTCCGACTGCCCAAACATCTGCACGACGTCTTCGTAGAAAATCTCCAGCGGGATATTATGTTCCAGCGTCGAATTGCCGTCGGCAACCAGCGCCATGTCCATGCCAAACAGCGAACCGCCTTCGGCGACCACCAGCATATCTTCCTGCCGTGCTGCCTCGACCACCTGTTGCCGCTGTTCGCGGCGCGGCTGGTTGTAATTTTTGACGCTGTGACCGCCCTGCGCCTTCAGGCGGCGGACATGGGCGAGCGCGTCGTCGAGATTGTTGATCTCGGCATAGACGTCGGCGGCTTTCGCGCCGTAGACAATCTCGCCGGTCGAGAAAATGCGGGGGCCGAGGATCAGTCCGGCGCGCTGCATTTCGCCAGCGACAAAAATCTCGCTGGCGCGGCTGGATGGATCGTGGATGGTGGTGGTGCCAAGCGCCAGATTCTGCAGCAGCGACCAGTTTTGCTGCGGCACGATCTCGTCGCTGCCTTGCGGACCATGGGCATGGGCGTCGATCAGGCCGGGGATGATGGTCTTGCCGGTGACATCGACGGTCGCGGCGCCAGCGGGGATGCTGACGGTGCTGCGCGGGCCGACCGCAGCGATGCGGTTGCCCTGGATGACGATCACGCCATCGTCGATGATGCCGCCATCGCTACCCGCCATGGTGACGATCCGCGCGCCGGTGAGGACGACGGTGCCGGACGGCTTTTCCGCCGCAATCTTCCGCTCAAGCGAGACGCCGCTGGTCGGCGGCTGATATTTGGGTGCGTCTTTCGCGGCTGGCGCATTGGGGAAGAGCGCGCTGGTCGTTGCCGAATAGACCGTGGAGCCAATGCTCCAGTGGAGCTTCTGGCCGCCGTCAGACCAGTTTATATAATCGGCGCCACTGGCGCTGACCCTTGTGACCGGCAGCGATGTGCTGGTCGGGCTGACCTCGACCGCCTGGGTGCCGGGCATCAGCGGCATCACATAGGCTTCATAGCTTTGCCGGAAAGCGACATTGAAGCCGTCGGGTGAGACGATATAATCATTGGTCAGATCGCCCTTGGCATGGACATGCTTGGCCTCGCCGTTGATATCGGTGCTGATCAGCTCGCGCTGGTCGTCAACATTATCCAGCATGAAAATACGGTCATTGGACGCGCCATATTGTGGCCCCGCGGTGCCCTTCATCACCCGCACCGGTGCACCGCCGGCGGTGGCGACACGGTAGACACCATCCTCGACCGACCAGTTCGGCGACGTCATATAGCCGCCTTCCTTCATTTCGAAGACGATGGTTTTTCCGTCGGGAGAGAAATGCGGGCGGGCGTAATGGCCGGGCCGGTTGGTGACGGTGCGCGGTGACCCGCCACCAGCCGCAACGGTCCTGATCTGGCCCAGACCGGCATCGGTCCAGCCGACATAGACAAGCGAACGGCCATCGCGTGACCAGGAGGGAAAGAGTTCCAGCTCTGAACCACTGGTCAGCCGCTTGGCCGCACCGCCGGCCATCGGCTTGCTGTAGAGCTTGCCCAGGCTTTCAAAGACAACGGTTCGTCCATCGGGCGAGACTGCGGCAAAGCGCGGCATCTTGGTGGTGAAACTGTCCGGTCCGACGGGGATTTTCGGGTGCGGGGCATTGGCGACGCCGCGGGTGTCGCTGACCTGAAACGGGATTATCGACGAGCTGCTGCCATCGGCCGCCGCCCGGCGGATCTTGCCGCCGGCCCAGAAGACGATCTCGCGGCTGTCGGGGGTCCAGTCCATATTCGGATAGACGCCGGTGACGGCCCAGGTTTCCTGCACATCCTGATCGAGGTCGTCATAGACCTTGCGTTCGATGCCGGATTCCAGATCCTTCACATAGAGTTTGGATTGGGTCATCTCGCGGCGGACGAAGGCGATCTTCTTGCCATCGGGCGAGGGATTGGGGCGCACCGAGCCACCAAGGCCCGAAACCGCCGTGGTGACCTCACCGGTTTCCATGTCATATTTTTCAATGTTGAACAGGTCACTGTTGCTGTCCTGGGCATAGATGAAGGTGCCGCCCGGGGTGATATTGCGGGTGTAATAAACCGACTTGCCATCGGGCGCGTAGATCGGCTCGCCGAGTTCCTTCTGATGCTTTTCGGTGGGCTTCTTGACCAACTGCACCCCGCCGCCGCCGGAGACATGGTAGATCCAGATTTCGCCGGTACCAAGCGAACGCTGGGTGGTAAAATGTTTCTTGGCCACAACATAGCGGCCGTCGGGACTCCAGCTCGGTTGGTTGAGCAAGCGGAATTCTTCCTTGGTCACCTGCTTCTTGTCGCTGCCGTCGCGGTTCATGATCCAGATATTGTCACCGCCGCCGCGATCCGAGGTAAAGGCGATGCGCTTGCCATCGGGCGAAAAACGCGGTTGCACTTCCCAGGCGAGGCCTTCGGCGATCCGGGTCGGCGTTCCGCCCGCGATCGGCATGGTGTAAATATCACCGAGCAGGGCGAAGGTGATGCTACCGCCATCGGGACTGACGTCGACGTCGATCCAGCTGCCCTCGTCGACGTTGATCGGAACCTGTTTGATCGTCGCGCCGGTTGGCGCGTTGACATCCCATTTGCTCTCTGCGGGCTTGTCCTGCGCGAACGCAGCCCCTGAAAAAAGCACCGTCGCAAGAACCGTAACAAGACTATATTTCATGATTTTCCCCGAGATCAATATGCACCGTTATCCAGCGTCTATGACAGTTTTTCCTCGGAAGAAACAAGGAACATGGCCAAGCAGCCTAAGTTTTGAAGCCAAAAAGCTGGTGATAGCTTTCCACCACCTGCGCCAAGGTCGACAAGGCCAGTGTCGCAGGGTCCCGGGTCGACGGGATCAGGCCGATTGGTGCAACCATATTTGCCAGCTTCTCCGCGGGAACACCAATGTCCTCCAGATATTGCAGTCGCAGTGCATGGGTCTGGCGGCTGCCCATTGCCCCCACATAGAAAGCGGTAGAAGCCAAGGCCTGCTTCATCAATGCGGCCTCCCAGTCATGGTCATGAAAATAGAAAATGCAGGCGGTCCATGGATCCGGATCGAGCAGCGTCGTCGCTTGCGGCGTTTTCAGCAGATCAGCCGTAATCGCCAAGTCCTGAACCGCGGTGATTACGGCAGATTCTGGCGACAAGACGGCACAATCAATGCCATAGCTGCTGGATAGCCTGACCAGACTTTCGACCGATGGCCCGTGTCCCAATATATTCAGCTTGGCGGCTGGAATATGATGCACCAATATCTGCGAGCCCGTTCGTTCCACCGCGCTGCGGTGCGCCAATTGCGCTTCACAGCGAATGCTTTCGCTATCGAGAATGATCGTCAAGGGCGCGCGGCTTTTGACCCGATCGAAAATATCGGCAACAATCGCGCGATCCGCTATCGGGGTAAAGAGCAGGTCGATGCCGCCGCCGCATGGCAAGCGGATATCGAGATAGGGAGAGCCGGCACCAAATCTTATTTCGCGAGGCGCCCCGCTTTTGAGCACGTCCAGCGCTTCGGCAATCACGCCGGCCTCCACGCATCCGCCGGAAAAAGAGCCGGTTGACGAACCATCCTCTGCCACGGCCATGTGCGTACCCGGGTTGCGAGTCGACGCACCAGTGACCGCAATCAGCGTAATCAAAACTGTTTTCTGGTTCGCTTCCGCTTTGACCCGCAGAAAATCGAAGATGGGCAAAATATTGTTCAAACGTGATTGTCCTGCCGCTTACCGATATGGATCTGACTAAGAGGTCCATGCCTCAAACAGACAAATGGGGCAATCTCCATGGGGCCTGCAGGCGAGAAAGCGGGTTCCGCTCCGGTTTTTGATGATGGCCATGGCTTTGAAATTGCTTCCCATTTCACCCAAATCGCCCGGTCATTGCCAGCGGCACCCAGTGGGGGCGCAATGTTTCTTTTCCTGTATGAATAAATCTTGTCTTCAAAATACGTGAAAATCCATCTAGGAGCACTTTAATTACAAAAATTGTATCGAAATATGAGGACGGAATATGAGTTTCCCGCCACGGCAAGGCCTGTACGATTCAAAGAACGAGCATGACGCATGTGGCGTTGGCTTTGTTGCGAATATCAAGGGCGAGAAATCGCATCTCACGGTCAAACGTGGCCTCGAAATTCTGGTCAATATCGATCACCGCGGTGCCGTCGGCGCCGACCCACTTTTGGGTGACGGCGCCGGGATCTTGCTGCAGATTCCTGACGCACTTCTGCGGGATTGGGCGGATTCGGAAAAGCTGATCCTGCCGACGGTTGGTGACTATGCTGTAGCGATGTGCTTCCTCCCGGCAGACCCGGCAGAGGCAGAATATGCGACGGCACATTTTGAACGTTTCATCGCCAAGGAAGGCCAGATTTTGATTGGCTGGCGCGACGTCCCGATCGATACAAAGGGCATCGGCAAAGCCGTCCTCGCCCAGATGCCGCTGATTCGCCAGGCGATAATAGGCAAAGGCGAAAACCTGGCCGATCAAGACGCATTCGAACGCAAGATTCTGGCGATCCGCAAACAAGTGCATAATCCGCTCGATGGTATTGCTGAAAAAAATGCAATGCCCGGTCTGTCCGAATTTTATATGCCGTCCTTTTCGACCCGAACCATTGTCTACAAAGGCCTGTTGCTCGCCGACCAGGTCGGGTCCTTCTACAAGGACCTGCTCGATCCCCTCACCACGTCCGCCGTGGCAATGGTCCATCAGCGTTTCTCGACCAATACATTCCCGTCGTGGAAATTGGCCCACCCCTATCGGTTCATCGCGCATAATGGCGAGATCAACACCGTCCGCGGCAATGTCAACTGGATGAATGCCCGTCGCCGGACCATGGAATCCGATCTATTGGGCGCCGACCTCGACAAAATGTGGCCCCTCATCCCGCACGGTCAATCCGACACAGCCTGTCTGGACAATGCCCTGGAGCTGCTTGTCGCAGGCGGCTATTCCCTGCCCCATGCGGTCATGATGCTGATCCCGGAAGCGTGGGCGGGCGACCCGTTGATGGATGCTGACCGGAGAGCATTTTACGAATATCATGCGGCCTTGATGGAACCATGGGATGGCCCTGCCGCCGTCGCCTTTACCGATGGCCGGCAAGTCGGTGCCACATTGGACCGCAATGGCCTGCGCCCTGCCCGTTTCTGCGTGACCGATGATGGTCATGTCATCATGGCATCGGAATCGGGCGTGCTGCCGGTCAAAGAAGATAATATCGTTCGCAAATGGCGGTTGCAGCCCGGCAAAATGCTGCTCATCGACATGGAACAGGGCCGGATCATTGAAGATGAAGAGATCAAGGCCGATCTCGCGAAAGCCAAGCCCTATGCAAAATGGCTGGAATCAACGCAGTATAATCTGAAAGATCTCGATCTTGACGATCTCGACGATGTGGATGCACCAAAAGCAAACGGGCAAGACAATCCCGCAGCGCTGCTGGATCGCCAGCAAGCATTCGGGTTCACACAGGAAGATATCACCAAATTCCTGGAGCCCATGGCCACCGATGGCCAGGATCCGATCGGATCCATGGGCACCGACACGCCGATTGCCGTCCTTTCCGGCAAACCCCGGCTGCTATACGATTATTTCAAACAGAATTTTGCCCAGGTCACCAACCCCCCGATCGATCCAATCCGGGAAGAATTGGTGATGTCACTGGTCTCGATGATCGGACCGCGGCCCAATCTTCTTGGTCATGACGCCGGTACGCACAAACGGCTCGAGGTTGATCAACCGGTGCTCACCAACGCGGATTTGCTGAAAATCCGGTCTGTTGAGGATGCGCTTGATGGGGCATTTCGAACCGAAACCATCGACATTACCTGGGATGCCGAAAGCGGTGCTGCGGGTCTGAAAATGGCAATCAAGGAAATGTGCTGGGCGGCAACGGAAGCGGTGCTCGCCGACCGCAATATTCTTATTCTTTCCGACCGCGCCAAAGGCCCGGACCGCATCGCCATGCCGTCCCTGCTGGCGACCGCGGCGGTACACCATCATCTGGTCCGGCAGGGTCTGCGGATGCAGACCGGTCTGGTTGTTGAAACGGGTGAAGCCCGCGAAGTGCATCATTTCTGCGTGCTCGCAGGATATGGCGCAGAGGCGGTTAACCCCTATCTGGCTTTCGAAACGCTCGAGGATATTCGCGTCCGCCGCGAACTGCCGCTGACCGCGCAACAGGTTGAGAAAAATTATATCAAGGCCGTCGGCAAGGGCATTTTGAAAGTCATGTCGAAAATGGGCATTTCGACCTATCAAAGCTATTGCGGGGCACAGATTTTTGATGCGGTTGGCCTCTCCAGTGAATTTATTGAACAATATTTCACCGGAACGGCGACGATGATTGAAGGCGTCGGGCTGGCGGAGATCGCCAAGGAAACCGTGGATCGGCATAGCCAGGCCTATGGCAATAATCCGATCTACAAGAATATGCTCGATGTCGGTGGTATTTATGGCTTCCGGCTGCGCGGCGAAGAGCACGCCTGGACTCCTGCCAATGTCGCGAATTTGCAGCATGCTGTGCGCGGCAACGACCCGAAAAATTACGCGGAATTCGCCAAATCGATCAACGAACAGAGCGAACGTCTGCTCACCATTCGCGGATTGATGGAGCTTACCAAGGCCAATGAACCGCTCGACATTGATCAGGTGGAACCAGCGACCGAGATCGTAAAGCGTTTTGCCACCGGCGCGATGAGCTTCGGCTCGATCAGCCGGGAAGCGCATACCACGCTGGCGATTGCGATGAACCGCATTGGCGGCAAATCCAATACCGGAGAAGGCGGCGAAGAACCGGATCGCTTCATTCCGATGGCAAACGGCGATTCCATGCGCTCTGCGATCAAGCAGGTCGCCAGTGGCCGTTTTGGCGTCACTGCCGAATATCTGGTCAATGCCGATGATATCCAGATCAAGATGGCGCAGGGTGCCAAGCCGGGCGAAGGCGGACAGCTTCCCGGCAGCAAAGTCGACAAGAATATCGGCAAGGTGCGCCACTCGACCCCTGGCGTCGGATTGATTTCACCACCACCACATCATGACATCTATTCGATCGAGGATCTGGCGCAGCTGATCCACGATCTGAAAAATGTAAATACCGGAGCCCGTATTTCGGTGAAACTGGTTTCCGAAGTCGGTGTCGGCACGGTTGCCGCAGGCGTATCCAAAGCACGTGCCGATCATCTGACCATTTCCGGCTATGACGGCGGCACCGGCGCTTCGCCTTTGACCTCGCTTACCCATGCCGGCTCGCCATGGGAAATTGGTCTGGCCGAGACGCAGCAAACATTGCTGTTGAACGGGCTGCGCTCGAGAATATCGGTTCAGGTCGATGGCGGCCTGCGTACGGGCCGTGATGTTGCCATTGGCGCTCTGTTGGGTGCCGATGAATTTGGCTTCGCCACGGCGCCGCTGATCGCCGCCGGTTGCATCATGATGCGCAAATGTCATCTCAACACCTGCCCGGTCGGCGTTGCCACACAGAATCCGGAACTGCGCAAGAAATTCACCGGACAGCCGGAATATGTGATCAACTATTTCTTCTTCGTTGCCGAAGAATTGCGCCAGATCATGGCCGAAATGGGTTTCCGGACGATCGAAGAGATGGTCGGACGCGTTGACAAGATCAATATGAACAAGGCGCTGCACCATTGGAAAGCAGAAGGTATCGACCTGTCCCGCTTGCTGCACCAGGTTGATCTGCCGGAAGGGGAAACGCTGCATCAGACAATGACGCAGGATCACGGGCTTGATGCTGCGTTGGACAAAGACTTGATCGCTGCCGCGGCGCCGGCTTTGAAAAATGGTCAGACCGTCAAAATCGAACGCAAAGTGAAAAACGTCAACCGCACCGTCGGCGCGATGCTGTCGGGTGAAGTTGCGAGAATCTATGGCCATATCGGTCTGCCGGCCAACACCATCCAGCTGGTTTTTGAAGGCGTCGCAGGGCAGAGCTTTGGTGCCTTTCTGGCCCATGGCATCAGCGCCGAACTGACCGGCGATGCCAATGACTATGTCGGCAAAGGCCTTTCCGGTGGCCGGGTGGTTGTCAAACAGCCCGCCCATGTTGATCGCAATCCAGCGGAGAATATCATTGTTGGCAATACTGTTCTCTATGGCGCGGTGGCCGGCGAAGCCTATTTCAACGGTGTTGCCGGCGAGCGTTTTGCGGTCCGCAATAGCGGCGCGGTCGCGGTCGTCGAAGGCACTGGCGATCATGGCTGCGAATATATGACCGGCGGCGTCGTAGCGGTGCTCGGCAAAACGGGGCGCAATTTCGCAGCCGGCATGTCCGGCGGCGTTGCTTATGTTTATGACGAAGACGGTCTGTTCCGTCAGCGCTGCAATATGGCGATGGTGGATATCGAGACGATCAGCGAGGATGCGGATGATGGTGAAGGCACTGCGATACCGCAGCAGCTTCCGGTCGATGTCAATGATTATGGCATGGGTGACATGCTCTATCATGACGCGGCCCGACTGCGGATATTGTTGGAGCGTCACAAACTCTATACGGGCAGCAAGCGGGCCAGCGACATTCTTGATAATTTCGAAGTTGCCCTGGGTCGTTTCGTGAAAGTGATGCCGCGTGACTATTCCGCAGCGCTGAAACAAATGGAAACCGAGCGTCTCGAAACGATCGAAGCCGCAGAATAATCGAAGATATTGGAGTAGACCGTGGGTAAAGTAACAGGCTTTCTCGAGATTGATCGCACAGAAGCGACTTATGCTGATCCAAAGGAACGGCTGACGCATTATCGGGAATTCACCATCCCGCTTCCGGAGAAGGAGCTCAAGGACCAGGCAGCGCGCTGCATGGATTGCGGCATCCCCTTTTGCCATAGCGGTTGCCCGGTGAACAATCTGATCCCGGACTGGAATGATCTGGTCTATGAGGGCGACTGGAAGGCGGCGCTCGAATCGCTGCAATCGACCAATAATTTCCCGGAATTTACCGGTCGCATCTGCCCGGCCCCGTGCGAAGCCAGTTGCACATTGAATATCGATGACGCGCCGGTGAACATCAAATCGATCGAATGCGCCATCGTTGATCGTGGATGGGAAGAAGGCTGGATCACGCCACAAATAGCCGAAGAAAAGAGCGGCAAGTCGGTCGCGGTTGTCGGCTCCGGCCCGGCAGGCCTGGCTTGCGCCCAGCAGCTAGCCCGCGCCGGACACAGCGTCACCCTGTTTGAAAAAAATGACCGGATGGGCGGCTTGCTTCGCTATGGCATCCCCGATTTCAAAATGGAAAAACATCTGATCAACCGCCGCCTGGTGCAGATGGAGGCAGAAGGCGTCGAATTTCGCACTAGCGCCGAAGTCGGGGTGACGGTGTCGATGGAATCGCTGCGGGGAAATTATGATGCAGTGGTAATGTCTGGTGGGGCTGAAAAGCCGCGTACGCTCGATATTCCCGGCTATGAGATGGCCGGAGTTCGCCTGGCAATGGAATTTCTCGCGCAACAGAATAAGCGCAACGCCGGCGACGATGAAATGCGGGCCGCTCCGCGCGGCACCATCACCGCGACCGGCAAGCATGTCATCGTCATTGGCGGCGGCGACACCGGATCGGACTGTGTCGGCACCTCCAATCGCCAGGGCGCCGCATCGGTCACCCAGATTGAAATCATGCCCAAGCCACCGGAGAAGGAAGACAAGACTTTGTCATGGCCCGACTGGCCGCTGAAGCTGCGCACTTCATCCAGCCATCTCGAAGGCTGCGATCGTGACTGGGCCATTTTGACAAAACGCGTGGTCGGTACCAACGGCAATGTCGAAGGCCTGGAATGCGTTCAAGTCGAATGGGTTGACGGCCAGATGCAGGAAATCGCCGGCAGCGAGTTCACGCTGAAAGCCGACCTGATCCTGCTGGCGATGGGCTTTGTCGGCCCGCGCAAAATGGGGCTTGTCGATCAATCGGAAGTAGAGCTCGATGCGCGCGGCAATGTCGCGGCCAATGTCGTCGATTATAGCACCAGCAAGCCGGGTATCTTTGTCTGCGGTGATATGCGCCGGGGCCAGAGCCTGGTCGTATGGGCGATCCGCGAAGGCCGGCAATGCGCCCGCGCCGTCGACCTGCAGCTGATGGGCCGGAGCCTGCTGCCGCGCTGAACGTTAGCTTTTGGCGAAAGCAGCGTTGGAGAGTGTGGCAGGCCATGGCCTGTCCCCTCCCACCAGCAGCATAGAGGTTTTGCAGGGGCGTTTCCCTAAGGTTTGTTTTCAGGATCCAATGGATCGATCAGCGAGTGCTGAGCATGAGCTAGCTGGCCCGATACTTTCACACAGACACAAAAAAGCCTCACTGGTTACCAGCGAGGCTTGTGATGTTTGAATGCGTTGTTTGCGGGATCGGGATTTATCGGCGTTGCCGATGATGTCCGCTTCGCTCCAGTTGAACCTAGCGCAGGCGACGGAGGAAGCGGGGCATCGTTCCAAAGCCGAGCGTTCAGGTTATTGATCTAGCCAGAGGCGATGGGTCTCCGCCTTCGCGGGGACAATAAAAACCCCGCGCGGGGCGGGGTGTTTGTTGGTTGCGGGAGTAGGATTTGAACCTACGACCTTCAGGTTATGAGCCGGATATCTGTAAGATTATAATATTGATATTTATAGACTGTTATCTAACATTTTGGATAACGTGCTAGAATGTGTGTTAGAAATTTCGCTATTTTGGGCTCAACAGTCGATTTTTGTGTTAGATTGCCAACGCAAAACCTTGGAGGGCCTAGGAAACCAGAAGCTTTTTCAATTTTTCCCTATCACCGCCAGACAAGCTGAGACGGCATAGCTCGAGACGTTCACGACATTGGCTTTTGCATATGCAATTCGCCAAATGCAACATTCATCTACGACTGCAATTGGGCCGATATCTGACTGTCGGCTTTCGGGCCGTTAATTCAGTAAGCGGACAACAAATAGCGAGTTACTGCAACGGCGGATTCTGATCCATTTCCGGACATTGACCTCGGTCTTGGATGCTACCCAAAATCGTCTTGTCTATTGGTCGATCCAGACGGAAAGGGTTACAGTCAATAAAATATAGCGATTGCCATTTGCGGTTACATAGCTGTTGCAAGAGTTCAAAAACTGGACACAGCCGAACCTGTGTGTCCAGAGAACGCATTGGACCAGAATTTGAGCTATTTTATCGAAGGCTGAGGCGTATATTTATCGCGGGGAGGTTCGGCATCTTTAATATTTATTGCGATTCAACAGGTCCGTTGCTAGTGACACCGAAATGTTCGCTCGTTTTTCCCTGATGTTGATAGCTATCGCTCTTGTTTTCGGGAGTGTTCATGCTGGTCCGGGATTGGTTGACCATCATGACGATTACGGAAGTGCCAGTCTCGCTTTCAACCATCACCACGATAGTAATATATCCTCGGCGGAGTTGGATATAGCGATGAGCAGTGATTCCAGTGAGCGAGATGATAGCCGCGATCTAAAAGGTGATACGCATCAGCATTTTTCGCCTACGGCAGTCGAAGTTGATGGCAGCAAAATTGAAGCCACCGCTAATTATGATCGCGGTTTGGTCTTTGCGTCCGCCCCTGCTTTCATGCGGTCTGTGTCGCAGAAGCCACTCATCGAGCCTCCTTTAGCCTGATCTATTAGCTTCAGCGTGCGGTTTTCTGTGCGCTGTAATTGTTATGGATCAGGAGTTTACAACAAATGTTAAGATATTCACGTGCCGCCCTTCTGGCGGGTGCGTTGCTTGTGACCGGTGCACCAAGCCTTGCGGAGTCCGTTTCGCTCAATCAGGCGGTTGCGAAAGCGCTTGAGGCAGCGCCGCTATTGCGCGCCGAGGAAGCTGCGATTGCAGCAGCCCGCGCTGGCAAGGTGCAAGCTGACGTTGGTCCCAATCCATCGGTTACCGTAGAAGCAGAAAATTTCGTCGGCACTGGCCCTTATAGCGTGCTGCGCCGTGCGGAGGTTACCGCCACCTACAATCAATCGATAGAACGCGGCGGCAAACGGGCTGCGCGCGTTGCACTGGCTGAACGAGAAATCGGTGTGGCCAGTGCCTCTGCCGAAGTCACCCGGCTGGAACTCGCCGCCGCTGTGCAGCGAACGTTTCTGGATATTTTGATAGCCCAGCAAATCGAGGCCATCGCTAAGCAGCAGTTGTCCATTGAAGAGGGCTTACAGAGTGAAGCCTTACGGCGGGTGCGCGGATACAAGGACCCGTTATTTGTAGAAACGCGGGCTGCCGCACGAGTGGCGCAGGCCCAGATCGCAGTGGAACAATCTCAGGCACAGCTGCGCAATGCGCGCAACGCTTTGGCATCTTTTTGGGGCGGCAATGGCGATGATCTTGATGTGGTCGGAGAATTGGTGCTTGGCGGCAATCAAAAGGTCGAACTGGCAGAGGCTGATCAAGCACTCGAAGAAGCCAGAGTGGCGCGGGCAAGCGCAGCGGTTATTGTGGAACAAACCCGCAAGACCCAGGATTATACCGTCAATGGCGGCACGCGTTTTATCAAGGGAACCAATGATATTGCGCTGGTTGCCGGGATTACCATACCGCTGGGGCGTTTTGATCGCAATCAAGGCAATATCGAACGCGCGCGCGCCGAACGCTTGCGTCTTGAACTGACGGCAGAGGCCAACCGGCTCGCGCGGTTGCGAAGGCTGGCAAGCCTCGGAGCAGAAGCGGACCGTGCTCTCAGCCGGGCGGAAGCTATCAAGTCCGAAGTTTATCCGCGCGTAGCAAAGACTTTGGCGCAAGTGCGCGAGGGTTATAATCGCGGCGGTTTCAGCTTCCGGGATATGCAAGATGCAGCCGACGCTATCATCATAGCGCAAGACAAATGGTTGACCGCCATGATCGAATATCGCGACCTCCAAACCGAATTAGACCGGCTCACCGGACGCTTTGATGCGTCTATCGCTGCAATCAATAAAGGATATACACAGCCATGAAGACGAACTGGAAAATTGGTGCAGCGATGGCGGTATTGCTTCTTGTGCCGATGGCCGCATGTAGCACAGATGCACCGAGTGAAGCGGGCGAAGGCGAGGCAGCCGAAGAAGAAAAAGGCCCTCATCGCGGCAAGATGCTTCGTGACGGGGATTTCGCTGTCGAAATGATGGTTTTTGAAGACGGCGTGCCACCGGAATTTCGTGTCTATCCGACACGCGATGGCAAGCCTGTAGACCCGAAGTCTGTCAAGCTTACGGTAACGCTGAAGCGGTTGGATGGTGAAGTTGAAAAATTCGCCTTCAAGCCGGAGAAAGATTTTCTCGTCGGTCAGGGCACAGTGATTGAACCCCATAGCTTTGATGTTGAGGTTGTCGCCGCTTCTGCCGGGAAGCGCCATATCTGGAAATATTCCAGTCCCGAAGGTCAGACGAAAATAAGCGCGTCTGCCGCAAAAGATGGCGGGGTCGAATTTGAAGTGGTTGGTCCACAATCGATCAGCGATATTCGCGAAGTGGAAGGCGTCGTCCAACTGGACCCGGCAGCAACTTCGGAAATCAGAGCGCAATTCCCCGGCAAAGTGATGCAGGTGACAAAAGCGGTCGGCGATTATGTCAAGAAGGGCCAGTTGCTGGCGCGGATTGAATCGAGTGAATCGCTGCAAATCTATCCGGTCTATTCCCCTGTCAGTGGCGTGGTTGCAGAGCGCAATGCCAATGTCGGAAATGTTGCCTATGACCAGCCTATTTATGTCATCACTGACCCAAGCAGCACGAGCGTCGTCTTCAATATTTTCCCGCGTGATCTGGGCACAATCCGGCCGGGCCAGAAAATAATCATTGAGACGCTCGACGGCAAGCCGGTCGCTGACTCGGTTCTTGGAGGCTATTTGCCCGAAGGTAATTCGGCAGCAGGAACAGCGCTGGTTCGCGCGCGTCTGCCGAACCGCGATGGACGCTGGCGTCCCGGCATTGCTCTGCACGGACGTGTGGTGGTGAACGCAGTGACAGTGCCGCTGGCGGTTCGGACAGAGGCGTTGCAGCCGTTTCGGGATTTCACCGTGGTCTATGCCAATTTTGGTGAAATTTACGAAGTGCGCATGCTCGAACTTGGCCGCAAATCCTCTGAATGGACCGAGGTTCTGGGGGGCATCAAGCCTGGCACCAAATATGTCGCAAAAGGATCATTCCTCATTCGGCAGGACATTGAAAAGTCCGGCGCATCTCACGATCACTAATGGAAAACCAAACCATGCTCGCTAGAATAATAGGCTTCTCGATCGCGCAGCGCTGGCTTGTGCTCGCCGTTGTCGTGATACTGATGGCGATTGGTGTGTGGAGCGCAACGCGCCTGCCCATTGACGCTGTGCCCGATATCACCAATGTTCAAGTGCAGATAAACACCGAAGCCGAGGGTTTCTCTCCCCTAGAGGCAGAACAACGCGTTACCTATCCGATTGAAACGGCGCTCGCAGGCATTCCAAAGCTGGACTATACCCGCTCGGTTTCGCGCTACGGCCTGAGTCAGGTAACAGTCGTTTTTGAGGACGGCACCGATGTGTATTTTGCGCGGCAGCTAGTGAACGAGCGCCTTCAGGCGGCCAAGTCACAATTGCCACCGAACATCGAACCGCAAATGGGACCGACCGCGACCGGACTTGGCGAGATTTTCATGTATTCGGTTACGCCAAAAAAGGGCGCAAGAAAATCCGATGGTTCAGAGTGGACGCCGACCGATTTACGCACCTTGCATGACTGGGTGGTGCGACCACAGATGCGCAATGTTCGAGGGGTGGCTGAGATCAACACAGTTGGCGGCTATACCAAACAATATCATGTGACCCCCAATGCCGAGCAACTGGCATCGCTGGGCATATCGCTGACCGATGTGGTCGATGCGCTGGAAGCAAATAATGCCAATGCGGGCGCAGGCTATGTAGAGCGTGCGGGCGAGCAAGTCCTGATCCGGATACCGGGGCGCGTAGAAGATCAGGATGATCTGTCGCAGATTATCGTCGCAAAACGCGGCGGTATCCCTATTCGTGTTGGCAATATTGCCGAAGTCGTAATCGGTTCCGAACTACGCAACGGCGCAGCAACGGAAAATGGCAAAGAGATTGTGCTTGGCACCGTCTATATGCTCACCGGCAGCAATCCGCGCATTGTCGCTCAGGCTGCCGCAGAAAAGCTGGAGGAGGTGAACCGATCACTTCCCGATGGAGTGCAGGCCGTGCCGCTCTATGATCGCACAGAATTGGTCGAGCGGACCATTGCAACGGTTGAGACAAGCCTCCTCGAAGGCGCTTTGCTTGTAATTGTCATCCTGTTTCTGCTGCTCGGTAATGTTCGTGCTGCGCTGATTACCGCAGCGGTAATTCCGATTTCCATGTTGATGACGCTATCCGGCATGGCGGCGGGGCGTGTATCCGCCAACTTGATGAGCCTCGGCGCTCTCGATTTTGGTTTGATCGTCGATGGCGCTGTTATCATCGTCGAAAATTGCCTCAGACGGTTAGGGGAAGCACAGCATAAAGCTGGCCGCCTGCTCGACCGCGAGGAGCGATTCAAACTGGTTGCCCGTGCCAGCAGCGAAGTGATCCGACCGTCGATATTTGGTGTTATAATCATTACTGTCGTCTATTTGCCGATCTTCGCGTTGACCGGGATTGAAGGTAAAACCTTTCATCCCATGGCAATAACCGTCATGCTTGCGCTTACAGCGGCGCTCCTGCTTTCTCTGACCTTTGTTCCTGCGGCGATTGCCATGTTTGTTACCGGCAAGGTTGAAGAGAAAGAGAATCGTGTCATGGCTTGGCTGCGCAAAGGCTATGCGCCTTTGCTCGACTGGTCGATGCCCAAGGGTAAAATCCTGATTGCCGCGGCAGCCTTGCTGGTTGCGGTCAGCGGATGGGGGGCAACGCGTCTGGGGTCGGAGTTTATTCCGAATCTCGATGAAGGCGACATTGCCATGCACGCATTGCGCATCCCTGGCACCAGCCTGAGTCAGGCGATCCAGATGCAAGCATCGCTAGAAAAGCGGATTAGCGAATTTCCAGAAGTCGAGCGAGTATTTGCCAAAATCGGGACAGCCGATGTGGCAACCGATCCGGTGCCGCCGTCGGTTGCCGATAATTTTATCATGCTCAAAGACCGAAAGGATTGGCCCGACCCGCGCAAGCCGCGCGAAAAGCTGGTCGAGGAACTGAACGCAGCGGTGCAGCAAATTCCGGGCAATAATTATGAATTTACCCAACCTGTGCAGATGCGGCTCAACGAATTGATTGCGGGTGTTCGCGCCGATGTTGCGGTCAAACTGTTCGGAGAGGATCTCGATCAACTGCTCGAAACGGGTGCCGAAATTGAAACGATCGTGGAATCGATACCCGGCGCGCAGGATACTAAGCTGGAACAGGTGACGGGACTTCCCGTTCTGTCGGTTACGCCGCGCCGCGAACTTCTCGCGCGTTATGGCATAAATATCAGCGATGTGCAGGATGCAGTGGCGACCGCTACCGGCGGGCGCAATGCGGGTCAGGTTTTTGAGGGTGACCGGCGCTTTGACGTCGTCGTTCGCTTGCCAGAAGAAATCCGGACCGATATTGAGCGGCTTGGCCGTTTGCCAATCCCGATTACGAGTGGAGGTAGCGGTGAATTCGTGCCGTTGTCAGAGATTGCCAATATTGAACTGTCAGTTGGTCCTAACCAGATCAGCCGTGAAAACGGCAAGCGCCGGGCGGTGATTACCGCCAATGTTCGAGGCCGTGATTTGGGATCGTTCATTACCGAACTGAGAACGAAGATCGATAGCGATGTCGCATTGCCGGAAAGCTATTATGTCCAATATGGCGGAACATTTGAGCAGCTTCAGTCAGCAGCCACAAGGTTGCAGATTGTCGTGCCCATGGCGCTCCTGCTTATCTTTGGCTTGTTGTTCATGCTGTTTCGTTCGACCCGTGACGCTGCCATCGTGTTTTCCGGAGTGCCCTTGGCGCTGACCGGCGGTGTCGCGGCGCTAGCCCTACGAGATATTCCGATGTCCATTTCAGCAGGTGTTGGCTTCATAGCGTTGTCGGGCGTGGCGGTGCTCAATGGTGTCGTGATGCTATCCTTCATCCGCGATTTGCGGGAGCGCGGCATGGCGCTGGAGGAAGCTATTCGCGAAGGAGCACTCACCCGGCTGCGTCCTGTGCTGATGACCGCGCTGGTGGCGTCGCTCGGCTTTGTGCCGATGGCTCTGAACGTCGGAGCCGGATCGGAAGTGCAACGCCCGCTTGCCACTGTCGTAATCGGAGGGATTATTTCCTCGACTATCCTGACGCTGATTGTGCTGCCTGCATTATACAGGCTGATCCACGGACGCGCCGAAAGAAGAGAGAAGAATATGCAAGCAGAACCAGCAACATGAGGCAGCTTATGAAAATATCCGGATATAAATTTTCGGCCCAAGCTTTTCTGGGCATGCTATTGTGTTTGGCTTTCGCGACCACTGCCTATGCCCACGGCGTCGCGGAGGGAGATCAGGGCTATATCGAACAAACCAGCGGACCGCAGATCATCGCGTTCTTGTATCTGGGTGCCAAGCATATGGTCACTGGTTATGACCATTTGCTGTTCCTGTTTGGTGTTATCTTCTTCCTCTACCGGATCAAGCATGTCGCTGCCTATGTGACCCTGTTCGCAATCGGCCACAGCACGACTTTGCTTGCGGGCGTTTTGCTAGGCACGAACATCAGCTCTTATGCGGTTGATGCAATTATCGGGCTGTCGGTGGTTTACAAGGCGCTCGACAATCTGGGCGCATATCAACGTTGGTTCGGCTTCCAGCCCAATACCAAGGCGGCGGTCCTGATATTCGGCTTCTTCCACGGCTTCGGTCTTGCGACGAAATTGCAGGAATTTTCGCTGTCCCCAGACGGCTTGTTGATCAATCTGATGTCATTCAACGTCGGTGTCGAAATCGGACAGTTTCTGGCGCTCGGCGCAATATTGATTGCGATGGGATATTGGCGCCGCACCGCCAGCTTTGGCCGCCATGCATTCTCGGCCAATGTCGCTTTGATGATCGCGGGCTTCATGCTCTTTGGATACCAGCTCACCGGCGATTATGTTGCTTGAAAGGACTAGCATGACAGAATTTGGAACACCCACTCGTTCGGAGCTTCCTTCCGTTCGCCAATTGAACAAGGCCACTGCTTTTGCAGCGGCTACCGCAGCGATCCTATTGGTGACTACCATCCTTCCCGCCGAATATGGCATCGATCCAACTGGTATCGGCAGCGCGTTGGGACTGAAAGCCATGGGCGATGTTAAGCAGGTTGGACAGGAAGCAGAGAATGAAGGCCCGGTCGCTGAAACTCTCGCGTCCACTGATAACCCATCCGTCGAAGGAGAAGCGTCAGCAGGCGTTCAGAACGGCGAGGTTACGCTCACCTTGCTGCCGGGCGAAGGCCGCGAAGTGAAAGCGACAATGAAGGCAGGCGAAGAGTTTGAGTTCACCTGGGCAACAGACAAGAATGCCGTAAATTATGACCAGCATGGTGAGGAATTTGGAGCCGCCTCAGATGAGTATACCAGCTATGACAAGGGGACCAAAGCTTCCTCGACCGGTAAATTCCGCGCTCCATTTGATGGCACCCATGGTTGGTATTGGCGTAACCGAACCGAAGGCCCAGTTACCATCACCGTCTCCGCTACTGGTCAATTTTCGAAATTTGAACTGAAAGAATAGAAACATGAAAATGCGTAATATACTAGTTACACTTACCGCCTTGGCCACTGTTGCCAGTCCTGCTCTGGCTCACCCCGAGCATGATGAAATGCCCCAACGCGCCGAGCGTAAGCCAATGGCTGAAACGGCCAAGGATGCCGTTATCCGATTGGTGACACAGGCCAAATTGCCATCAAGCTGGAGCAAAGCGAAAGCCACTCAAACCGAGGCACGGATGATTGGCGGAACCCAGAGCTGGGTGGTCACGTTCGACAATCCTGTCATCAAATCTGCCGCGAAGCGGAAGCTTTATGTGGTGCTTACAAAGTCTGGTGATTTTGTCTCAGCAGCGAACAGTTTGCCAAAATAGACAAATATCAATTCGGGATGCCGAGATCTGTAAGGAATGGTGACAACTCGCTTCCTATTTTTTGCACCAGCGACTCTCTGCAGTTTTTATTACCATCCACAACGAAGTTGATCGGCCAAAAAACTACGAACGCCAGCTCTTTACAAAATTCACAATATAGGGTAGCCCCCTATACTATGTCACATACATCAGATGATAAAAAGCTTCTGGCGCGCGTCAGCCGCCTTAAAGGGCAACTAGAAGCCATTGAGCGGGCTTTGGAAAACAAGGCTCCTTGCGGTGAGATCCTCAATCTTGTCGCCTCGGTTCGAGGAGCCGTAAATGGGCTTACCGTGGAACTGATCGAGGATCATGTCCGCGAACATGTCTCGAACCCTGAAACGGACACTGATGAAGGGCGCGCTCAAGGCGCGACAGATCTGATGCAGGTTATCCGGACATATTTGAAATGATCACCTCCGAAGGTGCAACTCAAGCCGGTCACGAACATGATCACGTATTTTTAGGCCAAAATCACGAGCGCAACGAGCGCCGAACCTGGTTCGTTATTGCCCTGACCAGCGTGATGATGGTTGTCGAGATTGCAGCAGGGACCATCTACGGTTCGATGGCGCTGGTCGCCGATGGCTGGCATATGTCCACGCATGCCGCTGCGATGCTGATAGCGGCGCTTGCCTATCTTTATGCGCACCGCAATGCCAAAAACCCCCGCTTCACGTTTGGCACCGGCAAGGTGGGGGACCTTGCAGCTTTCGCCAGTGCAATTGTTCTGGCGTTGGTTGCGCTACTGATAGGATGGGAAAGTGTCGTCAGACTGGCCAATCCAATCCCGATCAGCTTCCCCCAGGCAATCTTCGTGGCCGTCATTGGCCTAATTGTGAATCTGGTCAGTGCTTGGTTGCTCCGCGACGATCATGATCATCATCATGGGGACAGCCATCATCACGATCATAGCCATGACCACGACCATCATGCTGAACATCATGGCCGGGACCAAAATCTGCGCGCTGCTTATCTCCATGTGCTTGCCGATGCATTGACATCGGTATTGGCAATAATTGCGCTGATAGCCGGCAGCATCTACGGATGGATATGGCTTGACCCGCTCATGGGTATCGTAGGTTCGCTTGTCATTGCGCGCTGGTCATGGGGTCTGATGCGCGATACCGGCGCTACGATGCTGGATTACAGGCAAGCGGGCGACCCAGTCTCGGCAAAAATCCGTTCGATCATCGAGGAAGCTGGAGACAAGATCACCGACCTGCATGTCTGGCAACTGGGTCCAGGACACCATGCCGCTATTGTAGCGGTCAGCACGGAAAGTGAGAGATCTCCCGCAGATTATCGTGAAAGGCTCACAAAAACCGCTGCTCTTTCTCATATCACCGTGGAAGTGAACGCAGCTTAGACGGCTGGCAAAGCGCGTCGAATGGGAAATCTGTTTCTCATTTTAGCTCTTGCGGTGGGCTTGGCGATGGACGCCTTTGCGGTGGCAGTTGCTCAAGGGGCTGCAGGACATAATTCCATGTTTCACGCCACTCGAACGGGAATGGCATTTGGCGTAGCGCAGGGCATCATGCCATTTCTGGGATGGGCGCTTGGAATAGCTTTTGTTTCGGAGATCAGCGCTTATGATCACTGGATTGCTCTCATTCTGCTCAGCGGTTTAGGGTTAAAAATGCTTTGGGAAGCGCTGAGCAGGAACGAAAGAGATGCGGTGTCCAGTCTCTCAGGCTGGGCGCTGGGAACGGCTGCGATAGCAACGAGCATAGACGCCTTTGCTGCCGGCATCATGCTGCCTGCTCTTGGCCTTCCGGTTTTACTGGCCTGTATTATTATTGGGACAGTTACAGCTTTGCTTTCCAGCTTGGGCGTGATCGTCGGCGGAATGGCAAGCTCGCGCATCGGCAAATATGCCGAGGTCGCAGGAGGCGTCATTCTCATTGGTGTGGGAATCAAAATTTTCGTCAAACACTAGTTACCTTGGGCAAAGCCAATTGATCTGAGATTATATTTTCAGTATATCTCGCCTGCGGCTGCAAGTTTGATACGCTGAAAGTCAGCTTTCAGTATCGAGAATAGTTCGCGGGAACGGCAACAACTGGGCGCGTATCGGACCGACTGCTATTGGGCCGTTGGCGATATGGCGGCTTCCAATGTTCAGTTGAGTGGAAGCAGGCACCGCTTGTTAGTCTACGGTTAGCATCTCCAACCATATAGTTTCAATCTTCGCAACTACAGCAGCTCAACTCTCAATATTGATCCAACATCAGGACTAACAGACGGGCATCAGAAAAAAATGGTTTTATAGATAACTACTCGGACGTTTGTAATGATGTGAGCATTAGCGTTAGTCGGCTGGATTTAGCTCGCCTTCAAATTTTGGGACGGCGCGCGCCGCGGCTTCCGCATCTGTCGTTGCTTTGCCATTTTGATTGATATCTTTGATCAACCATTCCATTTCTTTGATTTCTCTGCGTTGGGCCCTGATAATTCCATCGGCTAGCTCGCGCACTCTCTTGTCTTCAATATTGGCGCGCTCACTTGTCAATATGGCAATGCTATGATGAGGTATCATCGCCTTTTGCCACGCCTGATCGGAAACCGTATCCTGCGATCGGACAAGAAAAAGGGAGCCCGCAAATATGAGAACTGCCCCGCCCAATATCATCGCATTCTTGCGCTTATCGTCATACATTCCCAGCATGAATAACAACATGATAATCGCCATGGCAGCGCCCATGTAGATTGCCATCCATGTGCGTGTCTCACTAAAATATACATGGTCAATTGTATAGGTGTTGAGATACATCAGCCCGAACATCACCAGCGTTGAAGTCAGGATAATGACGATAAAACGTGTGTATTTGTTCATGTTTTCCTCTCCCTATTTTTATCAGGCACAAGTATTTTTGTTACGGCCCGACTACGCGTGGGTAGTGTAAAGGTTCCGGTCCTTGCGCTTTCGCCGAAACGGCCATCGCTTAATGAGGAGAAACAATCCAGAAAGAGCCATGGTCAGGCCGCCCAATGCAAAAAGGACGAGCCACCAGCTGTTGAAATTCTCGTGATTTTTCCAGTCCATTATATGCAGACCCCAGAAGAAATCATAGACGCGCCAAGTTGTGCTGCGCACCGCTACAATCTCGCCAGTCGATAGCGGAATATAGACCGAAACGTCATCATCGGTGTCAACTCGCCATGCAGGAAGCGCGCCTCGATATTCCGTGGAGCCGGTCACAACTTTTTCGACGGCCGCAATATTGGGGCGACCGGCTATCCAAGCGCGAGACGTTATTGAACGGGCTTCTTCCGATGTTATTTGGCTACGTTTGATGCCCGTTTTGGCATCGTAAAGAAATGTCTCGCCTCGCCCATTTTCAAGTTCAGCAACAGGCCTGCCTAAGACACTGCGGTATCGCAAGGAAACCACGTTCCCCGATACTTCGCGACCCAAATTATCAGGTGTCACTAGCCCAACAAGGCTTTTGAGTTGTTCAGGCTCTCGCACGACAAGATGTTCGCTGCGGACTGTCTCGATTGGCACAACGCTCATAATAACGCCGCTTGCAAACCAGAGTAGCAACTGTGCACCGATAAAGAGCGCGAGCCATTTATGAATTTTACTCGCCCGTATATGGGTCTTTTGTGTCACGCCATCTCCTCCCAAAAAGGCATTGGTTTTATTGCTGCCTTGCCATGCTATTTCTTGGGCGTGCGGGAAGACGAGTGATATTGAGCAATTTTCCAGCTTTCGTCTCGTTTCACGAGAACCGCCGTGGCAACGCCTTGCCTTTCGATAATCCGGCCATCCTTTAGCACTATCGTATATGTATAGGTTTCCGAGGCGATTGCTGTTTCACCTATGACAGATATATCGATAGTCTCATTGTTGAATGTAAAGCTCTCAAACTCTTTGAGTTCAGGACTGAGATGATGGGCAAGATAATTGCTAAAGCTGCCCTCCGCTTTTCCATTTTCAAACACCAGCGCGTCATCCGTGAATAGGCGTGGCATATTGGTATCATCGAGACTTTCTATGCCACTTCGATATGCTTCGAGCGTGCTTTCAGGTGTCCCCATCATAGATGCAGAATCTGCATCTTTATCGTGCGCCAAAGCTTGATAAGAAACTGTTGAAAGCGCCAGAATTAGCGCTAAACCAATATATTTCATATTCTTCCCCCCTAAAAATATCAGAACCAGAATCTAATCCCGATAACATAATTGGTGACGCTGGGATCTTCTCCCGCCGCCCGCGCGAATTTGGCGCTTTGCCCAACTTTCCATTCCTGTTCGATGCCGATATAGGGCGCAAACTCGCGGGCAAATTCATATCGTAAGCGTATTCCCAGTTCAGCAGCATCGATCCCCGCGCCAATCCCCAATTCAGGAACATCCTGCGCCGCAAGATTGAGTTCTGCGCGGGGTTGCAGGATCAGTCGCTGCGTTATGCGCTGGTCATATTCAGCCTCGAAGCGCGCAGTCAAATCGCCCCGGTCAGACAAAAATGCTGCCCCATCGATTTCGAACAGGTAAGGCGCAAGACCCTGTATTCCAATAACTGCATAGGTTCGGTCGCTCGGCCCAAAATCCTGCCTCACGCCCGCTTGCAAATCGAAAAATGGTGCAATGGCATGGCTCCATAGCGCCTGCACCTCTGCGCTTTCTATCTTTTCGCCGAAATTGCCTTCGCCTTCGCTCTTGAACCAGAATTTGTCGATATCGCCGCCATAATAGCCCTGACCGTCCCACAAATAGCCGTTCTTACCATCTCGCACACGATATTCGGCGCGATCAGCCATCACCCAAAGCGTTGTCATACCACCATTTTCCGCCGCCAGCTGCTTCCTAGAACCGCGCATAGCGTCAGTGCCCCATATCGCATCGGCGGCGCGCGCAGGCCCGCTACCAGCTTCGGGAGCAGGTGTTTCGTCAGCCATAGGCGCCGTCACATCCTCCATGTCATTACCCGGCAAATCCATTGCTTCACGATCCATCTGGCCATGATCCATTGCCGAATGATCCATATCCGCCATCGCTGGTTGCTCGTCCATCTGACTATGATCCATGCTGCCATGGTCCATTTCCATTGGTGCTTCGGTGAGAAACGTGTTGGAAGGGCCGGGCTGAGGTTTTGCAGGCTCGGCTTTTGGAGCGGCCTTGGCCTTTGGTTTTGCAGGAGCGGGCTTCGGCGCAACAGGCGCAGGCTTGGGTTTTAGCGTTGGCTTTGGTTCGGGCTTGACTGCGGGTTTGGGTTTTGGCGCTGGCATTTTCATGCCTGGCATGCTCATGTCATGACCTTGATGTTGCGCCATTGCAGGCGCGGATACACCGACCGCGAGAATGATTATCAGCGATTTCATGCGTCCGCTCCCGATTGTGAGGCAACCGTGACAATCTGGAACATCCCTGCGTGCATGTGATAAAGCAAATGACAGTGAAACGCCCAGTCGCCGGGTTCATCGGCGGTCAGGTCAAAACTCGCGCTGCCGCCCGGTTGAACAATTACGGTATGCTTGAGCGGTTGGTTCTTTTGGCCATTAACCAGTTCAAAGAAATGGCCGTGCAGATGGATCGGGTGCGCCATCATCGTGTCGTTGACGAGTTTCACCCGAACGCGCTCATTATAGGCGAATCGGATTGGTTCGTCAGAGACGGCGGAGAATTTCTGGCCGTCGAACGACCACATATAGCGTTCCATGCTGCCGGTCAGATGAATTTCCATGTTGCGAGAGGCCTTGCGATGGTCCTTGCTCGGAGTCAGAGCCGCGAGCTGCTTGTAATTGAGGACACGGTGATCGACCTTGTCGAGCCCGATTCCGGGATCGCCCATGCGGTCCGCCGCATTCATTGAAACCATGTCTAGGCCAGGACCGACTTTGACATCGGAGGGCAGCATCGACGTGTCGCGCATTTTCATGCCGCTCATGTCCATACCGGCCATGCTAGCACTGCCGCTCATATCCATGCCGGGCATATCCATCTGGGCCATCTCGTCAGCGCTCATCTTGCTGTGATCCATTTGCGAATGGTCCATCCCGCTTGCTGGCGCACCACCCGAATCGCCATGATCCATGCCCGCCATCCCCATGTCAGCCATCGTCAGTATTGGCGGATCGCGCAGGGCCGGGACTTCGGCGCGCATTCCTGCACGGGGAACCAAGGTAGCAACGCCCATACCCGAGCGGTCCATAGATTCTGCTACGAAGGTGAAGGCCTTGTCCGCGGTTGGCTGGACAACGACGTCATAGGTTTCTGCAACCCCGATCTGTAATTCATCGGTTTCTACTGGCATGACATTTTGGCCATCGGCCTGCACCACCGTAATCGGCAGGCCTGGGATCCGCAGATTAAAGAAGGTCATTGCGCTGCCATTGATAATCCTAAGCCGCACCCTTTCTCCAGGGTTGAAAAGCAATTCCAGATTATCGGCAGGGCCGTGCCCGTTGATGAGATAAGTATAAGTTGCCGCCGACACATCAACTATGTCGGTGGGTGACATGCGCATTTTGCCCCACATTCGGCGTTCTTTGCCGCTCAATTTGCGATCATCAGTGGCTGTGGTTTTCTGGTAGTCAAAATAACCATCAGCATGTTTCAGCTTCTTCATGATGACATGTGGGTGCATCGGCGTAAATTCGCTGAGCAGGACAATATATTCGCGATCAAAAGCTACCGGATCTGTCCCCGCAGGATCGACGATGATTGGGCCATAATGCCCCATCTGTTCCTGCAGCCCCGAATGGCTGTGCCACCAATAGGTGCCGCTCTGGCGCACCTTGAAGGGCGCCGTGAAGGTCTCGCCGGGCTTGATACCGGGAAAGGACACGCCCGGAACACCATCAAACTGGAAAGGAAGCAATATGCCGTGCCAGTGAATTGAGCTATCCTCATCCAGGTTGTTTGTAACATTCAGCCGGACATCCTGCCCCTCGCGCAACCTCACCAGCGGCCCCGGCACGGTGCCGTTCACCGCGATTGCATGACCGCTGCGTCCGCCCGTTGAAAATTGACCTCGTCCAATGGAGAGGTCAATGCTTGAGCCTGAGACTTCGTCAATGCCCTTTCGCACCGAACCTGGCATTTCTCCGCGTGCCCATGCAGGCATGGCAGTGGAAAATCCGACCGCGCCGCCAGCAAGCAGGGCAGAGGAAAGGAAGCGGCGACGGGGAAGAGGAAGCATATGTGATCCTGATTATGAAACCGATATACTCATCAATACGGAGAAGGCTCCTTCACCCCTCAAATTTTTCAGCAATTTCTCGCAGGCGATTGCGGGCACGGTAAATTCGCGTTTCGACGGCTTTCTCAGATATTCCGAGAATATGCGCTGCCTCGGCTTGGCTATTCTCGCCAAAAGTGACCAGAACAAATGGCTCACGTAATGTCGCTGGCAAGCGAGTAATCTCTTTTTGCATGACTTCAAGCGCCTGACGCGCCTGCAATTCTGCACTTGGGTCGGGTGCATCGTCAGCTATCATCATGCCAGCTTCATTGTCGCTGTGAAATTCGAAAAACTGCCGGATCCGGCGTTTGCGCAGAAGGTCGCGGCATTTATTGACCGTAATCCGGGTGAGCCACGGAGAAATAGGTCGCGACAAATCAAAGCTTGCGAGCTTGAACCAGGCAGCTGCCAGCGCCTCCTGAACGGCGTCTTCCGCGTCGGAACTGTTGCCCATCATTCTGAGGGCGATATTTTGCAGCCGGGGCGCTTGCTCGTTCATCACATTGTTGAATGCAGCTTTGCTACCTTTTGCAGCCTCTGCGATTAGCGTATTTGCCGGGGCTTGCGCGTCGGACTGCGATTTTCTCACTCAAGATCCAGCGGTCAGTGAACTGGATACCTGCTCGTCAAACGCACTTTGCTGGGCGGGATTTAACAAAGCGCGCATCTTGAAGAGATGTTCGACAGTGACTTTTTGCAACAACCCCATTTGAACATGCACCGCTTCAATCGCCTTAGAAACCTTGGGGCCATATTGATGCTCTTCTTCGATTGCAGCGGCAAGATCGGCATTGGCCGATCGCAGCGCGAGATCCAGTGCCTGCCGCCTGATCCCAAAATCACTTTCCAGCTCTGCAAGCCGAGTTTCTTGTGCCTTATCAAGATCAAGCTCTTCGTGAACGAAGCTGTGGACCCCAACATTTTGGTCGTCGCTTTGACTCCAGTGCTTGGCACCGAGGGAACCGATCCAGCCTGCACCAAGCGCTAGCAGGACGAGAAGGATAATTTGTAATGGTCCGAATTTCATATGCTCATCACCGTCACTGTGAAACGTGAAGCAGGTTGGCAGGCGAGTAATCCGCACCACCAATCAAAGGGTTGGTTTGGTTCCTCGCCATCGCAGGCTGCTCGGCCGTTCCAAACCCAGCGCCCAGCGCGGTCACGAACATCAGCGCCGCCAGTAGACTTTTCTGGCGCAAAAGGCGGCTGCTATTCATTTCGGCGACACGGAGCCAGACATCATTGTGGAAACCATCATCGCTTGCCAGCGCCTCGGTTGATTGATCGGCCCGCAAGCTTGCAAGCATCGCATCAAGTTTAGTGTCAGATAGCGGCATTGATATTATCCCAATTCGTCGTTTCTGTTCTTTATACGCATGCTGGACAGCTTTGCCCTCGAAATTATTTTTGAGGGGTAGCCATTATCGCTGCGTATTATTGATTGGCCGCCATCAAGGAAACGGCAATGCGCGACCTCAAATTTTTTACAGGAAGGGCTGAGATGCCGATTATAAAGTTTCGCACATTTATGATGTGCATTGCACTTGGTGTCAGTTCGCTCAGCGTTCCTGCTTTTGCGCACGGCGATCCGACCGAGATGGGCGCTGGTCCAGGAATTGGCGCAGACCATCATGAAAAGGCTAACGGAGCCGGTGAAGCTGCGCAGAACGCCGATATGCAGGATATGATGGATGATGGCACGATGCCGATGATACCCGATGGATCGGCCCCCGTGGCGCCGGAAGGCAACCACTTAGGGGGCATGGGTGACGGCCATGAAGGCATGATGGACCACAGTGAAGCGGCAGATAATAGTAATAAGAGCTTCGGTGAGCGCCTGTTCATCTGGCTGGGCAAACTTCATATGGTTGTCATCCACTTTCCAATTGCCATGATTGTTGCCGCGTTTGCGGCCGAAGCTTTTGGTGTTGCGCGCGGTAAGCCTGACTGGCGTTCGGCAGCGCGAATTATGCTCGTCATTGGTGCTCTGGGTGCAGTAGCCGCAGCGTTTTTTGGCTGGTTTGCTGGTGGTTTCTATCTTTATGACCGCAACCTGATCCTCACCACGCATCGCTATCTAGGAATGACCGTCGCAATCGGATCGGTGCTGTTGGCATGGGCCGGGCTACGCCGTTTTCACCACAATCGCAGCGAAGAAAGACTGTTCGCCGTCTTGCTGGGCCTATTGACGATCGGCGTGCTGATTCAAGCGTTTCTGGGCGGCACATTCATGCATGGCGGCATGAATCATATGAATTTCTAAACACGCCAAGCTCCAAATCGAGCAGATGGCTCGTTATTACCCGAAGGGAAAATAGATGTTCAATCACATCCGCAAACTGAAGACAAACCCGCTTTTGGCATCGGTGCTCTTTGGATTGCTCGCTGCCTGCACCAGCGCCGCTCAAGCTGCCCCCCTTGTGATGTTCCGCGACCCGGGCTGCGGCTGCTGCGAAAAATGGGCCGAGCATATTGAAACGAATATGAAACAGGATGTGGAAACACGGAACAGCGTAAATATGAGCGCTGTCAAAGACGCGAACGCAGTGCCGGAAACATTGCGATCCTGTCATACCATGATTGTTGAGGGATATGTTATCGAAGGGCATGTGTCCGCCGATGCTATTGCCAAATTACTTCGGGAAAAACCTACTGGAGTGAAGGGCCTTGCCGTCGCTGGAATGCCGGTCGGCTCGCCCGGAATGGAATATCAAAACCAAACCCAGCCTTATCAAGTCATTGCGTTTGGCCACAGCGGCCAACGCGTTTTCGCTAGTTACAATTGAGATTTAAACCAAGAAAGGAAATATCATGAAAAAGCTTACACTGATTTTGGGAGCCATAGCTCTGACGGCTGGCGGGGCGGTATTGGCTCATGACCATACGGCACCTAAAGCCGGCGCGCCTGCGATGCAGAAATGCGAAATGATGAAAGACGGTATGAAAATGCCGGGCATGATGATGAAGGGTGCCGATGGCAAAATGTCCTGCCAGATGATGGATCACTCGAAGATGGACCACAGCAAAATGGATCACTCAAAAATGTCAGCCCCGGATGCGAGTGACAAAGCGCAACCAGCTATGGATCATTCGAAGATGGATCATAGCATGATGGAGCCCAAAAAAGACGCGCCTGAATAAGAGAATAGTCTGGCTCGGAGATCCGCTTTACGAATCTTCGGGCTAGACTATTTCCCCATCTTGCCGAACAGGTTTACCAATTCCGCAACTTTCTCTTTCTGGTCAGCTTTGCTGCCCGAGGTCAAAGCTTCCTCGACGCAATGATTGGTGTGGATTTCCAGAATTTTCATTTTGGTAGAGCGCAAGGCGGCTTCCATTGCGGAAAATTGCTGGAGGATGTCGATACAATAGCGATCGTCTTCCATCATTTTGGCTATTCCGCGCGCCTGACCTTCGATCTTTCGCATGCGCACTATTTCTTTGGTGAATTTGTCTATCATGATGCCCTTATGCCAAATTTTGGAGCGTGATCAATCTAAAGAGGCGGCGGCATCAACCTTGACACTTCGCGACCTTACTACTATACCCCCCTATAGTATATTTTGCTAATGATCAAGAGGAGCTAGAAATGACGCATGTTTCAAACCGCAAACAAATCCTCATATGGGGCTGGACCCTGAGCCTGTTTTTGCTTTTCAGCTACCTCATTTGCATTGGCCTTGGTCTTTTAGCGCCGCAGTCAATGCATATGCATGAGTCTTGGGCGCCGTTGCTCCCCGGATTTGAGTGGCTGACTTTGCAAGGTTTTCTTGCAGGCGCGGTCGGTAGCTTTCTCTATGGATGGTATATTGCATTGTTGGTTATCCCGCTGCGCGCGTGGATAGGCCGCAAGGTTGCAGGTGCTGATCATGTCTGAGAATGATAGTGAGGCCGCCAAATCGTGCTGCTGCAAAGACAAAGAGACTGCAGCAGGGACTGTAAAAGACCCCGTATGTGGTATGGATGTTGATCCGAGCAAGAGCGAGCATCATGCACATCATGCGGCTCGGGATTATCATTTCTGTTCAGCCGGATGCAAAACCAAATTTATCGCCGACCCAGCGTATTACCTCACCGGAAAGCACCGCGAAGTAGCAGAAAATGTTCCAGCGGGCACGATCTACACCTGCCCGATGCATCCAGAAATTAGGCAAGAAGGACCGGGTTCCTGTCCGATCTGTGGGATGGCACTTGAACCCGAGACCTTTAGTCTCGATACTGGCCCCGATCCCGAATATCTCGATATGCGCAAGCGCTTCTGGGTCAGTGCGTTGTTTTCCATCCCGCTGTTTATTTACGCGATGGGCGACCTTATTCCGGGGAGGCCGTTTGAAGGTTTATTTGAGCCCGGAGTATCGCAATGGTTGCAGCTTTTGCTGGCATCGCCAGTAGTTCTGTGGGGCGCGTGGCCGTTCTTTGTGCGCGGCGTGAACTCGCTTAAAACCATGAACCTCAATATGTTCACGCTGATTGGTCTGGGCGTGGCAGTTGCCTATGGCTTCAGTCTGGTTGCGACGCTGTTTCCTAGCATTTTTCCGGCAGCATTTCGCGGCCATGATGGGGGCGTGGCTGTCTATTACGAAGCAGCGGCTGTCATCACGACCCTGGTGTTATTGGGGCAAGTGCTGGAACTGAAAGCGCGCGGACAGACATCAAGTGCGTTGCGCGCGTTGCTTGAACTGGCACCGCCAGTTGCGCTGCGCGTTGGCGCGGATGGCTCGGAAGAGGAAATATCTCTCGACCTGGTGCAGAGCGGCGACAGCTTGCGCGTCCGTCCGGGCGATAAAGTTCCCGTTGATGGCACCATCGCCAAGGGGTCCAGCACGATTGATCAATCAATGATTACGGGCGAACCAATACCGGTTGCTAAAGCCGAAGGTGATGTTGTCACCGGCGGCACGGTCAATCAGACTGGCAGCTTTATCATGACCGCCGAACGCGTTGGTAGGGATACTCTTCTCGCCAAGATCGTCCAGATGGTCGCCGAAGCACAGCGCAGCCGTGCTCCTATCCAGAAACTCGCTGATACGGTTGCTGGCCTGTTTGTGCCCGCTGTGGTTCTGATCGCTATTGCCACTTTCATTATATGGTCCATTTGGGGGCCAGAACCGGCGCTGGCCTATGGCTTGGTCAACGCGGTCGCGGTCCTTATCATCGCTTGTCCTTGTGCGCTTGGCCTTGCCACGCCGATGTCGATTATGGTTGGCACCGGCAAGGGCGCGCAAAACGGTATTTTGATCAAAAATGCCGAGGCGCTCGAAACTCTCGAGAAGATTGACACAATCGTGGTTGATAAAACCGGCACGCTCACCGAGGGCAAGCCTAAACTGGTTTCGGTCGAACCGGAAAAGGGTTTTGACAGCGACGAAATGCTTGCGCTTGTGGCCGCAATCGAAATGGCGAGTGAACATCCGCTGGCAGCCGCGATTGTAACCGGCGCAAAGGAAAAGGGGCTTTCGTTTGATGCGGCAACCGATTTTCAGTCGGTGACCGGCGAAGGGGTTGAAGCCAGCGCACGCGGTAAGCGCGTCGCTATCGGCAATGAAAAAATGATGGACCGGCTCGGTGCCACGAGCGCGGACCTGATTGCCAAGGCGCAGGACGGCCGATCACAAGGGCAAACCGTTATGTTTGTGGCCGTCGACGGCAAGCCTGCTGGTCTTATCGGTGTCGCCGATCCGATCAAACCGACCACGGCAGAAGCGATCAAAGCGCTGCACAAAGCCAATATCCGCGTGGTCATGTTAACCGGAGATGCCGAAGCCACCGCGCAAGCCGTTGGCAAGATGATAGGGATCGATGAAATCCACGCCAATGTGTCACCCGAAGACAAACACCGGGTCATCAGCGAGCTTCAAGCGGCGGGTAAAATAGTCGCAATGGCAGGAGACGGCATCAATGACGCTCCCGCTCTCGCCAAGGCCGATGTGGGAATTGCGATGGGCACTGGCACCGATGTGGCGATGGAAAGCGCGGGTATCACGCTGGTCAAGGGTGATTTGGGTGGCATAGCCAAGGCACGCCACCTCAGTCAGCTAACAATGGGTAATATCCGACAGAACTTGTTCTTTGCGTTTATCTATAACGGGCTTGGTGTGCCGGTTGCGGCAGGCATTCTCTATCCGTGGTTCGGCATCTTACTCAGCCCGATGATCGCGGCGGCGGCGATGAGCCTATCGTCTGTTTCGGTAATTGCTAACGCCTTGCGCTTGCGCCGCAAAGCGCTGGCTCAGTAATATTACCTATGAGCGTTGAAGGGATGGCCTGTTATTGTCAGTTGGTAACTGGTTGCAAGATGTCTCCGATTTTCGGGGCGGCTGGTTTTCAATCAGGAGAGCGAAATGAAGTTCGATGCCATTAAGCTTGGTTTAGCCACTGCAATTATCTTCGGAGTTGCGTGGATACTATGCAGTCTTTTTGTCATCTTGGCCCCCGGCGGTATGATGCAAATGAGCGGTCATATGGTCCACTCGAATTTTGAGGGTATGGGCTGGTCATTGCATTGGACAGGCTTTTTTGTCGGGCTTGTCACGTGGAGTGTTTTCTCCGGGCTATTCGTCTGGGCGATTACCGCTACCTATAATCGCTTGCTTGCCTAGCGACGACGGATCGAGGTGCCAATCATGCGAGATGTCGCCTGTAATCCAAACCATAATACATGATCAAACGCGCTGATTGACGAGCAGAAGTTCGAGCGAATAGTTCCTCTGACCCCAGTATTTACTGGTGAAAATATAATGTCGCGCCACCGATTTCGGCCTCCATGAGGGCAACCACACAAAAAGGAAATTATATATGAGAACCCCCTACCTTGCCACCGTCGCTGCTTTCACCATGCTGACCGGCTGTGCGGCCTACGCAGCCCCCCCGGAACCCAAGCCCGCCATGCAGAGTCATGCCATGCCGATGGGCGATCATTCCGCGCATCAAAAGATGATGGAGCGAGCCCAGAACGCCAAGACGCCTGCAGAGCGAGAAAAGCTCATGACCGAAAATTTGGCCATGATGAAAGCGCATATGGCGTCTATGAAGGCCAAGATGGCCGAAGGCGGTATGATGGCACAGGGAAAGAAGCCAATGGCGATGGACCCGGCACATAAAGAAAAAATGAAGGCCAAGATGGCCGAGGGTGGCATGATGAAGATGGACCCAGCACATATGGAGAAAATGAAGCAGCATATGGGTATGATGCATGAGATGATGGAAAGCCTGATGATGCAGCAGGAACTGATGATGCCGCCAAAAAAATAGCGCAGAGGACCGCGGTCAATTAAGCGGGAAAAAGCCAAGCTAGTGAACAAACCGGGTTCTTCCCACTTTTATGCAATATTCCCGCATTGAATAGTTCGCCGCCGAGCTTCCCGTGGCACATTGGTATTAGCGGCTGGTGGTTATCAGCCTTTCAGAAAGACCGTCGCAATGCCAACCGCTCAAATTGACCATTTTTCAGATATACTTTGTGTGTGGGCCTATGCCTCCCAGAGCAATTTTGATCGGCTTACAGCAGAGTTTGGTGATCGGATAACTATCAACATCCATTTCTGCTCTGTATTCCCGGATTCATGGACGAAAATCGCGTCTCAATGGACAGAACGGGGCGGTTTTGATGGTTATGCGAACCATATACAAGGCATCGCCAAGAAATTCGAAAATTTGCCGATTCACAGCGATGCCTGGGCAAAGACACGGCCGCGCTCATCGGCGAGCCCGCATCTGTTCATCAAGGCGGTCGAATTGATCGAGCAAGAGGGCTTCATATCCAAAGCCCCTGTTGCTGAACGACCATCCATCCTCGCCGCGCGGGAACTGCGCTCTGCCTTTTTTACAAGAGCGGAGGATGTCTCGGACTGGGATGTGCAACGAGAAATAGCCGGGCTCTTGCACGTCGATTTTGACAATATATTGATTAAATTCAAAACCGGTGAAGCCATCGCACGGCTCACAAAGGATTATGACCTTGCTCAGCTACACGGGATCGAGGGCAGTCCAACATATGTGATCAACGAAGGACGCCAGAAGCTGTTCGGAAATGTCAGTTACGGTGTGATTGCAGCAAATGTGAACGAAATGTTGGCCAGCCAAGGTGTGGATGCAGCGAGCCTGTGCTGATGAACCGCACGAGGTTGGCGTAGGTCCGCGAACCACAAGGATCTGTAAGATAATAAATTATTCCGGTTTTTCGCCTAGAAAGGACGTTGTCAATGTGGGTTCAGTTTCGCGATAGTGGACAATCCACATTACCGTGGCATCGTGGTCCAATGACTTGCCTCATCACTATCATCTCGGTCAAAGATTCGGTTGACGGGCATCGAAAAACACCGGACACTCGGTTCGTGTTTAAACAGCTCTTTCTATTCGTTCTTCTTGGACTTGCCTTAGCTGGACAGGGAATTGCCAACCCGATGTCCTGCTCATCTCTTTCAAAAAGTGATGCTGGTAGTGTGGAAATTTCCCATTGCAGTGAAGAGGGTATGATTGCAACGCAGACAAATGGAGATGAATCCAAGGATTGTTGCGGATCAGATTGCGCTGTCATGCTGCAATGCTCTCAGACAACTGCGACTTTTCTAGAAGGTGCAGCGGTTACCGAAACAATCGCCGTTAAAGCTATGTCCCACACGCGCCGTCTGTTTGGAAACCCAACTGGCATGCATAGCATTCCCGAGATAAAGCCTCCCATTATTGTTTGAGCGAAGATCGCGAATACCGCCGCTTTTAGGGTGATGATATTATTGCGATCTCATTCAGACTTCTGTGAAATTGCTCTGGCAGACCGGCCAGAAGCAAGCCCGCAAACTTTCGAACATCTAACCTCTAAGGTTTAAAATTGCCGCCACCAATGACGGCATGTTCGACACACTATTTTGGTGAGCAAGCATGATAAAATATCGATCGAAAACCCGCCAGGCAATATCGCGACTCCCGTTGTCGGCATTGTCGGCCATAGCGCTATATGCCCCCGTCTTTTCACTTCAAGCCGATCCACTCACCTTCGCAGAAGCGGTCGAACTGGCAGAGACAGCGACGCCAGCAATCGAGGCCCGGTCGCTCGTCATTGAAGCGGCGCAGAGTGCTGCGATTGCGGCCGATCAACTTCCCGATCCGAAACTCAGCGTCGACATAATGGATCGAAGAATTGCTGGCCCATTCGAGTTTTCTCCCCGCCCTGGTCGTGACGGATTTCCAAGGCAAAGGATCGGTATCAGTCAGGATATTCCCAATGGCGCAAAAAGACGCGCCCGGGCAGGTCAGGCGATGGCGGACATAACCGTGGCAAGAGCAAATAAGGAAGCGTTGGTTCAGGATGTTCAGCTCTATTCAGCGCTTTCCTGGATCGATCTCCATTACGCCCAACGGCGGCTCCAAATATTGGAAGTTTTGCAGCAGAGTCTTAATGACCTGTCGACAACGGTTAGTGCTCGCCTTGAATCAGGGATCACCCGACCGGCTGAGGCATTCGAGCCGGAACTGCTGATAGCGAAACTTGCCGATCGGCGTTCCCTGCGCGCCGCTGATATTGAAAAGGCCCGAGCAATGCTGGCGCGGTGGACCGGCGTTGATCGCCCCGAAACCGAAGGCACGCTCCCTGATTTTACCCTGGACCGGGAAGGCCTTGTCAGCACGATCAAGGAACTTCCGATCTTGGATATTCAGGACGCAAAGGTGGAACGGGCGGACGCCGATGTGGAACTGGCGCGCGCGAACAAGCGACCCGACTTTAGTGTGAACGCTTCCTATGTGCATCGCCGGCCGGAATATGGCGAATATGTCTCGGTCGGCGTCACGATTGATCTGCCATTATTTGCAAAAAAGCGTCAAAATCCGGTCATTGACGCCAGAATACTTGAAGCAAGTGCCGCCCGGCTGGATGCCAATGATCTGGAAAGACAATTGCAGGCGGAGCTCTCCAGCGACCTCGCCACAAACCGCTCTTACCGGGACAACTGGGAACGCTCCAAAAACACGCTTCTGCCCTTGGCCAAAAAACAGGCTGAACTGGAACGGGTCAGCTATGGTGCCGGGCGCGTTGATCTGGACACCGCGCTTAATGCAGCCGTGGCTTTTGCCGAAGCAGAAATCGATCTTCTCGACAGAGAGGCCACATTGGTTCGCGACACGGTTCGCATCAAATTTACCTATGAAAGGACCCAGCCATGACGCTGACATTGACACGAGAAAATAAATTGCGCGCTCTCGTTCTTGTTGCGGTTCTGACCGCCGGCGGCGGCGGATATTGGCTCGGCACGGGCGGAGCCGGAGGATCAAGCGAAACCGAGGCTGCGCAGGAAAAAGGCGAAGTCCTTTATTATTATGACCCGATGTTTCCCCAGCAAAAATTCGACAAGCCGGGCAAATCTCCTTTCATGGATATGCAGCTTGTTCCGAAATATGCGGGCGACGCTGGTGATGGGAATACCGGAGAACCCGGTATCACCATCGATGCTGCTATCGCCCAGAATCTGGGCATCCGCACTGCGGAGGCGCAGGTGGGCAATATTGAATCCAATTTTACGGTGACGGGCACAATCGAATTTAACGAACGCGATGTTGCCATTGTTCAGACAAGATCGGGCGGGTTTGTCCAGCGAACCTATCGCCGCGCTCCCAGCGACCTTGTGCCCGCTGGGGCTCCACTAGCTGACATATTGGTGCCCGACTGGGGCGGCGCGCAGGCGGAATATCTTGCTCTGGCGAGAATCGGCAACGATCGTTTTGCCGCAGCGGCCAAGGAAAGAATGCGGCTGCTCGGCATGCCGGACGATCTGATCCGCCGGGTTGCGCAAACCGGAAAGCAGCAAAGCGTTTACACGGTTTCCGCGCCCATCGGCGGGGTGATTGAAAGCTTGAGCGTGCGCCAAGGTATGACCTTGGCCGAAGGCCAGCCGCTGGCACAGATTAACGGACTGAACACAGTATGGCTGAATGTCGCGATTCCCGAAGCAAGAGCATCGGAAATCCGCGTCGGACAGCGCGCGGTGGCCAAGTTGCAAAGTTTTCCCGATAGGGAATTTGCAGGTAAGGTCATTGCCATTCTTCCGTCCGCTGAAGCCGAAACCAGAACGCTTACCGGGCGGATCGAACTGGCCAATAAAGGCGGCCGGCTTCGTCCGGGCATGTTTGCTACTGTCGATATGGGCGACACCGGCAGTCCTGCAATAATTGTCCCAAGCGAGGCTATAATCGCAACCGGCACGCGGACTTTGGTAATGCTGGCAAACGGCAAGGGTCGCTATCGCCCGGCAGAGGTCAAAATTGGCCGCGAAGGCGGCGGACAGACGGAAATATTGGCAGGCCTGTCGCCAGGTGAAAAAGTGATCGTTTCCGGCCAGTTCCTGGTCGATTCAGAAGCCAGCCTTTCGGGGATCAAGGTGCGTCCGATTGAAGGTGAGCAGAAGAGCGCGCCCGTGAAAATGTCCGACTATCAAACCTCCGGCAGAATTGAAGCGATTAAAAGCGGGGCGGTGACCTTGTCGCACGAACCGGTGCCTGCCCTCAAATGGCCGGCGATGACGATGGACTTCAAACTCTCTAAACCGGGATTGCTGCGCGGCTTTAAAAAGGGCGACCGCGTGACCTTTCGCTTCATGCAAATGAAAACCGGATCGACCATCACCAGCATTAGCCGCATCGAGGCTAGCCAATGATCGAGAAGGTCATACGCCTCAGCGTAAAAGCGCGCATATTTGTCCTGCTGTTAATGGCGGCTTTGCTGGCCTCGGGCATCTGGGCAGTAAGAACCATGCCAGTCGATGCATTGCCGGACCTTTCCGATGTGCAGGTCATCATTCGCACCTCCTATCCCGGACAAGCACCGCAAATCGTTGAAAATCAGGTTACCTACCCGCTCGCCACCACGATGCTGTCGGTTCCGGGGTCACGCGCAGTGCGCGGCTATTCATTCAATGGAGACAGCTATGTCTATGTGCTGTTCGATGACAGCACCGATCTCTATTGGGCGCGTTCACGGGTTCTGGAATATCTTAATCAGGTCCAGGCGGATCTCCCGGCCGGCGTTGTCCCGACGCTAGGACCAGACGCAACCGGTGTCGGCTGGATCTATGAATATGCCCTTGTCGACCGAACCGGGCGCAATGACCTGTCCCAGCTTCGCTCGTTGCAGGACTGGTTCCTCCGCTATGAATTGCAGACCATTCCCGGCGTCGCGGAAGTCGCGTCCATTGGCGGTATGGTCAAACAATATCAGGTCGTGCTTGATCCTGACCGGATGGTGTCTCTGGGGATTGATCAAGACAGCGTGATCAAGGCCATCCAGAACGCCAATATGGAAGTCGGTGGTTCGATCGTGGAAATGGCAGAACGCGAATATATCGTCAGGGCCAACGGCTATCTTGAAAATCTCGATGATTTCCGGGCCATTCCGTTAAAGACCGCTAGAGGTGGTGTCCCCGTCACTTTGGGCGATATTGCGCGGATACAAATAGGCCCCGAAATCAGGCGCGGGCTCGCGGAACTCAACGGTGAAGGAGAAGTGGCTGGCGGCGTCATCATCTTGCGTTCGGGCAAAAATGCCCGCGAAACGATTGCCGGCGTAAAAGAGAAACTCTCAACGCTCAAACAGAGCCTGCCGCCGGGCGTCGAGATTGTGACGACCTACGACCGTTCCGAACTGATCGACAAGGCGGTCGATAATCTCACGACGAAATTGCTCGAAGAATTTATCGTCGTTGCCATAGTCTGCGCATTGTTCCTTTGGCACGCGCGCTCTGCGCTCGTGGCTATTCTGACCCTACCGCTTGGTATATTGATCGCATTTCTGGTCATGCGCTTTCAGGGGATTAACGCCAACATCATGTCGCTTGGCGGAATTGCCATTGCCATTGGCGCGATGGTCGATGCCGCTATTGTCATGATTGAGAACGCGCACAAGCATCTTGAAAAATGGCAGAATGACAACCCGGACGCGGAGATGCCGGGCGAAAAGCGATGGCAGCTGATCGTTGACGCGGCGGTTGAAGTTGGCCCCGCGCTATTCCTCAGCCTGCTGATCATCACCTTTTCGTTCCTGCCGATCTTTACCCTGGAAGGGCAGGAAGGACGGTTATTCTCTCCGCTGGCATTCACGAAAACCTACGCGATGGCGGGAGCTGCCATTCTCTCGATCACTTTGATCCCGGTTTTAATGGGCTATTTCATTCGCGGGAAAATACCGTCCGAAGAGAAAAATCCGATCAGTCGCTTCCTCATGAAAATCTATAGGCCAGCACTCGACTGGTCGCTCAAAAGCCCGAAAAAACTGCTCGTGATCGCGCTGCTCATCTTTGCTACCAGCGCTTGGCCGATCAGCCAGCTTGGCGGCGAGTTCATGCCGCAAATGGACGAGGGCGATTTGCTTTACATGCCCAATGCCCTGCCGGGGCTTTCTCCGGCGAAAGCCTCTGAACTGCTTCAGCAAACCAACCGATTGATAAAATCGGTGCCCGAAGTGGAAACAGTGTTCGGCAAGGCTGGGCGAGCCGACACCGCGACTGATCCTGCCCCGCTCACTATGTTCGAGACAACCATCCATTTCAAGCCGAAGGAGGAATGGCGCGCCGGCATGACGTCGGACAAGCTGATCGAGGAACTCGACAAAGCCGTCAGGGTTCCCGGACTGGCCAATTTCTGGATACCGCCGATCCGCAACCGTATCGAAATGCTCTCGACCGGAATCAAAAGTCCGATCGGGATCAAGGTTTCGGGTGATAATCTCGAAGCAATCGACAAGGTCGCCCAGAAAATCGAGGGCGCGGCCAAAAAGGTCGATGGTGTTAGCTCAGCGTTGGCGGAAAGACTGACAGGCGGAAGCTATATCGACATTGATATCGACCGCGCGGCTGCCGCCCGTTACGGCCTCAATATTTCCGATGTCCAGTCGGTCGTATCGAGTGCCATCGGGGGCAAGAATGTCGGCGAAACCGTCGAAGGGCTGGCACGCTATCCGATCAGCGTCCGCTATCCGCGAGAGATTCGGGACAGTCTGGAAAACCTGCGCAATCTTCCGGTGCTCACGCCATCCTTGCAGCAAATTACCTTGGGCACCGTTGCCAACATTGATATCAGTTCCGGCCCGCCGATGCTGCGCAGTGAAAACGGTCGGCCATCAACCTGGATATATGTCGATACCAGAGGCCGTGATCTCGTATCGGTGGTCGCAGACTTGCAAGCGGCCATTGGCAAGGAGGTTGATCTGCCGCCCGGCGTTAGCGTGGCATATACAGGGCAATTCGAGTATCTGCAGCGCGCAACCAATCGGTTGATGGTCGTCGTGCCCGCCACTTTGGCGATTATCTTCTTCCTGCTCTATCTGACGTTTCGTCGCTTCGATGAGGCCATGTTAATAATGGCAACATTGCCTTTCGCATTTACCGGCGGATTATGGCTCCTCTATTGGATGGGCCTCAACCAGTCGATTGCAACTGCGGTCGGTTTTATCGCGCTTGCCGGCGTTTCTGCCGAGTTTGGTGTAGTAATGCTGATCTATCTGAAACAGGCGCTGGAAGCGCGTGGCGACAAGCCGGACGCAGACCAGATCAAACAGGCAGTGCGCGAAGGCGCGTTGCTGCGGATACGGCCAAAAGCGATGACCGTAGCAGTGATTCTTGCGGGCCTCTTTCCAATTCTGATTGGCGAAGGCGCCGGGTCGGAAGTTATGCGCCGGATTGCAGCCCCGATGGTGGGCGGAATGTTAAGCGCGCCCTTGCTGTCGCTATTTGTTGTGCCCGCAGCATATTATCTGCTTCGCAGACGCGAGGCGGAAAAGCTGAAATGATTTTGACCCAAGTTCCTACATTGCACAGTTTCCCGACCGCAGCGGGTTCTGTTTCGCTATTCAAAGCCGGGTTTGCCGTATCGTGAACTTTGACAAACAACCCGAATTTCACATCGCAATTTTTGGCTTTATGACCGCTTTCATCTGGGAATTTCTGCAGATGCCATTTTTTGATGTCGGGCAGGCAACCTATTGGGAGAGGACACTGGGCTGCACGCAAGCAAGTTTTGGCGACGCCGGGATCCTGCTTGTCGCCTATTCGCTCGTCTCTTTGCTCAAGCGAAATAGATACTGGATGTTCGATCCAAAGATCTGGATGTTGGGGGTCTATTTGGGAACGGGTCTGGCAATCACGCTAGTCATCGAAATATTCGCGACGAAGGTGCCGCGCGACTGGGATTGGGGTTGGCGCTATAGCGACCTTATGCCGGTCATACCGATTGTCGAAGTTGGTCTGGTCCCTATTGTGATGTGGATCGTTATACCGTCGATCACACTCTGGTTCGCGAGAAGGCAGCCCCAAGTAGACAGGAAAGATCCATGACTGATAAAAAAGACGCCGAGCTATATCGCGACCCTTATCGTGCGCTTTCCCGCTGGGACAATGAAGGCGGCGCGCAAACCGAGCAGAAGAACCGGACATCGGAAGATCCGCACATAGGTAACGCCGAGCTCGTCCAGCTTAGAGTTCGCGTTATCGCACTGGAGAATATCGTGCTGGCTCTGCTTTCGGAAAGCCCAGATAAAACCCATGAAAAAGTTCGTGCATTGGCAGAACTTATTTCACCCAGGGAGGATGCGACACAACATCCTCTGACAACGGAAGCGGCATCCCACATGAGCCGTTTTGCGGACCGGGCAGCCCGATTTAGAAATAATGGACAGAAGATTATAGAGGACGCTCCGTGAGAACTGTTGAAAAAACTACGTCCTACAAAGCTGGAAGCCTGTCATTGGCGGGAACGGTAGCAATGGGCACCGGTGTGATGATCGGTGCCGGGATATTTGCTCTGACCGGGCAGGTTGCGGAATTATCCGGCCCGTTATTCCCGCTGGCTTTCCTTATTGCCGCCGTGATCAGCGGATTTAGCGCATATACCTATATTAAGGTGTCCAATAAATATCCTTCCGCTGGCGGCATCGCCATGATCCTGCAAAAGGCCTATGGACCCGCGACAGTGACTGGGGCTGCTGCGCTAATGATGGCCTTCTCGATGATCATCAATGAAAGCCTCGTTGCCCGGACGTTCGGGACTTACACATTGCAACTCTTCGACGTTGGCCGCGATTCCATCCTGGTGCCGATATTGGCTATCGGGCTGATCATTTTTGCCTTTCTCGTCAATATCGCAAGCAACAAGATCATCGGATCGATTTCGTCGGTCACTGCGATACTCAAAATCGGCGGCATATTGATATTCTCTCTCGCGATATTGTGGGCAGCCGGCTTTACCCTTGAGTTCACGCAAAGTGCGCCAGAAAATACAGCCTCTCCAACCGGATTTATCGCCGGGATTGCCCTCGCGATTCTGGCTTTCAAAGGATTTACGACAATCACCAATAGCGGTGGCGAAGTTGTCGACCCCAAGAAGAACGTGGGCCGTGCGATCATGATCTCGCTGGTGATCTGTCTGCTCGTCTATATGACCGTAGCATTTGCAGTCGGCTCGACGCTGAGTATTGACCAAATTGCGGCGGCCAAGGACTACGCTCTGGCTGAAGCGGCCCGCCCGGCCTTTGGCGATTATGGTGTTTGGTTTACGGTTGCCATTGCCATTATTGCAACGGCATCGGGACTTCTTGCCAGCGTTTTTGCGGTCTCCCGCATGCTTGCCATGCTGACCGATATGGAGCTCATCCCGCACCGTCATTTTGGCATGCCCGGTGGCATTCAGAAGCACACATTGGTTTATACCGTCATAGCAGCAGGTTTGCTGGCAGCATTTTTCGATCTGAGCCGGATCGCGTCGCTTGGCGCGATTTTCTATCTGGTGATGGACATCGTCATCCACTGGGGTGTGTTCAGATATTTGCGTAAGGATGTAGGAGCCCAAGGATGGGTTCTGCTGAGCGCGATATTTTTCGATGTCGTTGTGCTCGGCGCTTTCCTGATGATGAAAGCCAACAGTGATCCTTGGATTATAATCATCGCATTTGTCGGCATCGTTATCATCGTCGGGTTCGAGAAATATTATTTGTCAAACAAGCGAAGTTTGACCGACGCCAACACGCATGGAGGGCATGGCAGTTGAATGTCGGCTTTTGGTCAAAATGAAATTTTGAGTAAAGGTCTGTTCGTGGGCGCGAAGCTGCCATCGTGGTTGTGGAGGAATGAATGACCGCTTAGCGCGATCCCCGACTTAATATCGGGCTGTCAGGATCGTCGACAATTCGGACATCCCGTCAAGGCTCAAAGCGCCGGCTCGGCATTCCTCACTACTTCATCAATGCCATTGTCGGCGCTAGGCGCAGATCGCCCCTGCCGCATGAAATCCGAATTATTGCGTTGCTCGAACTTCATTTTCCAGTGCGGTAATCCGTTCCGAGCAGATTGTGTGAACCACCCGGCCGAGTTCCTCTATCTGCTCACCCAGCCATGTAAGTTCTGCCTCGCTGACGCGGTAATGCTTGGAGTAGCGCGCCTTCACATAGGCTTCTTTGAGCTTCTCGAACAGCGCTCGGTCGGCACGAAGTTCGCGCGGCCAGCAATCAACAAGGCGCATATCAAGACGCTCCGCCTGAGTTCTTAGAAAGCCAAGATTGTGCACATGTGGCGTGTAGAAGGTGCAGACCAACAACACGCAATGGTATAACCGCTCTGCAGCTTGGTGCATGTCAAATGCAGCATCTTTGAAATGCCCCTGCGACACATAGTATTTTGCGCCGCCAAACCGTTTCATCGCAGCTGGAAACCACTCCTCAAAATACTCCTTGGCCATAGCGAGAGCCTGCTCGGGCGTCTTGGGCTTAGGAACGTGAAGTTGGCGGTCATCTGCTTCGTAAAGGGCGATCCCGTCCTTGGCGACGTCCATGAAAAAGTAGCGGCCATGCGCGAGGCCGTCATTCACTTCGCCGAGCGTGTGGACGATGAAGTTGACCGGCGTGCGCAGGGTCTTGTCGATGGCAAGCTCGCGGATAAGGCGGTTGTCGAGCTTGAGCCAGTAGTCAACTTTGTCGGTCAAGCGTTTGTCGTTGACGATGATGAGGATATCGAAGTCCGAGCGGTAGCCTTTGGCCGTGTGTGGTTCATCGACCCAGCCGCCCCTGGCGTAGCTTCCATACAGGATGATCTTCTCGATCTTCCCTTTCTTCTTCCACTCGTGCTGCGCGAGCGCCAGCGCGTCTTCGAACTCTTCGAAGATGATGGCCTTCACGCGTTCAATCTCGCGTTGTTTGGCTGCCGGAAGTTGATCAAGGTCTGTTCGCATATCGATCCCTATCGTGGAGTCTTGCGCCTGCATTTGCAAGTGTCATCGCACAATATCTCTATCATAATTGTCTGTGCTGTCAGTGGTTTTGATCTATCAGTTACGCTGGCACAACAAGACTCAATGTCGTGTCGGCATCCAGCATCTTCGCGGTTCGAGATCAGAACGCCCACGACCATACGTCGCCGAACATCCGCTTGTGCAGTTTGACCACAAAACCTTCTGTCAGGAGTTCGGCAACGCAGCGACGTCGGGTCTACCTCGATATTGGCCTGCTCAGCGTCATTGATATCTGTGCGGGTGCCCGCGTATGCGACCGAACTGCCCGATTCCGGCAAGTGCTTCGAAGGGCTGCTGCCACCGGTGGTCGCGGTGTTTACGCTTGCCGATTATATCGGTGCCGGCGTATTGGAAAAGGCAAGAATATCTTTATTGCTGAGCTCCTTGACCGGGTACCGGTGCGCATGTCCAGGCGAAAGCTAAAGGTATCGGTGCACATCCCAACATGTGCTTCCAATACCCGGTTCACTCGCTACAAATCTTCATGGCTCCGATTATAAAATGATTATAAAATAGATAATCGAAATGGACACGCTCATCTTCTGGGTTGCGGCTGATGGAGTCGTAAATGCAATGAAGGAGCAGTACAATGAAGGACTTTGACATCAATGATGAAACGGTTGTCGATCTTGGTCAGGCTTCGGTCGAAACCAAAGGACAGGCAGTGTTCGATATCGACCTTGGTGGTGGCCAACGGCTTTACGCCATTGGCATAGCCGCCGACTGATGCAAGAGGGTGCGCGCCCATGGCGCGCACCCTTTGGCTTGCTGACATCCTCATGTCTTTATTCAATCGGCCGGATCTTGCATGGTGCGAGTTGGGCGGCACACTGATCTTCCTCGATATCGCCAGAGACCGCTATTTCTGCCTCGCCGATGCGTGCAATCGCGAAGCGCTCCACGAACTCGAGCAGGCTGGTTTAGGTCGCTTTCAACAACCAGCCTGTTGGCCGAAACCGGCGGACTGGACGCCGCCCATTCGTACATCCGTGGCGATTGGCAATGGTAGTTTTCGATTGCCGGACATAGCCAGAGCGATCTGGATACAGCGTCGAACCGAGAGAAGGCTGGCATCAACATCCTTTGCTGCGACATTGACGGATTTACGCTGCCTTATGGACGCAGTTGACCGCAGGGCTTCGATATCCCGGCGCACTGCGGCACAAAACATCCGGGCTTTCGAACATGCCCGGCTTTTGCGAACCGCGGCTGACCGATGCCTGCCGCGTTCGATTGCCCTTGCATTGTGTTTGGCTTCAGACGGCGAACGGACAAATCTCGTCATCGGGGTGAAACTTGCGCCTTTCGGCGCTCATTGCTGGGTGCAGTCAGGCGGCGAAGTGCTCAATGACAGTGTCGAGGAAGTGCTGCGTTACCTTCTTCAAGGTAGCCTTTCGCTATCCTCGCGAAGAAGCAGCCGCTGCGCAGGCAGCTGCGACACAGGCTGCCTACACTCAGGCTGTCGCACTGCAATCAGGCGCAATCCGCTCGGCGCTTGATCTTGGCGTTCTCGAAGGCACCCGTAATCTCAAATACAGCGTTCAGGGATCATCGGAAATTCAGCCTTCCGAAATCACCGATAACGGCCAGTTCACTGCTCTGCGTTTTCCAAACCAGCGTGAACTACCCGCAATATTTGCAATCAATCCCGATGGCACGGAAAGCATTGTTCCGTTTGATGTTCGCGATGAATTTGTGGTTGTCCACGGCGTATTTGCGCAGCTTCGCTTGCGGCGCGGTAAAAAGGTGCTGTGCATTTTCAATGACGCACCCGATTTTTATGGACGCGATCCCAAGACCGGCACGGCCTCAAGCATTGTCGAGCGCACAAATGACGGGGAGTCAAATTGATGACGGATACCACCCAGCCAGAACCGGGCTCAAACCGTCCCACGGTTGATCAGACTCCCGGTCCCGACGAGATTGACCGCAGCCCGGCGGGCGAACGCAGCAGTAAAATGCCGTCAATCCCCGGTACAACTATGGACCCGAAAAAAATGATTGGCTTTGCCGCCGCCGCTGGCGCTTTGATGTTTACAGTTCTGGCACTGGGAACAGGGCTAACGGGTAATTCAGAATTGCCCCCCGTAAAACCCAAACCAGCGCTCGAAGCCGCCGATTATGATCCGGCAACGGTTATTGCCCCGACGCTTGCAGAAGCTGGAACCGATCCCAACGCGCCCATTCCAATCGGAGAGCCGGTTGTTCCTGCCATTGGTCAGCAGCCCCTACCCCAGCAAGGCCAAGCTTCGGCCCCGGTGCAACAGCGGCAGCAATCGCCAGCTGAGGCGCTGCGCGAAGCTGCACGCCGGTCAACACTTATTGCCTATGGCGGTGAGCGCGCCAGTGGAGCCAGTGCAGCGAGTTATAACGCGGTTGGTAGCGGAGCCAGCACCGGAGAAACTTCGCCCCGGCAATCCACCAATCTTGATACGCTCCGGCGCGCGTCGGTTATCGGGCAGGCGCAGGCACGTCCGCTTCCCGACCGAAATTTCTTGATTACGGCGGGAAGCTTCATCCCGTGCGTGCTGCAAACCGCGATGGATTCAAGCCAACCCGGCTATGTGAGCTGCATTGTCCCGCGCAATGTCTATTCCGACAATGGCCGGGTCGTGCTTCTGGAAAAAGGCACGAAAATCTTTGGTGAATATCAAGGCGGTCTCAATCGGGGACAATACCGACTGTTCGTTCTTTGGACACGCGCAGTGACACCGCGCGGCATCGCGATTGATGTGGGCTCGCCGGCAACCGACGCGCTTGGTCGCGGCGGTGTAGATGGTAAAGTCGAGAATTTTTTCTGGAAGCGCTTTGGCACCGCTTTGCTTTTCAGTCTCGTTGAAGATGCGGCCACGGTTGGAGCAGAAGCGGTCGGCAACAATGGATCGAACACAACCCGTGTTCCGTCTGACGCAGCCTCCACCGTTTTGCAGCAAAATGGCGATTTCAAGCCGGTCCTGCGCAAAAATCAGGGTGAGGACGTTGGAATAACCGTCGCACAGGACTTCGATTTCTCGGCCGTTTACGGCCTTGCGCCTAAATAATGGCCGCGCCGGGCAAAAACACCGCTGTTCTGGACAGCGTGACCCAGCCACTAGCGAAATACCTAATTGATGAGAGCGTCACCGAACTGGTCATCAACCTTCCCGGTGAGGTCGGCATAGAGCGGGGCGGACGCTGGACATGGGAAAACGAACCTTCGTTCGATTTCAAGACTCTTATGGCGCTGGCAACTGCCGCAGCCGCCTATACAGCGCAGGATATTACTCGCGAAAATCCAATAGTTTCAACTATCTTTCCAAGCGGTGAGCGAGTGCAAATCATTGTTCCGCCGGTTGTCCCTGACGAAACGGTCTCAATCACCATTCGCAAACCATCAAGTGTGTCCATGACATTGGATGATTTCGAGGCAGCGGGCTTGTTCAAAAACACTCGGATTGCTGAAAAGAAGGTCAGCCAGCATGAGTTAGACCTGCTCACGCTGCTTCGCGCAGGTCATCATGTCGAATTCTTCGATGCAGCGGTCAAAGCAAAGCTGAACATTCTCATTTCGGGTGCAACCGGCTCTGGCAAAACCACATTTTCCAAGGGATTAATTCAACTAATTCCTACCGAAGAACGGCTCCTAACCATCGAAGACACGCGCGAATTGATCGTTCCCCAGAAGAATGTCGTGCACATGCTCTACGCAAAGGACGGACAAGGCACAGCCAATGTCACGGCCAAGCATTTGCTGGAAAGCGCGCTCCGGATGCGACCTGACCGCATTTTGCTTCAGGAATTACGCGATGGAACAGCCTTCTTTTACCTGCGCAACGTCAATTCAGGTCATCCAGGATCGATCACTACCATCCATGCAGATTCCGCCGCACTGGCGTTCGAGCAGCTGACTTTGCTGGTCAAGGAGAGCGAAGGCGGCTCTGATCTGGCACGTGACGATATTCGGGCGCTGCTAAAAATGCTCGTGGATTGCGTCGTGCAAATCAAAAAGACAGACGGCAAATTTCGGGTAACGGAGATCTATTATGACCCAGAAGGCAGGCACGCCGACTGACGGCGGGGCATTAAAATTACTCATCGGAATCCCGTTGGGGCTGCTCATAGCGCTCGCCGTTGCCAGTATGATTGGGTGGCTTATCCTAGGTCTACCCGTCACCGCCTATGATCCGCTCAAAATTCCGCAGTTCGTCTGGTATTATCGCGGCGATCCGCAAGTTGTCCGCGCGATGGCGGGCGGTTTGATCGGCGGCGGCTTTCTTCTGGCTGGCCTAATATATGCGCTTTGGGCGCGCGGTGCCCCGCTGCATGGAGCTGCGCGATTTGCCCGTGAAAGCGAGATTAAGCGCCAAGGCTTTCGTAGCAGTGTGGGAATCGTTCTCGGCCGCAAGGGGGGCCGTTTTCTGACCTTTGGCGGGAGCGAGCATATCATCGTCGAAGCTCCAACCCGCTCGGGAAAAGGCACCGGTATTGTCATTCCCAACCTGCTGACATGGCAAGGCTCTGTTGTCGTCCTTGATGTAAAACGCGAAAATTACGATGCGAGCGCGGGGTTTCGCTCCCACTATGGTCAGGACGTTTATCTGTTCAACCCGACCGACCGCGAAGGCCGCACTGCCCGCTACAATCCGCTGGCCTATATCGACCGAACCGACGCGGATGATGTCATCATCGAATTGCAAAAGATCGCAACGATGCTGTTCGTAGCGCCGGATCACGGCGAAGCTTTTTGGGCCAACGGCGCACGAACCGGATTTGCAGGAGTTGGTGCATGGATTGCCGAAACCAGCGACGAGCCGCTAACAATGGGTGCAATCTATCGTCACTTGAACCAAGGCGATGCGCGGGGCTTTTTCCAAAAGGAACTGAACAATCCCAGTTTGAAGTTGTCGGTTGGTTGCCGCACGGCATTGGCCGATTTTGCTGGAGGTTCCGACAACAGCTTTGCTGACGTCAAGAAAACGATCACCAACGTGCTCGGTCTGTGGCTCAATCCGTTGGTCGATGCCGCGACCGCCGCAAGTGACTTTGATCTTCGCCAGCTTCGCAAACGTCCTATTTCTATATATCTCGGTGTATCGCCCGATGAAATCGGCCGCATAGCTCCGCTTTACAATCTCCTATTCCAGCAGCTCATTGACCTCAACGTGCGGGAACTACCCAATGAGACCACGCCGATACCAGTCTTGGTCATCCTTGATGAATTCGCCCGGCTTGGCCGCGCTTCGGTAATTGCCAGCGCCTTTTCCTATGTCGCAGGTTACGGAATCAGGCTCCTTCCGGTCATTCAGTCGCGTTCGCAGTTGCGCGGCGTTTACGGCGAGCATGTTGCCGACGAGATCGTCGCCAACTGCGGTGTTGAAGTGGCGTTCACCCCTAAGGAACTGCGTGTGGCAAACGACCTATCGGATCGCATAGGCTATATAGGACAGGAGAGCGTTACCAAGTCGCTCACGATCAACGGATTACTCGCCAACCGCTCGAAATCCATATCAGAGCAACGCCGCGCACTGATGCTACCGCAGGAACTGATGCAATTCTCAGCCGATAAGCTGATATTGCTACGCGGCGGCATCCCGCCAATCATTGGCAATAAGATCACCTATTTCAGCAGCCGCTTTTTCAAACGCCGCGCCTTCCCGCCTCCTGAAGTGCCGCTCGCCGCCAAACGGAAGCAAATCAGCGATCCTCAATCACCGTTCCGGGACATGACGGCCGAAGAGGCAGCCGGACACGATACACGGCTGATGCGACAGGAAGATATTATGACGAAAGATTGTCCGAGCTTATACGCCGATACACTGACGTTGAACCGCAATGGTAAAGTGGAAGGTATCGTTGAGGAAGGAGACGAAAATGGCTGATAAACTCGAAGGTGACTCCTCGTCCGAACGAGGCAATGCTGCCAAATCAAAAGCCGATCTATCCAAATTATCGCCTGACAAAAGCGCGCCCAAAAAACCAAAGCGAAAGGCAGAAAAACCAACGATTACCGATGATCTGACTGGCAGATTCCTGCGTGTCGGCAACAAGATTTACAGAACTTCGGATGATAAAAAGCCTCTGGTTCGCCTGGAACCTGACCGCCTTAAAACTAGTAACATTGATGCCCTGCCTGACATATTGCGGATTGCGAAAGCGAATGGGTGGACAGCGGTGAGAATCAATGGCGGTGATAAATTCAAGAAAGCGGCATTTCTTGCCGCTGCCGCGCAAGGGCTAACGGTCGAAAATTACAAACCGTCCAAAATTGTCCGTGCAGAAGCTGAGCGTCTGCAAGCAAGAGTTGCGGAACGCGAGAAGCGGCGTGAAGGCAAAAAACCGGTCAAAAGATCATCAGGTGCGGCGGAAGAGACAATCACGTTCAAAACCCTTTCTGATCGCTTCTTAAAACAGTCTCATGAGGAAAACGCGCGTGATCCCGAACTGCGACGCGCCCAGAGTCTTGTCGCCCAAACCATTTCGATTACGCGCGCGAAATATCCTGATGATCCGGTAAAAGTATCGAAAGAAATTGAAGCAAAACGTCAGGATGTTGCGCGGCGCATCGCCAGCGGAGATAGTATCGCAGCCATTCAGGTCCGCAATCAGCAGGCCCAGCGCGTCCGCGAAATCACACAAGATCAGGCATTGAGCCGCGATTGTAGATCGCGGTGAGACAGCGCAGCGTCGGGAACTCCAAGAAATTTCTTACCCCATTTAAATAGCGCAAAAGGATCCGCAACAGGTGTTTGCAATCGGAAGTGACAATGACCGCTACGACCCAAATGTGGTCATTCGTGTTGTTGATGTTTGATGTCCGCTTCGCGCCCAATGTCGGACGATGCATCTCGATTTGCTGTTTCCCAATAGCGGACAGCCTTCATGGTCATTCCGGCCAAGGAGAAAGATAATGGGAATTTAACAATATGATCCCGCAGCGCAAATCTGGATGCCATGGAACTTTGGTGCCAAGTCGACCCGAAGCGACCTTTTACCAAAAAGCAAATCCAGACGGCAACTATCCGTGAGCCGAAGGGGTGAGAAAAACCGCCGGGCTTCCGCCGCGCAAGTCGTTCAACTTTGCTTCTTGGCAATGGTGATGTCAAAGCCGTGATCGTTCCTGGTCAACCCGTCAACAAATTTGCGTTCCGCCGGATGGACTAGCAGCGCCTCCACATCCTTGACGTGCCGTCAGTAGCAGGAACGCCGCTCCCGTCGTTGTCACTTGGCCGATGCGCCGGTCGAATGGCTCCAGCAGTCGCGCCGCGACAGCCAGGGGCGGATAATAGATTGCACCCGTGATCTCGCCATCTTGGAAGCCAGCCTGCTCGACCAGCCCGTACAATTCGCGGGAAGTCCGAAACTGCACCGATTGCCAAAGGCTTGAGCCCAGCCAGCCCTTAATGCGCCGCTGCGCCGCCCAGAGGTTCCAGTTGGCCAATTCGCCCAATACAAGCTTGCCACCCGGTTTCAGGCAGCGCGCCATTTGCTTCAGCGACAGCGCGGGATTTCTGGAGAAGCACAGCGCGGCGACCGAGACAATGACATCAAAACTCCGGTCATCAAATGGCAGATGCTCGGCGTCTCCCTGCACAAGCTCCAGCAAAACTCCGGCTTGCCGGGTCCGTTCGCGCGCCGCATCGAGCATGACCTTGTTGGCGTCGAGCCCGGTCATCCCGGCTCCGAGCGAAGCAAGCCGGGTCGCCAGCACGCCGTCGCCGCAGCCGACATCCAGGATCCTGAGCCCTTCCACCGCGCCGATCTTCTCGATCAGCAACAGTTCCTCCAGCGCGTCGGTTATCCGGCCGAGTGTCGAATGCCGCCAGGCGCGATAGGCTGGGGTCAGGGCTTCCAGCCATTCAGCCGGCACGCCGTCTGTCATCGCTGCGGCTCCGTCAGGGCGGGTTCAGTCGGTCTCAGAAGATCAGGACCTTGTCGGCTGCCGCTGTCGCCATGGCCAGCTCGTCCATCGTGCTGCGCGCCGCGCCTTCGATGATCTGGTCTTCCCCGATGCCGCGTGCATCCATACAGGTTCCGCAGAGCAGCAGCTGACCCTTGCCACGCAGAACGCGCTTCAGCATGAGCTCGATATTATAATAGCCGTCAGGAGTCTTTTGGCCCCTGCGGCCGCCGGCCACGGCATCGCCCAGCAGGAAGACAGTCACCTCGGTTTCAGCATCTTCCTTGAGCAGCGCATGCGCGAGCCGCAGGGCATTGTAGCACCGCTCGGTGCCATAAGGCGGGTCATTGATGATGAAGAGTATCTTCATGGCTTTTTCCTCCTGGGGTTCATGCTATGATAGCTGCTGTTCGCTACCCGTCAGCAGACTGCGGATTGAGGCGGGGATGCGTTTCTTCGCCGAACCACCAGAGCACGGTCCCGGAGATGAACATGGAGCCGGCGACAAACCAGAAGGCTGCGTCCATGGCGCCGGTGAAATGCGCCACGACTCCCAGTCCGAGCGCGCCGATGCCGTAGCCGAGATCGCGCCAGAACCGGTAGATGCCGATCGCCGAACCGCGCCAGATCGGCGGCGAAATATCGGCCACGGCTGCCGACAGGTTCGGGTAGAGCAGCGCCATGCCGAAGCCGGTCACGGCAGCCGATGCGGCCCACCACAGAAAGCCGTCCTGCAGCAGGACCATCGCGATCCCGCCGCCACAGATCCACATGCCCAGCACATTCGGCCAATGCCGCCCAACATGATCGGAGAGCCGCCCGGTAAACAGCTGCGATCCACCCCAGACGACTCCATAGACGCCGACAATCCAGCCGATGTCGGTCAGGCTCGCGCCATTGCGGTACAGGAAGACCGGGAACATCACCCAGATCAGCGCATCGACAAATTTCTCGACCAGCCCCGCCTGGCTGATCGCGGCCAGGCGCCGGTCACGCCATGACATCAGCGTGAATACCTCCCAGGTCGTGGGCGTGGCAGAAATGTTGCGGGGGTAGCGCGGACGCATGGCGCCGGCCGGCTGGCTGGCGTGGCTGGCCGCCTCCGCCTTCGCCCAGGGAAGCGTGTCTCGCACCCATATCTGGGTCAGCACGATCGCCGTCAGCACCACGGCAAGGCCGAACACGAGAAGCCCCAGCCGCGGCCCAAGCGCGGTCGCGGCATAGCCGGTTGCGATTCCCGCCACGGCGACCCCGACATAGCCGGCGAATTCGTTGAGCCCGATGGTCAGGCCGCGCTGGTCGGCGCGGGTGATGTCAAGCTTCGACGTCTGGGTCATCGACCAAGCAAGCCCCTGATTGATCCCGAGCAGCACCGTCGCTGCCACGATCCAGTTCCAGTTCGGCGCAAAATAGATCATGAACGGGATCGGCAGCGCCGCGATCCAGCCGAGCATCAGGACGTGCCGGCGCCCGATCCGCTCCGACAGCCGGCCGGCGAGGAAGTTGAGCACGCCCTTGACCACCCCGAAAGCCACGACAAAGGCGGTCAGCAGCAGGAAGGAGTCGGGGGCCACGCCAAATTCGCTCTCCGCAAGCGCGGGGACAACCGTGCGCATCATGCCGAGCGCGAAGCCCACCAGCAAAACCTGCAGCAGTTGATGCACAAACTGTTCGAGATTCTCCTGGATGCCGTGGCTCAGGGTCGGCAGGTCATCGCCCCGGAAGTCCCCGTCCATCGTCATGCTGCTGCCCATTCGCGCCCGCAATTGGCCGCCCGGATTGCTGACGCCCCCGCTGGAGGGACAGGGATGTCGGCGACCATCATCCGGACGAACTCGTCTTCATTGTCGATCAGCAGCGCCTTGTTGTTGCGCTTTTCGAAGCCGATCGTAGATGTCGGCTTGCCACTGAGGCTCCGGCCGCACACCGAGCCTGAATAGGCCCCCGGGAGCACCTCGAGATAGTCGGGTAGGGCCTTCAGGCGCTGCGCGGTTCGGAAAAGGATACGTGCTCCCTCTGCTGCGCTGGTTGCCAGTTCGGTTCGGCCAAGATCGCCCACCATGAGGGTATGGCCGGTCAGAATGAACCATGGATCTTGCGACCGAATTCGGTCGGTCACGACCAGTGATATATGCTCCGGGGTGTGGCCCGGCGTATGCATGATCCGAATCGAAACATTGCCCAGTTCGAGCAGCTCCCCATCCCTGACTCCTTTGAACGGGAAATCCACATCCGCATCGGCAAAAAGCACATATTCGGCACCAGCCGCATTGGCCAATTCACGCCCCGATGACAGGTGATCGGCGTGGAGGTGCGTATCGATGACGAAACGAAGCCGCATCCCTGTGGACTCTGCAGCCTTCAGATATGGCTCGATATCACCGACTGGATCGATCACCGCACCAGCGGATTGCCCGCCGCATCCGAAGAGATAGGAAGCGGCAACGGGATCGGTACGCAGGAACTGACGCAAGATCATTAGATATCTCCAATCTGGGTCGGCAGCATTTCAATTCAGCTCGAACGAACTGTCTTGACAATGACTTGTCATTAAATCATTCAAAGATTCTATTGAATGATTTATGATGGATGAATTTTAAATGTCAAGCGAGAGTCCAAAACACGCGCTCTTCATTCAGTTTGCCTTGGTCGCGAAAGCCTTGGGTCATGCCGACCGGCTGGAACTGCTAGAGCATCTGGCCCAGGGTGAACGCAGTGTGGAGATATTGGCGCAGCGGTCCGGGCTTTCCACCGCCAATGCATCCCAGCATCTCCAGCAATTACGACGCGCTGCTCTGGTCGCGTCACGACGGGATGGGAAATTTATCATCTACCGGCTGGCTGACCCGGCGGTTTTGTCGCTGTTTGCCGCGCTGAGGCAGGTCGCGGAACGCGGCATGACCGAGGTCGACCGGATTGTGAAAAGCTATTTCATCGAACGTGATGCGATGGAAGCCGTTTCACGAGAGGAGCTGATGCACAGAGCGCGCGATGGCTTGGTGACGGTTCTCGACGTTCGCCCGTCCGACGAGTTTGCCGCCAGCCATGTTCCCGGCGCGCTCAACATTCCGCTTGAGGAACTGGAGCTGCGGATCGGCGAGATTGACCCAGACCAAGAGGTCATCGCTTATTGCCGCGGTGCCTATTGCGTCATGTCCTTCGAAGCGGTGGCAGCGCTTCGGGCTCGCGGTTTCAAGGCACGAAGGTTAGAAGATGGCCTCCCTGAATGGAGTGCTTCTGGTTTTCCGATTGAGACTTCCCATACCTAAGGATTGTCACCGCTGAAAGGGTAGAAACGAAGGCATCCTGAACACTGCTCATCATGGCAAGGGGCGGTTGGCCGCGACCGCCATCTCAGCGTGTCGCTCCACTCTGCTGCGCGCTCGGCAACATCTTCCTTTGAGGTCAGGATCTCTCCATCGCGGCTTTCAACATCCACGATCCCTTTGCGCCCGATATAGTCGAGATGGGCTTTGAGATGGCTACTGCCGTGCTGGCGGCCAGTGACCTTGACCAACACTTCTGGCGCACCGCGCACAATCCGGGCCAGCTTTGCCCTCGCCGTCTTGCCAGTGGCAGCACCGTAACTTCCATAAAGCGGGATATGCACTGATCCGTTTGGATCATGGATATAGCGCACCCGGTACCCCAAGAGCTTTGAGCAGAGCTTTACCCTTCGCATTTTGATGTATCGACTTTGCCAATTCGGCGAATTCTCGCAGTTCGGATATCTCGGCTTCAAGGGCACGCTGGTCGGCTTGCGTTAATGGCTCAACGTCATCATCGCCCCATTCGTCAGCAGTTTCATCCAGGGACTCATAATCCTCGTCGAATTCCTCAACGAGGGATTGTGCTGGCCGTCCCTCGTCGAGCCGCTTCTGTAAGCGGTTTGATATCGTCTCTAAAGCGCCTGCGATGGCGAACGTCGAGGAGGCGAGAAGCTTGCGCAGCACCAGCGTCATGAGTGAGCGTTGGCTCGGCGGGAGAGCCTGGAGATTATCGCGCTGTAAGTATTCAGTTACGAGATCATAAAGGCGATCCTCCGCCTCGCTTGGGCTGAACTCCTCAAGGATCGCGTGGCGTTTGGTGTAAGGAACATATGCTGTCACCTGTCTTCGAAGCGTGCGATGACAGACCGGTTTAAGCCGTTCGCGCAAAATCTGGAAAGTTCGTTCCTGCGACAGATTAGCGAATTGCTCACGAAAACTCTTCAAATCGCCGAACGTATGTTCGTCGATAAAACTGACCAAGCCGAACAATTCCAATAGCGAATTTTGCAGCGGTGTAGCGGTAAGAAGTAGCTTGTGACGCTCGGCAAGTGCTATTTTCAACGTGTTGGCAATTACATTTGTAGGCTTGTAGACATTCCTAAGCCGGTGAGCTTCGTCGATCACAACCAAATCCCAAGGCGTGGACTGCACATCCGCCGCCTTGTTACGGGCGAATTGGTACGAACAAATCATGACGCTGCCGTTGATATCGAATGGCCTGAGGTCGCCTGCCTTAATAGCAGCGTTGTATGACTTCGATTCAATGATTGTGCAGGGGATAAAGAACTTTTCGTTCATCTCCTGATACCATTGTTTGCGCAAATTCGAGGGAGCGATGATCAAAATTCGACGTTTGCCCTCGGCCCAACGCTGGGAAATGACTAGGCCTGCTTCAATTGTCTTACCGAGGCCCACTTCATCTGCGAGCAAAGCCCCTTTTGACAAGGGTGAGGCAAAGGCGAATAGCGCCGCATCAACCTGATGCGGGTTCATATCGACTTGGGCTCCTGCTACGGCAACGGCAAGTTTTTCGCTGCTATCGGACGAACGCCGCCGCACGAGATCGTTAGCTAAGTATTTTGAGTGGTAATCTGTAATCATTTCAGTCATTCGCAGACACCTTGACTGTTCGTTATTACAACTGCAAGCCGATAACGTGCAAAGCGGAGTTCCCCGAGCCGAATTAGTGCACCTTTTTCGAAAATACCCCCTAGACCGCGAGTGGTAGTAGCAAAGCAAGAATCTGTGATCTAACGATAATTCCCGGCACTCAATCTACTCGAAATCCACCGAGCCCTTTGCGAAACATAGAAATCAAAGTGTTTTCCTATCGTTCGTTGATTTTTCAGCGCAATTGATCAAGCAACTCAGGTTGTCGATCAGGAATCTGCGTCAAATTGGAAATCAGGTCATTTGGTCGGTTACCAAAGGCAGAATGACGCTTCGCGCCGTAAATTTGTGGCGATGGCCAAATCCCGTTCGGGTTTTTTAAGGCCAACATGACAATACCCTTCGATTGTCATTTCGCGAAAGCGGAGCGCGGGACGTGCGTCCCCAAGCGATCCGCTAATGCAGGGTCCTACCCACCGTGCGGTGGGCTTATCGGAGCCTGCTAATTTAGATGGTGCGGGCGGTGGGAATCGAACCCACACTCCTTGCGGAACGGGATTTTGAGTGGGACGGGACTATCGACTCAAACCTAGCATTTCCGAGCCTAGTTTTTCGAGTGAAAATTGTATCTATGGGAAACGGCCATTTGCGGGGCAAAATGTGTAAGGATTTGTGTAAGTCGGAACTGATTATCGAACTCGTGAAATCCTAAACTTGAGCTTTGAACAGGGTACAGAAGGTTTTTCTTATAATTCAGGCGATAGCTGAATCCCGTCCGGGACTCTGGTGGCGAGCATGACAATATCCTTCGATTGTCATTTCGTTAAAAATCGAGGCGCTTCCCCTCTGGTCAGCTCGCCTCATTGGACATGGCACCACCGCTGTTCAGCGTTGTAATTCATCCGTGCCCGTAACAGGCCTACTCATTATCAAGGTCAATCTTAGCGCGAGTTGACGATTTCACGGCTCTAAGGGGTTTGGGCCTTCGGACGTTGATGGAGGCCGCATCAAGAGTGCTCTTGATGTGTGCGGCATAGAATTTCTCAATCATCTCGACGCTGGTGCGGCAGTTTTTGGCAATCTGGTAGATGTCGGCGCCTTCCATCAACCGCATACAGATATAGGTATGGCGAAGACTATAGGCAGTTCGCGGCTTCTCGTCCCGATCGCGCTTGAGGTTTGCGCGTTCCAGAATACCGTTAAATAGCCTGACATGGTTGCCTGGAAACACCGGGTCTCGAAGTTCCGGGTATTCCGGTGCCGGTTGGTCTTCAGACAGTGGGGGCAAGCCTTCTTTGCGCCGGCGCTGCTTTTCCCGGCGGCTTTCCGCTTGAACGGGTTTTGGCCGATTAAGCAAGCGCTCATATGGCCTGACCGCGCTCGGCATCGACTTGCAATAGCCTACGCCGCGTTTACCTCGCACCTCGATTTCGAGGAGCGTCTCTCCAGTCGCGTCATCCTCGACAATAGCAATGTCTCGATGCTGGAGGTTCTTTGCCTCATCGGGCCGCAGGCCGGTGTTGGCAAGAAACAGGACATAATCATGCACCTGCTCTGCATTCCACCTGTCACGCTCATGGTAGGGATCACGCGCATAGGCGCGCGTGGCTTCATAAAGCTGTTTGTATTCGGCTGGACTGAACCAAGGACGATGGACGATCTTGCCCTGCGTTCTGTACGGCGGTGAAAGATCAGGCAGATGCTCAAGCCAACCGTTGCGAATGGCCGTCTTCAATACCATTCGCAAAGTGACTATTTCATTATGCAGGGTGCTGCGTGCGGGTGGCTTATCGACCAATGGTCGGTTACTGCGTGATGCGGGATTTGGTTCAAGTCGCGACGTCATGCGGTGAACCCGATAATCCTGAACCTTTGCGGGGGTCACTTTCGAAACCCCTAGCTCACCGAAGAAAGGCAGCAGATGAATCCTCAACCGGATTTCATGCCCCTCGGTCCATTTTTGGCTGCGCTCACCTTCGGTAATAACTTCATACTCGGCAAGGAATTGCGTCGCGGCTTGAGCGAAACTCTTCTCTGACAAAAGAATGCCAGCGTGATCTTTGCCGCGAAGAGCAAGATACCAGTCTTCAGCAAACTCGGATGCCAGCGCCAGACTCTCACGCTTGGTGGTGGCGCGTCGTTGCTTCCCGCCAACCGAAGCAGAGCATTGCCAGATACGGCTCTCACCGCGCCGATACAGCTGCACTTTACCGCCTAGTACTCGGTGACTTTCCACACGCCGCCTCCACCAATTGGGATATGATAACCTACAGCTATCAGGTTTTGTGCAAAAGGTCAAAATGTGTTAGTAATGTGATAGCATCTGAACGAACAAAGGCCCCGATCTTTCGATCGGGGCCTTTCGTTAAGTCATTGACTTTACTATCTTATATTGGTTGCGGGAGTAGGATTTGAACCTACGACCTTCAGGTTATGAGCCTGACGAGCTACCGGACTGCTCCATCCCGCGCCAACATTTGCGGATGCCGCCTGAGCGGATCCGGAAAATAAAAAAGCGGCCGGCCCTTTTGGGGACAGGCCGCTTTTGAAAAGGTGAATGGGTTATTTCCGCATAATTACATCTTGATGCGCCTGCTGCAATGCCTGGCGACGACCTACTCTTCCATGCCTTGAGACAAAGTACCATCGGCGCAACCTGGTTTCACGGCCGAGTTCGAGATGGGATCGGGTGGGGCACAGGCGCTATGGCCACCAAGCAATGAAGCAGGCGCATAAGCTGTAATTACGGGTCTTTTAATCGATGTTGGTAAGATCATGCCCGGATTTATCCCAAGCGGGTTGTATCCGTGCATGTTGACCATGGGCCGAGCTTAATTGTCCGTTCATCGACAGACATGCTGTTTCCAACATTGTTGTTGATGGCGGGATTCTACAAGCGCGAATTGAGTAATTAGGACTGGTTAGCTTCACAGGTTACCCTGCTTCCACACCCAGCCTATCAACGTGGTGGTCTTCCACGACTCTATGATAACTTATCTCGAGGGAGGCTTCCCGCTTAGATGCTTTCAGCGGTTATCCCGTCCATACATAGCTACCCAGCTGCACGCCTGGCGGCATGACTGGTACACCAGAGGTATGTTCAACCCGGTCCTCTCGTACTAGGGTCAACTCCTCTCAATTATCGACGCCCACGGCAGATAGGGACCAAACTGTCTCGCGACGTTCTGAACCCAGCTCACGTACCACTTTAATTGGCGAACAGCCAAACCCTTGGGACCTGCTCCAGCCCCAGGATGTGATGAGCCGACATCGAGGTGCCAAACGATTCCGTCGATATGAGCTCTTGGGAATCATCAGCCTGTTATCCCCGGCGTACCTTTTATCCGTTGAGCGATGGCCCTTCCACGAGGGACCACCGGATCACTATGACCGACTTTCGTCTCTGCTCGACTTGTCAGTCTCGCAGTCAGGCTGGCTTATGCCATTGCACTCTAACAGACGGTTTCCAACCGTCCTGAGCCAACCATCGCGCGCCTCCGTTACTCTTTAGGAGGCGACCGCCCCAGTCAAACTACCCGCCACAGAGGGTCCCTGATCCGGATAACGGATCGAAGTTAGACACCAGAAAACAATAGGGTGGTATTTCACATTATGGCTCCACTCGGACTGGCGCCCAAGTTTCAAAGCCTCCCACCTATTCTACACAATTCTTTCCTAATGCCACTCTGAAGCTGCAGTAAAGGTGCACGGGGTCTTTCCGTCTAACCGCGGGTACTCCGCATCTTCACGGAGAATTCAATTTCGCTGAGCATATCCTGGAGACAGTGGGGAAGTCGTTACGCCATTCGTGCAGGTCGGAACTTACCCGACAAGGAATTTCGCTACCTTAGGACCGTTATAGTTACGGCCGCCGTTTACTCGGGCTTCAATTCAGAGCTTGCACTCCTCCTCTTAACCTTCGAGCACCGGGCAGGCGTCAGACCCTATACGTCGTCTTGAAGCCGACTT